>VOFI01003169.1_pt1:0-1145000 | contig 2012801 bp, 2590 predicted proteins | sample 5384131 | NCBI WGS metagenome assembly VOFI01 (sample SAMN12384728, study PRJNA508395) | human gut metagenome | isolation source: healthy gut H | host: Homo sapiens
AATCCTTTGAAGATCGTCAAACAATAGGATTAAACAGGGATTGTCAGAGCCTAGCTCATCAAATCACATTTAAAATTTTTTCAAATGCAACTGCAGTGGCTGGTTTGGGGAATTTCACGTGATACAGATATGCCTCCGATAAATGGTATATTATCACCTAATGAACTTATTTTCTCCCAAAAATGGCTAATATTAATATTTAACGTCAGAACATTTTTCTATTATTAATGAGTAAATGTCTTCAAAATTTCCTTCCATTAATGGAATTTAACCGAATATACATCATCTAAGATTAGTTATTTCCTCTTGAAATTTTAATAATAAAGATGTTTTTCCAATACCTTAACCATATAATATTAAATGGTCAAATTCTATTTTAGTTGAGTTATATATTTTTTTAAGTTCATTTAATTCATTTTCACGGCCAGTGAAATACGAAGGCAAAATTCCAGTTCGTTTTCTAAAAGGATTTTTCATGTTTATAACCTCTGATAATTTCTAATAATTTTTTAAGTCATAAAATAAAAAGTATCAATTTTCATAAGAGTATTCGCTAAAGGATTAAGTTTGTAAGAAAAGCAAATAAAAGAATAATGTTCAAGTTTTTTACATATTGGGAAATGATAAAACTATTGGAAACCATTATTGAAGATTGATGATAATATATAATTACTTTAGACCAGCTGAGCTTTCCTAAACAATGAATTGTTCATTTAAATCTTTTAACTGATTATGAGTTATTTTATAAAAAATTTAATTCATAATTAATTTTATGATAACATTTATAACTGGTAACAAACATAAAGTTATAGAAGCAGAGAATATATTTAAAGATTATGACATTAACTTAGAGCATATTGATTTAGGTTACTGTGAACCTCAGGGAACTCTTGAGGAAGTAGCTATATCCGGTGCAAAATATGCCAGTCGTAAACTTAATAAACCTGTGATTGTTGAAGACGCTGGTTTATTCATAAAAGCTTTAAAAGGTTTTCCTGGAACATATTCTTCTTATGTTCAAGAAACTCTTGGAAATCAAGGAATATTAAAGCTTTTAGATGGTGTCAATGACCGTTATGCCGAATTCAGGTCAGTTATTGGGTACTGCGCCCCCAATTCTGAGCCCAAGATCTTTTTAGGTAAGGTCATAGGTGAAATCGCAGTTGAAGAAAAAGGAGATTTAGGTTTTGCTTTTGATCCTATTTTCTATGTTCCGAATGAAGGTAAGACTTTTGGAGAACTTACAACTGAAGAAAAAAAAACCAGTTTTCACATAGAAAAAATTCTTTAGAAAAATTTATTAAATGGTATTCTATTCAATAATTTTCTAATTTATTATTATGGGCTTACTTTATAACTAATATTAAGAGGTAATTATTATGGCAAGACCAGAATGGGTAACTTACAGTGATGAAGAAATTGAAGAAATGATTTTAAAATTTAACAAAGAAGGAAAAAGTACCAGTGAAATAGGTATTATTTTAAGAGACCAATACGGTATTCCAAAGTGTTAAAGAAGTAACCGGTGAAAGAATCACTCAAATCTAAAAAAAAGAAATGATCAAGCTGGAAAATACCCTGAAGATTTAATGAACTTAATCAAAAGAGCAGTAAATATAAGAGATCACTTAGCTGAAAATCCTAAAGATTTACACTCTAAAAAGAGGTTTAACTATCATTGAATCTAGAATCAGGAGATTAGCTTCATATTATGTAAATGAAGGTGCATTACCTGAAGGATGGAGATACAATCCAAAAAAGAAGCAGCACTCCTTGTTAAATAGAGCTAAAGTGAAGCTAGTAATGTGCTTAAAAAGCATATAGAAAACAATAACGTTATAAGAATTATTTCTCATAACGATGCTGATGGAATTTCAGCAGCAGCTGTATTAGCTAATGCTTTAAAAGAAGAAAATGTTCAGTTTCATACTACAATTGTTCCTCGTCTTAAGGAAGATTTAATAAATCAGTTAAGGCATGAAAAACATGATTTGGTCATTTTTTCAGATATGGGAAGTTCTTTTGTAGGGGAACTCAATTCTTTTTAAATGTGATGTTATTATAGCTGATCATCATCAGGTTAGTGATGTTGAAGCAGAAAGCAATGTGGTTCACATAAATCCTCATTTATTTGACATTGATGGAAGCAGGGATTTAAGTGGGGCAGGTTCCAGCTATTTGGCAGTTAGGGATCTTGATAAAAAACATTTGGCTTATTTTGCTTTAATTGGTGCTTTTGGTGATATGCAAGGTCAAGATGGATTTACTGGAGTTAATAAACTCATTGTTGATGATGCTAAACAAAGTGGTAATTTGGAAATTCATGATGGTTTGAAAATAGTTTCTAAATCATCTGAACCACTTTTTAAATCTTTAGCTTACACTTTTTCTCCTCCGCTTCCAGGAATAACTGGGGATTTGGAAGGTTCAACTGAGTTTTTAGAAAAGATGAATTTGTCTTATGGAATAAAATTCACTGATTTAGGTGAAGAGGAAAAAGATATTCTTAAAGATGAACTTATTAAAATCAATCCGGATATCTTCGGGGATTGTTACACAGTTCCAAAAGAAATACCTTTGCTTCGTGATTTGGAAGAGTATTCATATATTCTTGATGCATGCGGTAAAAATAAGAAGTTTGGATTAGGTTTAAGCATAGCTCTTGGAGAACGTGAAAAAGCCTTAAAAACAGCTACTGATTTGCAACGCAAATACCGTGATCAACTTGTTAAAGGATTGGAATGGATTAAAAGGGAAGGTTCAGTTAATCTTTCTAATATTCAATATTTATACAGTGAAGATAAAGTGTTGAAATCTGTAATGGGTACAATAGCTAAAGTATAGGTTTGTCTATTAACTTGTTGGATGATTCAAAACCTGTTTTAGGATTATCTAGACTTCATAAGGATATTAAAGTTTCTGGAAGAACAACCAGACAACAAGTTGAAAAAAGGAGTTAATTTGGGAAAAGCCTTACAGGACAGCTCCAATAATTTCGGTGGTCAGGGTGGAGGTCATGATATTGCTGCAGGGGCTATGATTCCATTTGATAGTAAGGATAACTTTTAAACTTAGTTAATGATATGGTTGAATATCAAATAAATAATGATTAATATGTTTTTAACAAAAAAGAAGAACAAATGTGTGACGGGGAGTTTGGAGAAACTATTAGAAAAAGCATGGATATATTAGTAGCTTTAGGAGATATTTATGGTGCTTCTAAATTAGTGGATATCACTTCAGCACAGGTTTCCGGAGTTTCTTATAAAACTATTGGTGATGCAGGATTGGATTATCTTCAAGATTTAGCCAGTGATGATAAAGGGGTGGCTAGTGTTAATTCTTCCCTAAATCCTCCTGGAACTGATTTGGATAATTGGGAAGCTCTAGGATTTCCAAAGGAATTTTCAATTAAACAAAATCAAATTGTAGAAGCTTACGGTAAACTTGGAATCTCAAAAACATGTACTTGTACTCCTTATCTTGTTGGAAATGTTCCTAGATTTAGAGACCATGTATCATGGTCTGAATCTTCAGCAGTAGCATATGTTAATTCTGTAATTGGTGCTAAAACTAATCGTGAAGGCGGTCCTGCAGCATTAGCAGCAGCTATTGTTGGTAAAACTCCTCTTTATGGATTCCATTTAGATGAAAATAGGACGGCTAATTTAGTAGTGGATGTTGAAACCGAACTCGCAGGTGCTGATTTCGGAGCTCTCGGATATATTGTTGGGAAAATTGTCGGTGGTGGAGTGCCTTACTTTACTCTTAAAAATATTCCTGATAATAATAATTTAAAAACATTAGGAGCAGCACTTGCGTCATCAGGTTCAGTAGCTCTTTATCATATGGAGAATGTTACTCCGGAATATGATGTGGCTGCTAAAAGTGAAGCTGATGATCATATTGCAATCTCTGAAGACGACATTTTAGACACCCGTAACAAACTATCTACTACAACTGATGAACCGGATTTAATCTGTTTGGGCTGTCCTCATGCTTCCTTGGAAGAAATAAAAGAAGTTGCAAATATTGTCAAAGGAAAATCAATTAAAAACAAATTATGGATTTGCACATCAGTTAGTGTAAAAGCAACAGCTGATAGAATGGGGTATACAAAAAGTTATTGAAGATGCAGGTTGTAATGTGGTCTGTGATACCTGTATGGTCGTAGCACCTATTGAAGATATGGGCTTTGAAGTAATTGGTGTAAATTCAGCAAAAGCAGCTAATTATGTTCCGTCTATGTGTGGACTTGATGTTGTTTATAATGATCTAGAAAACTTGATTCAATTTGAATAATTTTTTCTACTACTTTTTTTTTTAAATTTCAGTATTTCTATAGAATGTTTTTAGCTATTTTTCTTAAAAGTGTATTTTATAAGAAACTATTTATGTAAATAATTTGATAGGGTATTCTATAAGACACTCATTAGGTTGTTTTTAATACTTAGTCGAAATGTAATCAACTTTTTAGGGTGTTGTCTTCAACTTTAAATTTAATAAAATCATATAATAATTATAGGTGAATAAATTTATGAATTATTTAGTTATTGGTGCAGGAAATGCTGGTAGGCCTGTTGCAAGGTTACTTAATAATCAAAATCATAAGGTTATTATAACTGATCCAAAACAGTTATCTGATTTTAAACAAGATGTGCAAAGTATTTTAAAACAAATGGAAAAAGAGGGAGTTATTTTAGATTTAGGCAATGATAATCCTTCTATTGATGGTATTGATAAAGTTTATAAGGCTCCAAGTTTGCCTGACAGTGCACCTATTGTAAAAAAAAGTTGCTGAAGCTAATTTAGAGGTTATTACTAATGAAGATTTCTCAAAAATGGTAAATGATTTAATTCCTGTTGATATTATTGGAATCACGGGAACTATGGGTAAAACAACTACTACATTTATTACAACAAGCATTTTTAAACAGGCAGGTTATAAAGTATGGTCCTGCTCTTCTTTAGTTAATAATTTAGTTAGTGAAGCTATTATTGATGGTATAGTTAAAGGTAAAGCTCAAAATTGTGATATGGCTATTTTTGAACTTCCTCATGGAACTATAGGGCTTCTAAATGAATTGGATATTAAAATTGGTCTTTTAACCAATATTGCTGAAGACCATCTGTCTGAATTTGGAGGTTCTCTTGAGAAATATCAGCAACGTAAATTGATTTTGGAAAAAATGAGTGAAACATTTATTGCAAATAATTCCTGCAGGGATATTATAGCTCCGGTAAGGGGCAATGCTCTTTATTATGCTTTAGATGATGATTGTGATTTTATTGGAACTGCCGGTGATGAAAAATTAACCATCAAATATTCTAAAGGGGAATTTACAACACCGTTCCACATGGTCAGCTATTTCTTTGAAAACTCTGTAGGGGCCAGCAGTGTTGCTTTAACTTATGGTGTTTCTCCGGAAGATATTACTGATGCATTATCTGAATTTAAAGGACTTCCTGCACATATGGAGGATGTTGGTGAGTATAATGGAAGAAAAGTTATTTTGGATTCCGCATTTTTATATGATGGAATGAAAATCACTCTTGAGTACTTTAAAGACGACAATGTTGTACTGTTTCTGAGATCATTTTGATACATTATCTAAAAGGGATAAGGCAGAAGTCGGTCAGCTTGTTGGACAGTATGTGGATGTTATAATAGCTAGTGGATTTAATGAAGTTAACCAAACAGTTGAGATGGATGCTGCATATGAAGTTTTAGATGCTATTGAAAATCCAAGTGCAATTAAAGTAGCTACTAGGGATATTACTGAAGCAGCCGCACTTACATTCAAATATTCCAAACCTGGAGACATTATTCTGCATATGGGACCACTTATAGCTTATGATAGAATTACCACTGTTGAAAAAATCATGAAAGGACTTGAAGAGGGAAGTAAAAAATATGAATGAGTCTGATTTTCCGGAAGATACAACATTTGGAGTAATTGGAATTTGTGGAGCTAATTGTAATCTGGTAGCCAGAATTCTTAAAGACCGTGGATTTGATGTTATTGGAACAGATATGTCCTCTGGTGATGATTGCAGGTTTAAAAAATCTTTGGAAGGATATGACATTGAAGTATTTTATGAATCTCATCCTGAAGAGTTTTTTGAAAAAGCAGATTATATAATTCCTCCAATAAGTTTACCTAAAACAGCTGAAGTATTTGATATTATTCAGGAAAAAACATTCCAGTTCTGGAAGTTAATGATATTATTGATATTTTTAAAGTAAATAAACCGGTATTTGGAATAACCGGAACTAATGGTAAGACAACTACCACAACCCTTCTGAAAAAAAATAGCTTATGATAATAATATTGCACCTGTTGAACATAATTTAGAAAAAATGCAGGGGAATGCTGAATATATTCCAATTTTACAGTCTCGTTTAAATGGGGATGTTGGAATATTGGAAGTAGGCACATTTGGAGTTCGGGCACTATTGAAAGAATAGTTGGAAATTCTGAATTAACTTCCGGATTAATAACAAACATAACTCCTGATCATTTAAATGATTTGGGAGGATTTATGGAGTATGCGCATGTTAAAGCAGAATTTATAAAAGGATTGGCTGGAAAACAACTTATTGTAAACGGTCAAGATCCAACAATCATGGGGCTTTTAAGGGAATTGAACTTTGAAGGTGAAATAATTACTTTTGGAGTAGATGAAATGCCTGTAGGTGTAGCTTCTAAAGAATGTGTTTGCGGAAAAACTATTGATGTTAAAGAGATTATTTCAGGTTCCGGCTATTATTTATGTGAATGTGGTCTAACAACTCCTCAACTGGATTATATTGCAACCAACATTAATTTAAAAAACAGAACATTTGAATTACATACTCCTGATGAAAAATTAGAAGTTAAAATGCTTCTTGAGGGAATTCATAATGTATATAATGTTGTGGGAGTAATTGTTGCAGCTCATGAATTTCTAAAATTACCTTATGATAAAATATTGGAGTCAATAGCTACTTTTGGCGGGGTTTCCGGAAGGATGGGAAAAAGTAGCCACTATTGGCGAAAAGGATGTTGTTGTAGATTTTGCACATAATCCTGCAGGTGTTGAAACGGTTTTACGTGAATTTAAAAAATTATATGGTGATATCACTACAGTTATTACAATTTCCTCTGAATCCGGTGCTGAAGGAGATTTGGAAATATTTAATAAAGTTTTAGAGTTTTCTAAATACATTGTTCCGGCATCCAGTGCTTCTAAAAAAAATAGCTAATGATAAAATAAGTGAACGTCCTGAACTTAAAGAAAAAATTATATTGGATCATGGTGTTGATGATTTTGTCAAAAAAGGCACACTTGGTGCAACCTTTGATGAAGTTCAAGAAGGAATTAATCAGGCATTAAATCTGGATTGTAATATGATAATAGCTATTGGTGAGGCTGCTACAAAATTTAAAAAATGTGTCAATAATTTATGAATTAAACAATCATATGTTTAATTATTTTTTCTAATTTTCAGCTATTTTAATAATTTAAATTTTTGTTTTGTTTACACTTGTTATTATTGTTATTATCTTTGTGCATAATTTTGAGTTTTGTTTGTTGGTTTGGGTACTTTTTTTCACTTATTTTTACTGCTCGTTTTATTTTTTATTTTGTTCATTTTATTTTTTAAAATTATTTGTTTGTTTAATTAATAATTTAACTAAGTAGATTATATTTTTATTTTCTATTGTTATATGTTTATTTATTCAAATCAATAGGTAGGTAGTTTTATATAAGTTGTGTTAAAGATATATACATTGTCTAACTGATTGTTAGTTCAATGTACATTATAATTATTTTTAATAATTATATTGTTAATGGAGAATAATCTCATGAGTATAAAAAAGAATATTGGTGTGTTAGTTCTTTTATTAGTACTTTTAAGTATGTCTGCAGTTTCTGCTGAAGACGTATCTATTAATGCTAATGATACTTACCAAACGCCAAATGAAATTCAAAAAGATTTCACGTCTTTACAAACAGACATTGATAATTCTCAAGGTGTATTTGAGCTTACTTATGATGTCAAACATGGAGATGATGAAATAGATAATTATGGTATTTCTATTACAAAGACTACTATAATTAACGGAAATGGTCATACAATTGATGCTAATGGTCATGGAAGTATTTTTGTAGTAAAAGATTCTTCTGTTACATTAACATTAAATGATTTGACTTTGATTAATGCAAATCCTGTTTCTGATAGTTCAGGAATTGTAAGTAATGGTGGGGCTGTTTACTTTGATGGTTCTACTTTAATAGTAAATAATGTGAATTTCAAAAACAATACGGTCTATAAATCTGGTGGTGCAATTTACAATACTGGAACTTGTATTGTAGACAGTTCTGTTTTTGATGGAAATGATGTGCAATTCAGAAGTCAAAATATTGACAATGGTGGTGCAGCTATCTATGCAGATAATGGTGCTTCATTATTAATCTCTAATTCACAAATAATTAATAACCATAAAAACATGGTTATTCGTGACAATAATGTTGGTGATCTTGTAGATGGTGTAGTAGTTGCAACAGGATATACTAAAATTTCAAAATCTTACTTTAGAAATAACAGTGGATGTTATGGTGGAGCTGTAACTTCTTTAGGTTACACTAATGCGGGTAAAAATCAGATTATCATTGAAAATTCAGTATTTGATGCAAATAGAGCATTCCAAGGTGCAGCTGTAAATGTCATAGGTTCTACTTTCAAAATATCCGGAACCAATTTCACCAACAATAAAGGTGTTGGTTATGGAAGCGGAAATCCTAATGTCGGTGCTCTTCTTACATGGTATAGCTGTGAAGGTACACTATCTGATTGTAATTTTATAAACAATACTGCAGATAATGGTGCTGCTTATAGATTAGGAGATGATAATAATGGTGTTTCCAGTGCCAGTGTTGACAGCTGTACTTTTATAAACAATACTGCATCCAATCAAGGTGGTGCTGTATATGAAGGTGGAAAAACAGGTAAAGCTACTTTAGATATTAAAAATTCCATATTTACCAATAACTCTGCAAAAAAAAGAAGGTAGTGCTATTTATAGTGGATATACTTTAAATATTGATGATGATACAACATTTACTAATAATATGGTTTATATGTATTATACAGGTACTTTAAACATAAGTGAAATTAAAACCTTTACCGATTTGCAAAAAGCTATAAACATGGTTGAAGGTGATATTCATTTAAGTTCTAATGTAACTATGTTGGCTGGTGAAGCTGATAACTTTGTAAATGGTATTGTTGTTGACCATCTTGTTAATCTTAAATGTGATGGTTTTACTATTAATGCTAATAATTTAGGTAGAATATTTAATGTTACCTCAACAGCTGATAAATTAAATATATATAATGCTAATTTAATTAATGGTAATGCAGATATAGGTGGTGCAATATATAACACTGGTTCTGTATATGCATATAACACTAATTTTATAAACAATACTGCTGCTACTATGGGTGGTGCAGTATTCAACAATGGTACTTTAACTATTCAAAAATGTATTGTAGATAATAATGATATAACCAAACGTACTTCTTCTGACTCTGAAGATTATGGTGGTGCAGCTATCTATAACTGGTATGATAGTACATTATCTATTAAAAATAGTACTATTTCCAACAACCTTAAAAATTATAAAAATGGGGATTATGTTGTTGGTGCTGTAACTTCTCTTGGTAAAACTATAATTTCACAAAATTCTTATTTTGTTAATAACTCTGGCCGTTGGGGTGGAGCTATTACTACTTCAGGCAGTTCATTACCTGGTAAGAAAGTTAATGAATTAAGCATTAGTGATTCTACATTTAGTAAAAATGGAGGATTATATGGTGCAGGTATATTTATACAAGGTTCTAAGTTCTCAATTACTAGTTGTGTATTTGATAGCAATACCGCATCTGGTAAAGGTAATATGACTCCAAATGATAATAATGGTGCAGCTATTGAAGTAACTAATACTGATAAAGCTATTACTGGAACTATTTCTAGAATCTACATTTACCAATAACAAAGCTCAATATGGTGGAGCTATTGATATTTGTGCAGGAACCATTAAAATTACAAATTCAAAATTCATTAATAACTCTGCTGATGAGGAAGGTGGAGCTATAGATATTAATACTTTAAATGGTAATCTTAAAGTTACAATTTCAGGTTCTAAATTTATTAACAATAGTGCACCACTTGGTGGAGCTATATTGAATATAAAAGATTTAACTGTTAAAGGATCTACTTTTATTAACAATACTCCTAATACTATATTTAATTGGATAGGTGCTGGAGGTAATCTTAATTTAAATATCAGGACTTTCACTGATTTACAAAATGCTATTGGTCTTGTTACAGGTACTTTAACTCTTAATCAAAATGTTGCAATGACTACTAAAGAAGCAGCTGATTTTACAAACGGAATAACTATTAATAAAGATATTACTATTGACGGTAAAGGCCATACTATTGATGCTAAGAATTTAGGTAGGATTTTTAGTATTGGTGAAGGATTTACTGTTACTCTAACTAATGCTACTTTGATTAATGGTAAAGCTGATAAAGGTGGAGCTATTTATAATGATGGTTCTTTAACTTTAAGTGATGTTAAATTAAGTGATAATGCTGCTGATAGTTATGGTGGTGCTGTATTCAACAATGGTGAATTGGTTGTTTCTGATTCTGTATTTGATTCTAATGATATTGTTAATCGTGGTTCTTTAGTGTTGATTATGGTGGTGCAGCGATTTATAACTGGTATGACGGTACTTTAACTGTATCTGGTTCTAATTTTACTAATAATATTAAGAATTATAAGAATGGGGATAATTTAGTTGGTGCTATTACTACTATTGGTAATGCTACTGTTATTGGTTCTAACTTTGTTAATAACTCTGGCCGTTGGGGTGGAGCTATTTCAGCTACTGGTGCTGAATTAAGGAAAAATTCAAGTACTTTAACAGTATCTAATACTATATTTAAAGATAATTCTGCTTTATATGCGGGTGCTGTTTACATATGGGGATCTAATTACAATATAGCTGATTGTGTATTTGATAACAATACTGCATTTGGTAAAGGTAATATGACTCCAAATAATAATAATGGTGGTGCTCTTGTTGTATCTCAAGTAAGTAGATTCAATGAACCAATCACTGGTACTATTTCCGGTTCTAAATTTACTAATAATAAAGCTCAATATGGTGGTGCTGCTTACTTCAATAAAGGATTTGTAACTATTACTGATTCTGTATTTGAAAATAACGTAGCTACTGCTGAAGGTGGAGCTGTTGACTTTTCTCATGCAAGTGTTAAAGATTTAGTTGTATCCATAAATAATTCTTCATTTGTAGGTAATAAAGCACCTGTTGCTGGAGCTATTTTTACAAATGTTGATTCAAAGATTACAAATTCAAACTTCATTAATAACTCTGCTGCTAAAATAGGTGGAGCTATATGTAATGTAAATGATTTAACTGTTGAAAATTCTAAATTTGTTAATAATACTCCACAAGCTATTCATAACTCTAAAGAATTACATTTAGGTATTGAAACATTTACTGATTTGCAAAATGCTATTGGTCTTGTTGATGGTATTTTAACTCTTGATTCTGATATTGCAATGACTGATGATGAAGCTGCTAACTTTGTAAATGGTGTTGCTATTAATAAGGATATTGTTATTGATGGTAAAGGCCATACTATTAGTGCAGAAGATTTAGGTAGGATTTTTAGTATTGGTGAAGGATTTACTGTTACTTTAACTAATGCTACTTTGATTAATGGTAAAGCTGATAAAGGTGGAGCTATTTATAATGATGGTTCTTTAACTTTAAGTGATGTTAAATTAAGTGATAATGCTGCTGATAGTTATGGTGGTGCTGTATTCAACAATGGTCATTTAGTTGTTTCTGATTCTGTATTTGATTCTAATGATATTGTTAATCGTGGTTCTGCTAGTGTTGATTATGGTGGTGCAGCGATTTATAACTGGTATGACGGTACTTTAACTGTATCTGGTTCTAATTTCACTAATAATATTAAGAATTATAAGAATGGGGATAATTTAGTTGGTGCTGTAGCTACTATTGGCGATGCTACAATTTCTGATTCTTACTTTGTTAATAATGCTGGCCGTTGGGGTGGAGCTATCTCAGCTTCAGGTTATTTGATTGCTGGTGATGATGTAAATACTTTAACTGTATCTGGTTCTACTTTTAAAGAAAATGGTGGATTATATGGTGCAGGTATTTTTGTAGCCGGGTCTGACTTTACTGTGTCTGATTGTGTATTTGATAAGAATACTGCATTTGGTAAAGGTAATATGACTCCTAATAATAACAATGGAGCAGCTATTGTAGTAACTGATACTGGTAAAGATATTACTGGAGCTATAACTGGTTCTAACTTTACTAATAATAAAGCTCAATATGGTGGAGCTATCTATATTTGTGAGGGTAATATTGCAATTTCTGATTCATTATTTGTTAATAACTCTGCTGATGTTGAAGGTGGAGCTATTGATATTGATTCTGCAATAAATAATCCTGTAGTTACTGTTGAAAATTCTAAATTTGTTAATAATACTCCACAAGCTATTCATAACTCTAAAGAATTACATTTAGGTATTGAAACATTTACTGATTTGCAAAATGCTATTGGTCTTGTTGATGGTATTTTAACTCTTGATTCTGATATTGCAATGACTGATGATGAAGCTGCTAACTTTGTAAATGGTGTAATTATTAATAAAAATATTAGAATTGATGGTAAAGGTCATACTATTGATGCTAAGAATTTAGGAAGAATTTTCAAGATTAATAACTGGTGTGACGTTACTTTAACTAATGTTACTTTAACTAATGGTAACACTACTGTTGGTGGAGCTATTTATAACTTTGGTAATTTAGATTTAGTGCATGTTAATTTTGTTAATAATACTGCAAAATATGGTGGAGCAATCATGAACTATGCTTATGGTTTAGTTTTAGATGATTCTACTTTTACTAATAACACTGCTAAGATTGGTGGTGCAATTTATAACTCTGAGGATTGCTTTGTTGTAGATAATTCTACTTTTACTAATAACACTGCTAAGATTGGTGGTGCCATTTATAATTATGGTATTGGTTTTGTTGTAGGTAATTCTACTTTTGTGAATAATAGTGCTGCAGACGGTGCTGGTGCAATCATGAATGGTGGCCGTGGTTTTGTTGTAGGTAATTCTACTTTTGCTAATAACACTGCTACAAGTAAAGGTGGTGCCATTTATAATTATGGTATTGGTTTTGTTGTAGGTAATTCTACTTTTGCTAATAACACTGCAGAAGATGCTGGTGCAGTTTATAATGAGGGTGATAACTCTGTTGTAGGTAATTCTACTTTTGCTAATAACACTGCAGAAGATGCTGGTGCAGTTTATAATGAGGGTGATAACTCTGTTGTAGGTAATTCTACTTTTGCTAATAACACTGCAGAAGATGCTGGTGCAGTTTATAATGAGGGTGATAACTCTGTTGTAGGTAATTCTACTTTTGTTAATAATACTGCAACTTCAATAGGTGGAGCTATAATTAATAATGGTAAATTAGTAGTTGATAATTCTGCATTTGAAGATAATGCTGCTAATTATTATGGTGGAGCTATACTTAATAATGGTAAATTAGTAGTTGATAATTCTGCATTTGAAGATAATGCTGCTAATTATTATGGTGGAGCTATCTTTAACTGGGATGATTTACAAGTTACTAACTCTGCATTTGATGGAAACGATATCCTTGTTCGTAACATCCGTGCTATGGATAATGTTGATCATGGTGGAGCAGCTATTTACAACTGGAAAAATGGTAAATTGGATATTTCAAAATCTAATTTTACTAATAATATTAAGAATTATAAGAATGGTGATCGTTTAGTTGGTGCTGTAGCTACTATTGGTGATGCTACTATTTCTGATTCCTATTTTGTTAATAACTCTGGCCGTTGGGGTGGAGCTTTATCTGTAATGGGTGGAGAATTTAGTATTGCTACAAATTTCATCGACATAGATGGAACTAAATTTGTTAATAACTCTGCTTTATATGGTGGAGCAATGTTTGTATGGGGATCTAATTACTCTATTTCCAACTCTGTATTTGATAATAATTCAGCATTTGGTAAAGGTAATATGACTCCTAATAATAACAATGGTGGAGCTCTTGTAGTAACTCAGGGTAATATACCTATTTCAGGTACCATTATAAATTCCAACTTTACTAATAACAAAGCTCAATATGGTGGAGCAGCTTGGATTAATGAAGGAACTGTTGATATTAGCAATTCTAACTTTATAAACAACACAGCTACTGTTGAAGCGGGAGCTATTGGATTTGAACCTGCATATACTAAAATAACTGCTACTGTTTATGGTACTAACTTTATAAACAACACTGCTGGTGTTGATGGTGGTGCTATTTATAGTAATGGTGATTTAAGAATTAGTGATTCAGACTTTGATAATAATAAAGCACAAAAAGCTGATATTATTTACAGCAATATAAATGGCTTATTGAGTATTAATGGTAATAATTATAGTAATTACACTGAAAATAAAGCTCCAATTATTAATTTGGCTGGTATAGAAACTATTTCAAGTGATGGTGGAGTAATTATACTGTTTTAGATAATAAAACTGTAAATGTTTGTTACGGTGATGTTGTAACTTTACATGCTATTATTACAGTTGATGGTGTTCTTGTAGCTAATCAGGACTTATCATTTTCAGTTTATAATGGTGAGGATGTTGTTGTTTGTAAAGCAAATAGCTTGTTAAATGGTTCTTATGTTGCAACTTACAAAATAAATGATGTTATTAATAAAACAGTTAGTATTGTTTATGATGGACCTGAAGTTCATATTAACACAGGTATCTTAAATGTATCAAAAGCAAATCCTGATTTAACTGTTGGTGCATTAAATATTACTGTTGGAGATCTTGAAATAATTACTGTAACCGGACCTAAAGATGCAACTGGTCTTATAACTTTAACTTTAAATGGTATTGATTATATATTGCCGATTTACAATGGTGAAGCTAAATTCTACTTCAAGATTTAGCTTATGGTACTTATGATGTATCTGCAAGTTATTCTGGTGATAATCATTATGTTGCTGCTGTAGACTCAACAGTCTTTAAAGTAGATAAAGTTTCAGCTAACTTAAATATACATGTTGAAGATATTACTTTTGGTGAAAACGGACTTGTCATAATCACTTTACCTTCTGATATTGACGGTTCAATAGTTACTGTTAATGTAAATGGTAAAGTTTATCCTGTAACTGTTGAAAATGGATTTGCAAAACTTCCATTACGTGAATTAAATGCTGGTGATTATACTATATCTGCAGTATTTGCAGGTAATGATAAATACTTGCCTGGTGTAAGCAATGTTTTATTAACTGTATCTAAAGCTGACCCTGCATTAAATGTGCTTATTTCAGATGTTGGTTATGATGGAGTATTTAACATTAATGTTGCTTTAACTGGTGTTGATGCTATTGGTTTAAATGGTAATGTGATTGTTACTGTTAATAATAAAGATTACTCTGTAAATATCGTTAATGGTAAAGGTACTGCTGTTGGTGTTAAATTAGCTGCTGGTACTTATGACTTTACTGCTGCTTGGGCAGGAAATGATAATTACAATGCTGTTGGTGATTCTGGTAAATTTAGTGTTGCTAAAGTAGATTCAATTATTGATGTTGCGGTTAGTGATATTAAAGTTGGGGAAGATGCTGTTATTAGTGTTAAATTGCTTAGTGATGCTACTGGTAGCGTAACTGTTACTGTAAATGGTAAAGATTATACTGAAACTGTTGTTAATGGTGTAGCTAATGTAAAAGTGGCTGATCTTAAAGCAGGTACTTATGATGTAGCTGTTAAATATTCTGGTGATAACAATTATAATGCTGCAGTTGCTACTTCCAGCTTTACTGTATCTAAAGTTGACTCTACTATGGATGTAACTGTTAATGACATTGTATTTGGTGGAGATTTAATTGTTGATGCGGTTTTACCTGATGATGCTACTGGTGAAGTAGTTATTACCGTTAATGGTGTAGATTACCATGTATCTATTGAAAATGGTAAAGCTACTGGAACTATTAGTGGTTTAGCTGCTGGTGATTACACTGTAACTGTTAAATATGTCGGTGATGATAAATACACTGGTGTTGAAGTTGCTGAAAATGTTAATGTTGCTAAAGCACAACCTGTTTTAGGTGTTGTTATTGCTGATGTGGATTATGGTAACGGATTTGTTATTGAAGCTACCTTAACTGGTGTTAACAGTGCTCCTTTATCTGGTAATGTGATTGTTACTGTTGCTGGTAAAGAGTATATTGTTGAAGTTACTGACGGTAAAGGTATTTTCACTGGTGATAAATTAGCTGCTGGTACTTATGGTTTTGCTGCTGCTTGGGCAGGAAATGATAATTACAATGCTGTTGTTGAAAACGGTGATTTCAAAGTTAATAAAATAGATTCAACTGTTGCAGTTAATGCTGATGACATTAAAGTCGGTGAAAATGTAACTGTAACTGTAAATGTGCCTACTGATGCTACTGGTGATGTGATTATCATTGTTGATGGTGTAGATTACACTGTAGCTATTGAAAATGGTAAAGCAGTTAAAACAATAGCTGATCTTAAAGCAAATGATTACACTGTAACTGTTAAATATTCTGGTGATAACAATTATAATGCTAATCAAAACACAACTGAATTTACAGTATCCAAAATATCTGACTATAATATGAATATTACTGTTCCTGAATTTAAAGAAAGAGTAAACTCTACTATTAATGTAGTTTTACCTAAAGATGCAACTGGAACAGTTACTGTTGAAATTGGTGGTAAAAATTATACTGCAAATGTAACTGATGGTATTGCAAATGTAATTATTCCTGGATTAGGTGTTGGAGATTATAATATCACTACAACTTATTCTGGTGATGCTAAATATGATTTGATGACTAAAAAAGGAAACATAACTGTAATTCCAAATGTGGATGTAAACTTGGATGTTGATGATGTTGTAATGGTTTATCATGATGGAACTCGTTTAGTTGCTAAATTAACAGATTATCAAGGTAAACCAATAGTTAATGCTACTATATACTTTAATATTAATGGTGTAAACTATGCTAGAACAACTGATGCTAATGGTACTGCATCTATAGCTCTTAATTTAGAGTCTGGCGCATATCCGGTAATTGTGGCTTATAATGGTTCTGCTAGCTATAGTAAAATCTCTAAAAATATCACAGTTACTATTAATCCAAGTATTATAGCTGATGATTTAGTTAAAATGTATAAAAATGATACTAAATTCAGTGCTAAATTCTTAGGTAGTGATGGAAAAGTATTAGCTAATACTACTGTTAAATTTAATATAAATGGTGTATTATACACCAGAACTACTAACAATGATGGTGTAGGTAGTTTGGCTATTAATTTAAGACCTGGAGAGTATGTTTTAACTGCTTACAACCCTGTAACTGGTGAACAACAAGGATTTAACATAACTGTAAAATCTTTAATTGTAACTCAGGATTTAACTAAGTATTATATGAATGCATCTTCATTCCAAGCAACTATCTATGATAAAAACGGAAGTTTGGCAGTAGGTAAAAATGTAACTTTCAACATTAACGGAGTATTCTATACTGAACTGCTGATGAAAATGGTGTAGTAAGTTTAGCAATTAATTTAAGGCCTGGAGAATATATCATTACAACAATATATGAAGGATTAGACATAGGTAACAATATAGTTGTTTTACCTACACTGGTTACTCATGACATTAATATGACTTATATGGATGGCAGTAAATTTACTGCACAGACATTAGACGGTCATGGTAAACCATTAGCTAATCAAAACGTATCATTTAATGTAAACGGTGTATTCTATCACAAAGTAACTGATGATAATGGTTTTGCTTCATTAACTATCAGGTTAATGAGTGGAAAATACATCATTACATCTTCTTGGAACGATTTCCAAACAGGAAACAACATAACAATATCTTAATTTAAGAGATTTTAATTAATCTCTCTTTTTTTTTTTTTTAACAAGTTTTTTACTTTAAAATTAAATCGTGCTGTTTTTATAATTACTTTTCATGTGCTCTTATTAAACATTTATAAACATTTAATTACTATGTTCTATCATGGCACATTATATTGACCACCCTTTAATAAAATCTAATGCTATCGAGGCTAGGTTATACCAACAGGTTTTAGCTGCTGATGTTTTAAAAAAAAGGAAATACAATGATTGTTGCACCTACAGCATTAGGTAAAACTATAGTAGCTACTTTAGTGGCGGCAGATAGATTGGAAAAAAGTTAAAAACTCTAAAATATTGGTATTGGCTCCAAGTAAACCATTAGCTATACAGCATGAATCTACTTTTAAAGAATTTTTGACTGTTCCTTGTTCATCAATTACTGGTGCTGTTAAAACTGATGAAAGGGTTAAAAGGTGGGAAGAATCTCAAATAATCTGTGCAACTCCACAAACTGTTGAATCTGACTTATTAAAAGGAAGATATTCTCTAAAAGATGTGTCTTTAGTTGTTTTTGATGAATGTCATCACGGTGTTGGCTCTTATTCTTACGTATATTTGGCTTCAAGATATGTTAAAGAATCCAAATTTAACTTAATTTTAGGACTGACAGCTTCTCCAGGTTCTGATAAGGAAAAAATAAAAAGAAGTTTGTGATAATTTATATATTCAAAGTATTGTAGTTAAAACTGAAGAGGATAATGATGTAAGACCTTATTTTAATCCGGTTGCAATAGATTGGGTTAGGGTTAAAATGAGTTCTGAGTTGGAAAAAAATCAAAACACATGTTGATAAAGCTCTTAAGATTCGTCTTAAAGGCCTTAAAAATATGGGAGTTATTAGAACAGTTTCAGTTAACAAATTAGATATATTAAAAGCAAGAGGAAGAGTTCAAAGTGCAATTGCAAGGTCTGTAAATCCTAAAAAGGAATGTTTCCAAGCTATTTCTATTTTAAGTGCGGTTATTAATATACAGCATTCTCAGGAACTTATTGAAACACAAGGAGTAGTTACATTTAACAAATATGTGGCAAGATTGCGTAAGAAGAAAACAAAAGCTGCTAAATCATTAATTCAGGACCCTAATTTTGGTAAGGCTATTTATCTTGCAAGAGAAGCTGAAAAACATGGTTTGGAACATCCTAAACTTAAAAAGTAACAGATATTATTAAAAAAGAATTGGGACAAAACGGTCAAACTAAATTGCAGTCTGACAGATATGTTAAAGATGCTGACCAAAAATCCTCAAAAATAATGGTTTTTACTCAGTATAGGGATTCACTTGAAATGATTCATCAGAAACTTGAAAAAAGAAGGAATTAAATCCGCCAAGTTCTTTGGTCAGGCTTCAAGAGATGGTGAAAAAGGATTAACTCAAAAGGAACAAAAAGAAATCATTAAAGCCTTTAAAATTGGTGAATATGATGTACTTCTCTCAACAAGTGTAGCTGAAGAAGGAATTGATATTCCTGCTGTTGATTTGGTTATTCTTTATGAACCTGTTCCGTCTGAAGTTAGAATGATCCAAAGAAGGGGAAGGACTGGCCGTAAACGTTCAGGTCGTGTGAAAGTTCTTATTACAAATGGAACCAGAGATGAGGTTATTATTGGGCTTCAGTTAATAAGGAACGCAGGATGAAACATCAGTTAATTGATCCTGATGTATTGGAAGAGTTAAATTCAATGCTATTGAAAGAATGGAAAATGAAAAAAAAGGGTAAAGGTTTTGAATCCTACTCCTAAAAAAAAGAAGAACTTCCGGTTGTTTTTGCAGATACTCGTGAAGGTAATTCAAAGGTTATACGTCATTTATCTGAAATGGAAATTGATGTTAAAGTTCAGGCAATGGCTGTTGGTGATTATCAGGTAAGTGATGAAGTTGTTATAGAACGTAAAACAGCTAAGGACTTTGTTGATTCAATTGTTGACAAAAGACTATTTAAACAGGCAAGATCTTTAATGGAGGAATTTAAACGTCCGTTAATTATTCTTGAAGGAGATGACTTGTATAATGGTATGATTAATCCGAATGCAATTAGAGGTTCGATAGCTTCAATAGCTCTGGACTTTGGAATTAGTATTATACCAACAAGAAATGCTCAGGACACTGCAGCAATGATTAAAAGAATAGCTATTAGGGAGCAAAGTGGTGAAAAAACACCAATTCAAATAAGAACAGACAAAAACCTGTTAACTTGTGGGAGCAGCAGCTGTTTATAATAGAATCCCTTCCAAATATAGGTCCTGTTAATGCTAAAAACTTATTGGAGCATTTTGGAACAGTAGCTAATATTATTAACGCGTCTGAGAGTCAGCTTCAGGAAGTTGAAGGTATTGGTAAAAAAAAACAGCAGCCAATATTCGTAAGGTAGTTGATTCCAAGTATTTATATTTCCAAAATGAAATTAAAAAAAAAAATTATTGTAGGAAACTTGAAGGTAATTTAACCTTCAATCTCCCAAATCTTCACTATGTACTGGAGTATAATATTTTTCAGCTACAAATGTAGGTAAAATAGCACTTAATACAAGTATTCCAGTTATTACACTATATTCTGTCTGATTGATTAATGCATTATTTAGTCCGAATACTGCAGCGACAAGCCCAAATGTTAAACCGGTACTCATCATCATTGTAACATAGTTATAGTTTTTGTTTTAAAAAGATTTTACTTGGATAATAAACTCCAATGTATTTGCTTAGTTGACGTAATACAAATAATGTTAAAAAGATTCCAAAACAGCTATATATTAAAGGTATGGAAACTTTCATTCCTCCAATTATGAAAAATATTGGAGTTATAATAGCAAATGCAACGGTTTTGAATCTGGATTTAACTTCTCCTTTTTGTGTGTTTTTAAAGTGATCGGAAAGTATTACTCCTAAAAAAGTATAAATGCAGGTAATATGGCTTGCCCGCCTCCAAGACTTCCAAAGAATATAAATCCTAAAAGTAAGACAAAAACATATTTTATTTCCAGTTCTCCTATTTTATTTTTAAATAATGGATTTTCGAAAAATAAATCAGATTTATAATAAGCCATTACAAGAACTGCTAAAGACACTACATAAAATAATAATGTATAAATGTCAAATTTTGTAAATAAAACACTTAAAGCTATTGCAGTACATATGTCTGTTATAAATGTTGCAACCATTATTAATTTTCCGATTTTGTATTTAAATAGTCCTTTTTGAGTTAAAACGGAATAAACAACTGCAATACTTGTTTCAGATAATGCCGTACTTGTTAATAATGCAGGATTTAATTCCCATCCTATAATGTAATAAGTTACTAAAAACACGATTACGAAAGGAATTAGAAATGATAAAAATCCAATTGTAAAACTTTCTTTAAAATTATCTTTCATTAAGTCAACATCAATTTCGACTCCAGCTAGAAATGTAAGCAATATTCCTCCAAAACTAGCTATATAAATCATCCAAGATTCGCTGTGGAAGAATCCTAGATTTCCTATTATTACTCCTATTGCAATTTCAACTACTGTTACACTAATTCCAGTTTTAATAGAAATTACACTAGCTAGAAGTATTATTATCCCTAAAATTAATGGAAATACATCAGCCATTAAATTATCCTCCTAAGTATTTTTTATATAACATAGGAGTTATCAGCAATTTTTGCGGTTTGAAAATAAGTTTCTGGTGAACCCCATCACCAAGTTATTATTTTAAATATTTTATTATTTAAAACTTTCATTATGATTTGTACAACTTGCTATGATTCTCCTTTGGGAAAGTTAACACTGGCTGGTAAAAACAATAAACTGATTGGTTTGTGGATTGAAGGTCAAAAACACTTTTTTGGAAATTTTAAAGATAAAACAAAGAAAAATGATGATTTGGCTATTTTTAGAAAAACTGAAAAATGGTTAGATAGCTATTTTAACGGAGAAAACCCTTCAATTAAAAATTTAGATTTAAATCCTCAGGGAACGGATTTTAGATTAAAAGTTTGGAAAATACTTGAAGGGATTGCCTATGGTGAAGTGGTTACCTACGGGGATATTGCAAAAAAGATAAGTTATGATATGTCTTCTCAGGCAGTTGGCGGTGCTGTAGGCCATAATCCTATTTCAATTATCGTCCCTTGCCATAGGGTTGTTGGTTTTGACGGTAAATTAACTGGTTATGCGGGAGGTTTGGAAAATAAGGTTAAATTATTAGAATTGGAAGGTGTAAAAATAAGGGATTTAAAAGTTATTTTTTAAATATTCATAACTTTTTTAACCCAATCCTTCTCATTTACTTCTATGATATATGTGCCATCATACTTTTTATCTTCAAAAGTAGAGATGATGCTTTTTAAATCAATAGAGCCATCACCTAATGCATAGTGTGAGTCATCATCACCATTATTATCATGGGCATGTATGTGTTTAATGGAATCAAAGTACATGTCCTCTGGTCCATATCCTGCATGGTTGGCATGACCGATATCCAGTGTCATAGACATATCTGAGAAGTAACTAATTCGTTTAGTTCATAGGGATTTGAGTACATATATCCTTCAAAAGTAGGCATATTTTCAATAGCTGCATTTACACCTAATTCTTTTCCATATTCTCCAATTTCTTCAATGGACTGTTTATTTAATTCAAAAATTTTATCTTTAAAGTCTCTGCCTAAAAAAGGAATTGATCCTGGATGAACAACAACAATTTCTGCATCAATTTCATTTGCAAGGTCAATAGATTTTTTAATTTCAGCTATTGAAGCTTGTCTGATGTTTTCAGTCAATGATGCAATGTTTAAATTGATAATAGGGGAATGAACACTGTATTTTAAACTGTAATTCTCAAAAATACTGGTATCTAAATCCTGATTTGGATATTGATGCAATATTTCTGCATAATCCAATCCTAATTCTTCAAAATATTCTAAATTTGTTCCTATATCATCTTTAAATCCTGATAATGTTGATGCACCTATTTTCATTTATTTCACCTATTTTTTAACTGCAGTTATATCTAAACCCATTTCTATGGCATCAAGCAATATGTCAGATAATTCGATGCCTCTTTTTTTATTTTAATTTCTCCTTTTCTGCTTGTTGTAGCTGTAAGTAAATATTCTCCTCCAACAAAAATATCAAAGTTTTGTGTACCGTTAACTTTTCCCAAATCTAAAATTAGCTGTTTTTTGTGTGGATAATGTCCACTTCAAATTTTTCACCGCGGGCCATATGTCCTGGTGTGTTTTCAAGAATTTCAACACCTAAGCTTATTCCAATATCCTTTTCAATCTCAGCTATTCTTTTTCCATTTTTACCGATGATTTTTGGAATATATTTTTCATTGATGTAAATATTGGCTCTTTCAGGAGAAATTACTTCTACCCCTACTTTTGATTTAGGAATTAATCTTTTTAATTTTTCTAAGGATTTGCTGTTCGGCTAGCCTGTCTACGGCAGATTTGGCAGTAGTTGGATTGCTTGAAGAATTGTTAACTAAATCAAGGTCCATTACAATTGTTTGCTCACCGTATGTGTAGATTTCATTTTTAAGTTCTCCAGTTTCAAAATCACGAATTTCAATAACTGGTCTGGCTAAATCTCCTTCTTTCATACCTGATGGAACTTTAACAGTCATTTTTGTTTCAAATACTTCTTTAATATCTCCATCTTCAATGTAAATGCTGGTGTCTACTACTGAAGTAATTATTCCAAGTTCCACTCTTGATGAAATTCTTTGTATGGCATCAATTGGTCTTGTAGCATGAACTACTCCAATCATTCCGACTCCTGCCATTCTCATATCTGCAAATATGTTAAAATCGCTGTTTTTTCTAAGTTCATCATAAATTGTGTAGTCTGGTCTGACAAGCAATAAAACATCAGCAGTATTTTCCATACTTCCTTCTAAAGGAGCATACTGCGTAATTTCTGCTGGAAGTTGCAAATCTCTTGGGGATTCCATTGTTTTTACAATTTTATTTAAATCTTCAGCATAATATTTAGCTAATGCCTGAACAAATGTACTTTTCCCGGCTCCTGGAGAACCTGAAATAAGTATTCCTTCAGCACTTTTGCTTATTCTTTCCATTAGCTTTTCGGAAATATTATATTCATCTAGACTGACATTAGCTACTGGTCTGACGGCAGTTATTTCAAAAGCTTCTGAAAATGGTGGTTTGGCCATTGAAATTCTGTATTCTCTGGATTGAATAACAGTTGATCCGTCTTTGTCTGATTCCAGATAGCTTTTAGGGTCGCTTCTGCTTTTTTTCCAGGATTTCATTATAGATATCTAAAATATCTGAATATGTGTAAGGTTTATCTCCAATTTTTACAAATTCCACATGTCCAGGTTTTCCTTTTTTAGCCATTGGAACAACATTTTCTTTTAAATGAACTGACATTGTGTCGTCGTCAAATAATTTTTCAATAGATAATTCTTTTTGTGTTTATATTCCTGTTTAAAGTAGTAAACAGATATTCCCTGTGCTTTTTTTGCAGTTTCGGCCTGAACTTTATCATTTGTAACTAATGTTCCAAATTCGCTTCTGGCCAAATCTCTAATTAAACTGTCAATTTCTCCGCTTTTTGCATATTTGATGTCGTAATTGGTTGGACGTTTTCCTTTAAATGTAATGGCCAATTCACCATTGTCCTGGGCTTCTTGTAATTTTTGAAGCTCTTTTAAACCATTTATTCCTTCATTTCTGTTGGCATTTGCTTGATGTTCAAGTTCACAAACAACAGCTTCAGGAACAATAATCTCAGGATAATCCAAATCTTCTTCAGCTATTATTTTACTTATAGCTCCTTCTATTACGGCACTTGTATCTGGTATTATTGTTTTCATTTTAATACACATCATCAGGATTGAAAACTTTTTCTAAAATTGTTTCAAGATCCTCTTCATTAAAGTTTTCAATGTTTTTAGTGTTTAGTTTTCTAAAGAAACATGAAAAGTAGCCTTCATGACATGCAGCTCCGTTTTGTTTGACTTTTTAAAACAACTGCATCCATATCACAGTCAACAAGTATTTCTTTAACTTCCTGGGTGTGGCCTGAACTTTCACCTTTTAGCCATTGGGAATTACGGGAAGTGCTCCAATAATGAGCTTTTCCAGTTTCAATTGTTTTTGAAGGGCATCTTTGTTCATATTAGCTACCATAAGTATTTGCCCGGTTTTCCAATCTTGGGCAATAGCAGTAATGACTTTTTTGACCATTTATTTCATGTCTAAAATTAATTTCCATTGTTTATACACCTTTAATATATTCCACTACATTATCAAGGTCTACTAATTCCTGGTTTCCGCTTTCCATATTTTTAATGGTAATCTGGTTGTTTTCTAAATCTTTAGCTCCAATGATGGCTACTTGTTTTACTTTGATTTTATTTGCATGATTCATTATTTTCTTGAATTTTTTACCGTTTAAGTCAACATCACAGGCTATTCCTGATGATCTTAAAGTTTGGGTTATTTCATAAGCTTTTAAGTCTTACATCATCAGAAATTGGAGCTACATAGATGTCAATAGGGCATGGAAGTTCTTCGGGAGTTGCCAATTCTTCAATTGCATTCATTAATCTGTCAAAACCAAATGCAAAACCTGTGGAAACTACTTCTTCACCACAAAGATTTTAATTAAACTGTAAGTTCCTCCTCCACAAACCTGCTTTTGAGCTCCAAGAGATGGGATATAAACTTCAAATACAATTCCTGTATAATAGTCAAGTCCTCTTGCCACACCTAAGTTTAAAGTGTAATTTTCCATTTTAAAAACTAGCTAGTGTATCAATAAGCTCTTCAAGCTCATTTAAAGCATCGTGAGATTCAGGATATGGTGCAACCAGTTCTTCAATGTCTTTGATAATGGATTTGTCTCCAACCATATCAATTAATTTAAATAAAACATGGTTTAATTCTTCATTGTCAATAATAGGGTTTTCACCGGTTAAAGATTCTTTTAGAAGGTCTTTATCTCCTTTATCAATAACAACCATAACTTCTCTTTGGGTGGCTGTATCTATGTTGAAATGTTTGAATAAACCGCGGATAATTCCCAAATGATTTATATTAACATCTGCACCAGGAATTCCAAGTTTTTCAATGGATTCTGAACACATTGCAATAACTTCAGCTTCTCCTTGTGGTGATTTAGCTCCAATTAATTCGCAGCCAAATTGCCAGAATTGTCTAAATCTTCCTTTTTGTGGTCTTTCATATCTAAAACAGCTTCCGTAATAATAAAGTTTGATAGGTTTGGATGCAGTTTTTGAAGCTCATTTAAGTATAATCCAGCTACTGGAGCAGTAATTTCTGGTCTTAAAGTTAATTCTCTATCAGATTTGTCTTTGAAATTGTATAATTGATTCTACAATTTCTTCTCCAGATTTTGTTGTAAATAATTTCAATTCTTCAAATAAAGGTGTTTTAATTTCCTGATAAGCATAATTTTCAAATACATTGCGTAATATGGATTCTGCTTTTTTCTTTCTCTCATTTCATCAAAAAAGAAAATCTCTAGTTCCTCTAGGTCTTGTAAATTCCATGATTGCCCTCCATTAATTTATCAATAATTTCATAATATTATAGATTTTATTATTTAATATATTTATAAGTGGCAGTTAACAGGTTAAGAAAAGAGGACTGAATAAATAAAGTATGAATTTAAGTAAGGGTTTTTACCTTCTTAAATCCTTTATAAATGTATAAAATTAGCAAAACACTTGATATTAAACATATAATTAATGTTGGAATTATCCAAGGAAATTCTAACATTATTGTGTCAATATGTGTTGATTCTAAGAGAGTTACAACTAAATTATTAATGAAATGAACTGTTATCGGAATTAAAATGTTGTCTGTTTTTAAATAGAGGATACACATACAAATTCCAAATAGGAATGCACTTATCATTCCTCCAAATTCATGTCCAATTCCAAATAAGAATGAAGAAACTAAAATAGCAGGAATAATTCCGATTCTCAGTTTTAATCGATTAAGCAGCACTCCTCTAAAAAACCAGCTCTTCAACAATTGGTGCAAGAATAATTGTTCCAAGTGCATCTATAAAAAATGCAATTGGTGTGAGGCTTACATAGTCAAATTCAAATCCTGTTTCCCAGCTGGGGTCTAAAAATCCAATCATAATGTCTAAACTGGAAAATAATGCAAGAAAAACCATTGCAAAAAATATGTTTATTAAAAATACATAAATGATTTCTTTTTTTGATTTCCAGTTTCAAAAACAGAATGAATATTCGTTTTTAATCCATATGTGCCTTTCAGAGCATAAATGAAGAATACTAATATTAATATTGTAATTACAACAAAGTATAAATCATCAGAATCATAAATAGCTGGAAATATTTCACTTAAAATTACTCCAAGGATTATGGCTGCTATTCCTACAACTATCAACTCTCTAAGTTTTATTGATTTTAATCTTTCGTTGAAATTGGTGATATTAAAATCCATAATTAATTATCTGTAAAAAGAAATATTTATACAATTAAATAAATATCACTAGTATATGATTAATGGAAGTACAAAAATTGTAGGTTTGATAGGCCATCCTGTAGAACATAGTTTTTCTCCACCTATGCACAATGCGGCTTTTGAAGAATTGGGGCTGGACTATGCTTATGTTCCATTTAATGTTTGTCCTGAAAACTTAAAATCAGCTATCTTGGGAGCAAAATCTCTTAATATAAAAGGTTTTAATGTAACTATTCCTCATAAAATCGATGTAATGAAGTATTTGGACAAACTGGATCCGATAGCTAAATTAATTGGTGCAGTAAATACAATTGATTTTAAAGAAATGAAAGGATATAACACTGATGGGATAGGATGTATTAAAGCTATTGGGGAAGTAACTTCGATTAAAGATAAAAATATTGTAGTGGCTGGTGCTGGTGGGGCTTCAAGAGCTATTTCTTTTTATCTGGCTCGTGAAAATCCTCAAAGTATACATATTTTAAATAGGGATGTAAATAAAGCAAAATCATTAGCAGAGGATGTTAAAAACTCTAAATTAACAGATAATGTTGGTTTTGATTCTATTGATAAAATAGTTGGCTATGTAAGTGATGCGGATATTTTAATAGATACTACTCCTGTAGGAATGAGTCCTCATGTAAATGATGAAGCTATTGTTAAAGCAGAGGATATGCATTCTGATTTGGTTGTTAATGATATTGTTTATAATCCTAATGAAACAGTACTTCTTAGTGAAGCCATTAAAGCAGGTGCAACTCCTGTTTATGGAATTAAAATGTTATTGTATCAGGGTGCAGAGAGCTTTGAAATCTGGACAGGAGAGAAGGCACCTGTTGATGTTATGGAAAAAACACTTAGAAAAACACTTGATTTATGAGTAGATAAAATGGATTCTATATTTAATTTTGCCATTGAACAGGATGAAGATGAATTTACAACATCTAAAAAGGATGTATTGAAATTTTTAAAAATAATTGGTGTTGATACACGTTTTGTCAGCTATACTGCTGAAAAAATTTATATTAATAACCTGAGATTTTCCAAATTCTCAAGAAAAAGACAATCCACATTTAATAAAGAATATCCAGGTATTGAAGTAGTTAGAAACTCCCTATTTCAAAAAAATATGTTCCAAATCTTCTAAAGTGCTGGCTGATGAAATAAAACCGAACAGCACAATTTTAATTCCTGAAAATAATGATTTGATTGAAATTATATTGGAACCATATACTCGCAAATATGGTGTAAAATTGGTTTATGGTGGAAGTTATGATTTGATTGTCAATCCGATTATTTTGGACAGTAAAGTAAACTCCATATTTTCGGATATTTTCAAGGGAAATGGATTGACATTTAGCAATAAAACCAATGAGATTTATCCGCTGATTAATGTACCTCTTAATTGGATCAATTCATTTTTGGAAATGGACGGTAAAAAATAATTGAAACCAAGGATTATGATGATTTGTCTACATCTTTTATGGAATTTTTAGAAGATGTAGCTCCTCAGTATCGTGAAAATGTTTTAAAAGCTTATGAGTATATTGAAAAGAATTAGAAGTTGAATAAGGAAACTTGTTTGTCAGTTTTCTTTTTAGGTTTTTCTTCAACTTCTTTTTTGATTCTTCTTGTATTTCCTCAACAGTTTCTTCTTTTATTTCATCAACAACTTCTTCTTGTATTTCCTCAGCAGGTTCCTCTTTAACTTCTTTTTGAGGTGGGATTGTAGCCATTAATCCGTCTTGGATTTCCTGAGCTCTTGCATCTCTTTGTTCAACTCTTTTTTGAGCTTTCTGTTTTTCCATTTTTTCAATAACTTTTTTAGGTATTTTTCTGGTTCTGAAACGTTTTATTTCGTCTTCTTCAAAACCTAAAAAGTCAGATATTTCCCAGGCAAGTTCATTGTTTTCAAACATGATTTCAAGATAGGGGAACATTGAAATAGCTACGCTGTGTGAAATATGTAGTTTTTGAGACATTTTTTCAGCTATTCTGTCTCTGAGGTTTCTTTTTTTCCTCTGTTTCGTCCCATTAATGTAAATATTGTAGGGGAAGTGATTCTTGTAAACTTTTTGTAAGTTTCGTCTTTTGCATCACTGACTCCAACTCCCATGAAATCAGTTGCATATTTCCAATAGCCGTAGTATCTGCTGCTTCTAGCTCTTCCAAAGTACAAATCCGCTTTGGCAATATTTTCATATGCCTTTTTGATTTCCTTTTTTCTTTGTGTATTCACGAGGAATATTTTCTGCAATGTATTCCATTACAAGTGTCGGGTCTTCTTCAACCATCAATGCTTTTTAACATGATTAGGATTTTTACTTTTTAAAACAGCAGTAACTCCATTGATTATTGTTGACCTGTCATCTTTTGTAGTTATGTTTTCAATATCACTTAGTTCAAGAACTTCATTTTGATTAGCCAGTGCTTGAATGTGTTTATTGCTGAACGCATATCTCCATTAGATTTTTTAGCCAGTTCTTTAAGTGCTGCAGGATTTGCTTTAATTCCTTCATTGATGGCTATTTGTTTAAGTAATTTGTTAATACTCGGGCTTCTGACTTTACTCATTTTTAAAACATCACATTTTGTTTTAAGTGATGCAATACGTTTTGAATAAAAGTCATTAGCTATTAGAATCATTGGATGTTTTGCTTTTTTAATGATGTCTCCAATAGCTCTTACTCCTCCTCGGTCATTAGTTCCGTGAATTCCGTCTACTTCATCAAGAATAAGTAGTTTGTAGTCATCTCCAAATAATGATTTGCTGGAAGAGGATTCTCCAATAGTGCTTTTAATAACATCCTGAGAACGTTTATCACTTGCATTTAGTTCTATGTATTCTGAGAATTCTCGGGCTATTGCTTGAGCAAGTGTTGTTTTTCCAATTCCTGGAGGTCCAACTAGGAGTAATGGCTTTTGCGGATTTCCTGCTTTCCAGTTATCCACCCATTTTTGGATTAATGCTTTTTCTTTGTTATTGCCAACCACTTCATCCAGTGTTTTTGGTCGGTATTTGTCTGTCCATAACATTTCTATACCTTATAAGAATTGAGTTAAAAGAGCTTCTAGTTGGATTCTTGGATTTGCTCCTTCTCTTATTCTAAAATCACAATCTGCTATTGCTTCAATTAAATCAATATAAATGTCTGCTTCCATTTTTCCTTCAAATACTCTTTTGGAAACATCCTGGTAGATTTGACTAACCATGTCTTCTCCGCTTGTTCCTTGCAAAACCATGGTTTCTCTTAAAAGATTACGTGCACCCATAAAATCTCCAGACAATGCTTTTGTTATGAGATTATGAACATCCTGAGGTTTTGCTTTTGAAACAACTTCGTAAACTGCATCTTCATCAACTTGTTTTCCTTCAGAAGCAGCTGCCTGAAGTACATTCACTGCTTTACGCATGTCTCCTTCTGCAAAGTATTCAATAGCTTCAATTCCTCCATCAGTGTATTCAAATCCTTCTGATGTGCAAATGTATTTTAATCTGTTTGCAATTTCTTCTCCTTTAATAGGTCCAAATCTGAATATTGCACATCTTGATTGAATAGGGTCAATAATTTTAGAGGAGTAATTACAAGAAAGTATAAATGAAGCAGTTTTAGTATACATTTCCATTTCACGACGAAGAGCATGCTGAGCATCTTTAGTCATGTTATCTACTTCATCTAAGAATATTATTCTAAATGGGGCTCCGACAGGTTTTAATCTGCAGAAATTTTTAATGTCATTTCTTACAGTATCGATTCCTCTTGCATCTGATGCATTTAATTCTAAAAAGTTTTGTCTCCAGTACTCCCCAAGAATAGCTTTTACAAGAGCTATTGCAGTAGTTGTTTTTCCAACACCTGCAGGTCCTGTAAACATTAAATTAGGCATGCTTTCTTCGCCTACATATTTTTGGAGTCTGTTTACAATCTGTTTTTGCCCGATAATGTCATCTAAATTTTGTGGTCTATATTTTTCTACCCAAGGTCCGCTCATTCAATCACCGTAAGTTATATGCTAATAATTTATGTATTTTTTATTAAATTAAGATTGTGGTACTGTATAATTTAATAATTATAAAGTTTATATATTTATTTTAAGATGTGTTAATATGGATAATAAGAATGTGATAATTATAATTCTGGCTATTGTGTTAGTTGTGATTGCTGTTGGTTGTCTTTATTTTGTTTCAATGCCTACTGCAGGTGATAATAATCATGTAAATGAAACAAATATAACTAATAATGTTACTAATGTTTCTCAGGAAGATAATCAGATTTCAACTTCTTCAGATAATTCCGGCAAATCTTACGGCTCACAAAAAAGAATATGATGACTGGCAGGAAGATTATGAAACTGGTGAGTATGATGAACACGGAAATCCAATTTATAGAAGCGTATTTTCAACTTCAGGAGGCCAGTATAATCCTGGAATATATGAATCATATTGGTCTTCAAGCGGACCAATTTCTGAAGAAAGAATAGGTTAATAAATAGGTAGTTATAAAATATATAAAAAAAAAATTTATAAAATTATGAGGCGTATTAAATGAAAGGTACATGGAAACTTAAAGTAAGAATGGCACTTACTATGATTATATTGTTCACTATTGTGTATTTCCTTGTTATATTGGCTGGTAGCTATTTGGGAATTGGTGGACCATCATTTTACTTAATTATAAGTCTTTGTATTGTAGCTGCACAGTACTGGTTTGGCCCTACATTAGTTAAACATTCTATGAATGTAAGGCCGTTGTCTGAAAGTGAAGCTCCAAATATTCATCAGATGGTTGAAGAATTTGCACGTGAAGCAGGTGTTCCAAAACCACAGGTCGAACTTTCTGAAATAAATGTTCCGAATGCATTTGCATATGGCAGGTCTAAAAGAAGTGGACATATAGCTATTACTCGTCCAATTTTAGGTTTGCTTGATAGAAATGAGTTAAAAGCAGTTTTAGGTCATGAAATGGGTCATATTAAACATAATGATATGATTGTTACAGCTATTGTAAGCTTAGTTCCAATGATTTGTTATTATATTGCATTATCATTTATGTTTTCACGCAACAACGAAAACAATGCAGGTATTATTATCGGAATATTGGGTTATGTATTCTATCTTATAGGACAATTGCTTGTATTATTTATATCAAGAACAAGAGAATATTATGCAGATGAAGCAAAGTGTGGAATATGGAAATCGTCCAGCAGATTTAGTTTCAGCTCTTTATAAATTATCTTACGGAGCTGCAAGATGTGACGATGAAACAATTAAAGATGTAAATACTGTTCGTGCATTTTTTGTTAATGATGTAGATAATGCTACAAGAGATTTAAATGACTTCAGACAAATAGATTTCGATGGTGACGGATCCATTTCCGAAGAAGAGTTAAGGGAACTTAGTCAAAGAAATGTTGATGTTTCTACATCTAATAAAATTATGGAATTGTTCTCAACACATCCGGATTCATTAAAAAAGAGTAAAAAGACTTTCTGAATTAGAAAATTAGGTGATTAATTTGAAAATGATTTTAGATGAACGTGGTAAGAAGTATCTTCTTAAAGAAGACTGTGAATTTCAAAGTGATTTAGGTATTGTTACTAAAGAACAGATAGCTAATTGTGAAATAGGTGATGAGCTTAAAAGTCACTTGGACCACACATTTAAAATTGTTAAACCTACTGTTAATGATTTCATTGATTTAATGGATAGACGTTGTTCAATATTAGTTAAAAAAGATATTGGAACTGTGCTGGCTTACACGGGTTTAGGTTCAGGAGACAGAGTTGTTGATTCTGGAACTGGTGCTGGAGCTATTGCACTGAATTTCGGAAATGTGGTGGGCGACACCGGTAAGGTTTATACCTATGAAATAAGGGAAGATTTTTGCTAAAGTAGCTCAAAAAAACATTGAAACTTTTGGAATCAATAATATTGAAGTTAAAAACAAAGATATTAAGGAAGGAATCGATGAACAAAACATTGATCTGGTCTTTTTAGATTTGCCAAAGCCTTTTGAAATTTTTGAAGATGTTTATGAGTCTTTAAAAGTAGGCGGATGGTTAGCAGTTTATGCACCATATATTGATCAGGGCAGAAATAGCTTATAGGGTAGCTAAAAACTTAATTTTTACAATATCGAAATATTGGAAACATTGGAAAGAGGTCTGGAAGTTAGACCTCAGGGAGTCAGACCAAAAAACCCGTATGGTTGGTCATACTGGGTATTTAGTCTTTGCCCGTAAATTATAAAAATATTAAAGGGTAATTGAACTCTTTAATTAATCTTTTTCTAAAACCGTCATATGGTATCATTTATTTTAGGTTAATAACAGTTTGAATGATTAATAATATGATTTCTTTGCATTATCTGAATTGATTGTTAGAGCAAAAAGAAAAATTAGTAATCTGATATAGCTAGTTTATACTTTTATTCAATTTTCATCTCTCCTATTAAAAATTTTAAAATAATAACTATTTTTTAATAGGAGTTATGGTGATGGTTGTATTTTTAAATTTATCAAAAGTTATTTAATTAAAGCGGAAATGTTAAAGGTATATTGAAAGGTTCTATGTGAAGAATCATATACGGTCCGTTTTCATAAAGCAGCACACAAAGCAGTACTAAACATATTATGCTAAGGATTATTCCTGAGTTTTCATGGTGTTTAATGCACAAAATAAGATAAATAGCTACTAAAAACATTAAAATTATCTCTATAAAGTGTGAAATAGGAAATGTCATCCAGTCTATATGTAAAATCATTGTGATGATATTTTAAAACAATTAATAAAATAACAATTTTATTGCAGTTTTGGAAGTTCATAATTATTATTATATAAGTATATATATAATTTTGTTTAGCGGATTTAAAAAAAATAAGTAAATGAAATAAGGTTTTTAACCCTATTCCATAAAAATAGCTGGTTTGTAAGGCATTGCATTTCAGCTTTGTTTTCAGGGTCATAGCTATCGTCAGTATGTACAATGACTTTATCGCCAGTTTCTTCCATAATGTAGTCTATCGCATCGCTAATGATTTGATTTTCATCAATTTTACCTACATATTTGGTTTTAGTCATTTCACGACCTATTTTTTTAGCTACTGCAGCTATTTCTTTTTATCATCATAAATATTTGCTCCAATAGCTCTTCCCATTATTTGACCAATATCCGGTTTTCCAATTTCTTCAGCTATTTCATATAAATCCCATTTCCAATCAGGAGCAAGGTAAACATGGATTTTTTTCCACATCTCCTTTAACCATTTTCTTAATCTGGTTAATGTCTTTAATAATGTTTTGAACTAATTCTTCTGATTTTTTCAATTTTTGGACTTACTTTAGGCTTTCGTCAGCTTCCGGCCAGCTAGCCTGGCTTACATAACCTTCTCCACCATAAGTTGCCCATAATTCTTCACAGGTATGTGGAGTAAATGGTGCAAGCAGTCTGATCCATGCTTCAAGAACTGTTGAAAGTACATAGATTATAGCCGGGTCTTGAGAGTCAAGCAAGTGTTTTACCCTGTATAAGTAATGGTCAACATCTTTTTTAAGCAAGAATAAAGATTCCTGAAGTGCTTTTCTTGTTTGGAATCCATCTAAAGCTTCAGTAGCTTCTTTAATATGTTGATTTAATTGGCTTAACATCCAAATATCGATTGTACGGTTTAATTCAACTTTTTCGATATTGGTTAAATCCAATGGGGAGTTTTTTAACTTCTTCTACTTTGGCGGCAAATTCCCCTAAACCATTCCAATCTTCTTTTGGTTCCAAGAACTTCTTTTTCTCTCCAGTCAAAGTCTTGCCATGGTTCAGCTGATGCCATTAGGAAAAGTCTTACAACATCTGCACTGTACTGTTCAATAGCATCTTTTAATAAAATAACATTTCCTTTTGATGAGGACATTTTATTTCCTTCTAAAAGACCCATACCAAAGACTACAGTTCCTCTAGGCCATTTTTCTTTAGGATAAATCGCACTGTGGTGGAACATTAAAAAGCTTAAGTGGTTTCCAACCAAATCTTTTTTGCAGATAATCTCCAGTCAAGAGGGTACCAGTAATTGAATTCGTCCTGAATTTCTTTTACAGTTTCGTCGTCGACTTTTACATCATCGCTGTCAATATCTAAAAGAACTTTGTCAAAGAATGCAGGGTTTAAATCATCAGCATTCATGTTTCTTAAATATTTGGCTATTGTATAATAGGACATGTAGATAGTTGAATCTGTAAGAGGTTCGATTAACCATTGGTTATCCCAAGGCAGTCTGGTTCCAAGTCCGACATTCCTGGAACAGGCCCAATCATCTAACCAGTCAATATAATATTCAAAGTTGTTTTTAACTTCTTTAGGAATGATTGTTTCACCATTAAGAACTTCATGTGTTTTTGCAGTCCATTCTTCATCTGAATATTTAAGGAACCATTGGTTGTCCATTATTTTAACAACACAGTCTTCACCGCATCTGCAAATAACAGGTCTTTCAGCAAAGTCATACATAGTGGTAGCCATGTTTTTATCAATCATATCAGCTTTAAATTCTTCTCTCAGCTATTGCTACTTTTTTACCACCATATTCAGGAATATGTTCGCTGATAATACCTTTTCTGTGCTCTACTTTGTATAATTCGTTAGTTGCATCATGAAGTTTAGGGTCATTTTGGTCTTTGATGCCTAATTTTTCAATTATTTCTGCAGCCGGAATTTCTCCATATCCTTTTACACTACATACATTAATCGGATTTACATCATCAATAATGTCTTCCAAATGATATTTGGCTATTAATTCTTTATTGTTTTTTAAGTCTTGAAGAGCAATGTAGTCTGCAGGTGCATCTGCAGGTTCTGAAAATACTACTCCACTACCATATGAACCGCTTACAAAAAGCAGCCGGGGAATATTGGTAATTTGTCACCTGTAAATGGATTTTCAACAAATCCTCCAATTAAATCATTAGGGTCCACTTCCCGGATAATGTTTAAATCTTTAATTTGATGTTTTAAATTGTGGTGAGCTTCTTTTGTAATAATCCAGTGTTCGCCTTCAGCATCTACTTCAATATATTCAATATCAGGATTTAACCAAATGTTGGTAGCTCCGATAATGGTTTCCGGTCTTAATGTAGCTGTAACAAGAATTTTATCATCCATTTTGAATTTAAGTAAGGTTAATTCATTAACTCCTACTCCTTCACCTTCAAGTAAATCATGATCTCCAACAGGATTTTTATCTCTTGGACAGTATTTTACCGGATGTTCTCCTTTTATAATCAGTCCTTTATCTTTTAATTTGCTAATTTGCCATTCTACAAATTTTTTGTAAGTTGGATCAATTGTTCTAAATTCCCTTCTCCAGTCAATGGAATATCCCATATCATGCATTACTTCATTATATTCACTACTGAAGTACCTTACAATGTATTCAGGGTCTGCTAAATTAGGAAGTTCTTCTTTAGGAACTTTATGAACATTTTCGTATAAATCCAAGGTCCATGGGTCTTTTCTTCTAACTCTTTCAGCTATTCCAATAACCGGAGCTCCGGTTACATGCCATGCCATTGGGAACAATACATTATAACCTTCCATTCTTTTAAATCTTGCATAAACATCTGGAACAGTATATGTACGTCCGTGTCCAATGTGCATAGCTCCACTGTAGGGTATGGAAATGCTACAGTAAGGAATAATTTTTCTTTATCATTAGGGTCAGATTCAAAAAGTTTATCATTTTCCCATTTTTTCTGCCATTTTTTTTTTCTATATTTTCTGTCACTAAATCACCATTACAGTCTTTTCAGGGCTTTCAGGAACTTTGCTTTTATGAGCATTCCTTTTTACTTTATTTATAATCATATCAATTTCATCAATTGAAATATCTAAGTTTTTAGCTATTTCATCTTTTGAAGTTTCTTTATCGTTATACTGGTAGAGAATTTTATCTAAGTTTTCATAGGTCATTCCTATTTCATCTTCATCAGTTTGATTATTCCATAAACCTGCACGAGGAGGTTTATTGATTATTTCTTCAGGAACTCCCATATATTTGGCTAATTCAAACACGTCAGTTTTGTATAAATCTCCAATCGGTTCAATATCACAGGCTCCGTCTCCGTGTTTTGTAAAGTATCCGATTAGTATTTCACTTTTATTGCCGGTTCCGCTTACAAGGTAACCTTTTGAATTTGCGTAATAATATATGATGGACATTCTAATTCAGCTTTAAGGTTTCCAATAGCTAATTGTTCGTTTTCTGTTTTATATTGTGTAACATATAGAAATTCGTTTAAAACACTGTCAATAGCCATTTCTTTATAATCAATATCTAATATTTTAGCAATGTCTGTTCCATGAATTTTATCTTCTGTTGGGGTGGTTGTAGATGGCATAATAATTCCAAACACGTTTTCTTTACCAACAGCTTCTGTAGCTAAATATGCAGTTAATGTTGAATCTATTCCGCCACTTAATCCAACAACAAGTCCTTTTGCATTAGCTTCAGATACTTTGTCTTGAATGAATTTAATTATGCTTTCTTTTGTTGTTTTAGTATCTAATTTCGGAAGCTCGTTCATGCTTTTACACTCCTTGGAAAATTTTTAATGATAATTATTATGATTTTTTTAACTTATATATTAGATAGTAAACGTTTATATAGGAAAAAATTATAAAATTACTTTTAGTTACTAAAATTAATTTTTTAATATGGAGGTAATTTTCTTGGCATTTAAAGATTATTTTAAATTTAACAAAGATAAAACAACTTTTATGTTTATTGGGGGAAAAGGTGGGGTTGGAAAAACTTCAATTTCTTCAGCAACAGCATTATGGTTAGCAGAACAAGGTAAAAAAACATTAATTGTATCAACTGATCCGGCACATTCATTGTCTGACTCTTTGGAAGTGCCTATTGGCCATTATCCCAGGGAAATTAAAACAAACTTATTTGCAGTTGAAATAGATCCTGATGAAGCTATGGCTCAAAAACAAGCAGTTCTTGATGCTCAAAAAGCTAATTCCACTTCAGAAAGTTTAATGGGATTAGACTTCTTGTCTGACCAAATGGATATTGCGTCATCTTCTCCTGGTGCTGACGAAGCAGCTGCATTTGAAGTATTTTTATCTGTCATGACTTCAAATGAATATGATGTTGTAGTATTTGATACCGCACCGACAGGACATACCTTAAGATTATTATCATTCCCTGATGTAATGGACTCTTGGGTAGGTAAAATGATGATGATTAAAGCCAAATTAGGTTCTGCAGCTAATTCTTTAAAAATCTTATTCCGTTTATGGATGCTGCCGATAATCCACAAACCAGTGAAGAGCTAAAAAGAACTAAAGAGCAAATTGACGAAGCTAAAAAGTTTTATCTGATCCTGACAGAACCACATTTAAAATGGTTGTAATTCCTGAAGAAATGTCTATCTATGAATCTGAAAGAGCATTAGGCGCCTTAGAAAACTATAACATTACTGTAGATAGTGTAATTGTAAATCAGGTAATGCCGGATATTACAGATTGTGATTTCTGCCATTCCAGACACAGACTACAACAAAAACGTTTAGCTTTAATTGATCAAAAATTCCCAGAACAAATTATAGCTCAAGTTCCTTTATTTAAAGATGAAATTAAAGGTCAGGAAAAATTATTGAACTTAGCTAAAATATTATACGAAGACCAAGATAATACTGAAGTTAAACAAGAAGCTATTCAGCTTTAAAAAAAGAAATAAAAAGTTAAAATATAACATTTTAACTTAAATTTTTTTTTTTTTTTTTAATTTATACACTATTTCTACCAGGATAAATATAGCTATTAACACCCAAAAAGACCATGTTTAGGGTTCCAATATCTATTGGGAACTGTAATCCGCAAAGTTCTACAAGAATAATCAAAACCAATACAACAACTGTTAAAAAAAATAAAGCACTTTTGATATTGCAGGTTCATTTTGAAAATTTTCTTTTTATTTTTTTCCAATTATCTCCCATAGCACCACCATTTAATATTTTCCTAATTTTCTAGGAGTGTTAAGAGGATCCCAATATTCTTCATCAAAATACTGGTATGTTTCTTCTTTGGTTAAGTTTCTTACATTACCGCTGCTTATATATTTCGCTTGGCTACGGTTTAAAGAATTGTCCGAATTGATATGTACTTCGACATAGTCCACTCCCTGGTTTCCTTTAGGAATTAAAAACAACTTGGTATCCTGAAAATAACCTGGTCTGCTTGGTGTAAAATGACTGTACCAATAATGGGTGTCGTCTTCATCAACAAATGTCACTCTGTATTTGTTGGCCACTGATTGAAATGCTATTGCAAAGGTAGCTGGGAAAAATACAATTGTTGAAATTCCTGAAACAGCTCCTCCAAGAATTTTTAGAGATAAAACACCAATATTGTATCCTATTATAGTTGATGGGTGGATATTTTTCATAAAATTATCAATATTTTTATTTATTTGGATTATTCCGTTGTCTACAAATTCTCTGATGTTTTTTAGTTGATTAGTTAAGCTTTCTTCAAACAATTTGGGAATTATGCAGACTGTACATTCACCTTTGTCTGTTTTTTGAGTAGCTCCTTTATATGCAAAATCATCATCAACCAGAACAGTTTTGCAGATTCCTGTTGTTGTGTTTAGGATAAGTACTGATTTGTTTCCATTTTTGCAAAATACATATATTGAATCTCCATGATTGACGAGGTTAACTTCTGATTTTAGAAGGGCATCCATCACTTCATCAAATGAACTGGTCATGTCATTGCTGTAAATAATTCCAATAGGGTTCATTACCTGCTGTTCTATTTTTGATAGAAGTAGAGATGTTATGAAGTTGAATTCAGTTATTTTAGTTGCATTTTTTCCAATTACAGACATCCCCATATTTGGATTGGCTATATGGATATAAAGTTTGTCATTATCAATTCCACCTAAAACAACTGCTGTTTTTGTCCGCTGCCAGTTAAGGGATAACTTTTCAGCATATTTGTCAGCATTCAAATCACTTAAATAAGCAGTATTTAGTCCGGATAAAAACATTCCCTGCACATATTTTAATTTATAGCTAGTTAAATAATCAAGTCCAAAAGCTAAGTTTTCTATGTCTGTTGGGGTAATTTTGGAGTTGATAATAGCATAGGACTGAACTATTTCAAAGTTATTGTTTGCATTATACTTAGGATGGGTTCCGTAAGTTATGGTTTCTGTTTTTTCAACTAAATTGTTGTTTGTTTTAAATATAGTGTTGATTTTTTCATTGGTTATGTATCCGATGATTTTTTCTCTAGCTGTATTTAATGTTATTGTTTTATTAGTTGATGTGAACTTTATTGGGCTTATTTTATTATTTGTAAGTATTATATAATTGGAATTTAATTCAGTTTCAGGATCTAAGCCATTAGCTAGTGCTAAATTATATCTGATTCCATATTCATCAAATCCAATAGTGTTAAATAGGACACTTGCTCTTATTTCACCATTTTCAATGTAATTGATTCTTTCACCCATTTTGCCTTCTTTATCTATAGTGACTCCGAATTGACTGATGTCTCTCTCAGCACTATTATAATATTGAATATAGGTGTAATTTTCGCTGGAATAAATTAAAATGCCGTTGCCTTTTTGGATTCTTTGCGGTTTTGCCAGTTTTGATTTTATTTTCACCAAGAGGTATGAAAACATATTTGTCATTAATCAATACACTTGTTTTATCGTTTGTTTCATAATTTGAAAGAATATAATTTTTCAATCCGTTATTGATTTCAAATATCTGTTTTTTTGGCAGTTTTACAATTCCCTTTTCTCCAAGTTTAACTGTATAATTATTTTTGGCTTCTACTTTAGGAAGAGTTACATTTACATAATTCGGAATAGCTATTTCATAGGTAAAGTCTCTGTTTAAGTTTTCAGATATGGCTGTTGAATTTGCAGGGTGAATAATTATTTTATTTCCAATTTGAATATTCTTGTAATGGGTGGTTATTATGTATTCTCCGGGATTTAAATTAATATTTAGAGCTGCAATACTGTTTGAATTTGTAGTTTTGGTGTAAAATACTCCATTTATATTAAATGTAACATTTTCTCCAGCTCCTACAGGTTTTCCTTCATTAGTTATTACAAATGTTTTAAAAGTGCTCCTGTCTTTAAAATTCATTTCTAAATCATTTGTCTGAATTGTAGGTTTAACAAGTATTTTATTTGAAACAAAACAGCTGTTGTACATTGCCGTTATTATATAATGGCCTGGGTTTAAATTAATATTTAAGAATGCATAACCTGTATTGTCTGAAGTTTTGGTATAGAATACTCCATTTATGTTGAAGGTTACTTTTGAATATTTGGCATAGCTGCCGTCTAAATTGTGTAGGTAAACTGAATATGTTTTTTTATTTTTGTAGTATTTGACCAGGTCATAGTTGCAGCTAATTGTCGCCAATACAGTTATGTTATTGGAACGCTGTTCGTTAGTTTTTGGATTGTACGAAGTTATTATGTAGTTTCCGGGATCCAAATTTATATTTAGTTTAGCTATTCCGGCCATATTTGTAATTTTTTTGTAAAATACTCCGTTTATGTTAAGTGTTATTTCGCAATTGATTATGGGGTTTCCTTTTTTGTCGCTAAATTCAACATAGTACTGTGTATCATTTTTATGGTATTTGACAATGTCATTACCATTTATTGTAGGTTTGATTGTTACTTTGGAATTTGAACTTGAGGGATGATAAAATCACAGCCTTCAAATATTATTTTTGCCATATACTCTCCGGATTCCAAATTTAGGGATAACATAACCTGACCCCTTGAATCTGTAATTTTGGTGTAGTTAACTCCATTAATATTAATTATAACTTTGGCATTACTTATTGGATGGTGCATATAGTTATTATTGTCGGTCAATGTTGCTATAAGTTTGCTGTCGTCTTTATAATACATTTCAACGGGTGGTGAATTAATTATGGTTAGTGTTTTAGCTTTTGGTGTCGAAAGTATTTCATTTGATGTTTCTATATTATCTATTGCTTGAATGTTCTCGTCGTCACTGATTTCTAAATCATTGTTTATTGTTTGAGTTTCATTTTCAATTGTTGTGGCAGAAACAGTGCCTATCAAAAAAATAAATAGGAAAATGAAACTTATTAAGTTTATTTTTTCTAATCATAGTATCTACCAACTGTTAACTTTTTTAAAAAATTAACAGTTAAACTATGATTAACTAATTATAAAAGTTTTAATTTTAAAATTAAATGGTAAATGGTTTTTAAAATGAATTTAAAGGGTAAATATTTCTAATATATTACCATAATGCACATGTAAGTAAATTCGCTGTTTGCAATGTCTTTTAATGTAGACCGGACAATTTTTTCATCATCATAACTTAAACGTTCACAGACAACTACTTCACGGTGTTCGTCCACACCGTTATCCAATAAAAACTGAGCCATGTCTCTGACTTTTTTAGACAGGAGGGCTATTGTTGTTTTGCCGTTATTTATGACTTTTAAAATGTCTTCTATGTTTTCTCTACCGTGAAAAGTCATAACATTTGCATTGTCCCACTGAATGTGGTTACGGGCAGCAGCTAGCTGAAGAGAGCTGATTCCAGGAATAACTTCTATTTTTTCTTCAGGAAAATTTTTTTCATTAGCTATTCTTAAAACAGTATTTAAAACACCTGAAAATCCGGGATCTCCAGTAGATAATATTGACACGGTATTTCCTTCAATAGCTAAATCCACTCCTTTTCAAGTTTATCTAATAAATCCTTTACATTAAATGCAATTTTATTGTTAACATCATCAAATAAATCTATTGCTCTTGTACTTCCAACAGTATAATCGCTGGTTTTTACTGTATCTACAGCTTTTTAGTTAAATATTCACTTGATCCTGGGCCAATTCCTATTATATAAATTTTATTTTCCATTTTATTCCTCTTTTAGTTTTTTCATTCCATTTTTTTAATAAGTCATATATTGATTTAGCTCCAACAAGCTCGTCAGGACAATCCCAATCAGAAGGATATAATATAAACGGTTTAGTTTGAGTTCCACCAAGTCCTCCGTGGCTGCCTATCAGTTCTTCAAATGCACAGATATCTCCACTTTCAGGGTCATAGAAACTATTTACAAGAATATCTGGCATATTTTTAAAAAAGTATTGTGTCTTTTAAGATGTTTGGGAGCATTTTTTTCCAAAATCAGCTAATGGATTTTCTCCGATTATTTCATCACTTTCCAAATAGTAAATACCATTTTTTCCAATAACCATTCCTCCATTAGCAGTGAATTGCTTTAGTATAAATCCAATTCCAGGATGTTTTACAAGTCCGGGAATTAAATCAGGGAATAATGATATTATTTCTTCGTAGGTTAATCTATGTTTCCATTGTGTTAAGTAAATTAAACCTAAGTTTCCAGATCCTAAAACAATCAATTCAGAGTCAGATGCTTTTTTAGTAGTATGTTGTGAAGCTTCGTATCCTCTAATGTAATCATAGACTATCACTATATTTTTTTCTGAGTGTCTGGATTTGTTCGCTTTTGTATAATTCGTCGATTTTTAAAAAATCAATACTTTTTTCTTTTATGTTTTGTAGGGATTCATACTCCTCAAAAATGTCATGATTTTTTATATTGTCCATTTTTTCCCTTATATTTTCAATAGATTCATTTTTAGGAATATATGAATTTCTGAAGTGGTCTGATTCTTCATCTGTCCTTAATGATTTCATATCTTCAGGTAAAAATCTTCTTACAAAGTTTCCTAAAGTTATTCCATATCTTTGTTTAAATGTAGCTCCGTTTCCCTGTCCATGGTCTGAAAGAATTACAAATTCATAAGGTCTTTTGGAAATACTTTCGGCATTTTCCAGGCGATTAATTTCCAAATCAATTTCTTTTTAAAACACTCCAAACATCATTATCCCGTATTCCGGAGTGATGAGCCACTTCATCATAGCCTACATAAGTTGCATAGGCTGAATTTATTTCTCCATTAAGAATATCTCCGGCCAAGGTTTCTGTTACAACTTCTCTTAAAAAACACATTTCCTCCAGCTCTTAAAGTTGCATATATAATTCCCCTTTTCATTCTGGGCTGTATATTCTTAATTTTGTGGACTATCTGGGATTTTAATTCCTTAAGAATGTCCCATAAGAATAATACAAATATTCTCTGAAAGCTATTGGATGTGGTAAATACTGAGTACCATGTTTTGTTATATAATTTATTAAGTTCTATGATTTTAGATGATGTAAATATGAAATCATCACTGTCTCCACTAAACATATTTTCTCTGCTGGCTCCTTTATCACTTAAAAGTCCGTTACCATCAGATATTTTCTGTTCAATTAGTGGTGCATGGGAAAAATTAGATGAAAGTATAATCTTATTGTTGTTTTCTTTATTCAACCCATCTGTATGCAATAATGTCTTTGTTATTTCCATGTAAAATTCCTGCCTGGCTTGCGCCTGTTTGACTTGACAGGTCGGTTTCCCATTCTTTTAGGGTATGTGTTTTATTTTCAATCCACCTTTTAAGTGTAGGCATATATCCTTTCTCAATAGCTTCATCTAGGATTTCCTTAGCTAATCCGTCAATTTCAAGCATTATTAATCCCGGATGTTTGTTGGCCGCTCTTTTTTTATTTTTAACTTTTTTAGAAAGCTTTTTGATGATGTAGCTATTGTAGAAGTCAATATTTGCTATATTGAATATAAGTGTTGTAGCTATGTTTATGAATAATGTTGCAATTAAAGCTCCCCTATTCCTATTTTAACTTCCGGAAGGTAATATGCAACTCCATAAAACATAAGTCCGTTTAAAAGAAGAGCTCCTATTCCAAAGGTTATGATAAAAAACCTCATCAGGATTTTGGTAAAAATGGGCCATAAAATCGTGTTTGCAACGGTTAATAAAACAATTATGATTATTGCATTTGTCCAGGGACCTAAAACAAAATCAGCACTAAGCATTGGCATAGCTATGACTATTAATATGTTAATTATTCCGGTTATGATTGAAGTTAGGATTATTTTAGCTTTATTAACATTTGAATAGTTGGTATTTTCCATATTAATCTAATTAATTTCTATTTTTTGTTTTTCATTGCTTTTTAAGTGGAATAATGTTATTTCAGGTTTGCAGTTTATTCTCATCCAAAACATATTTGTTCCAAGGCCTCTGCTTGTATATTGAATCATATTTTTAACTTTATACTTTCCAACAGGGTACCTTGTTGATTTTGGACCTCTGAAGGGTGCTATATTGGTTCCGGGAATAATAAATTGTCCGCCATGGGAGTGTCCTGATATCTGAAGTCCGAATCTTCCACTTTCACAGGATATTTTAGCAAAATCCGGTTCATGAGCAAGTAAAATGGCAGCTCCTTGATCAGGTAATTTGTTTAAAACACTATTCAAATCATCAGCACCAACAGTATAGCTGTCTACTCCTGCAATATTGAGCAGTTTTTCATGGTTGTCGTTTTTTCCAGTTTTTTAAGCGTGTAGACATCATTGCTTAAATCTTTAACATCAGCTTTTTTTAGGATGTCTCTCATTTCACTTTAGCTCCAAGCCAATGGTCATGATTACCTAAGACAGCCAATTTCCCATCTTTGGCTTTTTTTTTTAAAAGATTTTTTTAAATCTGTTTCATAGCCTTCTAAAATATATGAAACATAATCTCCGGTCAGTGTTATCATATCTGGTTTTAAGGTGTTTACATACTCAACAACTCCGTCCAAATACTCGGGATTTAACCATTGGCCAATGTGTATGTCTGTTAAATTGATTATTTTATAATTGTTAAATGCAAGGCCTAAGTTGTCTAATTCAACATCAACATTAACAACATCAAAGAATTCTTTGCTAAATTCTGTTCCAAAGCTCATTTCTCTTGACTGGGTCATGAATTCCTGTAATCCTTGACGAACTTTTTAGAGCAGAGGGTTTATTGCCATCCATGTTATTTCACTTATATTTTTGTATTAGATTTATATAATTTAAATCTTAAATATATAATTAATTATTTATTTTTATTGTGATATTATGCTTCAAATTGCAGTTACTGGAAAACCAAATGTTGGAAAATCTTCATTCTTTAACTCTGCAACTTCTTCAAGCGTGGAAATGGCTAATTATCCATTTACTACTATTGATGCTAATAAAGCAGTTGCTCATGTTATTAGTGAATGTCCTTGTAAAGAATTGAATGTTACTTGTAATCTAGAAATTCCATATGTATTGATGGAAAAAAGATTGTTGCCTGTTGAATTAATAGATGTTGCAGGACTTGTTCCTGGAGCTCATGAAGGTAAGGGATTGGGTAATCAATTTTTAGATGATTTGATGCAGGCTAAAGTTTTAATACATGTTATTGATGCTTCTGGATCCACCGATGCTGAAGGACAAAGTGTAGAAGCCGGATCTCATGACCCTTTAGATGATATTGAATTTTTTAGAAGATGAAATCGTAATGTGGATGTATGGAATTCTTAACAGAAACTGGGTCAGACTTGTACGTAAAATTGAAGCTGAAAAATTAGACATAGCTAAAGTGATTTTTGACCAGTTGTCTGGTACTGGAATAACTCTGGAAGATATTATTGAAGCTAAAAGGAAAGTTAATCCGGATTATACCAAATGGGAAAAAGAAGATTTCATGGAACTTATTCGTAATATATTGCATATAGCTAAACCAATGCTTATCGTGGCTAATAAGGCTGATTTGCCAACTGCTGAGGAAAACATTAAAAAGAATGCAGGAAAAATATCCTTATGTTATACCTGCATCTGCAGAATCTGAAATAGCTTTAGTCAAAGCAGCCGAAGCAGGACTGATTAGTTATACTCCTGGAGATTCTGACTTTGAAATTTTGGAAAAAGATAAATTGTCAGATAATCAGCTTAAAAGCTTTAGAGTATATTAAAGTTAATATTTTAGAAAAATACGGGGGAACAGGTATTCAGACAGCATTAAATGAAGCTATATTTGGTTTGCTTAATATGATTGTGGTTTATCCGGTTCAGGATGAACACAAATACACAGACCAAAAAGGGAAATGTTTTACCTGATGGAATTTTAGTGCCTAAAGGTGCGGTTCCTAAAGAATTGGCTTATCTTGTTCATTCGGATATTGGTGATAACTTTATGCATGCAGTAGATGCTCGTAAAATATGAGAATTGCTGCAGATTATGAATTGCAGGATAAGGATGTTATAAGTATTGTTACAAGAGGTTAACTGCCTCTTTATGTAATATCTTTTGAATTTGTGCATAAATCTCTTTTTAACACTTTCAGGTTCATCTAATTCATTTAAAATTTTTCTTAAAGTATTCCACCATATGTCTTCTGGTGTAAGCCAATCAAGAGGCAATTGCCCATAAACATCAAGAACTTTTTTTCATTAATGTCTGTGCTTTTCATAATTTTATTTTAGTTTAATAAATAGTATTTTTCTTTTTCTAAGAGTGTTTGAAAAGTATTTATGAAAAAGTAAAAAATAAGAAGTTATTCTTTTAATAATTTTATTGCTTCATTAGCTGCATAAACACAGCAGTCAACACATGGAGATTTGTCTTCTCCATTTTTTTGAAATTATGCCGCACTGAACTGAACCATATTCTTTTTAAAAGCATCATAGAGTTTTTTTAGCATCCATTTTTATTTTAATTTCATCATCTTCCAAAAATCCCAATGCTATTAATGCTCCTGTGAGTGCACCGCAGGTTCCTTCATCAAATGTGCCTCCGATTCCTCCTGAAAACCCGCTAAAGCAGCTAATGCACATAATCTTGCCTGACTCATTGGATGGTTGGCTACTTCACAAAGTCCCATAAGGGTTGATTGGGAACAGCTTTTAAAAAACACGGTATTGTCTGATTTTTTTCTTCTACTGATTTTGAATTCAAGTCCATACTATCATCTATAAAAAAAAAAAAAAATAATTTGGGAAAGTTACTTCCCGCATTTCACATATGTCTAGAAATCAAAGCTTTCCATATCATAATCAAAGCTTTCCATATCATATGCATTTAAATCTGAATACATGTCTTCATCTGATTCTTCAGGAATTTCAAATTCTTCTGTATTCATTTCTCCTGTTTGTGAATCAACAGTTATTACTCCGGCACTTTGACTGTCCTGTGTTTCTATATGGAATGTGTATACTCCATCATTTTCATCTACACTGCTTATGGAACAGTTTGTGTCTTCCAAGTAATCATTTACCATTTCTTCACATTCTTCCTGTGTAAGGTTATTCTCTTCCGAGCAGTCATATTTTCAGATGACGGATCTGAAGTTATGTTTTCCTCAAAGTTGAAATTATTATTGTCTATAATAGTATTAGTTTCAGTTACTGTAGCAGCTATTGCTGTATTATATAAATTAATGTTAAATTCAGAATTGTCTACTATAATCATAAGCCCAACCATAAGGTTGAAATCTTTATCTTTATCAAGATGTTTTTGACCTACTCCCATAACTCCGTGATTTCTTTTTCAGATGGATGTCCGTTGCTGAAAATTACACTGTTTGCCATTTTAAGCACTAAATTTTGGTCACTAGCACCAACACATATTCCTTCTTTTTCCATTAGTTACTAATATGTTTGTAGTGTCTTTATCTTTATTCCGTCAAATGTATTTTTGTTTCATATCTACGTCACTATTAATCACAGTTGCTCCAACACAGGTTGCTGTAATGAATATGGCGGCTATTGAAAGAATAATCGCTACATTTTTATTCATTTTATCTCCTTTTTTTTATTTGACATAATTTGTATACATTAGATATATGTTATTTATACTATTAAAACTTAATTTTATAAATTAAGAAAATTTAATATTATATATAAAAAAAATTTAGTGAATAGGTGAAAAAATGCATCCAAGACCAAGTCCCATAGCTGCATCTCTTTATACTTTAAGAGACATGAATGTTGATGTTATTATAATGCATGGACCTCATGGTTGTTGTTTTAGAACTGGCAGGCTTTTAGAAAGTGACGGTGTACGTGTTTTAACTACAGCAATGGCTGAAAATGATTTTATTTTAGGAGCTAGTGAAAAAACTAGAAAATACATTAAAAGAAGCTTATGATATGTTTAAACCGGAGTTTATAGGTGTTGTAGGTACTTGTGCTAGTATGATTATTGGTGAAGACTTAAAAGAAGCAATAGCTAATGCTAATTTAGATTGTACAGTTATTCCTGTTGAATCTCACGGGGGATTTGGTGAAGGAGATAATACTGAAGGAGCAATAATGGTTTTAGATTCTGCTGTTGAATATGGTATAATTCCTCGTGAAGAGGCAGACCGTCAAATTGAAATGCTTAAAAAGCTACTGAAATAGAAAAAAACCAGGGGAATGGCTCAGGAAAATATATTCAACCTAATTTTGGTGATAATAAGGAAGAAGTAGCTAAAAAAATCATAAAGGCACTAAGAGACAATAAAAAGTCGCTTTTGTATTGAATGCTAAAAAAGAAACTTCTTATTTATTTGCAGATATTTTAAACTTTGATTATCGTGAAATCAATCCTGAAAATAAACCAATAATTGTGGCTAATTTAGATGAAAATATTGGTCTTTCAAGAATTAGGAATCATGCAGTTAATATTAAACAGGAACTGAAAACGGATATTGATTATATTACTGGAGGATTGGACGAATATCCTGTAACCGGAAAAGCTGCTGCAGACTACTTAAAGGAAAACCCTGTTGATTTGTATGTTGTATGCGGTGTTCCTCATGCATTTCCTGTTGAAGAAATTGAAGGGGAATCAATAGCCGTAACTGATGGTCCTCGTTTAGTTGAACCATTAAAAGATTTGGGATATGATAATGTAGTTGCAGAACTTGATGCTCACTCAAAAAACTTTAGGGACTGATAAAATTGTTTTTTCTGACTTTGGAGGAATGATTAGATCAGCTATTGACTGGAAGTAGAATTATGATAACAATTATTGATTATAAAAGCGGAAATTTAAAAAGCATTTCCAATGGATTTAAAAAAAATCGGCTGTGATGTTGAAATTACAAGCAGCATTGAAAAAATAGCTGATAGTGATTATTTGGTTCTTCCGGGAGTTGGAGCTTTTGGCAGTGCAATGGAAAATCTTGAAGAATTTAAAAAAGTAATTCATGAACATGTAGATGATGATAAACCATTTTTGGGAGTTTGTTTAGGTCAGCAGGTTCTTATGGACTCAAGTGAAGAAAGTCCTGATGTTGACGGTTTAAAATTATTTGAAGGTCATGCATGCTATCTTCCAGAAGGACTTAAAATACCTCATATGGGATGGAATAAATTAGATGTTGTTAAAAAATGTCCAATTTTGGAAGGTGTTGATAAAGAGTACTTTTATTTTGTCCATTCTTATCATGTTGTTCCGGATAATGATGAAATAATTGCAGGGACCTGTGATTATGGAATTGATGTTGTTGCAGCATTAAGTAGGAATAATTTATTTTCAACACAATTTCACCCGGAAAAAAGTGGAGTTGCAGGTTTAAAGATATTAAAGAATTTTGTTAATTTAGAGTTATAATTGGAGATTATATTTATGGATATTGAAGGTTTTGTAAGAAAAAGAATTGATGATTACACATATGAAGATTTGACTGCTCTTTTGGCAAGTAGAATTAGAGAATACAAAGATTTGTCTGAAGAAAACTCCTGTAAAATGGCTGAAGCTGTTATTGATGAAGTAAAAACTACTTTGGAATTGAATTCTCTTGATGATGATTTTTTAAAAGAAATTGTAGATATTCCGAAAGCAGATGTGGCTATGGGAAAAATGGGAGTAGGTTCAGGGGAGCCGGTGATTTCTTTGTTCACAGAAAAATTGCAGAAATTGTTTCAAGTACAAATACTGCTTCATTAGTAAATCCTTCTGAACAGGACGATGGAGGAGTAGTTAAAGCACCAGTTAAAAACGATGATGTTTATGTAACAACTGCAGTAGATGGAATACACTCACGTTTAAGTGACTATCCGTTTTTAGGAGGATTTCATGTTACAAGGGCTACTTTAAGGGATGTTTGTGTAATGGGGGCAGATCCTGTAGCTATTTTAAGTGATGTTCACTTGGCAGATGATGGGGATGTTGGTAAGATATTTGACTTTACTGCAGGTGTAGCTGCAGTGTCTGAACTTGTTGATGTTCCAATAGTGGCTGGAAGTACATTGCGTGTAGGTGGAGACATGGTTTTAGGTGATAGATTTGTTTCTGCTGTAGGAAGTGTTGGTGTATCCGATTATCCGCCAACTGCAAGGAAAGGAGCAAATGAAGGTGATGTAATTTTACTTACAGAGGGTTCTGGTGGAGGAACCATTACAACAACTGCATTATATAACGGATTTTTTGATGTAATATGGGATACATTAAATGTAAACTTTGTTCAGGCATCACATGCACTTTTTGAAGCTGATTTAATTAAAGATATTCATGCAATGACTGATGTGACAAATGGGGGATTGCGTGGAGATGCCCACGAAATATCCAATACAACAGGAGTAGGTTTGGAGTTCTATGAAAAAGAAATTCGTGACTGTGTTGCTCCAAAAGTATTAAACATGCTTGAAACATTAAATATAGATCCGTTAGGAGTTTCAACAGATTCATTAATGCTGATTGCACCTCCTGAAATTGTTGGAGATATTAAAAAGGCAGTAGCAAAATATGATGTTCCTATTCGTGAAATAGGTAAAGTTGATAATTCTGGTGAACCGAATTTAATTAAAGAAGACGGAAATGTTGAAAAGCTGGTTCCATTATTTAGGGAAGCTGCTTATACTAAAGTTAAAAAGTTCGTTGGAGACACAACACCTGAAGACTTTGAAATTATGAAAGAAAAAGTCCAAAAGGCATGTGACGAATCCATACTTAAAAAAAGAAAAAGTGGTAAAACACATCCGTGAAAATTAACTTTTTCACACTTCTTTAAATTTTATCTATTTTTATTATAATCCTTATTTATGAAAGATGAAAAAGGATATTTCTACATTATTGATGCATTTTTAGCAGTTCTGATTTTACTTATAGTTATTTTAATGGTTAATTCAATTGTTTCTATGTCTAATCCGAATTATTCCAGTGATTCACATAATTTCAAATCAGCTCAGGATACAATGGAGTTATTAAGTTCAGGGATTAATTCTACAGACAGGGTTTTCATAGAAGATATTTCCAGTATTTTAGATGAAAATCATAATTCAAAATATTCTGTAAGGAAAGTTTCTAAGCTGTGTCGTGAGAAGTTCAAGAAATTAGGTCTTAAGAATTATCAGTTTAAGGAAAACAATGTTTTAGGCGGAAAAGTACTGGCCAGTTCCGGAGCATTAGGTGAGGATGTTAGTGTAGCTAGCCGAAATTATGGCGATTATTCCTATACTTTATATATCTGGTAGTATTTTTTATAGAATATAATAGTTTTATTTAAATACTATTAAAATCATAATATTAACTGATAACTATTTTTAATGTCGCCCCGATGGTGTAGTTTGGATAACACATAGGACTGCGGATCCTATTCCCCGGGTTCAAATCCCGGTCGGGGCATTATATAATTTTTTAAATTCCGTGATACAATGTTAAATGCTAATACTTATGTAACTAATGAGAAAGGGATTGGCGGAACTATTAGAAATCAGTATGAAGATTTTTATGTTGAAGAAATCCCTGAAATGACTCCAACTGGTGAAGGGCCTAATATTTGGATTTGGATTGAGAAAGTAGGTAGGACTACTTTAGATGTTGTTTTGGATATTGCAAGAGATTTACATATTAGTAGAAAAAGAATGGGCTTTGCAGGAATGAAAGATAAAAAAGCCCGTACCCGTCAGTGGATTTGCATATCTAATATGGAATCTGAAGAACAGTTCAGGCAAGTTAAGGATTTGGAAGGAACCATTTATAAAACTGATTTTTTAAAGGTTGTTCGTGGACGTAAAAAACTTAGGATGGGACAGCTAAAGGGAAATAAATTCCAAATTCTTATTCGGGATATTGATGATATTGAAAAAAGTGCTGAAATAGCTAATAACATTTTAAAGGAATTGGAAGTTACTGGTGTTCCTAATTACTTTGGCTGGCAAAGATTTGGTAAGCCAAGAACAAACACTCACTTGGTAGGTGAAGCTTTAGTTCAAAATGATTTAAAAGAAGCTGTTAGAAGATACATTGGAAATCCTACAAGTGAAGAACACGAAGAAAACCAAAAAGCAAGACAGGCTTATGATGATGGAAATTTGGAAGAATCTTTGGAATTGATGAGTAAAGGAATGCGTTATGAGAAAATGATGGTTCGTGAACTGATTAAAGATGCTAAAAAAGGACCATTAGATGATAAAGCTTATAAAAATGCTTTGCATGCACTTCCAAAACCTCTCCAAAGGATGTTTGTCCATGCATATCAATCTTATTTATTTAATGATGCAGTTAGCAGAAGGGTAGCTATGGGAATTAACAGATATGTTGAAGGAGACATTATCATTGACAATGAAGAGAGAATAATTCGTGATAAAACTCCTGAAGAGTTCCAAAACTTAATTGATAATTTTGAAGCTAATCCTACTTCTCCATTATATGGAACTAAAGTACCTTTTGCCGGTGGTGAAGTTGGTGAAATGGAAAAATCAGTTTTAAATAGCTATAATTTAACTAAAGAAGACTTTGAAGTTCCTAAAATGCCTCGTTTAGGAAGTCATGGTTTAAGAAGGTCTATGAGAATTCAAGTTTGGGATGCTTCAGCTATTCCAACAGATGAAGGTGTTTTGACTGAATTTTCAATAAATAAAGGTTCTTATGCTACAGCTGTTTTAAGGGAAGTCATGAAAAAAGATGTTGTTTAGATTTATGGCTCTTTTTCATTTTTTAAATTTTTAATAAATTCATTAAAATCATTTATGCATGATTTTTTTTTGGTTTTAAATTTTCATATAATTCATTTTATTTTAATATGCTCTTTAATTTTAAGTAATAGTTTTTATAAAATTATATCAAAGAATTATTATTTAAGTTGATTTTTATGATTGATTGTAGAAATATTGCTAAGGGAAAAGATAGTGGAGAATTAATAGTAAGCAGTGAGCCAATTAGTTTTTTGGGAGGTGTAGATCCTAAAACAGGCATTGTAATTGATCCAAATCATGAACTTAAAGGCCAATCCATTAAGGACAAAGTTTTATTCATTCCTGGTGGAAAAGGTTCAACTGTTGGTTCTTATGTTATATTTCAAATGAAAAAGAATAATACTGCACCTAAAGCTATTATATGTTTAAATGCAGAACCGATTATTGCTACTGGTGCTATAATGTCTGATATACCTATGGTCGACTCTCCGGAAGATACTGATGAACTGAAAAATGGTGTTTTAGTTGAAGTTGATGGGGATAATGGTAAAATAGCTATTTTATAAATAATGTGGTTATTATGGAAACTTTAATTAAAAATGTAAACATTTTAAATCCGAATGAAGAAATTCAAACTTCATGCAATGTTTTAATTGAAGATAAACACATTAAACAAATATCTAGAAAGAAAGTTTCTACTAAAAACAATGTTAAAATCATTGATGGACAGGATAATTATCTAATGCCGGGGTTTATAGATTGTCATGCACATATTATGGCTAATGGCTTTCACAAAGAAGAAAACATGGCAAATCCTTTAGCACTACATTTTTACAATGCAATTAAACATGGAAAACAGACAGTTGATGCAGGTGTTACAACAATTAAAGACTGTGGCCCTGCAGATATCGGAGTTAAAATAGCTCAAAAAAAAAGGTTTATTTATAGCTCCTAAAATGGAAATTTCAGTTACTCCTTTAGTATCAACAGGAGGACATTTTGATTTATTTTTACCTTCTGGTTTTGATATGGAGATAGTTTATCCGGGATTTCCTAAAGGAAGGTGTGACGGGCCTCTGGAAGTTTTAAAAAGACCCGTGAAATAAAAAGAGCAGGAGCAGACTTTATTAAAGTAATGGCAGTGGGGGAGTCTTAACAACAAACACATCTCCAGATTATCCTCAGTTCAATGTTGAAGAACTTAAAACAATAGTTGAGGAAGCTCATGTTAATGATTTAAAAGTTTCAGCTCACTGTCACAGTCTGAAAGGAATCAATAACTGTGTTGATGCAGGTTTTGATTCAATAGAACACGGAACATTCATTGATAAAAAAACATCTCATAAAATGGCTGAAAATAATGTAAAATTAGTTCCGACAATGCTTGTTCATGATTTTTTATATCATAGTGGATTTCCTGCATGGGATAATTATGCAGCTGAAAAAACAGCCAAATTAAAAGAAATAGTTAAAGTTCACAAGGAAAACATATCTGTTGCTTATGAAGAAGGGGTGGATTTGTTAATGGGAACTGATAGTGGAGTAATTGCCCACGGTCATAATCTGGAAGAGTTGATTCATTTAACAGATATTGGAATGAGTAATGATGAAGCTATAGCTGCTTGGGACAATAAATGCTGCTGAATTTATAGGTAAAAAAGATTCATTAGGTTCAGTTAGTGAAAATAAAATAGCTGATTTAATTTTAGTCAATGGCAATCCTTTAGATGATGTAAGTATTTTAGCTGACAATGACAATATTCTAAAAGTTATTCAGGACGGATGTCTTGTTAAAAACATTTAATTTTATAGGTGATGGTGTAATTTCTCTTAGTTTGCATTACTTATTACATATTCAATTTTATCTACACTATCTGAGTCAATAACGATTTCTACGCCATCTTCAACATACCAGAAACTATATTCAGAGTGTCCTAAACTTCTATCTTCTACTAATTTTCCAGTTTTTCCACCAATATTTTCAACTGTACTAGTCATATATTGATTATTACTTCCAGCATCTAATGCATCTTCTTGTGTAAACGGTTCTGAATATCTTGTCATAATAGAAATTGTAACACTCCCATCCTCTCCATTAAAACTTACAGTATATGAATGTATTGGGTCTCCATAGAGGTTAGTACTATCTTCATTAATAATTGATTCGTAATCTTGTTCATAACCATTAATCATGTTAAAATTGAAGCCATTAACATTAATAGTATATCCTTCGTATTCTGTCGCATTTATTGGGCTAAATGATACTGTAATAAATAATAACAGCAATCCCCATAATATTATTTTTTTTATTAAACATTTTTTCACAATATTAAATTTCATTATTTTTCAAATTCATCTAATTGGGTTCCGCACTTTGGACAAAATTTAGTGTCTTCTAATAAACCCTGTCCACATTTGCTACAATATTTAGAATATTTTATTCCATTTTGAGTTGAATATAAATTTTTTTAATTGTTGTGGTTTAGTTGGGATGGTTAATGAAAATGCACAAAATAGTGCATAAAAACCTAAAACTAAACCACATATATCTCCTATTAACCTCATTTCAACATATCCTGGTGCAAATGCAAAACTCATTGGAAGATACTCACTAATGGTAATCCATGTTGAGAAAAGCCCTCCAATTAACATTAATGATACCAAAACTATTAAAATAATGCCTATTATTTTACTATTTTTTATGTTTTCATCAGGTATTATTAGTAAAATTGCAGGAAGAATCATTATCACAATGACTATAATCCCTACAGTACTAACTCCAAGTATAAATGTTAAAAATCCTATAATGATGCCTATTATTCCAATAGTGGTTTTATTTTCATAAGTAATTTTAGATTTCAACTCATCTATCGTTTTCATTTAATCACCTGTTTTTTTCCATTGTTTGTATATTATATATAACAAGATTATATTTACTTTTTTCTAAATATTCTTTCATTGGAAATTGTGCTGGTTATTTTATATAATAATTGATATGGATATGAAGTTTAATTAGTTGAAAAAATTTATTTTAAGGTTATTACTAGTTTAAAAAATCATATTTAAAAAAAGTTAAATATAATATATCATTATTTCAAAATCTAATTTAGGTATACATAAATTTTTATTTAAGAAGTATACAATTTATATATGTATGATTATTAATTTTAATCTGAAAATAATCTATTAAAATTTGGTTGTGATATAATGGCAAAACTTAAAGAAATGGATTTGCCTATTGAAGGGATGCATTGTGCTTCCTGTGTTTTAAGTTTAAATAAAACTTTTGAAAAGGTTGAAGGAGTGGAATCAGTAGATGCAGATTTGGCTTCAAATAAATTACATTTAACTGTCAATCCAAAAAAGCTCCCATTTGATGAAATTGAAACATTAGTTAAAAATTTGGGATTTGAACTTCACACAGATGAGGTTACTCTTAAACTTAACGGAATGCATTGTGCTTCCTGTGTCATGAATGTTGAAAACTTTTTAATACGTTTAGACGGCATTTTTGATGTTAAGGCAGATTTAACTTCACAAACAGCACGTATCAATTATGATAAAACAAAAGTAACTGTCAAAGACATGGAAGAAGTTATTAATTCTTTGGGATTTGAAGTACTTGGAATTGATGGGCAACTTGAAATAAATGAAGATGAAATTTATAAAAATGATTTAAAAGATAAAAGAAATAGGATTATAGTTGGTTTTGCAGCATCAGCTGTTTTAATGGCTTTAATGTATATTCACTGGCATCCGTTTGGATTGTCTATGGGAATAACTTCGTTAATCATAAGTATTCTTCCATTTCTTTATGTATCTTTACCTACACTTAGAGCAGGATTCAACGGTCTTGTTCATAAGAATTTAAACATGGATGTGATGTATTCGATGGGTATAACTGTTGCATACATATCAAGTATTCTGGGAACATTTAACATAGTTCTTGATCATTCATTTATGTTTTATGAAACAGCTATTATGCTTCCATCATTTTTACTTATTGGCAGATATTTGGAAGCAAAAGCTAAAAAAGAAAACTTCTGATTCAATTCGAGAACTTATTGGTCTTCAGCCAACAGCAGCTACTTTAATAGAACTTGACAGTAATGGGAATATAGTGTCTCAAAAAAGAGGTGAATATTAAAGAAATCCAAATTGGCGATATTTTACTTGTTCGTCCGGGAGATAAAATACCTGTAGATGGTGAAGTAATCGGCGGACATTCTTATGTTGACGAATCAATGATTAATGGTGAACCAATTCCCAAAGCTAAAAAAGAGATGGTGAAGAAGTATTTGCAGGCACTATTAATCAGGATGGTGTTTTACACATTAAAGCTAAAAAAATTGGCAGCAAAACTGTATTGTCAAATATTATCCGTTTAGTTGAAAAAGCTCAAAGTTCCAGACCTCCAGTTCAAAAATTAGCTAACACTGCAGTTAGCTATTTCATACCAACAATTTTAACAATAGCTGTTGTTGTATTCCTGCTGTGGTACTTTGTATTTGACTCTACTTTGTTGTTTGCACTTACAACTTTAATTTCAATTTTAGTTGTGGCCTGTCCATGTGCATTAGGTCTGGCCACTCCAACAGCAGTAACTGTAGGTGTTGGAAGGGCTGCAGAATTCGGAATTCTTATTAAAAATGGAGATACTTTAGAAAATGCAGGTAAAATTGATGTTGCAGCATTTGATAAAACTGGAACTATAACTGAAGGTCAGCCTGAAGTGGATGATGTTATATGTTACGGAATTAGTGAAAATGAATTGGTTGAACTTGCAGCCAGTGTAGAGAAAAATTCCAATCATCCAATAGCTAAGGCAATTGTCAGAAAAGCCAGTGATATGAATCTGGAACTTATTCAAACTTCATCATTTGAAAATATAACGGGTGAAGTTTTAAAAGCTCAGGTTAATGATAAAGATATTTTAGCAGGAAATAAAAAGCTTTTAGAATCTCAGGATATTGAAATTCCTCAAAGTGTTTTGGAAGAGTATGGAAGACTGGAGGACCTTAGTAAAACTATAATTTTAATAGGTGTTGATAGGGAAATTAAAAGGTATTTTAAGTTTATCTGATAAAATCAAAGCTAATTCTAAAAGAACCATTGAAGAATTGCATAAAATGGGCATTGAAACATATATGCTTACAGGAGATAACAAAAAAACAGCATCAACTGTAGCCAGTGTAGTAGGTATTGATAATGTATGTGCTGGAGTTTTACCTGAAAACAAATTGGATATTGTTAAAAATCTTCAAAAAAGAAGACAAGACAGTTTTATTTGTTGGAGACGGTATTAATGATGCACCTGCACTTACACAGGCTAATATTGGTGTAGCTATGGGTAACGGAACAGATATTGCTATGGAAAGTGGTGATATTGTTGTAATGGAAGGTGATTTGGAAAATGTAGTTGCTGCTGTGCAGTTTTCTAAAAAGGTAATGACTAGAATTAAAGAAAATTTATTCTGGGCATTTGCATATAATGTTATACTGATTCCACTTGCAGCAGGAGCACTTTATGCAGGTTTTGGAATAATGTTCATGCCTGAATGGTCTGCTCTTGCAATGGCATTAAGTTCAGTAACAGTCATATCCCTGTCACTTGCTCTTAAAGGATATGTTCCCGCAATAAAAAAAGAAACAAAAAGTTAATTGATTTAATTGTCAATTAACTCTATTTTTAATTTTCCAAGTTTTGTAGCTAAGAAATTATAGAATATAGCTAAAAGACCTCCACCTATAACTCCATTTATTAATCCGCCAACAATATTACCTAATGCTTGGTAAGCATTTCCACCACTAATTAAAGTAATGATAGCTAAAATAATGTTGAATATTAAGCTGATTACTGTTAATACAATAATTAAACTTACTGGGTCAATAGAATTTAAAGAGGTCATGTCACCGTCTTTGGATAAATCAAGGATAATTCCTTTGCCTTTACTTCCAAGTAAATTATAGATGTATGTAGCAATTAAGGTAAATACAAAAGTTATGATGAATGATCCGATTATGGACATTGCAATAAATGATGGTTGCATTATCATTGCTGCAACTTGGTAAAGTGCAAATGCCATTACAGTTTGTCCACTAAACATTAAAGTTTGAACTATTGCTGATATGATAATTGGAGCAATGAATATAGTTATTGCACAAAGTAAAATAACAAGAATTGTTGTTATAATTGATGCAATAAGTGCGGTTGGCACAGTTGAAATTTTAGTAATCTCTTTTTTCATCGTTTAATTCAAAAGTAATTGGATTCATTCTTTTTGTTAACCAATTGTAAAGATATCCTTCTGCAAATCTATTATATATAGAACACATTATGGTTCCAACGATTATTGTTGGGATAATATAAGCTACTACTCCAATACTTTGAGCGTTTAATATGCCTATAGCTATCAGTAGAATTATGGAGAATAAAACTGAGAATAATACTCCAATTCCAGTTCCCATAATGGTGTAGGATGTTATATCAATAGATTTTAAGATTTTTACATCACTCATATTTTTCACCTCATTACTTATTATGTATATGTTCTATTTAAACCATTCTTTAGATTGTTCAAGTAATTCATTAATAATGGTTTTAGATGAACCTATGTAAGTATGAGGATTCATAATTTTTCAACATCTTCAGGAGTTAAGTATTTTTGAACATCTTCCTCTTCTAGGATAAGTTCTCCTAAAAGACCTCCTTCTTTATTAGCTTTAATAGCATTTCTCCTTACAATTCCGTATGCGGTTTGTTTTCCCATTCCGCTTCTTGTAAGTTCAGCCATTAATCTTTCAGCCATGATTAATCCATTAGTTAAGTTTAAATTTCTTTCAATATTTTCATCATAGAATACTAAATTGCTCATTAATTTAATAGTTAAACTGAGGATGTAATCAGTTAAAATACAGCTTTCCGGAAACATTATTCTTTCACAGGAGGAATTGGTTAAGTCTCTTTCATGCCAGAGCGGATTGTTGTCAAGTGCAGCATTTACAAAGGATTTTACAATTCTTGCAACACCACAAATACGTTCTGCTGTAATTGGGTTCATTTTATGAGGCATTGTACTGCTGCCTACCTGTTTTCAGGATCAAAGTATTCACCAAGTTCCATAAGTTCAGTTCTTTGTAAGCTTCTGATTTCCAGAGCAATTTTATCTAAAGTACTTGCAATATTAGCTAATGTTGAAATAAATTCCACATGGTTGTCTCTTTGAACAACCTGGTTAGTAATTGTAGCTGCAGGCAATCCCAATATATTAGCTACTTCTTTGTGGATTTTCCATCCGTCTTCACCAAGAGCTGCTGTGGTACCAACTGCACCGTCCATCATAGCTACACAAACATTTTTTTGAGCATTTTCTAATCTTTCATATTGTCTGTGAAGTTCATCAGCCCAAATACCAAATTTCATACCGTATGTAGTAGGAAGTGCATGTTGACCATGTGTACGACCAATACAAACTTTATCGATATTTTCTTTAGTTAAATCAAGCATTATTTTAGTTAATCTTTCTACTTTTTCTTTTAAAACTTCAATTGAATCATTTAAAAGTAAAGAATTTGAACTGTCTACAACATCATTGGAAGTAGCTCCGAAGTGGACATATTCTCCGGCGTCATTATCACAAACTTCTCCAATAGCTTTAACTAATGCAGCAATGTCATGTTTGGTTTGAGCTTCAATTTCATCTACTCTTTCTAATTTAACATATTTGGTATTAGCTTTAGCTGCTATTTCATCTGCCACTTCCTGAGGAATTATACCAAGTTTTCCTTCTGCCTGAGCTAGAGCAGATTCCACATCTAGTTTTCTTTGTAATTTGTTTTCAGTTTCCCAAATGGATTTCATTTCGGGAGTACCATATCTGTATTCGATTGGATGTATAGCCATTTTATATCATCTCAGTTTATTTAATAATATTATATATTGATTTTTTTAGTATTTTATATTATTCTTAATTAACCATTTTCTGATGCCGGTTGGTGGTTAAATTTATAATATAGAATACTAATATATATTAGTAAATTATTTTTTACTAAGTATAAAAAAACTTAGGTGATTTTTTGGAAACTAAAATTAAAGAATTTCGTAATGAAAAGGGATTAAGCCAACAAAAATTGGCAGATTTGACTGGTGTCACAAGACAAACAATCAATGCATTGGAAAATGCTTAGATATAATCCTTCTTTACTTTTAGCCTTTAGAATAACTAAGATTTTAGATAAAGAAAACATTGAGGATGTTTTCATCATTGATGATGGTGAGTGAGAGATGATATTAGATATTTATAAAGATTCCTTTGAATATGCATCTAAAAATGTAAAAAATCTCTTGATTTTAGGAGTGTTTTACTTATTTGGTTTTTTAGTCATTCCTATGTTCTTCATTTTAGGTTATAATTATAGAATTATTAAAATAGCTACTGAAGGAATGATTAATGGTAATGATGAACTTCCTGAATTTGAAGACTGGACTTTGATGCTGGTTGAAGGAATTAAATGTTTTTTGTTGTGTATGTGGGTTATTTAATTATTCCAATTATTGTATTTTTAGGTATTCTATGGGGCTGTGGCCAAGCCAATAATATTTCTTTAACTATTGTTGGATTTATAGTAGGGATTGTTATTTTATTAGTATTTGCATTGTATTCATTTTTAGCTATTTCTCATATGGCTACAAATGACGGATCAATGAAAGCTGCATTTGATGTAAAAGAGATAACAAATATTGCTAAGTCTATCGGTTGGTCAAGATGTTTTACAACATATATTGGAATGATAATACTGGTTAGTGTAATTATTTGTGTTGTTGTAAGTATAGTTTTAGCAGTTTTAATGATTTTAGGATTTGCTACTGTTTCTGCAGTTCCTATAATGGGTGTAGCTACTGCAACCGGTGTTGTATCAACTTTAATTATTAATTTTGTAATAACATTTATTGTAATGCCTTACTTGCAGATATTCCAAAGCCGTTGTCAAGGTTTACTTTATAATATTAGGTGATTTTTCACCTCTTTTTTTATTTTAGGATTTCATTATTATGCCATCATTTAATAAGGCAATTAAACGCACTACTTTAATTGAACTGTTAATTATAATTTTGTGTTTTTATTCAGTATATATGGTGGCTAGTTTTTATGGATTTAATGTAGATATGGAATGGATGTATGTAACTATTATTGCTTATATTCTGATTAAATCAAGGAAATATTCGGCTGAAACTAATCAGAATATCTTTTCTAAAATTGAATTTCGATATGTGTTTTTAATTGTTATTGTAAATGTCTTTTTTTTTCATATGGGATGTTGTATTTGGCCAACAGCATAAATATTGAAAGTTTTTTAAGTTTTAACTTAATTCCAAGTTTAAAAAATCTGGCTTTTATTGGTGGCCTAATTGGAACTGTTTTAATTTCTCCAATTTCTGAAGAAATAATTTTCAGGGGAATTATCTTAAACAGATTGAAATTGGTTGTCCCTGTTAATGTGGCTATTTTAATATCTTCATTGTGTTTCGGTGTTCTTCACGGATATGGAAGTATTGTTTCAGCATTTGTCTTCGGATTATGTATGTGTATTTTGTATATCAAAACAGACAACATTCTGGTTCCTGTTGCTGCACATATTATGAACAATTTCTTTGCAGAAACTTTATTTTATTTGGACAAGGATGCAATACTTTTTAGCAATGATTTAATAATGATTACAATTACAGTTTTAGCTATTATATCTTTATATTTGATATTAAACTCTTTAAAGATTGAGTGGAAATTTTTAGATAAAAAATAATATTTTATATATACTGAAAATTAATTATAAATTAGGTGTTTTTGATATGGATACTAAAAAGATAGGAATTGCAATAATCGTTGTGGGTTTATCTTTGTGTGTAATGTTTATTGATTCTTACAAATATCTGGTTTCTGCACTGACTGTTGTTATTTTAGGATTTCTTATAACATTAATAGGATATTTGGCGGATGTTAAAAGCAAAAATTCATTAATGATAAGTTAAATGAGGATATTGAAAGGATTATTCAGCCTTTAATAACCAAATATTCTAATTTAAATAAACAGTATTCTAGCCAGTATGACGGTGAAGAATATATTCAAAAAAGGATGGAAATAAATCGTAATTTGGAAAAGGAACTTACTGAAAATCTTCCTTATTTGGAAAGCAGGCAAATTAAAAAAATCGTCATTGATTTCAGTAAGGAACAGGACAAATTATAATTTTTTTTCAAATATTTTAAAATGTACAAAAAAGTACAACGAGGATTTAAATAGTACATTATTCTAATTATATTATAGTGATTAAAATGTTTTCCCCAAGTTTGGAAGAAGTAAAAGAAATTGCAAAAAATAAAGAATATAAAAGAATTCCGGTAGCTTATGAATTATACTCAGATATGGCTACTCAATAGAAGTATTAAGGATTTTAAAAGAAATCAGTAAACATTGTTATATGCTGGAAAGTGTTGAAGATTCACAAAAATGGGGAAGATACAGCTTTTTAGGATTTGATCCGCTTTTAGAGTTTACCTGTCAAAATGGATGTGTTCAAATTAAGGGAGACAGCAAATTTGAAGACAGTTCCAAATTAACAGATGATGATAAGGTAATTATTGAAACAAACAATCCCGGTGAAATTATTAAAGATTTGGTCAGGCAAAACAAATCTCCAAAATTAACTAATTTGCCTCCATTTACTGGAGGATTTGTGGGATATTTTGCTTATGATTATATTAAATATGCAGAACCTTCCCTAAACCTCGATGCTGAAAATCAGGATCAATTTAAAGACATTGATTTGATGTTGTTTGATAAGGTTGTTGCATTTGATAATTTCAGACAAAAAATTGTTTTGATTGCAAATATGAAAACAGACAATTTGGATGAAAACTATAAGAAAGCCTGTGATGATTTGGAAAAAATAGCCAGATTAATTAAAACAGGTAAAAAAGCAAAAATAGAACCTCTGACATTAAAATCTGATTTCAAACCAGTATTTTCACGTGAAAAATATTGTCAAATGGTTAATAAGGCTAAAGATTACATTAAAGAGGGGGATATTTTTCAGGTTGTACTGTCAAACAGGATTGAAGCAGATATTTCAGGAAGCTTGTTTGATACATACAGAGTCTTGAGAACTACAAATCCTTCACCATATATGTTTTATTTTTTCAAGTAATGACATTGAAATAGCTGGTGCTTCACCTGAAACTCTGGTTAAATTAAACAATAGAAAATTATACACTTTTCCACTTAGCTTGGGAACAAGACCTAGAGGAAAAACGGAAAGTGAAGATTTGGCCCTTGAAAAAGAGCTTTTAAGTGATGAAAAAGAATTGGCTGAACATAATATGCTTGTAGACCTGGGACGTAATGATATTGGAAAAATATCTGAAATAGGATCTGTCAATGTTGATAAATACCTGTCAATTGAGAGGTTTTCTCATGTAATGCATATTGGTTCAACAGTAACTGGAACTTTAAGAAAAGATCTGGATTCACTTGCGGCTATTGATTCCATACTTCCTGCAGGAACACTGTCCGGAGCTCCAAAAATAAGAGCATGTGAAATTATTAATGAACTTGAAAATAATAAAAGAGGGATTTATGGTGGAGCTATTGGATATATTGATTTAAGTGGCAATGTAGACACCTGTATATCAATCAGGATTGCTTTTGCACGTAATAATAAAGTTTTCATAAGGTCAGGTGCAGGAATTGTAGCTGACAGTGTTCGGATAATGAATTTGACGAGTGTTTAAATAAAGCAGCAGCAGTTATTGATGCTTTAAAAATAGCTGATGGGGGAATTTTATGATTTTATTAATAGATAACTATGATAGCTTTTCATATAATTTATATCAATTAATCGGACAGGTAAATAGGGATATTGAAGTTTATAGAAATGATAAAATCACTGCGGATGAAATTAAAGATTTAAATCCTGAAGCTATTATTTTATCTCCAGGTCCTGGAAGGCCCGAAGATGCGGGAATCTGTGTTGATGTTGTTAGAAAATTTTATGATAAAATACCAATTTTGGGAGTTTGTCTTGGACATCAGGCAATATGTGATGCATTTGGAGGTAAAATATCTTATGCCGGCAAATTAATGCATGGAAAATCATCAACAGCTAAATTAAATAAAGACCCTATTTTTAAAGGTTTAAATGATGAGATTGCTGTTGGAAGATATCATTCTTTAAGTTTGGTTGAAAATACTTTGCCTAAAGATTTAAAAATAATTTCAAAAACAGCAGACAACGGAGAAATAATGGCGATTAAACATAAAAAATATAATGTTTACGGTCTTCAATTTCATCCGGAATCAATATTAACACCTGACGGAATTACAATAATTGAAAATTTCATAAACAAAATTAAGGAGGATAATTAAATGATTAAGGAAGCTATTTTAAAAGTTGTAAATGGAAATGACTTGAATGCGAAGGAAGCTTATGGGGCAATGGATGAAATAATGTCTGGAGAAGCTAGTGAGGTTCAGATGAGTGCTTATTTAACTGCACTGTCAATGAAAGGTGAAACAATTGAAGAAATCACAGCTTCTACAAAAGCCATGAGGGCTCATTGTGTTAAATTACTAAATGATGAAGAAGTCTTGGAAATAGTTGGAACTGGTGGAGACGGATCCAATACTTTCAACATATCAACAACATCTTCAATTGTAATTTCTGCAGCTGGAGTTCCGGTAGCCAAACATGGAAACAGATCAGCATCAAGCAAATGTGGGGCGGCAGATGTTTTGGAAGCTTTAGGTGTAAATATTTATATTGAACCGGAAAAAAGCTTGAAAATATTAAAAGAGATTAATCTGTGCTTTTTATTTGCTCAAAATTATCATTTGGCCATGAAATTTGTAGCTGGAGTCAGAAAAAGAATTATCTATAAGAACAATTTTCAATATTCTGGGGCCTCTGACAAATCCTGCAGGTGCTACAATGCAGGTTTTGGGGGTTTATGATGAATCACTTGTAAAACCTCTTTGTGAAGTGCTTAAAAACGTAGGAGTTAAGTCTGCATTATCAGTATACGGTCAGGACGGATTGGATGAAATTTCAGTTAGTGACAAAACATCTGTTTGTGAACTTAGGGACGGCAGGTTAAAATGTTATGAAATAGCTCCTGAAGATTTTGGAATGGAGAGATGTTCTAAAGAAGACCTTGTAGGCGGAAATCACAGGAAAATGCAGAAATTACATTATCTATTTTAAATGGCCAAAAAGGACCTAAAAAGAAATGCTGTAGTTTTAAACTCTGCAGCTGCTTTATATGTTGCAGGAAAAGCAGATTCTATAGAAGACGGTGTTAGATTAGCCAGTGAAATTATTGATTCTGGCAGGGCTAAAAAAACAGCTTGAAAAAATTTATCGAATATACAAACAGTTGATTTCATGTTAGATAAAATAGTTGAAAAAACAAAAGAAAGGGTATCTGAAACTAAAAGGTTAATTCATTAGACAGACTCAAATATAAAATACTCAATATTGAGGTCAAATTCAATTATCCTTTTTAAAAAAGCTTTAAGCAGTGATGATATTGCAATTGCAGAGGTTAAAAAGGCATCACCTTCTAAAGGTTTAATAGCTGAAAATTTTGATTATGTAAGCATTGCAAAAGAGTATGAAGCTGCAGGCGCATCAGCTATTTCAGTTTTAACAGAACCTTACTTTTTCAGGGTTCTGATGATTATTTAAAGGAAATAGCTAAAAATGTTAAAATTCCATTACTCAGAAAGGATTTTGTTGTTGATGAGTACATGATTTATGAAGCTAAATTACTTGGAGCATCTGCAGTATTGCTGATTGCAGCTATTTTGTCTGATGAACAATTGGAACAGTATTTGACTATAACTCGTGTTTTGGGAATGTCTGCTATTGTTGAAGCTCATGATGAAAATGAAATTAAAAGGGCAATTGATGCAGGTGCAGATATTGTCGGTGTAAACAATAGAAATTTAAAAGATTTCAGTGTAGATATTGAAAATAGTATTCGTCTACGTAGATGTGTAGATGAAGATATTATATTTATTTCTGAAAGTGGTATTAAAACAAAAGAAGATATTGCCAGATTAAAAGAAAATAATGTTGATGCAGTTTTAATAGGTGAAACTTTAATGAAATCACCAGACAAAAAGGTGATGATTCGGGAGTTGAAGAATGGTTAAAATTAAAATCTGCGGACTTAAAAGACTGGAGGATATTGAACTTGCAAACAGGTATAAAATAGATTATGCAGGTTTTGTATTTGCTGAGAGCAAAAAGAAAAGTAAATTATGATCTTGCAAAACAAATGAAGGAAAAACTCTGCGAAGATATTCAAAGTGTTGGTGTTTTTGTAGATGCAGACACTGATGAAATCCTAAAATTATACAATGATGGTATAATTGATATGGCACAGCTTCATGGAATGGAAAGCGAAGATTATATTAAAACTTTGAAAAAAAAAAAACAGATTATAAGTTAAAGATTATTAAAGCTATTGAAGTATCTGAAAATACGGATTTGTCTAAATATGATGATTCATTAGCTGATTATTTGTTGCTTGACAGTGGAAAAGGATCGGGGGAAAACCTTTGACTGGCATTTGATTAGAAAAGACTTGAAAAAAAGAATTCTTTTTTGGCAGGAGGATTAAATAGCAAAAACATCACTCAGGCTATTGGAGAATTTAAGCCATATGCAATTGATTTAAGCAGTGGTGTTGAAAGTGACGGATTTAAAGATGAAAATAAAATAAAAAAAAGTCATGGAGGCTAAAAACATGAATAATGGAAGATACGGGGAATATGGGGGACAATATATCTCTGAAACTTTAATGAATGAATTGATTTACTTGGAAGAACAGTATTACTACTATATGAATGATTCTGAATTTGTAGAAGAATTAAATACACTTTTAAAAGAATATGCTGGCAGACCTTCTTTATTATACTATGCAAAAAAGAATGACTGAAGATTTGGGAGGAGCTAAGATTTATTTAAAGCGTGAAGATTTAAATCACACTGGAGCTCATAAAATCAACAATGTGCTTGGTCAGGTTTTACTGGCTAAAAAAATGGGAAAAACAAGAGTAATAGCTGAAACTGGAGCAGGTCAACATGGGGTAGCTACAGCAACAGCAGCAGCACTTCTGGATATGGAATGTGAAGTGTACATGGGTGAGTTAGATACCAAACGTCAGGCTTTAAATGTTTATAGGATGGAATTGCTTGGAGCAAAAGTTCATCCGGTAAAATCAGGAACAAAAACACTAAAGGATGCAGTTAATGATGCATTTAGAGATTGGATTGGGAGAGTTCATGATACAAATTATGTAATAGGTTCAACAATGGGGCCGCATCCTTTTCCAATGATGGTTAGAGACTTCCAAGCAGTAATAAGTGCTGAAGCTCGTGAACAATTTTTGGAAAAAGAAGGAAAACTTCCAGATGCAGTTTTAGCATGTGTTGGTGGTGGAAGTAATGCAATGGGAGCATTTTACAATTTCATAGATGATGCGGATGTTAAATTAATTGGATGTGAAGCAGGAGGAAAAGGAGTAGATACTCCTTATAATGCAGCAGCTTTAACTAATGGGCAAATCGGAATATTTCACGGAATGAAATCAATATTTAATCAGGGAGAATATGGGCAGATATCTGAAGTCTATTCTGTCTCAGCAGGTCTGGATTATCCGGGAGTAGGGCCTGAACATGCATATTTAAGAGATATTAAAAGAGCAGAGTATGTTCCTGTTACAGATGAAGAAGCAGTCAATGCTTTTGAATACTTGTCAAAAATGGAAGGAATCATTCCGGCTATTGAAAGTGCTCATGCAGTAGCACATGCAATGAAAATAGCTCCGAAAATGGATAAAGACGAAATTATCATGGTTTGTCTTTCTGGAAGGGGAGACAAAGATGTAGCATCAATTGCAAAATATAGGGGAGTTGAGTTAAATGAGTAAAATAGCAAATGCATTTAAGGACGGTAAGGCATTTATCGGATTTTTAACTGCAGGAGATCCGACAATTGAAAAAACAGTAGAATATATTTTGGCAATGGAAGAAGCAGGTTGCGATTTAATAGAAATTGGAATTCCGTTTTCAGATCCTATGGCTGAAGGAGTTGTAATTCAGGATGCAAATATAAGGGCATTAGGCCATAATACAACAACTGACGATGTATTTGAAATAGTCAGGAAAGTTCGCCAAAAAACAGATGTTCCATTAGTATTTTTAACTTACATTAACCCTGTTTTCTTTTATGGTTATGAAAAATTCTTTAAAAAATGCGGTGAACTTGGAATCGATGGAATTATATCACCTGACCTGCCTTATGAAGAAAAAAGGTGAAATCAAAGACATTGCATTATCTAATGATGTTGATGTCATTTCTCTGATTGCTCCAACTTCAAAGGAAAGGATTCAAAAAATAGCCAGTGATGCAACAGGTTTTATTTATGTTGTTTCTTCTTTGGGAGTTACTGGAATGCGCAGTGAAATAAAAACGGATCTGAAATCTATTTTAGATGATATTCGTGCAGTCAGTGACTTGCCATTAGCTGTTGGATTTGGTATTAACACACCTGAACAGGCTTCTAACATTGGGAAAATAGCTGATGGAGTTATTGTGGGAAGTGCTATTGTAAAAATCATTGAGGAGCATGGTGAAAATGCAGCAGAACCATTAAAAAGAATATGTGTCAGCTATGAAAACAGCCTGCAATGAATAAAAAGGATAAACCTGAAATTACAAAAAATAATATCGTATACATTTTATTGTATCAACAGCAGGTGTTACACACCACCCCCCACATCCTTCATCATCATAATTTTTTGTAGTTAGGAAACATATGAATCAATTTTACAATTATAATGCACTGGTTAAATTCATAGTTGTATACAATAATATTTTATATTTTGACTGAAAAACACATTAAAATCAAATAAGCCTATAAAATTTTACAGACTCCATTATTTATAAAATCACACAAATTTTTTTAAAGAGCAAAAAATAAAAAAAAAAGATAGTTATAAAACCAAATATTGTATTTGGATTCATTTCATAATCAAACAACTCCCCAAAATACTTCTTGAACAATATTTTTTAAATTTAAATCCTATAATTTCATAATTCATTTATCAATCTAAATAACAGTTAATTAAGAAAACTCAACTTATTAATAAATTATTTCTTAATAATGACTAATACAATAAAAACAATTATTCATTAAACTAACCAAACACCAGTCACTAACCATTCCAATAGTAATGTAACTCCAATACAAATACCATTTGCAACAGTACAGTAATTCCAATAATTTTCAAATTCTGTTAAGTCCCATGGAAGTATTTTATTCCATAAATCAATGCATAATGACATTGAAAATAAAATAAATGCAATTATTGTTACAATTATCAAAGTAGTTACTGGTATGGGATCAGTTCCATTAAAACTATTAGCAATTAGATAAAAACATGCTCCAACTGAAGCACATCCACAGATTACTCCTCCTTCACCTGACAATATATTGATAAATTTTCGTAATTTCACTGGGTCTGGATCTTCTTCAAATGTAGGTTCAAACATCGCCCAGTATTTTTTTTTCTTCGGAGGAATATGAATGTTACTGTGTAAATCATGGAAAAAGCTACACAAAACCCAGGTAATGTTGCTTTTATTGCTATAAAAAAAGATTAAAATGATGAAGAAACACTAATTCCTCTTATTAGGTTTTCTAATGCATATCCATCAAATGAAAATTTGTCGGGTCTGATTTTATCGTATACATTGTAATATTTGTCTATTTTTTTTTAGGAATATTTTAAATATAAATTCAGGTATACAAAAAAAACTGATTCCAATTACAAATATGGGAATAAAAAATTCATAATTCTGTTTAAAAGTCATCATAGTTGAAAGGAAAATGTAAAAAAAAATGTTACAATAATAATTTGAAATATAACATTTATTTTCCTTTCTTTATCAGTTAACAAATCAATAGAATGATGATATATGAAAGTTTTTATAAATCTAACCATTATTCTTCTCTCCAATATTATCTGCTACTTTGTTAGATGCAGTTTTTAACATATTGACTGGATTTTCAACATTCACATACCATAAACCCTCAGCTATTGCATGATTTAACTTAGTATCTTTACTATATCTAACAAAATAATTCACTGCATTACTACCTGCCCTACCAACAAATAAATCAATTGCAACACCACTCCATGCTGTTCTATCCATTGGATTTTTAATAATTCCATTAGACCATAAGCTTGATCCCACTTTAAGTGCAATTGCAGTCATTGCAAATTCTGGGAATGCTATTGTAAATCCTATGACTGCAACAGAGACTGCAACATCCAATGTAAAAGATAACATGGTTTTTGCTCGTTCATCCCAGCCCAATTGGTCACAAATGTATCCAGCCATATCATCAGGTGATTTAATAACATTATATACATTTATTAAATTGTCACAAAGAGTTCCAATATTTAAAAATGAAAAATCACCTAAATATACTCCTCCATTTTGAGTTTGATTTACCATAATATCTGGTCTAATTAAACTATTTACCCCACCACTGATTAGATTAAAGATTAATGTTGCAGAATCATCAGTTAATCCTAATGTAAGATTTCTTGATGAGATATTGCAATACATATCTTTATCATTAATTAAACCATTGATAACTTCTTTAACTCCGCAAGTACTATTGCCTCCATGCAAGTACATTATATATTCTTCTAATACACTTGATTTAAGATAATACTCATTATTTGCCTTATAACTTACAATATTATCTCCTTGGAAAATTACATTATCGATATCGTCAAAATTTATACCATCCAAACCTATACTGGTTCTTGTCATTCCTGTAGATCCGCTAAGCAGAAACCATTTTACACCATAGTTTTCACTTATTTCATCAGCTAATTTATCAGCTAACCATCTGAATCCGAGGTTTGTTAAATATGCAGTATATGCAATATACTCTGCTCGTGTATTAAAATGGCTTTGGTTTAAGTTTTTTGCTAAAAATTCATCAGTTACTTTAATATTTTTAATATTTAAAAAAGCTTTCTACTGTTTCATAACCTAAATTAGAATTCCAATTCATACTTCTTAATTTATTGTCATAATCAGTGTCACCATATCTCAATGTTTTAACACTAATGGAATTTATTTCATTCCAATATCCTGGATTTAAAGTTAACTTTGTAGTAATATCATTATAATATTTATAATTTGTATTTATGCCAATGTTTTTAAGATATGTTTGGGTATGTGGAGTTATTAACTCTGAGCTAAAAATAAAATATGCCAACAGTATTTTCATTTAGTATTAAAGTTACATTTTCTATTTGTTTATTGAAGTATTTTTTTACCATCATAAATTGCATCAAAACGTGTTAAATTATTATTTTTATAACCATAATATTTAACTAAAAACATTTTCACCATTACTGAATAATGAAAATCCACAACTACAAATTTCAGATTCAGAATTTATAATTTGAAGTTGGTTATTGTCAGTTAATGAAATAAAATACAATTTGTTATAATCTAATTTACTGACACCAGTAGTTGTATAATCATATCCAAATTTGTACAAATTGTTATTTTTGTAAATTCCAATTTCACGGCCATAAGGCACGGAATAATATTTATTATTAAATTGTATTGGATTTTTTAAAGATATCTTCACACTATAAATAAGATTGTGAATATGTGAAACATTTAACAACACATGTGTAAAACATGAATCATATTTGTTATTATTATTGAAATTACAAAAAACACTGTATGTTCCCTTATTTAATCTTATTTTTAATTTAAATTCTCCTTTACTGTCTGTTGTTTTTGTGTAGGTTACTCCATTTACACTTATATAACATGTAGCATTAGAAATTGAATTATCTAAACTATCTTTAAGAATACCTATAAAATACTCTCCGTTTTCATGGATTATATTAGTGTTGATTTCAATATGTGTATTAATTTTTTGTATCATTAGGAACTATGTAAATTGTAGATGAAGCATGAGATTCTAAGTATTTGTTACTACCATTAAATTGGTAGAATATTGTGTATTTTCCTGGATTTAATGTAATTGGTACATTTATAGTTCCATTATTGTTTGTTATATATTCAAATGAACTTATTAAATTAAGTTTAGAATCTAATATTTTTAATTGAACAATTTTATTAGATAAAATTTTGTTATTTGAATATAAATTAATTGTAAATTTATCACCATTATTCAATAATACATTTTTTTTCCATTTATTTTTGTATTATTTTTTGACAATTAATTCAAATTTGGAAGATATTGGACTGTAATATTTATTTCCATTAAAAAAAATACAATCTACAACATATTTTCCATTTGTTAAGTTGAGATTAATTGAAGCAAAACCAATATTATTAGTTTTTAAACTATGGTGGACATTACCTATTTTTAATTCGATTACTTGATTGGAAAGTGACTTTCCGTATTGATCTTCTAAATATATTTTAAAAGATTTACCACTTTGAATTACATTATTTGTAATTAAATTGGTTTTTTGTTTAGTTACATTTAACGTAAGGTCTTTTTTCTATTGCAGGATATTTTCCATCACTTTTAAATGTTGCAGTTATTTTATATGTTCCAAGTGTTAAATCAACATTATTAAAGTCAGCATACCCAAATAAATCAGTTTTTTGCAGTATAAAGTTTTCCTAAAACTGATAAGAAAATAGTTTTATTAAATAATGGTATGTTTTGGTTATCTGTTAATTTTAAATAAATACTTGGAGAACCATAACTTGCATTAGTGGTTGTAAATTCAAGTTTGGTATATGAATTTGAATTAAAAATAGGATTTATAATGTTGCCGCTGCTTGATGTTGAATAAGTAAATGTAACATTTTTATCTTGTATAGTTTGTTGTTTAAATGGTCCATTATAAGTTAAACTGGTGTTTGTTAGGTTAGAATATAAGTTTCCTTGGGAAAAATTAGTTATTGTGTTTGTTTTCCAATTATTTACTGTTCCTATTGAATTTTTATAAGTTGATGTGTCTGCAACATACCACCAATCATCAATTAAAATCTGACTCCAAAGATGATTCAAACTTCCTGAATTAAATTTTGCATGTCCTGAGTTATATTTTGCTGGAATATTACATGCTCTACAAAGAGCAACAAATAAATTAGTTTTATCAATATAATTTCCTTTACCATTGTTTAAAACATAATCTATTCCTTTTTAGGGTAATAAGCACAATATGGGATGTTTTGAACATATTGGTATAATATTTTTACTTTATCTTTAGTTAAAGTCATGTGATTTACTAGATTATTAGCTAAGTTTGTTATTTTTTTGTGTGATTTCACAATCAGTACCATTAATCAAATATAATTCAATATTTGTATCATAATTATATTCATTTAATCCTTTACCAAATTGTGTAATTTTATCTAAATCATTAGTGTTAATATAAGTATAATTTTTGTACTGTTGATTCAAAATTACACTGTGAAGGGAATGTTTTTGTTATGTTATAATAACTTAATATTTTTTGCAAGTGCATATGTGTAAGTTTTAAAATCGATGCTTTTATTTATTAAGGTTATATTGTTGGGCATATATCCATTTATGTTAGTAAATAGTAAAATTGAATCAATTAAATTAAGGTAAGTATATTGGTTCAGTTCGAAATGGGTGTAATGGTTTTCATATACTATATTTTTTTTGATAAAAAATGGAACATACAAACTTGATTCGTTTGCTCCATTATTAATATTACTAATAGTATTTGCCATTAAATATGAAAATTCAAATATTGTTAATTGTTTTCCTAAAATATTGACTTTTTCTGGTAAAATTAAATATGTATTGATATAATTGTTTAAATTAAAAGCAGTATTTATAATATTTTTTAATAAAACAGTATTTGATTTGTTAAAGTAAAGATTATTGGCAAATGGTGAACTTTGGTTCGTAATTATAATTTTATTGGATATTATGGCATCATTATGTTGTATAGTTACAATATACTCTCCAACATCAACAAAATTAAGATTTAAATAGGCCATACCTTTATCATTAGTTGTTTTTTGATAGAAGATACCATTAATATTAAATGTTAAAATTTCACTTGAAATTGAGTTTCCTTGTCCATCTACTAGTCTTACGGGGAATATGCATTTTTCAGATTTGTTAAGTCTCAAATCGTTGGTTATTATAACAGATAAAACTTTGATATTATTTCCAATTTTGCAATTATTATATATTGTAGTTATAATATAATCTCCTGGCATTAAATTAATGCCTATACTACAATAACCATTGTTATCTGTTTGTTTTGTATAGAATACTCCGTTAATATTAAATGTTACATTTTCACCAGCATGTGCTGGAGTTCCATCACTACTTAATATTCTAACATTAAATCTTGATGCATTTTTTATAGTATTTAATCAAATCAGAGTTTTCAACAATTGGACTGTTGACTGTGATATTATTTCCTTTTTTGTTCACCAGTGAGTGGATTAATAATTGTTATTATATAATTTCCAGGATCTAAATTTATTTTTAATTCTGCCATACCATCATTATTGGTCATTTTTTATAAAATATTCCATTTATATTAAATGTAATTTCAGTATTTGTTAAAGGCATTCCGTGAGGGTTTAAAAATGTTGCATGAAATTGTGTATTATTTAAATACATTTTAACAATATCGTTACTTTGTATTGTTGTTTTAACAATTACATTTGCAACTGCACTATTGTGCATATAGTTATCACAGCCTTCGTAGTAGATATTTGCAATATATGTTCCTGGAAGTAAATTTATAGTTAGAGATGCAATTCCTTTGTTGTTTGTTGTTTTTGTGTAGTTTTTGTTATTTATTTCAAAAATTATGTTTTGATTTACAAGTAAATTATTTGATTGGTCTTTTAAAACAACATTTAAGGATGCTCCACTTTTATAAAACATTTCTAAATTATCAACAATCAATATAGTATTTTTTTTTTGTCCTTGAATTGCAGAAACTTTAGAAATGGAATTGTTTATACAATAATTATCCTCAGAAACAACAGTTATGGTTCTTGATTCATTTGTGTTTTTATATTTGCAATTGCCTTTAAAAGCAAAATTAATGGTGTAAATGCCTTTAGCTAGATGGATATTTAGTTTAGCATTTCCATCATTGTCAGTTATTTTATTATAACTTACTCCTTGTATTGTGAAAATAACACTTTCATTAAATAAAGGATTTCCATAATTATCAATTAATTTCACAACGAATGGTGTTTCTTTTTTGGTTTAATATAATATCTTGGGAGATAAAGTGGCATTCATTGTCTGTAGATAAGTTAATATTATTTTCCTTTAAATCATTAAAAGTAGTGGAATTAATATAATTTATATTATAATGTTTATTCGGTCTTTTAATGAGGATATTCTCATTTATATCAGGTTTTTTTTCTTGCGAATTGGGGGTCGTGTCAATATTTGATGTATTTTCTAAAGTATAATTATTATTTATATTTAAATTATTTTCGTTATAACTATTATTAATTTCTTTATTTTCATTCACATAATTTTCACTTTAGCATTTACTGTAGCAATTATTGTAAATGCTATTAGTATGCAAATGAAGAATTTTAGAAAATTTTTCATATAACTATTTTTAAATTTCATGAAAAATTTGCTCCTCTATTATATTTTTTCATTTTGTAATTATGTTTAATTTAGTATATAATCATTTTAATTTGCATTTAACTCTTTGAAATATATTATTTTTATTTAAAAATATAAAAAAATCAGTTTAACTTACTAACAATGATAATTATTTTTGAATAAATTATAAAATGGAATATTAATTGAGTAAATTGTTTGAAAGTGAACAGTGAATATTTGAAAAGTAAAACTGGTGCTAATTTTATAGTTTAATTGTTTAATAAAATTAAAATTTTACACAGTTTTGTAAATAATAAATCATTGATTTATAATGAAAATCTAATTTATAAAATATTATTAAATAAATGTTGATAATAGATTAGTACAGCTCAAAAAATTAAAAATTAGTTAATGAAATTATCTAAACCAAAGTATAATTAATTAAAAAACAGTTATTTTGAATTGATTAATTATTGTAAAATGGCACTGTAAAAAAAATAATATTTAAACAAATATTTTTTTAAAATAGTTATATATTCATCACTATTTATGCATATTTGCTGTGTTTTTTTAGCAAAAATATAAATATGATGCCTATTTAATATATAAATTTAGAGAATAATTTAATACTCTTATATGAGGCATATTAAATAACAACTTACCCTAATTAATCTTATGTTGTGATTAGAAATGAGGTCAAAAATAGCAATATTGGCTGGTATGATTGGAAATAAAGTTGTTCAAATGGCAGGCAGAAAAGGAACATCTTTAACTGGAAAAATAGCCCTTGCTGTTAAACCAGATATTTTAAATGATTTTGCAAAAAAATGTGATAAAATAGCGCTTATTACAGGAACAAACGGAAAAACAACTACAAACAATTTAGCAAATCACATTTTTAAAGGTAAAGATTATGATATTGTATCTAATTTAAATGGTTCTAATATGATTACAGGAGTTACAGCTCTTTTATTCAAAACCATCGTGGTCATTATAACTGGGGAATATTTGAAGTAGATGAAGGCTCCATGCCTAATGTTACCAGATATTTGCCAAGTGATTACATAATTATAACTAATTTTTTTTTAGAGATCAGTTAGACAGATACGGTGAAGTGGAAAACACAATTAATTTAGTTCAAAAATCAAGCAAAAGACATAATTCCACACTTATTTTAGATGCAGACAGTCCGATTTCTCTTTATTTTCAAGACTTGGACCAACCAAAAAGTGTACTATAGCTTAAAAGAAAAATCCTTTCAGTAAAGATAGTGCAAATGTTGAAGAATCAGTCTTCTGCCCGGTATGTGGACATAAATTAGATTATGAATATATAAATTATGGAAATCATGGTAAATTTTCATGTTCCAAATGTGGGGCTAAAAACCATGAAGCAGATTATGTGATTGACGAGGTTACCTTCAAAAAACGGAGGATATGAGTTTACAGTTAAAGATAAAAAGGAATCAGCTAAAATCAACTTAAATTTACTTGGAATCTACAATGTTTCCAATGCTCTTGCAGCTATTGCTCTTGCAAGGGAAAACGGTTTCAGTTATGATTTAATAAAACAGCAAATTGAAAATTTTGAATATAAACTTGGAAGAATGGAAAGGATATCTGTAAATGGCTGTGATGTTGTTTTGGTTTTATCTAAGAATCCTGTTGGTTTAAGTGAAGTTTTCTCAACTATAAAATTTGATGAAGATAAGAAATCATTTATGTTTATTTTAAATGATTATGCTCCTGACGGTAAAGATATTTCATGGATTTGGGATGCATACTTTAAGGAAATAGCTGCCACTCCAAACATTGATAAATTTTACTGTGTTGGAACAAGAGCTGAAGAAGTAGCTTTAAGATTAAAATATGCAGATTTTCCAACATCAAAAATCAAAATTTACCATTCAAAAGATCAAAGCGATGTTGTTGGGTGTGTAGAAGAAATTGTGGCTGAAAATGATAAGGCATATATTATTGGAACATTCACGGCAATGCCTGAAGCTAGAAAAAAGTACTTATGAAACTTAAAGGGGAAAAAGCATGAGTTTTGAATTGAACATTGTTGATATGTATTCCGATATTTTAAATATCTATGGGGACATTGGTAATTTAAAATGCATTAAAAAAGATGTGAATGGAGAGGAATCAAGGTTAATCAAAAAAGTTACTCTCTAAATCATGATATGAGTTTTGATTATGAGGATATTGACTTAATTTTAATTGGAGGAGGTTCTGACAGAACTCAAAGTATTGTTTCCAATGACCTTTTAAAACAAAGAAATGACCTGGAAAATTATGTGGAAAATGACGGAGTCATATTAACTGTCTGTGGCAGCTATCAGATGTTTGGGCATGAATATTATGATGTTAATGGGGATAATGTCTCTTGTCTTGAAATATTTGATATTAAAACGGTAAGTCAGGAAAATAGGTTAATCGGCAATATTTTAATAGAAAATAATTTAGGTTTGGCCCCAAAAGAAGTTGTGGGATTTGAAAATCATGGTGGAAGGACATTTCATAATTATAAAACCTTAGGTAAGGTTATAGCAGGGCATGGCAATAATGATGAAGACGGTGAGGAAGGAATGATTTATAAAAACTTTATTGGAACATATTTGCACGGTCCTTTTCTACCAAAAAACCCTCACATTGCGGACTATTTAATATTGAATGCTATGAAGAATAAGTATAATGTAGATTCAATTGAAGAGTTAGATGATGAAATTGAATTTAAAGCACATGATGTTATGGTTAACAGATTGAAATAATCTGTTTAATCCTCTTTTTAGAATTGCTGTGGTTTTTTAAATACTGACCTAATGTTTTATAAGTAATAAAGATAAAAATATAATTATCTAATTAATAATTAATAAATTCTTATTAGAGGATTATATATGTTCAAAGCGGAATTAAGTGATTCTAGTATATTAAAAACCAGTTTTGATGCTATTTCATCTATTGTTGATGAAGTACAAATCCAAACTGATAGTGAAGGTATGAGGTTAGATGCCTTAGACCGTAGTCATATAACATTCGTACATTTAGAATTAAAAGCAAGTTTATTTGATGAGTATGTTTGTGATGTTCCTGAAAAGATTAATATCGATACTGGGGAATTCATGAGTGTTCTTAAACGTGCAAAATCTCAAGATAGAGTTATCATGTCTTTAGATGAAGGTAATTTCATAATTACTTTTGAAGGGGATGCTACAAGAACTTTCAAAATAAGATTGATTGATATTGAATATGATAATCCTACTCCTCCAGAACTTGAACATCCTGCATCTTTCAAAGTTCACTTTGGAATTTTAAAGGATGCAATTAACGATATTGATATTTTCTCAGATAAAATAGCTCTTCAAGTTGATGAAGATTACTTTAGAGCATCTGCTGATGGTGAATTTGGTGATGCAAGTGTCAAATACCTTCATGGTGAAAATATCAACACTCAGGAAAAATCTTTATTCTCACTGGACAAAATTAGGGAAATGCTTAAAGCAGACAAATTCTCTGAAGAAGCTGAAATCGGTTTAGGTACTGACATGCCATTAAAATTAACTCTCAATATGGTTACTGGTGATGGTAAACTTAGTTTCTTACTTGCTCCAAGATTAGAATCAGATGAATAATTATTTCATCTATAAACTTTTTTTATTTTTATATTAAACTCCTCAGAGATGGTATTAAGTGGATCAATTCTTTCAACAATTACGTAAAATTCAAAAAAAAAGAGCGTAGTAACGGTACATTGGCTCGTGTAGAAGACTCTTTTTATAAGGATATTCATAAATATTTGGATGAGTTAAGAACCCATATAGGCAATGATCCATTTGCTGCAGAACAGTATCTGCTAAAAGATACTCAAAGAATAGCTACTGAAATTTGTGAAAGACGTGAACACAAAATTACTGATGCAGCGGTTGTTAATATTCATCGGTCTTACCATTTATTTGCAGGCAAACCGCAATTTGATTTAATTGACACAACACCTCTTAATTTAACTCCCGAGGAAGAAAAAATTTTACTTTTCTTTAATTGATACTTTAACAAATCATAGAAAAAGCATTTCACTTGAAAAACTATCTTCTGAAGAAGATATTCCAAATGAAACCAAAGCTCCTATTAAAGAAACTCCTAAACCTCAAAGCACTACTTTAGATAATGGAGTTGAAAGTTCTCAGGATGATGCGGTTTTAAATAGAATCGATGAAATTTCCAAAGCGAAAGTAATTACTGATGAAAAGGCAGAGCCGATTGAAAAACAAATTCAAAAGTCAAATATTAAACCTGCTAAAGTTGAAGATGATATATCTGAGTTAGCAAGAGATAATGATGAATTTGTTGACTTGGAATCTATAAAAATAGCTAAAGATTCAGAACTAGTTACAATGCTTGTATTTGATGATGTTGATTCTATTGTTGGAGTTGATGAAAGAGTTTATGGTCCCTTCAGACCACAAGATTTGGTAGTTTTACCTAAAATCAATGCTAAAATTTTTGTTAAAAATCATAAAGCCCGTTTTGTTAAAATCTAAACCTTTAAATATTGTAAAGAATATAAATACAAACCGTATCTATTTGTGATAATAAGAAATTATATTTTTTATATAATTTGGATTTCTGCTTTGTGTAAACGGAGTATGTTACAATAAAGTTTTAATCCTCTGAGATCTTTGATATTTTTCAGACTGGATAAAATTCTCATATAGATTTATAATAATTTAATTAATCGGACACTTTTTAGTGTAAAATTTAATGGTGGAAATATGAAAATACCAAAAAAAAAAAAAGAACTTACTGTCCACATTGTAAAAAACACACAATGCATGAAGTACATACTGCGAAAAAAAAAAAAAGCAAAAGTGAGTTAAAATGGGGACAAAGACAATTCAGACGTGTAACTGCTGGATATAGAGGTTACCCAAGGCCTTTACCTGCCGGAAACAAACCAGTTAAAAAATTAGATTTAAGACTTAAATGTAAAGAATGTGGAAAATCTCAAATTAAAAAATCATTCAGAACTGGTAAAGCAGAATTTGTAGCTAAATAAGGTGGTTAACATGGTTAGTAAAGGTAGAGGAAACTTTTTAAAAGTAAAATGTTTAGATTGTGACAATGAACAAATCATCTTTGATCGTGCTGCATCAGATGTAAAATGTATCATTTGTGGTAAAACACTTGTCAAATCTCGTGGTGCTAAAGCTAAAATTATGGCACATATTGATAAAGTTTTAAACTAGATTCAATCGAAATTTTTTAATCAGCTTATTATTTTTTCTTTTTTTTTAAATTTTTATTTTATTTTTGGTGATTATATGGTAAGGAAAAATCAAGAATGGCCTGACGAAGGAGAACTTATTATTGGTACTGTTTATAAAGTTCTTAACTATGGGGCTTTCGCAAAATTAGAAGAATACCATGGTAAAGAAGCTTTTATTCACATTTCTGAGGTATCTTCTGGTTGGGTAAAAAATATCAGAGACCATGTAAGAGAAAATCAAAAAATAGTTTGCCGTGTTCTTAGAGTAAATCCTAAAAAGGACATGTAGATGCTTCTTTAAAAAAGAATTAGGGAAGATCAAAGAACTAAAAAAATCCAGCATTGGAAAATTGAACAAAAAGCTGAAAAATTCCTGGAATTATCCGCTAAATCATTAGGCAAATCTTTAAATGATGCTTACGATGAAGTAGGTTATGAGCTAATGGATATTTTCGGTGATGTTTACGGTGCTTTTGAAACAGCAGCTGATGATGGTGCAAAATCTCTTACTGATGAAGGTATATCTCAAGAGTGGGCTGATGCTATAACTGAAATAGCTAATAAAAATATTACTCCTCCTGAAGTTCATATCAGCGGGTATGTTGATATTGAAACTTTCGTCCCGGATGGTGTTGATGTCATTATTGAAGCTCTTAAAGCAGCTGAAGATAATGGTGACGAAGAGGAAGAAATCAAGGTTCAATGTGTTGGTGCACCAAGATATAGGATAACTGTAAAATCCACTGATTACATTTTGGCTGAAAAAGCTCTTAAAGCAGCAGCTGACAGATGTATTGAAATAGTTGAAGCTTCTGAAGGAAATGGTTCTTTCTTAAGAGAGTTGGATAGCTAGATTTTTATGAATATGAAAATGAACAAATGTCCTGATTGTAAAATTTATACAATGGAGGATGCTTGCCCTCAATGTGGCGGTGAGCTTAAAGTTATTTATCCTCCCAAATTTTCTATTGAGGATAAATACGGAAAATATCGCCGCATATTAAAAAAAAGAAGCTATGAATAAAAAGGATGATTAGATGGAAATCACACAAATTACTGTTTTAGAGGATGTTGAATTAAACAATCCTGTTTTTATAGAAGCATTGCCAGGTATTGGTCATGTAGGTAAATTAGCTGCAATCACATGATTGATGAATTTAATGCTACTAAATTTGCAGAAATTTATTCTCCAAGTTTTCCTCCTCAAGTTTTTGTTGGGGAAGAAGGATTAATTGAAAACATGATTAATGAATTATATTATGTTAAAAATGTTGGAGAAGACAATTTGGATATCATTATTCTTGTTGGAAACACTCAAGCTTTATCTCCTGAAGGTCAATATGGTGTATGTCAGGATATATTAAACTTTGTTAAGGGTAAAGGAGCTAGTAAAATATTTACATTAGGTGGAATGGCTACTGGTCAACCTGTTGAAGAATCTAAGATTTTTGGAGCAGCTACTGATGAAGAAAACATAGAACTTTTAAAAGAAGCGGAAGTTGAAATAAGATTCAATGACGGTGGAATTGTTGGAGCTTCCGGTTTGTTTTTAGGTTTAGGTCTTCGTCAGGAAATGAATGGTATCTGCTTAATGGGTCAGACTCCAGGATATTTCATTGATGCGCAGTCAGCTGAAGCTATTTTAAATAAATTGGCTGTTTTACTTAATTTTGAAATTGATACTGATAAATTGGAAGAAAGAGCTGAAGAAACTAAAGAAATGTTGGCTAAAGCTCAACAAATGGAACAAGACATCATTAACAAAGCTAATGCTTAGCAGTAGTGATGATTTAAGATATATTGGATAAATATATCATTTTTTACTTTTTTTTTAAGATTTGGCTGTTTTAATAAAATGAGGAGGTATTAATCATGAAAGTAGCTGTTATTCCAGATGCTGCTATGATTGTAGTTCCATTAATTGAAAAGAACGGTCATGAATATATATCACCAACAAATTTCTCAAAGTATAATAATATGGATGTTTCCGGTGGAAAATGTGATGGTACTCAGGCTCCATATACTTTAAATAGAGATAATATTTTACTGGGCGGTTCTTATTTTTCAAATGAATTGCCTTCAGGAATCAAAGGTCGTTTAACATTATTTTCCAGGGTTTTGGAATTGGCAGATGCGTTTATTGTCATTGGAAAAAGACCTGATCATTATAAAAAAATGTATGATGTATTAAATGAATTGATTTTATTTGGAGGTTCGGGATGTTCTAATGAACGTAAATTGGTAATGGCTTTGATTAAAGATAAAAAAGTACCTATTTTGGAATTGGCTTATCCAACAACCAGAAATGATTTGATTAATGTAATTTGTAGAGCTAATGATTTTTTTAAAAAATTTAACTTCAATTAATGGAATAGTTAATGAAGATAATCTGGATGCTGATTTAAAAAAACATGAAGGAAGTCTGGATTACAAAGAGTTTAAGAAAATATTAGATGATTTAATATATTATTAATAGCTAATTATTATCCATGTTAGTTAATGCTGATTTTCATGTTCACAGCTGTTTTTCAATGGCTTCATCTAAAGACATGCTAATAAAAAATATGGCTCCTAAATCAAAACTTAAGGGATTGCAACTTTTGGGAACTGGAGATGCATTTCATCCGGGCTGGTTAAACATTATTGAGGAAAGTACAACTTGTAAGGGAGATGGAATTTACACTGCAGATGATATGGATTTTGTTCTAACAACAGAAGTTGAAGGAAAAAACAGGATTCATCATTTGATAATAATTCCGGATATTGGTACTGCAAGGGAACTGTCTGAAAAACTGGTTTCTAAAAATAAGGAAAGTGACGGGAGACCTGGGACAAAGTATTCCGGAGCAGAACTTTTAGAAATGGTTAAAGAGTATGATTGTTTAATTGGACCGGCTCATGCTTTTACTCCATGGACAGGAATGTATAAATCTTTTGACAGTATTTATGATTGCTATGGCAAAGCTCCTGATTTTGTAGAGCTTGGATTGTCTGCAGATACATTTATGGCAGATACTGTAGCTGAACTTAAGGATTTCCCGTTTCTTACAAATTCCGATGCACACTCTCCGTGGCCACACAGATTAGGTAGGGAGTTTAATCAAATTGAGCTTGAAGATATGTCATACTCATCAATAAAAAGCAATAAAAAACAAAGATATTAAAGCAAATTATGGGTTGGTGCCAAATCTTGGTAAATATCATATGACTGCATGTACCAAATGCTACAAATTAGTTGATCCGTTAATAGCTAAGGAAAATAAGATGAAATGCAGCTGTGGGGGAACAATTAAAAAAAGGGGTTGATTTCAGAATAAGTGAAATAGCTGATTATGATGAACCGAAACATCCTGATTTCAGACCTAAATATGTTCATTTAATGCCTCTGGCTGAATTAATATCAACAGTTTATGACAAGGGAGTTACAACAAAAACAGTTCAGAGAAAATGGCAAAACCTGATAGATAACTTTGGAACTGAAATTGATATATTGATTAATGCATCTATAGAAGAGATAGCTAAAACAGATTCGTCAATTTCTCCGGCTATTGAGGCTTTTAGGAATAAAACCATACACATTACTCCAGGAGGCGGAGGAAAATACGGTGAAATTTCTTTTGATAAAAAATTAGAAAAAGAGAAGCTGAAACTTTAATTACTTTAGATAACTTTTAAAAAATAGCTAAAGTTCATTTAAGTATTTTTTAATACTTTTTAACTCTTTTTTACACTTCAGGCCTTTTAGTCCAACAATTTCAACATAATATACCGCATTTTCATTAGCTTTGTATGTAACTAATTTTGATTTTTCAGCTTCTGTCAGAACGCAAAAATGTGTTGTTTTGGATTTTTTCTCTTTAGTGTTGTCGTAAAGAATCAATCCGGCCATAAATTCTCTTTTTTTCATTATATGTTAATGGAGAATTTGGTGTTTTGCACATAATGTAGCAATCATCCATTTCAACAATTTTGAATTTATTAGCAGATGATTCAAATGAAAAATCATCATCTTCATCAAATAATTCAATTTCTTCGATTTCATATTCATTTTCATTTAAGATTGTTGGATTATTGCCTTTCATTTCAGATTCCAGCAGCATTAGGATTTCTATTTTCATAAATTTATCACTTTTTTAAATAATTAATTTGCAAGTTTAGTTTACTTTGTAAATTATTTAAAATAGATAGTTTTTTATAAAAACAATTTTTAATTCTTAAAACAATATTTTAAAATGAAATCAATAAAAAAATAAGAAAAAATAGATAATTTGACCATATCTATTTTGCAAGTAACAATGAATTACCTACTACAAGTAAAGTAATTCCCATATCTCCAATAAGAACTGCTTCCCATAAGCTGATGTATCCTGCGATACCGAGTATCATTAATATTACTTTTACACTTAAACAGAAATCAACATTGAATTTGATTTTACCCATTGTTTTTTTTGGCTAAATCAACAAGTAAATTAATTTTGGATAACTTGTCTTCAAGCAACACAATGTCTGCTGTTTCAATAGCTACATCTGCACCTTCAAGACCCATAGCTATTCCTACATTTGCACGGGCAAGAGAAGGAGTATCATTTACACCATCACCGACCATAGCTACATCATGATGTTTGGAAACGGCATTGGATACTATATTGACTTTATCCTGAGGAAGTAAATCTGCATAGTAATTACTTAATCCGATTTCATCGGCCACTAATTTGGCAGTTGCCTCATTGTCTCCTGTAATCATGGTTGTTTTGATTCCTTTAGCATTGAGGCTGGCTATTGTAGATGGAGTTTCGTCTCTGATTTTATCTTTTAGGGTAATCAAACCATAAATTTCATTTTCAGTTCCGATGATTACTGTGGTGCTCATTTTATTGTTTTCAAGATTTATATCCTGACTGAATAAAGTTTTGTTACCTATAAAGTAAGTTTGTCCGTTGATGTCTCCCTTTTAAACCTTTTCCAGCTATTGATTCAAAGTTTTCCACTTCTTCCAATTCCAGGCTGTGGTCTTTTTTTATATTGGACAAATGTATGTGCAATAGGATGTTTGGATTTGGATTCGATGGAGCAGGCTATTTTAAGTATTTCCGCTTTATCATATCCGTCGCATGCCTGAACTTCATTTATTTCAAGTTTACCTTCAGTTAAAGTACCTGTTTTATCAAATAAAACTTCTTTAATTCTGGCTAATTCTTCAATATATTCTCCACCTTTAATAATAATACCGTTTTTAGTACCTTTGGTAATAGCTGATACTATGGATACTGGGGTGGATATTACTAAAGCACATGGACAGGAGATAACTAAAAGTGTTAATGCTCTGTAAGTCCAGTCAGTTATTGAAGCTCCATATAATATTGGAGGCAATATAGCTACTAAAATAGCCAGTACTACAACAATTGGAGTGTAGTATTCAGCAAATCTGTCAATAAATACATCGATATGTGCCTTGTTTTGTTCGGAATTTTTAATCAATTCAATAATTTTAGCAAATATTGTATCGTTGTTGTCCTTGTTTACTTCAATTTCGATATATCCGTCTTCATTTATTGTAGATGCATATACTTCATCCCCAATACTTTTACTTACAGCCAGACTCTCACCGGTAATTGAAGCCTGATTAACAGAGGTTGTTCCTTCAACAATAATTCCATCAACAGGTATTTTATCTCCAGGTCTTACAACAACAATGTCTCCGATTATAATATCAGATACTGCTTTTTCGTGTTCGTGGTCACCATGTTTTACCATGGCTGTATCGGGTGTTAATTTAACAAGTTCTATTAATGAGCTTTTAGATTTGTTTAATGAGTAATGTTCCAAATATTCTCCTAAATAGAAAAGAATCATTAACATTGCACCTTCTTCTCCAGACTGGAGAAGGAATGCTCCAAAAGTAGCTATTGTAATTAATAATTCAATTTTAACTTTACCTTCAAATAAATGTACAATTCCGTCTTTTATTATATGTCTTCCTACGTAGATTACAGCTATTAAGAAGATTACTTGACTTACAACAGGATTAACAACATTAAATATTTCTAGACCATATCCAAATGCTAAAAGGATTATTCCTACTGCGAATATTCCCAATGGCTTTTTAGACTGTTCTACATCTACTTCTTTATCAATATTTTCTAATAAATCTGCTTCACAAGCACATCCAGGACCATGATCATGTCCACAGCAGTCATCATCATCGTGATGGTGATGTTCATGGTGGTGTTCCTCGTGGTGGTTGTGTCCGCAGCAATCATCTTCATCATGGTGATGATGATGTTCTTCTAAATTGTCATGCTTATGTGCACTATGATTGGTTTGCATATTCTTCGCCTTCTTCAAGGATATTGAGTATCTCTTCATCAATTAAAGAATAGAATATTTGTTTGTTTTCTTTTCTAAATTTAACAATGTTACTATTTCTTAAATGTCTTAATTGATGTGATATACTGGATTGGCTCATATCAAGAAGTAATGATAGTTCACAAACACATAATTCACCATATTGGAGAGCTAAAATAATTTTTACTCTGTTTGCATCTCCTAATATTTTAAAGAGATTACATGTTTTCTGAATAATGTCATCATCTTTCATCCTGTGAGCAATATCATCAACAATATCTGTTCTGATACTTTTGATTTCACATACATCATTTGAACTCATATGAACATATATTCATATGAACATATATAAAGTTTTTCTTTGTCTCAAAGTTATTTTTTTAAAGAAAGCTATCGCTAAGGTTTAGTAAAATTAGTAAAAAATACGGACTTGGAGGGATTTGAACCCTCGATCTTAAGATTAGGAGTCTTACGCCCTTCCAGACTAGGCTACAAGCCCATGTTAAAATAATATTTGTTAATAAGTTTTGTATTTTTAAAAAAGATTTTATAAGAAATACGGACCCGCCGGGATTTGAACCCGGGGTCTTCGGATTAGAAGTCCGACGCCCTATCCCAGCTAGGCTACGGGCCCTTATATACAACAATACTAAATTTTGTATGTTTTAGTATTTATAGTTAACTATATTTAAAGTTATTATTTTAAATTTGAAAATTTTTAAAAAATAAAATAAAAAGGATAATTAAATTATCCTTTTCCAATAAGTACTCAGTATTAGCATTTATTTCCATACTATCTACAGTGTTACCACTTTGATCATAAATAGGAACATACCAAACAGTTCTGTCTGCAGATAATGTTGGTGTTCCTGCATACCATCCAGATTGCTCAATATGTTGATTAGCTATTTTTCTTTTGCTTGTTCTGAAGTTATTTTTGGACTACTTGGGTGATGAGGGGTATATGGGGTATGATGACCGCCACCTCCGGATACAGATCCTGATCCAGAACCTGATCCTGATCCGGAACTTGAGCCTGATCCTGATCCGGAACTTGAGCTAACTCCACTTCCCTGACTGCTGGTACTTGGGGAATCATGGTGTGTTGTGTTGTTTCCAATACCGTTGCCAGAATCACCACTACCAGAGTCTAAACTATTTAAATTACTGAAAATTGGATTTTCACTATTGGTTATTCCATAAGCGGCAACTCCAGCAGCAATACATATAACAATTATGATAGAAATTATTATATTTGATTTATCCAAGGTATTACCTCCATTTTAATTAATAAAATTGTAATTAAATTTTAATTAATGGTACAGTATGTACTATTTTTTTTTTACAATAATATTATATTAGGTTAATTTAACTTATAAATTTAATCCATGTATTAATTATCGTAGATTAGTTAATAAAATTAATATTATGTTATTTATAGTTTTCTATTTGTAATTTAAACTATATTATATATAGAATATTGGTTATAAATATTAAATGTTAGTTTCTAATTTTTTTTGAAAAGAGAGGTGACACATTTGAAAGACAGAATAGTTATATCCCCAACATCTCGTCAAGAGGGCCATGCCGAACTTGTCATGGAAGTCGATGATGAAGGGATTGTTACAAAAGGTAGATATTTAAGTATCACTCCAGTTAGGGGTTTAGAAAAAATGGTTGCAGGTAAAAATCCTGAAACAGCTCCTGTTTTATGTCAAAGGATTTGTGGTGTCTGCCCAATACCACATACTTTAGCTTCTGTAGAAGCTATCGACCATTCATTAGATATCGAAGTTCCTAAAGCAGGAAAATTATTAAGACAGGCTACTTTAGCTGCACATGGTGTTAACAGTGCTGCAATTCACCATTTTTTAATTGCACCTGACTTTGTACCTGAAGAAGATTTCACTACTGCAGTTAAAAGTGTATCTGCTGTTAGGAAAAATGTACAGTATGTAGTTGATATGCTTGCTGGTGAAGGTATTCACCCATCTGATATTAGAGTAGGTGGTATGGCTTAGAAACATTACTTCAGCTACAAAAGATAAATTGATTGATAGGTTAAAAGCTTTTTAAACCTGATATGGAAAAACACGTGGAATTAATGAAATCTTTCATTGCTGCAAGAGAACTTCCTGAAGGTTTAGGAGTTGTAGATGCACCACTTTTAGCATCTAGTGCATCATACGGTAATCTCGATGAATTTGATTATGATAATTTCTCAGAAGTTTTACCTGAAGCTTGGTATGATGATCCGGAAATAGGTAAAAAGCATGTACCACCATTCCTTTAATCAATGGTAAAAATGTTGAAACAGGTCCCAGGGCAAGAATGGATAAATTCAACGGATTTAAAGATAAAGGTGTAGTTGCTCAACATGTAGCTAGAGCTGAAGAAATGTTAAATAATTATAATTTAACTATTGATCTTCTTGAACAAATTGATACTTCCGCTCCAGCTAGAGCAGATTATGATGACAGAGGAACTGGTAAATTAGGTTTTGGTGTAATTGAAGGACCTAGGGGTACTAATGTACACATGGCTAATGTTAAAGATAGTAAAATCCAATTCTATTCAGCTATTGTACCAACTACTTGGAATATTCCAACAATGGGACCAGCTACTGAAGGTTTCCATCATAAATATGGTGCAGATGTTATCAGAGCTTACGACCCATGTTTATCATGTGCAACTCACGTAATGGTAGTTGATGATGAGGATAAAAGCATACTTAAAAACGATATGGTGAGAATATAAGGAGCTAGGAGGAAATTATATGCCTTATCATGCAGAGACAATCGTAGTGGGATGCGGAAATATTTTATTTAAAGATGATGGTTTTGGACCATTTGTTATTCATAAATTAGAAGAATATTTCGAAGACAAAGAGATGCCTGACGAAGTTATGTTTATTGATGCTGGAACCGGAGCAACACACTTTATTTTTTCTCTTCCTGATGAATATTGGAAAAAAAGTTATTGTAATTGATGTTGTTGAGTTTGATGCAGAACCAGGGACTGTTAAAATATTTAGCCCTTATGACATGCCTAGAGGAAAATATGAAAATGTTCATTCCTGGCCTGTTGAAGAGCCTCTTCACGAGCTTGCTAAAGATTGTGAGGTGATTATTGTTGGATGCAAACCTCAAGAGATTTCCTCTCCTGATGTTGAAATGGGTTTAACTGAACCTGTTGAAAAGGCAATTCCTGAAGCTATGGATATTATTTTAAAAGAAATCGGGGTAAAATAATGTTTGATAAAATTAGAAAAGCTTTTTGGTGGTTCTGAAAAACCTAAAGCAGAAACCAAACAAAAAAAATAGAATCTGCTCCTGAAGTTGAAGAAACAGCAGCTCCTGTAGCAGAAACCAAACAAGAAACAGCAACCAACAAACCACGTATAGGTTACATTCACTTAAGTGGTTGTACTGGAGATGGTATGTCCTTAACTGAAAACTATGACATTTTAGATGTTGTACTTACAGAGATGGTTGATATTGTATATGGTCAAACTTTAGTTGACTTATGGGAAATGCCAGAAATGGACTTATGTTTAATTGAAGGTTCTGTATGTTTACAAGATGAACACAGTGTACACGAACTTTTAGAAGCTAGAGAAAAATCTGCATTAATTTGTGCATTTGGTTCTTGTGCTTTTAAACGGTTGTTTCACAACTTATGCTCGTGGTGGACAACAAGCTCAACCTAAACATGAATCTTTCTTACCAATCAGCTCATTAGTAAAAGTGGATGTAGCACTTCCAGGTTGTCCAGTAGCTCCTGAAATGATTGCAAAAACTGTTGTAGCATTATGTAATGGAGATATGGAATACTTACAACCTGCACTTGATTTAGCAGCTTGTTCTAATGCATGCGGTTGTGATTTATTAAACAACATTATCCGTCAAGGATTATGTAGTGGTTGTGGAAGTTGTGCTCTTGCATGTCAAACTAGAGCTATAGATATGGTTGAAGGCAGACCAACTATTAATACTGACAGATGTATTAAATGTGGTTCTTGTTACACAATGTGTCCAAGATCATGGTTACCTTTAACACAAATTAAAAAGGATACAGGACTTTAGGAGGAGTTGATTATGGTATTAGGTACTTACAAAGAAGCTGTAGCAGCTGAGATCCACCGATAAAAGAATTCAGGAAGTAGCTCAAGACGGTGGTATTGCTTCTGCATTACTTATTTATGCATTAGAAAATAACATTATTGAAGGTGCTGTTGTAGCTGGAGACCCAGGTGATGACTGGGTTCCTATTCCAGAAATAGCTACTACTGCTGATGAAATTCTTTCAGCTGCTGGAACTAAATATTCAATGTCTCCTAATGTATGGGGAATAAAAGAAGCAGCACGTCAACATGGTATTGAATCAATCGGAACTGTTGTTACTCCTTGTCAAATGCAGGGTATTAGAAAAATGCAGGCATATCCATTCTCTACAAGATTCATCGCTGATAAAATTAAATTATTAGTCGGTATCTTTTGTATGGAAAACTTCCCAATGGCTTCATTAGATACTTTTACTAAAGGTTTAATGAATGTTGATTTGGATAAAGTAACAAAAATGGATATTGGAAAAGGAAAATTCTGGATATACACTGAAGGCAGTGATGAACCTCAAGGTATTCCGATTAAAGCTACTCACGGATATGAACAAGCAGGATGTAATATCTGTAATGATTATGTCTGTGAATTTGCAGATATTTCAACCGGATCTGTTGGTGCTCCTGACGGATGGTCTACTGTATTAACCAGAACTGATGCTGGAGTAGATATTTTCTCAGCTGCAGTGGATGCTGGTTTAATTGAAACAAAACCTATGGATGATGTAAAACCTGGTCTTGGTTTACTTGAAAAATTAGCTAAAGGTAAAAAGACAAAAGTAAAAAAGAAATAGAAAGAAGAGCAAAAATGGGAGTTATGACTCCTACTTATTACTAAATCTTCTTTTTTTTTTTTTTTTTTTTATAATGTTGTAACTGTACAGCCTTCTTTTTCAACAATTACTGTGTGTTCTTTTTTGACTTACAAGACATCCTGTTTTTTCTTTTAAGTGGATGGTATGGATAAATTGCCATTGCTTCTGATAATTGTTTTAAAGACACATTCAGTCTGTTTTCTTTAAATTCTTTTTGTTAACCATCTTCCGGAAAATGGTAAATGAGGGTAGTTATGTTTAATATTGGTTAATACGTTTTTAGTGTGTTTTAATCTAAATGGTTTGTTAGCTAAAAAAGAATAAATGTATGTTCCAGGAGCATCATTTACGAATCCAAGTCCGTCAGTTGCAAATGGTTCAATAGCTACTGCCTGACCCTCTTCAAGGACAGTTTCATCATGGTTGTCTATATTTGGAACTGAAATCCCTGCATGCAGGTTGTATTGTTCTAGGCTGTGTCCTGTAAGGTTAGCTATTGGATTTAATTTATATTCGTTTATGGCTTCTTCAACAGCAGCACCAATTTCTCCTACAGTTACTCCTGCTCTAACAGTACTTATGGCTGCATCCAGTCCTGCTGCAGATGCTTCAATAATATCCTGCCTTAAATTTATTTCGTCCTGGGTAAAACGTTCATCTAAATTTTTTCCAGGTGCCATTACTGTAATAGCTGAATCTGCAATATAACCGTCAATTTCTGTACCTAAGTCTAATTTAACTAAATCTCCAGCATAAATCATTGTTTCATCGTTTAATGGAGAAGTATAATGTGCAGCTACTTCATTTATTGATACATTGCATGGAAATGAAATTCCTGCTCCCTGTTTAATGGTTTCATTTTCTACAAATTCAACTAAATCGAGTACTAATGTTCCTTCTTTAATCATTTTTGAGGCTTCTTTTCTTATTTGGGAAAGAATTTTACCTGCTTTTAAATAAGAATCAATCATCTTAACAAACCTTTCTTTTAATTATAATAATATTTATATACTTTATTTTATATTAATTATTAATATACTAAATTAATATGGAGGCAATTATGGATATTCCAACAATACCTGACCAACTTTTTATTTTGATTATATTGGTTATAATAGCTTTTGTTGTGATTATTGTTGCTGTTCAATGGAAGAGTGTTGCTAAATCTAAAACTTCTATAGTACTTCTTGAAAAAGAAATAGAACTTAAGAAGATGTCAATGATTGAAAAAGATATTGAATCTAAACGTTTAATGGATAATCCAATTCCATTACCTCAAGAGCAACAAGACAGCCTTTCAGCTATAAGACAATCAACAACACAAGTAAGAAGTGAAGTTGGTTACTTGCACAGTGAAATTAATGAACGTTTAGCTCGCCTAGAAGCACAGACTGAACAGAAAAAATTAGAAAAAATGCTTAAAGAAATCGAAGCTAAAGAAGCTAAACTCAAAAAACAATAAGGTGATATTATGGGTCCTATTGATGTTGTTGCAATTGTAATTTTAATAGTAGCTATTTTAGTTTTAGTTTATTACTATTTACAAAATAATCCTGCATCTGTTCAGAAATTACGTAATTATGTTCCAGCTACTGCAGATCCGCATATGGGTGAAATATTGCAAAATGATTCTGACTATGATGATTTGTCTAGAGAAAAAGACACAGTTGAAGAGTCTAAAGAAGAATCAATGAGTAAAAAGAATTAAAATTAAATTAAGTGATATTGATATGTCTGGATTAAATACTGATGCTTTTTCTAATAAAATCGATGCTTTTTTAGATGAAAAAAGCGAAGAATTAATTCAAAGCTGGTCTTTAGCTACTACTAATGATTTAAAAGACCTTGAAGACAGATTTGATAAAACCACTCAATCTGTTGATGATTTAGAAAAAAGCTTTAAAAAAAATTCAAAAAATCTTCTAAAGCTTTCCAAAAAGAGACTGAGGAAAAATTAGAAGAAATTGATAAAAGAATTAAAAGTTTAGAGGATAATTAATCATTATCTTCATTTTATTTTTATAGAAACATTTATATAGTGTGTTTCATATATTATATATTGTAGTTTTAAATTACTATCTTTTTATTCGTATAGCAGGGTGGGGTAGTCTGGTGATCCCGCGGGGCTCATAACCCCGAGATCCCTAGTTCAAATCTAGGCCCTGCTACTTTTTTATAAATATGGCAAGTTAAAGACAGCTGTTGGTTTTTAACTAAGGAAACTCCGCCCATCATTACAGACTATGGCGTTGAAAAACGTATACTGAGAAGTATGACTCTGGAGCAGAAACGACACGTCTTTTAATGGTTGACTATGATATTTAATTGAGGACATTAAAAGAATCGGTGAAACGGCCATTCCATAGGATGCAAGAACAAAGAATGCTGATGACTACTGTACGAGGCAAAAGTAGTTCGCTAAGATGAATGCTGTCAAACAGAAGGTGGGTTACTCTTAACATGCCATAATATTTATTTTAATATTTGCTGATTTTTTTTTTATTTTCATTTGGATAACAATTTTTTTTATGTTGTTTGGTTGAAACTCTTTTTTTAGCTGTCATTTTATTTTGTGTATAATTTATTAACATTTTTTTTAGCAATATTTAAGACAATTTGCAAATTACTTTTTATTTTATTATTTTTTAATTAGTAAAAACTTTAGCAAATTTTATATATTGTAAAGTATTATTTACAATTATAGTAATTATAATAAAATATTGCTATAATTTTGAAATAATTCAATGGAAGAGGGGGTGAAAATATTAAAAGATTAGGTAAAAAACATTTTTTATTTTTTGTCTATTAATGTTGTTTATTGTTACTATGAGTTTGGTATCTGCTTAGCGATGAGGTTAATAATGAAACTATTATTGCTGATGGCATTGTTGGTACTTCATTAGTTGCTGACGGTGTTCAAATAGCTAATGATGTTAATGTTGATGAAATTGGCAATATTTATTATACTAATTCAATTTACAGTAGTAGTGACTATGGATTTATTGATATTCATGTTAAGGATTCCTATAATCCACTTACTAAAAATTGGACTGAAGATGGTGTAGATTTAGCCGGCGCGGATATTAAAATTTTAGATTCATCTGATAATTTGGTATTTGAAGGTAAAACTCTTGCCGGAGGTGCTTACTCTATTGGTAATTTGCCTTCAGGAAGTTATAAAGTACAGCTTAGTTATTCTACTTATGAGGTATATACTGAAAATGTAAATGTAGGTGCTAATTCTGCTGTAGCAGTTAACCACATGTTTGTTCCAGATATTTTGTTAATTGTATCATACAATTCACACAGTGAAAAAAGTAGATTATCTGATGAGTTTATCTAAAAGAGTAGCATATATAGACACTGGAAATTTTGACAAGACTAGAGAATGGTTATTTGAGTATGCAAAATACATTCAAATTGACATGTTTTCCTCGACATATAAGGATTTTGGAACTGCAGAAGCAAGGAAATTATTAAGTAAATCTCCAGCTAATGCAAATTATAATGTGGCATATACTTTTGGTTTCTATGATAAGAATACTCTTGATAATTTGGGTATTCACTTTGTAGGTGGATCTGCATCCAACAACAGTCCTAATACTGTTGAAAATACTTATGTAGGATCATATTTCCAGGCTCCGGATATTGAGTCTTCTGAAGTTTTTGTAGCTAATATGAATAATTACTTAAAATATATATTTTATTTAATTAATCCTCAAAAATACATTAATCCTACATTTGATACAGCAACTACTCCAAGAATAAGTCCCGAATGTGGTATTTATCATCCTGTTTTAGGTACTTATACTGTTGTTCCTGATGCCGAATTGATTAATAAATGGATTATAGCTAATCCCGGATATAATAATGATGGGAAAGGCAGTTTAAATTGGATGTTGAAAGAATATGTTGTATGGCAAGAAAAAAAGAGTTAAATCCAACAGAATTATTTAGGCTGTTTGAAAATGATTATATGAACAGATATAATACTGACACTCCTTTTGTAGCTATTGCTACTTATTACTGTGGAGGTCCTGTAGTTGATGCATTAATCAAATGTTATGAAGCAAGCGGCAGACCTGCATTTAATATATTTAAATTAAGCACTGCTCCGGCTATGTCTTCAATTTTATTAACATTAACTAAAACAACTCAAATTGGAATTTCTGCTGTGGCATCTTTATATAGCTGGTCTTTAAATTACGGTAATCATTCTGCATTAAATGATTTATCAGAAATGAATTTGACAGTAGTTAAAGGTCTTTTTTGATGTTTCACAACAAAGTTATGAAAGTGAAACTGGAGCTCAAGCAGAATGGACATATTCAGTAACTATTCCCAGCTTTGAAGGAGTGTTCAGTCCAATTATATTGTCTTACAAAGATTCATTGGGCAAATCTCATGTTGTTCAATCAGGTATTGAAAAAAATGGTTAAATTAACTACTGGTTGGGCTAATTTAAAGGATATGGATAACTTTGATAAAGTTGTTTCTATTGTATTATATAATTATCCGCCAGGTAAAGGTGAGATTGGAGCATCTTATTTGGATGTTTTCCAAAGCACTTATGATTTATTAGTTCATTTATCTGATGCAGGTTATGATATTGGAATGAACAAGTCTGACTTGCCTTCAGTTAAAGAATTGTCTGAATGGATAATTTATATGGGTAACAAAGGTACTTGGGCACAAGGTGAATTAAATAAATATGTTGAAAGTAACTGGGAAATGTTAAGACAACATCATCAGTTAGTAACCCAAGAAGAGTTTGATAAGTTAGTTGCTACTAATATGAATCAGGACTTGTATAAAAAAGATGGTTGATTACTGGGGTGACGGACTTGGAAAAATAATGGTTTACAATCAAACTTATATTGTAATTCCGGGTTTATGGTTCGGTAAAATATTCATTACTTTCCAGCCAAGTAGAGGTTGGGAAGAGGTTAAAATTGAAAATTATCATGATTTAACTTTACCTCCACATCAGCAGTATGTAACTTTCTATAAATGGTTAGATGAAGTTGCTAATTGTGATGTAATTATTAATTTAGGAACTCACGGTACTTTAGAATGGTTGCCTGGTAGAAATGTAGGTGTTCATGAAGGAGATTGGTCTTTTGAATTGAATTTAATTCCGACAATCTATCCATATATTGTATCCAACCCTGGTGAAGCTATGGTAGCTAGAGATAGGATTGGAGCAATGATGATTACTCATATGACTCCTGCAATGGCTATTTCCGGATTATATGGTAATTATACTAAATTGTTAAATTACATTGACCGTTATAATGACCAAGTAGCAAACAATGTTTCAGGTAATGCATATGAATATAAAAAGTTAATTTTAGAATTAGCTCCGTCATTAGGCTTTGAAAAACCTAAAAATGGTCAAACATTTGAGGCATGGCTTGAAGATTTACACACTTACTTGGATGACATGCAAAATGATTTCAACACTTATGGCTTACACACTATAGGTAAAATATTAAGTGGTGAAGAGCTTATTGAAGAAGTAATAACTATTATAACTTCCAGAACTACAGTTTATAATCATATATTGCACATGATTTATCCAAATCTAAAAGATAAAAATTATTACAATGATATTAGAGGTAATTCTCAATATTATGCTCAATCAGAAGTTGTAAAAACATGGTTAAGAACATTTATTGGTGATCTTGTAAATAATACATATACTTTTGATGAAGTAGCTAAGATGTATGGTATTACAAACAAATCTTCTAAGTTATATCAATCATTAAACTATTCCACAAAGGTTATTGAGAATATTAAAAATAATAATGAGTGGAATGCAATAATGACTGCATTGTCTGGTGGTTATGTTACTCCAGGATTATTTGCTGATCCTGCTTATGCAGATTCTATACCTACTGGGCATATGGGCCGTACTTCTGATACTACTAAAATGCCTACAAAAGCAGCTTATGAATCAGCGGTTAAAGTTGTAGATTTATTGCTTGTGAATTATTATGAAAAACACGGCAAATGGCCGGAACTTACTGCTTTAATATTATGGGGAACTGAAATATTAAGAACAGAAGGTATTGGTGTTGCAGAATTCTTATACTTCCTTGGTTGCAGACCAACTTGGAATGAGGGAGATGAAGCTGTAACTGGTGTTGAATTGATTCCTATTAATGAATTAACTGTGACTTTAAGTAATGGTAAAGTTGTTAACAGACCAGAGTAGATGTTTTTGCAAGTATGGTTACCAGTAATGTCGATTGGATTAAATTAATGTTAACTGCTGTTGATTTAGCTTTTAAATTCAACTGATGATACTGTTGCAAATAATTTCTTGAAAAAAACATTATGCTGAAAATCCAATGAAAGATAGGTTATTCGGTCTTCCTGGTGCAGTTTTAGAAGGTACCGGTATGAGTAATACAATTCCGAATACTGCAAACTGGAATCTTACAACTCTCAATGAGGATTTGGCCAGAATTTATCTTGGACGTGTATCCTACTCATGGACTCTTGATGACCATGATAATATTGTTATTACCCAACAAACAGAAAATTTCAAGTATCTCTTTTAGGTAAAACAGATTTGATTACTCAGAACTTTGACAGTTCTTGGAGATTATTGGATTCTGATGATTACTATGATTGGTTTGGTGGATTGCTTAATGCTGCTAAAATTTTAGGAGCTAATCCTGATACTGCATTTGTAGATATAAGAAATAAAAATAATTACATTATTAGAACTTATGAAGAAGAATTTGAATTGGAAATCCGTACTAATTTGTTAAATCCTAAATTTGTAGATGCATTACTTAGTACTCAGGCAGGTTGGATACAGTGGAATTCTAAGTTCCAAAATGCATTTGGTTCATTATATGTTAATCCTGGTATGACACTTGGTTCTCAGTTAGGTAATGAGATGGTCAGCACACTTCTTAAATACTCTGGTAAGATTGATAGTTTAGCAGCTGCAACTTCTTTCCAGTCTGCAGGTGCATTCATGTTTTATATGTATTATCAGGGAAAATGGGAGAATCCTGATCCTAAATTAGTTCAGGAGTTGGCAGATGAAATTATTAGGAACGCTATTAAATATGGTGTTGCTTGTTGTCACCACACCTGTAAGAATTTGGATTTTAACATGAAACTTATACAGGCCAGTTCATTATCTGCAGCAGATAAGGCAAAATATGCCGAAATATTATCTCAAGCTACATTAACTGATCCTCTTTACAAAGATGATGGTAGTACAGATAAACCGTCTAATCCTGATGCTTCAGATAAAAACAATACTGAAGATAATAATCAGCAATTAGTTAATGGAACCACTGATGATCAAAGTAGTGGGGATATGGCAGGTGGAGCAACTGCAGCAGGTTTGGATACTTCTGTAGATCCATCCAATGCAAAATCTGCATCATCTCAATCTAAAAATGATGCATCTAAAGCAGATTCTTCTAAAGGTGAATCTGGTGCAGCTAAAGTGTTCATGAAATTTCTAAAAGTTCAGCATCTAAATCTGCAGCCGGTCAATCAAGCACTCCTATTGTGCTTATTATTGCAGTAATATGTTTAATTGCAGTATTTGTTGTAGGTTATGCTAGAAACAAACGTGACAATGATGAAGATGATTATTAATCATTTTTCATTTTTTTTTTTCATTTTTTTTTTTTTTTTTTTCTTTTTTAATTTTATCGCAATTTTTAAATATTTTTTATTATAATAATTATCATTATAATGTACTTTTCGTAAAGTAAAATTTAATAAGGATAATTGTACTTTGCTTAAATTATGTTTTTAATATTAACTAATGATGTGATATAAAATGGTTAAAAAGATTAAATTTTCTTTAATTTTATTATTATTGGTTTTTATAACTCTTGGAGCAGTCAGTGCTGCAGAAGATGTTAATACAACTGCTGATAATAATTTAATTTCAGATAGTGCAGTATCTTATGAGCCAATCAGTTATAATTATTTCTCAGACAGTGATATTATGACTGCATCTGTGTCTCATAGTGTAAGTTCATCTAATTATGGTACTTATTTTGATAATGAGGGTAATCTTAAGTCTTCTTCTGTTAATTCTGGAGACACTATGAATTTAGATGGATCTTTTAGCGGTAAAAAATTTATTTTAAATAAACAGTTAAATGTTGTAGGTACTTCAACTAACAGTATGAGAGATTGTACTGTTGTTCTTTTTAAGTGAAGCTTCTGGAAGTACTGTATCTCATTTAAATATTGTAAATAATGGTGTTGATAAACAGGGGGTATTTATTGTTGGAGCTACAAACTGTAATGTTCATGATAATAAAATAACCTGTTCTGGAGTTTCTTCATTCCCAATTGCATTAAATCCTGGTTCTCATCACAATATAATTTCAAATAATATTATATCAAGTTCCGGAGATACTGGAATTCATAATAAATCACTTTGTTCTATTGTTTTTGGAGGAGCTAACTATAATACTATAAGCAACAATCAAATTAGTGTTGCAGATGCTAATGCAATCTATGGATCTGCATATGATAGTGGTGCTTTTATAGGTGCCAGATCATATAATAATGTTGTTTTCAACAATACCATAAAAGTAACTGTTATTCCAACTAGCTGGAATTATGCTATCCAGTTTATGGGTGATAATAACACTGCTGATTCCAACACCATTATCGGTGCATTTAGGGGAATATCCAGTGATGGTTCAACTATTGTTAAAAACAATAAAATAATTAATTCTACAGGTGTTGATCATAATAATAAAAGTATAGTTATTGGAGGGGAATACGGTATTGTTGTAGGTCAGAACTCCATAATTTCCAATAATTTAATTCAAAATGCATTGTTAAGCGGTTCTGGAATTTGTGCAGCTGACAGTTCTAAAGTAACTAATAACACTGTTGATGTTAAAGGTAAGGGATATGGTATTGATGCTAACGGTAATTATGTTTTAGTTGATAAAAATAATATAACTACCAATAATGGTGCGGCTGTTTATCAAATGGGTCAATACGACTTTTTAACAGTTACTAATAACAATATAGTTTCAGTTAGTGGTGTCGGTGTTTTACTTAAAAAACAATCCAGCACTAAATTCCCTGCAAATATTGTAATTACAGATAATGATATCAGAACTTCCAATATTCTTGCAATTGATGCTGCTGAAGCAAGTAAAGACTCTTTTACTATTGAACGGAATAATTGTCACGGGTCTATGGTTGCAACTCCTGTAGGTACTGTTGATCCATCCAAACCGGTATATGTTTTCAACGGTACTGTTTACACAGTTACTGAAGATAATTATTACACATTCTTCGATGAAAAGGGTAATTTAAATTCATCTATTGACATGGGAGATACTTTAAAATTTGTCGGAACTTTTACAGATAAATTAATGCTTATTACTTCAGGTGTTAAAATTATTGGTAATGATGCTAAATTTATAAATTCCATGTTTAAAGTAACTACTTCTCATGCATGGATTGAAAATGTAACTATTATTAATAAAAATTCCACTTCTGAAAACAGGTGGGGAGTTTATATTGTTGATACCAATCAGGTTAAGCTTTTTTAAATAACAACATTTCTGTTGCTGATAAAAATGCAGCTTATGCAGTTTATATTTACAGGTCAGGAAATGTTGAAATAATCAATAACACTTTATCATCTGGCGGTAATTATTTAACTTATACCATACTTGGTTATGGTGCAGAAAACTGTGAAATTTCCGGAAATATAATCAATACTTTAGGAACTGGTGAATTGCATGCATATGAATCTTCTAAATGTATTGATGGTGTAAATGATGTTAAAGAAATTTTCAGAACTTATGGTATTTTGATGATTTATTCATCTGATAACAAGGTATTGAATAACAATGTAACTGTCAAATCTTTAATAAATCAATCTAAAGCAACTATAGGTGGTAATTTATCTACTAATTCATTAGTTGGTATTGATTTCTATTTTGATTCAAATGATAATGTAATTTCTGGAAACAATATTCTTGTTGAAGGTAAAGACAATTATTTATATGGTACTGGTGTAATTGGTGCTCCAACAGGTTCTGGAGGTTCAAAATACTCTAATAACAACCAATTCATTGGTAATGATATAAAAATTATTGGTGATTATTTTGCAACAGGTATTATTGCAGGATATCACTCTAAGAACACTATAATTAAAAATAATAATGTTGATGTTAAAGCTAATAATGTGGCATATGGTTTAACTTTAGAGTTATCTCAGGCTTCCACTATTTTAAACAATACTTTTGATTTAGCTGCAGAAGTTATTTATGGAATTGAAGGGTTTGCATCCAATAACAATAAAATTTCTCAAAACACAATTACCGGTAATGGAAAAGATGTTTACGGAATAGCTGCTGCTGGTTCAAAATATAATACTATCAGCGAAAACAAAATCACAGCTAATGGTAACGGAGAAAAATTATCATTTACTAATTATGATTCAATTAAAGAGGGAAATGCAGGTATTTTCTTAACAGGTTATTCTACACACAATACAATAATTGATAATGAAATCACATCTAAAACAGGTTTTGCTGTAAATCTCAATACAACAGCTAAAAACAACATTATTTCCAACAATTTCCTGTCTGCAAAAGAAGGCAGCGGAAATGACGGTGTAAATAACACTAACGGCAACACTGTTGAAAATAATTACAAATATATTTTCAGCGATATTGTATTTAATGACATTACAGTAGCTTATCTGGATGAAACTACTATTAAAATAACTGCTAAACTTCCGTTTGCTGGTGGAATTCGGGTAAAGCTAATTTCTACATCAACGGCATAAAAATTGGTGAATCTACTTTGTCAAATAATGGAGTAGCTACTTTAAAATATCAATTAAATGCATCTTTTGTTCCTGGAAACTATAAAATCACAGTAACATTATCCAAATCAAATTACAAATCCGTCAATGCAACTGCTGATTTAAGTGTAACTAAAGGAAAATTAAATATCAGTGTTGATGAAATAATTGGAAAAGCAGGCAATAAAGTTTATTTCACTGCCAGCGTTAAAAATGTTTTAGGTGAAGGAGTAAAAGGAATTGCTGTTGAATTCTACAGAAACGGAATCTATGCTGGAAAAGCTGTAAGTGATGAAAACGGAATAGCTAAATTTATTTATCAGATACCTGCTTCATTTACAGGATCATATTCAATATCAGCTAATGCAAGTGGAAATGATTATTACTTTGCTAATTCTGCTACTTCAAAATTAACTATTGGAGATATGGTCTACACTGTAATTTCAGCTAAAGATGTTGTAATGTATTATAAAAACGGAACCCGTTTGGAAGGAACTCTTAAAGATTTAAACGGCAATGATTTCAGGGGCTGATGTAAAAATAACTATTAATGGTGTAACATATACCAGAACTACTGATAAAGATGGTAAATTTGCAATGAATATTAATTTAGTAGCTGGGGAATATCCAGTTTACATTAAATTTGACTCTAATGATAAACAATGGGGAAGTGATGCTAAAGTAAATGTTTTAATAAAATCCACTATTGCAAGTAGAGATGTTACTAAAATGTTTAGAAACGGCACCCAATTTTATGCTGTATTCTATGACGGGCATGGTAATTTATTAAAAAATACTGATGTCAAATTTAATATTAATGGTGTATGGTATATTAGAAAAACCAATGATTTAGGTACTGCTAGGTTAAATATTCAGTTAAATCCGGGCAAATACATTATTACATCTGTTGGCCCTAATGGTGAACAAAAAAGGTAATGTAATTACAGTTTTATCATTACTTACTGAGAATCAAGACCTTGTAAAATACTTTAAAAACGGTTCTTCATACACTGTTAAAGTAATTAAACAGGATGGTACTGTTGCTGGAGCTGGTGAAAAGTAACATTTAACATCAATGGTGTGCTCTATGAAAGAATGACTAATGCAAATGGTGTAGCTTCTTTAGCGATTAATTTACTTCCTGGAAATTACATTATTACTGCAATGTACAAAGATTGTATGGTTTCTAATGATATTACTGTTAAACAAATAATGTTTACTAAGTGATTTGGACATGAAATATAATGATGGTAGTAAATTCACAGCTACATTAATTGATGGTCAAGGTAAGCTATATGCAAATCAAATTATAAAATTTAATGTTAATGGTGTATTTTATAATAGAGTAACTGACAATAATGGTATTGCTTCTTTAAATATTAGATTATTGCCTGGCAAATACATTATTACTTCCATATGGGAGAGTTTACAAATTGGAAACACTATTACTATTAATCCTTAAGTAAATAACTTTTATTTACTTAACTTTTTCTTTTTTTTGAATATTCTTGATATTTTTTAATTTAGGGTGTCCGCCAAAATTAAATTTTGGTTGACTTGTTGATTTTTTTTAAAATATTGTTACATCGAGTTTTAATTGATTTTTAATGGATGTGCTTTCGCAGAAATCTTCTAAATCTTCGGTTGTGTTTTCTATTTCTTGTTTAATATTATATAATCGTATTAAATTGTATGCTTTAGTGCGTCTAAGTTTATTCTTTCTTCTGTTTTTACCATTCCGATGACTACTTCTTTTTTTTCTATTTGAATTGTTCTTTGAATATTCCAAATGGTCCTTCAACACTTGATCTTTTGGCATATTCGTCTTTATATTCTTGTTTTTCCATTTTTGGTTCATTGCTTTTTGCATTTCTGAACCGTATTCTGTGATGGTTTTGTGTGTTTGTGGGGATGAACAGCATTTATTTCTTGCAGGACAGTGTTTACATGCTTCATAATTATTGTAGAGTCTTTTTTATTTTGTCTGGTTTTTCTGGGTCTTTGTGTGGTTCTATATATTTTGCAAAAAAGTGTAAGTAGTTTCCTTCTGGGCATTTGAATGCGTCTAATTCATAATCATATTCAAAATGGTCTTTATGATATGGATTTGGGTTTAATTTTCCTATTTTTTCTTTGGATTGTTTTCTATTTGGTATTAATCCATCTATTTTTTTATCCGCCAAGTATGATAGACTTATTTGGTTTAAGTAGATTGTGTCTGCACTTATGTATTTTGGTTTGGTGTTAATGTTTCGTATTGCTCTTTCTGCGATATTTGGTAGTTCATAATGGTCTGTAGGATTTTGTGTGACGTTTATTGCACAGATTAATTTGGTATCGTAATCGACTGCAGATTGGATATTATAGGCAACCATGTAGTTTCCTTTCTTTCCTTTCATAAATCTTGCTTCAATATCGTTTACTGGTATTCTGTCTTGTCCTGTGAATGTGAATTGTGTTTCTATTCCATATAATAGTTCTAATTTGTCTTCGTCATCCATGTCTTTCTTTTCGAGTAATCTTTGGGCTGGTTTATGGAGTTTTTCAAGAGATTCTGGGTCAATTGGTCGTCCTTCGTAGTAATCGACCAATATTTGTGTTTTTTTTTGGTGATGGTGTTGTTGTTGGAATTGTATGCTTTTTTGATGGTTCCATCAATGGCAACGTGATTAAATTCAGTGAATCCTTCATCAAAGGCCTTTTTTAAGGTCATTTGCAATAATACTTCAAAATAATTGCCGTATTCTCTTCTGTATCTTTGTATTGATCTTTCAGAAGGTCGAATATCATCACACACGTATTTAAATATGTCATGGTATCTTGCCATGTCTGCGATTATTGATGTTCGGTCGATATGTTGTATTTTAGCATAAATAAGTAATTTTAGCATTGAATCTACTGGAAGGGAGCCTCTTCCTTTCTTTTTTCTTAGGCTCTTTGATATTTAAAAGTGGAAAAACTTCTTCAACAAATTCTACGACAAAACGAGAAATATGATTGGCTGGAACATTCCAATCAAGTGTCTTTATACCCAGCTTTTTTGCTTGATTCTTATCAAACTTTCTTTTAACCATAAATAACAACACCAAAATAACTTATACTTAATATAAAATATGTACAATCAAGTATATAAATTTAACTATCTTAAAATCATCTAAAACAAAAAAAATAAAAATCAAATAAACTTAAATATCAATTTATAAAATAATTAAATAGAATAAAATGAAATAAATAAAAATTTACAATAATATAAGAAAAAAATAATAAAAATTAGGCTAAAAAATTATTTGACGAAAAATCAAAAATCAATTTTGGCGAACACTCTTTAATTTAATTATTTTTTCATTAAACTTTTAGATTGTTTATTTTTTATTCATATTATACTCTTTTTAAAATGTATAAAAATTTAAATATGATTCATGTCAGATATTTATAACATAGTCAATTTAAAAAATATATTTATTCTATTTTGTTGGACTATATTTTTATTTAATTAATTTAAATGGAGGTGAAATAATTAAAAAAGGTATATTGATTTTGGTAATGTTTTGTTGTTTTATTTTATCATTAAGTACAGTTAGTGCAATAGATGATGTAAATAATTCTACGATAGTTTTTGAACAAAGTGTGGTTAATAACTCGGAATCTAATGATTTAGATATTGATAATACTAATATTGTTTTTAGTCCGATTATTGGAGGTAAAACTATCGAAATTACTCAAAATAATTATGATGACTATTTTTATAAATTTGATGGTCAAATTAAACCTGACTCAGGGATTGTGGCTGGAGATATTTTAAAGATAGGCAATATTTCTGATAGGGGATTTGTTATTGATCGCCAACTTACTTTAATGCCTTTAGATAATACTTCTAAAATTTCAAATGGTTTCATTCATTTAGTTAAAGGTAGTGATGGTTCTACAGTTTCAGGACTCACAATTAATAATACTAAAGGATCATTATCAATTAATGGAATATATGTAAGTCAATTGCATGGTATTTGGATAACTAAATCTAATAATAATACAATCATGAATAATATAATTAGGATAGCTTATGCAGCGGGTGTTTATGCAATGCCTATGGGGTGGTCTAGTTATAATAGGATTATTGGTAATGATATGAGCACTTATTTTACCTGTGTAATGGTTATGGGGCAATGTCATTATAATTTAATCTCTAAAAATAAATTGGAAACTCTTGATTATAGTGATGAAATAGTCAGTAACTTGATTTATTTTAACCCATTTGGTCATGCAGATTATTCTGGTCCTGCTTTATGTGTGGGCAACATTATTTCAGATAATTATTTAAAAGCATTTTGCAATGGGGTTATGTCTATTGTGTTGCAATTGACTTATGAAAATCATATTAATACAACTATATTCAATAATACTATTATTCGGGGCAGTTATGGAATTAATGCTTTTGGTGATAATTTTACAGCATATAATAACAGTATTATAGAAAGCAGTATTTCAGTTTTTGCAATAGGTAAGAATATTCGTGTTATGTTAATAATGTATCAGGTATAAGTCAGGGTAATGGTATTTTAGTTACTGGTGAAAAAGGATATTCAACTATTGTTGCATATAATAATGTAACATATAATAATCTTTATTCTGCTATAGCTGTATCTAACTATACTGAAGTTTTTAATAATACTATTACTATTAAAAACTATGGTGTAGGTATCAGTATTAGTGATAATTGTTCAAATATTCATAATAATATAATTAAAGTAAATCATGATGATGCTATTACATTTATTGGAAGCAACAATACTATTTCAAATAACATGATTGATACATATGCAGTAGGTATATCTATATCTTCTACATCTAATGTTATCAGGTATTATGATAATCATATTTTGAATAATGTTATTCGTAGTGAAAGTTATGGTATTTCTATTAAAGGTTTGGTTTATAGAACTAAATTGCTTGGTAATGTTATAGAAACTAATGCTACCATAGGTATTTATAAAGAAATTACTGATGAGCTTTCAAATAATGAATCTGACAATATGGTTAATGGAGTTATTTATGATTCAACAGCTTTAGTTGTTAATGATGACAATTTCCACAAATATTTTGATGAAAATGGTTATTTAAATTATACATTTGATGCAAATAAGACTAAAGTAATCTTTTTTTACATTTTTATCTAACAAAAATGTATTCATAACTGAAAAAATCAATATTATTAGCAATAAACAGAGCAATCTTTTATTTAATGTTACTATTTCATTAAGTGGGGATGCTTTAGTGGATCAGTAATTCGGGATTTTAACTTTTATAATATGAATAAAGAAGTTATTGTCTTAAATGGGGTAGATGATGTTTCAGTATCCAATAATAATATTACATTGATGTTGATGAATAAAACTCAAGCTAATTCTGCTATATCTGTATTTGATGTTTGCAATGGCATAATTCTAAAAAATAATAATATTTATGTTAATTCGAAAGCAGTTTATGCTTATGGTATCAGCATGCCTGCGTATAATCCTTTAAGATTAAATTATAATAAAGGAATGTCTTCAGGGTTTAAAATTTCTGGAAATACAATCATTATGATAGGTACTGGTGTAACGGAGGGTATTTATGCTGATGTTTTAAAAGAAAGTAGTATTGTTTCAAATAATATTAATATTATTTCCGACGGTGCGGCTTATGGTATAGCAAGCTGTAATATTATTGGCAGTCCACATGACTTGAATATTTCCAACAATAATATTGTTGTTCATTCTAAGGATATGGCATATCTTATTGAATTGCATAAGAATTATAATGTTACTTTTATGAATAATTATCTTTATGGTAATTCTACTGGTATTTATGGTATTGGTACCTATATGTCAGACAACATTTCTATTATAAACAACACTTTTGATATCTTTGGTGGAAATTTATCTGAAATTACTGAAATTCATGATGCACTGGGCATTGGTCAGGGAGCTGTTGCTTTAATTAAATTTACAAATAATACAAATATTACTGGTAATTTAATTTATGCTAATGTAGAAACTCCAATATTTGTAGGAAATAATACTTCTGTTGTTGAGTTAGGTGTTACTTATTATGTTATTGATGATAATAATTATGGAATATACTTTAATGATGCTATAAATTCTAAAATTATACATAATAATGATGTATTATTGTTCAATAATTTGACTAAAGGTCAGGATTTAAGTATTGATATTCCGGTTAATGTCACATATTACAAAGAAAATGTAAGTTCAATTGTTAACTTAATTCTCAATAGTGGTTCTTCATCAGTTAATATTACTAATTTGGTTTTATTTAACTCTACAATAACTCTAAATAATATTTCTAAAGTTTATATTAAAAATAATAATTTAACAAACTCTAGCATATCTGTTGTCGGAGGTAGAGGTAATTATGTAATTAATAATATGTTATCTGGTGAAAATAGTGGAGCATTTATTAAATTAGTGAACACTTCTTCAAACCATATATTTTCTAATAATATAACTTTTAATAATCTTGTAGATGTTATAATTATTAAAAATTCTAAAGATAATGAATTTGTTTATAATAATATCTCTGGAATAGCTAATAAAGTTGTTAATTCTGTTGATTCAAGTTATACAGAATTTAATCATAATAACTTAACAATTAGTGGTGTTTCAATATTTGGATATTATGCTTGTAATTCTGCTTATGATTCAATAAAATACAATGATATAAATATTGCTGGAAATTCCAGTGTTGCTAATCAATCAGCTATCTTTTTTTTTACTGGTAAATCATCAAGTAATACTGTAACTCATAATAATATATTTTCTTACTCCTTAAAAGGGGATGATTATGCAGTTATAATTATGTCCAAAGTGAGAATTTGTTTAATAAAGTTATAAACAATTATCTTATTAGTGGTAATGGATCTAAACGTGCAAATGCTGCGGTTTATGCATTGTATGATTTAGTTAAAGATAATACGCCATTTGCAATTTATGTTGCAGTTGGGGGTAGTGATATTTCCGGTGATGGTAGTAAAGAACGTCCTTATGCTTCTCAGCTTTTGCTTTGGCCAAATCTTTAAATCATTGTGTAATTTATTTGGAAAATGGAGTGTTTAAAGGGTCTGATTTAATCATTGATAAAAACATTACTATTTTATCTATTAATCCTGGTAAGGTATTTGTTGATGCAAATAACAGTCAATTATTTACTATTTTAGCTAATGGTACTTTAACTGTTAATGGGTTAGTAATAGCCAATGGTCATAATATGGTTGGAGGTTCTTTATTTATTAATAATGGTACATTATATATTAATAATTCAATAATTTGCAACTCTTCTGCTTACTTTGATAATAGTAACCCAGATTTTGTAAATAAAACTGTAGATGACAGAGGTAAAGAGTATTGGTATACGGTTGACTGTAAAAAATACTGGATTGGGTGGAGCTATCCTGAATTATGGTAATTTATTTGTTAATTTAACTGAATTGTCTGGAAATTATGCTCATAGAGGTGGAGCTATAGCTGATTTTGGTAAAACAGTTATTGAATCATCTTTAATTCGTAATAATAAAGGAGTTCATGGTGGAGCTATTTACACAGATTCTTCTAAAGTATTTACAATTAATAACACTGTATTTTACAGGAATGTTGCAATTCTTAATTTAGACCATTGTATGCTTGAAAAGTATTCTACTGGGTGGTCTATTGAGGAAGGTGTTCGCTATGAACATCGCTCAGTATGTGAAGTTCCTTTAGGTGCAGGTGGAGCATTATTTACTAAAAATACTGTTTTAGAAATATCTGATTCAATATTTGACCATAATAATGCTTATAAAGGTGGAGCTATTGGAACCATTTCAAACTATGGCGAATATTCTACATATAAACCAAAAGCTTCACTGTATTTGACCAATTGTTCCTTTACAAATAATGTGGCTAATTCCACTATTGTTGGTAATAATCCTAACTTAAATTCTTATGTTTATAGAAATTATGGAGATGGTGGAGTAATTTATGGAACATTTAATAAATTCAATCTTAAAGATTCAGCTGTCCGTTATAATAAGGCAGTAATTAATGGTGGGGCATTATCTGTTCAAGCAAATGATGGGCGTATTGATGGTTGTATAATTACTGATAATCGTGCAGGGAATAAGGGAGGCGCTTTTAGACATATCTAATAACTTCTTAATTACTAATACGATTATAAGCAATAATTCTGCAAGTTATGGAGGAGCTATTAGTTACAGTTCATATGTTTACTATGGGCATACTCAAAATAACTTAAATATATTTAATTCAACTATCTCTAATAATCTTGGTTTGGAGGCAGGGGGAGCATTTTATTTAGGTTCTGCTAATGTTGTTGTACATAATTCTAATCTTGTGAATAACAAGGCCCCTAGAGATGCTACTTTCAGTGCATTTGATAAATCACATTTATATGTTGATGCAAGGTATAATTACTGGGAATCTAATGGTAAAAAGGTGTTCCTGATGATTCTCTATTTAATTTGGGAGATAAAATTAAATTTAAACCATTAATTAAGTCATTTATTAATTGGACTTCTGTTGTTGTACCAAATAATCCTCATGGAAATGGAACTGCTACACCGGGAGGTAATGACAAACCTGCTTCTGGTCCTACAGTGATTACTAAAACAAATCCTATTTGGTATACTGGTCCACAAATTGGAGGCCATGGTGAAGGTACTGGCTCAGGTCCTTTGAGTCCTGGTGGCGGAATCCCTGGTCCTGGAAGTAATTTGGGTCCTGGTGGCGGTGGCCAATATGGTCCTGTTGGAGGATCTGATTATGGTAATGGTACTTCCCAAGGAGGTAAACCAATTTCAAATCCTGGAATTAATGGTAGTTCTAATGCCAATAGTTTAAGTCAAATTGATGAATCTAATGCTAATAAAAACTTACTTACTGTAGGTTTAACTGCAAATGTTGCTTCTTTAGCTAGTGTTGGAGGTTTTGCTTCTTCTGATGCAGGTAAATCTAGTTCGTCTAGTTCCAGTGAAGATGTTAAAGCATATGAACTTGATGAAGAGGAGGTAACTAAGCAATTAGATAATCCAAAAACAATATTTACATTTATTGGTTTAATCATTATTCTTATAATCTGCTTGTTTATAGGTTATAAACGCAGAAAAGATAAGGAAAATGAATAATTAAACCTTTTTCTTTTTTTAGATTTTTTTTAGAAAGTTTTTTATACTTCTTTTTTGATAAAAATAATAATATCTTGGTTGATTTTTAACCAAATATACTTTAATTAAGAGGTGTTAATTATTTCAGTTAAAAAGAGTGCATTTGTATTGATATTATTTTTAATTTTCATGTCTTCAATATGCATAGCTAGTGCTAATGATGATTTTAATAATGGTGTTAGCATAGATGAGGGCATAATTTTTGAAAATAACTATGATGCAGACCCTATTATTGGAGATGATGGGGACAATAAGGTTTATGTAAATCCTTCTGCAAATTTGTCTGTAGTGCCGGATGGTAGCCGAGATAAACCATATTCTTCAATTGGTGAAGCAGTTAATGTGGTTAGTGATAATTCTACTATTATTCTTATGGATGGAATTTATAATGCTCCTGGTGATTTAGACATTGAAATAAATAAAAATTTGGTAATTAAATCCTTAACTGGTAATGTAACAGTTAATGGTAACGGTCAAAGTACATTTTTTAATATTTTTGATTCCAAATCATTAAGTTTGGAAAATATTAATTTTGTCAATGGAAAAACAACTGCATATTCCAGCTGTTATAGTGTTATTTGCAATAATGGGTTGTTAACATTAAAAAATGTTGAATTTGAAAATATAAATACATTTATGAGTGTTATTTACAATGAGGGAGATTTGAATATTTATAATTCTAAATTTTCTAATTGTGTTGGATTAAATCATGCAGCTATAATTTTTAATTTGGGAAATTGTAATGTTGTAAATTCTAAATTGTCTCAAGCATCTTCTAAACCATCAATTTATAATCATCATAATGTTTTTGTGAATAATTCTCAGATTTATATCATTTATTCAAATCCTGATTATGATTATGATAATTTTAAAAGTATCAATATGACAATTATTAATTCACAAATAGGTGCATTACAATGTGGTAATGGTACATTTGCCATTAAAAATTCTAATTTTAGTGAAGGAATTGAAGCGAGATTTTCTATTGTTGATATTGAAAATGTATATTCAAAGCATTCTAGTAGCAATATTTATAATTCATTCTATGCTTCTAATATAACTATTAAATCATCATATTTTGATTCAAGCATATATGCTAATGCCTGTAATCTTAATATGACTTATTCTGTTATGCTGGGTGAAATTAGTGGTAATGGTGAATTTTCAACTAATGTTTCAGCAAATTATAATTGGTGGGGAGTAAATAAGGGTCCTGCTATTAGATATGCTAAGAATGATTCTAAATATTGGGTTGTAATGACTTTTTGAATGTAAAGAATCTCCAATTAATATAGGAACCAATGCCGAATTCAGAGCAACTTTAAATAAGTATACTGATGGGGAATCTATGAAGTATTTGGATAATCCTTCTTTACTTCCTCAAATGAGTGTTAAATTTGAGTCTCAAAATGGTAAATTTATTTATAATGGTGGAACTTTGGTTAATGGTACATTTTCTAATTATTTAAGGAATAATAATGAAAGTTCATTAGTTTACGCTGTTATTAACTCTCAAAGATTAAGACTTGTTGTAGGTACAGGTTTAACGGGTTATGAATGGTATGTTTCCCCAACAGGTCACAATGGTTTTGGTGATGGAAGCAGAGATAATCCATATAAAACTTTAGATTATACAATAGCTAAAGCATTAAATGGTAATGTAATTTATTTGTTAAATGGTACGTATACGAATAATTGGAATTCAAATTTGGAGATTGTTAAAAATTTGACTATTATTGGTGTTGGAAATGCTATTTTAAGCAGAGAAAATGATCGTAATATATTCATAGTTAAAGAATGGGGTAGTTTGACCCTTAAAAACTTAAACTTTACTATTAATCTAAAACAATATTCTAATGAATTAATACTTGTTAAAGGGGAAATTTAACAGTTTTAAATTCTAACTTCTATGATATTCGTTCAATTGCGGTTATTTCAACATATGGGGGGGTGTTCAAAACAAAGGATATGTTTTTGTTGAAAACACTACTTTTAAAAAGTATTGTAGGTCCTTTAATTAAAGGAGGAGCTAATATTATTATTGACAGAATATCTGCTGAAAAATGTAGTAACATTTATGATTCTAGGGGTATGGAGGCATATAATGTTTGTTTCCCGGTTTGGAATTATATTTCTATTTCTAATTCAATATTTAGAAACAATACTGTAGGTATTGTTAATTTAAATCCTACTACTTATTATTCTTCATCCGCATTAAGTAAAAATATAGTGGGTGATTTATCTAGTGGCACTGTCTTTGCTTACATCAATAATTCTTTATTCATTGAGAATAATTTCATACCTGGTGATTTTTATGCAAGCAATCGTGTTGGATTGGAGTTGGGGCGTAGTGTTTACGGAACTTGCCATGGGGAAGTAAATAATTGTTCTTTTATTAAAAACAAAGGTAAATTAATTGAGGGAGCTATTGTAAATAATTCATTATTTGATTCAAATACTGTTTGTCGGGTAAGTGATGATTTAATAAATAATTCTTATTTCTATAAAAATGATAACTCAGCTTAAAGTGCAGATATGTATTCCACTTATCCAAATAGAGGAATAGCTACTGCTAATGAAATTTATTGTTCTGTTTTCATTGGAAATAAAGCACTTTACGGAGGAGCTCTTGCAGATACAAAAACAGTTCATTACTCTTTATTTTTAAATAATTCTGCAACTTATGGAGGTAATGATATTTTTTTATATGATGGCGAAGTAGATTATTCAAGTAATTGGTGGGGATCTAATCAAAAACCGGATAATAATAGGATTTTTGTACATATTGGGTCTTTAACTCTTGATAATTGGGTAATCATGTCTTTAGATGCTGTTACAAATACTCATATTGTAGTTGCTTTAAATAAATTAACAGATAATAGTGGAAACATTTATGAATTTAACAGTACTCTTCCAACTAGAACTGTTTATTTCTCATCAGATTATGGAATAATAGCTCCACTTAATACTTCTCTTGAAAATAATAAAGCTGATGCATATGTTGTTCAAAAAATGAAACTACTGCTGACTTTAATATTTATGCACGGATTGATAATCAACTTTTGGATTTAACACTTAGAAATAATAACACTCAATTGGTAATGGATGATGTAGTATTTTATGGAAATAATAACAACTATGAAATCACTTTAATTAATGTAAATGGCCATAAGATTTTCAATCAAACTTTAACGGTTGTCATTACAACTCCAAAAGGTGAAAAAGAGTACTTTACTTTAGTTACTGATGAAAAAGGTCATGCTAAATTTGAAGTAACTTATCCTGTAGGAGTATATAATATATCTGTTTATTATGATGGTAACGGTTATTTTGAAGGATGCAATAAATCTGCTAAAATAGATGTTCAGCCATCTGCCACATATTTGATTAGCTATAATTACACATTTTATGGTAAAAATGTTAATTTTTATGCAGTTTTAAGTAATGGGCAAGTGGGAATCGTTAATCAAAGTATAAAAATCACTATTATTGATTCTAAAGGAGGAACAAGAACTGCTGTAATCACTACAGGTTCAACAGGTCGTGCAGATGCAATATTAAGTTTGGATGTTGGAAAATACATTATCAAATGTGAGTATGGAGGAGATGGATGGTATTTACCAAGTTCATCAGTATCAGATGTGGAAATTCGTCCGGTTAATTCAACAATTGAGGTGCCTGATGTTACTTTTTTATGGTATTGGAAATGAGTATAATATTACATTAAAAGATGCACATGGTACTTTAATCCGTGGAGAATATATTAAAGTAGTTTTAACTCAAGGTGATTTATATGATGTCTTTACTTTGCAAACTGGTGATGATGGAGTGGCTAGATTAACTATTAATTATCTTCCAGGAACTTATCAAATAACTGCTTTAGTTATGCAGGAGATAATGTTTATGGTTTTGCAAAAGGTAGTGGAACTATTGTGGTTAATAAGGTTTTGACGGTTATTTCCGGATTTCATTATATTAAAATTCCATTAAATGGTGTTTATTCAGTTGTTTTAACTGATATGTTTGGCCATAGAGTAAATAATGCAACAATAAAATTAAATATCTACAAAGGGTCTTTATTAAAAACTTATACTGGTGTAACTGATGGTAATGGAGAAGTAACTTTTCGTATTTCTCAAAGTGAAGGTACTTATTTAGCTACTTTTTGATTTTGATGGTGATGTATGGTATATTGATTCCACAGGTGCTGCCACTATTGTTGTTGATAGTAAAACTACACCAGGCCATGTTTCTATTAATGCCAGTGATTTTGTTCAGTATTATGGTGAAAACAGATATTTTGTGATTTCTTTCAATGATACTAATGCATACAGTTTGTACGGTAAGAATATTGTTGTTACAATTTCTTCTGGGGATTGGCAGCAAACTTATAATGTTGTTACTGACATTTATGGTTATGGCCGCTTGCAGATTACTTTAAATCCGGGAATTTATAATATTACTTACCAGTACACTAATCAGTATTATGGATTGTTTGCTAAAAATTCAAGCACTATTTCAGTTTATCGTATGCCTATTACGGTTCTTGGATCTGATGTTATCATGAATATTGGTGAAGCCAAATATTATGAGATAAAACTACTTGATGCCAGGAATGCTCCTGTTAAAAATATGCAAATAGTCGTTGATATAAATGGGACAAAGTATAATGCCACTACAAATAATGATGGTATAGCTCGTTTACTCTTGAGTCTTGGCCTTGGCAAATATTTAGTTAGTTATTATGTAGATAATCCAAATTATATTCCATCTTCTGGATCATCTTATATTTTGGTTGTTGATTCTAACAAGACTTCCACCAACATTAAAGGAGATGATTTAAACGGTTTCGACAATGAAACTTTAAATTTCACTGTTATTTTAAGTGATGTTTTAGATAATCCTATTGGTTATGCCACTATTTTAGTTAATGTATCTACAATTGAGGGAGATTTTGTCGGATCTTACAAATCAGTCACTAAAAAAGATGGCAGAGCAGTATTTAGTTTTGATTTGGAGTATGGAAGATACATTATTTCCACTTGTTATATAGGCAGTAATTCTTATCTTGGAAGCTATGGAATTAATTATATAAATGTGGAATCTGTTGGAAATACTACTAAAACAGTTTTAATTGCTGGAGATTCTGCAGTGGGTGGCAGCGATAAGTTTTATGTTGTTTTAATTGATGAAAATGGAACATATATTAAAGGTAAGGAAATTAAATTTACTGTTGACAATCAAAGTTATTCCGGCATTACTGATTCAAGTGGTAGGGCATATGTGGATGTTGTTTTATCTCAGGGGTTCCATGACATTGGGGCAATATTCAGTGGGGATGATACTTACAAAAAATCATCTGTAAAAACTACTTTAGTTATTTCAGGTAATTCTACATATTTATTTGCCTTAAATTGTACTAAAAATTACCGTAATGGAACACAATTTTATGTACAATTAGTGGATTCATATTCAAATCCATTAGCAAACCGTACAGTTTCTATAACAATTAATGGAAGAACATATAATCGTACAACTGATGTAAATGGTTGGGCAACAATGAATATTAATCTTCAACCCGGGGAATATGAAGCTTTATGTGCATATTATGGTCCTCAAAAGTCAGATAATGCATTTGCAAAAGCTGTGATAAAAGTTTTACCAACAATACTTGCAGATAATTTGGTTAAATATTATCTTAATGGTTCTCAATTTCATGTTAAAGTAATTGACGGATCAGGTAATCCGATTGTTAACACTAATGTGTCAATGAACATTAATGGGGTATTTTATGTTCGCCAAACCAATAGTGAGGGTATAGCTACATTAAATATTAAATTATGGTCTGGAAAATATATTTTAACAGTACATAATCCTTATGATGGTTTATTAAAATCATTTGATGTTACAGTTCTGCCAACAATAGAATCTAATGATTTAGTTAAGTATTATCATAATGACTCTCAGTTTTATGCCAAATTTGTAGATGGTGCAGGTAATCCGTTGGTTAACACTAAAGTTAAGTTTAACATTAATGGTGTTTTATATACTCGTGAAACAAATGGTGAAGGTGTGGCTAAGTTAAATATTAATTTAAATCCGGGAGAATATATTTTAACATCTATTCATCTAATGGTCTTCAGGTGGGTAAAAAGTAACAGTTTTACCTACTTTGGAGGGTAGTGATTTAACCATGAATTATAAGGATGGAAGTCAGTTTAAAAGCTCGTTTAGTTGATGGCACAGGTCGTGCATTAGCTAATAAGACTGTCACTTTCAATATAAATGGTGTGTTTTATAATAAGATTACTGATGTTAATGGTGTCGCTTTAGTTTAAATATTAATTTGGTGGCGGGTAAATATATTATTACTTCCATGTATGATGGTTATGCTACTTCAAACACAGTTTTAGTGAATAGATTATAATTTTATTCACATTTTTTCTCTTTTTTTAATATTCATTTTAACATATTTTAAAAACAACTTATTTTGATAAATTTTAAATATAATTTTATAGATAAATATTTTTTAGTTATGCTTGATATTTTTTAAGTATAATTTTAAATTTTTTTTGGTGAAATTTTAATGAAATTAAATAAAATGATGTTGGTTAGTATGTTATTACTAGCTATTTTAACTCTTGGTGCAGTTAGTGCACAAGAAGATTCATCTGCTGATGTGTTAGCAGTTGATAGTGCTTCATCCCATGTTTTAGGTGATGGGATAAGTTATGATAAAACGATTTATGTGAATACTACTGGGGATGATTCAAATACTGGTAGTCAAAATAGTCCTTATGCTACAATAAATAAAGGTATTTCAAGTGTTAATGCTTCTGATAATGCTGTTATTTATTTAAGTAAAGGAACATTCACTGGAGATAATAATACTGATTTAAGTATTAGTTTAGCTCATGAAAAATATGGCGGTTCTTTAACTATTATTGGTCAGGGAAATGATAAAACATTTATTGATGGTGAAAGTGTAAGTTCATTTCTTAAATCTGTTAGTGGAGATACTGCTTTAACTTTGATAAACATTTCTTTCATTAATGGAAAAGCTAGTACTGGAAGTATGATTAATTGTGGAGGTAACTTAACTGTTGATAATTGTGTATTTGAAAATAATTATGCAACTGGTTCCCAAGGAGCTATTGTTTCTAAAGGTATGGATTTAAAAGTAACTAATTCTGTATTTAAAAACAACAAGGCTTCAAATCAGGGTCCTGACATTTGTTTTAATAACAATAAAGGTAATGTTTATATAGATAATTCTTCTTTTTACAATGCTACTAATACAGGATATTCCTGCGGAGCATCTGTATACATATCCAATTCTAAAAATGCTAAAATAACTGGAAATACTTTTTAAAGATATTGTTGGTAATTACAATGATGCGGCTCTTCAAATTTCCAGCGGTAATGGTCAAATAATGAATAATGTATTTATTAATTGTACTAATTCCAATACTGATACTGGTAATTGGGCTCAATATGGGGTAATCTATTTAGCAGGTAATAATTTATTAAAACAAAACAAATTTATAAATTCTTCCTCTAATAAGGGATTAATCTATAATAATGGTTTTATGAATGCTGTTATTACATTTAATGATGTATTTACTGATAAAACTACTTTTACTTTAAGTGCTACTATAACTGATGATGTAGGAAATACTATTGCTTCTGCTAGAACTATTGAATTTGATATAGATGGTATGAAAGTAGGTGAAAGTGGTTCAAATAAAGGTGTTGCAACACTTTCTGTTTCTCAATTATTTGACAATGGTAAACATGAAATAAACGGTAATTATAATGGGGAAAATAATACTTTTAATCCTGCTACATTAACTGTAGATATTGATAGGACTCCTGTTGAATTTTGGGTTTCTACAAGTGGTAACGATACTACTGGTGATGGAAGTAAAAATAATCCATTCAATACAATTAATCATGCAATAACTGCTGCTTTAGATAAGTCAATCAACATTACTATTCATATTATGGATGGTACTTATTTAGGTACTGGCAATGTTAATTTAAAATATAGTAGAATAGCTGTTTTAAATTTAATTGGTGAAAATTACGGTAAAACCATTATTGATGGTCAGGATAATGATTATTTCTTCTATTTTGATAAAGGGTTAGATGTAGATATCACTAATTTAACATTTACAAATGGAAAAGCAGGTAATATTAATTGGAATGAGGGAATAATTTATGGGTCTTCATTAACTATGAATGATTGTATTATTAAAAACTCCGTTTCTAACACTTATTTGGTATATGATATTAATACTCAAAACTCAAAATTATTCTTTGATAATTTAACTTATATTAACAATAAAGGAAATATGTGGTTAGGTTATGCAACAATAAACAATTCCTATTTTGCAAATAACTCTGGTCAGGGTATTGGTGGACTTATAAGAGGAACTTATAATTTAACTGTTACTAATTCTAAATTTATAAATAATATTAATATTAAGAATTATAATGCCGAAGGAGGAGTTATTTACGCTCAAAATATTATAAGTATGAATAATATTTATGATTCAAATTATGCAGGAAATAATGGTGGGGCTGTTTATGTATCTGGTGCTGATAAAGCTACCTTTATAAATGATACATTTATGAACAATGGTGCTGACGGTAATGGTGGTGCAGTATATAGTTCTGTAAGTAATACTAAAATGCTTCCTGTTGTAACTTTTGAAAATGTTAAATTTATAAATAATTCAGCGGTTAATGGTGGAGCATTAGCTATTTCTGGCGCTACATTCAATAATGTCACTTTTAAAGATAACTCTGCTAAGGATATGGGTGGAGCTATTTATTTAATTTCTGTTCCTAATGGTTTAAAAAGCAATATTCCGGATTTAATTATTAATGATTCTTTATTTGAAAATAGCAGTGCTTCTCAAGGTAAGGATATTTATATTTCAACACCTGATTCTAATAGTGGTATTGCAAATGTAACAGGACTTACAGTTACTTTCAATAATTTAACTACTCAATTTTTAGCAGATACTGTCTCTGCATCAGTATCCCATATTTCTGGTGCTGTAATAGGGGAAGTTCTATTAAATTTTACTTAAATGGAACTTATATGGGAACTTCTGGAGTTGTTAATGGTGTAGCATCTCTAGATTATCTTGGTTTTAAAAATGGAGTATATAATTTATCTGGGGATTATGTAGTTGCAGGTGCAAGAGATAAAATCATTAACGGAACTGTTAAAGTTGCATTAAATGCATTAAAAGATAATGTAACTATTTATGTTTCCGATAAATTGGGCGATGATGTAAATGGTGATGGTAGTTTAGACAAACCATTTAAAACTATTAAAAAGCATTAAACTATGGATATTCTCAAAGTACTACTTTATTTGTCCATATTTTAGAAGGTATTTATTCAGGTGAAGGCAACACAAATATCGGCCTTTCATCTACTGTAAGTGTAACAATTACTGGTGCAGGTGTTAACAAAACTATTTTATGCGGTAATCAAATTAATGATTTCTTTACAGTATCTGCAGGAACTAATATAATTACTATTGAAAATATGAGTATGATTAATGGTTCAAAAGCAGATGCAGCTTCAGTATATCCTTATACAAATGTTAAAAATGTTCATTCTCCGGTTATAGCTTTACCAAACTCAAATGTTTATTTAAATAATATTTACTTTGAAAATAATAAAGGAAATCTTGGTGGGGCAGTATTAAACTCTGGAAATATGAAAATTAATAATTGTTCATTTGTAAGAAACGGCTTTTCATCATATGGTGGTGGATTAACTAACAATGGTACTTTAATTGTTGATAATTCCTACTTCTTTGCAAACTATGCATACAGAGGAGCAAATATTTTTGTAATTAAAGATATGACTTTACAAAATTCACTTGTTGAAGAATCATACTGGATTAGTGGTTCTCATTATGGAAACATTGTGGGAATTGATTCAGGAATAACTTTGATTAACACAACTGTTCAGAATCTTGGAAGAACTGCTGGTGAAGCAGGAAGAACTGATATTCAAGCTAATAGGCCAGGTCATATATACTTCGCTGGTTTAAACCGTGTTGAATCATATGGATGTATTTTTAAATATGGCGAATCAGTAGCTGCTGGAGATATATTTGGATCTTTTTATGGAGCATCTTGGGAATATAATTGGCAGGACTTTATTAAATTTGATAATTGTAGCTTTATAAATGTTAAAAATATTGACAGTGTTGGATTTAGAGCTAATTTAAACAGAACTGGTCATGTATCTTTAAATAATTGTATTCTTGATATTAAAGGTAAAGTTTTAACCACTTCCACTTTTGATATTCTTAATATTACAAATTGTTATATTCCAGATTCAAGTGTTGTTTCATGGTCTAGTTTAAATACTCCAAATGTAGGTATCATAGATTTAAATAATAATTGGTGGGGTAGCAATACTCAGCCAGTATTTACTATTGTTAGTACAAACAAAACCCTTGTTAATATGACTCCTGAAAATTGGTTAGTTTTAACTTTAGATGTTACTAACAAACCAGGTTTATTACAGGATGTTGTTTTAGCTTTCAAAGTATTTAACGGAACCAATTTAACTGATTATGTTGGCAGTTTACCAGTACGTGACTTTAATATGTCTGCAGCTAATGCTACTTTAAGTGTTGCTAACGGTACAATAAATAATGGTATTGTCAATGGTTTTGAAGCTAAAGAAGGTAATTACACTATTTCTGCTACTGTTGACGGTCAAACTGTAATTTATAATGGAACTGCTTCTTTAGGAAAAGGCATCATTAATGTTACAGATATTTCTCTTGATTATGGTGAAGTTGTAATGGTAAATGCTACTTTGGTAGATACTGATGGTAATGGAATAGCTAATATTAACATGACTTTAAAAGTTAATGGTAAAACTTATTATATGGTTACTGATGAAAATGGTGCTGTTAGTTTTGTGATTGATCCGTTAGATAGTGGAAAGTATACTTTAGAATTCATTGTTCCTGCTTCTAAAATTTTATCTTCAGTTTCTAATAGTTCTACTTTAACTATTAATAAAGCTAAAGATTTCATAAAAGCAGATATTGATGCGGGTGTAGCTGGTGAAGATGTTGTAATTGTCGTTAACGGTCCTAAAGATCTTAAAGAAAACATTACTGTAACTGTTGATAAAACTAATTATAATGTAGTTCTTGTTAATGGTTCTGCTTCTTTAACTTTAAAAGATTTAACTGCCGGAAATTATGATGTAACTGTTAGTTATCAGGGGGGACAATAATTATGATAATCAAGTAATTAAGACTAATTTCACAGTAAATATCAATAAAAATGTTAATTTAAATATTTCAGATATTGTGATGATTTACAAAGATGGTACAAGGATGGTTGCTGTTTTAACTGATTATAAAGGTAATCCTATAGCTAATGCTACTGTTTACTTTAGTATTAATGGTGTAACTTATGTTAGAACTACTGATGTTAATGGTTCTGCTTCTATAGGGTTAAACTTAGGTTCTGGTGTATATGGTGCTTCTGTTTATTATAATGGTTCTGATATGTATGATAAAGTAAGTAAAAATATTACTGTAACTATTAATCCGACTGTTTTAGCTGATGATTTGGTTAAAATGTATAAAAAATGCTACTAAATTTAGTGCTAAGTTTACTGACAGTACTGGAAAAGCATTAGTTAACAGTGATGTTAGGTTTAATATTAATGGTGTTTTCTATACCAGAACTACTGATGCTAATGGTGTGGCTAGTTTGGCTATTAATTTAAGACCTGGTGATTATATTTTAACTGCATATAATCCTGTAAATGGTGAGCAAAAAGGATTTAACATAACAGTGAAATCTTTAATAGTTCAAAATGACTTAACTAAATATTATTTAAATGCTTCCAGATTCCAGGCAACTATTTACAACAAAGACGGATCTTTAGCAGTAAATAAAAATGTGACATTTAACATCAACGGTGTTTTCTATATTAGAACTACTGATTCTAATGGTGTAGTTAGTTTGGCTATTAATTTGAGACCTGGTGACTATATTATTACAACTATCTTTGATGGTTTGGATATTGGAAACAAAGTCACTGTACTTCCAACATTAGTAACTAAAGACTTAAACATGAAATACATGGACGGCAGCAACTTCACTGCACAAACATTAGACAGTCAAGGAAAAGCATTAGCTAACCAAACAGTGTCATTTAATGTAAATGGTGTGTTCTATCACAGAATCACTAATGAAGACGGTATTGCAAGCCTAAGAATCAGATTAATGGCTGGTGAATATATAATAACTTCCTACTGGAACAATTTCCAAACAGGAAACACAATAAAAAATTAGTCCTTAAGTAAATAACTTTTATTTACTTAACTTTTTCTTTTTTACATCTACATTAGTTAATTCAAATATCTTGTTTTTTATAATAGCTAGTCTTATAATCAAAATAGTATTATAAATTTTTAAAAAAGGTAGTTTAACTTATTGTTTAATTAACTGAAATTTCAATAATTTTATAAGAAAAAGAGATGGAATAATTAGTTAAAATTAATTAACTAACTATTGATAACTTCTTTGACTTTGTCGAAAAGTCCTTTTTCAACATGGTGGATTTCATTTCCACTTATTTCGTCGAATTCTTTTAATAATTTTTTTCTGTTTGTGGTTTAATTTTTTAGGAACAACAACTTTTACAGTAACGTAGAGGTTTCCTCTGCCTTTGTGTCTTACTGAAGTCATTCCTTGATCTTTAAGTTTAAATACTGTTCCGCTTTGAGTTCCTGGAGTTACTTTGAATTCAATGGTTTTTCCTTCAATAGTTGGGATTTGAATTACATCTCCAAGGGCTGCCTGTGGGAAACTGATTTGTTGCTCGTAATATAGGTGGTCTCCTTCACGTTGGAATTCTTTATTTCTGCTAATGTGGACACTCAGCTATAAGATCTCCTTCGTATCCAGGTTGGTCTCCGCAGTTACCTTCACCAGATACTCTTAAACGGTCACCTTCATCAACACCTGCGGGAATTTCGATTTTAATGGTTTTGCTTTCCCTAACATTACCTTTTCCATGACATTCTTCACATGGGTCAGTAATGATTTTACCGGTACCGCCACATTCCCTACAAGGTCTTACATTCATCATTTGACCAAGTATTGTGTTGCTTACCTGTTTTACTTGTCCTGTTCCGTTACATGTTGGACAGGTTTTTGGTTCAACACCTGGTTTTGATTTTTTCCGTTACATGTTGGACAGATTTTACTTCTACGTATTTTAACTTCTTTTTCTACACCATTAAAAGCTTCTTCTAGTGTTATTTTGACTTCGGTGTATATGTCTGATCCTCTTTGAGGTCCTGTTGGTCCGCCTCTTCTGTGTGAACCTCCTCCAAATCCGAACATGTCGAATATGTTTCCTATATCGAAGCCCTGGAATATATCCTCGAAGTTTACATTTTGATAGAAATCTTCTGCACTAAATCCATCCATACCAGCATGACCAAATTGATCATATCTTTGACGTTTTTCATCATCAGATAAGACGGCATAAGCTTCACTTACTTCTTTAAATTTTTCTTCAGCTCCCTCTTCCTCACTTACGTCTGGATGGTATTTCATAGCTAGTTTACGATAAGCTTTTTTGATGTCCTTTTCTGAAGCGTTTTTGTCAACTCCAAGAACTTCATAATAATCTCGCTTTTCTGCCATTTAGTCACCTTATAAGTATTATTTAAAAAAAAATAAGAAAATAGAATAAATAATTTGTTTTATGTTTTTCCTGATAGCTAGTTTTTTTTTATTGATTCTGATTTTTATCTAACCTACTTGGAAATAATAAAACAATTATTATTTAATCTAATCATCTTTTACTTCGTATTCTGCATCGATTGTGCCGTCATCATCATCTGAGGAATTAGATTGAGCACCTGCATTTGGGTCAGCTTGTTGTTGTGCTTGAGCTTGTGCTTGTGCTTCTTGATAGATTTTAGCACTAATTCCTTGAACTACTTCAGATAATTCATCAGATTTTTCTTTAATAGCAGCAATGTCATCGCCAGCTACAAGATCTCTTAATTCACCAACAAGTTTTTCAACTTTTTCTTTTTCATCGTCACTTACTTTGTCTTTTAATTCTTCTAAAGCTTTTTCGGATGTGTAAATTAAGGAATCTGCATTGTTTCTAACTTCAATTTCTTCTTGTTTTTGTTTATCTGCTTCAGCGTTCATTTCAGCTTCTTTAATTTTTTGTTCGATTTCTTCGTCAGATAATTTGGTTGAAGAAGTAATTGTAATAGCTTGTTCCTTGCCTGTACCTTTGTCTTTTGCAGATACATTGATTATACCGTTTGCATCAATATCAAAGGTAACTTCAATTTGAGGAACTCCTCTTGGTGCAGGTGGGATACCTACAAGTTGGAATCTTCCAAGTGAGGTGTTATCTGCAGCCATTTTTCTTTCTCCTTGAAGAACATTAATGTCTACAGATGGTTGGTTGTCTGCAGCTGTAGAGAAAATTTGGCTTTTTTTGGTAGGGATTGTTGTGTTCCTTTCAATTAAAGTGGTTGATACTCCACCTAAGGTTTCAATACCTAATGATAATGGAGTTACGTCTAAAAGAACTAAATCTTTAATTTCTCCAGCTAATACTCCACCTTGGATAGCTGCTCCCATTGATACACATTCCATAGGGTCAATACCACGTTCGATTGTTTTGCCGATGAATTTTTCTACATATTTTTGTACAATTGGCATTCTGGTAGGTCCACCAACAAGAATGATTTTATCAATGTCGGATTTGCTCATTTTAGCATCATCTAATGCTTGTTGCATTGGTTTTCCGGATTTTTTAACAATGTCATCTACTAATTCTTCTAATTTAGCTCTTGTAAGACTTACGATTAAGTTTTTAGGAGATCCGTCTTTACCCATTGTAATGAATGGTAAGTTTACTTCAGTAGTTAAGGTAGTGGATAATTCGATTTTTTGCTTTTTCAGCAGCTTCTCTTAACCTTTGTACTGCTTGATCATCATCCATAAGGTTAATGCCGTTTTCTTTTTCGAATTCATCAGATAAGTATTTTAAAAGAACATTATCCATATCGGTACCACCTAACTGTGTGTCTCCGCTGGTGGATTTTACTTCAAATATTCCTCCACCGAATTCCATGATGGTTACATCTAAGGTACCTCCACCTAAATCGTATACCATGATGTTTACATCATCGTCTTCTTGTTTGTCAATACCATAAGCTAAACTTGCTGCAGTAGGTTCGTTTACAAGTCTTACAACATCTAATCCTGCAATGGTTCCTGCATCTTTTGTTGCAGTCCTTTGGTTGTCGTCGAAGTAAGCAGGTACAGTAATAACAGCTTTTTCAACTTTTTCGTCTAAAAAGGATTCTGCATCTTTTTTGATTTTTGCAAGATGAATGCAGAGATTTCTTGTGGGGAGTATTGTTTTCCGTGGATTGTAACTTTGTAATCGGTTCCCATACTTCTTTTGATTGCGCTGATGGTGTTTTCAGGGTTGGTTACAGCTTGTCTTCAGCTGGTTCTCCTACTAACATTTGACCGTCATCAGTAAATGCAACATAACTTGGGAATGCTTTACCGTATTGGCTTGCACCTTCTGCAGAAGGCACTACAGTTGGTTTACCTCCAACAAGTACAGATGCTGCAGAGTTACTTGTTCCTAAATCAATACCTATAATTTTTTTCTTTTTAGTATCAGACATAATTAATCACCTTTATTTTTTGATTATATAATAATTTAATAAACATTATTTTTTACAGACTCTAACTTTAGAGTATTTGATAACTTTACCTTTTAAGGTATATCCTTTCATCAATTCATCAATAATATATCCATTTTCCACATTTTCATCGTTTGCAACCATAAGTGCTTCATGTTTAAATGGATCGAATTTTTCCCCTTTTGCAGGGATTTCTTCTAAACCTTCTTTAGTTAAAACATCTTTAATTTTAGAATATATTAATTCAACACCGTCTCTTAATTTTTTTTCAGTTTTAGAATTTTCAAGTGCTCTTTCTAAATCTTCATAACTGTCTAAGATATTTTTGATAAGTGGTTCATTGGCAAATTTGATGATATCTTTACTTTTTTTTCTCGTTGATTTTTTTGAAGTTTTCGAAATCAGCTTGAAGTCTTTGAGATAGTGAAATATACTCTTGAGTTTCTTCTTTTTGTTTTTCAAGGTCTTCATTTATTTTAGCTAATTCTTTATTTTTAGAATCTAATTCTTCAAGAAGTTCATCATATTTTTCCTGAAGAGTTTTAGTTTATTCTTCTTTTTTTGGTCTTCATTTTTATCATTAGCCATTCAGTCACCTTTTCAAATTTTTAAAACTCTCTAAATAACCCTTGTGTAGAGAATTTTTATTTTTGATACTTAATATTGGCATATTTTGGAATTTATGGACATATAGGAAAATGGTTCAAAAAACAAGGGTTATTAATAAGAGTTTTTTGTACCAAAGATTAAAGTAACAAAAAGTTATCTTGCTCGTATCTTATTATAGTAACAAAAAGTTATATAAAGGTTTCGGTATAATTTATATTTATGAAAGATACAAACGAATTTGAAAAAAAATAAGGACAAATCTAAAAATGTCAATCCACATTCAAATACTGTATCAATCATTGAAATAAATGGTAACTATGAAGATTCAGATTATGAGATTGACAAAGAGGATATACTTGATGTAATGGGCTGTAAAACAAGAAGGGATATTATAAATCTCTTAAGGGAAGAACCAATGTTTGTAAGTGAAATTTCCAATGAACTCAATATTGGTCAAAAAGCAATTATAGAACACCTGAGGGCTATGGAAAACATTGGAATATTAAGTTCTTCATATAAAAAGATTCTTAGAGGTAGACCGCGTAAATATTATGATTTAGATCATGAAGTTAATATTCATATTACTATTAATAAGAATACATTCAATGTAAACTTCAATGAGGATATGCTGAATACACCACAATTGCCTTCTGGTGATGAGTGGTCTAAATTATTGGATATTGAAAAAAAGAATTGATAATGGTCAAACAGAAGCTATTTCAGAACTTATGAATCAAATAAGATTATATGAAAATCTTAAAAACAGAGCGGAATATATTTTGGAACGAACTCTTAAAAATAAATAAATTAGCTGTTGTTTGTATCTATTCTTTTTTTTATTTTTTTTTAATTAAGTTTTGTTTTAGCTACAATGGCCTGGCCCCAGTGAAACAGAACCGTCTCCGGCACAGGTATTTTTATGCTGGATGAAATTGTATCCGTTTTTTTCAATGTACTTTTTACAGGTATCGGTTATTGCTTCGTTGTAGAATACTCCTCCTGTAGCTCCAATAACATTGACTCCTTTTTTATCTGCATTTTCAATAGCTATCTGGGACAGTCCTTTTGCTATTGTCTTTTTGAGCGGCATTTGCAATATCTGATTTATTTTCTCCTTTTTGATATAGTCTGACAACTTCACGAAGGATTTCACGGGTGTTTAATATGTTGTCTTTAATTTCAAATGGAATTTCAATGTCATTTTTGGAGTAATATGCAACAGATTCCAATTTCATTGAACATTCTCCTTCATATGTTTTGGTGGTGCATATTTCCAGAGCTGCTGAAACAGGGTTCTATTCTCTTCCGGTACTTGTTGTAAGGCCAACATTAATTCCGGCTTCCAATTGTCTGTAAATATTTTTTAATTTCAGTTTCACCGTATTTGAAATAATCAACATATTTGCTAATTAGATCATCATCATCTATAATACTTAAAAGCATTCTTATAGGATGTTTGGTGGCCATATCTCCTCCGGGCATTTTATGGGCCTGCAGATGACCTAATCTTTCAAAGTCAGTAATGTTGGTGTATAGGATTTCTCCTCCCCAGCTTGTAGCATCACTTCCATAGCCTACTCCGTCACATGCTATTACAATCATTTTATCTATACCATAATCATTAGCCAGTGCAATACTATGGGCATGATGGTGCTGCACACCTATTACATCACATCCAAATTCATCACTAAATTCATGAGCTAGTTTTTTGTTGTAAAGAAATGAGGGTGCAAATCACATGCAATTGCATCAAAATAGTTTATTTTAGTGATTCTTTTCATATTTTCAATAGCTTCTTTCATGAATTTTAAAGTTTTTAATTTGTTGGTATTTCCAATATGTTGTGAAGTATAAATCATATGGTCTTTAGTCATTGCAAAGGTAACATCAAGTTCAGGTCCTAGGGCAAGTACATTCAAATCATTTACATCATAATTGATTTTATATGGTTCTGGAGTGTAGCCTCTTGATCTGCGAATAAATGAAAGTGTATCGTTTCTAAATCGGATAACTGAATCATCGCATCTGTTTAAAATCTTACGGTTATGGATTAGGGAATAATCAGAAATTCCATTTAAATTTAGAATATCTTTATTTGTAATCATCATAGGTTCGCCAGGAGTATTGGCTGAAGTCATAACATATGTATCGATGTCTCCTTCATCAAAAAGCAGGTAATGCATTGGAGAGTAAGGCAGCATGACTCCGATATTGTGCAAACCGGGAGCTAATGACTCTGGGAAATTGTAATTGTCATTTTTCTTTAAAACAACAATGGGTCGTTTGTTGGAGGTTATAGTTGCAATTTCTTTTTTTTACTTAATTTGGCATAACCTTTAACACTGTCCAGATCTTTACTCATAACTGCAAAAGCCTGATTCGGACGGTTTAATCGTTTTCTTAACTCTTTGACGGCTTTGTCATTATATGCATCAACTACTAAGTGTGTTCCACCTATTCCTTTAATGGCTATGATTTTACCTTCCTTCAGTTTATCTGCAGCTACTTTAATGGGATTGTTGCTATTTATTTCTTCCGGACCTTTGTATATTTTCATTTGGGGTCCGCAATCACTGCAGCATATGGCTTCACCATGGTAACGTCTGTTTAGAGGTTCTCCATATTCTTCAAGACAGCTGTCGCACAATGGAAATTCATCCATTGAAGTTCTGACTCTGTCATAAGGAACACTGTCAATAACAGTAAATCTGGGGCCGCAGTCAGTACATGCATTAAAAGGATACTTATAACGTCTGTCTTTCGGATTTCTAATTTCTTCAAGACAGCTGTCGCAGATAGCTATGTCTGGAGGTATTACAGATACTCCTGAAAACTCATCGGAACTTTCAATTATTGTAAAATCGTCAAAACCCTCTCTAGCTATGTCTTCGGTTTTCATAGAATCTATTTTAGCTATCGGGGGCAATTCTTTAGGCAGTCTGTCAATAAATAAGTCAATATTGTCTCCCTCAAGGATTATTTCAACTACATTTCCTAAATTTCTTACATATCCGTTTAAATTCAAATCTTTTTTGCAAGTCTGTAAATATAAGGTCTGAATCCTACACCCTGAACAATTCCCTGAGTTAAAATCTTTTTTTTTTGCCATCATAGTCAATATATATTTAAATATAATTATTGTATAAAATAGTTATGATAATATGAGAGAAATTCTTGAAAAGTTAATCAATGAAGAAATTAGTATTGAGGAATGCGAGAGGATTTTAAAGGCAGATACTATTTTAGAATTTGATGAAGTTGCTAAATTTGACAAATCACGCTCTTCAAGAACAGGTTTTCCAGAAGCGGTTTTTTCTCCAAGTAAAGATTACGGGGATCTTTTTATTGATAATCAATAATTATTTCACCAGTGAAAATCCCGAAAATCTAATTGTAACCAAGTTATCTTCAGAAAGATATGAAAAATTAGCAGATGATTTGGATTTAGAAGGATTTGAATTGGACTATAATAAAAGAGCTCAGATATTGGTAATCAGAAACAGGGAAGTTCCTAAAACATTAGGTAAGGTGGGTATCATAACTGCGGGAACATCAGATATAAATATTGCAGAAGAAGCACGTGTAATAGTTGAAGAAGGGGGCTGTGAAGCAATAACTTCTTATGATATTGGTGTAGCTGGAATTCATAGACTTTTTCCTCAAATAGCGCATATGATTAAAGAGGGAGTGGAAGTATTAATCGTTTGTGCAGGAATGGAAGGTGCCCTGCCTTCTGTTGTAGCTGGTTTAGTCGATATTCCGGTTATTGGTGTTCCAACATCTGTAGGTTATGGTGTAGGTGAAGGGGGAGTTGTTGCTTTAAACGCAATGCTTCAGTCATGCGCTCCGGGGATAGCTGTTGTAAACATTGATAACGGGTTCGGTGCAGGAGTATTTGCTCTAACTATAATTAAAGGTCGATAAATTGATTTATGAAACATTTGATGCATCCAAACATGACACTAGAAAAGTGGCTAAATTAATCTATGACGTTGATTTTAGAACATTTGACTTGCTGTTTAAGAATTCTGATAAAGCTATTTCAACAATTGAAAAGCAATTAAAAAAAGAGGAATCTCTTGAGGATACCAAAGTTATTTTAGATGATGATAATAATATTATTGGTTTGTTGATATTCTGGATTTCTAAAAAACCTGCATTTTATCATAGTTTAAAGACAGTCAGTTTAAAATTGCTTATTGTTGATATTTTAGACTATTTTGTATTATGTGATGTGGAGAAAGGAGATTTTCATGTTGCAGAATTAGCTATTGATGAATCCCAAAGGGGAAAAGGTTTGGGCAGTAAAGTTTTGGATGATGTAATTGGATATGCTAAAGGGAATAATCTAAAAAGAGTAACTCTTGATGCCGATTTCAGAAACACAGGAGCCAAATCATTATATGAAAGAATAGGATTTAAAGAATTCAATAAAAAAAAGAGTTAAAATAGGAAGTTTTGAACGCGGAATGCATAATATGGAACTTAAATTATAAGTTCAATGTCTTCTACGTGCAAATTCTTCAAAAATTTCATCTATTTCTATTCCTTTGTAAACAAGGATAAGTAAAGTGTGGAATATTAAATCAACAGATTCATAAACTAAATTCTCATCATTTTTAGCAGCAAGCAATACTTCACCACATTCTTCTGCTACTTTTTCAAGTATTTTATCTTCTGCTTTTTTGTCACTGTCCTGCATTATTTTAGAGGTGTAGGAATCAATAGGATTGTCCCTTCTTTCTTCTAAAACTTTATAAACTTCTCTAATAATTTCCTCTGATGCCATTTAATCACTTTTCTCGTTGTCTTGTATACTTTCTGTAATAGCTATTAATGGATGTTTATCATCATCAATAATTTCAATATCATTGAATGTTTTTATTCCTGCTTTATCTGCTGTTTTTTCCAATCCTAAGCGGATATCTTTGCCTAAATCAATAACATATGCATCGATTGTTTTGCAGCCTAATTGTTTTGCAGCTACTGTTCTGTGATGTCCATCTACCAATATCCACCTGTCTCCAGTTTTAACAACAATTGCAGGTTCAGCTAATCCCATTTTAAGCTCATATGTTCTTCCTTCAAGTTCGTCAGCATAAACTCTGTCTTGAGTAGGTCTTATTTTATCAGTGTCAACTTGCATATGTTTTAAAGTACTTTTAATGCCATATAATTGGTCCATAGTACTTTTAAAGTAATCTACTTTATTTGGGGTGGAACGTTCAATATGTGAACGAACCATATCTGTGTTTGTAATAATTCCTACAATTTCGCCGTTTTCGTTTATGACTGGCATTCGTGAGATGCCTCTTCTGAACATAACTCTGGAAGCATCATTTATACTTAAGTTTTCATTAGCTACTACTAATTTTGTACTCATTATTTCTGAGACATGGTCTGCCCAGTCTTTTACTACAATATCAAAAAGAGGTTACCATTCCCACTCAGTTTGTTATTTTCTACTACTGGATAGCTATTGTGATCGCTTTCTTTCATTAATTTAATAACTTCTTCTGTTGTTGTTTGTGGTGATACTGTAACAACATTTTTAGTCATATAATCTTTGACCAACGATTTACTTTTAGCCATAGTTTCCCTCCGATTTTATTCTATGTTTTCTTTTAAGATTTTACCAGTTTCTCCAGGGTCTGCTTTTCCTCTTGTTAATCTCATAACTTGGCCGACAAGGAAATTAAGTGAAGATTTTTGTCCTTCCAAGTAATCATTTACAGCTTTTGGATTTTCTTCGATAGCCTGTTTTACTGCAGCTATCACTTCATCATCTTTTACAACACCAAGCAAACCTAATTCTTCAGCTATTGCTTTTGGAGTTTGTTTATTGTTTGGCATATGTTCAATGATTCTTTGACCTGCTTTGGTGGTTATTTCTTTATTTTGAAGCATTTCTAAAAGTTCTACAATATCTTCAACTAATATTCCGCTATCTGCAAAATCAAGTTTGTTATAGGATAATACTCTTTTTAAGTTCATCTCTCATCCACATTGAAGCAAATTTAGGATCCACTTGTTTAGCTACTGCTTCATAAGTTATAGCCAGGTCAAGTTCTGAAGTTAACACTTTAGCAGATTCTGCATCAATTCCATATTCTTCAGTAAATCTTCTTACTTTATTGTGCGGTGCTTCAGGCATTATTTCTAAAACATTTTCAATTTGAGCATCGGAGATTTCCATTGGTGGCAAATCAGGATCTGGAATGAATCTGTAATCATCAGCATCTTCTTTTAACCTCATACCTACAGTAATCATCTGAGATTCAAGGTATGCACGTGTTTCTTGTTTGATTTCAACTCCTCTTTTCATAAGGTTTTTCTGTCTAACAAGTTCAAATTTCAATGCTTTGTAAGCTCCTTTAATGGAGTTGATGTTTTTCATTTCTACTCTGTTTCCACCTTCAATAGAGATGTTTACATCAGCTCTCATAGTACCTTCTCCACGAGCTCCTCCACTATATTGCAATACACGGATGAGCTCTTTTAAGAAGGTTCTTGCTTCTTCAGGAGATTTTATATCCGGTTCTGTAACAATCTCAATTAAAGGAATTCCGGAACGGTTAAAATCAACAGTACCTCTGTCAGGTTTGTATTGGCCAGGGTCTTCTTCCATATGGATTTCTCTGATTCTGACTCCATTTAGTTCTCCTTCGTAACCGATAGGTACTGAAGTTCTTTGGTATCCTGAAGGCAAATCAGGATAATCGTAATGTTTTCTCATGAAGTAGGTGAAACCTTTATCGATTTTACAGTTAAGCATTAAAGAAATCATTAATGCATTTTCAATTGCTTTTTCATTTGTTGGATATGGTTTAGCACCTGGTTGATTTAAACAAACTGGACAGATGTTTGAGTTTGCTGGTGCTTCCTTATAATTTGTTGGACAATCACAAAATAATTTTGATTCAGTTTCTAATTGTACGTGGATTTCAAGTCCACACATATTGACACTAATAATAATTCCTCCAATTTTTTTGGAAAATCAAAATAGATTTATATTATGTAAGTATTTATAATAATAGATTAATAAATATTTGTGATTTTTATGTCTGATGAAGTTTTATTTACACAAAAATTAGTGTCAAAAGATAATGACAATAAAGTAACTATTGAGTGGATGGTTGAAAACAATACTGGGGATTAATAGAAAATGCATTGGCACTATCCCAGTGTTATACTCATGATTTTGGAAACTTTGAAGATGGTGAGGTCAAATCAATTATTTTTGATGTAGAACTTCCGTCTGATGAAAGTTTAAAAATGGATTTTGGTGATGATGCAATAATTCCGGATAAAATTACATTTGGTGGTGCTTCTTTAACTTATAGGGCTAATGGAGTTTCATTTAAAACAAAATCTAATACATTGGAAATTTAATATTTGTTTTTTAAAGATTCCTTTATATATCTTTTAATAAATTTATTTAGTTCTGGATCAACATCGCTTTCCGGATTTCCAAGTTGTTTTTTTTGTCAGTGAATGTTCCTTTAAGTTGACGTCCGGACCATTTAACTTCTTCTTCCACTCTTTTTCCATATTTTGTTCCAAACATTTTAAATAATGGGAATTTGGTTATTCCATTGGCTCCGCTTAAAATAAGAATACCTATGTTGGCCAGATTATCAATCCATGTTCCGCATATTATTGTAATGTCCGGAAATGTTAATCTGATTTTTAGACACTACCTGGGCATAATAAAGTGAAGCTGGCTGTGAGCTGTTTGCATATGCGGTTTCTTTATGTGGGTTTAATGAGTAGAATATTACTCTGTCAATTTTGTGATCTTTAATATAATCAATTAAATAATCAACATCATCTAATGTTTCTCCAAGGCCTAAAATCACCGTAATAGCTTTTTGGAATCCTAAATCTCCAGCTATGTCTAACATATTGCTTATTTTATCTAATGATTTACTTGGACATACTTTTTTGATGTAATTCAGGATTAGCTACTTCAACAGCTCCGGTAATTCCTTTTATTTCTGAGCCATATTCTTCTAGTTCGTCTGTAATTCCTGTATTTAACCAAACACTGTCTCCAGTGATGTTTTTGATGGTGGTTGCTATTTCTTTAATTTCTGCGGTTGTAAATGATTTGTAACCACCTGAAAGAAATTCAATATTCCAATTTAGGCGTTTACACATTTCTGCTTCAGCATATATATTGTGTACATTACGTCTAGCTTTGGTGGGGTCTTTAATTTTATCTTTTTGAGTAGACATGTAACAAAAAGCACAGTCTCCTTTATCGCACCACCAGGAAAGGAATATTGCTCTTTCAAGACTAATTTCATTGCCATGTTTTTTTAGTGTGGTTTCATTTGCCTTTTTATTAAATCAAATATGTCAGAATCCATTTTAATCATTATTCTTTATTGTTTGTTTTAATATTAATAGTTAAAGTTCTATATGAGTTCATCCAAACTATATTATAGTTTGCTTCTAATTTTATTTAGATGTAATTTAATCAAAACATTTATATAGTATGAAAATCAAACTAATCAATACTGTTTGAAGTCTTTTGATTTGAATGGGTTTATTTGGTTAAGACTGGTGGGTACTCACATGCCATCGTAGCTCAGTAGGTAGAGCGTTCGGCTGTTAACCGATTGGTCACAGGTTCGAGCCCTGTCGATGGCGCTTTTGGGCCCATAGCTTAGCCAGGTAGAGCGTCCGGCTCATAACCGGAAGGCCATGGGTTCGAACCCCATTGGGCCCATTTCAATTAAATTATGTCATTTGTTGCTCCGGTGGTGTAGTCCGGCCAATCATTTCGGCCTTTCGAGCCGAAGACTCGGGTTCGAATCCCGGCCGGAGCATTTAAAAACTTGTTAAGATTTTTAATGGTTTCTATGTATCCTTTCTTTTTTTGTATAAGCGGGGGTGCCCGAGAGGCCAAAGGGGACAGGCTTAGGACCTGTTGACGCAGGTCTACCAGGGTTCAAATCCCTGCTCCCGCATTCTAACAATTTTTTATTTATTTCTTATGCCGGGGTAGGGTAGGCGGTCATCCTACGGGACTGTGGATCCTGTGACTCGGGTTCAAATCTCGGCCCCGGCCCCATTATTAAAAACTATTTTTTATGAGATTATTTCTATGGCTAAAAAAGGGTCTGCTGAAGAAAGAGATTTAGTGCATAAACTTTGGGAAAGAGATTTTGCAGCTATGAGAGCTCCAGCTTCTGGAGGTGCAACTAAAAAACCTTTACCTGATGTTGTAGCAGGAAACGGTAAATTATATTTAGCTATTGAAGTTAAAACTACAACTAAAGATAAAATTTACATAGATTTTCCTCAAATTGATGCATTATGTGAGTTTTCTGAAAAATTCGGTGCTAAACCATATATTGGAGTTAAATTTAAGTACACAAAATGGTTATTTTTAGAACCTGAAAAAACTCCACGTACCAAAAGCGATAATTATAAAATTGAAAAAGATTTGCCCCTAGAAAAAGCTTTGGAAATTGATGAAATTACCGGCATTGATAGGCAAATGAAATTTTGATAATAACATTTATATAGTAATTAAATCATATTAATAATAGTATGTTATTATGACATATCTGTTGGGGTTATAGTGTAACCTGGCATCATCTGGGACTCCAGTTGTCTTTGAAGAAAATATACGCGTAACTGAACAGTATCCGTTGTGATGATCAATTGGAGTACTGAGGCAAGAGACATCCCAGGATCGGGGTTCAAATCCCTGTGACCCCATTTTTATAAAAAACTATTTTTAAATATTATAATTTCAATACTATTTTTATGAATTCTAAAGATATTATATGGATTCCAGGTTATAATTTAGATTCTAACTGTTATCTGATTGATGATATGTTAGTTGATACTGGAGCCGGAGATAATAAAGAATACCTTTTTTCTAAACTTAAAGAACATGATGTCAATCCTGAAGATATTAAATTAATTGTTAACACACACTGTCATTTTGATCATGTTAATGGTAATTGTTTTTTCCCTAATGCTAAAATAGCTATTCATAAAATTGATGCAATCGCTTTAATGGAAGATGATAATCCTGATACTGTAGCCAGTCATTTTGGCCATGAAATTAAATGCCATAAAGTGGATATTGAATTGGAAGAAGGGGATAAAATAAAGGATTTTGAAGTTATTCATACTCCAGGTCATTCTAAAGGAGCTATCTGTTTGTGGGATGGTGAAAATCTAATTAGTGGAGATACAGTATTTGGTCATGGTGGTGTTGGCAGAACTGACATTGGAGGCAGTTTTTCTGATTTGAAAAAATCTGTAGAAAAACTGAAAAAATTAGATGTTAAAACAATCTATCCGGGTCATGGGATGATTGACAATAATGGGAAAAAGAGTATTGAAATGTCTTATTCTCTTTTTTTAAATTATTTTTCTAATTTTTTAGCTACTTTTTAAATGCTCCTCTTTTTACAAGAACAGTAACTTTTTCGCCTCGGCTTATAACGCTATCTGTTTGTGGTATTACCAGTTTGCCTTTTTGATATGTGGCAATTATAATGTAATCTTTTGTTGGTGATATTTCCCCTATTTTCTTTCCAACAACCTTGTCATTGGTTATGGTCATATCGAAGATTTCAGCATCTCCTTCGCCAAGTGTAATTAGGTCTGCAACATTAGGTCTTGTTACAAGTTTTTCTAAAAGTCCTGCAGCTGTAACTTCCGGACTGATTACATTGTCTATTCCGACTTCCATAAACGCTTCTTCGTGGTCAGGATTACTTACTCTGGCAATAATTGTTGGAACATTATATTTTTTAACTAAAATACAGGATAATAGGTTTGCTTCATCATTTCCAGTTGTAGCTATGAAAAAGTCTGCATCTTCAATATTGGTTTCTTCTAATAATTTTGAACTAGTTCCATTTCCACATATTACAAGTGCATCAAGTTCTGCAGCTACTTCTGAGCATAATGATTCGTCACTTTCAATTAAAGTGATGTCGTGTCCATCTTCTATTAATAAATTTGCAAGGTTAAGGCCTACACGACCTCCACCCATTATTATAATATACATTTCAATTCTCCCTCTTTGTAATACATTAAATTTATTTTTGAATATTATAAATATTTTCATTTTTTAAATATTTCAAAAATAGCTCTGAATAGGACCAGCACAGGATAAATTTCCAGTCTTCCTACCCACATGTTTAAAACAGATACTATTTTTAAAACAGGATTAAGAGTATTGTTCAATACTCCAATATCCAATCCGTTGTTTCCTTGGAGCGATATTATACTAAATAAACTGTCGAATGGTGGATATCCATAAAAACAAAATATAATCCAGGTTATTGCAATGATGACAAGGTATAATGTTATAAAGTTCCCGGTTTTTCCTATTTCTTTTTCGGACACTCTTCTTCCAGATATTTTAATAGGGATTACTCTGCCGTCTGGTGAAAGGATTTCTTTTTTATGTGTCTGTAAATAGCTTTAACATAAGTTATTACTCTGTAAAGTTTAATTGCACCTACGGTAGATCCGCTGTAGAACCACCCATCAACATCAAAATCATCAGGATAACTAATATAAATGATGGCCATCCTGCCATGGTGGAAGCCAGTTGGACATTAGCTCCTGTTGTGGTAATTGATGAGGTAACTGTAAATAAAAGGTCAATCGGCACAATATGAGATGCTAGATAAAGAATTATTGTAACAAAAGTGATTATACAGATTAATGTTTTAAATTGTAAATCCTGAATTAATGATTTTCCTTTTGTTTTGATAATTTTATAATGTGCTAAAAAGCTTGTAGCTCCTAAAATCATCAATACAATTGAAATAAGATAAATCAGGTCATTGTGATAATATCCGATATTTGCATTTTTAATACTCATTCCGCCAGTTGCAATCATACAAAAGGTATTACAAATAGAATCAAAAGTCGGCATTCCTGCTAAAAGATATAATATAATTCCTGCTATGGTATAAATCAGGTAAATTTCAATGGTTTTTTTAAGTGTGGTTTTAACACTTGGTTTCAGGCGTTCTTCACGGGCTTCAGATTGGTATAATTTGGCAGTTGCAGTACCTGGTCTTGTTAAAACACCAATTACCATAACTACCACTCCTAATCCTCCAACCCATTGTTCAAATGCTCTAAAAAAAAAATAATATGCTGTGGGGTAATATTTCAACATTATCAAACATTGTTATTCCGGTACCTGTTAATGCTGAGGTACTTTCAAAAAATACCGTTTAAAAAATCAGTTCCTGTTGCAAGTGAGATTACGACTCCTCCAACAATACCTGCCCACATCCAGGCAATTGATGAAATCATCATTCCGTGTTTCAGTTTCATCTTGTTGCTGGAGTATTTGTCAAGAGTTTTCATACATATGTATCCTAAAATAACTGAAAAAACTCCAGGAATAATAAAACAGCTATAGTTAAATTCGAAATAGATTAAATCGATAAGTAATGGGGATAAGCACATTAATCCCACACAAATCATCACTACTCCGGAATATTTTGTAACTATGCAAAGATCTGTTTTAGTTATATATTTCATCATTTTATGTTTTTGAATAAATAGCTATATAAATATTAACTAAAGCAAATCTAAATTAAGTATATTCTATATTAGTTGTGTGAAATCATGAAACATAAATCATTAATATTTCTATTTATCAGTTTTCTTATTTTGGGAGTCATGCTCTGGTTTGTAGGGATCGGTGATATATTAGGAGCTTTAAAAATAGCTAATTTGTGGTTTATCGCATTAGCTGTTTTAATTCAGGTTTTTACTTATTATTTATACACTTTGCGTTGGCAAATCATTAACAAGATGGATGGTATTGAAATATCTATTAAGGAATTATTTCCTATTGTTATGGTTGGTTTAGCTACAAATAATATTACTCCTGCTGGAAGGGGTGGTGGAGAACCTGTAAGGGCATATATCCTGTCCAGAGATAAAGGATATCCAATGGAAGAGACCTTTGCAACTGTTGTGGCTGATAAAGCTTTAGACACTTTTCCATTTGTTTTCTTGGCTATTTTGACAATTATTGGAATCACTTTCTACTTTAAGCTGGATTTATGGATTTTAATATTGATGATTGTTGCAGTAATAGCTATTGTGGCTTGTTTAATTTTACTTATATATATGTCTGTAAATCCAAAATTCGGTAAAAAGGTTGATAATTGGATTATTGGATTAATTAGAAGATTTTATAAGAAAAATTCAGATGAATTGGAACAAAAGGTACACACTGTAATTGACGGGTTCCAGGATACAATGAAACTTGTAATTTCTGATAAAAGGATTTTGCATTATGCTCTGCCTTTGTCATTTATCATATGGATATTTGAGATTTTAAGGGTTTATGTTGTGTTTTTAGCATTTGGAGCTCATGTAAGTCCGGTTATTATTGGTGAAGTATTTATTATGGCATCATTAATAGGTATGATTCCACTGTTACCTGGTGGACTTGGAGCTGTAGATGGAGTAATGATTTTATTTTACTCAACAGCAGGAATATCTGCTTCATTAAGTGCAGCTGCCACTGTTATTGAAAGGTTAATTTCATTCTGGTTAGCTACTGTAATTGGTATGCTGATTTTACCTCATTATGGCTCTTCAGTTCTTGATAAAATTTCATTAAGTTCAAAATCCGATGATGAATCTGATGATGAACTGCTGGAATAATTAAATAGAAAACTTTATTTTATTTACTTTCTATATTTTTTAGTATAGCAAAAATTAATTTTTTGTAAAATATTTGGTGAAAATATGGAAATTAATGGCGTAGAAATTAAAGATAATTATGCAGAAGGTTTTGGAATTAAAGTAACTAGAATTTTAGTTACAGCAGCTACTAAAAGATTAGCTAAAATTGCAGCTACTGAAGCTACTGGATACGGAACTTCTGTTATTGGATGTCCTGCAGAAGCAGGTATTGACTGTTACGTACCACCAACTGAAACTCCTGACGGAAGGCCAGGTTATGTAATTATGCTCTGTCAAGGATTCAAAAAACAATTAGACCACGAACTCCTTGAAAGAATAGGTATGTGTATTTTAACTGCACCAACTACTGCAGCATTCAATGTTCTTGATGACGCTGATGAAGAACTCAAAACTGGTTTCAAATTAAAATTCTTCGGTGACGGATTTGAAGATGAATTAGAAATCGACGGTAGAAAAATGCATTCTATCCCAATTATGTCTGGTGATTTCTTAGTAGAATCTACTTTTGGTTTCAAAGCTGGTGTAGCTGGTGGAAACTTCTTTATCTTAGCTGAAAATCAAATGGCTGGTGTAATGGCTGCTGAAGCTGCTGTTGATGCTATTTCAGCTGTTGAAGGTGTAATCACTCCTTTCCCTGGAGGTATGGTTGCTTCAGGTTCTAAAGTAGGTTGTAACAATTACAAATTCTTAAATGCATCTACCAACGAAAAAAATGTGTGTAACTTTAAAAGACAAAGTTGATTCTGACATCAGAGAAGATGCTAATGGTGTATTTGAAATCGTTATTGATGGTATTGATGAAGAATCAGTACGTGCTGCAATGAAAGCAGGTATTGAAGCAGCATGTAATGTTCCTGGAGTATTAGAAATCGATGCTGGTAACTTCGGTGGAAACTTAGGAGCTTACAAAATCAACTTACAAGATTTATTCTAAGGGTATTATCCCTTTTTTCTATTTTTTATTTTAATTTTCTTATTCTTGGATATTTACTCGTTTTTTAAAAATTGCTCTTACTTTGAAATATTGTTTTCAAATCCAAGTGAAATTATATATTTAACATGGAATATAAGATATTTTGGAGCATGTAATGGTGTTATTGCATGCTCTGTGTTTGCAGATATGTGGTATGAATATTGATGCAAATTCTCGGGTTAGTTTTTTTTGTGATACAAAAAGAGTTCAGTTAGGTATTAACACAGCTGGACATACTTTTTGTATTTGGTTAAAATCCATAATCTGACCTTTTAACACTTTAAAACTGGTTATGTGTCCATTTTTATATGGGCACTACTTCTATTTTTAAATTTTAAAATTAAAAAGAATTATTAAATACAATTTTTAAATGTATATCTGATTGGTGATTTTTATGGATCCTATAGATATGACTGTTACAGATTTAAATTGTGAATATTTAGGTTTATCAAGACTTTGTTTAATGGAATCTGCCGGAAAATCTCTCGCAGAAGAAGTTGGAAAAATAGCTGTTTATACATTTTCAAAACCTGTTAAAATAATTATTTTCACAGGATCTGGAGGAAATGGTGGAGACGGTTTTGTAGCAGCAAGATATCTTTTAAACAGAGGATATGATGTTGATATTTATATGTTAAAAGATAAAAACGGAATTCATTCAGCTGAAGCTAAAACTAACTATGAAATACTTGAAAACATGAAACCCCGCTTTTCTCATTTGACAGTTCATAATCTAAATACAATTGAAGATATTGATAACTGTGAAGTAGCAAATAGTGACAGCTTTTCAGAGTTTATCATTATAGACGGAATTTTGGGAACTGGCATTAATGGTAAATTGAGAGAAAACATTAAAAGAGCTATTGAAGTTATAAACAGTTCCAATGGCCTGACAATTAGTGTTGATGTTCCGTCTGGTCTTGACCCGTTAACTGGCCAGATACATGATGTAGCAGTTAAACCCCAGTATACTGTAAGTTTTCATAAAGTAAAAACAGGAATTCACAAGGCAGGCGAAGAAAAAGTTGGGGGAATTGTAACCTGCGATATTGGAATTCCTATTGAAGCAGAATACTTTATAAATCATGGGGACATGATTAAACTTAATAAAAAGATCTTTAAAATCACACAAAGGAAATAATGGTAAAGTTTTAATTGTTGGTGGCAGTAAAGAGTATTCAGGGGCTCCAAGTATTGCAGGACTTGCAGCTATTGGTGCAGGGGCTGATTTGGTCTATGTTGCAGCTCCTGAATCTGCACTTTGGCTATTTCAACACATCCTGATTTGATTGTAAACTCACTAAAAGGAGATTACTTAACTACAGAACATACAGAAGAAATTTTGGAAATAGCTGAAAAGGTTGATGCTGTTTTATTAGGTCCTGGAGCAGGCATCAATGATGAAACTGGAAAACTGTTAAATATTTTGGCCAGTAAAATTAAAAAACCATTAGTTTTAGATGCAGATGCTCTAAAGCAGGTTAAACCTCAAATTATTAAAAATAGGGATGATGTAATTTTAACTCCTCATATTTTTGAGTTCAAGTCATTTTTGGCAAAGACATTAAATTAGATTTGGACAGCTATGATTTTGCTGAAGTTGATGAAAACATCTCTGAGTTCCAGCAGGTTGTAAAACAAATCAGCGGTGCAGTTGTAGTTAAGGGAGCAATAGATTTGGTGATTCAGAAAAATAAATTTAAACTTAATAAATCTGGAAATCCAGGAATGACTGTTGGAGGAACAGGTGATGCATTAGCGGGAATAGCTACTTCATTATTATCCAAAGGCCTTAATGCATTTGATGCAGCTACTTTAGCTATTTTTATCAATGGTCTTGCAGGAGATGAAGCATATCTGGAAAAAGGTTATGGATTTGGAGCTACAGATGTAGTTTCACATATTGGAAAGGTAATTAAGGGATAATATGGATTATGTTAAAGGTATTTTTTAAAAACAGGCCTAACAGATTCATAGCTGAAGTTGAAGTTGACGGAAAAATTGAAATAGCTCATGTGCCTAATACCGGAAGATGTAAAGAGCTTTTGGTTGATGGTGCTGCAGTTTATCTTAAACCTTCTGATAATCCGAAAAGAAAAACCAGATTCACGCTTCATTTTGTTGTAAACAAAGGGGAGCTGGTGTCACTTTACTCGCAGGAAGCCAATGGTATTGTGTATGATGCAATATTAGATGGCAAAATAAAAGAGCTTCAGGGTTATTCATATCACCAAAGGGAAAAACAGGTTGATGATTCAAGAATTGATATATACTTAGCTAATCAGGAAGATGACTGCTGTGGAAGGGAGTTTTTAGTTGACAGCTGCTATATTGAAGTTAAGGGAGTAACTTTAATAGTTGACGGTGAGGCAAGATTTCCTGATGCACCAACTGAACGGGGAGCAAAACACTTAAAAAGAATTAATTAAACTTAAAAATGATGGAAATCGTGCTGTAGTATTTTTCTTAATCCAGCATCCTGCAGGCAATGATTTCAGACCTAACTGGGAAAATGATCCTAAGTTTTCCCAAACTTTAGTTGAAGCTGAAAATGCAGGTGTTGAAATACTTGTCTATAAATGCAATAATACTCTTGAAGGTATTGAATTAGTTCCTAAGTCTTTAGATTATGATTTAAATGCACTAAAAAATAAGTAAATTATCATGTTTATCATTACTAAAGTAAATTTCTAGTGTTTCATTTTATTTAAAAAAAATTGTTTAACAAGATTCGTGTAGCACTATAATTACATAAAATAAAAATATAAATATTTCTACTTTATTTTAGCTAATGTTTCTCCGATAGCTTCATTAATTACTAAAGTAGCTAGATTATCGTAGTCTGTCTGGCTTTTGTTAATTAAAACTAAATTTTTGCCTTTGAAATAATTTATAAGTCCTGCTGCAGGATATACGACAAGTGATGTTCCACCAACAATTAAAGTATCTGCAGACATAATGTATTGGGCTGATTTATTTAAAATATTCATATCCAGTGCTTCTTCGTATAAAACAACATCAGGTTTTATAATTCCTCCGCAGGTACAGTGAGGGATACCTTCACTTTCTAAAATAAAGTCCAGATTATATTCTTTTTTACATATTTCACAGTAATTTCGATAAACACTTCCGTGAAGCTCCAATACGTTTTTGCTTCCTGCTTTCTTGTGTAGGCCATCAATATTTTGCGTAATGATGGTTTTAGTTTGCCTTCCTTTTCTAATCTGGCCAGAGTATAATGTGCAGGATTAGGCTCTGCTTCTGGAAAAATTAAACAGTCTTTATAATAGCTAAAAAACTCTTCGGTATGTTCTAAGTAATAGCTATGTGAAACTAATCTCTCAGGTGTATCGCCATATTTTTCCAGGCTTTTAAAAATTCCGGATTCACTTCTGAAATCAGGAATTCCACTTTCAGTTGATACTCCTGCACCTCCAAAAAATACAATATTGTCTGAAGCATATATGATCTCTTGTAGTTTTTCTATTTTGTTCATAGTATAGCATTATTTACTATGTAATATATAGTTTTCAGTTAATTTTATAATTTATAAAGATTACATATATTAAATAAGTTGAATTATTTTAAATTCAACTTTTCTGTGGAGTGGGTTAAAATGAGAGAGTTATTTGAGAAAATGATTGATGAATCAATGGCTGCTCAAAGAGCCGACATTGACACAATTAAAAAAAAAAAAGAGGGACTGATTTTAAAATAAAAGATGCAGAACCTTATGTTAGAGTAGCATCAAAAATGGAGGCTATTGATAATCAGGCTCAAAGTGTGTTTGATTTACATGTAAATTCTGTTAAAACACATTTTGATACATTGTGCAGTCTTACAGATACTGTTATACCTGAAGATGATCCTTTTGTTGAGCATTATCAAACTCCTCCTGTTCTTGAGATATTAACTGAAGAAGATGCTGGTTTTTCAGATAGCTTAGATAAATTTATAGATAAGATAGCTTCATGTGAAGCATTAATTGGAAAAGAAGTTATAAGACGTTATGGAGGTTTTTATGGTCCTACATGTGTTGTTGATTTTGCTTTAATTCCTGGAAGTACAAGTAATGTTGTTAATCAAATACTGTTAGAAACAGATATTCCTGAAAATCATAAGCAAGCTATTTTAGCTGCTAAATCATGGGGTATGAATACTTCTTATGGTGTTGGGGAAGCTTTTGCTAATGCTTTGGAAGGCGGTTCAACAGCTGCCGAAGCAGTTAGTGAAGAAATAGCTACATTACAAAACATATATAAAAACCCAATTGAAGCCCAAGGCCAGCTTATGGATAATGCGGGTCACTCTTCTTTTGATGTAAGAAAATATATGAATTCCTATAAGAAAAAATGAGAAGTACAGTTATTGCAGCAATGGGAGATGATGTCCATTATGGTAATATTTTAACTGTTCCTGCATACTGTGTAGGCGATATTGCTCATCATATTTCTCAGTCAACATTCAATATGTGTAAGGATGACATGACGATGGGAATTATTGAGGCTACAACAGATGTTATTGAAACATCATTAAGAGATAATTTAGACAATTTTAAAAGCGTATTTGATGTATTGTCACTTGCTACTGGTTCATCAGCATGTGCAACTGAGTATATTCTTGAACTGGATGGTTTCAATGCAGTTATGATTGTTGATTTATTGACTAAACGTTTCCATAATTTTGTTCAGCAGTTTCCAACAAGAGGTGCTGCTGCAGAGCTGCACAACTGTGACTTTATGGACATGATTTACAGAGGTTGGGGATTTTTAGACAAAGCTAGAAAAGGAAGAGCTTCTGAATCAGGCATATTAAAACCATTAGTTTCTGGTTTTGAAGTTAATTTAAATTCTGTTGAAGAAAATGAAGTGATTATGAACCCTCAAAGGTATGCATATCCGGCATGTGCAATTTCTGTAAGGTTCTCTTCTTTAATGAGATTGGCAGATTATCCTTGTTTGCTTACCAGTGAACCAATAACTGCAACTATGATGACAAATATCATGGCTCTTAATAAAGAAGATGCTGGATCTCCAGTTAAAGGTTGTAAGAATTGTGCGTCTGCTTCATTAATTGATTTCAGACATGATTTCTGTCAGTGGAAAGATGCAGTATAAAGTAGGTGTGTTATATGGCGCCATGCGGTATTGGAAAAAAATTCATTGCTGAATTGCTTGGAACATTTTTCTTAGTATTTTTTGGAACAGGTTCTGCAGTTATCACATTGATGATATCAGAATCAGTTAATCCAAATAATGTGGGCATTGGAATTTTAGGCGGTTTGGGAGATTGGATAGCTATTGCACTGGCATTTGGTTTAACTGTAATGGTTTGTATCTATCTTTTTGGAAGAATTTCAGGAGCTCATTTAAATCCTGCAGTTACAATTGGATTGCTGCTTAGTAAAAATATTTCTTTAGCAGATTCTGTGTATTATATTGTAGCTCAGATAATCGGAGCTTGTTTCGGAAGTTTAGCAGTATTTTTATGTTTAGGAATGCCTTCAGTAGTTGTTGGAGGTTTAGGTGCAACTGCTCCCGGCATGGGTGTAAGTTATTTACAAACAATATTTGCGGAATTTATTGGAACTTTCTTTTTAGTGCTTGTAATAATGGGTGTTGCTGTTGATAAAAAAGCTACTCCTAATTTTGCAGGTTTATCTATTGGTTTTACAGTAACTGCAGTTATTATCTTTTTAGGACCATTTACTGGAGGTTCTATAAATCCTGCACGTACATTTGCTCCTTATTTGATGGATTATTTGGTTGGCGGAATAAATCTTTGGATGTATTTCCCAATTTATTTAATAGGTCCAATTGCAGGAGCTATTGCTGCAGCATTGGTATATACTTATTTGGCTAAAGACAATGATGTTTGTGAAATACCTGGACCATTTAATTAGTTGCTATTAGTTTATAGTAACTAATTTTTTTTTTTTTTAAAAAAGTAATTTAAGATAGCTGTTAAGCTATCTGTTAAGTTTTTTGATAGTTTGCAGCCTGCAAACCGTGGTATTTAATCATACCTTCAACTTCTCTTTGATCAGTTTCTTTATCTTCAAAAGTAATTTGTTCAATACTGTGTAAGCTGAAAGGAGATTCTCTGGTTAATGGTGCAATGGAACCTTTAAAGAGTTTCATTGTAACTTCACCACTTACTCTTCTTTGCATATGGTCAATAGCTTGATCAATATCTTCTCTTAAAGGTTCTTGCCATAATGCTCTGTATACTAAATCAGCATAAAGTGTACTCATGTACTCTGCAAATCTTAATTCATCAGTAGTAAGCACTAATTCCTCTAATGCCTGGTGAGCTGAAATCAGTAATTTAGCACCTGGAACTTCATAGGTTTCCCTACTTTTAAGTCCGATCATTCTGTTTTCAATAGTATCTACTCTACCAATACCATTTTCACCAGCAATTTTATTAGCTTCTTTAATAATGTCAATAAGGGGCATCATTTCTCCATTTATAGCTACTGGAATACCTTCTTCAAATTCAATAGATACTTTTTGAGGAGTGTCAAGTGCATCTTCAGCAGAAGCAGTCCATGCATAAATTTCTTCAGGAGGTTCATTTGCAGGATCTTCTAAAATATCCCCCTCAATGGATCTTCCCCAAATGTTTTCATCAATACTGTAAATTTTATCAGAGTTTAATTTGATGCCTTTTTCAGCAGCATAAGCTTGTTCTTCAGTTCTTGTTAAGTTTAATTCTCTGATTGGTGCAATAATATCTAAATCAGACATAGCTAAAATAACAGCTTCAAATCTGAATTGATCGTTTCCTTTTCCAGTACATCCGTGTGCAATAGCTGTTGCTCCTTCTTTTTTGGCAATATCGATAATTTTTGAGCAATTAAAGGTCTTGCAAGTGCAGTACTTAATGGGTATCCTTCATATTCTGCATTTGCTTTTTTATTCCTCTAGCTATGTATTCATTTGCAAATTCTTCTTTAGCATCAATAGTGTAGTGTTTATAGCCGCCTATTTCTTTTTTGCCATTTTTTCAGCTTTAGCTATTTCTTCGTCGCCTTGTCCTACATCTACACATGCAGTAATAACTTCAACATCATATTTTTCTTCTAATAATTTAACACAAACAGAAGTGTCTAATCCACCACTGAATGCAAGAACTACTTTGTCCATTTGATCACCATAATAAATATTATAAATTAATTTCTATTTTTAATAGTATTTAATATTAATTTAAAATCAGTGTTTGTAATTTATCAGTTAATTTTGTAATTTATTTTTTGTTGTTTGTTGCAAATTTGTTTTATATTTTTAAAATCTAATTTTTTTCCATTTTAGAAAATTATTTTGATTTTTTTTAATTAAATAATATGGGAAGTGTCTTATTATATTGTTTCATTAATTAAAAAGTATGTTTAAGAAAAAAAAATTATTTATTATATTAAGTTAAAATAAATGTAAAAAATATTTGATATGTGGGAATATGAACAGAAGAAAAAAACTGATTATACTTATCCTTATTGTATGTATTATTGGGATATTTGCATTTGTAGGAAGTTTATTTTTAGGAGGTCCTAGTCTGGCTTCAGGTGATAAAAACATATTGGTCCTGGCTAAAGTGACAAAGATGAACAGCCTGGTGGCGGTGTAGATATGGCATACATGGTTAAACTGGAAAATGGAACTATAGCTAATTATACTCCTGTATATCCTGGTGGAATGACTCATCCTACAAAACAAGCTTTAGGTGGTCTTGAAGGGCCAATGCGTCTTCATGACTGTCTGTGGGATGGCCCGGAACAGGGTATGGAATATGCAAAGGAAATTGTAGAAGCTAATACTGGAATGCATGCTGATGCAGTAGTAATTATATATGATGACGGATTGGATGCAATTATAGATTCAATTAGGCCACTTAAAGTTGACGGGGTTGAAACGGATCTTGGTGCAACAGATATTGTAAGACAAAATGATAATTACTCTGGATATCATGGAAGGGATGATGGAATAACTGGAAATATGTCTGGGGGGATGCTGTAATGGTGTTAGTTAAAGCACTTTCTGAAGCATCTAAAGATCCAGTTAAGAAAAGTACAATGACCCGAGTGGCTTTGGAAGAATATTCTAAAGGAAACATTGTAATGTCTCCAAGCGGTTCTTTTGTAAAATTACTGACTACAAAAGGGTTTGAAGGTCTTTCATAATTAAATTGAAAAACCTGATTTTCTAATTTTTTGCTTTCATTAATATTTTTATCAATATATAAACAAGAGTATAACAAAATAATTATATTATAACAATATTAAAATTAAAGTAATGTAAAAATATTTGAAAGTGATGTAAATATGAATAGGCGAAATAAAATAATCATAATACTTGTTATTGTAATTATTGTGGGAATTGTGGCAGTTATAGCAAATTCATTTTTAAGCACTCCTACTTTAACATTAGGTGATAAAAATATATTGGTTTTAGCTGTTGATAAAAAATGAACAATCTGGAGGTGGTTTGGACATGGCATTCATGGTTGAATTAGATAATGGTACTATAGCTAATTATACTCCTGTATATCCTGGTGGAATGATTCATCCTACAAAACATGCTCTTGGAGGTCTTTCAGGACCTATGATGCTTCATGACTGTTTGTGGGATGGTCCGGAACAGGGTATGGAGTATGCAAAGGAAATTGTGGAATATAATACTGGAATGCATGCTGATGCAGTAGTTATTGTATATGATGATGGTTTGGATGCAATTATAGATTCAATTAGACCACTTAAAGTTGATGGGGTTGTAACTAACCTTAGTTCAGTAGATATTGTTAGACAAAATGATAATTATGCGGGATATGCTGGCAGAGATAGTGGAATAACTGGAAATATGTCTCGTGGGGATGCGGTATTGGTGTTAGTTAAAGCACTTTCTGAAGCATCTAAAGACCCAATTAAAAAGGACACAATGATTAAAGTAGCTATAGATGAATATTCTAAAGGAAACCTTGTAATGAGTCCTGAAGGTTCTTTTTTTGTAAAACTGATGGCTACAAAAGGTTTTGAAAGTCTTTCATAAAAAAAGATTATTTTGAATTTCTTTGTTAAATTTAATAAAAAATAGTTTGACAGAAGAGAACTCTTAATTGGGGTCTTATAATTGAGGTTGAAAAGTTATACGGGTTTTACATTTAAGAAAAAATCCCCCAATTAAGAGTTAGAGATTCAAAAGTATATTGGTACTTTTTTCTCTCTACTATTTATTTAGTAGGTTATAGTATATAAAAGTTTAGGTATACCTAAAACTTATTAATAAATCATTTTTCGTACAAAATTTAATTAATTTTGAGTATGTGGGATTTCCTTTTAAAGTATTTTTTATTACCAATAACTATTAATTTTCTTTTTAGCTCTGGTAATTGCCACATTAAGTCTTCTTAAATCTTTTAAAAATCCAATATTTCCATTTTCATTACTTCTTACAGTTGAAATGATTATAATTTCTTTTTCACGACCCTGAAAACCGTCTACACTTTTTACTTCAATGGGGATTTTGTCCTGGATTAAATTGACTTGGTCGGCATAGGGACTTATAATTCCAATATCCTTTGGATTTATTCCAGTTCCCAGGTAAAATTTAGCTATTGAAGTAGCAATGTCTGCTTCGCTTTGGTTGATAATGGATTTGGAATCTTTTAAATGTTTTTCTTCATTGTTTTTTAAATTAGACGTGTCAATGAATAATAGAGGTTTCAAATTGTTGTGCAGCTGTTTTTCAACATCACTTTCTTTTAGACGGGACAACTCTTCCAAATCAATAATTTCGTCAAGATTTATATTATCAACACTGGAATCGCTTTTCAGATTGCCATTGTAAAATTCTAAATTTGGAAACTTCATTAAAAAGCTATTCATTCTATACTGAACATTCAGTAAACTTGATTTATTGGGATATTTTTTAATTAGCTCTTCAAATAAGGTTTTTTCAAGAAAATGTGCTTTTTTACTTATTATCGTTGGGGGCAATTGTTTATGATCACCTGCAAGAATAAATCTTCTGGCCTTGGATAATGGAATTAAAATGCTTGGAATTGTTGCCTGGGACGCTTCATCTACAATTACTACATTAAACTTTGTTCTGACTATTTCTTCAATAGCTGCTGTAGAGTTGGTTGATAAAATAATGTCACTGCTGTTAATAATGTCTTTAACTATTTTGTTTTCAAGTTTTTTAATTTTGTAATGAATCTCACTAATTTTTTCATTTTCTAAAAGCCAGTTAGCCATTGATTCCATTTTGGAAGAACTTATTCCACGTCCACCTTTGCCTTTTGATGCATTATAAAGAATATCTGAATCACTAAATCCTCTGCGATATTGGGGAGTTGGTTTGGTGAATCGGTCTCTTGTTTCGCTTATTTGTTCTATCCTTTTGTAATTTTTATTAATTTTACAGGTCAATTGATGATTTTCAGATTTATAAGCCAGAGAATATGCGATATTTTCTTTTGAAACTCTTTGAGGATGGCCTAATCTTGTAATTTTTAATTTTTTATTTTGGGATAGTCTGTCTAATATGTTATCAACTGCACTATTGCTTTCAGCTGTAACTAAGACTTTATTGCTCTGCCTTACTTCCTGTTGGATTAACTCAACTAATGTTCTTGTTTTTCCTGTTCCAAAAGGACCGTGTATTAAAAAGAAATTTTCAGTATTTACTGCATTTCTAACAGCATTTTTTTGAGACTCATTAAGGGATTTGTCTATAAAATCAATATATTTTTCTTTCTTGTTTTCTTTAGGGTCTCTTTTTTTTCAAGGAGTATTCAAGAGCATTTTTCCCTTTTGTGTTTAAATGCATTAGGTTATCTTCCATTCGTCTGAAAGTAACATCATTTGCATATAAATCAATTCTGACTTTCTTTTTAAGAGTCCATTTTGGAATTGATTTTTCAAAAGCTACTTTAATAAATCTGGCACCTTTTTCAACAACTGTTCCGGTTAAATCGCTTCTTAAAGGATAACCTGTACTAATTAGAACCATGTCTCCAACACTAATTTCTGTTTCGATTTTTTCAGACCTTCCGAACTGTACAATTTGAGAACCCAACTGTTTTCCTAAATATTTTCCTTTTACTTTATTGATGGCTCTTCCTAATGATTCTCTTTTCTTTGGAGACAAATTTTTTATTTCATTAGTCATTAATTCGATTTCAGCGTCTCTTTCATAGTTTATAAGCTTGATTAACTGTTTGATATATTTTTTCAATTTTATCCCTTAAATTATACTTTGTGTTATAATATAAATAAAAGTTTTAAAGTAAATATTAAGTAATGAATTTTGAAGTACTTGATGATTTTAACGGTTTGGAAATGGGTTTCATTTCAAACAATTCTGGGGGCTATATCTCTAAAAATAAATATCTTTTTGAAAAAATAGAATTGACTCATTTAAATCAATTTATTTTAGAACAATCTGTTTTTGGAACACCTATATTTAAATTGGGAAGTGGTGGAGTAAATATTTTAATGATTTCCGGAATTCATGGTAATGAGCTTCCTTCACAATTGGCCAGTTTAAGGTTATTAAATGAATTAATCAATACTAAATTAGAGAACACTGTTTATATTATTCCATTTGCAGCTCCAAAAGCTACTATGAATAATGAAAGAACTTTAAATTCAAGAGATTTAAACAGGTCAGCACATATTAAAAATTCATTAAGTAATTTAATCATGCAGGCTATTGATGAGTTGGATGTTAATTTTGTTGGTGATTTTCATTCAACAGCTAAAAATAGTAATCCTGGATTTGAATCAGTATTTTCAAGCAGAAATCCTTCTCCAGAAAGCTGTTTAATAGCCAATTATATTTCAGCACAAATGGGGAGTAAAGTAATCAGCTTTGAATTTGCAGGAAAAATTTACAAAGGAGCAGTTGAAGATGTTTGCAATTTAAAAGGAGTTCCTGCAGTTACTGGTGAGGTTTTATCTCCATTTGCTTTAGTTGGAAAAGGCAGTGATGAAAAATCTTTAATGCAAATGAAAAGTTTTTTTATCTTATTTTGGAATTTTTTTAAAAAATAATGATTCAGTGCCTTTAATTTAGATTGTTATTTTCATTTTCAAATAAACTATTTTTTTAAATACTTTTCAAATGCTATCGCTATTAATTTGTAATATTAACTTATAATCTAAAGTTAAGGTGATTTTTTGTCTTCATATAAAGGACACACAATATTTGCATTGGTTTTGGCTTTAATGTTTTTTAATAATCCTCTAATTATTGCATTAAGTGTAATTGGTGCCAATATTCCTGATTTTGATCATAAATTTAAAAAAGACAATGTCTATAAGATGATTATTTTGGGATTGATAGTGTTTATATCTCTTTATATCTTAAAATTGCCTTATTATTTAGGTTTAATAATAGTATTTTTAGGAACTGTCTTTTATTTTTCCCAGCACAGAAGTTTCACTCACTCTATTTTCGGTGTACTTACATTAACTGCGACAGTTTCTTTAATACTTATTTGGGCCTATGAAATTCTTATGGATATAACAATAATTCCTACATCTTATTTGTTTATGGCTATTCTGATAGCTCTTTTAAGCTTTTTATTCCTGAATAAGAAACTGCTCTTAATATTCTTGCCATTATTTTTCATTAGTTTATTTTTATTTGGAACACTAACTGTAAATTATGTTGAAATAGCTGTAGGATTGTTTTTAGGATTATTAAGTCATATTGTTCTGGATTCATTCAGTCCTTCCGGAATAAAGTTATTTGCCCCATTATCTTCTAAAAAGTCCCATAAACAATTTGGAACTTTATCTATATTACTTTTGCTCATATTAGCTATTTATTTAAGAAGGTTTGAAATAATCATGTTGATGCAATACTTTTTTTCCAAATATTTATTTTTCATAATGTGGGATTTATTTGATTAAATTAGTTTCTTTTAATATCTTTTTTTAATTGCTAATAATAGCTTTGATATTCCATATAAAACTGGTAATTCTATTAAAGGTCCAATTACCAGTCCAATTAATATTAATTGACTTTCAGGAAATGAATTTGCTGCAATAGCTGGGGCTAATGGAGAATTTCGAGCTAAAGTGGTCATTGTCAGACTTGTATAATTTTCATAATTAAATTTCATATTTTTAGCTACTATAAAATCTAAGATAAAATTTATGATAAAAAACAAGATTAATGGAATGAATATTAATAAAATTGAGTTTAAATTATTAAAAACAACTTCTCCTTCGCTATGAATATTCCAAATACTGCAATAGCTAGAAATATTGTCTGATACTTTGAAAAAAGTTGGGTTATTTTTTCATTTATTTTTGTTTTGTTTTTTAAGATGTATTTTGTTAGCTGTGCTAAAATAAATGGGATTACAATAACAATTAAAATTGAGTAAGCTAATTCATAATAATTCATGGAATTGCTGGTTGAAAAGAAGATTATTAGATATATTGGCAGTAATACAATCTGAAGTATTAAATTTATTGGAAGTATTGAAAAACTTAAATTTAAATTTCCTTTTGCCATTTTTGTAAATACTAAGTACCAATCAGTACATGGGGTTAGTATAAGCATAAAAAACCCGATTAGAATATCTATATTTCCTTTTAAAAATAGAACTCCCAGAAAATATCCTAGAAGCGGTGTCCAGATAAAGTTAATTATTAGGCTTGTGGATGTGAATTTAACATTTTTAAAGCTATTTTTTAAATCTTTAAGTGGAACTTCCAGAAACAGCCCATATAACATTAAACATAAAAATAAAGTTATTAAAGATCCACTATTGGCTGTTAAAAGAGGGATATTACTTAATCCAAGTCCTAACAGGATGGCTAAAAAGATTATTGCCGGTTCACCTTTTTCTAAAATTTCCATTTACATCACTTTTTTAGGCGTATCTAAATTTTTGTATTTGTTGTTATTAAATCTTTCTACTTTAAAAATGAGCTTTATGATTTGTTTAAGTGATTATGTATGTGATGTAAATTTTTTTAGATTAATTGTAATTATTTTTAAATAATTTGGGAAAAATTTATAGTTAATTTTTGTTTATCAATTATTTTCTTAAATTTGAATAATTTTTTATTGCTTCAAATTTAAATGCATACATTTATAATAAATAATCATGATAATTAATAATTGTTTATGTAGTCAATTTTATATTTTATTATTTTGACTTTTTAATCTACGAAATGGAGCTTATTTAATGTTTTTAACTAGACTAGGTTATGGGATTATTTATTTCTTAGACCTTATTTATGAAATACTTAAAGCAACCTTTGATGTTGCGTTTAATGGAATTATGAGACAAAATATTGATCCTGTAGTTGTAGAAATCGAGACAGTTTTAGAGAGACCTGTTTCTCAAACAATTTTGGCTAACAGTATTTCTTTAACTCCGGGAACTTTGTCAGTTGATTTGGATTCTGAAAATAACATTATTAAAGTAGCTGCTATTTCTCCAAGAAGTAAGGAAGATATTATTCCTTTTGAACCATATATAAAGAAGATGTTAGAGTAGTTTTCTTTATATGTTTAAATAATTGTTGAGTGGGATAGTAATGGACATATTATTTATTTCAAAATATTTTGTGGTTATTGCATCAATGATAATGATGCTTGCTGCGTTAAGGGCAAGTGCTTATAAATCTACAACAATGGGGCTTTTAAGCAGTTCTGTTGTAGTTGTAGCTTTTGCATTATCTTTACTTGTTGTTGGGGATATGTATGACATATCATTCTTTAAAGATATTTCATTAGCTTTAGTGCTTTTTGGATTTATAGGGACTGTTGCTTTTTGCTGTTACACAAGGGGAGATGACTAATGTTTGCAGTTGAGTTGATTCAGTCTATTCTTCTTATTATTTCAGCTATTTTAATGATAATATCTGCAATTGGATTTTTAACCCTGGATAAAAATATGAATAATTTGATTTATGCAAGAATTCATATTGTTGGTGTTTTTGATGTTGCATTTATTATAGCAATGATTGGGTTGCAACAATATCTTTTAGCAGGTATTTATTTAGTTATAGCACCATTTACAGCACATGCAATAGCTAATGCTTTTTATAACTCAGAAGATAAAGTAAATAATTTAAAAAATAAAGAAGTGGAAGTTGAAAGTTCAGACGATGAAAATCCGTTTGTTCATAATATAAATAAAGTTAAAGAAATGGAAAATAAATCAGATGAGAGTAATGAGGATAGTATTAAATTTTCTATTTCTACATTAGAGATTAGTGAGGATGAATAAGATGTTAAGTATTATATTAATGATTATTACAGTTTTAAGTGCGATTCTTGCTCTTATTCAAAAGATTTGTTAAAAGCAGCAATTTTAACAGGATTTTCTGGTGGTGCTCTTGCAGTGCTTTTCCAACTTTTACTTGCTCCGGATGTTGCTTTAACACAAGCTATTGTTGGTGCAGCTATTGTTCCTGTATTTTTAGCATTGGCTGTTAAGAAAACACAAAGGGATGGTTCCTAATGGCATATATGCAATTAGCAGCATTATTTACTGCAGGAGCATTGGTAGTTGTTGGTCTTTTTTGCAGCTATTTTCATTGATAATATTGTAAAGAAAATAATTGGTATTAGTTTTATTGAAGAAGGTGCAAATTTATTTATTATAGCTATTGGATACAAACCTGGAGGAGTAGTTCCAATTTTGATGCCTGGAATGTCTCCGTCATGGTTTGCTGTAAACTCTGCTTATCCATTGCCTTTTGGATTGGTACTTACCAGTATTGTAATCGGTGCAAGTACATTGGCTGTAATGTTGGCTCTTGTAATGGTTATTTACAAGAAATATGGAACTTTTAGTACAAAAGTACTGTTGGCTGATACATCTAAACAGGAGGAATACGATGAGTAACTATTTGATTCCTCTTATGGTAGTAGTTCCTATGCTTTGTGCAATACTTGTAAATGCTTTTGCTAAATTTAATAAATCTATTAAAGTATTAACATTTGTAGTTGCTATCTGTTTACCGATTATTCCATTGCTTTCCAATTATGGATTGCACTTCTTTGGAGGATATACTCCGATGTTGGATAATGCAACTGGTGTAATTTATCATCCGGCTATTACTTATGCTTTTGACATGCTGCAACAGATATTCATAGTGGCAGTAGGTTTAATAACATTTTTAGTAGCTTTTATTTACTTGTCAAAATATAAAAAAGCATCCGGACAGTATTTGTTCTTATTGTTCATGGGTACAGCATCTGTAACTGCATTAATGCTTACTGATGATATATTTAACATGTTTGTATTCTTTGAGATACTTGCATTGGTTCAAGTAGGTATTGTAATTGCGTCTCCTATGGATTACAGTTATGAAATGGCTCTTAAATATATGATTTTAGGATCTATTGGAAGTCCGATAATGCTTTTAGGAATCGGATTCTTACTTGCAAGTACTGGTAATATTAACATTTCTGATATAATTGTGGCTCTTCACAATGGAACTTTAAGTTATACCTCCCCAGTATTTTTAATGTCATTTGCTTTAATATTCTTCGGATGGTTATATGCTTCAGGTTTGCCTCCGTTCCATATTATAAAATCCGGAATGTACAGTAAAGCAGAACCTCATGGTGCAGCTTTGCTTCAAACATTTACGGTTATTTCAATGATTTCCATTGTATTGATAATGTTTAGAATATTCCATGAATTGCCAATATTTGAACTGTTATTGGTTTTGTTTTCAGTATTGGCTATGATTCTAGGTGTTTCACTGGCTTTAACTCAAACAGACTTCAGAAGAATGATCGGTTATTTGGCAGTTGGTGAGCTTGGTTTTATCGGTTTAGGTATTGGTCTTGGAACTCAATTTGCAATTACTGCAGGTCTTTTCCAGGCACTTAATGAAATAATTACTACTGCATTATTATTTATAGGATTCGGACTTATTGCTTATGTAACTAAAGAGGAAGACACCCGTAAATTGGGAGGATTGCTTGCTTATCATCCGAAAGTTGGTTTAATGCTTTTATTTGGTGGTTTGGCAATGGCTGGTGTTCCTCCATTCAGCGGATTCCAAAGTAAATTAATGCTTGTTCAAGCTTCATTAAGTTGCGGATATCCGGAATTATCCATTCTTGCGGTTATAGTAAGTATAGCTACATTTGTTGTATTTGTTAAAACATTTTATGGAATGTTTTTAAGACCAAAACCAAAAGGTTTGGAAGTCCCTGACAATGAGGTTCCTAAATCCGCTGTATTTGCAATGGTTGTTTTATTGGCTTTAATTATTATATTGGGTCTTTGCCCAGGTCTTGTTACAAATGGAATTTATGAGTTTGTAGGAGGTATTTTATGAAACTTTATGATCAAATTTTCAATGTTGTAAAGGATTTTAGAAAATTCTTTTCTCCAGGTCCTGTAACTAATGCAGATGTTTCTGGAAGTATTACATCTGAAATATTATTGATTGTTTCATTAGTGTTGACATGTTTATTATTGAGACATGTTCATATATTGCTTTCAGGGCTTGTTACTTTGATTGTTCTTGTTGTTTTTTAATAAAGAATATGCCATTAATTCCTAAATTTAAAATAGAGCAGGATGATTCATTGGATAAAATGATATTTTATGCAGTAATGGTGCTGGGAATAGTTGTGGTATTTGTTTACTGGGGTGGTAACCTTGTCTAACAGTATTAGAACTTTAGTTGCATCAGTAGTGACTGTATTATTTTCTATATCTTTATTTGATGCATTAGTTAACTTAAATAAAGTCATTGTTCCTGGTGTAAGTAATATTTACAATGCTTTAGGTACCAGCATATCTCCAAACTTAATTACTGTTGTAATTTTTGATTTTAGAGGTTATGATACCTTAGGTGAGTCTATTATATTACTGACTGCAGGTTTAGTTGTTTTACTTGTATTTGGTAGAGGAAGATTAGGGGTAAAGAAGAATGAGTCAGAATAGTGTGATTTTAAAGTTGATAGCTTTACCTATTGCAATTTTTGTATCATGTATGGGAATAATGACTATTTTGGGAGGACATATAACTCCTGGGGGTGGTTTCCAAGGTGGAGCTATGATTACTGCAGGTGTTATTCTATGTATTTTGGTGTATGGATTAGATAAATCCCCAATAAATTTTTCTCATAATTTTGTAGATATTGTAGAAAGTTTCGGAATTTTGGTTTATATTGGTCTTGGTCTTGTAGGTTTATTCTTTGCAGGTGCTTTCTTGTACAATGTAGGAACAGACCTTTCAGGAGTAGTTCCAGGATTTGTAAGAACAATTTTCCATTATCCTGATGTAACAAATGCAGGAATAGTCCCGTATTTAAATATAGTTGTTGGATTAAAAGTGTTTGTTGGTTTAAGTGCAATTGTTATAGCTTTCATGGGATTTAAAAAATTTGAAGAGGAAAACTGAGGTGAACATATGTTAAATTTAGGAGCGATAATATTTGGATTTTTATTTGGAGTTCTTATAGGTTCTCAAATTAAAACTAAATCTATGGATACACAGTTCACTTTAGCATCATTTGTAATAATTTTCATTGTAGGTTTAGTTTCTGCATGGCAATTAGGTCCGTTTCCATTTTACACAGATATGCCAATAGCTTCAGGATTTTTCTTTGCATTAATTGGTATTTTTGTAGGTAAATTATTATTCGGAAGAGGAGATTGAGGGGTTTATAATGTTTGTATCAACTAATACATGTGATGGAAAAGGAGAATGTATTAAACAGTGTCCTACAAAAGCTATTCGTTTAATTAATGGAAAAGCTTTAAGTTGCCTTACTTGTGGTTTATGTTATAAAAATTGTCCAAGTAATGCAATATTCATTAATAGCTATGGGGGTTATGTTGTAGACAGAGCCAAATGCAGCGGATGTGGGATGTGTATGTATAACTGCCCTATAGATAATATTAAAATTGAAGATGGGATTGTTTATGGTATTTGTTCACGTTGCGGAGTTTGTGAAGAAGCTTGCCCATCAAATTCCAGGATTGACAGCTTTAGATTAACTGAAGAAAAACAGTTGGAGTTTATAAAATCTTTAAGCAATGCATTACCAACATATAAAGGAGTACCTCATAAGCCAAAGTGAAACAACAGAGGTAACCAGAAGCTATTTCACAACAGATTATGACAGGTGTATTTATTGTGGAAGATGTGAAAAGTACTGTCCGACAGGTACAATCCAGGTAACTTTAGATAGGGATGAAGGTATTTGCAGTGATTGTGGACTTTGTAGTGATGTCTGTCCTAATGGCGCAATGAATAAAAACCACATTGTTAATAAAAGCACATGTACACTTTGTTTAAATTGTTTGAAAGCATGTCCTCATAATGCAATATCTATTGGGAAGTTTAAAATAAATGTAAATCATATTAATCAAAAACCGGAAGGTTCAATTATCTCTTGTATTAATTGCGGATTATGCGCTTAGTTTGTCTGAAAATGATTCTTTGAGATATGAAGATTCAAAATTAAGATATGATCCAACAGAAGATATTGGAGAAAATATACCAAAAGCACATAAAATAGCTATTGATTCTTGTTCGGTAGCTACATTAAAAGAAGATGATGAAATGCTTCTTGTTAATGAAATAACTGGCGAAGAACAAAACACACTTGCCGGATTTTGTGTATCCTGTGGAAACTGTGTTAAAGTCTGTGAAAATGATGCAAGGTTGTTTAAAGTAGCTACTTGGGATGGATCAATAACTGATGAATGTATTTCATGTGGAATATGTTGTGAAGTATGTCCTAAGGAAGCTATTACTCTACATAGAGGAACAATCTCTGTTGATTTAGATAAATGTATTTTATGTGAAAACTGTGGTGTGTACTGTCCAGTTAATGCAATTCCAAGAACTACTATGCATAAAAAAAAGAGATTGTTGATGGATTCTGTTTCATTGAACAGCAATTATGTATGCACTGTGGTTTGTGTTATGATATTTGTCCATATGATGCAATTAATAAAAATAATGGCAAATTTGAAGTAGATGAAGACAAATGTAAATATTGCGGAGCATGTAAAAACGCCTGTCCTGCAAATGCATTTATGTTTGAGAGAAATTTTAAAGATTCTATAGAGGAGATCTAAATGAGAAACATGCTTAAAATAGCACTGGAAGGAGCATTCACTAACTTTAAAAGAATATTTTTCGCAGCAGATAGAGTTACTGACATGGAAATGCGAAAACAGATAAGTACACTTTCTGTTAAACCGGCAAAAAAAGTAGATGAAGATGCCTGTATTGGTTGTGGAGGCTGTGCCAATGTTTGTCCAACCAATGCTATTGAAATGAAGAAATTAGCATCTCCGGTAAAATTGACTGACAGCTGGACAAAAACAGAAGTTCCTGAATTAAATTCGCTAAAATGTGTGGTATGTTATTATTGTCATGATTTCTGCCCTGTATTTTTATTATATGGTGAAAAAGGAACTATCCATCCAAATACTGTTGGAAATCAGGAAGTGGATGTTTCAGAACTTATTAATCAGCCAGTTAAAATATCTGATGATAAATTAAAAGTTATTTCACAGTATCTTTCAGATAAAACAATATTAAAAAATAGAGATGATTAAGGGGGATTATATGGGAATTAAATCATTTTCAAGAGCAAGAGCAATACATCTGATGTTGGTTTATACTGGTGGATGTAATGGGTGCGATATTGAGATTGTTAACTCTGTATTATCACCTAGATTCGATGCTGAACAGTATAAGGTTTTTCTTAACATGGAATCCTCGTGAAGCTGATGTTTTAGTAGTTACAGGTCCTGTAACTAAATTAAACAGAAAACCGTTGGAAGAAATTTATAAGGCTATCCCTGAACCTAAATTGGTAGTAGCTGCTGGAAGCTGTGCTTTAATGGGTGGAGTTTATAAGAATATTCATGGAGATATTCCTTCTGAAGAAATTGAAGGGCCTGTTGAAAACATTATACCAGTAGATGCAAAAGTTCCTGGCTGTGCTGTAAGGCCTCAGGATGTTTTATCTGGTGTTGTATCAATTTTACCAAAATTACTGGATGCAGATTAAAAAGGGGAGTTTAAAAAATGGATGAAAAAATACCGAATAGTAAAATTATAGAAACAGAAATTCCTATGGGTACAGTTCACCCTGCTGCATTGGAGCCATACAGAGTAAAAGGCTTTTTGTAGAAGATGAAATTGTACAAGAAGCTGAAATAACTATTGGTGTTAACCATAGGGGTGTAGAAAGAATCATGGAAGGACTCCCTGTTGAAAAAGCCAATGCGTTAACTGAAAAAATATGTGGAATTTGTTCTAATGCTCATGTTTGGAATTCTGTAAGGACTGCGGAATTGGGTTTGGATATTGAAATTCCGGAAAGGGCAAGTTATATTAGGATAATTGTTGGGGAATTAGAAAGATTACATAGTCATTTCCTATATTTGGCTCATGGTTGTGAAGTTTTAGCTCATGAAACCTTTTCAATGAGAGTTTTCTATCTTAGGGAAATAGTAATGGAACTTCTAAACATGATTGGAGGTAACAGGGTTCAGTATGGTTGTTCTGTTATTGGTGGTGTTAGGCCAAGATGTGAGCTGGATTCTAAAAGACTTGAAAGATTAGCTAATGATATGGATGCACTGGAAGAAGGCTTAACTGACTTTGTAAACAGATTTACTTCTGATTCAATACTGATGTCAAGGATTACCGGAATAGGTGTACTTCCTCAAAAACAGGCTATTAAATTAGATGTTTCTGGCCCATCTTTAAGAGCTACTGGTGTGGTATATGATTTAAGAACAACAATGAGTGAATATGATCCGTTTGATTTTAATATTATAACTCAGGAAGATGGAGATGTTAAATCTAATTTGATGATGAGGGCATTAGAATCATTTGAATCAATAAAAATCATTCGTCAGGCTGTTAAAAACTTGCCTGAAGGTCAGTTGTAACTCATGATTGGGAAATGAAAGACACAGATATTATTGAAAGCCGTATTGAAGTTCCAAGAGGGACATTATATCATTCATATGCTTTAGAAAGCGGAAGAGTCAGACATTCTATTATCAGGACACCTTCTATGGCAAATATAGGTGCAATGCAATATGCATGTATCGGCGATCAAATAACTGATGCACAGTTGTGTATTGTACAGTGTGATCCGTGTTTTACCTGTACTGACAGAGCAATTGAGATAATTAGGAGATAAAATTATGATTCAAAATACTATTATGTTTTCTATTTTGGCAGTAATTGCTACAGTAATTGTTTGTTTTGTTGTAAGTACATTTTTGCCAGGTATTGAGCGAAAATATGTTCATGCTTTAGAATTCAACAAAGGATCGGACCGCCAGTAACTTCTCCAGGAATCATGGCTCCAATTAAATTTGCATTTAAGGAAAATGTTGATGTGGTTTCACCTCTTCCAAAATTGTATAAGGCATTGCCGATTATATGTTTTATAGCAGTATTGTGTATATTGGTTGCTTTAACTCCTCAGGCATTTTATGTTCCTGCATTAGCTGGTTTAATAGCTGTTGTAGGTTTATTAAAAGTTGAAGAAATATGTTATGTATTGATGGGAGCATTATCCAAGTCCGTAATGTCTGTCAGGATGCCGTTTCCTGATTTGGCTAAAGGAGCAGCACATACAAATACTACAAGGTCTTTTATGGAAGATATAAGTGCAAGAAGATCTTTAAGGATGATTACTTATGGTTCATTCCCATTGTATTTGGCAGTATTTGCACCTATAACATACTGTGGAAGTATTTTCCTTAAGGATATAGTTCAATATCAGCAGGCTAACGGGCCGTTTTTATTTACTGTATCAGGTGCTATTGCAGCAATTGTGTTTTTTCATGGGATACATGATTCTGTTAAATGAATATCCATTTTCAATTATTAAAGCAAAATCTGATGTAATTGAAGGTCCGTATATGGAATATGCTGCTAAATATAGGTCTGTTGTATTTGTTACTAGAGGATTTCTGATGTTTGTACTTGGTGCTCTGTTTTCAGTATTATTTATTGGAATACCTCAAATGTATTTTCATGGGGAATTTTGGTTAATATTGTTGTAGCTTTAATATTTGTATTTATGATGGGTATTTTTTTCAGCATTCACTCCGGTATTTACAAACAGACAATTATTGCCAACTATTGTTGGAACATCTTTGCTTGGAGTATTAGCTATTGTAATTGGAGTATTATGAGGTGATTATTTGAAATTTGTAATGCAGCCAAAACATATGGTAAGTCTTGGGGGATATATTGTAGAAACACAGTTTCCTTATAGGAATCTTATAGTTATAAATAAAACCTCTGAACCTATTAAAATTGAAATTCCGGTTTTTGATGAAAGCTGGATTGAAGAGCATAGGGAGTTAGGCCTGGAAGTAATTCCTGTATCAAAAGAGGATAATTATTTAAAAATGTGGAAAAGAGCACATGCTGAATTAGATAAAATAAGGAATTAAAATGGAAAATTATAGTTTAACCATTAAATCTGACGAAAAAAAAAAAAGGAGTATTGGATGATATTACTTCAATTATAGTTGCACATGAAGTTAATATTAGCTATACTCACCTTTTATTGAAAAAAATAATGTGGGTACAATAGATTTGGAACTTGAACATGTGGAAGATATTGATTCATTAATAGCTGATTTGGAATCTCTTAAAGAAGTTAAATCTGTAGAAATTCATTCTTCACAATCAAATATTTATGGAAAACGTATTATTATTGTTGGTGGTGGAGCACAGGTATCTCAAGTAGCTTTAGGTGCAATCACTGAAGCTGACAGGCATAATATTCGTGGAGAACGTATTAGTGTGGATACGCTTCCTATTGTTGGTGAAGAGAATATAGCTGAAGCTACTGATGCAGTATCAAGACTTCCAAGGGCGCATGTTTTTTGGTATTGGCAGGTTCTTTAATGGGTGGAGAAATATCTGAAGCTGTTAAAAAAAAAAAAAAGGGAAAAAGGAGTAATTGTAATTTCCTTAAATATGCCTGGAAGTGTTACGGAGCATGCAGATTTAATTATAACTGATCCTGTACAGGCGGGAGTGCTTGCTGTAATGGCAATAGCTGATACTGCAGTCTTTGACATTAAAAAGCTTCATGGGAATATTAAATATTAATCTTTTGTACAAATTGCATAATATTCGCAGTTTCTACACTTTTTTTCATTTATTTTTTACTTTTGGAATTTTTTTTTATTAATTATGATTTCTTTAACTTCATTCAATACACTAAACAGTCCTTTTCTAAGATTCATATCCATAATTACCGGTCGTTTATCGTCTATTTTTGAATATTTTACAAATCCTACAAAAACTTCGGTGTCAAATTCTTCTTCAATTAAGATGGCATTTGCAACAGTTCTATTGCATCACTGTCCCAAGTTCCTTTAAGTGGGGGTTTTGAACTTTTAAAACTTATTGGATAATATTTTCCATCAATAATTTCTATTTTGTCACATATTCCGATTAAATCAAGTTGTTTGTCTTTCATTAGGTATGAATACATGCAATTTGGAAAAAACATCTCGACAATTTCCATTCCGTCTTTGTCCAGAATATTCATGGCTTTTTTTGGCTTTGAGAGCCAATATTTTCATGTTAAAATAAGTTTCATCTGTTATTTCGTCTGTCTGCTCTTGTGTAATGCCTAATTTCAAATTCTTTATGGTGCTGATATTATTTTCGGTGTATGTGGCTATATTTTGACCTAACGCAGTTTCTATTTCATCTAAATTCATAGTTTTATTTAGTTTGCGCATATTTTCTGCAATAAATCCTGAATATCTATTTTGAGATTTTTAATTTCATTATATAATTGGTATTCGTCATTTTGAGAAATGTCAACATGTGTTTTTAGATATAATTTCATTGGGCAGTACATATGCATTTTTATAGATGATATATTTATCATTTTTTAACCTCTTTAAAATCGATATTATTGATTAGAATTAGATAATATAAATAATATGAGGTTATAAATGCCTTAATTTATTTAAAAATAAGTAAAAAAAAGAGAATAGCTAATAATATTTAGCTATTAAAACAATTTTATCATGCCGGACTTTCTTTGAGTTTAACATATTCGTCCATGGATTCTCTGGTAGTTCCAACAACAAGTCTGTAGGAATCTTTTTTACCTTCACTAATGACTTTTTTCGACTTTTCCTTTAAGCAGGACATGTTCACCGTCAATAACTTCTCCGGCATATGTGTGGGTAAATGAAACAACTTCAGATATTGGTGCTTCAACTCCATCAAGTATTTTAAGTTTTCAATGGTGTATAATGAAGGATTATCAAATGCGCCAAGTGCACTTACAATATCACATTCTATTTGAGCGATTCCTAATGGTTCATAAACAGTATCTCCCCATTTGCCGCTAATTTCATCATAATTTTTAGTGCATAAAATATCAAATAAAGTTCCGTTTATTGTTCCTCTGTTTCCTTTTCTGTTTTCGTACCATTTGAATTCGTCCATGGTTAAACTGGAATCTTTCATACGTTTGTTGTAGACTTTTTCCCAAAATTCATCTACAATTCCATTTACTGTAATATCTTTGTCAACTTCATCAATATGGACATTTTTACCTTTATTTTCCCTAAATGCTTTCATAGCTTTTCTGTGATTTTCCAGTCCGAAGATTACAAAGTCAATATCAGACACATCCTCTTTGTGAAGTCCGGGGAGGATAGATCCGGAAATTCCCAGGTTTTCATAAGGCACACCGGCAACATAATGGAAAAAGTCACTGACATCCATTAGTTTAGCCATTATTTCCGGATTTTTTAGCTTTTCACCTTTATTGAAAGCATCTCTAAGTTCAGCCAGTCTTTCTTCAGGTTTAATAATTTCAGCTACTTTATCTTTGGGAACACCCATCATTTCAACATTTGTCACATCACAGAAATATAGATAATCCGGATGATTTTCTCTTAAATAATTGTAAGCTTCATCAGATGTAACTTTCCTGTATTTTTTACCGTCTTTTTCCCTGTCTCCATTTGAATCTGGAATATATCTTAAAAATGAGATAAATCTATCATCAGGATGAACATAATTGGTAGAAGCAAAGAATAATCCATCTGTTGTATAAATAAAATCTCTTGTTCTAACTTGTTTCATAAAAATAACTTCCTTACTTTATTATTATGAAATTAATATTAAACTTGATTTTCTATTTAATTTTTAGTTGTGTTAAATTTCTTTTTAAAGTGAAATTATTTTTCAGCACTTCACAATATTTTTATATAAAAATAGCATCTAACATTAAATCATGACTATTATTCATAAACATATTGATGATATTTTCGAGTATGATGGAAGTCAAATTAATCCTTCCTGGGCTTTTAATGAATTTGAAATTTATGGATCATCTATTATTACTTGGGTAGGTCCTGTAAATATTACTCCTGATAATTTAAAGGATTTTGCAGATGTTGGACTTGAAATCAAATCTAATTATATGATTAATTTTATTTGTGAATTTTTTGACTGCCAGCCTGCAAATATGAGAATAGCTTACCTTCGTCAAAGATTGCTTGTCATGATTTTTAGAGAAGTTCTTTTTTGAAAAGGGAATTGTTTCTAAAAAGAGAAGGTGATGATATATTTGTGGAAAATAGAAAATTAAGTATTTCAATAGCTAGTGCATCCTTAAGTTCTATGAAAATACATTTTGCTCTAAATCTTGAGGATAAAGGGAACTCCAGATGATGTTGAAACTATCGGTCTTTTTTGATATTAAAGATAAAAATGGCAATCAAATATTCAACAAGGATAACTTAACTGAATTGGTTAATGATGTTGCTGGCAGATATATTGATGAATTAGAAACAATTGAAAAAGATATTAGCAAAACTAACTTATTATAGAATGGTGATTTTATGAAAATTATGATTAACGGTATACAATCAAATTTAAGGTTCTCTTCAGCTCATGTTATTCCTGGACATGAATCATGCGGTTATATTCATGGACATTCCTATTTTGTAGATGTGGAAATCGAAGGAGAACGTGCAGGGGATTTTGAATTTGTAGTGGACTTTAAAGATGTCAAAGCATACACTAAAGCAATTTGTAATGAATTGGACCACAGGTTATTAATTCCTGTTTACAATGATTTAATAGATATTAAAGATTTTAATAAAAAATCAGACTCTATTTTCGATTTAAAAGAAGAAAAAACAGTTTATTTTAAAATAGCTGGAAAAGGATATTCTATTCCTGGTGAAGATTGTGTTTTCTTACCTCTCCCTTATTCTTCTGCTGAAGAGTTGTCCAAATTTTTTGCTGAAACATTAGCTAAAAAATTAGCTGAAAAATATGATAATCTGGAATATGTTGCAGTTGGAGTTAATGAGGGAATCGGACAGGGAGCAATTTATAAAAAAGTGCTTGATGATTAGTTATGAAAGCTCCAATAATCGAAATTTTTTCAAGTTTTCAGGGGGAAGGCCTTTTCATTGGTCAAAGACAAATCTTTGTTAGATTTGCAGGATGTAACTTAAACTGTAACTATTGTGATACTAATGATAGCAAATCTGAAAAATCAGGTAAATTAATGACAGTTGATGAGGTTTTGGCAGCTATTGAAAAGGTTAGAACTCCCGATTGTCATGTAATCTCTTTTACGGGTGGGGAACCTAGTTTATATCCTGAATTTATTAATGAAGTTGCTCGTCAGACTGATTTGAAAATTCTTTTTAGAAACAAACGGCACTTTACCTGAAAAAAATTGATTTTATTGAAAAATTAGACATTGTATCATTGGATATTAAATTGCCTGAACATTTTTACAATGATTTTGATAAAGATATTTTTATCAATGAAATCAAATCAGTAAATTTATTAATGGCGAAGTCTATAATGTTATATTGTAAAGTAGTTGTATTGCCTTCAACAAAAACAAATTTAATTCAAGAGGTAATGGAAAAATTATCTAATAATATTTCAAGCAAAAACAAACTTCAAATAATTATCCAGCCATCTAGTCCTTTAGAGGATTGGGGTAATTCTAATTCTAAATTATTTGAATTTTCAGAAATTGTTGGGCAATATTTTGAAGTATCCACCATTCCACAGGTACACAAGATATTGAATATTGAGTGAATGTGGAAATCTTTTTTTGTTTTGAATTTTATTGAATTATTTTTTGTTAGGCGTACACTTAGAACTACTAGAGGTGTGATAAAATGAAAGATAAATCATCCATTTTAAGAAAATCTATAAAAATGGGCTCAGTCGAGCATGAAACAAAAGTTTCTAATAAAGAAGGAGAAATCATGGCTATTGCAAGCAAAGACGTGATTTCTATACCTCCAACTAAAAGTATCAAAGATACTGCTAAAGTAATGATGGAACATGAGTTCAGGAGGTTACCAATAGCTGATCCGGGTTCTGGTAAGGTTTTAGGTATTGTTACAGTAATGGATATTTTGGATTTCTTTGGTGGAGGAAAGAAATTTAACATTATTGAGAAAAAATACGAAGATAACTTCTTAGCAGCTATTAATGAACCTATTAGAGAAATTATGACTCGTGATGTAATTTGCCTTTCTGATAAATCTTCTATTAAGGATACTATTGAAACAATGTTATCTAATCAAATTGGTGCTATTCCTCTTGTAGATGCTGATGATAAGCTTGCAGGTATTGTAACTGAAAGGGATATTGTATTATCATTAGCTGGCGTATTGACTGAAGAAGTTGCACAGGATTACATGTCTACTAAAGTATTTACAACCACTCCTGGAACTCCAATTGAAAGTGCTTGTAAAATAATGGTTAGAAACGGTTTAAGAAGGATACCTATTGTTGGGGGTGAAGCTGACATATCTAAAGCAAGTAAAAAATTGTTAGGTATAGTAACTTCTACTGATATTATTAGGTATTTCAATGCAAAAGAATTATTTGATAACTTAAATTCTAATGCTGCTTCAGAAGTATTGAAAAACATAGTTTCTAATATTATGGCAGAAGATCCAATTACTGTATCTCAAACAGAAAGAATTGGAGATATTTGTGCATTATTTGCCGAGAAAAATATTGGTGGTGTGCCTGTAACTAAAGATGGCGAGATTATTGGTATCATTACTGAAAAAGATATATTGAACGCAATTAAAACATTATAAACTTTAAAAAATAGGAGTATTTCTTTTTATTCCTATTTTTTTAGATGACGTAGTTTATTCGTAACTAAATGGAGATGATAATATGCAAATAAAAAACTTGATGTCTGAAGATTTAATCACTGTTGATAAGGATCAAAAACTTTCTGATGGTTTAAAATTATTGGCTAAAAATGATGTTTCACGTTTGCCGGTAATCAATACTAATAAAGATCATCAAAGGGAATTAGTGGGAATTATTTCAGAAAGAGATGTAGCTGATAAATTAGGTTCTTCAAAATATGAAAATATGCCCGCATCAAGACTTCATATTTCATCTGTTATGGTTAAAGATGTAATCTCTGTTGTTGAAACAATGGATTTGGCAGATGTTGCAAATTTAATGTTGGAAAACGGTATCGGTTCAGTACCTATTGTATCTGACGATGATATGATGGTTGGAATAGTTTCAAAAGCTGACTTTGTAACTCTTGCAGTTGGTAGAGCATTTGATAAAATAACTGTTAAAGAAGTAATGTCTGACGATATCAAAGCAGTATCTTCACAGGAAAGACTGGTTCATGCAAGAAGAATCATGATTGATTCTCATGTAGGAAGGTTGCCTGTTATTGATGGAGATGAACTTGTAGGTATGATGACTTCAAAAGATGTTATGAAAGCATTTATCAATTTCAGAAAAAATGTTCCTGAAAAATATCAAAAAACTCAAATTAAAGAAATTTTAGTTGAGGAAGTCATGTCTGATAATCCGTTATCTATTTCAAAGGATGCATCTATTTCCGAAGTGGCCAACACAATGATGGATACTGGTTATAATGGGTTGCCTGTTGTTGAAGACAATAATGTAATTGGTATTATAACCCAAACAGATATTTTAAGACTTATAGCTAAATTAGAGTCTTAATTAAATTTTAATAGCTAATATTTTAGCTATTTCTTCTTTTTTTTATTTTTTACAATAAACTTTTTAACTGTCAAGCAATATAACACAAAGTATTATGTGTAATAATATTTCATTTTTAGGTCCGAAAGGAACTTTTACTCATGAAGCAGCTTATATACTTGAGGGAAATTTAATTCCATATTGCACGATTCCTGCAGTGATGGAAAGTGTTTCAAATGGGGAGTGTCAATTTGGAGTAGTGCCAATTGAAAACTCTATTGAAGGTCCGGTAGGACTTACTCTAGATTCTTTAGCTCATAAATTTGATTTAAAAATATTTAAGGAAATGGTAATTCCAATTAATCAGAATTTAATTGTCAATCCTAAAACAGTTATGAATGACATAACTGATGTATATTCTCATTCTCAGGCAATAGCTCAATGTCAGGAGTTTATTAGGGATAATGAAATACAGCCCCATTATGCTGTAAGTACAGCCCGTGCAGCTAAAAGTATTTTAGGCGATAAAACAAAGGCAGCTATTGGAAATTCTAAAGCTGCTGAGATTTATGGCTTGGAAATCCTCAAACCTAATATTCAGGATTTGGATAATAACGAAACACGTTTTGTAGTTTTATCGAAAAATGATCATGAGCCTACTGGCAGGGATAAGACTTCAATAATATTCTCTATTTATGAAGATAAACCGGGTATGCTTTATAAAATATTAGGTGTTTTTGAAAAAGAAAGTATTAACTTAACAAAAATTGAATCAAGACCTTCTAAAAAAAGGTTTGGGCAAATATTTGTTTTTGTTGATTTTTATGGTCATAGAAAAGATAAAACTGTTCAGAATATTCTAAATGAACTGGATGGGCTTACTTACTTTTTAAAGGTTTTAGGTTCTTACCCGGAGTTTTAGAAAAACTTTAAATTATTGGTTTAATAAACTAATATTATGATAAGATTCAGGGATGGTATACATGCCAAATGATAAGGAGAAACTTCTAAAAGTTATGCGTAGTTTAGATGCAGACTATGCTCATGGCAAAATTTCTGAAGAAAAATACAGATATTTTCGCTCTAAATATGAAGATAAGCTCAATACATTAGATGCTCGTGATGCTACTAATAGAATTAGGTCTATGCAGGGTAAACCATCTGGTAAAAGAAAAACTAACCCTAAACCTCCTAAACTTAATAAGAAGAAAAAAAGAGGAGCCAGATTTAGTTCAAAAATATATTATCAATCCAAAAAAAAAAAGGAGATAAAGATTTTAACAAAGAGAAAAAAACCTCCTATGGATAATGGTACTTTTAAATTAATTGCGGTTTTAGTTTTAGTAATCGGATTTACTGCAGGTATTGGTTATGGAGTTTTAACTTTTGACTTTGGAAACATTTCAGTAACTGATGCGCAGGCTATTGTTGAGGATACGGCATTTCCAGAGGTTGAAGAAGTCAAAGTAAATGATACGGATAATGATTCTGTTCAAGTTGGAGATACTTATACTTCAGATAACTCATACGATAGTGGGGATTCATCTTCTGGTCAAGGTTCAGGAAGTTATGATTCTGGAACTGGTGGTGAAGAGTCTGGTTCTGGAGGTAGTTCTGGATCCGGAGATTCTGGAACTGTTGAAGGAACTGTGACAGGATAGAAGTTAATTAATGGTGAATTTATGAAAAAAAAAATATTATATGTGGAGTTATAATAATTGTAGCAATTGTTTGTGTGTTCGGATACTTGATTATGAATAATGTATCTACAGCTGACCTTATAGGAAGTAGTGGTGATAATGCTACTAAAATGTTAAGTTCTTCTAAAGGGGGGAGTCATGGTTCAATATCCTTCTGAATGGGTGCTTTCTGAATCAACTTCAAATTCTTCAGTAATTGCTCTTGCAAAATCTGACTCTATTGATTCATCTAAAGTAGGGCAAGTTACCATCAATGTTGAAAAACAGCCTATTGAGGGAAGTTTTGATTCATTTATAAATAAGACTTATACTGCAATGCAGCATGATTCATCTTTTAATTTGACTTCATCAGGTCAGGTTTTAATCAACGATAAAAATGCTACTGAATATGTTTATACATCTGATGTAGGTGGGGTAGTTAAAGAACATAAGGCTATTTGGTTTGATAAAGGAGATCAGGCTTATGTTGTATTGTATAGTGCTCCAATTGATAAATTTAATGAAAATCTAAATTCATTTAATTATATTTTAGAAAATATGCAAATTGGTGCATAATTCTTTTTTTTTTTTTTAGAGGTATTTTCATGATTATATTATGTGTTACTGGCAGTATTGCCGCTACTGAATCTATTAAATTAGCCAGGGAACTTAAAAGAAATGATGTGGAAGTTAAATGTTTTATGAGCGAAGCTGCTTGCGATATTATCACTCCAAATGCTATGGAATTTGCAACAGGTAATGAAGTGGTAACCAGGTTGACTGGTAAGATTGAGCATGTTAAATATTCACAAGAGGATTTGATATTAGTTGCTCCAGCTACTGCGAATACCATAAGCAAATTTGCATATAAGCAGCTGATGACCCAATCTCTACACTTTTGATTACAGCATATGGACATGACACTCCAATTTTGTTCGTTCCGTCAATGCATGATTCAATGTTTAAGGCTATTAAAGACAATATTGATAAAATTAAAGAAGAGGGTTCTGCTTCATTTATCAAACCTAAAATGGATGAAGGCAAAGCAAAATTCCCAGATAAAGAAGATATAGTTTTAGAAGCATTAAGAACAATTAATTTAAATAAATGAGGTGGTTTTATCCACGAAAAAGTTTTAATAAGTATGGGTGGAACTTATGAACCTATTGATCCGATAAGGGGAATAACCAACAAATCCTCTGGAAAAATGGGTTTGGAATTAGCTAAACAGGCTTATATTCGTGGATTTGATGTTACACTAATTGTAGCTAATGTTAGTGTAAGAATCCCTTCAGTATTTAATGTTATTAAAGTTGAAACAGCTGAAGAAATGAATAAAGCAATTAAGAAATTAATTCCGAGTCAGGATATTTTTATTTCAACAGCTGCAGTTTCTGATTTTAAATTTGAAGATAAGGACACTCATAAAATTGATTCTTCAAAGGCACTGTCTATAAATTTAAAACCAACCATTAAAATAATCCGCCAGATTAAAGAATTGAATTCGGATATTTTTTTAGTTGGATTTAAGGCGGAAGTTAATATTTCTAAAGAAGACATAATAGCCAGTGCAAAACAACAGATTAAAGATGCAGGAACAGATTTGGTAATAGCTAATGATGTTAGTGATGAGAATTGTCACTTTGGTTCAGATAATAATAAGGTTTGGATTGTAGACGATGATATTGTAAGTGTTCCGCTGTCTTCAAAAAAAAGAAATAGCCAATATCATTTTTGATGTTATTTTGGAAAAGATTTAGGGATATGTGCAATTTTTAGGCCTTAAAAAGTAATACTTTTTAGTTAAAATAACTTTTTTTAAACATTTATTGAAAATTTGGTAAAAATAAGTATTTTTTAAAAATAAGTTCATTCCTTTAGGAATTACCAATTTGAGTGATTAATAGAGTGATTTTTTCCCTAAAGGCATTTAAAATGAACTTTTTTTTTTATTTGCATTAGCATATTGTATATTTCATTTTATGTTATAAATAGCTATCGAAGTAATACTTTTTTGGGTGTTTTGGCTTATTTTTTTAATTTTATGTCTGTCCTTTTTTAAGGTTTTACAAGTGTGGTGAGGATATTTTTTATTAAAAATTTTTCTCTACTACAAATGCAATATGGTCTTTTTCGTAAGGTTCCAGTTTTACTTTTTCAATAATTTTAAAACCTTTTTCTCTCAATTTTCTTTCTTCTTCTTTAAAAATCTTTTTGGGCTTTTGTACAACATCAATACTTCTGGCTTTAATCATTAATGCTCCTATAGCATCATCTTTCCCTATTAAGTTCATGTTTTTCATAAACAGTTGACTTTGTGTTGGCTGAGCTACATCACAGTATACAATGTCTGTTTTTTCGGTTATATTCAAATAATTTTTAGGTTTGGTTGCATCTCCCAAAATCGGAGCAATATTAGTCCTTTGTCTGGGTACAGCCTGACTAATTTTTAGCTGTTGTTGGTGAAAATTCAACAGCATATATTCTTCCATCAGTTACTATGTCTGAAATGTGTGAAACTGTTGTTCCAGTTGATGCACCTAAGTATAGGACTTTTGCATCTTCAGAAATGTCCAGATTTTCTAATCCATTTAATAATGCTGCAGCTAATTTTGACCGTCCAGGATTCCATATTCTGTATTCTTCTTTTTTCCTGAATTAGCTCTTCACCATAAACTGAAATTCCGGGGTTAAATTTTTGGTAGCTATTTGTCCATCTTTCACATAAACTTTCATAGCTTATTTCATCCTTTTATTTTTTCATCTTTTTATAGATTTTGAGTGTTTATTTTTAGATTTTGAGTGTTCTTCTTTTCGTTTTTGGTAGTTTTTTTGTTGGGAACGGATTTTCTTTTTCTATCTGTTCTGCCTTTTCGATAAATTCATCATAAATATTCGGATCAAAATCTTTGGTGAAAATATCTTTTCTGCATGCTAATGATATTTTGGATGCAAGCATTCTGGCGATTTTTCCACGATTCCACCACTTGGCTCCTCTAATTTGCGGGTGTTGATAGATTAAACCATATTTTGGAGGTCTGTCTCCACTTTTCAAATGTCTAAACAATGCTTTTTCAGCACCCATTATCTGAACAGTACTTGAAGGATATGTTAGCAGTCTTTTTAAGCCCTCCTGCATGTGATATTAATTTAGCACCAAGTGAAGCTCCAACCAATAATTTCAAATTCGGTGCTAATGATTCCATTTTATCTTCAATGTAGTTTTCAATAGATTTTCTGCTTTTCTGCAATTCATAAATGGAATTTGCATAATTGTTCATGATGTCCAAATCACTTTGGTTGATTTCTTCATCATAATCGGAATCTATTAAAAATACGTCTGGCTTTGCTTCAATGATTTTTTTCTTTGGTTTTATTTTCAGCTATTAAACGAACATATGTTTCATTATTTTTAATTACATCCATTTCCGGGAAATACAAAGCGTACCATTCCCTAATGCGTTCAATTAATTTGTTGATTGATTCATCGATTTCATCAATAGAATTTATAGCTTGGATAAGATGTTTGTCTTCTGATTTTGATGCTTCTTTCATTTTAGCAATAGCTAACTGCTGATAAACTTCAAGATAGTCATCACCAACAAATTTTTCCAAATTACTTCTTAAATACTCTCCACCGGCATTTGGTGTTTTAATTTCTAGTTTGTCAAAGGATTTTAAGCAAGAATAATCGGAGATTCGTTTATTTGATTCAATAATGATTTTATCATAATCTTTTGAGACTTCTTCAATAATTTCCTTTTCCTGTGAAACTATTTTTTTATTCTCAATTTCCATTAGTGCAGTTACAATACTTTCTTTTGGAAATAATTTTTGAGTTATTAATTCAAAATCCTCACTAAAAGCTAAAAATCCTTTAATGCAATAGGTTATATAACATTCCATATTTATTCACTCAAAATGCATTTGTTAATTTAATACTAAATTTATTGTAACTGATATATTAATATAGAGAATTACAAACATTTAATTGATTTAAAAAATATAGTTTAATTGAATATTTTATGGAATTGGGAATCATGACTAAACCAAACTATAATAAAAAGAAATTTCAGGACCTTAAAGAAACAATTGAGCTAAAAAATGCAGAAATTGATGAGCTTAATATGCAGTTGGCCACTAAGGATAAGGAAATTAACAAATTTAAAAATTACATCACTAAACAAAAGTATGAAATCAAAACACTGGAACTTAAAGTGGACAGCGAGATTAATAATGAAAAAGCCAAGTTTAAGGAGTTAGATGATCTTCAACAAAAACTTAATGAAAAGCAGGAGATAATTGATGATAAACAGGACCAGATAAAATATTTAAGAACTTTAATCGATGATTATAAGTTGCAGGTTCATAATAATACTGAGAATTTGGAAGTTCAATTAAGAAAAATTTCAAAAACTTATGAGGGGCTTTTAGCTCAAAAAAGATTTAATAATCGAAAAACAGGATGAAAACATTAAATCTTTATTAAAAAAGATAAAGAAGAAATTATTAAATCCAATAAAACCAATGTAATAAGTTTAAAATTACAGAATGATAAATATCGTGAATTGATTAAGAAATATGAAGAAAAACTTGATTAAAAATGTATAAATGTTTTATAATACATAATTAATATCATATAAAAATTTTTGGTGTAATCATGTTGAGGACAAATGTTTGTGGAGTTGAATTTAGAAATCCTTTAATGTTGGCTGCAGGAGTTATGGGAAGTAATGCTTCTTCCATGAATTGGATTTTAAAATCCGGTGCAGCAGGTGTTGTTTCTAAATCTTTTTCTTTAGAACCGAATCCGGGATATGCAAATCCTACAACAGTAGGTGTTGAATGCGGTATTATCAATGCTATCGGTCTTTCAAATCCTGGTGCAGAAAAACTTTAAAGAGGAACTTAAAAGAATTGACAGGAAAGGAAATGTTTCAATAGCTTCAATTTACGGAGCAACTCCTGAAGAATTTAGCAAGTTAGTTTTGGAAATTGAAGATTATGTTGATATGATTGAGTTGAATATTTCATGTCCTCATGCTATGGAAGGTTATGGTGCATCCATTGGTCAGGATGTTAATTTAACTCATAAAATTGTTAGTGCTGCTAAAGATAGTGCAAATAAACCGGTAATAGCTAAACTAACTCCAAATGTTACTGATATTGTTGAAATAGCTATGGCGGCTCAGGATGCAGGAGCAGACGGATTGACTTTAATTAATTCATTAGGTCCTGGAATGAAAATCAATATTGATGTTGCAAGACCTGTTTTGTCAAATAAGTTTGGCGGAATGAGCGGTAAGGCTATAAAACCAATAGCTCTTCGTAATGTTTATACTGTTTATGATAATGTAGATATTCCAATTATTGGTGTTGGAGGTATTTCAAACTTTGAAGATGTTGTTGAATTTTTATTTGCTGGAGCTAGGGCAGTTCAAATTGGTACTTCTATTATGGATGAGGGTGTGGAAGTATTTGACAAAATCAACAAAGATTTAGAAAAATTTATGAATAAAAAAGGTTATGAATCTATTGATGAAATGATTGGCCTTGCACATGGGGAGTTGTAATTTATGAATGATGTTCCACAAATTGTTGAAATTAATGAAATAATTGAAGAGACTCCAACAATTAAAACTTTTGTCTTTGATTGGGATATGGATAAGTTCGGTGTTCCTTCTCCTGGAGAATTTGTGATGGTTTGGAATTTCCATAATGAAAAACCAATGTCCATTTCTTTAATTGACAAAGAAAATTCCAGAATGGCCATTAGTGTTAAAAATGTTGGTGAATTTTCATCACAGCTTCATGATTTAAAAGTTGGAGATAAAATAGGTATTCGAGGAAGCTATGGAAATGGATTTTCAAATGATTTAACTGATAAAAAAGTTTTAGCTATTGGTGGTGGAGTTGGAATGGCTCCTATTAATGCAATAGTTAGTGATTTGCTTAAAAAGGCAATGCTGTTGATGTAGTTCCGGCAGCCGTTACAAAAAGAAGAATTGCTGTTTATGGAGTCATTGGAAAAATCAGGTGCAAAGATTCATCCGTGTACTGATGATGGAAGTTTTGGATTTGAAGGATTTGCAACAGATTGTACTGTAAGTTTACTTGAAGATAACTCTTATGATTTTGCATTTGTTTGCGGTCCTGAGATAATGATGAAAGGAATCTATGAAATACTTGAAGATGCTGGAATAAGTGCAGAATATTCTCTAGAGAGATACATGAAATGTGCTCTAGGTATATGTGGTCAGTGTTGTGTTGATAATACTGGATGGAGAATCTGTGTAGAAGGGCCTGTTTTTAAAAATGAGAAAATAGAAGAAATTTCAGAGTTTGGTAAATACAGAAGGAATGCTGCAGGAATAAAACAGTAATTAAATGTGATTCTAATGGAAAAAGACTTAAAAGAATATATAACTCCTCCAGTATTGCTGGTACTGTTCTTGCTTGGAATATCACTAATGATTGTATCTCCGGTTTTGAATATGGTTATATTGGGGGCAATATTAGCTTATGCTATCCGCCCATTAGCTAGAAAAATAACTTCTAAAATAAAAATCAGATCAGTTTCTATTTTTCTGGCTGTAATTTTGGTTATGATTCCATTGGTTATTTTAATTGCATATATTATTTCAGTAATATCTGGTGTTTTATCTGATGTGTTGGTAGTTAATCCAAGTGGTTTTAACTTAAATTTGGATACTGTAATTAATCAGATGGTTAATAGCCTGCCGGCAGATATAAGCTCTGGTATTGATACTGCATCAATTAAATCATCTTTATCTGGTTTTATAAAGGATATTGGAAATGTGGTGCTGGATTATATTGTAAGCTTGGCCAGCAAACTTCTTTCAATTTCTGTAGATTTATTTATTTTATTCGCATCAATATATTACTTTATTCGTGATGGAGATAACTGTTATGATTTCGTTGAATCATTCATACCTCAGGAAAGTAAAGATTTCTTTGAAAGAACTGTAAATTCCGTTAAAGAGGTTTTAAAAAGTATATTTTATGGACATTTTTTAACTTCTTTAATTATTGGTATTATTGCGGCTGTTGGATATTCTTTACTTGGATATTCTCAGGGAGTATTTTTAGGAGTGCTTACCGGTATTTTTTCAGTTAATTCCAATATTTGGACCTTGGCCAATTTATTGGACCTTGGCTATTGTTGATTTGATTTCAGGAAATTATGTAAGGGTTGTAATTGTAATTTTATTTGGATTTTTCCTTAGTTTAAGTGATATGTATATTAGGCCAGCATTATCCAGTCATTATGCAGATATCCATCCTTTAATTTTACTTATAGGGTTTTTGGCAGGTCCATTAGTTTACGGAATTGTAGGGTTTATTTTAGGTCCATTAATACTGGGTATAACTTATGCTGTTTTAGATAACTTTAGAATAGAACTTAATAAAAACAAAGGGGAATAAACAATGGAAAAAAACGTTGTTATTTTAGATATTGACTATGTTACTTATGAAAACAAGCCTGTAATTCGTTTATTTTCAAAAGATAAAGATAAAAACATTGTTTTGTTAGATGACACATTTGAGCCTTATTTGTATGTTGCTCCTAAAGATGATGATAAAGAGTGTCAAAAACAGATTCTTGATACTTTAGATGATGTGCATATTGAAGAAGTTATTAAAAAGGATTTTCAGGTGGGAAAAACATTTTTAAAAGTGACTTTTTTAAATCCTCAGGAATTAGCTAAAAACAGGGATGCTTTACGTGATTTGGACTCTGTGGATCATATAAGGGAACATGATATTCCATTTTACAGAAGATATTTAATTGATCGTGATGTTATTCCAATGACTGAGATTAAAGCCTGCGGGGGAAAAAATTGATTCATTTTTTAAATTTGGATTCTAAAAAAACACGATTTGGAAATTATTAAACTTACCAAACCTCTTGAACGAGTGAATGATGATTTGCAGGACTTTAGAATTTTAAGTTTTGATTTGGAAGTTAGAAATCCTCATGGGATGCCAAATTCTGAAGTTGATGAGATAATCATGATTGAGTAGCCAGTAATTTTGGAATAAATCAGGTTATTTCAACCAAAACAAATTCTGAAGATAGGGATGATTTTGTTAATCAGGTAGAATCTGAAAAGGAAATGATTGAAACATTTATTGATATAGTTAAAAAAAGCAATGTTGATATTATTGTAGGATATAATTCTGATAATTTTGACCTTCCATATCTTAAAGACAGAGCTAAACTTTATGGTTTGGAGTTGGATTTGGGAATGGATGATTCTAATATTAAATTTATTCGAAGGGGTTTTGCAAATGCAGCTTCTTTTAAAGGACTGATTCATGTTGATTTATATCTTGTTATGAGAAGATACATGACTTTGGAGAGATATACTTTAGAGAGAGTATACTATGAATTATTTGGTGAGGAAAAAATCGATGTTCCCGGAGAACACATCTGGGAGTACTGGGACAGTGATTCAACTGAATTAGATGATTTGTTTGATTATTCTTTAGATGATGTTGTATCTACATTAAAAATCGCTCAGCAAACACTTCCGCTTAACCTGGAACTTACTCGTATTGTTGGTCAGCCTCTTTTTGACTTAAGCCGTATGGCTACGGGTCAACAGGCTGAATGGTTTTTAGTTAAGGAAGCATATTTTGACAATGAGGTTGTACCAAATAAACCTGGAGGTTCAAACTTTGCACTTAGAGCTGCTGAGGAAGACAATGAAGGAGGATATGTTAAGGAACCCGAAATTGGATTACATGAAAATTTAGTCCAGTTCGATTTCAGAAGTTTGTATCCCAGCATAATTATTTCAAAAAACATTTCTCCTGACGTGCTGGTTATTGGAGATGTTGAAAATAGACAGGATTACAATATTTCTCCGGAACATGATTTAAAATTTAAAAAAGAGCCAAAAGGTTTTATTCCGTCAGTTATAGCTAAAATTCTTAATGAAAGATTTAAAATTAAAAAAGCCATGAAAGCATCTGTTGATCCAACTGAAAAAAAGACTTTAGATGTGCAACAGCAGGCTATAAAACGTTTAGCTAATACTATGTATGGTATTTATGGTTTTCCTCGCTTCAGATGGTACTCTTATGAATGTGCAAAAGCTATTACTTCATGGGGTAGGCAATATATTAAAAGAGCAATGAAAAAAGCGGAAGATTATGGTTTTTATGCAATATATGCAGACACTGATGGTTTTTATGCTAAATATAAAAAATAAGGAAGAATAAATATTATTCTTCTAAATATGAATCAAAGTCAATATCTAAATCGTCGCAGATTTCTTTCAATTGTTCGTATAATTTTTCATCTATTTCCATTCCATTAGCTTCAGCATTAGCTATTTTTTTTAACTTCTAAGTCTCCTGGAATTGAAACATTTTCTCCTTCAGCTCTGGCTTGATTACAGAAATCTGTAGTTTTTGCTTTGAAATCTTCTAGTGAACCGAATTTGCTTGGATCAATAGCTATGTATAAATCTCCTTTTGTACAGTTTTTAGTTGGTGAAGCTGTACCTGTTACTCCTTTTCCGTATTCTGCATTTACTAAAGGTCCGGTTAAAATTTCAATCATAAATGCTAATGCATATCCTTTAAATCCACCGAATGCTAAAATTGAACCTTCAAGAGCAGCTTCAGGATCAGTTGTTGGGTTTCCGTCTTTGTCAAGTGCCCAACCTTCAGGTAATTCCAATCCTTTTCTTTTTGATTCTAATATTTTTCCACGTGCAGTAACTGATGTAGCCATATCTACTGCAATGTAGGAATCACTTGGAATACCAATAGCAATTGGGTTTGTTCCAATAAGTGCTTCACTTGCACCAAATGGAGCAATTGCAGGGTCAGTATTTGCGATTACAGTTCCGATAACACCTTCTTTAACTGCAATATCTGAGTAAAATCCGGTTACTCCAAAGTGGTTTGAATTGTGTACTCCCACACATCCGATACCTACTTCTTTAGCTTTTTTTTACAGCTAATTTCATAGCTTTGTATGCAACAGCCTGTCCGAATCCGCTGTTACCGTTTATTAAAGCAATAGCAGGAGTTTCTTTTTCAATAGTTATGTTGTCTTTTAAGTTTATGGTTCCTGATTCAATACTAATTAGGTATTGTGGGAATCTACCAAGTCCATGTGAAGTAAATCCTTTTAAATCTGCATCAATTGTAGCTTCTGCTACCAATTCGCTGTCTTCTTCACTCAGCTCCTAATTTTTTTAATATTTCTTTTACAAGAGCTATTTCATTATCTTTCATTATTTTCATTTTTTCACTCTCCTTATAGTTATTGAATCAGTATGTAACTGCACTGCCTTCAAAAGTTTTAACGGTAATTTTTTCATCATCAGTTACTTTACCGATAATTTGGCAATTACAGTAGTCTTTCAAAGTTTCCATTATTTTTTCAGCTTCATTTTCCTTGGTAATTACAACAAAACCTATTCCCATATTGAAAACTTTATACATTTCTTCAAGAGGAACATTTTGTTGATATATAAGTTTGAATATTTCAGGAGCCTCTGGGAGGTCATAAATATCATATCCGACACCTTTTTTCAAGCGTCTAAGGTTAGTAAATCCTCCACCAGTTATATGTGCTAATCCATGAATATCATATTCTTCTTTAAATAAAGCAACTATTGGTTTAACATATAATTCAGTTGGCCTTATTAATTCCTCTCCAATAGTAGTGTCACAGTTAGGCATTTTGTCATCAATTGAAAAACCAGCATCATCAAACAATGCTTTTCTAAGCTAAACTGTATCCGTTTGAATGAATACCATTACTTTCAATACCTATTAAAACATCTCCAGCTTCAATATCTTCTCCAGTAATAATTTTATCAACATCTACAAAACCTATTCCTGTTCCGGCTAAATCAAAGTCTTTTATTATTCCTGGAAGTGAGGCAGTTTCCCCACCAATTATTGAAATTCTGGATTCTTTTGCTCCTGTTACAAGACCTTCAGCTATTTCTTCAGCTCTTTCAGGATCAGGCTGTTCCACTGCAAGATAATCTACTAAAGCTATTGGTTCAGCACCAACACAAAGAATATCATTTACAACCATAGCTATACAATCTATACCAACAGTATCATATTTATTCATCATTTCAGCAATTAAAATTTTACTACCTACTCCATCAGTACTCATTGCAATAGCTTTATCACCTAATCTAACTAAAGCAGCATAATGTCCGCTATCAGTTATTATATCTCTATATTCCAATGTTGATTTAAGTTTTGATGCAAGTTTTGAAACAGTAATTGCTTCAAGATCAATATCAACACCGGATTCTGAATAAGTAACCATTTTTTTTTTAACACCTAAAGTGGTATTTTTATTTTTTAAAATCAATAAAAATTTAAATTATATTACTATATTTATTTCAATTAGTATTTATTTATTAGTGTATTCTTACACTATCTAAATTCACAGGACTTTTAGTTTCAATTTTATAACTTCTGTGTATTGATGAAGCTAAGTCTGTTGTTTTATAAGGGTCTCCATGACAAGTAATAACTTTATCCGGTCTTGGATTAAGTCTTTTTACATAATCCATTAATTGGCGTCTGTTGGAGTGTCCACTAAATCCGTTGATAGTTTTAATTTCCATTTTAACATTGAATACTTTTGTTTTATTGTCTTCTTCAAGAGGCACTTCTTTCCATCCTTTTGGATTCTTCTACCTAATGAACCTTCAGATTGGTATCCTACAAATATTAATGTGTTTCTGTCATCTTCACATAACCATTTGAAGTATTCAACGGAATTACCTCCAGTTAACATACCTGAGGTGGATAAAATAATTGCCGGACTGTTGCTTTCAACAATATCTTTTCTTTGGTCAAGATTTTGAACTTTGTTAAACATGTCTGAGATAAACGGATTTCTGCCCATGTGGAATATTTGATCTCTCAAGTCTTTACTTAAATATTCTGGTCTTGCAGTATGGATAGCTGTAGCTTCCCAGATCATACCGTCAATGTAAATAGGAACTTCATCAATCATTCCATGTCTCATGTATTCCTCAAGTACTACCATAAGTTCCTGTGCCCTTCCTACAGCAAATACTGGAACTAAAACTTTTCCACCACGTTTTAAAGTTTTATAGATGGTTTTCATCATTTCTTTTTCTGCAGAGTTTCTTGAAGGCTGTATGTCTTCACGGCCACCATAGGTACTTTCCATAATTACAGTTTCAGCACGTGGGAATCTGAATGTTGCAGGTTCAAGTAATCTGCTTCTTTCATACTTGAAATCTCCAGTATAAACTAAATTGTGAGCTCCGTCACCAATATGCATATGTGAAATAGCTGAACCTAAGATATGTCCTGCATTATGGAGTGTTAATCTAATATCTGGTGAGATATCAGTTACTTCACCGTAATCTAAGGTTATTGTATGTTTAATAGCTTTTTGCACATGTTTTACATTAAATGGTAAAGGATTTCCTTCTCTGTGAGCAATATCCAAGTGATCAAGTTGTAAAAGTGTTGTCAAATCTCTTGTTGGAGTTGTACAGTAAATCGGACCTTCATATCCATAATGATAAAGGTATGGCACAAATCCACAGTGATCCAAGTGAGCGTGTGAAATAATGACTGCATCCAATTCCTCAATTGAAAATTCAGGAACATTCAAGTATGGAAATGCATTTTTGTTGTCAGATGCAGCTACATTAACACCACAATCCAACAATACTCTACTGTTTGGAGTTTGTAAAAGCATGGAAGAACGTCCGACTTCTTTAAAACCACCCATTGAGGTTACTCTGGCCCAATCATTAGGATGTTTAGTGCCCTGATGTATCTGTCTACCGAGACGCTGCAACATTTTTTTCCTGTCTTTGCTGCTGTTTTTTAGTGTAGTTCTGATTTTTCCAATAACATCAGAGCTTATTGGGGAGTTCTCAAAATTTTAGGTGCCCATCCGGTATTTTTAACGATTGTTCTGGAGGTCACACCATATTTTCCAATAACAAGTCCTGGTTTTTTTGCAGTTATAACTACTTCGCAGGTAACTGTATCAAAGTAAATGTCTGTAATTTCTGCTCCTTCCGGAACTATTTCATGAACTTTTTTAATGGTTTCTTCAGGACCTAATAATGCACTTTTATCAGATCTGATAATGATTCTTTTTCTAAGTTCTTTAGCTAATGATCGTATAAGATCGCCGTTGTCAGTTATAATTTCTGGGTTTTTGGTGTAAAGTACCACTTCAGGACCTTCAAATTCAACTTTTGAAACCTGAGCATTTTTTGGTAACTTGTCCATTATTTTTTTTTGATATCTTCTAAAATCTCTGAAGTCATATAATCCCTTCAAAAAAAAAGTATTGTGTAAATATAGTTCATGAAAAAGCTTGTTTGCTATAATTAGTTAAAACTTCATAAACTATTCACACTATTTATATAAAAAAAAGTAGTTAGTTATGAAAAATAGTCTTTATATTTTCGCTACAATATCATTAACCTTTTCCTTATCTAACATTTCAAAGCCGTCTTTAGTTACTTTAGCTACTAAATATCCATTTCCTGAAAATGTGTCACGTTCTGCAGCAGCTTTGATAGCTCTTACAGCTATTTCTAATCCTTCATCAGTTGTAATTTCTTCATGGTATCTGTCTTCGAGAACACCATATGCTACAATAGAACCTGATCCTGTGGATATGTATGTATCTTCAATCATACCTCCGGCAGGGTCAAGGGAGTATAGTGAAGGTTTATCTCCGTCCATTCCTCCAAGTAATGTTTGCACATACATTGGTCCGGAACGTAAAATGTTTGCTGTTACGGATGCAGCAGCTTTTACACTCATTTTGTCATTGTTTCTCATTTGATAAAGAGAAACTTCTGCTTCAATTATTTTCATTAAATTTTGAGCATCTCCGACACTACCAGCAATGGTTGTTACGATATGATCATTTATTTTAAATATTTTTTCTGCGACTTTATGAGCTACAAGGTTTCCCATACTAGCTCTTCTTTCGCGCTAGCAAATACAACACCATCTTTACAGGTTATTCCTACAGTTGTTGTACCTTCTAATATTTTATCATCCATGTTAAACACCTCATGTAAGTATTTAAAATATTTGTATTTTTTCAACTATATTGTAGGTTATACATAAATCTTATATAAACACGTAATTATTTAATTATTAATATTTATAAAATCAGAATCAATTAATTAGTATAAACTAACTAATAATACATTATGTATTTACATATATAAAGTTTTTCTTTTTAAGATACTTTAATGGAGCTTTGTTAATGAAATGGAAAAAAATAGGCAATATTTTAATATTGGATAATAAATTCACTGTACAATCAGATAAACAGTTAAAAAGAACTTTCAGATAAACATAAAGTAAAAACTGTCATGAAAGTTGACCATATTCATGGGACTAAAAGGGAACCTGTTATAAAATTATTGTATGGTGAGGATACTGAAACAATCAATAAGGAAAATGGATGTCTTTTTTTAAATTGGATTTAAAAAAAGTAATGTGGTCAAAAAAAGGAAATAACAACGAACGAATAAGAATAAAACTTGTTGAAGATAATGAAACTGTCATTGATATGTTTGCAGGAATAGGTTATTTTCAATTCCGATAGGAGTTCACAGCAATGCAAAACAAGTTTATTCAATTGAAATTAATCCCAATTCATTTCATTATTTGAAAGAAAATATTAAATTAAATAAAATAAACAATATTATTATACCTTTACTTGGGGATTGCATGGACATAACTCCAGAGTATAGTGCAGATAGAATTATAATGGGTTATGTAAAAACAACGCATCATTATTTAAAGACAGCTATTGACAGCCTGAACAAAGGTGGAGTTATTCATTATCATGAAACAGTTCCCGAAAAATTAATGGATACCCGTCCGATAAACAGGATTAAAGAAGTGGCTGGAGATAGGTCGGTGGAATTTTTAAAATTAAATAAGGTTAAGAAATACTCTCCGGGAGTATTTCATGTGGTGTGTGATGCTTTAGGATAAATTAGCTATTTTTTCAAGCAGTGTTTCATTTAGCCATTTATCATTAACATATTTTTCATAAACACACATTCTTTCGATTAATTCAAATCCTGCATCCTGTGTTAGTCTGTTTAATTCATCTAGAGTTGGCCATGGGGATGTTGGATTTACATAATCAGGACTTACTGGAGAAACTCCTCCCCAATCATCTGCACCGCAAAGTAAAAATATCTGGGCAGTGTCATGGTTTAAATTAGGCGGAACTTGAATGCTAACATCAGTATCCCTAAATAACAGCTTCCCTGCTATTACTGTTCTTACCATATCTAAAAAAGTAGGTTCTTCCCAGTTTTCCATTTCAATTCCAGGGCTGGTGGTGAAGTTTTGAATAATTACTTCCTGAATATGACCGTATTTATCATATAAATCCCTGATAGCTAATAATGAGTCGGCTATTTCTTCTTTGGTCTCACCAATTCCAATTAAAATTCCTGTTGTATATGGTATTTTAAGTTTTCCGGCATTTGATATTGTTTTTAATCTAATTTCAGGATTTTTACCGGGGCTTTTTATTGTGTGCTACTGTGTTCATTAATCTGACAGATGTGCTTTCAAGCATCATACCCATAGAAGCGTTAACTTCCTTTAGCTTTTTAGACTTTCATAGCTAAAATTACCTCCATTTGTGTGAGGCAATAAGCTAGATTTCTTCCAAAGTCATTTTACAGATATCAAAAACATAATCTACAATATTTTCATATCCGAATTCAGCTAATTTTTTTTTGCTGTACTGATTCTTCTTCATCAGCATCTTCTCCAAATGTAAATAAAGCTTCACTGCACCCATATTTTTCAGCTTCTTTCAAACTGCCAATAATACTTCTTCTTTTGTTTTTAGAATAATTGCACTTGGATCATCTGGAGTTTTTTAAAATTACAGTAACCGCAATCGTTTTTACAGATTTCAGTCAATGGAATGAAAATATTTTTGGAATATGTAATAAGATTATTCTCCCTGTATTTTGATGCTTTATTCATGAAATCAATGATTTGGTTGTCAGTTGATTCTAATATCTGGAGAATTTTTTCTTTTCTTTGCATGATTTATTCTTCTTTTTCTGAAACTGTTACTTCAACATATAATGGAGGATATCCATGTTTGTCCTGCCATATTGCAATTACAGCATAACAGCAAGGTAATTCGAAAGCTTTGTATTCAACTACAAGACCCATGGCTTCAAGCTCTTCTTGCATTCTTTCTAAGCCATGTTTGTCTATATTTCCTGTTTGGCCTTCGCTTTCCTGTATACTTTTATCACCAATTTCTAAAAGTTTGGCGATTTTTACAGAATTGGATTCGATTTCTTCACCGTTTATTATGCTTCCAATTTCATCAAGCTTTGAGTTAAAGTCATTAACATCTAATGTTTTTTTCTTGATCTTCCTCTGACGATTAAGATTTTTTCATTGTTAATTGCAGGTCTTGATCCTTTAAATGCATCAAAAACCCCATCACTTCTCCTGCTACTTCATAAAACTTTTGCATTTAATCATATCCTTAACTCTTCTTTTAATTCGCCCATTGTTGTTACTTTTTCTGCAAAAGCATTGTGTCTGTGGATACTTTCATGATTTTCTTGACGTGAAGTGATTATGGTGTCTTCAGGGGAAATCAGCATATTTTTTAGCTATTTTTCCATCATGTTTCTTACACAGTCTTCAACAAAAACAGGTTTTTTATGAGCATTTAAAACTGTAGCATTTTCATCAGGTCTTTTTAATAATTCACATACAGGAGAGCTCATGGATTCTTCAATTATTTCTATGATGTCTTCACCTTTAACTTCTCTGTCTTCCGGAACTTCGATTAATAAAGTTCCAACTCCTCTCTGATTATGGGAAGCAAAAGTTACAGTATCTAATACTTTTTGTGTAGTTTCTTCGTCTAAAAATTCCAACAATTTGTTTTTGTCAGATTCTTTCACAGATTCCTGTGCACATGGGCAAACAGTCATTCCGATAACTTCAGCACCAATACTTTTTCTAATTTTAATTTCACCGTCTTCTCTGTAACCTACAGCTTTAGCTTTAAGTTTAGCCATTTCCTGTGTTTTATTTTTGGTTACAGGTGATTCTTTCATCAACATATAATCAGTAGTCATTGATATTTCAACACGTTTTGCATATTCGTGTTTGGACATCATTTTACTTACGATTTTAGCACATAATGTTTCTACTTCCACTGAACTGTCATTAGCTACTTCGTCTAATACTTCACTGATTGCTTCAGGGTTTCAGACATATGCACTCCCTTTTGATCGTTTGGTAAATCTACAAATGCATCAAATGTAGGTACTAAAATTATAGGTCTTTTTTGTTATTTCTTTCGAGTTGCAATAATTTTTTTAACTCCGGTTACACCTACTCTTGTTAATTTGATAGGTATGCTGGGAGTATCATCTTGGGTGTCAGGTAAACAAACTGCCATTTAATAACCTCTATCATATAATTATTTTTTATATTATGTTTTTTTGAAACTTATATATTTTAAGCTTATTTTCGGCAATTTTTACAAGTAAAAATAAGTTATTTGATTGAATATGGCTTGATTAATGTTAAATGAATGTTGTGATGGTTTGGTTTAATAAATTAAAAATTTGGATTATAATATATTTGAAGAACCCATATCTTCTTTTATAACATCCAATACAGTTTGAGTATATGTTCTTTCTATATTAGGGTCTTTAACTAAATCTTTAATAAATGTATTTAATTCATTTGTATCTTTGAATTTAGCTATTAAGAAAGCATCATATTCTCCGGTTACATCATATATTCCAACTACATTTTTATTAAAGTAAGTTTTTTCTTCCCAGTTTTTGAGTTTTCCACCTTTAACCCTCACTCAATTATAGTTGTAAGGACATATCCTAATATTTCATGGTCAATTACTGGTGAAAACTTTTTGATTACTCCGCTTTTAACCATTTTGTCGATACGGTTGTGAACGGTTCCAACAGATACATCTAAACTACGGGATATTTGTCTATAAGATGTTCTGACATCTTCATTAATGATTTTTAAAATGCTAACATCAATATCATCTAATTTGATAAAGTCTTTATTTTCATTAGCCATATTTATAACCTCTCTAAAAATGACTATATTAATTGATTATAAGTAAACAAATTAATATAGGCATATACATTTTTTTATGTTTATATTATATAAACTATTCGTACATTTTTTAATTTTTTTAGTACTATTTTAAATATGATTCTAAAAAATCAATAGTTATATTGTAAATCATTTGGTATGTATTTTTGAATATAATTAAAATATAATCCCTATTTTTTTTTTTTTTTATTAAATTAATATACCATTAGCATTATACTGTAGTTTATTTATTTTTTCAAATATTTTTGAATGATTGTATGGTAAAAAAAGAGATATTTATTTTGATATGTAATTTTTTTCAATTTTATTAAAAAAAAGTAGTGAAGATAAAGCAGGGATTTATTTAGTGTTCCTAAATAATTCATAAGCTATATCTCACTATTTTTTTTCACTATTTGTGTATTTTGGATATTTGTTTAATTTGAAGATGACAAAGTTTTTTATGATTTCCTTAATTTTTTTTTTTTAGTGGAGCGTTTGTTTTTATTCAAGAGGGTTGAAATGTGTTTTGACAGCTTCAAATCCTTCTTTTTCAAGGTTGCCAAATACCAAATCTAATTTTGGTGCACTGATTTTTAAGATTTTGCAGATTTTATGCACATCATAAAATGTGGCGGGACTTTTGCTTCTATACGGCAGCTTTCCAATAGTTTCAAAACATCTTCTTTAGTATTTAATTTTTTATTTTCAGATTCTGCAATCATCTTTGAGATAAATTCTTCGTTTTGAATTTCTCCAAGCCATAATGGCCCTGCCTGAATTAATTTTTCACCACATTCTGGACAAATATTTGGTGTAGATGTAGCTAATCCTTTATTTTCTTCCCTATACAGACAATGTTTGCAGTGACTGATGTATCCGATATTTTTTAAACATTCATCACTTTTTTTGGAACCTTTTTGACTTCTATATATAATCTCATATAATGTTCAGTACTGTGGGATAATTTAACTTCTATGGATTTGCTGTATTTGGCCAGTGTAAGAGCTACAAATCCTGCCAATATACGAATACCTGTTTCATGACAGTATTCACTTTTGTAAGGTTTTGCATTGTATTTGCGGATACATGGTTCTTTGTAGGTTCCGCACAGTGCAGATGTGTCAGTAGCTGTAACGCATAATAATGAGTTTCTGCGGGAACAGTATCCTGCAGAGTCTAAAAATGGGGGAAGGTGTTCCAAAGGGATCAATGTCTATAACATCAAATTCTCCTCTGTGCATTCTTAAGAACATACTTGCATCATGCTGAAATATTTCAATGTCTTTCAAATTGTTTAACTCAACATTGTGTCTTTCATATTCATTTGCAGTTTCACTAATGTCATTTATAAAAACATGTCCCACTCCATCAATTTCATTTTTATAACGAACACCGCGTATTCCACTGCCTCCGAACAAATCACATATGTTTATATTTCTGTCTTCTTGTTTTTGAAAAGTTTGAAGAGCTAAAATGGAAATGTCTCTATTTAGTTCCATATGTGGATTGTAAAAAACAGGAGCATCAGATGAAATTTTATCAAATTCAGGAAATTGAATTTTTGTTAATCCCTCTTCAACTGTTTTAATTTTATATTCGTCCATAGTTTATCACTTTTTTAAATAATCAAGTAATATTTTAAATATTATTAGATTTAAATATTATTGTAAGTTTAAATTAATCTATTTTTAGGATTTGGTGATAAAATGGCGGATATTAAAGTTCAATTGCAAAACCAATAATTGGAGAAGAAGAAATTAAAAATGTTGTAGAAGTTTTAAAATCAGGTATGATTGCTCAAGGTCCTAAAGTAGCTGAATTTGAAGAAAAATTTGCTGCTTGGATTGGAACAAAATATGCAATTGCAACTAATTCTGGAACATCTGCTCTACATGTAGCTTTACTTGCAGCAGGAATAGGTAAAAGGGATGAAGTGATAACTACTCCATTTACATTTATAGCTACTGGAAATTCAATTATTTATACAGGAGCAACTCCTGTTTTTGCAGACATTGACTTAAAAACATACACTATGAATCCAGACAGTATTGAGGCATTGATTACTGATAAGACAAAAGCTATTTTACCAGTTCAATTATATGGGCAATCTGCAGACATGGATAGAATTAATGAAATCGCTGATAAACATGGTTTAAAAGTTATTGAAGATGCGGCACAGGCTCATGGTGCAATGTACAAAGGTAAAAATGTAGGTGCACTTGGAGATGCGGGTTGTTTCAGTTTTTATCCTACTAAAAACATGACTACCAGTGAAGGCGGAATTATAACTACTGATGATGAGGAATTAGCTAAAAGAGCACGTATTTTTAGAGCTCATGGTTCCAGTATAAAATACACTCATGATGAAATAGGTTATAATTTTAGAATGACGGATATTTCTGCAGCTATCGGTCTTGCACAATTAAATGTAATTGACGGATTCAATGACAAAAGAATAGCTAATGCAGAATATTTAAATGAAGGTTTAAAAGATGTTGATGGGGTAGTAACTCCTTATTCTGCTGATGATTTTAAACATGTTTACCATCAATATACTATTCTTGTTGAAAAAGGAAAAAGAGATGATTGGGTTGATTTCTTAACTCAAAAGGTATTGGAACAGGGGTTCATTATCCTATTCCATTATATAATCAGCCAATTTATAAAAAATTAGGTATCGAAGGCAGTGCACCAGATGCAGAGCTTGCTGCAAATCATGTAATTTCTTTACCGGTACATCCTTCATTAACACAAGAAGATTTGGATTTAGTTATTGATGCTGTAAAACAAGCTAGTGACAGCTTTAACTAATCTTTTTTTTTTTTTATTTTAACATTTTATTTACTGTGTCAATTTTAGCATCTAAAGTTCTGTTTTCTAAATCACGTCTGTCATCGACTTTAATAACCGTGTAAACTCTACCGATTCCAGTTTTAAATACAGCTTCTTGTGCATTAGCTATGGCTTCGTATAATTCTTTAAGATTTTCAGCTTCTATTTGGGTTCCCATGCCTGTTAATTGATAGTTAAGTCCGGAATCTTTAATTGCTTGAACAGCAGCAGTTACATATTCTTTACATTCAGTATCTTCAGTTCCAACAGGTAATATTGCGAAATCTGCAGTTATCATTTTTAATTCACCTAGTAAAATTATTTATTTATCTTATTATAAATTTATTTAGTAATGGTTCAGTTAAACAAAAAAGAATTTAATGATAAGATATTTACAAGGATTAATAATTTAATTCATGATTATAATTTAATAAATGAACATGAATTGATAGCTGTTGCATTGTCTGGAGGTAAAGACAGTGTTTTGACATTGCATGCTTTAAAAATTATCAAAATTATTTAGATTTTGATTTGGTTGCTGTTAGTGTTGATGAAGGTATTGAAGGGTACCGTCAGCGTATTGATGCAGCTATTGACAATGCAGAAAAAATTAGATGTCAAATTAGTTCAAAAATCATTTAAAATAGAAGAAGGATTTGCACTAGATGACATTTATAGTGGATTTAAAAGTGCATGCATTCCTTGCGGAGTTTTTAGAAGAAATATTTTAAATAAAACAGCATATGATCTTGGAGCAGATAAAATAGCTACCGGACATAATCTTGATGATGAAATTCAGTCTTTTTTAATGAGTTTTGCCCGTGGTGATTTAATTAAATTCTCAAAATTCGGGCCTGAACTTGATGTTATTCATCCTAAGTTGATTCCACGTATTAAACCATTGTGGAACACTCCGGAAAAGGAAGTTGGAACCTGGGCAATTTTAAATGATATTAATATTCATTTAGATGAATGTCCTTATTCTCATTTATCTCTGAGGGCTAAAATTAAGGAATTTTTAAATAATAATGAGGATATATATCCTGGAATAAAAAATAATATTATGGAATCCTTCAAAAAAGATTTTAACCTTTGAAAGTGATATTCCATCTAATTTGAATGAGTGCAGGTTATGTGGAGAACCTACATCTTCAGATATCTGCAAGGCCTGTGAGCTAAAAAAATTAATTTCTGAAAATCACGAAAGCCATATATAATATGAATAGTCCTAATAGGATTATTCCTTCTTTTCTATCAAATTTACTTTGTGTTTTACCAAATATAAGGCATAAAATTGTAACAATTATCATTAAACCTAAATCTGCAATCATATTTGTGTTTACAGGAATTGGGGTTATTGTACTGCTTAAACCAAGTACAAATAAGATATTGAATATGTTTGATCCGATTACATTTCCAATAACTAACTGATTTTCATCTCTTTTTAGAGCAGTTAGTGAAGTTACAAGTTCAGGCAGTGATGTACCAATAGCTACAATTGTTAAACCAACTAATGTTTCACTCATTCCACATGCCATTGCAATATATGATGATGAGTTTACAACAAGCTGAGCACCAAGAATAATTGCAGCAAGCCCTACAACAACATAAACAATACTTCTTCCAATACCGAATTTAGGCTTTTCAACAAAATCTGCCCCTTTTGATTTTTTAGAAGTATAAACTAAATGGGCCGTATATCCGATTATAAGAATCAATAATACAATTCCTTCAATTCTTGTTAAATCCCAGCTGAGTAATATAAATCCAACAACAAGCAGACTAACAATTAAAAGAAACGGCATATCTTTGTTAAGTACATTTTCTCCAAGTTTTAATTCTTTAAGTAGAGCACAAATACCAATAATTCCTAAAATATTGAAGATATTACTTCCAATAACATTACTTACAGCCAGAGCATTGCTTCCTTGAATAGATGATGATATGGATACTGCAGCTTCAGGAGCACTTGTACCAAAAGCTACAATAGTTAATCCCACAATAAGTGTTGGGATTTTTAAAATAGTAGCTATATTGCTTGATCCGCTTACAAAAATATCTGATCCTTTTATTAGAATTGCAAATCCCACAATAAGCAATACAATTTGTATTACTAATTCAATCATTCTTCTACCTCTTCTGTTTCTTCTTCCTGAGGACCTAAATCAGTTACAAGAATTTTGTCGATTTGATGCCCGTCAATATCTAAAATTTCGAAGTGGAATCTGTCCCAGTCATATATTTCTTTTCATCAGGAATTTTACCACTTAAACTTAGGATAAATCCAGCTATTGTAGTGTATTGGTCTTCTTTTTTCATAAAGGGAACTCTTTTTCGTAATCGAAAAGTTCTTTAAATTTATCAATTTGGAATCTTCCATCAATTAACCATGTACCGTCTAATCTTTGGGTAGCCATTGGGTCATCAGTTTCATCAATGCCAGGAATATCTCCAACAATGCCTTCAAGTAAATCGTTTAAGGTTATTAATCCTTCAACACTACCAAATTCATCAACAGCAAGAGCCATATGGACATATTCTTTGTTTTCTTTAAATTCTTTTAATAATTCCAAAGTTTCAAGATTTTCAGAAACAACTAAAGGTTTTTAATAATTGAATTAATGTCAATTTTTTTCTTCACTAAATAAAAGTGCTAAAATATCTTTAGCTTGAACAACTCCGATAAAATCATCTAATTCTCCTCTGGCTATCGGGAAAATGGATCTTTTACTTTCCATAATCTTGATTTCATTAGCTCTTTTATCATCTTCTAAATCAACCCAGATAATTTCATTTTAGGAGTCATTATAGATTCGACTTTTTTATCATCAAGTTTAAAGACTCTTTTAATAATATCTTCTTCTTCTTTTTCAATAGTTCCGTCTTCTCTTCCTTCTTCAATTAATAACTCAATTTCTTCTTCTGTTACTATTGATTCGGATTTGCTTTTCATACCTATGGTCCATAAGACGAAATCAGTTGATTTGGCAAGAACTGCACTAATTGGTTTGCAAACTTTTGAAAGTACAGACATGCTTTTAGCTAATTTTAAAGAAACTTTTTCAGGGTTATTTAGAGCAATAACTTTTGGTACAATTTCTCCAATTACTAAAGTTAAGTAAGTTGTAATGATAACAACTACTAAAATACTTATTGTTCCGCTATATGGTACATATGGACCAATTACTTCTGATAACGGTTCAGCTAAAGTAGCTCCACCGTAAGCACCAGTTAAGATACCGATAAGTGTAATTCCTATTTGCACAGTAGATAAAAAATTGATTTGGATCTTCTGCAAAGTCAATGATTATCTGAGCACTTTTGTGCCCTTCATTTAACAGTTTTTCTAATTTTGCTTTTTTTTGTCGAAACAACGGCCAATTCAGCCATCGATAAAATCCCGGTAAGGACAATTAAAATTATTATTAATACTATTTCAAATATTACGTTAGCCATTTTTAAACAGACCTTTTGTTAAACTTATAGTTTATAATTCACTGGCTCTCTTAAAGTCAGTATTTCCATATATTTCATCCTGCATCTCTTGAACTGCCAGGGAAGCTTCTTCACGAGTTTCTACTTTTTTAAATATTCTGCGTTGCTTTACTTTGATTATTTTTCCACAAACGCACTTGCGGGTAGCCACTCCTTCTTTTGCATATAATACTCTTCCACAGTCACATCGAAATATGAAATACATAGTAATTAATTCCATTAAAATTTTTCATTTAATAATTATGTAAGTATACTTTATAAAAATTATTATTTTTCATCCGCCAAATATTTTCATAAATAATGGTATAAAGACTTGTGAAGGCAATATAACAAGTGTAGCTAAGCTAACTCCTAAATTAGTCCCAACTACAACAAGTAAAATTCTTACTATGTTGTTGTGCCACAAATCCTTTAAGCTTTCAATTTTAGTAAGATTGACCATATCTCTTTTTCTAACTTTTCTGTATTTAGCTTCAACCAGTCCTGAAAACCATCCTGCTGCAAGTAATGGGTGAATAATAGTCAAAGGAGCTACTAATCCTCCAACAACAGCAGATTGGATTTTTGATCCGGAAAGTATGGAACCGATAAATCCCATTATCATGCTTATAATTATAAAGTCATAGAGGTTCCAGGTTATATTAATCCCACTAATGTAGGCCAGAAAAATATCACAACAAATAATATTGGAATTAAAGCTAAAATAATTTTAAACCATGGTATTCCTTTTTTTTTTCTTTAGTAATTTCCAATTGGCTTAAAGGAGGAATAGTTTCAGGATTGTCTAAGTATCTGTTGATTCCAGGTTTGTGTCCTGCACCTACAACAGCTATTACATGGTCTTGAGGGATTCTTAAAATATTTCCTGCAAGATAAGCATCTCTTTCCTGTACTAAAACTTCATATACTTTTGGAGATTCATCTTTAAAAAATTCCATTAATTCATCAAGGTTATCCGGATTTTTCAACTCCTCAATATCAATTTCATCTTCTTCATCATTTGAAAAAATTGAAGTAAGTAAACTAAATGCAAATTTAAGTTTTTCTACAAATCCCATCTTATTAAGAGCCCTTTGTAGGGTTGTGTTTATTTCTCTGTCAATCAATGCTATTGGAATTTCCAAATCTTCAGCAGCTTCAATAGCTCCAATCATTTCTGATCCTGGTTTTACATCAACATCCTCTCCAATTTTTGACTGGAAATATGAAAGGATTGTTGTAGCTAGAAATAGCCCTACTTTTTTCTTCTTTGATGATTTTTGAAACAGAAATAGTGTCATCTTCTTCAATACCCATCATTTCATTTTTCAATCGAGTATATCTTCCCCTATCTAATTCAATAGCTACTATTTCTGGATGTTGCTCATAAATTGTATTTTTAACTTCTTCTACACTGTTTGCAGATACATGAGCAGTTCCTATTATGGTTAAACATTCTCTTTTCAAAAAAAAACACATCGGTTAATTTAATGTTATAATATATATTTTACAATTTGTATATAAATCTAATCTTTAATTAATTTCAATATATTATTTTCATAGATGGCAACATTTTCACTTATATTTTTTAACACGCAGCAATCGATGTCTTTTTTTGGATTTAAGCCAGGACAGTTTTCTTCCGGAGTTACAATTATAAAATCCTTCTTTTTTAGAGCATCATAATCTCTGCTGGCCATGATGGCTGCTTTTGCATAATCGCTTATTTCGCACTCATTATTTAACCTGTCGCAAATCCAGTAAAGAATTTCGCCGGCTGCCAAAAAAGTCTTCTAAGGCAAAATTTCCTTTGTATCCTGCCATTACAACATCAATTTCATTTTCAGCTATCTCTACACTTTTATACCCAACTGCTTTTGCATTTACCATGGATCCTACAAGAACAGTTGAATTCATATCTTTAAGAATTCTTGTTCCATTACTTGTGGTCAGTATAAGTGTTTCAATATCAGTGTCATAATTTTCAACATTTTTTGGCGAGTTTCCAACATCAAAGCCTTCAACACGTTTTCCGCTTCTTTCTCCGGCTATTATTCCATTAATTTTTTTTAACTCAAATGCTTCTTCTGGTGTAAAGCATGGGATGATTTCATTAAAGTTATTCAAAGCAAGTGTAATTGTGGTACTTGCCCTAAGTGCATCGACCATTATTGATGTATCTTTGGTTTGTGTTTTTCAAAGCTTAATGTAATTTTCATGATTCATATTTATAAAAATTAATTAATTTTAAATTTTACTTTTTATAATAATTATTAGTATGAAAATTGTCACAACACCCATGTGTGAAGAGCTTGTAAAGTTAGTTGGAATAAAAAATTATAAGGTTAACAAACACCCCAATAAGGATGATGGGGATTTGGCTATTTTATTGTCTGAAAGTAAGGTTGAAATAGATTCTATTCCACTTAAAGTTAATTCAGCAGTCCAGATTTTTGAAAGCATTAAAAAAAAAATAGATTTTAACAATAATTTAACTGATGAGGAAATAATTTCATTTTTTGATAATTATCCATTAGCTAAAAAATATCTTAATAATAATGTCAAAAACAGTATTCACATTAAAGTTTATTCTAACTTTTTTAAAAGACACTGCTGAAAGTATGGGGTTTACTATTGATGATGAAAACTATGATTATGTAGTATATCCGGATTATTTGGCTGATGAAGTTCAAAATGAAACACAAACATTAATTGAGATTTCGTCACACAATTTTGTATCTAAAAATCCATTTGTAAGACTTGAAAAAAGATACGAAATTTTGGAAAAGTTAATATAGAAATAATGTAAAAAACTTACTTAATAAATTATATAAGGGATTTTTTAGATGTATGAAACATTAACATATACTGGTGGAGTTCACAAAAGTGAAGAAGTCAAGGAACTTATTGAAGATTTAGGAGGTTTCATCCTTCAGGAAAACATTTTACAAATGGAATTGGTTTTAAATTTAGCTATTCCTTTAGAAGATGTTGATGTTATTAAAAATAAGGCTAAAGAATTGCTTGCTAAGGTAACAGTAGCTCCAATGGCAGGTTCTGAAATAGCTATTGTATCTCCAACACTTGCAAGACATCACCTGCCTCATGCAGCATGTGATATTTCTGAGTATTTGCGTGAATTTGGTGCTAAAGACAATATGATTGGATTGGCCAGAGGAGATGGGAAAGGAACTTCAGGAATCACTGAAGAAGAAAAAAGCTTAATTGAAGAACATGATGTGGCTGTTTTTGCATTAGGCAGTTTTAAAAATTGTATTCAAGAAAAATCCTTTTTATATGATGACATTAATGTTCCTGTTATTGTAACTGGAGCTCCAGAAATTCCAATTGAAGAACTTCCAGGTGCTGATGCATATGTTGGTGGGCTTGGCAGGATTCCAAGAAGACTTAAAAGAGGTCCAGATATAAGAGCTCTTAATAATTTAGTGGATACAATTGAAACAATTTTAAATAATAAAAAAAAAAATGGCATTGGATCCGCCACTTGTACCATCTATTGTAGTTAAAAATGCTATTGAAAATCAGGTTCCAGCTATTGAAGATATCATATCTCCAGCACCTATTACAGTGCAGCTTGATGGAGTCAGGGTAAAATTAAATTATGATAAATATCATGAACTAATTGAAAATGTAGTTATAGAAGGTAAAAAATTATCCGACTTGGCTGAAATTAAAAAGTCTTTCATGTATGATTATATCTTAGTAAAAATCCACACTGAAAGTTCCCTTATTGATGATTCTTAAATCATCTACTTTTTTATATTCTCATTCCAAAGAAGTTAATGGCATCAACCAAATCATTAAATTGTGTTAATTCTTCTTCAATAACATTTTCGTCTGTTTTATCAAAGCTGAGTTCACCGTCTATTGTTAAAGTATCCGGGCCGCGGCCAACAATACGTTCTACACCGTCAGCACTTAGAATTCTCTCAGCATCTAATTGATGAACAAAGGCACGTCCTGGAATAATAACTGCCTGTTTCACTTCACTTAAATCAATTTGTTCCAGATCTTCTTTTGTAATTAAACAAGCTATTTCTTTTTGGAACTCCGATTACATTTACATTATCTGCATCTATTTTATCAAATATTTTACTTATAAATGGTGCAGCTATTTTAGATGTAATTATGGTAGCTTCTCCGGTCACTTTTTTAATAAATTGTAAAAATATTTCATTTTCATCTTTAGCTATTGCAAATGGGCCGCCAGTTTCAGGATCACATAATGGAGTGCCTGTTACTCTGAAATTATATTCTTTATTAATTTCTTCAACTAACTGACCAAATTCTTCAACAGGCTGTGATTCAATTCCTTTAAGAATAGGTTCATTTCCTAAAATTAATCCTTCATTGAAGGTGTTTGCAAATCTCATCAAGATAAATCCTTTAGCACCCCATTCTTCCAAGGTATTGCAGGTTTGTCTAAGTACATCACCGTCATTAACTCCAGGAATTATTACTCCAGCTCCTGTTAAATCAGCATTTTCACAAAAGATTTGACAAGCTTTTAGAGCTTCTTCAGGTTTTTGTCTTTTACCCATTCTCTCCTAAGTTTAGGGTCTGTTGAAAAAACAGTAAATGTAACTTCATCGACACCATTATTAATTAATCTGGAAGCTATTTCACTTTCAGTAATGCCTTTTCCACAGGTATAACCTAAATGGGATTTAAGTGAAAACTGATTTAAATTAGCTGTTAAATTTTCAAGATAGGGATAGCAGCTAACATCTCCTCCTCCGCTAATATTTACTTTAATGTCGTTTTCTCTAAAATTAGGTTGCATCATCAAAGCATTTTGAACTTCAGTAATTACTTCAAATGGAGATCTAAATTCACTTTGTGAGTCGGTTATTCCCTTACTACATCTGTCACAGCCAATTTTATTAGGTAAGCAGTGAGCACAGCCAAATGCTTTAACTTCTTTTACCTTTCTGAAGTAACAGTACTTACAAAAACCGTTACAATCTTTTCCAGGAATTCCTCCAACATCTGCTACAACTTGCATAATATCTTTATTATGTTTTTAGTATTATATAAACTAATTCAGTATTATTTTTACCATTTTATAATAATTTTATTTTTCTGAATTGTTGATTATTTTACAGTATTTTTGATAAAATATGTTTGTTTGTTTAAAAATTTCTCATTTCTTGTATTAAATTTATTAATTTTTTGTATTATTGAGCTTTTATTTGATATATTTTTTTAAATTTTGATTTAACACGGAATTTAAAGTAATTATTGTATAATAATAGTTGTCTAATAATTTTGATAATAATATCAAGTTTATTTTTTTTTTAAATATGGTTTTTAATTGCTTTATTATTGAAATAAATATCAGATATCTTATGTTTAAAGTATTACTTTTGTAATTATTGTTCTTAAGTTTTTTAGAACTCTTATAGTTTATAAAGTTTTCTAAATTATTCCATTGGTAATGTTTATATTATATCTTAATTAAAATAAGAACTGTATACCATATGGTTAGCTATTCTACAAAATTATTGTGTATAGCTTTATCCAATTTTGTGTGAAAATTTCACTCAAATATAGGTGGTATATTAAATACTCTATTTAATTAGGAGGGAAAAAAATGGCAAAGTTTGATGATAAAGTCGATTTATACGACGATAGAGGCTCATTAGTTGTATCTGATGTTCCAATCGAAGCTTTAAGTCCACTCAGGAACACTGCTATTCAAAACATCGTTAAAGGTGTAAAAAAAGAACTGTTGCAGTAAACTTAGAAGGTCTTGAAAAATCTGTCAAAACTGGTTCAGTCGGTGGAGACAAATCCAAAATATTAGGAAGGGAATTAGATATTGATATTGTAGCAAATGCGGGTGCAATTGCAGAAAAAAAATGAAAAGAAATGATACAAATTTCTGAAGATGATGATACTAAAGTTGAACCTATTTCCGGAGGTAAAGATTATTAGTACAAGTTCCATCTAAAAGAATTGATGTTGCTGCAGAATACTCTGTTGCTCCATTATCTACCGCAACTTCATTAGTACAAGCTATTATTGATGTATGTGACGTAAGTATCTATGATGCAAACTTCGTAAAAGCTGCAGTATTAGGTAGATACCCACAATCTGTAGATTACAAAGGATCCAACATTGCTACTATGTTAGACATTCCACAAAAACTCGAAGGTGCAGGTTATGCATTAAGAGGTGTTAAAGCAAATGATTTTGCTGCTGCTACCTTAAAAAACACTTTCCAAGCTACTGCTTTAGCATCTATTTTCGAACAAACTGCTATGTTTGAAATGGGTGATGCTATTGGTGCATACGAAAGATTACACTTATTAGGTTTAGCTTACCAAGGTATGAATGCTGACAATATGGTTTTAGATTTAGTAAAAGATAATGCAAAAGAAGGTACTGTTGGTAGTGTTGTAAATGGAACTATCGCTAGAGCTGAAGCTGACGGAGTTATTGCTCCTCAAAAGACTTAACCGATTTCTCAATTTATAACACTGATGACGCAGCTTTATGGAACGCATATGCTGCTGCTGGTGCTACTGCTGCTGTTATGGTAAACATTGGTGCTGCTCGTGCTGCTCAAGGTATTCCATCCACTTTATTATACTTCAATGATAACATTGAATTTGCTACTGGTTTACCAAGTATTGACTACGGTAGAGCAGAAGGTGTAGCTGTAGGATTCTCTTTCTTCAGTCACTCTATCTACGGTGGAGGAGGCCCTGGTCTCTTTAACGGTAACCACGTTGTAACCAGACACAGTAAAGGATTCTGTATCCCTTGTGTAGCTGCTGCTATGTCCTTAGATGCAGGAACACAACTCTTTTCACCAGAAGCAACTTCTGGTTTAATTAAAGAAGTATACAGTCAAGTTGATGAATTTAGAGAACCTCTCAAATATGTTGCTTTAGCAGCTGATGATATTAAAGGTGACATCTAATTAATTTAATATTTAAATCTAATTTTTCATGGACGGCAAAAAAATGGATATTGAAATATTCCCATACCGGGTGCTTGGAAGTGACACAACAGAAAAGTTGTTAAATGACATCGAATCACTTGAAGATGTTAAAAGGACTGTAATTCATGGTCCGAGATTTCCAAAAACTGAAGAAACTTTACCGCCACAATATAGAGAACGTAGAGTGATTAACATTAATGGCGAAGATGTTGTTCTTAAAGTTAAAACTGGTAGAATTTTTTGTTGAATTGACAATGGAGTCTACAGTTAAAAAATTGAAGAAATCTGCAAGAAACATATTCCTTTTGGTTTTGATATTAATCAAGACAAAACAAATTACATCAGAAAGGAAAGAACAGTTTCTGATAGAATTAAATATGGTGATGCAGATTTACCTGATGAATTAATTGGAATGACTGATCAATATTCAAGTTTTGAAGATCATGTAAATATTGTTAGAAAGGATGACTTTTAAAATGATTGGAAGATGTACTCACGTAGTTGATTGCAGAGCAACAGGTGGTATGGGCAAAGGTGGAGGTCTTGCACAAAGAGGCACATTTGCTGAATGTGGGGCTGAAGTTTTAGCTGTTGCTATGTCTCCAGGACGTAGACATATTACTAAACCTGTTTGTGAAATCACTTTTGGATTACGTGAATCCAATGTTTTGACTAGTACAATGGTATTAAATGCAGGTGCAGGTGTTCCTCATGATGCTCCAGCTTCTGGTGGTACATTATTTGGTCTCACTGATAAGGAAGTGGAACAAATGAGTAATTTTAAATTACTTGTTATTCATTTAGAGGAGTTAAAAATCATTTAATCTACAAAGCTAGATTGATTTTTAAGGAATGTAAACAAGCCTTGTATTATCATTTGTGAATCTCCAGTTGACTGTGAAGATTTTGCCAAAATTGGTGTAAAAACTTCTAAAGTCATGCCATCTGAAGAGGATGTTAAAACAGAAGGACGCATTGTTGATATTGTTAGTGGAGTTATTCGCGGAGAAACAATCTCACAGGAAAAATTAGATGAAATTATTAGAAAAGTTAAATTAGCATTAGGAGATGCATAATTATGGCACAAATTTATCCAGGTACTTCTCAGGTTGCTCAAAACAGAAGAAACTTTTGTAATCCAGATTACGAGTTAGAAAAGTTAAGAGAAATCTCTGATGAAGACGTAGTAAAATATTAGGTCACAGAGCTCCAGGTGAAGAATACAAAAGTGTTCACCCACCATTAGATGAAATGGATGAGCCTGATGACATTGTAAGAGAATTAGTTACCCCTATTGCAGGTGCAAAAGCAGGGGACAGGATTAGATACATCCAATTTGTAGACTCAATGTACTTCGCACCAGCTCAACCTTACTTAAGAGCAAGGTCTTATTTAAACAGATTCAGAGGAATTGATACTGGTACTTTATCCGGAAGACAAGTTATCGAAGCTAGGGGAAAGAGATATTGAACGTATTTCCAAATACCTCTTAGAAACCGAATACTTTGATACTGCAAGAACTGGTATTAGAGGTGCAGGTGTACACGGTCACTCTTTAAGGTTAGACGAAAATGGTTTAATGTTTGATATGCTTAGAAGACAAGTATTCAACAAAAGAAACTGGTAACGTTGAAATGGTAAGAGACCAAATCGGTGTAGACTTAGACGAACCAGTAGTATTAGGTGAACCATTAGATGAAGAAACCTTAAAATCAAAAACCACAATTTACAGAATTGATGGTGAAGCATACAAAGATGATACTGAAGCTGTTGAAGTGTTAAAAAACATTCACGTATCCAGATCATTTGGTGCATTCAATCCAGTTAAAGGATGGGATTAAGTATGGCAGATAAAAAAAATTCTTAGATGCAATGAAAAACAAATTCAGTGAAGATCCAACTGATAAAAGAACCACTTTCTATAACATGGGCGGTTGGAAACAATCTGAAAGAAAAAGCGCATTCGTAAAAGAAGGTAAAGAAATCGCTGAAAAAGAGGAATTCCAATGTACAACCCAGACATTGGTACTCCTTTAGGTCAAAGGGCTTTAATGTCTTACCAATTATCTACTACTGATACTTATGTAGAAGGTGACGATTTACACTTCATTAACAACGCAGCTATCCAACAAGCTTGGGACGATATTAGAAGAACTGTAATTGTAGGTTTAAATACTGCTCACAACGTTCTTGAAAAAAGGTTAGGTATTGAAGTAACTCCTGAAACAATCACTGAATACTTAGAAACTGTAAACCACGCAATGCCTGGTGCAGCAGTAGTTCAAGAACACATGGTAGAAACTGACCCATTAGTAGTACAAGACAGTTATGTTAAAGTATTTACTGGTGACGATGAATTAGCTGATGAAATTGATTCAGCATTCGTTTTAGACATCAACAAAGAGTTCAATGAAGAACAAGCAGCAGCTTTAAAAGAAGAAGTTGGTGGAAGTGTATGGCAAGCTGTAAGAATTCCTGCTATCGTAGGAAGAGTTTGTGACGGAGGTACTACCTCAAGATGGTCTGCAATGCAAATTGGTATGTCAATGATTTCTGCATACAACCAATGTGCTGGTGAAGGAGCTACTGGTGACTTCGCATACGCATCCAAACACGCAGAAGTTATTCACATGGGTACTTACTTACCTGTAAGAAGAGCAAGAGCAGAAAACGAGTTAGGTGGAGTTCCATTTGGTTTCATGGCAGATATCTGTCAATCTTCCAGAGTAAATGCTGACGACCCAGTACGTTCAACCTTAGATGTAGTAGCTTTAGGTGCTGCATTATACGACCAAATTTGGTTAGGTTCTTACATGTCTGGTGGTGTAGGATTCACTCAATATGCTACTGCAGCATATACTGATGATGTATTAGATGACTTCACTTACTATGGTAAAGATTACGTAGAAGACAAATATGGTGGATTAACTGAAGCACCTAACAACATGGACACTGTTCTTGATGTAGGTTCTGAAGTTTCATTCTATGCATTAGAACAATACGAAGAATACCCAGCTTTACTTGAAACTCACTTCGGTGGATCTCAAAGGGCTTCTGTTATTTCAGCAGCAGCTGGTTGTTCCACTGCATTCGCTACTGGTAATGCTCAAACTGGTTTAAGTGCATGGTACTTAGGTATGTACTTACACAAAGAACAACATTCCAGATTAGGTTTCTACGGATACGATTTACAAGATCAATGTGGTGCAGCTAACGTATTCTCCATCAGAAATGATGAAGGTTTACCACTCGAAATGAGAGGACCAAACTACCCTAACTACGCAATGAACGTAGGTCACCAAGGTGAATACGCTGGTATCGCTCAAGCTCCTCACGCAGCTCGTGGAGATGCTTGGTCTTTCAACCCATTAGTTAAAATCGCATTTGCTGATAAAAACTTAGTATTCGACTTCAGTAAACCTCGTGAAGAATTTGCTAAAGGTGCATTAAGAGAGTTCGAACCATCCGGTGAAAGAACTGTCATCACCCCAGCAAAATAAATTTGAAACAAATAGGTTAAATAGGTGATTTTTTCACCTATTTATTCCTTAAATTTAAGTATACCTTAAAATTTTTTAGTAAAACATTTATATTAATATTGAAAAAAAGTTAAGTATCAATAGAAAATTCTATTGGTATCATTTAATTGATTTTTATATGGAATAAAAATCGCAATTTATCGCATATATTCTATTGAATATATCTCATGTTTATTAAATGATCAATTTAATAAAAAATATGGAGGAAAAAAAATTATGGACCCTGTAACATTAGGTGTTGTCGCATTAATGGGTGCAGTTGCAACTATTGGTGGAGCTGCTGAGGATTTAGAATCTGATATCGGTTCTCAAAGTAACCCAAACTCTCAAGTTCAACTTGCTCCACAAATGGGACATTTACACCGTATGATAAACAAAGCGGCTTCTGGTGAACCAGTCGCTTATGGTGTTTGGTGTGGTGTTGCTGGATCATTGCATATGTATTAATTATGTTAGGTTTCGTACCTATTATTTCAATTGCAATGGGATCTTGTGTCGCTGCTTTTGTTCACGCTATTTATACTGTCACATCCCATATGGGTAGGATTGTTGGTCAATCTCAATTTGAACAGCCATTATTTATGGATGTGTTAACTCAATCTTTAGGACCTATTGTTGGTCACGGATTTATAACTAGCTTTTTTGTATTGTTGGAATTTCATATTTAATGATTATCCCATTAAACGGTACTACATTACATGTATTCCCATTACCACTCTTAGCAGTACTTTGGGGTATTGCTCTTGGAGCTATAGGTTCTTCAACTGGGGATGTTCATTACGGTGCTGAAAGTGAATATCAAAAGTTCGAATTTGGTGGAGGAACTCCTGTAGCTATTCAAGGAGATATTGTTACTAATGCTCCTATGGGTGCAAAAAAACTCTATGGATGTAGTAAACTTCTGTGCTAAATTTGGTGGACCTTTAACCGGTTTCTGTTTTGGTCTTGTAGTATTCTTTAGTTTTTGGAATACTGTTGTATTCGGAATTTATGGTGGTTTAGTCGTTGGTTTCATCATTGTCATTTTATTAATTATTATGAATGACAGATTAGAAGTATTTGCAAGAAACCGTTACGGACCATATGAGGAAGATTAAGGAGGTTTCGATTATGGATCAATTTTTGTAATTTTATTCGTCGCTATAGGCGGAGTTATGATTGGTGCAGGTGTGCACTTTATTCCTGTAGGGGGAGCTCCTGCAGCTATGGCAACCGCTACTGGTGTAGGTACTGGTACCGCTATGTTAGCTGCTGGTGCAGGTTTAACAGGTCTTATTACTGCTGCAACTATGACTGGTGAGCCATGGTTTGTAGTAGGTATTGGTGGTGCAATAGGTGCTATGATTATGATGGGTATTACTATGCTCATTGCTAATTTCATATATGTATATGGTGTAGGTATTGTTCCTGCAGCATCTAAAGTGCCTGTTGATATAATTACCAAACGTAATCAAGAAAAGTATAAAACTCCTGGTACTGAAGGACACGGTGTACCTACTACTTGTTTTATTAGTGGTCTTATAGGTGGTCTCTTTGGAGGATTTGGTGGTGGATTAGTATACTATGCTATTGATGCTGCTGTTCAAAAATCTACTTACTTCACTGACCCTGCTATTAGTATAGGTTTAGCTGCTATATTAGGTGTAGGTGTGTTCTTTATTAATGCGGTTATTGCTTCTTATAACATTGGTGGTACTATTGAAGGTATGCACGATCCTAAATTTAAAAGGATTGGTAGAGGAGCATTATCTTGTGCTATTGCATCTATAGTAGTTGGAGTATTTTGTGTATTATTAACTGGAGGTATTTAAAATGTCTGCTGGTGGAAGTGCTGATGGTGCTGTCAGTTCAATAAACAATAATCATTTATTGATTTTAGGAATTATTGGTGGATTAGTAGGAATTTATTTATGTAATATCAATGATGTTATTGGTCCAGTTATTGCAGGTCTCGGTTCAGTATGTGCTACTGTATGGGGAGCTAATGGTATACGTAGTGTAGCTAGTTACGGTTTAGGTACTGGTGTACCTTCTATTGGTTACATGACATTATCTATTGGTATTATCGGTTCTTTAGCAGGTCTTGCTGTAGGTCTTATATACCCACAATTTAACATGTTAGGGCCTGTATTTGGTTTAATATTTTCAATGATTATCGGTGCTGTTGTTGCATTAATCGCTACTAAAATTATTGGTATGAAAATCCCAATTATGGTAAGATGTACTGTTGAAATTGCTGGAGCAGGTGCTTTATCTGTTTTATGTTTATCTGCTGCTGTAACTGGTGCTTTTGATGCAAATTCCATTTGTGAATATGTTGTAGCTCCAGGATTTATCGCAGTATTCTTTATAATGTGTACTATGGCAATTCAACATCCATTCAACGCATGTTTAGGTCCAAATGAAGATCAAGTAAGGACTCTTAAATGTGCTGTATCTACTGGATTCTTATCTATGATTATTACTGGTCTTTTATCCAGTATTACTGGTGGATTCGGATGGTTTGCTGTTCTTATCGTTGGATTAATTGGATGGGTCATTTCATTCAGATCATTTGTTCAAGCTTCATGCGATGCTGCAGCTTCAGTTAAATGGGCTGGATTATGGCCTAAATTAGAGGAATAAATGGGAGGTTTTATGTATGGCTCAAATGTTACCTATGATTCAAATTGTACCTAATATGAATTTGGCTCTTGACCCTGTTTCCGGAGTTATTGGTGCATCTTTAGGTGAAGGTGTTATTCTCCTCTCTATGGATGAAATAAACAATGAAGTAACTAAACTTCAAGGTGCTGCAGATGAATTAGTCAGTTCTTTAGATCCTCATACTAGTCCTGCAGGAGCTTATCCTGGAAGGGAAGGTTCATATGTTACTGCTGGTATGTTAACAAACGTAGTTTATGGATTTGTCTTGGCTATAATTATCATATTCGCAGCTTTACCTATTTTAATTAAATTGGGGGTTTTATAGATGGCTGATAAAAAGAACCAGCAGCTGGCTGGCCGGTTATTAGTGGAGACTACATTGTAGGGGATCCTGAAAGTCCTGTTGCAGTAACAACATTAGCTTCACATATTGAAGCAGAACTTTCTGGAGCAGCAATCGCAGGTCCATGTAAAACAGAAAATTTAGGTGTAGAAAAAGTTGTTGCAAACATTATATCTAATCCTAATATCCGTTTCTTAATTTTAGCTGGTGCTGAAGTACAAGGACATATTACAGGTCAATCTTTCAAAGCATTACACGAAAATGGTGCGGACCCTGATAATAAGAAAATTATTGGAGCAACTGGAGCAATTCCTTTTGTTGAAAATGTTCCTTTAGAAGGGGTTGAAAGATTCCAACAACAATTAGAAATAATTGATTTAATTGACACTGAGGATGTCGGTGCAATTCAAGCTAAAATTAACGAATGTGTTGAAAAAGACCCTGGTGCTTTTGAAGAAGAAGCTATGGTAATTTCCGTTGAAGGTGACGACGGAGAAGAAGATGACGGCGAAGAAATAAAAGTTGTTTCTGCAGAAACTGCTTTAATTGAAGCAAGAATGAGAAATATCAATACTAAAATAGATATGGTGGGATCAATTCAAAGAAACCTTGCAGGTAATTATGCTGGTAAAGTGCAAGGAATCATGATTGGTTTAGCATTCTCTTTAGTAATTGGAGCTTTATTCTTACTATTTTAAGGAGGCATGAATATGGTACAAATTTCTAATAAACCTAATATTAGTGGTATTAAAGATGTTTCAGAAGATGCTGAATACAGCTCAAAACTTCTTGCAAGGGAAGGTAAACTTTTTGCAGGTTTAATCACAACTAGATTCAAAGGATTTGCTATTGGTATTGTTTTAGCAGTTCTTTTACTTGTTGTCATTCCAGCTATTGCAAAATTATGTGGATGTTAGAGGTGTTTATTTATGAGTGAAAAAGAAAATAATTCAATACCTCAAGTAATGGTTTCACCCGATGATTTCAAAGACATTGTTGAAAAAATTAAACGATGCTGAAGAAAAAGTTGATTTTACTGTGGGGGAATATTATCAACGTTTAGGCCAACAAACAGGTAGGGATGTTGGTATTTTATATGGTATGATAATAGGTTTAATGATTTTAGTAGTAGCTATGAAATATAATGTATTTGCTATGATAACTACTATGTTTTAGGAGGATTGCGTAATGTTTAGATTTGATAAAGAGCAAGTCGTATTTGACTTTGCTGGTGTAAAAATGGGAGGTCAACCAGGGGAATATCCTACTGTATTAGCAGGTACTATTTTCTACGGTGGACACAATATTATTAGTGATGAATTGACAGGTGATTTTGATAAAAGTAGAGCAGAAACTTTAGTTAATGACATGGTTGAAATGTCTGATGTAACTGGTAACCCATGTATTGTACAAGTTTTCGGTCAAACTGAAGAAGCTATTGTAAAATACATCGAGTACATTGGTGACATCTGTGATAAACCATTCCTTATAGATTCTACTTCCGGTGATGCTAGAGTTGCTGGTGCACAATATGCTGATGAAGTTGGCTTAACTGAAAGGGCTATTTACAACTCCATTAACATGGCTGCAGATAAATCTGAATTAGATGCTCTTGCAGAAACTGATATTTCCGCTTCTATCATCTTAGGTTTCAACCCAATGAATGCTACTGTTGACGGTAAAATGGCTATGTGGGAAAACGGAGACGATGGAGCTTACGAAAAAGGTTTACTTGAAGTAGCTGCTGATTGTGGTATCGACAAGTTCATGATGGATACTGCAGTTACTCCATTAGGACAAGGTGCAGGTATTGCTGCAAAAACCACTTTTGCAGAAAAAGCTAAATGGGGATACCCAGTAGGTTCCGGTATTCACAATGTACCTTCCGCTTGGGATTGGTTAAGAGACTACAAAAAGCTGGAAACAAAACTGCTTACACTGTTTGTGATATTGGTGCAAACATTGTTCAAGTTATGACTGGTGGAGACTTCGTTCTCTTTGGACCTATCGATAACGCTAAAATAGCATTCCCTGCTGTAGCACAAACCGATATGTTCATTGCAGAAGCAGCTGCTGACTTCGGTACTGAAGCTGTTGAAGATCACCCAATCAACAAATTAGTATAGATTAGTTTATTCTAATCTATTCTCCAACTTTTTTTTTTATATTCATTTAATAAGTTTAAAAAAGATATTACTCACTTTTTTTTTTCAAATTCATTTAATAAGATTTATATTATTATAAAAAAGATATTATTAACTAACTTTTAATACAGTTTATTGAGGTTTGAATAATGTCTTTTTTAGGTAAAATTTTTAATAAAGGTCCTAAACCTATAATAGCTAAGTCTCATGAAGGAAATTTAGATTCTTTAAGGGCTAATAGGGCTGGACCGCAAAGTCCTGGTGCTGTTAAAAAGCCAGATGTTTTTTATGTAACTGCTTCTGTAGAGTTGGGTAACACTACAACCAAATGTATTGTTATGGCTACTAATTTAAATACTAAAAGTGAATGTTATCTGCTCAATAAAACAGTGAAAATGACTAGAGATATTCGTCCGCCTAAACCTAATGAAGAAGTTTTTGGTAAAACTGTTTGGGGTATTGAACTTTCAAAAGAAGCTGTCGCTGATTTAATTAAAGATACTGTTTTGGAATCTTTAAAAAAGCTCATGTTGATAAAGATAATGATTTGGATTTTGTAGTTGAATCTACTGGTGTAACAGCAGGTTTTGCTACTGCTGAAGAAGCAGGTCAATTAGTTATTGCATTAGCTGACGGCTGTTTGGATGCGGGTATCCCACCAAGAAAAATGTCTCCGGCTATGAGTGTTTCCCAACTTCCTGAAAGATTGCAAAAACATTCTCTTTTAAATAATGTAATGTTTGACGGTGCTGTAGTTAGTGTTGTTCCTCCTAAAGGTAAGGAAACTGTTGCAAATGAAATGGAAGGGGAACTTGTTACTGCAGGTATTAAATTAGGTGCTAAATGGACAGATGTTGATTATAGAAACCCATGTATTTCTCTTGATTTCGGATCAACATTAGCTGGCCGTATTGTCAATGATAATCAGCCTTATGCAAATACTGTGGGTAATTTTTTAGGTTTGGCTGGTGTAGTTAGTGATTCTCTAGCCAGAGGTTCTGGCGAAATCGATAAAAATAATGGTGCTGCTTTGGATTTGTATTCTGATAAGTTGATTAAGAAAGCCAATACTAAAAAAGCTCAAGCTAATGCTGAAGAAGCTCATAAATTAATTGATATTCGTAAAGTTCCTATGGATGTAGATAGGTTCGGTACTGTTCCGTTAGATCCTGTTGCTTCTGAAAATGCAGGTACAACTTTAATTGGTTGTGATGTGGGGGTTAATGGTGATAAATTAGAAGATTTAATGGATCTTGGAGCTAAATTCTATGACAGAGATGGTCTTCCAACATTATTGTCTACTATGGATTATGTAAGTACTAAAATTGTTACACGTGCTTTGGATGTTGCATTTGAGGAAAATGTTGTTACTCCAGGTTCTGCATTAGGTATTACTGGAAGAGCAGGTATTACTGGACGTAAACCACAGCTTATTTTAGAAGCGGTTCAGGATAAGTTTGATAAAGTTGTATTTGTTGAAGACGGTTTGGCTTTTTAGGTTCAGCTATTATGGCTCGCTGTATGAATTCTATGGGAACTCAAAAATCACCTATTGGAGGCTGCCAAGGTCAGAAATGTATTCTTGGTAAGAGGATGAAATTGCAGGGCAGCAAATATGCATAATTAATTCTAAAGGTTTTTGTCATGATTTATGCTATTGTTATGGCTGGAGGTAGGGGAACTCGTCTAAAAGTTAATGTTGAAAAACCTCTATTTAAATTACATGGTAAACCTTTAATTAAATATGTTCTTGATAATATTTCTTCATCTAAATTAGTTGAAGATGTTGTTATTGCCGTAAGTCCCCATACTCAGGAAACAATCAAATATTTAAAATCATTAAATGGCAATTTTCAAATTTTAAATACTTCTGGAATTGACTATTTAAATGATTTATCTTATATTTTAACTCTTTTTGAGTCCAAATCAAAAAAGGACACATTATTGTTTATTAATGCTGATTTGCCGTTTGTCAGTGGTGAAACTATTGATTTTATACTGACTAATTATTTGGAATCCAGTAAAGATTCACTGTCTGCACAGGTTCCAGTTGAAATTTTTAAAAAATTAGATTTGAAGTATTCTTACGAATTTAATGGTGTGGTACCCTCTGGAGTAAATGTTTTAAGAAGTGTTAATGAAATTCAGGATGAAGACCAGCTTATTTTGCCCAAAATTGAATTGGCATTAAATATTAACACTCTTAAAGATAGTATTGTGGCTGAAAAATTTTATCAAGCATTTATTAATAAAACTATTTAAATTTAAATATGATGAAATTAAAATATTTTATATAATTAATGAAAATTTATCAGGTGATGTGATGGAAAACAAACAAATTCCTAAAAGAGAAGAAAAGTTATGGAGCGAAATTAAGAATTATCAGGTAGCTACCAACAATGCTCGTATTCTTGGTGTCTTGGATGAATTAATTATCAACGAAAAACTGGAAAAATTGTTGATATTGCTATTAGGGTGGAAAGCGGTCGTAATATTCATGTTAAAGGTGCTAAAAGAAATGGAGATATATTATTAGTTCCTTTTGCTAAAGTAGAAAAAGTCGGTGAATTCATTATTGTAACTGAATAATTTTTTCAGTTACTTGACTATTTTTTTTTTATTTGATTTATTCATTGATTGAATATTAACTTCTTTTAAACATTTAGATGCGGGATTTATAATTATAACATATTTATATATCTTAATTTAAATGTAATAATGTTATATAATTTATGTCTTTTTAAATAAGGTGATAAAATGTTACTTGAAATTGAAAATTTGGCTGTGGAAGTGGCCGGTAAAGAGTTCTGAAAGATATTAATCTTTCAATTGATGAGGGGGAGACTCATGTTCTTTTTAGGTCCGAATGGTGCCGGTAAAAGTACATTGTTTTTAACAATTCTTGGTTTTCCACAATATAATGTAGTTAATGGATCAATTAAATTTAAAGGTGAAGATATTACTAATTTAACTACAGCTGAACGTGTCCAATTAGGAATTGGAGTAAGCTTCCAATCTCCACCGTCTATTCGTGGAGTATCAGTTCGTGATTTACTTAAATTAGAATCCCATCAAGAAATTAATGAACCGTTAAATGCCAGAATGTTGGAATTGGCTCAAAAACTTAAATTCAATGATGAATTTTTAGACAGGGATGTTAATTTCGGATTTTCCGGAGGAGAAGTTAAACGTTCTGAAATTTTACAATTACTCGCTCAAATGCCTGATTTCACCATGTTTGATGAACCTGATTCCGGTGTGGATATTGAAAATGTGGAATTGATAGCTGGTGAAATTGGTACTTTACTTGATAAGGATATAAAGCATGATTCCAGAAAAAGAAGCGGTCTTTTGATTACTCATTTAGGTTATATTTTGAACTTTGTAAGTGCGGATAAAGCTCATGTTTTAATGGATGGTAAAAATAGCTTGTTCAGGTAATCCTGCTGAGATTATTGAGGATATTAGGAAAGAAGGATTTAACGGATGTGTTGAATGTGCGCAATGTATTAAATGATGCCGAAAGAGCTAAAGATAAAAAAGCTCCAATTGGTGTAGATGTTACAATTGAAAATTTTTCAGATGAAATTATAGATGGAATTGATCTTTTAGATGATTTAGATGATGTATCTAAAAAAAACTAAAAACACTCTTTTGAAAGTTGGTGTGGATACTGAAGAAAAAGGAAGGTCAGGTTCATTTTTACAAGTTGATCAGTCCAATATATTTACAAATAATTCAATGTCCAATTCAGTTGAAGTTATGAATATTGGTGTTGCTCTGGATAAATATCACTGGGTTAAAGATTACATGTGGAATGTTGTAAAACCTGATGCAGATAAATATACTGCTAAAACAGCTTTACGTGAAGAAAAAGATGGAATTAAAAGCGGATATTTTGTAAGGTCTTTACCTGGAACTAAGGAAGTTTTCCCTGTACAGGCATGCATGTTTATCAGTGATGAGGATATTATGCAAACTGCACATAATGTTATCATTGCTGAAGAAAACTCTGAATTACATTTGATTACAGGCTGTGCAACTGGTGAAGATGTTTCATCTGCAATGCATGTCGGAGTATCTGAATTGTATGTAAAACCAGGTGCTAAAATAACTTTCACCATGGTTCATAATTGGGCAGAGCAGGTTGAAGTACGTCCAAGAACCGGAATTAAAGTTGAAGAAAACGGTACCTATTTAAATAATTATATTTTAACCAGTCCTGTTAATAGTTTACAGTCCTATCCTACTGCTTATTGTGACGGTGCAAATTCAAGAGCTATTTTCCAAAGTATTCAAGGAGGTAAAAAAGATTCTATCATTGATGTAGGATCAAGAGCTTACCTTAATGCTCCTGGTTCAAGAGGAGAAATTATTTCCCGTGCAGTATCTCAGGATGAATCTCAAATATTTGCTAGAGGACATTTAGCCGGAACTGTTCCTGAAGTTAAAGGTCATCTGGAATGTCACGGATTAGTATTGTCTGATGATAGTATGATTTATGCGGTTCCTGAACTTGAGGCAAGTTCTGCAAATCTTGAAATGTCTCACGAAGCAGCAGTTGGAAAAATCGATGAAGACGAAATCAATTATTTAACTTCAAGAGGAATAACTGAAGAAGAAGCAGCATCCATGATTGTAAGAGGTTTCTTAAGTATGGATATTACTGGACTTCCTGATGAATTAGCTGCTGAAACTCAAAAAATGATTGATATGAGCGTAGATGGGATGTAATCCCTTTTTCTTTTCTTTTTTTTAAATTTTAACTTTTTTATTAATTTCTAAAAATCTTGTTTTATAGTATATAAACTTTTTGGCTTTAAGTTCTAAGTAACCTTTATATTAATTATTATAGTAATATATTAATCAGTACGTTAATGTTATGCTGAGCTAGCTCATTAAGTACATAAAATTGTGAATTAAGGTAAAAAATTAAGGTATGACTAAATTTTTTGTCTTAAAGAAGAATTTAAAAAATTTTTTAAATTTGAATTCACTGGTTTGAAAATAATTTCAAATTAGTAAAAATATTATAGAGGAGGATAAACTCTATGGCTGATGATGTAAAAATTGTAATGTTTTGTTGCAACTGGTGTTCCTATGGAGGAGCAGACACAGCAGGTACTGCAAGGATGCAATACCCACCGAATATTAGAGTTATTCGTGTAATGTGTTCTGGAAGAATTGACCCACAATTTGTGTTAAAAGCATTTAAAGAAGGGGCTGATGGTGTATTTGTAGCTGGATGTCACATGGGTGACTGCCACTATGATGCTGGAAATTATAAGTTAGATCGTAGAATGAGATTAATCTACAAACTTGTTGAAGATATGGGAATTGGAAAAGAAAAAGAGTTCACCACGATTGGATTTCTGCATCCGAAGGTGAAAAATTCTCTGAAGCTGTTAAAATGATGGTTAACAGAATCAAAGAATTAGGTCCTGCACCATTGAAAGAACAATTAGATGCTGAAAACTAGATTGGAGGAGTTATTATGGCTGATAAAGTAAAAAAATAGGAACTATGTGGTTAGGCGGATGTTCCGGTTGCCACTTATCAATTGCTGATTTCCACGAATCTTTATTAGATGTTTTGGAATTAGCTGATTTTGAATTCTCCCCTGTACTTATGGATACCAAATACGATGAAGTACCAGAATTAGATGTTCTCATCGTAGAAGGTGGAATTAGGAACGAAGAAAACAGGGAATTAGCTGAAATGTTAAATGAAAAAGCTAAATTAGTTATTGCTTACGGAACTTGTTCATGTTACGGAGGAATTCCAGGACTCGGTAACTTATGGACTGTAGATGAATTAGAACAAGAAGCTTACATTAATTCATGCTCTACTGTTAACCCAGAAGGAATTATTCCTAATGAAGATGTACCAGCTCTTGAAAGCAGGGTAAGACCATTAAGTTCAGCAATGGATGTTGATTTAATTATCCAGGTTGCCCACCTCGTTCTGATGTTGTAGCTGAAGCTGTTTTAACATTATTACGTGGAGAAACTATCGAATTACCTTCAACTAACCTTTGTGAGGTATGTCCCAGAAAAACCACCTGCTGGTTTAGCTATGGACTTCATTAAAAGACAATTTGAAGTTGGAGCTCCTGAAAAAGATTTATGTTTAATTTCCCAAGGTTTAATCTGTATGGGTCCTGCAACTGTTTCCTTATGTGGAGCAGAATGTCCTTCTATTGCAATTCCATGTAGAGGATGTTACGGTCCTACTTCTAAAGTATTAGATCAAGGAGCAAAAATGATTAGTGCTATTGCATCTGATTATGGTGTAGATGAAGATAAAACTGTTGATCCTGAAGCTGTAGCAGATCAATTAGATGATATTGTAGGTACTTTCTATACTTACACATTACCTGCTGCTTTAGTCCCTATGAAAATGCAGAAAGGAGGAGAATAATATGGTAAAACTTACTATGGAGCCTGTAACACGTATTGAAGGTCACGCTAAAATTACTGTACAGCTCGATGATGATGGAAATGTAGTCGATACAAGATTACATGTTATGGAATTCAGAGGTTTCGAAAAATTCTTACAAGGTCGTCCAGTTGAAGAAGTAGCTAGGATTGTACCAAGAATTTGTGGTATTTGTGATGTTCAGCACCACTTAGCAGCTGCAAAAGCAGTTGACCAAATTTTCGGTTTCGAAGATGAAAAAATCTTACCAACAGCATATAAAATGAGAGAAATTATGAACTGGGGTTCATTCATGCACTCCCACGCACTTCATTTCTACTTCTTAGCTGCTCCTGATTTAATCATCCCTGACGGAACCAGAAAAACCAGAAATGTTTTCCAAATTATTAAAGATCAACCTGAAATTGCACTTCAAGCAATTGAACTCAGAAGAAATGGTTTAGAAATTGTAAGAAAAATCGGTGGTCGTCCAATTCACCCAACTTCCTCTACTCCTGGAGGTATTTCAACTGAATTAGATGATGAAACTCAAAAGATTTATTACAAAGAGCTCAAAGAAACGTAGAATTAGCACAAGCTACTCTCGACTTAGCTAAACCTATTTTCGAAGAAAAAATAGACTTAATCAATTCTTTAGGTTACTTTGGTGACACCAGACACTGTGGTCTTGTAAATGATGGTGTATGGGATGTTTACAACGGTGACGTAAGAATAAAAGATGTTGATGGTAGTATCTACACTGAATACAAAAACTTAGAATACAAAGATGTTGTTGCTGAACATGTAAAACCTTACTCTTGGTTAAAATTCCCTTACATTAAAGAATTAGGATACCCAGAAGGTATTTACAGAGTAGCACCATTATCCAGGATTAACGTTGCTGATAAAATGCCAGATGCAGCACCTCTTGCACAAGCTGCATTTGAAGAATTCCATGACAAATTTTGATATGCACAAGCACCATTATTATTCCACTGGGCAAGACTTATTGAATTATTAGCATCTGCTGAATGTGCTGCTGATGCATTAGACCAAGATTTATCTGGTCCAAAATTCCCAGAAGAATTAGAAAGAACTGCTGGTGAAGGTGCAGGTATTGTAGAAGCTGCTCGTGGTACTTTAATACACAACTACGCATGTGATGACAATGGTTTAGTAACTGAAGCTAATATTGTTGTAGCTACTATCCAAAACAACCCAGCTATGGAAATGGGTATTCAACAAGTAGCTAAAGATTACATCAAACCTGGTGTAGAAGTAGACGATAAAATATTCAACTTAATGGAAATGGTTATCAGAGCATATGACCCATGTTTATCCTGTGCAACTCACACTATGGATAGCCAAATGAGATTAGCTGAAGTAGATATTGTAGACAGTGAAGGAAACATCATTAAAAAATTCTAATTGAGGGGTTTTAATAATGATAGTATTTAATGAAGATGGCTGTATTAGGTGCGGTGCTTGTGAAGGTACCTGCCCAACCTCAGCTATTGATGTAACACCTACTTCCATTATTCACTGTGATACTTGTGGAGGAGAACCAAAATGTGCTGATGTTTGTCCTGAAGGCGCATTAAAAGTAGAAACATATTCTATTGCAGAAGGTGCTGAAGAGCAAATAAGGTTAGTATTCAATTCTACTTTATGTAATTCCTGTGGTAAATGTGAAGAAGCTTGTCCACAAGACACTATTAAACTCACTGGAAACGATTTAATGGAAGTTGAAGGTTTCTGTGTAATGTGTCAAAAATGTGTAGACATCTGTCCTGTTGATGTAATTGGTATTCCAGGTATTGTAGAACCTAAAGGTGAAGTTATTGACCTTGACGGTAAAGGACCTATTTACATTAATGATTGTGTAGGTTGTGGAACCTGTGTGAATCCATGTCCTGTTAGCGCAATTACTCTTGATGAAATTGGAGGAACCATTTCAATAGCTGATGATGTTTGTATTAAATGTGGTTTATGTTCACAAACTTGTCCTTGGAATGCAGTATTCATTGCTGAGAAAAAACCTGCAAAACGTGCTAAAACAATTAATGCTTTCGATTTAGAATTATCTAAATGTATCGGATGTAATACTTGTGTTGAAGCATGTCCTGGAGACTTTATCAAAGCTAATTCTGCAAACTTGTCAGTTTTAATTCCAGATGCATGTGCTGCATGTCAATTATGTGTAAAACTCTGTCCTACTGATGCATTAAGTATGGATGTTGAATGGGCTGAAGGAGTTCCTGCAGATACTGAAGGATTAGGCTATGATGCTGAAAAATGTGACTTTGTTGGTGCATGTGCTAATAAATGTCCTACTGAAGCAATTCGTGTAGTAACCAAAACTGGTATGTTATGTCCTGCATTAGAAGAAACAGATGCTGAACCATCTTTTTGCAAGCTGTATTAGATGTGGAGCATGTGCTGCAGTTTGTTCAAATGATGCTTTATCTGTTGGTTCAATAGAAAAAGTTATTGATGGCGAAACTGTAACCAGAGACAGAATAGAATTTAACCCATACAAATGTAACGAATGTGGTGACTGTATCGAAGCATGTCCATATAATATGCTCCATGCAACAGGTAATGAAAAATTCCCAATTATGGGATTCTGTACCTTATGTGGTCAATGTATTGATGCATGTCCTAAACACGCTTTATATGATGTATAGGTGTATTACACCTTTTCATCATTTTTCTTTTTTTTAAAAATTACTTATAATTTATTTGCTACTATTTTACCATTTATTATAGTCATTACTGCTTCTCCAGTATATTCCTGACCGTCAAATGGCGAATACTGTGCTTTTGTTTTGAAATTTTCAATATTGATTTTACCTTCTTTTTTTCAAATCAATAACTGTAAAATCAGCATCTTTTCCGATAGTTATTGATCCTTTATTTTTTTAAATTGTAAACTTTAGCAGCATTTTTGGATAATATTTTTGGAATCAGTTTCAAGTCAAGATTTCCTCGGTTTACCTGTGTCAATAAGAGTGGAACTACAGTTTCCAATGCAGGAATTCCCGGTGAAGAACTCCATACTCCCTGATTTTTATCTTCTAATGTATGTGGTGCATGATCAGTTCCGATAATTGTGTTTTCATCAATATCGCTTATGTTTATTTTATCTTTAGATTCTCTTAATGGAGGATTCGTTTTTTATCATGGTGCCGTAAGTATTGTATGCACTGTTGTCTAACAGTAAATGATGTGGTGTAAATTCATAGCTTACATTATTTTTTCTGGCTAAATTTAGAGATTTTTTAGAGCTTAAATGACAAATATGCAAGTTTAAATTATTTTTACGGGCTAATTCAATAGCCTGTTTTACAGATTCATCTTCTGCTTTTGCAGGTCTGGCATAGCTGTAGTCAAGAGGGATATTTTCTTCTTTTTTTTGTTTTAATTTATTGGTTTCTTCATTTATGATGGCTTTATTTTCACAATGTACTGCTACAAGACCGTTATAGGGGTGCTTTCTTTTTTAAAGTTCCCAAATCTTTAAATATTTGCTCTAAAGTTTCATCATCTTCCAGATCCATAAACACTTTAAAAGCTATTGGGTTTAAGCTGATTATTTTTTCCATTTCTTCTAAAGTGTTCCATCCTGCCTGAAGCTCGTAATTTACAATGCTTTTTTCATCAGCTATAGCTATTTTTTCTTTTAGTGCATCGTAGGTGTTTGTTTTAGGGATGGTATTTGGCATGTCTATAACTGTTGTAAATCCTCCATTAGCCGCACTTTCACTGCCGGTTTTGAAATCTTCTTTTTTGTGTTAGTCCGGGGTCTCTAAAATGAACATGGGGGTCAATAAAACCTGGGAGAAGTAAATTTCCTTTAATGTCAATTTTTTACTGCCTTCAAATGGTATTTTTGATATTTTGGCTATTTTTCCATTTTTAATTCCAACATTGAAATTTCCGGTTTTATTGATTAGCTTACAGTTTTCTATTATGGTGTCCATTTTTTATCCCTCTGTTAACTTTAGTTTTGGTTTTTTAAGTTAATATCTTTTAGTTAGTTGTTTATATTTTATTAAAAAGTTTTAAATATTGTATATTGTAATACTTTAATTAATAGTCAATTTTTCTTTAATTTTCATTGACTATATTGAATTTAAATGGAGGTGAAAAGAATTGAATTTTAAATTAAAGATTTTGTTTTTAGGATTGTTACTGGTTTTATGTGTCAATTCAGTTTCTGCTGCCGATTCTTTGAATAATATAACTTTAAATGATGATGTTTTATTGGATGGGTCTGATTATGTCGTTGGTGAAACTATTTTGATTGATCATGATGTTTCAATTGCTGCTAAGGATTATTCCACTATTTCAGCGGAAAATAATAATGTTATTTTCAATGTTTCTTCAAATGCAAAGTTAACTTTATCTAATCTGAATCTGACTAATGCCAATGGAGTAAAAGGTGGAGCTATTTACAATAACGGTGTTTTGGTATTAAATAATTGTACTTTTGTGAATAATAAAGCAACTTTTGGGGGAGCTATTTATAATAATGGAACAATGATTTTAAATAATTGTACTTTTGAATTTAATATTGCTTCAGTTAGTGGTGGAGCTATATATAATCTTCAGGATGATTTAACTATTCATGATTCAGCTTTCATTGGAAATTATGCAAAAATTAAAAATGGTATTTTACAGGGAGGAGCAATAGCTAATTATGCTAATAATTTAACTGTTGACAACTGTTCTTTTGTTAAAAATCATCTGTTTAATACTAACTGGTATAAAAACGGAAAAATGTATGGTGGAGCTATTTATAATTCCGGAAACAATTTAATAGTTAAAAATTCTAAATTTAATGGAAATTATATTTATGGATATACCGACAGCATGAATAAACACGTGGATTTATCTGATAAATATGGTGGGGCTGTTTACTCAAATGCAGATATTTCAGCTTTTTTAAATAATGAATTTGATTCTAATGAAATATATTCCATGTTGTCTTCATATGTTACTAAAAAAGTATACTTAAGCAATAAAGGTATAGCCAGTGCTATTGCAGCATATAATAAAGTAATTATAATCAATAACACTTTTTTTAAATAACTCTGCAGCCTGCCCGCCTATAAATATTGACAATGGTGAAAGATGCATTATATTAAACAATACTTTTATTAATAATAATGCAAGATCTCTTGCACAGTCCATAAAGATGGATGGAAATAATACTTTCATTGCAGGAAATACTTTTTATAGGAATGAAAATGCTGTTGATAAAGGTTATTTTGAAAATCCTGATTACTGGGAAGTATATGAAATTTTAATTGATGGAGGTGTAAATAATACAATTTCTTATAATTATTTTGAAAATTCCAATGGAATTCATTATCTCAATTCATTTGGTGAGGATAAAACTGCCAATTTAACTATTAGCAATAATGTGTTTAACAATTCTAAGAAGTCTGTTTTTGTAGAACATATAAATAATGTGGATATAACTTCAAATGTATTTATAAATTCAAATTATGCTATTAGTACTTACACTGGAACATATTAATATTAAAAATAATTATTTCTATGGTGGAGGTTCAGATAACAGTTCCCATAGGGGATATCTTGATATAAATTCTCATTTTACTGATATTTCCGGAAATGTTTTTAGAAAAATAGGTGCTGAAGACAGTTTAGGTCCTGTAATTTATATTAAAGTAAGGGATAATATTACTATTGCCGAAAATGCATTTATTGAAAATACTGTTGCTCATGGTAATGGAATTATTTCTTCATTGTTTGGAGGATTTTATTATATTGATGGTATAACTGATGTTGATGGTCCTTTAGGTAATGTTGAAGTTAATCATAATTATTTTGCAAACAATTACCTTAATGACGGTGCAATATTTGAGTCAAGAGCTTCAAAAATTAATATTGAAAATAATATCATTGAAAATAATGAAGGTTTAATAATTTTAGCTAATGAAACATACTACAAAACCCAATATATGAATTTTACTAAAAATCAGATTAAAGATTTTACTGGCGATATAATGGATTATAGCTACTTCTATAATTCTAAAAATTTTGATGGTTCAGCTAATGAAGAATATACTGGGGACAGCACCTCATTTTTAGATAAAATATTTGATTTTGTTAAGAATTTATGGGATGAGTATGTCAAAGGTAAAAATTCTGTTAAAGATCCAAATAATGTAGATACTAATAAAAACACGACCAGTTCAGGTTCTGATGTTGCTGATAATACTGATGATTCAAGAGATGATATTAAAAGTAATTCTACAGATTCCAGTGGAGATTCCGATGTTGGTGATAGTTTAGATAAATCACATTATTCTGCTAAGAATAGCCTTAGTGAATCTGAATCAAATGTGGGTGATAGTTCATCCGGTTTGAGTAGTGATTCTTCTTCACCTGAAGTTCATGAACTTGAAAAATCCAATGTTTCTAAAGATATTGCTGATGATAATTATCTGATTTGGATTGTTTTGGTTATTGTAGTTATATTTGCATTATTGGCTATCGGATATAATAAAAGATAATTTTTGAGGTTTTTCACCTCTTATTTTTAATTTTTTTTTTTTATGGGGCTATTTAAATATAATCTAGTTTGAATATTGTATTTTTGTTTAATTATCCTGTTTTTTTTTAAAAAGGGTGTCCGCCAAAATTAAATTTTGGTTGACTTGTTGTTTTTTTTTAAAATATTGTTACATCGAGTTTTAATTGATTTTTTAATGGATGTGCTTTCGCAGAAATCTTCTAAATCTTCGGTTGTGTTTTCTATTTCTTGTTTAATATTATATAATCGTATTAAATTGTATGCTAAAGTGCGTCTAAGTTTATTCTTTCTTCTGTTTTTACCATTCCGATGACTACTTCTTTTTCTATTTGGAATTGTTCTTTGAATATTCCAAATGGTCCTTCAACACTTGATCTTTTGGCATATTCGTCTTTATATTCTTGTTTTTCCATTTTTTGGTTCATTGCTTTTTGCATTTCTGAACCGTATTCTGTGATGGTTTTGTGTGTTTGTGGGGATGAACAGCATTTATTTCTTGCAGGACAGTGTTTACATGCTTCATAATTATTGTAGAGTCTTTTTTATTTTGTCTGGTTTTTCTGGGTCTTTGTGTGGTTCTATATATTTTGCAAAAAAGTGTAAGTAGTTTCCTTCTGGGCATTTGAATGCGTCTAATTCATAATCATATTCAAAAAAATGGTCTTTATGATATGGATTTGGGTTTAATTTTCCTATTTTTTCTTTGGATTGTTTTCTATTTGGTATTAATCCATCTATTTTTTTATCCGCCAAGTATGATAGACTTATTTGGTTTAAGTAGATTGTGTCTGCACTTATGTATTTTGGTTTGGTGTTAATGTTTCGTATTGCTCTTTCTGCGATATTTGGTAGTTCATAATGGTCTGTAGGATTTTGTGTGACGTTTATTGCACAGATTAATTTGGTATCGTAATCGACTGCAGATTGGATATTATAGGCAACCATGTAGTTTCCTTTCTTTCCTTTCATAAATCTTGCTTCAATATCGTTTACTGGTATTCTGTCTTGTCCTGTGAATGTGAATTGTGTTTCTATTCCATATAATAGTTCTAATTTGTCTTCGTCATCCATGTCTTTCTTTTCGAGTAATCTTTGGGCTGGTTTATGGAGTTTTTCAAGAGATTCTGGGTCAATTGGTCGTCCTTCGTAGTAATCGACCAATATTTGTGTTTCTTTTTTGGTGATGGTGTTGTTGTTGGAATTGTATGCTTTTTTGATGGTTCCATCAATGGCAACGTGATTAAATTCAGTGAATCCTTCATCAAAGGCCTTTTTAAGGTCATTTGCAATAATACTTCAAAATAATTGCCGTATTCTCTTCTGTATCTTTGTATTGATCTTTCAGAAGGTCGAATATCATCACACACGTATTTAAATATGTCATGGTATCTTGCCATGTCTGCGATTATTGATGTTCGGTCGATATGTTGTATTTTAGCATAAATAAGTAATTTTAGCATTGAATCTACTGGAAGGGAGCCTCTTCCTTTCTTTTTTTCTTAGGCTCTTTGATATTTAAAAGTGGAAAAACTTCTTCAACAAATTCTACGACAAAACGAGAAATATGATTGGCTGGAACATTCCAATCAAGTGTCTTTATACCTAGTTTTGCTTGATTCTTATCAAACTTTCTTTTTAACCATAAATAACAACACCAAAATAACTTATACTTAATATAAAATATGTACAATCAAGTATATAAATTTAACTATCTTAAAATCATCTAAAACAAAAAATAAAAATCAAATAAACTTAAATATCAATTTATAAAATAATTAAATAGAATAAAATGAAATAAATAAAAATTTACAATAATATAAGAAAAAATAATAAAAATTAGGCTAAAAAATTATTTGACGAAAAATCAAAAATCAATTTTGGCGAACACTCAAAAAAATATAACATTTAAATATTTTAATTTTCCATATATTATATATCAAAAATATTTTAATTATTTACAAATATTTTGATTAGATTATAAAATGGAGGAAACATATTAATGAATTTTAAGTATTTAATATTTTTATGTTTGATGTTTATTGTTTCAATGGGTGCAGTAAGTGCTGCAGATGATGTTAACAGCACTTTCAATGCAAATATTGATGTAAATGATGTGCCTGTTGATTCAATCATTATTGATAATCCTATTTGTGAAAATGCAAAGGAATACACAATAACAAATGACAACTATGGAAATTATTTTGATAATGAAACTGGTGATGCATTGGAAGAGGCTCCTTTTAATAATGGAGATATTTTAAAATTGATAATGTGTCTGATAAATATTTTGTAATAAATAAAAATTTAACTATCATGCCTGCGGGAGATAATATTACCTTGAAAAATGTAGGGTTTAATTTTGTTCCTGGAAGTGAAGGTTCTGTTGTAAATGGGTTAACTATTGACAATAATGTTGGCAAATGGAGTAATAATAATGCTATACAATTAGTACCTATTTTAATTCAGCATGCTAAAGATATAACCGTTATTAATTCTTATATTCATTCATCAGCAGCTTCTGTTCCAGCAATTAACGGGGCGATTTATATGGTGAATGCTTCTTATTGTAATATCAGGAACAATACCATTTCTCAATCTTCAGGTAAAACTCCAATACAGATTGTTTCATCAAGTTATAATAATATGACTGATAATAAAATATATTCTAAGGCTTCAAATGTTATTTTTATAGGAATGGGTTTCAATACTTATAGTGTAGCTGGTATTAGTGAATTCAACATATTTAAAAACAACATCATAAATGGAACTACTGGTATAAGTTCTGCATGGTGTTATGCAATTAAGTTGCAGGGCAATTCCAAGCAGAATAAACTCGTTGGTCAGAATACTTTTATAGGTAATGTCATATCTAATGCATTTATAGGTGTTAATGCTGTGGCAGATGTTGGGGAAGTAGTTATAATTAATAACACTTTTGTTAATATTAAAACAGGAATTGATGTGTCCACTAATGTTGTTGGTGGGGGTATAGTTGTTAAAGGCAACTCTATAAATGTATCTAATATTGGTATTTCACTTAAAAAAGGATATGGTATAATTGAAAATAACACAATTGATGCGGTTGGAGATGGAATTCAACTTGCTGCAAATGCAAAAAATATTACTGTAGACAATAATGTGATTATTTCCGGTAAAAATTATGCAGTATCTGTTGCAGGTACTACAGGTACCAATACATCCATAACTAACAATTATATTATTTCTAAAGATTATTATGGAAATGGTGCGGTTACTTCAAAAACAATGATACATTAATAGAAAACAACACTCCTGCTGGTGCTTCTATTGATGCAGATATATCTGCTATCATAAATAAAAATGCTACAATCAAAATTGATGTTTTACCATTTGATGCTAATGGTAATGTAACTATTAAGTTTAATGGAAAATCTGAAACTATTAATTTCAACGCTTCACAAACTATTGTTTATGATTTGGGAGTTTTAGGTGTTGGAGATTATGAGGTTACTGTAATTTATAATGGCAATGCTAAATATAATGCAACCAACATTACTAAAACTTTTTCAATTGGCAAAATTTCTGATTATAATGTAACTTTAAACACTACTGATGTTGTTGCCGGTGAAAATTCAACTCTTGTTATAGTTTTACCTGAAGATGCAACTGGTGTTGTCAATGTTACTGTTGGAAAAGATTCATACAAAGCAAATGTAACTGATGGAGAAGCAAGTGTAAAAATCAACTCTTTAATTGCTGGTGATTATAAAGTAAGTGTTACATATTCAGGAGATAAAACTTATGAAGTTTCAAATAATGTATTTAATTTAGCTGTTAATCCAATGAAAGTTAATTTAAATATTTCTGATGTTGTAATGTTCTATCGTGATGGAACAAGAATGGTAGCTATTTTAACTGATATTAAAGGCAATCCTATAGCTAATGCAACATTATACTTTACAATTAATGGTAAAACTTATGCAAGAACTACTGATACTAATGGAACTGCTTCTTTGGCTATTAATTTAATATCAAAAATATATAATGCAACTATTTTATATAATGGTTCAGATATTTATGATAAACTCTCTAAAAACATTACTGTAACTGTTAATCCAACTATTTTAGCTAATGACACTGTTTTAATGTATATGGACGGCACGGTATTTGTTGCAAAATTCTTGGATAAAACCGGAAAAGCATTAACTAATGCTTCAGTTAAATTCAACATCAATGGGGTATTTTACACTAGAATTACTGATAATGATGGTGTTGCTAAATTGAATATTAGGTTAAGGCCGGGTTCTTACATTTTAACTGCTTACAATAATGTAACTGGTGAAGAAAAAGGATTTGATATAACTGTTAAATCTTTAATTGTAGCTAATGATTTGACTAAATATTACTTGAATGCAACCAGATTTGAAGCAACTATTTACAACAAAAATGGAACTTTAGCTATCAATAAAAATTTAACTTTCAATATTAACGGTGTATTTTATACACGTCAAACTAATGAAAATGGAGTAGTTGGTTTGAATATTAATTTAAGACCTGGAAATTATATAATTACTACAATGTTTGATGGTTTAGCTATAGGTAATAATATAAATGTATTGCCGACTTTAGTAACAAATGATCTCTCTATGAAATACCTTGACGGCAGCAAATTCACTGCACAAACATTAGATGGTCAAGGTAATCCATTAGCTAATCAGAATGTATCATTTAACATAAATGGTGTATTATATCACAGAGTAACTGATAAAGACGGTATGGCATCATTAAATATAAGGTTAATGTCTGGAGATTATATTATTACTTCATATTGGAATGATTTCCAAGTGGGAAACACTGTAAAAATAGCTTAAATGAGATTTAATTAAATCTCATTTTTTTTTTTTTTTTTTGAAATTTTAAATCATAAAATTTTTTTAATTTAACTTTCATATTATAACTCATGTCATTAACTAAAGATATTCTTGGGCGTGATGAGGAATTATTTTTTAATGATTTGAATATAACTTCCAAAAGTTTAGACAATAATTCTGAAACGAAATTAATCGCTGACTTTACTGAGTATAATCCTTTACATGATGGTCATTTTCATTGCATGAAAGTTGCAAGGTCACAAGTTCCAGATGCATTATTTGTAGCTATTGTGCCAGGACTGTTTGAGCGAAGTGGACGAGGTATTCCATATATACTTCCCCGTGAAATTAGGGCAAAATTAGCTATTTCGGTAGGTGCAGATGTTGTTGTTGAAGGTCCTCCTATGGGAATTATGGGCTCTGGCCAGTATTCGCTGTCATTGGCCAAGATGTTTAAAGCTTTAAATACTGATTATATTCCAAGAGGTTATAAGGAAGTTCCAAATTTTGATTTAATAATGGATAGAATATCTGAAGGTCATTGGATAGCTCCAAAACCTTATAAAATAATTGATAAAACAGTTGATGAAGTTCTTCTAAGAGATAAGCTTGAAGAAGATAATTATGTCATAGCTTCTTTTTCAAATTCTTTAAGTAAGATCAATTTTGATTATAAAAACAAGTTTATTTTTGTAAAACGAATTGAGGGTGTAAGTGGAACTTTAATTAGACAATCTATTGTTGAAAATAATTTCGATAAAGTTAAAGACATGATGCCTGATAAAACAATTGAAGTTTTAAAACATGAAATAGCTAATGATAATTTAATTTATAATGTTAGAGATGAAGAAGCTATTTTAAATACTGCAAATACTTTTGATTTTGACAATTTACTTAGTTTAAACATGTTTAATGAAAGATTAGCTAATACTATTTTCAATAATGCTCCTTTTGATAATGTTGATGAAGTTCAAAAAGTCATTGGAAGAGGTTTTTCAACACATTTCGGTGAAAGAATACTTAGTATTTTGGAAATTCCCATTTCTAAAAAGTGATTTCCGAATATATTGAAAATTATCCTGCAAAAATTAGAGTGTTGGATTATAAAAACAGTGAAGTTTTAGAAAAATTTAGAAAAAAAGTAAATAATGAAATTGAATTATTTCATTAAATTACCTATTAATTCTCCAGGGTCTTGAAGACCAAATATAGCATCTAAAAATGTAGGGTAGCTGCAGTTAAGAATAACAGGTATACAATGTAGAATAATACGATTATTATAGCTATTATCAGTATAATAGTTAATATAATATCTACAATTCCAAAAGACTCTTTTTCATCTTCGTATCTGATGTTATGAATAGGTTTTTGGATTTTTTTTGGTTGTTCTCTACGGATATTTAATTGTTCACGTATTTGTCTGTCTAATTCCTGTTCTTCTTCATAACTTCTACGTGGTTGCCTTATTTGGGGTTCTTGTTGGTAGTAACTTTGTTGTTGTCCATACATTTCTTTTTCATTAGCCTGTGGGATGTGTGTTTGTTCTCCAATTTTCTGAGGAGCATAAGCAGGTTCTTCCATTGTTTGCGGTGTATATTCTTCTATTGGTTGGGATGTTGGAGGAACATATGGTTTTTTAGTTAATGAACCGTATTCTGCTTCATCTTTAGCTAATTGTTCTTCTAAAGGAACTTCTGTTTCATCAAAGTATAAATCATCCAAATATCTTTCGTATTTTTCTTCTAAAGCTTTTCTTGCACTTGTTTCTTCCGGTTCGTAAGTATGATCTGGATAAATGTAATCCTGAGGTGCTTGTTGCTGCGGTGCTATCTGTTCCTGTGGATAGTAGTCAAATTCATTTTGAGCACTTTGTGGTTGCTGTCTCAATGTTTGCTGTTGATTTTCAACAATATTTTGACCCATACTTTGATCTTGATTTATATTATTGGACGGTTCTAAATAATGTGCGCTTTCTTTTTTTAAAGTATGATTTTGGTGTTTCATTAATTTCTTTAGAATAATCCATTCCTTTTATATTGTATGGGGAATCCTCTGCAATAGCTTTGCTAACCTCTTCTTCAGGATAATAATCCTGTTGTGGTGAATTGTTATAAACTTGTGATTCTTTTTGCAAATCACTTGCATAAATACTTTCATTGTTCTGGTCTAAATTGCTACTTAAATCACTGGCAAAAATAGCTTTTTTTCTTCTTTTGGAGATTGGTAAATAGATTCCTCATAAATATCTTGAGGTTCTTGGTATATGTTTGGTTCTTCTTTTTTTACCAAGCCTTACAGGTTCAGGTCTTTCTGTAATTTCTTCTGCAGCTGTATTCTGTGTTTTTTTTTTTCATCAGTTTTATTATTTAATCCGATTCCTACAATTTTTTCCAAACATTCTTTACAATACATTTTGCCAGCAATTTCCAAACTGCATTCTTCACATACAGATTTTCCGCAGATGGCACAGGTATTAACACCTTCTTTGTTTGGATGATAGTAACATTCCATAAATATACACTCTCTAATTTGTATTTATTTAATAAATCAAGAAATTATTTATAAAATATATTTATATTTTTTATTTATATAAAAGTTCCTATTATATAGTTAAAATGTTTAATAGGCTAATATAAATTGAGTTTTTAAATAGGTGAATGGTTTTTTCATTCTTTTTTTGTTGTTTCAAGAATTTTTTCTACAACAATTTCAGATGCTATTAAATCGTCAGCTGTTGATAAAAAAGTTTCAAGTGAATCATTGTCTAATTCATATTCAATTGTGTTATTTTTTCAACTTTGATTCTAAAAATCCAATATTGTCAACTTCTAAAGATTCATAAACAGTTTTAGCAGTCTTTGAATTTTTTGTATTTAAGTTGCAGATTTCCTTTTATTTTCATCTTTAAAAATTATGTTTTTTAAACTATTTAATATTTTTAAGTAAGTTTCAGCTAATCGTAACATTTATTTACTTCCTTGTCATAATTGTAACATGAATAATCATATTTAATTTGTTAATTTTTATAGTCATTGTATTATTATAATATAATTTTGTTGAATATTATTTAATTTTCAATATTTCTTTTATAATCCTTGAAATTATATAACGAAATAAATAACTATTTATTCAATTGTGATTATATTGTGGAAAATTATGGGTGAAATAAATGTTATCTGAAACATGGTCATTAATTGTTAATCAAAGTGATTTTTTTACGGATTTAATGATTCAGCATTTGGAAATTTCTTTAATTTCTGTTGTTTTTGCAATAATTATTGGATTGGGTTTGGGTATTTTTATAAGTGAGTATCCGAAAAATAAATGGGTTTTGGCAATTGTTAATCTTATTTATACAATTCCATCAATAGCATTATTCGGGTTTTTAATTCCAGTTTCCGGAGTGGGCAATACCAGTGCAGTTATAGCTTTAACCATTTATGGTTTGCTCCCTATGGTTAGGAATACTTACACTGGAATTCGAACTATTGATGACAGGATTATTGAAGCTGCAAAGGGAATGGGCAGTACTGATTTGCAAATTTTATTAAAAATTAAATTGCCATTGGCTTTACCTCATATTATGTCTGCAATTCGTAATATGGCAGTTATGACAATTGCTTTAGCAGGTATTGCATCATTTATTGGTGCCGGAGGTTTGGGGGTAGCTATTTACAGAGGTATTACTACAAATAATATGCCGTTGATTGTTGCAGGAAGTGTACTGATTTCTGTTTTAGCAATATGTATTGATTTGATATTGGGATACTTTGAAAAAATATCTGCTCCCGGTGCAAAAAGGCCAAAATTCTTAAAATATTTTAAAAATAAGAAAGTATGGGCTTGCATAATTATTGTTTGTATTCTTATTGGGGGATATGTTGCATATGAGCAAAACCCTGCAAATACAATTCATATTGCAAGCAAATCATATACTGAAGAATACATTACAGGAGAACTTTTTAAAACAGGTTATTGAAGCACACACAGATTTAAATGTGGAACTTACTTCTGGAGTAGCTGGTGGATCAGGTACAATTCACAGGGGTATGGAATCTGGGGATTTTGATTTGTATCCTGAATATACTGGAGTAGCCTGGTTAAGTATTTTGCATAAAAAACAGCACTTATGATGAAACACAGTTTGATGATTTAAATTCATATTATGAAGATAACTACAATATGACCTGGTATAATAAGTACGGTTTTGAAGATACTTATGGAATCGGAGTTACAAAAGAAGTTGCAGATAAATATAATTTAAAGACTTACTCTGATTTGGCTAAAGTTTCTAACCAATTGTCATTTGGAGCAGAATCTGATTTTTTTTTGCACGTGAATACGGTTATGATGCAATCTGTGATGATTATGGGATGAACTTTAAAGATACAATGGATTTGGATGTAAGCATTAAATATGATGCAGTTAAACAGGGTCAGGTTGACGTGATTGATGTTTATACAACAGATGGGCGCTTGGAAAACTCCAATATTGTAGTTCTGGAAGACGATAAGGATTTCTATCCTTCTTATTATGCAGGAACAGTAATAAATCAGCAAACTTTAATAGATCATCCTGAAGTAGCTGATGCACTTGATTATTTGACTGGAAATATTTCAACTGAAGATATGAAACATATGAATTATGAAGTTGATATTGAAGGAAAAGACCCTTCAAATGTAGCACATGACTTTTTAGTAAGTAAACATTTAATATGAGGTGATTATATGAGTTCAATCATTGAATTTAAAGATATAAGTAAACATTATTCTGATAGTGATTTTTCAATAGATAATTTCAATTTAAGTGTTGAAAAAGGGGATTTTGTCACGATGATTGGCGGTTCAGGATGTGGAAAAACCACTATTTTAAAAATGATTAATGGATTAATCACTCCTGATAGAGGTAGTGTCATTGTAAATGGGAAGGATGTTTCTGAATCTGATATTGTTGAATTAAGGCGAAGAATCGGATATGCAATTCAGGGAACAATGTTGTTTCCTCATTTGAATGTTCGGGAAAATATAGCTTATGTTCCTAATTTGATTCATGAAAATGACAGTGAAAAAACTGATGAGGCTATTGATAAGTGGCTGGATATTGTTGGGTTGGATTCCTCTATTTTAAGCAGGTATCCTCATGAACTTTCCGGAGGTCAACAGCAAAGAGTAGGTATTGCAAGAGCACTTGCTGCGTCACCTGCGATTTTATTGATGGATGAGCCTTTCAGTGCTGTTGATGAGATAACAAGAACTCAGCTGCAAAAAGAAATGAAAGAAATCCATGAAAAAACAAAAATTACTGTAATGTTTGTTACTCATGATATTAGGGAAGCATTGTATCTTGCTGATAAAGTATTGGTTATGCAGAATGGGATTGTTCATCAGTTTGATACTCCAAATGAGGTGTTAAATCATCCGGCAACTCCTTTTGTTGAAAAATTATTGGAAAGAACAAAATTTATTTTAAATAAATAATTTTTTTAATTTTTCAAATAGGACAACATTTATTAATAACTAAGTTTAAATAGTTAAGTATTCTATATATTGATTATATATAATTTTTACATAGCTATTTAGAGATACACTATAATTTTATTATAGATAGCTATTTTTTAATCAAACATATATAATTAGATGTTTGGATTATTTTCGGAGGAATTATAATGGTTCGTGCTTATACAAGAAGAGATTATATTAGAAAAACCCCAAATTCAAGAATTGTTCAATATGATATGGGTAATTTAACTGACGAGTTTCCAGTTTCAGTAAGTTTAGCTGTAAAAAACCTGCTCAAATTAGACATAACTCTTTAGAAGCAGCAAGGATTGCATCTAACAGGCTTATGCAAAGAAAAGCTGGAAGATTAGGTTACCACTTAAAATTAAGAACTTACCCTCACCAAATTGTAAGGGAAAATCCTATGGCTACCGGTGCAGGAGCAGATAGGGTTCAAAGTGGTATGAGAAACGCATTTGGTAAACCAATCAGTGTTGAAGCTATTGTTAAAGCAGGTCAAAGGATTATTACCATTGACACCAACAAGAAAAACTTTGAAGATGCTAAATTAGCATTAAAAAAGAGCAGGGATGAAATTACCAGTTTCCTGTAGAATTGTTGTTGACAAAGGCGAAGAATTAGTTTTATAAATTTAACTAATTTTTACTTACTTTTTTTTTAAATTTTTTTCAATCACTTTTTTTACAGCTTCTTTTGATTAAATATTTAAGTGTTAAAATTTATACATTAAATATAATATTGGCGATGTTTTTTATTTATTGAGAACATGCTGTCAAGTATTAATATTAATTCATTTTAAACCAAAGAGGTTATAATTCATGTATGTTGTAAAATTTGAGGATTTAGGCAAATCTGATATTGGAATTGCAGGGGGAAAAGGAGCTAACTTAGGAGAATTGACTCAAGCAGGCATTCCTGTTCCGCCTGGTTTTGTAGTAACTGCCGAAACTTACGGAAAATTCATGGAAGATGCTGGAATTAATGGTAAGGTATTGGATATTCTTGCTAAAACAGATATCAACAATACTAAAGAACTTCAAGCTGCTGCTGAAGAAATTAAATCCATCATTATTGGAACTCCAGTTCCAGAAGACATGTCCACTTTAATTATTGAAGCTTATAATCAACTTTGCCAAAGAGTTGATGAAGATGATACTGATGTAGCTATTCGTTCTTCAGCTACTGCAGAAGATTTACCTGATGCTTCATTTGCAGGTCAGCAAGACACTTTTTTTTACATGTTTCAGGTAGTGAAGATGTAATTGATTACATAAGAAAATGTTGGGCATCTTTATTTGAAGCAAGAGCTATTTTTTACAGGGAAGAAAATGGTTTTGATCACTCAAAAGTATACATTGCTGTTGTTGTTCAAAAAAATGGCTATTGCAGATAAGGCAGGTGTAATGTTTACTGTAAACCAATCTACCGGTGAAGAAATAGCTTTAATTGAAGGATCATGGGGTCTTGGTGAAGCTGTTGTGTCAGGTGACGTGACTCCTGATAATTATGTTGTAGACAAAAGCAATGATGAAGTTGTAAGTGTCACTATAAGTGATAAAAAAAATTAATGTATGTAAAAGACGAAGACGGAACCAGTGTAAGAGTAGATGTTCCTGAAGATAAAAGAAACGAAAGAGTTTTATCTGAGGAAGAGCTTGTTGAGTTAACTGAAATGGGTAAAAGGATTCAAGCTCATTATGGCGAACCAATGGATACTGAATGGGCTTTTGAAAGAGGCAATTTATTCTTATTACAGGCAAGGCCAATTACTACATTAGGTGATGACAATGGCGTAGCTGGTGAAGACTCTTCTATCAGTGATAAAAATGTCATTGTTAAAGGTCTTGGAGCAAGTCCAGGTACTGCTTCAGGTAAAGTCAAAATCATTTTAGACATTGATGAATTGGATAAAATTAAAGATGGAGACATTATGGTTACAACTATGACTACTCCTGATATGGTTCCAGCTATGAGAGAAGAGCTAGCGGAATCATTACTGATGAAGGGGGAGTAACTTGTCATGCATCTATCATTTCCCGTGAACTTGGAATTCCTTGTGTTGTAGGAACTGGTTCAGCTACAACTACATTAAAGAGAATGTTGGAGTTACTTTAGATGGTAAAAAAGGTTTGGTTTATGAAGGAATTCATGAAAACAAAGAGGAAGCAGTTCAAACAGCTACATCTAATGTTGAAGCAGCTCCAATCATAACTGTTACTGAAGTAAAAGCTAATGTAAGTATGCCTGAAGCAGCCCAAAGAGCAGCAGCTACTGGTGCAGATGGAGTTGGATTGCTCAGAACTGAACATTTGATGTTGACTGCAGGTATTCACCCTGGAAAATTCATTGCTGATGGAAGGGAAGATGAATTAATCGACACCATTGCAGAAAATGTAATGATTGTAGCAGACGCATTTTATCCAAAACCTGTATGGTACAGAACTTTAGATGCACCAACTGACGAATTCATCACTTTGGAAGGTGGAGAAAACGAACCTGAAGAACACAATCCAATGTTAGGTTGGAGAGGAATCAGAAGGGAACTTGACCAACCTGAAATTCTTAAATGTGAATTCAAAGCTATTAAAAAACTTTATGATAAAGGTTACACCAACTTAGGAATCATGATTCCATTATCACAAAGTCCTGCTGAACTTAAACAAGCAAAAGAACTTTGTGCATAGTGTAGGTTTAATCCCTCATAAAGACATTGACTTTGGTATGATGGTAGAAATACCTGCAGCTGCTTTAACTATTGAAGATTATCTTGAAATTGGTGTTGATTTCGTAAGTTTAGGAACTAATGATTTAACACAATATACTCTTGCAGTAGACAGAAACAATGAATTTGTTGCAAAACATTATACTGAAGAACATCCTGCTGTAATGAAATTAATTGAAAGAACAATTAAAAAATGTGTTGAAGCTGGAGTTACTTGCAGTATTTGTGGTCAAGCAGGTAGTGTACCGCACATTGTTGAAAAACTTGTAGGATTTGGAATTACCAGCGTATCCTCAAATGCTGATGCTGTAGCTGAAGTTAGAAAAACTGTAGCTAGAGCTGAGAAAAAATTATTCTTGATGCTGCTCGCAAATCTCAAGAATAAATTTTATTTTCTTTTTTATTTTTTTTAAATATCACCTTATAAGGTTGTACTATGGAAGATAAACCAATATCTAAAAAAAAGACATACTTAAAGAATTAGATGAAATCCAATCAAAAGACCATAAATATAGTGATGGTAGAATATTAGGTTCTATGTGTACAGAAGCACATCCATTTGCTAAAGAAGTTTATTGTAAATTTTTAGATTCTAATTTGGGAGATCCTGGTCTTTTTTTAAAGGAACAAAATATATTGAAAATGAAGTTATAAAATCTATTGGTGAATTATTATCGATTAGTGAACCTTATGGAAATATTGTAACTGGTGGTACTGAAGCTAATATCATGGCGATGAGGGCAGCAAGAAATCATGCCAGAAAATATAAGGGAATTAAAGAAGGAGAAATCATAATTCCGGATTCTGCTCATTTCTCATTTAAAAAAGCTGCAGATATGATGAATTTAAAAATTATTGAAGCTAAACTGGATGAAAATTACAAAATCGATGTTGATTCAGTTAAAGAAAATATTTCCGATAATACTGTGGCTATTGTAGCTATTGCAGGAACTACTGAATTGGGTTTGGTTGATCCTATTGAAGAATTGTCTGAAATAGCTTATGAAAGTAATATTTACTTCCATGTTGACGCGGCATTTGGAGGTTTTTCAATACCATTTTTAAGAAAAATTGGTTATGAATTTCCGCCTTTTGATTTTTCATTACCTGGGGTATGTTCAATTACTGTTGATCCTCATAAAATGGGTTTGGCACCAATTCCTGCCGGAGGAATTCTGTTTAGAAAAAAAGAGTATCTGGAAGTGATGGCTGTTGATTCTCCATATCTGACTGTTAAAACACAATCTACAATTGTTGGAACTCGTTCAGGAGCAGCTTCTGCAGCTACTTATGCAATCATGAAATATCTTGGAAACGAAGGCTATGAAAAGCTTGCAGGAAACTTGATGGATAATACTCATTATTTTAAAGAAGGTTTGGAAAAAATAGGTTATGATGTTGTTGTAGAACCTGAATTGAACATTGTAGCATTTAATCATCCGGATATGGAAGCTCATGATTTGGCTGATAAACTGGAAGATTTGGGATGGAGAGTTTCAGTAGCTAAATGTCCTGTAGCTATTCGAGTAGTTTTAATGAATCATATCACTAAACAGCATTTGACTGATTTATTGGATGATTTAACAGAAATTTATTAATTTTTTTATTTCTGCTTTTTTTTAGAATATTTAGTTAAGTATAAATATGGATTATACATAATTAGTTATCAATGGAGGTTTGGTAATTATGTGTACTGCTGCAAATTATTTAACAAAATGCCATTATTTTGGCCGTAATTTTGACTATGAAATTTCATATAATGAAAGAGTAACGATAACTCCTAGAAACTATCCTTTAATATTCAGGGATACTGAGGACATTGAAAATCATTATGGGATTATTGGCATAGCTGCAGGTATTGATGAATATCCTTTGTATTATGATGCATGTAATGAGAAAGGATTAGCTATGGGGGATTAAACTTTCCGGATTACTGTGACTACAAACCACTAGATAAATCTAAAGTTAACATAGCTTCTTTTGAGATTATTCCATATATATTATCTCAAGCAAAAACCATCAGTGATGCCGAAAAGTTATTGGAAAACTTAAATATTTCAGATGAGAAATTTTTCCGCCCAGTTGCCTCCATCTCCACTTCATTGGATTATTTCAGATAGGAATGCTTCAATTGTTGTAGAGGTTGTAGAGGAAGGACTGGATATTTATGATAATCCTGTAGGAGTTTTAACAAACAACCCTCCTTTTGATAAACAGCTATTTAATTTAAATAATTATATGGCATTATCAAACAGAACGCCTGAAAATACCTTTGGAGGCAATTTGGATTTGGCAACTTATAGTCGGGGAATGGGTTCAATTGGTCTTCCGGGGATGTTTCTTCACAGTCCCGTTTTGTAAAAGCAGCTTTTGTTAAAGAAAATTCCGTTTCAGGAGATTCTGAAAAAGAAAGTGTGTCTCAGTTTTTCCATATTCTGGCATCTGTTGAACAGCAAAAAGGATGTACGTTAGTGGAAGAACCTGATAAATTTGAATATACTATTTATTCAGACTGTTACAATACAGATAAGGGAATATTGTATTATAAAACATATGATGGTCCTCAAACATCTGTTAATATACATGATGAGGATTTGGAAACCAATCAGTTAATTAATTTTGAGTTGGTTGATTAGAAAATAATTTATGGGTGTTGTTTGCATAATGCCCTTTAAATTATCTACTACATTAAGTGAAATTAGTTCGATACAATACGAACAAAAAATGATTAAAAAGTAAAGGAATTATCCACTACTTTTTTGTTCGAGTTTGTTTCATAATTAAAGAAGCAACCCAATTTCATCAGTTGACAACCAAATTTATCACTTCATTCATTTGAAGTTGAAATTTATCCTTCATTTTTTTATAGTACTTCATTTATTTGAAGTAATATTTTTAACTACATCTAAATGAAGAACTTCAAATTGTTAAAATATATATTTTTTAAATCATTTCATTATCCATTAAAAAATCAATCAAATTCAAATGAAGGATTCCATCATGAGACATATCCGCATCATCCAGGGTTATTACGTATTTCGGATAATTATCTGGGATATTCTTTAATGGTTTAAATTCTCTTTCAACAGTTTCTTCACTTGCCAATAAATAAGAAACTTGAATATAAATGAGTTTGTTTTGTTTTTTGCATACAAAATCCACTTCCAAGTTATCAACTTTACCGATTGTGATTTCATATCCTCTTCTTAAAAGTTCCAAATAAACAATATTTTCGATTACATGGGTGATATCCCGTTGATTGTTTCCAATTATTGCTTGTCTAAAACCCAAATCACACAGATAATATTTTTCATCATATTTTAATATTCTTTTACCCTGCAAATCTTCGCGCTTTACCTGATAAATCAAGCAGGCATTTTCAAAGAATTTCAGATAATTATAAATTGTATTTACAGATAAGTTAACCATATCCTGCTTTAGTCTTTTATGAATTTTATTTGCGGAAAAGGGCTGGCTAATGTTATACATTACAAATCTCATAATTCTATCCAACAAGTCAACATTTTTAACATTATTTCTTTGAATTATATCTTTAAGGACAATGGAATTATATAAATCAATTAGAATTAATCTTCTATCATCACCCTGATAGTCAAATGTGGAAGGAATGCCTCCATCTTCCAAATATCTGTAAAAATGAGTTTTAAAATCAGAGGTAATTTCGTAATAATCAAGATATTCCCTAAAAGAAAATGGATATATGTTCAATTCAACATAACGGCCAGATAAATATGTGGCAAACTCGCCAGACAATAATTTTGAGTTTGATCCAGTAATGTATATGTCATAATTTTCTTTTTGCAAAATAAGAATTGATTAATTTTTCCCATTGAGGAACAACTTGTATCTCATCAAAAAACAGATAAATTTTACTATCAATATTTTCAGTTTTATTAGCTATAAACTCTTCAAGCTTTTTTAATATTATCTATTTCAAAATAATCACTTAATTCAAAATTCATCCAAACAATATTCTCCTCAGGGATTCCTTGTTTTATTAATGAATCAATGATTTGTTTTAATATGGTTGACTTGCCAGAACGTCTTGGCCCTATTAAAACTTTAATAATATGTTTATTTACAAAAGGATTGATTTTATCAATATAATCTTTTCTTTGAATAATCATTAAAATCACACTTCTTTTTATAATTATTAATTTATCATAACTATAATATAAAGTTTTCAGTGTATTGAAAAGTATATAATAAAATCAATATTGTTTTCAGTTAAATGAAAAGTAATGTTAAAATTATAAATAGAATTCATGCTAATGAAAGTTAAAATATAAAATTTTTGATAAATCTAAAACTTGATTAAAAAAGAAATAAAATAACTAATCAAATTAATATTTGTTGTGTATCAATATAGCGGGGCTTCCCTCTTCAAATTCAACTTGAATATTAATTATTATTGATTTAAATTAATGGTTTTGGACTTTGAGTGAAATCCTGAGGATACATTTTTTCACATAATTCATATCCGATATATTCCAATCTTTCATTGAGCAATTTTCTTCCATTTTCAGTTACTGCATACAATGGAACTTTTTTTCCAGCATAATATGGTTTTCTCTCTTCAGCAGTTTCCCTTATGTTTATGGAAGAGCATCCTGAAATCACATCAGCATAATCAAATAACATTTCTGCTTCCTTTTGGGAGACATTTGTCGTATGTGCTACGAAAATAAAAATATTAACATTTTCAGGTTTTGGATATTGCCTTAAATCCCTAACCATTTCTGTTGGAATAATTGTTATTGCAATGTTTTTATATCCTCTTTCAATTGCCATTTCAAGACCTTTTAATGGATTTAACTCTGCAGTTTCAGGATTTAAAACATTATCTCTTCCAACATTATCTATTACCTCATCAATTGGAGTAGTGCTTATCAAAGCAGAAACTCTTCCTCCAACACCCTGAACAAGATCTGCATCATCAATCAGTAATGTCCCGACTCCTTCGCATGCTCCAACCACACAATCAACATTGCCATTAATCATGTTGGTTTTTAATGTTTCGCTGGTTCCAAAGCTCATTGTGTCTTCAACATCAAATGATCTTTGAGGAGTGCACATTCCAAATTCTTCTATTCTTTTTTGTTAATGTTGGATTTGATAAATTCTTTTGTCAAATCCCCATTATGCTGACCATTGTCAAATATGGAACAGTAATCAACTACCGGTTCTCCGATGTAGGTTATTTTTCCGTTTTCTATTACGACTTCAGCTTTTCCTAATGCTTCAATTACGTGTCTATCATTCATACAATCACCGATAACAAATATTATATAGAATGCTTTTTAAATAGATTTTGTAAGGAAAAACTCACCAGCAGGTAAAAAAGATGAAAAATCAAAGATTACGATGACAATTGCCCCATAGACGATACATTGAAATTGATATCCAAAAAATGGGTGATATTTATCATCAGAGACATATTTTTAGGAAAAAAACAATTCAGCGAATTTCTAGAAGAAAAACATTAAGCAACAGAGTACTGACAGACACACTCAAATTCATGGAAGACAATGATTTAATAACAAAACAGGTTTTTGAAAATGACATAAAAACCGAATATTCACTAACGCAAAAAGGATTGAATTTAAACAAAATTTTATATAATATGCTGGAATACGGCCTTAATGAAGTAAACAGTGGAAATTTATCTGAAAAACAAAAAGAAGAATTATTAAATGAATATAAGACACTTTTTAGAATCAATGATTAACATTAATTGCCACTCATATTAAAATATCTTAATTGCAATATATACTAATTTGACTCAACATTCTAAAAATACAATTAAAATAATCTTTGTTGAGCATCAACATAGATAGGTTCATTGACTTCCTTTACAACATCACCATCATTAACTTCCCCAATCAGCAAAGGTGAATCCGGATTATGCAACTTTTGGTTCCTTTTTTGACTAGCTTCATGTTGCTGTTTGCATAACAACACCTGCAATAATTTAATTGATGTCTTCTACATACATTAAAGGATAATTTAACTCTTCAATAAATTCTATTCTTATTGTAGCCTGAACATCCTTTACTTTTGTATATATTTTAACATCAAGCATATCTCCAGTTAAAGAAGTGTAATCAAAGTCGCTCATTGATTCTTCTAGTTTATCAAATCTGATTTTAACATCAACATCTTCAATAGCTGGCTGTAATTTTAATGATTCTTCCATACTTGTTTCTAAGCTTTTTTTAGAACTTTTATTTACGGGAGTTCCAACAAATTGGTGAAATAGTGCTCCCATACTTATTGCACCTTCAAATATTGCTCTTTCTCTTGAGGTTATATTTGAAAAGTATTTTTCATCTACATCCATACTTTACATTCCTCCGTTTAACCATAATATCTTTTCATAAATTATATTAGAATCTATTGGGAAAAGGTAGAAATAGAATAATATTGCTGATATAATCAGCACTATAGCTAATATGTAAATTCTATTGTCCTTAGGATAGAAATAACTGAATATTAACCCTATAACTAAAAATGCAGTAGTTATTATTAATGCATATGATTCATGTGGGTTATTTTGAATTATTTTATCATTTATTGGACCAACATCACTTAACTCCCCTTCAATAATTAATCTATGTGCTGTAGATCCGATTGGGTCACAGGTAATTAGATATATGTGTGTTCCATTACTTTGAGTATTGATGTGGGCAGTTGGTTCGACTATAGTCTTGTTTATGACAGTATAGTTTACTTCCCCGATTCCCGGCCATTCTAAAGTAATTACATCTCCATTATTCAACTCATTAAGTCTTAAAAATGGTGATCCCTGAAGAGTTCTGTGTCCTGACAGTATAACATCTCCATTTGTCGGTGTAAATGATTTTGCATCATGCATAACACCTTGTGAAAGAGATACATTATTTATCTTCTCTTCAATTCCAATGGTTGGTATATTTACAACAGGAGAATCAATATTTTTTTCTCAATAGCTATTTTTGATGAGTAATAATTAACTTCTCCTGCTGCATATAATCCTAATATGATTATACAAATTATAACAACTATGGTTGTAATTTTTGGTTTGTCCATGTTATCAACTTTTTATTTTTTAGTTTAAAATATTTTACCTATTTGTTGTAAGTTGAATTTATTTCATTAACCATCCATGAAGGTGCATTTGTTGTTGGAATTGTTAATATGATTTGATCCATATTGTCCAATAAGAAATTAACCTTATCCTGAGGGGTTTCAACAAGTAACATATACTGTGCATCTAAATCTCCAAGATTAATTTGCCTTTCATAATTGGATAATTTTATACCGTAATTCTGCAATAATTCGGCTGTCTGTTTTTCATTGTATCCGTTTATTATTGAACCTTTTAAAAGTTCTAAAACATTGGATTTGAAGGTTTGTGTATTTTCATTTGGATTTGTGTTGTTTCCATGAACAACTGTATTTGCTTTTGAGTATTCACTGTCAATTTCTCCGTTTTCTTCACATCTCATTATGGAAACTACAGTACATCCCTTTATATCAGGATTTGTTTGATTGTTTGGTGTTCCATTTTCCGTATAATTTGAGCTGGTGTAGATATCAACAATACTCCCTACATTTACAAGTCCTGCTCCTGCCTGCAGTCTTGAAACTAAAATAGGCACTGACACAGTATTCGGTTTTTCAAATTTAATTTTGGAGAGAACTTCGGCATTGTTTTCATCAACAATTGTTAAAGCTTCACTTGCAGGCATTATTGCATTTTTGGTATTGTTGTCAGTATATGTTGCCATGGTTCTGTTGTACGGGTCTAAATTTGCATTTATTGACTTTTTATGAAATGATTTCCAGGCTTTAGTTGCGGGTGACAGTATATTTATTGATTCCACTTCATTTTTGCTTCTGGCATTGCTGATTTCATTTTCTAATATCATAGCTTCGCTGGAGCTTGTTAGTGCACCTGTATAAAGACTGTGGAGTTCATTAAGTTTGGTTGTTTTTGCTAAATTTAGCTCTTCCTGTGACGGTTCATAAATTAAGAAATAATATGTGGATATTACTAAAGTTAGGATAATTAAAGTTGTAATTATCATACCTATTTTTTTCTTTTCTTCATTTTCAATTATATTTTTTGGTTTCGGACCAATATATTTTCCTAATTTCTGATTGAATGATTTTAATATTTTTAAATCATTATCTTCGTTTTCTTTAGGTTTTGGTCGTGGTATTTGACGGTTTTTTAAGGTTATCTATATCCTCAAATCCTTGAGGATATAATGGATCTCTTGGTTTTTGGTCAATCATTGATTTATACCCCTACTTTTAGTTTAAAAAGTAGATGGGTAATTTAATTGATTTTAATTAAATTAATTAACAGGTAATATAAGGAAAATATCAATAGTATCAATGCAGGCATGTTTATGCCGAAGAGTGTTAGACTTATTGGAAGTATAATTAACACTATTAGCACTACAGAAATTCCGATTATAATTAAATTGTCAAATTTTGGGTATGTAACATTGCTAATCATCAATAAAGACACTATTGTCATTAATATTAAAGCAATATAAATATTGAACAATCCGCTTAAATAGAATGTAGCTAATATAATAGCTATTCCTGGAATTGGAAATCCTATAAAGTCATGTGTTTGGATGTAATCTGCTATTGCATTGTATCTGGTTAATCTTAAGACACCACAAGCTACAATTAATAAACTAATGATTGCCGGAAGTATTGAAAGATTATGAGGTATTGTGCTACTGATAGTATAGAGGAATACTGCAGGTGCCGCACCGAAGGATATGGCGTCTGAAAGGGAGTCTATATTTTGCCCAAATTTTAATTTATCATTTCTATTAATTTTCCTAGCTACCCATCCATCTACAGAGTCAAACATGATAGCTATTATCATCAGAATTGCTGATAATTCAAAATTATGATTTATCGCAAGAAGAATTGAGATAAATCCACATAGCATGTTCATCAGTGATATTCCATCAGATATTGCAAAAAAACTTTGAATCTTTGTACTTTCTAATTTCATGTAAAACTCCATTAAATACTTTTTAACTCATTTGTTATTAATTTTTTCTTGTTTTACTCATTATTTTTTCTTGTGTCCTTATTTAATGATTGAATAATGGTATTTTTAGTAAAATAAACTAATTTATATGAGTTTTGAAAATTTATTTATTTCTTGAATTAATTTTTGATTTTAATTATTGTTATGCTTTATGCTAATTGTTATGGTTAAAGTTATATTTTTAAAGATAAAATATATATAATAATAATGGGTAATTATTAATTGTTAAACTTTAATAAATTCAATTACTTTGTTGTAATTTATTTTAAGTTGAAGTAAAATATTAATATAATGCGAGTAGTTAAATGATAGAGGATATACAAGCACTTAGACAAGCTGCACGGTTAACACCGGATAATGAAAACCAAGATGAAAAAGTTTGGTGTATAGCTGCAGGAAATGTTAATTTAATAGATGACATAGCCTATAAAGCAATTGCTTCTAAGCATTCTGTAAAAATTCTATTTAGGGAGCATGTTATATTAAAGGATAAACGATTGAATAAAAAATTTGATTTTATCATGTTATATGGTAATTCAAGGAAAATTAATCAATTTAAAAGACTTTGTAATCAGAGAGGTGGGGCTTTTATACAAATAACTCGCCATTATTTAACTGAAGAACCTAATTTAATGGTTTTAGTTGCTCCGGAGGACATGATTAAAAATCTTGTTTATGTTCTTGAGAAATCTAAAGTTTCATTTGCGATTTTACAGGAATCTCAAACTACAGGTTTTATTGATGTTGATATAAATTCAAATGTTAAACTACCAAATTTTATTAAATCTGCTTTAAAGCCATTATATAATATAAGCGATGTTGTATTATCAACAATTCTGATTTCAGTTGAAAAAGATGAGGATATTGAAAAAGTCCAGAGTATAGCTACATCTAATAGGATATTTGTCATTGATTTTAAAGATATTGTAACGGAGGATTAGTCATGAATATTTTTGGAAATGAAGAAGAGGAATCACAAGTTAATGATACTAGAATCATTAGTAACAGCTTGGGAATAGATTTAGGAACTTTAAACACTGTAATTGCAAAACCATCTGGAGATAAATTTGATTTATATCAAATTCCATCAGTTGTTGCTGTTAAAAAAAAGATGACCCGTCTGAAGTTTTAGCAGTTGGGGAAGAAGCTAAAAAAATGCTTGGTAGAACTCCCGAAGATATTCTTGCTGTAAGACCTTTGAAAAAAGGAGTCATTGAAAACGTAGCTCAAGCACAAGCTTTACTTATTAAAGCTATGCAAATTGGTATAGAAGAGGGGAAAGTGTTGGAAGAATCGTTATTGGTATTCCTGGAGATTCCTCTGAAGTAGAAAAAAATGCAGCTGAAGAGATTGGTAGAAAAGCTGGAGCAGAAAACATTCTTGTAATTAGTGAAGGATTGGCAGCAGCTATTGGTGCAGGTTTACCTATTGCAGAACCAAACGGAACTATGGTTATTGATATCGGTGCAGGATCAACAGACATTGTTATCATTTCCCTTGGTGGTATTAACGATATTGAAACAGTTAGATGTGGTGGAGATGACATTGATAACAGAATAGTTGAATTGGTTGCAGAAAAATATAATGTAGCTATTGGTATTCATGATGCAGAATCTGCAAAAATAGAAGTTGGTATGATTCACTGTAGCGAACAACTTGAAAACTTAAGTGTTGAAGTTATTGGTAAATCATTAGAAACCAACAGGCCTAAAAAAGTTGTCATCGACTCAATGTTAGTTGCTGATGCTGTAGAACCATTTATGCAAGAAATTGTAGATGGTTTAAATGTTATTTTAGAAAGATTATCTCCTGAATTGATGATGGGTGTTTATAATAATGCAGTGGCAGTTGGAGGAAGTTCAAGACTCCGTGGATTAAAAAGAAAGGGTTTTCGATGAAATATCTATTCCTATTGAAGTTTCTGATGATCCTATGACTGTTGTAGCAAAAGGTACTGCTATTGTAGCTGCAGAACCTCTTGCATTAGAACCTGAAGTTCGTCTTAGAGCTATGAAATAATTTTTTCAATTATTTTTTTTTTAACTTTTTTGCGCTGATTTTTATGGATGTATTGGGAATTGATGAAGCAGGTCGGGGATCTGTTTTAGGACCATTGGTTATTGCAGGGGTTATTGTTCCTGAGAAAATGGATATTGTTTTAGAAAGAATGGGTGTAAAAGACTCTAAGCGTTTGACTCCTAATAGAAGAACAATTCTGTCCCGTAAATTAAAAAAAAAAATGTTTGAATATGATTTGGTAGTAATTTCTGCTCAGGATATTGATAATATGAGAGCAGACGGAATCAACCTTAATGAAATTGAAAGAATTGGAATGGAGAAAATTCTTTCTAATTTAAATCCTGAAAAGGCTATTGTTGATGCAGTTGATATTAAGGCAGAACGTTTTCAAAACAAACTTGCAAATGACACTGGAGTAAATGTTGTAGCTGAACATAAAGCAGATGATAATTATATTGAAGTTAGTGCAGCATCTATTATAGCCAAACAGGAAAGGGATGCACATATAGCTGAAATTAACAAAGATTATATTAAAATGGGTGGAATTGGTTCAGGTTATCCTTCCGACCCGATCACTAAAAAATTTTTAACTAATTTTACATATGATGAAATGCCTGATTTTGTAAGGAAATCATGGGCAACTGTTGAGAAAATGAAAAATTCTCAATAGCTATTTTTTTTTAAAAACTATTAAGTATATGGTTAAATAAATTATTTTTATAAAATATTATATTGAGGATAAAAATGATAGTTGAATATCTGACTCAATTTTTCGAAAATCTCATGGAGATATTTACACAGGGAGGAATTATTACATATATAATTCTTTTCATTGGTATTTATGGTCTTCTTGTTTCATTAAGAAAAATTGTGTATCTTAAGAAAATTAGTAAGGTGGATACAACTGAAATTTTAGGTATTGTTTCTTCTTCTATGGAAAGGGGAGGGGCAGTTGAAGCATTAAAACAAATTAATTCTTTTTAAAAATCCTATTTCTAAAATCATTTCTGAAACTTTAAAAATTGGTTATAAAAATAAAACCGAAGTTGAAGAAAGTATGGAACAAATTTTTATTGTTGAAGTAAGTAAAATGACTAAAGGATTAAATTCAATTAAAACTATTATTGAATTAGCTCCATTTTTAGGTTTGATTGGTACTGTAATTGGTATCTGGATGACCTTTAAAGCATTAGGTGTTACTCCTAATCCTTCTGCTATGGCTGAGGGTATTTATGTGGCATTAACAACAACTATTGCAGGTTTATTTGTAGCTATTGTATTATTACCTCTTCATACCTATATTCAAGGTTTAGTTGAAAATGAAATGGATAAAATTGAATTGGCTACTAAAATGACCAACTGGGGTTATGCAGTAGTTAAAGTAAGAGTTGAAGCTAATGTTGAATGTGCCCTGGAAGCTCTTCAAGAAGCTGAAGGTGTTGTTAACACTAGACTAATTTCTGATCCTTATGCGAATATCAAGGTTTCATTTAAACCCAGTATGTTAGATAAAAGTATTTCAAATATTATATTGGAAAAGTGTAATGTTAATGCTGAAATAATTGAAAGTAAATTAAGACAATAAGTGATTTTATGACAATTGATGTTAAATCATATAAAGAGAAGGTTCTTAATAGGAAACCTGCTATTAACTTAGTCCCACTTATAGATATTTTATTTACGATTATGATTTTTTTTGGTTGTGACTAGTAATTTCTCAGCAACAGATATGTCTGCTGATGATGCATCTTCTACTGACTCTGGAACTGGTAAACCGAATGTGACTGATGTTTCTGGTGATGCGGAGTATTATATTATGCCTGTAGCTAATTTGCATAAAGTAGTTGTTGATGGTAAAGACATGTCTAATTTAATATCGAATAATGCTATTGCTGTTAAAGCTAATGTTATCGATGAGGGGCAAATACAAATAAAACCTGGAGAGATTATTATAACTACTCCTGCAGGTGTGTCTCCTGAAGAAGCTGTCAGAAGTCCAAATACTACTTAAAGAGGTTGAAAAATGTATACGGGAAGAATTTTATCAATTGGTATGAATTGTGAAGGTAAACCTTTTGTGGCATATAGGGTGTCTAGCAGATCATTTCCTAATAGGCAATGCTTAAAATTTGATAATAGGGCATCTATTGTGCCGAAAGAAGGTTTCGAAAAAGATATTTTTGAAAATACTTACATTACATATAATTGTATACGTATTGTAAAAGATATAGCTATTGTGTCTAATGGTTCACATACAGATGTAATAGCTGATAAAATAGCTTTGGGGATGAATATTAAAGATGCAATAGCTTATTCATTGCTTACTTTGGATTATGAAAAAGATGATTATCATACTCCACGTATTGCAGGAGTTGTTACATCTACAAATAAAAAGGATGATTATGTTTGCTATGTGGGGATAGCTAATGATGAAAAATTATTGGTTGACAAAATCCCATACGGCGAAGCCGTATTTATTTCCACATATGGAAGTCAATTCTACGACCCTGTAGATTTTGATGCAAAAACAGCTGATGATGCTGCAAAATTTATTTTTGATGGAGGTATTTTTGCCAATTACAAAAAGCAGTAACTGCTGGTGCGGCTGTTTTTGATGGGGAATGGAATATAGGTAATTTCAATCCTTAATTTTTTTTATATTTTTTTAAAAGATGATTAATATGTCAATAGAATTAATTGGTTTAGACAATATTCCATTAGTTGAACCTAATGACGATGTTTGTCAAATAATTAAAGATGCAATTGAAAAACAAGGTTGTTTATTAAAACATGGGGATATTATTTTAATAGCTGAAACATTAATTTCAAAAGCAGAAGGTAATGTTATCAAATTGGGGGACATAATTCCATCTGAAGAATCCATTATCATTGCTAAACAGTCTAAAAAAAAGATTCTAAATTGGTTGAAGCTATTATAAATGAATCTAGAGAGGTAGTTGCTGTCGGTCCTGATTTTATCATTACTGAAACTAAACAGGGTTTTGTTTGTGCAAATTCAGGTATTGACGAATCCAATGTTGATGAAGGATTGGCTACTCCTATGCCTGAAGACGCTGACAGGTCTGCAAAACAAATAAGGGAATTTTTAGAAAATGAATTTGATGAGGAAGTGGCAGTTTTAATTACTGATACTCAGGGCAGAGCTTTTAGAAATGGTGCTGTTGGTGTAGCTATTGGATGTTCTGGAATTAATCCGTTATGGAAAAGGGCCGGCGAAAAAGATTTGTATGGTCGTGAGCTTCAAACTAGTGAAGTAGCTACAGGTGATGAATTGGCAGCCGCGGCTTCTCTTGTTATGGGGCAGGCTGATGAAGGTCTTCCTGTGGTTATTATCCGAGGATTTGATAATTTTGATAAATTAAGAGATACGAAAACCGGAATTAATCCATTACTTAGACCAAAAGAATTTGACGTATTTAGAAATTAGTCTGGAGATTAAATTAATATGATTACTGTACTGTCTGGGGAACTGGAACTCCAAAATTATTACAAGGTTTAAAAGAAGTTATTGATCCTAAAAGATATTACTATTGTTGTCAATACTTTAGAAAATGAATATTTTTCAGGTGTTTATGTGTCAGCAGACATTGACACGGTATTGTACACTATGGCTGATATGATTAATGAAGAATTTTGGTATGGTGTTAAAGATGATACATTTATCACTCATGAAAGGCTTGAAGAATTAGGCACTCCGGAGTTGCTTAGGATAGGAGATATTGATAGAGCTACTAAAATACAAAAGACTCTATTGATGGAAAATCATTCACTTGCTGAAGCTGTTGATATTCAGGCAAATAATATGCATATCCCTTCCAAAATTTTACCTATGAGTAATGAAAATTCAGATATTAAAATCATTACAGACATCGGTGAATTGGAATTTCATGACTTTTTAATAAAACATCAGTGCAATCCTGAAGTTTTGGATGTCAAATTTTCCAAAGTGACTCCTGCGGAAGGGATTATTGATGCTATTAATAATTCTGATGCAGTTATTATTGGACCATCTAATCCGATAACTTCAATATCTCCAATTTTGTCTTTAGATGGAGTTAAAGAAGCTTTGGAAAATACTCATGTAATAGCAGTTTCTCCAATTATCGGTACTGATTCAGTAAGTGGTCCGGCCAGTAAATTTATGGATGCACTTGGAATTGAAGTTTCATCATTAGGTGTTGCTTCTTTATATGAAAGTTTTTTAGATACGATTGTTATTGACAAAAGATAATAATTTAAAAAGGATGATTTAGAAAAAATTGTTAGTGAAGTAATTGTTACAAATACAATTATGAAAAATTTAGATGATAAGAAAAAATTAGCTAAAATAATCTTAAATGATATTTCTTAGGGAAAATGGTGGCTTAAATGATACAAATGACTTTAATACAAATTGATAATTATGGTCCATGGACTGTAACTCCAAGACCACGTAATGAATCAGATTTACAAATTTTACAGGCAGAATTATATGCAGATTTAGAAAGGCAATTTGCAAATAAGAAAGGATTAGTTTTCTTTACTAGATTTGATAATTTACTTGCTGTTACAAACGGTATTGATGAGGAAGACCACTTGAGGATTCAAAGATCTATTAGAAATAGATATCCAATTACTATTAGTATGGGTGTTGGAGCGGCTGAAACTCCTCATGAAGCTCAAAAATTAGCTACTATTGCTTTACAAAAAGAAGGTGGAGCTCAATCTTCAAAAAAAGAAAAGAAATTTTAGCTATTGATAGTTTAGCTCCAGCAGATGAAAATAATTTGGTTCAGGCAGCACATATTGATATTAATAGTGTTACAGAAACATTGACTGATATTGAATCTGCATTTGACACTAATTTCATGGTTAATAAAGCACAGCATTATTTAATGACTAAATTAATTAAAAAAAGGAGCATTACTGTTCTTCATTGGTGGGGATAACTTCATGGCTCCATGTAATGGATTGTCTGAAAAGGAAATTGAAGATATTTTAGTTGAAATCAATGATGAAATTGGAATTGGTCTTAAAGCAGGTATTGGTGTTGGCCGCAATATGGAAGATGCTGCATATATGGCTGATTTGGGACTTGAAGAAATCCGTGATCATGATAATGGAATGTGGACATGGGTTATTGAAAAAGAATATTAGGGGGCTTCTAAATTAAAGTCATAGCTCCAATGGCTGGAATAACTGATGCGGAATTTTTAAATAAAGTTATTCCATTTGGATTTGACACAGCTACATTAGGTGGCTACAGTTTAGATGCTAAAACAATAGAAGCAAAGTGAAAAAATAATTAAAAGGGGAAGAAATGAATTTCATTTTCCTCAAGATGAAATTGTTAATCATATTGAAAAAGAAGTTAATCTGATTAAAAAACAACATCCGAATGTTAAAGTTTCAGCTAATGTTAGATCAACTACTCCTTGGCCTATTATTGAAGTAAGTAAAATAGACAATTTGGATATTGTTGAAATTAATTGCCATTGTCGTCAGGATGAAATTTTGGCTATTGGCTGTGGTCAAAATATGTTGAAAAGAGATGATTTGGCTGAGTATATTGGGGATGTTGTTGACAATGCTTCTTGTGAAGTTTCAGTTAAAATTCGAGCTAATGTTGATGGTATTGACACTTTAAAAATAGCTAAATTAATTGAAAACACAGGGGCTGACTATCTGCATATTGATGCAATGAAAGTTGGAATTTTTGATGCCGACTATGATTTGTTGGCGAAAATCTGTTCTAACACCAATATTAAAGTTATTGGAAATAATTCTATAGATAGCGAACAAAAAATTGAAAAAATGCTTAAAACAGGAGTTTTTGGCTTTTCAATAGCTAGGGCGGTTATTTCCGGTAAATTAAACTTTAATATATCTGATTTTTAAATATATAACACCATTATATAACAATAATTATTAGAAAATATTATAAATGGTTTAAAAGATAAATAAATACTGATTATATAAAGGTGATTTCATGGATTTTATTACTCTTAAGAATATTACAAAGACATTCAATGATGTCGATGTTCTTAAAAATATTAATTTGAAAATCAAAGAAGGAGAAACTTTAGGTATTTTAGGACGTAGTGGTAGTGGAAAATCTGTATTAATTAACATGCTCAGGGGTACATTGGATTACAAACCTGATGCAGGTCAGGTTATCTTTAATTTGGCTATTTGTCCAGATTGTTTGGCTGTTGAATCCCCGTCCCATGCCGGTGAAAAATGTTCATGTGGCGGAACTTATGAAGCAAAAAGAAATTGATTTCTTCAATGCTGAAAGAAAAGAGTTCGCAAGTATTAAAAAGAAGAATAGCTATTATGTTACAGCGTAACTTCGCATTATATGATGAAGAAACTGTAATTGAAAATGTTATGAGGGCAATGAGTGATGAGAATGATTATGAAGATAATCTCTATGATGCTCTAGACTTACTGGAAATGGTTCAGATGAACCACAGGATTACTCATGTTGCACGTGATTTAAGTGGTGGAGAAAAACAAAGAGTAGTTCTTGCAAGACAATTAGCAAAACAACCTATGATGTTTTTAGCTGATGAACCAACAGGTACTCTTGACCCTCAGACTGCTGAAAAACTTCATAATACTTTAATTGAAGGTGTAAAAGATAAAGGAATCACTATGTTAATCACCTCTCACTGGCCTGAAATCATGAATGATTTGGCTGATCATGTTATATGGTTAGAAAATGGGGAAATCAAAGAAGAAGGAGAACCTGAAGGTGTTGTAAATCATTTCCTTGAAACTGTACCAGTACCTGAAAAAGTGGAAAATCCTGAAATTGGTGCTCCTGAAGTTCAAATGGATGATGTTAAAAAACATTACTATTCAATTGAAAGGGGAGTAGTCAAAGCTGTTGATGGAATTGATTTAACCATAAACAAAGAGGAAATCTTTGGTATTGTAGGTTTAAGTGGTGCTGGAAAAACAACTCTTACTAAAATGTTAATTGGGTTGACTGAACCAAGTAGTGGTAAAATTGAAGTAAAACTTGGTGAAGAATGGGTTGACATGAGTAAAAGCGGTCCTCTTAACAGGGGTCGTGTAATTCCATATATGGGATTATTACATCAGGAATATTCTTTATATCCTCACAGGACTATTTTAGGAAACTTAACTGATGCTATTAGTTTGGAATTGCCTGCTGAATTTGCAAAAAATCAAGGCTATTCATGTATTGACAACAGTTGGTTTTGATGAAAATATAGCTGAAGGTTTACTAACAAATATCCTGACGAATTAAGTGTTGGGGAAAAACACAGGGTAGCTCTTGCACAGGTTCTTATTAAAGAGCCTAAAATAATTATTTTAGATGAACCGACAGGTACAATGGATCAATTACTCGTGTAATTGTAACTGATTCTATTTTAAAAGCTAGAAAAGAATTAGAACAAACATTTATTATTATTTCTCACGATATGGACTTTGTATTGGATGTTTGTGATAGATCTGCTTTAATGAGGGGAGGAAAAATCCTTGATGTAGGAACTCCTGATGAAATAGTTAAACAGTTAACTGCAGATGAAAAAGAAGGAATGTTTAAAAATTAATTCCTTTTTTTTTTTATTTTCATTTTACTTAAAATTAAATATTTTTTTTTTACAGCTAAAACTGGCCGGATTTGCTTAATATGTTTTCATTAATGATATAATTAAGCATTTTAAGCAACATTAAATTTAAACTTATTGGGATTTATAGTTTAATATTATTATTTTTTTAATTTTGATGACAGGGATTTTTAGGTGAACAGATTGCCGTTTATTGAAAAGACAAATGATTCAAAAAGAAAGATTAAACAACTTTATGATTCTGATTCAGTTTTATTTGAAGAAACTTTGCTTGTTTCAAATAATATTAAATACAGTATCTGCTTTGTTCCTAAAGCCGAAGTATATGATGTGATTATTGAAGATTTTGAAAATAATTTTACTAAATATCAGGTTTTTCATAAATTGTCTCCTTCAACATTAAAATACTTCAATTTACTTAAAGGTGAAAGTTATTTGGATGATTTCGGCAATGAATTTAAGTGTATCAGTCATACGATTGAGTATTGATTAACCTATTTTTTCATAAAAAAGATTATATATAAACTAAAATAAATTATGTATGTATAAATTATTTCATGGAAATGATTATTAATTTGGAGGTTTATTATGACTTGGGAAGATGCACCATCTCATATTTGCAGAGGTGGAGATAAAAGGGGTTTGGCTTTCTGTTGCCCTCCAGTTAAACCTTGTCCAATATTAAATGCTTTGGACGAAGTTAACTTAACTCCTCAAGAATATATTGATATTAAAACTGAATTCGCAAAAGAAACTAAATTAGGTGAAGGGACAGGGACTTGTTTTGGATCATTAGTATGGTGTTGTAAACCGTCTAAACCATGCCCGTTACGTGATATTACTTTAAAAAATATCGGTATGACTCATGATGAATATTTGGACTTGAAAAAAGAATTGGCTGATAAATTGGTTGGTGTTGATAAGCCTACTCCTGATGAAAGTGTAAAAGTATTAGCTGAAACTTTCAATATTGGTGAAATGGAAGCTATGAGTGTTTTAAATGATTGTAATAATGATTTGAGAATGGCTGTAAAATTATTACGTGTTAAATCCTTAGGAAATGCTGATTAAAATGGATTGGACTTCCATATATCTTAAAACAGCCAATTTAAATGTATTTATATTAGGTACTGGTGAAGTGGCTACAAGAAGGGCAAATAAATTTCTTGACCATGGAGCTAATGTTAAATTAGCAGGGGATGTTTTAGATAAGGAATTAATCAATAAAGGAGCTGTTTTGGCTTCAGTTGATGATGTGGTTAACTTAGTTCAATGGTCTGATGTAGTTGTAATAGCCAGCGGTGATAGGGAATTGTCTGATTATGTCAGTAAAATAGCTGAGGATAAACTATTAAATAGGGCGGATTTTCCGGATAATGGAAATATTATTGTCCCTACAAGTTTTAATATTGGTGATGTTGAGATATCTATTTTTACAAATGGAAAAAGTCCATTAATGGCTCGCCAATTAAGAAAAAAAGATTCAATCTATTATTACTGAAGAGGATATTTTAGAAATTGAACTTCAGGATTACAGCCGTAAATTGCTTAAATCTCGGATATCCGACCAAAAAAAAAGAAGACAGTATCTTTATGAAATTTTCAATGATGAAAATATTAAAGGATTACTTGATAACCATAAAATAGATGAAGCTAAAGAGTATATCGATGATTTGATAAGGGGATTTGATGATACTTAATTTAAGAGTTGACCATAAAATTGCAAATATTGATGCTATGGAAAATATTGCAAAGGAAATGGATCAGTTATTTTTGGAATTGCAGGAAAAGTACTCAATTGTAGAATATGTGGAAATATCTACATGTAATCGTAAGGAATATTACATTCATAATGACAATATAGATGCTTCTGATTCTCTTTTATCTCATGAAAATAAAAGCATTATTATTGATTATGGAGACAGTGTTATTAAGCATCTTTTTCCGTATGACTTCAGGTCTGGAGTCTATGATTGTAGGTGAAGACCAGATTTTAGGCCAGGTTAGTGATGCTAAGCAAAAGGCATTTAAAGAACGTCATTGCGGAAAGATTTTGGATTCTATTTTTACTAAAGCTATTCATGTCGGTCGTGTAGTGAGAAATAAAACCAATATTAACAAAGGATCAATTTCCATAGGTTCTGCAGCTGTTGATTTGGCTGAAAAGCATTTGGGGAATCTTGAAAACAAGTCTGTTTTGGTTATTGGTGCAGGGAAGATGGGTAAGCTGGTGGCTAAGGCTTTGGCTGAGAAAAATTTAAATGCAATATTTGTTGCAAACAGAACTTATTATGTTGCAGTTGAACTGGCTAATGATTTAAACGGTCATGCTGTTCTTTTTTAACGAATTAGGCAAATATGTCCAAACAGCAGACCTGATAATAAGTGCAACAGGTGCTCCTCATTATATTTTAAATAAAGAACGTTTGGAAAAGACTGATGGAGATTTTAAAGACTTGTTAATGATTGATATAGCTAATCCAAGAGATATTTGCGAAGATGTCTGTGAATTGGGAGTTAAATTATTTAACATTGATGATTTGCGTGAGATTGCAGATGAAAATACTAAACTCAGAAAAAAAGAATTTGCAGAAGCTGAAAATATCATCGATGAAGAGTTCAGTTTACTTAAAGAATCCTTTAAGTTAATTGGTGTTGAAGATATTATTGCTAATTTAAGAGTATCTATGGAAAAGATACGAGAAAGAGAAACTGAAAAGGCAATTGCCAAACTTTCTGATGTAGATGCAAATGCTAAAATAATAGATAATTTAACAAATTCTATTGTCAACAAAATATTTTTTGATATTTCTAAAAAAATTAAACAGGCAGCTCATGAAAATGATGAAGAATTGATCAGAGCTATTGAATTTATGTTTGAAGAAAAATAATTAAAGAATGTTTTTATTCAAACATTCCTTTTACTTCACTAATTTTAATTTTACTTGCTTTTTAGAGCATATTCCACATCTTTGTTATCTACAGTTTCTTTGTCATGTGAAATCGCATGGTGAAGAGCTGTTTTCAAAATCTTTTCTTTAATGTCTCTTCCGGACATATTTTTGCTGATTTTAACTAGCTTTTCAATATTCAAATCATATTTGAGTGGAAATGTTTTAAGATTGTTTTCAAAGATAGATTTTCTTTCGTTATCATCAGGTAAGACAAATTCAATTTCTTCTTCAAATCTGCTTCTTACAGCATAATCAATTGAATTTGGGTTATTTGTAGCCCCTATTGTCACTACTGCTTTATTGTCATTAATTCCATCCATTTCAGTTAAAAGGGAATTTACAATTTCGGCAACATCTCCTCTAAGTGATTGAAAGCTTCTGTGAAGTGCAATTGCATCAATTTCATCAATAAATATTATGGATGGTGCTGTTTTTTGAGCTTTTTCAAATAATTCCTGTATTTTAGATGCACTGTCTCCAACATGTTCTCCAATTAATGAAGTTGCTTTTATTAAATACAGCGGAACGTCAAGTTCATTGGCTAGTGCCTTTACAAGCATGGTTTTACCTGTACCTGGAAACCCATAAAATAAAATGTTTTTCGGAGCCCATTCACCGAATTTGTCAGGCTCTTCAAGATATTTGATTAGAACTTTGGTTTTATTTTTAGCATTTTCCTGACCAACAATATCTGAAATTTTGACATTTGTTTTAATACGTTTGACAGTATCCAAATTTCTTTCTTCAATATCTAAAAGTTTAATTTCAGTGTTTTCAGCGATTATTGAGTTGTTGGGGCTAACAGATACTATTTGAAAACCGTAATCAGGAATTATTTTTTGATCGAAAAGATATGAATTTTCTTTTACAACTAACCCTAACCATTGTTCACGAGCATACTCTTCAAAGAGTGTTTTATCGATAATTTCAAGATTATTTTCCATCATTGCAAAATCAAAAGGATAACCTACAGGTTTTAAAACTACACTTTCAGCAAAAGGAGTGTTTTTCTTTTTGTGCGGTTTTTGATTTTGGGTTAGATGGTTTTGTCTCTTGGGTTTTGTTGTTTGTTTTCATTTAGTCACCAACTTGCAACAGTTGTTTTTAATTACCTATGTATTTTATTTGTTTTACTATATAAAAATATAATAAATTTGCCCTCAATAATGTAGCTGATTTAAAAGTAGTTGTTTGTGTGTTAAGATAGCTGTTGCATTTGTTGTTAAATGTTGTGGTGATGGTAAGGTGATTTTTAACTGTTCATAAAAAATAATAATGGTTAAATTCTTAGTTTAATATTTGTAGAATCCTTCACCGGAGTTTATACCGGTTTTTCAAAGCATCTATTTTTTCTTTAAGCATAGCTGCAACTTTTCCTTCAATGGTGTCCGGATCGCTGGCTTTCGGATTCATTATACCAATGTTATATGCAGTAGTTAGACCTACAACATCAAGTATTCTAAATGGACCTAATGGTGCACCTGTAGCCAACATCCATGTTTTGTCAATAGTTTCAAAGTCAGCTACTCCATCTGCATATAATGCTTCTGCAGCACTTAAAAACGGAACAAGCATGGAATTAAGAATGTATCCTGGTTGTTTTTTTTAAGTTTTAACGGAATCATATTAATGTTTTCAGCAAATTCGCATACTGCATCGTAATATTCTTGACCAGTATCAGGATGGCCCATAATTTCTGCAGTATTGTTTCTCCAGATTTCATTTGCAAAATGGAGTGCAAGGTACTTTTCAGGACGTCCTGTGTATTGGGCAAATGCACTTGGAAGCATTGTAGAGGAATTTATTGCAATAATTGTTTTTTCAGGAATGTGTTTAGCTAATTCCTGATAAAATGCTATTTTCTGTTTAGGATCTTCAGCAATAGCTTCAATAATTAAATCAGCATCATTTCCTGCTTCTTCATAGCTTGTTGTTAAAGTTATGCTGTCATATGCATCTTCAACTTTTTGCTTAAGCTCGTTGATTTTGTCTGCTGACAGTTCGCTTTCACAGCTGAATCCTCTGCAGTATGCTGCAGGATTTGTTTTCATTGCTTCAAGAGTGTTTAAATAAATTTCTTTCAATCTTAAAAGTTTAGGTTGTGCTCTTTCGATTGATCCTTCGCTTCTTAACCATATAGTTACATCAAAGCCACAAAAAGCAGATTGAAGAGCAATTTGACTGCCTAATACTCCACCACCTGCTACTACAATTTTCTTCATATTCATTTTTACACCTCTGGGATACATAGTAATATCCTATGTTTCATAATTAAGAAAGTCATTATTTTTATTAATTTCGTTATAATCTGGCTAAAGATTTAAATAATTTTAAAATAAATCAACTAATTAGCTGTTTAGAGATGAAAAAATGAGTTTTAGAACAAAGAGAGTTTTTATAGCAACCCCATTTTACATGCTTTTTGAATTTTTCCTGTTGAAATATTTCTTTTTACTTTTTGGAGGAGTTAAGGATGTTTATTTGTTCATAGCTACTTTATTGTTAGGTGGCCTGCAATGCATTCCAATGATATTTGAAGAGAAAAAATCAACAGCTGCTGGAAGATTTTGCACTGAAATATTCGGGATTTGGCAGTGGGCAATGTTGATGATTTTAATAGATTTAATTGTTATTTATGCAATAAAACAGTTTATTGGCATTTCACTTTTTGCAGTATGTATTTTACTTGCTGTTGTGCCAATTTTGGGAGTTTACAGTTATTTTCATGCTCATAAATTAGTAGTTAAAGAGCATACTTTGAAATTTGATAATTTAAAAGAGGAAGTTAACATTGTCCATTTGTCAGATGTACATTTTGGTGCTGTAAGACATAAAAAAATAATTAATCATGTAGCTGATAAGTTAAATGAGTTGTCTGATAGGTGTGATATAGCTATTGTTTCAGGAGATTTGGCTGACGGGTCTTGTGTAGTTAAAGAAAATGATTTTCAGGCATTTAAAAAGGTAAATATGCCGATTGTATTTACACCTGGAAATCATGATTTCTATCCTGGAATTGAAAACGTTTGCAGGGCCGCCAAAAAAGCGGGAATGATTATTTTGGATGATGAAAAATGGAATTCAAAGGATTGAATATCTTCGGATTATCTTTCACTTTTGGAGATAAGGAAGATGTCTCTAATGAACAGTTAAAACAGGCTGCTGATGAAGATGCAGTAAATATTATAAATTATCATGTTCCTTATGGCTGGGATTTGTTTACTCGCTTAGGTTATAATCTTCAGCTATCTGGCCATACTCACGGAGGGCAATTTTATCCGATGAGGTGGTTTTGCAAATTGATGTTCAAATATAATATGGGAATTTTTGAAAAAAATGGCAGTTATCTGTCAGTTACTACTGGAGTAGGTTCAATGGATACTCCAATGAGGTTGGGAACTGATTCTGAATTAGTTATATTAAAATTAAGAAAAAAATAGTTTAAATCATAGATTCATAAAGCTCTTTCATCTTTAGAGCATCTTCATCTCTTAGGGGAGTTTCACAAATAATATTTGCTCTCCAGCCATTGTCTATGAGATTTGCAAGCAAATCCTTAATGTCAGGTCCATATTCATTACTTTCAGCAAGTGTATGGTGTTTTACTTCACCGCCGTTACCATATTCAATTGTTGTAAGATGGCAATGCAGGATATCAATATCCAGGTTATCTTCCAGCTGTGAAAAAATACAGTTATAATCTTCTTTTTTATTTAAAAACCCTCTGCCTCGTGCATGAACATGGGCGAAATCAACTGTTGGTTCAAAATGATCAAAACTTGCACATAATTCGATAATTTCTGAAACATTTCCCTGCTGTGAACGTTTACCTGTAGTTTCTGGCGCAAAGGTAAATTCTTCAATACCTTCAGCTTCCAGCTCTTCAAATAATTGGTTAATAGTGTTTTTGGAAATTTCCATAGCTTTTTTAGGTTTTCTATTTGAATAAAAACCTGGATGGAACACTAATCTGTATGCACCCATCCATTCTCCTGCACGTGCTGTAGCAATTAGATGGTTGAGGCTTTTTTTTTAATTTTTTCCTCTTCTTTAGAACATAAATTTATGTAATATGGGCCGTGCATTGAAATTAGAATGTCATGTTTTTCAGATTCTTCTTTTAAAATTTTAGCTGATTTTTCACCAATCCTTACTCCGTAAGGTGACTGATATTCATAAGAATCAAGACCTTCTTCTTTAATATATTTCGGTGCCTTGTAGGCTGCTCCTTTATAATTGACAGGACTTCCTGCAGGTCCAAACATTACTTTATGTTTCATTTTATCAAAAAAAGTGTTGATGGGAAATTATAAGATTCCCATTGCTTTGTTGGTTTTAGCTATTGATTTTTCATTGTCTGATTCCATTTCAAGTAATGCACGAATTGCATCAATGTTTTCTGGAACAACATCTGATTCCTGGTGAACAGCCTGCATGTAGTATAATTCGTTACCTACAACATTTATTGATTCTCTCCAAACTGGAATTTCGTATAAATCATTTCTGTTTCTTCCAAGTTCTTTAGCATATTCCATAAGCTCTGCAGTTGAACCTAAACCTTCACTAAAGCATCTACAACAAGAACTCTGGAACGTTTTTCTAATGCATCAATAATTTCTTGGGTTTCCACTTCGTTATTAATTTCAACCATTATGTTGTGTTGGTGCATAAGAGTTGTAGGAACAAGCAATGCCATTGTTGTCACGTCAATACCTTCCATAACAGTTTTCACATCAGGTCCGTGGTGAGAAGGTACTTTTGGAGGGTTTGGTACAATAGAGTTGATAGGTCCTTTTTTAACTTCTGAAGGATCGGATCCTCTTCTAACCATTACTGCTCTAACCTTTTTAATATCTGCAATTGGGTCAATAGTACTTAATGTACGTGTAAGTCCGGTAGTGTTACATGAAACAACTCTTGTGTAATCTTTACCATATGAGTCATCATAGTTTGAAATAGCATTAAATGAAAGGCCAGTTAATTCGTGGTCTTCTCCACCTTGATAAATTGCTTTAACTCCGGCTTTTTTATACATTTCCAAGTTTTGCGGACCGATAGTTCCTGGAGTACAGTCTACAACAACATCCGCTTCCTGAATCATGTCTTCTACAGTTCCAGCTATTTCAATTCCTGCTTCTTTAAACTGGTCTGCTCTTTCTGGAATTCCAATGTATAAATCATAACCTTTTTCTTCAACTGCAGTTCTTGATTCGTAATTAGGTCTAGTTTTACTTACACCAATTACTTTCATATCATCTTGAGCAGCTACTGCATCTGCTACTCTTTTTCCTATGGTTCCATATCCGTTTATAGCTACAGATTTCATTTTAATCCCTAATTTTAATATTAAATTTTATAAAAAAATTTGTTATATGGATTAAAATTTGTAAGTTAAATTATATAAAATTTGATATTTTAAAATTAGTAAAAAGAATAATAAAAAAGATTCAAAGGCAGATAATTTATTCTACCTTAAATCCAGCTTCTTTGACTGCTTCAGCTAAATCAGAATCAGATACTTTGTCTGAATCAAATGTAACTTTTGCAGTGTTGCTTTCTAAATCAGCTTTAGCATCTTCTACCCCATCTAAATCTTTTATAGAAAGTTCAACAGCAGCCACACAAGATGGACAATGCATTCCAACAACGTTAATGTTTTTTCTTCAGTTGCCATAATTTTATTCTCCTTTATTGTTTATGATTATTTATTTGGCTGCTTAGAAATCCTATATAAACTTTAGTTATACCAAAATATCTATTTGTATTTTAATAAGGAGGATGCATAAATAATTACAATAACTGAACCTATATTGTGGACAAATGCTCCTTCAATTGGATTTAACAGGCCGAATATGGCTAAAATTGTTGCGATTAGATTTAAAATCAATGCAAATGCAATGCCGACATTGATGGTCTTTAAAGTTTTTCTTGATAATTTAAATAAATGGGGCAAATCGCTGATGTTGTCATGAATTAAAGTAATATTTGATGCTTCAATTGAAATATCGCTGCCAATACTGCCCATTGAAATTCCTACATTGGCCTTTTTAAGTGAAGATGCATCATTTAATCCATCTCCAATCATAGCTACTTTCTTGTCATTTAATTGTAATTCTTTAATGTAATTACTTTTATCTTCAGGTAAACAATCATATTTATACTTGTCAATTCCAGCTTTTGCAGCAATATTTCTGGTGGTATTTTTATTGTCTCCACTCATAAGTATTGGAGTAACATTAATGGCTTTTAAATTAAGAATAACATCAACTGCATTGTTTCTTAAAAAATCAGACAGCAGTACTGCTCCAATTAATTGGTTATTTTTACAAAGATATACTGCAGTTGTTTCATCATCTAATTCTGTTTCATATGTTTTATTTAGAATTTTCCTATTTCCTGCTATTAGCTCATCATTTCTGATTTTTCCTTTAACTCCTGTTCCGGGAATAATTTCAAAGTCATTTACCTCTTTCAATGCTTTATTTTCATGATTTTTATAATATTTTACAATTGATTTAGCTAAGGGATGTTCTGATTTATTTTCAAGAGATGCAAGAATGTGTATTATTTCTTTTTTTGGAGTATTTATCATTACATGAAATTATTTCACTTACTTCAGGTTCTCCACATGTTAAAGTTCCGGTTTTATCTAAAATTAAGTCATTCACTTTAGCCAGTTCTTCAAGAGACTCCCCATCCTTAACAAGAATTCCTTTTTTGCTTAGATTTCCGATAGCTGCCATAATTGCAGTGGGTGTAGCAGGACTAATGCACATGGGCAGAATACTACAAGTACTGTAACTGATCTTAAAATTTCATGAGTTACAATCCATGTTCCGATAGAACAAACAAATGCAACTGCTACAATCCATGTTGCCCATTTGTCGGCTGCTTTTACGATTTTTGCATTTTCAGGTTTTGATGATTCAATTAATTTTATTAACTGGTTTACAGAACTGTTTTCTCCATTTTTAGTTGCTTTAATGATTATTGAACCGTATAAATTTATTGTACCACTGAATACTTCATCACCTGTACCTTTATCAACAGGCAGAGATTCTCCAGTTAAAGCTGCCTGGCTAATAGATGAATTGCCGTCAATGATTATTCCGTCTCCGGGAATTATTTCTCCCGGCAAAACTTTTATAATGTCATTTGTTTTAATGTCTTTGGCATTTATCTTTTTTCAGTATTATTGTCTTTTATTAATGTTGCAGTTGTTGGAGTAATGTTGATTAGATTTTTAATTTCATTTTGAGTTTTGCTTACTGTATATTCTTCTAAAAACCCGCCAATAGTCATTATTAAAGCAATAACTCCTGCAGCAAATAATTCTCCAATTATTGTTGAAGATATAATGGCTATTGAAACAAACAAATCTGCTTTTATGTCTTTTTCGTGTATCAGTGCTTCTATTGCTTCTTTAATTATTGGCAGTCCGCACAATATGATTGCTATCCATGATAAATCAAAGAATAATAAGTTTGGTTTTATAAATCCGATTATCAGTGTGGTAGCTGAAATAAATATTAGTGTTATTTCTATTAATTCCTCTTTTCTTAACCAATTTTTAATATTCATTAAATCACCTTGATATAGGTATACCCCTATAGGTATAAAATTATTTTAAAAAAAATTAAATTAGAATAATATTCTAAAATTGTAGATACATCAGTCAATGCTTCATCAGTGTCTCCTTTTTCCATACTTTCTTTAATACAATGTTCAAGATGTCCTTCGACAATTATATGCCCTACTTTGTGCAGTGCTGATTTTGATGCATTTATTTGCATTAAAATATTTTCACAAGGAACATCTTCGTCAATCATGCGGTCAATTGCATTTATCTGACCTATTATTTTTTTTAATCTTCTGTGGAGGTTTTCAGAATCCATACATTTTTTCAAAATAACACAACCTATACCTAGTAGGGTATATGATTATTTGTAGTATATAAATATTTTGAGTTGATGAAACTGCAAAAAGAAATTTAAGTTTGTAAATTAATTATAAAAAAGAAAAAATGATGTAAACATTTAGCTTACATCTATAATACCTGATCCATCACCGGAGCCACTGCCTGATCCAGAATCTCCGCCGGATGAGCTTCCTCCGGATGATCCGCCGCTATGGTCAGAACCTCCACTTGAAGACCCTCCGCTATGGCTGGATCCGCCAGTATGGGTTGATCCTCCATTTGAGGAGCTTCCGCGAGATGGGCTGGAACTGGATGGGCTGGAACCAGAATCAGAACTTGAGGAGCTTCCGCTGGATGAACTGGAACCCGGGTCTGAACTTGGGTTGGATGAAGTATTATTATTATTGGTCAAATTAATTGAAGAATTATTTCCATCTTTAGTTGCATTATCTGAGTCAGTATTCATGTTTGTTGCATAAAATACTAAACCTACGAGAATAATACAGACAATAATAATTGCAATTATAATATTATTTTTCTGCAAATTATCTCTCCATTTTTAGTTTATTATCAAATTCCCATTTATGATATATAATCAAATATGGTATCGACTGATTCAATCAATAAATCAACATACGGTACAGTTACATTATTATAATCTTCGTATTTATATGTTTCATAAAGTACGGTAGGTGTACCTGACCTTTGTATAGGAAGAGTTACATATGCCGGACTTGTTTGTGAAGCCGGGAAGTATTCCTGTAAACCTGGATTATCATTGATTATTTTGGTAGCTATAGCTTTGGATACATTATCCTGTGCAGGAGCAAAAGCAAAGTTAGTAATGACATATGCTCCGCCCTGATTGGAGTGTACATCAACTACAAGAGAATAATTGTTTTTTATAGCTTCAGGAACTACATAATCACGTCCTAAAAGTTGCCCTCTCATCCTGTTAATGTCATCAATAGGTTTGCCGATTGGAACTACATTTATTTTATAAATATCATAACAGTAATTTAATTCACTAGATTTATTAGTTAATTCATCAAATAATGCTTTGTGAACAGCATTTTCAGTTACATGAACACCAATAATATAAGCTATTCTTACATTTGAGCTGGTATTACCAATTGATTTATATAGGTAGACAGTACCATTATCATTTGAACCTAAATTATACCTTTTAAATCCGGTTTCGTTATTATAAATCTCTAAAGTTTTTCCTACAGAATAACCATTGTAAGTTGTTGTAATGGTATAAACTCCAGGATATGCTTTAATATTAATAAAAGCAATACCTTTTTCATCAGTAATTTTAGTTAAAACTTTACCTGCAATAAGGAATGTTACAGAAGCATTACTAAGAGGTCTGCCTTGCCCATCTAAAACTTCTGCATTAAAAGTTGCAGTACCTGTTTTATTACATGGTTGACTAATGTCGTATGTAATCAAAGTTTTATTTACAAAAATATTATTTCCTCTTTGTAACCCGTCAGGATGTATAGAAGTTATAATATAATTTGCAGGAATAAGGTTGATGTTTAACTTGGCAGTACCATTTTCATTTGTGTAACGGGTGTAGAAAACACCATTAATATTGAATGTTACTGTTGTATTGTTAGCTACTGGGTTTCCTTGTTTGTCTAAGAAAGTAGCATAGTATTGTGATTCATTTTTGTAATACTTAACTAAATCCTTTGAAAGAATTGTAGATAAAACAGTAATATTACGTCCTTTTTTTTCACCGTTAGGGTGTATAGAAGTTATAATATAATTTGCAGGAATAAGGTTGATGTTTAACTTGGCAGTACCATTTTCATTTGTGTAACGGGTGTAGAAAACACCATTAATATTGAATGTTACTGTTGTATTGTTAGCTACTGGGTTTCCTTGTTTGTCTAAGAAAGTAGCATAGTATTGTGATTCATTTTTTGTAATACTTAACTAAATCGTATGATTCAATAACAGATAAAACTGTAACTTTAGCATTTTTAAATGCGGAATTATAAATATCTGAACCATTATATGCTACTGTGAAATTGTAAACATTAGGATCTAAATTAATATTCATTTTAAATGTACCATTACCATCAGTAGTTCTATTATAAAGTATACCATTAATAGTAATGCTAACAGTTTGGTTAATTATTGGGTTACTATTGTTATCTAATAATTTTCCAGTTAATTTGGTACCATTTTTATAATACATTTCAAAGTCGTTTATATCAATACTAACATTGGATTTAACATCAGTGTTATTTGGTTGGATAATATTATTATCATCAACTTCTAAATCAGTGTTAATAACGTTATTATCATATGCTTCCATACTTTGATGTAAATCAGTAGTATTTTCATTTGCACTTACAGCAGAAATTCCAGCTATCAATATAAAAACTGATATTAGAATTATCAACTGTTTTTTAAATATTAAATTTTTCATATGACAACACTATAATCAATATGTGCTTCATTATATAAACTTTTTAGGGAAAATAACAATGTTTCTGTTTATTTTTGATATAATAGGTTTCTGAAATTCATATCTTTTTTATATTTTGTTTTAAGAGTTAATATTCTTCAACATCATCTAAAACTTATCATTGTCTTTTTTAATAAAAAAATAAAAAATAGGGACAAAAATAATACAACAGGATATGAAATGACAAACTTTCGATAAACAGTTAAAATAATGTCTAAATAAATGTTTTATAATGTTATACTATTTATTTTCTTTCTAAATATGAAATGGGGTTAATATTTAATAAAATATATTAAATAAATGATAATTTTTAAAAATAGTGGTTATGTTATGAAATTACTAAAATAAAAAAATAAGAAAAAAGCAAATTAAAAAATTTGCTTGAATTTTAATGAATAAATTTATTCCATGGCCTCTAATTTTTCCGGGAAATATGTATCTACTACATATTCAAGACCATATTTTGAGAAGGATTGTTGTTCTGCTTTTTTACCAATCTTAAGCATTTTTTTAATTTCGGTTTGCCAGAAATCACTTTTATACCTTGGGTCTTTAGCTAACTCTTTTTAATCTCATGACGTCGACGTCTTTAAGATTATCTGTTGGCAAATCATAATTGATAATATCACAGCTGTTACTCCCATAAATTTTGCATCAGGGGTAGCTAAATCATGATTAACGTGAGCCAGTTTTGCACTGCCAGAAATAATTACCTGTGCAATATGGAATCCCCCAAGGGTCTCCGTCGTTACAGATATAAACTGGTAAATGTAACTCTTCATTTACTCTTTTAATAAATCTTCTTGTAGCACGAGCTGCCTGTCCTTTAAGTCCTACAATTAAAGTATTAAATCTGTCATATGCTTTTTCCTGAACCATCCTGTGGAACATCCCCATGGTTTCTACAGCAATAACTCTGTCTACATTACAGTCAGGAAATCTACTTGGTCAATTGTTGGTGAAATAGTATACCCTGATTTTCCAGCTTTTAAAGCATTAATTTCAACATCACCATCTTTTAAGGTTAAATCACCATATACTGAGGCACCATCTTCCTCTGGCATTAATCCTAAATCTTCCCTTGTTGTTCCTAAGGTTACTTCTAAATCTTCTCCAACAATGTTTGATTCCTGTTGTGTTTTAAAACTGATTCCCCAACCTTCGGAAACATAATACATTTCCCTGATTGTTGCTGTTTTTTCCCTTTGAACCAAATCTTTACAGAAATTAGCTACATAAACCATTTGTCCTAATTTTCTGATTTGTTTTACATTACCAAGAGATCTTCTACCGTATCTGTCTCCTAAAACATAATATCTTTTTGCTTCATCATAAACAATATTTGAAGTACCACGTGAAGGAACTTTTACAGAAGGAACTTTTTGTTTTTCGATTTCTTCAATAATTTCCTGACCTAATCCTTTTAACTTGTTGAAGGTATATTCTTTTCTTAGTTCTTTATGTGATTTACCTTCTGGGTTTTGTTTTATTTCATCAGACATTTAAATCACCTGTTTATTCTTCTTTTTTCATATTCTGGAATGTCTTCTTCAATGTTTTTAAGATTGCTGTGGTCGTCATCAACAGCATATCCAAATTCATCAAGTTCTTCCATAATCAATGCTTCTTCTTCTACTTCTTCTTCCTCTTTTTCAACTTTTTCACCAAGTAATTCAGCAAGAGCTCTTTTAGTTACTTTAGCTAAAACCTGATTATATTCAGGTACTGCAGTTTCTCCTAATTTTGCAGCTTCTTCAATAATAACTGGAAGGTAGTCTTCAAATACTTTTGAACGCATTGCTTTTTTTTCTTTTGCAGCTTTTTAGCTCTTAAGTGTTTTTGAAGTTTACGGGCTAAAGTCATAGTAGCTTGCCTTATTTCATGAACAATTTCAGGTTCTGGAGATACACTTTGTTTTCCTGTAGAAAGGTAAGGGACCTGTGTTGAAATAATATTTACAAATAAAGTAACTGGGGAATTGTCGAAGTCTTTAATTCCATAACGTTTCCAATCAATACTTTTCAGTGCTTCTGTAATTGCACAGCTTCCTTGGTCAAAGGTTAATGGAACTCTATTTGCAAACCTCATAATCTCTGATTTTCTTTGTTCATTTACAACTCTTCCTGAATCTCCACCATAAGCGATTCCAGCTTCAATAATGAAAGAAACACCTCCTCCGTAAGTTACAGGTTTTCTTGTAAGTGTAGCTATGAATTCCGGTTTGAGAATTTGTTTCATACCTTTTTCAATTTGTTCTGATCCGATAGGTATAAGTCCGTTACTTGGAGGCGCCATGAATTTCATTTTTTTTGAAGCAGTTTACGATAGCTTCTGCTTCCGCCCAAGTCATATCTTTTGGACGTTTATTCATGTCAATACCGGTTAGTTCCTCAATTTCGTTTACTCTCTTATTGGACATTCTAGAAAGTGAACTGGTTAACATACTTTTGTATCTTCTTTTATCAGTATGTTTGGCCATAAATAGGATATCATCTGCACTAACTCCTTTTGGATGTGGTAAAACTTCTTTTGGAAGTATTGGAACAATATTTGCAGCTCTTTTGAATATGTATTTGTGTCCTGTCGGGTCTCTAAAGGTAATTTTTGCATGAGGGTTTCCAATCATAGTTCTTCTGATGTATTCAAAAGCACCTTGTTCTGCCATGGAGTAAGAAACATCTTTGAATTGTAATTCTATACAAACTCCAGTATGTTCTGCAGGGAAATCTTCTCTTTCCATTAACATACCTTTATTTTTCTTAACATCCATTTTGAATTTCATTTTAACTCCTTTGAGGTCGTCTCCCTCTTGATAACAGGAGATTACCCTGGCAGGTTCACCAGTAGTCATTTGTGATAAAAGCACACAACCACTACAACCTAAACCTTGTTGTCCTCTTGATTGGATGTTTCTGAACTTGGACCCTGCAAACATACTACAGTATACCTGCATTACAAAGTCTTCAGGAATTCCCGGACCGTTATCTGAATGTCTGAGAATGTAATGTTCTTTGTCAATTCTTTTTAATTCAATATTGATTTCTGGAAGGATACCTGCTTCTTCAGCTGCATCAAAACTGTTTGTAATCAATTCGTGAAAAACAATTGTTAATGAGCGGATTTTACCGGTGAATCCTAACATTTGCTTGTTTTTTCTAAAGAACTCTGATGGTGTCAATTGTTGGAAATTGTCAAAGAGTTCATTTGCTTGTTGAGACAAATTTTTCCTCCTCAAAATTTTATAATTTATTTATGAATCTATTTTTTATTTAAATCAAGTCAGAGAGCATTTTAAAAGTAATATTTTTAGAGTACTCTATCTGTTTTGACTAAGTTATAGATAAAAAAGTAATAAATTTATTGTAGAAAACATGATATTTTCATTACACTATCTATATATGCTAAGTAAAGTATATAATATTTTGCTATTTATTTTGGAATTTTTGACTTCAAAGCAAAATATTGCGCTGCTTTAAAATATTGTAAAAAAGTTTAAGTAACATTTTTTCAAATGTTACTATTTCATCATTTCTTCATCAAATTCGATTCCGTCTTTAAATTCGATTTTATCGTCCTTGATTCCAACAAGATCTTTAAATTCTTTAAGTTTTAATTCATCTTTTTTACGTTCTAAAAAAGAATAAACTGATTTGTGTCTTGATCCTTTTAGAATCATTTCAATAGCTTCTTTAGCTATCATGAGATTATCCATTTCACCGATTAATGAAACAGTTTTTCCGTATATAGCCATTTGTACTTCAGCCATATCCATAATTATTTCACGTGTTTTTCCATTTTGCCCAATTATTCTCCCTTTGTATCTAGAAAGTGCATTTTTAGATTTTCCAATATATAATGGCAATTTTATGACTTCTAAATAAATATCATCATCAACTAATTTAAGAGCAACTTCAGGATTAAATCCACGAGCTACTGCTTTTACAATGTGATTTGCATTCCATACGCCAAGTGGGTCGCTCATGTTTTCTTGTGGGGTGATGTAAACAGTTCCGTCTTCACTATCAATATCTAAGATTGTTTCAGTAGCCTTTTCAATTGATTTTTTACATCTCCTTTGTTTCCAATTAGTGCCCCAATTCTATTTTGAGGTATTTTTAAATAATCTGTTTCTGGCATACTTATCACCTTTTATAAGTAATATAAATTATTTGTATTGTTTTATTTAATAATTTCTAAAATTTTTTATGGAACATACTTTTTAATAGAAGTTTTGATAAAAATTATCGGTGTACGAAAAATTAAGGAAAAGTATTATGAAAAATATTTATTTTTATTGCCTGCTTTAGCAGGAATAATGTTTGGATCAAGTGGGATTTTTGTCAGAACTTTAACTGAAAATGGGATTGATCCAACAACATTGCTGTTTTTAAGATTTTCAATAGCGGCTGTGGTAATGTTTGTTTGCGTGTTGCTGACTGACAAATCATTATTTAAAATCAAAAAAGAGTATTTGCCTTATTTTATCATTGCAGCCATTAGTATTGTAGGATTAAATCTTTGTTATAATGAGGCTATGAATTCAATTCATTTGTCTCTTGCAGCAGTATTGTTGGGTACCTCGCCGATATTTGTTATAATCGGTGCTTATTTTACATTAGGTGAAAAAATAACTGTTAAAAAAGTAGGGTCCATGTTTTTGGCAATTGTAGGATGTATTTTTTTTTACAGCGGATTTTTAGAAAGCAGTATAGGTTCAATTTCATTAATCGGTGTTTTAGGCGGTGTTGGGGCTGCAGTATTTTGTGCGGTTTATACATTAGATTCAACAAAAGTAATCAATAAGGGATGTCATACTTACTGTATTTTATTTTACTCTTTAATATTGATTGTAATTTTATTGCTCCCTTTTACAAATTTTGGACAGATAAATCATTATGTTAATGTTAATCCGCTTTCAAATGTGTTGTTTTTAATATTGCATTCATTTATTTCATTTGCTTTGCCATATATTTGTTTAACAACAGCTCTAAATTATGTGGAATCAGGGGTGGCATCCATATTATTGTCTGGATGTGAACCTATTGCAGCATTAATATTTGGTATTATTTGTTACTTTGAAATTCCGACAGTTTTAATGCTTTGCGGTTTGGTGATTGTTATTGTTGCATTGGTGATTTTATGCAAACCACCTAAAAAAGAAGAAGTTAAAGTTTGAAGTCTACATATTCGTATACTTCATCATAACTTGTTTTTACACCTAATTTTTTATATTCATTCACTAATGTTTTAATATCCCTTTGGAGCAATTCATGAGATATGGGATTGTCTAAAACGACAGATTGTGAAACATCAATAATAACTGGTTCTTCATTTTGATTAAGAATGTTATAATTGGATAAATCTCCATGAACCAATTTTCCTTCATGCACGAACTTTTTCAGTTGCACTAAAAGCTTATTGAAAAATTCTTCAGGATTTTTTGGAGGCTGGTTTCTAACGGGCTGTGCAGGATTTCCTTTTTCATCTCCAATAAATTCAATTATCAAAACATTATTTGCACTGATGTAAGGCTCCGGAACATTAACTCCTGCATTATACAATCTTTTAAGGTTTTTAAATTCTTTACTTACCCAGGCATAAATCAGTTGTCTTTTATTTTTAGTTTTAACATTAAATCTTGGATCGCCATGAACATAATAATCCATTTTTTTAAAATCAGAAGTAGCTATTCTGTAAATTTTAACAGCTACATAATTTTCATCTTTAGTTATTCCCTTTAAAACATTAGCTTCTTTTCCAGTACTTATAGCACCATTTAAAATATCAATATAGTCCTGTTTAGCTAATTTGTATAGGGTTTCTAAAGTTATTTTGTCGAAGACTTCGCTTCCGACTTTTCTATCTTCACTACCTTTTCGCCTTTTACGTTCTCGTATTTTTTGGACTTTTGCATCGGCTTTATTGATTTTTGAATCCATTAAAATCAGTTAAAATAATAAGAGGGTAAAAAGGGTATTTACATTTTTAAATAGCCTTTTCTTTCAAGCCAGTTAGATTCAGTTTTGGTATATCTCCAGATTACATCCGCTTTTTCATCTGATTGGAAATCCCATGGTTTTACAAGAATGATGTCTCCTTCACGAATCCAAATACGTTTTTTCATTTTTCCTGGGATTCTGGTCATTCTAATATTTCCATCAGCACATCTAACTTTTAATTTACCATGACCCATGATTTGTTCCACGGCTCCTGGAATTTCCCCTTTTTTAGGTGTTCTTACTCTTCTAAATTCTTGCTGGTTATTGTTATTATTTGGTTTTGACAAGTACTCTCCTCCATCAATATAGTTTATATTTTCCATTTGGTTGATGATAAATTAAACTATTTATATATTACTTTTATTAATATATTAATGTATTCATTAAAGGGGATAATATGGGAACTGAATTTTTAAAAATTAAAGAATCCGAAGATGCTTTAGAAATTATTCAAAACTTATTTGATAAATATTATACACTTCAAAGTGAAGAAATTGCTGTTGAAGATGCATACGGCAGAGTACTTTCTGGCGATGTGTACAGTAGAATGGATTTTCCTCCATTTGATAAGGCTTTAAAAGATGGTTTTGCAATTCTTTCACAGGACAGTTTTGGAGCTAAAGTGAAGAGTCTCCAAAGACTTTGGAAGTTATTGATTTTTTAGAGGCAGGTTCAACAACGGATAAGATTGTTGAAGAAGGCAAATGTGTTGAAATAAGTACTGGTGCAGCTATGCCTGAAGGGGCAGATGCAGTTGTAATGGTTGAATACTGTGAAAAAATGGATTCTGCAGTTAATATCTTGACTACTGTTACTCCTACTCAGGATGTAGCTAAAAAAGGTTCTGATACTGAAGAATCCAAATTAATTTTAAAGAAAGGTGATGTTTTAACTCCTGGTAAAATTGGTGTTTTACTTTCTCAGGGATTTGAAACAATTGAAGTTTTATAAAAACCTACTGTTGGGGTCATATCAACCGGAAATGAAATTACTCTTCAGGGCAATGAATTGCCGTATGGTAAAATTTATGATGTCAATGGAAACATGATTAAAAATGATGCAATATCCTGTGGAGCTGATGCTAAGTTTTTAGGAACTGTTAAGGATAATTATGATCAACTTAAAGCTAAAATTCAGGAATCTTTAGATGATGTGGATATTTTAATCGGATCTGGAGGAACTTCTGCAGGTTTGGGAGATGTAATGAAGCATGTTTTAGATGAACTGGGTCAGGTTTATATTCATGGAATTTCTGTCCAGCCTGGAAAACCTACTATTGTGGGTATTGTAGATGGTAAAATTGTTATTGGATTACCAGGAAATCCCGTGTCTGCTTTAATGATATTTAATGCATTTGTAGCTCCTCCTTTAACAAAATTGGTGGGTATTGACAAAAATTTCGAAAAAAGCGTAGTTAAAGGTAAGCTAACCAGAAGAATACATTCTCCAGTGGGTAGGATGCAGTATCAGTTAGTAAAAGTTGACGGTGAAGATATCCAACCGATATTTAAGGACTCTGGGGCTATATTTTCTTTATCTACTGCTGACGGTTATGTTAAAGTTCCAAAATCTGTTGAACTTCTTGATGAAGGAGAAGAAGTTGAGGTATATTTATTTAACATAAATTAAAAATATTAAAATAAAAAAAGGTGAATCAAATGCAAATTCAAGATAAAATTATTCCTGATCAAAAATAGCTGTTATTAATTATAAAGGTCCAATTTCTGATTTGGAAGTATTGCTTTCCAAATTAATGGATTGGGTTGAAACAGAAGAAATTAAAACAATTGGAGAACCTTTTATAATATATTACTCTCCAAGACATAGTGTAAATCACGGGGATGCTGTATTTGATGTAGGTATAGCTATTGAAGGTAATGCACAAGCAAAAGATATTATTAAAACTGCGGATTTATTTGAACATGGTGTTTTAAGCGGAATTCATGAAGGTTCTGTTGATAATATTTTAGATAGCTATGATACAATGGTTAAAGTAGCTCAAGAAAATAATTATGATATTATTGGTTCACCTACTGAAGTTTTAGTAAAAAATATTCACAATGCAGACAGCGAAGAAGAATATATTACTGAAATAAGATTACCAATCATTAAAATGTAGGTCATAGCATGGCTAAAAAGAATGAAGAAATAGACATTGATGAAGAGATTAAAAGAATTTCCCGTAAAACTAATGTTGATATCCTTAAATCTGGAAGAACATTTGATAATAGGATTAAAAATTTAGAAAAAGAAATTGAAAAAGCTTCTCAAACTCAAATTAAAGACTTTGACAAAAGTAAAGAGTTAGTGGGCAAATATTTATCAACAGATTATTCTTCATCCACTATTGATAATTACAGACGAAAATTAAAAAAATTTAATGTTGTCCAACAACTCTTAAGTTGTGGACTAAGATTTTTGGAAGGATAAACGGTCCGTATTGTTTAATTTCGGATTTGACTCCTTCACATTTTTTTCATTATTTCAAATATATTTCCTGAAATCATTGCTTTATTTATAGGATAGCTAATCTCACCATTTTCTATTTTAAAAGCATTACTTGCTTCTACTGAAAAATCACCTGAAATAGGATTTGCAGTATGTGCTCCTAAAACGCTGGTAGTTAAAACTCCTTCAGATATTTCATCTGTCCCGATTTTTTCATCAAAATCAAGAATTATATTTGACGGACTGACTGATGGTGTAGATAAGTATGAGTTTCTGTAACCGTTTCCAGTACTTGTTGTATTTCCTTTATTTGCAGTGTAAATATCATACATGAATGATTTTAACACACCATTTTCTACAAGCTTGGTTTTCTTAGATACAGTTCCTTCACCGTCACACTTTGTAGAATACATTCCTTTTTCTAAAGTGGCATCATTTGTTATTGATAGGTTTGGACTTACAATTTCGCTGTTCATTTTGTCATGAAGAATTGATCTTTGTCTTTGAACATTTTCTCCGTTAAATGCTTCTAAAAAAGTGGATAAAAGACCGGTAGCAGCATAATAATCAAGAACTACATCGTAATCTTTAGTTTCAATAGCCTTTGTATCAACAGAATCCATAGCTAATTTACAAACATCTTCGGCTAATTTGTCACCATCCAAATCATAAAATCTTGAAGAAATGGAATCATATGCTGTAGCTACATTTTCTTTTGCTTCAATATTTACAGATAATCCAGCACCAAATCCAGTACTTTTATTGGCAATTGAAACTCCATTTGAATTTAAGATAAGTGATTCACCGCGGCTTGCTGAAAATCCTGCTGAAGTTACATCACATTGGGTTTCATTAGCTTTTGTTATGATGTTATTTAAAAAATCAATGGATTCATCCAAATCCAAGTTTTCAAATTTTTTATCATAGAGTTTGTCAATGTCATTTACTTTTTTCTTTTTGTGAAAATGCATAATTTTCATCAGGATTATTTAATTTAGTATTTTCCAGGGCCTGAAGTGCAGTTTGATTAATTTTATCCATATCTGAAGTAAATGCAAATCCCATTTTATTATCTTTCAGTACCCTAATTCCAATTCCTTGGGTAATTTCTTCTTTTGCAAAATTCAATTCATCGTTTTTAGAATCAAGTTCTATTGTTTTTCCAGAACTGATGTATACCTCGTAATCATCACAGATTTTTTTAACTTCCTTTTCACATTTTTCAGCCATTTCATATATCATTTTATCAGCTCTTATAATACAAATTTTTCAATAGCTTCCTTTACGCCGTCACCATAGTTATTTTTGCAAACATAGTCACTATTTTTTTTCAGAAAATCTTCAGCATTTCCAACAGCCACCTTCATTCCGGCTTCTTTTAGGAATGCTTCATCATTTTCGCTGTCTCCCATAGCCATTACATTTTCCATGTCGATGCCGTTTTCATTACAAAGATACTTTAATGAACTTCCTTTATTTACTCTTTTTGTCTGTGACATGTAGGGCAAATCCACTATCGTATAATTCTATTTTATTTAGGTATTCAAAGCCTTCCAATCCCTCTTCCAGCTCTTTTTTAGTTATGGTTTTGTAAAATACACTTTCAGTCAACCTGTACATGTTGTCATTTGAAATGTTTTTATCAAACTTTGAACCTAATCTTTCTTTTAAGTGTTTATCAGCAGCATTTACATAAGTTCTGTCAACTACTGTTTTTATCTGGTTGTTATTGTAATTTTCTTTAAATATTACTCCTCCGTTTTCTCCCACTACTCCTCCGCCAGCTCCTGAGGAGTACTAATGTTGCATAGGCATAAGTTACAATATTTCCAGTTACAATAATTGTAGGGACTCCTGCATCTTCTGCTTTTCGTATAGCTTCCATAGCTGAGTAACAAAGTCTTCTTTTATTATCAGTTATTGTTCCATCAATATCTACAGCTATTGCATCTATATTCATTTTAATCCCTTGAATATCTGTGGGCTATATTACAGGTTCCTTCTTTACTGACCATACATGCTCCGATTGGATGTAGGGGGTTACAGGATTTTCTAAATAATTTGCAGTCTTCAGGTCTTGCCAATCCTCTTAAAATAGGTCCGCAAATACAGCCTTTAGGTGCTTCTTTAACATCTTTTACTTCAATGTCATATTTGGCTCTTGCATTGTACTGGCTGAATTCATCTTTAATTTCTAGAATGGAATTAGGTATTTTCGGAAATCCTCTCCATTCTCTGCTACCTACATCAAATACTTGATCGATAACTTTTTGAGCTATTACATTTCCTTCGTCTCTAACTGCTCTGTTGTATTCGTTATCTATTTTAGGTGTATCATCACGTATTTGTCTTAAAATCATATAAACAGACATTAAAATGTCTAAAGGATTAAATCCGGCAACTGCCTGAGGTATACCATAGTCTGTTGAAAGATATTCAAAAGGCTTGGTTCCTATGATTGTACAGACATGTCCAGGTTCAATTAATGCATTAAGATTGGTTTCCCAGAATTTATTAAATAATCGATAGCTGGGGGATTAATCTGTGACAGGATAAGACTGAGAAATTTTCGGGAGGTTCTGCCAAAATTTCTGCAGCAGTTGTTGGTGCTGTGGTTTCAAATCCTGCAGCCATAAATACAACGTCATTATCCTCTTTTTCAGCTATTTCAATAGCTTTATTAATTCCATACACTACTCTTACATCTCCACCTTCTGCTTTTGCTTCTGCAAGTGAACGTTCAGAACCAGGAACTCTCAACATATCTCCAAAAGTAGTCACTGTCACTCCCCTGTCGACTAATTCTAGACATTCGTCAATTTCACGGGAAGGTACAACACATACCGGACAGCCGGGTCCTGCAATGATTTCTACTTCCGGTGGAAGTAAAGACCTTATTCCATTTTCCATAATTGCGTGTTCATGTGAACCACAAACATGCATTATTTTTACTGGAGTAGCTATTTCATTTATTTTGTCTAACAACTCTTTTGTCATATTTTTTTCATTCATTAACACCTAAAAGATTTAATATTAGTATTATTATATTATTTAGTAACGTTTAAATAAATTTTGTAATTTAGGGATTTATATGTTTGAAAATAATAAGATATTGGTGGTGATTCCTGCTAGAGGTTATTCAAAAAACATTCCTCGTAAAAATTTACGTTTACTTGGTGAAAAACCTCTTATTTATTACTCAATAGATATAGCTAAATCGTCAAAATATGTTGATGATGTAGTGGTGTCTACTGAGGATTCTGAAATTGCATCGATTGTTGAAAAGTATGGTACTAGTGTTGTGAAGCGTCCTGTAGAATTAGCTACTGATGAAACATTATTATTGGATACTGTTATTTATGATGCAATGTTACAAAAAAGAAAAACAGGCTTTTGACGAATATGATATTGTAATTACAATTCAACCTTCTTCTCCGTTACTAAAAACTGAAACATTAGATAAAGCTATTGAAAAATTCGCTGATTTTAATATTGATAGTGTAATTTCTGTTGTTGATGATAAGAATCTGAGGTGGGGATTCGATGATGAAAATGGAAGGTATTTTCCATTTTATTCTGAAAGATTATATAGGGATTTGCTTCCTAAAACTTTTAAAGAAACCGGAGGTATATTAGCTACTCGTCGTAATTTTGTAACTGAAACATCTCGTTTAGGTTTGAATATAGACCTGATTGAGATTTCTCGTGAAGAAAGTGTGGGAATAAATACTTATGAAGACTGGTGGATTGCAAATAATTATCTTAATAAAATAAAAATAGCTTTTGTTGTTGATGCTTATGACCAGATTGGAACAGGTCATATGTACCGCTGTTTGTCAATGGCATCAAAACTTGTATTCCATGACGTAGTATTCTTTATTAATAGAACCCATCAGTTGGGAATTGACATTATTGAAGGGTATAATTACAAATATCAAACATATGGAGGTAAATCTGAGTTGCTTGGTTTATTTGAACAGTTTGATCCGAAGATTATTATTAATGATGTGGGTAATACTTCTTATGAGTATATGGTCGATTTGACAAATAAGGGTTATTATATAATTAATTTTGAAGATTTTGGAAGCGGTTCAGATCTTGCGGATCTGGTATTTGATTCATTATATGAACATGAAGGTGATGAAAAATTCTTTGTGGGGCATGAATATTACATTTTAAAAGATGAATTTTATTTGCATCAGCCAAAAATAATTACAAATGATGTTAAAACTGTTTTGATTGATTTTGCTCCAAATGATACACTTAACTTGTCTCAAAAAGTTTTGGATGCTCTTTTTAGCTAAAGTGGGTTTTCTGGCAGAATCAATGTTATTTTAGGTTCAGGACATGAAAATTTTGAAGAATTGTCAGCTAAATATGAGCTTATGCAAAATGTTCAGTTTTATACAACAGTAAATTCTATCAGTGACTTCATGATTTCTGCAGATGTTATTTTCACTTCTGGGGGAAGAATCATGTATCAGGTCTGTTCTTTAGGTGTTCCATGTATTGTTATATGTAAGGATGAAAGAGAAGAGAAAAATCTATTTGGAAGTCCTGAACACGGATTTGTAAATATGGGTCTTGGATCTTATTTGACTCAGGAAGACATTATAGAACAGTTTAATATTGTGGCTAATGATTTTGAACTTAGACAGGCAATGAATAACAAAATGTTGGAAATTGATTTAAAACATGGTTTTGAAGAATGTTGGAGTGTTGTTAAGTCTAAGTATAGGGAATTTAATTTGGATAATGCTAAATAAATTCTTTACAATTCTTTTTTTTTAAAAAACAGTATTTAATTTAAAAAATAAAAAAAGTTAAAATTCTGAAGAACAGTCTGCAGAATATTTGTTAAGTAAAACTGCACATTTGTCTATTGTTTCAGAATTTAATTTGGTAGGGCCGTATTCAATTTTATACAGCAGTTCTTCCATAAATAAATCTTCATCAGTTAATGGAGTGTTTATTACAACAACTTCATGATTTATGAAACCAACTAAAGGCTCAACAAAACAATGCCTTATATTGTTTTCATTAAGGAAATTAATCAGGTTTTCACCTAATATTAATGATTTTTGTTTTATTTTATTGTCCTGTGAGAATTTTGCCTGTTTAGTTGTATACTTAAAACGTCTGCCGTAATGGGAGTTAATTTCTTCTATTTTGTCATCATTTTCAATAGAATCAATTAAATTTAAATTTTCATTTTCTGATTCTAATTTATTTTTTGCTTTGTATTTTTGTGAAATAAGTGCATAAATTCCTGAAGGTCCTATAACTACATGGTTTATACCTGTAGATGATGCAGGTATTTTTACATTGTAGAAAACATAATACTCCTCTGGAAGAGTTAATAAATGTTCTCTGATAATTCTAGTTCTTGTTTCTGTTTCTTTGGTGTCTCTAGTTTTATATATTCCGTAACATAATACTAATACACTAATTAACAAGGTAAATATACCAAATCCGCTATCAATAGTTAATATTTCTACAATACTTAAAACGAAGATTATAGCTCCAATTGCAATAATGATGTTGTTTGTGTTACTATAATTCTTAATTTCGTTTATTTGAGTGTTTTCATCATTTACAGATGTGATGTTAGTGCTTGGTTCCTTTATTGCTAATTTGCCACCTATTTTTTCTAAAAACTTATGTGATTTTTCAGTTTCTGGAATGTCTGCATAATATGATTCCATTCCTTTGAAAAATTCATCTTTTAGATATTTTTTCAAAACATTATAGTCATTTGATTTAGGTATGGAAAATTCTTTTTCCAAACTTGGACAGTACTGCTTGTGGAATGGTAGTTCTTGCAGTTCTTGGAGCAGGTTGATGTTCCAATTGTTTTTCCAGTTCTTCATCTGCAATTTTTTGCATATGATCTTCTGAGAAAAAATTTTCTATTCTATGTGTAACAGAATGTATAGGTGTTATTGTATTCTTTTCAGTAGATGTATATTCATCAGCGCTGTCGGTTTCTTCATAAACTGTTTCAGGAGCTTCATTTTTTTTCTCTCTTCAAGATATCGGTCTACTTCTTGGTTCATATTTTCGTCTAAATATCTTAAAGGTCCGCCACAACTATCACATTCATAATCAAGTATGTTATCATTTTTATTTAGTTTATATTTTAATCCACATTCGCTACATTGGACGATATATGAATCATCATACTTTTGTGAAGTTATAATTGTAGATTTTGAGGAATTGTCGTCATCAGAATAATTTTCAACAACTTCTAAATCTCCTGAGCATGAAGAACACTCGAATGCACTTATGTCATCATCATCATCGAGTTGGTATTTAGCACCACAGTTCTTACAGCATACAACTTTCATATTACCCTCTTTAGTTTGCCTTATTTTATGTGTTAATTTTTATAACTGTTTTATTATATATGTTTCTAATATTTCACATTTTGTAGTGGATATTACTTATTTTTTTCATATAAATATAGGTTATCTATTTTTTTTATTTGAGTATAATTAGTTAAATTGCTTAGTTCTTTGTTGGAAATGTAATACGTTACATTGGATTGATTCTATGTATGTAGTATTGCCTGTTGGAATTCCTTCAACGTCTGTTTGTAAATACCAGCTGTAAGGTCTTAAATTATAAACTCCAATTGATTGATTTTCATAATCAGGGTTATTTTGGATTATGTAATCAGATATTTCTTCGGGAGCTTTGAAATTTGGAATGTCTTCGTAAGTTGATGTAAATGTGAATCCCTGAATTACAAACATTATAATTAAAATCAGTGGAATTATATTTTTGTTGATTTTAATTTTTTCATGAATCAATTCGATACTTAGCATAATGAAGTATATGATTGGTGGAATTGCTGGAATAATATATCTGTTAACTCGGATATTGAAATAAGTAAAAAATATGTAAAATGACAGTATCCAGCCTAACATTGCAAGGTATTCTTTATGTTGGGAGTCTTTACCAATTAAATAAAGGCCGATAAATGTAATTATTATTGTAACAATGGAACTGACCTGGGTAAATATTGCAACAGATATTAAAAATGCAATTGCTGCTCCAATACTTTCTTTATTGCGTTTGATTCTTATTTTCATTGCTCCAAGAACAGTTCCGACAGCTAATAGTCCAAGACTTATCCATGAAAGTACTGTTGAATTTTCAAGTAGTGGGGTAGCATTTACAAAGGTTGTTTTTGAAGCAGAAATGAATTCTGGGAAATTGGTAAAGTAATATTTCATATCTGGATTGTATGCTTGATTTACAGTCATTCCGCGTTTTCCTTCTACTCTTATTGCAGTTTCATGAATTAACGGTAATTCAAAATTACTCATTACAGTTAATATGATTAAAACAATGGCAAAAAATACCTATAGAGTACAGGATTCCTTTAATGATGTATGGTTTGTCTTCAGGAGTTATTTTAAATCCTTTTTCATAAACATAGTATAATATTAAAACCGGTAGAATTAGTCCTGCTGTGTATCTTGTAAATAAACAGATTACAAAAAGAGGCATAGCTATTGCATAATATTTTGGATTTAATTTAATAGCCATATATGAGATAAGAACACACCATATGGTTACAGCCACCGCAGGTATATCCAAAGTTCCATTAGCTAACCATGCTAAATTAAGTGCAAAAGTAGCATATATTATAGTTCCAGTTAAACTCAATACTTCATCAAATCTGGTTCTAAGCAAAATATAAAATCCGATATTTCCAAGTATTGCGAATACACCAGTAACTAAATAAATAGAAAGTTCGCTTTTAAATCCTAAATCAAATAATAATGAAGTTATAAACGAGATTAAAGGATATAAATAAATCGTTGATGTTGAGTTTATATTGGCTCCGGAGTAATACAGTGCATTTAACAAGTAAACAAAAACATCAGAACAGTATATTCCGATTGATTCTGTAAACTGGATGTAATAAGCAACTAATAATGAACTGATTATAAGGACGGCTAATATAAACTTAGCATCATTACTTTTTTAAATTTAAATCATTAAAAATCATTAAATAATTTTTTATAATTTATTTTTTAAAAAGTTATTGTAAATGTTCCAATAGCAAATGCAATAAATGCAATTAGCATTCCGGTTTTTAAGTATTTTGAAACTTTATTTGCTGTTTTTGAATCCTGATTTCTAAGTAATACAGCTCCATAAAGGAATATTAACACAGCTATACTTACAACAATCAGATAATTGATGTTAAAAATATGATAAATGTAGAGCAGAGGACATAATGCACAATCGATGATTATTAGGCTAATTGCAATAATTGCAGATATTTTTGGACCGTATAATATTGGAAATGTTTTGGCTCCTTCTGCCATGTCCCCTTCCATATCTTCAATATCTTTTGTTATTTCACGGGCAGTAGTCATTATCAGTGCGAAAAATGCAAGCAAATATGATTCATAAATTATCAATCCTTCATTAAAGGTGTATCCTGCAAATATAAAGCATAATCCTGTCATGAATCCGACAGTTAAATTACCTATTAATGGTGTGGATTTTAATTTATATGCATAGAGGTAAAGTATAATGTCTGAAAAGATTACTATTGTGCAGGGAATCCATGTGTCTACCAAACAGGATATTAAAAACCCAACAATTGCCGCAAGAATAAATAAAAGATATGCATAGTTTTTTGCATTGTCAAGTGAAATTCTTCCTGAAGGGATGGGTCTTTGAGGTTTGTTGATTAAATCTATTTTATAGTCAAAATAATCGTTAATTACATTCCCGGCACTCATAGCAAAAAATACAGCTAACATGGCTAATATTATAGGAATATCAACACTTTTTGCAAGAATAGCTACTAAAATAACTGCTATTATTGCCATTATTACATTTCCTGGGCGGATTATTTCAACATATGGATTCATAATTTTTCCTCTTTAATAAATACTTTTATAAACTATATTAAGGTAAAATAACTATATTAATATTTATGGTTAATTAAAATAGGCTGGTGTTATTGTGAATAAAATTAAAATAGCAATTGTGGGAATGGGAAATTGTGCAAGTTCTCTTATTCAAGGAATACATTATTATGATGGAAAAAATCCTGATGATGCAATAGGATTGATGCATTGGGATATCGGAGGATATTCACCTTCAGATATTGATGTTGTTGCAGCTTTTGATATTGATGCTTTTAGAAAAGTAGGTAAGAGCATTGATGAAGCTATTTTTGCAAAACCAAATTGTACAACTATTTTTCAAGAAGAAATCCCAAAATATGATGTTTGCGTAAGTATGGGGCATGTTTTGGATGGTGTTGCACCACATATGTCTAATTATGACGATGATTACACTTTTGTTGTTAGTGATGAAGAACCAGTTGATGTTGTTGAAGTTTTAAAGAAAAGCGGTGCTGAAATTTTAGTGAATTATTTGCCAGTTGGATCTGAAAAGGCAGCAAGGTTCTATGCACAATGTGCTCTTGATGCAGGAATTGCTTATGTGAATTGTATGCCTGTTTTTATTGTAAGTGATGATGAGTGGGATGCTAAATTCAGACAAAAAGGAATTCCTATTGTTGGAGATGATATTAAGGCACAAATTGGAGCTACAATAACTCACAGAACATTAGCTAATTTATTTAAAGATAGGGGAGTTAAGCTGGACAGGACTTATCAGATTAACACAGGTGGAAACACTGACTTTTTGAATATGCTTAACAGGGACAGATTAGACTCTAAAAAAAAGAATCTAAAACTGAAGCTGTTCAGGCTGTTGTGGCTGAAAGAATGGATGACAGGGATATTCATATTGGACCTAGTGATTATGTCCCATGGCAGGATGATAACAAGTTATGTTTCCTTAGGATGGAAGGCCGTACTTTTGGTGATGTTCCAATGAATATTGAACTTAGATTAAGTGTTGAAGACTCTCCAAACTCTGCAGGCTGTGTTATTGATGCTGTTAGGTGCTGTAAGCTTGGTTTAGAAAGGGGTATTGGCGGTCAGTTAACTTCAATTTCTTCTTATGTAATGAAACATCCTCCAGTCCAAGTTACTGATGATGAAGCTTATGAAAATGTTGAAAAATTTATTTCTGGCGATTTGGAAAGATAATTTTTCATTTTCTTTTTTTATATTTTTAAACAAACATATTAATACTAGTTAAAATAATATATAATATTTGGTATAATTTATTCTACTTATCGATTTATAAAAAACAATTAATGAGAGGTGTTAATCTATGACTAAAGTAAGATTTACCGAAACTGCACTTCGTGATGCTCACCAATCCTTACTTGCAACTAGGATGAGAACCAGGGATATGATTCCTATTGCTGAAGAAATGGATAAAATAGGTTTTTTTTCTCTGTTGAAGCATGGGGTGGAGCTACTTTTGATACATGTATAAGATATTTAAACGAAGACCCATGGGAAAGGTTAAGAAGCTTAAAATCTGAATTTACTAAAACTCCAATTCAGATGTTAATTAGGGGACAAAATTTAGTAGGATATAAACATTATCCAGATGATATTGTTACAAAATTTGTAGAAAAATCCTATGAAAATGGTGTTGACATATTTAGAGTTTTTGATGCTTTAAATGATGTTCGTAACATGAAACAAACAATTAAAGTTGCTAAAGATCAAGGAGCTCATGTACAAGGGACTATAAGTTATACTTTAAGTCCTGTTCATACTTTAGATGATTTTGTGGATTTAGCTAAAGAACTTGAAGCTCTTGACTGTGATTCAGTATCTATTAAAGATATGGCTGGTTTAATAACTCCTTCAGCAGCTTATGAATTAGTAAGCAAATTAAAAGAAGAAACTGATTTATTAGTTGATTTGCATTGTCACGGTACTAGTGAATGACTCAAATCAGTTATTATGCAGCTTGTCAGGCAGGTGTAGATGTTTTAGACACAGCTATTTCCCCACTTTCCGGAGGAACGAGCCAGCCACCTACTGAAAGTATGGTTGCTGCATTACAGGGAACTCCTTATGATACTGAATTGGATTTAAAATCATTAACTGCTATTAAGAAATACTTTGATCAAATTAAAGAAAAATATTTGGCTTTAATTGATCCTATTGCTGAAAGTATTGATACTGATGTTTTAATGTATCAAATCCCTGGAGGAATGCTTTCAAACTTAATTTCACAGCTTAAAGAACAAAATGCTTTAGATAGATATAATGATGTACTTGATGAAATGCCTCGTGTAAGAAAAAGACATGGGTTACCCACCTCTTGTAACTCCAACTAGTCAAATTGTAGGTATCCAGGCTGTAATGAATGTATTAGGTGGAGAAAGGTACAAAACAGTTTCCAATGAAGTAAAAAGAATATATGAAAGGTTTCTATGGTAAACCTCCTGCGCCAGTTAATGCTAAAATAGCTAATAAAATTATTGGTGATGAAGAAGTTATTACCTGCAGGCCGGCAGATTTACTTGAAGATGAATTTGACAAATATAAAACAGAAGGGGAACAAAAAAAGGTTTTGTCAAATCTGATGAAGATGCACTTACTTATGCCTTATATCCATCAATCGCTCCAAAATTCCTTAAAGGAGAAGCAGTTGAAGAAGAACTTAAAAGTGTTGCTCTTCCAAGCGATAATGAAATTGGAATTCCAACTCAATATAATGTTGAAGTTGACGGAGACGTATATGAAGTTAAAATCATGCCTACTGGATTTATGGAAGTTGAAGAAACTGAAAAAGGACCATTCACTCCTGTTGAAGGTGGATTAATTTCAACTATGCAGGGTATGGTTATTAAACTTACCGTAAATGTTGGGGATAAAGTAACTAAAGGATCAACTGTGGCAGTCATTGAAGCTATGAAAATGGAAAATGATATTCAGGCTGAAGAAGATGGTGTTGTAAAAGAAATCTTTGTAGAAGCCGGGGATGCAGTTAATTCTGGTGATATTTTAATGGTTATTGAATAGGATAACCATTTAATTTTTTTTTTTTTAAGTTCACTAAATAAGAATATTTGTATACTTAATGAGAAATAATCTTATTTGATGATGTGTTTTGGATAAGAGGTTAATTGCGGGAATTGCAATGGCTATCGTAATTTTAATTGTAGCAGTATTTGCAGTTGCGAATTCTGATGATGATAAAATAATAATTAATGGTAATTTTAACCTTGTTGGAGATTCTCAAATAGATTGGAATGATACAACACAGGAATGCAGTGTGTTTCAGAATTTTGTTTCCACTGATGGCGGAAGTTATGATGTTTTAAAAGTTACATTGGCATTCTATAAGGACGGTAAATTAATTGGAACTAATGATACAGTAGTAACTGGTGACAGTTTTAAAGATTTTAGTGTGGATACCACTACAAAACTTCCTCAAAAGCCAGACGGATTCACTTTCGACATCCATACAATTTAGGGAGAAATATCAAATATCTCTCTGCAAAATTTTTTTTCCTGTTTTTGTTTTAAAAATATTTTCATAAACCTTTTTTATATTTTCTTTTTGAAGTGTTTTCTTCTTCAAAATTAACTAATAAGTCAGCTTCAATTAGTATTTGGTAATCTAGCCCTGAAACATTAATGTATGTGTGGTGGTGTCCTATTAAAAACAGTATCCTATTGATGTTTTTATAATCCAGGTTTTCCAATATTTCTCTTGCAACTGCAGGCCCTTCTTTTTCCTGTAATTTTCCTTCAGTTGAATTATATTTTTTTCTCACAAACTTTAATTCCAATATCATGTAAAATAGCAGCACTTTCCAAATTAAATAAATCATATTCATTAACTTTTTTCCAAAATAGCTATTGTTTTTGCATAATTGTGGACTTTAAGTGCATGGCTGATTCTTTTTGCATTTCCATGATTATATTTAATCATTTTTTGAATTAATGGGGCTATTTTATTCATTGTACTCACTTGGATCTTTAACGTTGGCTAACTTAAAAGCTCTTTTTTCTTCTCATGCAGCTTTCACAAACACCGCAATGTTTTTCATGTCCTGTATAGCAGGAATAACTTAATTCCATAGGAGCTTTAATTTCATCTCCCAGTTTTACAATTTCATCTTTGTTCAAGTCAATGGCAGGTGCTTTAATTTCAATATTTTGCGGTGATCCCACATTTAGCATATTGTTGAAACTTTCTAAAAATTCTTTGGAGTTGTCTGGAAATGTTGCAGCTTCTTCTTTGTCCCATCCAACAATTATTATTTCAGCACCTATACTTTCAGCATATGATGTGGCTATTGATGTAAATACAATATTTCTTCCCGGAACCCAAACGCTGCTTGCTGTGTCTTCACATATGTCTAAATCATCCAATTCTTCATGGGTTAAAGTTGGAATTTCATTATCACTTGTAAGTGATGAATTGCTTATTTTATTAAGCCAAGGCAAGTCAATAACTTCGTGGGTAAAACCCATTTTTTTACAGATTTCTTTGGATGCTTTCAATTCCTGTTTGAAACTTTTCTGACCGTAATTGAAAGTTATTCCATGAATTTCATAGTCTTCGGCATAAACACATGTTGCTACACAGGAGTCCAGTCCTCCAGATAAAACTGCTATTGCTTTTTTAGTCATCATAATTCCCTACTATTTTTTTTTACTTCTATTAAAGGCATGTCTGTTTTATTGGCTATTTTTAACAAATCTTCATACTCGGGTCTGCCGGAAATAATCTCTCCGTTTACATATGCCACCTTAAAGGTTACATCGAAGGTGTTTCCGTTAATTTCAACAGATTTTTTAATAAATTCTCTTTTAGCTATTCCTCTATGTAAATTTGGAGATATTCTAATACCTAATGTACCTATTTCTTTAAACATCACATCAATTAAATGATTTCTTTTGCTGCGGTTAGCTATTACTTTTAAAAGGCTTCCCTGTCTGTTTTTCTTCATTATAATTGGAGTAACTGACACGTCAGAAGCTCCTTCGTCAAGTAATTTGTCAAATAAATAACCTATTTCTTCACCGGTTAAATGGTCAATATTTGTTTCAATAACATCTATCCTATCGCTTTCAGTTATTTCTTTAGTTTTAATTACTCTTAATACATTAGGAAAATCAAAATCTTTTTTTTTTTTCCTGCACCATAAGCTATTTTTGAGGTTTTACATTGCGGAATAAATTTTTTAAATTCACTGCATAGTTCAGCATAAATTGCACAGCCTGTAGGTGTAGCCAGTTCACTCTCAACAGGTCCTCCGATACAGTTTATATCTTTTAGAATTTCCAGCACTGCAGGTGCTGGAACAGGCAATATTCCGTGTGCTGTTTTAATCCGGCCACCGCCTAAAGCTACAGGCAGTCCGATTACTTCTTCTTTGTCCAAATTTAAACTGTAGAATCCATAAACTGATCCGATAACATCTGCTACTGCATCACTTGCTCCAACTTCATGAAAATGAATTTTATCTAAGTTTTCACCATGAACTTTTGATTCTGCAATAGCTATTCTTTTAAAAATATTTTTAGAAGTTTCCTTTACTTTTTCATCCAGTTCCAAATTGTCAATTTTGGATATTAAATCTTTATAGTGGATGTGTTTATTTTCACTTAGTAATTCTACATTACAGTAAGTTGAATCAATTCCGCATTTGTTTACTTTATTAAAGCTCACTTTCACTTTTCCAAATTGGGAGGTAACTGATTCCATAATTTCTTTAAGTTCTTTAGGATTGGCTCCCAAATCAACTAAAGCACCTATAATCATATTTCCAGCTATTCCTCCGGTTTGTGGGTCGATAATAAGTGTCATGATTTTTTCCCCTATATTTCTTATTTATTTTCATTATTAAAAAATTTATATTAAGAATTACTATATACCATATACTACATATAAATAATAACAGGTTAAATCATGGAAAATACTAATTTGAATATTATCACTAAAGATTATGGGATATGTATTAATAATTCTGATTATTTTCTAAAAGCATTTAGCGACTTTACTGTTAGTGATGGTATTGACATTGTTGAAAATGTCAATATTTTAAAAAGTAAAGATGATTTTGAGAAAACTGCTAAAAAAGCAGAAGCTTTCAACCATTCTGAAGGATCATATATTGCACAGGCAGTTGATTCAATTGATTATTTTTCAAATACTTACGGGGATTTAACATTATTTACTTTTATGGCTAATGATGTGGTTATTGAAGATTTCACTGAAAATCTTAAAGTAGCCAATTCTCCTAAAGGTTTCGCAGATGCCAGAATTGATATAAATCATGTTTTATATATTAATAAAACTTTATCTCCTGGAATGTTGTTAAAAATTTATAAAACTGTTGTTAAAGCTAAAGCAGAGTTTTTACGTGGTCTTTGCCTGCCGTTACATATAGAAAATATTTTAAATAAAAATGATTTTCTGGCAGTGCTTTGTAATGTGGCTCAAACTAGCTTAATTGATGAAAACAGTGTTGATATTATAAATAATCAATATGAAGATGACCAGCTGATTTTTGAAGAGTTGGCTACTTCAATTGAGGAAGCAGTTATAATCAGCTGTGAAGATGCAATAGAAAAGCTTCAATTGTCTTTTGGAATATTGGATTACTTTGTATCTGAAGGTATTTTGCTAGGGGATTTGGTGGAAGCAGGATTGGCACTTGTTGCAGGTGTGGAAGTTACTGAAGAAATTTCAGAAAAACTTGAGGCACAAATCTTAAAATCATTATGTGATATTAATGTTATTGCTTTGTTGATGGCCGCTATCAGGACGGAAGCTGATTTTACCGGTGGAAGAATAAGGGAAGTTGATGTAAGTGATGATCCGGCATATCTCTACACTGATGAAGTGTTGGGATTAGCTATTTCTAATCAGATTGCGGGAACTAAAGCAACATTTAACTTTAAACGCTATGATGAAGCAAAACCTGGAATTATTGGTGGTTTAGGACCTATGGTAGATGACATATTTGCCGGTTTAATTGCGGGATGTATGTCAAAAAAATTTTTGAGGAGTAGATAAAATATGGAAAATAATGAACATGAAAGATTTTCACCAATCAAATCTCTGTTAGGACTTTTGTCTTTTTCAACTATTATTCCAGTTAAACAGTATACTTCAATAGAATATATGACAAGGCTGGTTTGGTGCTGGCCTTTAATTCATTTAGTTGTAGGTATTTTAGCGGCTGTGTGTGGAATAGTTTGTGCAGATGTGTTGCATTTAAATCCATTTTTCACAGCAGCACTTATTTATGCATTTTTAATGTTAATAACAGGATATAATCATTTGGATGGTGTAATGGATATGGCAGATGGAGTCATGGTTCATGGTGACCCCCAAAGAAAAATAAGTGTAATGAAAGATTCATCAGTAGGTGCTGGTGGAGTTGCAACTTTATTTTTAGTAGCTGTTTTAACAATCGCAGGACTTTACAATGTTTTGGATTATGAATGTATAGCTGCAATAATCATTTGTGAAATGGTATCTAAATCTTCAATTTTAACAACAGCTTTGCTTTCAACTCCTTCGGATCAGGGTATTGGGTGTTACTTTATTTATTCAACAAATATATTGAATTATATACTTTCTACAGTTATTGTAGCAGTTATTGCTTATTTGGTTGGTGATCTTGTTGGAGTTATAGGTTTGGCTGGAGCTATTGTTGCAGGAGCTTTAATAGCATTTATTGCTAAACGCAATTTTGTTATAGCTAATGGTGATGTTTTGGGAATGTCTAATGAAGTTGGAAGGCTGATGGCATTGTTATTTATGTCAGTGGCTTTGTTCTTTTTTATGAAGTGATATGATGAATGTAAATGTTTTAAGATTGGACCATAGAATTGGAAGAGATACACGTATAACCACTCATGTATGTTTGACTTCTAGAGCTTTTGGAGCTAGTAAAATCTATTTAAGTGGTGAAGAAGACCATAAACTTATGGAAAATGTTAGAGACACTGCTGATAGGTGGGGAGGAAATTTTGAAATTGAATATGCTAAAAATTATATGGGTGTTATTAACAAATGGAAAGACAATGGTGGAAAAGTAGTTCACTTAACAATGTATGGCTCTCAGGCTCATGAAATTGTTGGTGAAGTTCAGAAATCCTGTGCTGACATTTTGATTGTTGTTGGCGGGGCTAAAGTTCCCGGAAAAGTATATAAAAGTGCAGATTGGAATGTTTCAGTAACTACACAACCTCACTCTGAAGTTTCATCTCTTGCTGTTTTCCAGCATTTGCTTATGGACGGTAAGGAATTTGATTTGGAGTTTGAAAATCCTGTATTTGAAGTTATTCCAACAGCGCATGGTAAAAATGTTAATATTCATGATGAAAACAGGTAATTTATTTTAGAATATTTTTGGGATTAAAAAATATTTAAATTCCATAATTTCTAACTTTAATTGGATGGGTGAAAATATTATTGTTTATTTAATGGGAATTGTTTTTTCAATAATTAGAGATAATATTTTATTAAATAACTCTGATGTTAAATTAATAAACGATACTTCTTAATCAATGCAATATATATAAAATTAATGGAGAGTGAAGGACATTCTAGATATAAATCTTTCAAGAAATAAATATTTTTTAATATATTTAATTTCTTTGTTATTCTTTGCAGTATGTTGTTTTAATTATGAAAATTATATTCATCCTTTAAAAGAAATTGTAATTTTGGTTTTTTAGCTATAATCGGATTTATAGTTATTAATTATGCAGATAAAGATAAAGATTTGTATAAAATTGCATTTATTGTAATTGTACTTTTCGGACTGTTATTTGTTTTTTTATCTCCATTTAATGCAGCTACTGATGAACCAGAACATTTAGTTAGAGCTGAGATAACTTCACAAAATATTGTATTTCCAAAATATGATGAAGAAAATGGAGGATTTTTAACTATTGAATCTGTCACAACAGTTCCTAGAAATCTAAATGTATTTGAAACTGATTGGGATACTCAAAAGATTAATTTAACTCCTATATATTATGATTCTGCGTTTTTACAGAATCCATTTTATGGTTATATTGCACCAGCAATAGGTTTAACTTTTGGCAAAACTGCTTGATTTGAATCAGGTATGGTTATTGTGGATGGGTAGGTTTTTTAATTTATTGCTTTATGGATCTATATGTGCAATAGCTATTAAAAAGTCTCCTGTTATGAAAATGCCAATGTTTGTTGTAGCTTGCTTGCCATTAGCTGTTGAATTAGGCGCATCATTGAATATGGATGCATTGACATTAAGTTTATCATTACTTTGTATAGCTTATTTTTTCAAGATGTATAAATCGAAAGATAAATCAGTAACAAAGAAGAATATTTTAACTTTCTTTATCTTAGTTTTGATTGTTGCACTAACAAAAGTAACTTTGGGGGCTCTGGCTTTGTTGATACTTGCTGTACCTATAAGCAACTTTAAACATAGAAAATATATTTATTTAAGTATAATAGGTATTTTTGCACTTTTAGGAATATTGTTGGCTTGGAATAATTTTTATGGGATAAACAGTTTGTATCATTCATGGAGAGGAACCAGATTTGTTGAAAGAGGGGTAAATCCACAAGGGCAATTAGATTATCTTTTACATAATCCTCAAGGAATTCAGACACTTTTGGGGGTTGGATTGCAAATTCCTTCTGTTATAAGTGAATTAAATAGAATTTACACATTTTTTCCATCTTTTAATATATTAAGTTGGATTTATGCAGTATTTTTTTCTTAATTTTTAGTTTATTTTATCCAATTAAGGAAAAATTTACAAATAAATCTAAAATAATTTCATTTATTGTATGTTTTGGAATTTTTGTAGGTACATATTTTATCCAATTTTTAACTTGGGCGCCTCTTGGAACTACTAATTTGGGGGATTGTGGAATTAGTACTAGGTATTTTGTTCCTTTCTTTAGTTTAATTCCATTAATGTTAAATATAAATATAAATATAAATAAAAAAAATATTAATATTGAAAATTTGGATAAATCTGTAATTACCTGTGTAATTATATTTTTGGGCGGATTAGTTGTTTATGTGGCTAGTTTAGCTTATTAGGTGAGATTATGGAAAAATATGATGATAAATTGGGTTTTGGCCTTGCTTCAATAGGAATTTTAATTTTTTATTGTGTGTAAGCTATTTCGGTTTAACTCATTTAAATACTTGGCATGATGAAATATTTTCAATGTGGATTTCCACCCTTCCTTTTGATCAATTTTGGGTAGCTGTAATTCAAGATGTCCATCCTCCGTTGTATTATTTAATTTATAAAATTTTCATAAATATTTTTGAATTATTCAATATTACTAATTTAACATTTATTGGAAAATGTGTATCTTTAATGCCGATTTATCTTTTAATGGCACTTTCCTTAATAAAAATTAGAAAAAACTTTGGTATGTTGACTGCAGGATTGTATATTCTGTTTAGTAACAATGCCAATGTTTATTCAGTATGCTTTGGAAGTTAGAATGTATAGTTGGTCAATATTTTTTTGTTACAACTAGTTTTATTTTTATTTATGAAATTATTGAAAGAAATTCTTATAAAAATTGGATAATATTGACGTTATTGACTATTTGTTCTTTTTATACACATTATTTTTCTGCATTAAGTTCAATAATTCTTTATTTGATCTTTTTTAGCATATATTTTAAAGGATAAAAAGAACTATTAAAAACATGGTCAATGTCTGTTGCAGCGGTTATTTTAGCTTATTTGCCATGGATTCCTATTGCATATAATCAGTTTAAAACAGGAGAGCAAGGATTTTGGATACCTGCAATCAATATGGATACTGTTGTTGGTTATATATATTCTGTATTTTGCCCTATTTTGGAACCTAAGGTAATTGGAATATTATTTTTAATAGCTATTGTTGTATTGATTATTTATTCGATAAGACATAATGGGAATAATTTTGCTTTGATGGGGATATTATCTTTTATTTTAGTTCCTTTAGTTGGTATTTGTGTTTCTTATTTATTTTTTCCGATATTTCATAAAAGATATTTGCTTCCTTTACTTGGAACATTTTGGTTAAGTATAAGTATTTTAATATCTTCTTTATATGTCAATAAGAAGTTATTTACTATATTCTTAGTAATTATTCTTATTATCGGAGCTTTAGGTGTTTTTAGCAGTGTAAATAATGAACAGAATGATTTTAATGATACTATTCATAAAAATGAAACATTGCAATCAGTTGTCGGTTCTAATAATATTGTTATTTTTGATAATGGTGTGTTATATTTGGATTTTGGAACATATTTTCTGAAAAATAATAGTCATTACTTATTTAAGAATGATGTTGGCCAAAATATTGGTAATTTATTAAAAAACAGCACAATTCAATCAAAAATTGATAATGGTTCTAAAGTTTATTATATTGATTGTACAAGCAAAGGAGATAATTCAAATTATCTGGAATGTGTTGATTCTTCAATTAAATTGAATAAAATTTATTCTCCTTATCCTAAAGAGTATATTCGGGAATTTGACATATATGAAGTTCAAACAGCCAATATTAGCTAATAAATTCATCTAATCTCTTGATGGCTTTCATTTTTTCATCTTTTTTTAATTTGGCCTGGTCAATAGCATCTCTCATTGTGTTTATTGAATTGTCATAAACTTCTTTATCGACAGGGTATGGAAATCCGTCTTTTCCGCCGTGGGTAAAGCTATATTTTACAGGATCTTCCCAGCTTGCGCTTTCTCCAAAAACCAAATCAGAAATTAAAGCCAGTGCTCTTATTTTTTTGGGCCCAATTCCTTTAAGTAAAATTAAATCCTCATAGTTTTCTGGCTGTATTTCCCAGGCATTTTTAAGAACTTCAAATTCCTTATCTGAAATATCCATATCTAAAACCGGATGGTGGGAGGGCATTGTAAAATCTGTTAATAGCATCTGATTATCTTTTCTTTTTAAAATAGCTACGCAAATGCTCGGGATTATCATTAATTAAGTCAACACTGATATTTTGAGCTTCCTTACTTTTCTTGTCAATCATGTTTAGTGATTCGGGATTTTTAATATCACATGAAATTGCACTATGGGGATCTTCCAAAAAATCGATTGCAGTATCGCTCATCCAGTGATAACGTCTGGCATATTTGTTTTTGGTGTTTAATCCTTGTTGAACAACAGCCCAGTCTCCTTTTTCTGTAATGAAAAAATTATGCTGGTATAGGGGGTATCCGTCTTGAATGCAGGAGTTATCTACTTTGGCAGATAATTTGCTTCCTTTTACCATTTCTTCGACAGTTTTTGTTTTTAAATTGAATATTTCTCCGGCTCGTTGTATTCCTTCTGGAGTTTTACGGGATTTTGCTCCTTTGCCTCCGCTAAGATATAATCCATGTTCTTCGGGTTTAATAGATTGCTTTAGAGCTCCGAGAGTTGTTGTAGTTGTTCCTGAGGAGTGCCAGTCAAAGCCTAATACGCAGGAAAATGACTGAAACCAGTATGGATTTGATATTCTATTTAAAAACTCGTGAGGTCCGTATTCATCAAGAATAACTTCTGTAATTGCACAAGACAGTTTCACCATTCTTGAAAACAGCCATTTTGGCGGATGGCCTCCGTGAAGTGGTAAATTGACAGCTCCCTTTTTTTGCATAATTTATATTTTTAATTTTAAGTGTATTAATAAGTTTTATAAGAGCAGTTGTTAAGTAATGTTAATGATTCATGAAAACATTAATAAACTATTATTTATAAAGTTAATAAATGTTATAATGTTAACATAGTTTACACATTAAAATTTATTTAGGAGCGTTTATTATGGCTATTAATAACGGAGATTTTGTAAGATTAAATTTTACTGGAAAAATTAAAGAAAACGATGAAATATTTGATACTACTTTTGAAGATGTAGCTAAAGAAGCAGGTTTATTTGATGAAAACAAAGAATACAAACCTATTCCAATTATTGTAGGTGGAAATCATTTATTACCAGCTATTGAAGAAGCTATTGTTGGATTAGAAGCAGGCGATTCCAAAACTATCGAAATTGATAGTGAAAATGCTTTCGGACCATAGAAACAAACAATTAATTCAATTAATCCCAATGAAAGAATTCAAAAGACAAGGTATGACTCCTGTACCAGGTATGAAAATTACTTCTGAAGGAAGCACTGGTAAAATCTTAACTGTTAACGGTGGAAGAGTAAAAGTGGACTTCAACCATGAATTAGCAGGTAAAGATTTAATTTTTGATGTTGATGTTACTGAAATCATTGACAATGACGAAGACAAAATTAAAAGTATGATTGAGTTACATTACGCAGCTCCTAATATGGATATTAACAAAACCGTAATTGATATTGACGGTGATGTTGTAAACATAACTTTAGATGATGTTGCTAAATTCGATCAAAAATCTTACATGGATGTAACCTTTGCTTTAGATTCAGAATAGCTAAAGACATATGGGAAAACATGGACTTTGAAAAAGTCAACTTTGTTGATTCCTTCGAGAAAAAACAAGAAGAAGATGAAGAAGAAGCAGAAGAATAATTCTTCTTCTAAATACTTTTTCCATGGGCAATAGCTACTATTCCGGGGATATTTTCTACTTTTAGTTTATATAAAGCTTCAATGCCTTCATTTTCAAAAGCAACACACTCTTTTTTCTAAAACATTGTTTGTAAGCAGTGCGGCTACTGGTGGAGTTATTACGAAAATGGAATTGTTTTTATTTAAAGCTTTTTTTTGTTTCATTATTTAACATTCCTTTGCCGATATGGATTTTAACATCATTTTTACTTAAAAAAGGAATTGTGGATTCTATTTCTTCTTTATTGCTTGTTGTTGGAGCTATTCCAGCATCACTAACTGCAGTATGCATTATAGCTATTCCATTTGTATCGATAGGACTTTTTCCTTTTTTTATCAGTTCTACAAGTTGCGGCAGTGCAGCATCCCTTCCGGTATACATTACTCCGGAGAGTGAAATTTTGTCTCCAATTTGAAGTTCACTTATTTCTTCATCGCTTATTGGTGTTTTTTTTTTTTCATATTTCTCACAATTTTATAATTTTAAACAAGTTAATGCTTTTAAATTTTGTTTTTGTTCAAATTTTACTTTAAAATTTCTTAATTAACACTTGTTTGTTTAATTATTAATCTGTTTTTACTGTATACTTTTATTTTTTATTTTCCTATAAATTATCATGATTTATAATAAACTTTTTAAATGTATTAAAACATATATAATACATAATCTATTTTAATTTATTATAATTTTTTAGGAGATTGTGAATGATTATTATTGACGAAAATTTATGCAAAGGGTGTCACCTTTGTTTATATATGTGTCCGCAGAATGTTTACGCAATATCTTCTGAACCTAATAAAAAAAGCGTACAATTGCCGTATGTTAATTTTGGAGATAGGTGTGACAAATGTGGTAAATGTGAAATAGCTTGTCCTGATCAGGCTATCACAGTAAATGATTTAGAGGGTGAATAGGAGGATTTATCATGTCAGAAGAATTTTTTATTCAAGGAAATGAAGCATGTGCAAAAGGTGCATTGAAGGCAGGTTGCAGATTTTTTGCAGGTTATCCAATTACACCATCTACTGAAGTAGCTGAAACTTTAGCTCGTGAACTTCCAAAAGTCGGGGGAGCTTTTGTTCAAATGGAAGATGAAATTGCATCAGCAGGCGCTATTATTGGTGGTTCATGGGGAGGATCCAAATCTATGACTGCAACTTCAGGACCAGGTATTTCTTTAATGCAGGAAAATATAGGTTATGCATTTATTTCAGAGACTCCAATTGTTATTGTTAATGTTCAAAGAGGTTCTCCATCTACTGGTCAGCCAACAATGGCTGCTCAGGCTGATATGATGCAGGCCCGTTGGGGATCTCACGGAGACTATGAACCAATAGCTTTATCTCCATCCAGTGTTCAGGAATTTTTTGATTTCACTATAGAAGCTTTTAACTTAGCTGAACAGTACAGAACTCCAGTATTTGTTTTAGCTGATGAAGTTATTGGACACATGAGGGAAAAAAATCGTTGTTGAAGATGATATTGAAGTTATTTCCAGAGAAATGCCTGAAGATAAAGATGACTTCCTACCATTTAAAAATTCAGAAAGTGTTAATCCGATGCCTTCTTTTGGAGCAGGTTTCAATATACATGTAACAGGTTTAACTCATGATGAAAGAGGTTATCCTGATACTAACTCTCCGGAAACTCATCAAACTCTTGTTAAACGTTTATGCAATAAAGTGTTAAAAAATAAAGATAAAATTTGTTCTATCCAGACTGAAAATTGTGAAGATGCAGATATTGTTATAGTATCTCATGGTGCTCCGGTCAGGTCTGTTCTAACTGCTACTAAAGAAGCCAGAGCTAATGGCAAAAAAGTAGGTTATATTAAAATTGATACTCCATGGCCGTTCCCAGATGAACAAATAAAACAATTAACTAAAAATGCAAATGATGTTTTAGTTGTTGAAATGAATTTAGGTCAAATGTATTATGAAGTAGATAGGGCAGTTAATGCTACAGCTAATACTCATCTTTTAGGTGTTATTGGAGGATTATTGCCAACTCCTGAAGAAATTTTATCAAAAATTGAAGAGATTGGAGGAAACTAAATGTCAGTCGAAAAAGATCCTAATGGAAACAAATTTATTCCTTATATGAGAGAAGACAGGCTTCCTCATATCTTTTGTCCGGGTTGTGGAAATGGTAGTATTATGAATGCTTTTTTTAAAGGAATGGAAGAAGCTGAAATGGATTTTGATAATATAGCTATGGTTTCAGGTATTGGATGTTCTTCAAGAGTTCCGGGTTATGTTAAATGTGATTCATTACACACAACTCACGGAAGAGCACTTAGTTTTGCAACTGGTTTAAAAGTGTCAAACTCTGATTTGGATGTTGTTGTATTTACCGGAGACGGTGATGCTGCTTCCATTGGTGGTAATCATTTAATCCATGCAGCTAGAAGAAACATTAATTTAACTGTTATTTGTATTAACAACAATATTTATGGAATGACTGGTGGTCAGATTAGTCCAACTTCTCCAAAAGGCAGTTTTGGAACAACTGCACCTTATGGAAATGGTGATTATCCATTTAAATTAGCAGAACTTGTTGCAGCTGCTGGTGCAACTTATGCAGCAAGATGGACAACTGTTCAGGTTGATGAACTGGTAGATTCTATTAAAACAGCTTTAAAAAATCCAGGATTTTCATTTATTGAAGTTGTTTCTCAATGTCCAACTTATTATGGTCGTAAAAACAATCTCAAAACCCCAACAGCTATGGCAGTAACTATGAAAATAAATACATTGTCAAAAGAAGATGCTGAAGGTATGAGTGATGATGAATTAATTGGAAAAATTGTCACTGGTGAATTTGCCAATAAATCAAGACCGGAATTTAGTGAAAATATTGAAAAATTAAGCGAAGACAAATCAGGTAGCAGAACTCTTGTTAATTCTGCATATGAATCAGATTTATAAACTGGAGGATAATATGAGAAAAGAATTAAGAATCGGTGGGTTTGGAGGACAAGGAGTAATTCTTGCAGGAATTATTTTAGGAAAAGCTGCTTGTCTTTTTGATAAAAATGAAGCAGTTCAAACCCAGTCTTATGGTCCTGAAGCTCGTGGAGGAGCTTCCAAATGTGAAGTTGTTATTAGTGATGAAAAAATTGATTATCCTAAAGTTCAAAGTCCGGATATTTTAGTAGCAATGTCTCATGAAGCATTACTTAAATATATTGTTGATTTAAAGGATAATGGAATTTTAATTGTTGATCCAGGAACAACAACTATCGAAGATGTTCAGGATTTTATTGATGAACATAATATTAAAGTTTATAATGCTCCGGCAACCAAAACTGCAATGGATGATATTGGCCTTAAAATTGTGGCTAATATTGTTATGGTTGGAGCTATTACAAAAATTACTGGAGTTATATCTAAAGATGCAGCTATTGAATCAATTAAAGCTAAAGTGTTCCTGCAGGAACTGAAGATAAAAACATAGCTGCTTTTGAAGCAGGATATAATTTCTAATTAGGTGTTATAATGAAATTTTTCGAATATATGGCAAAAAAGAATTTTTAATGAGGAAGGAATTCCAATTTTAGAAGGGCATGTTGCCAATTCTGCTGAAGAAGCAACATCTATTGCATCAGATATGGGTGTACCTGTTGCAATAAAATCTCAAGTATTGGTTGGTGGTAGAGGTAAAGCCGGAGGTATTAAATTTGCAGATAACCCTGGTGAAGCATACAAAGTTGCTGATTCATTGATTGGTACTACAATTAATGGTGAAAGAGTACATCAGCTTTTAATTGAGAAAAAAGCAAACATTATTAAAAATTTTTCTTAAGTATATCCATTGACAGAGCCAATAAAAGACCGGTTATTATGGTAAGTAATGAAGGTGGGGTTGAAATTGAAAATTTAGCTAAAACAAACCCTGAAAAGATAATTAAATATCATCCAAATCCTTTAATTGAATTTTTACCATATGAATCCCGTGAAATAGCTCGTAAAATGGGTGTTCCATCAGAGTTAATATCTCAGATGGGTGATGTAATATACAAATTATATAAATTATTTGAGAAATATGATGCAGAAACCGCTGAAATCAATCCATTGGTATTGACTGACGAAGGATTAATAGCTGCTGATGCAAAATTCGTTGTGGAAAATGACTCATTATACAGACATCCTGATTTGGTAAAACTTGCACGTTATAAGAAAAAAGCAGTGGATTTTGTTAAATTAGATGGGGATATTGCAGTTATCGGTAATGGTGCAGGTTTAACATTGACAGGTATGGATATGATTAAATTCCACGGTGGAGAACCTGCTACTTTCTTAGATATCGGTGGGGGAGCTTCAGAAGAAAGTATTAAAAAATCCCTTAACATAGTACTAAATTATGAACCAGTTAAAGTAGTATTTTTAAATGTTTTAGGAGGAATTACTAAAGCAGATGATGTTGCTCATGGTGTTGTTGATGCTATTAAGGAATCCAAAAGCTTAGTATCAATTGTAATTAGGTTAACTGGTACTAATGAGGAAGAAGGTCAAAGAATACTTGAAGAAGCAGGAATTCCATATGAAATTTCAATGGAAAAAGCAGCTAAAAAAGCTGTTGATCTTTGTAATAAAATTAAGGCTGAAGAATGAAATTTTTTGCCATAAATGGTAGTCACAGAAAAGATGGAAATACTGCTCAGCTTTTTAGAAAAAGCTTTGGAAGGAATAAAATCAGTTTGCAGTGATGCTGAAATAGAATCAGTTAATTTATATGATGTTCCTTTTAATGGCTGCAAAAGCTGTTTTGCATGTAAAAAGATTAATGGTCGTCATTATGGAAAATGTGTTTATAAAGATGACTTTAAACCAATCTTGGAAGAAATTGTTCAGGCAGATGGTGTAATACTGGGATCTCCAGTTTACTTTGGTGATGTAAGTGGGGTAATGAGGTGCTTTTTAGAGCGTTTTATCTTTCCATTCTTTGTTTATGATGAGGATATGACTAGCTTAGCTCCAAAAAAGATGGCTATTGGATGTATTTACACTATGAATCTTGATGAGGAAACTGCAAGACAATTTGGCTACCATGATTTATTCGATAAAAATGAATTTGTTTTGGAAAAGATGTTTACAAAACCGTTTCATCTTTATTCCTACGACACCTATCAGTTTGATTATTCAAAGTATAAAATGGATCTTTTTTTACTGAAGAGGAAAAATTAAAAACACGTAAAATGCAGTTTCCGATTGATTTGGAAAATGCATTTAAATTAGGAGAAAAAATAGCTATTGAAGCAAAACAACGCGGCTGACTTCAGATTCGTTAACTATTTTTTTACCGCAATTTTCTCCTATTTTTTGGGCAAAACTTTTGACTTCATCAAATGTTGGCATATTGTCGGGTGTTAATCTGTGTCTTGATGATCCCACACACATGTATGCTTTTATTTCTACAAAATCTGGGCTGGCTTTTTTAATCAGTTCAGCATACTTTTCAGGATTAGTCATATTTCTTCCCTTAACGCATGTTGTTCTTATGCATGTACGGGAGTTAAAAAACTGGCTAGTGTATCAAGTGATTGGTTTAAATTATCCCACCCTTCACTAATTTGAGGTTGGCAAACATCATTATATATTTTCTTTGTAGGAGCATCTAAGGAAAGATACAGCTGGTAAGCTGCATTTTCTAAGTTTTTTAATTTGTCTACGCACTGACCATTGCTGACAACAAATGTTGTGAAATTACGGCGGTTAAATTCAGCTATTAATTCATCAATTTCAGGATATAACATCGGTTCTCCAGCCAGTGAAATAGCTGCATTTGTAGGAGTTTTGGATTCTTCTAATTTTTCTTTATTTGCTTTATCATTTCCAAAAAAACCGCAAAGTAAATTATTTTGAGCTTTAACAGCTTCATCAATTATGGTTTTCGGATCATCGTATTCTCCTTCCCATTGGGTTTGGGTATATGACAAATCTCTCCAGCAAAACTCACATTTTTGCTGACAGTTAGGTACTGCAGGAGCCATTTGAAGACATCTGTGACTTTCAATACCATAAAATTTCTCTTTATAACAAACTCCCTTATCTAAGATACTTTGTTTGGTCCAGTGACATATTTTAGCAGCTGCATGATTGTGGCTGCCAACAAATCTGTATCCGCTTGACTCTAATTTTTCTACTTGTTTTTTATTTAATGACATATTTTTAAAAATCCTTAATGCTATGAATTTATTTAGGGCATTATACTAATTTAATATTTTGTTTGTTAGATATGAATGTTAAAATATATTTGCTAATATGGATAATATTATATTATAAAAAAGAATTTAAATTATGGTGTTTTAAGTGAAAATTAATGAGTTGGCTGCAGTTATATTCTCTATGTTTATTGTAAAGTTTTTATATGATGCACCTATTGATGCTGTTTTTATTTTGCCTATTTTTTTCATGGGATTTTATTTATTATTTAAATTATCTCCAACATATGATTATTCTAGTTTGTTTAGTACATCTTTGTTTGTTTTAATTCTTGCATTTTTCTTTTTTAGTAGACCAACTTTCACAATAGGCATATTAATTCTAATGGTGGTCTTTTTATTTTATAATTATCCTATTTTTTTTTATTTAAGAAAGGTTTTAAATGTTATACTGAAAACGATTTTAAAGGCGCTTTAAGATATTATGATAAAGCTTTGGCTTTTTATAAAAAAGTTAAACCAATTTCTATTAATGTGCTTAATGAACCGATTTATATGTTATTGTTTTTCAATAAAGGGGAAGCTTTGTTCACTATTGGAAATTATGAAGGGGCTTTAAATTATTTTAATAAAGCTTTAAATATTCATAATGATAATGGTGATGTTTGGAACAATAAAGGTTTGACTTTAGAGATGTTAAATCGTGATGATGAGGCAATAATGGCTTATGATAATGCAATTAACTATGATTCAGATAATGATTTATATTATTGTAATAAGGGAACTGTTCTTAAAAAATTGAACAGAAATGATGAATCATTAGATTGTTTTAATAAAGCTTTAAAAATTAATCCTGAAAATAAAAATGCTTTAAAAGCTAAAAAAGAGTTAAATTAGATTATTCGTCATAATATTCCCAGCTGTCTCCGTACCTGTCATCATAGTATGCATCATCGTAGTAGTAATCATCACATATGGCATCATCATATGAGTTGTAGTAGTCATAAGAATAGCTGGTTGTAGTGTGGTGTATTGGACTTGAGGTATGGTGGTTATTTTCTTTTTTATCAGCACTGCTGTTTAGATAGCTGTCGCTGATGTTGGTTGTAGGTGGGAGATATTCATCACTTGAATTTAAAGTCTCTTCTTTAGTTGGGGTGTTTGATTCGTAAGCTGTAATGCTGAATAAGCATATAATTGCTGCTAAAACTATACAAAGTTTGGCTGCTTTGTTCATGTATCTCATTTTATCTTGGAAACATATATATTTTGTGTATATTTGGATATTATTCAAAAGTATTTTGGTTAAATTTAAATTATTTCAAATCAAAAATATTAATTAAATCAATGATTTGGGGAATTATTTATGAATACACCAATTGTAATATTAAATTATAAAACTTATTTGGAATCTAGCTGGGGGGAAAATGCATTGGAGTTAGCTCGTGCATTAAAAAGCGCTTCTGAAGAATCTGGTATAACTATGGTTGCAGCTCCACAAGCGGCAGATATTTATAGGATTCAGGATCAAATTTCTTTACCTATTTTTGCACAGCACATTGATCCAATTACTCCTGGAGGACATACAGGTTCTAATTTAATTGAAACTTTAATTGAAGCAGGTATAAGCGGTAGTTTAATTAACCACTCTGAAAATAGAATGAAACTGGCTGATATTGATGAAGTTATACAATTGTGTAAACAAAATGATATTGAATCCTGTGTTTGTACAAACAATATTGCAACTAGTAAAGCAATAGCTACTTTCAGTCCCGATGCAGTAGCTGTAGAACCTCCGGAACTTATTGGTACCGGTATTCCAGTATCTCAGGCACAGCCTGAAGTTGTTGAAGACTCTGTTAAAGGAGTTAAATCAATCAACAAAAAAATCAAAGTCTTATGCGGTGCAGGAATATCAACTGGTGATGATATGAAAGCCGCAATGGATTTAGGTGCAGATGGAGTTTTATTAGCTTCAGGTATTGTTAAGGCTGAAAATCCTAAAGAAGCTTTACTTGATTTGGTTAGTAAATTATAAAAACTTGTATTTTTATAAATATCTATATTTAATATTTTGAGTGAAATGATGGCTGATAAATTTAATACAATTGATGACTTTGATGTTGAAAATAAAACTGTGCTGGTTAGAATTGATATTAATTCTCCGGTTGATCCTAGTTCTGGAATCATATTGGATGATACAAGATTAAAATTACATGCTAAAACAATTAAAGAATTGTCTAATAAAGGAGCTAAAGTTGTATTGCTTGCTCATCAAAGCCGTCCGGGTAAAAAAGATTTCACAGATTTGTCCCAGCATGCTAATGCATTATCTGACCTTTTGAATTTAAGAGTAAAGTACATAGACTCTATTTTTTCAAAAGCTGCAAAAGAAGCTATTAAACAGTTAAAACCTCATGAAATTCTTTTTTTTACTTGAAAATGTAAGGTTCTTTTCTGAAGAATCTTTATCCAGACCTGCTGAAGCTCAGGCAGAAACATTACTTGTTAGGCAACTGTCTCCTGTGATTGATTATTTTGTTAATGATGCATTTGCAGCAGCTCATAGATCTCAGGCATCTTTAGTAGGTTTTACTCTCAACACTCCTTCAGCTGCAGGCAGGGTAATGGAAAAAGAACTGACTGTAATTCAAAATGCACTGGATAATGTGGAACATCCCTGCGTATTCCTGCTTGGAGGAATGAAACCTGATGATTCAATAGACGTTATGGAAAATGTATTAAGTAACGGTACTGCAGATTCTATCTTAACAACAGGTATTGTAGGAAACATTGTTCTTTGGGCTGCAGGTGTGGATATCGGTGAGGTAAACAAGAATTTCATAATAAGCAAAGGATATGAATCAATGGTTTCTAAAGCTGAGGAACTTGTTGAAAAATTCGGAAATAAAGTAAAATACCCTATTGATGTAGCTATTGAAAAAGATGGTGAAAGAAAGGATGTTGACTGTGGGGAAATTCCTAATGAAGCTATTTTTGACATTGGTGTAAAAACAATCAGTTATTATGCAAAAATAATTCGTGATTCAAAAACAGTATTTGCAAACGGTCCGGCAGGTGTATTTGAAGATCCTAAATTTGCAATGGGCACTGAAGATTTGATTAATGCTATGGCTAAATCAAATGCATTTACACTGATTGGTGGAGGCCATATTGCTGCGGCTACTTCAGCTTTAGGTTATGAAGACCAAATGAGTCATTTAAGTAGTGGTGGCGGAGCTTGCATCAGTATGCTTGCAGGTAAAAAACTGGCTGCCGTTCAGGCATTAAGGGATTCAGCAAAAAATAGTAAAAATTAACTATTTTTCGCTTTAAATTCTTTTTAATAAATTTTCACTCAGCTATTTTTGGGTTTTTAGCTTCCATGATTGCACTAACAACAGATAATCCATCAATTCCGCAATCATTTAATTCATGTGCATTTTCCTGAGTGATTCCTCCAATAGCTACAACTGGAATATCAACAGATTTTACTATTTCTTTTAACTCTTTTTTTAGGTACTGATGTTGCATCGTCTTTTGTATTTGTCGGATAAACTGCACCAACACCAATGTAATCTGCGCTGTCCCTCTGAGTTTTTTTTTTTTGCTTCTTTGATATTTGCAGCAGATACTCCTAAAATTTTATCTTCACCAATCATTGACCTTGCTGTTTTTGCAGGCATGTCGCTTTGCCCAACATGCACGCCGTCAGCATCAATAGCTAGTGCAATATCAATTCTGTCGTTGATTATTAGAGGCACATTATATTTTTGTGTAATTTCCTTAACTTTCAAGGCCAGATTATAGAAGTCTAATGTTTCAGCTTTTTTTTTCTCTAAGCTGAACTACACTAACTCCACCTTTTAGGGACTCTTCTATAATGTTTAAAAATTTTTCTTCATCTTCGCTGTTGTTGGTTACAAGATAAAGTGACAAGTCTAAGTTATTCATAATATCTCAATGTTGCTTTTGTTAATTAAAGTTTGACCATCTAATTTATACAAATAGTCAATTAAATATGCTCTGAAGCTTCCGGTTCCTGCATTTTCAGAATCTACTTTTAGATCTTGCCTTTTCACCGGCTATTGTCATTAATAATGCTGCAAGCATTGTTCCTTCAAGAGGGTTGGTTGCTCCAATACAGCTTCCTACAATTGATGACAACATACATCCGCTGCCTGTAATGTAGGGCATCATTTCATCACCATTGTCAATAGCTATTGTAGTTTCACCGTCGGATAATATGTCTATTGGTCCGCTGGCTAATATTACAGTATCTAATTTAGCTGCAAGTTTTGAAATAACATCTGCATTTTCATTTAAATTGTCTTGGGTTATGATGTCACTTTCAGATACGTCTACACCTTTTGCAGTATTTGATTCGGAAATTATTCCGGTTAATTTAGCTATTGTTTTTATTTCAGTTATGTTTCCTCGGATTGCAGCTAATTTATAATTTTCAATAATTTCTAAAGTTACTTTATTTCTTAATTGGCTTATTCCTACTCCGACAGGATCAAGAATAACTGGAGTGTTTATTTTATTTGCTTGAGCAGAACTGATTTTCATAGCTTCAACTTGCTCATGACTTAATTTTCCAATGTTTATTACTAAAGCATCAGCTATTGAAACAACTTCTGCTACTTCTTCAATATCTTCAGACATAATTGGGGAAGCACCAATAGCCAATACTGCATTTGCACAATCATTTACAGTTACAAAATTAGTTATACAGTGAGTTAAAGGGTTTTTACTTTTTACTTCATTTAATAATTCTGGTATTTTTTGAAGTAATTCTTCTTTATTTGTCATGATTTATAATTATAAATCTTTTAGTATTTAATATTTGATGTAAATATTTTTTGAATTAATTTTAATTTAGCTAAAGTGATTTTTTATTTTTAATTGAACAGTTGACATTATTTTTAAATCTTCTTTGTTTAATTTCATGATTTTTTGATTTTTTCTAATTTTTTTACAGCTAATTTTCTACAGCAACTATTTTTTTAAAGTTTTTATTTTATTTCCAGCATAATTTGAGATTTATTTTGTATTTAATATTATTAAAATGTTTTATATGGTGTAGGAAATTTGTAATTGTAGTTATTTAACTTTTAAATTAATATAAATATAAAATTTTTATTGTAAATAAATTGTTATTACTGAAAAATAATGTATTTAATATTAGTTTAACAATATAATTAATAATGGAGAGTATTGAAATGTCTAAAAGTTTGAAAGAAATATTATCTACTCCAATTAAAGATACTACTGTTAGTGAAATAAGACTGCAAGTGGTTGTTGGTCTTCCTTTACCTTTAATTATTATTTATTTCATATCTCTTTTTTCACCCTATTTTATTTCATTTTCATTTGGGTTTTTAGTTTTGGGGGTGTATATGTTTTTTATAAAAAATATTGAAAATCATTTTGATTTATATAGTGAAGAAGAAGGTAAAAAGTATTCTTTTGAGGGTTTATGTGTAGAATCTTTACTTATAGGTTTGATAGCATTTACTTCATTTCTTCCTTTTTATTATCATTTTAATAAAAGTTTTGGTTTGGGGGTAAGTTTTGGTTTTCTCATACCAGGTATTTTAATTTTTATTAGGAGGAAAATTTTTACAGAATCCAGTCGAATAATTGAAGATGATGATAATTTAGAATTAGGTTATCATCCTCTGGCTTATTATATATTAGGTATTGTTTGTGGTTTTAGATTATTATCTTCATCTGCATTGTTGTTTATTAAATATTTTACTAAAGGATATCCATCATTGTTAACATCAATCATATTTTTAATAGTGTCTATTTTATATTTGATATTAATTTTAAGTCCAGATTTGATTAATAAAGTCATACATTTTGATCTTAGAAAGGAGTCTTCTTTTGTTATGTATTTCATATTATGTAATATTGTAGTTGAAATGTTAATTTTTATTGCAAAGTTTTTGGTAAATTTTTCTTAAAAAATTTATTAATATTTTAAGTGGAATCCCAATTAAAGATGTTGAAATGTATTATAAATTTTCTAAACCAGGCAAATGGGAAAAGGGTCATGTTCAAAATATTGGTAAGCATGATATAACTTTTAATTCACTTAATGGTGGTGGAGATAATGGATCTGACATTCATGGAACTTTTGAAGGTGTGGGTAGGAGCATAAAGGAGAAATATGATTCTTTGGTTTTTTTTAATATTGCTAATAAAAATTTTAAATCTGCAATTTTTGATTTTAATAAAATACTGCATGTACCTTTTTATTATCTGTTAGATGGTTTTGTTTCATTATTAAAAGAGGGATACAATTTTAAAGAAGGTGTTGATAAGATTATTTATAAATAAATTGTTTTTTGTACATTTAGAATTATATTTATATTTAATTCTTCAGTATTTAAATTTAGAATATTCTCATGTAATTTAATATGGTGTTTGGATGGATAAAGATGTAATTATTTTGTTGGTGAATGGATTTTGTGTTATTGTAACTGTATATTGTTTTGTTTCAGATTATTATGTGATTGCATTGGTAGGTATGGTTAGTAATTTTTTTCTTTCATTTTATAAATTAATATTTGGCCGTTATTTCTTTTCAATAGGGATTAAAGCTAAAAAAATAATAAAAATTATAAAAAAGCAATAAATTATTTTAATAAAGGTTTTCAGGTTTATCCTAGTTTTTCTGGATTTTTGGTTAATTTGGGATTGATATATTTTGATTTAAAAGATTATGAAAAAGCCATTGTATATTTTGATAAAGCAATTGATGGGGGAGATAATAATGATTGGCTTTATTTAAAAAGGTTTGAGGCATTTTATAATTTGGGCAGGTATTATTCTGCACGCATGTCTTTAAATGAAGATATTTTAAAAAATCCTACACCTAAATGGGTTATGCATGGCAAAGTAGCTATGATGATGCGTTTTAAGGGATATCCTTTCTATTTAATACATGATGGCCATGTTAAAGTTTCACGACCTTTTAATGTTGGAGGTTATAGGGCACATTATAAATTTAAAGAGCCTGCATATGATGAGCGCATGGTTTATTTTAGAAAATTTATTAAATGGAATCGTGGATGTGAATGATGTTAATATTTTTTTATTGGAATACTTAAATAGATGGAGATTTAAATTATTTTAGTAATTTGTTTAGTTTATAATCAGTATATATTGTTGGTGCAGTTTAATGGGTTTATATTTGGTTGTTATTTAGGTGAAAATTTGAGTTAATGTGTTGTATATATGTTATATGATTCTTAGCAATTTTCTGTTATTATAAATGGATATTTTTTTAAGATTTGTGAATTAAATTGGGGGGGGAGTGGATTTTAATGGAGTCTAAAGAGTTAATTGTAACTATGTTGTGTTATATTGGTGTTTTATTGGAAATTTGTATTGAATACGTTATTAATCGTTGTCATTATTTCGGATGGTATGAATTGGGTTTTAATTGTTGTGTTTTTGCTATGGTTCTTATTGTTGTTTTAGTGGTATGTTGGATTTATTTTTTATTTGTAAAAGGATATACAAATAATTATATGGGGTTACTTCCGTGGGTATTTGTATTTTTTAGTATTTTGAAAAATATTTTTTTCCCTATATGAATTTTCATTATCTATAATTTTTGTATGTTATTTTGAAAGAGTCTTAATTAAGTATTAGAAAAGTATTTAAATAAGTTTATACAAAGTTTATTTGTTATCTTAATTTCATCATGCCTCGATAGCTCAGTCTGGTGGAGCGCGAGACTTGTAATCTCGTGGTCGCGGGTTCAATTCCCGTTCGGGGCTTTCTATTTTGTGTTTTTTAGTACACATATTATGGTTGCATTTTTTTTAAAATCATGTAATCCATAACATTTATATACTATGAGGTATAAAATAGGTAATGTATGATGTATTGTTATGCGTCATGTCTGTATTAGTGGGACCGTAGGGTAGCTTGGTCGATCCTTTGGGCTTTGGGAGCCTGAGACTCCGGTTCAAATCCGGGCGGTCCCATTTTTATGTCCCGCCTTAGCTCAATTTGGCAGAGCGTTGGACTGTAGATCCAAATGTTGCTGGTTCAAGTCCGGCAGGCGGGATTTGATTACTTTATTAAATTGATTATATTTGTGGTTATGGAAAATTAATTTTTCCGAAACCTTTATATATGATGTTAAATATAGTAATTAATGGTGTATGGTTAATACTGTTTGATTAGCTATACTGTATTTTAAGTATTTCCTGCCTTGGTGGTGTAGGGGCTATCATGTGGGCCTGTCGAGCCCGCGACTCGGGTTCAAATCCCGGCCAAGGCGCTTAATATTTAAATGTTGTATGTGAGGGCCCGTAGCTCAGTCTGGCAGAGCGCTTGGCTTTTAACCAAGCGGCCGCGGGTTCAATTCCCGTCGGGCCCGTTTTCTAATTTTATATTTTAACTTTTCTAGCTGGAGGAATTATATATTGACAATTAATATTCAAGAACATATGCTTGTACCTAAGCATGAAATAATGACTGATTCTGAAATTGAAGATTTAAAAAATAGTGCTGACTATGATATTGAAAATCTTCCTAGAATTAAAGTTGATGATCCTGTTGTAAAAGATATTGATGCTAAAGAAAATGATATTTTAAGAATTACTCGTGAAAGTGATACTGCAGGTACTTTTGTTACTTATCGTATTGTAAAAAGTTAGTTATAATGTTAGAATAGTAAAATTTAGTATAATAAGTTTATTTCTGTATTTTTTTTATTGTTTTTGGAAATTCATTATAATAAATTTGAACTTAGTTTGAGAGGAATTATCTTAATAGAGATAGTTAGGAGTAAATTAAGAATAATAATCAAATGAAGAATTTTAATTAGGTTTCCTAATCTTATTTTTATTTAGTTAATTATTTTTAAGGTGTTTTATAGAATGCTGGAGGAAGTCCATGACAGAGAATAACTGGAAATTAGTTGATGCATTTTTTGATAAATATGATTTAGTTGACCATCATATTAAATCATACAACGATTTTATAAATAGTGGGATTCAAAATATCATAGATATTACTGAACCTATTACTTTAGAAAACGGTAAATATACTTTAAAAACCGGTAAACTCTTTATTGAAAAGCCATTCACTAAAGAAGCAGACGGTTCCAAAAGTATGATTTATCCTGCTGAAGCAAGACTTAGGAATTTAAATTATTCTGCACACGTATCTTGAGATGGCATTAAATGAAGAAGGAGAAGACAATCCTTTAGAAAAAGTATATATTGGTGAATTGCCAGTAATGCTTAAATCAGATATTTGTCATCTTCATGGTCTTAGTGATGAAGAATTAATTGAACAGGGTGAAGACCCTCAAGATTTAGGCGGTTACTTCATTGTAAACGGTTCTGAAAGAGCTGTTGTAACAATGGAAGAAATTTCACCAAATAAAATTATTCTTGAGCGTATTGGTGATGTTGAAGACAGAAGAGCTAAGGCTATTGTAACTTCTATTAAAAGTGGTTTCAGAGCAAGAATTTCTCTTGAATATAAAAAACCACGTAAAAGCGGAGTATTTTTAAGAATTTCTTTCCCTTATGTTCCAGGGGAAATTCCACTTGTTATTTTATTAAGAGCTCTTGGTTTGGCTACAGATCAAGAAATTATTACTGCAATTTCCAATGATCCAAATTTCCAAATGATTATTGCAGATGATATTCAGGTATCCCTTTCTCAATTGAAATTAGATCAAAAAGAAATGGATGGAATGGATAAAGAAGAAAGAAGACAATATTTACAATTGGCTGCTATTAAATACATAGGTAATCGTGTAGCTAAAGGTATGACTGAAGAATACCGTATTAAACGTGCTGAAGATGTAATTAACCGTTACTTATTACCTCACATGGGTATTGAATCAGAAAGACGTGAAGCTAAAGCTACTTATTTAGCTGAAATGACTGAAATGCTGCTTCAGGTTATTGATGAACAAAGAGAACCTCACGATAAGGACCATTACACAAATAAAAGACTCAGAGTATCTGGAGATTTAATGGAAGATTTATTCAGAGTTGCTTTTACAAGTTTAACCAGAGATATGAGTTATCAACTTGAAAGAAGTATTTCCCGTGGTAAAGAGCTTTCCATCAAACAGGCAGTTCGTAGTGATGTTTTAACTGAAAATATTAAACATGCTATTGCAACTGGTAACTGGGTTGGTGGAAGAGCAGGTGTAAGTCAATTATTAGATAGGACTAGTTATATGGGAACTCTTTCTCATTTAAGACGTGTTGTATCTCCTTTAACAAGAAGTCAACCTCACTTTGAAGCAAGGGATTTGCACCCAACACAATTTGGTAAGATTTGTCCGAACGAAACCCCAGAGGGTCCTAACTGTGGTCTGGTAAAGAATTTAGCTTTAATGTGTAATATTTCTGAAGGTTCTGATGAACAAGAAATCATTGATGTTATTAAAAAGATGAATGTTTTAGAGGATTAAAGGAACGATAATATGGATAGTGCTAAAATTTATATTAATGGAGAACTTTTAGGATATTGTAAAGACCCTGAAAGTTTCACCAATGAAATGAGAAAGAAAAAAGGAGAAATGGTGAGGTTTCTCATGAAATGAATATTACTTATTATGATAAAAATAATGAGATTTATATATTCAATGACCCTGGTAGGGCAAGAAGACCATTAATCATTGTTAAAGATGGTAAACCAGTTCTTACTGATAAACATTTAGAAAAAGTAGCTAAAGGCGAATTAAAATGGGATGATTTAATAGACAATGGTTTTATTGAATACTTGGATGCTGAAGAGGAAGAAAACTCCTATATTGCTATGAGTATTGCTGATTTAAATGAAGAACATACTCATTTGGAAATTGACCCGGCTACTATGCTTGGAATTTGTGCAGGTATTATTCCGTTTTCCGATCACAATTCTTCACCAAGGAATACTATGGAAGCAGGTATGACAAAACAAGCATTAGGATTATATGTTTCTAACTATGCATTACGTACAGATACAAGGGCTCACTTATTACACCACCCTCAAACTCCTATTGTAAAAACACGTATTATTGATTCAACTAATTATGACAAAAGACCATCAGGTCAGAACTTTGTTGTAGCTCTTATGTCTTACGAAGGATATAACATGGAAGATGCAATGGTTATTAACAAAGGTTCTCTTGAAAGAGGATTAGCTAGGTCTTCATTTTTTCAGAGCTTATGATACTGCTGAAAAAAGGTATCCTGGTGGACAAGAGGATAAATTTGAGGTTCCTGATAAAAACATTAAAGGTTACCGTTCCGAAGATGCTTATAGGCACTTAGATGATGACGGTGTTGTTAACCCTGAATCATATGTTGAATCTGGTGATGTATTAATCGGTAAAACTTCACCGCCAAGATTCTTGGAAGAAATCGACGAATTCGGAACCGTAGCTGAAAAAAGAAGGGAAACTTCTGTAACAGTCAGACACGGTGAAAAAGGTATCGTTGATGCTGTTCTTTTAACTGAAACTGTTGAAGGAAGCAGATTGGCTAAAATCAGAGTAAGAGATACCAGGCAACCTGAATTTGGGGATAAATTTGCATCAAGGCACGGTCAGAAAGGGGTTCTTGGTTTAATATTATCTCCTGAAGATGTTCCTTTCACAGAATCTGGTGTTGTTCCTGATTTAATTGTTAACCCTCACGCTATTCCTTCCAGGATGTCTGTAGGGCAAGTGCTTGAGATGGTGGCAGGTAAAGCAGGTTGTCTTGAAGGTGAACGTGTTGACGGAACTCCATTCAATACAGAACTTGAAAAAGAAATCAAACAACAGCTTAAAAATCACGGATTTGAATCTGCAGGTTGTGAATCATTATATAATGGTGTAACCGGAGAAAGAATCGAAGCTGAAATATTTGTTGGTGTGGCATATTACCAAAAATTACACCACATGACTACTGATAAAGTTTATGCTCGTTCAAGAGGTCCTGTACAAGTTCTTACCCGTCAGCCTACTGAAGGAAGAGCTCGTGAAGGTGGTTTAAGGTTTGGAGAAATGGAAAGAGATTGTCTTATTGCACACGGTGCAGCTCTTACCTTAAAAGAAAGACTTTTAGATGAGTCTGACAAATATGAAGCTATTGTCTGTGAAAATTGTGGTATGTTAGCAGTATATGATAAGAATAAAAATAAAAAGTACTGTCCAATTTGTGGAGATGTTGAAACTTATCCGATAGAAATTTCATACGCATTTAAATTATTATTAGATGAACTTAAGAGTTTATGTATTTTCCCTAAATTAGTTTTAGGAGACAAAACATAATTATATAATATGAAGGAGTCAATATTTTGAAAGGATTTATAAAAAAAATCAAACAAATTAACTTTGGGCTTATGTCTCCTGAGGATATTCGTGAAATGTCAGTAGTTAAAATTGAAACTCCTGATACTTACGATGAGGATGGTTATCCTATTGAAAATGGTTTAATGGATCCTCATTTAGGGGTTATTGATCCAAGTTTAAAATGTAGGTCTTGTGGTTACAGAGGTGGAGAGTGTCAAGGACACTTCGGTAGTATTGAGTTAGCCAGACCTGTTATTCATGTTGGTTTTGGTGATATAATTCACAAAATTTTACGTTCAACATGTAATGAATGTGGTCGTGTTTTATTAACTGATGATGAAATCTTCAAATACACTGAAAAGATTAAAGATGCTCAAAATCATCATGAAAATTTAACTAAACTTTTAAAAGATATTTATAAGGAAGCTCGTCGTGATGTTTGTCCTCACTGTGAAGCAGCTCAGGATGATATTACTATTGATAAGCCGGTTTCCATTGTTCAAAAAATGGAAGGTGAAGATTATAAATTAACTGCTAAAGTGAAGTTCGTGAAAGGCTTGAAAGGATTTCTGATGAAGATGCTTTTGTTTTAGGTGTTAATCCTGAAGTAGCTGCAGGCCAGAATGGTTAGTGTTAACTGTTTTACCTGTTCCTCCAGTTACTGTAAGGCCTTCTATTACTTTAGATACTGGTGAAAGGTCTGAAGATGATTTAACTCACAAACTTGTTGATATTTTACGTATTAATCAAAGATTAATTGAAAACATGGAAGCAGGTGCTCCTCAACTTATTGTTGAAGATTTATGGGAGTTATTGCAATACCATGTAACTACTTACTTTGATAATGAAGCTAGTGGTGTTCCTCCTGCAAGACACAGGTCTGGAAGACCTTTAAAAACTTTAGCTCAAAGGTTAAAAGGTAAAGAAGGTAGGTTCAGAAGTAATTTGTCTGGTAAAAGGGTTAATTTCTCTGCTCGTACTGTAATTTCACCAGATCCAAACATCAGTATTAATGAAGTTGGTGTTCCTGAAATGATTGCAAAAGAGGTTACTGTACCTGCTTATGTAAATGACTGGAACATGGATGAAATGAGGACATATATTGAAAACGGTCCTAATGTTCATCCTGGAGCCAACTATGTTATAAGAACTGACGGAAGGAAAATCAGGGTTTATGATGAAACTAAAGACATGATTTTAGAGAAGTTAGAACCTGGTTATATTATTGAAAGACACCTGAAAGATGGTGATATGGTTTTATTCAACCGTCAGCCTTCTCTTCACAGAATGTCTATGATGGCTCATGAGGTAAGAGTTTTACCTTATAAGACTTTCCGTCTTAATTTATGTGTATGTCCTCCTTACAATGCAGATTTCGATGGGGATGAAATGAACATGCACGTTTTCCAAACTGATGAATCTCGTGCTGAGGCTAAGTCTTTAATGCGTGTACAGGAACATATTTTATCTCCAAGGTTTGGTGGACCTATTATTGGTGCTATTCACGACCACATTTCCGGAGCATATCTTTTAACAAAACCAGGATCTGAATTTAGCGAAGAACAGGCACTGCAGATAATCAGAAAATCACATTTGTTCAATAATGAAAATGTTGATCCTAAACACTTAAAACGTAAACATGAAAACTGGACTGGTAAAGAGTTATTCTCTTTATTACTGCCTGATGATTTGAATCTTGTTTATAAAGCTGAGATTTGTCAGAAATGTGATGTCTGTAAAGAAGAAGCTTGTGACATTGATGCTTATGTTGTAATTGAAGACGGTGAACTTAAACATGGTGTCATTGATGAAAAAGCTTACGGTTCTTTCTCAGGACGTATTTTAGATAAAATCGTTAAAGAGTATGGCCCCTTAGAGCCAGAGAATTCTTAGATAGGTCTACTGATTTGGCTATCTGCGGAATTATGAAAACAGGAATTACCACAAGTACAAATGATGAAGAAATTCCTGAAGAAGCTCAGGAAAGAATTAATGAGCATTTAAGAGAATCTGAAAATAAGGTAGATAAATTAGTTGAAGCATATGAAAACGATTATCTTGAAGCTTTACCTGGTAGAAGCCTTGAAGAAACTTTAGAAATGAAGATTATGCAAGTGCTCGGGGAAGCTAGGGATGTATCTGGTCAAATTGCAGAAAACTACCTTACTATGGAACACAACCATTCTGTAGTTATGGCACGTACTGGTGCTAGGGCATCTATGTTGAACCTTACTCAGATTACTTCCTGTGTAGGACAGCAATCTGTTCGTGGTGGTCGTATCCACAGGGGTTATATTGACAGGACTTTACCTCATTTCCGTAAAAATGAGTTAGGTGCAAAGGCAAAAGGATTTGTACATTCAAGTTATAAAAAAGGTTTGGATCCAATTGAATTCTTCTTCCACGCTATGGGAGGAAGAGAAGGTCTTGTAGATACAGCGATTCGTACAGCACAATCCGGTTATATGCAAAGAAGACTGGTAAATGCGCTTCAGGATTTACAGGTTAAACCGTCAGGACTTGTTACTGATAATCAGGGAATGGTTATCCAACTTATGTTTGGTGACGATGGAGTAGATCCAGCTAAAAGTGACTTTGGTAAAGCAGCTGACTTAAATAAAATCATTGATGAAAATAGGTTAGGAGATGCTAATCCAAACTATGATTCAAGTGTTGAACAAGAGGGTAAATAGGTGTAACTATGGATGATGCAATAATTAAAAAGTGGAAGATGCTTTACTTAAAGCTGAAATAAACTTTGATGCAAGAATTGTTGAAAATGGAATTATTGACCCATCAAGTCGTGTAAAGTTCCCTGAAAAATATGTGGATGATTTAGCATCTGCTTATGTTAACAGGCATTTATCTGATGATGAATTAGATATGCTTATTGGAGAGCTTAAAACTGCCTATGAACGAGCTCATGTTGAAGCTGGTGAGGCTGTTGGAACAGTAGCTGCACAATCTGTAGGTGAACCGGGTACTCAGATGACTATGCGTACTTTTCACTATGCAGGGGTAATGGAATTAAACGTAACATTAGGTCTTCCAAGACTTATTGAAATCGTTGACGCAAGAAAAAAAATAGCTACTCCAACAATGGATATTTACTTTACTGAAGAAAAACGTCATGATGAAGAATTCGTTAAAACTTTAGCTAATAAAATTGGTAAAAGTACTTTTAAACGATGTTCTTAGTGATTTCAGTTTAAATTATGCTGATATGAAAGTTGAAGCAGTTTTAGACGAAAGAAAAATTGAAGATAAAAGACTTGATCTTGATGAAATTCTTGCTAAAATTCAGAAAAACTTTAAAAAGCTGATATTAAGGATAATCTCAAGATTATTGTCGAACCGCCAAAACGTGAAATTAGGGAACTCCGTCTTTTAGCAGACAAATTCCGTGATTTACAGATAAGTGGTATTAAAGACATTGGAAAAGTCATTATCCGTAAAGATGAAAGAGAATGGATTATGCACACTGAAGGTTCTAATCTTGAAGATATTCTCTCTATGGAAGGTATTGACACATACAGAACTACTACAAATGACATTCATGAGATAGAAACTGTATTGGGTATTGAAGCAGCTCGTCAATCAATTATTAATGAAGCAAGAAATACTCTTGAAAACCAAGGTCTTAGTGTTGATGTTAGACACATTATGTTAGTTGCAGATATTATGACTTCTGAAGGAGAAGTAAAATCCATTGGTAGACATGGTATTAGTGGTGAAAAATCAAGCGTTTTAGCTCGTGCAGCTTTTTGAAGAAACTGGTAAACATTTACTTCGTGCAAGTATTCGCGGTGAAGTTGATGATTTAACTGGTATCATCGAAAATATTATCATTGGACAACCAATACCTCTTGGTACCGGTTCAATCGGTGTCAAAATGGCAAATAAAAATGAATAGGAGGAAACAGATGATGGACGTAGATAGAAGTATCAGGGTAGCTGTCGATACTGGTGATGTGACATTAGGCTCTGAAAAATCAATTCAATCTTTAAAATTAGGAAAAGGTCAGCTTGTAATTGTTGCTGCAAACACTCCTAAAGATATTGTTGAAGATGTTGAATATTATACAAATCTTTCAGATATCCCATCATACACTTACGAAGGTTCAAGTGTAGAATTGGGTTCTGTCTGTGGTAAACCATTTACAGTTGCTACATTAATCGTTAACGATCCAGGAGATTCTACTATATTAGATGATTTGAGGTAGATTCATATGTCTATTAAATTCACTGCAAATGAAATTAGATACATAGCTCTTTTTTGAAAACATGACTGGAGCAATGGTTAAAGATTGTATTATCGATGATGAACATGGTAAAGTCACATTTGTCGTGAAAAACGGTGATATGGGATTAGCTATTGGAAAAGGCGGAAGCACTGTTTCCAAAGTTCAAAGAGCAGTAGATAAAGGAATTGAAATCGTTGAATTGTCCGACGATCCGATTCAATTTATTAAAAATCTTTTATCCCCTGCAGAAGTACAAGGTGTTAAAGTACTTCAGAAGGAATCAGGTGAAAAAATAGCTACTGTTACAGCAGATAATACCAACAAACGTATTGCTATTGGTAAAAACGGCGTTAATATCGAAAGAGCTAAGTTAATTGCAAAAAAGACAACACAATATAAACAATATTATTTTAAAATAGCTATTAATTTAGCTATTTATTTTTACTTTTTTTTTTAATTACTTCTTTTAATATCAAAAATTTAGGCAGTAAAATAGATACCTTTATTAATGTTAAAAAAGATAAATCATCATAAGATATCGACAATTAATGGAACATAGTTGTGTGTGCTTTTTACTATGCTTCCAATAAAAAATCATGATATCTTCATTTTTAGATAATTTAATTGTCTAATTAATTATTATATTATTAACTAGTTATATCTTTGAATTTAGATTGTATTAGCTATTTTTAGCTGTATAAATCGCAGCGGTGGATTCTTAGATATGTTTAATAAAAGTTTAGAGGAAATATTATGCCAGGACTTTTTGCTGCAAAAAAACTTAAAAAAAATAGACAAAATTTTAAGTGGAAAGATGTAGATTACAAAAAGGAAAGCTTTAAGATTAGATGTTAAAGCAGACCCTCTTGAAGGAGCTCCTCAAGCAGAGGAATTGTAATCGAAAAAGTAGGGATAGAAGCAAAACAACCTAACTCTGCTATACGTAAATGTGTTCGTGTTCAATTAATCAAAAACGGTAAACAATTAACTGCTTTCGCACCAGGTGACGGAGCTATTGGATTTATCGATGAGCACGATGAAGTTATGATTGAAGGAATTGGTGGACCATCTGGAAGATCTATGGGAGATATTCCTGGAGTTCGTTGGAAAGTATCTAAAGTTAACAACGTAGCTTTATCCGAGATGGTAAGTGGAAAAATAGAAAAACCTGTAAGATAAGGATGGTATTTTTATGAGTAAATTATTTGATAAATGGGAACTCGATGAAGTCAAAATCGAAGATTTAGGTTTAGTAAAATACATCTGCTTAGATGAAACTCTTGTTCCTCACACTTCAGGTAGACATGTAAAAAAGACAGTTTGCAAAATCTAAAGTATCTATCATTGAAAGATTAATGAATAAAATCATGAGGACTCACATCAACTCAGGTAAGTAAAAAAAACAAAGCTTACAATATTGTAAAAGATGCATTGGATATTATCAACAAAAGAACTAAAAAGAACCCTGTTCAAGTTTTAGTTACTGCAGTTGAAAATACTTCCCCTCGTGAAGAAACTACTCGTATTAAATACGGTGGTATCGGATACCAAGTAGCAGTGGACATTTCTCCACAAAGAAGAGTAGATCTTTCATTAGGATTCTTAACTAGAGGAACTTTACAATCAGCATTTAAAAACAGGAAATCTGTTGCTGAATGTTTAGCTGATGAATTAATTCTTGCTTCTGAAGAAGATTCCAGAAGTTTTGCTTTACAGAAAAAAAAAGAAGAAAAAGAAAGAGTTGCAAAAGCAGCACACTAATCATATTTATATAAGGTGATTTCTTTGAGTAGAAGAGAGAAAATGATTGCAAAAATTAAGGATTTAATGTATAAACCAGATTCCATCAGGAATATTGGTATCTGTGCTCACATTGACCACGGTAAAACTACATTATCCGATAACCTTTTAGCAGGTGCAGGAATGATTTCCGAAGAACTTGCTGGTGATCAAAGGTTTTTAGATTTTGATGAACAAGAACAAGCACGTGGTATTACTATTGATGCAGCAAACGTATCAATGGTTCACAATTACAAAGATGAAGAATACTTAATTAACTTAATTGATACTCCGGGTCACGTTGACTTTGGTGGGGATGTAACTCGTGCTATGAGAGCTGTAGATGGTGCAGTTGTTGTTGTTGTGCTGTTGAAGGTATCATGCCTCAAACTGAAACTGTACTTAGACAAGCTTTAAAAAGAAAATGTTAAACCTGTTTTGTTCATTAACAAAGTTGACAGATTAATCAACGAGTTAAAATTAGAACCTGAAGAATTACAAAAAAGGTTCATTAACATTTACATGGAAGCTAACAAATTAATCAAAAACATGGCTCCTGAAGATAAAAAAAGAAGAATGGGCTGTTGATTTCACTGATGGTAGTGTAGCTTTCGGTTCAGCTTATCACAATTGGGCTATTAACGTTCCAATGATGCAAGAAACTGGAGTTAACTTCAAAGACATCATTGATTATTGTAACGATGATAAACAAAAAGAATTAGCTCAAAAAGTACCATTGTCTGAAGTATTACTCGGTATGGTAGTAGAACACTTGCCTTCTCCTAAAGTATCTCAGGAATACAGGGTACCTAACATCTGGGAAGGTGACATTGAATCTCCTGCGGGTCAAGGTATGATTACTACAAGTCCTGACGGACCTTTAGCTGTAATGGTTACTAACGTATCTGTAGACAAACACGCTGGTGAAATTGCTACCGGTAGGGTTTACGGAGGATCAATTGAAAAAGGTACAGAAGTATACTTAGTTGGATCTCATTCCAAATCCAGAGTTCAGCAAGTAGGTGTATACTTCGGACCTGAAAGAGTTAACACTGATGCTGTACCTGCAGGTAACATTGTATATGTTGCTGGTGCAAAAGGTGCAATCGCTGGGGAAACTATCTGTTCTCCTGAAGACAAAATCAAAGAGTTTGAAGGATTAGACCACATTTCTGAACCTGTAGTTACTGTTGCTGTAGAAGCTAAATATACTAAAGATTTACCAAAATTAATTGAAGTATTAAGACAAGTAGCTAAAGAAGACCCAACCATTAAAGTTGAAATTAACGAAGAAACCGGTGAACATTTAGTTTCAGGTATGGGAGAACTTCATTTAGAAGTTATCAGTTACAGAATTAAAGATAAAGGTGTTGAAATCCAAACTTCAGAACCTATTGTTGTATACAGGGAAACCGTATCTCAATTATCTCCACAAGTTGAAGGTAAATCTCCAAACAAACATAACAGATTCTACATTACTGTTGAACCTTTAGAAGATGAACTTTTCAAAGCATTACAAGAAGGAAAACTTAAAGAAGGTAAAGTTAAAGGTAAAGAATCTGCTAATGACTTCATGGAATACGGTTTAGATAAAGAAGAAGCAAGAAAAGTATGGGATGTTTACAACAGAAGCGTATTCATCAATGCTACCCGTGGTATCCAATACTTAGATGAAGTAAAAGAGCTTTTAATTGAAGGATTTGAATCCGCACTTAATGACGGACCTTTAGCTAAAGAAATTGCTATGGGATTAAAATTCAAACTCCACGATGCAAAACTTCACGAAGATGCAGTTCACAGAGGACCTGCACAAGTATTGCCAGCTATTAGAAATGCAATTTATGCATCTATGATGTCTGCTGGTCCTACTTTACTTGAACCTATGCAAAAAGTGTTCATTAACACTCCACAAGATTACATGGGTCCATGTACCAGGGAAATCCAAAACAGGAGAGGTCAAATAGTTGACATGGGTCAAGAAGGAGACATGGCTACTATTGAATCTAAAGTTCCTGTAGCTGAAATGTTTGGTTTTGCTGGTGATATCAGATCCGCTGCTGAAGGTAGATGTTTATGGTCTACTGAAATGTCTGGATTTGAAAGATTACCACGTGAAATGCAAAATCAAATCGTTAAAGAGATTAGGCAAAGAAAAGGCTTATCTCCAGAACCTTATGGTCCTGAACATTATGTAGGATAATTAAAATTTAATTTTTAATTTTTTTATATTTTTATTTAAAATTACGAAAAAAAACATTACATATTTATATGTGAATAATTAAAATTTAAATTAAGCTAAAATTATAAGCTTAATGAATGTTATTTCGATTTATACGAAAAGAGGTATTATTATGGCAAAAACTAAAGAACATATTAATTTAGCATTTATCGGACACGTTGACCACGGAAAATCCACATTAGTTGGACACTTGTTATTAAAAGCAGGTGCAATCGCTGAACAACAATTAGATGACGGAGAAAACAAATTCAGATTTGTTATGGATAAATTAGGAGAAGAAAGGGAAAGAGGAGTAACTATCGACCTTGCTCACCAAAAAATTCTCCACCAAAAAATACGACTACACTGTTGTAGACTGTCCTGGACACAGAGACTTCGTTAAAAACATGATTACTGGTGCTTCCCAAGCAGATGCTGGTGTATTAGTAGTAGCTGCAGACGACGGTGTAATGCCACAAACCAAAGAACACGTTTTCTTATCCAAAACTTTAGGTATTAACCAATTAATCGTTGCAATCAACAAAATCGATTTAGTAGATTATGATGAAGCAAAATTCAACGAATTAAAAGACGAAGTATCTGCTTTAATTAAAACTGTTGGATTCAACCCTGCTGATGTTCCTTTCATCCCTGTTTCTGCATTTGAAGGAGACAACATTAAAGATGCAAGTCCTAACACCTCCTGGTACAAAGGTGACACTTTAATGCAAGCTTTAGATAATTTAGCTGCTCCTGAAAAACCTGTATCCTTACCATTAAGGATCCCTATTCAAGATGTTTACTCCATTACTGGTGTAGGTACTGTACCTGTAGGAAGAGTAGAAACTGGTGTTATGAAAAAAGGAGAAAACGTAATCTTCGAACCTGCTGGAGCTTCCGGAGAAGTAAAATCTATCGAAATGCACCACGAAACCTTTGAAACTGCTGAACCTGGTGACAACATCGGATTCAACGTAAGAGGTGTAGGTAAAAACGATATCAGAAGAGGAGATGTAGCTGGTCACATAGACGATGCTCCTGCTGTAGCTAAAGAATTTGATGCACAAATTGTTGTTTTACAACACCCTGGTGTAATCACTGTTGGATACACTCCTGTATTCCACTGTCACACTTCTCAAGTTGCATGTACTTTCTTAGAATTAACTGCAAAATTAGACCCTGCAACTGGTCAAGTAGCTGAAGAAAACCCTGACTTCTTAAAAACTGGTAACGCAGCATTCGTAAAAGTTAAACCAACCAAACCTATGGTAATCGAAAACGCTAAAAAATCCCTCAAATGGGTAGATTTGCTATTAGGGATATGGGTCAAACTGTTGCTGCTGGATTATGTATTGACGTTACCCCAGCTAAATAGATTTGTAAGTAGTTAATTAAAAGAAAGGAGTTGTTCCTTTTTTTTTATTTTTATTTTTGGAGGATAATAATGCATCAAGCAAGAATTAAGCTTACAGGAACTGATCCAGAAAAAATTAGCTTATGTCTGTGATCAACTTAAAAAAAATCGCTGAAAGAACTGGTGTTGATTTGTCTGGTCCTATCCCATTACCTACTAAAAAATTAGTAGTACCTACAAGAAAATCTCCGGATGGAGAAGGAGAAGCTTCCTGGGAAAAATGGGAACTTAGAATTCATAAACGTTTAGTTGGAATTGGTGCTGACGAACGTGCTATGAGACAAGTCATGAAAGTTAATGTTCCGGATAATGTAAGTATTGAAATAGAACTTAAAGGATAAATATTTAGATTTTTTCTAAATATTTTTTCTGTTATCATGCCGAGATAGTCAGTCTGGTAAGGCGCAGGACTTGAAATCCTGTGGAGTTTCTCCGCCTGGGTTCAAATCCCAGTCTCGGCGTTATCTTTTTACTTTTTATATATTTTTTTCTAATTTTTTTAACAGTGTATTTTTTGCCGAGATAGTCTAGTCTGGTAAGGCGCAGGACTTGAAATCCTGTGGAGTTTCTCCGCCTGGGTTCAAATCCCAGTCTCGGCGTTCTTTTTAATTTAAAAACAGTTATTTATTTTTTCATCTAATTCGTCTAAATTAGAAACAATGTCATTTTTATTTAAATCTCTGATTTTTGGACGTTTTAACATGATGACACCTATATCTTTTAAATTAGCAGCATTAATTTTATTAGTTACTCCTCCGATATCACCACTTTCTTTTGTTATCATAACACTTGCTTGTGTTTCTTCAATTATTTTTAGGTTTTCCTCTAAGCTGGATGTACCTTTCATTGGTATGATATGTTCCTCAGGAAGATTCAGCATTTTGCATTTTTCCACAGATTTCGGAACTTTTAAAATTCTTGCATAAAACCTGTTTACAGGAACATATTTTAAAATAGGTTCCATGGTATTGGCTCCTGCAAGATGCAACACGTTTCCTGAAGTAAAATCACTGGCTATTAATTGTCCTGCTTCATCAAGGGAAGTTACTTCATGAACTCTTGATGTGTCAACATTATCAAGGTTTGATGGTGGTCTTTCAAAGCGAATATAAGCTATGCTGAATAATTTGGATAGGCTAACAGTAGTTTGGGTGATGTGTGATGCATAAGGATGAGTTGCATCAATTAAAAGATTGAATTCATTATTTTCAATAAGTGTTATGAATTCATCTTTAATAAAAGTGGTTTAGCTATTGTGTCATCACTTCCAGAATCAATAGCTAATTTTGATCCGTATTCTGTAGTTGTTGTAGTCAGAATATATGAATCATATTTTTCCTTTATGTGTTTTGTTATGTTGCTTGCGTCCTTTGTTCCGCCAATAAGGAGGATGTTTAGTTTTTTCATTCTACCACAATTTTGTTTGCTATTCTGTTTGACACTAGTATTGTAGCTGCAATTATGAATATTAATATCCAGTCTGTAAGTCCGATGCTGGTTGTTCTGAATATTATTTGCAGCTCAGGTATATATACAATCAATACCTGCAATATGAAACATGCTATAATGGCCAAATAAAGGTAAGTGCTTTTTTTGGCGGAATTTGATTTTGAATTGTATGCATTGAATAACTGGTACATTACAAATAAGGTAAATGCTACAGTCATTGCCTGCTTTTGACTTGCGCCAATTGCCAATTTGTAGCTGAACAGCGCTATTGAACCTATTGCCATTACAAGACCTGCAATAAATATTTTTATCAATACCTTTTTATTCAGAATATCTCCTGTTTCAGGTTGTCTTGTCATAATATTTCTTTCGCTACCTTCCATTCCTAAAGTTTGGGCAGGAGGTCCGTCCATTACAATGTTAATCCAAAGCAGTTGTACAGGGTTAAATGGCACCGGAAGCATGAAAATACTTGTTCAGACAATTGTTAAAATAGCTCCGACATTTGTTGATACCTGGAATTTGACAAATCTTTTAATGTTGTCGTATATTTTACGCCCTTCACGAATGGCAGTTACTATTGTTTCAAAGTTGTCGTCCTGAATAATCATATCTCCTGATTCTTTTGCAACATCAGTACCTGATCCCATAGCCACTCCTATAGATGCATTTTTTAAGTGCAGGAGCATCGTTTACTCCATCCCCTGTCATTGAAACAATTTCGCCTTTTTGCTTTAGGGTTTCAACAATTCTCATTTTCTGCTCTGGTTTTACTCTTGCATAAACTTGTATGTCGTCTACCATATCAAAGTACTCTTCATCACTTAATTTATCCAGAGTTTCACCGTCAATTACTTTCCCGTCTGTCAGGATTCCAATTTCACGGGCAATAGATGATGCTGTTTTTAGATGGTCTCCTGTTATCATTCTTACTTTAATTCCAGCTTTTTTACATGCAGCTATTGATTTGTCAACATTTTCCTTTGGAGGATCAATTATTCCGACAAGTCCTGTAAATATCAAATCATTTTCTACATTGTCTCCAATATTTTCAGTATTTTTATATGCAATTCCCAAAACTCTTAATGCATTATCACTCATTTCATTTATTTTTTCAGTTAGTGTTTCCTTTACAGAATCATCAAGAATTTCAACACTTCCATTGTTATCTATGTGTTCACATTTGCCGATAATGATTTCTGGAGCACCTTTAGTGAGAACCAAATACTTTTCACCATTTTCATGTATAGTGGTCATCATTTTACGGCTGCTGTCTAATGGGATTTCATCAACTCTAGGGAATTTTTCCTGCAAATCCTCTTTAAAATAGTTATTGTCCTGACTGTATTTTAAAACAGCACCGTCTGTCGGGTCTCCAATAGTTTTGCCGTCTCTGATTGTGGAATTGTTACAAAGTGCATTGATTTCTAAAGATTTGTTTTCATTATAGAAAAATGCATCTCTGACAGTCATTTTATTTTCAGTTAATGTTCCTGTTTTGTCACTGCAGATAACAGTACATGAACCTAAAGTTTCTACTGAAAGCAGTCTGCGGACAATTGCATTGGATTTGGTCAGTTGTTGCATTCCCAAAGCTAATGTCAATGTTAAAACTGCAGGCAAACCTTCAGGTATAGCAGCTACTGCAAGTGAAACTGCTGTTAAAAATGTTTCAACAATAGGAATTCCTCTGAATAATTCAAAAATGAATATAAATACACAAACAATAATAGCTATTATGGAAAGTGTTTTTCCAAGTTTGTCCATTTTCTTTTGAAGAGGAGTTTCTCCCTTTTCTTCCTGAATCACTTCAGCTATTTTTCCTATTGATGTGTCCATACCTATGGCAGTTACAATTCCCACTCCGTTTCCTAAAGTTACATTTGAATCCATATATGCTTCTTCTTTTGGAGATTTTTCAACAGGTACAGATTCTCCGGTCAAATTTGATTCATCAACTTTCAGTCTGTTGGTTTCAATAAGTACTAAATCTGCAGGAATCTTGTCTCCCTCTTCAAGAATTACAATATCTCCGATGGTCAATTCTTTTGCATCAATTTTTGCACCTGCCCATCTCTTCTAACAACTGCATATGATGTTGTAACGCTTTTAAGCATTTCAATTGCTTTTTCTGAACGGTATTCCTGTATGAATCCGATTACTGTATTTAAAAGTACAGCTATTAAAATTACACATGAGTCGATAACGTCTCCAACAAAATATGCTGCAATGGCTGCAACAATAAGGAGAGCTATTAAAACATCAATGAACTGTTCTAAAAAGAGCATAACCGCACTTTTTTTTCTTTTTTTCTTTTAATTCATTCAGCCCATTTTGATTTTGGCGTTTTGTTACTTCACTTTAGAACTCAGCCCTTCTTCTGAAGTATTGTATTTTTTTAAAAATTCTTCCATTAAAGACACACCTATAATATGTAAAAACTTGCTTTTTTATAATTTTTCAATTTCACTTTGTGTGAACTTATATTTAAATCTTCATTACACAAAGGTTTTATGATAAAAGTTCCGTCAACTTTTCGTGACAGTCTTTCTATATGGGGTTGCAATTCACTTGGAGGGCGAATGGAATATATAATATCGGCATTTTCATATAATTCCAAGTTAGGATTTGTAATATCATCTTTTATTACTTCATCATCATTTGGCAAAATATCAGTTTTGATAATTTCTATGTTTTCGTTTCTCTTTAGGTATTGGTATACTCCGTCAAATTTCCCGACGGCTATTTCCACTATTCTTGTCGGATTTTCAGTTGCCTGTGTTAAAATGAACTCTGCGAAATCATCCCACATTTTTCTAACCTCAAAAATTATATATTTATCTAATGATATATATCTTTCAAGATTAATTTAAATTATAGGTTTATAGATGATAATTAGAGAATTTGTCCCAAATGATTTGAAACGTGTTTGTGAAATAGAAAAGATGTCTTTTGATGAGTCTTATGAGCTAAACATGTTTAAGCAGTTGTATGATATTGGTGCAGGTTTTTTAGTAGCTGAAGATGATGGTTATGTTGTAGGTTATGTCTTGTTTTGGATAAAATATGAAAATGAAGGCCACATCATATCTTTGGCTGTTGATAAAGATTATCAAAGAAAACAAGCAGGAACAAAATTGCTGCTGAAAGCTATAAATGTCCTGTCATTATTTAAAATAAACAAAATACTTTTGGAAGTAAATGAAAATAATGAAGGAGCTATTGAATTTTATAAAAAATTTAATTTTGAAGTGGATAGAAAAGTTCCACATTATTACAATAACGGTGATGGTGCTATAGTTATGTATCTGCCGGTTAAGGTTTAATACCGGTTAAATTATTGCTTAACATTTGGGTAGCATTATCAATTGCAGTCAAATCAAGATTTCCAGTTAAGTATAGTGTTAATATTAAAATTCCATATAATACTAAAATTGTTAGTTGGATATATCCGTGTTTTTTAGCTACAGGATCTTTTCTTGTTGCAAGGTAAATTGCCAGTATTACTCCAATTAGTCCTCCAAGTAAAGAAAAGATATAACCTAAAATGATTATTATTTTGCTGGTAGGTTTATATTCCTCTTGTTTCATGGAATTTTTGCTGATTTCTTTTTTGATAACTATTGGGTTTAGTGTTGTGTTAACTCCGTTTAATTGGTTTTTGAAAATTAGTGGTGTACCACATTTAACACAAAATGTAGCTTCATCAGGATTTGCAAATCCACAGTAAGGACAAGCATTTTCACTTTCTGTTATTTTCGGGAACTCATATCCGCATTTGAACAAAATCCGTATTGGTCATCACATGTTGAGCGACAGTTTGGACATCTTCTTAAAACCATATTATCATCTTCGTTATTAATAGTTAGTATTTATAGTATTTAAAGTTCTTTCATTAATTATTTATAAGGTGAAATTACATAAATATATTATTATATTAATTTAAGGGATTAACATGGCAGAAGTATCATCAAAAGAATTATATAAATTTAAAAAAACTTTAAAAGAGTTATCAGAGAAAAAAGGTAGAGGTACAGAGCTTGTTTCCGTTTATATTCCTCATGATAAACAAATTAGTGATGTTGGTAAACAAATGAGGGATGAACTCGGACAAAGTGCTAATATCAAGAGTAAGCAAACAAGAAAGAACGTACAGTCAGCTATTGAAGTAATTATGCAAAGGATAAGATTATTTAAAGTAGCTCCTGAAAATGGACTGGTTCTTTTTTGTAGGTATGATTCCAAGAGGAGGTCCAGGAACTGAAAAAAAATGGAAACTTATGTTTTTGAACCTCCGGAACCTATTACAACTTACTGGTACCAGTGTAACAATGAGTTTTTCTTAGAACCTCTTGAGTACATGATTGAAGAAAGGGAAACTTATGGTTTGGCAGTTATTGACAGAAAAGAAGCTACAATAGCTACTTTAAGAGGTAAAAAAGTAAACATTTTAAACCATTTGACAAGTGGTGTTCCAGGAAAACACAAAGCGGGAGGTCAATCACAAAGAAGGTTTGATCGTGTAATTGATTTGGCTGCTCATGAGTTTAAAAAACGTATCGGAGAACACATGAATGAAGATTTCTTAGCTTTGGAAGAACTTGAAGGAGTTATTATTGGAGGTCCGGGTTTTACAAAAAAGAAGAATTTGTAAAAGGTGATTATCTTAACTATGAAATTAAAGATAAAATCATAGCTACTGTAGATACTTCATATACTGGGGAATTTGGTATTAGGGAAGTAATAGACAAATCTGCAGATATTTTAAATGATTTGGATGTTATGCAGGAGAAAAAAGTAGTTCAAAAAATTCCTCCATGAGTTAGTTAAAGATAAAGGGCTTGCTTCTTATGGTGAAAGGGAAGTCAGGACTAACTTAATTATGGGTGCAGTTGACACATTATTATTATCTGAAGATTTAACTGCAATGCGTAAAGTTTTCAAATGTCCTAGCTGTGGCAGTGAAGAGGAAATTACTGTCAAATCTCAAAGTGAAGCAGATAAACTTGAAAAACCATGTTCTAATTGTGGTGAAATTTTAAAAGAAGAATCTTCACAAACTTTAATTGAAGATTTTGTTGAAAAAGCTGAAGAAATGAATTCTGAAGTTGAGCTTATTTCTACAGAAACTGAAGAAGGTATGCAACTCTTAAGAGCATTTGGTGGAGTTGCAGCGATTTTAAGATACCATGTTGGATAAATATTTTTAATTCCAATCATGGTTTTTATTTTGAATATTCCATACAAACATAGCTGTCAGGATGCTTATCATAATAGCTAAATGGATTATTTGCTCTTTTTGTTTTTTTAATCGGGTTAAAAGCAGTTGCACCTTCATCTATTCTGATTTTATCTATGATTTCAATAAATACTTTTTTATCCATAGGATATTCCTTATTGAATTTGGCATAAAGTGAATAAGCAGTTTTCGGATTTTTTAAATAATCCTCTTTTAATTTATCATATTTGGATTGGGGTATTTTTATTTCATCAGTTGGTTTGTATACAGCCATTTTAACTCTCTCTTTTTTAATTTTTTTTATTTAATTTTGTATGTTTGTTTAGTTATTATAATATTTATTTAGAAAATTTTAAAAATCATTCATTGTTTTTATTTTTTGTCTACTGAAAAATGATTTTTACCTGTTTTCGTAGATTATTATGTAAAAAGTACTATATAAATACCTACTGTTTTTTTTGTAAACATATAATTTTGTCCAATTCATTTATTAATTGTATTGAATATTTTTTTTATTTTTATTTAGAAAAGTGAAAGTTTTTAATAATAGAAAATATATAGTAATTATCATATTGTTAAATATTTTTGGTTATTCCAGGTCAAAATCTGAATGTTATTTAATGATATACACTGAACAAGTGTTGGAAATTTTTAGAAAATATTATTATTTATTCAAATAGATTTTTGAATTTTTTAATCAATTTCTAGAAAATTCCGTAATTATATATTTTAATTAACGGAGGAGAAATATTATGTCTTACGTAGATGATGTAATAGAATTAACTGTAAAACAGAACCCTTCTGAACCAGAATTCCATCAGGCTGTAAAAGAAGTATTGGAATCTTTAAGGGTTGTTATTGAAGCAAATGAAGAAGAATATAAAAAGAATGCACTTCTTGAAAGGTTAGTTAACCCGGAAAGACAATTAAAATTCCGTGTTCCTTGGGTTGATGACAACGGACAAGTACAAGTAAATACTGGATACCGTGTACAATTCAACAGTGCAATTGGGCCTTACAAAGGTGGATTACGTTTCCATCCTTCAGTAAATGTGGGTATTATTAAATTCTTGGGTTTTGAACAAATTTTCAAAAACTCCTTAACAGGCCTTGCAATTGGTGGAGGTAAAGGAGGTTCCGACTTTGATCCTAAAGGAAAATCTGACAGAGAAATCATGGCATTCTGTCAAAGTTTCATGACTGAATTATTCAAATACATTGGTGCAGACACTGATGTTCCAGCAGGAGATATTGGTGTTGGTGGTAGAGAAATTGGTTTCTTATATGGTCAATACAAAAGGATTAGAGGATTATCCGAAGGAGTATTAACTGGTAAAGCATTATCTTATGGTGGTTCATTAGCAAGAACTGAAGCTACAGGATACGGATTATTATACTTTACTGATGCAATGTTAAAAGCGAATGACATTGATATTAAAGGAAAAACTATTGCAGTATCCGGTGCAGGTAATGTAGCTATTTATGCTATTGAAAAAGCACAACAATTAGGCGGTAATCCTGTAACCTGTTCTGATTCTACCGGTTGGATTTATGATCCTGAAGGAATTGATGTAGAATTATTAAAAGAAGTAAAAGAAGTAAAACGTGCAAGACTAACTGAATATGCTGAAGCAAGACCAAGTGCAGAATATCACGAAGGTAAAGGTGTATGGTCTGTTAAATGTGATATTGCTCTTCCATGTGCAACTCAAAACGAATTACTTTTAGATGATGCTAAACAGTTAGTAGCTAATGGTGTTGTTGCAGTTGCTGAAGGTGCAAACATGCCTACTTCTATTGAAGCTACTGAATACTTACAAGACAATGATGTATTATTTGGACCAGGAAAAGCTTCCAATGCTGGTGGGGTAGCTACTTCTGCATTAGAAATGGCTCAAAACTCTCAAAGATTATCATGGGACTTTGATAAAGTTGATAAAAGACTTAAAGTCATTATGGAAAACATCTTTGCTAATGTTGATGAAGCAGCTAAAACCTATGGATTTGAGAAAAATTACGTAGTCGGTGCAAACATAGCTGGTTTTGAAAAAGTAGTAGATGCAATGAATGCTCAAGGAATTGTTTAGATTCATTTAACTTGGCTATAGTTAATTCTATAGCTTTTAACTTTTTTAAGAAAAATTTCATAAAAACATTGTTTTTTGTCTATTTGACTGGCTAAATTTTATTTTTCAGCTTTTAATTTGTGATATTGTATAAATTCCGGGCTTTCTTAATTATTATAATAAATTACTTCTATAGCTAAAAATTATTTTCATAATATTTATTAAATAGTTTAAATTAAAATAAAAAATGCATGAACTAAACATTTTTCATGAGGTGAAAAAATTATGTATAAAAAAAATTTTAGTTCCTACTGATGGATCAGAAGCTGCGGAAAAAGAAGTTGAAAAAGTTGGAGATTTACTTGCTGAAGATGGTGAAATCATCATATTGTCAGTTGCATCTGAATTGACTCCACACCAATTCCAAAGTAAAGAAGATATTGATAAATTAAATCAATCTTTCTTAGATGAAGCTCAATTTAATGTGGATAAAATGAAAGCTAAATTTGATCCAAATCTTAATGTTACAACTAAAGTTCTTGTTGGTTTTCCTGCAGAAACTATTGTTAAAGTTGCAGAAGAAGAGGATGTTGGATTAATAGCTATTTCATCATCTGGTAAAGGTAGAGTTACAAAATTCTTTATTGGAAGTGTAGCTGAAAAAGTTATTCACTCCTTTAAAAAGATGTTTTATTAGTGCATTAAGCAGCTATTTTTCATAGCTGCTTTTATTTTTTACAAATTTTTACTTTTTTTTTTAAAGAAAATGTTTATAATTGGTGTTAGGGTAATTAAATCAATATTTAACACCATCTGATTTTTGCCAAACTATTAATATTTTTAATTGCAGTAAATTTTATATAATAATCCTTTTTCATAAGGATTTATTGAAAAATTCTGTTTTTTTTTTTAGCTGAATTGATGAAATAATCGTGTTTTTTACTTGAAATATATTAAAACATAGATATTCAATAAAAATGGAAATGGAAATGCAATGAATTTAAAAAGATGTTTTTAATTTTTGAAGTTTATACATTTTTATTAGAATAAAGTATACAAATTTAAATAGGTTGATTTTTAAATTTAATAATTGTAGTTTACTTTTCTTAAAAAGTAAATTATTTTTAATAATTTGGAGATAATGATTTAAAATGAAGTTAAATTCAAAAATAGTGGTTGCATTGCTTTTTTGTGTGTTGTAGCTGCAATTACTGTAGGTATGGTAGCTGCTGAAGATCTTACTTTACCTGACGGGGCAACTTTTACAGTTCCTGATGGTTTTACAGTTCAAGATGATGGTGACGGGAATACTGCTTTAGTTAAAGATGATCTTGCAATTATTGTTTTAGCTAAAGTGATGCTAAAAGTCCTGATGATGCAAAAAAACTCTTGAATCAAAAGGTTACACTTTCAAAAGTCAAAAGATGTTTCCGGATTCGGTGATATAAAAGTATTTGAGCAAGCTTATGATAAAGACGGTATGCCAATATATGGGTATGTTTGTGAAGTAGATGGTTCCAGTTATATTGTTTGTGCAGCAAATGCTCCATCCGATTGGGATGTTTCCAATAGTGACAATCCTGTAAATATTATAATTAAATCTATTGATACAAGTAATGTTTAAACTGTATAATTTCATTACTTATTTTTCTTTTTTTAAATAAAACGATAATCTTTTCATAAAACAAGTTTAAGCAATTTTTATTGTTATTTGAAAATATAAATAACTAATTTTTAAAAAACAATATAAACAAAATGCATCTTCAAAATTATTATCTAAAAATAAAAAAACATTAATCTGTCTTGGAAAATAATAACTTCAATTTATCGTTAATTTTATATATTTTTATACTAAAACTTTTAATTGTATTCTTTAATATATTCAATATAATAAAGATGATGTTTAATTAATGATAATTTCTTTTAGATGTCTGTTCATTTTTTGATAACTTTAATTATCATTAGTCAAATATATTTTATAAAATATAAAATAAATTGTATTTTAAAGGAGGTTTGAAAAATTGAAACATGGTGGGTTGTTAACTGCTGTATTAATATTGATTTTATGCAGTTTGCTGGGTTTTGGCAGTGTCAGTGCTGCCGATTTAACTAATGATACACTTGATGATTTTCAGGGTGATCCTGTAATTGGTGAAATTAATAATAACCATGCAGTTGGCGAGAAAAATAATGGGGATTGTCTTTATGTTAGTGTAAATGGTAATAGTTATGCTAATGCTACTTCATGGGGCAGTGCCACTAACTCATTGGATTGGGCAATATATTTAGCTAAAGACAATACTACGATTTACATAGATAATGGAACATACAGCGGTTCTGCAAATTCAAAAATTAATATAGCCAAGTCTGTAAATATTGTAGGTTCTGCTAACACCGTATTTGATGGATTAAACAAAAACTATTTTTTTACGATTTCCGATGGTGTAACTGTCAGTATTAGCAATATAACTTTTATTAATGCATTTAAAAAAAGCGGATCTTTATTATGACCAGAAAAGCGTATATGGTGCAGTGTTGGATGTTAAAAAGCAACAGTTTTTATTAGCAATTGTGCATTTAACAATAACCGTATTGAACATACTTCATCTATAAGTAAGGACAATTACGGAGCAGCCATTAGTAATTCTGGTAATATGACAATTATTAATTCCAGATTCAACAGTAATTCAATGACTTCTGAAGCACGTAATTCTGCGCATGGAAGTGATGTTTACAATAATGGTACTTTAAAAATCTTTGATTCCATATTTAAGGGTTCATATGTTGGAGACTTTGCATTCGGAGGATCAATTTCTAATAATGGTAATTTAACATTAACCAGAGTTGTAATGTCTGGTAGTAGTACTGCTCAGCAGGTTAAGGGAGCAGTTCTTTTTAATTCCGGAAATTGTACTATGATAAATTCTACTATTAAGGATTCTTTTGTAACTAGAGCTTTATTCAATACTCTTTATGGTGTTGTTTATAATGAAGGTAGTTTAAAAGCTGTTGGATGTATTTTTGCAAATAATGGTGGGATAAAAGATAGTGCTATTCCGGTTTATAAAGGTACTGTCAATATTTACACTGTAGGGGAAATAGACATAAGCTATTCTGCATTTTTTAAATAACAAGCCACTGGCTGAAAGTTATGCTGATTTCTTTGCAGACGGTGGTGAAAACATTTGTCTGGACAATAATTGGTGGGGATCAATAAAAAGCCGGTGAACAAATCCAATGTTGATAAAGTAAATTCCTGGCTGATGTTGGTAGGGTCTCCGGAATACAGTGCTCTTAATATAAACGAGTCAACAGATATTTCAGCTATTTGGAAATCAAGCAGTGGAAAGCCTGTTGATATCAGTTTGTTCCCTATTTTTGATGTTTCATTTAATACATGGGTTAATGGAACTGCACAGACAATAACCAAAAACTGGATAATGGAAGTGCTGTTATTAACTATAACTGGACTCAAAAGAAAGGAAGTTATGAAATTTCAATCAGTTTAGGGGATTTTACTCAAAAAGTATTGGTTGATGTAGGTAAACTTGTATCAAATATGACTGTAAGTGTCAATGACATCAATTATACTGAAACTCTTGTTGTTGATGTAGCCGTAAATGGCATAGATTCAATTTTGCCTAAAGGAAATGTTTCACTTATAATTGGTGGAAAAACATACACTGAAAATTTAGTCAATGGTAAGGCAACTTTTAACATACCTGATTTGCTTGCCGGAAATCATACATTAAATCTTGTTTATATGGGAAATGACGAATATTTCAGATCATTTGTTCATAAAACTGTCACAGTAAATAAATGCCCTATTAATTTAAACATTTCAATTCCTGAAATTAATGTTGGGGAAATTGCAAAGGTCAATATACATACATCTCCTAAAGGAGTTCAAATTTATGCATATTTAAGTATTAACGGTAAACGTGTACAGATGATTGTTATAAATAAGGAGGATATTCAGGTTACAATTAGAAATTATGGTGGAGCTGGCGTGTACAACATTACAATTGAAACATGGGGCAGTGAACTTGATGAACAGCTTTATGAAATGGCTTCAGTCAGCGGATTATTGAAAGTAAATAAATATGATACAAATCTGAGTGTTAATGCTTTAGTGATGTTAAAGCAGGTGAAAATGCAACAATAACTATTAAAATAAACCCTAAAGATGTTAAAGGGGAAGCAACACTTATTATAAATGGTGTTGAAAGCAAAATATTTTTAAAAGATGAAATAACTGAGATTACACTCCATAATTTAACCGGCGGAAAATATGATGTAACTGTCATTTATCCTGGTGACAATAAATATGCCAGTTCAACGGCATCAACGTCATTTGTGGTTTTAAAAGAAAGCTGCAATTTGACTGTTGATGTTATTCAAAATGATGACCTTACAGGTATTGTCAATATAAAAACAAACCCTGATAATTGTACTGGCCTTATTGGAGTTTATGTAAATAATGTACTTTATCAGGCAAAAGCTAAGTTAATGGAATAGCTAATGTTTCTGTTAACTTTACAAAAGGAACTAATTATGTTTATGTATACTATCCTGGAGATAGCTATTATGATGATGCGTCATGGAATACAACGGTAAATATATCTGCAAAATGTATCTTAACAGGTGATGATATTATAATGGTTGAAGAAGACGGATCCAAATACACAGTTAAAGTAACTGACCTGGACGGAAATCCCTTTACTTATGTGATTGTTTTAATTGAAGTTAACGGCACAACATATAAGGTAACTACAAATAATGCAGGTAAGGCTTCACTTCCTCTCAATCTGACTTCCGGAAATTACACAATATCTGCTACATATGATTATACAACAGTATACAACACTATTACAGTCAAACCTCTTGATTTTAATTTAACAGTAGCTGATATAGGATATGGTGAAAATGCACTTATCAATGCTAATTTCAATGCTTTAATTAACGGAACTGTTACATTTATAATTAAAAATCATTTAAACAAAACTGTTGATGTAATCTCAGGAAATGCTAGATATAGTTTGAGCGGATTAAAACTGGGTACTTATACTGTAGAAGCTGTTTATAATTCCAAACTATCAAAAACAGCTACATTCACAGTATCCAAAGGCACTCCAAAATTAGATGTGGACATTAAGGATGTTCTCGCAGGACAGGATGAAGTAATTACAGTAACTCTTCCAAATGATGCAACAGGAGAAATTACATTTATTGTAGATGGAACAACCTATAAAAAACACTTAATAATGGAATAGCTGCAATTGCAATTTCTGATTTGACTTTGGGAAATCATAGTTTAAGAGTAATATATTCTGGAGATGCTAATTACAACAGCAATGCTGCCGACATGACATTCAATATTAAAAATTCACTTTCAGAAACTGTCATTGATGTAAACAATACTGTTTATGGTGAAAATATAACTGTACTGGCCAGTGTAACCTCTGGAGCAACAGGTAATGTTACTTTTATCCTTGGAAATTTAACTAAAACAGTAGAAATTATAAATGGCAAAGCAATAGCTACTTTTAATAAGTTAAATGCAGGAACTTATAGTGTTAGGGCAGATTATTTGGGAAATTCTGTTTATTCCAAATCATCTGATGAAAAATCATTTGATGTAGCCAAAGCTAATTCAAATATTGAAATTATCACTGGTGAAATAGAATTTAATAAAAATGTTAGGATTTGGGCTGTTGTAAATGATGATGCAACTGGAAATGTTACTTTCAGGATTTTGGGATTATATTCACCAAGAAATAAGACTATTGTTGGAGGCAATGCGTCATGGCTTATTTCACCTTTAAATAGTGGTTCATATGTTGTTGTGGCTACATATAATGGTGATAATAACTATTTAAGCTCAAATACAACTATGGTTATTTCATTGAATCAAACTGTAAGTGTTTTGAAGGTAAATGTTGAAGTATATGAAGATGACATGGTAGTTACTGCAATTCTTAAAACTCAGGACGGTCAGCTGATTACAGGTGATGTGGCTTTGGAAATTAACACTAAATTTTATAAAATTGTTGTAGTGGACGGAATTGGTGTAAGAAGCATTGAAAAACCTTCAGTTGGTAAATACACATATTCTGCAACTTATAAAGGAACTGATAAAATTTCTAGAGCTGTAGATACTGGTGTTTTTGAAGTCCTGCCTGTTGACTATAACGTTATTTTAAATGCTCCTGATGTTAAAATGATTTATCATGACGGCACCCGATTCACAGCCACACTAACCGATAAAAAAGGAAATCCTATTAGGGATGCTGCAATTGAAATAACTATCAATGGCAGAAGTTATGATAAGATAACTGATGAGAAAGGTAGTGTGAGTTTGGGATTGAATCTGGACAGTGGAATATACTCTGTTGTTGTTAAATTTAAAGGATTATTAAACTATACTCCAATAACCAAGCATGCAAATGTCACTATTGAACCAACTGTTAAAGGATTGGATGTTGTTAAAATGTTTAGAAACAGCACACAATACTATGCAATATTTACTGATTCTCAAGGTAATTTCCTTAAAAACAAAAACGTTCAGTTCAATATTAACGGTGTCTTTTACACCAAAACCACCAACGATAAGGGAATAGCTATGATAGGCATTAACTTAAATCCTGGCAAATATATTATAACAGCAAAAAATCTTGTTACAGGTGAGCAATCCAGTAATATTATTACTGTAAAATCATTGATTGTTCAAAAGGATTTAACCAAATACTACTTAAATGCTTCAAGGTTCCAGACAACTATCTATAACAAAGACGGATCTTTAGCTGTAAATAAGGAAGTGACCTTTAACATCAACGGTGTATTTTATCACAGGACAACTGACAGTAATGGTGTTGCAAGTCTGGGAATATCTCTAAGGCCTGGAGAATATATCATTACAACTATGTTTGACGGATTGGCTATTGGAAACAAAGTCACTGTATTGCCTACATTGGTTACTAAAACTTGAACATGAAATACCTGGACGGAAGCAGCTTTACTGCACAGACATTAGATGGTCAGGGAAAACCACTGGCTAACCAAAACGTATCATTTAATGTAAACGGAGTATTTTACTATAAAGTCACAGACAATAACGGTATGGCCAAATTAAACATTAGATTGATGCCTGGAGAATACATCATAACTTCCTGCTGGAACAATTTCCAAACAGGAAACACAATACGAATATTTTAAAAAAAGAGATTATTCAATTAATCTCTTTTGATTTTATTTTAAGGATAAATATATAAACTATTTTTTACATATACTTAATTGTCTTTTAGTTTGAACTCTAAATAAGTTTTTTTTTTAATCTTATAAAATGACTTATTTTAGTTTTAAAAGATTTTATTAAAACTAAAAAGAGGTGAAAAAGATTAAATTAAGTCGAAAAATAATAATTACATCTTTGTTAATGTTATTTTTTCGTGATTATGGGATGCGTTTCTGCAAATGATTTATCAACATTAGGTGAAAATACTACTGTGCCTAATATTATAATTGTTGGTGATGCACCAGAAGTTCCAGATGTGCCTGACATTCCAGATATTCCGGATTTTCCAGTTGATCCTGATAATCCGGACATTGATGATCAAAATGATTCTGATACAGTTAATTTGACCATATTTAACATTGATGAATATTTTGTTGACGGTACTTTGGGGGTTGAGCATTCTAATACTAAATTTGTATTAACTCAAAACTTTGATAATTTAGGTCTTTTAAAAATTGAAGCAAATAATGTAACTATTTTAGGTAATAATTTTACTTTGCAAAATGTTGCATTTTTGATTAATGGTAAAGATGTTACCTTAGCTAATTTCACATTAGTTAATGATTTTGATTTCAAAGATGCTGATGGTGCGGCAATTCTTACATTGGCCAATAATACGCATATACGTGATTGTGTTATAAATTATACTGTTCCTCGTGATAGTGAAGGTTACGGCATTTCTGCAGTTGGAAGAAGAATTGCTCCAATTAGTGGTTTGGAAGTTATTAACTGTATAATCAACTTTGAAGGCCATAATTATAAGGCAAATACCTATAATTATGCTTTTAAAAGTAAGTAACTGTCCTAATGCATTAATTGCAAATAACAGTATTTATACTCAGCTTCCGTTGAGGGATGTTAATTTCGGAGCAGTTGGAGCTGATTTAAATTCTAATTATGTGGCAAGTGTAGGTATTGAGTACAGTAATAATTTAACATTTATCGGAAATATTGTTGCAAGTATTGTTAATAAAAGGCCAGGAAGTCCTTTCCCTACATTGGACGGTATAATTATTGCCGATTCAAATGATTGTCTTGTTAAAAACAATACTTTGTATATGGAAGATTTCTTAACTTTCCCAGGTCTTAATAATTATCTTTATGGTATTGATGTATGGCGTGTAAATAGTTTGACATTATATTCTAATAATATAGCTATTTTAACTACTGGCGGAATGTTATCTGCCGGTACTGCATACCCTATACAAATTACCGGACCTTCTAAGAAGATAAATATAACTAATAATGATTTGTATTCAATATCTAACGGGCCAAACATAGGAATCTATTCACAAAATTATTATGGTGATACACAATTGTATATTGCTCATAATAAGATTAACGTGACTGGATTGGCAGGTAATGATAGCTGGGCACTTGTTGCAGGTATAGAAGTTCAGGATTCTAACGATACTATTATTAATAATACAATTGAAGTTCATAGTGTTGCGGAAGTTAAGGACAATGACAATATTTACGGTATAAGTTATTCTCAATCAACTAAAGGTAACCATACATTTGTAATTAAAAATAATACAGTTACTAAAGTGATGCAAAATATGCGATTTCTCTAATAAGTGCTGAGAATTCGGTTATTGTTGATAATTTATTAATATCTACTAGGAAAGATGCGAAAGCCAGTTATGATGCATTCAATACGAAAGGAAAATTTTATAATACTTCATATTATAATAATCGTGTAGTCAATGCATTTGATTATTATGCGGAAATTTACAATCATGTTGACGGAGGTTCTGAATTTAATTATACGACTCCTACTAATGTGAACAATTTGACAAATAAGGTTGATGGTTCAAAAAATAAAACCATGGTTCCCTGATTTCCCTAATAGAAATCCTTTACTTCCTAAACCTGGTGACGGAAGTAGTGTTATTGTAACTCCTGATGATGGTGATGATAAAAATCCAAATGTTCCAGATAGGCCTGACGGTGATACAGGTTATGTGGATGTCCCTGATTTATCTGGTGATGATGGAGGATCAAAAAATCCGTCTAACGGCACTTTAGTAGTACAGATAAAAATTCTAACAAATTAGGTGTAAGTTTACTTGATGCTTTGATTAATTTCTTGAATTCAAATACAGACACTGGAGACTCAAGATCCAATTCATATGGTGGAACTGTTCGTACAAATAGCAGTACTTCATCTAAAAGTGACAGTCCAAGCCTTGACGGAAATCCATCTCCAGCAAGTAGCACAAAATCCTCTTCAGGATCAAATGCAAAAAGTGCTGGAAGTTCTGCAGGGGATGATGGCAAATCTGTAAAAGCATATGAAATTGATAAAAATATAATGAAAAGTAATCCGAATACAATTATTGCTTCTATTATATTAATTATAATCGTTGCTTTGTTAATATTTGTTGGATATAAACGCAGAAAATTAAACGAAGAATAATTTAAAATTATGATTAGTCTTTATGACTATTCTTTTTCTTTTTTTATAAAAAATAGTAAAAATGTAGGTTTATAATCTACCTACTTTAATTAAAGATTCGATAGGGACTTCTTCAATTTCAGAAAGTCCTGATTTGTCGATTAATACAGTAACAGCTATAGGTTCTCCACCATGGTCTTTTACTGCATGAATAACTTCTTTTACAGTTTTACCGCTGGTTATAACATCATCAACAATTACAACTTTTTTACCTTCAACAGATCCGAAATTGGTACTTATAGCTCCTTCGCCGTCGTCTTTTTTCTTTTCTGTGTTTGTGAGGGTGGTATACTGCAAGGGAAGTTTCAACTCCACTCATGTCTTCTAGAAAGTCAGCCATCATAGTTGCAAATGGTATTCCGCTGACAGCTATTCCAAGAATTACTTCAGCTTCTCCATGTGATAATGCCATATCACTTAAAGCTCCGGAAACATATCTTAAACGGGTTGAATTTCCACCTAAACTTTTCCAATTTATAAAAAAAGTCAACAGGAGCTTCTGGTTTTTCTTCAGCAGGTTTTTGGAGAGTTAACCATCTGGCAGTATCCATACTTACATTAAGTTCATCAGCTATTTCACCAGTTGTAAAACCATGTTGTCTAAGCTCTTGAGCTTTTTTAATTAATTTTTGTTTCATTAAAATCACCTATTCAATTTCATCAAAGCTAATAGGTTTATGTTCTCTGGAGGATTTTGTAGCAGCTATTACCATTTTAAGTGCTTTAAGACCGTCTTCACCGGTAATTTCAGGTTCAGTTCCATTAACAACTGCATTTAAAAAGGACCTTAATTCTTCTTTTAATGGTTCTTCATGTTTAATATCAATATCCTGAGCGAATTTACCGTATACGTCAATGCTTTGTTCGATATAGTCCACTGAAATGATTCCGTCAGTTCCTGTAATTTCAATTTGTCTCCTTTTGTATGGAGTTAACCAGTTTACTTCCAGAATTCCTGTAGATTCATTTTTAAAGTTAATCATGATTTCAGCATGGCCTTCAAATTCACATTTTTCAAGGCTACTGTTCATGGTTCCGTCCACCTGGCTGACATCCTCATCAAATAAGTAGTTCATTACATCCAAATCATGAATAGCTAAATCAATAGTTACTCCAACATCTTTTATTCTTGGAGGGAATGGTCCTACTCTTTTTGCAGATGCAGATACGATATCTCCAATAACATCATTATCAATGAGTTCTTTAGCTTTTTGAACAGCCGGATTGAATCTTTCCACATGTCCTGTTGCTAAAATAACTCCAGCTTCTTTTGCAGCAGCAATCATATCTTCTGCTTCTTTTAGGGTAAAAGCTATTGGTTTTTCAACTAATACATGTTTTCCATGTTTAATAGCTTCCATTACAACATCATGGTGGAAGGTAGTTGGAACACATACGCTAACTACTTCTATTTCAGGATCTTTGAGTAAATCTTCATAATCAGTGAAACCTTTTGCATCATATTTTTTAGCTACTTTATTTAAAGTTCTTTCACTTACATCACTAACAGCAACTAAATTAGCTTCTTCTAATTTATAATATACACGTGCATGGTTGTACCCCATTGCACCTACTCCAATAACTCCTACATTTACTGTTCTCAATTTTATTCCTCCAATTAAACATAATCCTTAAAAACTTTTTTCCTATTTTTTTACCAAATTGGACAGCATCTCTTATTGATCCTTTTTCAGTATGTTCTTTTAGAACTTCTCCTTCTTTGGTTAATAGGATTGAGTATATACAAAATTGTTTGTCCTTCATTTGGGCTATAGCACCAATTGGCCATTGACAACCTACACCCAGTTCTTCAAGCACTTGTTTTTCAGCAAATACTTCTTGCCTGGATTGATAGTCATTTAATTTAGAAATAATTTCTTTTTTATCAGAATCTTTTCGGGTTATGATAGCTAATGCACCCTGACCTGCTGCAGGTGTGATATAATCTAGGGGAAACACTGTTTTTATGTGTTGTGTAAGATTTAATCTTATTAGTCCTGCCTGAGCCATAAGTGTTGCATCTAAATCGCTACCGTTAACTTTGCTGATTCTGGTTTCAATATTGCCTCTAATTGGTTTGAGTTCAAAGCATTTATTGTGGTAATTACAAAAAGCTTCTCTTCTGAGGCTGCTTTAGTTCCAAGTTTGGAATTAGGGCCTAGTTCATCCCAGTTTTTATTAGAGATCAGTACTTCATTTGGAGCTACACGTTTTGGAACTGCTGCTATTTCAAGTTCTTCATCTAATTCAGTTGGTAAATCTTTAAAACTATGTACTGCAAAATCTATTTCTTCTTCAAGCAATGCTTTATCAAGTTCTTTAGTAAAAAGACCTTTTGCATCCATGTTATATAATTGAGAATTAGTTATTTTGTCGCCTTTTGTTTTAATTATGTTAACATCAATATTTTCATTAGTAATTGATGCTAAATCTTTACAAACTTGATTAGTTTGTGCAAGTGCTAATTGACTTCCTCTTGTTCCAACATTCAAAATATAATCTCCAATTTAAAAGTATTATTTCTAATTTAATAATAAATTTTAACATATAACTATCATTAAATTACAAATTATAATATTTAGCTAATATTTATTAAATGTTTCAATTTTATGTAAAACTAATGTTACATTTTTGATTATCTTTTATTAAGTTTTCTGTAATCTGAGCGATAAATCAAAAGCAGGTTTTTTTTATTGTTGTGTATAGCTTGTTTATAAACATCCTGGAAGTTTTTGAATATTTTACCGGTTTATTCATTTTTTTTAAAATTCCTTCACCTACTTCTCCGGTTAAAATGATATTGTAATCAAGAGTGTCCAGATAGGTGCTGACTTTAGATTCATCAATTTCTTCACATGTTATTCCGTAATCTCCACCAATGGCTATGTAATAATCATCCAAATTTCTTATCATGTTTATGGACTCTTCAATAGCTTTTGTATTGATTCCGGGATTGATTTCTTCTATTATTGTTGAATTTTCAATGATTTTTTTATTGGTTCTTCCTTTAATTCCTTTATAATTGGCCAGTCCTTTGATTATTTTTTCTTTTGGAATGTTTAATGATAAACAAGTTGCAATAACTCCCAAAACATTTTTTACATGATGTTTTCCTGGAGCAAATGTTTCAACCTTAAATTCTCCGGAGATTACCTCACCGTTGGCAGTTATTATATTGTTATAACTTATATCAAACAGTGTTTTATCCAAATCATATTCTATATTTTTAACGTTACGTCAGCATTGTTATTTAGGGAAAAAGTATTTATCTTTTTATGTTCGATGTTTTTGTAGAATTCATCTAATGTTTCTTTTTGGATAGCTACGATGCTGCAATTGAATATCTGACTTTTAGCTTCACTGGCTGTTCTTTTATTTTTAGCTATGGGATAATTTTCAACTATGTTTGTCAAAAGCCCTACATCTCCAATTCCGCTGGCTCCAAGTGAACTTTCAAAAATTGCACACCCATATTTTTTAAGATTTTGGCTATCGCATTTCCCTGCAGCTATTTCGCATACAGGGTTAGCTATTTTATATGCAAGGTCAATTGTTTCTTTAATATTTGCAGGAGTAATTGATATATTTTGTTTTAATGTTTTTTTCACTCCATTTTCATATAATAATGCACCTAAGCTGGATAAAATTAGTGGGTTTTTATCAATTAAGATTTCTTTAAGCATAAAAACACAGCTGGTTTTTCCTTTAACTCCTGTAACTTCAATTTTGGGAATGTCATTGCCCCAGTTTTTCAGAAGTTCTTTAATTATTTCGTGATGGGTTAAAAAAGTATAATTTAAAGAGGGATTATACTTTTCAATATCTCTTTTAGTTAAAGGTAAATGAACAGGATAGATAACTCTTAAATTTCCGTTTAAGTTTTTAAATAGTCCAAATCTATAATTTTAACATTATAAACCGCTAACATTTTTTTATCAACACTTTTCAAAGTGTTGTAAATGTCATAGGCATAGACTGTTTCATTTTTTTTTTTTTGCAAGACTGACGGCTATTTTCACTCCTCCGTGAGTCATGTCAATTACGAGGCTGTTCATTAGTTGTTGATGCCTCCCTCATTTAACTTGTCTTTAACTTTTTTATAGAAACATTTATTTGAGTTTCTTATGAAGTAAACGTGTTTGTCTGATTTTTTGAATCTGATTTCTTCCTGATATTCTGCTTCCTCATTTATTTGGCCGTCCATTACAAATACTGCGGTTTTACCTTTTTAAGTAATTTGACAATAATTTCACTTTCATCAGACACGATAAATGGCCTTACACCTAATTTATACGGACAAATTGGGATGATGATAAATCCTCCTACATTCGGATCAACAATCGGACCTCCTGCAGACATGGAATATGCTGTAGAACCGCTTGGAGTTGATATGATAAGACCGTCAGCTCTGAATTCTTCAATGATTTCTCCGTCTACCTGAACCTGGAAATGAAGCATTTTTGAAGGTTCGTCAGTCATTACAACAACTTCATTCAGTGCAGAATAATGGTGGTTTTCATGGGAAACAACTAATTTTGTTCTTTTTTCAAGGTAATATTCTCCTTTTAATATTTTTTTAAGTGAATCAAATGTTTCATTAACTTCAATTTCAGTTAAAAATCCTACTGTACCCATATTAATTCCAAATATTGGTATTTCTTCAGTCATTTTAGTCTGTGTTCTTAAAAGGGTTCCGTCTCCACCAAGAATAATTGCCATATCGCTTTTAAAGTCTTGTATACTTTGTGAGAGCAATTTAAATTCAATGTTAAAGTTTAAATTTTTCAACTGGTCCTTTAATTCAGGATGCTCTTTTATGGTTGTGTTAATTATATTTTTCAAATTAGGGTCTTTTTAAGTTTTTCAAGCTTTCTGGCCAGTGTCCTTTCAATGACTACATCAATACCGTTATTCAAAAGATAATCTATGATTTTTACAGAGAATAATATTGCATGGTATTCATCTACACGGCTTACTACTCCAACTTCTCCGATAACATCACTTTCATTGTCATTTAAGATATCGATTATCTGTTTGTGGAGTATATTGTTATTTGCTGCAACAACAATTGTTCTTTCATAGATACTTAATTTATTGTCCAGTTTTTCACCGTATTTGTTGGTGATGATTCCTCCGGCTTCTTCAACAATCAATTTGGAAGCTGCAATATCTATTATTCTGCTGCCTCTCAAATCAAGAAACGCATCATATCTTCCGCTGGCTACATATGAAAGTTCCAAAACAACAGAACCTAAAACACGCATGCGCCTTGCATTGTCAACTAATTTGGAAGCTGCTTTGGTCCCGCTTTTAGTAAATCCTCCAAGAGACATATCACTGATGTTTATAATATCTGAGGGGTGCACCTCTTCATTATTCAACCAGCATCCTTTTTCCTTTTTCAGCTTCAAAGAAATTGCCGTTTCCGAAGTTGCTGATAAAACCTAATTCAACATCATTTAAAGTAGCTAATCTGTCATCAGGAACATTTGCAACAGCTATTGAAATTCCATATGCAGGTATTTCCTTAATTGCATTGCTTGTACCGTCAATAGGGTCTATTAAGAATATGAATTTAGGTTTTTGTTCAGGAGTTAAATCAGTTCTTCTAAGTTCCTGAGTTAAAACAACACTTTTTTTTTTTTCCGTATCCAACTTTCAGTTCTCCAATTTCTTCACTAATGATGTATGAGTGTATAGGAGCATTTTTTAAAATGTTAATTACTTGATCTTCAGCTATAACATCAATATATGATGTTGGAGTGCCGTCAGCCCCCATCTTAACTTTTTCTCCTGATTCAGGTTTTCCGACATATGGTCTGATAGCTCTGCCTACCTCTTTTATAATCTCGTAACAAAGGTCTGTAGCTATTTTTTTATCTTTTGCATCCATATTTTATCCCTCAATTATTTCATCATTCAAATAAACAACTGAAGCCACAACTGAAGCTATATTTTCAACAGTTGTACTGGCGGACTCAATTATAATATCTTTAATTTCCACTTCACGTTTTTCCATCATGTAGTTTACCATGAAGTTAGCTTCATCAATCAAATCCTGCGGGTCCTTGTTTGTTCCAGTTGTTTCAACTACACAGCCTAATTTTTCCCCAATAGCTACTGCAACAACTGCAGTTATTGTATCTCCAGGCTTGCTTGAGGTAACTGAAGAAAGTACACAATTAACCATAGCTCCAGGTTTGAGTTTTGGCAGGTCTTTAACTTGAGTGTTTTTTCCAAGCATACTTGATACTTTAATTAAATTGACGTCTCCTATTCCAGCAGCAGTTAGTGCATTGTCAAATGCATTTAACCTTGTTGGACCCTCATCTTTTCCTGATACAATAGCTATTTTCATTTTTATCACTTTGTTTTAAATTTGTAATTTCTATTTAATATTTATTATTGAAGTCCTACTTGTTAAAACGAATAATTTATATAAAATGTTGGATAGAATTTATTATTAATCTAAAATAATTCTTATTATAGATTACTTATTTAAATCTATTTTTTAATTTATGGAGGAAAATTAATGTCAACAAAAGTTGTAGAGATTAAAACATTAAAAGTTGGTAAATATATCGTATTAGGTGGGGAAGCATCTAAAATCACAAGTTTAACTACTTCATCCCCAGGTAAACATGGTGCTGCTAAAGCTAGATTAGAAGCTGTAGGTATTTTCGATAACCAAAAAAAGAAGTATTGTTAAACCTGTAGATACCAAAGTAGATATTCCAATTATCGATAAAAGGGTTGGTCAGGTATTATCTATCCAAGGTAACAATGTTCAGTTAATGGATATGGAAAACTACGACACTTTAGATTTACCTATGCCTGAAGAATTAAAAGACCAAATCACTGAAGGTATTGAAGTAGATGACATCGTAGCTTTAGGAAATATGAAAATTATGAGAACTAAATAATTTTATTTAGTTCTTTTTTGATTTATTATGCTTTTAAACACATATGAACCATGGAAATTTGCTTTTTCCCAGGAAGAAACTGATTTTAACAACCTTAAAGAGGGTGCTTGGGGAATAATTGGTGTTCCGTTTGACAGTACAACATCTTATCATCCTGGTTCACGTTTTGGACCCATAGTAGTTAGAGAAGCTTCATATGGGTTTGAAAAATATAATACTATTTTTAATGCACAATTGGACAATATTTTTTACGATTTCGGAGATGTAAATGTTGTTTTTGGAAACTGTAAAAAAACATGTGAAATAATTGAAGATACTGTTAATGAACTGTCTGATTTAAAAATCAAACCTCTGACTATTGGCGGAGAACATAGTTTGACTATTGGTGTTCTTAATTCATTAACTAAAAAATATGATAATCTGACTGTTGTCCATTTGGATGCTCATAGGGATCTGGCAGATACTTTTATTGGGGAGCCGTATTCTCATGCCAGTGTCATGAAAAGGGTTCATGAAATGGGTGTTAAGGAATTGGTTCAGATTGGCATCAGGTCAGCTTCAAAGGAAGAGGAAGATTTTGTTAAAAACCAGTCAAATATCACAACATTTAAAAATAATGATGTATTTCATCATCTGGACAATATAGAATATTATTTGAGCACTATTGACACTCCAATTTATTTGTCTATTGATATGGATGTTTTTGATCCGTCTATTGCTCCGACTGTAGGCAACCCAACTCCCAACGGAATAGCGTATGGCCATATAGAAGCTATGCTTCAAACTTTATCTTTAAAAAATGTTGTCGGGATGGATGTTGTTGAAACAGCTGGTGACAGATTGGGTGATATTACTGCAGTTTCCGCTTCAAAAATAATTTATGATTTTTTATCATTATTGTGATAAATTGTTTTTACTTTTAATTTAATTTAACTTTTATTATTTTTTGTTCATTATTTTTTAAAATTTTTAATTAATTATTACTTTTCTTATAAAAAATTAATATGGAATTATTTAAATATTAGCTTAAAGTAAAATTACAATATTAATAATTAATAATTAGGAGCAAAAATTATGAATAGTAGAACAATTGAACTTTCTGGTCATGTTATTGATTCATTAACTTTACCAAAAGCTCTGGATATTATCATGGATAAAGGTGGAGATTTTGATTTCTTAGAATTTGATGTGTAAAAGAAAAACTGATACTAGTAAGGTTAAGATGGCAGTTTATGCAGAGTCTATCGACCTTTTAAATTCTATTTTAGATGAGTTGTGAGTATTAGGTGCATCAATATCTGAATTAAAAGAGGTTGAATTAGTTGCATCTTCAAAAGATAAAGTTGCTCCGGAAGGTTTTTATTCTACTTCAAATCATACAACTCACATTCTCTATAAAGGTAATTGGATTGTTGTTGAAAACATTGAGATGGATTGTTTAATCTGTGTTGATGAAAAAAAAAATTCTCGTGCATCAGTTAAACCGATAGCGGAAATTAAGGCAGGAGATATGATTGTTGTTGGTCGTGACGGAATAAAAGTTACACCACCTCAAAGGTCCAGAGAAAAAAGTGGAACCTTTGAATTTATGAACAGTGATGTTTCTTCTGAAAAACCTTTGATGAATTTAATCAGGGGAATTGCAAAAGAAATTAAAGAAATCAAAAGTAAAGGAGGTAAAATAGCTATTGTTGGAGGTCCTGCTATTGTACACACAGGATCAGGCAAATATCTGGCTGCTTTAATCAGGGAAGGATATATTGATTCTCTTCTTGCAGGTAATGCACTGGCTACTCACGATATTGAAAGCAATATTTTTGGAACTTCCTTAGGTATTGAAGTGGAAACAGGAGAAATTATAGCTCATGGACATACTCATCATATGAGGGCCATTAATAAAATCAACCGTTCAGGATCAATTAAACAGGCTGTTGAAGATGGCACCTTAACTGGCGGAATCATGTATGAATGTATTAAAAAGGACATTCCGTATGTTTTAGCAGGTTCTATTCGTGATGACGGTCCTCTGCCTGATGTAATAACTGACACTGCAGAGTCACAAAAATTAATGCGTAAACAGGCTCAGGAAGTTGATATGGTAATTATGATAGCTACCATGTTGCATTCAATAGCTATGGGTAATTTACTTCCTTCAAAAGTTAAAAGTATCTGTGTGGATATTAATCCTGCTACTGTTACCAAATTATCTGACAGGGGAAGTGCTCAGGTAGTTAGTATTGTAACAGATATTGGTACATTTTTACCTCTTTTATATGAATCCCTACATGAAAGTGATTAGATGCAATTCAGTGCATATATGTTAGACGTTATAACTGATTCAATTTATCCTGCACGTATTTCAGTTGAAGGCGGATTTTTTAAAGAGATAGTTCCAATTGTCATTAATGACGACAGTGAATTGGATATTTCAGGGATTATTCTTCCGGGATTTATTGATTCTCATATTCATATTGAAAGTACCATGCTTACTCCTGCACAGTTTGCAAAACTGGCTGTAAGGTTCGGTACTACTTCAGTTGTTTGTGATCCTCATGAAATAGCTAATGTTGCAGGTACTGACGGGATAGATTTCATGATTGAAAATTCAAAATCTGTTCCTTTTAATTTTTATTTTTCAATTCCATCATGTGTTCCTGCAACCTGTTTTGAAACATCAGGAGCTATTTTGGACAGCGAAACTATCGGAGAACTTCTTAAAAAGATGAAGCTGTTGCACTTGGTGAAATGATGAATTTTCCAGGTGTGATAAATGGGGATGGGGAAGTTTTGGCCAAACTGGAAAAAGCAAAAGAACTTGGAAAACCTATAGATGGTCATGCGCCTCTGCTTTCAGGAAAAGATTTGGATAAATATATAGCTGAACATATATCTACTGATCATGAATGCAGTAATTTTGCAGAAGCTATTGAAAAAAAAAGAAAAAGGTATGAAAATAATGGTTCGTGAAGGGTCTTCTGCTAAAAATATGGAAGCTCTTTTTGATTTTAGCGACAGGTTAGACTACTGGAAAAATCACGAAAGTTTCGGAAAAATGCCCAATGAAGTTCTGGAAAAAAGAATACATCTGCCTATTTTTGATTTTATAGTAAGTGATGACAAACACACCACTGACTTAATTAAAGGTCATTTAAATGAATCCATTAAAAAGCCATTGATTTGGAAATCAGCCCTATAAGTGCAATTGAAATGGTTACAGTTAATCCGTCAACACATTATAATTTAAATACTGGTGCTATTTAAAAGGAATGCAGGCAGATTATGTTGTTGTAGATAATCTGAATGATTTAAATATTTTAAAGACATATGTTGCAGGCAAATGTGTTTTTGATGGTGAAAATGTTTTATTTGATGTGGAAGAAACGGAATTCAAAAATACATTTGATGTTTCCAAAAAAGAATCTGAAGATTTTGAAATCTCATGTGATGAACCTTCAGCAGATGTTAATGTAATCCGATGTTTCAATGGTGAATTAATAACTGAAGCTGAAAGTGCAACATTGGAAACTAAAAACGGATTTGTACAGCCTGATTTGGAAGAAGATATTTTAAAAATAGCTGTTGTTGAGCGTTATGGTGGAAATTCAATAGCCAACGGATTTATAACAGGATTCAATCTTAAAAAAGGGGCAATAGCCTCTTCTGTAGCTCATGATTCTCATAATATTGTAGTTGTAGGAACAAATAGTGAGGACATGGCAAATGCAGTCAACTGTTTGATTGATAATGAAGGCGGTTTTGCTATTGTTGACGGTGATTTTGAAGATTCTTTGGCATTGCCTATTGCAGGATTGATGACTAATGAAGACAGTCATGAAGTAGCTGAAAAATTAGAGAAATTGCATAAAACAGCTGCTGATTTCGGATGCAAACTGGATTCTCCGTTTATGGCCATGTCATTTATGGCTCTTTTGGTAATTCCAGCTATCAAAATATCTGATAAAGGTTTATTTGACTGCATAAACTTTGAATTCATTGATGTAATTAAAAATTAGGGTGAATACCCTTTTTTATTAATTCTTTTTTTATTTCATGAATTGCTTTTTGCTCTTCTTTTGATCCAACTTTATTTATTACTCTTTTTGCTTCCCTAAATCTTCCGAGATAATATTCTTGCTGTTTCTCATCAACCATATCTATTCTTGTAAAATTAACTAAAGTCTCTATAAGCAGCCCCATAGCACGGTTAATAGCTTTTATATTTTTATTGATTACATGTGAGGTAACTTTAGCTTTTATGACAATGGCTTTTGAGTCACTTTTAATCGGATCGCTTCTTTTAACAGCTTCTATTAAGTCAGTAACTTCACATTTGAAATAGCTTTCAATATTTTTAATGGAATTGTTTTCATCAAAATAAGTTTCTGGAAGGTTATCAATTGTTGAAAGTGTAAAAAGTTCCGGATTTTCAGTAATATTTACAGTAAATTCTTTTTTGAGAAATAATGTTTTCTAAAGTGGTGCTTCCTTTGAATATACGGCATATTATACTGTCTTTGCCGGTACATATAACTCCAATTGGTGCTGCATTTCTTTTTGCCCTCAGGGCTTAATGTAGTTATTACTGTTTCATATTGTCTTCCTTTTTCCATTCCAACTGAAGATAAATTTATTTCCATAATTATAAGTTTGATAATATTTACTTAATTAAAGTATCGATTTTTAAAAAACATTTTTATATGTTAATAAACAATAGTATAAGTATTATATATTAATTTTAAGGAGTTTAAGCAATGAACTATAAAATGTATGATGAAATGATGGAGCAACCTGATTCACTTAGAAGGACATTTGCAAGCGAAATGTCTAAAATGGATAGTGTTTCAGAAGCTGTATCAAAAGCAGATAAAATTTATTTAATTGGTTGTGGCAGTTCTATTTCTACATGTTATAGTGTTAGGGATGCATTGAGAATGTCCTGTGATATGAGTGTAGAAGTATTTACAGGATATGAATTTTATTATAATAAAAAATTAACTGACGGAGAAAATTCAATAGCTATTTTCACATCACAATCCGGTGAAACTGCAGATACTTTAGCATCTCTTAAAAGAGCTAATGAATATGGAATTCACACTGTTTCAATTTCTAATGAACCTGATAGTTCAATGATAAAAGAAGCTAAAACTCCAATTATAACACAATGTGAAAGGGAAACAGCAATTCTTGGAACTAAAACATATGTAACTCAGTTAGCCTGTCTTTATCAGATTTTATTTAAAGGATCAAGTTATGACAAGGCAGAGGAACTGTTAGGTGATTTGAAACATATTCCGGATATTATTGAAGAATTATTAAAAACAACCGAAGAAGACAATAAAAAATTAGCTGAAGAGTTTAAGGATGAAGATATCTTCTACTGTTTAGGCAGTGGACCTAACTTCGGCCTTTCATTTAAATTAGCTATGACTATGCTTATGGAAGGAGCAATTAAACATGCATGTCCTGTTTACTCTGCGGAATTTAGGCACGGTTTAATAGAACGTGCAGAAAAAGATGTTCCAATTATTTTCTTGCGTTCAGATTTTGAATCAGATGAAATAACTGACAAAGCTATTGAATTTTCTAAAAATTTAGAATTGAAGTCTATTGTTTATAATTTGGAAGATTATGCAGATATCAATCCGTTATTATCTCCATTAATATTTGTAGTTCCTTTAGAATGGTTTGTTTATTATTTGGCACATTTTAATGGTGAAGATCCTGGTGCTACAAGACATATCGGAAAAGTCAGATATTAATTTTTTTTAAAAAAGAAATATGTAGAAAATTTATTCTACATTAATTTTATTTTTTGGTGTTTTTAATTTAGGAATAGTTATTAAAACTGTTCCGTTGTTGAATTTTGCACTGATTTTATCAATTTCAATATTGTTGCTGAATCTGATGCTTTTGCTGCATTTTCCTTGTTTTATATCTGAAATTAAAACAGTTTTATCTTTTTCTTCAATTTCTTCAGTAAACGGTTTGAAAGTAGCTACAATTGAGATGTCTTTGTCTCCAGCTTCAATATCAATTTCTTCTTTTTCAATACCTGGAACATCTACTTTCAAGTAGTATTTTTCTTCAGTTTCTATTAAATCAACGTCTAAGCTGTGGATGGTTGCTTTTTTATAATCATCAATTTTCTGATCAATTATTTTTTTGGATTGATTTAATACCTTCTTGAAGATCATCAAAGCCTCTGGATAAATCTTCTGTCATTTTTCCAGCCATATTTTTTTGTCTGTTCCCTTTTTTTCGTTTAATTTTTCCTTGCGGTAATTGATTTTTTCTTCAGCCTTTTCTTTGTGTTCGTCAATTTTTTCTTCAGCTTTTTCTTTGCCTTCGCTAATTTTGGTTTCGATTATATCTTTCTCTACCATATTTGTGACTCCATTATGTTTAATTAAATTTAATTGTTATTATGGACTTTTAATATATAAAGGTATCTTTAATATTCCTCTTCTTCATTTCTTTCTATTTTTTTAACAGAGTCTAAAACTTTATTTATTTTATCAATACCTTCTCCTTCAATAGCTGATATGAAAATGGAGTTATCTAATTCATCAACATACTGTTCCACATAGCTGGTGTCTTCAATAAGATCCATTTTATTAAATAGGTAGATTACAGGAATGTTGTCAAATATTTTTTCAATCTGTTTTAATAAATTGTACTGACTTTCCAGACCAAATCCGCAGGTTTCAGATGCATCGAAAATAAATAAAATAGCATCCGCCAAATGTTCCAAAGCCACTATTGCATTTAATTCAATATCATTCATTTCTAAAACCGGTCTGTCTAAAAGTCCTGGAGTGTCAATAATTTGAATACTTTTCCAATGTCTTTCCATATGTCCTATTTGAATACCTTTAGTTGTAAAAGGATAGTTGGCTATTTGGGGGTCTGCTCCAGATATCTGGTTAAGAAGTGTGGATTTTCCCACATTTGGAAATCCTGCAATTACAATTGTTGTTGCATCAAAGTCAATTGTAGGCATGTTTCTTAAGTTAGCTTTTGCAAAATCCAGAAAATCCAAATCCTTTTTTGATTTTGTTTACAACAGATGCAATTCTACCGTAGGCCTGTTTTTGAAGGGTAGTTGCCTTTTCTGACGGATTTTTCCTGATTTTACTTCCGTATTCTTTTTCAAGTTGTGTTAAAATACCATAAGCCCAGTTAAGCCCTCCAAGAGCCTGTTTCATATCATCCACACCAACAGTAATGTCAATGTAATCCTGATAAAATGGGGGAAGGTCTTCTATATCCGGAACACTATCTAAAATGGATTTTAATTTGTCTTTGATTACCTGACAAGAAGTTATAACTCTTCTTTCTTCAATTTTTTTTTCCTTTCAGATGCTTTGGTATTTTTTGTGTTCTCATTAAATCTGCTTGCTTTTTTCCCTCTGCTAAATCCTTTATCAAGTAATTCATCAGGAGTGGGTATTGTAGGTATCATCATTGTTATCACTCTAAATATCAATTGCTTTTTGTGCTTTCTCTCTCAACCTTTCTATACTATAGTTTAGTTTTGGTGGGTTAATTAAATTTGTGGATAAGGTCGTGATATTTCAGTTGGTATATTATTTGTTTTATATAATGAATGTATTAAATAATATAATAATGAAATTTTGGAATGATTAATATGAAAATTAACAATCACATCAAACAAGATTGTTATCTAAAATTGTATAAGGATTATTTTTAGGATTAAAATACTTTTCATCAACATTTATTGGAATATTTTGCTTATAGTTTAGATTTAATTCATCACAACATTCGAAAATGAAACTTGAAATTCTATGATTATAATTAATTTTCCCTAAAATTTCTAATAATGATTTATCTTCCGAGGAGATTAATTGTAAAATATGTTTGTTGCTTGTTAATACTCCTCCAGAACCCTGTAACTGGATATCACATGATTTATTAAATAAACAGGCATAAATAATTTGTAAGTATCTTTCTGAATTTAGAAAAATTTCTTGATATTGTAATTCAGTATCATTTTCAATTTTTTCTACTACGGATTTTAGTTTTAGATATTCTTCATAGCAGGAGTTTTCATCAAATTTGCCATCAATATAAAACAAATCAATAACTCTTTGAATATTATCTAGAATATTGCTTCTAATTAACTCTTTTTGATCTTTAGTTGTGAATGGATGCATTAACTTGAATTCATCAAACATATCTTCTTCAATTAATGTAACATATTTATTTTTTAAGTTGTAGTTAGGCAATTCAAGTTCATAAATCTCTTTTTCTTTATCAGAAAGAATCACATAACGATTATAAAATCTCATAAATAATCTTTCAAAGAAAATTAAATATCTTATTAATTTTTTTATAGAAACTTGAAATACAATATCCAATCCATTTTTCCAAGTTCTTTTCAACAGATAATCCATCACTGGTGGTAATGTAATTAAATGTTTTAGCATCATATAGATTTATCAAAAATAATAATACATTATTGTAATAGGGATATAAAACTGGAAAAACATCGTTTTTAAATAATAATTCGTCTAAAAAGAATTGTATTTCATTATTATTTAAATTTTTAAAGGAATCAATAATTCTTGAAAATCCTTTTTTTATATTCCATATACTTTTTGAATAGTGAAAATAATTATGAATTAATGATTTGCATGTCTTATTTTTAATAGATTCAACAATAAATAGTTCATTTTCCCAATATTCTTCAGAATACTTTAAAATTTCTGTTTCATAAAGTTTAGCTTTGCGAGTATCTTTTTCCATTTGATAAAGTGAAATTTCTCTTTTTTTTACAAATATCCATAATTTTTTTTATTCTCGGCGGCGATTCTTTTACCAGATATATGGCGGAAGGTTTGGGTAATTTAAGAAAATATTTTTCACCAATTTTTATTGCACTTCTTAAAAAGAATTTCATGATTGAATAATATTCTCCACTCTTTTTCATAACTCCATGTAGTTTCTTTTCTTAAATATGGGTCAAACATGAGTTTATGCATATTTTCTTTCATATTGGATAGTTCTTCTGTGTAATCATATCCATTTTCATATTTAATTGGATAACATGTCCACATTAGAAAATCTTCATAATTTTTGAGGTTATATTTTATACAAATTCCTGTATTGGAATCGGCATAATGCGACCACATCAATATCACATCAAAATCTTCAGAAAAACAAGTTAAATAAGTATTCTCTTTACTGATATTGTTTCCATCTTGAAAAACTTTGTTCAATGCATCAAAAATTATTTTCAATGAAAGATTATTGAATTCTTCAAAGGGGATATCTGTATTCACAATCGGATCTGTTTCATAAATTAATTTTTGTAGTTCTAAATATGGTTTTTCAGAATTAGACAATCTTTCCTTTTCTTCATCACTTAATTTTGCTTTTTTAATGAAATCACTTATAATCTTAGATTCAAAATTATTAAAAAATAATTCTTCAACATCATAAAAAAATTCACCTTCATATAAATCATTTAAATTATTAGTGTTAGATAAATATATCAAATCATTTTCCAACAAATCAAATGTATGTCCATTGCCATTTATGGATTTATATTTGTAAATGAAATCAGGCATTTTTTTTTATTTTTTAATTCATATGCTTCTTCAATCTTTGCACTATCTTTAGAATATAATAATTCAAAAAATTCATCAATCCACATTATTATCCTCACTATAATTTTAAAGAGTTATATCTAAAAAGGTTATCCTAAACGAACTTGTGTCTGGTTTAAATAGTCATTAAATACACCATCATATTCCAATAAAGATAAAATAATTTTATCTAATAAAAAATAATGTCCTATTATATTCTACAGCCATGTTTATTTTCCGTTCGCCTTTTGATGAATTAATTTTCTTTGGAACTTTCCCAGTATGAATTATTTTATTTCTAATAGTTGGAAAATCATAATCTTCTGCTTTTAAATTTAAATTTGACCTAAATTTATCTTTATTTTTTAATAAAGAAAATTTTTCTCCCAGAGTAGTATTTTTATATGCTAACATTTTAGATAACTCTTCTAAATCTTCTTCAATGATATCGTAGTCTTTTCTATCCAGAAATTTCACAATATCTTTTTAATTCGCTTAATTGAACTTGGATTAATTATTTCCCCATTTTTTTTATACATTGGTCCTCATGGGATAATAAAATTGATTCTAATGATGTAACTAATAATATATAACTACTATCAACATAATTGCTAAGTAATGATTCTAGATAAATACTAATAACAATGTTTAAAGAAAAATCTTGATAATTTTCTAAAAAAATTGGATAACATTTTTCTATAAAATATTTAATATTATTTGTTTCGATTAATTTTTCTTTATTTGAGAATTTTGTTGTAAGCGCAGGATATAAAATGCTTTTAATTAAATGGTCCTTGTCATAGAAATTAAAACATACTGGGGAGATATGTGTTCTGTTAATATAAGAGATTAAATAAGTTAATTTATCCATTTCTCCAACAATATCAACATCTTTGTTTTTTAAATTAATTTTTGCCATAGATGTAATTAGAACATCCTCTTTACGTTCATATAATAATGTTTTATATTCATCATAGTCATGAATGCCTATAAATTCGATTAAATAATTATTATTTTCGATATTGAATTTTTGAAAATCTCCTTGGCTTGTTGGATTATTTAAAAAGTTTGTAAGATAAACTAAAATCGTATCATGATTAAATTCTTCATAATTATTTGATTCTATGGTGATAGGGTTATAAACATTTAAAATAGCGTATGTAGGTTTACTATTCTCTGAATTAACACTGATATTAGTTATTACTGCTTCATCAATTCTTACACTTGCAGATCCATCAAGTAATTTAGCAGAAATAGAACAATAATCATCTTTTACACTAAAACGTTCCATAAATAAAAATGTGAAAAATCCTCCAATAATTAAATCAATTTTACCATCGTTATACTGAACTAAATAAAATTCAGACATAAATTCTTTGTCTTTAAATGAAAAAGTACCAATGCACGCATAACAATTAAAAATTTCTTTATTGATTATAGAACTCAACATGATTAATAATATATTTTTATTAATTAAATAGTGTGATTATTTTCGGTCATAATGATATTTTCAATTAAGTGATAATTTTTAAGTCTTTTTTATTAATGTATCCATGAGAGCACCCAAGAATTTCAGATATTCTTTTTGAGTTTTTCCCTGATTTTTTAATTTAATAATATCTTCATCATCAATATCGTCACGGATTCTCCTATTTTTGAGTCTGTAAAATTTTATAGGCTTTTTTTCAAATTAATTTTTTAGTTGAAACTTCACCTTGATGAAAAATTCGTTCTAATTTTGCTTTAATTTAGAAAATATTGATTTAAAAATAGTAAATTACTTAAATAAGTGAGGACAAATAATATTTTATGACCAAACAAAACAAATTTGCCCCCAATAGTAATTTAAACTTCATACAACTTAAACTTTTTGATTTTTCTGAAGAAAAAATTGATTATGAAAAAATCATTTCAGAAAGGCTTAATAAAAGCCCAAATATTGAAAATACTAATCAAAAACTATTTTTAGACGAAAATAATATATTTTCATATGTTAATTCAATTTGTCCAGTTTGTGGAGCTCATAAAATTATCAAAAAAGGCACAATAACAAAAACAAATAAAATATCAATGGAAAAACTACAGAATTCAAAGAACAGCAATATTAATGCAAAAAATGTGGAAAAAAAATTCGGAATATACAACAATCCATTAATTGGAAAAAAAATAAACAATTTTTACAAGAAATAATGGATAAAATACCTGGAATAATGAAAATTGGATATCAATCACTTCGTAAAATAAGTAAATACTTTGAAATATTCCTTGGAATCCGTGTATCTCATCAAACAATCAAGAATTGGTCCAATAAAAATCACAAGGAAACAATCAACAACGAAGAATTTGAATATTCTGGCTATTATGTATATGATGAGCAATTTTTAAGACTTAATGGAGTTAGACATTACAGATTAACATTATTTGATGCTATACTTAATGTTCCAGTCTCAGAACGAATAGTACGTCGCAGAATACCAAAAAATACTAAAAAATTTATCTTAGATTCAACGAAAAATAAACCATTTATTTGCTTAACAACAGATTTATTTCCAATGTATCGCAATGTAGCCGATGAAATTGGAGTAAATCATCAATTATGCACATTTCATTTATTTCAAACAATAAATCACAAATTAAAAGTCTACTGCAGAAGAAACAAGATTAACAAAAACAAAGAGAACATATCTATGAAAATGCACAAGAATTAAAAAACTGTTTCAGACAAAATTCAACAAAAGAAGCAATAGGACAATTTAAACAATATTTACAAAATTACGTGGCCATACCAGTAGTATTAAAAGATTTTATAAGTAAACACATCATTAATCACTTTCACAGATATGTACAACACTTAGATGATGAAAATATTGAAAAAACATCGAACAAAGTCGAGAATTACTACAGACAAACTAACCCAGAAAAAAAATAAAGAAATTATACAAAACTAAAAACGGAATTCTGACATTTTTAAACTACTAAATGGAAAATTGGACAAAAAAAACACATAAAAATCAAATAAGCCTATAAAATTTTACAGACTCGATATAATAAAATAAATATATTGCATTTATTTTGAAAATTATATTTAAAATGAATAACATAAATTATTATTAACATATTACTAAATGAATGGTTTCAATGAAAATTATATCCTGGAATGTAAATGGAATTAAATCAACTTATCAAAGTGGAGATTTACAAAATCTTGTTAAAACGGAAAGTCCGGATATTTTTATGTATTCAAGAAATTAAAACTGTAGAAGTCCCTGCTATTGAAGGATACACTCTTTATAGTTATCCATGTTCTAAAAGATCAAATGTATATGGTACAGCTATTTATACAAAAGTTGAACCCCTTTCTGTTAATAAAGGAATTGGTGATGAAGAGTTTGACTCTGAGGGACGGGTAATTAATTTGGAATTTGAGAACTTCAATTTATATGATGTCTATGTTCCGTCAGGCGCTAAAGATAAGGAACACTTAGGCCGTAAATACAGATTCTATGATGAGTTCACAAAACTTTTCAGCAAGTCTAAAAAACCGGTTATTGTTTGTGGCGACTTTAATAGAATAGCTGCTGAGATTGATGCTAAAAGACCTGAGCTAATGAAAAACAAATCCGGATTCATGCCTGAAGAACAGAAATGGTTTAGGGAAATTTTAAATGATTATGTTGATGCTTTCCGTGAATTCCACAGCGAAGGAGATAATTATTCCTGGTGGGCAAATAAAAACTTAAGAGCTGAAAATAAAGGTTTAAGACTAGACTATTTCCTAGTCTCCAAGTCCATCAGCAAAACTCTTAATGATTCATACATCCTAAAAGATCAATTAGGTTCTGATTATGTACCAATAGTTTTAGATTTAAATTACTGTCAGGTATGTAGCACTCTTAATAAACAAGGCAATGAGTTCTGTGACTCATGTGGAATTAAATTATCAATTGATAATGATGAAGAGGAAGCTGCTCGTGAAGATAAATTGGAAATTCCTAAGGATAGAATAATTCTTCTGGATTTGAATTATACATTGATAGCTAATTCCAAAGAGATTTGGAACTATCCTCTTGAAAAGAAAATCAAATCACAAAAATATGAAATGGATTTAATTGAACTTATTAAAGACAATTATGTTATTCTAATAACCGCAAGTCCTTATAAACGTTCTCATAAAATCTTAAGAGATATTAAAGAGAAAACCGGTTTTGAGCCAGATGAATCTTATTGGAACTTTGGAGGACAACCTCCACAAGTTAAAAAGTACTGGATGGAAAATGAAGTCTTACCACAACATGGTGAGGATGCGAATAAATACTTAGCTATCGAATCCAATCCAGCAACCAGAAGAATGTATAAGAAATTGGGAATTGAAGCAAAGCCAAAAGGAGATTTTATTTAAATTAATATGATAACTAAAGGTTATAATAATTCAATTGAAAAAATTGAGAATAATATTAAAGTTTATGATGATTTCGATAAAGCTAGACGTGAATTTTACAGATTAAATAATTTATGTCCTGATGATGAATGTTATGAGTTAATTAATAAAATTAATTATGAAATAGATTTTTAAGTTTTTATATTGAGCAAGGGAAGTTATTTAATATTTGTCAACAAGATAATAATTTAAATTTTTTTATTAAAAAATTAGATAGTAATTGTGTAAGTTATTTAAAAGAGAGATTCAAAAATTCTAATAATATCTATTATTAAAATCATTATATTCTCTGATTTTAGGACATATTAAGTCTAAAAATAAACTTAAATATTTGTATTCATTTGTTGATTGGACAATGGATGTTTACTATGAAAATATTTCACAGAAAAATGATTGCTATGACTTTTTAAGCCTCTGTTTAATAAATGCTTATGTAAATGTTGTCTCTAAAAATCATCCTAAAAAAAAGATGAAATTATCACTGAAATATCTAATTTTATTCATGATGGCCAAGTTCATGATATTTTTTCAAAAGTCTATTTAATGGAATTTTTATTTTCTAAAAACGATTATGAAAATTTTGATATAACTGATATGGATATATTATGTTGGAAATTTGCAAAATCATGTATTCAAGAATATGATTCAATTTATATTTTAAAACTAGGTAAAAAAATAAACAACAAATTACAAATTGAAAGATATGATTGGGATAGTGAAATTGGGAATTATTATGAGAAATTAATGTTAAAGGAGAAAAATTTTATTGGAAAACAAAGATTTTGTAAAAAAGCAATAAAATATTATAAGAAGTCGAATCCAGAAAAAATTAATGAATTAACAAAATATTTAGAGAAAATTCAAAAAGAACATGAAACACATCCATTTACATTATTAGAAATAGAACCCTCCTTTTTTTAATACACGTTGATTTAAGATTAATAAAATTAATTAACTTCAATCCTCAAAAACTAATAGATTATTTAATTACAAGTGAAGAAAATATATCCAGTTTGGATTATGATGATCTTACAATATATAATAATGTAAAAAAAAATCACACCCTCTCTTAATGGATTCCTCAATTGAAATTTTCGATTCAAATATAAATAATCGTTTATCTAAATATTAATAATGAAAATAAAAAAGTAGAAGTTTATTATAATCTTATTCATGCAAATTTTGTACAAAAAATATATGGGAATATATTTAGATAGTATATTTGAGTTTACATATGTAAACATTCTATTCAATTATACGCATTTAATTAATTATTTAAATAAATCTACTCCCTTAGATGAAGAAACAATAAAATTCTTAAATCCAGCAATTTCAAGTTATTTTAAAGAAATTGATTTATATTTGGCTCATGGTAATGGAAATTTTGTACTTTTTATGGATTCAATTGTTTCAAAGATAGAATTTATAATTAGAAAAATTTGCAATAAAAATGAAATTGCCACAACCGATGTTTATCCAAATAATATTAGTGAGAAAATAACCTTGGAAAGGATATTTAAGTTAGATGAATTTAAAAAAATTTTATCAAATTCAGATTATCATTTCCTTAAAATTGTTTTAACGGATGAGGGTATAAATTTAAGGAATGAATTGTCTCATGGTTTGAATTTCAATAAATATTCATTTTCTAATGCAAATTTATTATTGTTTAGTTTTTTAAGGTTATTAAAGTATTTATGAAATTATAATAGAAAAAGACGTCTTGTAGGTGTTAATTATGGAACTTGGAGATTTAAAAGAACTGGATAAAAAGAACAAGAACGAGTTTCAAATATTGCAAAAAAAACATGAAAGTGATAAAAAAGTCGATGTTAATGTCTTTTATAAAGATTTTAATTTAGATGAACCCCATACTTGTTATAATCCTATTTCAAGTGTTGATTTAAAACCTTTTCAATTAGCACCTTTCTTTAAAAATATAGTTTTAGATATTAAGCCATTACATTCTGAAGATGAGTTTAAAAAATATTATGGTATGGATGTGGAAAAGTGTTATGAACTCAAAAATGAAGGTTTATTTAAATTTAGACTATCTAATAATTACACAGATTATTCTAACCTTAATAATGATTATTTGGATTTAATTTTAGATGACAAACCTCCTGTTTCAAATGTTGTGAATAGGGCTCATGGTCTATTGATAAATGGGGATGATAGCTCAATTAATGATTTATTTCATTTAATTGGGAGTAAAGATTTTGATTTTGGAAGGTATATGCTTAATGATTTAGGCTTATCTGATTCATACATGATTTCTGCTTTTGATATTATGGCAGGCCATATTTATAATCTTAAAAATGGTGATAATGAAATTTATGAGATAGAAATGGCTCATAATTTTACTAAACTATGGGCTTGCGGTTATAATGAAATTAATGAATTGTTTAAATTATTGCTTGGAACTGGAAATGGGCGTTTAGATTGGGCTTTTGTATTTTCTAATGTTTATGCTAATATTTTATCAAATCCAATTTTAGATTCTATTAATGGAACACAGATGATGCATTCAAGGATAAAATATCTTGCAAAAGACATGTCCATTCAAAAATTAGACAGCATATTTCCAGATTTGAAAAATCCTGCCCATAATCTTGAATTTGATGATTCAATTTTAAGTTCTGATAAATTAAGCATAATGACAAAAACTATTGATATGCCAACTTTATTAAATTCAGATGATTTAGATGATTTTGATTTTAAAGGTGCAATTAATGCCTTGAAAACTTTAGAAGATATAATTGATAATAAAAGAATTGATGAGATATCTGGTGCAACACAAGACTTACAGAACGAACTTATTTCTGTAGGCAATATTGTAAAAGGTTTACAAGAAGGAAAAATTCGCAAAAAAGAATATATTGAGTAATGTTTCATGGGGATTGAGTAGTGTTGGTTTTTTTGGGTCTTTATTTGGGGACAATCCTTACAATTGGATATTGGGGCTTGTTAGTGCTGGAGGATTTTTATTAGATTCAGCAATAAAATTTGATAGTATAGATTGGATACTTAATAAACTTAATAAACTCCATAAAGATAGCCATATAATTTATATATATGATAATTATGATAAATTGAAATTTAAAGATTTGAAAAATCCACAAATTAATTTAAAACATAATTTAACTAAATTTAATGATGAATTAACTAAAAAATATGAATATTACGAATATTTATATGAAAAAACTCCTTCAATAAAAGTTTGGATTGATATTGTGATTCAAAATCTTATTGCGGGAGGAAGTAAAGTTGAATGTGGTGACCCTAAAATCGCATATGAAATAAATAAAATGAATAAAGAAATATCATTGGATTTGAAATTAAAAAAATGGTTGTTTGATCATTTTTTTATATGGTTCAGGTTATTTAATCACTGAAATTAGTAAAACTAAATATGATGCACATTCCATTAACCCCCATTTTGTACGTAGCATTAATAATTCTGGTAAAATTAAAAATTATGTACTTCAAGATGGTGAGAGGATAATATGTGATAATATTGTCTGTTTAAATAAATTTTCAATAATCGAAAAAAAAAACATGCTTTTATTAGATACATATTATCCGGAGATTACTAAAATTGATTCTCGACCTACTTTAATTCGTGACCAATTGGAAATTAATGAAAAGTTAGTTAAAGATAATTATAAAAATTATGATATGATAATTAAAATTTTTAAGGAATCTGTAGAGTTATGTAGGCAATTAGATGATAAGATACATGAAATAGATTTATTAAATAAAATTGGTTTATGTTATATAATTAAGGGCAGATCTGAAATAGCTATTAACTACCTTAATGATGCAAATATTCTTGCACAGAGTTGCATGAGTGATGAAGCAAAAAAATTAAATGAAGAAACGATTAAAATACTTGATGATTGTAAAGATATTTTATCTAAGAATTAATATGAATAGTACTTTGGAATGATAATTTTTTTAAATCAATTATGAACTTTTTGTAATTAGATTTTGTTTGCAAAATCTATATCTTTTTATATTTAATCCATCCTAATCGACTCTTTCAAAAACTTTGTTGATTTTTAAAATCGTCTTTTCGATTTTGATTCTAAATCAGATTTCTGCAATATATTCGTTTTAAAACGCCTCGTTTGGTCTTGAATGTTCGTTTTCTTGATTTTGGCATTGTTTTTGAAATGCATTTTCAATTTTGTTACTTGTTTTTTCAATTCGTTTATCTTTTAAGTGATGAATGAAACTTTTATATCGTGGAGTGATTGATTTTTTGATTATTTTGTAAATAACTGGAGGAAAATCTTTTTTACGATAAATTAGAGATTGTACTTCATTTTTGAATTCGTCGTAATCATTTAAATCGAATAAATCTTCAATCATTTTCAATTGTTTATGGCATTCTTGATATTCTTCGTCAGAAATGCGATTTTTATCTTTAAAAGTTTTTAATTGTTTATTTAAACTTTTTAGTGTGAAAAATACATAATTGATGTTTAAAACCTAGTTTTGAGATAATTGATGCATATTTTTTATCCAAATCTGTTGTGATTGCAATTTTATTTTTATTTGCTGTAGATTCTCTTAAAAACTTTTCAACAGTTGTTTCATCTTCAGTATCGTAAATTGCATCGGCCACGATGCAATTTGAAATAGAATCAAGTAATGTATGGCGATAATTCCATTCTCCATTGATTTTTATCTATTCTTCATCAAAGACATAATAACCCGAGCAACGACCTAAATCAAATTCTAAAATGTTTTCATTAACAAAAAGCCAATTTTTAATTGTTTGATGTGAAACAGTGATTCCAAAGATTTTTTAAAAAATTTACAAACATTTTTTAAGCTTCACAAATAATCTGAAATCAAATGTTCAGATTCACTTTTCAATTCATTCGTAAAATTGCTATTTTTATCAACAAGACTTGTTAAATCAGTTTGAAAGGTTTTACCACAACGTTTACAAATATAACGCTGAACTTTCACATTAGTTTTACCTATTTCTTTAAACACCAATGTTCTTTTTTTGTAAAATCATATTTAACTACATGACGAGTTCCACAATGTGGACATCGAGCTAAACTCATTTTAAAATAAGGAACACCCTTCTTAAAACTTAAATCAAAAGATTTCAGAGCTTTTTGACAGGATTTAAAAATTTTCACAAAACGAGGATCTGAAAGGATTAATTCATCATTAGAATTGCAAAATATATATTGTTTAACATTTAAAATACTATTTGGAGTAAATGTTTTTGATTGGGCATGATAAAAACTTTACTCCAACTATTTATTAAAATTAACTATTTTTAAACGGAATTAAAAATTCAAAACTAACTTTCTTTAACACCAAAATAGTCAAAAGTGCAGGTTGAGAATATAATTGCTTCAAATAATGACAGGAATACTTATTTAAAGATAATTTAGCATAACTGTAGGTGTATTCAATTAATTTAATCAATTCATTGGTCTTATAACAGTTTTTACTCTTATTTTTAATTTTTTTTTGAAAAATTTTCGTGGACTGCTTTTTGAACCCAAAATCCAAAAGAGTTTCATACTTTAAACGACTAATTATAATTTGAGAATGTTTATTTTCGTTATTCATATATATAAATATTCTCCATTCAATTATATAAAACTTATTAAAAACTATTTTTAAATATCACTGATTAATTTAAAATTATACCAAATTTAACAAATAAATAACAAGTTATAATTAAAATAACTAAAAATTCTTCAAAAAATCATAGTCGATGTGCAACTTCAACTGTAAAAAATTATAGGATTTCAACAGAGTCTTTTTTTATATATTTTTACTTTCTCACATCAATATTGCTCTGAGCCGGTAAAAGTACAAGTTGAGAGCAATAATGCCTTAGACTTATATCAAAAGCTTTTATAATCGTTTATTCAAATGGTTAATAGTGATTATTATGAATAACGATGGATTTAGAAAGTATTATGAACTTGAAGATGATGGGAAAGAAGTTCTTGATAGCTTTAGACAAATAAAGTTATTATATGACCATGCTCGATTCAAATATCATAGACTTCAGGTTGAAGATTTAATTAATGATTATGAGCAGCTGAAAAAGTTACGTGAAGAGATCAAAGTCAAGTACTTTTCAATTTATGAGGAATTATTAGCTGAAGATTTAATTGAAGGTGAACTTGATGCAAGTGTCTGGGGTATCACCCGAGAACATGAAAATGAAGTCTGGGATTCTGAAATAAGATTAATGAGTGATATTAAAAGAGAATTTGATATATGAATTGGCATGATTGAAAGCGGTGAGGCTGAGCAAGCTATCATTGATGATGAAAATAAATAATCGAATTAATTACCATTGATAATAAAATTTTTTGTTTTCATTATGTACATTAAATACATAGAAATATTATTATACTTAGATATACAAAAATAATCACAGGATTAGTTAAAGGTGAAATTCAATGAAAACAAAACATAGAGTTATTATTGGAAATTCTCAAAATCTTAATGAAATTGAAAATGAATCTGTCAATCTTATAGTTACTTCTCCTCCATATCCAATGATTGAAATGTGGGATGAAATATTCGGTAGTTTAAATCCAGCGATATCTGATGCTTTAAATAATGAAAATGGTTTTGAAGCTTATGATTTAATGAATAAAGAATTAAATAAAGTATGGGCTGAAGTTGATAGAGTCATTACACCTGGTGGAATTGCATGTATTAATATTGGAGATGCCACTTTAGAAAAATAGGTGATAGTTTTCAACTATATTCAAATCATTCTAGCATTATAAATTGCTTTGAGCAAATGGGTTATCAAGTTCTACCAGACATATTATGGAGAAAACAGAGTAATAAACCAAATAAATTTATGGGCTCAGGTATGCTTCCTCCAAACGCTTATGTTACTTTAGAACATGAATATATATTAATATTCAGAAAAGGGGGAAACAGAGAATTTAAAAAACAAGCTGAAAAAGAGCATAGAAGAGGTAGCGCATACTTCTGGGAAGAAAGAAATAACTGGTTTTCCGATGTTTGGGAAGATGTTAAAGGAACTTCTCAAAAAATGAAAGATAAAGAATTAAGAAATAGGAATGGCGCTTATCCTTTTGAATTAGCATATCGTTTAATTAATATGTATTCAGTTAAAGGAGACACAGTTTTAGATCCATTTTTAGGAACTGGAACTACAATTATAGCTGCAGTTGCATCTGGTAGAAATTCAATAGGATATGAAATTGATCCTAACTTTAAAAATTTCATAACTGAAGGAATATTAGAAAGTAAAGATAGTTCTAATGAATATATCTTTGAAAGGATTAATAATCATATTGATTTCGTCAATAAAAGAGTTGCGGATAAAGGACCGCTAAAACATGAATCTGATGTTTATGATTTTGCAGTAATGACTAGTCAAGAAAGAAAATCATCATTCCAATATGTTGATAAGATATGTGATGACGATGGAATTATTGTTGCTGATTATAAACCAATATCAAAAAGAGGATGTTGGGTCCACAGTGAAAATTATAACAGAAGATAATGACTCTAAAGCAAATAAAAAAAAAAAAAAACAAAACAAATGACTTTATAATATCAACAGATATTATTTAGAACTATTACATCCACATACCCATAGTCTTCTGCAGATAAGAATGCATCAAAATTCAATCTATTCAATAAATCACACATTTGACTGGTTTTTTCATCCCATTCATTTTCTTTTCCTTCTTTTTCAATAAAAATATAACCCTGATCCCTATCACATATTTCAATATAAGATATATCCTCTTCTTTTACATAATTCAGAAATTTGCCAAACAGATTTCTAATATTATTATCAGTTATGTCAATCCCTGCATATATGTCAAAATGTACATTTTTAAATATCATTGCACCACACCTGTAAAAAGATTGGATGATGAATTAATTTAAATCTTGTATTATCTCATTCAAGTTAGTGAATTCTTCATCCTCATTATAATACAAATATTTAACATCAATACCATATTTATAATTTCTTATAGTATTGAATGATTTAACTTCATACCTCATATATTTATAGGAAGAAGGTTTGACCTGTATTCCAAGAATAGTTTCATTATCTTTTTTTATTTCAATATCCACACGATATTCCTCATCTACAAATCCGATTGCATTATCAACACTGTATTCCGCAGCTAATTTATTTTTTAACTCATTAATAGCTTTATCTTCCATTTTATTGCCCTTTAATGAGTTAATAATAAATAAATCATATTCCCATTGAACACATTCTCTAATGTAAATTTATGTTCTCCCCAGTATGATATTTGAGCATCATATAAGTTTTTCCCGAAATCATAAACACTACCCTGTGATTTGATTCCACAAGGACAATCATTAAGATAATGGTATTCAATTAAAGCTTCTAATTCATCATAACTTTTAGGTTTATGTTTATTGATTAGTTTTATTACTGGAACAGATTTATATGGAGCAGATATTCCCATTTTACCATTAAGTAAATTTAATAATCCTCCAGTATTTGCTTTTCTTGACATTGTTTTCCTCGTGATATATTAAATATCAATGTTTATATTTTAAAAAATATCATCATAATATATTGCTAATGATTTACCAGATTTCGCAGCTCTATAATAAATAATATCATATTCAGAATCAAAATTTATTAAACCTTTTGTTAGAAAAGATTCTGGTTTTATTTGGACAGGTTTTTCACCTATAAATCCATCTATTCCTCTACTTTCTTCTTCAGGGGTTGCCAATCTCCAATCAGTATTTTTTTCATTAGCTAAATATTGTAGAATTATTTTTTGATAAATTATACCTTTCCATGATTTTACTAAAATTAAATCAGTTACCCAAGCTTTTACCATATCTCTATCGATTTTTGGCATAGCCTCTCTAAGCTTTTTTACTCCCTCATATGCTTTGTCGGTTGCATTTTCTATTGCATCAGGATATCTTTCAAGATACCATTCTTCCCATTCTTTTTGTGTTTTATATGGGCATTCAAAAGGTAATTCACTCATTTGTCCAACTACATTTTTTCTTGTAGCTTGATTATTCTGGCTAGCTATATTTATAATTTGAGTTGTATATTTTGGAAAATTTGGTTCTGGAGCTTCATCTTCAATCATTTCTTCATAACCATCTTTAAATTTAATTCTTTCATTATAAGTTAGTTCATTAAGTTTATTAATTTTCCTATTCATTTAAGCAGCCTCTATTTATAATAAATCTTTAGGTATTTAGCCCCTTTGCTTCCTTTATCATAATATATTATATCTACAGGAATGTTTTCTTGTAATGCTTGTTTTGCAGTATAGGTAATTGATTTTACTTGCACAGGTTTATCTCCAATGTATCCATCAATACCTTTACTTTCTTCGTCAGGTCTTGCTAATCTATATGAAGTATTTTCAAGATTTGCAACATAAGCTAATACTGCTTCTTGGAAAATTAATCCTTCAGCAGTCTTTGTAAGAACTAAATCAGTTACCCAAGCTTTTACCATATCCCTATCAATTTCCCCAATAGCATTTCTAAGGTTAACTACTCCCTCATATGCTTTATCTGTAGCTTTATCAATAGCATCTGGATATCTTTCAAGATACCATTCTTTCCAACCTTCGTATGATTTTGTTGGACATTCTTGGATTAAATCACTCATTTGTCCAACTACTTTTGGTCTTGTAGCTTGCATATTCATACTTGCTTGGTTAATAATTTGTGTTGTATATTTTGGGAAATCATAGCTTGGTTCAGCGCCTTCAATAACATCTTCCTTAACTAACTTATACTCTTGGTACTCAATTAAATCTATGTTTTTACTCACATAATCACCGATTTTATTTTTAATGGCAATATAAAATAACGATTAATGTACATTAAATACATAAAGTATTATATGTATTTATGTATAGAATATAATAATATGGAAAAGACAACTGTTAAAGCAAGATCACGACAAGGAACTAAATCAATGGATTTAACTATTCCTGCTAAGGTATGTGATGAATTAGATATATCTCCAGGAGATATATTTGAGTTAACTGTTAAAAAAAAGATGAAGAGGATGTTTTAACTTTACAAAAGAGTGTATAAAATTAAATAACATTATAATGAGTGGTTTTATTTGTTTAAATGGTGGGATCATATTTAAATAAGTAGTTTCATAACTTATCCGATGTTCCCTCCACAGGATTATCTTACAGCATGAATAAAAATAAAAGAGTATAATAAATATATATTATACTGGAAACATCAATCATGTTGTTTTTCCAATAGAAATAAGTCATCTTGAATTTCACAGAAATCTTTAACTTATAACTAAATATTGACTTATTTCTATTCTATCCTCTATTTTAGATTAACAGAGTAATATTAACTATCTATTCTTATTTTAAACCTTATTTTGCAATCGTTAATGTTAATGTCAACACCAACTAATTTTTTAAAAAGTAGCTATATATAGAGATATTTATATAACATAAATAATAAATTAAGTAATAATAAGATTTGCGTGGAAGACATTAATAATGGCAGATTCTATTATTTTACTTGAAGAAAGAAAAGAAGTCACAATTTTCTTATTAGACGAATGTGAAATTACTGCAACTACTGTAACAACTCCTACTGGCGAGACTCCGGGATATGTGAGTATACGGGCGATAAAATCAAAGTCGATGATGCTGTAACATTATCAGAAAATTCAGATATTGGCAAACCTACAGTTAAAAAGTTCACTGATGATGGCGAGGAAATCATTTTAGATATTGCAGTTAACGATTCAGTTACTATGACTGGAGGTCGTAGAAAAACCGCAATATTAGTATTAGGTCATATTCAGATTAAAACTTGCTTCAGGATTAACCAATATTGCCGTTAATGTCAAAACCATTCCATTAAATTAAATGTAAATCTGTATCTATTAATTATATTGCATCTAACATCCATTATTCTATAGGTAATATGGTGCGAAAAATGGGCGGCTCAAACCTGTAATGATAATTTTATATAAAAGTAATAATAACATATTATATTAATTATTATATACAGGTTGTAATAGCTATGGCCAATATAAATAATACCTCATCCTACATGGATGAAGACAAAAAGCAAATTATCAAAGAGTCAAATTATACCTATAGGGATGCTCTTGAAGTTTCAGCTTTTCTCATTGAAACCGGTAGATTCGAAAGATTCTACAAGGAAATGCAGATTGCAGACCTTCAAAAGGAACTTAAGGAAATGGATGAAAAGGAATAACTTCAAAACTTGTCTCCTGTATATAACTCTTACAAAAAACTATTTTTGATTTGAAAGGTAATAATAAAATTTATTATTACTTTTATATATTTTTTCTAATAAACTTTTATATATAATACATAATAATATATGTATTGTTATCACTTTAAATATCAGTTACTTATACTGCTTCTCTTTCAATATTTATATAATATTTAGCTAGGATGCTTAATTAAACTTGTGGATAATGTCTTAGATTCAAGAAATTAAAAGTTGGTTAAACAATTATTATAAACAGTTGTTGGGTTGTAAAAACTAATGATTTCTATAAAAATAAAGATAAACTATTCTTCGAAATGTGTATGGAAATCGACATTTTCAAACGCAATTCATTAACATAAGATATTTATGAAACATCAATGATTTAGAAAAAATTACAGCTTATTAAATGAAGCTATTCATGGGGACTGTGTTGTTGCATTTAATCGTAGATATGAAAAATAGCCTAAAAGAGTTGATGTGGATAAATGGTATTTCCACATAACACTTTAGATTATTATTTGTCTTTATTTTCGTTGTATACTTTTAATACTTCTTGCCAGAAGTTATCACTATTTAAATATTTGTCCTTGGAATGTGTATACATCACAGCTTTCGTCTAAATAGCTGTCTGCACTAATTCCTGCTTTCATACAGGTATGTTCTAAAAAAGTTTCTACATCAAAGTTATTTTCAGTTGCTACTTGAGGAAGCAGCAATCCTTTTGAATATCCTTTTTTAATCATTAATCCGTCTTTGCCGATTTTGATATTGGTGAGATATTCACTTGGATGTGCAATTTCCATTAATTGGGGTTTTGTTAAGACTGTAACCTCAAATTCCAGATTATCGTATTCTTCAGGAATTACCTGAGGAAATCTCGGGTCCTCAGATGCTGCTGCAATTGCTACACTGATTGTTGCCTGAATTGCACTTTCAATAGGTTCAGGATATCCGATACATCCTCTTAACTGATTATTTTTGTTTAAAGTTACAAAAACACCTAATTTTTCTTTAAGTTCTTCAGGACAGTCTTCAGGAACAAGAATTTGTTCGCCGGTTTCAAGATAAGTTTTTACCGCTTTTTTAGCTATATTTAACAAATATTCTCCATGTTCTTGGCTTATCATTTTTTTTATTACACCTCTTTATTAGCTACTTCCGCCAACTAAAGCATTTAAAATTCTTGTATGTGGTCCGCCGTCACCTACCGGTGCAGTCTGACCGTCTTTTCCACAGAATCCAACACTTAGTTCAAAGTCATTGCCGATAGCGTCAACATTTTTTAGGGTTTCTAATATATTTCCGGATAATGAAACATCTCTTAACGGAGTGGTTATTTCTCCGTTTTCTATTTTAAATCCTTCTGCAGCATTGAACTGGAATATTCCTTTTCCGGTATCAACTTGTCCGCCTCTTGAGCCTTTAAGATAAATTCCATCAGGAATATCTTCTATCAGCTCTTCAAAAGACATCTCTCCAGGTTTTAAGTAAGTGTTACTCATTCTTACAATTGGTTTGTCAGCTATTATTGATCTTGCATTTCCTGAAGATTTCATATTTAATTTTGATGCGGTTTCTCTTGAATTTAAAAGAGATATTAATTTACCGTCTTTTACTAGCTGATTAGGTTTGGTTTTAACTCCTTCCACATCATAAGGATAATATCCGAATCCGTCTTTTAAACTTGCATCATCGTAGATATTGACAATGTCTGAACCTATTTTGCTTCCTAATTTATCTTTAAGAATTGAATCATTTTGCAAAATCAGATCCCCTTCTACTGCATGACCTAATGCTTCATGAACAAATACTCCGGTTAAATTAGGGTCAGCAATAATTGGGAATCTTCCTGAAGGTGCACTTTCAGCTTTCAATAATCTTACAGCCTTTTCACCTATTTTTCTTCCAAAAGCTTCAATGTCTTCGTCACTTATAGCTTCAAAGCCTTTTACTCCACCAATACTGTTGTGTCCAATTTGCATCATGGTTCCATCACTTGCAGCAGCATTTAAAAACATTGCAACCCTATTTGTGTTCATTTCAATGCTTGTACCTTCACTGCTTAAGATAACTTCCTGGCTTTGTGAATCGGAATAGGAAACAGTAGTGCTGGTTACTTCTTTTTAAACTGGCAGCTTTGCTGGCTTCAGACATTATTTTCTTTTTTTTCTTCTATTGAAACATCACTGAAAGGTATTTTAACATCAGTAGATACTTTATCCTGAATTATATCTGCTTTAGACAAGGATTCATCTCCTTTAAGGGAGTTTGATATCTTTATAGAAGTTTGTGCTATTTCATCTAATTTTGATAAATCATTTGTATAAGCAAATCCCCATGCACCATTATTTAAAACTCTTATTCTTATACCTAAAGAGTTTCCTGTGTTGATTTCCTGTACTTCTCCGTCTTTCATGATTATGGAGGTGTTATTTCCGTTTCCGCCTCTGATATCCACATAATCTACTTTGGGAATGGTTTTGTTAATGACTTTTTCAAATAAATCAAGATTTTCATTCATTGTTTCATATCCATGATAATATATTATTATCTATTTTTAGAGTTTAAGTTTAATATATGTGTTGTAATAAAGGGAATTCTTTTTTTATTTCTTTTTCCAAATATATCCTTTGTGTTTAAATACAATAAAAAATATAACTCATGTTATAGATTTTTTTTTTAAAAGTTATAAGGTGATTAAATGGTAATAATTGTAGGTTCTGGAGCAGGAGGAGCAATATTAGCAATGGAATTGGCTAAATCTAATGTGCCAGTAACCATAATCGAAAAAGGAAAATATATTGACTCTAAAGATGCTTTTAATTATTATGATAAATACAATGGAAGTGTTGATTTGCTTACAGCTACATGTGTTGGAGGTTCAACAATGGTTTCAATGGCTAACATGGTTAGGGCATTAGATGAGGAGTTATATGATTATGGAATTAATCTTTCAGAAGAATATGATTATGTTGAAAATCTGATTAAGGTTCATGGTTTGGATGACACTCATATAGGCAAAGGAACACAATTATTTTTGGATGCAGCTGAAGAGCTGGGTTTAAATTCGATTAAAATGCCGAAAGCTATTTATGAAGAAAAATGTATTCAGTGCGGTCAGTGTGCATTTGGATGTCCTGTTGATGCAAAATGGACAGGAAAACACTTTGTTGACATAGCTATTGAAAATGGTGCAGAATTCATTGATGAAGCTGAAATCACTGGCTTGATAATTGAAGATAATCGGATAAAAGGAGTCAAATTTATTAAAAATGGAAAAGAGGAAATATTGCACTCTGATACAGTGGTATTGTCTGCCGGAGCTATTGGTTCTGCTTTAATTTTAAGAAAAATAGGGATTGATGCCGGAAGAGAACTGTTCTTTGATCCCTTTGTTTCAGTAGGAGGAGTTATAAAAGACATTAACTTCAACACTGAAGTTCAGATGGCAGGTCTTGTTGTTGGCAAAAACTTTGTTCTGTCACCTCATTACTCATCATTCATTCCGTCTAAAATAGGGGGGATGCTGAACCTAAAGATATATTGAGTATCATGGTTAAAACATCTGATGAATGCAAAGGATACATAACTGATGACGGGGATGTTGTTAAAATAAACACTATTAATGATATCAGGTATTTGGCTGAAGGTGCAGCTGCTGCAGGTTTTATTCTGGAAAAAGCAGGTGTTAATCCAGCTACAATAGCTTCTACAGTTTACAGAGGAGCACATCCCGGCGGCAGTGCAGCTATTGGAAAATTTGTAGACAGCAACCTGGAAACTGAAATTAAAGGTTTGTTTGTTGATGATGCAAGTGTGTTACCAATTTCTCCAGGAAAACCTCCGATTTTAACTATCCTGGCATTATCTAAAAGATTGGCTGATTATTTAATTGGCTGATTTTTTTATAAAAAAATAAGTGGAAGATTATTCGAATTGTTTTTCGATATCTTCTGTTTTAATTAATTTTTCACAGTAATGGCATCTGACAACTGGCGGATGGTTGTTTATAACATTAAATTTAGGAGCTATAGGTTCATTTGCATAATTGGTTATGCATTTTGAGTTGGTACATTTGATAATTCCAGTAATTGTATTAGGCAGTATAATTTTATCTTTTTTCACTGGTTTGTAGTCTCTGATAATGTTAACACTGGCTTTAGGTGCAATTAATGCAATTTGGTCAAGTTCTTCGTGGTTTAATTCTCTGTTTTCAATTTTAACTATGTCCTTTCTACCAATTTCTTTTGATGAAACATTCATAGCTACTGTAACATTTTTAGTTTCACTGTCTGGAAGCCACAGTATTTTAAGGATATGTAATGACTTGTTTGCAGTAATATGGTCAATTACTGTACCATTTTCAATAGCTCTAATTTTTAATTCAGATTTTTTATCAACACTCATAATTTACCCACTGTACATTTTTAAGTCTAATATGTCAATAATTACTTCAGTATCATTGATTAAAGTTTCAATGTCTTTATCCTTTGTGTTTAATGTAAATGTTTCAATAACTCTGGCTCCGCGTGCTTTTTACTTTTTCAGCCATTCTGTCTACTGTGGCCTGTCCCCCCTCTGCCGGTCATTGTTGCAAAGAGGTATAGGTCTTTTCCTCTTAAATTGCATCTGTCAATTAATGTTATAATTGCAGGTGTTGGTTTTCCTGCCCAAGTTGGAGTTCCTATGTAGATTGAATTATATTCTGTTAAATCCACTTCAGAAGGAGCTATTTCAGTTTTTGTTTCTTTAATTGAGTCAATACAGGAAGTTAGTTTATTTTTAAATCCACTTCTATTTTTTAAATCAGTAACCTCGAGTATATCAGTTTTTAACTCTTTTGCAAGTGTTCTAGCTACAACTTCTGTACTTCCGTGTTGGGAATAATAAATTATTAAAGTTTTCATATTATCTCCCTCTCTTTGATTTTATTTGTTTGTTTTAGGGTGTTATATATTTTATGGATTAAGTCCAAAATGGTTTAATCCTGTTGTTTCATCTAATCCAAGCATTATGTTCATATTTTGTATAGCTTGACCTGATGCACCTCTAACAAGATTATCGATACAGGACAGCATTACAATTCTTCCGGTATCATCAATTTCAAATCCTCCAATATGAACAAAATTGGATCCTCTAACAGAACTTAAATGAGGAATTTCTCCATCATCCATTAATTTAATGAAGTATTCTTTACCGTATGTTTTTTCATAGAATTTTCTTAATTCATCAGGAGTAATGTCTGAATGCTCTTCTTTTAAGAAGCTATGGCTTGTTGTTTGGATTCCTCGAATAACTGGAACTAAATGTGGGGTAAATGAAACTTTAACATCTTCAAACCCATGTAATTCCTGCTGAATTTCAGAAACATGTCTGTGTGAAGAAATTTTGTAGGGATTGACATTATCTGCAATATTTGGGTAATGTGTGGTACTTGAAGGATTTACTCCTGCTCCGCTAACTCCTGTTTTTGAATCAATGACTATTCTGTCAACCAAATCATTATCTACTAAAGGGTAAGAGGATAATATTGCTCCTGTTGGGAAACATCCAGGATTTCCTACCAAATCAGCTTTTTAATTTCATCTCTGTAAATTTCCGGAAGACCATAAACACCTTTAATGTCACTGGTATGTTCCAATCCGTACCATTTTTCATAAACTTTGGTGTCACGGTATCTGTAATCTCCGCTTAAGTCAATAACTTTAGCTCCGGTTTCAAGCAAGTCCGGAACTATTTTCATTGATGCTCCGTGAGGGGTGGCTGTAAATATTATATCTGCGTCCAATTCATTTGGCTGTTTATTTTTGAAAACTAATCCGGAATCTCTTATGTGCGGGTGTATTTTATGTGCAGGTGTTCCGTCATATTTTCTTGAAGTAATGTCATTTACTTCTACTTCGTTATGATTTAATAACATTCTGAGAAGTTCTCCACCAGTATATCCACTTGCTCCTACTATTGCTACATTATACATATTTATTTACCTCACTAATCACAATTATCGTTTATTTTTCCTTTGAAATCCATTTTTTTATTTTTTTTTTTAATAATTTTACAGCTGCTGTCTAATTCTGCATTGTGGTATGCTTTTACACGTTCCACTTTAGCTTTTAATCCTCTTTTGTTAATAGCTTTTTGTAATTTAGTAATGTCATGTCTTTGATCAGCACCAATAGCTATTATGTCAGGATTAATTTCTTCTACAATTTTAAGGAAGTCTCCATTTTCATTACCAAGATAAGCTTCATCCACTCCTTTTATCATCTTTATTAACTCTAAACGTTGTTGTTCTCCAACTATGGGGTATCTTTTTCTTTTTTTCAACAGTTGAATCACGAGCAATTACTACATAAAGTTTAGCGTCTTTGCCTCCAAGTTTTTTAGCTTCGTTAAGGTAAATTCCATGTCCGGGATGCAATAAATCGAATGTACCTGTTGCCATTACTTTTTTCATAATTTCACTACCTGTTTTGGTATTTTAAAGCTTCTTTTAAATCGATTTTATCTTTGTAAAGTGCAGAACCAATTACGATACCTTCAACACCACTTTCATTTAATTGTTTAACATCGGAAATACTGGTTATTCCTCCGGAATAAACAATCGGCAAGTCAACAGAGTTTTTAAGCTCAATAACCGGCTCAGTATAAAATCCTCCTAATAAACCTTCAACATCAACATTGGTAAAAAAGAATACTTCCTGCTCCATGTTCTTTAAATTCATTTGAAAGTTCTGCAGGACTTTTATCAATCTTTTCCTGCCATCCTTTAATTACAACCCGGTTGTCTTTACTGTCAAGTGAAATCATTATTCGTTCTGATCCGTATTCATCAGACAGTTTGGTTATGGTTTCAGGATGTTCAATTCCCATAGTTCCGATAATTAATCTTTCTATGTCTAAATCGAGAAGTCTTTTGGCATAATCAATGCTTCTTATGCCTCCGCCTAATTGTATAGGTACACTAACTTCCTTCAATATTTTTTTAATTACATCAAGGCTGGTTTTTCCGTCAATCGTGCCGTCCAAATCAATAATATGTAAATTTTCAGCCCCCAAATCTTCCCAGTGTTTTGCAACATTTTCAGGGTTTTCAATAGCTATCATTTCACTTCCGGGTTGTCCCTGGACTAGCTGTACACATTTGCCATTTTTAATATCAACTGCCGGCATTATTAACATTTCATCTTTTTTAAATGACATTTATAACTCCATTACTAAATTTTTTGGTTTATAATATTTTTATAATTAATATAGTTTAATAGTTACTGTTAAATGCAAATCTTTTTTTGGGAAAAAATCTATATAATATTACCAATAATAAATTTAGGTATGACTAAATATTTATATAATATTTTTATATAATATTTTAATTAATATCTTATTAAGTGATTTAATATGAGTGATATTGTAAAATTTGAAAATGTGGTCAAGGAGTATAAATCCGGAGAGCATATTTTAACAGCTATTGATCATATCGATTTTACTATTGAAGAAGGTGAATTTGTTGTTATTTTAGGTCCTTCGGGAGCTGGAAAATCAACTCTTTTAAACCTTTTAGGAGGTTTAGACACTGTCACCAGTGGTAAAATTATTGTAGATGGAAATAATATTGAAAGCTTGAATGACAATCAGCTGACTAAGTACCGAGCTAAAAACGTTGGTTTCATATTTCAATTTTATAACTTAATTCCCAATTTGACGGCTCTTGAAAATGTTGAACTTATGAAGGATATTGTAGATGTTGATATTGATGGAATGAAAGTTCTGGCATCTGTCGGATTGGACAGGCATGCTAATCAGTTTCCTTCACAGTTGTCAGGTGGAGAACAACAAAGAGTTTCAATAGCTGGGGCTGTTGCTAAAAAACCGTCTATGCTTTTATGTGATGAACCTACTGGAGCACTGGATTCTAAAACAGGTGTTTCAATTTTGAATTTACTTCAGAATATGAGTGTTAACAACAATTCCACTGTAGTTATTGTTACACATAATGCAATTCTTGCTGAAGCTGCAGACAAGGTTATAAGAATTAAAAATGGTAAAATTGAAAGCATAACAATTAATGAAAACCCTAAAAAGTAACTGATTTGGAATGGTGATTTTATGTTGTCTAAAAAGATGATTAGGGATATTAAAAATCATAAATCTCAATTTCTTTCAATCTTTTTAATGGCTTTTTAGGAGTATTTGTATTTGCAGGAATCGGTGGGGAATACACTGGTTTTGAGCAAAGTGTAAATGATTATTATGATGCTACAAATTTAGCGGATGGATGGATTTATAGCAGTCATCTGGATAATTCTACTGTAGATAAAGTTGATAATCTAAGTGCAACTACAGCCAGTGAAAGACAGCTGGTTATTAATTCGGTAGGTGATTTTGATAATGACCCTGATGTGACGCTGCACTTTGTAGAAAATAATGATATTTCTAAATTTTATCTTGTTGAAGGAAAAGATGTTGATATTGATGATGAAGATGGTGTGTGGTTAGATAAACGTTTTGCCGATGCTAAACATTTAAATGTTGGGGATAACATTTCATTTTCAGTTAACGGATTAACCATTAATAAAGAAATTAAAGGTCTTGGTTATTCTCCTGAAAATGTTTATACTCCTTCAGATACTTCAATTATTACAGATTTCAATAAAACAGGTTATGCTTACCTGTCTTATAAGGCATTTCCAGCACAAATACAGTATAATGTATTGCTTGTTGATTTTAATGGAAATCCGAATGATTATGTAGCTGATTTGGATTCAGTTATTGGCGGAAATTACAGTTCATTTGTAAAACAGGCAGATCATCAAAGTGTTTCTCAATTTAATGAGGAACTGGATCAGCATAAAATGATGGGTGATATTTTCCCGGTTGTTTTCATATTGATTGCTGTTTTAACTCTGTTAACTACAATGGCAAGGATAATTAATCATCAGAGAACTCAGATTGGTGTTTTAAAAGCGGTAGGTTTTAAAGACAGAACTATAATGCTCCACTATATTTCGTACGGTTTCTGGCTAGTTTTGGTAGGAAGTATTTTGTGATTAATATTGGTGCCATTGACTATTCCAAAACTGTTTTTAGAATCAATTCAGGCTGTTTATACATTACCTGGATGGAGTGTTGGATACAGTATTAGTTTTGTCATAGTTGCAGCATTAATGGTTGGTGTATCATTAATAGCTTCTTACTGGGCAACAAGAAGTATTTCTAAAGAAAATCCTGCAAATCCAATCAGGCCAAAATCTCCTAAAGTTGCAGTTTCAGGATTGCTGGAAAAGTCAAAGATATGGAAAAAATTCAGCTTTAATGCACGCTGGAATTATAGGGATGCAAAAAGAAATAGAACAAGGTCACTAATGACAATTGTAGGTGTTGCAGGATGTACTGCACTGCTTGTTTCAGCATTTGGAATGTATGACGGAATGAATGACTTGCGTGACTGGGAATATGAAGACATTAATCATTATTCCTCTAAATTAATTGTTGATAATGATGCATCAATTAGTCAAATCAACAGCATAACTGATGAGGTTAACGGTACTCAATTAATGGAAGGCAGAATAGAATTTGATGTTAATGACCATAGGGATTCAGGTTCGCTGCTGGTTTTAAATAAAAGCAGTTTGGTAACTCCAACAGATAAACATAGAAATCCGACAGAAATTCCTGATGACGGTGTTTCCATTTCCATGAAGATGGCTGATAATTTGGATGTTGAAAAAGGAGACACAATCAAATGGCATATTGTAGGAAATGACAAATGGGTATCTACCAAAGTAAGCTCTATTCATGCAGACCCTATATCTCAGGGATTAATAATGACTCCTAATTATTTTGAAGATTTGGGATTGAATTATACTCCAACAAGTATTGTTACATCTCAAAATGTAACTTCAGATTATAATGGAATCAAAGCAGTAAATACTTTAGATACAGCTGTTTCAAATTGGAATGAGATATCTGAATCAATGCTTTCAATGGTATCTATTTTAATATTCTTTGCAGCATTATTGGCTGTTATTGTCCTTTATAATTTGGGATTGTTGTCATTTACAGAAATTGAGCGGGAAATAGCTACCTTAAAAGTTATAGGATTTGAAACAAATAATTTGAGAAAGTTATTATTGACGCAAAATTTATGGTTTACTTCAATGGGTTTTGTTTTGGGAATTCCATTCGGTTATTTCTTAATGAAATCAATGACGGATTCTGCAGGACCTTCATTCCAATTTCCTATAACCTTAAGTCCTGGAAACTTAATGTTAAGTTTTATAATAACATTTTCATTATCCATAGTGGTTAACTTAATGTTTTCAGGAAAAATTAGAAAATTAAATATGGTTGAATCATTAAAAGGTGTTGAATAACCTTTTACTTTTTTTTTTTTATTTTTGCAAAATTTATTTTAATTAATATTTATAATAATATATTATTATGAAGAGGACAGCTTTAAAAATTGGCTATATCGGAACTAATTTTCATGGTTTTCAAAGACAACCTGATTTAAGAACTGTTGAAGAAGAGCTGATTTACCATTTACGTAAACTAGGTTATATTGATGATTTAAAAAGTCCAGATTTAGAATAGCCGGCAGAACTGATGCAGGAGTTCATAGTTTAGGTAATGTAATCAGTTTCCAGTCTGAAAAAGAAGTTAGAGTTAATGAAATCAATAACAGTTTGCCTGATGATATTCAGATACTGGCTAAAGCTCCGGTAAGATTTGGTTTTAAACCGAGGTATGCTGAAATGAGACAGTATCGTTATGTTTTATTCAGGTCTGATTTGGATTTGTATAAACTGAATGAAGTAGCTGAAATTTTTAAAGGAACTCATAATTTTACTAATTTTACTAAACGATTCCAAAAACAACAACCAGAACAATTGATGATATTAAAATCACCAAAGCAAATCTCAATGATTATCATAAAAAGGAATTTCCAAATTTGCATGACACACTTTCACCTGTTTTTGTAGATATTTATGGGGAAAGCTTCTTATGGAACATGGTTCGTAAAATGATGCGTGTTTTTGTTGATGTAGCTATTGGGAAGTTATCTTTGGAAAAAGTTGAAGAATTATTAAATCCTGCAGAGAATGACCCAGAGCCAATATTAAAGTTTTGGATCCGGATTATCTGATTTTAATGGATATTAAATATGATGGGGTTAAATTTGTTTATGATGATTATGCCTGTGAACGCTTTAAAAGAAATTTAGTTGATTCACTAAGCGATTTGCAAAGAAAATATGCTATAAGAGAATCTATGATAAAAAGTTTGGAAGATTTGAACGGATAAACTAAAAAACAGGTAATTTTTATTGTTACTTGAGTTTATCATGAAAAAATTCTGCATTAAAAATAAGTTTTGATAAAAAGAAGAATTCGGGAAATAAGATGTCCCAAATTCTATTTTTCCATTTCAAATGAAAATCTGTATTCTTGATTTACAAGAACCATGTCTTTGATTTTAGCATTCAAAATCCCTGAAATTTTGTATAAATCTTCCATGGTAACTAAATTACCTTCATTTATACTTAAAAAGAATGTTACAATATCATCTGTAATAAGATAATTTAAATTGTAGTCTTCGTCTTTGTGATATTTTTTTTTTAATATATCATATATTTTTTCTTCAATTTCTTTATCAAGGTCGGTCATAATAATCACCCCAATGTGTATTAGTAGAAGTTTATACTATTTAAATAACCAACATTTATTATTCATGATTAACTAATTTTATATAGGTCGATAAAATGAAAATAGCTATTATACTTGGAACTAGGCCTGAAATTATTAAAATGGCTCCAATTATTGATGAAATTGAAAAGCGAGGTATAACTTCCTGTCTTATTCATACTGGCCAACATTATGATAAAGAAATGTCGGATAATTTCTTTAAAGACTTGGAAATCAAATCTCCAGATTATAATATTCATGTTGGTTCTGGTTCTCATGGAAAACAAACTGGTTTGATGATGCAGGGTATCGAAGAAGTTTTGCTTGATGAAAAACCGGATATAGTTCTTGTTCAGGGAGATACAAATGCAGTTCTTGCAGGAGCACTGGTGGCTTCTAAATTACATATTGCTGTTGGACATGTTGAAGCGGGACTCAGATCATTTGATACTCCGATGCCTGAAGAATTAAATAGGATGGCTGCAGATGCCTGTTCTTTGATGTATTTTATTCCAACTGAAGAATCTGCAATTAATCTTTTAGCTGAAGGAATTTCAAGAAAAAAAACTATTTATTACAGGAAATACTGTAGTTGATGCCTGTTTCAGGCATTTGGAAATAACAAACAAAGCGGGAATTCAGGAAGAGTCTTTGGCTAACTTGGACATTGAAAATATGGATAATATTTTAACTTTGACTATGCATAGGGCAGAAAATGTTGATGATAAGGAAAGGTTAATAAATATTATTTCCGCTTTAAAAAAGAACTGAAAGGCATGAATATTATTTTTCCGATTCATCCAAGAACTAAAAAGACTTTGGAGAACTTTAATTTATTTGATGAATTAAATGAATTGGAACATGTCCATATTATTAAACCGTTGGGATATTTGGACTTTTTAATTTTAACTTCACATTCTACTTTAATTTTAACAGATTCCGGAGGTCTTCAGGAAGAAGCAATTACTTTGGATGTTCCTGTTTTAACTTTAAGGTATAATACTGAAAGGCCTGAAACAGTCAGTGCAGGGGGAAATATTTTGGTGGGAGCTAATAAAAATAATATTTTAGAAAACGCTGAAAAGATTCTCAATGATGAGGAATTTGCAGATAAAATGAAAAATGCTAAAAATCCTTATGGAAAAGGGGATGCAGCTATTAAAACTATTGATGCAATCGAAGAAGCATATAATAATGGTTTATTGGATATTAAAGCCCCTGAAAATATAATGTCATCATTTGACCGTAAAATGATAAAAATTAATGAAGATGTTTCTGTTAAGGAATTTGAAGAAAATGAAAATGCATTAGTGCATATGGTTTTTGATGGTGAAAAAATGATTTTTCCATTGAACAATTTAAATTTAAAAGGTATGATGATTACTTATGATGTCTATCAATGATGATTCAATTTTACTGTTCGAATATTTTACAGCTTCCGGTGAAAAAGATAAATGTATTATTTCAGAAGCAGAAGCTTTAATATTTTCACTTTTAGATGATTTAAAAGATTATAATGTAACAGTTGTTCTTAATGAATCTTACAAGGAGATTATAGAGGATTATGATAACGTTACACCAATATTTATTAATGAAGATATAATTTCCTGGCTTGAAAAAAATGCAGCTAGTTTTAAAAAAGCTATTTTCATAGCTGCAGAAAATAATAATAGCCTATACAATATTACAAAAATTTTAGAAGAGAATAATGTAAAAATTTATAATTCATCTTCTGAAGCATGTTATAATTCCTCTGACAAATTTGTTTCTTATGAATTGTTATACAATATTGTTCCACAGCCTAGAACTTTTAAATTAAAAATAGACAAAGTGGGATATTGGAAAAGAGCATTGGAAAACCTTTATAAAAAATGGCATGCTGAAAAACCATTGGATGATTTAAAACTTATAATCAAACCTCTTGTTGGTGTTGACTGTGAAAATATTAAAATAATAAACGGCATTGATGATTTGGACTATAGTTTGGAAAAAATATTTCTTCCAGGTTCCAGAGTAATAGTTCAGGAATTTATCGAAGGAACAGATATTAGTGTTAGTTTGCTTTGTGACGGCAGTACAGCTATTCCAATAAGTTTAAATAAACAGATTATAGATTTAACTGGTGATAAGGGAACTTATTTAGGGGGACAAATTCCATTCGAAAGCAAATTTAAAGATTTGGCTTTTAAAACAGCCATTAAAGCAGTTGAATCAATTGATGGCTTAAAAGGATTTGTTGGCGTGGATTTGGTAATCAGCAATGATGAAAAAGACATCGAGGATGTTTATGTCCTTGAAATTAATTCCAGATTCACCACTCCTTACGCAGGTCTTAAAAAAATAGCCAATATTAATATTGGTTCATCTATCATTGATTTGATTGATAAAAATGTAGATATTAAAGATTTAAATGAAAAAATAGATTTAAATGGAAAAATTGAATTTAAAAAATCAGGGGATAATTTAGTAATTAGGAGTATTTAAGAATGAAAGTAGCAGGTTTTGATATTGGCGGTGCAAACACTGACTTGGCAGTTGTTGATTTTGAAAATAATGAAGTAAAAAATATTGAAGTGGATTTTGCTTATCTTCCGATGTGGAGCAATAATGAAGCATTACCTAAAGTTTTAACTGAATTGATTGAAAATATTTGTCCGATTGATGAAATTGATGCTGTAGGAATATCTATGACTGCAGAATTGGTGGATGCATATGATACAAAAAAAAGACGGAGTTTTAGATGTTGTTAAAAAATGTGAGGAAACTTTTGAGTGTCCGACAGCTTATGTTGGAATTGATGGGATGTTATCAAAAGAAGAAATTGAAAAAACTCCTTTAAAGGCAGCAGCTGCTAACTGGATAGCTACTGCCCAAATAGCTACATTAATAAGTGATAATTGTATTTTCATAGATACTGGAAGTACAACAACTGATATTATTCCAATTAAAGACGGAAAAGAATGTGCAATTGGAAGATCAGATTTTGAAAGACTGGCTACCGGCGAACTGGTATATACAGGAACATTAAGAACCAATTTGGCCAGCTTCTTGGATAAGGTTCAGTTACATGGAAAAGAATACAGGGTAGCTTCCGAGTTATTTGCACAAACTGCAGATGTTTATACTGTTTTGGATTTAATAACTTTAGATGATTATGTTTGCGATACTTTTGATGGTGAAAGCAAGTCTAAAAAAAAAGTTGTATGAAAAGAATAGCAAGAGTATTGTGTGCTGATTTGGATTCATTAATGGAAGATGATGTTGTTGAATTGGCCAAATTCACCCATCAAAAGCAGGTTGAACAAATTGCAGATGCTTTAAAACAGGTATCTGAAACTCAAAATTTGGATTTAATTGTAACTACTGGTCTTGGAAAAGATATTTTAGATAAAAAGCTGCAGAATTCTTAGGTCTTGAAGTTAAATCTATGGATACAATTTTAACTGATGAAGAATGTGTTGTTGCACCGGCAGTTGGTACTGCAGTGATGATGAACAAATTTTTAAATTAAAAAAGTTTAAATGTGTGGTTTAATACCATACATCTTTTATTCCTATTAAGTAAGCTCCGGTATTGGCCACTAAATGTATAATCAATGTTAATACAATAGCTATTGCAACAAATGTTATGGAAAAGCTCACCATTACTGAACTGAATATTAAAGCAACAATAAGAAAATCAATCTGGTCTAAAATTGGGGCAGGTTTTCCCTGTCCAATTCCCACTCTTCTTTTTAAAAAACTTCCTACTGCATCCCCAACCATTGCACCGAATCCAAGTAAAAATCCTACTATTATTCCTTCTACTAAATTTGTACAGATTGGGGTATAAATGAATTCTCCGAAGTTTTCAAGTATCATTGGCCCAAGCAATCCCTGAATTGCTCCCATAAGGGTTCCCATAATTGTTCCACCGATTAATCCTTTCCATGTAACTCCGTTACCTATCCATCGGTTGCCATTTTTGTCTGTTTTTTTGAAATCTAAAGGAAGGCCTCCTCCAAAGACTAATGCAGAACCGTTTGACACATAAGCAGGCAATATAAAGTATAGGATAGTAATACAAGCCATTATAAAAATTTGGGTATTATCAACCATGTATGTTCCTCATTTTTTTATTAAGTTTTATCTTTGTATGTGTTATCTTTTATATTTAATGTTAAAACATTAATTAACTTTAAATATTAAATTGAGTTAATATATTTATATTATGTAATGAATGGTTAATAGTTTATTAATTATTAGCAAAGGGTGATTTTGTGAGAATAAAAATGACAAAAAGTTTGTGTCCAATTTGTTTCAAACCACTTGATGCAGAGGTTTTTGATGAAGACGGTAAAATCTTGATTAAAAAAACCTGTGATGAACATGGTGAGTTTGTAAATACATATTGGAGTGATGATAAGCTTTATAATAGGGTTAAACAATTTGAACCTACAATAACTTCAGTTGAAAACCCTTCTGTAGAGAAATTCGGAGATTGTCCTAATAATTGTGGGCTTTGTGAAGACCATGAAACCTCCACTGTGTTAGGTTTAATTGATGTTACAAATAGATGTAATTTAAGATGTCCTGTTTGTTTTGCAAATGCGGCTGTTTCCGGACGTTTGTATGAACCTACACAGGATGAAATTAGGGAAATGTTAAGGAACCTGAGGAAGTTAAAACCTCATCCAACTCCGGCTATTCAATATGCGGGTGGTGAACCTACTGTTAGGAAGGATTTGGCCGAACTTGTAGCTATGGCTAAAGAAGAAGGTTTTACTCATGTTCAAATAGCTACTAATGGTTTAAGATTAGCTAGAAAAGAAAATTTTGCAAAAGAATTAAAAGATGCTGGTTTAAACACAGTATACTTGGCTTTTGATGGTGTAACTCCTGAACCATATATCAATAACAGAGGTAAAAAATTTACTTCCTCAAAAGATTCAGGCTATTGAAAATTGTAGAAAAGCAGGTCTTGGTGTAGTTCTTGTTCCAACATTAATTAAAGGTGTCAATGATCAGCAAATCGGTGAAATTATTAAATTTGCATTTGATCATAGGGAAAATGTTTATGGGGTCAATTTCCAGCCGGTTTCATTTTCAGGAAGAACTCCTGCAAGTCAGGTTGAAGAACAAAGGATAACTATTCCTGATTTTGTTAATGAGATTGCTAAACAAACTCATGGCGATGTAAAGGTTGATGATTTCTATCCTCCATCTTCTGTAGAACCATTTGCACGTTTTATCGGTGCTCTTGAAGGCGAAAGTCCCAGTGTTACTTTAAACTGTAATCAGCACTGTGGAATAGTACTTATGTTTTCATGGAAGAAACTGAAGGGAAAAATACATTAAACAATTTGATTCCTATTACTAAATTCATTGATGTTGAAGGCTTATTTGAATTATTGGACAAATATTCCGACAAACTTGAAAAAGGTGGATTTGGAATTAAGAAAAGGGTTGAAGCTAAAGTGCTGTGAAAAACCTTCCCAAATTGATTAATACTAATGAAGTACCTGAAGGTTTGGATATTAAGAAAATATTGTTAAATGTATTTACTAAAAGATCTTATGATGCTTTAGGAGAATTTTCAAAAGATGCTATGCTTATTTCCTGTATGCACTTTATGGATCCATTTAATTTTGATGAAGATAGAGTTAAAAAATGTATTATTCATTATGCAACTCCAGACGGTAGAATTATTCCGTTCTGTACTATGAATTCCATGTATCGTGAAAGTGTGGAAGAAGAATTCTCAACACCTTTAAAAGAAGATAAAAACTGAGGGTTTAAATACATGATTATTAAGTCACCTTCAAGACTTCATTTAACTTTAATTGATATGAATGGGTCTTATGGAAGGATAGATGGAGGAATAGGTCTTACAATTAAAGACCCTAACTTTGTCTTATACGGAGAACCGGCAGAAAAAGGAATCACTGTTGATTTCAAGGATAATACTCAATTTAACGATGTGATTCGTAATGAATGTGTATCTAAAATAACTTCTGCAGCACAAAAAGTAATTGACCATTTTGATATTGACGAAGGATTTTATTTTAGAGTGGATAAAGCTTATCTTCCCCATTCTGGTTTAGGTTCTGGAACTCAAATGGGTTTATCAACCGGAAAGCTTATTGCTGAACATATTGGTGCTTATTCAAACGGATATTCTTTAGGAGAAATTATCGGACGTGGAGGAACTTCCGGAATTGGTGTGTTTTCATTTGATTTTGGGGGATTTATTGTAGATGGTGGACATAGCTTAAAATCAAAATCATCATTTTTACCATCATCTGCTTCACAAGCTAAACCTCCTCAATTATTGGCTCACTATGATTTTCCTGATGATTGGGAGATTTTACTGGTTATTCTTGATTCCAAAAATACAGTAAACGGTCAAAAAGGAAGTAAACATATTTCAGGATTACTGTCCTGTTCCTAAAAATGAAGTGGAACAAACTTCCCACATTATATTTATGAATATGATTCCTTTTTTTACTTGAAAGGGATTTGCCAGCATTTGGCCATTCAATTGATGAAATTCAAAAAAGAGGATTTAAAAATGTGGAAGTTTCGCTTCAGTCTCAACAAATCAGGGATTTGATGGATAAATTAAGGGAAATTGGAGCTTATGGTGTAGGTATGAGCTCTTTTGGACCTACAGTTTATTCAGTATTTGATAAAAATAATAAACACATAGTTGAAGAGATTAAAGAGTATGTCGGAAGCAGTGGCATAGTTCTTACAACTAAAGCACAAAATTATGGTCATGAAATCCAAAAATAAGTGGTATATATGGATATAATTAAAGGAAAAACATGGACTTTTGGTGAAAATATTGATACGGATGTTATTATTCCCGGAAGATATTTGAGAACCTTTAATCCTCAAGATTTGGCTGATCATGTACTTGAAGGAGAACGTCCAGATTTTACAAAGAATGTTAAAAAAGGAGACATAATAGTAGCTGATGAAAATTTTGGTTGCGGTTCATCAAGAGAGCAGGCTCCAGTAGCTATTAAAACTGCAGGTGTAGATGCTATTGTGGCTAAATCTTTCGCCAGAATTTTTACAGAAATGCAATTAACATTGGATTGCCAGTAATTGTTTGTGATATTCAGGCAAAAGACGGAGATATTATAAACATTGATTTGTCAAAAGGAATATTAACTAATGAAACTACTGGTGAATCAGTTACTTTTGAACCTTTTAAAGAGTTTATGTTAGATATTTTAGAAGATGATGGTCTTGTTAATCATTATCTAAAAGAAAAACAATAATTTTTATTTTTTGGAGGCATTAATAATGGAGTGTCCAATTTGCGGTTCTGATGATTTTGATATTTTAAATTCAAAGCAGAAATCATCTAAAAAGAAGATTACAGAAGAATATTTATTGAAATGTGTAGATTGCGGTCATGTTTTTAAAAATGTTGTTTCATCTAAAAAACCTCAATTGTATAGGGTTATTATTTCAAAGCAGGGTGAATCTATAAAAACATTTATCGAATTATCTCCTAATGATGAATTGGCTGTTGGAGATAGTTTGCTTACTGAAGAAGGTCAGGTTGAAATAACAAGTATTGAAACTGAAAATAAACGTGTTAAAAAAGCTTTAGTTGAAGATATTGTTACAATATGGGCCAATTCAGTTGAAATTCCTGCACGTATAGGATTTTCTGTTGATTTGCATGGTGAAGTCGATTCATATAAATTGGATTTGGACAGGGATTTCCAGATATCTACAGAAGACATTGTTAAAATTGATAAGCACATTGTTAGAATACATGTTATTAAAACACAGGAACGTAAAATTACTTCAGGATTTGCAAGAGCTGAAGTAATTAAAAGAGTTTATGGAAAACCTGTTAAATTCAATAATTTCGATTATGATTTAACCAAATATATTGTTAAGAAAACATTAAGCGAGTAAGTTTCATGAAAGTATATATTGACACATATGGCTGTACATTCAATAAAGCCGACGCTCAGATAATGGGGGGAGTTTTAAAAGAAAATCATATTGATTTGGTTGATTCTCCTGAACTGGCAGATGTTATAATTGTAAATACATGTTATGTAAAGCTCCCAACTGAAAATAAGGTAGTTTATAAAATTCAGCGGTTGCAGGAAAAATTTCCAGATAAAAAGTTATCGTAAGCGGGTGCATGGTTGAAATTGATTCTGAAAAATTAGAAAAAGTAGCTCCTGACTGCAGCTGGATAGGACCTCATCAACTTAATAAAACAGCAGATGTAGTTAACGGAACTTATTGCGGCAGGGTTATTCGTGAGTGCGGATTTTCAAAAAGACAGTAAAGTTGGGGTTCCTAAAGTTTCTGATGGTTCTTTAATTCACATAATTCAAATAGCTGAGGGCTGTTTGGGAGCATGTACTTTTGCTGTACTCGTTTTGCAAGAGGACCATTAAACAGTTATCCGATTAAGGATATAGTTGCCGAAGCTAAAAAGCTATTGATGATGGTGCTGTTGAAATTCAGCTTACTGCTCAGGACACTGCCGCTTTCGGATATGATAGTGGCGAAAAACTGTCTGATTTAATTAAAGAAGTGGCTAATTTGGATGGAGAATTTCGTGTTCGTGTTGGAATGATGCATCCTAAAAACATTTTAAATAATGTTGATGAAATAATTGATGCAATTAAACATCCGAAGGTATATAATTTCATTCATTTGCCTGTACAAACAGGAAGCAATAAAGTTTTATCTGAAATGAGAAGAGGCCATACACTGGATCAGTATCTGGATATTGTTTCAAAATTTAAAAGTGAAATTCCGGATTTGACCTTGGCGGTAGATATTATTGTCGGATATCCAACTGAAAGTGATGAAGATTTCCAGTTAACTGTTGATTTACTTAGAAATATAAAACCAAGTTTGATTCATTTGTCAAAATATCAGCATAGGAAAGGTGCAGTTTCATCTTCTCTTAAGGAAATTCCCCACGAAGTCATGAAAAAAAGGTCTAGGAATTTGTCTAAAATCAAAACTGAAATTACTGAAGAAGAAAACAAAGAATTAGTTGGTTCTGTTCAAAATGCCGTTGTTGTGGAAGTAGGTTCTAAAGGTGGATTTATAGCTAAAACAGATTCTTATATTCCAGTAATTGTTGACGGTGTTAATTTAGGAGACTTTATTAAGGTTAAAATCACTGATGCAACAGCTACTTACCTTAAGGGTGATGTTGTGTCAAAATAATTTTTTATTTTTCTGTTATGGTTTATTTTTCTATCATTGCTTATTTTTGTTCTTCAATTATTAACTTTGTTTTTTAAATTTTCCAATTTGGAAAATGATATACTATTATGTTTATGGTTATTGTATAAAGGGTAAATAGCCATTATTGCCGATACATTTATATACTATATGGTACTATGTTTTAATTGGAGGTGTCATTATGAGTGAATTACCAATCGCACCAGTCGGTCGTATCTTAAAAAATGCTGGCGCACAAAGAATTAGTGATGATGCAAAAATTGCATTAGCTGAAGCATTAGAAGAAAAAGGTGACGCAATTGCACAAAAAGCTGTAAATTTCGCACGCCACGCTGGTAGAAAAACTGTAAAAGCTGAAGATATCAAATTAGCTATCAAATAGGCTTTTTAACAATTTATTAAATCTATTGGCCATTTTCTTGGTCAATTTTTTATATTTTTATTTTTCATCGGTTTTTATTGTAACAGATAACTTTATATACTATGTTAAATAAATTAAGTAATGTTGCACAGGACCGGTGGTCTCAGGGGTATGATTCCTCCTTGACATGGAGGAGATCACGAGTTCGAATCTCGTTCGGTCCATATGCCATGGTAGTTCAGTTGGGAGAACGCCAGACTGAAGATCTGGATGTCGCTGGTTCAAGTCCGGCCCATGGCATTAACTACTTTTTAAAATATTTATTATCTTTATTTGAACTGACTATTTTTTTAAAATATTGTTATTTATTAAAAAAAGTTATTTTTTATTTAAATTTAAAAAAAGTGATGGATTAAGATTCTAATCGAATCTTATTGGTTTTGGTGTTACTTGAGTGTTTTCTCTTAAAGTACGGTATTTATCTACAATTTCGTATCCGTTGTCACTGCCGATTAAATCAGCCCCACCTGTTAAAAGCTGATTAGCTAATTTATAGGTATCTACGCCACCATAAATTTCAATTTTAAGTTGTGGTGCATATTTTTGGATTATGTTAATATCATTAACTTTTGAATAAATATTGTCTGGGGCAATGAATCCTGTGGATGTTTTGATGAAATCCACTTTATTTTCTTCCAGTACTTTTGCAATACTTGCTTTTTTCGCTGTCTTCTATTGCCTGCATTTCAACAATGACTTTTAAGGTTTTATCTCCTAAAAGTTCTCTTAACTGGCTGAGTTCTTCATGGATTAAGTTATATTTATGATCTTTTAGGTGGTTTAAATTGATTACTGCTTCAATTTCATCTGCTCCGTCTTCAAGAGCTTTAGCTGCTTGTGCTACTTTACCTTCTGTTGTTTCAAAACCTAAAGGAAATCCGACAACAGTACTTATTTTTTGTAGTACTGTCAGCTAATTTTTCTTTAGCTAATGATACATATGTCGGACTTATTGTAATGGAATTAAAGTTTAGTTCTCCCACTTTATCTAAATATTCTTCCATTTCTTCTTCACTTATCATGTTATTTAAGTTTATACAATTGATAAGGCTTGCTAACTCTTTTGAGTTTTTTTATTTTATACATTATATAACACTCCTATATAAGTAATTTAATTAGTACTATTACGAATAATCTATATAATACTTTTGTCTTGATTTTTTCAGATTAATTTTTTAGCCATATATGGACCTTTTCTTTCATATCCAAATTTACGATAATAATTTCTGGTTCCGATTCCGCTAATTATAGCTATTTCATCTTTTCCTTTCTTGATAGCTAATTTTTCAGCTTCTTTTAATAGTTTTTCTCCAAATCCTGTGTGTTGACCTATTTTTGGATTTTTACCACCTATTTTAATCATATTTCCATAGACGTGCAATTCACGTATAAGTGCAGTTTCATCGCTGATTTCAGGTCTGTAGTGATTTGGTGAAGGAATTCTGAATCTTAAAAATCCTGCGATACTTTCTTTGTTTTTATCTTCAATTGATAAAAATGTTTCTTCACCGCCGCATGCATTGTATGATTCTTTAAATAATTTAAAATCATCTAAACTATATTCCTGACTTGTTTTTTTATGACCTATTTCGCGGCAGCGGATACATTGGCAGTTAATGTCATGTTCTTCTAATTTGTTGTAAACCAGTTCTCCAAGGTTGGATTTTTGAACTCCTGCTTCAATTAATGTTGATGGAATGTCTCTTTGAATTCTCATGGTTCTAACCCATTTTGGAAGAATCTGTTTAATTTTAACAATTAAATCAACAGCTTCTTCATCAGTATACGGATTATATTTTCCTTCTTTCCACAGGTCATATAACTCGCTGCCTTTGGTAACAAGACATGGGTAAATCTTAAGCATGTCAGGTTTAAAATTATCATCGCTAAATAGCTTTTTGAACATATTTAAATCTTCATCAGGACTTACAAACAATCCAGGCATCATATGCATTGCTACTTTTACGGCACTGTCACGAAGAAGTGTATTTGATTCTATTACATCAGCTATTGTATGGCCTCTTTTAATTTTAGTGTATAATTCGTCAGATAAAGTTTGAACACCTAATTCAACTCTTGTAACTCCAAAATCAAGCATTCTATTTATGTGTTCTTTTTTACAGTAGTCAGGACGTGTTTCAAATGTCATTCCGACACATCTTACTTTGGAATTTTCATTGGCTTTTTGAACATCATCAATAAGTACATAATTGCTTGGTTCATAGCTTTTAAGAATATCTTTTTCAAAGCATTTTATTTCTGCAGGATCTAAATTGTATTCGTTGTCTTCAGGTTTGTTTTTAAGTATCAATCCAAAATCAACCATTGCCTTTAGACACTGTGATACAAACCATTCCTGATAACATAAGTCTCTGGAAGGGAATGTTCCTCCCATTATGATGAGTTCCACTTTATCAATTGGGTGTCCTATTTTTTTTAAGCTGTTTCAAACGGTTAAAACATTGTATATATGGATGAAATTCATACATTCTACCTCTTAGGGCTGCAGGTTCTTCACCGGTATAACTTGGTGGTGCATTGTTACTTTTTGGACAGTAAAAACACCTTCCGTGAGGGCATTCATGAGGATGGCACATTACAGCAACTATTGCAACACCGGACATTGTTCTGGTAGGTTTTTTCTTTAAGATGTTTGAAACAATTTCTTTTTTTCTTGGGGAGTTGCATATTCCAAAATATCTGCATTGCTCATAAATCTGGATAGCTTTAAGTCACGACATAACTGTCTTTTTTGACTTCCAGCTCTTTTCTGGTGTTTATTTTGTTTTTTAAAATGTCCTCAATTATTATGCGACAAGCATTTTCCATATTATTCTAACCTTTTATAAATTTAATAGTTAATTATTTATATTGATATAATTATAATATTTACTGTTTTATAGAAGATATTTTCTTTAAAATATCTAAAAATAAGGTGATAACTATGAATATTAAAGAAGTTTTAAACTCTAAAGTTTTAGATAAAAACGCATATGAAGTTGGAACTGTAACTGATTTCGACATTGATCAAAAAGAAGGAACTATCAATTCCATGATTGTTTCTTTTAAAAAAAGGAGTATTTTCTAAAGAAGAACTTGAAGTACCTTTCGAAGACATTGAAACCATTGGTGGATATGTTATTTTAGCTAAAGAATTACCTAAACCTGAAGAAGCTGAAGAAGAAGTTGAAGCTCAAAAAGTCGAAGTAGAAAAAGAAGAATAAATAAGTATTCTTAAAAAGGGGTTTTTAAAAATGATTGTTGATGCAAGAAATAGGGAAATAAATCTTGGATCACATGTAAGATATGTAGATACTGGAACTGTTGGTGAGGTTACTGACAGTAAAGTGGAAAATGATGCTTCCTGGGTTAAAATCGATAAAACTAATTTATGGTATCTTGCAAATAAATTAGAATTATTAAATGATGAAGATTTTAAAACTAAAACTTATCATGATGATAAGGATATAGATATTGAAGCCATTAAAAACTCTGAAAAAATGTTTGAGGATGTTGAAATATCTTCCAGTGCAGCTAATGGTGGAGGATAGTTTCATCCTTTTTTTTTTTTTAATGATTCATAGTAAATATTTTAACTTTACCTGCAAGTTTGGGACCGATACCTTCTACTTTTTGTAATTCTTTTTCACTGGCTTCACTTAAATTATCGCCGAATGTTTTCATAAGAAGTCTTGCTCTTTTTCTTCCAAGTCTTTTAACTCCTACAACAAGGGGATTATATCTTCTTTTACTCCGTAATATAATCTGGCAGATAAATAATCCATGTCTTTCAGGTTGGAATAATTGCCAAGAACTTCAAGTGTGTTTTTAGCAAATTTAACTAAACGGGAAGCTTCATAAGCTGATCTTCTGGTAGATGCTGAATAAACATTGTATGCATTTTCAATTTCATACTCATTTCGCTCATCAATCCATTCGATTAAAGAAACGGCAGTAGCTTCAGGGTTTCCTATATCAACTGCAAAAAGGCCGCATTCAGATAGTTTGTCACGAACAGGATCTTTGCTTTTTCTTCCTTTAAATGAAATTAATGGTAAATCAGGAGTTTCAGCTAAGGCATAAATCATTTCTGCAGGGTTTAATTTTTCCATAGTTGAAACATATTCCTTAATTTTTACAGCTGTTTCAACTGCATAATTTGATTTAGCTATTAGATTGCCGAAATCTGTTGTTTTAAGTCCTTCTGGGGTGGCTCTTATTATTCCATTTTGAAGCAGGAATTCAAGAGCACTTTCAAGCTCCCAGTTTAAACTGTCCTGAGCAAACATGGACATGGAAGGATTGTTTTTCATTTGGAATCCGTATAATGTTTTTCCAAAGAAATCATTTAAATCATCAAGGTTTTTGGAAAGTGAAGATGCAATCTGTGCTATAATCTGTTTGTAGATGGCATCTTTGTTGTCTATTAATTTTGAATTTGTTAATTCAATTTCACCGTTAACATAACGTGCTTCCAAATCAAATGCCTCATCCATTGTTTTAGCTACCAAATAGGAATAACCTACATCATCATATTGCGGTCTTCCGGCTCTTCCGGACATCTGTTCATAATCAAAAACAGGTATTGATGCAGGACCGTTGCTTGTCCATCTGGTGTGGTCTCTGATTACCACATATTTTGATGGCAAATTAACACCGTACATCAAACTTGGAGTTGCAGTAATCATCAGTATATTCCCTTTTCTGAATTCATCTTCAATTATTTCTTTCTGTTCATTGAAAAGTCCTGCATGGTGGAATACAACTCCTTTTTCAGCAGCTTCAGCTAGTTTAAGACAGGTTGTAGTTGGAAGTGATCCTTTTTTCTTTGGAACTTCAAGTAATTTATCAGCTACCTGTTTAAATTTCTGTTTTTGTTCCTTTGTTGTTTTTTTATCTATTTTTTTAGCAACATAGGTAGCTAAGCTTTCTGTAAATCTTCTTGTTGACACAAAACTTAATGCTTGTGAATTGTCTTCAATAGCTTTTTCAACAATTTTTACAATAACATCGTTTTTATTTTTTGTATTGAACATTTCAGCATCCAAAACTTCTTTATTTAAAGGCACTGGTCTGTAATTATGTTCTACAGTTTTCCCGTCAAGCCACTGTTCAATTTCATCTATGTTTTTTAAAGTAGCTGAAAGAGCAATTATTCTTAAACTTGGATTGATAATTTTAGCTCTTGTAATAGCTGATTCTAATGTGGGTCCTCTTGAGTATTCTCCGATCATATGGAATTCGTCAATAATCAGTGTATCTACTTCACGAAGTACATTCCAGGAAAATCTTGTAAGCGCATCAAATGATTCAAAAACCATAACAGATAAATCGGAGTTGGAGGGGTGTTTGCCTACTTTAATTCCATGTTCTTCAAAGGCTTTAAATTCTTTTACTTTTTCATTTTGAATTGAAAGAAGGGGTGCTGCATAAATGGCTTTTCCACCATTTAAAATAGTTTTCAGAGCAGGCAGAATTCCAAGTACTGTTTTACCACTGGCCGTTGGAATTGATATAATATAATTAGATTTATCTTCTAAATATCTTGATTCGATTACTGCTTTTTGCGCGGGATTGAATTCCTTTATGTACGGATAAGCAGTATTTATTATTGTTTTTATATCATTTGACAAATTTTCCATAGTAATCATTTAAAATTTATTTTTTCATATATAATAAATATTTGTAGTGTCCATTTGATGAATAATTTTTCTTAAAAACTTGTGCTAACAGTTATATATAAGTTTTCATAAATTATTCAATCAATTAATTTAATAGGAGATAAAAACCATGGTAGTGAAAGTAGAAGTATTTACATCTGATAGCTGTCCTCATTGTCCGGCTGCAGTTAATGTTGCTAATGAAGCAAAAGAAGTTTTAGGTGATGCTGTGGATATTATTGTTTGTAATATTGCTTCAGAAGAAAATAGGCAAAAAGCAATTGGCCTTGGAATTATGGCTGTTCCTACAATAGCTATTAATGATGAAGTGGCATTTGTTGGAGCACCTGCTTTAGATGAACTTGTTAATAAAGTTAAATCTTTGATTTAATTTTATCTTCTTTTTTTATAACTTGTAAACATGACAAATGAAAATTATACTGGAGTTACTACTGGAACTATAGCCACTGCCTGTTCTCTTGCAGCTTTGGAATCTATTTTGGATACTTCAGATATTGATTGTGTCAAAGTCAAAACACCTAAAAAAACTTTAGACATTATAATTGATGAATGCAAAAGGTTATCTCATTCTTCTGCCTGTGCTGTAGCTCATAAGAATCCTTATAATGATCCTGATGTTACGGTAGGTCTGGCTATTGTTGCTACTGTTGAATTACTGGATAAAACCAGTGATGGAGATAGTGTCATAATAACTGGTGGTGAGGGTGTTGGTAAAATAACAAAACCTGGCCTTCAAATTCCGGTGGGGGAATATGCAATAAATCCGGTTCCCCGCAGAATGATTAGGAAAAATTTGGGAAGGATTTTGCCGGAAGATAAGGTAGCTAAAGTAACAATTTCAATTCCTGAAGGTCGAAAGATAGCTAAAAAAACAATGAATCCTAAATTGGGTATTGTTGGAGGAATATCTGTCATTGGAACTACTGGAATAGCCAGATCCATGTCCAGTGAAGCTTATAAAAATTCCATTGTTACTCAAATAGATGTTGCATTGGCTTTAAATTTGGATAATCTGGTTTTTGTTCCGGGAAATATTGGTGAAAAATTGGCATTAAAGCAACTTGACATTACAAAGCAGCATATTATTCAGACTGGAAATTATGTTGGTTTTATGTTTGAGGAAGCCAAAAAAAAAGAGGAATTGATGAATTTACTTTTTTTTTGGTCACATTGGAAAGCTGATTAAAATAGCCGGCGGAATTTTTAACACCAAACATGCAATAGCAGACGGAAGACGGGAAATAATGATTACTCATGCAGGTATTTGCGGTGCTGATACAAAAACACTTCAGAAACTGTATGATTCTAAAACAACTGAAGACATGCTGGATATTTTAGATGAAGAAAATTTGCATTTGGATGTTTGTAATAGTATTGCATTGGCTATTAAAGAGAGATGTATGCAAAGATTTGATTTAGATTTAAATGTTATTTTGGTTGATATGGAAGGTAACTATTTAAATGATAATTTTGAAAGGTTTTTATTATGAAAATAGCAATGGTCGGTCAGTTTCCGCCTCATGTAGGTGGTGTAGGGGTTCACATTCATACTTTATCCAAGGAACTTGTAAAACAGGGCCATGAAGTTTATGTAATAACTTATCCCCATAAGAATATTGAAGATATTGATGGTATTCATGTAATCGGAACCAAAGGAGTTAATATTCCTGGAATCCGTGGATTGATGTTTAAGATAAATGCAAAAAAAGCATTGGAAAACTTATTAAAAGAAGTTGACATTGATATTATCCATGGCCATTACCTGTTTCCTGCAGGGGCAGCAAGTGTTGAAGTTGGAAAAAAACATGGTATTAAAACATATATAACTGCACATGGTTCTGACATGTTTGAAATGTATAAAAAACAGTTTTTCATGAGGTCTATTATTAAAAAGTATTAAAAAAGGCAGATGTTGTTTTTGCAGTAAGCAATGCTTTGAAAGATGAAATATTAGCTACTAAAGTTCCTGGAATTGAAAATAAAACAAGGTTGTATTGGAATTCTGTGGATATTGATAAGTTTAATAATAATTCAAATACTCAGTTCAAATCACAATTTAAAAATGATGATCCGATTGTTCTTTTTTGTAGGCAATATTATCAAACGTAAAAATGTAAATTCTTTACTGGAAGCTAAAAAAATAGCTAAAAGTGATTATAATCTTGTTGTTGTAGGAAATGGTCCTCTTTTAAAACAGCTTAAGGATAAAGCAGAAAAAAAGAAAATATTTCTGATGTTTATTTCACAGGGGCCAGAAATGATGTGGAAGATATTATGCCCTGTGCAGATATGCTTGTATTGCCGTCTTTTTCAGAAAGTTTCGGGCTGGTTTTAATTGAAGCTTTAGCCTGCGGAAAACCCGTTATCGGAAGTGATGTTGGGGGAATTAAAGAAATTATAACTCCTGAAGTAGGGCTGTTAATTGACCCGAACAGTCCTGAAACTATATCTGATGCTATTGATAAGATGATTTTGGATTGAATTTAGAAGTAATTTAGCTTCAAATGCAAGAAACAGGGCTAAAATATTCAGTAAAGTTGAAATTCCTTATGATGAGGTAAAATAATGAAAAAATCAGTAAGGTCTCCAGGTTCAGCAACAGTAATTAATGCAATAGCTACTGGCTTCGGTGCTGCTTTTGGTATCGGTTTGGATATAAAATGCTGTGCCAATACTCAAAATAATTCTATAACCTGCTCCAATGATGTTGGGGCACCAACCACATTGATGGAGATTTGTGCTAAAAAAACTTTTGAAAAATACGGAATTTCTCCAGATGATTTTGGAATGAATTTTAAGACAGAATCCGAACTGCCGATGGCATCAGGATTATCAAGCAGCAGTGCATTATCTAATGCTGTTGTAAGTGTAACTTCCAAAATTATTGCAGAAGAATTTAATTTAACTCCTCTTGATGATTTGGAAATAATCAATTTAGCTATTGATGCATCTCTTGAGGCAAAAGTTACTATAACAGGATCATTTGATGATGCAACAGCTTCATATTTTGGAGGAGTTGTTGTTACAGATAACAAAAATAGAAAATTCATCATCAAAGAGAAAATGGAAGAATATCCTGTTTTGGTTTATATGCCTAATTTTGGTTCTAAATCCGGAAGTTCTGATGTTGGCCGTATGAAAGTGCTGTCACCACTTGTTGAAACAGCTTTCGGATTGGCCAGATCAGGAGATTATTTTAAAGCACTTAATTTAAATGGTTTAATTTATGCAAACACTTTAGGTTTTGATTCCAATATAGCTATTGATGCTTTGGAAGTTGGTGCAATAGCTTCAGGTTTATCTGGAACAGGATCATCATTTGTAGCTATATGTGAGGATGAAGCAATTGATGATATTAAGGAAACTTGGTCCAAATATGAAGGAAGGGTTATTGAAACAAAAGTTGATAACATCGGGTGTCAGTTTATAGGATAATAATTTTATGTATGACCAAAATAAATTTTTATTAGAAACGTCAAATAATCCATAGTATTAAATAGTATAATACTAATAAACTATATTATTATCATTATTATCAAAAGATGGTGATTTCTTGAAAAATAATTACAAGCTAAAATCTTTTTAAAGATAAAAAAGATGCCGAGAAAGTGCTTTTAGACTCTAGAAAACGCATTGATGAAATTGATAATGAAATTTTTGATTTAATTTGTCAGAGAACTTCATTTGCTATGGATATAGCTCTTGCAAAAAGGACTATATTGGCATGCCTGTATATGATAAGAAAAGAGAGGATTCAATTCATAAAAAAATTGGGGAGTTGTCTGAAAAAAAACCATATTGATGTTGATATTAGTAATCAAATCATGGATATGCTAACTACATTAAGTAAAAATGAGCAAAAAGAAATTTTAAGGAGGAATGTTAATGGGTAATATTAGAACTTCATTTGTTAAACGTTTAGCAAAAGAGCTTATAGAAACTCACAAAGGAGTCTTCACTACTGATTTTGACCAAAATAAAAAAATTATGGAATATTCCACTGTAAGTACTAAACATTTAAGAAATAAAATCGCTGGATATGTTACAAGACTTGTGAGATTAGAACAAACTCAAGAATAAGTCTTTTTCATTTTTTTTTAAATTTTTTTTATTATTATCATTATTTTGTTCAGTTTTATCATTCTACTTTTTTAATTTTATTCTTTTGTAACCTATTTTAAAAGTTTATTAATGTGTTTATTCATATAAATAATTAGGTATTTTTGTTTAATCAAAAATCTAAAGTGAAATTTTTATGGAAATAGGTGAATATTAATGGATTTAATAGTAGCGAAATTCGGAGGTACATCGGTTGGAGATGGCTCCAGAATTAGAAAAGCAGCGCAATCTGTGGTAAATGAATATATGAAAGGCAATCAATTAGTTGTAGTTGTTTCTGCAGTTAATAATGCAACTGATGAGTTAATTGAATTGTCTAATGAAGCTATTGGTGGAGGTTTAACTGATAAGCAAAAGGCAGAAATAATGGCTATGGGTGAATTAACTAGCTCAAGATTATTTGCTGCAGCTATTGAATCTTTAGGTGTAAAGGCAGAATTTATCGATCCATACAATGATAAATGGCCGGTTATAACTGATTCCAATTCACTCAATGCCAAAATTGATTTTGCAACAACTGATAAAAAATGCGAAGGAATAAAAAATCTTATTAGCCAAGGTATTATCCCAGTTATTTGCGGATTTTTAGGAAAAGGTCCCTAGTGGTGAAATTACGACTATTGGGAGGGGAGGCAGTGATGTAACTGCATTTTTACTTGGGCATTGTTTAAGTGCCAATAATGTAGTTATTGTCACTGATGTTGACGGAGTAATGTCAACTGACCCTAATAAAATAGAAGAAGCTGAATTATTAGATGAAATTTCTGTTGAAGAAATGAAGGACTTAGCTACTCATGGAGCACAGGTTTTACATCCTCATGCTCTAAAATATAAAGACCCGCTTATAAGTGCAAAAATTATCAACTTCAATAATGGTGATTTAAGTTCTGAAGGTACAAAAATAACTGGCCCTTTTGAAGGAGACATGTTAAAAATTGTATCTTTGTATAAAAATCCTATTTCTGTCATTGCTATTGTTGGAGAAGAAATGCTCAAAAAAGTGGGACTTTTAGCAGATTTAACTTCATGTCTTGCAGAAAATGAAATTAACATATTTGGCATTTCAGCAGGTCAGAATTCTATAACTGTATTTGTAGAAAAAAAGGATTCTGATAAAGCATATCATTTATTACACAGTTGGGTAATTGATGAAGATGTTTTAAGTTCATTGTCTCTTGGTGATGATACAGCTATGATTACTGTAGTCAGTCCTGAGTTTATCGATGAACCTGGCATTATTTCTAATATTACAAACCCGCTTAGAAAAAAACGATATCAACATTGTTGAGATTTCTTCCTCTCAAACTGCTGTGGTATTATTTGTCGATTGGAAAGATGGTGAAAAAGCACTTGAATTAATTAAAGAGGTTTTAAAATGAATTTTGAAGGAACATATGTTGCAATGGTAACTCCATTTACTGATGATGGTAACATTGACGAAGAAGGATTTAGATCCAATATTAATTATTTAATTGATAAAGGTGTAACTGGTTTGCTTGGTGCCGGAACTTCTGGTGAATCAGCTACATTAACTCATGAGGAACACAGAAAAGTAGTGGAAATTTTAATTGATGAAGTTGGTGGCAGAGTCGAAACAGTAGCCGGATCTGGTAGTAATTCTACACATGAAGCTATTGAATTGACTAAATCTGCAGAAGAATTAGGTGCTGATGCCGCTTTAGTAATTACTCCTTATTACAATAAACCACAACAGCATGCATTAATTAAACATTATCAGGCTATTAGTGATGCAACTGATATTCCTATTATAGCATATAATGTTCCGTCACGTACTGGTGTAAACATGAGTGTTGAAACTATCGTGGAATTAGCTAAAATTGATGGTGTGGATGCAGTTAAAGAAGCATAGTGGGAGTGTAAATAAAGTATCCAAACTTTATAAAGCTTTAACAAAAGAAGGTCTTGAAGAAGATTTCAATATATTGTCTGGTGAAGACGGCTTGACTTTACCAATCATGGCTTTAGGAGGAACTGGTGTAATCAGTGCATCAGCTAATGTTGATCCTAAGAGGATGGTTTTAATGGTTGACAGTATATTAAATGATGATTATACAAGGGCTCAGGAGCTTCATTACGAAATGATTGATGTAATTGACGCTCTTTTCATTGAAAGCAATCCTGTACCTGCAAAAAAAACAGCAATGAACATAATGGGTCTTCCTGCAGGACCTCTCAGGGCACCGTTAACAGATATGAAAGATGAAAATGTTGAAATTCTCAAAAATGCTTTAAAAGAAGCAGATTTAATTTAAGTTGGTAATTATTATGATTAAAGTAGCAGTCACCGGAGCAGCTGGAAGAATGGGCTCTGGTATTATTAGAAAAATAACACAGCAAGATGATATGGAAGTAGTAGCAGCTATTGAAATTCCTAATTCTCCATTAGCTGGAGTGGATGCAGGTATTCAAGCAGGTGCTGGTGAACTTGGAGTTAAAATAGTCGGTGCTGAAAAATTAGAAGAAACATTAAAAGAATCTAAAGCAGATGTTTTAGTTGATTTCACCATAGCTCATGCAGCAGTTGAAACAGTTAAAAAAGCTACAGCATGTGGTGTTAATGTTGTAGTAGGTACTACTGGTTTTACTGATGAACAAATGGCTGAAAATATTAAAAATGTAAAAGACAATGATGTAAAAGCAGTTATTTCATCTAACATGTCTATTGGGGTAAATGTATTTTTCAATACTTTGAAAAAATTAACTCCTATCTTAAATGATTTTGACATTGAAATTATTGAAGCACATCACAATCAGAAAAAAGATGCTCCATCTGGAACTGCAATGACTGCATTTGAAGTAATAGCTAATGAACTTGACCGTGACCCTGAAGAAGTAGGAGTTTATGGAAGACAAGGAATGGTTGGTAAAAGAACCAAAGAGGAAATAGGTTTACATGCTATTCGTGGTGGAGACATTGTTGGAGACCACACTGTAATGTTTATCGGAGATGGTGAAAGAATAGAATTCACTCACCGTGCTCACACCAGGGAAGTTTTTATTGCAGGTGTAATTAGAGCTATTCGATACATTCCAGATGCGGAATCAGGTATTGTAAGTAGTATGAATGATGTTTTAGGATTAGAATAGGTGTTATCTATGGTGAATGTTGGTATACTTGGTGCAACTGGAATGGTTGGTCAAAGATTTATCCAATTACTTGATAACCATCCAGATTTTGAAATTACAGCATTAGCTGCATCTTCAAGATCTGCAGGTAAAAGATATGAGGATGCTACTACATGGTATCTTGATAATGAAATGCCTGATTCTGTTAAGGACATTATTAAAAAAAGAAACTGATGCTGATGCAATGGATAATGATGTGGATATTGTATTTTCATCTCTTCCAACAGAATTTGCAGCTAAAGTTGAAAAAGATTTTGCTCGTGATTATGTTGTTGCAAGTAATGCTTTAGTGCTCACAGGATGAAAAAAAATATTCCTTTAGTTATCCCTGAAGTTAATCCGGAATATCTGGATATGATTGATGCTCAGCAAAAAGGAAAATAATTGGGATGGATTCATCGTAACCAATCCTAACTGTTCAACTATTGCTTTAACTTTGTCATTAAAACCTATTGTTGATAATTTTAATGTAGATGCAATTAGAGTGTCAACAATGCAGGCAGTATCTGGTGCAGGTTATAATGGTGTGCCTTCTATGGCTATTGTTGATAATCTCGTTCCTTATATTGGCAGTGAAGAGGAAAAGATGGAAAGTGAAACATTACATCTTTTAGGTAACTATGACGGGGAAAAAGTTTCCAATGCTGATTTCAAATTAAGTGCTTCATGTCATAGGGTTCCTGTTATTGACGGCCATACTGAAGCAGTATTTGTTGTTGAGTTGGATGATGACTTTGATATTAATGATGTTAAAGAAAAAATGGCTAATTTCAAAGCATTGCCTCAAAAATTAAATTTGTTCTCTGCACCTGAAAATCCAGTAATTGTCAAAGAAGAAATTGACAGGCCTCAACCAAGAATGGACAGAAATGCTGGTAATGGTATGTCTGTTTCTGTTGGAAGGTTAAGGAAAGACCAAGCATTTGATAACAGTTTCAAATATGTATTGGTTGGGCATAATACAATTCGTGGAGCTGCTGGAGCTTCTGTATTAAATGCTGAATTAATCAATGATAAAATACTCTAATTTTATCCTTTTTATTTTCTTATTTTTTCTAATATTTTTTTTTTATTTTTCATATAATTTCTGTTTAGTTTTAATTTCAATTTTTGGTGGTTTTTAGAGTTTAATTTAAATAGTATGAATTTCATAATACTTTAATAGTTATAATATTTGAATTTTTATTATTCAACTAGATATTGGGATAAAAATTTTTGAATTAAAGGGATAACATGGAATTAGGTGCTGGTATTGAAAACGAAACCTTACAAAATTTAATTCGTGATTGTTTATTGGAGCTAAACAGGCTTAAATTCGATTTAACTGAATTGGAAATAGCTAAAGCTAGAGATACCACTCCTCAGAAGATTCAGGAACTCGAAAATCATATTCTTAACAAAGAAAAAAAGAAGTTTCTCTTATTAAATTTAAAGCTGAGGATGAAATTAGTCTTTTGAAAAAAAAACAGCTAGAGGAAAAGGATGCTTTAATTAAAAATCAGGAAGATAGAATTTATGAATTAGATTATGTAAACAATTCTCTTGATGAGATTAAAGAATATTTTGCAGAGCAATTAAGGGATTATAAGAAAAAAGAGCTTGCTGAAGTTAATGAAAGATTAAACGAATCTTTTAAAAGTATTGCTGAGAAAGATGCTCAAATTAATACACTTTCAAGAACTATTGATGATTATAAGATTCAGGTTATCAAATTAGAAAATAATGCAGAATTCAAAAGCAGGATTTCTGATCTTGAAAGGGAACTTGAATATAAAAATAATGAGTTGTCTGAAAAAAAAATAACATGATTACTGCTAAAGAAAATGAAGTATCTCTTTTAAGAGAGTCCACTATTCCTAAAGATAATTACATTAATCTTCAAAAAAGAATTGTCTTTTTTAAGGGAGTCTACTATTCCTAAAGAAGATTACATCAGTCTTCAAAAAGAATTGTCTTCCAGAGATGATAAAATTAAACGTTTGGAAGAAATCAATAATTTCTTTAATGAGCTTCAGGAAGAACAGGAAGCTTATGAAACTATGGACAGAACTCCTCCATTTAGGTTGGAGAAAAAGCGATTTAATAAAAAATAATCTATTTTTAATCTTTTTTTTTAGAAATGCTCTGACTGGAGAAGCTTCTGCTTCAATATTTAACGGAATAAAGAATGAACTATAGCTAGTTTTATTTAAATTATCACAGTTGGTTATATTTTCAACAATCCACACATTATTTTCAAGTAACTTTTTATGATTTGTATCTTTTCCATATTTATCTACTGAACATGTATCTATTGCAATTCCTTTAAAGTTCTTTTCTATGATTAACTCAGTTAATTCATCTGAGAGGTAAGGATTTTCATAGAAGTACTTATCACTACCAAAATATTTGCTCCATCCTGTGATTATTATGGCTATCTTTTCTTTTGAATTTTTTAAATTACAATTTTTAACTAAAATTTCTTTACTTTTGCTTTCCACATAATTTATACTAGCTTTACCAATAAAATTTTTAAGAGGCAATTGGGATATTTTTTTTGCCGTTTATGATATAATGGAATGGGGAATCCATATGTGTACCTGTATGGAGTCCAGTTTCTAATTTAAGCAATGTGGAACTGTCAGTTTCATCAGCTTTTTTTTAAAATAATTAAGTTTTGTTTTAGGATCTCCTGGGTATTCTGAGAGTTCATTTTTTATTTTGTGTGTAAGATCAATATATTCCATTTTTTACAACCGATAAGTATTTATATAACCTTAAACTCACTATATGGTAGAAGGGTTATTCAACAATATAATTATTTTTCATGTTGATATTTAAACTGTTCTATAAATAATAAATTAATTTTAAAAGGTGATTTTAATGGCACAAGGTGGACAACCAATTTTTATTTTACCTGAAGGAACAAACAGGTCTGTCGGAAGAGATGCTCAAAGAAACAATATTTTAGCAGGAAAAGTACTTGCTGAAACCGTAAGAACCACATTAGGTCCAAAAGGAATGGACAAAATGTTAGTGGACGGACTTGGAGATATCGTTGTAACCAATGACGGTGTTACAATCTTAAAAAGAAATGGATATCGAACATCCTGCAGCTAAAATGTTAGTGGAAGTAGCTAAAACTCAAGAAGACGAAGTTGGAGATGGAACTACTACTGCAGTAATCATTGCTGGAGAATTATTGAAAAAATCCGAATCTTTATTAGAATCAAGATATTCACCCAACAATCATTGCAATGGGATACAGACAAGCAGCTGAAAAAGCACAAGAAATCTTAGATGATATTGCAATCGATTCAGTTGATGAAGAAACTTTAATTAAAGTAGCTATGACTGCTATGACTGGTAAAGGAACTGAAGCAGCACGTGAACCATTAGCAAAATTAATCGTAGATGCAGTTCAAAAAGTAGCTGAAGACGGTGCAGTAGACACTGATAATATTAAAATTGAGAAAAAAAGACGGTGCTGTTGTAGAAGACTCTACTTTAGTTGAAGGAGTAATTGTTGACAAAGAAAGAGTACACCCAGGTATGCCTTCTGAAGTTAAAGATGCAAAAATCGCATTAGTTAACTCTCCTCTTGAAGTAAAAGAAACTGAAGTTGATGCAGAAATCAGAATAACTGACCCTGCTCAAATGCAAGCTTTCATTGAACAAGAAGAAAAAAAATGGTTAAAGACATGGTAGATAAAGTAGCTGAATCTGGTGCTAATGTATTATTCGCACAAAAAGGTATTGACGATTTAGCACAACATTACTTATCTAAAGCAGGTATTTTAGCTGTAAGAAGGGTTAAAAAATCAGATATTGAAAAATTAAACAGAGCTACTGGTGCTAATGTAGTAACTAACTTAGAAGACTTAACTGCTGACGATTTAGGTGAAGCAGGTATTGTAGAAGAAAGAAAAGTATCTGGCGAAGAAATGATCTTTGTAGAAGAATGCAGTGTAGCTAAATCTGTAACCTTATTCGTAAGAGGAAGTACCAAACACATTGTTGATGAAATCGTAAGAGCTATTGAAGACGCAATTGGTGTTGTAGCAGCTACTGTTGAAGATGACAAAGTTGTAGCTGGTGGAGGAGCTCCTGAAATTGCAATGGCTAAAAAACTCAAAGACTATGCTGATTCAATCAGTGGAAGAGAACAATTAGCTGTAAATGCATTTGCAGAAGCTTTAGAAATTGTTCCTAAAACCTTAGCTGAAAATGCAGGTTTAGACAGTATCGATTCATTAGTAGATTTAAGAGCTGCTCATGAAAACAGTGCTGTAATGGGATTAGATGTATTTACCGGTAAAGTAGCAGACATGAAAGAAGCTGGTGTAATTGAACCTAAACGTGTCAAAAAACAAGCTATCCAATCTGCTTCTGAAGCAGCTGAAATGATTTTAAGAATTGATGACGTAATCGCATCTAGCGGTAAAGGTGACGCTGACATGGGCGGTATGGATCCTGCTGCTATGGGCGGTATGCCTCCAATGATGTAAATCTAAAAGAAATTATTTAATTTCTTTTTTTTCTTTTTATTTTTAAGGTATTATCTTGCAAGCTAAACGACTTATTTTTAAAAATTCAACTGGAGACAGAGCATATATCTGTGAAAACTCTATAGTGGTTGAGTTTGGAGTTTGCAGGAATGGAATTTCAACATCTGATTTAAATGGAGGCTACAAAAAAGATTTTAAAACAGCTTTCAACCATTATTTATCTCAAAAACATTGATTTTTTAGAAAACCACAGCATAAACGATTATCTGCTTAGGCAAAGCAAAATTTTAGGAATTGATTCTGATTTTACAACAGGTCTTTTAACTTCCGCCCAGATGGAAAATGCATGTGTTGTTACAAAACATTATAAAAATCTTGAAGTCAGTGCAATAACTACTGCAGGTGTAAGAGTAAATGCCTCAAGAGCAGGAGACAGTGCAAGCTATTATGAGGAAAATGGAGAGTTTCACTTTGATGTTGGAACAATCAATATAATTGTTTTAACTAATGTTTCGTTAGAACCCGGAACATTAGCTAATGGATTAGTAACTGCTACTGAAGCAAAAACTGTAGCTTTAAACAATTTAAGAATTCCCAGTCAGTTTTCAAATGGATTTGCAACGGGAACAGGGACTGACGGAATAGCTATTTTTTCAAATATGGAATCCAAAAACAGATTATCCAATGCAGGAAAACATTCGAAACTCGGAGAATTGATAGCCAAATGTGTTATTGAATCAATAAGTGAGGCTATTAAAAGACAGGTTTGGATTACAAAAGAATCTCAATGCAGTGTTTTAGCCCGTCTAAGAAGATATGATTTGGATATTAATGAGTTTTATAATAATATTGGTGATAAGGAAGAATTTATAAAATCATTACAGGCAGCTGCAAGAAAACAGGAAAATGTAGCAGTAGCCACTTCAATTTTACATTTAATTGATGAAGTTGAAAATGAACTGCTGGATAAGAAAGTAGCTTATGGCTTAGCTGATTCTATTTTGGAAAATAATTGCAGGGATTATCCTATTCAAAAGATTTTAAGGTTTTGGATTAATAAATTTTTAAGTTAATTTTTTATAATAATAGCTAGTAACATATATTGCATGATAAGATTGGCAAGTATAAGAGACATTAGGGGAATTAATGAACTGCTGCTTCAGGTTCAGAAAGTTCATTCAGACATTCGTCCGGATTTATTTAAATATATCGGAACAAAATATAATGATTCTGAACTTGAGGGGATTATAAAAAATAGTGAAACTCCAGTATTTGTTTATGAATCAGATAATAAGGTAGTGGGGTATGTATTTTGTATTGTAACCAATTATCATAACGATACTTCTTTTTTGCGACCATAAAACTATTTATATTGATGATTTGTGTGTTGATGAAAATGCAAGGCATGAAGGAATTGGAACTGCATTATACGAGTATGTTTTGGAATATGCAAAAAGTATAGGATGTCATAATGTCACATTAAATGTCTGGGAAGGCAATGACAGTGCCATAAAATTTTATGAAAATATTGGAATGAAAATTCAAAAGGTTTCCATGGAACAAATATTATAAAAATCTTTAATATTTTAATACTTCTTTGAACATATATATAACTGATGTTAAAATTTAGCTGAAAAATTGAATGTTCTTAGGAGTTTTTAATATGGTTGCTTTCGAAAGAATAAAATCCTGTATTCCGCAGCTAGACGAAACCTTAGATAATATTCGTTTAGGAGATAATGTAGTATGGCAAGTTTCTAATTTAGATGAATTTTTATATTTTGTAAAGCCTTTTGTTAAACAAGCTCAGGAAGATAATAAAAACCTGATTTACATAAATTTTGGTCAGCATGAGCCATTAATAGACATGACTGCTGATGATTTTTTAAAGTTGGAGGTTGAAAAGAATAATTCTGCAACTGACTTTGCAATGATTGAACGTGACGGAATTAAAATTTATCATGTGGACCCGAACAAGCAGTTTGAACCTTTTACTTTGGAAGTTCATAACATCATTACAAAAGAGGGTAGGGATGCTTTTTATGTATTTGACTGTTTGTCTGATTTACAGGCTGCATGGTCTACCGATTTGATGATGGGAAATTTCTTTAGAGTAACATGCCCTTATTTATTTTCTCTTGATACTGTAGCTTATTTCCCGATTATTAGAGGTAAGCATTCTTTTGAAGCGATAGCTAAAATTCGTGAAACAACACAGCTTTTTTAGATTTGTACTCTCATAAGGATGATGTGTATGTGCATCCTCTGAAAGTATGGAACAGATATTCTCAGAATATGTTTTTAGGTCATAAATATGAAACTAAAAAGGAATTTTAACAACATTGACTGACGGTTTGGAAGTAAGTAATTTTTATAAGGTTGTTAACAGGGCTGCTGATTATCATAATGAGCAAAACACAGATAGTTGGGAAAGATTTTTTGAATTGGCCAAGTTACAGCATGAAAATAATGAGGATATTTCTGATAAATGCGATTTAATGTGCAGAATGCTCATGACTAAAGATAAAAACATGATTCAGAAAGTTAAAGAATATTTTGCACCTGAAGACTATTTTTCAGTTTATAATCGTGTTGTTGGAAGTGGTATGATTGGCGGTAAAGCCTGCGGTATGCTGCTTTCACGTAAAATCATAGAACATGACCGTCCGGATATTTATGCTGATTTTGAACCTGATGATTCATTTTACATATGTTCTGATTTGTTTTATACATATATTGTTTCAAATGATTTGTGGGATATTCGGGTAAAGCAAAGAACTAAAGAAGGTTATTATGATGCTGGAAAAGAACTTGAGGAAGGTTTGAAAAACGGTACTTTTTCTGATGATATTCGTGAGAAGTTTAGAAGGCTTCTGGATTATTTCGGTCAAAGTCCGATTATTGTAAGATCAAGTAGTTTTTTAGAAGACGGTTTTGGGAATGCATTTGCCGGAAAATATGAGTCTGTTTTCTGTGTTAATAGAGGACCTATTGAAGAACGGTTGGAATCTTTTGAAGAAGCTGTTAAAACAGTATATGCAAGTACAATGAATATATCTGCTTTAGAGTATAGGAGCTTAAATGATTTGGATGATAATGATGAGCAGATGTCTTTACTTGTTCAGAGAGTGTCAGGGTCTTATTATCAGGATTATTTCTTCCCTTCTGCAGCAGGAGTTGGATTTTCGTATAGTCCATATTCTCCATTGCCTGATATGGGACATAATGGGGGAATGTTAAGATTAGTCATGGGTTTAGGTACAAAAAGCGGTAGATAGGACTCAAAGAGATTATCCTCGTATTGTTAATTTGGATAAACCGAAAGCTATGGAAGTTCCAAGTGTTGTTGAGAGGCATAAACATTCTCAGCATTATTTGGATGTTTTGGATTTAAAAAATATTAAAGTAAGTGAAATTTCTGTTGATGAAGGTATTGAGGTAGTTCCAATTTATGCAAAAAGGGCAGTAGTTGAACATGACACTGATGCAGAGCGCAGATTTCGTGAAAGGGGTCAAAGAAGGGATGTAACCTTTGTAAATTGTAACGGTTTAGTTAACAATGATAAATTTACATCATTGATGAAGGAATTGCTTCAAACTTTAGAGGCAGCTTATGACTATCCTGTTGACATTGAATATACTGTAAATGTAGGTCCTGAAGGTTCTTTTGTTATTAATCTGTTGCAGTGCAGGCCTCTGCAGGTTGCAACTACTAAAGAGGCTGTTGAAATTCCTAAAGATAATGGGGAAGTATTTTTCCATATTAAGAATTCTTCAATGGGAAGGTCAAGAAAACAGAACTTTGATATTTTAGTTTATGTTGATCCTCATAAGTATTATGAATATCCATTTACTAAAAAAGCTTCATTAGCTAAATTAATCAGCGCTATTAATGCTTACTGTAGAAATCATGACAAAGAAGCTATGCTGATTGTTCCGGGCAGGTTAGGCACTTCTTCACCAGAACTTGGAATTCCTGTAGTATTTGCAGACATTAGTAAATTTTCCGCTATTCTGGAAGAGTCCTACAGTAAAGTTGGCTATGTTCCTGAATTGTCATTTGGAAGTCATATGTTCCAGGATTTAGTTGAAACGGATATATATTATGGAGCTATTTTTGAAAATAGCAACAGGTTAGAGTTTAATAAAAATTTATTTAAAGATTATCCAAATAAATTATGTGAATTTATTCCGGAATTTGATAAGGAATTGTATGATATGGTTAAAATTTTTGAATTCAATGAAAATAAGCTTGAATTTTATCACGACATGCAAAATGATGAAAGTATTTGTATTTTAGATAGCAAATAAAATTTGGAAAAATTTAATATATATCGAAGTTTATAATAAAACATATTAAAAAATTAAGGTGATTATTTATGAGGATTAAAGAAGATTTAATTAACAAAGAAGTCCTTGACGGTGGTGCTGAGTTAATTGGTAAAGTTGTTGATGTTGTAATGGATAAAGACACTTTTGAAGTAACTGATTTGGTTATTAAAAAAACCGGTATTGCAGACCAAATTAAAGCTGGAGGGGGGAAAATGTTGTTCAAAACTAGTGAACTTGTAAAAGTTATTGGGGATAAAATTTTACTTAAAAGTGATGATGATATTTAAATTTTGGTTATTTAGATGATTACTAAAGAATATTTAATTAATTTATTAAAAGAAAATGGTGTTTTCTTAAAAGGGGACTTTACATTATCTTCCGGTAAAAAAGTGATTATTACATAAACATGAAAAAAGCTATTACTGATCCTGAAATCCTGTCAACAATAGCTAAACTAATCACAAAATCCATTAGTGAAGATAATATTGATAAAGTAGCAGGTCCTGCGCTTGGGGCGGTTCCAATAGCTACTGCAGTTTCTCTCGAATCTGAAATTCCTTTGTTAATGATTAGAAAAGAGAAAAAAGGTTATGGGACTTCCAAACTTATTGAAGGTGAATTAAACGAAGGTGATGATGTCATTGTTGTAGAAGATGTTACAACTACTGGAGGATCATTACTTAAAGCTATTAAAGCTATTCAAGACAATGGAGGTAGTGTAAAAAGAGCTTTTTTTTTGTTGTTGTTGATAGGCAGGAAGGAGCTATTGAAGCTTTTGATAGTGAAGGTGTTAAATTAGAACCTTTAATAACTGTTGACGAATTTTTTTAATTAAAAAAAAGATGATGAATGGTTAAGTTCATCATTTTAAAATTTTTATTTTTTGCATGGAATACTAGATGAGGGAATTCATCTATTATGATGTTGGATGCTGTTTTAACTGCATTAGGTGAGCCTGGCATTGAAAAAAAATCACTGTTTTTTATATACTCCTGCTGTTGCTCTTGAAATAAGCGCTCCTGAACCGATTTCTAAAAAGACTGATGTCTGAAAATTTCACCGAAGCCTTCAATTTTTTTTATCAAAAAGTTCTTCTACAGTTTCAACAGTTATATCTCTACTGTCTAGTCCTGTTCCTCCGGTTGTTAAGATAACATCAATATCTTCATCAACCATTTCTTTAATAGTCTTAATTAATGCTTCCCTGTCATCAGGTATTATTATTTTGGATTTTAAGGTGTATCTTTTTGATGTTTCATCTGCAAGATATTGTCCGGATAAATCATCTTCATTTGTAGTGATGCTGTCACTTAATGTTATTACACCACAGGTAATATCAGTAGATGATAATTTTTTATGTTTTTCGGTTGTTTCACTTTTCATAATTAAATCCCCTTATATTATGCAGTTATTGTCATCATCTCTTTTATTTTTTCGTATTCTTCATGATTTTTTAGCAGTAAATCTGTAGGATAGTATAATGAACCATAGCTGTCAGATTCACACATTACTAATTTGCTTTTTGCATAAAATCTCTAAATGGTATTCAATAGTATTGTAATCCATTTCTATGATTCTTGCTATCTGACTTCCGTTATATGGGCGTATCAGCAGCAAATCTACAATTTTTGCAGAAGTTTTTCCTCCTTTTCTTTTTTAAAAAGATTTGGTGAAGTAACTTTTTTAATTGTCATTGGTTCCATCTCCACTCTTTTGTTTGATTATATAATAATGCTCCCCATTTCAATCCTTCATGGGTTTTATCAATTAGGATTTGTGAGTCATCGTAGTGTCCGTCTTTAAAAAATAATGTAAGTGACATAAATTCATCCCCCAATGTTAAAAAGGTTTTTAAAGGATTTTTTATGCAAATTATTTTTACATTTTCATTATTAATCAGCCATTTTTTAAATAATGGATTTCTATGAATTAATGGCAGTATGTTCTGATGGGTGATTAATTCAAGTTTGTGCAGTGTTTTTTCTTGGATTAATTGAACAATTTGCCTTAAATGGTTTTCTGAAAAAATAGGTAATGTTATTTTTAATTCTTCGACATTTTCAATTAATTTGGTGTAGCTATTGTAAGCTTTTGATAAATTACTTGTTGTAGAAGATATACATTCTGCATTTTTTAAAAGATAAATGTTTTTAAGATTTTCCTGGGGGATGGCTGTTAGATCATGGGAATTCCAAAAATCTTCGTTTTTGTTAGTTGCATACCAGTTATCAATTAATTTGATCATGTTTGTGGTTAATAGATAACCGTTTGATGTTAATTGATAATATTTTTGAACTTTTTTAACAAAATTTAAAGTTTCCAATTCTTTTAAACCATGCAGTATTGTTGCTGATGGCTTTTTTCTAGTTCTATTCGTAAATCATCTAAGTTTTTTGATTCATTATAAATGCTTAATAATAATTTTGTTCGCATTGTTGATGTAAGTATATATTTGATACCTTGATATTCCTCTTTTAAATCATTTTTAATTTTTGTTGCCATAATAATCACCAATTCGCTTTTACGTTTTCAAAAAAGATTATTAGCCCATTTTATGGCTTGCTGGTTTTCAGATGTTAGAAGTCTGTTCTGATCAAAGCTACCGTCACTTTTAAAAAGTCCTAAATTAGTATTTTTATCGGATATAATTAGATATAAGTTTAAATTCTCTTTTAACTCATGCACTTTCAAACATCCGTTTCTAATACTTTTCTTTTTAATTTCTGTTTCTATATTATCCATTAAACTTTCAAAAATTTCATCATTTATTATTAATTCAACGTTACCTCCTTTTTTGTAGTACCTGTTCAATAATAACAGGATAATCAGGATGTAAATATGGGAATATTGCTTTAATGTTGTATGACATTAATAGCTGTCCTTTTATGGTATTATGAGTTTTATAAATGTCAATAGGGGTTGTTTTAATTAATTGGGAATCATGCAAACTGGTTATATTTTTCAGGGAATCTAAATTAATCTGTTTTACATCATGCTTATCCCAAAATTCATCAAATTGATTTATTAATTTTATTGCATTTTTAAACTCTAATATTATATTTAAGTACATTTTTGTTGTTTGGGTTAAATAATATTTGTTTTTTATTTTCTGAATATATTTTTCTTGCTGTAATTTGTGGAGATTACTTGATAGGGTACTATAAGTTATTTGTGTTGTATTGACCAATTCTTTTTATATTTTGGGGATTTTTACTTAGTATGTTTAATATATGGAGTCGTATTCCAGACTTTGTTAAAAACTGTATTTTTTGATTTATATTTTCTACTTTTTTGTTGACATCATTTTTGCCTCTTTTAATTTTTCAATATGTACTCCAATTTTCAATTTTTGTACAATAATTGTATAATATCAAGTTTCTTATACAGATTTAAATAGATTTTCAAATTTTCATCAAATTTTCCTCCAATTTGTTCCCAATTTTCCTCCAATTCTTTAATAAAATTTTTGAACACTAATGTCTTTTTTAAGCTATTTTTAAGAATTTTTTGTACACTTTAAGGTAAATTTTAATTATTTTGTTAATTAGTTAATAACTTGATTATAACTCTTTTTTAATGGGTTATGTGGCTTTGACAATATTTATTAATTTTTAAAATCATAATAAAAATCATGGAAATTTATTTTGTTTTAGATGCATCTGCTTTTATCAACGGTTTTGGCTTGGAATCAAATAATAATTATACTGCTCCTGAGATTACTCATGAAGTTAAAGATTTTGAGTCAAAATTAACATTGGATATGGCTATTAGAGATGGAAAATTAATTATTCAGGATGTTGGTGAAAAATACATTAAAGAAGTTAATGAAATCATATCAAAATCAGGGGATGTTTTACGTTTATCTGTTCCTGATAAAAAATTAATAGCTTTAGCTTTAATGCTTAGAGATGAAGGCAAAAATATTAAAGTTATAAGTGATGATTATACTATTCAGAATACTTTAAAAATTATTAATATTCCTTATTCGGGAATCATGACTGATGGAATTAAAGGTGTTTACAATTGGAAAAAGGTTTGTGAAGGTTGTAAAAAAGAATTTGATGAAAATTATCCTTTTGATGATTGTGATGTTTGCGGATCTAAGGTTTTTAAAAAGAGAATAAAATTGTAATTCGGTGTTTTTATGGAAATTGGTGTAGTGGTTCACGGACCTAATATTATTGATTCTAACTGGGCTTTAAAGTTAATTAATTTATTGTCTGGATATGGTGATGTTTCAGCCAGATTAGGTGGGACTATGGGAAGAACTGCGGTTATTGATGGGTCTTTAGAAGATATTATTGACATATCTAAAAAATTAGTTCCAAGTGACTCTTTAAAATTATTCAATGATGCAGATGTGGATGTTATATTTTTAATAAACTATGGAAAATCTGATGTAACTGGTCAGGTTTTTGGCTATAAGGTTTATAATCATTATCTCTCAAAAATAAATAAAAATAACATTCCGGTAATTCAAATTGAAAGGCCTGGTGAAAGTGATGGAAGTATAATTTCCTGGAATGGAAATAATAAAAATCTAGTCGATGATTTGTCTCAAAAATTAGATTTGAATATTGTCACTCCTGAAGAAATTTATGACAATCATTTTAAACAGGATAAAATAGATGATACTAAGATTCAAAGAATAGTGCATGGTGTTAGCCCTGATGAGAATATAATGGTTAACAGTATTGTTATTGGCAAATCAAATAGTGATAAAATCACTTTGATAGCCAAAGACGGTTACATTACAGAAATCATTGGCGGAACAATAAAAGAACACGGTGTTGAAAAATTAGGAAAAGTTGATTTGGCAAAGGCTATTGTAAAAACAGGGCTTTTAAGAAAATCTAAGGTAAAACCTAGAGTCCTGAAAAAAAATGAATCTGAAGATGTTTTTAAAATAGCTTTTCTAGACCATGCCGGAGAGGATGTTTATCAGTTTAAGGATGCAGATCTGGTAGTTACTGTTGGAGATGATACTACATTAATAGCTTCAGATATTTTATATAGATTCAATATTCCAATTGTCGGGATTACTGACGGGGATTTGGATAAAGTTGTTGAAGATGGTTTTAAAGCTAAAAATTCCATAATATTTGAATTTGAAAGCGGAACTGATGATGTTGTTGGTAGAAAAATATTTGAATTGATTTTTAAAAAGGAAAAGATTTTAGTCAAATCCAGAAATTCTAAAAATATTGATGAAATTAGGGATGAAATCATTAAAATAACAAATCTTTTAAATTGCAAATATAATATTATAAATATCTAAAAAATGATGGATGGTGTTTTTATTTCAGATTTTAAAAACCTTGTAAAAGCAGTTCAAGAATTTGAGGGAGTGACCCGTAAGTCTTCTATTGATACTGTAACATCTCTTTTGACTGAATCTTATAATGTTTCAGGGGATGTTGTAATTGACATTGGTGATGATGCTTCAGCTATTGATATTGGAAATAATCAGGTAGTTTTAATAGCTGCAGATGGCATATGGGGTCAAATAATGAATGTTAACCCATATTGGGCGGGTTATTGTTCTGTTCTTGTTAATGTAAATGATATTGCAGCTATGGGTGGAAAACCCTTGGCTATGGTTAATATAATGTCAGTAAAACATGATGAAATTTATGAAAATTTACTGGCAGGTATTAAAGACGGCTGTTTGAAGTTTGGTGTGCCTATGGTTGGAGGTCATCTACATCCTGATGGTGAAGTTGATTCTTTGGGAGTAGCTATTGTAGGAATTGCAAAGAAAGATAAATTAATCACTAGCTTTGGAGCAGAAGTAGGTGATAAAATCATCGTTGCTATTGATTTAGATGGCAAACCTCATGAAATGTTTGAACTAAATTGGGACACTACTTATGATAAGGATAAACAACTGGTTCAGGACCAAATTACAGCGGTTCAGTATTTGGCTGAAAGAGATTATATTAAATCTGGAAAGGATATTAGTAATCCAGGTATTTTAGGAACTTTGGAAATGTTGCTTGAAACATCTGATAAAGGAGCAATTGTCAATTTGGAGGATATTCCGAAAAAAATGAAAATATCAGTTGGGAAAATTGGTTAAAATCATATCCTGGTTCTGGTTTTATATTTACAGCAAATGAGGAAAACTGTGAATTTATTAAAAAGTATTTGAAGGATTATTCTATTGAAGCAAATGTTGTCGGTGAAGTTACTGGGGAGGGTTCTTTATATTTGGTTAATGGCGATGGTGAAAAACTGGAAGTTTTCAATCAAAAAACCAATCCGGTTTTTAAATCTAAAAAGGAATAATTATTTTTATAAGCTTTAAAATTTATATATTAATTAAAATTCTTTGTGGGAGATTATATGTTAATAAAAATTAATGGAGAAGAAATGAATGTAGCAGAAGGTTCTACAATTCAAGATGTTATCGATGAATCTAATGCTCCATACACTCCCGGCAGTATTATCTGTTTAATTAAGGGTAAAAAAGAACTTGAAAAGAATGTCAGCAAATTTAAAATTAAAACAACGCAAGGATCAGTTATTTTGGAACTTCTTGATACTAAAGAAGCACAGCCTTTAGTTAATGTTTGGAAAAAAAACAGTATAAGGATTTTGAAAACTTGTCTATTAGGTGGTCAACTTCAAATGAAGTGGCTATTGGTCCTGTTGTTACTGAGTTGGAACCTACTTCTGAAGGGTATAAATATTATGAAGGGGATGTTGTTTTAAGCTTATCCAGTTTTAGTAATGAGTCTACACATTTAATTCTTATTAAAGAAAACACTACTAATGTTTACAGTGTTCCTCCATTTAATAAAGGAATATTTGCACGAGTCATTGGTGGTAAAAAACTTTAAACTTACTGACAGATGATGATGAAGTGAAAGCTATTGAACCTATTATTGAGAGAAGCACAACTACAGATTCCTCTGCAGTATCTGATTTGGACACTGTTTTGGAAGAAGGCAATGAGTTATTTACTTATGTTTCACTGGAAGTTGACAACGATTCTCCGGTTTCTGTTGAACATCTGTTTTCAGTTATTAAAGACGGCAGAATTAAAGTTGATTTTGAATCAGAGTCATTTTTAGGATTTTATGAATTGAAAGGAATAAATAAACCTAAAGAAAATGTTGTTTCCAGAACAAGAGGAACTGTGACTGTGAGAAACAGCGGTGTGGGTGTTGGAAAATTATATATTTACAGAGAAAATAGGGTTTTAAGTCCAAATCATACTAATGTAGGTAAAATCATAAAAGGAATGGAAATTGTTGATATAGCTAAAAAAAAAGGAGATTTTATAACTATTAAATCTAATCAGGACAGATTAATGTTGCTCGGCCATAATCAAAATGAAATTGATGAAAAATTAGCTAGTTTAAACATTGAACATATTAAAGAAGGAGTAACGGCGAGGATGCTTTAATTGTAGAGCAGACTCCAAAATATACTATTGATATTTTAAATGAGGGAAAAGTGACAACCAAATCCATCCATAAAGATGATTTATGTGAAATTAACTTTACTGATAATGCTCCAAGAACGGTCAAATACTTTAAATTAGTATCTGGTCTTTTGGAAGAGCCGATTGGTAAAATTAAAGTTCATTTTTCAGTACCTGGAATGCACATATTAATATTTGAAGGTGATTCAAATACTTCAAAAGGTCTTGTTCGGAAAATACTCCTGAAAATATTGTAAAAGCATGCGAAATTGGTATAACTAATATGGCTGCAAAGAATGTTGGTTTAATCGGAGTAAGATTTGAAGATAATAAAGAATTCGGGCCGACTGCAGAATCATTTAGTTCAACAAACATTTTAGGTAAAGTTGTCTCTGATTATTCTAAACTTGAAAAATTTAAAGATGGAGAGATAGTTTATGTTAAGGAATCTAACGATTAGTCCGGAATTGGATAAGGAAGATTGGGACCCTGATGTAATTACCCGTATGATTATAATTGCTCCTGGAGCTCATGTTAGTGAAAGTGAAATTGTTAATGAGTTGCATATGCTTGATTTGCCTCTTACAATAAAAAAAAATACCTGTTACGGTTCTATGGTAAGTGGAAAAACAAAGGATGTTTTTGAAGCGATTCGCGAAATAAGAAAATTGGATCCGAATCACATTTTCACAAAAGAAAGAGGTTTTGCTCCTGGAGATCCGAGAAGATGCAGAGGCCACAGATTTGGACCAAGAGAAGGTTTCCACCAAATGGAAGATGAATACAGATTACTTGGTGATGTGGCAGATGCTTTGGAAAATCCTCGTGATGTGGAAGTTGAGGTTGAAAAACCGATTGATGTTGATGAATTTAAAAAATTATGAATGAATGTTTAGAAAATAATAATGATAGGTGAAAACATGGTGAAAGTAGCTATTTATCCTCCAAATTCATTAATCTTAGCAGATTTAATTGAAAGGAAAGGTCACACTCCTTTAGTTCTTCAAAAACAAATAAGGCAAAAAATTAAAGATCCGGAAATTGATTCTCCTCCAATGAATATTACTGAAGAAGACCCGATTAAAGGTCTTAAATATGCAGCTATTGAAGTTCCTTCAGGTGTTCGTGGAAGAATGTCCATTATAGGTCCTTTGATAGATGAAGCTGAAGCAGCTATTTTAGTTGATGGTGCTCCATTTGGTTTTGGTTGTGTAGGTTGTGCTTTAGAACAAATGAATTGTCAATATTCCTGCTTAGGCAAAGGAATATTCCTATACTTGAAATTACATATCCAAAAAAATAGGGATGGGACATTTTTAATGGTAAATCAAATTAATGAGTTTTTAGACTCTCTTAAGGAGGAATAATAATGGTTAAAATTGCTTTAGTTTCATGCGGAACTGAATATAGTGGAATTCAAAAAAGAAATTGAAAAAGCAGCTAATACATTTGGTGCAGAAATTATTCTTCCGGAAATTGATTTGGATTATATTGATGAATCTTATGCCAAATTTGGATTTTCTGCTCAAAGTTCAAGTTTAAAATTAATGATTGCAAGAGCAATGGCAATTGTTGAAGGAAGATGCAAACCTGATGCAGTATTTATTGCTTCCTGTTTCAGATGTGCAGAAGGAGCTCTTGTAAGAAATGCAGTACGTAAATTCCTGCAGGATAATACTCGTATTCCTGTAGTTACATATTCATTTACAGAAAGAACAAAAGCAGATGAATTGTTTATTCGTATGGAAGCACTTAGCTACTACTGTAACACGTAGAAGTATTCTTGCCCGTGAAAAACAGGAAGGCCTTACTTTAGGTATTGATTCAGGTTCAACAACTACAAAAGTTGTAGCTATGGAAAATAATAAGGTTATTGGTACTGGCTGGACAGAAACAAAAGATATTATGGGTTCTGTTTACAAAGGTGTTGAAGAAGCTTTTGCAGATACTGAATATACCATTGATGATGTTGATGGAATTGGTACTACTGGTTATGGTCGTATAAATATTGGTAAACAGTTAAATGCTGAATTAATCCAAGAGGAATTATCTGTTAATGCAAAAGGTGCAGTATATTTGGCAGGTCATCAAAAAAAGGAGAAGCCACTGTGTTGGATATTGGTGGTATGGACAATAAGGTAATTACTGTTAATGACGGTATTCCCGACAACTTTACTATGGGGGGAATTTGTGCAGGTGCATCTGGAAGATTTTTAGATTTGGCTTCCCGCCGTTTAGATGTTTCTATTGAAGAGTTAGGTCCTCTTGCTTTACAAGGGGATTATAGAAATGCATTACTTAACAGTTATTGTATTGTTTTCGGTATTCAGGATTTAGTTACTACTCTTGCAGCTGGAGGTTCTAAAGCTGATGCAGCTGCTGCAACTTGTCATTCTGTAGCTGAACAAGTTTATGAACAGCAACTTCAGGAAATTGATTTAAGAGAACCTCTTATACAGGTAGGGGGAACATCATTAATTTCCGGACTTGTTGAAGCTGTTAGTGAAATGTTAGGTGGTATTGATGTTATTGTACCTCCGTATTCTCAACACATTGGAGCAGTAGGTGCTGCTCTTTTTAGTATCTGGAATGGGTCACAGGCAAGATAATAAATAGTCAAGAGTTGATTTGATGTTAGTAGAATGCTATGATGAAAAAGGCGCAGAAGTCTATGAAATGATTATTAAACAGATTTTTCAGGATTTGGTTCTTGGTCCTGCTGTTGAAGATTTAAAAGCTTTTGCTAACCCTGATGAAGCAGTTTTTATTTTAGCTATTAAAATGAAAAAGACTTCTGGAGTTATTAAATTTGGTGATGTGGCTAACTTCACTTTATGATAAAAATAATAATGTTACTAAAATATTTATTGAAAATGAGAATTATCTTCCAAATATTTTAAAGTTATTGTGGAGAAGATATTCTAGAGATGAACTTTATCAGCCGACCAGATACAATATTGATCTTGACGGAAATCAGATGGAATTGGAAGATTTGGTTGTTGATGATCCTCATTCAAATCTTCAAAGAAGAATTTATGATGCAATCTTTAGAATTTTGCCTGAAGGATTTAAAATAATTAAAGATGTTTCTGTTGGAGATATTGTGGCAGTAATAGCTACTGATGAATTAATTAAAGATGATTGGATTGACAAAGCTAATGACTATATTGCAGAGTTGAATAGAGGTTTGTAGATAACTTTATAATATAGTTCGATTATATACAAACATAATTACAAGTAGGGGAGTGATGTTATATGAATGAACATAATGGTTCCAGGTTTGCACACATAACTAAAGCACATCCATGTTTCAATGAAAAAATGCATGATAAGGTAGGTAGAGCTCATGTGCCTGTAGCACCAAAATGTAATATTTACTGTAATTTCTGTACTAGGAATATAAATGATGAGGAAAATAGACCTGGAGTTACTAGCTGTATAATGAAACCAGATGATGCTATCAGCCATGTTGATGATGTAACTGCAGAAGGACCAATTTCTGTAGTTGGTGTAGCCGGACCTGGAGACTCATTAGCGAATGAGGAAACTTTTGAGTTTTTTGAAAAGCTAGGTAAAACTCATCCTGATTTAATAAAATGTATGAGTACTAACGGTCTTTTACTTCCTAAATATGCAGACAGATTGGCTGAACTTGGAGTAAATTCTGTTACTGTGACAATTAATGCAGTTGATCCTGATATAGCAATGGATATTTACTCATTTATTAAATATGAAGGGAAAGTTTACAAAGGATACGAAGCTGCTGAAATATTAATTAAAAATCAGTTGGATGGTGTTGAAAAAGCAGCTAAAAAATGGTATGGTTGTTAAAGTTAATTCTGTTTTAATTCCAGGATTAAATGATGAACATATTGTTGAAATAGCTAAGGAAGTTAAAAAACGCGGAGCTTCTTTAATGAATGTTTTACCACTTATTCCATTAAATAAAATGAAAATTTATGAACGTCCGGGATGTTCCATGATGGAAAAGGTTCGTGAAGAAGTTGAAGAAATTATTCCTGTATTTAGAGCATGTACTCAATGTAGGGCAGATGCTTATGGTATTCCAGGTAAAAAAAGCGAAGACCATCATTTAGGAATGACTCCTCAGAGTCATTACTAATTTTTCTTTTTTTAATTAATTTTTTTCATTTTTTTTATTATTGCATCCATTCATTTTTTTCAGCAATTAATAGTATAAAATAATAAATATTTAAAGAAATAAAACTTATTGTATAGCTTAGATTTTTTACTTAATTTAAGAATTTAAGATATGTTTAATAGATATTTTGGTGTTAAAATATGGATAAGAAAATTGGAATTATCGCTTGTATAATCGTCATAATAGCTTTGATTGTTGGTGTGGCGGCATATTCTGGCGTATTTGATGGGGAAAGTAAAGTAGTTAACGATGATAAGACATTAGTTGTTGGATTTGATGCAGAATTTCCTCCATATGGTTACAAAGATGACAATGGGGAGTATGTAGGTTTTGATTTAGATGTAGCACAGGAAGTTTGTGACAGAAACAATTGGACTTTAGTTAAACAACCTATTGACTGGGATGCTAAAGACAGTGAATTAAATTCCGGAAGTATTGATTGTATCTGGAATGGATTTACTATGAATGGCAGAGAAGACCAATACACCTGGTCTGATCCTTACTTTGATAACAAACAGGTTATTGTTGTTAAAAACGGTTCAGGTATTGATTCTTTAAGTGACTTAAAAGGTAAAAATGTAGAAACTCAAAAGATTCCTCTGCATTAGCTGCACTTCAAGGTGATCAAAAAGCATTAGCAGATACATTTGGAAACTTAGTTGAAGTAGCTGATTATAATACTGCATTTATGGACTTAGAATCTGGAGCATGTGATGCTATTGCAGTTGATATTGGTGTTGCACATTACCAAATAAATTCAAAAGATAATGGTGGCGATTTTGTAATATTAAATGACAATATATCATCAGAACAATATGCTATTGGATTTAAAAATGGTAACACTGAATTAAGAGACCAAGTACAATCCACTTTAGATGAAATGTTTAAAGACGGTACTATTGATAAAATTGCTGACAAATACAGTGATTATGATATTAAAGATTCTCTTATAAGGAAATAAATTAGGCGAATAATATATGTTATTAAGTACTGTAATAACAGAATTATGTGGAGGTATGATTACCTCCATAGAAATTTTTTTTACTCACTTTATTATTTTCACTTCCTCTCCAGGTCTTGTAGTAGCTTGGGGAAGAATGAGTAAGTTCAAACCGTTAAGATGGTTAATGAAAGTGTATATCTCAATTATGAGAGGTACACCATTAATGTTACAATTAATTGTAGTGTTCTTTGCACCGTATTATGTTTTTGGTGCTTCATTATCTCCTGATTATAGGATGATATCTGTAATCATTGCTTTTTCAATTAATTATTCTGCGTACTTTGCTGAAATTTACAGAGGGGAATTGAAGCTATTCCTAAAGGACAGTATGAAGCTGCACAGGTATTAGGTTATAACAAATTAGAAACATTTTTTATAATTATTTTGCCTCAGGTCATTAAAATAGTCCTTCCTTCAATAACAAACGAAGTAATTACTCTTGTAAAAGATACATCTTTGTCCTTTGTAATAGCTATTCCAGAAATGTTCACAGTAGCTAAGCAAATTGCTGCTGCAGAAGCTTCAATTATGGCATTACTTATAGCGGGTGTATTTTATTACATATTCAATGTAATTGTTGCATTTGTAATGGAATACATTGAAGAAAAAATTGGATTATTATGATTAGGGGGAAATATCATGAGTTTATTAGAAATTAAAAATCTTAAAAAAGTTTCGATAAAAATGAAGTATTGAAGGATATTTCTCTTAAAGTGGATAAAGGTGAAGTTTTATGTATAATTGGACCGTCTGGTTCAGGTAAATCTACATTACTCAGATGCATAACTGGTTTAGAAACCAAAGATAGTGGAATCATTGATTTTGACGGAACATTTGGATTGGTTTTCCAGGATTTCAATTTATTCCCTCATCATTCAGTTATGAAAAACATTACTAATGCACCTATTAAAGTTCAAAAAAGAAATAAAGATGATGTTTACAGGGATGCCAGAAATTTACTTAAAAAGTTAGATTTAACTGATAAGGAATATTCTTATCCATGTGAATTATCTGGTGGTCAACAGCAAAGGGTTTCTATTGCAAGAGCTTTAGCAATGAATCCTAATATTTTATTCTTTGATGAACCAACATCTGCCCTTGATCCGGAGCTAACTGGTGAAATTTTAAGGGTAATAAAGGATTTAGCAACTGAAAAGATGACTATGGTTATTGTTACACATGAGATGAGCTTTGCTAAAAGGTTGCAGATACAATTATATTTATGGATGACGGTTTTATAGTTGAAAATGGAAGTCCTGAAGAAGTATTTGCTTCTGATAATCCAAGAATGAAAGAATTCTTAGGAAAATTCTATGATTAATTGATATACAAGATTTTATCTTGTATCTTTTTTTTTTAATTTTTATAAAATTTAGGATTAATTAAATTAATTCACTAATATTTTTGGTATTTTTTTATTTTTCTTCAATAAAATCTTAAAATATATATAATATTTCAAATATAAAATATAAGTAGATGTATTTTTACATCTCTAATCAATTTCAATATAATGGATATTTCATTAGGAAGAAAAGCATAATTTTAAAATTAAAAAACTATTAATTATATTTTTAATTAATGGATTTAAATTAGAAACTAACGGGGAATTATGCTTTTCCTTTTTTTAAAGATTTATTATTTCTAATTAACAGAAGGTATTATTTATGAAAACACTTGAATGGGAAGATAATAAATTAAAGCTTATTGATCAAACAAAACTTCCAGATGAATTGACTTATGTTTATTGTAATGATTATAAGGAAGTTATTGTAGCTATTAAGGACATGATTGTTAGGGGAGCTCCAGCTATTGGAGTTGCAGCAGCTTTTGGAATGGCATTGGCTGATTTGCATGGTGAAGATTTAGATAATGCTGCAGATGAAATTAAAGCAGCAAGACCAACAGCTATCAATTTATTTTGGGCAGTTGACAGGGTTTTAAATAGTGATGACCCATTGGAAGAAGCTTTAACCATGTATAAAGAAGATATTGATACTAATTTAGCTATTGGAAGATATGGTGCTGAGATAATTGAAGATGGTGATACTGTTTTAACACATTGTAATGCTGGAGCACTGGCTTGTGTTGACTATGGTACTGCTTTAGGTGTTATTCGTTCTGCATTCCATCAGGGAAAAAATATTAATGTAATATGTGATGAAACACGTCCGAGAGGTCAGGGAGCCAGATTAAGTGTTTGGGAAATGCAGCAGGAAAACATTCCAGTCAAATTAATTCCTGATGTGGCTTCAGGTTATTTGATGTCTCAATACAAAATTAATAAAGTTGTAATTGGTGCAGATAGGATAGCTAAAGGTGGTGTTGTAAATAAAATCGGTTCTTTAATGGTTGCTTTAGCAGCTAAACATTTCCATGTTCCATTTTATGTAGCTGCCCCATTATCTACTTTTGACATGGATGCTTCGGTATTTGACACTGAAATTGAAGAAAGAGATGGCGATGAGGTAAGATATTATGGGGGATGTAGGATTTGTCCTAGGGGAACGGAAGTTATTAATCCTGCATTTGATATGGTGCCGAAGGAGCTTATTACTGGTATTATAACTGAAAATGGAATTATTGATCCAATTTAGGTGATTGATATTAATGAAAAATTTTCACAAAAGCATGTTATTTTGTTCAGCATACTTTTAGCATTGGCTTTTGTTGTAATTTTTGGATTTGGGGCAGTAACAATTGGTTTAATATTTATACTGCCTCCGGAAATACTTAGTTTGCCTGCAATGGATTATGTTTTATCTTCAATTAATAATCTTTTTGCTTTTGTTATTTTAATAATTATAACTAAAAAAATAGGGTTATTTGAGGACATTCCATGGAATGTTAGGGGGATTTCTAAAGGATTGCTTTTGGGAATTCCGGTTTTATTGTTCTGTTTAGTTCAGCTATCTGGAATTTTAGAGGCAACCTATGATTACAGTATTGCAGTTAATGTATTTGGTGTGGTTGCTGCTTTAATTTACTGTGCGGCAATAGCTTTGTGGGAAGAATTTCTTTGCCGTGGAGTTATTCTTACAAATATGCTTAAAAAAAATGGGGTAACTCTAAAGGAGGTATTGTTAAGGCAGTGATATTATCTGCATTCATATTTGGATGTGCTCATATTATCACAGGTTTTGGCGGAGACTGGACCAATACAGCTATTCAAATAGTTTATGCATCATTTATGGGATTATTATTTGGAGTTATTTATATCAAAACAGAAAGTTTGGCTTCCACTATTGTTCTTCATTTTATATTGAATTTAACTGCCTATACAATGCCTTATGTGATGCCAAATTTCCAGACTATGAATCCGGTAACATTTATATTGTCAATATTTGGATTTGTTTGTCTTTGGGTTATTGAAACTTATGTTTTGATTGATGATATAACTAAGAAATTACTTTAGCGTCAATTGCAACATGCCACATTCCGGGACTGCTGGATTTAACTTTGCGGGTATTTAAAATCTCGACTTTTTATTTTCTTTTTTTGCAGCTTTTTGCAGGCGTTCTATTCCCTGTCCGTAGGAATCAGAAAACTCATAATAATTTATAATTCCATTATTTGCTGTTAATGTCATGGCCAAATCCAGAAACTCATAAGCAAGTCCTGGAAGATTCATTATAATCCGGTCATATTTTTTATTTAGATTTTTACTAACTTCATTAATGTCGCCGCAGATAGCTTCAATATTATGTAGTTTGTTTAAGCGGATATTTTCATTTAAGTATTTTATTGCATTTTTATTAATGTCAACAGCAGTAATGTTTACATTATTGTTTTTAGCTATTACTACAGGAAAAGGGCCGATTCCACAGAACATATCCAGAATATTTTCATTTTCCTTCACACTGTCACTTACTCTTTTTTTTCGTTCAGTAGCTAGTCTTGGTGAGAAATAAACTTCTTCAACATTTAGCTTTAAGCGTGTTCCATGTTCTTTATGGATGGCTACAGGATTGTTTTTACCTGCAGTAAGTTCCAAATCCCTAATTCTTATTGTTCCGTGTATTGCGCTTTTTTCATGTAAACTGGTTTTCTTTTGGTAAATTCAAGGGTAGCTTTTCCGATTTTTGATTTTTTTCTTCCAAATTCTCTGGAATTTCTACAATTACAATGTCTCCGATTATATCGAAGGATGTTTTTAAATCTTCAATTTCTTTAGAAGTTAAATCATCTTTAAGCAGTTCACTTATGTTTTTAGGATATCTTTTCATGGCTTCTAATTCGACATCAACAATTTCATAATTGCACTTAAAATCAGCATCAGTATTTATTGGTATGAAACCATATTCATCTTCTGTTTTTATTTTATAATCCATATTCATTAACTGTTTTTCCATCAGCTTTTTTCTTGTGTTATTTAATTCTTTTAATGGAACTTTAACTGATTTCATACTAAATACCTCTAATACTCTAATCTTTGTTTTAGTTTTATTATAATATTTTCTAAAAAAACACTTTTATACTATGTTTTTAAAATCTTATACTATGTTTTATTTAGTTGGATTAGGATTATTTGATGCAGGCGATATCAGTCTTAAAGGTTTAGAATGTTTAAAAAGTGTCGATAAAATTTATGCGGAATTTTTCACTTCCAGATTATTTGGTTCTAGCTTTGATGAGATTGAATCCCAGATAGGTAAAAAAATTGAAGTTTTAGTTAGAAATGAAGTTGAAGAAGAAAGTAAATTTTTAGATGAAGCTATTGATTTGGATGTAGCTTTAATTACTGGTGGGGATCCTTTAATAGCTAGTACCCACAGTGATTTTTTAGTTCAATGTTCTAAAAAAGGCATTGATTACGAAGTGATTCACGGATCATCTATTTTATCTTCTGCACCGGCTATTTCCGGACTTCAGGGCTATAAGTTCGGTAAGGTTACAACCATTCCTTTCCCTGATCATAATTTCTATCCAAAATCTCCATATACAGCTATTGAAGAGAACTTGGCTATGGAGTTACATACTTTAGTTTTACTTGATATTCAAGCTCATAAAGACCGTTACATGACTGTTAATCAGGGTTTGGAATATCTGATGAATATTAAAAATACTTTAGATTATGATGGGGCAGTTACAGAAGATACTCTTGCTGTTGGTATTGCAAGGGTAGGCTCTAAAGATGTTGTTGTAAAAGCTGGTAAAATTAGTCAGTTGATTGATTATGATTTTGGAGGACCTCTTCACTGTATTGTAATTCCTTCCAAACTTCATATCGTTGAAGCAGAATATCTGGTTGAGATAGCTGGAGCTGACAGTGAAATTCTTGATGAAATTTAAATTAAAATAAGGGGAGAGAAGTAGAACGTGTTTTTTGGATTTTCTACTTCTTAAATTCAATGAAACATATCCTAATATATTTTTGGAGATTATAAAATGGTTGACTGATGTTCATTGTCTGACATGAATTTTACTTCATATCGTATTATACTTTATTTTCATCACATATAAATGTTTTTATTTGTTTTTTTAGGAAAGTGATGTAATTTTTGTTTTTTGTTTAGTGAATTTATGTGAAAAAACACTTACTAATTTATGTATAATAATTTACAGTACTATTATACATGACAAAAAACAAACGTGTAACCATTACTATCAATAATGATTTGGACTTGCATTTTCGTAAACTGGCTTCTTCCAAGATGCTTTTTGAAACGGGGTGGTATTCTAAAGCTGTTGAAGAAGCAATGGAGCTGTGGATTGAAAATGAAAGTCTTTAAATTTTTATTTTTTTATTTTTTTTGATCCGTTTGGCTGTGGCTAAAATATATGGTAGTAAGTTAAATGATTTGCAAATTGGAAACAAAATTGTAACTGCTTAAATGGATTTTAATTAATTTCTTACTTTTTTGGATAAACTATTTAAATTAATAAGTTGTATTTATTATTAATAGGTGTTCAAAATGGAAAATGATGATTATAGAACTGTCAGAGTCTATACTAAAAAGTACACTTTAAAGACAAAGACGGTAATGCTATTGAAAAGGAATCAAAACAAAAACAGGTTAGTCTCAAAAAAAAAGAAGACCCTTTTGAAGATAATGATCTTGTTCGTGTTCTTTCAAGTGAAGAATATGAGGAATTGGTTGGCAATCAGTTTTCTCAGGATAAATTAAACGAGTATGAAGAAATTATTAATAAAAAAGACAATCAGATTGCCGATTTAAATAATCAGATAAATATACTTAAAAATTCATTTTTTGATAATGTGGACGATTTAAAAGAACAGATTAATGATAAGGATGAACTGATTAAAGCTAAGGATGAAATTCAGGAACTTAATAAAAAACTTAATAAAGTAGATGAAGAAAGAGTAGCTATTTTTAAAGAGCTTGATTATAAAAATAAGATGATTTTAGCTTACAATGTGGAATTAAACAAGTCTATTCTTAATGCAATTAATGTTGTCATTGATGAAGCAAGAGACAATATTAATAAGAGAAATGCTCAGTTAGTTGAAGATTTAGAAAAATCCATATCTAAAGCTAAACATGATGTAAATGAGAAGAATAAAGCTATAGCATTTGAGATAAATAGTACTATTGATGACATGAATGAACAAATTCGTGAGACAAGCATGATTAAAATGCTATTAAATAAAAACAAGATTAATTTAAAAGTACCTACTGAGGATTTGCTTAAACCTTTTGAGTTTGATTTCAGTGTCGAACAGTTTTTGTCAGGTCAGGCATTAGAACTTGATGCGTCTGAAATTTTAAAGGAAGTAATGCCTAAACTTCCTGAACCATTTTCCAAATATATTGACACATTAGATGATGATGAAGATGAAACAGCACCTATTGATGTTAAACACAAAAAGGGAGATTAGATTATGGAATTTAGAAACGTCAATACTTCTAATTTAACATTCAAATATCCTGTAACCTGGGAAAAAGAAAAAGCAGACACTTATAATAATCCTGATTGTGTAGCTACATTGTCTAAAGGGGAAGAAAATTTACTTAATGTTGTAATGTTTCCAACAAGAACAAATATTGAAGATTATAAGTTATTTATGGAGGATGCTATCAGTGATGATGGTGGAGTTATTTTAGAATCCGATTTTGTTGAAATCGCCGGAAAACATGCTATTAAAACACATGCAAATATGGATACTCCAGATATCAACTTTGACATTCACAATTATGTGTTTATAGAAAATGGAAATATTTATATCTTTGAATTGAGAACTGTTGAAGCTTCTTTGGAACCAGTTACAGAATTTAAAGATATGATTAATACTTTAGTATTAAAATAATTGACTGTATTCTAAAAGATAATCTTTATGTTGTTTATCTAATATTTTTAAAGCAGAAACATTTTGAGGACTGGTAAGTGACCTTTCTTCAACTAAGTTTCTCAATGAACTGTTTTTCATATGAGTTTGGATTTCTTTAATTACAAAATTAAGAGCTTCAATATTTTTTTCTTCAAGTTCTCCTCTTGTTATGTTTTCATAAATCGGGTAAGTTTCCAGGTCATATGTTTTAGTTGGAGTTAACAGAACATTTAAATAACTATAATAATTGCTGGAATCCGCTAAAAATCCATCAACACCCATGTAAGCTAAAAAGAGGCATAAATGAGGGTTCAGCAAATGAAAATATTAAATAGCTGGTTGGGTGCATATTTTTTCTTAAATTAACAATCATATTGCTTAGATCTTTCGGATGTAATAATAATTCATCACTGTTAGCTATTATAAATCCGTTATAACCTATTTCTTCTAACTGTTTTAGGCAGTCAATTCTTAAATCAATATATTTTGAACCTTGAATTGCAGCTACGTTGCATTTATCTACATTTTCTTTAGCTAGTCTTAAGGTTTCTTTAACATTAAATTGAGCGATTTCACGATCAATATTATATGCAGATCCTTCAGAAGGTGCTATTTTAATGTCATTTTTAAAAAATAATTTAGGGGTGGCTGCATCATTTATTTTTCCAACTCTTCCAGGTCCATCATGTGATTTTATTTCAAATTTTTCAATCAATTTAAACATTCCATTTATTTTCTTAACATTATATTGGTTTTACTTTCTATTTTAAGGTTATCCAAAATATAATTAATAGTGTAATCTTTTAGATTACACCTTTGAAAAATTTAGTAACCTTTATATATGGTTTTTTAACAGAATATTAGTATGGATTTGAGGAATATATTCCGATGATTATCCGAGGTGTGTTTTCAATGTCTATTATTGATAATCTAAAATCTTTATTTAAAAGAGATAAAGATAATGAAGAAAAAGGTATGGATGATTTAAAATCTGAAGATACCAAAGTTACATCTTCCAATAATCTTGATAAAAGTGTTGTTTCCGGAACTAAAACTACTGAACCTATGGTTAAGATTAAAATTAGTTCAGATGACACTGAGGATATGACTTTTAAAAAAAGACGTTAAGACTTCTGAAACTAAAGTGATGTTGAAGAAAACGAAGAAATTGCTCCGGAAATTGATGATGCAGAGGAAAAAACTGAAGTTCTTGACGAACTAGATATTTTAACTGATGATTCAAATGAGGATGATGAAGTTTCTGAAGATGAAAATAACACCACTGAAACTGAAGACGAGTCAATTGATGAGTCTGAAGAAGTAGTTAACGACGAAAAAGTTGAAAACGAAGTTTCAAAAGATAATGATAAAAAGAGAGATAATATGACTTTATTGACTGATAAAGAATTATTAACCGATGCAAATCGTGATAAAGAATTTACAGCAGAATTCATTGATGCTGGAATCGAAACAGTTAAACATTGTTTCCAATGTGGTACCTGTGGTGGAAGTTGTCCTTCTGGAAGAAGAACTCCTTATAAAGTAAGACAAATAGTAAGGAAATGTTTACTTGGTTTAAAAGAAGAAGTAATTTCCGATGATGCTTTATGGATGTGTACTACTTGTTACACCTGTCAAGAAAGATGTCCTAGAAGTGTTAAAATCGTTGAAATCATTAAAAAAGCACGTAACGTTGCTGCTCATGCTGGTTACATGGCTCTTGCTCACAAAAAAACTGGTTTATTTGTAATTAAAACCGGTCACGGAGTACCTATTAATGATGCAACTAAAGCTTTAAGATCCAAAATCGGTCTTTCAGAATTACCTGCAACCACTCATTCATTCCCAGAAGCTTTAGAAGAAGTACAAAAAATATGTGAAATCACTGCTTTTGATGAATTAATTGGTTATGATAAAGCAACCGGAGATTTAAAAGAATAATTTAATTGAGGAGAGTATTAATATGGAAATTGCATACTTCTTAGGTTGTATTATGAACAACCGTTACCCTGGTATTGAAAAAGCAACCAGACAATTATTTGACGCATTAGATATTGAATTAAAAGACATGGAAGGAGCATCTTGTTGTCCTGCTCCTGGTGTATTTGGTTCTTTTGATGAAAAAACATGGGCTTCCATTGCAGCTCGTAACTTATCCATTGCAGAAGATATGGGGATGGATATTATGACTGAATGTAATGGTTGTTTCGGTTCTTTAACTGAATGTAATCACATGTTAAAAAGAAAGTGAAGACAAAAAAGCAGAAATTAATGAAGTTTTATCTGAAGTTGGTAAAGAATTCAAAGGAACTACTGAAGTAAAACACTTTGCACAAATCTTAAGAGACGATGTAGGATACGAAAAATTAGCATCCCTCATTGAAAAACCTTTAGACTTAAATGTTGCTGTTCACTACGGATGCCACTTCTTAAAACCAACTGCTGAAATCGGTATTGAAGAACAAGCAGAAGACCCATCTATCTTAGATGATTTAGTAGAAATCACTGGTGCTAAATCTGTACCTTACGAAGACAAAATGATGTGCTGTGGTGCAGGTGGAGGATTAAGATCCAGAGATTTAGATGTAACTTTAAGCTACACTAAAGAAAAACTCGAACACATGACTGAAGCTGGTGTAGATGCTATCGTTAACGTATGTCCGTTCTGTCACTTACAATTTGACCAAGGTCAAACTGAAGTAAATGATAAATACGGAACCGACTACGCATTACCTGTTTTCCACTTAGCTCAATTATATGGATTAGCTATGGGATTAACAGCTGATGATTTAACTTTAGATGCACAAGCTATTGATGCAGCTCCTGCTTTAGCTAAAGCATTAGGTGAAAATGCTAAATAATTGTAAGGATTAATTTCCTTTCAATTTTTTCATTTTTTAGACACTGAAAACACACTTTGGTTTTAATCATTGAATGAAATTATTTTTTCATTCATTTTTACAGATTTTTTTTTAATTTTATTATTTTTTTTATCCTGCATACTTGCGATTTTAAATTTTAGTTTTATATTTTACGAATAGTTCGTAATTAACTTTATATATTATTAGTATAAAAGATATGATTGTTAAAATTCAATGATTTAAATTAAGTATATTTAAGGTTATAATATGTTTGTAGCAACATTAGATGGTATATTTAAATATCCAGATATTCCTGAAGAGTACGAACCATACGTACAATTCAAAGCAACTATTGAAAAAAGAGAAGTAAAAAGATGGTGATGATTTAGCTATATTAAGTATTTCCGGTACTGATAGCCACCATGTATTATTTTTAGATTCTTATAATAACATTAGAGAAATTGAAAAAGAATTAAAAGATGCTGATGCTAAAATTAATCACACAACCTTAAAAATCATAGGTGGACATTTATGAGTTTACCTTCTGAGCAAAATTGGTTAATTGTTTTTAATCTTTTAACCGATTTAAATAAAAAAGGTTATGATATTCCTAAAGGAATTAATCCGGAATTAGGTTTAATCAGATCTTCAATAAGCTCATAAAAAAAGACCCATCTCATCCTGATTTAATTAATAGTTTAGCTAAAGCTGAAATGTCTTTAAACAGTATTCAAGAAACACTCTTGGAATTAGCTTCACAAGAAGGTGAAGAATATGTTGACCAATGGTTAGGTTTATTCAAAGATGCAATGCATGGTAAAGAAGTTTTTGAATTTCCTAAATCCCTGTTCAACATTCATTGTTAACACTCCTCCGGGATTAACAACAGGGAGAATAACATTGAAAAAAGCATTGGCTGAAGAAAGAGTTCAAGAAATAGCTGAATGGAATGGTCTAATAATTGAATTTGAAGATGATGTTACTGTCGATCTTCATGGAGATAAAGAAGACCTTAAAACAGGTTTGAAAGAAATGGGATCTTTCTTTTTTAGAATAAGTAAGTGATATTTATGAAAATTTTAGCAATAAGTGACGTTCACGGAGAAGACAACGAGAATTTATACAAATATCTTAATAATAATGATATTGATATTGTCATTATCACTGGAGATATTACTAATTTTGGCCCATTGGAGTTTGTTGATGAATTTATTGGCAAAATACTTGATTGTGACTGTGAAGTGATGGCTGTTCCAGGTAACTGTGATCCTGCAGGAATATGCAATGCAATTAGAGAATCAGATGCAATCTGTTTACACAATAACATTTTATCTTTTGATAATGTTGTTTTATTCGGATACGGTGGTTCCAATCCTACACCATTTGATACTCCTGGTGAGATTCAAGATAATAAAATCTATGGGGATGTTTATGAATTATTAGCTAATTATGATTTTGTAGCTAATGATGAAGTACCTAAAGTAAAAATATTGGTTACTCATGCTCCTCCTTATAATACTGGTGCCGATTTAACTGAAAGCGGAGATCACGTCGGCAGTCAGGGAATCTTAAAATCTATTCACGAGTTCCAGCCTCAAATTAATATCTGCGGCCATATTCATGAGGCAAAATCCATTAGTAAAATTGGAAATACTACAGATGTAGCTAATCCTGGAATGCTTAAGGATAATGGTGCAGTTTTAATTGATGTTGGTGAAGGTGCGGATTATACAATTAATATAATCTCTTTAGATGAGTAAATATCTTACTTATCTTTTTTATTATTTTTTTTAGTGGCTAAAATCAAATCACAAATTTTATTTAATATTAATTTAAGATATCTATTTATATTTCTAAAATTAAATAATTAGTTTGTGATTATTATGATTATGATTAAGGGTGCTGTTGGTAAAAAGGAGTACAAAGAACCTTTTTCGAAAGGTATAATGGCTCGTTCTTTATACATCACTGATTTGGGACATGATGAAGCTTATGAAATAGCTTCATGTATTGAAAATAAACTTCTTGAAGAAAATATTTCTGAAATTTCTATTGAAGATTTGGCTATCTTTGTAACTAATTATTTGAAAAATTATGTGGATCCTGTTCTTGCAGAGAAATATATCAAGTGGAGAAATGTTAGAAAATCAAAAGAGCCCCTTATTATTTTAATTGGTGGAGCTTCAGGAGTTGGAACTTCATCTATGGCATTTGAATTGGCCAGTCGTTTAGGATTAAAAAACTTAATCAGTACAGATATGATACGTGAGGTTATGCGTAAAATAGTTTCTAAAGAATTAAGTCCTGTTATTCATAAATCTAGTTTTTAATGCATATGAGAGTATTAGAACACCGCTTTTAGGTCCTGATCCTGTTGTTGAAGGTTTTATTAGTCATGTGGATGTTGTGAATGTAGGTGTGGAAGCTGTTATTGAAAGAGCATTAAAAGAAGGAATAAGTATCATTATTGAGGGAGTTCATATAGTACCGGGATTCATAAAAGAGGACCTTATCCGTAAAAGCAATGTGATTTTATTTACCTTGATTGTTAGGGATGAAGATACACACAAATCCAGGTTTTATTCAAGATGCAGACAGCCATGGGTTAAACGTTCACTTGATAATTATTTGAGTAATTTTCATTTAATCAGGAAAACCCAGTCTTTTATGATTGATCAGGCAATAAAACATAATTCAAAAAAAATTATTGATAATGTTGATGTTAAATATACTATTGATATAATGGTTAATGACATTATTGAAAAATATGGAGGAAGTTATGATGTTAGACAAGAAAGTAAAGGAAATAATGACAACTGATGTAATTACTACACCTTCTAATGTAGATGTGGTTAATGCATTTGAAGAACTTATGGAACATAAAATAAGTGCAATGCCGGTTGTTGATGATGGTGAACTGGTAGGTATTATCACTGCAACTGATTTGGGTCATAATTTAATATTGGATAAATATGAATTAGGAACTGATGTTAAATCTATTATGATTAAAGATGTTGTAACTGTTTCACCTGAAAATACTATTCAGGAAGCTATTGAAATCATGCAGTCTCACGCTCCTGATTCAAACATATTAAATCAGTTGCCTGTTGTTGAAAATGGCAAATTAGTAGGAATTATTTCCGATGGAGACATAATTAAGTTAATATTATAAAATCCTTTTATAATTTCTATTTTTTTTCTTATTTTAATAAATTTTATTGGTTTACTGTAATAAGTTTTTTTTCCAGTATTTTATTTTCTAAGCTATATTTTTAAAAATAACGTGATTTTTTGATTTTGAAGTTTGTTTATTTAAAATATCTTTTATTTGGGGTTATTGAATTTTAAACTTCTGTTTTTATATATGTGGGATTTACATAGGTTCTTGTTGGATAAATTGGATTATATTTTAGTTTCAGTAATAAGTTTTTTTTTTCTAGAATTGAAATTTTTTACCTAACATTTATATAATATTAATTTCATATATGTATATGGCTAGACTGGAGGGTTAGGGGTCCTCTGTAAGCACACACCCCCTTTGGTGCAGTTGAAGTTCAAAAGGCGGCTTTTTAAGGAATTATGAGCCTAAGAAAAACGACATAGAAACTTCGTCCTACAGGATTGATGGTGATGGGACTTTTACTGGAGGGTAAAAGTTAATTATCTTAAATATGGGAATGTGTCAGGCCCGGAAGGGAGCAGCTCTACCATTAACAGTTGATGCTTGTAGAACCACGGGGTGGAGTTGGGTTTTTAGATAACTTGTAGTTTTGAGATTAGTCCACTTTTGAACATGCCATTTTTATAAAAAACAATTAACTTTATTAATAAGTTTAAACAGATTATATATTACTTTGTTTTTTTTGTGTATTGTCGGGATGGCCCAGCCTGGTACGGCGTCGGACTGCTAATCCGATGATCTTATGATCACACGGGTTCAAATCCCGTTCCCGGCGTTTTTTAATTTATTTATCTATTTCTTGTTTATGGTCATATTCTATTCCTGCTGGACAAGCATGTATTGTTACTGATTTTACTAATGGAACTTTTTTAAGCACATTATTTTGAGCTCTATGAACTATTTTATGTGATTCTTTTTAAAGTCATGTTTTCATCAAGTTCAATATGCAGTGAAACAACGGAATAAGACCCAAAATATTCCACTTTAATATTATGTGCTCCCAGTACCTGAGGAGTTTTGGTAGCTGCTTTTTCAATATCTTTAATCAATTCTTTAGAAGGTATTTTTCCCATAATATTATCTATATTTTTTTTTCCAATAGTATATGCAGTTTTTAAAACAAATAATCCAATAATAAGACCTATGACAGGATCAATTATAGAGTATCCACTATTTGATGCAAAAACTCCAACCAATATAGCTACTGATGAGAAAATATCTACTTTCTGATGATTTCCGTCTGCTACAATAGCAGGACTTCTTATTTTTTTTCCAAGTGCAATAATATATCTGCTTATACAAAGATTAACGCCTATTCCAATTAATGCCATAACTGCAGCAAGATAACTTGGGGTTGTTATAAGTTCGGGATGGACTATTTTGTTTATAGCTCCAGTCATGATTTCATAAGCTACCATAGTTAAAAATAATACGATTATAAGTCCGGCAATAGCTTCAGCACGGCCATGTCCCAAAGGATGTTCTTCATCAGCAGGTTTTTGACCTATTCTAAATCCAAGATATGCAATTATGGAAGTTGCAACATCTGATAAAGTATGAGCTCCTTCAGAGATTAATGCATAACTTCCGGATATGATCCCAATTCCAATATTAAAAATAGTAAGGAAAGTATTTGAACCTATTCCAACAATTGCTGCTTTTTTGTTCCGCCTTTGGTTCTAAATTCATCCATATATTACTCACCTTTTTCTAGAATATCCATAGCTTTAGCTATATTTTCATAGGAGTTTGCATAAGACATTCTTACGTGATTTTTACCATTTTGTCCAAATGCAGCACCAGGAACGGTTATGACTCCCTCTTCAGCTGATTTTTTAACAAATTCTTCAGGATTTTCAATTTTTGGAAATACGTAAAAAGCACCCTGTGCATTTACGGTTTCATGTCCCATTTCATTTAATCTTGATACAATCAGGTCTCTTCTCTTTTTTAAATTCATTAACCATTTTGTTAACTGTATCTTGAGGTCCTGTTAATGCTTCATAAGCTCCTCTTTGGGCTGTTGAGTTAGCACATGCTATATTGTATTGATGGATTTTAAGCAGTTCTTCCAAATATTCCTCTTTGGCATTTAAATAACCTATTCTAAGGCCAGTCATTGCATATGTTTTTGAAAATCCGTTGATTGTTATTACATTGTCACTATATGCTGCAGGGGAGTAATGTTTTTTATCATAAATGATTTTTTCATATATTTCATCAGATATGATTAAGAAATCATGATCCATAGATAAATCTGCAATAGCTTTAATATCTTCTTTATCCATCACTGCTCCAGTTGGGTTTGACGGTGAATTTAAGATTACAGCTTTGGTATTTTTGTTTATTTTTTCCTGAACATCTTCTGCCTTTAATTTAAATTCATTTTCCATTTCACAGTTAACTCCAACAACTTTTCCGTCAGCTAACTTTATACATGCTTCATATGAAAGGAAACTTGGATCTGGTAAAATTACCTCATCATTTTTTCTCAATAAATGCCTGTGCACACATATATAATGCTTCACTGGCTCCGGCAGTAACTATTATGTTTTCGGGATTTGTGTTTATATTGTTGTCCTTTTTGAATTTTTGAGTAATTGCTTCTCTTAATTCAATATAACCTTTGTTTGGTGTATAATGTGTTTCATTATTTTTTATTGATTGTTCCATAGCTAATTTAATGTTTTCAGGAACATCAAAGTCAGGTTCTCCGATTCCTAAGTTTATAGCATTAGGATTTGTAACTTCAAACATTTTTCTTATCTGGGATAATTCAATTGTACTGGTTCTTTTTGCGGGATTTATCATATTTTTTCCTCACTAAGTATTATTATTTATTATATTATTTTTAATTTAAAAATTTTTTCTAGTTGCATGGCCCACAGTTATAACATAGGGAATCTCCACACCAGGGAGTTTGCTTTTTTGTTTTTAATCTTCTGTTTTCTGTTTTTAAAAAATTAGATTTAATTCCAATATCAATTTTAGACCAAGGTAGTTCATCATTGATATTATAATTTGGCAAGTAACTCTGCCATTCTTTCAATGTTACCTCTTCTGTTAAAGATTTTTCAATAACTGCACCAACTTCCCTATTTCCACAAGATAATATATATTGAATCAACCCTTTTTTCGGACTTTCGAATTTAACATTATATTTCCTTAATTTCTTTTTCAAATATCTTGTTTTTGATTTAATCTCTTTAAAATTATAAACTTCCCATTGTATGGGTGTTTGAGGTTTTGGGATAACTGGATTGATACTGAATTTTATATAGTTTCTGTTTTTATGCATATTTGCTATTTTTTCAATATAGTTAGCTAACTCTTCTATATCTTCTTTACTTTCATAGGGAATTCCAATTAAAAAGTATAATTTAATATTGAAATCAAGGTCAACTGCATTTTTTATTACAGAAAATATTTTTTCATCTGAAATGCTTTTATTAATTCTTTCACGTAGTGTTGAAATAGACTCCGGAGCAATTGTAATGCTTTTCAAACCACTTTTTTTAAGGTTTCTAAAGTTTCCCGGCTAAGTGAATCTATACGTAGAGATGGTGTGGCTATTTGAAAACCTTCACTTTCAAGAGCTTTTGTAAGGCCCTCCAAATCATAATAATCTCCAACAGCTGCTCCGATTAATGTTATTTTGTTTAAATTAGTATTTTCTCGTGTTTTAAGTGCTATGTTAACTAATTCTTTTATTGTAGTTTCTCTTAAAGGTCTGTAAAGATAGCTGGACATGCAGAATCTACAACCTCTTGTACATCCTCTTGAAACATTTAGCATAATTGAATCACTGAACACAGTTTTATAATCTTCCTTGTCAGTTTTGGTAATGATTGGCTGTGTTATATGGTATGCATTTTTTTCATATCATCTATGAGAGCTATTTTTGCATTATTGTTGAATTTAGGAATGTATATTCCATCCATATCTAAAAAAATTATCCAAATTTTTATTTTCAAGGTATATGTCTAAAAATTTATTTATAGTAACTTCTCCTTCACCGATTACAAACACATTAATATAGTCAGATAATGGCATTGGGTTTGCAGTTGCACATGGTCCTCCAGCTATTATTAAAGGATCATTTTCACTTCTGTCTTTTCTTTTAAGGGGGATTCCTGATTGTTTAATCATTTTCAAAACATTAAAATAATCTTCTTCAAATTGTAGAGAAAAGCTGATTATATCAAAGTTTTTCATAGGATTATTTGACTCAATAGAATTGGTATGGGGATAAACGATTCGTTCACACCATGTGTCTTGCCTTTCATTAATTAAATTATATAATATATTATAACCTAATGATGACATAGCTGTTTTATAAATATTTGGATATGCAAGCCCAAATCTTAAATCTATATTTTTATGGTTTTTCTGGAAAATATTTTTCTCGTAAATCATGGAATCAACTATGAAATTTTTAGGTTTTTTTGAAAAATTTACTTGTTTTTAGAATATTTAACTTAAATTCATTATTTTCTAATTCTTGAGTTCTATCATGGTATTTTTTATTATAAAAATAAATTTTCAATGTATTTTGTATTTAAAACTTCCTTATAATTAGATTTTAAATATGCTAATTGGTTATATGTAAGATTTATTTTTCATTGTGTGTTTAATTTTTGAATTTGAATTGAAGATAGTTTATCATTTTTTTACCTATTTCAATGTTATTTGTTTTTAATTTAAATTTTATAAAAGTTTTAATCATTTTCTTACTGATTTAGCTAATTTAAATGGGTTTTTTATCAATAAACTTGTAAAAACATTTATATAATAATAAATCCTAAATACTTAATTACTCATTATGAATACTATATGTTAGTATAATATAATATTTTTATTAAAATTTTCGTAATGAGAACTAAGAGGTGGAAAAATTTCAAAGATAAATAAAGCATTGTTCATTTCAATTATATGTGCATTCTTCCTAATGTTAGGGTCTGTATGTGCAGCGGATTTAAATAATGTTTCTGATATCGAAAATTCAAACTTGATACAAGATGATAATCAATTATCTTATCAAAATTTAGAAGTTTCTAGTAATGGATCTATCTCAGACAATTATTCTTATAATTTTAATGGTGAATATTCCGGCAGCGGAGTAATCAAATCTAATTATGAGAATAATAATGTTATAGGATCACAACAGATTTCAAACAATGTTGTTATTTCTGAACCTCAAAGTTCTGTTTCAAATACTACTTTAAGTGGTAATGATACAACTTTGTATTTTAAAAATGGTACTTCTTATAATGTAAAATTAACTGATATTGATGGTAACGTATTAACTAATCAAACTGTTTCATTTTTAATAAATGGTAAACTTTATAATCGTACTACTGGCAGTAATGGTATTGCATCTATAAATATTAATTTAGGTGCTGGTAAATACACTGTTGTAGCAAGTTATGCAGGTTCTTCAATGTATGGAAGTTCTTCAGTTACAAGTTTAGTTGAAGTATTATCTACAATATCTGCAAATGATGTTGTGAAATTCTATAAAAACGGTACTCAATATTATGCAAAATTTGTTGATGGAAATGGAAACCCTTTAATTAATACAGAAGTTAAATTTAATATTAATGGTGTTTTCTATATTCGTAATACTAATGGTAGTGGTATAGCTAGATTAAACATTGCTTTAGATTCTGGTAAATATATATTGACTGCTATTCATCCTAATGGTGAAATGTTTGCTAATAATATTACTGTTTTGTCTACTATTAATAGTGGTGACATGACTAAATACTTTAAGAATGGTACTCAATATTATGCAACTTTTTATGACGATAGTGGTAATCCATTGATTAATACAACCGTTAGGTTTAATATTAATGGAGTTATTTATGAAAGGATAACAAATGATAAAGGTACTGCAATGTTAACTATTGCACTTTATCCGGGTAGTTATATATTGACTGCTATTCATCCTAATGGTGAATCTAAGGGTTATAATATTAAGGTATTGTCTACTTTGATAGATAATAAGGATATTAATATGTATTATATGGATGGTACTGCATTTACTATCAAGGTTCTTGATGGTCAAGGTAAACCTTTAGCAAATACTACTGTTAACTTTAATATTAATGGTGTATTGTATGGTAGGGTTACTGATGAAAATGGTATTGCAAAGTTAAATATTAAACTTTATCCAAATAATTATATTATTACAAGTAGTTATAATGGTCTTGAGGTATCTAATAGAATTAATGTTAGTAGTTCAAATACCACTATAATTGGTAAAGATGCACATGTTATTATGGATAGTATTAATAGTAATTATACTGTAACATTAGTTGATGTGAAAGGAAATCCGATTGGGAATAAAACTGTTTACTTCAGATATGATAATAAACAGGTAACTGCAACTACTGATAAAAATGGTAATGCTACCATCACTATTTCTGGTTTGAAAAATGGTGACTATAATATAACTTATGGTTTGATGGAGTTGAGGGTTATTGTTCTTCCAGTTCAAGCAGTATCTTGCATGTTGTAAATTCAACTACTATTTTGACAGGTAATGATTTAACCATGGTTTATAATGATGGTTCTGAATTTAAAGTTAAATTAACTGATTTATACGGTAAACCTTTAGCTAATAAGATTATTACTTTCGTGATTAATGGTATTGCTTATAATCGTACAACTGATTCTAATGGTGTGGCTAGTTTAAATATTAGATTGGATCCGGGAAATTATTTAATTTCTTATTATTATTCTAATAAAGGTGCTTTAGATTACAATAATGGATCAAACAATGTTATTATTACTAAACAAACTTTAAATGTTGAAGGAAAGGATTTAGTAATGTTGCCAAAAGATGGTTCTGCTTTTGAAGTTAAAATTACTGATAAAAATAAAAAGCCGGTTAAAGACATTGCTGTTCTATTTACAATTTCAGGAGTTACTTATACTAGATATACTGATCAATCTGGTGTTGCTAAATTAAACATCAATCTTAATGTAGGTTATTATACTATTTCATATGCAATTAATGATACCTTTTGTCAGGGTTCTGGATCAAATATGATTTTGGTTAATGGGACTATAATTACTGCAGATGATATTAACATAAATGCAGGAACTAATGGAACTTTTTCAGTTAAATTAACTGATGCTAAAGGCAATCCAATTAGTGGAGCATCTATTAAGTTCTATTATGAAGGCATTACTAAAAATGCAATTACTAATGCTGAGGGTATAGCTACAATAACTGTTGATCCTTTAGGAAAAGGAGACTATCCGATAGCTTATTATTATTATCCTACAATTGGAGGTAATTACTCAAACAGCGGACAGTCATATATTCATGTATCTGGCACTATCTCAATTGCAAATATAATTGATGCATCTAAAGTTGTAAAATCATTTATTGAATCAGAGGGCAAATTGCCAGATTCCGTTTTAATAAATGGTGAAAGTTATACTCTAGCACAATTCTTATATCTTGCAGCTATAGCAACTATAAATATAAATAATGGTGATTTCAGTGATTTGGATTCTAAAGATGCTGCTAATCCTGATAACTACAATAAGTGCGGTAATTTAGGTAATCTGGTAGATTATATTAGTGTTGCACAATCTATTATAGATTATGTAAATGCTAATGGAAAAGCTCCAGGATCAGTACCCTCTAATGTAGGAACTATAACTTTTGACGGTTTGGTATATGCATTTGCTCGTGTTGTTGCATTTTATGGTAATAATCAACAGCTGCCTGTTTATGTTACTATTAAGTCAATAGATTCTGAATCTTCTCAATTTGTAATCAATAGGGTCAATGTAAAAGCTACTGAAAGTGAATTGGCTAATATTAACACATATTTGCAGCCTACTGCTAATTGTCAAGTTAATGACCCTACAATTGTTGCTTTAGCTCAGAGATTAACTGCGGGACTATCAACACCAACACAAAAAGCTAAAGTGCAATACTTGATTATGTTATTGATAATATAGCTTATGCTGGTTATTATGATACTACTCGGGGTGCTAAAAAACTTTAACCGATAAAAGAGGTAACTGCTGTGACCAGGCTCATTTAGTTATAGCATTATTTAGAGCAGCAGATCTTCCAGCAAGATATGTTCATGGAACATGTACTTTTTTCAAGCGGACCTATAGGTCATGTTTGGGCTCAGGTATTAATTGGTGATACATGGGTAGTTGCTGATCCAGTAAGTTTAGAAACTCATTAGGTGTAATAAAGAATTGGAATATTAATACATTTACTTTTAAGAGTTATTATACATCTTTACCATTCTAATTTTTATTACTCTATTTTTATTTTTTTAATTCTTTTTTATCCATAAAATGATTTTTTTAATCGCTAATATTTTATAATAGTTTATATAAATTTATATTAGCAAACTAATTATAGGACAATATTATGGATCATAAAAAATATAAGAAAATAGCTGTTGGGGGAACTTTTGATAAGTTCCATGATGGTCATAAAAAGTTACTTGCAACTGCTTTTGAATTAGGTGAAGAGGTTGAAATCGGAGTAACTTCTAATGCTTTTGGTGGTCTTAAGGGAGATATTGATTCCTGTGAAGATAGGATGAGATGTCTTAAGGAATTTTTTAAGGACAGATTAAATTACACTGTTATGGTTTTAGATGATGCATATGGGACAACTGTATTCGATGATGAATTTGATGCAATTGTTGTTAGTGAAGAAACTGAACCTGTAGCAGTTGAAATTAATGAAATTAGAGATTCTAAAGGAATGTCTCCATTAGATATTGTTGTTGTTAGCTTTGTTTTAGCAGATGATGGTCATCCTATTTCGTCTACACGAATTAGGAGTGGTGAAATTAATAAAAAAGGAAATATTTTAAAATAGTATTTTATTATCGAATTAAATCGACATGTTTATATATGCAGTTCGACAATGTATTAATTGATATTAAAATATTATTTTTTCATAAAATAATTTTCATATCAAATTTGAGGTGGTTATATGGCAGTAAAAATAGATTCAGATCTTTGCGGTCACATTGAAAATTGTCCAGTACAAGGTTTATGTGTAAAGATTTGTGAACAAGGCGCTCTCATTGAAGAAGATGGCGATGTAACTATTGTCCCTGAAAAATGCGATGACTGTGACCTTTGTATTCAAAACTGTCCTAATCAAGCTATATCTAAAGCATGAGGGATTTTATGTTTAATGTTGAGAGGAGCGGGGAAGAAACCCGTAAGTTATCACATAACAATGATAGGTGTGTAGGTTGTGGAATTTGTACTGATGTATGTCCTACATCTTCTTTGAGATTAGGACCTATTGTACCGATTGCACGTGGTTTAATTGAAATGGATTTAGTTTCTGTAACTTCTAATACTTGTGTTTTATGCGGATTATGTTCTGTTGCATGTCCATTTGATGCTTTATCATTAACCATTAACGGTAATGATATTAAAGAAACAGGAAATTATCCAGTATGGGAAGTTGAATCAGAAATTAATGATGATGATTGTATATACTGTGGAAGATGTTATTCTGTTTGTCCTAGAGACACTATCTTATTTAAAAGAGAGTTACCGTCTAGAGAAGATTTGGTTATTGGTGAAATCAGTGTCGATGAGGATAAATGTGTTTACTGTAGTATCTGTTCAGAAATGTGTGCTGCAGGAGCTATTAGTTTAACTAATAATCCTGAGTTCTCTAATGACAATCTTAATAATACTATTGAAGTAGATACTTCCAAATGTATTTATTGTGGTGTTTGTAAGAGGGCTTGTCCTCAAGATGCAATTAAAGCAGTATGTTCAACATGTATGCTTCAAGATCAAATTAAAGCTCCTGAAATTAATGGTACTGCATCCATTCTTAAGGATGGCTGTGTAAACTGTTCTTGGTGTAAAGAAGTTTGTCCTGTTGATACAATTAATGTAACCAAACCGTTTGAAGGAACTTTAAAACTGGTTGAAACAGATGAATCAACATGTAAAGGGGACGCCTGCCACGCATGTCAAGATGTTTGTCCATGTGATGCAGTAGAAATTATTGACAATAAGGCAACTATTAATTTAGATTACTGTAATTTATGTGGTGCCTGTGTCAATGCATGTCCACAAAACATTAGGGAAGTCACAAGAACTTCAATGAAATTAAATAATATCAACTCCGAATCCTGGAGAGATATTTTAACTTCTAATCTTTTAAGTTAGAAAAGAGATTTTACGCTCTTCTTTCTAAATTTTATTTATTAAAAAATTTCTTTCTTTTTGTTATTACTGTTTTTAATTTGTTTTGAGTAGTGTCTGTTATGTTGGAGATATATGTTCCAATGAATAGAATTATTACAATTAGACCTCCAATTATTAAAATTAGTTCAGCACTGCTTTGTCCTTTGTTGTCTGTTTTCATTTTATCCTAATATGCTGTTGTTTTCACGAACAGTGGTTCTAACCTCTGATATATCATCTTTTACTTTTAAATTACTGTCGCTTGTTTGCATATATGATTTGTAGATGGTTAAAGCGAAAATGGCTATAACTATTACTCCTCCAAACAATAATATGTATTCTGCTGCGCCTTGTCCTGATTTGTCATTGCTGATTTTTTCTAAAATTTTCATATTATCACCGGTAGTAATAATTATTTTTCATATTATATTAATATTACTATTTTTATAAAAGTTATTATCATGTCTTTTTTTTCTAAATTTCTCTTGAAAAATAGCGTTTTTATCAACATATTTATTAAGTGTATTATACAAAATTTAATTAATAGAGTGATTATAATTATTAACAGGTGAGATAGTGGGAAACACATTGAAATTAATTTCAGGTTTTATTTTATTTGTAGTTGGGGTTCTCATAATATATGAGGCAAATGTTTATAATTTGATAGACCTTTTGCTGGTTGTTGGATTTATTATTGCAATAGTTGGTATAATTATGATTATCAGCTATTTTGTTGATGCTAATGCCGATAAAACATCTTCTATTTTTAAAGAATTTTTAGAATCTAATGATATCAAAGCTCCATCATTTAATAAACATTCTGATACTTCTAATGGTCCTTTAAAAATTAGAGATACTTTTGACAATTATTATGAAGATGATCTTCCAGAATATGTTGAAGAAGAGTATTATGAAACATCTCCAAGTGAATTTTTTTTGATTTTAATCAGGAAGATGATTCTAAATCAGTTTTAAGAGTTAGCAATGACAAATCTACAACCAATTTTGGAAATAATTTTAAGTTCACTCCAAATTACGACAAACCTTTAAAAATCACTAGAAAACCTAAAAAACGTTCCCACAGCTATGCTCAATCTGAATATGATAAAACTGAAGAAATTAAAAGGGCACTACGCCAAGATGAAGATTATATAAAAAATGATACCTTTGAACCGCCTAAACCAGAAAAAAAATAGGCGAACCAAGAGATATCCAAATAGATGTTAATCATCCTGAAAGTTTGCCTGTTCCTAAGTTGCTTAGAAGCTTTGTTGTTTATGATGGAGGTTTAATAACTTCCAGTGAAGCATTTGATAAACTGGCTAATGAAGTACATAAAGAGATAATGCTGGAAATTCCATCATTAAATGATTTGTCTGACAGGTTTTTATCACATGTTCCGACAGTATATTCAAGGGTAATTATCAATGATTTTGATGTATCTGATATGTCTTACATGATTTTAGTTTCTTCACTTCTTAAACAGGGAGTACAAATTAAAACAGTTCCTCAAGTACATTCAATTAACTTAATCACAGATGATTCTAATGCTATGATTATTTCTAAAGGTAGCAATAACAGTGATGTGGAATATGGAGCTATTTATGAAGATAGGAAATCTATTTCTGAAATCAGAACTAGCTTTGAGAAAACTTGGGATATTGCAGCAAACTTGGATGAAAATTTAGTTGCAAATTATATACAGTAAAGGTGATTTAAATGGAAATTAGATGGTTAGGTCATTCAGCTTTTGAAATAATAACTGAGGAGGGTTTAAATATTTTAATTGACCCTTTTATTAGCAATAATCCGGCTTGTCAAATTCCTGTTGAAGAATTTAATCCGGATATCATATTGGTTACTCACGGACATTCCGATCATTTGGGGGATGCAATGGAACTGTCCAATAAAAAAAATAATGTTCCTGTAGCAGCAATTCATGAGATTTCTTTATTTTTATCAAAACAGGGAATTAACAATATTGGTGTAAATATCGGCGGCTCATTCATATACCGTGGAGTTAAATTTACAATGCTTGATGCTAAACATTCTTCAGTATTAGATATTGTTGAAGAGCCACTTCCTGCTGGAGATGCAGCCAGTTTTTTAATAACACTTGAAGACGGAACTAAACTGTTCCATGCTGGGGATACTGGATTATTTGGGGACATGAAAACAATTATTGGGGAAATATATAAACCAGATATTGCATTGCTTCCTATTGGAGATAAGTTTACAATGGGTCCTTTTTGAAGCAGCACTGGCTACAAGGTGGATTGATTCAAAAGTAGCTATTCCAATGCATTACAATACATTTCCGCCAATTGAACAGGACCCTTCTATTTATGCTAACTTTGTCAGTCAGTTAAATCCGAATATTGATGTGGTTATTTTAAATCCAGGTGAATATTTTGAATATAATCCTGAAAATTATCAGGATTAATTCTTTTCATATTTTTTTTTTCTTAAGTGATATTCTTCGTCAACATCACATTTTCCAGATGGTAAAACTCTGATTATATCATCTAAAGTTATTAAGTCGTCTTCATTTATTTCATGAAGTATTTTTTTAGCTATTGCTGTTTTTTTAGTATATCCGGGTTTCAACACAATAAAATTGTCACAATGTGCTTCTAAAGCATCAACAGGACCGGCCATTAACCTTTTTTTCCTTCATAATCAACAATTCCAATAGCAATTCTGACTTTTTGCACTGCGGATGTAATTACGGTTACCTCTTATTACAAATGATCCTTTTGGCAGGAATTCTCCGGCTTCAGGTGTTTTTGTAACCTGCTCAGGGTTGACCCAAAATACATCCTGTGTTGTGAAACCTTTGGACCAAGCAGTTGAAAATGATGCTGCAAACTCTCCTGATTCTTTAAGGATACTATCATTTACTTTATTACCTTCTAGTTTTTTATCACAGTTGATGTTGCTCCATGTATATCTGCATGTAAATAAATATCATTATTGTCCATATATTTTTTTTACAACAGCTTCATTGGTACCGGCATCTCTTCCCCCAATTACTAAAACATTATCTGAAGTTACAAACCATCTTAATTTCTCGTACCATTTAAGATTTTTCTTAACTCTCTTTTTAGGAACTGAAATGTGTTCCATAGCCACTTCTTTTTTTAGCTTTGATTTTTTCAAGTTGCTTTTTAGTATTTTCAATAGCTATTGTAGCACCTTTTGTTTTCTTTTTAGCTTTTTTAGCTTTTTCATAGTAAATTTCAGCATTTTCAGGAATAGTCAATTTTGGATTAATGTTTATTGAAGTTTCATTTAGTTTAAGTGTTAAAACGCCCATTTTATCAATGGATTCAAAGATTTCAGCTTCTTTTTAGACAGTTCTTTTTAGCTTCTTTCAGTGTTTTTCCAATTTCTTTGTAAGAATAATCTTTACTTATAGCGTTGTTTACTACTTTTACCAAATTTTCTATGGTGGTGTAATTAGAATAAATTACTTCTCCTTTATGTTGGCTAGTTTCAATTGTTTTATGAAAATTATCAAGTGTTTCTTCCTGTAGCTTTAATCTTTTTTCGAACTTGTTTACTTTTTTATTCCATGCAGCTTCTTTAATATTTTTAATGTCAGTGTTTACCTTTTTGGAATAAAATTCATCACAGGCCTCATTGAAGTTATCAAAATATGTTTTTTCAAATCCGTCATATTTTACTAAATCAAAAGCAACAACATCTTCTTTGCTGTCTTTTTTAACAATTTGAGGTTTGAAATGTTCTTCTTGCAGGTTATCAAACAGCAAATGGATAGCCTTATTTAGGTTAGCTATTTGACTTCCACTTAAATCAGCTGAAGGAGTATGTTTGTCAATTTCTTCAAATTCGTTAGCTCTTTTAATAATTTCTTCAGCATATAGGCTTCCCAAATTATTCATAGCTAATGTTCTAACCAAATCCTTATCTGAACTGGCAAACAGTTCTTTCAGTTCAGTTTCACTTATGCTGATAGGATCAATTCCCCTTTCTTCTGGAAACTGGTATTCTTTTTTTAGAACTAATGTCCCTATCACTAAAACGTTTCCTTTTAAGAGGCAATATTATGTTGTTGTCTTCATCTAAAAGGATAATATTTCCTTTATCGAACAGTTCAACAACAATGGTGTAGTATTTGTCTTTTTTAACTTTAATTTCAATAATCCTATCAAAATTATGCTGGGTTATACTAACTACATTAGCACCTTTTATCCTTTTTCTTAAAAGCATTGGAAAAACAGGAGGATTAATAGGATTTTCAAGAGGATATTTGCTGGTGTGGATTCTTTTTACCGCATTCCATTACTAAATCAATCCTTCCGGTTCCAGCTACATGAAATCTCATTACAACAATATCTTTTGTTGGTTGAAATGATTTGTCTACTCTTGCACCGGTTAATAAATTATTTAATTCATCAGTTATTGTAAAAATGTCTACATTAGACATAGGTTTCATTGTTTACACCTTTTTATTATAAATATCAATAGTTTAATATAGTATAATTAATAATAATTATATTTATTTAATTTTTTGGAGGAAATAAATGGACACTACAATTAAAATAACAAGTCTTCATTTAGTAGTTGGTATCATTACAGGTATTATTTCTACTGGATTCACATTAAGCTGGTTTGGAATTAAAAACGATGTTTTTGCAACCGCACTTGCATTTATTATACTATATTTTGTTGGGCAACTTGCTCAAAAACAATTTGGAGATGAAATCTCCGGATTTTCCCAATGGTTATGGGATGGAATAATGCCGTTCCTTGTTGGATGGGTTATGACATATACTTTATTGGTGGCATATTTATAAACCACCATAAAATATCCAAATAAATACAATTACTAATGCAGTAATTAATAAAACTGGAGCTATAATTTTACTAACTGCAACAATTGAACTGATTGTTGATATTAATTCTGTTGAGTTATTAGGACCGAATGTATGGAGATTTTTAATTCTTTTTGTTCCAGTTCCAACTTCAACTTCTTCTAAATCTTTTATAGCTTCATTAATACTGATTTTAACATATTCAATAATTTCGCCTCTTTTTACAATTCCAATTGGGTTGTATCCTCTGGATATTGTGTTGACTGTATGGGTATCAGTTGTCATCACTTCTATTTCATCAATATCCAAATCTTTTGTAGCATCAATAATTTCTTGTCTAAATCCGATTTCCATATTGTTTGAATCAAACAGGACATATGCAGTTCTCTGATTAGCTACTTCTACAACCATGGTTTTAATACCGCTTTCACCGACACCTTCATTTTTATTTAAATCCTGCATTATGTTTTCATAACATCCTATTTTTAGAGTATCTCTTTGATGATTGCATTGGATTTTATCAATAACATCAATTAATTGGAATACTTCTTCATTTCCAGGTAAAACTTCTCCACTTTCAGGAGCAAATGAATTGTGACAGTCTACAATGACGGAGTCTTTAACATCACATTTACTTTTTACTTTGAGTCATCATTGTAAGACCTACACCAAATTCGATGTCATCACTGTCATTTGGTGCAAATGTACTTAAAATAACCATACCTTTATTAAAGAACTGCACTCCAATGTTTGCTTTTTTCTGAATTGTATCTGGTAAAAATACTTGCATCTTTTGAGTATTCAATTTCTTCCAAACCTTCTTTTACGGCATTTTCTATTTTGTCAATTTCAGTTGTTCTGACAGGATTGAAGTCATGGGTTGAAGGTCCGTGAGCCACCATGGTAAAATGGCAAACTTATTTGCAAGTATTGTCGGCATATTGGAACCGCCCAAATCCCCCAAAGGTCCCGGATGGACAAATGGTGAAATAAATAAAGATTTTATCCCATTTTTTCCTTTGAAACTAATAAATGTAACCATTGTTTCAACAGTTTCACTCATGTTTTCAAACAATGATTCGAGAGAATTGGATCCTTCATTCATATGAGCAATAAACAGACTGAGCAAATCAAGCATTCCGATACCAAGATTTTTCTTTAAAGGAGATCCTGCTATTGTAATAAATGAGTAAATAGCCAATATAAAAATGATACTTGCTATTATTACTTTTATTGTCATTTGGATTAAATCAGAACCTAAAAAGCTTGTGTCAGTTACTAAAAAAGTAATCAGCACATACATGGCCAGCATGATTAATGGTTGGATTATTCCAACAGTTGCAGCTTTTGTAAAACTGATTTTGGAGGTTGTCCAAAATACCAGTGTATTGACTCCGTAAATTAAAACACATCCGAACAGTAAGGAATTCAAAAAGAAGTCTGTTTCAAAAAAAGTGTGTAAGAATTCCGCCGATTATTAAAAGAATACAGACAATAGTCATTGAAAGTGCAGATAAAAACATGGAATGTTTGATTTTTAAGTTAATACCATGTAGACCACTTACGATCTGTTGATTGACTCCTCCACCAATTATTGAACTGATTCCAAGTATTATTAAGCTGAATAATCCTCCTAAAATAATATTTTCCACCATACCAAGTTCGGGGCTTGGATTAATTATAAAGTAGACTGCTCCTGATATGAAGCTTATAATAAACATGGCTGTTATTGATTTTTCAGTTTTGGGTAAGGTTGTAATATATTTAGATAGTCCTGCAACACTACTCATACTTGACATGGTAATTTATCCTATATTTTTTGTTTTATACTCATATAAAAGTTGGTCCTAACAGATATATTAAATTTGTCAAAATAGAAAACATTTTCCTAATTGACCAGAGCATACTTTATTTAATTAAAAATTTGGTCACAGAAGTATATTAAATTTAACATTGATTAGTTAATGTGGTGTATGTTGAAATGTTTTATATCAGAGTGGATATAATTAAAGGCATGAATGAAAATCTTTTTGAATTATTTGGGGAGGTGTTTGTCACTGACTTTTCCATAACTGGAGATGACTATAAAAAATCATTGATTTGGGGGAATACGGTCAGTTTGAAACATATTCTCTATTCCCAGGAATAGTTTTAGCATTTATTGACATCAATTTGCAAAATCATGAAAATGTATATGTTGAAGAAAAACTTTCTTCAAGATTGCTTATGATAAATCATTGTTTGGACGGCAGGTATGCTTATAGTGTTGGTGATGATGAAATAATTTATTTTGGAAAAGGGGATTTGTGCATTAATATTTATGATATGACAAAAACATGTTCTGACTTTCCATTAGGATTTTATAATGGTTTAGAGATTTTCATTGATGTTGATATGGCTAATGATTATGTCAAGCACTATATTCCTGATTTTGACTTGATTGAATTTTATGAACTTCTGAAAAAATCTCACGGATATGTATTGCTTCGTTCAAATAATAAAATTGACCATGTTATTGGTGAATTGTACCATGTTGACAATAGAATTAAATTATCTTATTTTAAATTAAAATGTCTTGAATTATTATTGTTTTTCTCGATTACAAACTTTGATGTTCATGAAAATATTTCCCTTACCAAACAGCAGGTTAAAATTGTTGATGATGTAAAAAAAATGAGCTGATTAATGACTTGGAAAGTAAAATTACTATAGATGAACTTGCAGATAATTATGGCATCAGCAAAACGACTTTAAAAAATTGTTTTAAAAAGTTCACGGCAAACCTATTTTTAAATGGAGAAAGGAATATAAATTGGAATATGCCTGCAAACTAATCGAAGGAGGTTCCTGTACAATTTCTGAAATATCAAAAATGGTAGGTTATTCATCACCTTCAAAATTCACTCAGGCATTTAAAGAATATATCGGTTGCACTCCGTCGGAGTATAAAAAATAGATTTTGTCTTTTTGGTATATTTATTGTCTTTTTAGTTCAAAAATATTTATATATTTAATTAAATAATACTTTATAGTAAATATTAGGTTATCTAGTTATTTTTAATTAAAATACATTAAATTATTTCTTAATTGTTTTTTTAGAATATTTTTAGTGTTTTGTCCTTTTAGATTAATTTTAAATTTTTAGGTAAACCTAAATTATTATTTGAGGCGATAATAATGCCAGAAACTCAAAATAAAAATAAATTTATTAGATTATTGAATTACTCGGGTAATTATAAATATTTGACAATTGTAGGTATGTTTTTATCAGCTTTAAGTGCAATATGTTTATTGGTTCCATTTGTTTATATATGGAATGTGGTCAATGCCCTATTGGCGGTTGCCCCTGATTTTACAAAAGCTCAAAACTTGGATGTTTATGCGATAAATGCGTTTACATTTGCAGTACTAGGAATAATTTTAAACTTTTTTGGTCTGATGGGTACACATTTGTCCGCATTTAAAAATGAGAAAAACATGAAAGATGCAGCTATAAAGCATTTACTTAAGTTGCCTTTAGGTTATTTTTTCAAACCATACAAGTGGAGGTCTTAGAAAGATAATTGATTACAGCACTGCAAAAACTGAAATATTCCTTGCTCATCAATTGTTTGATTTGACAGGAGCTATTATGACTCCAATAGTATTTTTAATTTTGTTATTTAGTTTTGATTGGCGTTTAGGGTTAATCTGTCTGATTCCAATCATATTATGTTTTGTATTTATGTATCCTATGTTTTCAAAAGAATCCAGAAATAGCATGGAGAAATACGAGAAATATTTGGAGGAAATGAACGGAGAAGCAGTAGAATATGTAAGAGGAATTCCAGTTACAAAAGCATTTCAACAAAGTATTTACTCATTTAAAAACTTTATCAATGCCATCAAAAACTACGGAAAATTTTCGGCTGAATATTCTATGTCAACTCACATTCCTATGACTGCATTTACAGTATCCATCAACGGATTTTTTTGCATTGTTGATTCCAGCAGGAATACTTCTTGCAGGATCAGTTGTAGATGTAAAATTCTTTGCAAACTTCATGTTTTACATTATTTTCACACCAATCTGTGCTGTAATGATGATGAAAATAATGACAGTTTCACAAGATTGGATGTTGGCAAGTTGTGCTTTAGACAGTATAGAAGCTATTCTAAATGAAAACCCTTTAGTTGACCCAATCAATCCTCAAAAACCTAAAAATCATTCAATAGAGTTTGAAGGAGTTTATTTTGATTATGAAAATGCCGATGGTGATGAACATATTTTAAATGATGTGAATTTAAAAATTAATGAAAATGAAACTGTTGCATTAGTTGGCCCTTCTGGAGGGGGCAAAACCACAATTGCATCATTAATTCCAAGATTTTGGGATGTTAATCAGGGTTCAATTAAAGTTGGGGATGTTGATGTAAGAAGTATTTCAACAAAGGAACTGATGAAAAATATTTCTTTCGTATTCCAGAATACGACATTATTTAAAGATTCAATTTACAATAATGTTGCAATTGGTCGTAAGGGTGCATCAAGAGATGATGTTAAAAAAGCATTGAGTTTAACCCAATGTGACGATATTATTGATGAGCTTCCGGACGGAATAAATACTGTAATAGGAAGTGAAGGAACCTATCTTTCAGGAGGTCAACAGCAAAGGATTGCACTTGCAAGAGCGGTTCTTAAGGATGCTCCAATAATTATTTTGGATGAAGCAACTGCACTTGCAGACCCGGAAAATGAATATCTGATTCAAAAAGCAATTTCAGAAATTACTAAAGACAAAACAGTCATTATGATTGCGCACAGGTTGTCCTCAGTTAAAAATGTAGACAAAATTTATGTGGTTGAAAATGGACGAATTGTTGAAGAAGGCAACCACCATACTCTGATTGATAGTGGGGGCATTTACTCATAGAATGTGGGATGAATTTAACCAATCAATCCAGTGGAAAGTTAAAAGCGAGGCGATATGATGTTATCTGAGTTTTTTACTAAAAGATTTGGACTTACAAAAGAGGGTTCTGACAACTTGATTAAAGGAATTTTCTATACTGCACTTTTGAACATATCATTTATGTTTCCCGTTGGTTTATATGCATTACTTATTTATCTGTGGGTGGAGCAATTAACAGTGGGTGAAATAATTGATCCAAATCTTGGAATATTTATTTTATTGATACTGATTGTTTTAGGAATTATTTTTGCCTTTGCATGGAAGCAGTATCACTTTGTATTCAATACAACATATGTTGAAAGTGGAAACAGAAGAATCAACCTTGGTGAGAATTTAAGGAAACTTCCATTATCCTTTTTTTGAAAATAGGGATTTGGCTGATCTGACTGCAACAATAATGAATGATTGTACTGATTTGGAGCATGTTTTCTCACATGCGGTTCCGCAATTGATGGGTTCAATCATTTCACTATGTATTGTTTCAGTGGGAATGTTTCTATTTGACTGGAGATTGGCTATTGCGCTTTTATGGGTAGTCCCTGTTGCATTTATAATCTTATTTATCTCCAAAAGACTTATTTATATTGGTGGGGATAGAATAATGGCTGATTTGCTTAATTGTGGAGATGCTGTGCAGGAATGCATTGAATCAATTGGGGATTTGAAATCCTACAATTGTGAAGAGGAATATTATGGAAAAATTGGCAGTTTAACTTCAACAATTGAAAAATCAAGAATTAATGCTGAATTAATGGCTACCTCGGGAGTAATAGTTGGAAAAGTTGTATTAAATTTAGGAATTGTATCTGTAATCCTTTTAGGTTCATATCTAATAATAAATTAGCAAATATCAATTTTTACCTTTTTAATATTCTTGATAGCATCTGCAACAGTTTATTCTCCACTGGAAAACGGATTGATATTTTTGGCAGAAATATTTATGATGGACAATAAAATTACAAGGGCTCAGGAAATTGAAAGTCTTGTAGTTGAAGGAGGTTTGGCTGATTATTCTTTGGACAGTTATGATGTCGAATTTGAAAATGTCAGTTTTAATTACGATGATTTGAAGGATGTTTTAACTGATATTTCATTTACTGCAAAGCAGGGTGAAGTTACAGCTCTTGTAGGGCCGTCTGGCGGAGGTAAAAGTACAGTTTCAAAGCTTGCCGCAAGATTTTGGGATCCTGTATCAGGTACAGTATCACTTGGAGGTCAGGATTTATCAAAATTGGACTCAGAAAAGCTTCTGGAAAACTTTTCAATTGTTTTTCAGGATGTAGTATTGTTCAACAATTCAATTTTGGAAAATATTCGTGTTGGAAGAAAAGATGCAACTGATGAAGAAGTGATTGAAGCTGCTCGTCTTGCAGAATGTGAAGAGTTTGTTTTTAAACTTCCAAATGGATATGATACTGTAATTGGTGAAAATGGTGAGTTGCTCTCAGGTGGTCAAAGACAAAGAATTTCAATTGCAAGGGCACTTCTAAAAGATGCAAATGTAATTTTATTGGATGAAGCAACTTCATTTTTAGATGTTGAAAATGAATCTAAAATCCAAAAGGCATTGTCTGAGTTGATTAAAAACAAGACAGTCATCATCATTGCTCATAGGATGAGAACAATAGCTAATGCTGATAGAATTGTTGTTTTAGATGATGGCAAAATTGTGGAGCAGGGAATGCCTGAAGAACTAATTGCAGATAATGGTTTGTTTAAAAAGATGGTTGATTTACAGAACTTAAGTGGAGAATGGCAAATTTAGATTCTCCGGATTATTTTCATTAGTATAATATAAAATAGGAGGTAATATTAATGAGTAAAATGTTAAATGTAAAAGATTTAATCACTGTAGGTATTTTTGCAGTGATACTGACAGTTTCAATTTTTATTTTTGGAATGCTGGGATATATCCCAATACTGATGATTGCATTGCCGGTCATTGTAGCATTAATTGCAGGAATTCCATATATGCTGTTTTTAACAAGAGTTGATAAATTTGGAATGACTTCATTGTTGGGTTTGGTTTTGGGAATTGTAATGTTTTTAAGCGGTCACACATGGATTCCAATTGTAGTTTATACGCTTTGTGGATTGATGGCTGATGTAGTTTTAAAAATTGGAGATTATTCCTCTATTAAAAATTCAATTATCAGTTATGGATTTTTCTCATTGGGAATATTTGGTAATATGCTACCGTTTTACATTTTAAGAGATTATTTTGTTGAATCAATTCGTGCGTCAATGGGAACTGACTATGTAAATGTAATTTTACCGTTTTTAACAAATGAAATGCTGATTATTTTGATAATTGCTACATTTGTTGTTGCTTTAATCGATGCATATATTGGAAAAATTGTTTTGAAAAAACATTTTGAAAAAGCAGGTATTGCCTAAGGTGATATTATGGGATTAAAACTAAATTTTAAATTGGATCCAAGAACTAAAATTATAATTTTGGTTTTGATAAGTTTCATGGTTTTTAATGAAGTGCCGTTATACATTAGTGGAATTTTAGTTTTAATTCCATTTATTTGTTTATTTTTTTCAAATCGTATTGGTATTGCTTTTAAGTTATATTTTAATGTATATTGTTGCAAAATATATTCAGATTTATCTTCTTCCAACTGCAACAGGCATAATTGCAATATTGATGATAATGTTTAGTTATACGACCACTAGAATGTTGCCTGTTTTGATGATGGGGTATTATACAGTCACAACAACAAAAGTGAGTGAATTTATAGTGTCCATGGAAAAAAGTAATATTCCAAAAGAGGTTACTATTCCGCTTTCAGTTATCTTTAGGTATATTCCGTCAGTTTATGAAGAAATTAAATCAATAACTAATGCAATGAAAATGAGAGGTTTTGGTTTGAATGTTAAATCATTGAAAAATCCTTTAAAACTGGTGGAATTTTATATGATTCCTATTCTGGTCAGCGCTATTAAAACAGCAGATGAACTTTCTGCAGCTTCTTTAACAAGGGGATTAAGTAATCCTGAACCCAGAACTCATTTTATGGAAGTTAAATGAAATAAAATAGATTATACATTACTGACAGTTTCATTAATCGGTTTGGGAGTTTATGTATATTATTTTTTAGGTGGTGTCTTTTTTGCTTAAAATAGATAATATTTCATTTTCATATGACAACAGTAAGAATAACTGTAATCTGGCAGATATTAATCAGAATATTGAAAAAGGTGAAGTCATTCTGCTTTGTGGTGAATCCGGTTGCGGAAAAACAACATTAACACGTATGATAAACGGAATTATTCCCAACTTTTTCGATGGAACAAGACAGGGAAATGTATATTTGGATGGTAATTTAATAAGTGAAATGCCAATTTATGAAATATCAAGATATGTAGGTTCTGTTTTTCAAAATCCAAAAACACAATTCTTCAATGTGGATACAACAAGTGAAATAGTTTTCGGGTGCGAAAATCTTGCAATGAATACTGATGAAATAAAAAATAGATTGAATTATGTTGTAAACGACTTTAAATTACAGCATCTTCTTGATAAAAACATTTTTAAACTGTCTGGGGGCGAAAAGCAAAAAAATTGCCGGAGCATCAGTATCTGCAGTTTTTCCCGACATATTTGTCCTTGATGAACCTTCATCAAATTTAGATTCGGAATCTAGTTGGGATTTGGAAGATATTATTAAGAAATGGAAAGAATCCGGAAAAACGGTTATTGTAGCTGAACATAAACTGTTCTTTTTTAAGTAATGTTGTTGATAGAGTTATATTTATGGAAAAAGGGCAAATTACTAATGAATGGTCTATGGACCAGTTCAGACATATTGACCATAGGGATTACGGTTTAAGACAATTAAATTTGAAAAAATTGGTTGTTAATCATAGTGAGTATTATTCAAATAATCATGAAATGATTGAACTTAAAAATTTTAATTTTAAATATGGCAAAAAATCAGGTATTAAATATTGATGAAGTTAAAATCCCAAAAAAATGAAATAATTGCAGTCATTGGAAAAAATGGTGCTGGAAAATCTACTTTTGCAAATTGTCTATGTGGACTTAAAAAGTCCTGCAAAGGGGAAATTATTTGGGGAGATAATCATTTGAAAAGAAAGGATCTGCTTAAAAAGACATATATGGTGATGCAGGATGTTAATCATCAATTATTCACTGAAAGTGTACTGGATGAAGTATTGCTGAGTATGGATGATGAAAATATCTGTGTTGCTGAGGAAATTTTAACAAACTTAAATCTGATTCATCTAAAAGAAATGCACCCTATGGCATTGTCCGGCGGTGAAAAGCAAAGAGTTGCCATTGCATCTGCTATTGCTTCAGGTAAGGAATTTCTGATTTTTGATGAACCGACAAGTGGGCTTGATTTGAAGAATATGATGAAAGTTAGCGAAAATTTAGTTTATCTTCAAAAATTAGGTGTTACTTCATTTATCATCACTCATGATTTTGAATTAATAATGGAAGTGTGTTCCCATATTTTGCATATGGAAGATGGAAAAATTATTGATAATTATAAAATAAATGAAGAAAAACTAGAAAATTTTTTCTTAAAAAACTGATTCGAAACATAATAAGTCATTAATTCCGATTATTTTAAGTTTTTTAAACAGGATTAAAAATTTTAAACTAATTTTTATCAGAAAATTTTAAATCAGCAAAGTTTTTGAAAAGAGCATTGGTGTCTACCCATTAAATTTATAAAAGCTAAAAATTTTATATATTTATAATAATTTACAAGGTGACCAAATGGAAAAAATATTAAAGTGCCGGTTAAAAACGAAGATTTAACTGACTTAAAAATTGGAGATGTAATTACATTAACTGGAAATATTATCACTGCAAGAGACCAAGCACATAAAAGAATTCTGGAACAGGGTGCTCCGTTGGATATTGAAGGTGCAGCAATATTTCATGCAGGACCAATTATATCTGAAGATGAAAACGGATATAAAATGGTAGCTGTAGGTCCAACCACTTCCATGAGAATGAATCCTTATCAAAGTGATGTTATTGATATGGGGCCTAAAATAGTAATAGGTAAGGGAGGAATGGATGATACAGTAAGGAAAGCTTTAGTTAAAAACAATGCATTGTATGTTGTAGCTACTGGTGGATGTGCAGCACTTTATGTTGATGCAGTTGAAGAAATTGAAAGTGTTGACTGGCTGGATTTAGGAATGCCGGAAGCTATGTGGAATTTGAAAGTTAAAGATTTTGGACCGCTTATAGTAGCTATGGATAGTGAAGGCAACAGTTTATATGACTGATTTTTAAATCAAATAAGAATGCTTATATAATATGTGAATTTTAACTATAATTTAGATTATATATAAATAAAGTTTCAGGATGTGTTATAAATGCCAGATATAAATGAACTTGCTGAAAAAAAATTGAAATCAAGAGTAAGAAAAATCAAAAAAGTAAATAAAAGTGATGAAGAAAAAGAAAAGTTTTTTGTACAGTTAGGAGCTTCTGTAGAAATATTTTTCCCTAACAAAAAACCTGAAGAATTAAGTGACAGCTTAATTTTGTGGACAACACCTGAAGGTAAAATTACTGATGCGGAATATTCATATGAAGAACCTGAAAACGAACAGTTTGTTCAAATGCCCGTGCCTGAAAAAGATTTAAAAGCATTTGTTGAAGCTTTCAAAGACTTTACATTAGAATTCGACTCTGATTAGATGATAGTTAACAATTCTTTAGATGAAGTTAAAAAAAAGAGAAAATGCTTTATCTATTATAAAAAACATCATTGAAACTAAAGGTCGTAATGAATTATATGATTTAACAGGTTTATCTGGAGGATTTATTGCTTCATCATCCCAATTAAGCTTACTTGAAACTTATGTCGGACCGGCTATTTTTGAGGATGAAATTCAGGAAGTTGGAAAAAAACATTTAGGTGGAGAAAAAAATTCTTCCACTTAACAGAACTTCTTCAGGTATATTGGCCACTATTCTTTCATTAGTTGATGAAGGTTCCAATGTAGTTCACTACCTTGCCCAATTGCCGGCTCATCCGTCTATTCCAAGAAGCTGTGAATTAGTTAAAGCTAATTATTTTGAAACTGATGATTTTGATAAATTTGAAATACCTGAAAATACTTCTTTAGTTGTTGTAACAGGCTCAACAATGGATCATAAAGTAATTGATGAAGATATTTTCAAAAAAGTCATTGAAATGGCTCACGAACAAAATATTCCGGTCATGGTCGATGATGCATCAGGAGCCAGACTTAGAACTGTTGTATTTAACCAGAAAAAAGCCTGTGATTTAGGTGCAGATATTACAATTACAAGTACTGATAAATTAATGCCAGGTCCTAGAGGAGGATTGATGGCTGGTCGTAAAGATTTAGTTGATAAAATTAAAGTTAAAGCTAACCAGTTTGGTCTTGAAGCACAACCGCCAGCTATTTTAGCTATGGTTAATGGTATTAAAAATTTCAATGGTGAAAATGTAATTAGAGGATTTTCAAGAAAAGAAGAGCTGTTTAAATTATTAAATAAGAATTTTAATGCTTTTAGTGAAACTCCGACAGGGGTCATGATTTCATCTCATGATTTAGCTAATGAAATCAAAGTTTCACATAATTTATCTGATGATGATTTGGCATTTATTTTTGCATTTATATTATTAAAAGAGCATGGAATTATTACAATTCCCCAGTTTCAATGCCTGGTGCATCTACAACAATAAGATTTGATTTGTCTACAAAAGATGCATTTAATTTAGATTTAAATGCTTTAAATAAAAAAATAGAATCTTCATTTAATAAGCTACAGGAAGTAGTTACAAATGAAGATAAATGCAGGGAGATTGTATTTACTTCTTAATTATACATTCTCCAGATATTACTTTTTCTAAAGTTCCGTCAATTTTTTCTACAACTAATGATCCGTCTCTGCTGATGCCTAAAACATAACCGTCATAAGGTTTGCTAAATGGTTCATGCACTTCTACGATTTTTCCGATGGTATAGGAGTTTTTTTCTCCATTCTTTTAAGATAGTTTCGTATTCTTCATTTATGAACTGTTCGCTGATTTTTTTTCAAATTCTTCTAAGAATAACCTAATTAGAAGGTTTTCATCAACTTTTTCACCTATTTCCTCATTTAATGTTGTCATGTTTTCCTGCAATTCTTGAGGGAAGTTTTCAGTATTTATGTTTGCATCAATTCCAACACCAATGATGACACTTTCAATAGTGTTAAAGCTGGTTATAGCTTCGGTTAGTATTCCGCACACTTTTTTATCCTGAATTAAAATGTCATTAGGCCATTTTATTTCAGCATTTTCAATGCCTATTCTTTTTAATGTATTTTCAACAGCTACACCAGTTGCAAGGGTAATTAATGGGATTTTTGAGTGGGTTACATTTGGATTCAATATAATTGACAACCAAACACCACCAAGAGGAGATTCCCAATTTTTACCTGATCGTCCTCTAGCTTTTGTTTGCTTTTTCAGAAATTACAACTGCCCTGTTTCCAACGCCGTTCATTGATAAAAATTTAGCTATTGTGTTTGTGGACATTACTTCATTAAATATATACATATCTTTACCAATGTATTTGGTATTTAGATTTTTGAGATTTTGTCCCTTTTAATATACTTAGTTTCTTCTTTTCCAAGTTCTCTAACTAAATCGGAAAAATCACTAATTTCAATATTGCTTAATTCATCAATAGTTTTTCAGATAATTTTCCCTCTTTTTTTAATAGCTTTACTATTTCATTTTGCATTTGTAAATCCCCAAATTTATTTTTTATTCATTTGTTGGTTTTTAGCAGTATTTAAGTAAGATCCAACAGCAGCAGAAATTGCAGCTATTTTTTTACTTGGCATGAAAGTGGATTTCATTTTATTTACATTTTCCAAATCTTCTGCAATTACATTAACCATTTCACTTTCAATACCGTTTTTGTATTGGTCAATAAAGTGAGTGTTTAAGTCACCGCTGATAAAGTTAGGATTTCTTAAGATAGCTTTATGGAATGGAATTGTAGTTTTAACTCCTAAAATAATGTATTCGCTTAATGCTCTTTTCATTCTGGCTATGGAGTCGTCTCTGGTTCTTCCCCAGGTTACTAATTTTGAAATCATTGAATCATAGAAAGTAGGAATGGTATAATTCATATAAACTCCACTGTCTAAACGTACACCAGGTCCTCCTGGAGATCTGTAACCGGTAATTTTACCAGGGTTAGGTGCAAAGTCATTTAATGGATCTTCTGCATTAATACGACATTCTATTGCATGACCTGATACTTGTATGTCCTTTTGTTCGTAACTGAGTTCATCACCATTAGCTATTTTTATTTGTTCTTTAATCAAATCAGTATTGGTAACAAGTTCTGTAATTGGATGTTCTACCTGAATACGGGTGTTCATTTCAAGGAAGTAATATTGGCCGTTGTCGTACAGGAATTCAACAGTACCTGCACTGGTATAGCCGATATATTCTGCAGCTTTTACTGCACTTGCTCCCATTTCAGCCCTAAGCTCTTCAGTCATAATTGGAGAAGGTGCTTCTTCAAGTAACTTTTGATGTCTTCTTTGGATGGAACATTCCCTGTCTGCTACATGAATAACATTTCCATGTTCATCAGCCAATAACTGAAATTCGATGTGTCCAGGTTTTTCAAGGTATTTTTCAATAAATACAGTTGAGTCTCCAAAGTTTGTAGAAGCAACAGACTGGGTAGATTCAATTGCACGTACTAATTCATCTTCTTCATAAACAGCACGCATACCAATTCCCCCACCACCTGCAGAAGCTTTTACAATTACAGGATATCCAATTTGTCTGGCTATTTCTTTAGCTTCCTCAATGTCACTAACTCCTTCAGGAGTACCTTCAATAACAGGAACTCCAGCTTTTTTCATAAGAGCTTTTGAAGTTATTTTATCTCCCATTTGATGGATTACATCACCTGTAGGTCCTATAAGTTTAATTCCATTTTTTTTCACATGCTTCACCAAATTTAGGGTTTTCAGCTAAAAATCCATATCCCGGGTGAATAGCATCTGCTCCGGATTCAAGTGCAATATCTATGATTTTTTCTATATTTAAATAAGACTTGGCTGGAGAAGGATTACCTAAAGGATAGCTTTCATCAGCATAGTTTGTATAAAGAGATGTTGTATCTGCATCAGAGTATATAGCTACGCTTTGGATATCAAGCTCACGACAGGCACGCATAACTCTTATTGCAATTTCTCCTCTATTTGCAATTAATATCTTTTCAAACATTCGAAACCTCTTTTTAATTTTTATTAATAATATAATTATATAAGAAATAATAATTAAATATGTTGTTTAGATGAAGAAAATTACTAAAAAGAAACATTTGGAAATGGCCATACAAAAGGTTCCAAAGCATCCAAATCCGAAAGTAGACCTGGAACAGTATTCTACACCTGCCACTATTGCAGCAGATTTGCTGTGGAATGCATATTCTTTAGGGGATATCGCAGATAAAAAAGTAATGGATTTAGGCTGCGGAACAGGAATATTTGCAATTGCATCTAAATTATTAGGTGCAGCTTCAGCTATTGGTGTGGATATTGATAAGGATTCAACTGATCTGGCCAGCAGTTATTGCGGGGATGTTGATTTTATATGCAGTGATATTTGTGATTTGGAAAATGACTTTGATGTTGATACTATTTTTCAAAATCCTCCATTCGGATCACAAAAAAATGCAAAAAAAGGTGCTGATTTAAAATTTATCAGTAAGGCTATTGAACTGTCTCCAAAAGTTTTGTATTCATTTCACATGGCGTCAACTGAAGAGTTTTTAATTAGCTATTTTGAAAAAAAAATGATTTGGAAATTACTCATATTTTCAGATATAATTTTCCTATTCCTAAAATTTATGAATTTCATACAAGGGAATCTGCAAATGTTGAAGTAATAGTAATTCGAGCTTTTCTTTAAATTTTACTTATTTTAAATAGAAAAAACAATACCTTTATATACTACATAATCTATATATTATATTAATATATTCCTTATGAGTATAAAAGTTGGTAGCATAATAAGATGGCTACGGATATTATAATTGATATAATATTTATAAAATGTATAAGTCTATTAGTGATAGCTATGTAAATGTAGGGAAATCTTTATATACTTTATTTTACTAATATTAAAATAATGTATAAAGATGAGCTATCTGTATTTATTCGAATTCTTTTCTGTCTGAATCTAAAGATCTTAAAGTTCGTACTTTTAAAGTGGGAATTTTAGGCAGAGCTTTAGCAGTATTTCAGATTGATAATGTTGTTATTTATAATGATGACCATATTAAAAATGAAAATGGGGAAGAAGATGGAGAATTCATTGCTGAAGTTTTAAATTATATGAACACTCCTCAGTATTTGAGGAAAAGTGCATTTCCTATAAGACCTGAACTTAAGCATGTAGGTATTCTTCCACCACTTAGAGCTCCTCATCATCCAGTAAATAGTCAACCAGACGTGGGCGACTATAGACAGGGATTTACTGTTAAAAGAAATAAGAAAGGAACTTTTGTGGATATAGGTATGGATAAACTTGCATTCTGCAAAGAGCAACTTACTGTTAAGAAAATTTTTAACTTTAAGATTACAAAGATTGCTAAGAAAGAAGTAATAGTCACACCTGATAAACCAGATGACATTTACTGGGGATATAATGTAATATCTTCTAATAAGAGTCTTAAAAATAGCTTAAAATTAATTAAACCAGATTTTGTTGTTGAAACTACAAGATATGGGGATTATATTGATTCTATTTTTGATGAATTAAAACTTAAAGTAGATGAATTTAAAAATATTGCTATTTTGTTTGGTGGCCCATATTCTTCAATTCCGGAAGATGTTTTAAAGTGGTAATTGGGAACATATTAAATTAAATACTGTACCTAACCAAGGAACTGAAACTGTCAGAACTGAAGAGGCAGTTGTCGCTACACTTTCTTTATTCAACATTTTGAGATTTTAATTCTCTTTATATATTATTAGTTTTTATACATGGCTAATAGATAATTTGCTCAACTTTTTATACATTGATGTTTTTAGGACTCTCCTAAAAATTACTTAGCGCAGAATAGTTTATACATTAAACGAGCGCTTAATTATGTTTCAATTAATTTCGCTCAAAAGAATATATTAAACTTTAATGTTTATTTAACTGTGATATTATTGCGGTTATTTATTACTCGGATAATATTATACTTGGTGTAATATTGTCCAAATCTGAAAATAGCTATTTATAGCTATTGTTTAAAAATTTGAATATAATAAAATAAAGGAAAATATTAGTTAAGGAGGTAAAATAAATGGTAAGACATCACCAGCCAAGAAAAGGGTCTGTTGCTTTTAGTCCAAGGAAAAGAGCAGCTAAAGAAACCCCCTAGGATAAAATCTTGGCCACAAAATGACGAACCAAAATTACTCGGCCTCGCAGGTTATAAAGTCGGTATGACTCACGCTTTAGTGACTGATTCTGACAAAAACTCTCCAACTAATGGTATGGATGTTTTTACTCCAGTAACCGTATTGGAAGTACCTCCAGTCGTAGTAATGGGAATTAGAGCATACGAAAAAACTTCTCGTGGATTAAAAGTGATCACCGAAGTACTTGCAGATAATTTAGATGAAGAACTCTCAAGGAAAATTTCTCTTCCTAAAGAATACAATAAATCTGAAGCTATTGCAAAAATACAAGGTGTATTAGACAAAACTGAAGATATTAAAGTTTTAGTCCATACTAATCCAAAAAAGTAACTAAGCGTACCTAAGAAAAAACCAGACATATTTGAATGTGGTATCGGAGGAGCAAATCCTGAAGAAAAATTAAATACTGCATTAGAATTATTAGGTAATGAAGTAAAAGCTAAAAGTGACATCTTAAACGAAGGTCAATTTGTAGATGCAATTGCAACTACTAAAGGAAAAGGATTCCAAGGTGTAGTTAAAAGATGGGGAATCAGAATTCAATATGGTAAAGCTGTAAGAGCAGGTAAAGGAAGACACGTAGGTTCTATTGGACCTTGGACTCCATCAAGAACCATGTGGACCGTAGCACAAGCAGGTCAAATGGGATACCATAAAAGAACTGAGTTCAATAAAAAAAATCTTAAAAATCGCATCTGCTGATGAAGTTGATCAAATTAATCCGGACGGTGGATTTGTAAAATATGGTCTTGTTAAAAACGACTATGTTTTAGTAAAAGGTTCATTACCAGGTCCATCTAAAAGATTGGTTATTTTAAGACAACCTATTAGGCCTAATAACAAATCTGAGGACATGCCTCAAATAAACTACATAAGTACAAAATCTAAACAAGGGGTCTAATCATGAAAGCAAATGTTTATTCAATGGAAGGGGAAGTTAAAGAAGAAATTGAACTTCCAGCTATTTTTAATGAAGAATACAGGCCTGATTTAATAAAAAGGGCTGTTATTTCAGCACAAACCGCTAGAGTACAACCATGGGGTAATGACCCTGAAGCAGGTAAAAGAACTTCTGCAAAAGGTTGGGGATCTGGTAGAGGTACAGCTAGAGTACCTAGGATCAAAAACGGTTCCAAAGCAGCATTCGTACCAATGGCTGTTGGTGGTAGACGTGCACATCCTACAAGAGCTGAAAAAAATCATCACGAAAAAATCAACATAAAAGAAAGAAGATTTGCAATCAGGTCTGCTGTAGCAGCTACTGCAAATAAAGAACTTGTTGAAAACAGAGGTCACAGATTAGGAGACCTTGAACAAGTACCTATTATTGTTGAAGATGATATTTGTTCTGTAAAAACTACTAAACAAACTCGTGAAATTTTCCAAAACTTAGAGTTTACGACGACATTACCCGTGCTAAAGAAGGTAAAAGAATAAGAGCTGGTAGGGGTAAAACAAGAGGAAGAAAATACAAAAAAGTAAAAGGACCTCTTAGTAGTCGGTGAAGATAACGGTATCAAATTAGGTGCAAGAAACCATGCTGGTGTAGATGTAGTAACTGTTGAAAACTTAAATGCAGAATTATTAGCACCAGGTACTCACCCAGGAAGACTCACTATTTTCACTAAATCAGCTGTTGAAAAATTAGGAGGTTTATTCCAATAATTTTGGATAAATAAGGTGATTATTATGGATTCATACTCAATTATTATTAAACCTCATGTTACTGAAAAAACCATGAATTTAATCGATAAAAACAATGAGATTACTTTTTGTTGTAAAACGTGACGCTAACAAAAGTCAAATTAAAAGGGCTTTTGAAGAGTTATACGAAGAAAAAAGTAGCTAGAGTAACTACTCATATCACTCCTCGTGGTAATAAAGTAGCATTTATTAAACTTGTTGAAGAAGAAATGGCAGAAGAACTTGCTGTCAAAATAGGAGTATTCTAAGGAGGAATTATAATGGGAAAACGATTAATAATTCAAAGAAGAGGAAGAGGAACTCCTGCTCACCGTGTTGCTTCTCATCGTTTTAAAGATAAAATCAGATACAGATCTTACGATGCATTAGAAAAAGAAGGTAGTATTAAAGGAATCGTTACTGACATTGTACATGACCCAGCAAGAACTGCTCCAATTGCAGAAGTGAAATTTGAAAATGGTGAAAAGAAATTTATCTTAGCACCTGAAAGCATTCAAATCGATGATGAAATTGAATGTGGTATTTCTGCTCCTATTAAATTTGGTAATACTTTACCTCTTGCTGAAATTCCAGAAGGAACTCCTATTTATGATATTGAAAATACTCCTGGAGACGGAGGTCGTTTTGTAAGATCATCTGGAACTTATGCTTCTTTAATTACTCATGATGCTAATCAATCTGTTGTAGAATTACCATCTGGTGAATTAAAATACCTCAACCCAAGATGCCGTGCAAGTATCGGTGTTGTAGCTGGAGGGGGAAGAAAAAAAAAACCATTCCTTAAAGCTGGTAACAGATGGCATGCTTACAAAGCTAAAGGTAAGAAGTTCATGACCGTAAGAGGAGTAGCTATGAACGCTGTTGATCACCCTCACGGGGGAGGTAACAGGCAACATCCTGGTCGTCCAACTACTGTTTCAAGACATGCACCACCAGGAAGAAAAGTTGGTTCAATTGCAGCTAAAAGAACAGGATTAAAAAAAGATAGATAGAGGGTGTTTCATTGGCAAGAAAAATATTTAAATATAAAGGTTATACTCTTGAAGAATTACAAGACATGTCTTTAGAGGAAGTAATGGAATTATTCCCTGCAAGACAAAGAAGGTCTTTAAAAGAGGATTTTTACCAAGACAACAAATTGTTTTGGATAAAATGAGAAAGTTAAATAAAGAAGGCAGCAAAGATGGCAGGCCTGTTGTAATCAGGACCCATTGTAGAGATATGATTGTTTTACCTGAAATGGTCGGAACAACTTTCGGAATTTACAATGGTCAAAACTTTGTTGAAGTTACAATCGAACCGGAAATGATCGGTTGTTACTTTGGTGAATTTGCACCAACAAGACAAAAAGTTCAACATGGAGACCCAGGTATGGGAGCTACAAGATCATCTATGTTTGTACCACTTAAATAGGGAGATTAGATCATGGCTAATAAATATGCTTATAATAAAGAAACTAATGAAGCAAAAACTGCACGTGCTATGGCAAAATCTCTTAAGATTTCTCCAAAACACTGTGTTGAAATTTGCAATGCAATAAGAGGAATGGAAGTAACTAAAGCTAAAAATTATTTGGAAGATGTTATTGATATGAAAAAATCTGTTCCTTTCAAAAGACACAACAGACAAGTTGGTCACAGAAAAGGACAAGAAGGATGGGCAGCAGGTAGATACCCTGTAAAAGCAGCAGAACAAGTATTAAAAGTTTTAGAAAATGCTGAAGCTAATGCTGAATACAAAGGTATGGACACTGAAAACTTATTCATTGAACATATCTCCAGTCACAGAGGAGTTGTACTTCCTGGAGTTATTCCAAGAGCATTCGGTAGGATGACCCCATTCAACACTCCAACTACTCATATCCAAATAGTATTACAGGAGGCTAACTAATGATAGAAAAAGATTTCGTCACTGAGGGCCTTAAAAGAACCAGAATTGATGAATACTTAGAAAAAAGAACTTGAAAGAGCAGGATACGGTGGTATGGATGTTCAAATTACACCTTTAGGTACTATGGTTGTTGTTTATGCAGAAAGGCCTGGTATGGTAATTGGTAGAGGTGGAAAAAACGTAAGGGCTATTACCAACACTCTTAAAAATGACTTCGGTTTAGACAATCCTCAAATTGAAGTTAAAGAAGTAAGTGTTCCTGAACTCAACCCAAAAATCATGGCTTATAAAATAGCTAACATGTTACAAAGAGGTATGCATTTCAGAAGAGTTGCTTACTCTACCATTCGTAGAATCATGGGCGCTGGAGCTCAAGGTGTAGAAGTTACTATTTCTGGTAAAATCAGAGGTTCAAGATCTGCTGTAGCTAAATTTGTTGAAGGTTACATCAAAAAATGTGGTGAACCATCAATCAGATTAGTTGAAGAAGGATTTGCTACAGTTCAATTAAAACCAGGTGTACTTGGTATATATGTAAGAATCATGCCTCCAGAAACTGTATTACCTGATTCAGTTGAGATTCTTCCTCCAAAAATGGAAATTATTGAAGACGATGAAGTAGTTGAAGTTGAAGAACTTGACGACAGCGAAGAAATCGTTGAAGAAGAAATTGTGGAAGAAGTAGAAGACCTCGATGAATTAGAAGAGATTGTTGAAGAGGAATCTGCTGAAGAAGCAAAAGAGGATAGTTAAATTATTAAAAATTTAATTATTTCAAAAGAGTTGGAACAATGGCGATTTTAAGAAGTAAAGAAATTTGGGACATGGAAGTTGATGAGATTCAAGATAAATTAGTTGAACTCAGAGCTGAATTATCCAAAAATGTTTCTAAAAGTGCAGCTGCTGGGGTAATTGAAAACCCAGGAAAAATTAGAGAATTGAAAAGAACAATTGCTCGTGTTCTTACAATATTGAATGAAAAACAGAAGGAGAATTAAATGTCAAAAATCTGTGATGTCTGTGGGCTTCCGGAAGAACTTTGTGTGTGTGAAGAAATTGCACGTGAAGTTCAAACTGTTAAAGTATTTACAGTAAGGAGAAGATTCGGAAAACTCATGACTATTATCGAAGGTATAGATGAACACGATATTGATATTAAAGAACTTACAAAAACTCTCAAGGCAAAATGTGCTTGTGGAGGTACTTCTAAAAACGGTCAAATAGAACTTCAAGGGATCATAAAGTAAGAGTCAAGGAAGTTTTATCTGACATGGGTTTTTCATCAGATACAATAGAAATTCGTGAATCTAAAAAAATAATAAAAAAGAAGAAGGTAATTCATCTCTTCGATACATTTCAATAAAAATTTTATAATTTTTTGCTGATTACAGTTTTTAAGAGATGCAAATATGATTACGGTAAATAATTTAGTCCATCATGAGTTTATAGGATTAAGTGTAAGTGTTACTAAAGTGTATCTAACGAGTCTCTTAGATTAAAAGGAACTGTTATTGATGAGACAAAGAATACCATTAAAATTGAAGTTGACGATAATGTTGAAAAAATAATTCCAAAAAAAAGGTTCAATATTTGTATTCGAACTTCCAACTGGAGAGAAAGTTGAAATTAATGGTAATATTTTGTCAATTCGTCCTGAAGATAGAATAAAAAAAAGATTTAAAAAAATATAAATACGGTGATAATATGGTTGGGCTTAATGTTCAAGAACCAGAAACTACATGTGATGATCCTAACTGCCCATTTCATGGAACTTTACCTTTAAGAGGTCAAGTTCTTGAAGGAATTGTAGTGAGTAACAAAGCAGAAAGGACCATTAGTGTCGAACGTAGTTACTATAAATTCATAAAAAAATATGAAAGATATGAAAAAAGGAAATCCAAAATTAACGTTCACAAACCAGATTGCTTAAGTGTGAATGTTGGAGATTCTGTAAAAGTTGCAGAATGCAGACCATTAAGTAAAACTAAACATTTTGTTTTAGTTGAAGTAAAAGGAGAGTAATTGTTATGAAAGCATTAACATCAAATGTATCTAAAGCATTACCAATTGGAGCTACTCTCCAATGTGTAGACAATACCGGTGCACGTGAAATCCAAATTATATCTGTAAAAGGTTTCAAAGGTGTAAGAAGGAGATTAGATGTTGCTGGTGTTGGAGATTTAGTTGTTGCTTCTGTTAAAAAAGGAACTGCTGACATGAGAAGAGAAGTTGTAAACGCTGTTGTAATCAGAAAAAAAAGGAATACATGCGTGCTGACGGACTTCGTGTTAAATTTGAAGATAATGCAGCAGTTATCATCACTCCGGAAGGAATTTTAAAAGGATCTGAAGTAAGAGGTCCTGTTGCTAAAGAAGCAGCTGATAGATGGCAAAGTGTAGGTAGTGCAGCAAGTATTTTAGTATAGGTGAAAAAATGTCAAAACAACCAAGAAAACAAAGAAAAGCTCTTTACAATGCTCCTGCTCATGCACGTGGAAAACACATGAGCGCTACTTTAAGTAAAGACTTAAGAGCAGACATTGGTAAAAGGTCTTTACCTATTAGGAAAGGAGACAAAGTTCAAGTTCTCCGTGGAGATTTTAAAGGACATGAAGGTGCGGTTTTAGGTGTGGACTATGGTTCATACAAAATAACTATTGAAGAAGTAACTTTATCAAAACCTGACGGAACTGCAGTTTTCCTTCCAGTAGATCCATCTAACGTAATGATTATTGATGCAGATATGGATGACGATAGAAGAATTAAAAATGTAACAGGAGACAATTAAAATGGCTAAAATGGGATCTCAGAAAACATTTAAAAACATACAAAGCACCAAAAACTTGGCCTATTCATCCTAAAGAAGATACCTGGACTGTCAAACCTTCAGCAGGTTCACATTCTATTGAGAATTCTTTATCTTTAACTTTAGTTATTAGAGATATTTTAAAATTAGCTGATAATTTAGGGAAGCTAAAAGAATCATCAACTCAGGTAATGTTCTTGTAGATGGAAGAGTAATTAAAGATTATAAATTCCCAGTTGGTTTCATGGATATTATTGAAATCCCAAAAACTGGTGAAGTTTATAGAGTGCTTTTAGATAAAAAAGGAAGATTACAATTAAATAAAATTGAAGAAAACGATTCTAAATTATGTAAAATAGTTAATAAATCTACTATCAAAGGTGGAAAAATCCAAGTAAACCTTCATGATGGTAAAAACGTAATTATTGATGAAAATGATTACAATGTAGGAGATGTTATTGACTTAAAAGTACCTGATCACGAAATCAATGAAGTTTTCGAATTAAAAGAAGGTGCTTGTGTACTCATTACTGGTGGTAAACACACTGGTGAATTAGGTACAGTTTCTGAAATTATTGTAAATGAATCTTCTAATCCGAACACTATTATTATTGAAAATAGTGCTAAAGATGAATTTTTAACTTTAAAAGATTATGCATTTGTAGTTGGTGAAGATGCACCAGCAATATCTTTATTGGAGGTTAATAAATGAACCCAATGAACGAAGTACAAATTTCTAAAGCTACTGTCAGCATTGGTGTCGGTGAAGCAGGTGAAAAATTATCCCGTGCTATTACCCTTTTAGAACAAATGTTCGATCAAACTCCAGTTAAAACATTTTCTAAAGTTACCAACCCTGAATTTGGTATTAGAAAACGTCAACCAATCGCATGTAAATTAACTTTACGTGGGGAAAAAGCTGATAAAGCTATTGAAATGGTTTTAGAAGGAATTAATAAAAATATCAAACCTACTCAATTTGATGCTCAAGGAAACCTTTCCTTCGGTATTAAAGAACATATTGATATTCCAGGTATGAAATATAATCCTGATATTGGTATTTTTGGTATGAATGTATCTGTTACTTTTGAAAAACCAGGTTACAGGATTGCTAAAAGAAGAATCCAACAAAAGAAAGTTCCAGCAAAACATAGAATTTCTAAAGAAGAAACTATGAAATACATGGAAGATAATTTTAATGTCAATTACGTGACTGAATAAATGTTAAGGTGATATTTTGCCAAGAAAATATGGAAAAGCTGCAAAAAAAATGTACTCGTTGTGGAGACCACTCTGCTATGATTAGCAGGTACGGTCTTAGCTTATGCAGACAATGTTTTAGGGAAATAGCTCCTAAAATAGGTTTTAAAAAATATAATTAGAGGTGTTTTAATATGAGTCTCATGGATCCACTTGCTGATGCTTTAACTAATATTAGAAATAACGAATTACAAGTAAAAGACTCTTGTGTTATTTCACCTGCATCCAAATTAATTGGAGAAGTTTTAAGCACAATGCAAAAAAGAAAATTACATTGGTAATTTTGAATATATTGATGATAACAGAGCAGGTCAATTCAAAGTAGAATTAGAAGGTAACATTAACAAATGTGGTGTTATCAAACCTCGTCACGCTGTTAAAAAAGATGAATTTGAGAAATTTGAAAAAAGATATTTGCCAGCAAAAAAAAACTTTGGTATTTTAATCGTTACAACTCCTGAAGGAATTATGACTCATTATGAGGCAAAAGAAAGAGGAATTGGCGGACGTTTGTTGGCTTACATGTATTAGGTGATAAAATGGTAGTAGCTGCAGCTATAAGGGAAGAAATTGAAATCCCTGAAGGCGTTGAAGTTATAATTAATAATAATGAGGTCACTGTAAAAGGACCTAATGGAGAAGACTCCAGAAAATTTACATATCCTAACGTGGATATTACTGAAGTTGAAAACAATGTTGTTTTAGAAACTTCATTCCCAAGAAAAAAAAGATAAAGCAATGATCGGAACCACAAAAGCTCACATTAGTAATATGATTACTGGTGTTACTGACGGTTTTGAATATCATATGAAAATCGTATTTGCTCACTTTCCAATGACTGTGAAAGTAAACAAAGACGTTGTAGTAATTGACAATTTCCTCGGGGAAAGACATCCAAGAACTGCTAAAGTAGTAGGTAGTGCTAAAGTAGTAGTTAAAGGTGATGAGGTAACAATTACTGGTATCAATAAGGAACATGTTGGTCAAACCATGGCTAACTTGGAACAAGCAACTAAAATTAAAGGAAGAGATCCTAGAGTATTCCAAGATGGAATATATTTAATTAGCAAAGAATAGGGAATTGGTGATTAAATGGCTAATAAAAGATTTAAAAGACAAGAATATGCTCGTTATAAAAAACTTGGAATCAAATGGAGACGTCCTAGGGGTAAAACCAGTAAAATGAGAAGATACGAAGCAGGAAAACCTGATATGCCTGCTATCGGTTATAGAACTCCTAGAGCTGTTAGGGACTTACATCCTTCAGGTTATAATGATGTTCTTGTTCATAATATGGCGGAATTAGAAGACTTAAACCCAGCTACTGACGCTGCAAGAATAAGTGCTTCTATCGGTAAAAGGAAAAAAGACTTGATGTTAGAAAAAGCATCAGAATTAGGTATTAAAGTTTTAAATAAATAAATATTATATTCACATTTATTCAAGTTGAATCAATTCCGGGTTTTTTGAATTGATTTTTCTGATTTAAAGGGAATTTAGATTTTTATCTAAATTTATCAGCTATGCTGAAAATGGAGGATTATATATATGAATCTTACAACTCAAAAAAAAGATTAGCTCTAGTATACTTAAAGTAGGACTCAATCGTGTATGGATTGATCCTGAAAGAATGGAAGAAGTATCCATGGCAATTACTAGGGAAGGTGTAAAGCAGTTAATAAATAATGGAGCTATTAAAGCTAAACCTCAAAAAGGTATTAGTAGCTACAGGTCTAAAAAATTAGCAGAACAAAAGAAAAAAAGGAAAAAGGAAAGGTAGAGGTAGTGTAAAAGGAGCTAAAAAAAGCTCGTAATCCTAAAAACAAGAATGGATGACTACAATTAGAGCTTTAAGAAAAGATCTTAAAGAAATGCGTGATGCAAACGAAATTGATGCTACTACATACCGTAAATTATATAAAATGGCTAAGGGTGGTGCTTTCAGAAGTAAATCTTACATGAAAACATATGCTCGTGACCATGATTTAATTAAATAGGAGGAATAAACGTGGCTCAAGGATCAAATTATAAAGTACCATTTAGAAGGAGAAGAGAAGGAAAAACTGATTACGCAGCTAGGATGAAATTAGTCGATTATGACAAATCTCGTTTAGTTGTAAGACTTTCTAATGCTCATGCAACTGTTCAAGTTATTGATTATGCTCCTGAAGGAGATATTACCTTAGCATCTGCAGTAAGTAAACAATTAGCTAATTACGGTTACTTAGGTGGGGCAAGTAATACTTCTGCAGTATATTTAACTGGTTACCTTTGTGCTAAAAGAGCATTAGCTAAAGGTGTTGACTCTGCAATTTTAGACATTGGTTTAAAATCTGCTATTAGAGGATCTAAAGTATTTGCAGCTCTTAAAGGTGCTGTAGATGCAGGTTTAGATATCCCTTATGGTGAAGCTGTTTTACCAGATGAATCCCGTATTAATGGAGAACATGTAGCAAACTATGCTGAGTCTTTAGATGATGATGAAATTGCAAAATTATTCTCAAAGTATTTAGAAAGAGGTCTCCAACCAGCAGATTTACCTAAAAACTTTGAAGAAACCAAAAAGAATATCGATGAGGCAGAGGAATAACTATGAGTTTTAATATAGATGAATGGGAACCTAAAACTAAAATGGGTAAATTAGTTAAAGAAGGAACCATTACAGATATTGATGAAATCTTTGAAAAAGGTCTTCCTATAATGGAATTAGAAATTGTAGATGCTTTAGTTCCAGATTTAGAAGAAGAAGTAATGGATGTTAACTTAGTTCAAAGAATGCACAAATCTGGTAGGAAAGTTAACTTCAGAGTAATTGTTGCTGTAGGTAACAAAAACGGTTATGTTGGATTAGGTCAAGGAAAAGCTAAAGAGGTAGGTCCAGCTATCAGAAAAGCTGTTGACAATGCTAAATACAACCTTATTAAAGTAAGAAGAGGTTGTGGAGATTGGGGTTGTGTTTGTGGTAAAGAACACACTGTACCTTTCAAAGTACAAGGTAAAGCAAGTAGTGTAAGTGTTTCCCTTATGCCTGCACCTGCTGGAGTAGGTTTAGTAGTTGGAGACGTCGGTAAAACTATCTTAAATCTTGCTGGTATTAAAGATGTATGGTCTCAATCTTTCGGTCAAACCCAAACTACTGTAAACTTTGCTAATGCTATATTCGATGCTTTAAAAACTTTAAGTGCTGTTAAAGCTAAAGTGAAGCTGACCTTAAGAAAATGGGAGTTAAATATTAGACGGTGATTAAATATGTTTTTAGTTATAAGAGTTAGAGGAACTACTGGTGTTATTAAAAACATCGCTGATACTTTAGACATGTTAAGACTTAACAGAATTAGCCATGCAGTTTTAGTTGAAGATACTCCAAGTTACAACGGTATGCTTCAAAAAGCTAAGGATTACATCACTTGGGGTGAAATTGATGTAGATCTTTTAGCTGAAATTATTGCTAAAAAGAGGTAAATTCACTGGTAACAACAAAGTTACTGATGAATATGTAGCTGAAAATTCCGATTACAAAAATATTGATGAATTAGCTAAAGCTGTAATTGCTGGCGAAGTTAAATTAATGGACTTAGATATTAAACCTGTATTCCGTTTACACCCTCCAAGAAAAGGATACGAAGACATCCGTCTTTCTGTTAAAGAAGGAGGATCCTTAGGTTACAGGGGAGAAAAATTAAAGATCTTGCAGAAAGAATGCTTTAGGTGTATAAGATGATTGAATCAAAACGTAAAATTAATAAACTCAGAGGTTCTAGATCCAACGGTGGAGGCTGTACCAAAAAACGTAGAGGTGCAGGTAACAAAGGTGGTAGAGGTAATGCAGGAGCTTCCAAACAACATTGGACTTGGACTGCAAAATTTGACCCAGACCATTATGGTAAACATGGATTCAAAAGACCTCAAAAATGATTAAAAAAGTAAATCCAGTTAATTTAAGTTACTTGGAAGAACAAGCTGATAATTTAATTGAAAGCGGTAAAGCATCTAAAGATGGAGATTCCATTGTTATTGATGTTACTGAATTAGGTTATGATAAAGTTTTAGCTAAAGGTAAAATAACTAAATCTTTCATTATTTCAGCACCTCAATTTTCTGCTTCAGCTATTGAAAAAATTGAAGAAATGGGAGGAGAAGCTATCGAATTATAGTTTCTTTTTTTTTTCTTTTCTTTTTTATTAGAGGAATAAAATGTCATCATTAAAAGTTTTAGAGCCATTATTTAGGTTTTTACCAGAAGTAAAATCTCCTGTTCATCATGAAGATTTTAATGAAAAACTTAAATGGACTGCTCTTATTTTGGTATTATACTTTATATTAACTGAAATACCATTATATGGTTTGAGTTCTGCAGCAGTGGACCAGTTTGCTCAGTTAAGAGCAGTTATGGCGGGAAGTTTCGGTTCAATTTTAACATTAGGAATTGGACCTATTGTAACTGCTTCAATTGTATTGCAATTATTAGTTGGTTCCAAGTTGTTAGATTTGGATTTGTCTTCTCCTGAGGATAAGTCACAGTATCAGGCCACACAAAAAAATATTATCCATAGTCTTCACAATGTTTGAAGCTGGTGTATTGGTATTGACAGGTAGTTTAGTACCAATTGATAATTCATATCTTGGTGTATTATTCCTTCAACTTGTTATTGGAGCAATATTGATAATTTATCTTGATGAAGTTATCTCCAAATGGGGATTTGGTAGTGGTATTGGTTTATTTATTGCAGCTGGTGTTTGTGAAGCCATTATTGTAGGTACATTCAGTTTCATACCTGGACCTGGAGGTGTTTATGGTGGAGCAATTCCTGCATTTATCCAATCCTTCTGGTCAAGTTCTATTGACTTTTCAGTATTAATTCCATTAATTGCAACAGCAGCTGTATTCTTTGTTGTTGTATATGGTGAATCTATGAGAGTGGAAATTCCTATTTCTCATGGTTCAGTAAGGGGACATGGAAGAATTAGAGGTTCTGTTGGTAAATATCCATTAAAATTTGTATATGCAAGTAACATGCCTGTTATTTTAACCAGTGCATTGCTTGTAAACGTTTCACTTCTTGCAAGTGTCTTCCAAAAAATTGGTTTCCCAATTTTGGGTGAAATTGTTAACGGTAAGGCTGTAAGCGGTATTGCATTATATTTATCTACACCGAATGATGTTAGTTTATTGGTAACTGATCCTGTTCGTGTAATTGTCTATGCAATTTTCTTCTTACTTTGTGCAGTTTTATTCTCATATCTTTGGGTTGAAATTAGTGGATTAAATGCTAAGAAAATTTCAGAACAACTTTACAAGTCTGGTATTCAGATACCAGGTTTCAGAAGCAGTAAACGTCAATTATATAAAATATTGAAAAAATACATTCCGGCACTTACCATTATAAGTGGTCTTTATGTTGGTATAATTGCATTTTGTGCAGACTTAACTGGAGCATTAGGTGGAGGTACTGGTGTATTGCTTACTGTTGGTATTATACATAAAATATATGAGGAAATGGCTGAAGAACAACTCATGTCAGCAAATCCAGTACTTAGGAAATTTTTAGGAGGAGAATAATTATTCTTCTTCATTAATCTTTTTAAAATGGGGGATTAAATTGAAATTGGTAGTATTAACAGGTATTCCAGGTTCTGGAAGTACCACTTTGCTTAATAAAGCACTTGAAGAAGTAGATTATGTTCATTTAAATTATGGAGATATAATGACTGAAATCGCAATTGAAGAAAAAAATTGTTGATGATAGGGATGCTTTTAAGAAAATTATCTCCAGATGTTCAAAAAGAAATTCAAGAAAAAGCAGCAAAAAAGAATTAAAGAAAGATCTGAAAGTGAAAATGTTATTGTAGATACTCATTGTACTATTAATACTCCATCCGGATTTTTACCAGGTCTTCCAATTTGGGTTTTAAATGAATTGCAACCTAATCTTTTTGTTATGATTGAAGCTAATCCTGATGAAATTATTTACAGAAGATTAAATGATGATACTCGTTCTAGAGATATTGAAAGAGCAAAAGATATTCAATTACATCAAGAAATGAACAGGGCAGCATCTATGGCTTATGCTACATTAACTGGTGCTACTGTAAAAATTATTGAAAATCACGATAATCATTTACCTTCTACAGATTCAAAATTAGTGGATGCTTTAAATAAATAGAGGAATTTCATGATTGACATATTTAACATGGTATTTGAGGCACTAAATGCAATATTCAGTCCGTTGCTTGCTTTAGATCCAAATCCTCAAAATCCAGCATTGACTGTTTTAGTTATTGCATTCATTGTTTCATTAATAACTACAATAGCTAATAAATTATTAGTTGACCAAGACGAAATGAATGAAATACAACAGAAAATGAAAGACTACCAAAAAGAAGTTAGGGAAGCTCAAAAATCTGGTGATGGAAAGAAATTAGCTAAACTTCAAGCTCAACAAGCTGAAATTATGCAAAATCAAAGTAAGATGATGACTAATTCTTTCAAACCGATGATTGTTACTTTTATCCCAATTATTTTAATATTCTTTTGGATGAGAGCTTCTCCAATTAGTGGTTTAGTTATCTCTATGCCACCGGGTGCATTTTATGTATCATTAGCTCCGATTTGGCATTTTATTGGTAGTTTTATGTATGGAGGCCATTCTGTCGGATATAATATTGGATGGTTATTCTGGTATTTCATATGTACCTTTGGTATGAGTCAAATATTAAGGAAATTTTTAGGTTTCAAACAAGGATTTTAATTAATCCTTAACCTATGTATTTATTAATAATGAAAACAATATAGTATAATATTCTATTTTGAATACGCTATTATTACACAATTATTAAATTTATTATTTAAAATTAATTTAGGTGATTAAATGCCTGCAAACAGATATGAATCAAGATCATATAAAAGAGTTTATAAAAACACTCCTGGCGGAGAAAATGTTTTAAGATACAAAAAGAAAAAACCATCTAAGCATGTTTGTGCTGAATGTGGTAAATTATTACATGGAGTTCCACGTGGACGTCCATATGAAATTAATAAATTAGCAAAATCCCATAAAAGACCTAACCGTCCATATGGTGGGTATTTATGCTCAAGCTGTGCTCGTAAACATTTCAAAAACGAGGCTAGAAAATAATGATAATTACTGTTGGTGGACTGGCTGGAACTGGAACCACAACAACTGCAGAGCTGTTGTCTGAGAAATTAAGTATTCCTTTTTGTTTCTTCAGGCTCTATTTTTAGGGCTATGGCTGAAGAAAAAGGTATGTCTGTTCTTGAATTCAGTGAGTTTGCTGAAAGTAATGATAATATCGATAAAGAAATTGATAAAAGACAAGCTGAACTTGCTAAATCTTCAGAGAATTTAATATTGGAAGGAAGACTATCAGCTTATTTTGTTGAAGCTGATTTAAAACTTTGGTTAATGGCACCGCTTGATGTTCGTGCTCAAAGGATTAGTCAAAGAGAATCTAAATCTGTTGATGTGGCTAAAGAAGAAATTAAAATTCGTGAAGAAAGTGAAGCTTTAAGATATTTAGATATTCATAACATAGATATTAGTAATTTAGATATTTATGACTTAATGATTAATACTGACAGTTTTGACCCTGAAAGTATAACAAAAATTATTCTAACAACATTAAAGGTGATATAATGGCAGCAATTGAAGTAGGAAGAGTTTGTGTTAAAACCGCTGGTAGAGAAGCTGGCGAAAAATGTGCAATCGTAGAAATCATCGACGAAAACTTCGTTGAAGTAATCGGTGAATCTGTTAAAAATAGAAGATGTAACATTGCTCATTTAGAACCAACTGCAGATTCTGTAGATGTTTCTGGTGATGCTGACTCTATTAAAGCAGCTTTAGCTGATTTATAAATGGATAATTAATTAAATTATTCATTACTTATTTTTATTTACTTATTTTTTTTTATTTGATTTTTAGTGATTTTTCATGAAAGACTTTCTTACAAAATCCAAAAGTTTTACAAATCCTGAATATGGATGTGCTCCTGAAGAACGTGAAATTTCAGATTATATTTCTCATGGTGTTATTAATTTAGATAAACCGTCAGGACCAACTTCTCATGAAATTGATTCATGGGTAAAACGTATTTTAAATTTGGAAAAATCAGGACACGGCGGAACTTTGGATCCAAAAGTTACAGGTGTTTTGCCTGTAGGACTTGGAGATGCAACAAGAGCTATTCAACTTCTTTTAACAGCTCCTAAAGAATATGTTTGTGTAATGACTTTTCATCATGAAGTTGATGAGGATAAAATTCGTGAAGTGTTTAATGAGTTTACATGTAAAATTTTCCAACTTCCTCCGGTTAAATCAGCAGTTAAACGTGAATTAAGATCACGTAATGTTTATTATTCCACTATCTATGAAATTAATGGTAGGGATGTCTTATTTAGAATAGGCTGTGAAGCTGGAACTTACGTTAGAACTTACTGCCATAATATAGGTGAAGCAATTGGTGTTGGTGCACACATGGCAGAGCTTAGAAGAACACAGGTAGGTTCATTTACAGAGGATAACCATTTATCCACTCTTCAGGATGTTACTGATGCATATCATTTCTACAAAGAAGATGGTGACGAGTCATTTTTAAGAAAAGCTATTATGCCGATGGAGCGAGCTGCAGATTACTTGCCAAAAGTAGTTATTAAAGATTCTGCAGTTGATGCAATATGTCACGGTGCCAACTTGGCCAGTGGGGGAATAGCTTATCTGTCTGACAATATTCAAAAAAAATTCCATAGTAGCTATTGAAACACTTAAAGGTGAACTGGTTGCTTCAGGTAATTCTTTATTTAGCAGTGATGAGATTTTAAATTTGGAATCCGGTTTTGCTGTTAATGTTTCTAAAGTTTTTATGAAAACAGATATTTATCCTAAAATGTGGAAATAAATTATTAAAAACTTTTTTTTTTTATTTTTAATTAAATTTACTTTTTTTTGTAAGAAATATATTAATAACTTTCAAATTACTTATATACATTAAATAAGAAAAATAAATGTAATTGAATACATATATTTTGATTATTTGATATTGAGGGATAATAAATGGTTGTAGAGTGTCCAATATGTTCTAAAGTTTTAAATAATGAAGAAATTTGTCCATATTGTGGAACTAATATTAATGAGGATATTTTTACTGATTTTACATCATTTCAAAAACTTAAAAATTCATTTTCAGGAACTTTCGGTAAAGGGTTGTCTAAAAATGATAAAAAAGATTTAAATGAATTTTTATTAAATAATGAAAGTAAAATAGCTGGTTTTATAAGTAAATATCAGAGTTCTTTTGAAAATTTGGTTTTGGATATTTCAGCTATTAAAAAAGAAAATAAACCTATTTATGAAATGATTTGTAAATTAACTGATTATTTTGAAAAAAAAAGTTTAATTTGCCCATCAATCAAAGAAAGTCTTGTTATACATTTAAAAGAATTTATGATGAATTAGATGATATTATCCCTAAAAAAGAATAATGAATATTGTATTGATACATTTAACAGTATTAAATTTAATTTAGAAAAGTTAAATGATTTTTTTTCAGTTTCAATTCCTAATGAACGTATTTCTAAAGATAAATTATCTTATAAAAACCAGTTTAAAGATAGTTATGATTTAATTAAACCAATTAAAGATTATGCTTTAAATAATTCAGATGTTTTTAATGAGTCCCAAGAGGAAGTTATATCTAATTTTATTTCAAATTTCGATAACTTTAACCAGAATGTAGATGATTTAAACAATAATTATGATATGGACCAAAAGTTAAATTTAATAATAAAATTATCTTCTGAAATTTCAAGGTCCAATAATCTTGATGAGCTTCTAAAAAAAAAAAAGAAAATCATAAAGAGCTTTATAATTTAGCTATTGAAATGCTTGAAGATAATGAGTCATTTTATTATTTAAAAAATAAGATTGAACTTAACAGAAATAATTTAAACAATTTCAAAAAGGCTTATAAAAAATTAAACAGTAAAAGAGAATTGGTTCAATCTGAAAATTGGATTAAAGATAATGTTAGCAGGTTGGAATCTATAAAAAATTATGAAACTAAATTTCCTAAAGAGTTTATAGATAATTTTAAATTTAAAGAATTATGCTTTAATTTTAAAAGGTTACTTGTTAATGTAAACTGTATTTTGGATAATGGTATTGATATTAGCAACCAATATAGAAATCTGTTAAATGATTTTATAAAATATTATACGAAATTTCCATATATTGTTGAAGAATCTAATTGTTATTTTAAAATTAACAGTAAAACCGCTAATTTTAACAATATTGAACATTTCAAATCAGAAATTTTGCATAAATTTGAAAATAATTTATCATTTAAGTATGATTGTATAAAAAATGATTATGAATTATTGGATAATAAACTTGATGATGCCATATATGTTGATGATAATTGGAATAATTTAGTTTATTTTAATAGTTTAAAAAACTCTACCAGTATAAAAATAGACGATAAAAAGAGTTTTGAGAAAAAATATGCTGATTTGAATGAAAAAGTTATTAATGTTCGGGAGTTTATAACTGATGATAATAAAATAGATCTTGATGATTTTATTTTTAATTTTTCACATATTGCAGAGTATATTGATGAAATTAATTTTCATTATAAGTTAAATTCATATTTGATTAAAATTAATAAAATTGAGCAGGTTTGTGAGTTAGATGATTTTGTAAATCAGCAATTGAAATTTAAAAAGCTTATATTTATTCAAAAGATGCAATTGCCAATTTTTCAAAATGGTTATCTAAAAAGAATGAAGAAATATTAATTGATTTTATAGATTATTATGATTCTTTAGATGGTAAAATTCAGCAGCTTAAGAGGAAGCAGCTTAAGAAGTGGTTGGATGAGAACAAAGATGATTTTGTTAGGTTTAATGCTTTAAGGGAGTCTGAGATTACTAGTCATCTTGATGTGGATGTGATTAGGGCTGATTATAGGCATTTGTATGAGGATTGTCTTGATTTGGATTTGGATTTGTTGGATATTTGTGATTTGGAGTTAGTTGATGAATTTAGGTCTAATTATGAGGGTATTGGGGCTATTGTTTCTTATTTGAATAATCGTTTTGATATTAAAGATTTTTTAGGTTCTGTTTCTGGTTTTGTTTTAGGTAGTTCTGTTGGTGTTTTGGAAAAGCAGAAGGAAGATTTTAAAGTTTTCTTTGATAAATGCGATTCTTTTGTTTCACGTGTTAGTGATGATTTGTTAGAATCTGAAAAGGTTAAGATTAATGAGTTTAAGGATGTTTATTCTTCTATTGATAGTAAAATTTATAAACTTAAGGTTAATAGCTGGTTAGATTCTAATAGAAATAACTTAATTGATTTTAATAATGAAATATCTGGGGAAATTTCTAATCTTGTTTTGGATGATGATGTTGAGGAGTTAAAAAAGGAAAACTGAATGTTTGTATAATAAAATTGTTGAATTTCAAAAGTATTGTCCTTTTTACTTCAGAATGGGGTTGTGTATTCTTTTGTTTATAATTTTGAAAATTTAGAGGATATAATTGCTGATAAGAATTGTAAATTTAAGATTAAACAAATTTTAAATGAAATAAATGCGAGGAATTTTGAAAGTAATTATCCTGAGTATTTAGAAAAACAAAAAGATTTGTTTTCTAATTATTGTGTTATTTCTAAAAGGATTATTGATTCATTTGATGATAAAATTACTGATTCTCAAAAAAAATGATTTTTTAAATTTTATTGAAGAATATGACAATTTAGATAATGAAATTTGTAATTTGAGAATAGCTTCTTTTTTTAATAAACATTTAAAAGAAATTAATGAATTTATTCTGTTTACAAAAGGAACTAAAAAACATGAAATTTCTGATAAGAACAGAGATAATTGTAAAAAAGAGGTTAATTATATTCATGATATTCTTTTTAAAAATTAGGGATGTTTTTAATCAAAATCCAAATATTAAACAATATAGGAAAAATTTAACATTGGAATTCATTGAAATATATGAAAATTTCGAGAATATAGTTCAAAGAATTAATTATCAGACATGGTTTTCTAATAATTTAAATGATATTAATAATTTCATAAGTATAAAATCTAAAACTATTACTTCTTATATATCTGAGGAAGAAAAAGACACTTTAAAAGCATCTGAAGACTGTTATAATAAATTAAATGAAATAGTTGATTTTCATAATAATGTATTTCCATCAAATCTTGATTTAGATATTATCTGTGAATTTATTGAGGATTATAATAATTATGATGATATAATTACTAAATTGAATGTTGAGTTTTTCTTTAAAGATAATTATGAAATTATTTTATGGGGAGCATCTTTGAATAAGGTTAACCCATTTTATTTTATAAAAAATGAGGAAAAGGAAAAGTATAAAACAGGTATTCAGAAAATTTATTCGAATTTAACTAAAGTTAACCAGTACTGTGTTAAAAAACATATTTTCAGCGAGGATAAACTTGAGTTAATGGATGGTGCTATCAGAAACTATGATAATATTGATGATTTGGTAATTAAATGGAATGTAAGTTATTATTTAAATTCTGTTGTTAAAAAATTTGCTAAAATTGGGGATTATGCTCCTGATAATTATTTTTCCTATAATTGGAAACAGAAATTGTTGCTTTGGCATAAAAATGCAATCTCTAAAGTTAAAAAATTTAAAGAAGATTATGCAGAATACATTTCTTCAGAAGATGAAAAATTTTTTGAAAAATTTTATAATAAACCTGAAACTTTTGAAACGGACACTAAACAAGCTAATGAACGGTATATAAATCAGAATTAAAGGATAACTCTGATTTATTTGATGATTTGGATGGAAAATCATTAGATTCTCAACAAAGAGAAGCTATTGTCGTTGATGAAGATGCAGTAAAAGTTATTGCAGGTGCTGGAAGTGGTAAAACTTTTACAATTCAAGGTAAAGTTAAATATTTAACTGAAAAAAAAAGAGATGTTGATCCTAGTGAAATTTTAGCAATTTCCTTTTCCAATGCATCTGTTGATGATTTGAAAGAAAGAATTGCGGAACCTATTGATATTAAAACATTTCATAAAGTTGGAAAAGATATTTTAACGCAGTATAATCAATATTCTAGACCTGATACTTCTGCTCTTAAACGTATTATTAAAAGATATCTAACTAAAAAAGCATTGAAAAATGAGGATATAAGTAAAAAGTTAATTGAATTTTTCAGTTTTTATATAAATGTCCCTCCATCTGATGATGATATTAAATATGAAGGGGATTTGTTAGATTGGCAGGAAGGAGTAGATTTTCAACATTAAAAAGACGGTTTAAAAATAAACAGAGGGAAACACTAAATAATGAAATTGTAAGAAGTTATGAAGAGTTATATATAGCTAATTTTCTGTTTATTTATGGAATTAAGTATACCTATGAAAAGATTTATTCATATCCTAATAAAAACTTTGAAAGAGAATTTAATAAATTTAAAGAATTTTTATTTTCTTTTAATGAAGAGATTCCTGATGAATTAAAAAATGACATTACTAAGGACTTGCTTAATTTAACAGATATCTTTGAAGAATATGAAATTAAAGATTATCTTCCTGATTTTTACTTAGATGATTATAATATCTATATAGAACATTTTGGATTAAACCGTAACTGTGAAAATCATTTAATTGGTGGAAAATCATCTGAGGAATATGTTAAAGAAATGGAATGGAAAAGGAAAGTACATAAAAAATATGGAACTACTTTAATTGAAACTTTTTCATATTATCAATCAGAAAACAGATTATTAACACGTTTGGCAGAAAAATTACAAGCTCAGGGTGTTGAATTTAATGAAATTGACTATAGGGAAGTTTATAGAATATTGTTGGAAAATAAAACTATAAAAGAATGGGAAGATTTCATTGTATTGTTAAAAACATTTATTGAGTTATTTAAAGGAAATAATTATGATGAAACTAAATTTAAAGAATTTTATGATTATGTTGGTGGATTAAAAGATAGTTTTTCAAAAGATAGGACAATAGCATTTTTAAAAATTGTTGAAGAGATTTACAATGACTATGAAGCATATTTATTAAAAATTAAAAAAATTGATTTTAATGATATGATTAATAAAGCCAGTGATTGTATTGTGAAAAATGGATTAGATTTGCCTTACAAATATATAATTGTTGATGAATATCAGGACACTTCATTTACCAGATATAACTTGTTAAGAAATATCTGTGATAGTATTGGTGCCAAGATAATGGTTGTAGGTGATGACTGGCAGTCTATTTACAGTTTCAGTGGATGTGATGTAAATATTTTTACCAAATTTGATAATTTCTTTGATGTTTGTGAAACCAGATATATTGAAAAAACATACAGGAATTCTCAACAGTTAATTGATGCTTCAAGTAATTTTGTAATGAAAAATCCCGATCAAACCAGAAAGGAATTAAAATCTTCTAAATCATTGAAATATCCAATTAAACTGGTTAATTTTGATAATGATTTTGATGAAATATTAAAATTTGAATTAATAATAAAAAATATCATAAACCAATCAACATTTAAAAACAAAAAGATTCTGATTTTAGGTAGAAATAATAAGGACATATTTAATTTACTAAAGAATTTCAATGTAGAAAATGAATATGGAAAAAGAAAATTTGAGATTTTAGGAGATGAAGATAAATTAAGAAGAAATAAATTTGTAAAAATTGTTTATAGGGAGAGTCCGGATGTTAACATTGAATATCGTACTGTTCATCAGTCTAAAGGTTTAGAATGTGATAATGTAATTTTAATAAATTTGAAAAATTGGAAGGCGGGTTTTCCAAATAAAATGGTTGATGATCCTGTTTTAAATTTTGTTAAAAGGAATGGAGATTCTTTTAGTTATGCTGAGGAAAGAAGATTGTTTTATGTTGCTTTAACTAGAACAAAAAATAATGTTTATTTATTAGCACCTTATTTTAAAAGTTCGGTGTTCGTTCAGGAGCTGAAAACTGATGCAAATGTTGAATTGCTTAACCTGGAACATAATAGGCTGGAAACTCTTAAAAATATTGAAAAAATGGAGAACGTTATGTAATTCCAACTAAATTAAAATGTCCGGTTTGTAAAACAGGTGTGGTTTTGCTGGAATCTTTTTTGGAATAAGGGTAAACTTAATAGGGTTCTTAAATGTTCTCATAATATGGCGCCTCCATTTAATCGCTGTAATTGGGAAGGAGGTTATTATGGAAGTGAACTTGAGGATTTGGATGATATAGAATATTGTCCAAGCTGCGATGGGATACTTATAAAACGTTACCGACATAGTGACGGGCATCCATTTTTAGGTTGTACGAATTTTAGAAAAACAGGATGTAGGGGAAAAGGTAAAAAATTGGAGTATATTGGTAAAACCTGTCCGAAGTGTGGTAAACCTCTTGTAAAAAGGGTTAATGGTGAGGATAATAGTTTATTTGTAGGATGCAGTGGTTTTCCTAAATGTAGACACACTGAACCATTTAAAAAGAGATGGGAAGCAGAATGCTCCTCCACCTCCTCCGCCGGAACCTCCACCAACGCCACCAAAGCCGGAGCTGTCTGAATTTGCATTTGCTGTTTGTATTCCGGTATCTATTGCATTATGCATCATGTAATATCCTGTTCCATAATAGTAGTATGAATCAAGATAATCGTCATCAATGTTTCCTTCACCAACATGCAGTTTCATGGATTCGTAAACCTTATCAGCTACTCCAAGAGCTGTTGCATATACGAGATATTGATTCCATATAACTATTGATTCAGGAGGGTGTTCTTTCATTAAACTGTTGTCACTTAAAAACTTCTTAAAGTTTTTCCACTTTAGCATATATAGTCTGCCTTCTTTTGTCCATTGTCCGAAGATATCTTCGGGCAACATGTAAATCACAAATCCTGAAATAAATAAAAATACTGATCCTATAAGTCCAATTGTTCCTCCAGTTGTATTTAAACCATTTTCCAGATAGAATAATGAACCAAACAGAACTCCAATAATTATACAAGCTATTGAATAGTAAGTAGCTATTTTATTTCCTTCGTTATTAAAGAATTGTTTCAATCTGGATTTTGATAAATGTTCGTAGGCAACATCATTTTTCCATGATTTGATTCTGTTGTTGAACCATTCCGCATTATGTTCATCAGATAAATAATCTTTAACATTACTTAAATCCAAGAGATTGTCTTTAGCTATTGTTTTGAAGATATCGAAAACATCTTTTTCATCTAATGTTAAACTGTCGTAGTTTGTTTCATCTAATTCTATAATTAAATGTTTTTCTTCATTTGATTTAATTTTAAATATTTTACGATTAATCAAATCCATTATTGTAGCTTCAAATCCTTTTAAATCAGGAGTTCCAATATTGTCTCTTTTTTGGATTAATGCATTAACTACAGCTGGGGGTCGTTACTTGGAAGATCCCTTTCATAAATTCCTTCATAATTAACTTTAGGTTCTACACCATATTTGCGGTAAATAAAAAATGGAATTACTGGACTTATAATAAACAGTATTCCTATAAGTGATCCGATATTGTCCCACATTTTTTCATTTGCCTGATAATCATTGTAACGTTGTTCTATTTCTTTTTTAGCTGCTTTATCAATATGGATTGCATTTGGTGAGTTTGCAAAGTCACTTTCAGGCATTAAAACTTCAATCTCGTAAAAGTTTCCAGAATCTATGTAATTGCTGGTTGAAGTTATTGTATTTCCGTCTAATGAGCTGGTTTTGATATATTTTGTAGGATTTAACCAGTATTCATTACCATTATCATTAGGTAAATGTATTGTTGTTATTAATTCATCAACTCCTACTGCCCACTGGTCTCCCCAAAGCTGATACTGTAGAGATGCAGTGTCCTGATAAACAGTCACTACATTTTTCATATCGTAGCTGATATGGACTTTAACATTTGTATCACTTATTGGTTGGGTTTTGGCAGCATCTGAATATAAATAAATTTTTATATGCTGAGTTCCATCTTCCTGATGTTGCTCTACTTTTTGTATATGCACCTTCTGCTGATACATGAATATTTGAAATACTTTCTCCCTCTTTCAGGGGTATGTCTCTGTAAACTCCATTAAATGTTCCGTCAAATGAATAGTCAAAGGTTTCATTTATATGGAGCATTCCGTTTGTATCAACTATGATGTCTACAAGTGCCTGTGTAATGGAATAGCTTCTGTCATCGTCATCTGCATAAACACAAGAGATTGTTGATGTTATTAAAAAAGTAGAAGGAAGATGGTTACTATCTTTTTATTAACCATATATTTAATCTCCCTTAAAATTGCACTTTAGGTGCTTCCCTTTCACCACTGGCTATTTCAAAAAAGTCAGCTTCTTTAAAATTAAACATTCCTGCAATAATATTGCTTGGGAATTGTTCGCATTTATTATTGTACATTAAAACAGCATCATTATAGAATTGTCTTGAGTAAGAAATTTTATCTTCGTTTTCTGTTAATTCTGATTGTAATTCTTTGAAATTTTGGTCTGCTTTCAGTTCAGGGTAATTTTCAGCAATAGCAAACAGTGATGTTAATGCACCAGTTAAAGCATTGTTGGCTTCACTAACTTCTTTAACGCTGCCTGCATTCATCAAACCGCTTCTTGCTTTGGTTACATTTTCAAATACGTCTTTTTCATGACCTGCATAACCTTTAACAGTTTCAACAAGATTTGGTATTAAGTCATTTCTCCTTTTGAGCTGAACATCAATTTGAGAATAACTGTTTTTAACTCTGTTTCTTGCATTAACAGGCCATTATATCCGCTAATGAGATATAATACAATAGCAAGTATGATTATTATAATTACTGCTAAAATAATCATGGTTGTATCCATATTTTTTACTCCTTTTTTTTATTAATTTATATATTGATTGAAGTTTTATTAATATGTTGTTAATGGATTGTATTATTTTTTAAAAAATATTTGGAGTGGTTGGGAGATATTTAAAAATTGATAATTTTGAGTATTTATAGTAGTTTTTATATAAATATTAAGCAATAGATAATGAAACTAAAATTGTGAGAAGGTATTAGTTTCAAATAAATAAATTAGAATGATAAAAATGTTATATGGAATTGTAGATATTGGTTCAAATACCATCAGATTAAAAATATATGAATATAAAAATAATAAAATCAAATCAGTTTTTTCTAAAAAGAAAACAGCAGGGCTTATTGCTTATCGTGATGACGGTAAATTAAACGATGAAGGAATAAATATTTTATCATCAATATTAAATAAATTTAATAAAATTATGAATTTATTGAATGTTGCCAGAAGATATTTCTTTGCAACAGCCAGTTTGAGAAATATTTCAAATACTTATGAGATAATTGATTTTATAAAAGAAAAGATTGGTGTGGATATTCATATTCTTGATGATGAAACCGAAGCACAGCTAAGTTTCAATTCAGTTAAAAGCACAGGACTGAGCAGTGATGATGGGATTCTTATTGATGTTGGTGGAGGCAGCTCTGAAATAATTGTTTTTGAAAATAAAACTCCTGTTGATAAAGGAAGTTTGCCGGTGGGATCTCTATCATGCTATGAAGATTATGTTGGAATCATGTTTCCAAATAAAAAGGAATCCAAAAATATTGAAAAAAGAGTAATTAAAGAAATTGAAGATTTGGGTTTGGTTAAAACTCATAAAAAATATTTGTTTGGTGTAGGTGGAACTGTAAGAAATCTTAAAAATTATTGGTTCATCTCAATTTCATTAATGAAAAAAAAGATGCATTTCCAGTTTATTTGTTGGATGAAGTGTTGGATGAACTCAAATATAACAATAAAGAAGACTTTAATAAAATATTGAAAGTTAAGGCTGAAAGAATTCATACACTTGTGCCGGGAATTATAATTATTAAAACAATTGCAAAGTATTTTCATGTGGAGAAAATATGTGTTTGTAAAAATTCCATAAGGGAAGGAGTTTTATATTCACTTTTGGATGCTGAGGGATTATAATGAAAAAAAGGGATTATTCATACACTCAAAACAGAGAGCTGTCCTGGCTTAAATTTGATGACAGGGTTTTAAAAGAGGCAAAAGACAATACTGTTCCGCTGCTGGAAAGACTAAATTTCATATCTATTTTCACAAGCAATTTAGATGAGTTTTATATGATTCGATGCGGAAGTCTTTTTTGATTTAACTCTTATTGATGAAGATGACTGGGATAATAAGACTGGCTGGAGCCCTCAGGAGCAATTAGATGCCATATTTAAAGCTACTAAACCGTTATATGAAGAAAGAGATTTGATTTTTGATGAAATAGCTAAAGATTTAAGAAAATATGGTATTGTTAAACATAATTTCAATGAGTTAAATAGTAAGTTCAGACAGTATGCAACACAGTATTTCTATGAAAATGTAGCTCCATTATTATCTCCTCAAATAATTGATTCTTATCATCCTTTCCCGCATATGGCAAATAAAAAGTTATATATTTATTGCATTTTGGAAAGGGAGGCCAGCAAGAAAAAAATTCAAAAAGAATACATTGGATTAATTCCAATTCCATATTCTCTGCCTGATTATGTTAAATTTCCGGATACAAATGAATTTATTTTAATGGAAGATTTGATTTATGCATTTGCTGAAGGTATTTTTACAAATTATAGGGTTAAATATAGGACTGTAGCTGCAGTAACAAGAAATGCAGATATAAACCTTCAAGATACTCCTATTGATGAGGATGAGGATTACAGACATTTCATGAAAAACATTCTTAAAAAAAGAAAAAGGTTATCTCCGATAAGATTGGAGTTTTACAAAAGCAATGATTCCACATACACCAAATATCTTAGAAAAGAATTGGGATTACATAAAAACCAGGTTTTCCTTACACAATCTCCAATAAATCTTGATTTTATTCATGATTTTATAAAAGAACTTCCTGGTGATGTAACTGATGATTTAACTTTTTTAGAGTTTACTCCTCAAAGGACAAGTCAAATTGACCCAAACAAATCATTGTTTAAGCAATTGGACAAGAAAGATATTTTGTTATTTTATCCATATCAAACAATGGACCATTTCCTTGATTTTTTAAAGGAGGCGGCGAATGATCCTGAAGTTTTATCAATTAAAATAACTTTATATCGTGTTGCAAGAACATCACGGGTTATTAAATATTTGATTGAAGCTTTAGATAATGATAAAGAAGTAACAGTTTTAATTGAGCTTCGTGCAAGATTTGATGAGAAAAACAATATTCATTATGCAGAATTGCTTGAAGAGGCAGGATGTCAAATATTGTATGGTTTTGTAGATTATAAAGTGCACTCTAAAATATGTACTGTAACTAAAAAACATAAGGGAACTATAAAGCAGTACACACAAATTGGTACTGGTAATTATAATGAAAAAACAGCAAGGTTATATGTTGATTATTGTTATTTAACATCCAATCAGGAAATTGGAGATGATGCTACTGAATTCTTTAAAAATTTAGCATTGGCTAATCTACAGGGTCATTATAATAAGTTTCTTGTAGCTCCTACTTCTTTAAGGTCAGGAATCATGAATTTGATTGATAAGGAAATAGCTAAAGCTAAAAATAATCAGTCTGCTGAAATTTTGATGAAAATGAATTCATTTACAGACAGGAGAATCATTGATAAAATAGCTAAAGCTTCAAAAGCAGGTGTTACAGTAAAAATGATTATTCGTGGAATTTGCTGTATTATTCCGGGGATTAAAGATAAAACAGACAATATTGAAATTCGTGGAATCGTTGGCAGGTATTTGGAACACTCCAGAGTATATGCTTTTGGTGTTGGTGAAGACAGGATTTTATATATTTCAAGTGCAGATATGATGACAAGAAACACTGCAAAAGAGTTGAAATTGCATGCCCTATTGAAGACAAAGCTATAAAAGCAAGAATTCTTGAAGATTTGGATATTATGTTAAAAGATGACATCAAAGGCCGTAGAATAAATTCCGACGGGAATTATGAATGCATACAGCAGGCACGTCATATCAATTCACAGGAATTTTTCCAGCAAAGAGCTATTGATGAAATGAAGGATGTTAAAGTTAAAAAAAGATAATCCTAATTTTTTAAATTCTGTTGTTGATAAAATTAAAAGTATTTTTAATTAAATAGTTTATAATGAAATTTTTATAAAAATTTCATTTTGATTCCATTTTCTAACAACTTTTAAATTTTAGAAGTTAGATATGCTATTATTAATCTTATTTTAACTTAAAAAAAAATCAATACCTTTATATAGGTAGAAAATTAAATATATTGTTATCATGTTAATTAGTGTTTAACATGATAGGCTAAGTATTTTTTATTATACTTGGAGCTATTTTAAGCAATAATGCCGAGATAGTCAGCCTGGTAAGGCGCGAGACTGGAAATCTCGTGGGAGCTTTTCCCTCCTGGGTTCAAATCCCAGTCTCGGCGTTTATTAGTTTTTAACATACGATTTTTTAATTATTTTTTTCACGATTATTAAATTATTTGTTAAAGTGATATTTTGCACTCTTAGTTGTAAATACTAAGTTTTAAATTGTTGAAAGAACTGTGTTTTGAAATCAAAACATTCGAATCTATTACTTTTGCGTCTCGTAGATTCGCTCTATAAATGGAGGTTATTTAATGGAAGACGACTTTAAGCACTTGGTGCGTATTTCTAGAAAAGGATGTAGATGGTAATAAAACCATTGAACAAGCTTTAACCGAAATCAAAGGTGTTGGAATATCTTTATCCACAACTATGTGCCGTACTTTAGATTTAGATTCTGAAGCTCAAATCGGTTATATCGCTGATGAAGATGTTTTAAAAATTGAAGAAATTTTAGAAAACCCACAGAAATTTAATATTCCTAATTGGATGTTAAACCGTAGGGAAGACTATGAAACTGGTGAAAATATTCATTTAATTGAATCAGATCTTGACATGACTTTAAGAGATGATTTAAACAGAATGAAGAAAACCAGAAGTTACAAAGGTAGAAGACACGAAGCAGGTTTACCTGTTAGAGGTCAAAGAACTAAATCTACTTTCAGGAACAGTTCTTCAGTTGGTGTAAAACGTTCATAAGCATGAGAACTTTTTTTATAATTAATATTACTCAATAATTTTTTTTACAATGATAGTATTAATTTAATTATTTTTATAAAGGAGATGTTTTAATGGGACAACCTAGAAAATCAAGGAAAAAGTATAATACACCGCCACATCCTTGGAATGCAGAAAGAATCAAAAATGAAAATAAATTGATGACTAAATACGGCTTAAAAAACAAAAAAGAAATTTGGAAAGCTGATACTTTAGTTAGAAGATACAGTAGGGAAGCAAGATACCTACTCGGGTTCGATATGGACCAAATGCAAGATGAAAAATTAGAATTATTAGGACACTTAGCTAGAACCGGTGTTTTGCCTGAAGGTGCAGCACTTGAAGAAGTCTTAAACTTAACTGTTGAAGATATCTTAAGAAGAAGATTACAAACTATTGTTTACAAAAAAGGTTTAGCTCGTACTCCTAAAGAAGCTAGAATGTTTGTTGTACATGGTCACATAACTTTAAACGGTAAAAAAATCAATTCACCAAGTTATGTTGTATTAAAAGGCCAAGAAGATGAAATTGGATTTTATCCATCATCACCTGTAGCTAAACAGATTGAAGAGTACAATAAAAACAAAAATGAAAAAGCTACTGAGGAATAAAGGGTGTAATTATGGCAAAAGATGAAAAATGGGGTATAGCTAATATTTACTCATCATACAATAACACTATTATTACTGTAACAGATATTACTGGTGCTGAAACCATTTCCCAATGGTCCGGTGGTAAAGTTGTTCGTGCAGATAGACAACAAGCTTCACCTTTCGCAGCTATGGCTGCAGCAACTAGAATAGCTGATGATGCTAAAGAAAAAGGATTTGTTGGCTTACATATTAGAGTAAGAGCTCCTGGTGGAAACGGACACAGAAGTCCAGGACCTGGTGCACAAGCTACTATTCGTGCTTTAGCAAGAGCTGGAATTAAAATTGGTAAAATAGAAGATATCACTCCTATTCCTCACGACGGTACTGGAAGACCTGGTGGTAAAAGAGGAAGAAGAGTCTAAGAAGGGTTTAATATGGAGATAGAAGTTAAAAGTCAAACAGATGATGAAATTGTTTTCATTGTCCGTGATGCAGAAGTACCTTTTATTAATGCTATTAGAAGGTGTGCAATGGTAAATGTACCTAAAATAGCTATTGAAGATGTAAATATCATGAGAAATGATTCAGCTATGTTTAATGAGGTACTTGCTCATAGGCTTGGTTTAACTCCTTTAGTTTCTAACATGGATGCAATTGAAGGTTTACCTTTACCTGGTGATGATGATTACGAGGAAAACAATAGTGTCATGTTTTCTTTAAAAGAAGAAGGACCTAAAGTTGTTTATTCTAAGGATTTAATATCTTCAGACTCAAAAATTAAACCAGTATATGATACCATTCCTTTAGTAAAACTTAAAGAAGGCGAAAAACTCAACATTGAAGCAGTTGCAAAAGTTGGATATGGAAAAGAACATGCTAAATGGATGCCAACTACTGTATGTGTTTATAAACAATATCCTGAAATCACTTTTAATGAAGATGTGGGAATTGATTATGAATGTGCTGATGCATGCCCAAGAGGTGTTTTAAAATCTGATAAAAGATCCAAAGAGATTAAGATTTTAGACATTGAAAATTGTGCTATGTGTAAAAGCTGTGTAAGAGCTTCAATTAGAAATGCACAATCTGAAGGAAAAGATGAAAGCTACATCAATGTAGGGTATCATGAAAATGATTTTATATTTAGAATAGAAACTGATGGATCAATGCCTCCTAAAGAAGTTTTATTGCAAGCTTGCGATGAATTAGGTGAAAAAAGCAGATAAGTTTATCAGATTTAGTGAAGGAGGAAGTAAATAATGGTTAAGAAAATTATCAAAACAAATCCTAACCTTATTGAACTTATTAATAAACTTAATAAAAAATCCAAAACAGAAAATGCAGCTATCTGGAAAGTTGTTGCTAATAGACTTGGAAGGTCTAACAGAAGAACTGCAGAAGTTAATTTATCAGATATTGCAAGGTATGCAAATGCTGATGAAACTGTTTTAGTACCTGGAAAAGTATTATCTAACGGTGATTTAACAGAAAAAAGTAAATGTTGCAGCATTTAAATTCTCACAAAAAGCACAAGAAAAAATTGAAAGTGCTGGTGGAGAATGTGTCTCAATTGATGATATAATGGAATCTAATCCAAAAGGAAGCAACATTAGAATCATGGAATAAGATGGATGTGTTGTTATTATGATTATTGACGGAGAAGGATGCGTTTTAGGAAGATTAGCTGAGTGTAACTAGTAAAAATCTCTTAGAAGGCGAAGAAGTAGTAATTCTTAATGCTGAAAAGATTATGATTACTGGTAATAAGGATTGGGCTTATGCAAAATACAAACAAAGAGTAGACAGAGCAAGTATCTCTAACCCTCGTGATTTAGGTCCTAAATATCCTAGAAGACCAGACGATATATTCAGAAGAACTGTAAGAGGAATGTTACCTTATAAAAAATCTAAAGGTAGAGCTGCTTTCAAAGGTTTAAAAGCATATGTTGGTGTACCTGAAGAATATGCTGATGCTGATCTTGTTGCAGTTCCTGAAGCAGAGTACAACAACCTTAAAAAAGGTATTGAATTAGGTGAAGTTTCTAAACTTTTAGGAGCTACCTTTTAGATAAGTGGGTGTGTGATTATGGTTAAAGTTATTCATACAAGTGGAAAACGTAAAACAGCTATCGCAAGAGGTACTGTTCAAGAAGGTACTGGTAAAGTAAGAATAAACAGAGTTCCTTTAGAACTTTACTCCCCAGAACTCGCTAACTTAAAATTACAAGAACCATTAACCTTAGCTGGAGATTTAGCTAATGAAGTGGATATTAACATCCATGTTGTTGGTGGAGGAGTAATGGGTCAAGCTGAAGCTGCACGTATGGTAATTGCTAAAGGACTTGTACAATGGTCTCAAGATATGAATTTAAAAGATAAATTCATACACTACGACAGAACTATGTTAGTAGGTGACCCAAGACGTTCAGAACCTAAAAAATATGGTGGTCCTGGAGCAAGAGCACGTAAACAAAAAGTTACAGATAATTTTTCTGTAATTTTATAATTTTTATTTAAAAAATTAAAAAGATGATATAAATGATTCCTATAAGATGCTTAAGTTGTGGAAAACCAGTATCAGCTTACTTTGATGAATATAATAAAAGATTAGCTGCCGGTGAAAAATCAAAAGATATCTTAGATGACTTAGGCTTAAACAGATATTGTTGTAGAAGAATGTTAATTTCTCATGTTGAAACATGGGAATAGGTTTTTACAAGTTGTAGGGATATATTTTTACTTATAAAATTAATCTTGGTAAACGGTAATACCTAAAAAATGGAAGTAATATTCATGACTACAGAAAATTTAACAAGGTTTGAAAGAGCTAGACTTCTTGGAGCTAGAGCAATTCAGATTTCAATGGGTGCTAAACCATTAGTGGAGATTGGTGACTCATTGGATCCTATTGATATAGCTTATGAAGAACTCAAAGCTGGAGTTTTACCATTAGATGTAATAAGATATGATGAATAAATAGTTTATTCTATTTATTTCATTATTAAATTATTTAAAAAAAAAAATAAAAAATACCAACATAACTCTATAAAGAAATTTACTAATTTTTTATGAGTATAGGTTATATGGTAATAAATTAATTGACACTGAGGTGTTTTTTTTTTGGATAGTATAATAGAAGATGTCCAGGTTCGTAAGATTTTGGACAGCAGAGGAAACCCAACTGTTGAAGTAGATGTAATTACTTGGAACGGGTTTGGTAGAGCTGCTGCACCAAGTGGGGCAAGTACTGGTTCAAGAGAAGTAGTATCATTCCCTGAAGGTGGAGTGGATGTAATTGTAAGTGAAATTGAAGACATTATCGCTTCTGAACTTATTGGAATGGATGCTGAAGATATAGCTACTATTGATGAAGTTTTAAGAGAAGTCGATGGAACTGACAATCTTTCAGCTATTGGTGGTAACACTACTGTAGCTGTTTCCATGGCTGTAGCTAAAGCAGCTGCTGCATCATATAACATGCCGTTATACAAATTTTTAGGAGGAAACTTAGTAAATGAATTACCTTTCCCTCTCGGAAATATGATGAATGGTGGAGCACATGCAGGAGTTAATGCACCAGATATTCAGGAATTTTTAGTAGTTCCTGTCGGTGCAAAAAATATGGTTGAAGCAGTATTTGCAAATTCAAGTGTTCACAAAAGATTAAAAGAATTAATCCAAACCAAAGACTCCAATTTCACTGGTGGAAAAGGAGACGAAGGTGGATGGGTACCTAACATTACTAATGATGCTGCTTTGGAAATTCAAGCTCAGGCATGTGAAGAAGTTGGTGATGAACTTGGTATTGAAATCAGACCTTCCTTAGATATGGCTGCTTCTGAATTATGGAATGCAGATGAACAGAAATATATTTATGCTCAAGATGGTATCAAAAGAGATACCGGAGATCAAATTGACTTTGTAAAAGACATTATTGAAACTTACAATATGTTTTATGTAGAAGACCCATTTGATGAGTCTGATTTTGACGGATTTGCTCAATTAACTTCTAAAGTTGGAGACAAATGTCTTATTTGTGGTGACGATTTATTCGTAACTAACAAAGAAATTTTAGCTAAAGGTATTGAAATGAATGCGGCTAATGCAATCATTATTAAACCAAATCAAATAGGTTCTTTATCTGAAACTTATGCTACTGTAAAATTAGCTAAAGAAAATGATATTGTACCTGTTGTTTCCCACAGGTCTGGTGAAACTACTGATGCAACTATTGCTCATTTGGCTGTTGGTTTCGGTTCTCCTATGATTAAAACCGGAGCTATCGGTGGAGAAAGAATAGCTAAATTAAACGAGCTCATCCGTATTGAAGAAGAACTTCCTAATCCAAAAATGGGTGAATTTTAGACAAGCTTATTGGAGATTTTGATATGCCTATTGTAACTATTAATTATGATAAGTGTAAAGGTATTGATTGTGCAGAATGTGTTGACGTTTGCCCAATGGAAGTTTTAGTTCTTGAAGGGGACAAAGTTGAAATTGTAGATCCTGAAGACTGCAGTTTCTGTGAAGTTTGTATGGATGTCTGTCCTGAAGAATGTGTCAATGTTGAAGATGATGATTAAATTTATTTAAAAAAAATTATTAAAATATATTATTAAATTAAGGTGATTAATTATGTCCGAACTTTTAATTGAATTAGATAACTACTTAGCAGCAGGTTTACATATCGGAACCCAACAAAAAACCAGCGATATGGAAAAATACATATTCAGAGTAAGATCTGATGGTTTATACGTATTAGATATTCAAAAAACTGATGAAAGAATTAGACAAATTGCTAAACTCTTAGCAAGATACGACCCAGAAGATATTTTAGTAGTAGCTACCAGACAATACGGTCAAGCTCCTGTTAAAAAATTCGGTGAAGTTACCGGTGCAAAAACCATTCCTGGCAGATTCATTCCTGGAACCTTAACTAATCCAACTTATGCAAAATTCATTGAACCAAAAATTATTGTAGTAACTGACCCAAGGTCCGATGCACAAGCAGTTCTTGAATCTAAACAAAACGGAATTCCTGTAATTGCATTATGTGATACTGAAAACTTACTCAGTTTTGTTGATATTGCTATTCCTGTAAACAACAAAGGTAGAAAAGCTATTGCTTTAGTTTACTGGTTACTTGCTAGACAAATCTTAAGGGAAAGAGGTACCATTCCTGAAGATGGTGACTTAGATATTGAAGCTACTGACTTTGAACTTAAATTTTAAGTGAGTTTTATGTTAAGAAAACCTGCAGTTGCTGGAATGTTTTATCGGATGATTCCGAAGAGCTTGTAAAAACTATTGAAGATTGTTTTTTACACTCTTTCGGCCCAGGTAAAATCCCAGACGTTGAATCTTTTGAGGGTAATGATTATCCAGTTAATGTTATGGTTCCGCATGCAGGTTTTCAATATTCTGGAACAATAGCTGCTCATAGCTATTGTGAATTAGCTAAAAATGGTTTTCCTGAAGTTTTTATAATAATTGGTCCGAACCATACTGGTCTGGGCAGTGAAGTTTCAGTTTTCAACAAAGGAGAATGGATAACTCCTCTTGGAAACATTCAGGTTGATGAAGAATTTGCAGATACTTTAATTTCTTTTTCAGATTTTGCATCAGCTGATTTTGCAGCCCATATGAGAGAACATAGTATAGAGGTTCAGCTTCCGTTTTTACAGTATTTTTCCAATGATTTCAAAATAGTTCCTGTTGTATTGGGTTCACAAACAATTTCAGCAGCAAATGATTTGGCGGCAGCTATTTTAAAAGCTGGTGAAAAATTAGATAAATCCTACTGTGTTATAGCTAGCAGTGATTTATCCCATTTCAATACTCAGGAGAGAGCTAATAAAGTTGATGGGTTTGTTTTGGAAGATATTGAAAATATGGATGAATTTAAACTTTTAGAAGAAATTATTCAGTATAACATTACTATGTGCGGTTACGGTCCGGTTATGACTACAATGATACTTTCAAAGATGTGTGGGGAAAACACATCTGAAATACTGGCTTATAAAACCAGTGGAGATATATCCGGTGATTTAAGTTCCGTTGTAGGTTATGCTTCAGGTATTTTTAAATAAGGTGTGTTTATATGAGGGCTTTAGCTTCTGCTCCAGCAAAAACTATTTTGTTTGGTGAACATTCTGTTGTTTATGATGAACCTGCGATTGCAGGAGCAGTTAATAAAAGGGCATATGTTGAAATTACTGAATCAAAGACGGATAAATCTATTTTAAAGTCTTATGATTTGAATTTTGAAGCTGAGTTAGATACTAAACATAAAAAAATATAATTTAAAAAAGAGGAAAGCCAGGTATTATTCGATATATTTTAGAAGCTCTTAATAAAGTTCACGATCACAGTCCAATTGTGATGAAATTATCTTCAAATATTCCTATTGGCTCTGGGCTTGGTTCATCTGCTGCAGTTACAGTAGCTACACTTGCTGCACTGTACAGATTTCACAATATAAGATTCAACAAGAAATCTTTAGCTCATGATGCACATATGGTTGAACAGGCAGTTCAGGGAATAGCCAGTCCGTTGGATACATTGGTTTCCACTTATGGTGGGCTTGTTTATTTGTCCAGAAATAAGAAAGTGGAGCATTTCAAGGTTAACTTCAATGCGCCGTTTGTTGTAGGATATACAAATAAACATGGCAATACTGGCAAAATGGTTAAGGATGTCAGACTCTTAAAAAACAGAAATCCGAAAATTATCAATCCTGTTATTAGTGCAATGGGACAGTTAACTAACTATGCCAAACAAGCTATATTGAAACGTGATTTTGATAAAATAGGGGAGTTAATGAACCTGAATCATGGATTTTTGGATGTTTTAGGAGTGAATACTTTAGAATTGTCTCGTATGGTTTATACTGCTTTAGAGAATGTGGTGCTATTGGTTCTAAAATTACAGGAGCTGGTGGTGGAGGAAGTATTATAGCACTTTGTCCAAATAGTGTAGATGAAGTTGCCCGCGGAATTGCTGCAGAAGATAATGTTTTAAAAATAAGATTTACCAGAAAAGGTGTTTCTTCAAGGGTTTACAAGTGATTTATATGATTATTTTAAAAATTGGAGGAAGTATCTTAACAAATAAGGATGCTGCTGAAAGCGAAATTGATGAGAAAAAACTTGTCAAGGATTGCAAAGGAAATTAAATCCTCACTTGATAATGATTCTAAGGAAATAATAATTGTTCATGGTGCAGGATCATTTGGCCACCCTCCAGCTAAAGAATATAAAATTGGAGAACCTTTTGACAAAGATGAATATCCTCAAAAAAGAATAGGATTTTCTAAAACACAAAATGCAGTTAAAAGATTAAACATGCTTATTTGTGATGAATTTATAAAAGAAGATTTGCCTGTTGTAGCTGTTCCGGCTTCAAGTTTTATGGTAGCTACTAATAAAAGAATAACTGAAGGCGATTTAGATAGCTTTAAAAGATATTTAAATAAAGGATTTATTCCAGTTATTTATGGGGATGTTGTTTTAGATAATGATTTGGAAATCTGTGTTATTTCTGGTGATCAGATTATTCAATATTTAGCTAAAAATCTTAATCCGGATAAGGTTATTTTAGGAACTGATGTTGACGGAGTTTATAATAAAAATCCTAAAACACATGATGATGCGGTTTTCTTTGATAAATTTTCTTCACTTGAAGATTTGGATACCTTAGAAGGAACTACCAATATTGATGTTACTGGTGGAATGGTCGGTAAGATTAAAGAGCTTTTATATTTGGCAGATTTGGGAATAGAATCTAAAATAATAAATGCTGAAATTGAAAATAATATTTTCAAAGCTTTAAATAATGATCAAGTAAAGGGAACTGTTATTTCAAGGGGATAATAAAAACATGATTTCAGATAGAAAATTAGAGCATCTATTAATTTGTAAAAATTATGATGTTGAATTTAAAATAAAAAAACTGGTTTCGAAGATGTTGAATTAATCCACAAAGCACTTCCGGAAATTGATAAAAACGAAATTGATTTATCAACTTCTGTTTTTGGTAAAAAATTAGATTCTCCTTTATTTATAACTGCTATTACTGGAGGACATCCTGCTGCAAAAGCCATTAACAAACAATTGGCTATTGCCGCAGAAAGTAAAAATATTGCTTTAGGTGTTGGCAGTCAGAGAGCTGCTATTGAACATCCTGAACTTGCAGATACATATACTGTTGTTAGAAAAAAATGCTCCTGATTGTTTGCTTGTTGGTAATATTGGAGCACCTCAATTGGATTTGGCTGATAAAGCTGTTGAAATTTTAGATGCAGATATTTTAGCTATTCATTTAAATCCTCTTCAGGAATCAATACAGCCTGAAGGAGATTTGGATGCAAGAGGTTATCTTGATTCAATAAATCAGATAACTAAAAGAGTTGATATTCCTGTTATGGCTAAAGAAACCGGCTGCGGAATATCTGCTGAAATGGCAAAACAATTGGTTGATGCCGGCGTTAGTTATATTGATATTGAAGGTGCAGGAGGAACAAGCTGGGCTGCTGTTGAGACTTACAGAGCTGAAGACAGGTATTTAGGTGAAACATTTTGGGACTGGGGAATTCCAACAGCTATCAGTACAGTAGAAGTTGCTGATGCGGTAGATGTTCCGGTTGTTTCATCAGGAGGTATCAGATCAGGTCTTGAAGCTGCAAAAGCTATTGCTCTTGGAGCTGATAGTGTAGGTATGGCATTACCATTTTTAAAACACTCTGTTTCTGAAGAACAATTAACTACATTCATTGACAGATTCAATGATTCTCTAAGAATAGCTATGTTTTTAGTTGGCGCAAATAATATCGAAGAACTCAAAAATTCAAACTTGGTTATAAGTGGAAAAACAAGAGAATGGCTTAATGAAAGAGGAATTAACACAAAGAAATATTCAAGGAGATAAAAACATATGAGTGTTGAAGTAATCGCAATTGGCGGATATGAAGAAGTCGGGGGAAGAACATGACTGCTGTCAAGATTGGCGAAGATGTTATCATTTTTGATATGGGAATACACCTGGACAGGATCAATATTCACGAAGATACTGATATTGATAGGATGCACAGTCTAGATTTAATTGAAAGGGGAATTATTCCGGATGACACTTTAATGAAAGATGTTGACGGTAAAGTAAAAGGAATAATCTTCTCTCACGGTCACTTGGACCATATTGGTGCAGTAGCTAAATTGGCTCACAGATATGATGCTCCATTAATTGGAACTCCATATACAACTGCACTTGTTGAAAAACAAATTAAAGGGGAACGTAAATTTAAAGTAAATAATCCAATCAGACCTTTAAACCCCGGAAGTAAAATGAAGCTGTCTAAAAATATTACTTTGGAATTTGTTCAATCAACACACAGTATTCCGCAAGCAGTTTTTCCGGTTTTACATACTCCTGAAGGAATTATTGTTTATGCACTTGATTTTAAATTTGATAATCATCAAAAAGTATCTCCACCACCTGATTATAAAAGATTAAGGGAATTAGGTAGGAAAGGAGTTCTTACTCTTATTGTAGAAACTACTAATGCAAAAAATACAGAGGAAGTTAAAACTTATTCTGAAAGAATTGCAAGAAATATTTTGGAAGACGTAATGCACGGACCGTTATATGAGAAAAAAGGTATGATTGTTACTACTTTTGCTTCTCATATTGAAAGGGTTCAGGCTATTGCAGACATTGCTAAAAAAAAGCCACAGAGAAATTTATTTCCTTGGAAGATCCATGGAAAGGTTCTGTGGCATTGCACAAAAACAGGGTATTTTAAAATTACCTAAAAATGCAAGTATTTATGGAAGCCCAAAAGCAGTTAATAAAGCTTTAATGAGAGCTGATGAAGACAGAGAAAAATATTTGCTTGTAACTACTGGACACCAAGGGGAACCAGATGCATTGCTTCCTAGAATAGCCAGTAACAGAACTCCATTCAATATTAAAGAGGGAGATAATGTCATTATTTCTGCACCGATTATTCCAAATCCAACAAATGCTGCTAACAGGCATATTATGGAAAGTAAATTAAGGTCAAAAGGTGCAAGAATTTATTCAAATGCCCATGTTTCAGGGCATGCTGGAAGAGAAGACCACAGGGAATTCTTACGTATGTTAAAACCACAGCATATTATTCCGGCTCACGGAGATTTATCAATGCTTGCTGCTTACGGAGAATTAGCTGAAGAGGAAGGTTACAGAATTGGTTATAATGTTCATATATTAAGAAATTCACAAGCACAAGTTTTTGAAAATGAACGTGCACATGGAGGAAATTAGCATGGATGTAATAGAAGAATTGGGAAATTATTCCGTTGATATTAGTAAAACAATAGAAGAAGAATTATCTTGCATAGTTCCAAACAATCTTCAAGAAGCTTCAATTTATTTAACTAAAGCTGGAGGTAAAATGCTTAGACCAGCTTTAACTTTAATTACTTCTGAAGCAGTTGGCGGATCTCAGGGATAATTCATTGAAATCTGCTGCAGCTATTGAACTTATCCATACATTTTCACTTATTCATGATGATATCATGGATGACGATGATATGAGAAGAGGAAAACCTGCAGTACATAAAGTTTGGGATGAAAATGTAGCTATTTTAGCTGGAGATACTTTATTTTCAAAAGCTTTTGAAATAATTATGAATTCAGACCCTGAAAAAAAAATACACCGACTCAGTTAAGCCAGACATTAGCTACTGTAGCTGATGCTTGTGTTAAAATTTGTGAAGGTCAGGCTTCCGATATGAGTTTTGAAGATAGGTATGATGTATCTGAAGAAGAATATTTGGACATGATCTTTAAAAAGACCGGTGCATTAATAGCTGCTGCTTCCAAAGCTGGAGCCATTATGGGGGGAGCCAATCAGGAAGTAATCGATGCAATGTATGATTACGGAAGATTAATTGGTCTTGCTTTCCAAATTCAGGATGATTATTTAGATTTAGCTAGTGATGAAGAAACATTAGGTAAACCTATTGGAAGTGACATAGCTAAAGGTAAAATGACCATTATAGCTATTAAGGCTTTAGCTGCTTCTGAGGGTGAAGACAATAAAAAATTATTAGAAATCTTAAAAGATGATAATAATTCACAGGAAGATATAGATGTGGCTCTTGATTTATTCAATAAATATGGGGCTATTGAATATGCTAAAAATGTTGCATTAGAAAATGTAACTTCTGCTAAAAAAAAAGTACTCGAAATATTGCCTGATTCTGAAAGTAAACAGATGCTTTTTGACCTTGCAGATTTTGTACTTGAAAGGCATTCTTAAATTCATTTGGGATTTCAAATCTCATTTTTTTTTTTTTTTTTGATTAACTGATTTATTTTATCTATTTAAATATTTTATGCTGTTTTTTTTTAAATAAAACAATTTTAAAATAGTTTTAATTCTTTTTATATTCAATAAACATTTAAACAGATATTCTTAAATCTCTGATGGGACTTGGGTGGTATTTCTCTTGACTTTTAGTAAAGTTTGATTAATTACCATTAAACTAACAATATTTATACTACATCATATTAATATTAATATATGAACTTTAATTCTGCACGAGACATTATTTCAGAGTATAAACAAACCCTCACAACCAATAAAAAATTTATTTTAATTTATTTGGCGGGGATTTTGTTTTTTGTATTTTCAATGTTTTGCCGGGATAACTTCATTTACTTTAAAGGGGAGTTAATAGGTTTAGCTATTCTTTTGGTTTTTGGAAGTTTTGGCATATTGTATGGTATTAGACATAAAAAAGAACCTCATAAAGTTGCTTTTGTAATTATTATTCTTTTTGGGTTGCTGATGGTATTTTTTGCACCTCCAATGTCATTTCCAGATGAAGCTATTCATTTTGCACGTGCAGAATCTATAACTGAAGGTGTTTTATACCCTGTAAAAACCCCTAACGGTTATTATATTCAGGATTATTTTTTTTGAAATGAATCAGGCAAAAGCAGGAACAACAGTTATTATGTATGATTTTAATAAGCCTATAAATGATTCATGGGGTTATTGGCCGGCATCTACAAACACTCCATTTTATTCTTATTTATTTTCGGCTTTGGGAATTTTAATAGCTAAATGTCTGGATTTGTCTGTTATATGGACATTATGGTTAGGAAGACTGGCTAATTTATTATTGTATGGAGGTTTTGTTTATTTTGCAATTAAAAAAGCTCCTGTTTATAAGATGCCATTGCTGTTTATGGCTTGTTTGCCGATTGCAGTTTCCCAAGCTTCATCATTTAGTTATGATGCATTTATATTTTGCTGTGCTATAGTGATGTTTGCTTATTTTGTCTACATGTATAAAAATAAGTTTGAAACTAAAGATTTGACCATATTTTTCATAGCATGTTTGCTGATGAGTTTAATAAAGCCACCTTATGTCTTTTTAGCTTTGAGTATATTTGCTGTTCCTAAGGAGAATTTTCCATCTGCAAAACTTCAGAAATATTCTGCAATTGTCACATTTGCAGTTTTTGTAATTGTAATACTGTATTTTGGAAATTTTTTTTAATCAGTTTATTGGTGCTTTAGTCAACACACTACAGATTATGTATTGAATAGTCGTAATGCATCATTTACCGCCCAGATGGAATATATTATGGGTAATCCTACAGCTATTGGTACTTTGATGTTGTTTGCAGTCAAATCTGTATTTGATGTATTTGTTGTCAATTCAACATTTTATCATTTTGCAGATTTTAAAGGGTTGATTTTATTTAATGCAATTTATCTGGTCTTTTTTGCTGTATTTTCTGTTGGATATCAGCATGAATTAAATCTGTCCAGAAAAAGAAGGCTAATATTAACTGCTATTGTTTTGCTTGTGTACTTTTCAATATTCGGTATTTTATACTGTACATGGACTCCTGTTGGTGCAAGTTACATTGTCGGAATTCAAACAAGATATTTTGTTCCAATGCTTCCGTTAATTCCTTTAATAGTAAATATAAAACATGAGAAATTTGAAAATAGGGATGATTTATTTTTAACTTTAATAATAGTGTTTTTAGCAGGTTTATTTTTACTTACTGTTTCACATTATTATTAGCTATTTAGCTGATTTTCAAATCGTTCATTATAGTTGTTTGCTATTTCTTCGTACTGGTTCCAGATTCCGATAGCAGTATTTGGAAGTATTTCACCATTTTCCTTTGAAAATTTTGAATATATATGCATCATTTCTTTTTGAATCAGATATTAACAGTTTAACATAAGGAATATCCGTTGTATAGACATTTACATTTTTCTGATTAACTAATTTGGAAATATTAAATTCTTTGTAGGGTATCCGGCAGTAAGGTGAAACCATAAGGTTTATTTTAACATTTTCAGATTTTTAAAAGAAGTTCATAAACTAATTTGGATCCTTCGTCCTGAAGTAAAAATCCTATTCTCATATTTATTGTTTTTTTAGACCGTCTGATGATTTCCAGTTCTTTATCGATTATATTGTCCAGGCCACTTATTCTCCAAATTGGAGCTTCAACTTCAGATATTTTCTTTTCATATAATGTATTCAGATTTTCGCCGGTTTTATTAATTCTTCTGATAAATTTTTCTTTTTTCCCTTTTCAATACATTAATCGGAGGATTTACCTGCTATGTTAAGGGCCGTCCACTTTCTATTTTGATGTAGTCTTTTGAATTTAATCTTTTTAAGACATCATATATTTTGGATCTTGGTATATCTGATTTGTCACTTATTTCATCAGCTGTGGCCTGAATTAGTGAACTTAATGTAATATATGCTTTAGCTTCGTATGTGGTTAGCCCCAATTGTTTTAATAAGTTGATGTCTTCCTGTTTCATAGTAATTATTTTGTTTTATCCATTAATATAACTTACTTTTCACCCTTAACAAGTTACAAAATCTTTATAATGGATTAAATCAACTGTTATTATAATAAATAATGAGGTGGTTATTATGGTAGATATGTTTTGTTATCAATGTTCACAAACTGCAAAAGGTACCGGATGCACTGTACGTGGAGTTTGTGGCAAAGAACCAACTGTAGCTAGATTACAGGATAATTTGATTTTTGCTTTAAAAGGAATGAGTGCATACAATTATAATGCAAACGTTTTGGGAGTTAAAGACTCTGATGTTGATGAATTTTTAACTAAAGGATTGTATTCCACATTAACTAATGTTAATTTTGATGCTGAAGACTTGATTAATTTGGGACTGGAAGCTGGTGAAGCCAATGTTAAAGTAATGAAAATGCTTAAACAAGCACATATTGATCATTATGGTGAGCCGGAACCTGCAGAAGTAAAAGAGGGTGCACAGGAAGGGCCTGCAATAATTGTTACAGGTCATGATCTGAAAGCATTAGATGAATTGTTAAAACAGACTGAAGGAACTGATGTAAAAGTTTATACTCACTCTGAAATGTTGCCTGCACATGGTTATCCTGAACTTAGAAAATATGAAAATTTAGCAGGTCAGCTTGGAGGAGCATGGTTTGACCAAAAAAGACATATTCTCTAAATATAATGCAGCTATTGTAGCAACAAGCAACTGTGTACTGCTTCCAAAAGATGAATATGCAGACAGAATTTTCACTATGGATGTAGCTAAATTACCGGATACTCCAGTAGTAGAAAATTACGACTTCAAACCAGTTATTGACAAGGCTATTGAATTAGGTGGTTTAGATGCTGAAGAATTAACAACAATCACTACAGGATTTGGAGCATCTACAGTGCTTTCACTTGCTGATAAAATTAAAGAATTGGTTGAAGCAGGTAAAATCAAAAGATTCTTCTTAGTAGGAGGATGTGATGGACCATTCCCTAAATCTAACTACTACAGAGAATTTGTACAAAACTTACCTGAAGATGTTGTTGTACTGACATTAGCCTGCGGTAAATTCAAATTCAATGATTTGGATTTGGGAGATATTGAAGGAGTACCAAGACTTATAGATTTAGGTCAATGTAATGATGCAATTGTTGCAGTAGATATTGCACTTGCATTATGTGACTTATTTGGAGTTGGATTAAATGAATTACCACTTACAATTGTTTTAAGTTGGATGGAACAAAAGCAGCAGCTATTTTATGGAGTTTATTATATCTGGGCAAAACAGATATGCTTATTGGACCTGTTTTACCTGCATGGGCAAATGAAGACATACTTAATGACCTAGTAAATACATATAATCTAACACCAATTGGTGATCCGATTGAAGATATTAAAAAAATAATGGGCGAATAAAATGAGCGAAGATATTAAAGCTAAATCTTTAAACATTGAAAATTTGGTTGATTATCAAAAAGATACGGTAGTTAGTAGGGAAGTAATCAAAAAGAGCTTGGAACAGTAACTTTTTTTGCATTTGACAAAGGTCAAGGCTTAAGTGAACACTCTGCACCATTTGATGCTATGGTTCAAGTAATTGATGGTGAAGCAGAAATAACTATTTCAGGTAATAAAAATATTGTAAAAAAAAGGTGAAATGATTATTATGCCAGCTAATGAGCCTCATGCTCTTCAAGCTGTTAATATGCCATATAAAATGATTTTAACTATGATTAAATCTGATTAAAATCATTTATTTTACTTTTTGATTGCTGAAAAGATTTGTGTAATTAGGGTTATTTATAATGTGAAAATTATAAATAACTACTTTTTTCCACCAAATTAAAATCCAGTCAGCTTTATCTTTTTCATTGTATAATTTTCCTGTTTCAGAATCTTTTTTAAGAATTTCATTAAGGTATTTTCTCAATTGTGCTTTTTCATCATCATTAAGTAAATCCAGCCTAAATTTACCGTTGTCCATAGCTTCTTCAATGCTACTGTATTCTCTATATGCTTTAATGTCCAGGCGTTCTATATTGGCATAAATCCCCATGTTGTAGAGTATATTAAACATATAATTATACTCTGGAAACGGCTTATTTTCTTTTCCGATGTATTCATTGAATTCTTTTTCTATTTTCCAATTTTCAGGACCAAATAAAGTGATAAAAACATATTTGTTAGCTATTTCATTTATTGTTTTAAGAGTTTCTTCAATTGGGATTATTCCATTTAATGACCTTGAAGCAAGTACGACATCATAATCTCCAATTTCTTCATAACTAATATCCTCTAAGGATTTTAAAATAGTGTCCACGTTTTTGATATTTTGTTCTTGAGCTCTTTGGTTTAATAGTTCCAACATTTTAGTTGATGAATCAACACCTGTTACTTTTCTAACTTGTTTAGCTATAGGTAGGGTAATTGACCCTTCACCACAGCCTAAATCTAAAAGACTGTCATTTTCATTTAAAATAAGCTTTGAGAATAATAAATCATGATAATCATCTTTTTTAGCTCTTTTATGAAAATGGGGAGCTGCTTTATCCCAGTCTTTGTTTTTGTCTGTCTTTTGTTTGAGTGCTTCCTGCCAATATTTAACCCAGTCAACTTCGTTCGGATTGGTTATAGTCTGTTTCATTGCATCTACTTCCTTTTTTTAATTTACCTAAAAAACGTGATTTATAAATCTGTTTAGCTAAAGTGAAGCCACAGCAGTAATTAAAAATATTATATTTGCAGCTAATTTAACTGTGCCATTAACCGGCAGAAAATTAACTAAAATAGCCAGAGCTAAAAAAAAAATATAAACTAATTTGCTTAAATTAATTGTGTGTTTGCTATATTTAAGATCAGCTATGCCCATATTAAGCAGTTCCTGCTTTTTTTTTCACAATCTTTCAATAATTTTATTCCCACTTCATTTAAATCGGCACGAATTTCTATAGCAAGAATTATGTCCATTGTTTTATTTAAACATTTCATTGCCTCTTCGTATTTCTGCAATTGAATTAATGATAGAGCTTTTTTTGTGATACCATTCAATACTTAGGTATTCTTTACTTCCACTTAATGATTTTATTCCAATATCGAAGCATTTAATAGCTTTTTCGTGTTGGTTTAAATTAATGTAAATGTCTCCTTTTATAAGAATCCCTTCAATAACCCTTTTTTTTTTCAGGCATTTGTTAACCAGTTCCAAAGCTTCCTGATTTTCATTATTTTTACATAATAATTTGGTTTTTATTAGCATGGCTAAAATGCTGTTGGGATATTCGCCAAGCAGTTTATTTGCATAATTCAGGCAATCTTCGTCTGATTCCTTTTCGAAAGTGTAAATTAGTTTAAGTTCGCAAAGCTTTTTTTTTTTGACTCACAGGTGATTAGTTCATCACTGTATGGACTTTCATGATAATTCTCAATAAGATTGTCAATAATTTGTTTGGATTCTTCTTCATTTCCTTTTGCAGATGATGCAATAGCTTTTTGAAAACGAATGGATGTTGAGTCTGGCCGTTCTTCCAAATATTTATTGAAGTATTTTTCACCGTAATCATTGTTGTCATGATATGCGTCTTCAATTAGGTGGTAATAACCTCTTAGAGGAAGTGCAGGTATGTAATTTTTTTCCAGAAGCAAATTATTGATTTCTAAAAATTCTTTTATGTTTTTTTGAAATAATATAAATGAAAGCTGGTTTGCCTTTTCATATTCTTCGTTGTTTATTAGTTTAATCGCTTTTTATTTACCATATTTAATTTCACCTATCAATCTACGATGGTTTTTCCGTTTAAGATATTTTCATAATCCTGAATATTTTCTTTAAGTAATTGAGGGATATTTAAACTGTAGGGACATTTTTTAATACATTCTCTACATTCATCACATTTTTTGGCCTGTTTCATTTTAGATTGGAAATCTTCACTTAAACTAGGCTGTGTAGGCATTCTTCTAATCCATAAAGACATTCTGGCACATGTATTAATCTCAATATCATTTGGACAGGGCATACAATAGCCGCATCCTCGACAGAAGTCGTCTCCCAGTTCCTGTTTGTCTTTTTTTATAGTGGTTTTTAATTTATCATCTAAAACCGGAGGATTTTCCTGATAGGATATAAATTCATCCAATTCTGACTCTCTTTGAATTCCCCAGATAGGCAATACATTATCATAATTTGCCATAAATGCATATGCTGCTTTTGAGTTTGTGATTAATCCTCCACCCATAGCTTTCATGGCCAAAAATCCGACATCTAATTTTTTACATTTTTCAACCAGATTTAGTTCCTGAGCATCGGTTAAATATGAAAACGGAAATTGAAGTGTTTCATAAAGTCCGCTTGAAAGAGCTTGTTTGGCTATTGTAAATTTATGTGAAGTAATTCCGATATGTTTTATTTTCCCTTCTTCTTTAGCTTCCAGCATTGCTTCATAAAGTCCTGATCCGTCATTAGGTTTAGGACAAAATGGAAGATTATGGAACTGGTAAATTTCCACATAATCTGTTTGAAGATTTTTAAGGGAAGTTTCTAAATCCTTCCAGAAATCCTCTGCATTTTCAGCTCCGGTTTTTGTTGCAATAATTACATTTTCCCGTACTTCATTAAGACTGGCACCTAATTTTTCCTCACTGTCTGTATAAAAACGGGCAGTATCATAGAAATTGATTCCATTATTATATGCCTTTTGTATAATTTCGATGGAATCTTTTTTTTATTCCTTCTTTGTATTGGAAGTGCTCGAATCCATTTTTATTAACTTTATAATTTGTTTTCCCAAGTCGCATCATTTTCATTTAGTATCACTAGTATCCAATAATTTTCAAGATAATATAAGCTATTATAATAATTATAAGGGCAGTTATTGATGTTTTTGTAGATAGGAATTTAAAATTACTGAATCGTTTGTCCTCCACATTATTTTTATACATTAATCTGTCTTTTTCAAAGGAACATTTTTGATAAATCTCTTCAAGGTTTTTATCTAATCTGCCATTTTCATTTAACATATCAATGGTTTTGTTTAAATGCTTGACTGCTTCATCATAGTTTCCAAGTTCAACATTACAAAATGCAGCTTTATAATTGAAATTAGTAACTAACTCCAAGTCATCTTTAACATCTTTTTCATGAGTAATGCATGAATTATAGGAATCCAAAGCTTTTTTTATATTCTCCTAATTCATATAATGCATTTCCTTTTGAATTTAAAGCTATTATTGTGTGGTCTTCATCTAAACTTTTATCCAGATATTCCAGTGCCTTTTCATATTCTCCGGTTTTTTCAAGAAGCTGGCCCTTGTAGAAAATTTCTTTTTTATTTTGACTGAATTTCTTTTCATATTTGTTTATTTCATTTAATGCTTTTTTTATTTTGATTGTCCTGCATTAAAAGCTCAATTTTACCCATTCTAACTTCTTCATGGCTAATTCTAGGCTCTTCTTTTTGAGAATATGCATCATAATTTTTAAAAGCCTTATCCATATATTCAATAGCTTCTGTTAATTTATTTTTATTGGATAAAGACATTGCTTTATCACATAATCCGTTAATTGACTGGGGCTCTATTTCCAAGTACATATCAAAATATTTTTCACCGTAATCTCCATTGTCATGATTTGGATCGTAATATTGATGATAGTGGCCCCTTTCTTCAATTGCAGGCAAATATTTTTCTTGAATTAATAAGTCTAAAATAATCAAGTATTCATTTATTTTATCGTTTCCGTGTCTTTTTTTAGCTATATTAAGAGCTTTTTTATATTCTTTGTTTTTTATTAACTCTTTTGCTTGTTCAAGCTTGCTGCTCATCATATCATACCTAAATTTTTATTCAACTCCGTAAAAATAAATAACTACTCTTGGTGAATATTTATATATTTTCAAGTAAATAAATTATATTATTAATTACTATTTTTATATAAATTGTGATGATGATTTTATGAATGATTTAGAAGAAATTGTCTATAAACATGCTTTATTAAATGCTGCTAAGCATAAAGGAAGTGCAAATCCGGGGGCAGTTATTGGTTCAATTATGAGTCAGGAACCGGATTTAAGAAGTAGAGCAAAAGAAATTGGTCCAATTGCAGGAAAAATTGTAGCTCAGGTTAATAAATTAAGTGAAGATGAACAATCAGCTCAAATGGCTAAATATCATGTGGAAGTAAAAGAAAATAAACAGAAAAAAGAAGAAGGTCTTCAGGAGCTTCCAGGTTCTCATGATAATGTAGTAATGAGATTTGCTCCAAACCCAAGCGGACCTCTACACATTGGTCATGCCCGTGCAGCAGTTCCAAATGCAGAATATGTTAAAAGATATGGCGGTAAACTTATTTTAAGAATAGAAGATACTGACCCTAAAAAGAGTTTTCGAACCTGCATATGATTTGATTCCTCAGGATTTGGAATGGCTGGGAATAAAAGCAGATGAAGTTTACTATCAAAGTGACAGATTTGAGATTTATTATGATTATGCTCGCCAATTGATAGAAAAAGGTGCTGCTTACATGTGTACATGTGATGGTGCTACATTTAAGGAGCTTAAAGATAACTGCAAACCTTGCCCATGTAGGGACAACAGTGTTGAGAAAAACCTTGAATTATGGGATAAATTTGATCAGATGCATGCTGGAGAAGCTGTTTTAAGAGTAAAAACAGATATCAATCATAAAAATCCGGCTATTCGTGACTGGGTAGCTATGCGTATTGTAGAAGAAACCCACCCACGTTTAGGAAATAAATACAGAGTTTACCCTATGATGAACTTTTCAGTAGCTGTGGACGATCATTTAATGGGTATGAGTCATGTACTTAGAGGAAAAGACCATTTGGCAAACAGTGAAAAACAGAAATACCTTTATGACCATATGGGATGGGATGTTCCTGAATTTATCCATTATGGTAGGTTAAAAATGGAAGACATTGCATTAAGTACTTCTAAAGCCCTGGAAGGAATCAGCTCAGGTAAATACTCCGGATGGGATGATCCGAGATTAGGTACCTTAAAAGCAATAGCCAGAAGGGGAATCCAGCCTCAGACAATATACAATTTAATTACTGAAATCGGAGTTAAAATGTCTGATTCAGCTATTAGCTGGAAAAAAAGATTTACGGATTGAATCGTAATTTCTTAGAACCAATAGCTAACCGTTATTTCTTTGTAGAAAATCCGGTTGAAATAACTGTGGACGGATATGAAGATGGAGCTGTTGATATCGAAAGGACATTACATGCAGATCATGAAGACAGGGGAAACAGAATATTGCCATTTGCAGGAAAAGCATATTTGGCATAGTGAAGATGTTAAAGATGGAATATCCCGGTTGATGGATGCAGTAAATGTTGATATTGACGGAGATAAAATTACTTATAATTCAACTTCTTTTGAACAGGCAAGAGATTTGAAAGCTAAAATCATTCAATGGGTTCCGGTTGAAGACAATGTTAATGTAAGTATTGTTATGGATGATGCATCTACAAAAACAGGTCTTGGTGAAGGAGCACTAAAAGATTTAAAAGTTGGGGATGTAGTGCAATTTGAAAGAGTTGGATTTGCCCGTTTGGATGAAATTAAAGATAATGAGTTAGTATTTTATTATGCTCATAAATAGGTAGAAATCATGACACTGTTTACTAACGGATATATCACTCTCCCAATTCCTAAAGGATTTCAAAGCATAAACAGCACAGAGGAATTTGTTGAGTTAGTTTTAGTTGATCCAACAAAACCTATGACTATTAAGGTATCAGTTACTCCTACACTGGCTGGATTGGTTGATATCAAAGAAAGTATTGAAAAAAAAACTTTGAAAATGGTAATGGAGAATTGATTTTCTCTGATTTTCTCCCTATTAATGAAGATATTTATTACTCAGCTATTTCTTCTATAGATGATGGTGAAGTATCTGCCCGTTGCAATGAATTCCTATTTGTTAAAGACAATAATCTGTATTCTTTTGAATTTGTATATCCTTATGCGGATGCAGAATTGGATGATTTTTATTTAAATATGATTCGTTCATTAAAAATAGGAAAAGCAAAATATATAGTAGAAAAAGAAAGTTACAGGTTAAATGAATAAAAAAATAAGAAAATTTTTTTCTTATTTTAATATATTTTTTAATGTCTTTTGAATTGATGGTAATTTTTTTACCTCTGTATTTTACAGATATGTCATTACCTCTGATTCCATAGACTTTACTTGAATATGATTCACCGTCATGTTTAAAGATGATTTCAGCACCTTTACGAAGAATTACTTCATCATTGTTTATTTTTATTTTAAGATTATTTTTTTCCGGTTTTTCTTTTATTTTAATGTCGCTTGCACTTGATGATTCATTCATTTTAAGTGCTTTTTCTGTTTCGGAATTTTTAGCCATGTTAAATACTTTACGGGTATTTTCCTGTCTTAGTAATTGTTCCGGACTTTGTTCCTGATAATCATAGTCACTAGGATAGTCTTCATGTCTTTCATTTACAATAGGTTCATATTCCGGAAATGCAGGTTCTTCATTGTATGCGCCAACATTTCTTAAATACATTTCATCTGCAATGTGTTTTTCTTCAGTTATTGGGGTTTCCGGAGCAAGTTTTTTCTTTTACTTCATTAAATATTTTGGAATTTTTAATGGAGTTTGTTATTTTAGCCAAATCTTTTCTGTAATCTAAATCACCTAATTCATTTTCTTCTGTTTCTTCTTCATCTTTAAATAATTCAGATTCTTCTAATGGAGCTCCAAATTCATAATCTTCTTCAACAGCTGGAAGAACACTTAATTCGTTTTCTTTTGAATTGATTTTAGTTGGAGATTTTAAACTTGGTGTTTTTATTTCATCATCGTTAGCTAAAACGTCTGCAACATTTTCTTCATCAGGTGTTTTGTCTTCTTTATCTTCAGTTAAAAGATCTTTAACATTGTCTTCTTTTGAAACGTCAGCACTTTCTTCTTTTTTACCTTTGCCTAAAACTTCTGCAACACTTTCATCTTTTGGTGTTTTGTCCTCTTTTTCATCAGCTTTGATTGCATTAGCTATATCTTCAGCACTTGGTTTTTCTTCAGTCTTATCTTTAGATGCATCATTAATAACATCATAAAGATTAGTTTCTTTACTTTCAGCAGGTGTTTCAGTAATGGACTCACTTTTTATTTCAGTTATAGGATCGTCTTCTTTTTTGCCTGCTTTTCTTTGTTTGATACTTTCTTTAATTTCTGTAGTATCTTCTTTTTTTTTAATGGTTTTAGATTCTTTTTCCCTTTCACTATCTTTTTTCTTTTTGATTCTTTAATCAATTCGTCGATACTGAATAAATCTTTTAATTCATGTTTTGGTTTTTCTTCCAATGAAATATTATTTTCATTTATTTCTTTTTTGGTGTTTTTGTTATTTTTACTCATAATATCCATCTGGGTTTCGTTTATTGGTTCTTGAAACTTTTGAACTTTGGTTTCATAATTAAAATTTATAGGTTTCGCCGGATCTTCTTCATTTTCTGATTTATCGGAAAATAGATGTTCGTTGGTTTCAGGAACAATATAACTATTGAAGTTATCTTCCGGTATTTGGCCTTGTTTTCTTAAGGAAGTACCTTTAGGCTGGTCTTGTTTAGAGAAGTATGTTGAAACAAAAGATTTATTGGGTGCGGTTTTTGATAAATTATTTTCACTGGATTGACTTAATTTGTTTAAACTGTCCTTTGACAATAAAGGAGAGTCGTCTTTTTTCTAATTCATCTTTTCTAAAATACAGTTTTACGATAATTATGGCAATTATACCGACTATCGCAATATTAATCCACACTAATATGGTAGTTTCATTCATTTTTTCTCCACTTCCTTATTAAAATTTTATAACTTATATTTATATATCAGTTATTTATAATTATATAGTTTTATATTTTTTAAAATTTTTAAAAAACAGTTAGTTTATATATTCTGATAGCTAAAATATAAATTATATTAATAATTATATGAGGTTCAATCATGGTTGTTAAAATTAATGAAAACTATCTTAAATTAAAAAGTAGTTATCTTTTTTGTTGAAGTAGCAAGAAGAGAAGCTGAATTCCAAAAAAAATAATCCTGATGCGGATATTATTAAAATGGGTATTGGAGATGTTACCAAACCGTTAGCTCCTAAAGTGTTATTAAAGCATTCCAGGGTGCTGTAGATGAAATGGGTAATGCTGATACATTCAGAGGTTATGGTCCTGAACAGGGATATGATTTTTGCTGAAGAAATTATTAAAAATGATTTTGAACCGTTCGGAGTTTCTCTTGACACTGATGAAGTATTTATTAGTGACGGAGCTAAATGTGATACTGGTAATATTCAAGAAATTTTTGATTTAGGTAATAAAATAGCTGTTACTGATGAGGTTTATACTGTATATGTTGATACTAATGTAATGGCTGGAAGAACTGGTGAAATGAAAGATGACGGTATGTATGAAGGACTTACATACTTAAAATGCAATGCAGAAAACGGATTTGTTCCGGAACTTCCGGAAGAAGATGTGGATATTATTTACTTATGCTATCCAAATAACCCGACAGGTACTACTCTTACTTATGATCAATTAAAAGTCTTTGTTGATTATGCAATTGAACATAAAGCAATTATTTTATTTGATGCAGCATATGAATGTTTCATTCGTGAAGATGATGTGCCTCATACTATTTATGAAATTGAAGGTGCTAAAAATGTAGCTATTGAATTCAGAAGCTTTTCTAAAATGGCCGGTTTCACAGGTACCCGTTGTGCTTACACTATTGTTCCTAAAGAAGTGGCAGGTTATGACAGTAAAGGCAATGAAGTTCAGTTAAACCAGTTATGGAACAGAAGACAAACTACAAAATTCAATGGTGTTTCATATCCTGTTCAGGTTGCAGCAGCTGCAGTTTATTCTGATGATGGTAAAAAGAAATTAAAGAAATAATTGATTATTATATGGAAAATGCAAAAGTAATCAAATGCAGCTTGGAAGAATTAGGTCTTGAAGTTTATGGTGGAGTTAATTCACCTTATATATGGGTTAAAACTCCAAATAACATGGATTCCTGGGCTTTCTTTGATTTATTATTAAATGAAGCTAATGTAGTTGGAACTCCAGGTTCAGGATTCGGACCAAGTGGTGAAGGTTATTTGAGACTTACTGCATTCAATACTTTAGAAAATACTAAAGAAGCAATGGACAGAATTTCCAAATTAAATTTTTAGGTGTTTTGTGAGGAAAATTGAAAAACCAGTTGAAATTGAACAGGGTGACTCATTTAAAGTTATCTTATCTAAATACGGTGCTTTAGGTTTAGATAAACAGGAAAACTTATCAGAATTAATCGGAGATTTGGAAGGTCAGTTGGATATTGAAAAAGGTGTATTAACATTTAGTGATGATATTTCATTTAATGTTCAGATTTTAGGTTTCTTCAATGAAGAAGCTAAAAAATGGTCCTGGGCATGGGATAATGAAAGTATAGGATTTGATGAAAGTCTAATTGAAGCTGCAAAAGAAATTCATGAAATCGGTTTAAAATATGAAATCGGCCAATTTACAACTCCTGAATTTGAAACAACTTTTGATGATTGTCATATATGGGCAATGGTTGCTACTTCTATTTTAAAAATGGACGGATACTATGGAGTTAATATGGAAGGATTGGATATCTTTGTAGCTATTAAATCTGATTTGATAGTTGAAAACAATTCAGTTCTTAAATTCAGAGATACATTCTACACTTTCCAGAAGAATTTTGAAATTTTCCCAAAAATAGCTTTTGAATCATATACAAAACTTAAGGGCTATCCTTTCAAACAGAAAGAAGAGTTTGCTGTCGCTAAACTTGGTGAAAGTCGTATTATTGCAAGTTTCACTGAAAGAGGTAATGTAACTCACATTCAAATGCTTTTAGAAGATGAGTGATTTTATGAATCAGGAATTAGTTGATGAAATAGAATATACAAAAGAATTATTAGCTAATTCTGGGTTTTTCAACAGGGAAGATATTATAGAAATATTGGAAGAGCAGTTCATTGAAGAGGACATTGATTTTTCCAATATTGAAATATCTTTTAGTCAGAAGGATAACTCTAACTTTAAAGTATTGGAAAATGCCTTTATCAAATTATCCGGTGAAAACATTATAGCTATCCATAACTGTGGTTATGATATTGAAGAGGGAGTAACTGATGCCTTTGAGTTATTTGTTCATCTGAAAAACAATAAATATGACCCTGTGGGTTTTTGTTTTTACACATTTGAGGATGTTGAGGAAGCTATTGAAGACAATAAACTGAAAATCACTTTTGGAGATTTTGAGAATAATGCTGATAAAGCTTTGGAAATCGGAAAAATTGTTTTCAGCACTTTAAAAGAATCTAATTTTGATGTTAATTGGGACGAAACAGTTAACAACCAGATTGAAATTTCCATTGAATGGGATAAAATTTTTGATGAAAATAAGGAATATGAAATGGAAGGCGCTTTTGAAGCATATATAAATAATAATTAGGTGTTTGAAAATGAATTCAAAATCATTAAATTTAATTGAGGAAGTTATAACTTCTTTTGGAATGTGGGATTCTTTAGAAATAGCTCAAGATTCAATATATCTGGAATTTAGTGATGTTGAGTTGGGAAACCCTAAATATAATGATAGTTTAAATTTATCCTTCAGATTTTCAGACAAGTCATTTATTGTCTTTTTTTATAATAATATCTGGGATGCTGAGTTTTTAGCTAATTTTGATTTTAAAAACCATTTCATTAATGAAGATTTTGTTTTAAAAGTGGAAAAAATTAAATTTTTGGATTTTGAATATCTGAATACCTTTTTTACAATTATGCCAAAGATAAAGTCCTATCTTTAGATGGGGAGTTTGATATTCATAATATCAGAAATGATTTCTTTGTTTTACTTGAAACTGAAGAATTAGCTATTGCTGTTGGCGGAAATGAAATGGATTTCTTTTTCAATGATTTAAAATTAGATGATGATAGCTTAAAAGAATTATCTAATCAGTGGGTTCTTTATTTTTTGAAATATCGTTTAAAAAGAAATATTATCATGAAAGATCCGATGTGTGAACATAACACATTAATTTAAAATAAAATTAATAGCTGTTTTGTTATAAACAGCTATCTTTTAAACTCTTTTTCCAATTTAAAAATACAGTTTGTCCTTGGATTTGTAGCCTATATGGCAGACAATAAAACAAAGAGCACTGATTACGGTTATAATCAGTAATGTTATTTTTGGGAACAGGAAATCAGCTGAGGATAGTTAGATGGCTGAATTATTACATTTCCCATCATTATTGCAAAAATCACAGTTAATATTCCAGTACTTAATGTTTGACCAAGTATTCTCATTGTAGCTACTGCACTTGATGCCATTGGAGTATCTTTTGGAGGAACACTGCTCATTATAGTGTTGATGTTTGGACTTGCGAATAATCCGTAGCCTATACCCTGCAATGCAAGTGATACAAGTACAATTACAATTGACGTGTCTTTATCAAGAGGTACAAGCAGGATTAAACCGACAGTTACAATTATCATTCCGATTGTTGCAATTTTTTGAGGATCAATTCTATCAGATAATTTTCCGGCTGCCGGAGCTACAATAGCCATTAATAATGGGAATGTAATTAAAATCAGTCCTGAAAGCTGTGAATCAAAACCGCGAACATACTGAAAATTGTAATTGACAATTGTAGTTACTACAAAGGTAGCTATGTAACTTAATATACTGGCTATATTGCTTGATAAAAATTTCTTATTTTTATATAATTTTATGTCATATGCAGGATATTTTGAGTTTAACTCAATTTTACCAAATAAAATCAGTAAAAGCACTCCAGAAACAGTTATTATAAATCCTATTGCTGTATTAAATATTGAAAATCCGTAAATCAATAATAAGATTCCAATTGCAAAGACTATAGAACCTTTCAAGTCGAATTTTTCATTTTGGTATTTGAACCATTCCTCTTTTATTGTAAAAAGTAATATTAGGTTTAATAATATAAATGGAATCATTACCCAGAATATGGATTCCCAGCCGAAATTATAGGTTAGACTGCCTCCAAGTACTGGTGCCAGTGCAATTCCGATATATGTGCAGCTTACAGTTATTCCCAGTGCCTGACCTCTTTTTTCAGGACTTATTGCCTCAGCAATTATTAACATTGAATCTACACAAAGGCCGGCACCTCCGATTCCTTGAATTACTCTGAATATTAATAATTCCGGAATTGTGTGTGATAGGGGAGTTCCAATACTTCCAATTAACATTAAAATTACAGAGTAAATAAATGTTTTCTTAACTCCATATCTACTGCAGAGCTTTCCTAAAGGAATAGCTAATACTCCCATTGTTAATAAAAATATATTTGTAACCCAATTTTGCATTATATTACTTAATCCAAAAATTTCAGCCATTTTAGGCAGTGCAACAGGCGTAACATTTCCCATGTATGCACCGTAAAATGTGGCGAGAGAGGCTACAGTTATAACAATAAAATCTCTTTTTTTATTTGCATTCATAAAAAACAACTCTCTTTTTTCTTTATTATAATGTAGTTTGTATTTTTTAAATAATATGCAATTTTCTATTTGATTTATCTGTTATAATCATAAATTCATTAGATGTAAAATAAAATTATTAAATTTATATAAATTGGGAGAGAGGTTGTTAATAAGAGTAATATAATAAAATTGAATAGGTTTAAAATAAAAAAAAAGAATAGGTTTTTAACACCTATTTGTAACTTAAAGCTTTTTCAGGACATGTTTCGATACATTGTCCACATAATGTACAGAATCCTGCTATTGGAAGTTTAGGATTATCTGTTGTTTTTAGCATATTATATGGGCAGCTGTTTACACAGTCTCCACATTGGTCACATTTTGATGGATTATATTGTATTCTTGGTCTTTTTATAAGTGTGCCATTTTTAAAATAGATGAACATTACAATTTTTACAAAAAAAATAAGAATTAGTTTGTTAACTAATTCTTATAGCCTTTATGTACTGATTTTTAAAAGATAATTTGATGGTTATCTTTGTGTGGTGTTTAGTTTATCATTGGAGTTCATTCCTACAAGTGATGCTAAAACACTTATGACTCCAAGTATTGTGGAACATATTAAAGCTAGATGACAGCTTTCACCAAGTTGAGGATATACGCTTAGGGGGGTTATGGCCACATTACCCATTACAAATGCAAAAATAACTGTTAAAATGCCTATACTTAATGTCTGACCGATAACTCTCATGGTAGCTACTGCAGCTGATGCCATGGTTGTTTCATTTGGTGGAACACTGCTCATAATTGTATTTGTATTTGGGCTGCTGAACAGTCCATATCCGACACCTCCAATCATCAATGCAATAATTATGATATATACTGATGTGGAGTCATCCATTGTTGTCAGTATTAATATGGCTATTGTTGCAAGTCCCATTCCAAGTGCTGAGAGCTTTTGAGGGTTTATCAAATCAGACAATTTTCCGGACTGCGGAGTTACAATTGCCTGCATTACCGGCATGCTGATTAAAATCAGTCCGGTCATTTGTGCATTCCAGCCTAAAATATATTGGAAATGGTAATTGATAATTGTAGATACACTAAAAATGGAAATATAACTTATTACGCTGGCTATGTTGCTTGATAAGAATTTGTGGTTCTTATATAATCTTACATTAAATATAGGATATTTCTGTTTTAATTCATAGTAAATGAATATTATTAGAAATATTACTCCAACTGCTGTAATTGCCTGTCCGGTTAGTGTATGCAGTTCTGTAAATCCATACATAAATGCTGAAATTCCAATTCCATAAAAAATACTTCCTTTTATATCAATCGGGTCATATGCATCTAATTTCCATTCCTCTTTAATTTTTAAATAAGTAAGTACCACTACAATAAAACTTACAGGAAGTGTTATTGCAAAGATACTTTCCCATCCAAAGTTATATGTTAAACTTCCTCCCAGTACTGGAGCCAGAGACAGTCCGATATAAACTGAAGCTATGTTGATTCCCAATGCACGTCCTCTTTGATTATTTGGAACAGCTTTTACAATCATACTTACTGAAGATACAAAAATTGCAGCAGATCCTATTGCCTGAATAAATCTGAACAGTAATAACATTTCAGTATTTGCTGCCATTATTATTCCAGCAGTTCCTATGAAAAATACAAGTGCACCATAGAAGAATGATTTTTTTAAGTCCTTTTTGGGCACAAATTTTTCCGAAGGGGACACTTAATACAGCCATTGTTAATAAATAGAGGTTTATTGTCCAGTTTTGCAAAATATTGCTTAGATGAAATACTCTTGCAAGTTCCGGCAGAGCCATTGTTACTGCATTTGATGTGTATGCTGCCATAAAACTAGCCAGTGACCCTACAAGCACTACATAAAATGCTGTTGTTTTTTAATCATTTGTTTTTATTTCTCCGTTTTATTGTTTTTTTAAAATAAGAATATTAATATATTTGTTAAGTATGTACAATAAAACTTTGCCAGCAACTATAAAAAAAATTAGTTTGGGAATAAATAGTTATAAATTTTATTTATTCCAGAAAAAAAATCCGTTATATTCTTTGTTATGTATATTACCTATCATATCTTCGATACGGTCATCTAACTCTTTAGTATAAGTTTTGTTGTGGTAATCATAGGTTGTGAAGTAATGAACTTCAATACTATAATTTGTATCCTCTTTTGGGGAAAACATAGTTTACTCCGACATGATCCCATTGATAATCATTATCTCTTGAAGGATTTGAATAATACTGTTTGGAAACATTAATGCCTCCTAAATCAATATTTTCTTTTTTTAATACTTTAAAACCTCCAGATTCCATAGAATCAAATTTGGCATTTGAAATGTCGGTTATACTTGATTCCGGCCAATCATCCCATACATCAATAATAGTGTAGTTGTTTGTAATTCCATTATCTGTTTTTGCTTGACTACTAAGGTTTACTTCATCTGTTGTGTTCCAGGCTTCTGGAACTACAATATTTGAATGTCCAAATTCAATGGTTTTGTCTGTATGGACACTTAAAAAATTATTTATGGCACTCATATTAGCCACAAAAATATTATTATAATAGCAATAACAATGCTCATAAAAATATCTCTTTTTTTGCATATTATTCCTCTATTCCTTTATGTTTGGTTTTATCCCATTTTCTTTCTTTTCTAATAATCATTTTAAACATTGTTTCGAAAAATAATGGTATTAAATGGAAACAATAAATCCAATAACCGATAATGTCTTTTATAAATTTTAAAGGACCTGCTTTTTCACGTAAAAGGGCAATAGAAATTCCGGGAATAAATGCTATTGTTGAGATTATTCCTACAATAAGTGGAGCATCCATTCTAATTATAGTTACTCCATGAAATATAAACCAAGAAATTGCATTTAGCATACTAACAATAAATCCAAAGAATATGAATAAGTTAAATGCATAAAATGAAATGTGTTCGATAATCCCGTATTTCTTTATAAGTGGTAGGGGGATTTTAAAATTTTTGGCAAATAGATGAATATGGTTTCAAAGTTACCGATAGCCCACCTTGTTCTTTGTTTAAAGAAAGACTTCCAATCAGTTACAGCTTCCTGATAAACTGCGGTTTCTCCACAATAACGTATTTGACCACCTTTAAGTAATAATATTTTAACAGATAGATTCAAATCTTCAGTTACTGCAAACCCGTCCCATTTTTTCACCATCAAGAATAGCTTGTTTTTTAACAAATTGTCCATTACCTCCTAAAAATCCGCTTTTTCCTAAATTATCTTTAGCTATTAATGTATTTCCAAAACTTTCAAATTCTACATGCTGCATATTTGCAAGGAAGTTTTCATCTTTGTTATACATTTTAACTCTAGTTTGAACACCCTGAACTTTGGGATTATTTAAATAAGGCATAACAATATTTAAGAAATCTTTTTCTACTTGGGTATCAGCATCAAAAACTCCAATTATTTCTCCTTTTGATAAACTTAGAGCATCATTTAATACAAAGCCTTTTCCTTTCCTAGATTTTGGAGGTTTTCTTGTAACAATTCTCAATATGGGAATATCTTTTTTTTAATTCGGATAATTTTTCACCAGTACTATCTGTTGAACCGTCATTTACAACAATAAGCTCAAAGTTAGGTTTTCCATTTAAAGTATAATCTATTTTGCTAATGCTGGTTACTGTTTGAGCAATAGTATACTCTTCATTATGTGCAGGAATAATAAGGCTAACAAAAGGAGGTTTTTCATAAGGGATAGGTTTTTCCTGTTTTTTTGTGCTGATTATAGCTAAGAAAAGCATGGTTAATGTTGGAATAAGAAGAAGCCATTGAAGCCATGTTACATTTCTAGCTAGTATTCCTGAAATTATTAATGCACTGCAAGTCACTAGAAGAAATATTGAATTTGATTTTTCAATTAAAAGTTCTTCATTTTTTTCTTTAATCCTATCTTTAGCATTTATTGTTTTTAGTGTGTTGATGTTATGTTTTTTTTACAGATACATCAATCATTCTTTCTAATTCTTCTATTTCAATAGGCTTTATTAAATATCCGAAGGGATTTCCCGGAATTATTTCTTCAATTATTTTATCAGTTATATCATCGATTATAGCTATATGGGGTATGTTTATTTTTTCAATTGAAGAAGTTATTTCACTGTAACTTGAATTATTGATTTTTGTATCTAAAAAGAAGTATGTTGGGAATGTCTTTTTTATATTTTTTACAAGTTTCTTCCCATCACTTTCAAATCCAATTATTTTATATTTGGCATTGTTTAATGATTTATTTATAGTGGATATAAATTCATCATCATTACTTCCAATATAAACATTGGTTGTGTAATTTTTTGTTGTTGCAATTTGTTTTATATTCTCTTTTTGTTGGCGACTTCATTTTAATCCCATTTATTCTGTAAACCCATATGAATCATTTATTTTCTTTGATTCTACTTTTGATTTAGCTATTGCTATTTTTTTTAAAGTTTTATCTAATTTATTAATATCATATGGTTTTGAAACAAAGCCGTAAGATCCTTTTATATTTGATTTGTTAAAAGTTTCAGCATCATTGTTTGCAGTTAAATATACAACTGCAATTCCTAATTCTGATATGATTTCACTAGCTTCAATACCACTCATATTGCCTTTTAATTTAATATCCATTAAAACAACATCAGGTAAATGTTCTGCAGCCATGTCAATTGCATCCTGACCGTTATCTGTGGTGCCGATTACTTTATAACCCAAATCTTTTAATCCGTATTGTAAATCTAGTGCAATAATTGATTCATCTTCTACAATTAATATTTTTTCTTCCATATTAAGCTCCTCTTTTTATTTATATCCTACATATTCTTGATTTATTGGAAATTTTATTTTAAATTGAGTTCCATTATTTACAGTTAATTCTAAAGTTCCATTAATCTGTTTAATTAATGATTTAATAATCACTGAACCTAAATTTTGCATTTTAGTATCTTTCAGCCCGATACCATTATCTTTAAATACAAATTCACAGGTTTTGCCATCAATTAATTTCATATGTTTATATATTTGTTTATTTTTTGTATTGTCATTAAATGCATGTTTAACTGAATTAGTTGTTAATTCGTTTATTATTAATAAGAGTGGTGTAATAAGAGAAATGGGCATCCATAATTCGGAATCAATGTATGTTATAAAATTTATGTCGTTATGTGAATTCAATAAATTATTCAATGTTTTCTCTTGTTGTGTAATAGCTTCATTTACATTTAAATTTTCAAAATCTAAACTTTCACAAGTTTGTGCATGTAAAATTGATAATGAATTTAGTCTACTTTGCATATGTTCAATGATTAATTCGGGTTCTTTTGAATATTCTCTTTTTTCCAAATTTATAAAACTATTTAATATTTGTAAGTTATTTTTTATTCTATGATGAACTTCTTTAATTATTATTTTTTGTTTTTCTATAATTTTTATATGTTCTCTTTTTTCAATATCCTGTGTAATGTCAATTAAAAATCCAATAGTATGGAGTTCATTGTTCACATAAAAGTTTTCAAGTATTAATTCGCAGTTTATTGGTTTTTTTGTAGTTTTATCTTTATAAAAAGTAAAAGTTTCATCAAATTTATTTACTTCTCCGGATTCCATTTTTTTTAGTTTTTCAACTTTTTTTTTCTCCAATATGTTTATAAATATTATAATTATGAGTATATTCTTGTTTTTTTACTCCGATAATATTATAAAAACCATCAGTAAATGAATAAGTCACTGGATTAAATGGATCTAGTAATAGTGCAAGTTTTTGAGAATGTGTAAATCCATTTAAAATATAATCAATTGGATTAAGGATACTTGAATCTAATTCTGAGCTTATATCTTTAAAAAAAACCATAAATTCCCACATATTCATTATTGTTGTATTTTGGATATAAATTACATTCTAAAGTTTTTATTTTCCCATTTTCAGTTTTAATCCTAATTTTTTTCTTTTATTTCCATTTTTCTTGGAAGATTTTCATTCATGGCTTTTTTAATTTTTTTTTCTTTATCTTCTTTAAGTGCCAGATCAAAGATTATATTATAATATTTGTCAGAAGACTTTGGATGTCTGCCTAAAATATTGTATAGTCCTTTTGTCCAAGTATATTTATTATTTGTTTTATAATAGCTGCCTGTTTGTGACATATATTCAATCAAATATAATTTTTCATTTTGATTATTACTTGCGGAAGTTTTGGTAATTGATTCAGCTTCATAATTGTTAATAATGTATATGTGCCCATTTTTTTTCCATTACTATTGTAGTTACAATTAAACTTAGTGTATTCTCTTCAAAATAAAGTAATCTTAATTTTTCAATTTTGCTCTTTTTTATTTACAACTTTTTTAACATGTTCCTTGAATAGATTATGGTAAAATGGGAGGCATTCACTAAAACGTCTTCCAAGGATATCTTTAGGGTTTATATTTAATCTTTGCAGTAATGTTTTTCCAAATCGTGTGATTATTAAGTCGTCTCCATTATCAACAGGTATGAATTGATTAATGTCCGATGAAATTTGATTTAAAATAGATTCAAATTCAAGGGGTTCAACATCCGTAACTTTTGGGGAATTATAAAATATTACTTCTTTATTTAAATCATATATTTTTACTTCTTCGACTTTTTCTATTGGAAAGTATTTTTTTTCAATATTCATTTTTGAGACCTTAATTATGAAATTTATTATTTTGTATATCACATGTATCTTCTTTAATTGGGAATATTATTTTAAATCTGCTTCCCTTTTCAGGAGTATTAATTTCGAGAGTTCCATTTATCTGTTTTGTTAAAGATTGGATAATATTTAATCCTAAATGTCCTTCTTTATTCTCAATTTTTTTAATTCCCTTACCGTTATCGGTGTATATAAGTTCACAAGTTTCATTATTAATTAATTTTGCACTTTTTGTTATTATTTTTTCTTGATTTTCATCATTTTTAAATGCATGTTTAATTGAATTGGTTGTTAATTCATTAATAATTAACATTATTGGAGTTGTTATTGAAATTGGTAAACAAATATCAGGTTCAATATTTGAAATAAAATTTATATCTTTATTTTCACTTAATAAATTATTTAATGCAGTATCTTGGTTTTCTATGTTTGTTTTTAAGTTTAAGATTTCAAAATCACCATTTTTATATGTTTGATTGTGTAAATCAGCTAATGATTGTAATCTACTTTGCATATGTTCAATAACCAATTCTGGTTTATCTTGATAAACTTTTTTTTTCTATATTAATAAAACTATTCAATATTTGGAAATTGTTTTTTATTCTATGGTGAACTTCTTTGATAATTATGCTTTGTCTTTTTGCATATTCAAGTTGTTTACTTTTTTCAATATCTTTTGTAATATCAATTAAAAATCCTAAATGGTGTATTTCATTATTTATGTAAAATGATTCAAGAGATAATTCAATAATTTTCTTATTCTCTTTTGATTTATTCGGGTAATATGTAAAAGTTTCATTTAGTTTATTTATTTTTCCATGCTGTATGCCGTTAATTTTTTGAACTATTTCTTTTTCTTCTATATTTTCAATAATATGTTTCCAATTATTTTTATAGTCATGCTGTTTATCTAGTTCTAAAATTTCATAAAATCCTTCACTAAATGAATATTTGCTGTTAAATGGTTCTATAAGCAGTGCTAATTTAGAATTTTTTATAAATCCATTTATTAAATAATCCATACTTCTATTTTTTTCAGTTAATTCATGGCTAATATCTTTAAAAAAAACCAGTTTTACTTATAATTTCATTATTTTCATCAAATTTTACATAAACATGGCTGTCAAGATATTTAATATTGCCAGTTTTAGTTTTGATTTTTATAATTTCTTCGATATGTGGTGATTCCGGGCCTAGATTATTTAATAATTTTTCAACTTTGTGCTGGTCTTCATCAACTACTAAGTTAAAAACAATATTATAATATTGGTCGTCAATTTCAGGAGTTCTATTTATTATGTTATAAATTCCGGAGGTCCAGGTATACTTGTTTTTATATTTGTAATAACTTCCGGTTTGGGAGAAATATTCAATTAGCTCCAATTTTCTGCTGTCCTTATCCTCTTTTATTCGGGGCTTATTTTTTTTCTTTCTCTGAGGAATAATCTTCAACAATATATAGTTTTCCGTTGTCTTCTAAAATAGTTGTATGGACTATTGATTGTATGCGATTATTTCTATAATAATAGAGTCTTAACTTTATGGTTTTTTTGGTAGTTACTGCTTTTTTGCAATAATCTTTCAATAAATTATAATGAAATGGAAGAACATTACTATACATTCTACCTTCAACATCGTTTGAATCAAGATTTGTTTTTTGCAGAGTAGTCCAGCCTAAACGCATAACTATAAAATCATTTCCCTCACGTATCGGCAAAAGTATGTGGATGTCTGAAGGTATGGCTTTTAATAGTTTTCTGTGTTTGGGCTGGTGTATGTCTAATATCTTAGGTGATGGTTTGTAAATGTCTTTTTGTGTTTATATCATGTATTTCAATTTCCGCTATGTCACTGTTTTCATCATATCTTTTTTTTAACATGCATTTTTAAATTAACCCCATTTATATCCAATTTTATATTATACTAAATTATATATATAATATTTTGGTAGATATGCATAGAATATCTGCCCCATTTTGCCTATTTAATGTGTGCCATATATTATTTTCATTTTTTTATAGTCTTTTTTTAACATTTATTTTAATATTTTTAAGTTTTTTAATTATATTTTGAATATTTGTTTTAATTTTCATATGATGTTGATTTTTTTGAAATTTGATTTTGTATTTATTATTATAAAAGAAAAATGCATTGAAAATATATTGATAATGGGGTATTTTGGAAAAGTTTTTAAAAGAGTACTAACAAAGTATTTTAGTGTTGTGAAAATTTTTATTTTTCATGTTTTAATATTATGAAAGGAGTTATTAAATGACTTGTAGTATTTTAGTCGGTGGAGCATGGGGTGACGAAGGTAAAGGTAAATGTATCACTTATCTTTGCGGTAATGATAAACCGGATATCATTGCTCGTGCAGGTGTAGGTCCAAATGCAGGCCATTCTGTAGAGTTTAATGGTGAAAAATATGGTTTAAGGCTCATCCCTTCTGGTTTTGTACATACTGATGCTAAACTCATGATTGGTGCGGGAGTATTAGTAGATAAAGATGTTTTATTTAAAGAATTTGAAGATTTAAAGAAATATAATGTAAAAGAAAGAACTTTTGTTGATCCTAGATGTGCTATTATTACTAAAGATCACAGAGAAAGGGATAAAAAATCAGAACATTTAGCTAAAAAAATAGGAAGTACTGGATCTGGCTGCGGACCAGCTAATTCTGATAGGGTATTAAGAACAGTTAAATTAGCTAAAGATGTTCCTGAACTTGAGGATTATTTAGCTGATGTTTCTTTAGAAACTAATAATGTTTTGGATAATGGAGGGGATGTATTTATTGAAGGTTCTCAAGGATTTGCATTATCTCTTTACTATGGAACTTATCCATTTGTAACTAGTAAAGACACTACTGCAAGTACATTTGCTGCTGATGTAGGTGTAGGTCCAACTAAAGTCGATGAAGTAATCAATGTATTTAAAGCTTATATTACTCGTGTTGGTGAAGGACCTTTCCCAACTGAAATTTCACAAGAAGAAGCTGAAAGTAAAAATATTGAAGAATATGGTGTTGTAACTGGACGTAGGCGTCGTGTAGGTTTATTTGATATGGAACTTGCAAAAGAATCCTGCAGAATCAATGGTGCAACTCAAATAGCTTTAACCTGTGTAGACAGATTATATCCCGACTGTGCTAGAACACAAAGTTATGATGATTTATCTGCTGAGACCAAAAAATTTGTTGAAGAAATTCAATCTGAAACTGGTGTTCCAGTAACTATTATTTCAACCGGTCCGGATTTAAAGGACACTATTGATTTGAGAAAAGAATTATTATAATTAATTAATTCCTTTCACTTTTTTTAATTTATTTTTGCTTAATTGTTGATATTTTTTAAAAAGGTTTTGTTCATGGCTTTAATTTTAAATTTTAAGAATGTTTCAGAAACTTTTTTATATATTGCTATTTTTAATACATATTACTGTAATTTAATTATGGTGATGATATGAATAAAAATCAATTATAACTATTGTTATAATCGTTGCTGTTATCATTATTGCAGCTGGAGCATATATGTTTTACTCCAATCAAGATGATGGTACAGTAACTATCGGTTATCTTCAAGTGATCATGATGCAGTTTTATTCATTGCTGATGCTCAAGACATGTATCAAAAAAGAAGGTATTAATACTAAATTAGTTCAATTCAATAATGGTGGAGACTTAATGACTGCTATGGCTAGTGGTGAAGTGGATGTTGGATATGTAGGTATCACTCCAGTATTGTCTTCAATAGAAAAAGGCGTACCAGTAAAAGTTATTTCTGGTGTACAGATTGAAGGTAGTGGAATTGTTGTAAGTAACAGTTCAGGAATTACTTCTGTTCAGGATTTAGAAGGCAAATCCATTGCTACTCCTGGAGAAGCTTCCATTCAATATATGTTGCTTAAATATTATTTAAATCAGAATAATATTGATATTAAAGATTTAAAAGTTTCTGCAATGAAAGTTCCTTCAATGAATGATGCTTTAAAATCTAATCAGATTGACGGTATGTTAACTTATGAACCGTTTGTAACTACTGCAGTTGAAAACGGCAATACTGAATTGGTTGATTCATCTGAAATCATACCTGGACATCCATGCTGTGTAGTTGCAGCATCTGATGATTTCTTAAAAGAACATCCTGATGAAGCTAAAAAAATTGTAGAAATCCATGATAATGCTACTAAATATGTTCAAGAAAATCCTGATGATTCAGTATCCCAATTACCAAAAGACATAGTAGCTAATCCGGATATTGAGAAAAAATCTTTAAGCGGAATCAATTTTGTTTCAGGATTGGATGATGCATACAAACAAAAAGTATTGGACTTCATGAATATTGAAGTTGATTTAGGTGTCTTAAAAGAAAAAATCCCTGCAGAAAAAAAAATCTTTTATGATGTAACTGCTTAATTTATCTTTTGAATGTAATTTTTATAAGTTACATTCCCCTTATTTTTTTTTAAATTTTGATTCTGTTGTTGAAAGATACAGCACATTATTTGAAGAATCTTAACAATAGTTTATTGTAAAATAAAAAAAGAGGTAGCTATGGTTATATTTAAAAGTTTTATTTTTACTTTAATATAATCAAAGCAATTTTTAATTTAAAGTAGGAACTTTAATGTTTTTTTAAATATCTTTTGTACTATCTACATAATCAATAGCTATTTTTAACAAGTTTGTAAATGTATTTACGATTTCCATAATTGCATTATCCAGATCTGCAATAGCTTGGTCCAATTCGGAATTGTCTATTCCGATATTTTTTAAATTGTCAATACTTTTTACAAGACTTTCTTGGTATTGTGGAAATATCTGATTTATATATTTAAAAAATGGTTCATATTCATTGTAATTAACTTCTTTTTGATTTAAGCTGTCTACAATATCTAAATACATTCTGTTAAAGTCTTTGGCACTATTTTTAAAAGATGGAGTTGTGTTTTCAATTTCTTCAATTAATATTTTTATAGCTTCAGGATTGTTATTTTGAAGTTCATCTGCATTTTTCTGAATTATTTTACCGATATTTTGAAATCCTGTATTTAATCTGGTTATAGCTATGGTATATAATTCCAAATCTATTTCATTAGTTATAGTATAACCTCCAACTAATGTTTAAAAAAAAAAAAAAGTAATTTCTCAAATGAGAAATTATAATTTGATTTTTATATCAAGAGCACTTGATCCGTTTTCGTATACGAAAATTGGGTTAATATCCAATTCGGATATTTCAGGGAAGTCTAAGGTTAACCACAGCTACTCTTTTAATAGCTTCTTTTACAGCATCAATATCGCATGGTGCTTCTCCCCTGTAACCTTTAAGCAATTCGCTAACTTTAGTGTCATTGATTTGCTCATCAATTTCCTGACTGCTGATACCGTTAGCTAATTTAAAGGATACATCTTCAATAAGGTTAACGTAAATTCCACCCATACCAAATGCAATCATCGGTCCGAATTGTTTGTCTTTAATCATACCGACAATTACTTCCTGACCGGTTTCCATCATTTTTGCACTTCTACACCATCCGGCACAATGTCAGGATGTGCTTTTTTAGCATTAGCTATGATTTCATCGAAAGTTGCTTTAGCTTCTTCTTCACTTTCAATTCCTACTTTTACTCCACCGATATCTGATTTGTGAAGTATTTTGTCAGAAGCTATTTTAAGTACAACAGGGAATTCCATATCTGCTGCTAATTGGCTTGCTTCATCTGCATTGGTAGCTAATTTAATTGGTGCAGCTTCAATTCCATAAGCTTCAGCTACTGCATATGCTTCACTACCAAGTAATGTGTCTCTGCCGTCAGCTTTAACTTTAGCAAATATTTCTTCTACAGCTTTTTTATCGATGTTGTCTAAATCATCAATACAGGAATCAGCTTCTCTGCGTTCCAATTCAGCATAGGTTGTCATAGCTGCAAGTGCATCTACTGCATTTTCAGGGAAAACATAAGTAGGCACATTGTGGGACCTTAATGCATGGTTTGCTGCTTCAAAGGTTGGTCCACCCATGTTTACAACTAAAATAGGTTTTCCGAATTTTTCTCTTTCTTCTAAGATTGCAGCTGCAATTCCGTCTGGGTCTGCAGATGCTGTAGGACAAACCATAATGATTAAACTGTCTACTTGATCATCTTTTAAAACAATATCTAATGTTTCTTTGTACCTTTGTACTGGAGCGTCTCCTAAAACATCAATAGGGTTGTTTACACTACCTTCTTCAGGAATACCTTTCCTTAATTTTTCTTTGGTTTCTTCATCAAATTGAACAAGTTCCAATCCCTGTCTTTCCATTTCATCTACAGTAAGTACTCCTCCACCACCAGCATTGGTAATGATAGCTACATTGTTTCCTTCTGGAAGTGGTGCTTTGGAAAATGCCAATCCGATATCAAATAATTCTACCATGCTGCTTACACGAAGAATTCCGGATTGTTCAAAAGCAGTATCAAATGCCAAGTCACTACCGGCTAAAGCACCAGTGTGGGAAGATGCAGCTTCTGCACCGGCATTACTTGAACCGGATTTAAGTACAACAATTGGTTTTTTAGCAGTGGTTTGTCTCATTGCTTTAACAAAATTATCATCGTCAGATATTGATTCTAAATAACATATAATAACTGCAGTTTCAGGGTCTTCAGCTAAGTAATTCATTAATTCGGTTTCACTTACACCTGCTTTGTTTCCAAGACTGATTACTTTACTGAATCCGATTCCTGAAGTAAGACTCCAATCAAGAAGTGCTACCATCATAGCTCCACTTTGGGAAATAAATGCAATATTTCCTTTTGGCGGCATCATTTGTGCAAATGAAGAGTTTAATGGAGTATGGGAATCTGTAATTCCTAAACTGTTTGGTCCAATAATATTTATGCCATATTCTTTACTAAGTGCAACTAATTCTTCTTCTAATTTTGCACCTTCTTCTCCAATTTCTTTGAAACCAGCACTAATAACTACCATGTTTTCTACGCCAGCTTCACCACAGTCTTTTATTGATTCATTTACAAAAGCTGCAGGAATGGACATGATTACTAAGTCCACCTTTTCAGGAACATCTTTAATATTTTCATATGCTTTTAACCCTTGGATTTCTCCGCTTTTTGGGTTAATTGGGTATACTTTTCCTTTATATCCTCCAGAGATGATATTATCTATGATAATATAACCTACTTTACCTGGGGTGTTTGAAGCTCCGATTACAGCAACTGAATCAGGTTTAAACATTTTATTGAGATCTTTCATAGGTTTTTTTTCTCCTAGTTCTTTAATTTTTACCATTATTTAAATTATAATTTTTATGACGTTATAATTTGTAATGATAAATAATTAAAAATTATTATATTACTATTTTATGCTCTATTGTTATATAAAGATTGTTATTATGAACACTTCTATAATCTTTTTAATTAATTTTAATGCTATGTTTTAATACTTTAGAAGGAGTTATAACGAATTTCTTTGCTTGGTTATATATGATACGATTTTTTAATGGAAATTTTTTAGGGTCATATCAAAATTTGATGAAAATATATAACTTATAATAAATATAATATATTATTAACTTAAATTATTAAATTAATTTTTATTCATTGTTAATTTTAGAGGTTAGGAAATGAGTTTGATTATTGCTTATATTGGAAAAAAAGGATGTGTAATGAGCTAGTGATAAAAGAAGAATTGGTTATTTTGGGAATAAAGAGCAATTAAATGCATTGGAATCTGAATTATACAGTGGTAAAATAAAAACCGATGAGGAATTTAAAAAGAAAGCTGATGAATACGGCATCTCAATTAAGTTAACTGAAGATGCTACTAAAATAACCACTGTGGGAAATTGCGTAAGGGGAGAAGTCACAACCAAAAAAGTTTTTGAAACATACAGGAAAAGAATTTACGGAACTACAATGGGTTACCAGATAGTGGAATTGTCAGGTTCGAAACTGTTTCAAGGGAAGCCGGTGAAAAGGCAATTATTGTATTTGGTAATAAATTTGCCAAACAGGAAGCAGAAAAGCTAATAAACAAAAAATGGAAACCTTCATTAAGTTTAAAATATATGGGTGACATCTTTGAAGAGATACTTACTGAAATTTTAGAAAAACACCAACAATTGGAAATACTTTTGATGTTTTAATCAAACAGCCTAAATTCAACAAATCAGAAGCTCAAAGACATCTTAATGTAAGTATTGATAAGGATATTAAGGTTTTATCTAAATTTAGACAAAAGCTTCAGGAAGATTTAATCCAAAAAAATAAGGAAATAGCTTTGGCTGATAAAATTATTAATAAAGGAGATGTCGGTGAAGTTGTTTCAGTAGATGGGAAAATGCTTCATGTCAAATTAAATAGTAAAACACAGGCTTTTGATGGAAATTGGAAACAGATAGCTAAGCCAAATGAAACTGTTTTCATGTTCAGTGACCATAACCATGTGGAACTTGGAGATAAGGTAGTTATTCAGGATGAAAAGTTATGTCTTAAAAAGGACAAATCTAATCTTAAATGTAATATAATTTTATGCAGTTTATAAAGGAGATTTTTTAAAATGAAAATAACATTTTTAGGTACTGGAGGTGGAAGATTCTCAGCCATTAGTCAAAGAAGAATGACTGGCGGTTTCAGAATTGATAATTTAAACGGGAAAAATTATCATGTTGACCCGGGCCCTGGTGCACTTGTTAGAACTTACCAGTTTGGATTTGACCCAAGAAACTTAGACGGTGTTTTTGTTTCTCATGCACATACTGACCATTACAATGATGCAGAAATTCTTATTGAAGCTATGACCAGAGGAATGACCAAAGAGTATGGTGTTGTTTTAGGAAATAAAAGTGTTCTTGATGGTTATGAAAGATGGGGTCCGGGAATTTCAAAATATCATCAAAGCCACTCTAAAAAATATGTTTTGGAGCCAAATCAGGTTGAAAACATTAACGGATGTTCTGTTAAAGGTACAAAAACAGTGCATGGTGATCCTGAAGGTGTAGGATTTCAGATTGATTATAGGGGTTTTAAAATATCCTATACTTCTGATACTGGATATTTTGAGGATTTGCATAAATATCATGAAGGGGCGGATATTTTAATAGCCAGTGTGCTTAGGCCTGGAAATAAATCTATTAGGGGTCATTTATGTTCACGTAACTTCATTGAGTTGTTAAAAGAAGTAAAACCAAAACTGGCTATTATGACTCATTTTGGTCTTAAAATGCTAAGTATAGATCCGATTGATGAAGCAAAAAGAATAACTAAGGAAAGCGGTGTAAAAACACTGGCGGCTTTTGACGGAATGTCTTTTGAAGTAAACACTCAAAATCCTGCAAGGATTAGGATTAAAACCTTAAAGGATGTCAATTCCCAAATTCACAGTTCAAACATTGATTTAAATAGAAGGGAGAAAAAAACACTTATCAATCTTCATTAAAAAATGGAGAAAATGATGAGCTTACTATTGGAAAAAACTGATTAGATTTCCAGATTGGAAGGATGGATGTATCCTGATCTAATCATATGGTCTGCAAGAACAATAGCTACACTGGATTGGGCTACAACAGTAGCTCTTGGACAGATGCAGGGGTCATGTCTTCCCTGAATAGTTATGTCTTCTGCTTCCATTTTTTCTAAATTAACTGATTTTTGACATTTTGAAATTGAAGGGGTTGGTTTAACTGCAATCCTTGAAATTATTGGCATGCCATTACTTATTCCACCAATAATTCCTCCTGAACTGTTGGTTGAAGTGTAAATTTCATTATCTTCAATATAATATTCATCATTAATCTCTGATGCGCAGCTGGTAGCTACATCAAAACCAAAACCGATTTCCACTCCTTTTACAGCATTTATATTCATTAAAATTCTAGCTAAATCACCATCAAGTCTTTCAAATACAGGTTCGCCAAGTCCTGCAGGAACTCCTACAGCGACTGTTTCAACGATTCCTCCAATTGAATCACCTTTCTGTTTTTTAGATAAAATTAATTCTTCCACAGCTTTAGCAGCTTCCAGATCACCGCATCTTACAGAATTTTTCTCAACATTTTCTTTTACAGTATCAAAATCATTGCTGTGAGCCATTATGTCTCCGATTTGAACAACCTGTGAAACAATTTCAATATTTTTTGTTTTTAAAAGCTTTTTTAGCTATTGCTCCTGCAATTACATGGCCGATAGTGATTCTTCCGCTTCCTCGACCTCCTCCATTGTAGTCATAATTGCCGTATTTGCTCATCCAGCCATAATCTCCATGAGATGGGCGGGGAGTATTTTTAAACATGGAATAATCTTTGGAATGCTGGTTGTTGTTATAGACAACTCCTGTAATTGGTGTTCCGTCAGTTTTACCCTCAAAAATTCCTGATAAAATCTGAACTTTATCTTCTTCTTTACGTGGTGTTGTTACTCCGCTGGTTCCCGGTTTTCGTTTATCCAGTTCTTTTTGAATATCTTCAGTGTTTAATTCAAGATTGGCAGGACATCCATCAATAACTGCTCCTACAGCTTTTCCGTGGCTGGATCCAAAACTGGTTACTGAAAACATTTTTCCGATAGTATTTGCCATAGTTGTTTCTCCAATAAAAATCTTATATTCATAGTAATATAATATAAATCTAATAAATGTTTTGTTGAGTGGTATGACTGAAAATAATATTAATCTGATTTATGACAAATTACTTAAGACATATTCTTATCAGGGATGGTGGCCTATTATAGGTTATGGCGGCTCAAATCCCACTAAGACAGGAGCTGTTAAAGGTTATCATCCAAAAGATTATAGTTTTCCAAGAAATTCAAAAGAACAGTTTGAAATTATAATGGGGTCTGTTTTAACTCAAAATACTTCATGGCCTTCAGTTGAAAAGGCATTAGGAAATTTAAGTCTTTTATGTGATTTTTCAGCTGAAAATATTCTTGAACTGGCTGATTCGTGTGAAGATGAGTTTAAACAGGCTATTCGCCCTGCAGGTTATTTTAATCAAAAATTCAATTATCTTAAAAATATAGCTGAATTTTATATTTCTTTAGATGGTGAAATTCCCTCCAGAAAAGAAGTTTTGGCTGTTAAGGGAATAGGCAATGAAACAGCAGATTCCATTTTGCTTTTTGCATATAAACAAAAGCAATTCAAAGTCGATGCTTATACTAAAAGGATATTTTCCTATTTGGGCTATTTTGACGAAAAAGAAAAGTATATGAATATTAAAAAATTATTTGAAGATAATTTTAGCGGTGATGTTAATGCATATCAGGAGTATCATGCATTAATTGTTGAGCATGGGAAGAACTGCTATTTGAAAAAGCCTTATGGTGCTGAAGATAGGATTTTAGATGAATTTAAAATATGATAAATATTAAGTGTAATATTTTACTAATAATTATGTAGGTGAAAACATGGTATTTCCAGTTACAAGAATGAGAAGATATAGAAAAAACTCTAAAATTAGAGATATTGTTCGTGAAACTAAATTAAACAAAGAAGATTTGATTTATCCTATTTTTTCAAAGAAGAACTTCAGGGTGATGAAAAAGAACCGATTGAATCCATGCCTGGTGAATACAGATATTCATTAAATGCAGGTATTGAATTTGCAAAACAACTGGAAGAAAAAGGTTTAAAATCAATCATTGTCTTTGGGGTTCCATTGCCTGAAAGTAAAGATGAGGTGGCCAGTCCGGATTACTCATCTACCGGAATAGTTCAAAGAGCAATTCGTGAACTTAAAAAACAGACTGATCTGGTTGTTATTGGTGATGTATGTTTGTGCCAATACACTTCTCATGGACACTGCGGATTAATCAAAGAAAATGATGATACTGACGATGGAGTGGAAATATTAAATGATGAATCATTGGAATATCTTGCTAAAGTAGCTGTTTCTTATGCTAAAGCAGGTGTAGATATTGTAGCTCCTTCTGACATGATGGATGGCAGGGTAGACGCTATTAGGACAGCTCTGGATGAAAATGGATTTTATAATGTTATGATTATGTCATATTCAGCAAAATATGCATCTGCATTTTATGAACCATTCAGGGCAGCTGCTGATTCATCACCAACTCACGGAAACCGTAAAAGTTATCAGATGGATCCCGCCAATGCTTTAGAAGCAATCAGAGAATGTGAACTTGATGTGATTGAAGGTGCTGACTTTTTAATGGTTAAACCGGCTTTGCCTTATCTGGATATTATTAAAACAATCAGGGAAGAATTTACCTTACCTTTAGTTAGCTATAATGTAAGTGGAGAATACTCAATGATTATGGCAGCTATTGAAAAAGGATTTTTAACTGAAAATGCAATTTTGGAAAGTTTAATTTCTATTAAAAGAGCAGGATCAGACTTGATAATTACTAACTTTGCATCATATGTGCTTTTAAACGATTTGCTTTAAGTTGATATTATGGATTCAAAAACAATAGCTAAAATAGCTCAGATAGCTTCAGCATTGGAAGTAAGCGGATATCCAAAGCCGGGGAATGTTCATAGAACTCGTGATTTTGAAGATATGGAATTTGAAGACTTTGTAATAAGCGGAATTGTAATTGGAGATACTATTGAAAAAGCAACTTCAAAAGTCGATAAAAACAGCCTTCAAAATGCAGGATTAGGTAAATATATATTGGGGGCTGTAAAAGAAACAGAAAAATGGATAGCCAACAATACAAATCTTGGAATTGTAATGATGATTACTCCAATAGCCTGCGGTGCAGCTATCAGTGATGATTTTTCTCAACTTAGGAAAAACACAGCTGAATTAATGAAAGCAACTACTGTGGAAGATGCAGTGGACTTGTATGATGCAATTAACATTGCAGATGCCGGTGGAATGGGAGATCAGGATGAGTATGATGTGGAAGCAGTGAAAATGCAAAAGAAGAATTAAGAACAAATAAACAAACCATGTTTGATGTTTTAGAGATTTCTGCACCATGGGACAGATTAGCTAATGAAATGACTACTGGAATGCCTGTTGTTTTTTTTTGAAAAAGGTTATCCTACCTATAGCGGTTTAAGAAAAACCATGAAAGCTAATGATGCATGTGTTTTAACATTTTTAACTATCTTGTCTGAAATTCCAGACACTTTAATTTCAAGAAAATACGGTGACAAAAAAGCAGATGAAGTTTCATCTCAGGCCAGAGAATTGCTTTCATTTAAAGATGATGAGAGTTTTTCAGATAAATTAAATGAATTTGATAATTATTTATATGAAAATAAATTAAATCCGGGAACTACTGCTGATTTAACTGCAGCTTCCATTTTTGTCAGCTATTTGGAATCAAATTTCTAAATACTTTTTTTTTTTTTTTATTATCTTCAAAGCCTATACTTAAATTAAAATATTTCTTTTTCAATTCCTCTTTTTAAATAAAAGCTGTTTTTAGCTAACATTTATAAATTCTATTTACATATATTATAATATTATTTATTATTTAAGGTGTTTAAATGAGTGGGGATATTAAAAAAACCATTAGTGAATTACATATTTATGAGAAAAAACTTTTAAAAGAATTGGAAACTAATCCTGATGCAACTCCTGAGGAAATAGCTAAAAATACACAAATGGATATTAAATCTGTTATGAGTGCAGCAGGTTCCCTTGCTTCTAAGGATATTATTGAAGTGGATAAGGATGTTGAAGAAATTATTTCATTAACTGATAACGGAAGTGAATATGCAGACGGGGGACTTCCAGAACGTAAAATCCTAAGAGTTTTATCTTCCAAAAAAAAGAAATGAACATGGGAGATTTAGCTAAAGATGCCGATATTGATAAAAAAGAAACCAACATAGCTATTGGTTGGTTGGTTCGTAAAAACTGGGCTAAAATCAATAAAGGTATTGTAACTATTACTGAACATGGTCAGGAATCTTTTAAAATCTTAGGAACTGATGAAAAGTTATTAAAACATTTGCAGGAAGCTAAAAATTCCATTAAAAGCAATTTGCCTCCTGAATTGTTAGACGGATTTAAAAAACTTAATGACAGGAAAAATATTTTAAATATTAAAAAGAACACCTCACACTCTTTTAAAATATTAGATAAAGGTGAAGCTATATTAAAAGAAGGTTTCACTATTCAAAAACAAGCTACTCAATTAACACACCAACAATTAAAAGATGGAGAATGGAAAAATTTAGAATACCGTCCTTATGATATTAATGCTGAAGCTCCAAAAGTTTTCCCTGGTAAAAAACATCCTTTAAGGGAAATCATTGATGAAATCAGAGAAATCTTTTTAAACATGGGGTTCAGTGAAGAAAATGGTTCTATTGTAGCTTCTGCATTCTGGAACTTTGATTCATTGTTCCAGCCTCAGGATCATGCAGCCCGTGAAATGCAGGATACTTTTTATGTTAAAAATCCTTTAACCTGTGATTTGCCTGACCAGAAATTAGTTGATGAAACTGCTGAAGTTCATAATACTGGTGGGGACACAGGTTCTACAGGATGGCAATATGACTGGGATGAAGATGTTGCAAAACAAACAGTTTTAAGAACACATACAACAGGAATCTCAACAAGATATTTATATGAGCATGAAGCTCCGTTTAAAATGTTTTCTGTAGGCAGGGTATTTAGAAGAGAAACTATTACTTATAAACATTTGCCTGAGTTCCATCAGGTGGAAGGACTTGTTGGCGGTGAAGGTGTTAACTATCAAAACTTAATGGGCTTTTTAAAAGAATTTTATAAAAAATTAGGTTTTGAAGTTAGATTTAGGCCGGCTTATTTCCCATACACTTATTTATCTACTGAATGTGAAGTTTATCTGGAAGATAAAGAAAGCTGGATTGAACTTGGAGGTTCTGGAATGTTCAGGCCTGAAGTTCTTAAACCTTTAGGTGTAGATGTTCCTGTTCTTGCTTTTGGTTTAGGTATTGAAAGATTAGCTATGATTAGATACGATATTTCTGATATCCGTATGCTTTACAAAAGTGATATCAAATGGCTTCGTGAATTGCCTACAACAAATGGAGTTAGATTATAAATGTCAGTTAAGCTCGTTTCCTGGAATGTAAATGGTATTAGGGCAGCCAGTAAAAAGCCGGAGTTTTGGGATTGGTTCAACAGTACTAATGCAGATATTATTAATTTCCAGGAAGTTAGAGCTACTGAAGATTCAATACCTGAAAAATTAACTGATGTCGCCGGATTTAACTCTTATTTTAATGAAGCCGAAAAGAAAGGATACAGCGGTGTCGGCACTTTTTCTAAAATCAAACCTGAAAATGTTGTTAGAGGTTTGGGAGTTGAAGCACTGGACAGGGAAGGCCGTGTACTCAGACTTGAATATAGTGATTTCACTCTTTTCAATATTTATTTCCCAAATAGTGGAATGAATGCTAAAAGGTTGGATTATAAAATAGACTTCTGTAATGCTTTGCTTGATTTGCTTGAAGATTTGAAAAATCAGGGTCAGAATTTAATCATTACAGGTGATGTCAATATAGCTCATAATCCTATTGATGTTTACAATCCGGCAAATTGTGAAGGCAAGTCAGGTTATCTTATTGAAGAACGTGAATGGTTAGATGATTTACTGGCTAAAGTGGTTTTGTTGATACTTTTAGAATGTTTGATGATTCTGGAGATAATTTTACCTGGTGGAGTTACAGAACCCGTGCAAGAGACCGTAATGCCGGCTGGAGACTGGATTATTTCTTTGTAAATGAAGAATTTAAAAATAAAGTAAAATCAGCAACCATAAAAAATGATGTTTTTGGTTCTGATCATTGTCCGGTTACTTTGGAACTGGATTTATAATATTGTATTTACATCACCAATATTTTCAATAATGGTGATATCCAATTGCTCTTTTCTGATGTATGCTCTGTCTTCTTCTGTAACATCGGAATTAACAAGTATTGCACTCATTCCGGCATTTACTGCTCCAAGTGCATCTTCTTTAAATTTATTTCCAATCATTATTGATTTTTCGGGATCACCATTCATTTTTCTTAAAGCTACATCGTAGATTAATTTATCCGGTTTTTTTGCTCCCACTTCTTCAGATGTTATTACTTCATCAAAAAATGAGTATACATTGAGTCTTACTAATTTTTCCCATTGTTTAATTGTAATTCCGTTGGAAATAACACCTAAACGATATCCCTGACTTTTAAGATAGATTAATGTATCAATAGTTTCAGCAAATGGTCTTAAAAGAGCTATTTTAACATTGTGGTATGTTATCATACCTAATGCAACAAGCATAGGGTCTTCATGGCCTAAAACCACTTCTGTTAAAATATTAAAGTGTTTACCATAATTTGATCCTTTCTGTCTTATGATGGTTTTTAAAACACCATATGCTTCATCTTTGTCTACAGGCAATCCATTGTCTACCATTAATTCAATAGCTGCTTTTCTTGCAGTTTCTGCAAATGTTGATGTGTCAAGTAAAGTATCGTCTACATCAAAAAAATACAACACGGTCATCATTAGGGTTATTACGCATCATTATATCTACATATTATTTTAGTCTTATTTAAAGTTTTATTAGAAAAATGCATCTAAACTTGTTTGTTTTTCGCCTTGGGCTAAGTCTTCCAAATCCTGTTTTGTGTAGCCTAAGGAATACATTATTCTTCCAATAGCCGGAATCATCTGATTGTTTATATAGTAATCTCTATCATATTCTGCTCCTTCACTGTAGTCATAAGGAACTGCTCTCTGGCTGATGGAACCTTTTCCCTTTACAATCACATATTGGATAATTGTTCCTTTAGTTATTTTAATTCCGTGTTCTTCCATTTTTTTAGCTGCAACCACATGAGGCCCGATTTGTTTGTATTCGCTTAATGGTTTTGTGATTTGTGTGTGGATTATCAATTCCTTTCCTTCAATTTTTCCAGTTTTTAGCCTTTTTAAAACTTTTTTAACTGTATTTATTGCTTTGGTTGTGTTTCCTTCTTTTAGGATGTCCTTTAGGACGTCTTTTTTGTGTTTGTTTAACGATTGGTGCCCAGTCTCTTCTGACTAATTCCAGACCTTTTGCTATGATTTCACCATCTTCAATAACTGCATATCTTTTTTTACTTACAAAAAAAGCCTCTTCTGTAGAATCCTTCATATTCCAGTTCCATAACTTCTGGAAGTGTTGCATTAAGGTCGGTTATGAATTTTTGAGCCTGATTTTTAATTTCAGCTTCTAATTCCAGTTGTTCTTTTGTTTCTTTTGGCAATTTTTTTACACCAATTTTATTTTAGTTATTTATTATTATTGCTTTGATAATTTAAATTGTTATTGTTTTGAAATATTTAATCGGGTTAATACTGTTTATTTTAGAAATATTGCTTTAAAAATTAACTATTTAATTTAAAAATACTTATAATTTCTTTTCAAATGCTCTTATTGGTTAATTATTTATTTTATAAGATTATAACAATATGTGAGGCGATATGTCATGAAAACTCAAAGATTAATTTCTAGCTATGATGAAATAAATGATATTTTCTGTGGAAAAATAGACGGTAAAAATGGTTATTTTGCAAATTATGCAATGAATGAAGGAATTTTTATAAATATTGATAAAAATGGATGTCCTGTATCTGTTTTTATAGATAGGGCATCTGATATTTTAAATGTTAAAAAAGAAATTTTGGAAGAATCTGATATTAAAATCGGGCTTGGCTGTGATGATTGTTCAATATATTTTGATATTTTTGTAAATGGTGTAAAAATTTATAATAACAAATTTGAGAATAACTGCGGAATTCCTGACCTTAATTTTCTTTTTAGACACTGATTATTAAAAAGGAAATATTCTTTTCCTTTTTAATTATCCCATATATTTATAATTTATTTTTGATATATCATTAAATGGGAAAACGAATAAAAAAAAATTATATTTTTTGACTTTGTTTTTAACTGATTATACCCAGAGTATCAGTTAATACATGGTCAAATTATAGGATAAGGTTAAAATAATGTCTGAAACTTTAATTGAACTGCGGAATGTTGTTAAAAAATATGATGATGTTGCAGTTGTAAATAATCTGTCTTTGGAAATTAAAAAAGGTGAGATATTTGGATTTTTTAGGTCCGAACGGTGCTGGAAAAAGTACATCTATTAATATGATGGTCGGATTATTAAAACCGACAAGTGGAAATATATTATTCAATGGAAAGGACTCATCATATCTTGATGAAAAGGAAATAGGAATTTGTCCCCAGGATGTTGTGCTGTGGAACAATCTCACCTGTTTTGAAAATTTGTATATGATAGGAAAAATGTATGATATTCCAAAAAAGCTTTTTTAAAAGAAAGGATATTAAAAATTCTTGAAAAATTACACTTGATTGATAAAAAAAGGATGAGCTGGTATCCTCTTTATCCGGAGGGATGAAACGCAGGATGAATATAGCTATGGCTACCATTCACAATCCCTCTATCGTTGTTTTAGATGAACCTTCAGAAGGTTTGGATCCGCAGTCTAGAAGACTGTTGTGGGATTATATCCTTCATCAGAAGGAACTGGGTCATACTGTTATTTTAACCACGCATCTTATGGATGAGGCCGATATGTTAAGTGACAGGGTAGCTATTATTGATCATGGCCAGTTATTAAAATTAGACACTCCAAAGAAATTAAAGCAGATAATCGGTAACGGAGATACTGTTCAGCTTGAGCTGGATAATCATAAAGACAATGAGGGGATTATCAGCGAACTTAAAACCATTGGTGATTTAAACAATATCTTTGAATCTGATGAAAAAATAATTCTTGTTTTGCTGGATGCAGTTAAAAAACTGCCTGATATAATTCATCTTGTTGAAAGCAAAGGTTCCAAAATAGCTGATATCAGCATACGTCAGAATACTTTGGAAGACGTGTTTATTGAGCTGACAGGAAGACAATTAAGAGAGTGAGTTAAAATGAAAATATTTGATATTGTCCAGTTAAATTTTAAACAGTTAATCAGAGATAAGAAAAACCTCTTCTTCCTGTTGCTGTTTCCTGCAGTATTCATGCTAATATTCGGTATTGGTTTCGGAGATAATGTGGAAAGTGATATAGATATAGCTATTGTAAATCATGATGATGGGGATGTGTCCAATCAGCTAGTTAGCATAATTGAAGACTTTAATTCCAGTGAGGATGAAAAATTATTTACAGTTCATAATATTGATGATGAAACTAAAGCCCAGGAAATGCTGAAAAACGGCTCTGTTTCTACAGTTCTGATTATTCCTCAGGATTTTACCAGTGATATGGGTAAAAATCAGTCCAGTTTAGGTGAAGTTACAGTTAAAGGAAATGCAATTGATACAGATTATGGTATTGCAAGCAGCGTTATTGCAGGAATTCTTTCTGAATTTTCTAAAGAAATCATAAAGGAAGTTTCAGGACAGACAATTCCGGAAATAGACTTGAAATATGATGATCTGGATATTTCTTCATCATCTCTGTTTGATATATATGCTCCAGGGCTGATTGTATTTGCTATTCTTATGACTATAACTGTAGTTGCTTCCAATGTAGCCAGTGAAGAAGAAAGCGGAATGATTAAACGTTTAAAACTTTCTAAAATGAAAACAATTGATTATGTAGTTGGAAATTTAATTTCCTGGTCTTTTGTCGGTGTCATTCAGGTAATCATAATGCTTTTAGTAGCTGTTTTAGTTGGATTTAAATGGGAAGGAGGAATTTACACACTGGTTCTGGCATGTATTGTAGGTATTGTAACCACATTTTCTTCAGTGGCTGTTGCTTTGATAATTGTGGCTTTTTCAAAAAATGCAAAACAGGCTTCAAGTATTTCTCCAATTGTTGCTGTTCCATTAAGTTTTATAGCAGGAGCATTTATCCCATTACCTGACTGTGTTATAGCTACTATAAATAATCAGCAAATACAAATTTATGAGATTTTACCTTGGAATCAAGCAATTACTGCCATTCGTCAGGTTTTAACTTATGGCCAGGGTCTGGATGCAATATTCATGAACCTAATAATTATATTAATAATGGGAATTATATTATTAGCTATAAGTGTTCTATTGTTCAATAGAAAAATTTCACGTGAAAGCTAATTTAAGGTTTGGTTTGTTATGAATAAAGAGAATATATCTTATGTTTGTATTATTATATGTGCATTAGTTGCTTTAGCTATTGTTTCAATTTATGCATTGGAATATTCTCAGGAAAAAACTAATCTGAAGATTATAAGTGATTCTAATTTACATAATGGTGATTCATTCACTTTAAGGTTAAGTGATGCTTATAACAGACCAATTGACAACAAATCTGTTGAAATTACTGTAACTGATGCATTAGGCGAAAAAAACTCTTTCAATGTTACAACTGATAGCTGCGGAGAAAATACCTTTGGAATGCGTGTTACTCCTGGAGTCTATTCATTTGATTGTGTTTTTTCAGGTGACGGTAATTATAATGGATCTCAGTACTTCACAAAATATTTCAGTTTGTGATTACTAGCTATTTTCTTTTTAAATGAATTTTATTTTTTCTTATTTTGGAAGGCAAATAAAACATTTATATATAATGAAAGAGTAATATTTTATTATCATTATTCTTTAAGACTCTTTATTGCTCTCAAGATTTAAATTGTTATTTATCTTCTTGTCACAACAGTTTAAATGAAAGAGGCTTAATGACGCGATTATTATTTAATTATATTTATTAGGTGAAATAATGGCAATTTCTCAAGGAAAATCAACTAGATTACCATCCGGTGCAAGGAATGTTGCAAACCGTGGAAAAAGGAAAGCTGAATTAGGTAGAGACCCAGCTGAAACTAGAGTAGATGAAAAAGATTGAAAAAATCAGAACCCGTGGCGGAAACGAAAAACTCAGATTAGCTACTGCTAATAAAATGAATTTAACTGATCCTGCTACTGGTAAATCCCAAGTTGTAGATGTTTTAGGTGTAATTGAAAACTCTGCAAACCCAAACTACGTAAGAAGGAACATCATTACCAAAGGTGTTATTGTAGAAACTCCTGAAGGTAATGCAAAAGTAACTTCTAGACCTGGTCAAGACGGTGTACTTAACGGAATTTTAATTTAAATAATTTATTTTATTTAAATTTACTTTTTTTATTAAAATTAGAAAATTAGCTTTTATAAAATTTCTTTTTTATGCTTATTTTAGATTTATACTTTATTTTTTAAAAAGGAGTTAAAGGAATTTTCATTCCTTATTTTTCCTTTTCATAAAAAGTACTCCAATTGGAGCACCAACAAGAATACCTATTATCAATCCAATGAATAACGGCACAGCAAATGAACTTTGAGACTCTTCATTTTGTGTTGGTGCATTCATTATTTTATTTAATCCGTCTTCTATTGTATCATTGTTAACGTCGTCAACTACAATAACCCTATCAGATACTTCTGAATGTTTCTTTAAAAATTCATTTCCGCTGTCCTGATAAGCTATCATTAGTATGCGTTTGTTTGTGTTGTTTACACTGTGTTCTAAAATATGTTCCACATCAGCCTGTGAAGTAAATTTATAAACACTGATATTCATTCCGTTTGAATCAGCTATGTCTTTAGCTAACTGTCCGTTTGTTTCATCTGCGATAACCATTGTATCAGCAGTTACATCAACTCCATGTCCGTATACAGCAGACATGATTAAAAGTATTAATAAAATTATAATTAAATATTTTTTATTCATAGTATCACTCATTAATCTCCATTATTTCAGGTTTCATAGTTTTAATTGCACTTATAATAACCACATTTGCAGCTCCTTCAATTATTGATATAAACAAGTAAAATGGGAGCAATGTTGCAAGTAATGCGTTTAAACTCATAGTTCCAGATATTAATAATATAATTATTTGTCCAAGTGTTGCGAATATAATTCCAATTACTGTTCCTCCAAATATTGCAAACTTTTCATTTAAGTCTTTAAATAAAGTGTAGAAGAAGTATACTGTTATGGATATTATAAAGCCTATTACTATAAAATTAGCTCCAAGAGAAGTTAGTCCGCCCATATTCAATGCTAATGCCTGTATAATCAAACTTATAAATGCAACTATGCTTGAGGAATATGGCCCTAATATAATTGCAATTAATGGAATTAAAAAGAAATGAATAGGAACACCCAGGGGTGAAGGAATAGACAGTGATGTAATGATTACTGTAAATACACTAAAAATAGCCATTGAAACAATTTTCTTGTCTTTTTGACTGTCTTTTTGAAGTTTATAGAAACATATTGCCATAATTAATATTGTTGAAATCCAGTAGATAAGTGCCTGGTCTATAGTTATTATTCCATCGGGTATATGCATTATATCACTTTTTCATTTATATTCTTATATATTTAAAGATAATATGTATTTAAGACTTTTTATTACTTTTTTTATATTTTTCATTGAAAAGTATTACTTTTTAAACGTTTTTACTAATTGTATGTCGTTAATTGGTACTTTGTCAATATAGTAAGTATTACTTTTGATTAAATGATATATTAATTAAATTGCCATAGGTTTAACGAATATTATAAACATTGTTCTGTTTGTAGGTCTTTGAAACTGATTTGGTGATGTATGATAACTTGGTATTGCTATTGGTGCTTTCTATGAAGGGGTTTCAATTTTTTTAAAAAAAAGTAATACTATTTTTACTTTTTTTTTCATAATTCGTAATAATTATATTTATATATGTATTACTTTTTATATTAGAATTGTATTCATTTTTCCGTGGATACGAGTTTAATTAATTAAAAAGGAGGTTTGATTTAATGGTTGTTAAAAATAACGGGAAGCGATTTGTGTTTATATTATTGGTCGTGACATTAATTGCTTTAATGATGGGTAACGTTTGTGCAGAAGATGTTAATGGTACAAATGTTGATACAATAACACCAACTAAATCAATTAATGTAGATGTTAATTACGAATACGCAAACGATAATAATAATGTAATTCCTGATTTTTATATTTACTCAGGTGAAGATAAAATAGAATATAACAAGGAGTTGGTTAGCTCAAACAGATTTGTTCTTACATTTAAGGATAATTCTTCTAATGGGTATAATATAACTGCTTTGACTGCAGGGTATATCTCTCAAAGTCAGATTATCAGTGATTCCATTACTTTTTAATTTAAAAGCTAATGATGCATATAAACTTGGTCGTGATGTAACTGCTGATGCAGACAGATTATTGGACTTTAAAACTGCTGATGATATTCTTGTTGTAACAACAGCAGGAGTTACCAAGTTAAATGGTAAATCAACTGAAGATGCACTTGAAGCTATTTTAAACTACGGAACTAAAATTAAATATTCAAATGTTTTAATGTTACGTGACACTGCTGTTAATCCAATTGATTTTGCTTTTTATTGTTAAAAAGAGGAAATGAATTAAAAGCAGTAATTTATGAAAACGGTTCAAGATCTTATTCTTACTTAGGTACAATTTCTGAAAACATGACTAGAGAACAATGGAACAACTATATCAGGTCTATTCATGGCCAAAATGCTTGGTCTTTTGCAAGTTTAGCTAATGGATGGGTTGCAGGTGTTTCTAGAGAAGTACTTCAGGAAGCAGCATTCCACGGGCATATTTGTGAAGGTACACTTGGTGGTTATAGTATTGTTAAAGCTTTAATAAAATATTATCCTCCAGTTCAAGAAACTTTAACTGGCGGAGGATCTCCAGCTGATGTTACTTCCTACAAAATATTGGGAGTTCCTGGAGGCTCTGATGATGATGCAGTACTATTTTTCCTAGATGCTACAATTGGTAAAACTTCATATGTTGGAATTGACACCACTGCAACTGGCGCTACTGAAAATATGTTAGGTTTTATTAGATGGGATGCAAAATCATTATCTGGTGATTTAATTATAATGAGTTTTGATTCTAAGAAGATAAAAGCTGATTTTAAAGCCGAAACTGGTATTAATGCTGATGCTGGAAGCTTAGAAGAATTAAAATATTGTACCTGGTGGATTAATAAAATTAATAAAAATCCTGAAGAATTAGCAACATTTTTATATGAATTTACTAATTTAACTGAAGAACAATACTATTATTTGATGGGAACTGCAAAAAGTGTTGTTCATGGTAATGTATCAATTGCACCTGTTGAATCTCACGGTTTAGATTTAAAATATATTTTATCATTAAATTTACCAAAAGCAACAAGAACTGTTCCTTCTGGTGAATCTGGTTCATTATCTGATGAAGAAATGAAAAATATTGGTTTTGAAGCATATAATAAAAGCTAAAGCGCTATTTTTAAAGATGAATTAAATATTAATTTAGGTAAAGATAATGTGGATTTAGGTATATTTACTTCTGCAGGTTATGTTTATTTAAATGGTAAAGAAACTGTTGCAGTACGTGACGGACTTTATGAAATTGCTGGTGCAACTTTATACAGTAAAAACTTGTTACAATACCACCAAGCATTATGGAAACCGTTATGGTTTACATTTATATTACGTAATCCTAATTCTGATGTTTTATACTCAGTTTATTTAAGGTATAATCCTGATGGAACATGGTTTGTCGGTGAATTAAATGGAAGTAATGTTGTTGATATTGGAATTGAAACTTTAAACAGTTCTGCAAAAGTAAAAGCAATTCAAAAAACTTTCATGCCTGATAAAAATTGGAATAATATTCAATCTATTGCAAATGCATGGAAATCAAATCCTAATTTTGATCAAATAATGGCTTTTTTATATCATAATCATGTTTGTCCTGGTGTACAACCTGGATTTTTCATAACTGATTATATTCAACAGAATCATCCATTAGGTGAAAATGAATCATATAATTACATTGCATCTAGTACTTATTGTAAAGATGACAGTTTGACTTATCTGTTAGGTGTATCTCCAGGTATGGGAACTTATTTTGTTCAGAAATTACCTAATTCTGATGTAACTTCTACATATGTAGATGGAGCTACTGATGAAGGTGCTTTAGTTATTTGGGATAATAACTTAAATATTGGTCGTGTTGTTATTGTTTCATTTAAATGGCCTACAATAGATACTAGTATGTATGCTACTTCTGAAGCAAAACGTGCTGCTCAAATTCAAGCATTCATTGATTTATACAAGGGAATCAATAATCCGAATGTTTTAGAAAATTTTGTTGTTAAAACCAGTGAAGAAAAATGGATTACTGCTGAGCAATTTAATTTATTAAAGTCAGGATCTGGTGAATTAAACACTATGGCTTATATTAAGAGTCTTGACGGTTCAGTAACTAAAGAAGATTTGTTAAAACAATTAGAAAAGAATAACAATTCAAACACTAATGCTAATACTAACTCTAATTCCAACTCTAATGTTAATGAAAACTCTCATTCATCAGCAAGCAGTGCAGGTGTTTCTAATAATCGTAACATACCACAAAGCAGTAATTCTAATGTTGGTGATTCAAATAATGCATTAGATCCAAGCAGTGTTGATTTAAGTTCTGATGATGGTAAATCTTACGAAGTTTCTAAAAAATCTCCAGCTAAATCCATTAATCCAGATTATATGCCATATGTAGTAATTGTCATATTAATTGTCGGAATATTAGTTGGTGTAGGTTATATGAAACATAGAAAATAGGAATTTTTGTATTTATGGATTGTATATTAATTTTTTAGTATGCAATTCTTTTAATATTTTTTTTTTTGATTTAAATGAATTTTAAAAATATATTATTGTTAATCTCAATAATTTCTCTAATATTTGTTTGTGTAGGTGGAGTAGCTGCACATCCTGGACATGGACATGAGTATATTGAAGAGGTTTCTTCATCTTCAGATTCTCCGCAGTCAGCTCCTTCACATTCAGGTTCATATCAACAGTCACATTCTTCAGGGGGTTCTTTGGCTTCTCACACTTACCAATCTAAAAGTTCTCAGGGAGTAGCTGAAAAAACACATAGTTCTACTAGCGGGAAATCTGCAGGATCTGGTGTTGATTCACAGAATGATGTGTCTGATTCTGGAGATATGAATGTTGATGAGGTTAATAATTCAAATACAACAGATAACAGTACTGCAGAGGAGGTAGTTGAAGAAACTAATCCTTTATTCAGCACATCCAATATTCTTATTTACATAGTGGTTTTTTAGCAGGTTTGTTCGGTTCAATAATTTTAATGAAGATATTTTCTAAATGAAATGAGATTATAAAATAATTATATTTAAAATAATTGAATGGCTTCTTAAAAATCATTTTTTTTATTTCTTTTTTTCTACATTTGTCAAAAATGATTTTTTTTTTATTACTTTTTATTGAAATGTAATATTTTTAAAATATTTTAACTGGCATAATATTTCAAAAATATATTTGTAATATAACAACTATAATTAAATAGTTGATATTACAGACAATATAACTATAACTTTAATTATTTTTTAGGAGATAAAATGTCAGAAGATAAAATTAGTATGAATCATGGTGCTGGTGGAGAAGTAATGGCTAATTTAATCTCCAGTGCTGTTTTGGATAATATCACTAAAAAAAAGTGTTAATGGTGGTATTAGCTTAGACGCTTTAGATGATGGTGCAACTATTCCAATAGGTGACTATGAGATTGTTGTAACTACTGATGGCCATACTATCGACCCGTTATTCTTCCCTGGTGGAGATATTGGTAGGATTTCCGCAGCAGGAACTATTAATGATGTTTCTGTTATGGGTGCTAAACCGCAGCTATTTCTAATGCGATTATTATGCAAGAGGGTTTCCCTATTGCTGATTTGGACAGGATAATGAAATCCTTAAATGAAACTTGTGAAGAAGTTGATGTTGCTGTTATTACTGGTGATACCAAGGTAATGGAGCAGGGTAAGATTGACGGTATTGTAATGGTAACAACAGGTATTGGAATAGCTAAAAAAGGAGAAATTATTCGCGATTCTACTTTGGAAGTTGGTGATAAAATAATTGTCACAGGTTCTTTAGGTGATCATGGAATGAGTCTCATGTGCTTTTAGGGAAGGTTTCGGTTTTGAAACTGATTTGAAATCTGATACTGCTCCGATGTGGAATGTTGTTAAAAAAGCACTTGATGTAGGGGGAGTTACTGCTATGAAAGACCCTACTCGTGGTGGTTTTGCAAATGCAATTAATGAAATGGCTTCAAAATCTGGAAAAGGTGTTTTACTTCATCAGGAAGCAATTCCAATTAAAAAAAGAAGTTCATGCAGTTTCTGAAATGTTAGGTATTGATCCCTTTGAAGTGGCTAACGAAGGAAAAGTCGTTATGGGTGTTAAAGCTGATAAGGCTGAGGAAGTTCTTGAAGCAATTAAAACTGAAGAATATGGAAAAGATGCAGCTATTATTGGTGAAGTTATTGAAGGAGATTATGTTGTTGTTGAAACTCCAATTGGTGGGGAAAGAATACTTGAAGCTCCAATAGCTGATCCTGTTCCAAGAGTATGTTAATTAGGTGATATTATGGCAAGTTTATTTACAAAAAGGATTGCAGCATATCTCGCTGATTTTGTAGTTTCAGCATTTATGTGGATTGTATCTTTTGTATTGTACCTTCTGGCAAATCCTTACAGTATGAATTCGCTTTATTCATATTTCCCGTATGTAGTGCCTGTTTTGATAATGGTTTATTTTGTTGTATGTGAAAAGTATAAGGGAGCTACTGTCGGTAAGGCTTTATTATATTTGCAGGTCAGGTCAAACAACGGAGAATATGTTTCATGGCAGCAGGCTATTGTCCGTAATTTAACTAAAATATATTGGTTCCCAATAATATTTGATTGGGCAATTGGTAAAATATTGGGTAAAAATGATAGAATTTTAAATTCAATTACTAAAACAAGGGTTTTTGATGAATTAAGATAAAACTCTTTTACTTTTCTTTTTTTGGTGTTTTTTATGATTAATCGGGTGCAGGTTTTATGGTATTTAAATAAAGATGATCTGGAAAATTATTGCTTGGACTTCAAACCTTATAAATCCCACAAGCTTGAAGGATATGAAATTTGTGAGGTGGATGAAGACCTGATTTTTGATTTATGTGATAGGGATCCTGACAGATTGCAGCCTGTTGATTATTTTAAAAACAGAACAGAAGTTGAGAATTATCTGACTGATTATATTACAAATGAGGAATATGAATTGGCTGCGGATTCTGCTGAACTTAAGGATAAAATTAATAAAGCTATTGAAACTGTTGAGTTTTCAGATGAAGGCTATTATATCAGTGTCGGCTCCGGTGATGTAGGAGGCAGTGAAAATAAGATTGTTCATTGGTATGAAGCTCTTAAAAAAAGAGTATAACAGTTCTTCAAAGGATAATATGTGGGTTTTAATGGTTACTGGTTATGACCCTTATGATTTAAAACCGAGCGGTAAAGTTTTAACCTATGTACTGGCTGATATTTTAAATTTACATGAATCTTATTTTGATGATATTATTCCGGATAAAGGTCTTTTGGAAATTTCCGAGTGGAATAATATTTTAGATGAAGTTTACAAGAAAAATAAATTGTATTTGGGCCTTTACAGGGCAGTTTAAAAAATAAAAAGTGAGAAATTATACAGTGCCTTTAGCGAACTCGCTTGGAGGTATGTACATAATTTCTGCAAGGTTTTCATTTAATAATTCTCTGTTTATATCCAAATTTTCAGTATAAACAATAGCTAATGTTCTGTTGTATTTGTCGTAGTGTTTTTTATCATCAATGTCTAAATAAACTGTTTTTCCAAGGCATTTTTCTTTAACATAGTCTTTTGCTTCGTGGTATCCTGGTTCTCCTCTTTCAGGAGTGTTTACCTGTACAAATCTGATTTTTCCAATACCTTCTACCCAGATTGTATCTCCATCTACGACTTTGTAACATTTCCCGCCAGCTTCATAGTGTACGCTTCGTACTTCATGAGTTTTAGAATCCTCAATATTAAGTGTTCCTTGTGAAGGTGCAGCTGCCACTTCATTATCCATGAAATTCACAGCAGTTGAAACTGCAAGTACTCCAACAAATAATATTAGCAATATTAAGGAGATGTTTTTAGATTTCATTGTTTTTTATATGGTATTTTAACTTAAATAAATGTTGTGTTTTAATCGTGTATACAGTAGCTTTGGAATCTGCAGCTTTTGCATTTGTTGGGATTTTTTGTTTTTATAAATGGTTTTTCTCCTTTGAACAATCCGTCCATTCTGTCAATCAGGAATTTAATTGATTTTTGAGCATCTTCGTCAAATTCTTCACTCCAGAATATGTTGTCAGTTCCTCTTTGTCTTAGGGCACCTACAATTTTTCTTTTGTCATTAATCATATTTTTAAATGCAAGACAATATGCTCTGACCTGGTTTATTGTTGAGCCGTATGCTTGGTTTCCGGGTTTGTCATCAATTATTACAAATTCATCAGGGGTCATCCATATTTCATCTATAAATCCTCTGATTCCATATTCAGGTGAAATTACAAACATTTCTCTGGTTACTGTTTTTTCAGTTTTTGAAAATTCAAGTACTTCGTCAAAGGTTGCAGGTGTTGCACTTTCCTGAAACTTCTCTTCCAGCTGGTTGTGCACTTTGGTTCCTGTAGTCATGGCCGGGGTTTCTCCTACTTTTACTCCCTGGAAGTACTGCAGATATAGCTGATACTCACAATATCCCTGTTGATTTAACCAGCTAATGGGGAAATTGTTTTTACCTTCTATAATTTGGACACCTTTAATATTTGGATGGTATTTAATGTCCAGATTTTTGTTTAAATCAGTGATAATTTTGTTTTCCATGTGTAGTATTTTGTTGTTTTTAAAATATAATTCTTTAGTTAAATTTAAATATTATTATAACTTAATTTTATCTTGATTAATGAAATTTACATTTTGGAGAGATGAAATTGAGTTTTACCAAAAATAAGGATGTTGACAGCGAAGACATTGCAAATAAAGTACAGACTTTTGAAAATATAGTAGGCAGTTCTCTTGTTCAAAAATTAATCAAAGCAGCAACTGTAAAATGTAAAAAGTGTGAAGAAAAAATCGTTTGGAAGTTGCAATTGATTATTATTTAGGTAAAAGGTCAGATATCTGTTTAAAATGTAGATTGCTTGTTCCTGTAATTAAAACAGTTGTCGGAAACAGCATCAGTATTTTTGGGATGTCAGAAAAAGAATTGATTGATTTGATGCAGGATTCGTACTGGACTAAAGGACTGGTCAGTGTAATAAAAGGGCTTGGAGAAACAGGAATTGAAAAGCCGTTTGTTCCTGCAGCACCTCTTCAGGTTCAGTGGGATTTAACAGACAGCGAACTGTCCTTTGAGCAGATACATGATGAAATAGATAAATTAGCTGATTTTGGAGTTGCACACATTACATTTATCGGAGAAGTTGATTCAACATTCATTAAACATGCAGATGATGTTGGAATGTATCCCTGTTTAACCGGCAATGGATTTAATCTGGAAAAAATTGATAAATATGTTGATGCAGGAGTTAAATTTGTAGACATTTCTCTGGAAAGCGTTAATCCCAAAACCCATAATGAAAAATTGGGAATTGATAACTTGTGGGAAAATGCAGTTGAATCCATTAAAAAGTACAATGAAAAGGATGTTTATGTGGAGGTTTCAACAGAAGTGACTCAGGATAATCTTTTGGAAATTCCTCAAATAATCGAACTTTTAAAGCAGTTAGGTGTCGGATGGTATAAATTGGATGTTGTCAATGGAGATTTAACTGATAATCAGAGATTGGAGCTATTTAAGCTAATTTATATGGAAAATATTAACGGGGATATGCAGATACTTACCAATGATCCTCAGTTGGGTGATATTACTTCAACAATTCAGTGTAATGGCATGAACATGATTCCAACTCATTTTTTTTAATTTGGACTATGACAAACAAGCAATGAAAGAACTGGGAAATTATATTGGCAGCTGCGGGGCTGGAAGATTTTATATGGCAATAGATGGAAAAGGGGATATTTATCCATGTGAATATTTTCGTGATTTGAAAATAGCCAATATCCGTGATGATTTGGACACTATGTGGCTAAATAATGATATCTTATTGAAACTTAGAAATAGAAGTCTTTTAAAAGGAAAGTGCGGATGCTGTGAATCCAAATATATATGTGGTGGATGTCGTAAAAGAGCATTTGCGGAAAATAATGATTATTTGGCTGAAGATAAGAACTGTTTAAAAGATATTAAGGAAAATCTTTTAGATTAAACAATTTTTATTTAATCAATATATTATAAATAGTTAGTTTAACAAATACTAACTGTAATGAGTGATATAACATTTGATGATTTTGAAATTTTAGCAGAAATTAAAAAATCAATAAAAGAAACGGGTTTTGAAGAGCCAAGCCCAATACAAGAATTAACTATTCCTGAGGCTCTTAAAGGAATTGATATAATAGGACAAGCACAAACAGGTACCGGAAAGACCCTGGCATTTACTGTTCCTTTGCTTCAAAAAGATTTTTATTCCTGATAATTCTCCACAGGCTATTGTTTTATGCCACAAGGGAGTTATGTATTCAGGTAGCTGGTGAAATTGGTAAAATAGGTTCACACATGAAAAAACTTAAAATTTTACCGGTTTATGGTGGTCAGCCTATTGGAAGACAAATTAGAGTATTAAATAAAGGTGTTCATGTAGTTATCGGAACTCCAGGTCGTGTTTTGGATCATATTGAACGTAAAACTTTAGACTTAAAAGGAATTTCAACTGTAGTATTGGATGAAGCAGATGAAATGTTGGATATGGGTTTCAGAGAGGATATTGAAAAAATATTAAGACACACTCCAAAGCAAAGGCAAACACTGCTTTTCTCAGCTACAATGCCTAAGGAAATTAAAAGAATTACTAAATTCTATCAGAAAAAGCCTAAACATTTAAAAGGTAGCTCAAAGCCAGATGACTGTTCGGAAATAACTCAGTACTATTTTGAAACAAAGGAAAAAGACAAACTTGAAAATTTAACTCGTTTGATTGATGTTTATGATGTTAATTTAGGTTTGGTATTTTGTAACACTAAAAAAAAGAGTTGACTGGGTTGCTAAAAACTTGAGAAACAGAGGATATGCAGCTGAGGGAATTCATGGAGACATGAATCAGAAATCCCGTGATAAGGTTATGAACAAATTCCGTAACGGAAATATTGAAATTCTGATAGCTACTGATGTTGCTGCACGTGGAATCGATGTACCTAATGTTGAAGTGGTTGTTAACTATGATGTTCCTCAAAATCCTGAATACTATGTTCATAGAATCGGAAGGACAGGCAGGGCAGGTAATATGGGGTATGCATTTACCTTTGTTGCAGGTAAAGAAATCTATAGTTTAAGAACCATTAAAAAAAGTAACCAAGTCCAAAATCAAACAAAGAAAAATTCCGTCATATAAGGAAATGGAATCTATTAAAAATACTCAGCTAATGAACAGCGTTAAAAACTCTATTGAAAAGGATAATTTGGAAAAATACGTAAAATTAGTTGAAGGAGCTATGGAAGAAGATTTTGATTCTGTAGACATAGCTGCTGCATTATTAAAAATGGTTAAGGAAAATTAATTATTTTCCACCATCAATAATATCGAATTTTATTTTTTGTTCTTCAAGTTCACGGGTAAAAGCTTTGGTCATATCTCCGACACATAATGCCAAAACGTTTAATCCTTTACGGGCAGCATTAGCTGTAGCTTGAGGAGCGGCATATTCAATGGTAACCGGGAGATCTAACATATTGGCTACTGCTCTGGAAACAGTTCCTGCAATAGCTACTCTGTCTATTTTTTTACCTGTAGTTGTTCCCTGTTCATAAACACTTTTAATTAATTCCAGGTTAACTTTATCGGATCCACCTTCTTTAATGGTAGGCAAATTAATAACAACAGCTTCTCCAATGGTCATGTCGATTAAACCGGTAAGATTACTTAATGCCACATCACAGCCTTTTGCAGCATCTCCTAAAACAACACCAGTTGCATCTTCTTCTTTTTTATGAGCATATAAAACACCAGAGTCCATATAAAGACCAACAATTTCATCTTTTTTAAGATCTTCTTTTGCAATAGCCGGCCAAACAGTTTTATAATGATTCATGGTTTCCAAAACAGAATCAGAGTATTTTCTAAGAGAAATAGCATCTCTTTTAACTTTGTCAATACCTTTTTGAGTAATTTTATATGGTGATCTGCCATCTTTAGATGTTATATACTCTTGTTCAATAAGTGTCTTAATATTTTCTGAAACAGCCTGAATGGTGATACCTAAAGTTTCCGCCAAATCCTTTTTTGTTTGAGATGTGGGTTTTGCTTTGAGATTTCACTTAAAATTTGAAAATGTGTTAAGGCACCTCTTTTTTTAAATGCTTTCATTTTTTTTTTTTCATTCCTCAATTTTTTCAATGATAATTAATTTTGATTTAATGTTATATTTAATTTGCTATTTTTCCTTGTAACTTTCTATTAAATTTATCAAGGAATTCTGATTTTTTTTTCATTTGGAATGTAAGCACCGCAAGCTATTGCATGGCCTCCTCCGGTACCTCCAACTTCTTTTTGCGATTTCACGCATCATGTTACCGAAATGAATTCCGTCATAGGCAAGGAGTTTGGAGCATCTAAGTGAGACTTTGATTTGGTTATTTTTAGGTTTGCTAAATCCTAAAATAGGTTTTTTCCAATTGCAGTAACCTAAAACCATACCTGTTATTGTACCGATGATATTGGAAGCTATGTCTTCATCAAAGTCACTGCAGTCAAAATATTGAAAATTGTCAAGTTCAATAATTTCTGAATGGTAATTGTCTGCAACTTTGCTGATGGAAGTGGCCAGATTATACTTGTGTGTTTTGCTGACTTCTTCTAAGGCATCAAGAGCAACAAGTCGGTCTCCTTTAATAATATCTACTCCAATAGCTTCTTTTCGGTTTCTGCCGCAGGCATTCATAGCTGTTGAAAACTCAGAACCGTCTCTTAAAAAGCTTCCTTCCTCTTCATTTAAAAAAGTGTATGCATCTCCCACAATCAATTTTGGAACATATTTGAGGTATTTTGGAGGAACTCTTTTGGAAATCATTCTGCTTAAAAATTTTTTGATTTCCATTTTATCCTCTTCAGTTACCTCAGATAATGTATTTCTGTTGTGTTTTTCATCAACTCCCAATTCTTCCAAAACAACTTTAGCTTCCTGCTGATTGTTAGTTGTCGGTAACTTGACATCACTGAAATAGGATAGTGCAACATATAGCGGTCTGGTACTGCGTCCGTAGATGTTCAAATCATTTTTAGTCACTTTTAGAAGACCTTCATTAATTGCATCTTCCTGGATAATTTCATTTAATCCTTCGAAATGTCCTGTTTTATTGTTTTGCATATCTCCGATAGCTGACAGAACACCGATCCAGCTTAAATCCTTAAAGCCAAATGTTTTAGCTAAAAAATAACATAATCCTCCACCGCAGACATAATATGATCCGTCAATACCGTAGAACATTGGATTGATTTCTAGATAAGTATATGCTTTGTCATTTTTATAGTTGATGTCTCTTAATGGCGGGTGGTGGTCTAAAATTAAGATTTTCTGGCCGTCTTTTGCATTTTTGTCAACGCCCTGACCTGAACCCAAATCTGAAAAAATTGTCAGTTTATGGTCTAAATCCAGGTCTTCTATTTCATCAAGATTGACAAATTCAATTTCATAATCCTTGTTTAAACGGTCCAATATTATAGATAGGATTGCACCGGAGCAGATTCCGTCGCAGTCAGTGTGTGTATAAATTTTAATATCATTGCTGGATTCAATTAACTGTTTGGCTTCAAGAAACTGCTCCTGCATTCCGCATGGTATTTCCATCATTGTTTTATTTCCTGTAGTTTTAAACTAATTTCCTTTAAAAGCTCTAATTTAGGTTTGTCACTTTCAACTAAGATACGTCCTGATTTTTCATACCATTTGCCAGGATATGACCTTTCTTTTTGAGTGCTGTAAGGTAAATTAAGTCTTTTTTAGAGCTTTTCAATATCCTGTAATTTTGGTTCTTCTACAGCTATTTCTTTTGATACCTTTCTGCCCTCATTTAAAGAGAGGTTTTTATCCAAGTACTGTGGCCATACTGTAATCATATTAATTCACCTTCAAATTTAATGATTCTTTTTTATTTGTGTTTCAAATATTTCTAAAGCGTTTTTAACAACTAAATCCATATTGTAGTATTTGTATTGAGCTAGACGTCCTGCAAATATTACATTTTCCTCATTATCCATTTCTTTTTTTGTATTGCTGGAATTTGTCAAGGTATTCCTGGGTAGGATATGGGTAGCATAATTCTCCGTTGAATCCGGGATATTCCTTCATAATTGCAGTTTTGCCTTCAACGTCCTGCATTGTTAATTTTTTAAACTCTGTAATACGTGTAAAGTATGGATGATTTGGATAATTAACAACACCGACTTCCTGATAGGAATCTTCGTCTAAAACTTCATATACAAAGTTCAGACATCTGTATAATAATTCCCCGTATTTGTAATTGTAGAAATAGTCAATAGGTCCTGTGTAGATTAATGTATCATATTCTATGTCTTTTAAATAATCCTTATAGTCAGTATTCAGAACCACCTTGATTTTATCATTGTCAATCATTTTTTCACACATTTTGGTAAATCCCTCTTTCGGCATTCCCTGATATGTGTCTTCAAAGTATCTTGTGTCGTGATTGAACCTGAAGGGGATTCTTGAAATTACTGAAGGGTCAAGATTGGCTGCTGAAGTTCCCCACTGTTTTTGAGTGTAGTTTTTAAAAAGCTTATTGTAAATGTCACGACCAGCATTTTTTAAAACAACATCTTCACTCGATTTGATTTCATCAATATCTTCTTTATGCTCTTCAATCCATTTTTTCATAGATTCTTCATCTAAATCAAGACCATATAAAGCATTTAAAGTATCAATACAAATAGGCATAGGTACTAATTTTCCACCTACATTACTTAAAACGTGATGTTCATAGTCTAACCATTCAGTAAATTCAGACAAGTATTCGTAAACGATTTTTTCATTGGTATGGAAGATATGAGGTCCGTATTTTTGTATTAAAATGCCGTCTTCATAGAAATCATAAATATTTCCTCCGATATGATTTTTTTTTCAATAATCAGAACTTCTTCATTAAGCTGGTTAGCTATTCTTTCAGCGATTGTTAAACCGGAAAGGCCAGCTCCAACAATTACATATTTCATTAATATTTACTCCTTGTGTATTTTAATTGCAGATTCAATAGCTGTTGTCATGGAAGATAATAACATTTTGGTTTTCAGATCGCTTTTTATGAATCCTTTTAAGTTTTTCCACTTTGCTTAACAGTAATTTGTTTTCACTTTTGGTAAACGGTGAATTTTTCCATGTATGCATCCAGTAAATTAAGTGAGGGTTAACTGAAATTGTTTGAATATCTTTGGAAAACCTTTCAGTACACTGTCTGGCATAAATATAGGAGTCCATTAAATCACTGAGGAATCTGACATTTACATTATTGGTAATGGACTTGTCATCAGGCAAATCACGTACATAATAGTCATAGCACATGAAATTATTCAAATATACAATTCCGTCAGCTTTAAGGAGAGTTTCTAAGGTAAATGCTAAATCGTCCCCGGAAACAAATGGCTGATAACGGATATTTTTATCCATAATTAGTTCTCTTTTAAATATTTTACTCCATACAGAAGGTGCCATTTTCAATAAATCAGGTTCTTCCTTTATGCTTTTGACATGGATAACATCAACGGGACTGTTTCTTTCATATTTTCCCTGAATCTTTTTACCGTATAGTGCATGTTCCAGAATGTGGTCCCAAACATAATCAGGAACATTTAAAGGATTTGCTGTTTCAAATGTTTCATCAGGATATGCACTTTTTAAATCATCCAAATAAGGGGAATATGATTTTTGAATAGTTTCACCATAAGTATAGATTCTTCTGAATCTTCCAAAAGCCATATCTGCATCATACTTGGTTACTGCATTGTATAATACTTCACAGGCATCTAATGTGTATCTGTCATCTGGATCTAAAAACATAATGTAATCGCCGCTGCACTCTTCAATACCTCTGTTACGGGGACCATTGGCTGCACCGGTATTTTTTTCCAGGTGGATGGCTTTGCAGCAGTCGTATTTCTCATCATATTCATCAATAATCTTTCCACTTTCATCAGTAGAACAGTCATCTACCATAATGATTTCTAAATTTTCATTTCCTATTGTTTGGTTGATTAAAGAATCAATTCCTCCTCTTAAATGAGGGCCGACATTAAAAATAGGTAGAATAATACTTATTTTATCTTCCATGTGAATTTCTCCAGGTTTTGAATAATAACTCCATCATATCACGAACAGTGTAAGTATCAGGATATATATAATTAATATTGTACTGGTCTAAAATTTTACCGGTAATGGGACCAATACAGACAGTTAATAAATTATTGGAAAGTAAATCAGCTAATTTTTCTTTGTTTTTAGATATTTTAAAGAAATTAGTAACAGTTAAAGGACTGGTAAAAGTAATTGCGTCAATTTCATTATTTTCTATTTTAGCTATCAAATCATTGATTTTATCTTCATCCATTGGGAATAATGATTTGTAAGCTTCAGCAACTATAACTTTATTGTTAAGTTTTTCTAAGCCTTCAGGCAGAACAGGTCTTGCAGAAGCAGTTCTTGGAATTCCAATGGTCTGATTTGTAATATTTCTTTTTCAAATTCCTCTAAAAAAAGACCTTCTGCTGTAAAATCTTCAGGTATTAAATCAACTTTAACGCCTTGTTCGCCGGCTATTTTTCCGGTTTTATTTCCAATTACAGCTACTTTGCAATCTAAATTTTTAAAAAATCAGGATAAAAAAGATTTAGGGAAGTAATTGTAGTTGGAGAGGTAAAAACAATCCAATCCAGCAAATCTTTATTAGCTATTAAATTCTTTAAAGATTCGCTATTTACCGGTTTTAAATCTAAAGTAGGAGCTAGAACATATTGACCTCCTAACTCTTCAACAATCTTGCAGGCTGCTTTAGATCTGTCAGCAGGCCTTGTAATTGCAACAATGGGTCTTGACATTTAATTTACTCCAAATAATTTAATAATATTATAATTTTTGATTTTATTAGTTAATATTATTTATGTATTATTTGTTGTTAATAATTAAAAATTACAAAATAGTAAAGTGAATTGCTACAAAGTAGTAAAGTAAAATACTACAAAATGGTAAAGTAAACTGCTTTAGAAAAAATTCATAGATTAGTCTATTGCTGTAGCAGCATTGGGATTGGCTCCAATAGTGTCAATGAATATTTTAAACACTTTGAAAAATTATGCATAATGGATTTGAAAGTTTATTCGAGTGCTGTTGGTGGAATGGTTTCATTTTATTTTTAAACTAATCAAATAATATAAGTATGATTTCAACAAGGTCATGCAAATCAATAGATATTTAAATAATAATCTATATAATATTTATTAAAATTTATCAATAAGGAGATTTAATCATGGCAACTAAAGTAGAACCAACTCCAACATTAACAGGTGATGATGCAGATAGATTTATTCAAAAATTAAATATTCCTTCAACTGAAGAGGAAATTAAAGCTTTAAAAAGAGCAAAAAAAACTTTTGAACAAATTGAATTTAAAAGATAATTTTTTTTTAATTATTTTTGGCATAAATCACGATACATGGGTAATGTTAGTTTATTCTTGTTTTTAGGGTATTGTAGAACTTCGAATAAATTTTTAGTATAGAAATTTATTGTTTTTTCATGATTGTATGCATCTATTGATATAAATCTGATACCTATATCTTTTCTCAATTCTAAACATAAACCGACAATCCAATCAATAATAATGGATCAATTCGCATATTTTGGTAATGTTCATGGACTGCTAATCTACCTATTTTGATTGCAGGGTATGTTTTATAATTGATTTCAAGTTTTTTGTTAATTTTAATAGAATCTGCAGATAATGAAAAAATCCAACAACTGTTTCATCATATAAACATAAATATATTTTAGATAAACTATTTTCTAAGTTTTTTAAAAGAATCTTTTAATAAGAATTCATTAAGATCATTATCACCACAATCAAACTGTATTGTTGATAAAATTTGTTTATTTGCTTTTATCATCTTTAATTTACTGCAATTAATTTTATTCATAATTATATTATTAAATTATTAATTTATAATTTTTTTTTTCTTTACAATTAAATCAATATTTCGTAATTACTACAATAATTGGAAGTTTTTATCTATTTTTTCATTGATTATAATAAAATTAATAAGATACAAAAATTAATAATAAATTATAAAGATGGGGACTGGCTATGTACAAAATATCTATGATTATACCTGTTTATAATGCGGAAAAATACCTGAAAAGAACAATAAACTCAATTATTAATCAGAGTATAGGTTTTGAAAATATTGAACTTATTTTGGTAGATGATAATTCTCAGGATAACTCAAAAGCATTATAGAAGAATATGTAGCTAAATATGATAATGTAATTGGCATTTACTCTAATGAAAACCACGGATTTCCTGGATTTGGAAGAAATAATGGTATTGAAATAGCCAGCGGTCAGTATATCATGTTTTCAGACAATGATGATGAACATGACAAAGATTTATGTCTGAAATTGTACGAAGCCATTGTTTCAGAAGATGCTGACATAGCTTCCTGTGATAAAGTTAAAAGAGATAATATTAAGGATATTCCAGTATCTGAAAAGTATGTTGGTGGAAAGTTAAGTTCCAATGGGAATATTATAGTCTCAAATGATGATCTGGCATATTTTGAAGATATAACTATCTGGAATAAGATTTTTAAAAAAGAAATCATTGCAGATAATAATATAAGATTTGTAGAAGACATGCTGGCTGAAGACTTGCTTTTTTGTCTGGAAGTCTTTTTCAACTCATCTGAATTAGTTTATTTGGAAAAATATTACGGATATTTTTGGGATATGCATGAAGAGTCATTATCTCATGAATGCAGTCCGAAACATGTGGAAAACTTACTTAATTCAATTCCTGAAATGTTTAAAATTTTAGATAAGTATAATAAAAAAGATTTAGCTAGTTTTTATTTTAAATTCTACTTACGTAATTTGCTCAGATTTTTCATTGATGTAAATACAACTGGAAGTAATTTGAAATCAATGATTAAAAAGTTGTATAATTATGAAAAAGAAGCTGGATTTGGATGCAAGGCTAATGAAGGATGGGCAAATATAATTAACTTTTTTATAGTTCACAGATTCTTTAATTTAGCTATTTTAATTATTAAGATTATGAAAGCTTCAAAGGAATCTGCTTTTTTAAGAAAGATTTTCAGATCTGTTTAATTGTTCATGTTGGATATTGTGCTAAATAAGGAATATTGTTTTTATTTTGAATAATTGAAGTGATGTGCAACATTAATTTTTTATATTAACATTTAATATATTTATTGTTCATTATAATGAAAATAAACAGATTTTAGAATCATTTACTGTTAATAAATATGGAATTCCAAATATAACTGCTGATTTAACTATTTAAACTATTTTTTTTATCATTCTGAAAAATTGCCTTGACTTTGGAATATTGCACTTAAATGCCACTATATGGCTTTTTATTTGATAAAAAGTATTTTACTTATTTTAAATGTGCAGTTATTATGGTATAGCTGGAAGCATTAACAGTTATTATGCATCCGTCAGCTTCAACGTAATAGTTTTTACCTTTGCGACTTATTTTAGCATTTTTATCTTTAATTTTGGAAATGCAATAGCCAACGACATCATCAGTATTTAATTTGAGGTTTCTTTTAATTCTTCCAACACCCATCTGGGTTGTGTGTATTTTATCTGTGTTTTCAAGCAGGCTCATGTATGTTATTTTTGAGGGATGCTACAGATAAATATTATTCAAAAAAATTTTTTATCAATAGTTATCTATATTAAAGTCTATTATTTTAAGGCATATTATGCATTTTCTTTATGATTTGTTATTTAGAAATCTTTCACAATCAGTTTCATAAAGTTCATCAAAATAATCACTAAAAGACTCTTTGGGTAATTTAATACCTTTATTTATCATTCCTTTCCATAAGTCATCTGCGTTTTCTTTAGAAATAATGTCTCTTTCAACAGCTTTGGATAAAATCATTGAACTAGTAATAAGTTCAATATCTAAACTTTCAATATATTCTTCCACATCACTTAAATTGTTACTTGCTACAAGCCCATTATTTAAATGAGCTAATGTTATAGCTGCTGATTCACCTGATCCACAAATTTTCCCTGTTTTACTCCATAAACCTTTTTTGATTAAGTTATAAGTAGTGTATTCTTGAGATAAAAAAGATATTTCTTTAATTTCTACAAATCTATTTTTTAAGTTTTTAAAATTTTTTTTTTTTACAATTGCGGGGGTGTTTTCAGCCATGATTTCGGAATATACCTGTTCAGGAATAATGATTTTAGAAAATAATTCCTCTAAAATATGGCCTGCATCTACAAATAAAAAACATTCTAAACAGTCAGTATCGTAGAAAACGGGTTTATTCAAGGGTATCTGCCCCATTATAAAGAACATCATTTCTAAAACTTTTCAATAATATTTCTCTGCGTTTTCCACCAGTTATCTTTTTATTGTCATATGCTTTTTCAGTTAAGCGTATTAATTCTCCTATTGAGGAATATTTCTGATTTTCTGGAGATGTTTTATAAAGATTAGTGTCATAACCTAATTTGTCTGCTTCGCGTATTATATTTGATTTAAAATTATCAAATTGATTTTTATTAATCCAGTTTAAATTTTTAAGACGAATGAGCATTGTATGGTGGCTGACTTGATAATATTGTTCGCATTTAATTATATCTTCTAAAGACCAGTCTTCAATTTGATTTTTACTTTTGAACCAATATAATGCACTATCTGGCATTAATAATGTTGAAGCAAAATTATCTGCATTTTTTTTCACTTTGGCTGTTATTGTTAACTCCACAAACGATGAAATCATCAACATCTTCGTAAAGTAAATGGTATATTTCATGAGCTAATGTAAAATTTTGCCTTCCAATGGTATGGTTGGTATTAATAAATATTACTTTATCGTCTTTTGTTTTAGAACAGCATCCGCTAATATTATTTTTTCATTGGGAACCAAAGTACTGTTAAATTTTGTATATTATTGTAGACTAAAGAACGTATATTTGCTGAAGCGAAGCTTTCTATACCCCATTCATGTCTTAATGTTTCTGCTAATGCAATACTATTCATTTTTAATCATCACTATCTAATTTTCTTAGTAATTTTAAAAATCCTTTAATTTCATTCATTTTTGCAACTACATTTAAATCCACTTTTTCATCACTACGGAATGCTATGCTTGGTTTTTCATGAGAATCAGTTTCTCCCAATAAATATTCTGGAGAACAATTGTACAATAAGCATAATTTATCAAGCAATGTCATGTTAAAGTTTCTTTCACCATTTTCTATTTTGGAAAGGTTGCTTTGAGTAATTCCCAAATAATTAGAAACTTGTTCTTGGGTGTATCCGTTTTCCCTTCTTAATTTATTTAGAGTGGTTCCGACAATATTTTCCATTCTTTCATCTCCTTTGGTATTCCTTATTTTGTAATAAAAAATATATAAATATTTTGATTAATAATATGACAATATTGTAAGAAAAGAATAATTTTGATTTTCATATGGTAAATTAACATGTAAAATACTATAAAACAGTATAATATATTTTTGTTTTGAAATAATTCATGTGATGTTAGTATATATTAATAAATATGGGTTTTACTGATTTTAAAATAATTTTTTAAGTATTATTAATAATAAAAAAAATCATTTATGTTATTTTTAAGGTATTTTTATCTATTTGGTTATTTTTTTTTACTTTCAGTATGGTGATTAAATTACACAATTTTATTGTTCTGATATTTTTTCATAGTGTTTAGGAAGAATTTTACTTTATAATTCTTCAGTCTATGTTCTGCTTTAAAAAATGACGGTATTTTGAATATTTCTTGAAAAATTAATATGTGATGGAAATTTCTAAGTTAACTCTTTTTAAGGCTCCTATATTTGTGGTTTTGTTGCTCCTCAGTCATTTAAATATACGGATTATGATTTTTAAAAGATTTTAAATAAGAAAAATTAAAATTGGGAATAGCTTTTGAGGCTATTTTTTGTAATTAGCTTTTGCGACATGGTAATCTTTTAACAGGCCTTCACAATATTTTTAAGCTATTTTTGTTTTGAAAATAGATTTTTTTTTTGTTGTGAGTATATGCTTTTAGATATTTTGAAGGATAATAATCACGGAAATCTATTTTTCCGTTAATGTTATTGTTTTGGCGTCTTATAAATCTTTTTCCTATTTAGTGTAATTTTATTCTTAAAATGTGTATTACTTAAGTGTTTAAGTTAATAATTAATGGTTACTAATTTATATATTATTATTTTCAGATACAGTATTGGTTAATAAAGCTACATTTTATGGAAGTTAAAAATTATTCTGAAATTTTTTCATAGAGTACAGTTTCGGATAAGCATTTTCCAGCAGATTGGCTGGTGTTAATGGGAAACATAATTGCAATTTCTTCAGCAGCAGTTTTTCACTTTCCAGCCGGTGAAAGAGAAAAACCTGATGGGGAGATATAATTTCAGGTCATGTTGAAAAATCCCGTGAAGCTTTAAAAGATTTGATTAGAGGTTTGAAAGATTAATGGTGAGTTTATGGATTTAAGTAAAAAGTGATTGTTATAGTTTGTTTGGTTATAGCTGTTTTATGCGGAGGAATTATTGCAGCTACATTATTCAGTGAACCTGAAAGTATTGATGAGGTAAATATTACAAATAATAACACAACTGAAACTGATAATGAAGTTGCTGAAAGCAGTGATGGGGCCAAAACAGAAAAAATCATACGGATACTGTGCAGTTTGTGGAAAAGCCCTTTCAGCCAGTGAAGCTAATGATGAGTACACTCAGGGAAAAGTATGTCACAGCTGTGCAAACAACCCTCCCGGAGGACCTGATCATGCCAATCAGAAACTAAAAGAGGCATATCCTGATGAATATTATTGGTTAGAAACAGGTTATGAGGATAGCTACGGGGAGTAGCTATTTATACTTATAATTAATTTACAGATTTAATTAAAAAGTATTTATATCCAGTTTCGGTGAAATTTTTCAATTCATCAAATATTTCATCAGTTTCAATGGTTATATTTCCATTAATTCCGTTTATAAAGTCTAAAAATTCATCATCAGTTCTGTAAATTGCATTATAATCAGCTTCCAGATTTTCAGAAAAGAAATCCTTTAAAGTAAGTCTGGTTTCTAAAAATGAAAGAGTTTCTCTTATGTAAATTGTTTTATTGGAAGCACATAAGCTATTTAAATCTTTAATCATTTTTTTAATAGTATCATCATTAAAATAGATTAATACCTCAGTAATTATAACGATATCAAAAGGAGCACTAACTAGTAAATCTGCAGTATCTAATTGGGAAGCAGATAAAACCTGGAAATGGCAGTTATCATAATTATAATTTTCCTTAGCTATTTCAATTAGATCTTCAGAATAATCAATACCTAAATAACTGTCGCACTTGTCATGGAAAACTTCAGCCCATCTGCCAATTCCGCACCCAATTTCTAAAATTTTTTTATTTTCAAAATCAATTTTATTTAATAGTAATTCACTTTCTTCTTTGTGACGTTTTTCAACATTTTCTTTGTCTGAAAATTCAGTTTTAACAAGCAGTGCTTCTTCATCTTTTTAGCCCGATTATTGAAAAATTTTTTAATTTTCTCAGAGTCTACTTCTTCAATGTTTCCATAAATTCTACTCATGTTGACCACTTAATATTGAATTAGTTCAAATACTTTAAATATTTTTAGTTTATCAGCTTTAAAAATTAAAGTTTAATTATACATTTTTTAAAATTTTGATATTAATAAATTATTTATATTTATATTGACATAGTGTTAATTTAATTAGTGTGTTTTTCAATAAACATTGGATCGATTTTTATGGATTTTGAAAAAAATTTATGCAAAGTTGCCTGATTCTATTAAATATAATAATTATATTCTAGATTTCTTTTTAAAGATTCCTAAAAAGTTACAAAATTTAAATAAAAAATCTAATCAGTTAAATTCACAAAATCAGTTATTGGATTTATTGTTTACTAGTTGTGATATAAAAATAAAAGGTAATTTGAGAAATGTTCAGTTATTGTATATTGAATTGCTTCGTTTTGTAGATAATGTCTGTAAAAAGCATGATATTGATTATTGGCTTGAAGGAGGCACATTAATTGGCGCAGTTCGTCATGGCGGTTTTATTCCATGGGATGATGACATAGATTTGTCTATTATGAGAAAAGACTATGAAAAACTAATTAAAGTTCTTCCAGAAGAAATTTCTAAATATGAATACTTCAAAGAAAACTGTGGTTTGTCTTTACTTATTGAAAATCAAAAAACTATTTTGAAGGATTTAAGAGTGTTTATGATGTTGATGATGAAAATGGTTTTTAGATGATAATAAATTTTCATTTTACAAATTGCCTGGCTAAAACCTTATGTTAAGATTGATTTATTTCCAAAAGATTTTGTTTTGGAAGAAAAGTTGGAATCTTTCAAAAAAAGATTATGTATCAACTAAATATAAGTTTAATCAGGAGGTTAAAAATGGTAAAAAAGTTTTTTGGAATGAATTTAATGTAGTAAAAAAAAAGAATTGGGGTTAGTTAATACTAAGACAAAGTATTTTGCAGATTCAATTGATGTTTTACAATTAACCTCTGATTTGATTTATGAAACTGATAAGATATTTCCATTGAAAACAATAAAATTTGAAGGATATGAATTTAAATGTCCTAAAGATATTAAACATGCATTGGAAGTTCAATTTGGTAAGAATTTTATGCATATTCCAAATGTTATTGAAAATCATAGTTTGGTTCCATTTATAGAACATCAATTTGATTCAGTTGATGAGATGAATGAAGCATTTTCAAAATCTATTAGTTATTTAAAAGAAATTAATGATAATTTTGATTTTGAATAAATGAGGTTATTTTGAGTTTTATTAATGATGTTAATTTAATATTTAATAGGTGATATTGTGTTGAATTTTGCTTTAGGTCCGGTTATGAGTAGTGATTTAGTTTTAAAAATTGGAAGTGAACAAACTCCTTATTTTAGAACTCCGGAATTTTCCAAAATCACTCTTGAGAATGAAAAATTAATGAAAGAAATGCTTTTTGCAGATGAAGATTCCAAAGTCATATTTTTAACGGATCTGGAACTTCTGGTATGGAAGCTACTGTGATGAATGTTTTTACAGAAACTGATAAAGTATTGGTCGTCAATGGTGGGGGATTTGGTCAAAGATTTGTAGATTTATGTAAACTTCATAATATTGACTGTGATGATATTAAAATAGATTTTGGGTCATGTCTTACTTCCCAAATGTTGGAAGAGTATGATGATAAAGGTTATACGGCATTTATGGTTAATATTTGTGAAACAAGTTCTGGAGTTCATTATGACATTGATTTAATAAGTGATTTCTGTAGAAGGAATAATCTATTTTTAGTTGTCGATGCCGTTAGTTCTTTTTTAGCTGATTATATTAATATGAGCGAGCACGGAGTGGATGTTGTAATAACTGGTTCTCAAAAAGCATTGGCATGTCCTCCTGGAATTGCTATTATAACTTTATCCGGACGTGCTGTGGATAGGGTGAACAATAATTCATGTAAATCAATGTATTTTGATTTAAAAGATATGTTGTTAAATGCTAAGAGAGGTCAAACACCATATACTCCAGCTATTACTATTTTGTTACAGATTAATGCGAGATTGAATCAAATTAAAAATGATGGTGGAGTTAAAGTTGAAATTGAGCGAACTACAAATTTAGCTAATGATTTTAGAAATAAAATTAAAGAATTTCCATTTGAAGTTAGATGTAAATGTTTATCTAATGCAGTTACCACAGTTCACTCTAAAGAAATTCTTGATGTAAATCTTGTTGAAATATTAAAAAATGAATATGATATATGGGTTAGTACAGCAAGGGATGATTTATCAAAAGACATGATTTTTAGAGTTGGACATATGGGTGATTTATCTACTGAAGATAATGATACTTTGATTGATGCACTTAGAGATATTCAAAAAAGAGGATTATTCTAATGATTAAAGTTATAACCTATGGTACATATGATTTATTTCATTATGGTCATCAAAGATTACTGGAAAGGGCAAAAGCACTTGGAGACTATTTGATTGTAGGGGTTACTGCTGATGACTTTGATAAAAACAGGGGAAAAATCAATGTACAGCAGTCATTAATGGAAAGGATAGAGTCAGTAAGAGCAACAGGGCTGGCTGATGAAATCATTATAGAAGAATATGAAGGTCAAAAGATAGATGATATCAAAAGATATGATATTGATATTTTTACTGTAGGATCTGATTGGGTTGGTGAATTTGATTATCTTAGAGAGTACTGTGATGTTGTTTATTTGGAGAGAACTGAAGGAGTTTCAAGTACTGATATACGATCCAAAGATAGGCAGGTTACATTAGGTTTAGTTGGTGAAGGTTTAGTTTTAAACAAATTTTACAATGAAAGCCAATATGTTAATGGATTGACTGTTGGAGGAATATGTTCAGGTGATGAAAACCAACTTAAAGACTTTGATGATGATTTAATTTTGACTCAGGACTTTGATGAATTACTAAATAATGTTGATGCAATATTTATTGTATCTCATCCATCAAAACATTACAAACAAGCAAAAAAGGCACTTGAAAATGGAGTCCATGTTTTATGTGAATCGCCAATTGCTCTTAAAGAAGAGGAACTCTGCGAATTATTCAAACTGGCTAAAAAGAATAATCTGATTTTAATGGATTCAATTAAAACAGCATATTCAACTGCTTATAACAGATTGTTGTTACTTGCTAAAAAAAGGAAAAATTGGAGATGTAATATCAGTTGATGCAACCTGTACCAGTTTAGCAGATGGATCTGGTGATGACTGGAACAGTATAACTGCATGGGGTCCAACAGCTTTATTGCCGGTTTTCCAATTGCTTGGAACTGACTATAAAGATAAAAACATTAATTCTCTTTTGTTAGACAGTGCAGAGAATTTTGATTTGTTTACAAAAATAGATTTCACATATCCAAATGCAGTAGCTTCTATAAAAGTTGGAAAAGGAGTTAAATCTGAAGGGGAATTAATAATCTCTGGAACAAAAGGATATATTTATGTTCCTGCTCCGTGGTGGAAAACAGACTATTTTGAAATACGTTTTGAAAATCAAAATGAAAATAAGAAATATTTCTATCAGTTAGATGGTGAAGGAATAAGATATGAACTTGTAGCATTTATAAAATCAATTGAATTAAATAAAACAGGTTCATATATTGATATTAATATTTCTAAAGAAATATCTTCAGTAATGGAAGATTTTGATAATAATAAATTTAATAATTTATGATGAACTTATTCATAAGGTCCAAAATCGACAGTATTATAAATATGATTGTATCTATCCTCTTTTGGAGGTATTTCCATATAATTATCTCCATATATTATTTTTAGGTATTTATCATAATCATTTGGGATGTTAACTTCAACATCTTCAAATTTGACTTTTTTGGAGGGCGGAATATATTTTTTGGAATTGAAACTAATTCATAGGTTGTACTTAAATTACAAACATTTTCGCAATTTTCATTTCTGTATTTTTCTATAAAATTATTGTTGATTTTTTTAATTTTTGTAAAATTTATTCTAAAAATTTTGAAAATAATTTTCAATATTTTTCCCATTCTTTCTTTGTTTTTGGAGATGTATGCTTCACTATTTGTTATTTCATAACTCAAAATTAATTTCCTTATTAATGTTTGCTTTATTGAAAATATTTTTTTCTCAATCCATCATTGGGAATATTATCCAATACAAAAATATCTAAGCATATTCCTAAAGTGAAATCTGTGTTCATGTCGTAATATGCTTCTGTTTTTGTTCCTTTTAAATTCCATTGGGAATGGAGCCTACAATAACATTTTTTTATTTTTTGAACTTAATAATTCATATTTGTCTTGGGGTAATTTTTTCTAATATTTCTATTAATCGGTTGTATTCATCTCTGAATAGTATAATATCTATATCATCATCCCAAGGTATAAATCCTTGATGTCTTACAGCACCGAGTGCACTGCCTCCATCCAGATAGTATTCAATTTGATTTTCATCACAAACTTTGATGAAATCTTTCAACATCATCAAATAAACATCTTGCAAATGTTTTAAAGTTTCAGGATCATATTCATTGAATTTCTTTGGTAGTGTTATTATTGTCATTTTGCACCTTTTAATTACAATTCATCCCAAATCCTATTGAACTCGATTTTAGGGTTTTTATTTTCAATTACTGTATGGTAAACAAAGTCAACTGTCGGACTGTGAATATCATGTTCATCACATATTTGTTTAAACACTTTAGAGGTGTTTTTTCCTTCAAAAAGCACTCCTGTTGCCTGTTCATCAATTACTATATTTTGTCCGGCAAGAACTCCCAGGGTATGGTTTCTGCTAACCGGAAACAGTGATGCAGTAATAATGTCTCCAAATCCGCAGTATTGATCCACAGTATCTCTTTTTCCGCCTAACTTTTCAATAATGTCTTTAGCTTCAAGGAAACTTTTAGTGAAAAATGCTAATTTTGCATTGTAATTAATGTCCATTCCCCTAGAATTCCCTGTGAAATAGCTATTATGTTTTTAATAATTCCACAAAACTCAGTACCTATAATGTCATCATTGTAATCTACTTTCATATTGCTTTTGTCAAAAACAGATTCAATTAACCTATAATCTCCTTTTCCTGCAATTGATGTGGCTGCCGGAAAATTGTTCATAATTTCCTTTGCAATATTAGGTCCTGAAAGTACATATGTTTCATTGTCAACGTATTCGTTGATAATCTGGCTCATTGTTTTATGGCTGGATAATTCAATACCTTTTATGGTTGTTATAATTGCACAGTCAGGAGATATTATTTTAGCTAATTTTTCCATCATTTCACGAATGACTGATGATGGAATAGCCAGTATAATAACATTGCAGTCATATAATTTTTCCAAATCATCAATTCCAGTTATATTTTCATTTAATTGAAAATTAGGATAATATTTGCTATTTGTATGTTCATTATTGATTTCATTTATTAATTCAGGGTTCCTGCCCCATAATAAAATGTTATCATTGTTTTTTGAAATGGATTGTGCTAAAGCAGTTCCAAGTGCACCAGCACTGATAATCCCAACTTTAGGTTTCATATAATTTCATTTGATTTTTTTTAGTATAATATCTTTTTGTAAAAGTCAGGCAATATTGTTCAATAATATTATTGTTCATTTTTTTTTTAAAACAAAACAGGATTTTTTTCAGACTTTTTTTAGCTTTCAGTTGATAAATTATATAAATTCCCAAATAAGTAAAAAAACTCGCTATCTATTAGTTGATTCGTAAAAAAAGAATAAGTGGATGGGGCTACACAACCTATCATTTTTACAAAACCCCATCCAACATGGAAAAGGTGGAAGAATTTTCCTGCACAATTATCCACCTAATCAATACAAAGCTTTTATAAAATATTTTTTTGAAGCAGTTCAGAATTTAACTTCAATTGTATATATTTTACTATTACTTAATATATTTTACCTTTTTATTTTCATAAAATCCTTTAATATGCAATACATTATAAAAAATCAGTAAATTATCAGGTGATTTCACATAAATATAATATGCTTAATTAGGTAATTTGGATGTTTTGGTGCAGTAATGTTGTATAATAATTTATAATTTATTTTGTGCTTTTTTTTTTTTGTTTGTTAACGATAATCACACAGATTAATAGTTTATTGTATTTAATTTTCTTTTGTTATAATGCTATTTTTCCAAAACAGATATTTTTCTATGTGCAGATATCAGAATTTTACATTATCTAATCATATGCAGGTTTGGTAATATGTTGATGAACTAAAACTACATTAACACCACCAAATAAATATCATAATATGAACAGATATTTTTCAATAGCTAAAAGGGAAGTTAAAAGTTCCATTGCAGATAATAGGCGTCTGATTTGTTTGATGTTTTCATTATATGTTATTTCAGCGGTTCTGGCCTGGATTTTTCATGCTCAGTTACTTGAAATTTTAAATCCGTTTTTAGGTGAAATTAAAGCAGAGATGTCAAGGGAGTTTACAATGGATCCTGCTTTGGAACTGTTTATTAACAATGAAACTGCAGGTCTTACAACATATTTTTCATCTGTTTTCTTTGGAATAATGTCATTTGTCAGTGTTATTGTTAATGGAATGGCTATAGGTATTGTTGGCGGAAAAGTAGTAAGTATGGATCCTTTTCGCATGAGTCTGATGTTTATTGCTTTAATTGTTCCTCATGGAATATTTGAAATTCCTGCTTTGATTTTTGAATCAGTAGCTGGTGTTTTGCTGTTTTTGTTTATCTGGAGATTTTTAAAAACAATTGACACTACCAGAAATGATGTTCCCGGTTTTAAATTAAGGGCTAAAAATTCATGGAAGTTAAATAGGATTTATTTAAAACAGTCCATTGTTCTTATGGTATTTTCCTGTTTTCTGCTGATTGTTGCAGCACTTATTGAAGGCCATGTTACCGAACATGTAGGTATGTGGGTTGATTCATTTTTCTGATTGACTCTATCTTTTAAATTAGCTAAAAACTTTTATATAGCCTTACATTTTGCCGAAAATGATTTTATTGGGCAAATTGCTTATTTTAAATCGTCATAAGTTTCACAGTTTTAATGTGTATTTATGAAAAGTATAAAATAAATCTAATGAAAAGTATAAAATAAATTAGATGAAAAGTATAAAAAAGGGATTGTCATGAAAAAAATATCTGCCGAGATACACTGATTACGAATTAAAAGAATCGTTAGAATACATGGGTGCAGTATTAATAACTGGTCCAAAGTGGTGTGGAAAGACTACAACAGCTAAACAGCAATGTAATAGCTTAAAAGAGTTACAGCATCCTGTTTATGGAAAATCTTATTTAAAACTTGCAGACACAAATCCTATAGAATTATTAAAAGGTGAAAAACCGATGCTAATTGATGAATGGCAAATGGCACCGGAACTGTGGGATGCAGTAAGATATTTGGTAGATGAATCAGATGAAGACGGACTTTATATTCTAACAGGTTCAACAATAGTTGATGAAAGTAAAATTATGCATTCAGGAGCAGGCAGAATAAAAAAGAATCGTAATGCGACCAATGAGTTTATATGAAAGCGGCGAATCTACGGGAGCAATATCACTGATGGATTTATTTAATGATGAAGATTTAAACATCGACGGCATAACTTCAAATTTATCAATATCTGATTTGATATTTGCTGCCTGCAGAGGTGGCTGGCCGGAGTCACTAAACAAAAAAAAAAAAAAAACAGCAATTAGCTATTGTAGCAAATTATATTGATATAATATGCAATAGTGATGTTTCCAAGATAGACGGAGTTAGACGAAATCCTCAAAAGGTAAAAGCTATTTTAAAATCTTATTCCAGAAATATTTCAACACTGGCAACTAAAAAACACTTATGAAAGATATAAAAACAGAGTATGGGGATATATCAGCACCTACATATAATTCGTATATTGATGCTCTTGAAAGATTATATATTATTCAAAATATTCATGGATGGTCACCAAATATCAGATCGGCAAATACTATCAGAAAATCTTCTAAAAAGGAATTCATAGATCCATCAATAGCTGTAGCAAGTCTTAATTTAACTCCTGAAAAATTATTAAAGGACTTTGAAACCTTTGGATTCATATTTGAAAACTTATGCATACGTGATTTATTGGTTTATTCAAGTTCAGTTAATGGAGAAGTATTGTATTACAATGATGACAGCGGTCTTGAAGCGAATTGTGTAGTATATTTAAGTGATGGAAGATATGCATTAATAGAATTTAAATTAGGAAACAGAGAAATTGATAAGGGAGCAGAAAATTTACTTAAATTAAAAAAAATTAATTAAAAATAGTGTTAAAAAAAAAAAAAATTGATTTGGAAGAACCAAGTTTTTTAGCTGTTATAACTGGTGGTGAAATGGCATACACTAGAGATGACGGTGTAAAAGTTATACCAATTGGATGTTTGCGATAAATGTTTTTGTTGGATTGGGGAGTATAATATATATTATAATAATTAATTTTTTGTTCTGTTTTGATTGTATAAATTTTGTTTGGTTAATTAATTAAAATACAAAATCGTTATTTAATCATTAACTTAAACTTTTTTATTAAAATTTCCAGAATCATATTTTTCCAAATTCTTTTTATATAATCTGTTATTTTTTCATAAAATTTTATTCAACTTATTTTAAATTTTAACTAATTTTTATTCACTTAATCTCTGAATTAAATGTATATAATTAATATAGTATTTTCTACTAAAGTAATAATGTTGAATTAATAACAATAAATTTAATTTTATCGCAGTTGATTTTTTATGGCGAAAACGAAAGATAAAAACGAATGGGGAAGTAACCTGTCATTTCTGTTGGCTATGATAGGTTCGGCAGTTGGACTTGGAAATATTTGGCGATATCCTTATGTTTTGTACAGTAATGGTGGTGGAGCATTTTTCATACCATATATTGTTGCAATTTTGATTATGGGGATTCCCTTTTTAATTTTGGAATATGGTGTCGGATATAATTTTAAATCTTCTTTTCCAAAAGCGGTTAAAAGCATTTCAAAGAAATGGGAGTATTTAGGTTGGTTTTTACCAGTAGCTGTTTTCATGATTCTTATTTATTATTCAGCTATTCTTGGTTGGGACGGATTTTTATGTAATTATCTCAGCATTTAAAGGCTGGGGAGCTGATCCAAATGCCTATTTCACAGGCAGTTTCCTTCAGGCAAATGATACTTTAAGTGGTCTTGGTACTTTTGTGCCTTTTGTAGCTATTGCAATGCTTGTAGGATGGGTTATAATGTGGGTTATTTCCCATACTGACTTGGAAAAAGGTTTAGGTAGGGTTTCTAAAGTTTTAGTACCTTTATTATTTGCTATAATGATTTTTATTGTACTTTTCTCTTTAACATTACCTGGAGCAGGTATCGGACTTGCAGAGCTGTACAATCCTGACTGGAGTCTGTTGCTTAACTTCAATATTTGGATGGCTGCATTTGGTCAGATGATATTTTCATTAAGTTTAGGTATGTCTATTGCATTTACCTATGCAAGCTATACCAAGGATGATTCAGATTTGGTTTCCAATGCATTGTGGGTAACTGTAGCTAACTGCGGTTTTGAAAACTTTGCAGCTATTGGTGTGTTTTCAATTCTCGGATATATGTCACTTCAAAGCGGTGTGGCAGTGCCTGATTTGGTAACTCAGGGAACTGGATTGGTATTTATTGTATATCCTACTGTATTTAATGTTCTTGGTGATTGGGCTTCTGTAATTGGACCGCTATTCTTCTTTACAGTATATTTGGCCGGTCTGACAAGTATTTTATCAACAATTGAACCTTTATCATTTTCCATCCAAAACAAATTCGGCTGGTCACGTAATAAAACCATGACTATTTTATGCGTCTTCGGTGCAGCTGTTTCAATGATTTATGCAACGGCTATGGGTTCATATATTCTGGGAATAGCCGATACATTTGTTAATCAGATAGCTATTTTAATTGGTGTTATATTTGAATGTATTATATTTGCTTGGATATTTAAAGCAGAAAACATTATTCCTAAACTCAATGCAAAAAGCAAATCAATTAAATTAGGTAAATGGTGGCTTGTTGTAGTTAAATATGTATTGCCGATTTTCATTGCAATTGTATGGGTTGGAGGAATTTTGGAAGTTATCTCCTCAGGATCCATGTTGGAATTGGCTATTCTGGCTATTTTAACTATAATATTACTTGGTGCCACATTTATATTTACTAAACTGCCTGCAAAATCCGGCGAATGGGATGAAGTCAAACAGAGACTTTAATCCTATTTTAATTTTTTTATTGAAGCTGATATTATGGCAAATGAAAAAAATGAATGGGGAAGCAATATCTCATTTCTGCTGGCTATGATAGGTTCTGCAGTTGGACTTGGTAATATTTGGAGATTTCCTTATGTTCTCTATAGCAATGGTGGAGGAGCATTTTACATTCCATATATTACAGCAGTACTGATTTTAGGTATTCCGTTTCTGATTTTGGAATATGGCGTAGGATATAATTTTAAATCTTCTTTTCCAAAGGCAATTAGAAGCATTTCAAAGAAATGGGAATATTTAGGCTGGTTTTTACCTGTAGCTATTTTTATGATTCTGGTTTATTATATTTTCAATTCTCGGATGGGACGGATTTTACGTAATCCTGTCTGCATTTAAGGGATGGGGAGCAGATCCCAACAATTACTTTACAAATACCTTTTTGCAATCAACAGAATCTGTCAGCGGTATTGCAACGATTGTGCCGATAATAGCTATATCAATTCTTGCAGGATGGTTTATATTGTGGTTTATTTCACACAGAAACCTGGAAGACGGAATAGGCAGGGTTTCAAAAGCATTAGTGCCATTGTTATTTATCATAATGATTGGTATTGTAATATTTTCTCTAACATTACCTGGAGCAGGTATCGGACTTTCACAGCTCTTTAATCCTGACTGGAGTTTGTTAGGTGACTTCAATATTTGGATGGCTGCATTTGGTCAGATTATATTCTCCCTAAGTTTGGGAATGTGTATTGCATTTACCTATGCCAGCTATGCTCAGGATGACTCTGATCTGGTTTCAAATGTTTTGTATGTTGCATTGGCAAACTGCGGTTTTGAAAACTTTGCAGCTATTGGTGTGTTTTCAATTCTCGGATATATGTCACTTCAAAGCGGTGTGGCGGTGCCTGATTTGGTAACTCAGGGAACCGGTTTGGTATTTATTGTATATCCTGAAGTATTTAATGTGCTTGGTGGCATAGCTAATATTATCGGACCGTTATTCTTCTTTACAGTATATTTGGCTGGTATAACAAGTGTTTTAGCATTGCTTGAACCGGTATCTGTATCTATTCAGAATAAGTTTGGTTGGACCCGTAATAAAACAGTAACTGTTTTATGTATTGTTGGAGGAGCCTGTTCAATGATTTATGCAACGGCTATGGGTTCATATATTCTGGGAATAGCCGATACATTTTTAAATCAGATAGCTCTGCTGATTGGGGTTATATGTGAATGTATACTATTTGCATGGATATTTGATGCAGGTAAAATCATCCCGTCACTTAATAAGAATAGTAAAACCTTAAAAATTGGCAAATGGTGGATAGTTGCAATTAAATATATTATTCCGATTGTTTTAGGATTTGTATGGATTGGAGGACTGTTTGGAGTTATATCTTCCGGTTCATTTGTGGAATTAAGTATTTTAGCTATTTTAGCTGTTATTCTAATTGGCTTTACTGTTATACTTAAGAAATTACCTGCAAAATCCAAAGATTGGGATGAAACACAGCAAAGACTTTAATGTCTTTTCTTTTTTATTTTATTTTTTTAAACTTTCTGTTTTATAGTTTGAAGCATTATTTTTTGGCTTTACATAATTTTTAATAATTAATAATTCTGATTTTTCAAAATTAGCTAATTCAGCTTTGTTTTATAAATTATTGTAACTGACTTATTGTTTTGGCATTTTAAACTTCCGGGATTTTCTGTTCCGGATAAAATGAATGAATAACTAAAATGTTAATTTTAATATGTAAAATAATGAACATTAATTAAAATTAACTTTAATTTTTGTACAGTTAACTATAAATAAAAAAAGTTATTAAATAATTACTGTGAAACTGCAGCGGCAGTTTGGCTGTAAGTTTCACAAAAATCTAAACATTTAAAAAAATCTATTATATGGAGGCAAATTCAATGGATATAGAATTTGAATTTAGCTTTGAAGAGGATGGATTTATGATTTATGTTAAAAAAATCAATTAATTTAATTTAATGGCTGTTTAAAATAATTAAATATCAAATTCACCTGTTGTATTTAATTGGATGATGGTAATATCTCTTTACCATTATTATCTTCTCTTTTCATCACTTATTGCTATTATTTATATGCTACTTGTTTAATGTTTTAAGTAATTGTTAAATGAATTTCTTTTTTTTATATGAAAGTTATTATAAAATTATATATACTATAAAGATATAATATATAATTCGTAATTATCAAAACAAAATTTTATATTGGTGTAATTAATGAATTATTTGAAAGTATTAGCAATACTTAGTTTATTGTTTATATTTTGTGGTTCAGTTTATGGTGCAGGTGAAGCTGATTCTCCAGATATTAACGGAGTTAATGCAGTTATTGACGATACAATTACTGTTGAAAACGCTAGCTTAACCTATGATAAACTTATCACAAGCAATAACTGTGAGGAAGTTGTTATTGGAGATAATTCTATTTGGGATGTTCCGATTAGGGAAGGTCCTATTGTAGAAAATGATAACACGTCTATTCCGGATATTACTTTAAAAGGCGAAAATGGCAATAATATGTCTTTTAATAATCCTGCAGATGTTTTTATCAATGAATCATTCAACTTCCAAATGGTATTTAAGAATTTGGGGGACGCTACTGGATTCCAACCTTATATTCAGTTAATAGCTCCGGATGAATTAACACATTTTACTGTTTCATATTCTAATAGGAAGATAGTTCCGATAAAAGTTGGAATATTTAATGAAAGTACTTATGACAATACAACGGGTTTATATACCTTAAGGGATCCATTTACTAAAAAAGAAGTGCACGGTCCGGCAAACAGTACTTTTTATATTCTTCAGTATCCTTTAGGTAGTTTTACTGTTGATGCTCCTGATGCGGTTTTAAACATTACTTCAGGTATCGGAGTATTGGAAATAGGAAAATTACTTAATTTTACTGTTACTCCAGTTTTTAGATATGGGAACAGTCCTATTGATGATCCGGTGAATTATCCTCCAATTTATGGAGAAACTGTCACAGAATGGGTAAATCCTGTTGTTGTTAAAATAGATAAAAGTTCAAGTCTTAATGAACATGAAACTGCTACAGGTTCAAATTTTCCATTTAGCTATTTTGTAAATATTAACATAGCTAATGGTGCAAAAATTGAAAATATTACTATTACAGATGTAATTCCGTCTGATGTAATGTATTTGGGAAGTCCGGTTTTATATGATTCTAAAGGAAGAGTTATAGATTCTGGTTTATATACTATTGAAGAACCTGCTGGTAATAAAACAGGTGGAAAACTAATTTTAAAATTAAAGGAAGCTGTTGGAGATTTAAGCACCACAAGTATCACTTTAAAGTATAAGGCTTATGCTCCGGAATTTGATAACAGTACCGGTGACAACATAACCATTATCAATTCTGAAACTGGTGAAGGTGTTGCTGCTGCAAGTACTGTGGATATGAATTATACTTATGTTAATGATACTTACAATGCTTCAAATAGTTATAGCATATATTTAAAATCATTAGCTACTCAAAAATATTCAGAAATTTTAACAGGATCAGGTCAGTTACATCCTGTTGTTCCTCATAATTTAATTGTGTATAAAATTGATTTTGAAATTTCTGATTACTTTGCTTTTGATGATTTGGTAGTTTATGATAAATTTGACACCCATAAAGTAGGTTCAGCTCAAAAATTCTTAAGCGAATATGAACCTGTCCTATCAATTTATGGAAAAACATATGAATTAAATGAAAGTTATTACAGTGTTGTTTCTTTAGGAGATATTGATGAATCAGTTACATTTTATATTTCAAAATTCTTAAAGGATAACAATATAAGTACAAGCTTAAAAGGCGGATATTATACAAATAGAAGCGTTAATCAGGGTGCAATGGTAGGGTCTTTAAATTTTGTTGCAAAAGTTATTATTCATTATTCAAACGGATCTTCTGTTGTATCAAATGATTTGGTTATTAATCATATTAAAACATCAGCTACTGTTTTAAATACATTTAATACGGTTTCTGATAACAGTTACACACAATTAAGAGTTCCAAGTGTTACACTTAAGAAAGATATTATTGCAGTTGATGGTGAAATCATAAATGATACTGACTTTTTATAAAGTTTATCCGGGTCAGAATATAACTTTTGTATTGGATATTCATTTTCCTACAGGTTCTGTAAACGATTTTATTGTTACTGACTTTTTACCAATTCCGTTATTTAACTTAAAAGGATTTAATCTGGTTAATTCAACTACTGGAGTAATTCCTAAAGGCGGATATTGGGCTTATGCAAATGACAGCGGATTTTTACATGATGAAAATACAGGTAAGGTTATTGTTCCTAAAATTGGTATAGATACTTTTAATAATGCACTTTCATTTAATTTTGGAAATACATTAGATAATATGGCTCATCCTGTTGATGTTAGATTGTGGTTTACATTTCAGGTATCTTCAGAACCTATGGCAGACCAGCTTAATTTGGCTAATCTTGCTGAAATGAAGTTTAAGGATTCCATTGATGTTGTATATGCAAGCTCAAATATTGTACTGATGCTTACTAATGAACCTGAATTAAAAATTACAAAATATGTAAATGACACAAAAATTTTAGAAAATATTGAAAATGCAACTGAAGTTGAATATAATATAACTATAACTAACACAGGTCATTCTGCTGCTTATGATATAATTGTAGCTGATGATTTTGTTAACAGAACAACTTCAAATGGAATCACAAAAGCTGATGTTAAATCTGTTAGTTTGGTTTACTCAAACGGAACTGTTGTTGATATTACTGCATTTAAAGATGACTTATTTACAAAAGGATATATGATAGCTCAGTTAGCTCAAAATACTTCATGCAGTATTGTATATACTGTCAGGTTTAGTGAATATTTAATCCCAAAGGAAAGTATTGTTAACAATGTATGGATTACAAACTTTGCGGCATATCCTAATAGTACAAACTTTGCAACCAACAAAGATAAGTATAGGGATAATGCAACTATTATAGCTAAAGGGTTAAACATTACAAAAGAGTTCATTGGATCTAATGTTACTGACAATACTGAAATACTGTTTGTTGGTGAAGTGGGTATTTATAAAATAACTGTAAACTTCCCAGACTTAAGAGTTCCAAACTTAGTTATTAAAGATGAGTCATATGGAATTAAGTATACTAACTTTACAATAACTACCAGTGATGGTGTTACTGTTCCTGAATATGCATATACAGTAACTTATACTTCAAGTGCTACTCATCCTGAAAAAAGTTATTTGACTATTGACTTTAATGGTGACCTTGTACCTGCTTATGCTAAGAATAACCAATGAATTGTTAATGCATATTATACTGTTGTTAATAATGAAAATGTTATTCCAACTGGTGCAGACAGTGTAACAACCAGTAATCATGCAAGTATTAGTTGGACTAATAATACCTTAAATTCTGATACTGTTTATGTTGATATATATCAGCCTAAAATAGACATAAATAAGGTATTTGGACCGAATATAGTTCAGGGTAATGATGAGGCTAGTTTCACAATTACTGTAACTAACAGCGGTAAAGGTACTGCTTATAATACTACTATTACAGATGATTTAACAGAATTTATCAAAACCTTTGTAAATAGTAGGAGTGATATAGGGGTAACTATACTGAAAGGTAATGAAACAGGTAAAGTTATTTTTAATTGGAATAATGATGTAGCTACTTTGAATGTTGGTGAACTTTTAGCCGGTCAAAGTGTCAGTGCTAAATTTACATTCAATGTAAAAAATGATGTTGTTATTGGAAAAGAATTTAAGAATATAGCTAAAGTAGATTATTATTCTATTTTTAATGAAACAAAATTCGATGAAAAAAGAAATTACTCTAACCAGGCAAGCAGTACCCTACACACTTACGATGCTAAAGTAAATAAAACTGTATTTAACACAACTATTGTAAATGGTAAGGATAAGGTAACTGTTGGTGAAAATGTAACCTACAATATAACTGTAATATTGCCTGTTGGAAAATACAATATTTTAAAAGTTACAGACACTCTTCCGGAAGGTTTAAAATACATTGACGGTTCAATTGTAGTTTACAAAGGAAATACTCAAAATAAAGCTGTTGAAGGTAAGGATTATACTGTAACTGTAAATGGCAATATTGTAGAATTAACATTTGCTTCTGAATTTGCAGATGAAATTATTAAGGAATATGGCGGTAAATTCCAGGCATTTTTAAATGCTACAGTATTAAATGTTAACAATAACAAAGCAGGTGCTGTTAAAACTAATAAAGCAGTACTTGCCTGGAATACTCATGAATCCATATCTGATGCAGCTGTCGGTATTGTTGAACCGGTCATAGATATTACTAAAAACTTCAATGTAGACAATGTTATCGGTGGAGATGTAATCTACTTTGATATTACTGTAACTAATAGTGGTCAGTCTCCATTATTTAATGTAACGCTTAGTGATGATTTAAGTGATTTAATTAGTAAATTTGTCAGTGGAGGCATTAATGTTACATCTGGTGGTGCTGTTGTAACTCCGACATGGGATAACAATATTGTAAGCATAAATATTGCTGAACTTGGTATAGGCAAATCATTAACTTACAGATTTACATTTAAAATAAGAGAAGATGTAATTATAGGTAGTAGTTATACTAACACAGCTAATGCAATAGGTTACTCTGCACTGTCTAACGGTAGAAATTACACTGATGCTGCAAAAGACAGTTTTACCACCAAACTTCCGGTAATTACTAAATGGGTTGTTGATTCATCTATTGATAATGGTAGGGATAAGGTAACTATTGGTGAAAAGGTAATTTATGGTGTTAATGTAACTTTGCCTGTTGGTAATTATACTAAATTGGTGATTAAGGATACTTTGCCTCAGGGATTTGAGTATATTGGTGCAGGTGCATTTTATGCAAATGGTACAAAATTAGTGAATGGTAAAGATTGGACTGTAAATGTAAATAATTATGATATAACTATTACAGTCAATAATGTTCATTTCTAGTAGCTTTGCAAATGGTGTTTTGTCTATTAATTTGACTGCCAGACCTACAATTTTTGATCCGTCCAATAAGGAAGGTGCGGTTAAAGTTAATAATGTGGAATTGTTCTTAAATGATAAGACTATGGGCAGGTCTAGTGCAAAGGTTACAATTGTAGAACCTACAGCAGACATTACTAAAAAATTCAATGTAACTGAAGTTGAAGGCTTAGATCATGTTTCATTTGATGTAATTGTTAAAAACAACGGTAAAACCCCATTATTTAATGTAGTTATCTTTGATGGGTTAGATGATTTTGATTTATTTATTGGTCAGACACCTAGTGAAGATAATGTGGTTATTAAAGTAACTGGTGCTGATGGAAATCCAATTGATGCTAAAATCAAATGGATTGGTTCTCATGTTGAAATTGATGTGGCTCAGTTAAATCCTGGAGATATAATTCATGCAAAATATTCATTTGTTATAAGGTCAGATATCCAAATTGGAAGCCAATATGTAAATATGGCTAATGTTGTCGGATATTCCGCACCTGATCATGGTAGAAATTACTATAATTATGATGAGGACACTTTAAAAACTAAACTTCCTGCAATTACTAAGTGGGTTGTTGATTCAGAGATTAACAATGGTAGGGATAAGGTAACTATTGGTGAAAAGGTAATTTATGGTGTTAATGTAACTTTGCCTGTTGGTAATTATACTAAATTGGTGATTAAGGATACTTTGCCTCAGGGATTTGAGTATATTGGTGCAGGTGCATTTTATGCAAATGGTACAAAATTAGTGAATGGTAAAGATTGGACTGTAAATGTAAATAATTATGATATAACTATTACAATTAATAATGTTCATTCTAGTAGCTTTGCAAATGGTATTTTATCTATTAATTTGACTGCCAGACCTACAATTTTTGATCCGTCCAATAAGGCAGGTGCTGTAAAAGTCAATAATGTGGAATTGTTCTTAAATGATGAAACTATGGGTAAAAGTCTAGTGCAAAGGTTACAATTGTAGAACCTACAGCAGATATTACTAAAAAATTCAATGTAACTGAAGTTGAAGGCTTAGATCATGTTTCATTTGATGTAATTGTTAAAAACAATGGTAAAACTCCAATATTTGAAGTGACTATTATTGATGATTTGGAAGACCTTGCTTCATTTATTGGTCAGACACCTGGTGAAGATAATGTGGTTGTCAAAGTAACTGGTGCTGATGGAAATCCAATTGATGCTAAAATCAGATGGGTTGGTTCTCATGTTGAAATTGATGTGGCTCAGTTAAATCCTGGAGATATAATTCATGCAAAATATTCATTTGTTATAAGGTCAGATATCCAAATTGGAAGTCAATATGTAAATATGGCTTATGTTGTCGGATATTCCGCACCTTATCATGGTAGAATTTACTATAATGAAAGTAAGGATACTTTAAAAACTAAAATGCCAAGTATTACTAAATTAGTAATTGGAACTACACTTGGCAATAAAGAAGGCAACATTTTTACACCAAATATTGGTGAAAATGTAACTTATCAAATTATGGTAAAGTTACCTAAAGGTAATTACACTAATTTGCAGGTTAAAGATATCCTTCCACAAGGATTTGAATATCTTGAAAATTCAGTTATTTTATCAAATGGTACTTTAATCAGTGATGTCAGTGTAAATGGAAACCTTGTAACTATAAACTTTGGAAATACTACATCTTACAAATATTCTGACAACATTATATTTAATTTATCTGCTGTTGTCTTAAATGATCAATCTAACAAAGCACAATCTATTAAATCTAATAATGTTGAATTATATTTAAATGATGATAAAATAGATAATTCTAATGCACAAGTTAAAATAGCTGAACCTAATATAAGTGTTGTTAAAACATCAGATAAACAAAAATATGAATATTATGAAAATGCAACTTATTCAATTGTAATTACAAATAATGGAAACGGAATAGCATATAATATCACAATTAAAGATGTGCTGCCATTAGGTTTAAAATACACTGGTATTAATTCAACTTCCAAGTCAAATGGATGGGTTGTTGAATTTGATGAAAATACACGAACATTTACAGTTAATGGTCTTAATTTAACTGTTGGTGACAAATTCACATTCACATATAAAGTTTCATTTGATGAATGGGAAATAGATGGTGTAAAATACTCACCAATTGGCCAAAACTTTATAAACTCAGTTAATGTAGCTTATGTTTCAATTAATGGAACAAATCCAAATAATAGGACATACACTACTCAAACAACCAAAGAAGTTCATGTTACTGAAGCTGATCTTAGTGTAGTTAAAAACTGTAATAATAAAGTAGTTATAGCTGGTGAAGATATTTACTACACAATTATAATTACAAATAACGGACTAGATACTGCTCAAAATGTTAAATTAAATGAATATTATCATTCAGAATATTTAACTAATTTGGAATACTCTTTAGATGGTAAAACTTGGAATGTTTACAATAAGCCTATTGATTTAGGAAGTATCAGTTCTAAAGCTTCTAAAACTGTCTATATCAGAGGACATTTGGATGCAGGTATTGTTGATGATACAATATTAAACAATACTGTCAGAGTCAACACCACTACTGGAGAATTAAAACTCGATGATAATGAAGCTACAAACATTAAAAATGTTACTACATTAGCTGAATTGCATGTTACTAAAGTTAATATTACTGAAGCAATTGCAGGTAAAATTATTAAATACGAAATAGTAATTACCAATAATGGACCTTCATATGCACGTGATATTATTTTAAAAGATATTTATAATGATTCTGAATTAACAAATATGTTGTATTCTTTAGATGGTCAATCATGGACTCGTTATGATGCTTCTATTAATATTGGAACATTAGCTAATGGTCAAAAATAAAACAATATTATTTGAAGGATTCATTAAAACAACTGTTCGTGGAAATGTAATAAATAAAGCGGTTATTGGTTCTTCAACAAAATTAAGAGATAATAGTACTTTAGAAGATGATGTTGCTGTAAATGTTAAAGGAGATACTACATTGGACATTACAAAAGTAGCTAATACCACTATTGTAAATCCTGGAGATGTAATTAAGTATACTGTTCAAATAACTGCAGGAGGATTGTCAGATTCTTTAGATGTTATTTTAACTGATAATTTAAGTGAAATGTTCTTTGATGTTAGTAAGGCAACTTATTCTGTAAACGGAATAGACAAAGGTGTTTGGATAGGAAATGCAAACCTTGGAACCATTTCTTCAGGAATGACTGTTAATGTAGTAATTACAGTTCCAGTTAAAGCATATGTTGATGTTGGAAAATTAAACAGCATTACAAACTTTGCATCTGTAATTAATTCAGATAAAAAAGCAGCTAATGATACAAACATTGTTCCAATTAATGTAATTGATTTGGCAGTTAACAAAACAGCTAATCATCAAAATAAAACATATAATTATGGAGATAATGTTGAGTATGTTATTGAAATTGTTAACAATGGTCCGGGAATAGCTACTGATATTATAGCTACTGACAACTTACCAGAAGGATTGAAATTTATTAATGCTAATGTTCCGGGTGGTTGGACTCTTAGTATATCCAATAATAAAATCACAATAAATGGTGAAAAATTAGCTAATGGTGAAAAAGTTTTAATTACTATTATAGCAAAAGCTGCAAAATCAAATACAACCCTTATAAATAATATTAAAGTTAATGGTACTGGATTTGATTCAAACATCTCAAATAATAATGATTCTGAAACAATTAAAATAACTCCTTTAGTTGATTTGGCTATTACAAAAGTAGTTGATAATGCAAATCCATTATTTGACTCAATAATAACTTACACAATCACTGTTGTTAATAATGGTCCTGATGCATCTACAGATGTTGTTGTTAAAGATATTTGGCCGGCAAACGGTTTAAAATTCATAACATCAACAGGTACATACAATCCAGCTACTGGAATTTGGAATGTTGGTGAATTAGGTTCTAATGAAATAGCTACCCTTACAATTACAGCTAAAACAACAGCTGTTGGCAAATTTGAAAATAAAGTATCTGTTAATGGTACTGGTTATGACAGTAACCTTTCAAATAACAATGCAAGTGTTAATATAACTGTTCCGGATTGTGTAATCTTAAATATTACTAAAGTAGTTACTGGTGGAATAGTATCTGAAGAACCAAATAAAGAAGTTATTGCTGGTGAAAAAATAACTTATACTGTAATTGTATCCAATTATGGTCCTTCTGTAGCAACCAATGTTTATTTAACTGATTTATTCAATGCGATGAATTGCTTAACATGGAATATAATTCAAACGGCAACTGGGTAAAATATAATAATGGAATTGCACTAGGGGACATTGATGTAAATGAAGCAGTAATGATTCTGTTTAGAGCAACTGTAAATCATTCTACAAGAGGTTTAATTAACAACACTGTTAAAATCACAACTGACATAAAAGATGCAAGAGGTAATTTTGAATCTAATGAAACAGTCAAAGCTATTGATAACTCAACTTTAGTTATTAATAAAACTTCAAATGTTGATGCTATTAATCCTGGAGATTTATTCAATTATACAATTGTAATTACTGCTGAAGGTTCATCTGATTCATTGGGAGTTATTTTAACTGATAAATTAGATCAAAGCTTATTGGATGCTCAAAATGCTGTTTTCTATGTAAATGGAAATTATGTAGGAAAATGGAATGGTTCATATAATATTGGAACTCTAAAAACAGGAAATTCAGTAACTGTAACTATTGAAGTTAAAGCATTAAACAGTGCAAATAAAGATATATTCAACAAAGCTATTGTTGAAAATGAAGAAGGATTTATTAATGAATCTAATAAAACAGTTCATGTAAATACTGTTGATTTAGCTATTAACAAAACATCAGATAAAGTGACTTACAAATATTTGGACAATGTAATTTATACAATCGTTGTAACAAATCATGGTTCAGATGATTCATTTAATGTTACTGTTCGTGATATGTTGCCAAATACTTTAAGATTTATTAGTGCAAGTGGAAATTATGATCCTGTAACTGGAATTTGGTTTATTGGTCATTTAGCTAAAGGTCAAAGTGCAACTTTAACTATAACAGCACAAGCAATCTTCCCTGGAATTATTACAAATGATGCAAATGTAACTGGCAGCGGTTATGATGTAAATTTAACTAATAACCATGATAATATTACAATAACAGTTCCGGATTGTGTAATATTAAATGTAAACAAAGTAGCTATTGGCGGTGTTATTAACATTACTGGCGGTATTAAAAAATGTAGTTGCTGGAGAAGAAGTTATTTATCAGGTACTTGTATCAAACCATGGTCCTTCAACTGCAGTTAATGTGGTTTTAACTGATAATTATCAAACTAAAGATTTAACTGTTGTAGCATACTCTTTAGATAATATTACATGGATTCCATATACTAAAGGAGCTAATATTAACTTAGGTGACATGACTTCAGGAAGCAGCATACTTGTTTACTTTAAAGCAATGGTAAATGCTTCTACAAGAGGAATTGTGCACAATGTAGTGAATATTACAACAGACACAGATGATGTAAGGGGAATATTCAGTGCTGAAGAACATGTAAATGTAATGGCTAACAGTACTTTAAAAGTTGATAAAACAGCTGAAATTAAGGAGTTAAACCCTGGAGACACTATACATTATATAATAACTGTAACTGCTGGTGGATCTTCAGATTCATTGAACATTGTTTTAAAAGATATGTTGGATTCAACTTTATTGGATGTAAATAGTGCCACATATGCTGTTGATGGTGTAAACAAAGGAGTATGGACTGGAAGTCTAAGTTTAGGTAAAATAGCTACTGGAAATAGTGTAACTGTTGATATTTGGGCTAAAGTTTTAAGTTCTGCTGATAGGGATGTTTTCAATTTGGTTAATGTTACTAGTGATGAACATCCTGAAGGAAACACTTCCAATACTACAGTTCATGTGAGAATTGTTGATTTGGCTGTTGATAAGCTGGTAAATAATTCTGTTCCTAAGTATTTGGATATGATTGAGTATACTATTGTTGTTGTTAATAATGGTCCTGATAAGTCATTTAATGTTACTGTTGGTGATTTATTGCCTGATGGTGTTAAATTCATCAGCTCTGATGGCCAATATGATCCGGTTACTGGTGTTTGGTTTGTTGGTGATTTAGATGCTAATGAAAGTGTAACTTTAAAGATTGTTGTTCAGGTTATTAAGGTTGGAAATATTACTAATAATGTTAATGTTACTGGTACTGGTCATGATACTAATTTAACTAATAATAATGATTCTGTTAGTGTTAGTGTTCCTGATTGTGTTATTTTGGATATTTCTAAAGTAGCTAATTCTACTGTTATTGTAGCTGGTGAAAATGTGGGTTATACTGTTGTTATAAACAATTATGGTCCTTCTGTAGCTAGTGATGTTGTTCTAAAAGATGTTTATAATGTTAAAGAGTTATTTGGATTACAATATTCATTAAACGGTAAAGATTGGTTAGATTACAATGAGGCTATTAATTTAGGTAATATTGATGTTGGTGCTTTTAGTGTAACGGTTTACTTTAGAGCTAAGGTTAACGGTTCTGTTCGTGGGGATGTTTTAAACACTGTTAATATTATTACCCGTGTTGATGATGCTAGAGGTAATTTTACAGCTAATGAAACAGTTAATATAATTGCTAACACTACTTTGGTTGTAATTAAGGATGCTGAAATTAAGGAGTTAAACCCGGGAGACATTATACATTATATAATAACTGTAACGGCTGATGGATCTTCAGATTCATTGAATGTAAACTTAAGAGATATTTTAGATAATAAGTTGTTAGATATTAATTCAGCTAAATACTCTATTAACGGTGGTATTTTAAGTGACTTTAATGGAAATATTTATTTAGGTAATATGCTTACAGGTACTGCTGTTACTGTTGATATTTGGGCTAAAGTTTTAAGTTCTGCTGATAGGGATGTTTTTAATTTGGTTAATGTTACTAGTGATGAGCATCCTGAGGGTAATACTTCTAATGTCAGTGTTCATGTTAGGATTGTTGATTTGGCTGTTGATAAGCTGGTAAATAATTCTGTTCCTAAGTATTTGGATATGATTGAGTATACTATTGTTGTTGTTAATAATGGTCCTGATAAGTCATTTAATGTTACTGTTGGTGATTTATTGCCTGATGGTGTTAAATTCATTAGTTCTAATGGTCAGTACAACCCAGATACTGGTGTTTGGTTTGTTGGTGATTTAGATGCTAATGAAAGTGCAACTTTGAAAATTGTTGTTCAGGTTATTAAGGTTGGAAATATTACTAATAATGTTAATGTTACTGGTACTGGTCATGATACTAATTTAACTAATAATAATGATTCTGTTAGTGTTAGTGTTCCTGATTGTGTTATTTTGGATATTTCTAAAGTAGCTAATTCTACTGTTATTGTAGCTGGTGAAAATGTGGGATACACTGTTACTGTTACTAATTATGGTCCTTCTGTAGCAAAGTGATGTTGTTCTAAAAGATATATTCAACAGTAAGGAATTGCTTAACTTACAATATTCATTAAATGGTGTAGATTGGTTAGATTACGATGAAGCTGTCAGTTTAGGTGATATTAATGTAGGTGCTGATGTAACTGTGTATTTCAGAGCTAAGGTTAATGGTTCTGTTCGTGGTGATGTTTTAAACATTGTTAATATTACTACTGGTGTTGATGATGATAGAGGTAACTTTACAGATAATGAAACAGTTAATGTAATTGCTAATACTACTTTGGTTGTAATTAAGGATGCTGAAATTAAGGAGTTAAATCCTGGAGATACAGTTCATTTCATTATTACTGTTATTGCTGGCGGATCTTCAGATTCATTGAATGTAAACTTAAATGATATTTTAGATGCTAAATTGTTGGATGTTGCTGGTGCTACATATGCTGTTGATGGTGTAAACAAAGGTTCATGGACTGGAAGCATAGATTTAGGTAATATGCTTACTGGTACTGCTGTTACTGTTGATATTTGGGCTAAAATATTAGATACTGCTGATAGGGATGTTTTCAATTTGGTTAATGTTACTAGTGATGAGCATCCTGAAGGAAACATTTCCAATACTACTGTTCATGTGAGGATTGTTGATTTGGCTGTTGATAAGCTGGTAAATAATTCTGTTCCTAAGTATTTGGATATGATTGAGTATACTATTGTTGTTGTTAATAATGGTCCTGATAAGTCATTTAATGTTACTGTTGGTGATTTATTGCCTGATGGTGTTAAATTCATTAGTTCTAATGGTCAGTACAACCCAGATACTGGTGTTTGGTTTGTTGGTGATTTGGATAATAATGAATCTGCAATTTTGAAAATTGTTGTTCAGGTTATTAAGATTGGGGACATTACTAATGAGGTTAATGTTACTGGTACTGGTCATGATACTAACTTAACCAACAATAACGCTTCTGTTAGTGTTAATGTTCCTGAATCAGTATTGTTAAACATTACAAAAGTTGCAAATTCAACAATAATTGTTGCTGGTGAAAATGTAGGTTATACTGTTGTTATAAACAATTACGGTCCTTCTGTTGCTTTAGTGATGTTGTTCTAAAAGATATATTCAACAGTAAGGAATTGCTTAACTTACAATATTCATTAAATGGTGTAGATTGGTTAGATTACAATGGATCTGTCAGTTTAGGTGATATTAATGCAGGTGCTGATGTAACTGTGTATTTCAGAGCTAAGGTTAACGGTTCTGTTCGTGGTGATGTTTTAAACACTGTTAATATTACTACCAGTGTTGATGCTGCTAGAGGTAACTTTACAGCTAATGAAACAGTTAATGTAATAGCCAACACTACTTTGGCTGTAATTAAGGATGCTGAAATCAAAGCACTTACCCCTGGAGACACAGCACACTTTGTCATTACTGTTATTGCTGGCGGGTCTTCAGATTCATTAAATGTTAAATTGGAAGATATTTTAGATGCTGGATTGTTGGATGTTAAATCTGCAACCTACAGAATAAATGGAGGTAATTTAACTAATTACACTCAAATTATTTCATTAGGAAATATGCATACTGGCAGTAAGATAGTTGTAGATATTTATGCTGCAATATTAAGTACAACCGGTCAGGATATCTTCAATTGTGTAAATGTTACTAGTGATGAGCATCCTGAAGGAAACACTTCAAATACTACAATACATGTAAATATTGCTGATTTAGAAATTATTAAAATAGTAAATAATGCTACTCCAAATTATGGAGACGAAATAACTTACACAATAACTGTAAGAAACAACGGTCCGGATAACTCAACTAATATTAAAGTATCTGAAGTATTGGCAGATAATTTCAAATTCATTTCAGCTAATGCTTCTAAAGGATATTATGATTTAACAAATGGTGTTTGGGCAGTCGGTAATTTAACTAATAATGAAACAGCTAAATTAGTTATTACTGTAAAAATAGTTAAAACAGGATTTATCCAAAACAATGTAAGTGTAAATGGAACAGGTTTTGATCCTAACGTAACTAACAACAATGCTACTGTAAATATTACTGTTCCTCAAACAGCAGATTTGTCTGTTGTAAAAATAGTTAATGTTGATAGGGTAAGTGTTGGAAATAGAATCACATACACTATTGTTGTTAAAAATAATGGTCCTGACACAGCATTAGATGTTTATGCAGTAGATAAATTATCAGATGCTCTTAAATTTGTTTCATATAAAGCAAGTGTAGGAGTATATGATCCGGCAACTGGTATTTGGACAATCGGTAATTTAACTAACAAAAGCAATGCTACATTGGAAATTACATGTATTGTTTTAAAAACCGGCGTAATATCTAATGAAGTATTTGTAAATGGAAGTACAGTTGACTTGAATATGACTAACAATTATGGTAATGTTTCAGTTACTGTAATTCCGGCTCCTGCTCCAGTACATCCTGCTGATAAAGATATTATGGATTCTGATGAAGTTGCAATGGGTGTTGATGCAATGGCAAAAACAGGAAATCCAATACTTGCTTTATTGGTTGTTTTAATCTTCGGAATATTTGGATTTGGAGTTTCCAGAAGGAAAAAATAAATTTAAGGGATTTTTATAAATCCCTTTTTTTCTTTTTTTTTTATTTTAAACTAATTTTAAATAGTTATTTTTTTATTTTAAATTAATTTTGTCATCAAATAAAAAATTAACAATTATATAATCTTCTATTTATCAAATACAATTTTCCTGTAAAGATATAAACTTGCTTCTAACAATATTTATATATTTTCAAAAAAAATAAATTTATAAATAATTTAATATCGGAGTTTTGTTTATGTTAAATGATAAAACTATTTTAATTACTGGAGGAACAGGTTCTTTTGGTAAAAAGTTTACAAAAAGAGTATTGGAACAGTACAATCCTAAAAAAAAATTATTATATATTCAAGAGATGAATACAAGCAATATTTAATGCAAAGACAATTTGCCCAACATAAAAAAGTAATGCGTTACTTTATTGGGGACGTTAGAGACAAAGAAAGATTTGCACGTGCTTGTGATGGTGTAGATATTATTGTTCATGCAGCTGCATTAAAACAAGTTCCGGCTGCTGAATACAATCCGTTGGAAGCTATTAAAACCAATATTGATGGTGCTTTAGAAACATTGTGGATGTTGCTATTGACAAGCATGTTGAAAAGGTAGTGGCATTATCCACTGACAAGGCAGTTAATCCGGTTAACTTGTATGGTGCTACTAAAATGGTTTCAGATAAATTGTTCATAGCAGCAAATGCTTATGTGGGTGCTAAAAACACTCAGTTTTCAGTAGTTCGTTATGGTAATGTTTCAGGCAGTCGTGGATCTGTAATTCCATTTTTCAAAACTTTAATTGATGAAGGTCAAACTAAAATACCAATTACTGACATGAGAATGACAAGATTTTGGATTACTCTTGATGAGGCTGTTGATTTGGTAATTAAGGCTATTGGAGATGCTAAAGGTGGAGAATTATTTATCCATAAATGTCCTTCATTTAAAGTAACTGATTTGGCAAAAGCCATGCTTCCGGATTGTGAATTTGAAGATGTGGGTATCAGGCCAGGTGAAAAGCTCCATGAAGTAATGATAACCAAAGAAGATTCAAGGTCAGCTTATGAATATGATGATTATTATATAATTTACCCTGATTTGGAATGGTGGGAAGATGTTAATATAAAAGAAGGTGGAAAAAAGGTAGAAGACAGATTCTACTATGCATCTGACAATAATCCGGTTTGGTTATCTGTTGAAGAGATTAGGGAAGCTTTAAAAGATATAGATATTGTATACTAGGTGATTTTTATTTCTAAATTTTTACCCTATGGAAAACAATGTATGAATCAGGAAGATATTGATGCAGTTGCTGATGTTTTAAGTGAGGATTTCATTACTCAGGGGCCAAAAATAACAGAATTTGAAGAAGAAATAGCTAAATATGTTGGGGCTAAATATGGAGTTGCCTTCAATTCCGGAACTTCAGCTCTGCATGGTGCTTATTTTGCATTAGGTCTTGATAAGGGAGATGAAATGATTACAACTCCCAATACTTTTGTAGCTACTGCTAACGCTGGGCTATATTTGGGAGCTAAAGTTAATTTCTGTGATGTGGAAAAACAAACAGGAAATATTGATGCATCCAAATTGGAGGCTAATGAAAATACTAAGTTAATAACTCCTGTACATTATAGCGGAAATCCTGTTAACTTAAAGGAAATAGCTGATATTGCTGAGGATAATGATGCCAGAATTATTGAAGACGGAGCACATGCACTTGGTGCAAAGTATAACGGCAAAAAAAAATAGGCTCTTTAAAATACTCTGAAATGGCAATGTTTAGTTTTCATCCTGTTAAACATATTACAACAGGTGAAGGTGGAATTATTGTTACAAATGATGAGGAGTACTATGAAAGACTTCAGTTATTCAGATCCCATGGAATTACTAAAAATAACTTGGTAAATCCTCGTGACGGCGACTGGTATTATGAAATGCAGCATTTAGGATTTAATTACAGAATAACTGATATTCAATGTGCTTTAGGTTTATCACAGCTTAAAAAATTAGATTCCTTTGTTGAAAACAGAAGAAAAATAGCTGAAAAATATAATGGAATGTTTGAAGACAATCCATATTTTGATGTTGTTAAAGAAAATCCGGACGGTGAGTCTGCATATCATTTATATCCGATTTTGTTAAAAGAAAAATATGCAAATCATAAAAAGGAAATATTTTCAAAATTACGCTCTGAAGGATTAGGTGTTCAGGTGCATTATATACCTGTTTATTTACAACCTTACTATCAAAACCTTGGATTTAATAAAGGACTTTGTCCAGTAGATGAAGAGTTTTACAAAAGAGAACTTAGTATACCCATGTATCCTACATTAACTGATGAAGATTTAGAGTTTGTACAAGAAAAACTTTACAAAGTGTTTAGTGAGTATTAGGAAAATGAAAATTGGAGCAATTATTCAGGCCAGAACCTCTTCAACAAGACTTTTCGCAAAAAGTTTTAAAACCGCTACCTTTCAATAGCAAAACCAATGTATTGCAGCAGGTTATAAGAAGAGTATCCAAATCTGAACTTATTGATGAAATAATAATAGCTACAACAACACATGATGAAGATGAAAAAATAGTTGAAGTAGCTAAAAAAAGAAAACATTAAGTTTTACAAAGGCAGTCTGGAAAATGTTCTGGAACGGTATTATGATGCTGCTTTGGAAAACAGTCTGGATGTTGTTGTCAGGATAACCAGTGACTGCCCATGTGCTGATGCAAATGTAATTGATGAAATTATTAAAAAACATATAGACTCCGATGCAGATTATACTTCCAATACATTAACTAGAGGATTTCCAAGAGGAATCGATGCTGAAGTAATTAATTTCAGTGTTTTGGAAAAGGCATATGAAAATGCCACTGACAAATTTGAAAAGGAACATGTAACTCCATTTATCTACAAAACACATCCTGAAGACTTTAAAATAGTGCAATATGAAACAAAAAACGACAACTCTGATATTAGGATTACCTTAGACACTCCTCAGGATTATGCTCTGCTCTGCAGTGTTTATGATAATTTATATGATAAAAATGAATTCTTCTCTCTGGAGGATATTATAGAATTATTTAACAATAAACCTTATTTAAAAGATATAAACTCCGAAATTACTCAAAAAAGGTTTGCAATAGTTTGGAAGAGGAATTGGCTGAAGTTATAAATTTGCAAAAAAAACAGGATTTGGACAGAGCCAAACAATACATTGAAAAGATAATATGAATGTAATAATATTAACTGAAGGTGGAAAAGACTACGGTTTTGGTCATGTAGCAAGATGCAGCTCAATATATCAGGCTTTTAGAAAATTCTGCATAACACCTCAATTTATTGTTAATGGGGACAAATCAATTGATGCAATTTTGCAAAATATTGATTATACTATTTATGACTGGCAGAATATGGAATTTGCTGATGATGATATTGTTATTATAGATTCATATCATGCACCACTCGAATTTTACCAGAAAATAGCTAAAACAACTGCACTGGCCATTTATATTGATGACAATAATCGTATAAATTATCCTGACGGAACCGTTGTAAACGGAACAATCCTTGCAACAACCAAAAGAAAAGATGCACTGTACGGTTCAAAATACATTCCGCTTAGACAGGATTTCTGGAACACAAAAATAATTGATGTTAATGATGAAATAAGAAATGTTTTAATTACTTTAGGTGGAAATGATTTAAGAAATCTGACTCCTAAAATCCTGAATTTGCTGAAAAATGAGGATTTTGCAAAAAAGGTCATCATAGGAAATAGCTTTGATAATGTTGGTGAAATCGAGGAGTTTGATGATGAACTGATTTATTCTCCAGACAGCAGGCAAATGCTTGAGGCTATGGAAAGCACGGATTTGGCTATTTCATCAGCAGGTCAGACATTATATGAACTTGCAAGAGTAGGTGTTCCGACAATTGCTGTCGGGGTTGTTGACAATCAGATAAACAATATTAAAAACTGGCAGAAGCAGGGTTTCATTGAGTTTGCAGGATTTTGGGATGATGAAGATTTGGGGAAAATATTTTAGCCAAACTCGAGCTGCTTAAAGATCCTGATTTAAGAAAAGAAAAGCAGAATAGAGCAATCAGTGCAGTTGATGGTAAAGGTTCACTGAGAATAGCTAAAACTGCTCTAAACAAGTATTACAGGAAAAATTCTGTTGTTAGAGAAATTAAAAAAAGAGGATTGTTTTAAAATATTTGAAATAGCTAATGATGAGGAAGTAAGAAAAAGCTCATTTAATTGTGATAAAATAGATTTGGAAACTCATAAAAAATGGTTCAATAGGGTATTGGATGATAATACAACTGAATTTATGGTTTTGGAATATGACTCAGATATTATTGGTCAGCTGAGATTTGATTTTGATGAAAAGTATCCTGTTATCAGCATCAGCCTAAATAAAAAATATAGAGGATTGGGATTATCCAAATACCTGTTGAATAAAGGAATAAATTATATTAAAGAGAATTATAATCAGAATACTTTAATTGCTGACATTAAAAAAAAAGCAATGCAAGGTCAATTTCATTTTTTGAGGCTATGGGATTTAAAAAAAGAATATGAAATCAGAAACGGCAGTGCTTTAAGATTTATTTACAGAGGCTAAATTATGGAATTTAAAATTGAAGACAGATTAATTGGTGATGGACATCCTACATTTATAATAGCTGAGCTTTCAGCAAACCATATGAATGATTATGACATAGCTGTTAAAACTATAGAAGCAATGGCAAAATCTGGTGCAGATGCAGTTAAATTTCAGACCTACACTCCGGATACCATAACTTTAGACTGTGACAATGAGTATTTTCAGATAAAACAGGGAACAATATGGGACGGTCAGGTATTGTATAACCTCTATGAGGATGCATTTATGCCATGGGATTGGCAGCCTAAACTGAAAAAAGGTAGCTGAAGATTTGGGGTTAATTGTATTTTCCTCACCCTTTGATGAAACTTCAGTTGATTTTTTAGAAGATATGGATATGGGAGCATATAAAATTGCATCTTTTGAAATTACAGATATTCCATTAATTGAATATGTAGCAAGCAAAAACAAACCGGTTATAATCTCAACAGGAATAGCTTCAAAAGAAGACATTGATTTGGCCATTAAAACATGTAAGGATGCAGGGAATGATAAAATAGCTGTTTAAAATGCACTTCATCTTATCCTGCCCCATTGGAAGAAATAAATCTTAAGACAATTCCTGATTTAAAAGAAAACTTCAAAACAGTTGTCGGACTTTCAGACCATACTTTAGGCAGTGATGTAGCTGTTGCATCTGTAGCTATGGGAGCTAAAATAATTGAAAAACACTTTATTTTAGACAGAACTATGGAAGGTCCTGATTCAGACTTTTCAATGGAACCTGATGAATTTAAGCAGATGGTTGATTCAATAAGAAATGTTGAAAAAGCTCTGGGCAAAGTTAGCTATGAATTATCTGATAAAATGAAGGCAAACAGGGAGTTATCAAGATCATTATTTGCAGTTAAAGACATTAAAAAAAAAAGGAGAACTCATAACAAAAGACAATGTCAAATCAATCAGGCCGGGTTTTGGATTGCATCCTAAATATCTCTCAGAAATTGTCGGATGCAGGGCTTCTGAAGATATTGAAAGAGGAACTCCTTTTAAACTGGAATTTGCAAACAAATAAATTTAAATTAAAAAAAGGATTAATATATAATTTTAAGAGGTGCTTAATGTCATTGAATGTTGGAGTTATAGGTGCTGGAGCAATGGGAACAGCTATTTCTCAGTGTATTGCACCAAATACTAATAAATTGTTATTGTATGCCAGAAGAAAAGAAATCTGTGATGATATAAATGAAGGACATATTAACTGCGAGTATCATCCAAGTGTTAAACTGCATGAAAATATTAGGGCTGTCAATGATTTATGTGACCTGAAGGATGTTGATGTTATATTTTTATGTATTCCTTCATCAGTTATGCGCCAGACAATGGTTCAGTTAAATGAAATAGTTTCAGATAAGTGTATTTTTGTAAGCACAGCTAAAGGAATTGAAAACAAGACAAATAAAAGAATGAGTGAAGTTATTAAAGAGGAAACCGGAAGATCTGCAGTAGTGTTATCCGGACCGAACATAGCTTCTGAAATGATGAAAAACCTGCCTTCTGCAACTACAATAGCCAGTATAAAGAAAAAAGATCTGGAAATAGTCAAAAGTGTATTGTCAACTCCCAAACTTAAAGTTAACACTAATCATGATGTTATCGGAACTGAATTTTGCGGTATCATTAAAAATATTTTAGCTATTTCTCAGGGAATCTGTAAAGGAATGGGCATTAATGACAATGCTAAATTTGCAGTTTTCACCAAAAGTTATAATGAAACTAAATGTATTATTGAGAAATTAGGCGGAAACAGATCAACAGTAGATGATTACTGTGGATTTGGAGATATTATAACAGCATCTACATTAAATGTAAGTAGAAATCATACTTTAGGTATCTGGTACGGTCAGGGAGTGTACTTGGATGAGCAGACAGGAGTTCTTTTTGAAGGGAAAAACACAGCTATTGTTCTTAAGGAAATCTGTGATAAGTTAAATATTGAATGTTTAACTGTTAATTTTGTTTATGATGTTATTATTTTGAAAAAAAGTCCTAAAAAAGCATTTTATGCATTATGGGAAAAATTATAATTAATCTCATAATATGTCTATTTTATATTTATTTTTTCAGTTTTAAAGCAATTTTTCTATTTTAAGTCAATTTAAGATTAAACTGTTTTTTATAGCTATTTTTAATGTGTAATCAACAGATTTATATAAACCTATTGGAAAAACTCCTGTTTTTGAAGGTAAAGATGCTATTGCTGTTTTAAAAGAAATGCAAGAAACACCTACAAAAGAGGATAAAGAGTTCGCAAAAGAAATTAGGAATCAAAGAATTGTTTTATTTTCAAGATGATTTTTTGTGAACTCAATTTTTTATACTTTTTAAATCTTTATAAAGGTTGAAGCATCTTTGAGGATTTTGTTTTATTATCATATCCATTTTATCAATGAATTTTTTATCATTTTTACGATATTTAAATTTATTTTTTTTTTCAACATAGAAATTAAATGCTTTTGCATAGGCTTCTATAGTTATAAATCTCAATCCGACAATATTTTTAGATATATCTAATATACTTAACATTATGTTTCTAAAAATATGTGAACCTAATCCTTGTTGGGCATGTTTTTTATCTATTGCAAATCTTCCAATTTTAATTGCAGGCAATTCATTGTTTTCACTAATGTTTAACTCATTGCATATTTCTTTTTTTTAGTTTCTTCATCTTCTAAGATTTTTAATTTCATTGAATCTGTTAGAATTGATACATTCTGCTCTTTTATTTCCATTTAAAAAATTTATCAATGTACATTATGTTTTTCAGCAATTTTTAAATTTTATTTCTTAATAACTCATTATTATCTTTCTTTTTTCAGTTTCAATGCAATTTTTCTATTTTAAATCAATTTTAAGATTAGGCACTGATTTTTAGATAGAATTTATAGTTTTGCATATTTTAAAGCTTAATTTTAGTAATTGCAGAATGAATGTTTGGAAATACATTATTATAAATATAAAAAATAACAAAATCTAACTTTAATGATATGTGCTGCACTACTTGCTGGAGGTATAGGAACCCGTTTGGATGTTGGAATGCCTAAGCAATTTTATTTAATAGCTGGTAAACCGATTTTAATACATTCTCTGGAAGCTTTCTTAAAAGTTGAAGAAATGGATGAAATTATAGTATCTTCACCGAAAGAATGTGTTAATAAAACTAAAGATGTAATAAAAGAATATGACTTAACAGACCCAAGAATCACTGTTATAGAAGGGGGAAAAAGACGTAGTGATACAATTTTAAATTCCATTAACTACACTCTTGAAAATAATTATCCTAAAGATTCAATAATGGTTACTCATGATGCTGCAAGGATATTTGTAACTCCAAAATTAATTAAAGACAGTATCAGGTATGCAAAACAGTATGGTGCAGCCAGTGCAGTTATTCCGGCTACAGATGTCATATTTGAATCTAAAAAAGACGGAATATTAACTGACGTTCCAGACAGACAGTATTTGCTGCAGTCTCAAACACCCCAATCATTTAACATAAATCATTACATTGAAATTTACAGTGATTTGTCCGATGAGGAAATTGACAAATTAGATGAAGCTATGATTTTGTTTCACATGAGGGGTCATGAAATTGGTTTATTTGAAGGAGATAGAACTAATTTTAAAGTTACAAGACCATCAGATATTAAAATAGCTAATGCGATGTTAAGGGGATAAATAATGGCGGATATTGTAATCTTTTATGAACTTCCGGAAAGGGAATTAAATAATGCTAATCTTTTAAAAGCAGAATTTGAAAAAAGAGGATATTCTGTTGATATATTGGGGTATTATAATTACAGGGAACTTATTTTTCCAAGAAAATATAAACCTAAATTGTTGATTGGTCAGGCAGGTTATAACAATAATGACATTGAAAGATATACTGTCAGATTCAAACCTAAAATCGATAAAATACTTAATTTAAGATATGAACAGGTAATAGCTAAAAGAATTCTTGATTCTAAAGCTCATTATCCAAAAGAGTATATGAAAAAAAGCCAGTCATGTTTGCTGGAGTGAAAAGATAAAACAGGATATGATAGCTGAAGGAATTGATGAAAAAAAATTTACCTGTTACTGGTGATATTAAAACAGATTTCTCAAATCACCGCTTTGATTCATTTTTCAAAACTAAAGATCAGCTGGCAAGTGAATTTAATTTGGATTCATCCAAGGAATGGATTTTATTTATTTCAAGTTTCACATTTAATGAAAAAGATTCTAAACGTTTAATGAGTATGAATCATAATCTGGATGATGGTAAATATATGCAAAAATGGAATGTTGAATCAAAAGCTATCGTAATGGAATGGTTTGAGAAATTCCTAAAAACACATCCTGAAAAGGAATTTATTTACCGTCCACATCCTGTTGAATTCAATGTCCTTGATGAAGATTCTACAATCAGTATTTTAGATGAAAAATATCCTAATTTCCATTATATCAATAAATATGCAATTCAGGAATGGATTAGGCCATGCGATTATTTAAACACTGTTATAAGTACTTCTATTATTGATGTTTACTTGCTGGAAAAACAGTGCAATATTTTAAGACCTGTTGAATTAAATCCTGACTTTGATAATCCGTTGCTTGTTGGAGCTAAGACTATCTGCACTTATGATGAATTTGAAAAGTTAAACACGGATAAAAACACTGATGAATTCCCGGTTTCTCGTGAAATGATTGGTCAGTATTATGATTTTGGAGATAAGTTGGCTTATGAGAGAATTTGTGATTATGCAGAAAAGATGATTAATGATGATTCGTTTAAGCATGATTTCTATCCGAATCCGTCAAGATTCCACAGATTGAAGTTTATTATTAAAAGGTCTCTTGATGTCCCGAAATTAATTCCTGCTGTTATCAAGTCAGCTATTAAAAACAAGTCATCCACATCTAAAACCAAAGATAACAGGTCAATTTATGAAAAAAATGCTAAAAAAATAAGGGAAATTGTAAATCAGTCTTCATAAGGGCCAAAATCTATTTTTTGAGTTATATGATTATATCTTTCAGATTCTGGAGGTAATTTCATATAATCTCCATAAATTTGTGTAAGGATGCTGTCAAGATTATTCGGGCAGTGAACTTCAACATCTTCAAACATTATTGTTTTTCCAGGTTTGAAATCACTTATTTTATAAATTTGGGGATGGTGAAGAGCTGAAATATCACAGACACATTCACAGTCTTTATCATTGTATTTGTCCAATAATTTATGGGTTTTATCAAATAGGGATTCTCTTGAAATATTAAACAGCTTTAAAAATGCATGTCCTGTATTGGCTAATGCCTGAACTAATGGAGGATATCCTTTAAATTTTATAACAGACATTGCAAGTAATCTGTCTAAGACACGGCAACGTTTTACATGGAAGAATCTTTTTTAATTTATTGTCAGGAACTTTGTCCAATACAAATATGTCAATGTCAATTCCCAAATCAAAATCTACCTGATTGACCCACCATTCTTCAAAAATAGTGTTTTTAAGCATGATTTTGAAAATAAAAAAGAAGTAATCCTTTGTTTTGCTTGTTAAAAAATTATATTTATTGTTGGGTTCGGATAATGCGACTTTTTTAAACTTTTCATAGTCTTTTCTAAACATAATAATGTCTATGTCATCATCCCATGGAATAAAACCGCCATGTCTGACGGCACCTAATGCACTGCCTCCGTAAATAAAATACTCAATGTTGTTTTCTTCACAAATAGCTATAAAATCCTTTAGAATCATAAGCTCCAATTCCTGCAGTTTGTGAATAGTTTCATCAGAATAATCAGTATAATGCATCATTTTCCCTTTTTAAAAAACTTGTTAAATATATTATTTATAATTAATATACATATATAACTTTTCTAATGGAAATTTTTATTAATTATGTTTGGTATAATTTATAGTTATACAATTGGATAGGAAAAATATGACTTTTTAAAATTAGTGTAGTAATGCCTGTTTATAATGCTGAAAAGGAATTGAATGCAGCTATTGATTCAATAATCAACCAGTCTTTAGGTTTTGAAAATATTGAGCTGATAATAGTTGATGACTGTTCAACTGATAATTCCAGAAACATTATAAGTGATTATGCTAATGAATATGATAATATTGTTCCTTTTTTTAGATGAAAACTCCGGGCTTCCAGGCAAGCCACGCAGTTTAGGTATTAAATATGCCAGTGCCGATTACATTTCCTTTTTAGATTCTGATGATGAATATCTTAAGGAAGGTCTTGAAAATTTGTACAATACTATTTTAACTCAAGACTCTGATTTTGTAATCGGATCACATATCATTAATCTGGATGGAGATAAGGTTAAGGTTAAATTCCTCCAAAGTGATGAAAGATTAGTGAATTTAAATCCTTTGGAATCTCAGGAAATATTTGACAGCTTAAGTTTGAATTATTTTGTAGCTCCATGGGGTAAAATCTTTAAAAAAGAATTAATTTTAGATAACAATATCTCATTTCCGGAAGATACTCTGTGTGAAGACACTTATTTTTATTTTAAGGCACTGATAAATTCAAACAAGATTTCTGTTTTACCAAATACTCAAGTTTATATGTATAACACATTTGAACATAAAAAACAGCCATTCATGGTCATGATATTAAAAAATTCAACAGATTTCTAAAGGGTATGTATAATGTCAATGATCTTCTGGAACCGGTTAAATTGTCTCAGCATGTAACAATCGGGGAAAATATCGGAAGTTTGCTTTTAATATTTTCTAATTTGGATAAAAGTCATAAGATGTATGCGGTTAAAGAAATTTACAAGTTTGAAAAGCATTTAAACTGCAAAATAGATATTCATAGAAGAGAAATTGCTGTTTTAAACAATAAAGTTTTAAATAAACAGTTTAAACAGGCTATTTTCATTTCCAAACTTTATACTTCACTTTACAATAATCAGACAATAAAAAATCTTTACAGGAAGTTCAATATTCGGAAAAATAACTAAGTTTTGTTTTATTGGTGTGTTTGTAAATGGGTAAAAACCAAAAAGAAGTTTTGGACTATGCCAAAAACCAGGAAGTTCAAATCTTTTAAAAAAAGACAGGATAATGAATATTACTTAACTGAAGTTAGACTCAATAAGGAAATTAAGGAATTTCGGGAAATGTTCAACAGTCTGTCATATCCTTTGTCTGTTGATGAATATGATGATATGGATTCCCGCAGACTGAAAATCAAGTTTTTATTTTCTAAACAGGGAAAAAAGTCTGGAATAAATCTGATAATCGCCGCCGCATTTATCTGGAACAGTTAGCTTTTTTTTAAACATGTTTATGTTAAATGGAAACATATAACTTATCCGATTTATCTGGAAAGACACTATGGGGTTCCTCACCATACTACATTTTTTGTTCCGTGGTTTTTGAAAAAGAAAGATAAAAAGAAATTTATTTCTGTTGTAGCTAATGGTTTAGTTTAATTTATATAGTATTTTAATCAGAATTATACATAATATAAATTTAAAAATTACTTGTTGATATCATGGATAAAAAAGAGTTAATTAATAACGGTAAAGTAAAGAGTGTATATACTACTGATGATGAAAATGCAGTTATCATTGAGTTTAGAGATGATATGACTGCAGGTGACGGTGCAAGAAAAGAAGTGATGAATAAAAAAGGTTCTTATAATGCACTTATTTCCACTAAACTTTTTAAAGTATTGGAGGAAAACGGTATTAAAACACAGTTTATTGATTTGCCTGAAACTAATGTTATGGTAGCTAAAAAATTGGAAATGATACCTATTGAGGTTATTGTTAGAAATATAGCTACAGGCAGTTTAATTCGTAAATATCCAATAGCTGACGGTACTAAATTAGATCCTCCTATTGTTCAAATGGATTTTAAAGCAGATGAATTCCATGACCCTATGCTTAATGATTCCATTATTAAAGCTTTAGGATTAGCTACTCAGGAAGAAATTGACGAATTAACCGAAAAAGCATTAAAAATTAATGAAGTTTTATCTGAATTCCTTTTAGAAGCTGGAATTATCTTGGTTGATTTCAAAGTTGAATTCGGTAAAGATAAAAACGGCGAAATTATTTTAGGTGATGAAATTAGCCCAGACGGATGCAGGTTATGGGATAGTGAAACCTTGGATATGTTGGATAAGGAATTGTTCAGAAAAGGTAAAGACAATGAAGTTATGGACGCTTATGTGGAAGTTTATAACAGAATTATCCCTGATGACGAGAAAATAGAATTGTAAGGAGTTTTTAGAAATGATTTTTGATATTGAAGTTAAAGTATCTCTTAAAGAAGGTATGTTAAACCCGGAAGCCACAACTATTGAAAGGTCTCTTGCTTTACTTGGTTATGATGTTAAAAATGCTAAAACTGTAGACATCATCAAATTCCAAATGGAAGGAGAAGACAGGGAAGCTATAAGGGAAGACGTTGTAGACATGTGTGAAAGATTACTCTGTAATCCTGTAATTCATAATTATAAAATTACTGTTATTCCACAAAACTCTGCTTGTGGGGCTTAAGGGGTTTTTATAATGAAAATTGGAGTAATTAGATTTCCGGGAACCAACTGTGATAGGGATGTGGCCAGAGCTATTGAACTTGCAGGTTTAACTCCTGAATATATCTGGTGGAATCAGGAAGATTTAACAGATTTTGACGGTATTGTAATTCCTGGGGGATTTTCTTATGGTGATTATTTAAGAGCAGGTGCTATGGCTTCCATCACTCCTGTTATTGATGGTATTAAAGCATTGGTTAAAGAGGAAAAACCTGTTTTAGGAATATGTAACGGGGCTCAAATTCTTGGTGAAATAGGTCTTGTTCCAGGTGTTTTCATAACTAATGAAAATCCTAAATTTAACTGTGAATGGGTTGATTTGAAAGTCGGAACTGCAAGAACACCTTTTACAAAATCATTTAAAAAAGGTCAGACTTTACAGATTCCAATAGCTCATGCAGAAGGAAGGTTTTACACAGAAGATATTGATTTATTAAAAGATCAAGATCAGATAGTTTTACAATTTAAAGATAAAAATCCTAATGGTTCTATGGAAGCTATTACCAGTGTTTGTGATGAGTCAGGTCTTGTTTGTGCAATGATGCCTCATCCTGAACGTGCTTGTGAAGAAATATTAGGTTCTAGTGACGGGTTAAACTTTTTTAAAGGATTTTTATAAGTGATTTAGATGGTAGTTTATTTAGTGGGTGCAGGTCCTGGAGATGCTGATTTAATAACTCTTAAAGCTATAAAAGCTCTAAATAAAGCAGATGTTGTTTTATATGATTATCTGGCTAATGATGAAATTTTAGAGCATGCTCCAAAGGATGCCAAAAAAGATATATGTTGGTAAAAAAGCTGGAGAACATTATAAAACACAAGACCAAATTAATGAATTGATTGTCGAGCAGGCTAAGGAAAATGACACTGTTGTTCGTCTTAAAGGAGGAGACCCTTTTGTTTTTGGTCGTGGAGGAGAAGAAATATTAGCTTTAATGGAAAATGATATCAAATTTGAAGTAATTCCTGGTGTAACATCAGCTATTGGAGCGCCAACATCACTTGGGCTACCTGTAACTCATAGAGCTATAGCTACCTCTGTAACATTGGTAACTGGTCATGAAGATCCTACTAAAAAGGAAAGTCAGGTTAAGTGGGATTATACTGCAGATACATTAGTTATATTAATGGGTATAGGCAATATTAAAGAGAACACAAGTGAAATTATGAAGTACCGTTCAGGAGATACACCTGTTTGTGTTATAGAAAGCGGTACTCTTCCAGATGAAAATGTGATTTTCGGAACTCTTGAGAATATAGCTGATAAGGAAATTAACACTCCTGCTATTTTGATTATTGGAGATGTAGTAAGTCTTTATAAAGACATTTATAATTATTGAGGTGTAACAATGTGTGGGATTGTAGGTTGCATATTAAAAAACAATAAAAATGCAGCTCCTGTTCTTTTAGATTGTATATCTAAATTGGAATATAGAGGTTATGACAATAGGTATCGCTACAGTTAGTGATGGTATTAACATTAAAAAAGATAAGGGGAAATTAAAGAGGTTGATTCTAAATTAGATTTGGCTGATATGCCGGGTCATTATGGTATTGCACATGTTCGCTGGGCTACTCATGGTGATCCAAATAAAATTAATGCTCATCCTCATACTGATGAAAATGAATCAGTAGCTGTAGTTCACAATGGTATTATTGAAAATTATTTGGATATTAAATCTCAGCTTGAAGAAGAAGGCCATGTATTTAAATCAGATACTGATACTGAGGTTATTCCTCATTTAATAGAAAAATATATGGACAAAGGATTTGATTTGGAAGATGCTGTACGTGAAACAATCGGAATAATTCACGGAGCTTATGCAATAGCTGCTGTTAGTAAAAATGAACCTGATAAAATAATAGCTACTCGTAAAGACAGTCCTTTAATTGTTGGTATTGGTGAAGACGGATATTACCAGCTTCTGATTCTCCGGCTATACTGGAATATGCAAGAGACATAATCTATCCTGAAAAAGGGGAACTGGTCATTATTGATGAAAATGAAATAGTGGTCAAGGATGAATTTGACAATGTTATAGAAAAAGAAATTGAAACTATTGACTGGACTCCTGAAATGGCTGAAAAGGAAGGTTATGACTATTTCATGATTAAAGAAATCAATGAACAGGCTACAGCAGTTAGAAACACTTTAACTGAAAGGGATAATATTCAGGAAATTATTGATGATTTGGGAGATATTTCAAGAATCTGTTTTGTAGCATGTGGTACATCTTTTCATGCTTCTATAACTGGTAAATATCTTTTAGAATCTTTGGCAGGTATTCCGACTGATGTTATTTTAGCTTCTGAATTTAAATACTCTGCAAATACATTAAACGAAGATACTTTAGTTATTTTCATATCCCAATCAGGTGAAACAGCAGACAGTCTTAAGGCACTGGATTTAGCTAATGAAACATCTAAAACTTTAGGTGTAGTTAATGTAGCAGGTTCAGCTATTACAAGGCGTGCTGATTATGTGATACAAACTCAGGCAGGTCCTGAGATTGGAGTTGCTGCAACCAAAACTTATGTAAGTCAATTGACTGCTATTTATTTATTTGCAGCATTAATAGCTAAAGATGAAAAATTGCTTGAAGATATCTACAAGGTTCCTGATTTCATTGAGGAGCTACTGAAAGAAGTTGATTCAATTAAGACAATGTCTAAAAAATATAAGTTTGCCCGTGACTTTTTCTTTATTGGAAGAGGATATTCTTATCCTATAGCTTTGGAAGGAGCTTTAAAACTTAAAGAAATTACCTATATTCATGGTGAAGGTTATGCTGCAGGTGAACTTAAACATGGGCCACTTGCACTTATTGATGAGGGAATTCCTGTTGTTGTAATACTGCCTCCTGGAGAAAACCACAGAAAAACAATGAGTAATTTGGAAGAAGTTAAATCCCGTGGTGCAGATATTTTAGCTATCGGTTCTAAGGATGATGAAAGACTAAAACTAAAGTCTGATGATTTGTTTACTATAGACAGTGATGTTAATGAAGTTATTGCACCTTTAGTTTATATAGTGCCATTACAATTGCTGGCATATTATGTGGCTGTTGAAAAAGGTTTGGATCCTGATAAGCCTAAAAACTTAGCTAAATGTGTAACGGTGGAGGGAGATTCATGATTTCAATTTTTAAACTTGATGGAGAAGAATCTAAAGCTATTTTTGCTTTGGAATTTAACGAAACTCCATATTTATTTTTATATTTCAATCAGGAATGGGTTAATGAAACCGACCCTGAAGTTAAAGCTCTAAAAGAAGAATATTCTAAAGCAATGGATTTAAACGATTTAAAAGATTTGGAGTTAGGTGAAAGTATTGATTTTGATGATGGTGTCATACTTTGCTTATCTAAATTTGAAAATCCGAACTCCGGAGTTAAAGATATTTTATATTCCTATTCAGAACTTCTACTTGTAGATGATTAAAAAATATGTTTTTGAATTAGCTATTAATTATATTAATTAAATAGCTATTATTTTACTATTTATTTTACAATACTCTTATTTAATTGACTTTCTTTTGCATTATTCTAATACTTCCTTGAAAAGCAGTTTTTCCAAAATCTGTTTTTGAAACTTAATTTAACTATTTTGTTTGGTTTAATTAATTTAAATATTTGGGATAATCTAATTTTGCAGTTTATTTGTGTGTTTTTTATAATTTGGATTGCAGTATTTTGGAATCTGATTTAAACATAATAATTCATTGTTTTTTAGATAATTTTAAGTTTAATTTTTATCATATTTTAATTTAGATAGTTAATTAATTGCTGTTTATTAAAATAATGGATTAACTATTGTTGATTATTAAAATAAGCCTTCAGATTAATTTTACTTTAAGCTTATTAATTTATTTGGCTCTCGTAGCTTTATTTGACTAAATACTTTAGGAAAATTCTCCTATGATTTTTAATTATAACTTATTAACAATTTTTAAATACTTACAATTATCTATATTTTTTTAAGCTTTAAATTGCTTATTTTAGCTATTTTAACTTTATTTGAGCTTATTTTGAAATTCAAAAGCTTTTTATAAGAAAAGATAAAAACAATATACACACAACAGAAAAAAAATATTTCTTGATTCATAAGAGGTGGACTTATGTTTGGCAATAAAATGAAGATATTTTTAATAACACTTTGTTTCATGTTGTCTGTATCTGCAGTTGGTGCGGCTTCAGATGTTGGTAATGTGGTGTCATTTGATGACGATGTTGAAACAGGTGATTTGGATGTTGATCCTCCATCGGGGATTGATGATATAAATAATGTAACTTATTCTAAATCCGAAGATACTCGAGAACCGGTTATTTATGGTGAAGACCTTTCAATGTATTATAAAAACGGAAGCCGGTATGAAGTATCTATATATCAGGATGGCAAGATTATAAATTCTCAAAATAATGATTCTAAAGTAATTTTCAATGTTAATGGTGTGAATTACACAAAAGAATTGGTAAACGGTAAAGCTTCCATAGGGATTAACTTAAATCCTGGAAATTACACAATAACTACATTTTATCATTATACAGACGGATTAGCTACCAAGACCAATAATATTGAAGTATTGTCTACTATTCTGGCTAATGATGTTGTTAAGTTTTTTAGGAATGGTACTCAGTATTGTGCTAAGTTTTTGGATGGTTGTGGCAGTCCTTTGGTTAATGCCAGTGTTATTTTTAATATTAATGGTGTTTTTTATAAAAAGCAGACTGATGATAATGGTATGGCCAAATTGAATATTAATTTGCGCCCTGGTGTGTATATTTTAACTGCTATGCATCCTGACACTTTGATGTATGGAAGTAATATCACCGTACTGTCTACTATTCTGGCTAATGATGTTGTTAAGTTTTTTAGGAATGGTACTCAGTATTGTGCTAAGTTTTTGGATGGTTGTGGCAGTCCTTTGGTTAATGCCAGTGTTACGTTTAATATTAATGGTGTGCTTTACAAAAAACAGACTGATTATGAAGGTATAGCTAGGCTGAATATCAACCTCTTTCCGGGAAAGTATATTTTAACTGCTATGCATCCTGACGGTTTGATGTATGGATATAATATTACTGTACTGTCTACTATTCATGGTGACGACATTGTTAAGTTTTTTAGGAATGGTACTCAGTATTGTGCTAAGTTTTTGGATGGTTGTGGCAGTCCTTTGGTTAATGCCAGTGTTACGTTTAATATTAACGGTGTTTTTTATAAAAAGCAGACTGATGATAATGGTATGGCCAGATTGAATATTAACCTATTTCCTGGAGAGTATATTTTAACTGCAATTCATTTAAACGGTGAAGAAAAAGCAAATATTATTAAAGTATTGACTACTATTTCAGCGGAGGATATTTCATTAATTGAGAATAAAAGTGGAGTATTTGTACTTAAAACTCATGACGGTGCAAGAAATGTATCAATAACAATTAATGGTGTTGAATACATTGTTCAAACTGATGATGGAGGTGTTACTACTTTGAATGTTTCTTTATCAAAGGGTAATCATGCAGTACTTTCCAAGAACTTGAATTCAGGAGAGGAAATATTCAATACGATTTATGTAATGGAAGATCCTGCTTTTATTAAATACTACAGCATTTACGGTGTATCTCCTGATGGAAAATATATTATGGCTATCGGAAGACCTTCAGCCGCTGGTGAATTAAGCAAATATGGTTATACATTCTACAAATCAGTATTTGAAAGAATATGTCCATGCTGCAGAAGTGACAGACTTTACTGGGGAATATTCTGGGCAGGCAGTGAAACAGCAAACTGGGGAGTTTTCCCAGCTACTGGTTTAAAAGAGTCCGGAAGTGCAGAAGGTCATATATTCTGTGCTAAATGTGATGCAGATTTCTCTGTTATTGATGGTAAAAACCATGGTGGCGGTTCTAAAAATCTGATAAAAGTTATTTCTACTGTCAGTTCATCGAAGGATGAAGCATACATATTAAAAAATGGACAAATGCCTTATTCGGCATTATAATCTCCATTTTTTACTTTTTCTAATTTTTCAGTCATGTCTGCAGTATTCTAGTTCTTGAATTGTTTTTCAAGTCTTGTTTTTCAGTATAATTTTCCTCACATTCTAAAATATAAAAGGCTTCTTTGGAAGTAGTTGATGGAATGTTCATTTTAGCTAAATTACGCTCAACACGTCTTTTTAATTTTTCATCTTCCATATTTTTAGTTAGAAAAATCGGTGTTTTGACAGCAGAGGATATTTTGGTGTTGTGTCTTGCATCATGTCTGACTTCTGCCCGTTTATCTAAAATAAAATCACTGCTGTTGTTTAGATTAGGGTCTCTAAATGGAATGCCTACATCAGATAAAGCTATTCTGATTTCATCGTTTTTTGGAAGGGATTTATCAAGAACTTCTGGATTTGGACTGGCTAGGGTTCCTCCCTGTTTTCTTCCGAAAATAGGTCCCTGACCAACATAAAATCCAGCTTCTATAAAACCTGCCCTGACTGGTGCAGAAGAAGTATAAGTAGCTATGATACCTCTGTCTTTAATTACACGTCTGAACTCCCTGAAGAAATCCAGAGAAAATAATTCAGGAGCCATATTTTGACTGAATGGGTCTAAAAATATTGCATCATAATAGTTGTCTTCCAAATTTTGAACAGTTTGTCTTGCATCTTCAATATAAACATTGATGTCAATATTTTCAGGAATTTTGCATTTTTCATAGCTAATGCCGGCATAATCCTGTTTTATTAATTCATTTTCAATAGCTTTTTTGGTAATGTCATGTTCCGGAATTGGTGAGGGAACTAAAAGACCGCATGCAAGAGTAGCTTTTGAAATTTCAACCATATCAATTTGTAAACTGGAATTTGAGCTATTTTTAATAAAATCGGCTATTGCAGCAGATGAATTGTATCCAAGTCCTGCACAGATATCTAAAATAGCTGAGATCTTCATCTAGTTGAATTTCATAGGTTTGATAAATTTCTCAAATGATTCACTTATTGCACCTGTAGATGTATGAAGTGTTTCAACTTTGTGATTTATTTCCTTTGAATTAATGGAATATGATCCGTCATCAGTTAAAACAAAATAATCCTTGTTTTCATCAAAAAAATTACATCTTGAATTAATATTTCCACTACTTCTTTCTTTTTTTCAAAACAGCTGTTGACTAAATCAAAAATATCATCATTGATTACTCTGGCATTTTTTTTTCATAACTCATTTTAATCTATTTAAATAATTAATTTTTTGACTAATATAAATCTATTAGAAAAAGTAAAAATCGGTTTTATAAATCATTACAAGAATATGATACTTTAAAAAGATAATTATTACTGATATTATTTATGATATGTCAGGTTTGATATAATTTAAATTCAGATTACTATAATTTTAAATACTGTCATGATACAATATTATGTGGTGACTTTTTTTGGAATTTTTCAATTTTGATGTTGGTAAAAATCGTATATATAATGTGGATTGGCTTAAGACTATTGCAATACTTGCGGTATTGTTATTGCACTGTTCTTCGAAATATTTGCTGCCGGATTTTGTGTTTCAGCCAAATTGGTACTGTGGAGTATTTTTTGAATCACTTTCCAGATTCGGTGTTCCTTTATTTATCATGGTTTCAGGATTTCTTATTTTAAGAAAAAGACCAACCAATTTCATCTGTTCTAGAAGAATTAAAAGGGTTTTAATTCCTTTTTATTTTTTGGCTAGTAGTCTATGTAATTGCTAAATTTGCAATGATTTATCATTCATTTGATTTAATTCAATTCGGATACTTTTTAATTCAGGCATTTTTAGACCCTACTATTGTTTCAATCGAGTTTTGGTTTGTTTACATGATTATAGGGTTGTATATATTTTCACCGATTATTACTACATGGCTGCATAATGCCGAAATTTATGAAATTGAGTATTTTTTAATTGTATGGGCTTTGATTTCCTTTGTAGGATTTTCAAATGTTGATTTTTTATTATATGATTATTTAAAATATTTCACAGGAAGTATCGGTTATTTTATATTGGGATATTATTTATACATTAAACAAAAATCTGTTTTAAAAAATAAAAACTTCGGACTGGTACTGTTTGTAGCAGGAACATTGTTGTCATTTTTAGGAACGGTATTGTCTTCTATGGCGATTGGCGGACAGTCTTTATTATTTTTTAATTTAGGTGATGTAACTCCAAATGCCTGTCTTCAAGCTATTGGAATGTTTATAATAGTATTAAACACAGATTGTGAAAAATATTCTAAATCAGTTAATAATGCTTTTGTTTTTTGCAGTATTGGAAGTTATGGAGTTTATTTAGCTAATGTTTTATTTATTAACATTTTCGATAAAATTCTTTCATTTAATGTTATGGGAAATGCTGCACTGACTATAGTTTTAGAATGTATTGCTGTTTTTATAATCTGTAATATTTTTATTAGACTGATGAGTAAAGTTCCGGTTTTAGAGAAATTTTCCGGAATTTAATCTTTTTTATTTTTTTACTTCAATTTTTATTTTAAAAATGAGGAAAATTTATATAATTTCTAATTTAAATTTTATTTTAACTAATAAAATAAGGTTAATTAAATGTTTGAGATTAAAGCTAAAGATAATAGAGGCAGAGTTGGTGTTTTGAAAACTAACTCTGGTGATGTAAAAACCCCTAATTTAATGCCAGTTATCCATCCTCGTAAACAAACTATTGATGTTAAAAAATATGGGGCAGATATAGTTATTACCAATGCTTATTTAATTTACAAAGATGAGGATTTAAAAAAGAAAGCTGCAGAAATAGGGCTTCATAAGTTAATTAATTTTGACGGTCCGATTATGACGGATTCAGGTTCGTTCCAACTGTCTGTTTACGGTGATGTTGATATTACAAATAAAGAGGTTATTGAGTTTCAGGAATTGATTAAAACAGACATTGGAACTAGTTTGGATATTCCAACAGCACCTTTTGTAACCCGTGAAAAGGCTGAAGCAGATTTGGAAGTTACTTTGGAAAGGGCTAAGGAAGCTGTTGATTACAGAAATTCCCAAAATATGGAAATGAAATTGAATTCTGTAGTTCAAGGTTCAACTTTTCCTGATTTAAGAAGAAAATGTGCAGATGAACTGACTAAATTAGATGCGGATTTGTATCCTATAGGTGCAGTAGTTCCGTTAATGGAATCATATCATTATAAGGAGCTTGTTGATGTTGTAATGAACAGTGTAGCACATCTTCCGGACAGTAAGCCCCGTCACTTGATGGGTGCAGGCCATCCGATGATTTTTGCCTTGGCTGTAGCTATGGGATGTGATTTGTTTGATTCAGCAGCTTATATATTATATGCTGAAGATGACCGTTTATTGTCTGTAAGAGGAACTTACAAACTTGAAAATTTACAGGAAATGCCATGTTCATGTGAAGTTTGCTGCAACTACACTCCTGACGACTTAAGGCTATGCCTAAAAAAAAAAGAAGAGATTTAATAGCTCAGCATAACTTAAATGTTTCATTTGCTGAGTTAAGATTAATTAGGCAGGCTATTTATGAAGGTTCATTAATGGAACTTGTTGAAGAACGCTGCAGAGCACACCCTAATCTACTTGAAGCTCTTCGCCAATTAGGCAACTACAGCAAAGATTTGGAAAAATATGATCCGAGAAGTAAAAAATCAGCATTTTTCTACACAGGTTCAGAATCATTATACAGAAGTGAAGTTTTAAGGCATATTCAAAAGCTAAGGGCAATGCCCAGAAAACGTGATTTGGTAATATTGCCTCCTTCACGTAAACCTTACAGCAAATATGTTTCAGGTAAGCTTGGAAACTTTTATGTTTATGGAAGTGAACAGGAATTGGATTTGAACAATACTGATTTTATGGTATTGGATATTCCGTTCGGTCTTATTCCCCTTGAAATTGATGAAATATATCCATTAAGTCAAAATGAATCTCCAAGAACCTGGGATGTAAGCAGTCTGGAATTTATTGAGGACTTTATCTCAGAATTTGTAGAATACTATGACCAGGTCTTAATTCATTCCAATGTTATTAAAAAATTGGATATTGGATTATATAATATTCATTCACAGTCTGATGAAATCAGATATGCAAAAGATGACCTTAAAAAGGTTAAGGCAATAGCTGACTATCAGTTTGGTGTCGGAGTAGGAGATGCTTTATTTACAGGCAATATAAAAATTGAAAAAAGTAAAAAAACAGGTAAGATAAGACATATTTATGACGGAAAAACATTAATTGTAAATATGAGAGCTTCTGACAGCTTTTTAATCCTTTCAAAAGAAGGTGCAAAAGACTCCATGCGGCTACACAATATCCTAAAAACAGAGTTGTAGTAAATAAGGACTCAGAACCATTTTCACTTGAAGGAAAAAGTGTTTTTGCCAAATTCGTCGTGGAATGTGATGAGGATATAAGAGCTAAGGATGAAGTTTTAATTGTAAATGAAGAGGACAAGTTGCTTGCTTATGGTAAGGCATTACTTGGAGCCTGTGAAATCAACGATTTCCAAACAGGACAGGCTATTAAAACACGTAAAGGAATGAAAAAATAAGGAGGAAAACATAATATGTCTGATAAAGTAAATACCGGCAACAATATGGAAGATAAAAAACTTATTAAAAATGCAAGAAAACCTGAAGGAAAATTAGGTCATGAAATACTTGACAGGATGAATAAATCTCATGAAACAATGGCCAGATGGGGAGTCAGTCATTTTAACATTGATGAAACAGATAAAATCCTTGATATCGGATGTGGTGGAGGGAAAAATCTTGAACGCTTCGCTAAACAAATAGGTAAAGACGGATGTGTTGTAGGAATTGATTACTCTGAAGTAAGTGTTGAAAAATCCACTGATTTAAATAAACAGGCCATAGATGATGGCAAAGTTAAAGTCTTACAGGGATCTGTATCTGAAATGCCATTTGAAGATGAAAGCTTTGACATTGTAACAGGTTTTGAAACAATTTATTTTTGGCCGGATTTTATAAATGACTTAAAAGAAGTAAACAGGGTTCTTAAAAAGACGGTTTGGTATTTTTCTGTAACGAAGCAGTTTACAGAGAAGGTAAAATGGATAAATATGAAGATTTAATAGAATTGTTGGATATGAAAATTTATTCTGAAGATGTTTTGAAATCAGCACTTGAAAAAGCAGGTTTTAAAGATTTTAAGGCATTTATTCAGGATGAAAATGAGTGGATTTGCGTAACTGCAAGAAAAGTTTAACTATTAAAAACAATATAATATCATTTTTCAAATACTCCTAAGGTTTAAAATTATGAATAAGGTTCGAACAATATTTGCAAATATGAGCTGGCTGATGATTTCCCAAATCATTACCAGTGTTTGTGCTTTTGTTTGGACTATTTTAACTGCACGTTACCTTGGAGTATCTGACTATGGTATTTTAGGAACAGCAACTTCTTTTTCTGTTATTGTAATTGTTGTTGCTGATTTGGGAGTCACTACATATATTACAAGATCCATTTCGGTGGATTATAATGTAGAGGCGAAGTATTTGGGAAATGCACTGTCCCTTAAATTAATACTGTCTGTACTTTATTTGGCAGTAGTTATTTTTATTTCCTATTTGCTGGGATGGGATAATTTTACTATTTTAATAACTTTCCTATTTGCAATTGAAAGTTTAATTAAATCATTTTATAATTTGCTTTTTGCTTCATTTCAGGCTCACGAACAGATGAAATATCAGGCAATTACCAATACCTTACTTAATGTTTTGACTTTGGTATTTATTGTAATGATTTGCTTTACTGATTTCGGTTTGCTTGGAATTACCTTTGCATACATTGCAGCTAATTTAATCGGTTTGATTTATTGTATAACTGCCCTGACAAAGCATATTATAGTTCGGCAATTATTGTTTGATTTGAAATTTTTTAAGAAACTGATAATTGCGGGAATTCCTTTTGCTTTAACTACACTGTTTTATACATTGTATTATTCAATTGACATGGTTATGATTACTCAGTTTTCAACTACCTATGCAACAGGACTTTATAATTCTACCTACAAGCTAATTAATGTTTTAACATTGTTTTATACAATTTACTCAGCTGTTATTTTCCCGGTTATGAGCAAGCTGTTTAAACAGGGAAAAGACATGTTGCGCCTTAGCTTTGTCAAATCCATTAAATATTTGTCTATGATTACTATTCCAATAGCTGTAGCTACCTTTTTCTATGCGGGGATGTGATTTATCTTTGTTATGGTAATCAGTATGCTGATGCAGACAGTGTTTTAAAAATATTGGTGTGGACTGTCTGTTTCTTATTCGTTAACGGTGGATGTTCCATGATTTTAAATGCATCTCATAAGGAAACTTCCGTTACAAAGATTTATTCTTTAGCTGCAGTGTTCAATGCAGGATTAAATTTATGTTCAATACCTTATTTCTCAGCACACGGAGCAGCATTTGCAACAGTAATGACTGATGTTTTAATTTTAATTTTAGAAATGTATATGATTAGTAAAATAAATCAGCTTCCTGACAGGCATTTGATTTTTGATTTGATTAAGATAATTATTGCGTCTGCTGTCATGGGCGGAGTATTTTACCTGGTTAACATGTCATTATGGTTAGCTATTCCTGTTGGTGTTATAGTTTACTTAATAGTTATTACTCTTATAAAATTCTTTGATAACGAGGATAAACTTATAATTAAACAGATTTTAGGTAAAGCTTAATATAGAAAACTGATATATATTAATCCCAGTAATTTGTGAGTTTAGTATTATGAGTAGGGTAAGAACTGTTTTTGCAAATATGAGTTGGTTAATGTTTTCTCAAATCATAACTAAAGTGTCTGTGCTTTTGTTTGGACTATTTTAACTGCTCGTTATTTAGGTGTATCTGATTATGGTCTTTTAGGTACAGCTACTTCTTTTGCAACTATTTTTGGTGTTTGTGCCGATTTGGGAGTTACTACTTATATTGTCAGATCCATTTCTACAGATTTTGACTCTGAAAAGAAATATTTGGGAAATGCTATTGGTATTAAATTAATATTGGCGGTATTTTACCTGGCAGTGGTATCACTGGCTTTATTTATATTGGGCTGGGATAATTATACTGTTGTAATCTGTTTCTTGTTTGCTGTGGAAAATGTAATTAAGTCATTTCAAACTGCAATGTATTCTTCATTCCAGGCTCACGAAATGATGAAGTATCAGGCTATTACAAATACTTTGCTTAATGTTTTAACATTTATATTCATTGTAGCTGTTACATTTACAAATTATGGGTTATGGGGAATTACTTTAGCATATATTGCAGCTAATTTAATCGGTTTAGTTTATGCGACTTTGGCTTTATCTAAAAAGATTATTGTTCCAAAACCGTTGTTTGATAAGGCTTTTTGTAAAAAGTTAGTTATTGGAGGCCTTCCTTTTGCATTGACTAGCTTATTTTATATGATTTATTATTCAATTGACATGGTTATGATTACCCAGTTTGCAAATACCTATGCAACAGGGCTTTATAATTCATCTTATAAGTTAATCAATGTTTTAACTCTGTTTTATACAATTTACACTTCTGTTATTTTCCCGGTTATGAGCAAACTGTTTAAACAGGACGGAAATTTACTGCAGTTTAGTTTTGTCAAATCCATCAAGTATCTGTCTATGGTTACTATTCCTATAGCTATTGCTACTTTTTTTCTATGGGGGAGATGTAATTTCATTATGTTATGGTAATCAGTATGCGGAAGCAGGAGAAGTTTTAAAAATCCTTATTTGGACTGTTTGCTTCTTATTTATTAATGGAGCATGTTCCATGATTTTAAATGCATCCCACAGAGAAACTGCAGTTACTAAAATTTATTGTTTGGCTGCTTTGTTTAATGTTGTCTTGAATTTTATTTTAATACCTCATTTCTCAGTTTACGGTGCTTCAGTAGCTACTGTAATTAGTGAGATTTTAATTTTAGCTTTGGAATTATACACCATTTATAAAATTAATCAGCTTCCTGACAGACATCTTCTGGTTGATATTTTAAAAGTTGTACTTTGTGCAAGTGTTATGGGTGTTGTTTTACATCTTCTTAATCTTAATTTATGGTTAGCTATTCCTGTAGGAGTTGTAGTTTATTTAATAGTTATTATTCTTACTAAAACATTTGATGATCAGGATAAACTGATTTTTAAACGAATTGTTGGAAAATAGTTTTACCAAAAAACTTTATATACTATCAAAACAAAAGTATAATTGTTGTCTGTTATGCGGTGTTAGTCCAGCCTGGTTAAGACTCTGCAGCCTGCCACGTTAGAGACCCGGGTTCAAATCCCGGACGCCGCATTTATGCAGTTGTGGTATAGTCTGGTTATTACTTGGGCCTTCCAAGCCTACAACCCGGGTTCGAATCCCGGCAACTGCATTTGTTTTATCTAATTTTCTTATTTTTTTCTTAATTCTTATTATACTGATTAGTTTTTTTTAGTTACTTTTATATAATACTTTTTTATAAAGATTAAATTACTAAAGTTAGTTTTCTAACTAATTTATAAATTAAAAAAATCTTGGTGATTCTATGGTAGGAATTGTTGGATATGGGGCGTATGTGCCGTCATATAGAATAAAAGTGGAAGAAATTGCTAAAGTGTGGGGAGATGATCCTGTTGCTTTATCAAGGGGTTTAGTTGTAAACGAAAAATCCGTACCTTCTGCTGATGAAGATACTGCTACTATTGCAGTAACTGCTGCTAGATATGCTCTAAAGCAAGAGCTCAGATTGACCCACAAAAAAATAGGGGCGATTTATGTTGGTTCTGAATCACATCCTTATGCAGTAAAACCATCTGCAACTATTGTTGCAGAAGCTATAAATGCTACTCCTGATTTGACTGCTGCTGATTTAGAATTTGCTTGTAAAGCTGGAACTGCTGGAATTCAAATGACTATGGGGCTTGTGGATTCCGATATGATTGAGTATGGATTAGCTATTGGTGCTGATACTTCTCAAGGTGCACCTGGAGATGCATTGGAATATACTGCATCTGCTGGAGGTGCAGCATATATTATTGGTAAAGATAACACTCTTGCTGATATTGAAGAAACATACAGTTTTACTACGGATACTCCTGATTTTTATAGAAGAGAAGGACAAGACTATCCGTCTCATGGTGGCCGTTTCACTGGAGAACCTGCATACTTCAAACATGTGTTAAGTGCTGCAAAAGGTTTATTTGAAAAAACTGATTCAAAACCTGAAGATTATGATTATGCTTGTTTCCACCAGCCTAATGGTAAATTTTACTTAAGGGCAGGTAAAAAACTTGGATTTACTAAAGTGAACAAATCAAACAAGGTCTTTTAACTCCAAATATTGGAAACACCTATTCTGGTGCAGTTCCATTAGCTTTATCTAATATTTTAGATGTTGCAGAACCGGGAGATAAAATATTTGTTGTTTCATACGGATCAGGTGCAGGTAGTGACGGATTTACCTTAACAGTTAATGAAGAAATTAAAGAAAAAAAGAGATTTAGCTCCAAAAACACAAGACATCATTGATAGAAAACAATATGTTGATTATGCTGTTTATGCTAAATTTAAAGGCAAAATTAAAATGTAGGTGTAATTATGAGAGATGTTGCAATTATAGGAGTTTCACAAACTAAATTCGGTGAATTGTGGGATTCATCTTTTAGAGATTTAATCGCTGAAGCAGGTGTAAAAGCTGTTATGGATGCTGAAGTTGAAGGAGACGATATTGAAGCAATGTATGTTGGAAATATGTCTTCAGGTTTATTTGTAGACCAAGAACATATTGCTGCACTTATTTCTGATCACATGGGTCTTAATCCAATCCCAACTACGAGGGTAGAAGCAGCATGTGCATCTGGTGGGCTTGCTTTTAAGACAGGGAATTATGGCAGTTGCATCAGGTTTCCATGATGTTGTAATTTCTGCAGGTGTTGAAAAAATGACTGATGTTGTAGATGCTACTCCAGCTATTGCTACTGCATCTGATCAAGAATGGGAAGCACAACAAGGGGCTACTTTCCCATCATTATATGCGATGATTGCAAAAAGACACATGTATGAATATGGAACTACAAGGGAACAATTAGCTCAATTTTCAGTAGTAAACCATAAAAATGCTAAAAACAATCCAAATGCACAATTCCCATTTGAAATTAGTGTGGATAAAGTAATTAACTCTACTATGGTAGCTGATCCTTTAACACTTTTAGACTGTTCTCCAGTTTCTGACGGAGCAGCAGCTGTTGTTATGGTTCCTGCAGAAGATGCTAAAAAAATACACTGACACTCCAATTTATGTAAGGGCATCTGCACAGGCTTCCGGAACTATTGCATTACATAACAGAAAAGACTTAACCACTATTGATTCAACTAAAGTAGCTTCCAGAAAAGCATATGAAATGGCAGGAGTTACTACTAAAGACATTGACCTTGCAGAAGTTCACGACTGTTTCTCAATCAACGGTCTTTTAGCTGTAGAAGACTTAGGATTTGCTGAAAAAGGTAAAGGTGGAATAGCTATTGAAGAAGGTCAAACAGAAATCGACGGTGATTTCCCAATTAACCCATCTGGAGGTTTAAAAGCTCGTGGACACCCTCTTGGAGCAACAGGTATTGCTCAAGCTGCTGAAGTTGTATGGCAACTTAGAGGAGACGCAGGCAAACGTCAAGTTGATGGTGCAGAAATAGGTATGACTCACAATATAGGTGGTACTGGAGGTACTGCAGCAGTACATATATTTGGAAGAGATCTTGAGTAGACAGTCATCTTCTCTTTTTAAATACTTTAAAGTACAATATATTAATTAGACATATTTTTGGAGAGAGTATAAAAATGAAATTTAAAATAACAGCAGTAAATACTAAAAACCCAAGTGAAAAATTCGAATATGAATTAGAAGGAGAATCTGTTGACAGTTTCAAATATACTTTGACGAAGCTGAAGGTAAATTCTTCCATCCTAAAGAAGTATTAAACAACAAAATGAGAGAAATTAACAACAATTTAATGTTAAATGACTCACCAATATTTACCATTAAAAAGCTGGTGAAAAAGCTAATATAAAAGCTATGACTTTTGACATTGAAATTGAATCAATCTAATAGATTTAATTTCACTTTTTTTTTTATTTAAAAGAGACTCATTTCTCTTTTATTGATTTTTATGGATATTCCACTTTATTTTTATGCTGCTTTTAAGGATATGGACAGATTAGCTCCTGGAAGTGATAAGTCTACTTTAAAAGCTATTGACTATATTGATTTTAATAAAGATTCGCAATTAACTATTTTGGATATTGGCTGTGGTGTGGGAGCTTCAACTTTATTATTGGCTGATTATTTTAAAAATTCAACAATTGAGGCTATTGATTTATTTCCACATTATCTGAAAGTTTTGGATGAAAAAATAGCTGACAATGATTTGGATAACAGGGTTTACACCTGTCAGATGGATATGAATGACCTGGATTATCCGAACTGCGAATTTGACATTGTTTTTAGTGAAGCTTCAGCATATATCATGGGTTTTGCTAAAGCACTTAAAAGTTGGAAACGTGTTTTAAAGCAAAATGGTTATCTGGTTGTTTCTGAGCTATCATGGATTCAAAAGCCTTCAAAAGAATCTAAAAAGTTTTGGAAAACACATTATTCGGAAATAGACACTATTGAAAATAAAATAGCTCTAATAAAAGATGAATGTTATGAGTTTATAGATTATTTTATTTTACCGAAAAGTGATTTTGAAGATTATTATGCTAATTTAGAAAGCAATCTTCGAACATTAGATGATAATGACTTTAAAAAAGATTTTAAAAAGGAAATTGAAGTTTATGGAAATAATAGTGGTGATTATAGCTATGTTTATTATATTATGAAAAAAGAAGTTCGTCAATAATTTCCATATTTATATTTTCTTCAACAATTTGTGCTAATTTATTTAATGAGTAATCTTTTTGTGTTTCGTAAGGGTCTTCACCATATTTTGCTTCAAGACCTTTTTTGACTCTTAGATAATTTAAAAATTCACGTCTGAAATTGTAATTGTGGAATATTCCATGGAAGTATGTTCCAAAGACATTCCCATTACATGCTCCGTCAAAGTCACCTTCATCATTATTTCCCTGTCCTTTTTGAACATTTAATAATGGGCATACATCTTTACTTGAATCCAGGTGTGATGTACCTTCATGGATTTCATAACCGGTTACTTTCTCTCCAGCTATCTTTGCAAATATTTCACCGGCTATTCCGGACAAATCCTCTTTTTGAGGTATAACTGCTTCAGACTGTGTTACAATTTTTTCGGTATGCTGGAATTTTGACTCAATATCCAATAATTTTAACCCTTCAATAGTTCCAACATCAGATTCTTTTTTATTTTCGTCATAAATTATATTTCCAAGGATTTGATATCCTCCACAGATTCCAACAATTGGGATTTCATCGGATTTGGCTATTATTTTACTGGCAAGTCCGCTGTCAAAGAGTTCTTTTGCATCTTTGGTTGAATTACGTGTTCCAGGAATGATTATAGCATCAACATCGCCAATTTCATCATTGGGATTAATCATTTTAATTCCAACATCCTCTTCAAACTCAAAAGGATCAATGTCTGTAAAATTGGAGATTTTAGGAAGCCTTATAACTCCAATAATAATATCCTTATTTTCATCAAATACATGGGTTGTTAGGGATGCTGAGTCTTCTTCAGGCAGTTTTAATGTTTCATCATAAGGAAGAACACCTAAAACCGGAGCTTCGGTGATTTCTTCAATTCTGTCAAGTCCAGGTTTCAAAATATCCAAATTTCCTCTAAACTTATTGATGACAGTAGCTTTCAGTCTGGATCTGTCATAGTCATCTAAAAGCACATATGTTCCGGCAATAGCTGCAAAAACACCACCCATTTCAATATCAGCTATTAAAATAACATTTGCATCAGCCATATGTGCAATTTCCATATTGGCAAGGTCTTCTTTACGCATATTAATTTCTGCAGGTGATCCTGCTCCTTCAATGATTATAATATCGTATTTTTCTTTTAAAATATTGAAACTTTCCTGAATAGCTTCAAAAGCCGTGTTGTGATAGTCATGCTGATACTGGTAGAAATTCATATCTCCGATGGATTTTCCCTGAATAATTACATTGGATGTAAAATCACCTTTTGGTTTTAAAAAGAATAGGGTTCATATGTACACTTGGTTCAACCATTGCAGCTTCTGCTTGCAACATTTGAGCTATTCCTATTTCTCCGTTTTCTTTAGTTGTATATGAATTTAAAGACATATTTTGAGATTTAAAAGGAGCTACGTTATAGCCTCTGTTTTTATATATTCTACATAATGCAGCTACAAGCATACTTTTTCCTGCATTTGATGATGTTCCCTGAACCATTAAACATTTAACCATTAAAATCACTTTTTATTTGCTTTAAAAATATTTGTCATTTATATTTTATAAATGTTAATCGGTTAATTATGTCTATAATATTATATATTATTTCAACTAAAATTTATAAATGTAAAAAAATTTTATTAAATATAAAATATATTTTAATTTAATAAAAAGGTTGATTATTTATGAAATTTAATAAACAATTCTTTTTAGGCATTATGTTGCTTGTTCTCCTTTTGGGAGTAAGCAGTGTAAGTGCGAACGATTTGAATGAGGATAATTCATCTTATATTGGATTAGATGACTCTTCAATGGTAATTATGGAGGATTCTGCTCAGGCAGGCAGCGATGTTAATGCTCAGACAGGCAATCCTTCTGATGATGTGATTATTGTAAATAATTGGGGTGAACTAAAAACATACTGTGAAAAAACAGATAAAAACTATGTGCTTCAGTTAAAAGAAAATACTAATTTTTACCCGGAAAATGGAGATGACATTTCCAATCAGATTACTGTTAGAAATAATGTAACTATCCTGGGAAATACAGGAGCATATATTGGTGATGTATCTCCTAAGGCATCAACACTTTTTTATACTCCAATTTCAACTCCGGAAAATTCAGGAATTAGTTTAAAATTAGTTAATTTGACATTTAAATTTATATCTGTTTCAAAACTTTCATCTCTGGATAGTGGAATGGTTGTGGAGTTGGCTGGTGATTGTACTGGCAACTTGCTTGAAAATTGTACTTTTGACAATATAACTGCTTTGTCAGGTCATTCCTGTGTTTATTATATTAAAAAAGGTTATACAACTGTTAGAAATTGTAATTTTACAAACATCAATACATGTTTTGGTGTTTTAAGTATTTATGATCCTGATGCTGGCTTAAACTGTAATACTTCACATATGTTAGTTGAAAACTCTTATTTTGAAAATAATTATGCTACAACAGAACCTGGATGTATTAACAATTGCGGTCAGTTAATTGTTAAAAATTCTACATTTTATAAAAACAGTGCATTTTGGTGGGCTGGAGCAATACACACTCACAGTGGAGCAAATACAACAATATATGATTCTAATTTCACAGATAATGTAGCTGGATGGAATGGTGGAGCATTGTATACCTACAGTTACCTGCAAATATACAACACCACTTTTACAAGTAATAACTGTACAACCAACAATGGTGGGGGAGCTATTGGTGCATGTTTCTATGGAACCAATCCTCATATTTATATTGAAAACTCATTATTCCAGTATAATACAAACAACTGCTGGTCTCTTACTAATGAATCTACAACAGGTACTGGTCGTGGAGGAGCTATTTCAATAATGGATGCAGGTGATTTGGATGTATATAATACTACTTTCATAGCTAATTCTGCATCTATAGGTACTGCAATTTGTGCAAATCAGGCACAGGGTTACGGATCTCCAAATGTCAGATTAATAGGCAATAAATTTATTAATCACACAGTAGTTGGCGATGTATTGATAATTGATCTTTCCAAATCTGAACTGGAATTATCTGATAATTATTATTATAACAATTCTTTAGTATTTTCTAAAACCAAACTTAGTGAAGAGGAAAGAATTGGCAACACAACAGTATTGAATATTCAGTTTAAATTAAAAAACGACAAATATTATGATTCTGATATTTTATCCAAATCAGGTTATTTTGTTTATGTAGATGGTGTTTATTTAAAAACAGTCTACAGTGAGTCTTTTAATTTGACTTTTAATGACGGTAAGGAACATAAGGTATATGTACGTTCAGTTGCAGGTGTCAGTAACTCAAATAATCTCACTGTAAATGGTGTACCTGTTCAGTATATCTATGTTTCTGTAAACGGTAATGACAACAATAACGGAAGTAAAAACGCACCTGTACGTACAATAGCTAAAGCTATTTCTTTAAATACTAATGGAATTTATATTTTAGAGGGAAATTACAGGGAATATGGATTAAATATTAACAGTGATTTAAAAATTGTTGGTGATGGAAAAGTTATTATTGGCGGAATTAGTTCAGCTGATCCGGTATTTAAAATTTCAAACAATGCAAATGTATCATTTAATAATTTAAAATTTGCTGATATATCCAACGGTGAAATTATTAATGGATTAGCTGCTGGAGAAGTTGAAATAAGTGGTTGTGAGTTTTATTCAAACAATCAGAAAGGAATTCTTGTTAATGTAGCTAATTTGCTTATTTCAGATTCCAAATTTGAAAATAATAATGTTTTCAAATGCATTTATACTAATTATTTGGAAATGAGAAACTGTGAATTTGTAAACAATACTGCAAACGAGAAAAAATCCACTTCTGAGGTAGGCAATTTAATTTATCTGGACCTTAAAGACCAGCAAGGAATAATTTCAGGCACTTTCTTTGAAAATAATAATGTTTATCAGGGATGTATTTATGTAAAAAGCAGTGATTTTAATCAAGGATTGGAGATTGCGGATTCTGTTTTCATAAATAATACTGGAGTATTTAAAGGAGGCTGTCTGTATGCTGATTCAAGTTCCAGCAGCAACTATCCTATTACAATTTCATCTTCTGTATTTATTGATAATTTTGCACAGTCTGGAAGTGTTGCTTTTGTTATGAAAAAATGCGTTCTTACAGCTACAAATTCAATCTTTTTAGGCAATAAAGAAAAATCCTCATCATTAGGAGGGGTATTTTCAACTGTAGGCAGCAGTGCAAAATTTGCAATAGACAGTAATTGGTGGGGTAACACTGCCGAAAATGCAACATCTACTCCAAGAAAAGGGTTAAACAATTGGTTATTTTTAAATGTAACTGGTAATGTTGATAAATTGAATTTCAATGAAAATGGGATAATAACTGTTGATTTAGCTAATGTAATTAATAGCAATGGTGAAATCAGCAAATATGATGCTGGAGACAAATTGCCATTAGATACTTTAAATATCACTTCTGTTAATGGTATAACAACAACTGTCGGTGATAAATTTGTGGATGGTAAAATACAGGTTATATTACTCCAACTGCTACTGGAGAAGCTTCAGTAACTACCAGTCTTTATGGAGTAACCAGTACTATAAAATTCAATGTAGGTAAAACACTTTCAGATTTACATATCTATACTAATGATATTAAGGTAAATGAAGACCTTGTAATTAAAGTAGCTTTAGAAAGCAGCAGGCCAACAGGTACCGTTACAGTTAATATTAATAATAAATCATATACTATTAATTTAGTAAACGGTACTGGATTTACAACAATATCTGGCTTAGCTGGTGGAGAATATGAAATTACTGCCAAATATAATGGTGATGATAATTACGAAGAAGCTATTGCTACATCTTCAGTTAAAGTTAATAAAATAGCTTCATCAATGGATATTAAAGTTTCTCTTGGAAAATACACTACAATTGTTGTAAGTCTTCCAGAAGATGCAACTGGTGAAGTAATGTTTACTGTTGACGGTGAAAGTGAAACTGCAACTAGTGAAGATGGTAAGGCATATATAGTTTTATTTGACCTTGATGATGGAGTTCACACTGTTCATGCAGTTTATGGTGGAGATAATAACTACTTTGGATGTGAAGCTAGTGAACAATTCAGTAAAACCAAACTTAATTCTACTTTAACTGTAAATGCAAATGATGCTAAAGTAGGTGAAGATGTTGTTGTTTCTGTAATTGTCATGCCTGCTCCAGGTAGTGACGGATCCAGTGTAAATATTACAATCGGAGATAAATCCACAATTGTAAAAGTTGATAAAGATACAGGTAAGGCTTCCTTAAAAGTATCTGATTTAGCAGCAGGTAATTACACTGTTAAAGTAGTTTATAGTGGTAACGGATTGTATAATGGTTGTGAAAATACAACTAATATTAAAATAACCGGTTATTCTGTTCCTCAATGGGGTAATGATGGATTTGACACTAAAAACACTGGAAAAACAAATTACACAGGAAATAGTAACGGTGCAGCTATCTGGAATTATGTTGTAAGCGGAAGTCAGATTAACGGTTCTATGGCTATTGATAATGCAGGAAATATTTATGTAGCTTGTAATGATGGAATTTATTCATTTACTTCAAACGGAACTTTAAGATGGAAATTTGAAGGTTCCTTTGGAAGAGAGATATCTTCAGGAATAGCTATTTCCCGTGATGTTATTATTGCTCCAAAAGCAGGAGATGCAATATACTTTATAAACTCCACTACAGGCAAAAAATATAATTCCAATATCTGGCAGGGATCAAGTATTTTCTCACCTGTTGTAGATGAAAATGCTAATGTATATATTTCCAGTGAATACCAGTACAGCAGCGGAAGCTACAATCTGGTAATCATCCCATATAATATGTGGAAATACGGCGGAACTCCTACAATGATTGATTTAGGATCCCAACCGGTTAGTGCACCTACATTACTGGGTAACGGATTGGTAGCTGTTAATACAAAAGACGGTCTTAAAATAATCAATGTTACAAGCAAAACTGTAATTGGAAGTTTTGTAGGAATAGGTGTTGTAGGACGTCCGGTAGTTGACTCCAGTGATGTCATATATGTGTTTGATAAAGACGGAAAAGTCAATGCATTAAGTGCAAATAACAAATTATGGACTACTGAAATAGCTATAAATGGAAGCACATTAGCTTTAGATGAAGAAAACAGTGCATTATACACTGTTGGCAGTGATGGAAATGTCTATAAAATAGATATATTTAACAAAGGCGCAGCTTCTGTTTTCTATAATTTGGGAGGTAATGCATCTTCCATAATGATTGACAATGATGGAACTGTTTATATAGGTTCAGATAATGGAAAAGTTTCTGCCATCAATAGTGAAGCTAAATTATTATGGACATTTGCTGCTGAGTCTCCAATTAAAGGACCAATCGTCATGGATAAAAATGGTACTGTCTATGTTTATTCCAGTAAAACAGTTTATGCAGTAGGAATGGGAAAAATCACTCCTGCTATTGATGTAAATGCTGAGGATGTTAAAGTCGGTGAAGATGTAATTATCAATATTGAGCTTCCTGATGATGCTACAGGCAGTGTTGAAGTAGTTATTGGAAATATTACACAAAATGTTAATATTAAAGACGGTAAAGCTTCTGTAACTATTGCTAATTTAAGTTTTGGTCAATACAGTGCTGCTATTCAGTACCGTGGGGATAATAAATACAACAGTGCAAAAACAGATGTTTTATTTAATGTTAATAAACATGAATCAAAAGTTGATATTTCTGCAGATGATATAGAAATTGGTAAAACTGCTGTTGTAACCATTAATGTTACTCCTGGTGCTACAGGTAATGTTACTGTAGTTGTCAATGGCAAATCACAGGTTGTAGAACTTAAAGACAGTAAAGCTACTTTAACTATTGAAAACTTAGCTGCTGGAGATTATAAAGTAGAAGCAACCTATAACGGTGATGCCAAGTATTTAGCTTCAAGCAATAATGCTTCATTTAAAGTTTCCAAAATATCAGGATATGATATTAAAGTTAATGCTAAAGTGAAGTAAATGAAGGTGAAGATGCTACAATTATCGTAGTTTTACCTAAAGATGCTACAGGTAATGTAACTTTAGTTATGAACAACAAACCTTACTTTGCAAAAGTCATTGATGGTATGGCTAAAGTGGTTGTTCCGTCTGTTTCTGCAGGAACTCATGATTTCATTGTAACTTATTATGGTGATGATAAATATGATAAATCAACTGTGAATGGAAATATAACCGTTAATAAAAAAAGCAGCAACATTAATTGTTGAAGATCTTGTAAAATATTACAAAGGAGATGAAAAACTTACAGCTAAATTAGTAGATGGTATGGGTAATCCAATATCTGATGCTGATGTAGTTTTCAATATTAATGGTAAAGATTACATTAGAAAAACTAATAATGAAGGAATAGCTTCTATAGCTATTAATTTAGGGGCTGGAACCTATAAAGTAGTAGTTAAATATAATGAAAGTTCTGTTAATGTATCAGTAACTGTAAAATCCACTGTTTTAGCTGATGATTTGGTTAAAATGTATAAAAATGCTACTAAGTTTAGTGCTAAGTTTACTGACAGTACTGGAAAAGCATTAGTTAACAGTGATGTTAGGTTTAATATTAATGGTGTTTTTTACACCAGAACTACTGATGCTTATGGTGTGGCTAGTTTGGCTATTAATTTGAGACCTGGTGATTATATTTTAACTGCATATAATCCTGTAAATGGTGAGCAAAAAAGGAGTTACAATAACTGTGAAATCTTTAATAGTTCAAAATGACTTAACTAAATATTATTTAAATGCTTCCAGATTCCAGGCAACTATTTACAACAAAGACGGGTCTTTAGCAGTAAATAAAAATGTGACATTTAACATCAACGGTGTTTTCTATATTAGAACTACTGATTCTAATGGTGTAGTTAGTTTGGCTATTAATTTGAGACCTGGTGACTATATTATTACAACTATCTTTGATGGTTTGGATATTGGAAACAAAGTCACTGTACTTCCAACATTGGTAACTAAAGACTTAAACATGAAATACTTAGACGGCAGCAACTTCACTGCACAGGTATTGGATGGTAAAGGAACTCCATTAGCTAACCAAACAGTGTCATTTAATGTAAATGGTGTATTTTATCACAGAATCACTAATGAAGACGGTATTGCAAGCCTAAGAATCAGATTAATGGCTGGTGAATATATAATAACTTCCTACTGGAACAATTTCCAAACAGGAAACACTATAAAAATTAGTCCTTAAGAGAATTTCTCTTATTCTCTTAACTTTTTCTTTTTTTTATTATAATTTTTATTGGATATCAAAAATAGCTATTTTAATATTTCAAGTATTTTCAATCCTAATTTTGTTGTTTTATAAAGTCTGCCTTTTTTAGCATTTTCATTGAGACATATTACTAGTTTTTTTACTTTTCAAATCATTTAATGCACTGGATACTTGTGTTGGACGTAAATTGGTTTTTTTTTGCAATTTCAGAAGGCATTTTATAATCATTGCCAGACAATGACTTTATTGTTTTGTACCGTGAAGATGATACTTTTATAAATCCGATAATTTCCCAGATATTTTCTTCACTTTCTTTTTTATTCATGTTATATGTCTTTATGTTGCATTAATCACTTTTTTATTTATAACTTTATTCTGTATTATTTTATTTTTACTTGGTTTTTGTTCTATTTATTATGTTTTAGTAACAATTTTATACTACTTGTCACAAAAATGTTATTTGTAAGTTAAACATGGTTTTAATTTACATTTTTATGATGATGGCTTGGCTATTGTTATAAAACATCATTTACTATTTAATTTCAATGTAAAAGTAGTAAATTTGGGAAATATGGGATAAATTAACTTAAGAATTATACTTGTCTGTTTAATAAAAGAATAGGTAAAATTTTGCACATTTTAGGGGTTTGTGCAATTTTTTTTAAGATAATGGCTGTCATTTATATGCAGTCTGAATTTTTTAAATAGAGGTATAATTCTTGTTAATTTTGATTATTTCAGCTTTTTTTTATATTTCTAAAGTCATTCAAATCTTTAAACTTAAAAATACTGGTTTTTTTTTTTTAATATTATTTTACTTACTAAAATTTACTAAAATAGAAAGCTTTTTATATAGCAATTTGCCAATATTTAAATAGTAAATTAACTTAAATTATTTATTGTTGAATTATATTGAACTAAAAAATTATGTAGAGGTAGGTTTCATGAAATTTGAAGAACAAGAATCAATCGACGATTCCTCAAAAGAAACTGTATTAAAGCCTGAAATAGAAGAAAATGAGGCTTTTGAAAAAATTGAACCAATGTTAGATTATGGTAATATTAAAAGTTCAAAAGATATTGAAGTTCCTCCATTATTAATTGATCAAGTTATTGGACACGAAGAGTCCATTGAAACTATTAAAAAAGCAGCAAAACAAAGGAGAAATATTTTACTTATCGGTGATCCTGGGGTTGGAAAATCAATGCTTGCTAAAGGTATGGCTCAGATTTTACCTCATGAATCCTTAGAAGATATTTTAATTTATCCGAATGTAGAAGATAATAATCATCCATTAATAAGGTCTGTTCCAGCAGGAGAAGGTAAAAAAATAGTAAAGGCAACCAAAGGATCTGCTAAAAACCATGAAGAGAAAAAAAACATTAATTACAACATTTGTTATTGCAGCTATTGTTGTTATTGGATTTATGTATGGCAGAATACTTGAAGCTATTATTGCAGCAGCATTAATATTGCTTATTTCTATTCAGATAAAACCTAAAAACAATAACATGTCTCCAAAATTACTGGTTAATAATGAAGATAAACGATTCGCACCATTTATGGATGCAACTGGTGCTCATGCAGGAGCATTACTTGGAGATGTCCGTCACGACCCTTATCAGTCTGGAGGTCTTGGAACTCCTGCACATGAACGTGTGGAATCAGGAATGATTCATAAAGCTAACAAAAGGTGTTTTATACATTGATGAAATAGGTACAATGACTATGAAAACACAACAAGAGCTCTTATCTGCAATGCAGGAAAAAAAAAAAATATGCTATTACTGGTCAAAGTGAAAACAGCAGTGGTGCAATGGTAAGGTCTCAGGCAGTACCGTGTGATTTCGTTCTTGTAGCATCAGGTAACCTTCAAGTTCTTGAAGGAATGCACATAGCTATGAGGTCAAGAATCAGGGGATACGGTTATGAAGTTTTCATGAAGGATTCAATGGAAGACACTCCGGAAAACAGGAAAAAATTAGTAAGGTTTGTAGCTCAGGAAGTTAAAAATGATGGAAGAATTCCTCATTTTGCTCCTGATGCATTAGATGAAATTATTTTAGAAGCAAAACGTCGTTCAGGGAAAACAAGATGCTTTAACTCTTAAATTAAGGGATTTAGGTGGACTTGTAAGATCATCTGGTGATGTAGCTATTGAAAAAGGTGCTGATTTGGTAACTGCTGAACATGTAATTGAAGCTAAAAAATTCTCCAGAACATTAGAACAGCAAATAGCTGACAGATCCATCAAACAAAGAAAAGAATACAGTATGGTTCACCCTGAAGGTGGAAGAGTTGGTCTTGTAAATGGACTTGCAGTTATTGGAGATAGAAGTGGTATTGTTTCACCAATTGCTGCTGAAGCTGCTCCTGCTCAATCAAAAGAAGGTGGAAAAATCATAGCTACAGGTAAACTTGGTGAAATCGCTAATGAATCAGTTCAAAATGTAAGTGCATTAATTAAAAAATACACTAACAAGGATATTTCTGATTATGATATTCATGTTCAGTTTATTCAAACTTACGACGGTGTAGAAGGGGACAGTGCAAGTGTTTCAATAGCTACTGCAGTAATTTCTGCTGTTGAGGATATTCCTATTGATCAGACTGTTGCATTAACCGGATCTTTAAATGTTCGTGGGGATGTAATGCCTATTGGTGGTGCTACAGCTAAAATTGAAGCTGCTGCAGAATCCGGAATTAAAAAGTATTGATTCCTAAGTCTAACATGAAAGATGTTATGCTTGAGAAAAAATACGAAGACATGATTGAGATAGTTCCAACTGAAACTTTAAGTGATGTATTGGAAAATATTTTAATTAGCGGCAGTAAAAAGACCGTTTAATTGAAAAAATGAGAAATTTAAGTTCCAAAGTTGCAAGTAAAGTTTCCAAATCTCAAATTGAAAAACCAGCTACCAACTAAGTTGGTTTTTATTATTCTTTTTTTTTATTTTAAATTTTTTCAATCGCATTTTTATAACGAAAACATAATATATTAATAATTTTATATTAATATAATATATTAGAGGTTGAAATGTGATTGATATGGGTAGTAAAATTCGTTTTAATGTAGCTAAGTTTGGAGCTAAGGTAGCTTCTCAGGTATCTAAATTTGGATTTGGAAGTGGTAATAATCTTCCGGGATATGTTTTTTATAAGATTGCTGGAAAGGAAGCACTAAAAGATTTGGCTCATGAAATGAGTATTGGACCTATTTTAATCACAGGAACCAATGGAAAAACTACTACAACAACTCTTTTAATTAAATTGCTTTCTGCTGATACGAAAATCAGAAAAAGCTTTGAAAGCAATACTATTCATGCAATAACTACAGGTATTTTAAAAGGTGATGGGGATCTTGGTGTTTTTGAATATGGAATCAGATAAGAGCTATGGAATTCCGGACACTGTTCAGAGACTTATTGATCCTGTAGGTGTTGTTTATACAACAATTTCACGTGAACATTCACAGGTAGCAGGTGTTAAAAATCCCTTTGAGGAATATGTAGATGCCAAATCTCTACTTTCACAGGGTATGACTCGGGGAGTTGTTATTTCTAATGCAGATGATCCCGTAACAGCAAATATTGCTTGCAATAAACGAAATGACCTGCATGTTAATTTTTATGGATTGGCCATTGATAGTATTAATGATATTTTCGAATCAGACAGTCCAAATTGTCCAAGGTGTGGCAAAAAGCTTGAATACTCTCAAAAATGCTTGAATCACAGAGGAATTTACAGTTGCTGCTGCGGTTTTAAACGCCATGAACCTAATGTTAAATTGGTTGGTGCTGACTTTAAGCCTGATAATTGGGATTTGACAATTGAAGGAAATTTATATAATTATACAAATAATAAGGATATTTCATTTGAAGTAAGTATAAATGTTCCTCCATTCGGATTCCATAATATTTACAACACATTGGCTTCCATTTGCACATATGCTACTTTTACTCCAAAAATAGACAATATTGAAAATACTATTAAAGAGGTTTTCAATAATTTGGACATGTCTTTTATTCCTCCTGGAAGATTTGAAGTAGTTAAATTAAATGACAAATATGTTGGTTTGGGACAGGGAGATAATGGTGATGCAGCTAAAATCAATGCATTATTTATGAATCAGTATATTGACGGTCCTTTAGAATTTATTTACACAACTCCTGATGAAAATGAGGAAGAAATATTTGAAGACCATTTGGAAGTTATTAAAAATTTAAATCCTGACCATATGATTGTTGTTCCCGGAAGAAAATCCATTGAAAAAGCTAAGGAATATTATAACATAATATCTGAAGAATATGATAATGCTGATTTTTATCCATTAAGCTATGATAAAATGGATGAAAGGATTAGAAAACTGGTGGATTTGGCTGAAACTTCAGATTATAATTATGTGATTATGACAGGCTGCGGTGAAGAGCAGGAAATGTGGGAAAATATAAAACAAAAATTAATCAATAAATAATATTGTTTTCAATTATATTATTTATTGTTTTATAGAAGTTGTCTTCGCTTTTTTTGATTTGTCTAAATGATGAATCGATTTTACATCCGCATAAATCACAGCTGCCGATAATGAAGTCATTGCTGTTTTTTTTTAATCAGGATTCCGAAGTACTCTTCTTTTAAATCCCCATATTTTTGAAATTCTTCACTGCTGAGACTTATAGTTTTATCTTCAATGGAAAAAATATCGCATTCATTAAACATAGGTATAAAAGCAAGCATTCCGAAAGTTATAAAGATATTTTCATGTTTAAGGACTTTTAAGACTTTTTCAACATAGCTGTCTTCATTTTCAATTCCATATTTTTTTAATTCACCAATGTTGTTGGAACCCATTGTGCAATTATCACGGATTATACAAATAGCTAGTTGGGGGTCTATATAATTATCACATTTAGCTACAATATTTTCAATACTTTTTTCAATATTCATTAATAACACCTTCGTAACTTTCACATAATGAAAGAACCTCTTCAATTTTTGGAATTTGATTGAGCCAATCTATAGGAATTGAATCAAATCCATAATAAATTCCAGAAAGCCCTCCACAAACAGCTGCAATAGTATCAGTATCTCCACCTAAATTAACAGCTTTCAGGACACTGTCTTTATAATTGTAAGTAGTTTCCAAACAATAAATGACACTTTCCAGAGTGTCTATTACATAACCTGAACTTTTAATATTCTCTTTTAAATCATCATTAAAAATTCTCTCAAAATGTTTAAGCTCTTCTGAATCTTTGTAATGTTTTCTGATTTTATCGCAGGCTATTTTAACATGTTCTTTAATTGTTAAATTATTTGAAATCATTGATTTGGCCAGTTCAACATAAAATACGCAGGCTATTTTTGATCTTAAATGGCCATGAGTTAAGCTGGATATATTTTCAATTGTTTCATAGTCAATGTCATGGATAAAGGCCAGAGGCAAAATCCTCATTAAAGATCCGTTTCCATTATCTCTTTCACTGACTCCTCCACAATTCAGGGCTTCAAAACCATTTTTAAACCTTAATAATGATTCATAAGTTGTGTTGCCGTAATCAAAAGTTTCTCCATATTGAGTGTATTTGCCATTAAGAAGCCATTCTAAAAACTCGCTTTGGATATCTTCATAGTCAATAGTCTTTTTTATTGCAGATGCTGCTCATAGTAGCCAGGGTCATTGAAGTATCATCTGAATAAGTTCCTGGCGGCATATTATATGTTCCGTAACCTGTTATAGTTTTAACCGGATTTTTTTGGAGTGTTTCACGGGAACTGAACTCCGCCGGAACACCTAAAGCATCACCGACAACAAATCCACAAATACCTGCTTTGATTTTCATAGATATAGTTATATCTTTAAAGTTGATATAAATAGCAGTTTCAAATTCATAAATTATAATTATCACTTCAAATAATTATTTAACATAGTGATTCTCAAAACACAGAATTTAATTTTAAGGTCATGGAAGGTAGATGATGCTGAAGAGTTGTATCATCATGCTAAAAATCCAAAAATTGGTCCGATTGCAGGGTGGCCACCACATAAAAATGTTGAAAATAGTTTGAAGATAATTCAAACTGTTTTTGCAAAGGATGAAACTTATGCCATAACTTTAAATGGTCAAATTATAGGATGTGTGGCTTTGCTTGTTTATCCTGACGGAAATCATTATTGGGGAGAAAATAATGCAGAACTTGGATATTGGATTGCAGAAGAATTTTGGGGAAATAATTATGCATGTGAAGCATCTGAAAAACTTTTAATACATGGTTTTAAGGATTTAAAGTTAAATAAAATATTTGCTTCATTTAGAAAAAAATAACCTTCAGTCAAAAAAGGGTTCTTGAAAAATTAAATTTTAAATACTTTGATGAACTACAAAATATTGATTATACCGGAAAATGCTATTTGGAAATTGTAATGAGTTTAGAAAATAATGACAATGGAGGATAATATGGAAACATTGGAAGCAATTAATAAAAGAAAAAGCATTCGTGCTTATAAGGATGAGCAAATAACGAAAGAGGAATTGGACAAAATTATAGGAGTAGCTAATAAAGCCCCAAATGCAGGACCATTTCAAGTTAGTGTAATTCAAAATAAAGAGTTTTTAAGTGAAATAAATGATAAAACTAAAGAGTTCATGTTAAATTCTGAAGGTTTTATGCGCCAGAGAGCTTCTATTCCAGGTTATGAACCATTATATGGTGCTCCAACTTTAATTGTTATTTCTGCACCTGAGGGTCCTTTTTCTCAAATAAATGTTTCAGCATCTGCAACAACAATGATTTTGGCAGCTACTGATTTGGGATTGGCTACATGTTATGTTGTATCTCCAATAGCTATTTTAACTCAGCTTAAAGATAAATTAAACCTTCCTGAAGATTTCATACCAGTTTCAGGTATTTTAGTTGGTTATGAAGCTCCCTGTGATATTCCATCTCCTGAACGTGAAATTCAGATAATATAAATTTTATTGGTTAGATAATTATGGTTAGAATTTGTAAAAATTGCGGATTTGAGAATCAGGACAGCTATGACTTTTGTGCCAAATGCGGAACTCCATTAGTGGAAGGGCTCCAGCCTAACACATTCTTTGTTTATAGAAATGTGGAACAGGGAATTAGTAGGAAATTTATAATTATTTCTTATATAATTACCATATTTTTTTTTTTCATTTGGAGGTTTTCTCATGGATCTGGTAGCTAGAAATACTTCAATGGGTTTTTTTAGCTTCTTTGGATTTTTCATGCCGTTTTTTCCTAATTCAGGCACAGGATAATAATATTAAAAAGCATGGTTTTATCCAATTGTTCATATCTCTTGTTGGATTTATTCTGTTTGTAAGAACTTTACCATTGTAAAAAAAAGAGTTTTTAGTATTGTTTTTAAAAAACAATACTTTTTTTTAAATTTAAACAAAATGTATTTTCATATCTCCAGTTAATAAACATTCTGGAATTGCCAAATAATTCATGTGGAAATCACCCATTGCTTTATCAGCTGCATCTCCACGGTCCATTCCGTCACCCCAGTCATATTGGCGAATATCGGATATGATGTCTCCGCCAAATATTTTCTCGGCTGCATTATTGTTTACTGTTATGATAATATTTGGGGATATATTGTAAGTGTATTCCATTATTTCTTTAGCTGCTCCGTAAGGATTGTCGGGATCATCTAAATGAATGTTGTGTAGTGTTTGATGCTGTGCGTTAAATGAACTTCCCGGATAAATCCAGTTAAATCCACCGGTTAAATTCCATGTGGCACCCATGTCAACACCAGGAATACCTCCTTCACTTTCGTCTTCAGCTATTATTAACACACTAGAAGTTGCAGCTATTCCCACTATAACAATGACAGCAAGTATTATAACTGCAAAAATAATTCTTCCAATTTTCATGATTTACAATTGTTTTTAGCATTAATATAGTTAACTTTTTTATGTTAAAATCAAATATTAATTATTATATTAATTTTTGGTGATAATGTGATTATTGGTGGTTCAGCATCTCAAGATTTGGCCGCTCATGTGGCAGAAGAGTTAAATGATGATTTATGTTATGTAGAAACTAAAAAATTCCCAGATGGGGAAAGATATTTGCGTGTTGATGGTGAGATTGATGATGAAGTTACTGTTATCCAATCTACCGGATATCCTCAGGATGAAAATTTGATGGAATTGCTGTTTTTAATATCAAATCTTAAAGACCTCGGAGCAAAAAAAAAAAGTTAGGGTTGTTGTTCCATATATGGGTTATGCAAGACAGGAAAAACGTTTTCATGAGGGGGGGAAGCAGTTTCTGCAAAAATTGTAGCTAATTTAATTCAATCTGCAGGTGCTGATGAATTTATTACATTTAATATTCATGAAAAATGTGTTTTGGACTTTTTTGATATACCGACTACAAATATTTCTGCTATGGGTGCAATAGCCGAATATATTGATGAAAAAATTGATGAAAAACCTTTAATTGTTGCTCCTGATAAAGGAGCATATCCTTTTGCTCAGGAAATAGCTGAAATTCTTGATTGTGAATGCACTTATCTGTCTAAAGTTCGTCTTGGACCTGATAAGGTGGAAACCAGAATTGTTGATGTTGAAGGCAGTTCTGATGAAACAGTTAATGTGGATTCAGTTAAAGGTAAAAAAAGGCATTTATTATTGATGATATTATAGCTACCGGTGGAACTATTGTTAATGCAGTTAAAATATTAAAGGAATACGGTGCCAAATCAGTTGATGTTTGTTGTGTTCATCCGATTTTGGTAAATGGAGCTACTATGAGAATCTATGCAGCTGGTGCTAACAGTTTAATATCTACCAATAGTTTATCTGCAGACAGTTCTCGTGTTTCTCTTGCAAAAAGCATATCGAATGTTTTGAGGGATTAAAGATGTTTGATAAAGATGCTATTAAAAAAGAACTTATTGAAGGATCTAATATAATTTTAAAAAGATATGATGAAGAGGATGTTGTTGATTCCATATCTGTTATGAATACAAAAGATCATGTTATTTTTTTAGGGTCTTTAAGAGTTTATAATGAAATGAATGTTAAAAATATTGAGAAAGCTTTAGAAAACTGTTTTGAAGACTACGGCAAAGTTAGCATAAGAAGTAGAAAAGTTGTTCCCTGCTGTTCCCTGCCCTATTTCCATATCAGTTTTCACATCAATGTTGATGAAGTAATTTAGAAAAGCATGAAAAAATTTAAACTAAACTCACCTTACAAGCCATTAGGTGATCAGCCAAAAGCCATTAATTCATTAGTTGATGGGATAAATAAGGGTGAAAAGGAACAGACTCTTTTAGGAGTAACAGGCTCCGGCAAGACTTTTACAATGGCTAATGTTATTGAAAAAGTTCAAAAACCTACCCTTGTCATCTCCCATAATAAAACATTAGCTGCACAGCTTTATGAGGAATTTAAGGAGTTTTTTCCAGACAATGCAGTTGAATATTTTGTCAGTTATTATGATTATTATCAGCCTGAGGCATATGTTCCAAGAACTGACACTTTCATTGATAAAGAATCATCTGTCAACGAAGAAATCGACATAATGAGACATTCTGCTACCCAATCACTTTTATCCCGTGATGATGTGATTGTAGTCAGCAGTGTCAGCTGTATTTATGGTATAGGTTCTCCGGAGGATTACGTGGAATTTGCATTTGGAATAGCTGTAGGGGACAATTATGACCGTTCAGATATTATTCGCAAACTTGTTTTCATGCAGTATGAAAGAAATGATATTGAATTTGCAAGAGGTCATTTTAGAGTACGCGGAGATGTAATTGAAATAAATCCTGTTCACGGTACTCCTCCTGTAAGAGTTGAGCTATTTGGTGATGAAATAGATGCAATCAGTTTAATTGATAAAGTCACAGGCAAAAAAAACAGAAAGTTTAAAAAGATACATGATTTTCCCGGCAAAGCACTTTGTTGTCGGGCAGGATAAAATGGATACAGCAATCAGAAACATTTCTGATGAGCTGGATGAAAGATTAAATGAGTTTAATTTATCAAATAAGCTTCTGGAAGCTCAAAGATTGGAACAAAGGACACGTTTTGATATTGAAATGCTTCAGGAAATGGGATATTGTCCAGGTGTAGAAAATTATTCCATGCATCTGTCCGGAAGAAAGTGGGGTGAAAAACCTTATTCATTATTAAAATACTTCCCTGAAGATTATCTGACTATTATTGATGAGTCTCATGTTACACTGCCTCAAATTCGTGGAATGTATAATGGAGACAGGGCACGTAAAGAGACTTTAGTAGAACATGGATTCAGATTACCTTCTGCTAAGGAAAACAGGCCATTGAGATTTGATGAATTTGAATCATCTATAAACCAAATCATTTATGTTTCAGCTACTCCAGGAGCTTATGAATTGTCAAGATCAAGTAATATTGTTGAGCAGATTATCCGTCCGACAGGTTTGGTTGATCCTGAAGTGATTATCCGTCCGGTTAAAGGTCAGGTTGAAGATTTGCTTGGTGAAGTTAAAAAAAAGAGCTAAAAAAGATGAAAGAGTTTTAGTTACAACTTTAACCAAGAAAATGGCTGAAGATTTAACTGATTACTATGCAAAAATAGGTGTTAAAGTCAGATATATGCACTCTGAAATAGATACTTTAGAGAGAATTGACATCGTAGATGATTTAAGACGGGGAACATTTGATGTGTTGGTCGGTGTAAATTTACTTAGGGAAGGTCTTGATTTGCCGGAAGTTTCTTTAGTAGCTATTTTAGATGCAGATAAGGAAGGATTTTTAAGAAATGAAACTTCTTTAATTCAGACTATTGGAAGGGCTGCAAGAAATATCAACGGTCAGGTAATCATGTATGTTGATGAAATGACTGATTCTGTTAAAAATGCAACAGCTATTACAAGTAAAAAGAAGAAAAATCCAAATCAAGTATAATGAAAAACATGGTATTGTTCCTAAAACTACTAAAAGGGCACTTAAGGATAAAAAAGTAGCTGAGGATTTGGATATTGAAGGAACGGATATTAGTAAAATACCTAAAGATGAATTACGTTTACTTATCAGTGATTTGGAAAATGACATGAAAGAAGCAGCAGCTAAACTTGATTTTGAAAGAGCAGCCAGTTTAAGAGATCAGATAGCTACTTTAAAAGGATTAAAAAAAAGATTCTTCATAGAATAATTTAAAATGGTAACTGTCCATTAATTTTAATTTTTGCATTTTATTTAATGGACAGCTAGAACTTATTTTTTTAGAAAGTTGTTTTTAGTGTTTTTAATATTTCATCGGAGGTTTTTCCTTCGTTTTCAAGGGTTTTTATTGTGTGTTTCATATTTGTTTTTTGTTCTTGTTTTCCTTCTTGTTTTCCTTTTTTGTATTCCTTCTTGTCTAAGTTCTATTTCTCTGTTGTGTAGTTTTTCGTTTATGCTTTGTCCTTTTAGGGTACTCATTGTTCTCACCTTTTCTAATGTTTCTGGGTTTTTTATGAATATTTCTGTTGTTAGCCAAAGTCCCCATGTTAATATTTTAGTTTGTTTGGTTGTTATTTTGGTAATTTTGCTAACATAACCACAGATTTCTTTAACTATTTCTTCAGAATTTTTTGGTTGTGTTTAAAAATGGTATGAAAATTAAATCTAATATGTCAAAAGCTGTTAGTTTTTGTTATTTTCTATTTTGATTTTAACATTTTTTAATCTTTGGTCTCCGGGATATTTTTTAGAAAAATTATTCTTATTGGTGTATATTTATTTACTTTTCCAATCCAGCATTCTGTTTCTGATTTGTTTGGATTGCCTGTAGATATTATGATGGTATTTATGGGTTTTCCAGTTTCTTCATGTAATTCCATGTCGTAACGTCCAGTATGGGTAAGATTACCATGAGTTAAGTTACCGCTGTAATGTTCATAATGGATATATGAATCATCAACCATTTCATATACAAAATCCATTAATAAACCCTTAAAATTAGGTGTTATTAATTCTGTAGAATATACCTTTTTAATTTTTGTACAAGGCAATGGTTCATGTATTTCATCTGTTTCTTTTTTTTTTAATGCTTCTAAATAATCAAAGAGGTCTTGACCATAATATTTTGCTAATCCTTTTATTAATTTATCCTGTTTTTGATAAATCATTTTTTCTCTCCTTAATTGTTTAGTATTCTATAAATCGATTTGATAAAATACACTAATACTTTCTATTGGCCACTATATAAGTTGTTAAGTTGTAAATAACTTAAATAAAATAGTTTTAAGTAAATTTAACACTTTTAAATCAATATTTCAATAGTTTTTATAATAGTGGTGTGGATACAGTTCCAAAATATTAAGTGGAAAAATGATTAGATATATTTATATATGTAGATGTCTAATATTTGTTTGATACATTACGAATGTTTTATTTTTCAAATGCTCTTAGATTGATATATTATATTGGGGCATTGGATAATTATTATTAAGGAGGGTACTATGACAAAAGACTCTAAAAAACAGATTATCATTAAAGGAGCTAAAGAACATAATTTGCAAAATATCGATTTAGCTATTCCCCGTGATGAATTTATTGTAATAACAGGATTAAGCGGGTCTGGTAAGTCTTCGCTTGCTTTTGATACAATTTATGCTGAAGGACAGCGCAGATATGTTGAATCTCTCTCAGCTTATGCAAGACAATTTTTAGGGCAAATGAAAAAGCCTGAAATGGAATATATTGAAGGTTTGTCTCCTGCTATTTCAATAGATCAAAAAACCACAAAAGAAAACCCAAGATCTACAGTAGGAACTATTACTGAAATTTATGATTATCTTAGATTATTATTTGCAAGAATAGGGACACCCCACTGTCCAAAATGTGGAAAGGAAATATCTCACCAAACATTGGGTCAAATTGGAGACAGTATAATAGAAGAAGGGGAAGGTAAAAAAATACATATTTTAGCTCCGGTTGTTAGGGATAAAAAAGGCCAGCACAAGGATGTTTTGGATGATTTGAGAAACAAAGGATTTGTAAGGGCAAGAGTGGACGGTGAAGTTAGAGACCTTGAAGAAGATATTGACCTTCCGAAAACTTACAGACACAGCATTGAAGTAGTTGTAGACAGACTAAAAATAAGAAAGGATGTTGACTTTAAAAGAAGACTGGTTGATTCTCTAGAAACAGCTTCAGAGTTTGCAGACGGACTGATAAATGTACTGTTTTCAGATGATGGCAGAGATTATGAGAAAAAATATTCAGAACACTTTGCCTGTGTAGACTGTGGAATAAACTTTGAAGAACTCACTCCAAGGATGTTTTCATTTAATGCACCTCAGGGAGCATGTCCTGAATGTAATGGTATTGGAGTTAAAATGGAAATAGATCCTGATTTAATTATTCCAAATAAAAATCTTACATTAAATGAAGGGGCAGTTACTCCTTGGGCAAAATCAAATAAAAAAAGAAAATTATTATCATCAGATGCTGGAAGCAGTATCAAAGCATTTTAACTTTAGCATGGACACTCCATTTAATGAATTAACCAAAGAACAGCAGGACATAATATTATATGGCTGTGACGATAAAATACCATTTTCATTTAAACGTAGAAATAAATCTTATCAAGTTAATCGTCAGTTTGAAGGGGTTATTCCGAGAATGGAACGTTTATACATTGAAACCAAATCAAATTACAGCAGGAAATATATTTCCAAATTCATGAGTGACAGAAAATGTCATGTATGTCATGGAAAAAGACTTCGTCCTGAGGTACTGGCTGTAACTGTTGGTGGAAAATCAATAGCTGACGTAGTGGAAATGTCAATTAAGGATTCATATCAGTTCTTCTTGAATTTGGAACTTACTGACAGAGAACAGTTCATAGCTAAAGAGGTTTTAAAAGAAATCAGACAGAGACTTAAATTCCTTGTAGATGTTGGGCTTGACTATTTATCAATGGCACGTTCATCAGGTACACTGTCTGGTGGTGAAGCTCAAAGAATCAGATTAGCTACTCAAATAGGCTCCGGATTAGTTGGTGTTCTATATATTTTAGATGAACCAAGTATTGGTCTTCATCAAAGAGATAATGTAAAACTTATTGAAACACTAAAGAGACTTAAAAACTTGGGAAATACTTTAATTGTTGTAGAACACGATGAAGAAACAATATTGTCTGCAGATCATGTTGTAGATATAGGTCCTGGAGCAGGAGAACACGGTGGAAAAGTAGTTGCCTGCGGAACTCCTGAAGAGATTATGGAGTCACATGAATCTGTTACCGGTCAGTATATTTCAAGACGTGAAACAATACCAATTCCACAAACACGCAGATCAGGAAATGGTGAATCACTTATAATCAGGGGAGCCAGACAAAACAATCTTAAAAATATTGATGTTGAAATACCTTTAGGCAAGTTCACATGTGTTACAGGAGTAAGCGGGTCTGGTAAAAGCAGTCTGATTAATGAAATTTTATACAAAGGGTTAAGCGGAAAATTAAACAATAAATTTACCTTTGCAGGAGATTATGATAAAATTGAAGGTGTAAGCAACATTGATAAAATCATAGCTATTGACCAAAAACCGATAGGACGTACTCCAAGATCAAATCCTGCAACTTATACTGGAGTTTTCACGGATATTCGTGATTTATTTGCAGAAACTCCAGAAGCTAAAGCTGGGGATATAAACCTGGCAGATTTAGTTTTAATGTAAAGGGAGGAAGATGTGAAGCATGTTCCGGTGACGGTATTGTGCAAATTGAAATGCACTTTTTAGCTGATGTATTTGTTCCATGTGAAGTGTGCGGCGGCAAAAGATACAATGAAGAGACTTTAGACATTCGTTACAAAGGTAAAAATATTTATGAAGTTTTGGAAATGACTGTTGAAGAAGCATTGGACTTTTTTTGAACATATTCCGAAAATACATAAAAAACTTAAAACCTTGCTTGATGTAGGTTTGGGCTATATGAAAATAGGTCAGCCGGCTACTACTTTATCAGGTGGTGAAGCTCAAAGGATTAAATTAGCTAAAGAGCTTTCAAGGTCAAATACAGGTAACACATTATATATTTTGGATGAACCTACAACTGGTCTTCATTTTGCAGATATTAAGAGATTGTTGTCAGTTCTTGCCAGATTGACTGATGCGGGCAATTCAGTTGTTGTTATTGAGCATAATTTGGATGTTATTAAAACAGCTGATTATATTATTGATTTGGGTCCTGAAGGTGGAGATGGTGGTGGAAAAGTAATAGCTACCGGAACTCCAGAAGAAATAGCCAAATCTGGAACATACACGGGTGAATTTTTACAAAAATCCTTAGTGAAAATATCACACCTTATGCCAAACAGCTTGTTAAAGAGAAAATGAGCAAGTAAATTTTCTCTTTTTCAACAAAGTATTTAATAAAGTTATGACATATTAACTTTAAGTTCACTTTTTAGAAGTAACTAATATTTAAGGTGAAATATTTTGAAATTTGTAGATTTTTTCTCAATTTTTATTCGCGGAATACTTATGGGTTCTGCAGATATTGTTCCTGGAGTTTCTGGAGGAACAATTGCATTAATCACAGGTATTTACGAACGTTTGGTACATTCAATAAGTACAATTAATTTTACTTTCATAAAACCATTACTTAAAGGAGATTTAAAGGGTTTTAAAGAAAGACTATTCTATGAAATTGACTTTAAATTTTTCATACCATTATTATGCGGTATTGGACTTGCAATGTTGACATTAGCTAATGTTATATCCTATTGTATGGATGTATACACGGCTTTAACCTATTCCTTCTTTTTAGGATTAATTATAGCTTCATCATATGTGTTATACAGGCAAATGGATGAACTTACTCTCAAACATGTAATTTTTACTGTTATTGGGGCTGTTTTAGCATATATTTTTGTAAGTTTAAATCCGATAGCTATGAATCATACTTTGCCGATACTGTTTATTTCAGGTTTGATAGCTATCTGTGCAATGATTTTGCCGGGTATTTCAGGATCATTTTTACTTTTATTGTTAGGTCAGTATGAGTATATGTTAAATGCTTTAAAGACTATGAGTTTAAGTGAAATTGTTGTATTTTGTGCAGGTGCCCTTATTGGTATTTTAGGATTTTCCAAAGTCTTAAATTATTTGCTTGAACATCATGAAGGCATTACAATGGCATTTCTTATTGGTGTGATGATCGGTACATTAAAACTTCCTGTTGTACATATTGTAAATACAACTCCTCTTACATTTGCTGCATTATTGCCTTGTATTATCCTGGCTATTATTGGATTTGTTATAATTGTTGTTATGGAAACTAAATTCGATTATATCGAATGATTTTTCCTCTTTTTTTTAAAATATTATAAACCTTAACGATATAATATTATATAATGATAATTCTTAAAAAAAAAAAAAAAACAGTGGAAATTATATCCAATAGGTTCTCCAAAAGGAGCATTGAATAATAAAAAGAGAACCTGAGTATGTTGGAACTGTTAAATTTAAAAAAATATGATGATTCAATAGCTATTTCCAGATTTGTAGCTGATTACAATTACTCGGATTCATCTAATTTATCAGAAAAATTAGTTCCGCCTCAGGAAGTAATTAAACTTTTAAGGAGTCAGGCTGTTTTTTTTAGCAACTAGGGATGATGAAGTTGAGGATTATCTTAAATCACTGAATATTAAGGTAAGGCACACCAGAGTTTGTGATTTTTGCGCATTTGAAGGAAATATTACAATTGTAAACTCTGAATTTTCATATAAACACAATAATCAGTTGATATGTGAGCAGTGTGCATATGAAACAATTAAAAGGGAAATTAAACTTCAGGGATTTGATAAAAAAATATTCAGAAACCTTAAAGACATTTTAGATAAAACAGGTAATTTGGAAAAAACATTGTCTGTTCTCTCACCTAAATTTGATCCGCTTTCTAACAGAAATTTAACATTATTTGACAGAGTAGATACAAAATCCAAGTATAAAATACCTGATGTATCAATGAAAAGACTTAAAATACCTCATAAGTTCAGGGATATTTTAATTAAAAATGGAAATAAAAAATTATTGCCTGTCCAGTATTTGGCAATTAAGGAAGGCCTTTTAAAAAATCAGGATTTGCTTGTTGTAAGTGCAACAGGAAGTGGAAAAACTTTGGTTGGAGAGCTTGCAGGAATAACCAAAGCAATGAAAGGTCAAAAATTTATATTCCTGACACCTCTGGTAGCACTGGCTAATCAGAAATACCGTGATTTTTAAAAGAAAATATAAAAAGTTAGGCTTAAAGGTAGCTATTAAAGTAGGTAGAAATAGGGTTAAAGCTAAAGGTGAATTGAAACTGCCTGACAGTGATGTTAAAGATGCAGATATAATTGTTGGAACCTATGAAGGCTTGGATTATCTTTTTTAAGAAACGGGAACTCAGCTTTATTGTCTAATTTAGGAGTGGTTTTAATTGATGAAATCCACATGATTGATGATGAAGACAGAGGAACAAGACTTAATGGATTAATAAAACGTATCAAGCATTTATATCCTCATTCACAGATTATCGGTCTTTCCGCTACTGTTAAAAATCCTGAATTTTTAGCAGGTGAGTTTAATATGAAATTGGTGGAATATTCTCAAAGGCCGGTTCCATTGGAACGTCATTTGGTTTATATTAGATCAGAATCTTCAAAACACCATATAATGCAAAAATTAGCTAAAAAGGAATTTAATACAAAGTCTAAAAAAGGTTACAGAGGACAGACTATAATTTTCACCAATTCAAGACGAAAAACTCATAAGATAGCTAATTTCCTCCAAAATAAAAAGGTCAATGCCGCAGCATATCATGCAGGTCTGTCCTATTATAAAAAAAAAAAAAATAGAAAAGGACTTTGACAGGGGAAAAATATCTGTTGTTGTAACTACAGCGGCACTTGCTGCAGGTGTTGATTTTCCAGCGTCACAGGTAATATTTGACTCATTGGTAATGGGAAATAAGTGGATCAGTCCAAATGAATTTTCACAAATGCTTGGACGTGCAGGAAGACCAAGCTATCATGACAGGGGAATAGTATATTTGCTGCCTGAAGTAGGCCATGACTTTGACGGCGAAAGTGAAGAGGCAAAGGCACTGGATTTACTTGAAAGTGACAGCGAAGATGTATTTATAGAATATGATGAAGAAAGCTCATATGAACAGATATTGGCAGATATTTCTTCAAGATCAATAAAAACAACAGATGAGTTAAATAAATTCTATAAAAATATAAATATTCCGGTAGACATTAGAACAGCTATTAATGAAATGGAAGATTTGGGATTAATAGATATTGTAGGAAATAAATTAAACATAACAAAATATGGCCGTGCAGTATCAGTATCCTTTTTATCTCTGGAGGATGCGGATTATATTAAAAAATCAATTGATGATAGGGGATATCTAAAAGTCTATTTAAGAAAGTCTCCGTACTATAAGAAAAAAGACAAATTCAACAAATTAAGGGTAAAAATATTGGCTATTGGTCTGCAGCTGGAAATGTTTGAAAATGCATATCTGTCTTCAGTTGCACATAATCAGATAGCAAACGCTTTAAAAATTAAATTTTCAACAAGACTGTTTGCAGAATCAACACTTGATATTATTTCATCAGGTGAAGCAATAAGTAAGCTGGACAAAAAATTCCAGGATGCTCTAATTAATATTCAATCAGATTTCTTAAAATGCAAATGTGAAGACAGACCGTTTTGTGACTGTCTGCAAAAGGGAATATCTGAAGTAATAATAAATGAAAGGCTTAAAGGTAAAGATCCGATTGATATTTCAAATAAACTGTTCAGGAAATATCAGATACAGGTCTATCCTGGAGATATATTTTCATGGTTAGACAGCTATGTTAAAAACTTAGATGCGATAAAAAGAATAGCTAAAGCATTTAACCGTAAAAAGGTAGAAAGGGAAGCACACAGATTAATCAAAGCTATTGAGAATGGATGAAACTTTTAAATTAGCTAATTTTGAGTTTTTAAAATAAATTAAATGAGAGTGGCATTTGCAGTCACTGCAGCCGAAATCAGCTATTGATTCCTCATTTTCAATTATTTTTTAGCTATTTCACATTCCAGTTTTTCAGCAGACTCTTTTGTATATATTTTTTCGATTTTTGAGTTTTTGTTTAGTAAAAGGTAATCAATATGCCAGTGTTTTTTCTTATTGTCTGACAGATGTCTTTTAACTCTGGATTCAAGGGAGTTCATAGCTGAACCGACATAAACATAACATCCTTTTTTAAAGTTAATGATTCCTAATTTTTTACCTATTTTAATTTTAGTGTCTTTCTCAACATTGATTATTAAACAGTAACTTCCTTTCATGTTTTTCTGCACCGTTTATTAGTAATTTATTATATATTTTTATTTTGTCAATGTTTTTTTAAATATGATACAATTAAATTTATTTATTAATAAAAACATAGTTAATTTTATTTTATTATTATATAAACTTATGAGGTGTTTTATGAGGAAAAGATTATTAATAGTATTTTCAGTCTTATTGTTTTTACTATGTTTGTCTGTAGTTTCTGCAACTGATGAAAATACTAATTCCAGCATAGTTGCTCAGAATTATAATGGAAATGAATTTTATGTTGATTTAGGTGGGGATGATAGTAACTCAGGTCAACTTAACAGCCCATTTAATTCAATAAATAAAGCAGTAGAAGTATCTAAATCTAACGATAATGTGGTTATTCATTTAGGTGAAGGTACTTTTTGAAGGAAATGGAAATGTAATGATATCAATCAATAAAGCTCATTTAAGTCAAGGTGGTTCAATAACTATTGTTGGTGCAGGAGCTGATAAAACTATAATTAAAGGAAGTAGTGCATATTATGCATTTAATATATATGCTGATTCTGTAGTTACTTTAAGAGATTTATCTATTGTTGATTGTAAAAGTGTTGAAGGTGGTGCAATATGCAATTCTGGTACATTGTTAGTTGATAACTGTATTTTCAGGAATAATTTTGCATTCAATACAGGGGGAGCTATATCTTCTATAGAAAATGGGGATTGTAAAATTTATAATTCAGTATTTATTAATAATTCAGTTATCTGTAATGATGAATATGAGAATGCTAATGGTGGAGCTGTTTATTCATTAAAAAGTGATTTATTAGTTGATTCCTGCAGATTTGTAGGTAATTTTGCAAAGGGTAACTGTTTAAATGCAATTTCTGGAGGAGCTATTTATGTAGGTGCTTATTTAAATAATGTTCCTTCTGTGAAAAACAGTAATTTTATTAATAATTATGTTGTTTCAACAAACTTCAGAACAAACTGGCAATATGCCAAAGGCGGATCCATTTATATGATAAACTGTAACTTATTTAATGATTCTTTTATTAATTCTAAAGTGTTACAGGAAATAATGGAGTAGGTGGATCTTATTATTCTGAACCTAAATACTTAAATAGTATTTCCAATATTTTGAGATTTAACTCAAGTGTTAATGGTGTTTTGGAAAGTAATATTTATCCTGCTGATTATGATGGAAAGTACTCTAATGAAGTTGTAGTGTATGTTTCTGTTAATGGTAATGATGAAAAGGGTAACGGGTCTTTTAATAATCCTTATGCTACAATAGCTAATGCAATTGCTAAATCAGTGGGTAATGTATATAACTTGAAAGTGTATTTGTTAGATGGAGTTTATAGTGGAGCAGGCAATACTAATATCAGTTTGCCATGTAGTAATATTCAAATTGCAGGTATTGGTTCTAAAGTCATAATTGATGGAAGTGGTTCTAATTGGTTTGCAGCTAATGAAAGATCAATTTCGGATTTAAATATGCTTTATCTAATTTAACTTTAATTAATTTTAAAGCTAAAAGCATAGGATAAAAAAAAGAAAATAATATTGGGGTTATTTCTAATTATGCAGATTTAACTATTGATAATTGTATTTTTTAAAAATATTATAGGTTCTTCAATATCCAATTATGATTTGGCTAATTTAAAGGTTATTAGTTCATCATTTGTAGATTCAAAACACTTGGGATTCTATGGTGGTGTTTTATTTAATTATGATGCTAATGCAAGATTTTATAATTGTATTGTAAATAATTATTCTTCAACAGATATTTTTTATTCTACAGCAGTAAATACAGAAAATGTTTATTTGGAGTTTTTTAATTCAACATTTAAAAATTTAAAAAGCTTTGATTCCAGATGTAAGTTTTTAGGAGCAAGTAATACAAATGTTACTATGAGTTATGTTAATTATGCAGATAATGATTGCAATTTTGCAGTTGCTTATGATAAATCATTTATGAAAATAGATAATTCTGTATTTAAAAATAGTAACTGGTTAAGCGGGTCTGTTAATGGAATGATATGGAATGTTTGTAATTCTTCTTTTATAAATATAAACTCTTTAACTTTCAGTTCAATTAATGGTTATAAAAGTAATTTTAATGGATGTCTATTTGATAGAGGAAATGTGGAATTTAGAGGAAATATCATAACTGTTGGAAATTCAAGTTTTTATAATAATAAAGTAATCATTGTTAATAATGATAATCAAAAGGGAAATTTAGATTTTAATTATAATTATTGGATTGATGAAACTCCTAAAAATATGATTGATACAACTGCAAATGTTAAATTAAATTATTGGATTGTTAAACATTTATCTGCAGAAAACTTATTTAATGATAGCTATAAAGTAGTTATTTCTTATAAATTATTTGATGGAAGTAATTATAAAAATTATGATGTTAGATATGTTCCAATAAAACCTGTTAGATTTATTTTAATAACTTCCAAAGGAACTAATTCTTTAGATTCTGGTACATTGATTAATGATATCTTTGAATTTATTAATACGGCTAATGATGATAGAAATGTAGTAGTTAGCTTTACAGATAATACTAAATTAAATATAACTCTTTATAATCAACATAAAGTAGATACTAATATAGATTTATCTCAAAAAAAACAGCTAAAATAGGAGATATAGTTGAAATTAATGTAAATATTAAGGATAATAAAACAGGATTGGCAGTTGATTCAGGTATTGTTGAAATTTATTTAAATAATAAATTAATAAGCTCAAACAATGTTACTGGAGTAGCTATTAGTAAATCCATCACAGTTGATGAAAGCAAATCATTTTATAATATTTCAGTTATTTACAAAGGAAATAATAAATATTCAAATTCTTCAAATTCAGTTATATTGAGAATATCTTCACTTCCTCTAGAAACACTCATTATTTCTAAAGATTTAACTAAATATTATAAAAATGCAACACATTTTGATATTATTCTTAAAGATGTTTTAGGTAATGTTTTAGTTAATAAAGAGGTTAAAATCACCATTAATGGTGTCACTTATAAAAAAATAACTGATACTAATGGAAAAGCAAGATTATCTATAAATCTCCTCCCTGGAGTTTATAATATAACTACTTCATTTGAAGATGATGGTAATTATGTTAAATCATTAAATACCAATAAAATAGTTGTTTTATCCAAGATAATTACAAAATTTGTAGATAACAATAAATTTATTGTTAAATTAGTAAATGATGATGGAACTCCAAAAACAAATGCTTCATTAGCTATTATTGCAAATGGTGTTCAATATAATCGGATTACTAATAGTAGTGGTGAAGCTAGACTTAATGTTAGATTGAATCCTAAAGTAATTATATTTTTACTGTAACTGATGGTTTGGAAGTTGTTTCAAGTCCAGTCCATGTTTTATCAACAATTAGAACCAGTGATATTTCAATGTTTTATAAAGATGGAACAAGATTTGCAGCTAAATTATATGATGCGAATGGAAAAATAGTTTCTAATAAAGAAGTAGCAATTACAGTTAACGGAGTTACTTATAATAAATTAACAGACTCTAAAGGAGTTGCTTATTTAAATATAAATCTTAATCCGGGGGTTTATAGTATTTCAACAAGTTATGAGGGTAAAACTGTTTACAATACTATTTTAATTTCGGCTATGCCTGTTACTATAGTTTCATCTAGTATCCATATTCAACAAGGTACTTTTTATAAGGTTAAATTTTCTGATGCTTTGTCAAATCCAATCATCGGACAAAAAGTTGGAATATTTGTTAATGGAGTAATGTATTATCGTGAAACTGATGATTTAGGTGTTGCATCTCTTAAAATTAATCTTAATCCAGGTCATTATATGATAACTTCTGGTTTATTATCTAATGCATATGAAGCTAAAACTATGAATAATATTATAACAGTTAGTGGAGGTTACTTATGAGGTTTAATAAATGTATATTATTAGTAATATATGCAATTATAGCTATTGTAGTATTCACACCATTATATGCTGAAAATAGTAATAATACTATATTTACTTCACCAAGTGATGATGTTATTGTATGTGATAATGTTTATACTGGTAATATAATTAATATTACTGATGATAATTATGATGATTATTTTGATGTTTATTCAGGTGAGATGAATCCCGAGTCTAATATCAATGATGGAGATAGAATACATATTGGTAATGTTACAGATAAAACATTTGTTATCAATAAACAACTAGAAATCACTACTATGCATAATGGTGATATTATTAAAAATGGTTATGTTAAGCTAAAGTTAAGGGTAGTGATGGTTCTAGTGTTCATGGATTAACTATTATTAATGATAAAGCACATTATGTTGTTGATGGTATACAAAGTATTGATTTAAATGGTATTGGTTTATTCTATACAAATAACAATTATATCTATAATAACTCAGTTCAATTAGCAGAAGGTAGGGGTGTATTTGCATTACCGATGGGTGCATCATCTAATAATAAAATATATAAAAATAAATTTGTAAGTACAATGAGTACTTGTGTACCTATGAGTGAATGTGATAATAATATATTTGATGGTAATTATTTCCAATCTACTTTAGCTAATGTAATCTACTATAATCCATGGGGTCATGCGGATTATTTTGGTGGTCATGGTGTATGTTATAATAATACATTTAGTAATAATTATATATGTTCTTTAAATAGGAACTCTGAATGGGTTATAGGTATGTCTCTTTTAAGTAATTGTAATGTATATATTATAAATAATACTATTGCTAATGTTTATGATGGTATTAGTGGTTTAGGTTCAAACTCTATAGTAAAAAAGAGAATACTATAATAGGCATAGAAAGTTTAGGTTTATCTGTTAATAGTGATAATTTAACTGTTGAGAACAATACATTCATAGATATGACTATGGCTATAGCTGTATTGAATGATAATATTGTTGTTAAGAATAATATGATAACAAATTCTTCAATTGGAATTTGGGTATCTGGGGAAAATGCGTCTTTAATATCTAATACTATTAGTTTAGTTGATGGGTATTATGCAGTTAATGTTGAAGGTGAAAATGCAGTAATAGTAAATAATAATATTAAAGTGAGTAATTTTGGTGAAGGGATTAGAGTAGCTAAAACTAATACTAATATATTAAATAATAATATTCAAACAGCTGTTGATTCTGGAATTTATATATTATCTTCTAAAAAATATTGTTAGTGGAAATAAAATATCTTCTAATTTGTATGGAGTTTATGTTGATGCAGCATCTGAAGTATATTATTATACTCGTGGTGTATTAAAAGCTTTTTATTATGTAAAAATTAATCAAGGTAGATTAAATTATAATAATATTAGTGATAATGTTATCAATACTAAGTCATATGGGATTTATTTAGTGGGAACTGTTTATAATACTACTATTACATATAATAATATTACTACAAATGCTGCAATTGGTATTGTTGAGAATATTACTGATCCATTTTCAAATGTTGTTAGGGATAATATTGTTAATGGTGTGTTTTTGAATTATAGTGGTATAGTTATTAGTGATGATAATTTCTATGTCTATTTTAATGAGAATGGATATTTTAAATTTGATAATATTAAGTCTATTGTTTTAGTAATTACAAAGCTTTCTAATAAGGATATGGTAATTAATCAGAAAATGACTATATTAAATGGTGGATCAGTTAATATATTATCTAATGTTACTTTATATTTAGTATCTGGAGCAAGTGGAACTTCAATTAAGTCACTAAACTTTAAAAACACAGATAAAAGTGCAATTGTTTTAAATGATGTAAATGATGTGACTTTAGAACAAATTAATATGATGTTAACTTCTAAAATGAAAGATGTTTTTGGAATTTCTATAAATTCATCAAACAACATCAATATTGTATCAAATGATGTATATGTCACAGGTGAAAATAGACTAATTCAGGGTATTTTACTTAGTCATTCAAATAATATCACAATTAATAATAATAGTGTAATTTTAGAAGGAAATAAAACAGCTAAGGGAATTGTTATAAATTCAGTAAATGTATCTAATTTAGTTAATAATACTATTCATATTCAGGGAAATGGAGTATTTGACATTGTTTTAGTTGATAATTCTAATAATTTAAATATCTCATATAACAATTTAATAGCCAGATCTACTAAAGTTGTTTCTCCATTAGAAATAATTAATTCTAATAATTTTATTATGAATAACAATAATATTAGTGCATTTGCTAATTTGGTAAAATCTTTGAATTTCTCAAATAATAGTAATATTTTGTTAAATTCTACTTTCATTAATTTAATTGGAGTATCTAAAAGCAGTGCAACTTTTGTTAATAAAGGTTTAAATAATGTTGAAGTAATAAATTCTATAATTTATTCAAATGCTTTAAAGTTAATTGATGGAAACGTAATTTTAAATGAAAATAAATATGTAATTTATGATGGAAATATTGAAACATTCTTTGATTCACAGGGAATATTTAGTAACTCATTAATAACTCAAAAAGACATTTTACTTTTTTGATAATTTAAAATTAAAACATTATAATTTAATTTTTAATCAAGTAGTTACTTTAGATTCTTATTATAAAACTTCAGTAATTGATGCAACTTTAAATTTTAATTCAAAATCAAGTAATTCAACTATTAGAAATTTAAATTTTGATTTAGTTGGGAATACAGCATTTAATTTGAATTTTGCAAGAAACATTACTATTGAAAATGTTAATATTAATTTAATATCTTCTAAGGATGTTTCAGCTATTATAATAACTGGTGAAAGTTTTGACAATTTAATTAATAACAATACTATTAATATGAAAGGTAGTGCTTCATTAACAGGAATTACTATTTATAATTATTATGATGGATATTATGGATTAAGTCCTAAAAACAATATAATTTCAAATAATAATATTATAATTGATTCAACTAAATATGTAATTGGTATTTATGTTGCAATGGCAGATAATACAATTATAATGGATAATAATATAAAATTAACTGCAGGTAATATTGCATATGGTGTTTATAATATTTATTCTCATGATTTCAAAGTATTTATGAGTACTATTTGGACTGCAAATACAAAAATTATTCGTAATTTTATTGATGCAAAAGGTTCAATTGTCTGTTTAATTAACTCAATTGAAGCTAAAAAATACCTTAGTTGATAGTAATATATTAATCGCTACAGCTGATGGTGGTTCTTATGGTTACTTTGGATATAAAACATCTGGAGATATAATAAGGTATAATGATTTCACAATAAATGGAACTTTAAATAATAGGCCATTAGCACCTAATGTAGGTCAAACTGGTATTTATTTATCAAGTGGTTCTTCTAATGTATTGATTTTAGAAAATAGTATTATCTCTAATTATACTTCTGGAAATGAATATGCAATTTATGTAGATGCAGATTCTAATAAAATTTCAATTGTTGACAATTATTTAATTAGTGATAATTGGAACAGATACTCTGATAATGCGATATATGCACCATCAGCTAATTTAACTAATAATGAACTTTATTATGTTTATGTATCACCTGATGGTAGTGATGAATTAGGTAATGGATTATTAACAATCCATTTAGAACAATAAAACATGCTTTAAGTAAGGTAATTAATAAAGGAATAGTTTATGTAATTGCAGGTAAATATATTGAATCTAATATTATTATTTCAAAAGTAGTTAATATTAAGGGATTAGGTGATGTTATTGTTAATTGTGAAGGTAGTCTATTTAATATTACAAAATCTGGTTCATTAAAAGTATATAATATTAAATTTATGAATGCATATTCAGTTTCTGGTTCAACATTTTGCAATTTAGGAAAATTATACTTAGAAAATGTTTCAATAATAAATTCTACAGCTTTAACTTATGGTGGAGCTATTGTAAATTATGGAGAATTAGTTATAGTAAATTCTATATTTTCACTAAATAAAGCGAAAAATGGCGGGGTTATAGCTAATTATAATAAATTAGATATTAAATCATCAAGTTTTACTAATAATACTTGTTATATTAATGGATCTGGAGGAGTTATTTATAATTTAGAAAAAGGTACTGTTACTATGGATAACTGTAGTTTTGCTGATAATAAAGTTGATGCAGAATATATTACTCATAAAGATATGTTTGGTGTTCGTTTAGGTTCTGGAGGAGCTATTTACAACCGTGGAAATCTGTATATTTATAATTCAAATTTCACATGTAATAAAGCATTTAATTGTGGTGGGGCTATTGTAAGTATTACTGATGTTAAAAAAACACAATCTTAAAGTAATTAACTCCATATTTGATAAAAACACCTGTTTTGCAGGTGGTGGAGGAGCTATATATATTGCAAATGCCAATGTTGATATTGCTAATTCTTCATTTACATCAAATGAAATTGGGGAAGATAGTGGTGGAGTCTTTGTATTTCACAAAATCCAATGCTAAAATTTATAATTCCACATTCTTTAAAAACTCTGCAAGTTATAGTGGAGGTGCAATAGATGCCTGGAGATCAAATATAACTATGGATTTATGTAATATAACTGATAATAATGCAGAACATGGTGGAGCTTTACGTTTCTATGGTGAACGTGTGGGAAATCATGTTACTGGTACTTTAAATATTTATAATTCAACAATTTATGATAATAAAGGATTTTATACTGGTGGAGCATTTTATGTTAAGGATTTAAACATGAATGTTAAAAATTCTAATATTTATGGTAATTTTGGAGGAGATGGTAAAAATTCCATTTCAGTTGACATATTTTACCCTATAAAACCAGTTAATAATATAGATTTAAATGGTAATTGGTGGGGTAGTAATGATGGTCCTGGAGAAGATGTATGGTTAAATGCACAATATTACAGGGAATGGGTTAAAGATAAAATTAGCTGGCCTACTTTCAGTCCTTCAAATCCAGATAATAATCCAAACAATCCTGGAAACAATCCAAGACCAGGTCAATCAACTAATAATCCAATTAATGGTCCAAGTACTGGAGGATTATTAACCCCAGGTTCAAATTCTGGTGGTTTTGGAACAGGTATAGGTTCTGGTACTGGAAATGGTTTTGGTAATGGTAACGGAAGAGGTTCAGGAAGTGGAAGTTCTAATGGTGGAAGTTCTGGAAATAATGGTGGAAGATTAGGTTCAGGAAGTGGATTTAATGGAACTGTTTACTCAAACCAAGGTTCACTTGGTGATTTAGGATCTTCCAGTTCTGGTGCTGGTGGAAGTGATGCCGGTTCTTCATCTCAATCATCAAACATGATGTATGAACTTAATAAAAATATTAAAAAAGTATTATCTGATGATAATGTTATGTATGGTATTGTATTTTTAGCAATAATTTGTTATTAATAATATTTGGATATAAACGTAATTCTAAAAAGGAGGATGAATAAATGAATAAATTCAGACCAATTTTAATCTTATCATTATTCATATTGTTCATGGTTTCATTAGGAGCTATATCTGCTGAAGAATTAAATTCTACAGTTGTAAATGATGCTCAAGCAACTGATTCAATTTATGTTGATTCAAATGCAGTAATTGGTGGGGATGGTGCTTTAAACAATCCTATGAATAATATTAGAGATGCTGTTAATTCAGCAAATAACAACTCTATAATCCATGTTAAAGGAGGAAATTATTCTACTTCAGATAACAGTAAGATAATTATTAATAAAACAATTACTATTGAATCTTATGATGGAACAGCTGTAATTAATGGAAAATACAGTGATTATGTATTTTATATTACAGATAAAGGTTCTTTAACCTTGAAAAATATTGAATTTGTAAATACTGAATATTCAACTGTTAAAACATATGGTGCTATTGTAAATTATGGTAATCTTAATGTTCTTGACAGTTCATTTAGTAATGCAGTTGGTTTAAGGGCAGGTATTATATTGAATTATGGAACATTACTAGTTAATAATTCAGAGTTTAAAAATAATTCTGCAAAATATTATGGTGGAGCTGTAACTAACTTTGGTTTCGCAAATATTGTTAATTCATTATTCGAATCTAACACTGCTGCAGAAGGTGAAGCTATTTTAAATACATATGACATGTTTATTTCAAATTCTAGATTTATTGATAATAATATTTCATCAAATAAATATCAAAAAGTAGAAAGTTTAATAGATATTTCATCTTCATACTTTACTGAAAATTCTGATATTTTTGTTAAAGATAGTGGTATACATATTAAAGAATCTTATGTAACTTTAATTAATACATCAAACTCTGTTGTAGATATCAGTTATTCATTTATAAATACCTATGATTTCGTTAATTCAATATTAAGTATTGATGATAATTTATGGTGTTCTAATGAAAATATCCTAAACAGGCTAATAGATGGTTGGTTATGATTTTCGTAGATAAAAACACTGGAAGTTCTATAATTAAATCTAAAGCAGTTGTTGATGTTTTAGTTACTTTTTAAAGTATGTAATGGAAAATCTACATATAATTTACCTTCTGATGTTCATTTACCTTCTGTTTATATTCAACTTGAAGCAGATAATGGTAGATTCAAAGAAAATGGAGGATATTTAATAAATAATGCATTTTCAACTACTTACTTTGATAATTCTAAAAGCACATTAATATTTGCAATGTTTGATGATTCTTTTGCTACTTTAACAGTAGGTTCTGGATTTAATAATGGAAAAATATATGTTTCAACTTCAGGTTCTGATGAAAAAGGAGATGGGTCTATTAATAATCCATACAAATCTTTAACTAAAGCAGTTAGTGTAGCTTTAAATGGAGACACTATTTTCATCGGAAAAGGAAGTTATTCTGGATTATATAATTCCGGACTTTTAATTAATAAAACTTTAACCTTTTCTAGTTATAATGGTGAAGTTAAATTATATAGAGATGATTTCCATATAATGTTTACTATTAGTCCAAGAGGAGTTCTAACATTAAAAGGATTAACACTATCTGCTATGGATAAATCAAAATTCATTCCACTTATAAATAACTCTGGAAAAACAGTCATGGATAATTGTATTATTAAAGATGCTAAAGGTGGAGATAAGTATGTATGGAAAGGCAATGAAGCATGGCATTATCAATATTTCTCTAATCAAAGTATAATTTACACTAGTAATGATTTAATTATCAATAATTCTGTCTTCAGCAATTTAGAAGATATTGTTATTAGATCATACTTTTATACTGGAAGTAATTATTTTAAACACTTTGATGTGACTATTGAAAACTCAGTATTTACTAACTGTAAAGCAATGGAGTGGGGAATTACCTGGGATAGTAAAAATTATATTGATAAAGCAGATATTATCAGTCCTTCATTTATAATTAATGTAGGTGCAGAAAATGTCTTAATTGATAATTGTACATTTAGAGATAATGCAGCATCTGCTGTTCGTGTAAATGCATCTAAATCATTTTTAGTAGATAATTCAAGATTTATACGTAATCATGGATCTATTTATTCATTAACAACTGGAGTATTAAATAATACATTAATAACTGAAGATTATGGTCCATCTGTAGGTTTTTCAACAGTATTGTTAATTCCAATAATTAGAAATATGCAATCTATTGTTAATTCAAATTTTACTAAAAATAAAGATGTTATTATAAGTACTTCTTTTGTCCACTATGGTGATAATATTTATTTATATAATTGTTATTTTGGAAATAATACAAATTATTATGCTCAAGACCATAGAAACAGTAGTGGGGAAGGATTAATATTAAATGGCGGAAATATGACTGTAGATTATTGTACTTTTGAAAATAATTCCGTATTTTATGGTGGTGTATTTTATAATGATGGAACAACTGTAAGTCCTGGAAAACTTTATTATTCTAAACTAGATATTACAAATTCTATATTTTATAATAATAATGCAGTATTTGGTAAAGATATTTTCAATAAAGGTGGTGAAGTATTTGTTTCTGATTGCTGGTGGGGATCTAACAGAGGTCCAAATGATGAGAATATTTATAAGGCTGCAGGCACTGTCAATGTTAAAAATTGGGTTATATTAACATTTGATATTGAAGATAATACATTAATTGGTAGTTTAAATAAAGTAACAGATAGTAAAGGTAATATTTATAATATTACTGGTAAACTGCCTTCTAGAATAGCTATATTCGAATCTTCAATGGTTAAAATTAATCCTAATGTTATTCCATTAATTAATAATCAAGCTAAGGTAAATATTTCATTCAATGGTGAGGATATTTCAGCTTAGTCTTCGTGTTGATAATCAAACAATTAGTTTAGTATTTTATAATAAAAACACAGTATTTGATTTAAAAGATATTATTGTTTATGGTAAAGGAACTTCTTACTCTTTTATTTTAAAAAGTGTAAACGGTTATGTTGTATCTAATAAAACAGTTACTTTGTTGATTTTAAATGGAACTAATGTTTATCAAAAACACATATTAACAACTAATGCTTTAGGAGTAGCTACTTTAATTATTAATTGCAGTATGGGTAATTATACTTTTAAAGCTAAAGTTATGATGGAGATAATTATTTTAAACCAACACAAGGGAGTGCTAAATTAGTTGTAATGCCATATTATACATCTATATTTATTAAGGGAGATCAAACATTTTATGGAAATGGTAATTTCATTTATGCTCATGTTTATGATAATTTAGGGGATGCTATGGTTAACCAGATGATTTTATTTACCATAACTTCATCTGATGGAAATATTTATAAGAGATATGCCCTTACTGATTGGAAAGGTCAAGCAGGATTCTACCTTAATTTATCTGGTGGGAATTATAATGTTAATGTAAGTTATTCTGGTGATAATTGGCATTATGGGTCTTCAAGTACTGGTTTATTCAATATATTGTCTATTGGCACTAATGTAATTATTGAACAGTCTTTATTTAATGGTAGAGGCAATACTTTAACAGTATTGCTTAGAGATAATAATTATAGGGTTTTATTTAATGAAACTGTTGAAATAATATTGTCTGATGGTAAAGTTTCCCAAGCATTTAAAGTTACTACTAATGAAAATGGTCGTGCAGGTGTTGTTATTAATTTAGTCCCTGGCAAGTATAATGTTTATGTAAAATATGCTGGAAATAAATTGAATTCTCCATCTTCTGCTGAAGGAGATATGACTATTAATCATGTACCTACTCAAATTTCTGCAAGTTCAGTAATCATTTTTGATAGTACTATGAATAGTTATTTGGTTAAATTAACTGATATTTATGGACGCTTACTTGTTAATGAAACAATTATCATTACAGCAATTAGTCAAGCTACTGGTGTCAAACAGATATTTAAAGTTAAAACAAATGGTGAAGGTATTGCTAATTTAACATGTAAGTTAGATATTGGTAATTATTTATTGAAAATTGATTTTAATGATAATGAATGGTATGATGGCAGTAATTATGCAAGTACTTTGATAGTAGTTGATACAGTTGATGATTTCAATCCATATGCTACTATTTTAGTTGCTAATGATTTAGTTAAGTTCTATAAAAACGGTACTCAATATATTGTCCGTTTGCAGGATATTTATGGCAATCCTATTTCAAATATGGAAGTTGTTATATCTATTAATGGTGTGAAATACACTAGAATAACAAATAGCTCAGGTGAGGCTAAATTAAATATTAATTTGGCTCCTGGTGTCTATCATGTAAATGTCACTTTTGAAGGTTATGGAGATTGGACTGAATCATTTGTTAATAGTTCAGTTACAGTTTTATCTCAAATCATCTCTAAGGATTTAACTAAAATTTTAAGAAATGGAAGTCAATTTATTGTTAAATTTGTGGATAATGCTGGAAATCCTATTGAAGGTAAACTAATTAGTATTTCTATTAATGGAATTGTTTATTCACGTGTTACCAATAGTTCTGGTGAAGCTAAATTATCTATTAATCTTAATCCTGGTAAATATGATGTTGTAACTTCATGTGGTGATTTTGTTAATCATAATGTCATTAATGTATTGTCTAATATTGATAGTGATGATCTTTCAATGTATTATAGGGATGGGTCTAAATTTAAAGTAGTTATCTATGATAGTGAAGGTAAAGTTAAACCTAATGCAACTGTTAAATTCACAGTTAATGGTGTTTCATATACTAGAATTACTGATAAAGATGGTGTAGCAGCTTTAAGCATTAATTTAAATTCAAATATTTATACAATAACAACTGAATATAATGGTATTGTTAATACTAATCAAATTTGGATTTATAATATGGCAGTTAATATGGATGCAGTTAATGAAACGGTTAAAAAAGGTACTGCATTTTTTATGTAAAATTAATTGATGTTAATGGAAATGCAATATCTGGTGGGCAAGTATCTTTAAAATTAATGGTGTTTCATATATTAGGTCAGTTAATGAAACTGGTTATGCAAAATTAAACATTAATCTTAACCCAGGTGTATATAAAATTATCACAGCATTTTCTATTAGAAATTATGAAGATAAATTACTTTATAATACCTTAAAAGTAACTGATACAAATTAATTTATTCATTTAATGAATAAATTTCTTATTTTTTTTATCTGATCTGATTTTTAAATTTTAATTTCTGACTTATTTTTTCTTATTTTTTATTAATTCATTTAAAATTCACTGTAATTTAAAGTTTTAAATAATAAAATCTTTATTTTTTAATTATAGTTACAATTCTATGGTAAAAAATTATTTTGGGGGGGTAATTGCTCAAGTAATGTTAATATTTCATATTTTATTATTAATCAGTATTGTATTTCTTTAGGAACAGTTTTATACTAGTTAATAAAAATATACTATTTGTCAATTCATGTTGACGTATTAATTAATGGAGGATTAATTTTGAGAAATAAACTCGCAATATTGACTTTATTGGTATTATTTATTGTATCTATTTCTTGTGTTAGTGCTGAGGATAATTCTTCTGTCAGTGTTCTAAGTGGTTCTAACTCTGATGTTTATGTTAGTCCAACAGGAAATGATAATAATGTGGGTGATGTTAATAATCCATTTGCTACAATCAGCAAAGCAATAGATTCTAATGTAAGTAACATACACCTATCTGAAGGAAAATTTATTGGTGCTGGTAATAATGGTTTAACAATTGAAAACAAAACAATAACCATTATCGGAGCTGGTGTCGATAAAACTATAATAGATTTAAATGGGACTCAATTTATGGATATTAAGTCTACTAGTTCTGTAGTTTTAACTAATTTAACTATAATAAATGGTTATGGTAAGTATGGTGGAGCTATATATGGTTCTGGTAATTTAACTATCCAAAATTGTAACTTTAAAAACAACTCAGCTACTGCTGGTGGAGCTATTTACTTTGGGACCACTGCTAATTTAAACATTTATTCTTCTACCTTTGAAGATAATGTAGTTACAGATAGTGGTGGTGCTGTTTTTTCTTATAGTTATGTGGGTATTTATGATTCTACTTTTATAAGAAATAAAGGTACCGGTACATATTCAACTGGAGGTTCCATTTATATTAATGGAAATAGTAACAAATATTCTGTTTTAAATAGAAATATATTTAAAGATACATCTGTTGCAAGACAAGGTGGAGCTATTCATTTAAGTTATGGAAATGTTACTAATTGTATATTTGAAAATGCATCAACTACCGCTACTGGGTCAAGTAATGGTGGTGGAGCTATTTATGGATCTGATTTTAACCTTAAAAACAATACTATGACTAATTGTGTAGCTAAAAGTGGAAATGGAAACTACATATTTGCATTTTCTGGATTCAACGGAGTAGTTACAATTCTTGAAGGTAAAACCATTGATATAACTAGTTCTACTTTTAGTCTTAATGCAACTGCAACTGATGATATGGGTCATCCAATTCATGGCGGTTTCTACACATTTTATCTAGATGATATTAAAATAGGTAGTGCAAGTTCTGTAAATGGATTTATAAATGGTACATTTTCTAAATTATTAGATGATGGTAAATATATTGTTACAGTTTCAGGTCCTTTAAATAACAATGCAATCGTTAAAACAACTACTGCAAATGTTAAAATTGACCGTGACTATGTAGATTATTATGTATCACCTAATGGTGATGACGATAACAATGATGGTTCAAAAGATAAACCATTTAAAACCATTAATAAAGCAATAACTGAAGCATTTGCTAAAAATATCTATGTAAACATCTACCTCTTAGAAGGAACCTATTTAGGTACTGGAAATGTTAATTTAGCATTGACTAACTTAGGTTACCTTAACATAATTGGTGTGGATGGTAAAACAATAATTGATGGTAATGGTAAAGATTATGCATTTAACTTTGGCACTACACTAAATGTTAACATTAAAAATATTATATTCACTAATTTATACAGTGAATATGCTGGTTTAATTAAAGGAGGTTCTGGTGATTTCACTGTAAATATTGATAATTGTACATTCGAAAAATGTAATGCAAAAACTTTAATTCAAATTAATGGTAAAGTAAATGATGTTATAATGAGGGAGAATGTTGTTTCTTCTAGTTTTATTACTAATGTTATTAGTATAAACAATCTTTTATTTGAAAATAACTCAGGTAATGGTCATATTAGTGCTGAAAAAGGAATATATAATTCTACATTTATAAATAACAAAATTACTGTTAAATCCACTACTGATTATGGAATAATATATGTTAGTCGTGCTAATTTTGTATCTGCTAATAATGTTTTCGAAAACAACACTGTTAAAGGATTATACATTAATAGAGGAAGTGCTAATTTTACAAGTATAAATGATACTTTTGTAAATAATGATGGTGTATCTGGTGGTGCTGTTAAAGGTGGAGGAACATTTATCAATGCTAAATTCATAAATAACAAAGCTACCAAAGGTGGAGCTATTTATCATGATTATGGAGTTTTAACTTTAAAAGATTGTATTTTTGAAAATAACAAAGCAGATGACGGTGATTACATATATGGTTACATAGCTCCAAATGGTATAACTGGTGGTTCATGTTTAAATATGTCTAATACTTTAACTTTAGTATCTACTAGCTCTTCTAATGTTAAGTCTGAATTGAAGGCTATTTTTGATTTAGGTGGTCTTAAAGTAAGTGGATATAATATTAAATTTTATTTAAATGGTGTTTATAAAGGTTCTGCTCCATTAGTTAATGGTGTAGCTACTTTTTTGTTGCTGTTGCTAATGATGGAAAATACGAAATTTCAGCTTCTGGAGATTATATTAATAAGACTACTGTTGTTAAAGGTGTGTTGAATGTTGATGCTAATCCTGTGTCTGTTTTTGATGTTTATGTTTCTGAGAGTGGTAGTGATGAATCTGGTGATGGTTCATTGGCTAAACCATTTGCAACTATTAAAAAAGCATTTGAATACGGAATGTCACAAAACACTTTAAGCTTAACAATCCATATTATCGGTACTTTGAAAGGTGAAGGTAATGTTAATCTTGATTTAGCACCACTTATAGATTTAACTATTGTTGGTGAAAATAAAGAAACCTCAATTATCGATGCAGAAAAAAATAAATACATATTTGACTTTACCCCAGCATACGACAACGTTAAAGTTTACCTAAAAAACTTAACAATTAAAAACGGTGTAACTACTACATATCCTACTCAGGGTGGTGGTAAGACAGTTGATGTTGGTCTTGTTCGTATTGATGGTTATTTAAGTGTGGATGATTGTGTATTTAGAAATACTACTGGTCATGGAATTTCTGCAGATAAACTATTCTCAACTCTTATAGTTAACAATACAAAATTCATAGAATCCCGTGGTGGAGTTTGTTCAGCTACTAAAGCATTAAATGTAATCGTAGCAAATACTGAGTTTATAAACTGTAATTTAGGTGTAAATAACAAGGGACGTACAGTTTATTTAACTGGTTTAATTGCAGTTAGTGATATTTTTAGTTCAACTAGTTTTAGTCCAGGTATAATGTTACACAAGTATTGTTGGATAATGTAACTTTTGATGGAAATTATAATGGTACTAAAACTGTAGGTTCTGCTCTTTATTTAAGTGGTACAAATACTACTGTAATTAATTCTAAATTCACAAACCTAAAAGATATTTCAGCTATTCATGCATTTAGTGATAGTGGATATAAATGTAATGTAACTATTATTGGTACTTACTTTGAAAACAATACAAGGGATATTGATTATGGTTATTATCAAACTAATGATTATCGTCCAATATTCTGGTTAATTAACTCAACATTTATTAATAGTGGAGCATTTGCATGTCCTGATATACGTTATAGAGATGCATGGTGGGTTGTTAATAATACTAAATTTATTAACATGAATAATCAAGTATTATTTAGAGGATCAATATCTTCCACACATAAAGATGATTCATTACCTGATGGTGTTAACAATATTATAACTATTATTAATTCATTATTCTTAAACAATGAAAGAGGTGTTCAGTTTATAGGAGGTAATGTTACTGGATCAGTTTCTATAATACTGAAGTTACTGCTTCTGGAACTGCATACATAGTTTATTTGGATAATAATTTCTGGAATAGTTCTGAGCCTACTTATGTTTATAGTCCTTCTATTTCTTGTGGTAGTTGGATTGTTCCTGTTTTGGTTGGGGATAATGCTTCTGGTCCAGTTCAAACTATTAAACTTGTATATTTAGCATTTAATGGAACTGATTATTCTTATTATGATGTTTCTAAAGTACTTATTTTCGATGTTAATGCTAATTTAACAGTTTCTAATGGTGTAATTAATCCGAATAAGGGTATTTTCAATACTGATGGTTTAACTGCTAATTACACATATAATGGTGTTGGTAATCAGACTGTAACTGCAACTTTAAGTGATGGAAATATTTTAAAATTAAATGTAACTTTCTACAGAATTGATACATTTACAAATATGACTATTTCAAATAATGCTCCGCAAACTGGAGATTATATTACTGTTAATGTTGTTGTTCGTGATAAGAATGGTAAACTTTTAAATGGTAGTGTGAATGTTTATCTTAATAGTGTTTTAAAAGGAACTATCAGTTTAATAAATGGTATGGGTTCCTTTGATGTGTTAGCAGAAAAAACTGGTCCTTGTGAAATATTTGTTAATTATACTGAAGATTTAGATAATTCTTACTCAAGTAATATGACTATTGTTTCAGTTAAAAATACACAAATGAATGTTTCTGTTTCTGATTCAGATTCTGCAAGCAATGTTACTTTTACTGTGGACTTTGATCATGTAGCTAATGGTTTTGTATTTGTAACTATTGGTGGTGTAACTTACAATGCTACTGTTTTAGGTAAAGAAGCTAAAGTTATTGTGCCTCCATTAGCTGTAGGTAAATATGATGCTATTGTTTCATATAATGGTGTTGTTAATAAAACTGTTGCAGTTAACATATCTCCTGATAGAAATCCAGTATTAAACATTTCAGATATTGTGATGATTTACAAAGATGGTACTAGGATGGTTGCTGTTTTAACTGATTATAAAGGTAATCCTATAGCTAATGCTACTGTTTACTTTAGTATTAATGGTGTAACTTATGTTAGAACTACTGATGTTAATGGTTCTGCTTCTATAGGGTTAAACTTAGGTTCTGGTGTATATGGTGCTTCTGTTTATTATAATGGTTCTGATATGTATGATAAAGTAAGTAAAAATATTACTGTAACTATTAATCCGACTGTTTTAGCTGATGATTTGGTTAAAATGTATAAAAATGCTACTAAGTTTAGTGCTAAGTTTACTGACAGTACTGGAAAAGCATTAGTTAACAGTGATGTTAGGTTTAATATTAATGGTGTTTTCTATACCAGAACTACTGATGCTAATGGTGTGGCTAGTTTGGCTATTAATTTAAGACCTGGTGATTATATTTTAACTGCATATAATCCTGTAAATGGTGAGCAAAAAAGGATTTACAATAACTGTGAAATCTTTAATAGTTCAAAATGACTTAACTAAATATTATTTAAATGCTTCCAGATTCCAGGCAACTATTTACAACAAAGACGGGTCTTTAGCAGTAAATAAAAATGTGACATTTAACATCAACGGTGTTTTCTATATTAGAACTACTGATTCTAATGGTGTAGTTAGTTTGGCTATTAATTTGAGACCTGGTGACTATATTATTACAACTATCTTTGATGGTTTGGATATTGGAAACAAAGTCACTGTACTTCCAACATTGGTAACTAAAGACTTAAACATGAAATACTTAGACGGCAGCAACTTCACTGCACAGGTATTGGATGGTAAAGGAACTCCATTAGCTAACCAAACAGTGTCATTTAATGTAAATGGTGTATTTTATCACAGAATCACTAATGAAGACGGTATGCAAGCCTAAGAATCAGATTAATGAGTGGTGAATACATTATAACTTCCTACTGGAACAATTTCCAAACAGGAAACACTATAAAAATTAGTCCTTAAGAGAATTTCTCTTATTCTCTTAACTTTTTTTTTTTTATAATATTGAGGGTGGGACACGAACTCACTAATTTTTTATAATTTTTTTTTACTTATTTTTCCTTTAATTTTATATACTATGAAGTACAATCTTTTATTATGTAGATTAATCTTGGTGTTTGTTTTATTTATGGTTTTAAGAGATGATACTATTAATCAGACCATGTTGGTGCCTATGGACTTGAGGAATTTGATTCCTGAGGACCATCCGTGTTATTTTATTAAAAATGTGGTTGATCAAATTGATTGTTCGCAAGCGAACCGTGTGTTTGCTGATAAGCCGGGAGAATTTGCGTATCCTCGTGAATTGTTGCTTAGACTGATTTTGATGAGCGTTTTTGATGGAGGATTATCTTCCCGTGAAATTGAAAAAAAAACAAGGACTGACATTGCTTATATGTACTTGGCAGGGATGCAGCATCCTAAAGTTATCGTACAATTGCCAGATTCAAAGTGGATTATCCAGATTTGATTGATGAATCTTTTAAAACAACAATAAAAATTGCAAAAGAAGAAGCTTTTAGTTAAAATTCATCATGTGAGTTTGGATGGAACTAAAATTAAAGCAAAAACATCAATGAATAAATTAACAAACGAACAACAATTAAAAATAATGAAACAACATCTGAAAGAAAGCATTGAATTAGATGAAGAAGACATGGAATTGGGTGAAGAATCCGGAAATGGTGTTCCAGAAACATTAACTGATAAAGAAAAATTCAAAGAAGTCTATGAAAAAATCAATGAATCTTCCAAAGACAATAGAAACAAAGATAAATTAATATCTTCAAGTAAAAAGCTCTTAAAACAAGCAGAAGACAAACCTAAAAAAAAAATTCTCAAAAAAGATCTAAACACTCGAAGAAAAACTCGAAGAATCCGGAAAAGACATAATTAGTATCAATGACTCTGATGCCTGTTTTATGAAGAATAAGAAAGGAAAATGGGAATTTGATTACAATGGACAAATCGCAGTCGACGATTACAAAGGAATAATACTCGCATCTTACATAACTAACAATCCAACAGATTATTATGAACTTATTCCATTAATGGAACAAGTACAATCCAATTTAAGCGAAATATACGATGAAACACCTGTTAATTATCAAGTAAGTGCTGATAACGGATATTCCACTGACATGAACACTGAATATCTTGAACAAAATGGCTTTGATGGATATATATCATCACGAAAACTCTCAAGAGAACAAAAAAAATACAATTTATCCGATAAACCATTTGCAAAAGATAATTTTTTCTATGATAACGAAATGATGACCTATATCCGCCCGCTCGGGCAACCACTATATAAAATCAGCGAATATACTTATAAAAACAAGTCAAGAATTAGTCATTGGACCAAAGATGCAAAACATGCCCAATGCAATTGTTTTGCTCAAAAGGAAATCGCTGCAGAGTAATCCAAGACTATAAAATCCCTTCCAAAATTAGAATGCAATGAAAAATGGAAACACCTGAAGCAAAAAGAAAGATACAAAATACGCTCAAAAACAGCAGAACGACCATTTGCACACTTAAAACAAAATATGCACTTAACAGAATTCAGAACAACAGGACTACAATAAGTAAACACAGAATTCAAACTATATACAATAGGACACAACTTAAAAAAGAATATACAACGAAATAAGAAGAAAAAATAACTAAAACAAATAAAATCAAGAAAAAAAATCAAAAATGAGAAAATTTAAAAAAAAATTTGTGTCACATCCTCTATTAATTGCATAGATTTGCTTATTTCAAATATGATATTTAATTTAATGAAAATATCATTTAATTTTTCAATAGCTTAACTAATATATTGCTAAAATTATAATGGTTATTTTTAATTATATGGTATAAAAATATTTATTAGTTTCACAGTTCAAAATTATATTCATGTTTGTTAAGATTAGAACCAAAGGTCACAAAAATGTGTCTTCTATGCATAAATCCACGTTTGAAATAACTAAGGATTTGGAAATTGGACCTACTGCAGATTGTATTATTGGAGTGGCTATGGATAATTCCATGAATGATTTTTCAGATGAGTTTAAAACTAAAATAGCTAATAAAAACACTAAAATAACTGTTATATTGGATACTGAAAACGGCCATGATGAGATTGTTGGCTTTGGTCATGAAAATTTGACTTTAACTCATCCAACAGACATTGTCTGCAGAACCAGCGACTATGTCTGTCCCCGTACTTTGATGATAAATGCAGATAAGGCAGCAAGGGATCTTGATTCGGATTTAATTGAAGATTTAAAAAATGAAAAAGAAATGGAAGTTACAATTATTCTAGTTTGATGTTTTTAAGCTGGTCTTTACTTGCATTTTCAGCTGCTTTAAGATAAGCATCACAGACTTTATTTACTTCATCAAAAGCTACAACTTTTCCTTCATTAATCCATAATGCTTTGTCACACAGGTTTCTGATTTGCTGAATTGAGTGTGATACAAGTAAAACAGTAGTTCCTGAACCCATTAATGATTTAATTTTATCATTACTTTTTTTTCTGGAATTTAACATCTCCGACAGACAGGATTTCATCAATAATTAAAATATCAGGATTTACAACAGTAGCTATTGAAAAACCAAGTTTTGCAAGCACTCCGGCGGAATAGTTTTTAACAGGAAAGTTAATGAACTCTTCAAGTTCTGAAAACTCTAAAATTTCATCATATTTTGATTTTAAAAAATCTTCAGTATATCCTAAAATAGCACCATTCAGAAATATATTGTCTTTTCCAGAGTAATTGTAATCAAAACCGGCGCCTAAAGAAAGTAACGGTGCTATTATTCCGTTAGTAGTTACTTCTCCACTGTCACAGTCATAAACACCGGATACTATTTTAAGCAAAGTACTTTTTCCAGCACCGTTAAAGCCGATTACTCCAACTTTTTCTCCCTGATAGATTTTAAATGAAACATTATCAAGGGCTTTGAATTTTCTGCTTTTTTTCTTTGTTTCTTTTGATGGTACGTATTACATATTCTTTTAAATTGTCAATTTTGTCATTGGTTATTTTAAAACTTAAAGAAACGTTTTTAAGTTCAATTGCAACTTTTTCATGATAGTCTGGAATGAATTGTGAAACTAGATTGTCAACATCCTGGTGCTGTTTTGTAGTTTCTTTTTTTAATATATTATTATGAATTGGTTCTATGTAATCTGGAATTTCATTATTTTCTGATTCTTGCATGCCATTAGGATGTATTGATTCAGGTTGTTGTATATTATAGGGGATTCTGTTGTAATCTTCTTGCAGGTCAAAGACAACTTCTTTTTTGGTTGTTTTCTTGAACTTAAATTTCTGTTTTGATTGTTAGAATCACTCTTTATATTGTTTTTAAATCTTAAATTATTTTTTTTTCATAATAAACAACCTACAATTCTAATGTAATTTTCCTTTGGTATTTTGTAAATATTATAACTCCAGCAACTAATACAATAAGAGCAAATAAACTGGTATTAATAACACTCATGATATTTGGCAAGGTATTATACATTATAATGTCTCTGAATTGATCAATTAGTAAATACACTGGATTAAGATATAAATATTGTCTTAATGCTTCTGGAATAATCTCTGCAGGATAAAATATAGCAGATGCATACATCAATAATATTGTAAATATGTTGTAAAGGTATTCAATATCTCTGAAGTATGTACATACAATTGATAGTATTAATCCGATTCCCACTACCATAACAAAGAGTATTATCATAGGAACAATAGCTAATACTGACATTAAAGTTAAATGAAGGCCTGTTAAATACATTACGGCAACAAGTATTATTAATGAAATTATGAAATTAATAAACTCCGAACAAATTCCTCCAAAAGCAAAGATATATCTTGGAACATATATTCTTTTTAAGATACCGCTATTTCCTTTTATTGAATTCATGGCTATTTTTGTTCCAGCACTAAAAAATCAAATAAACAGCGTCCTGCTAAAAAATAAACCGGATAGTTTGCAATATTTCCGGAAAATATTGTTGAAAAGATAGCAGTTAACAAAAGCATGGTTAACAATGGGTTTATAAAACTCCATAGGATTCCAAGTATTGAGTCTTTGTATTTAGCTGTGAAATTTTTTTTAATTAATTGTTTAAGTAGGAAATGCTCACTTGTTGTTTTTTTTAATCATTTCTTTAAACATAATTTCCACACAAAAAATTTATATATTTAATATTAATATATTTAATTATTAATTTAAATAGCATTTATAGGTTACTGAAATCATGTCAAAAGTTAAAGTTTCTGTAATAGTTCCTGTTTTTAATGTTGGAGAGTATTTATCAACATCATTAGACAGTATTTTAAATCAAACTTTAGAAGATATTGAAATTATTTGCATTAATGACGGGTCAACTGATGATTCTTTAAATATTTTAGAATATTATGCTAAAAAAAGATAAACGAATTAAAATAATCTCTAAAGAAAATGAAGGGCAGGGAACTGCACGTAATGTTGGGTTGGACAATGCTCAGGGTGAATTTATATCCTTTGTTGATGCAGATGATTTTATAAAAAAAAAGACATGCTTGAGAAATTGTATAATAAATCAGTTAATGGAAATTTGGATTTGCTAATGTGTAAAGTTTCTTCTTTTGATAATGAAACACATGTAATTGATGATAATTTATGGTATTATTCACTTAAATGTTTCAGCGGGTTTAAAAAGAAGTATTTAATAATTTAGATACTAAAGAGTTCACTTCATTAATTTCAGTAACTCCCTACAACAAGTTATATCGAAGGTCTTTTATTGAAAAAAATAATATCAGATTTCCGGAAAAAATATATATTTGAAGATGAAGTCTTTTTTTTACAATGTTTATCTTAAAGCTAAAAGGATTTCTTTAATTGATGAAAACTTATATTATTATAGGACAAACAGAAAAGGTTCAACAGTTTCTAAAAGTCAGGATAAAGATTATATTGATGTTATTCATATTTTCAGATTAATTCGTGAATTATTAATTGAAACTAATTATATAAATGTCTATAAAAAACAGGTTTACAATAGATTCATTCATCTTATTTTATGGAGATTTAGCCAGACAGCTCCAAAATATAGAAAAAATTTCTTTAATCTGATGAAAAAAGAATTTAATGAGATATTGAATGATACATCAAAAGATTTTTCATTAAATGTTGATGAACTGGATTCTAAAATAAAATCAAGAACTTTAAAAGTATTAAATTCAAATAATCTTGAAGAATTTGAAAAATTGGATTCATATAAAACATTTTCAGTTATAATGGCATCATATAATAATGAGCAATATTTGGGAGATGCAGTTGAATCTTTAACTGTTCAAAATTTTGGATTTGAACATAATGTGGAACTTATCATTGTTGATGATGGAAGTAATGATGATTCTTTAAAAATAGCTAAGAAATATCAGGAAGATTATCCTTATAATATTCAGGTAATCTCTAAAGAAAATGGCGGTCAGGCCAGTGCACGTAATTTGGGATTAAAATATGCTAAGGGAGATTATATAAACTTCCTTGACAGTGATGATAAACTGTCTCCAAATACATTTAATGCAGTTTATGATTTTTTAGTGAAAAATCCTGCTGCAGATGTCATATCAATTCCCATAACATTTTTTGACAACCAAAAAGGACCACATATTCTTAATTATAAATATAAAAAAGAAGAGATGGTTAATCTTTTAGATGAACCTGATTATCCTCAGCTTTCAGCTTCATCAGCTTTTATTAAAAGGGAAGCTGTTGGCAATTTAAGATTTAATACAAATCTTGTTAATTCTGAAGATGCTTTATTTATTAATAACATTCTTATTGATAATCCGAAATTGGGTTTGGTTAAAAATGCCAATTACTTATATAGAAAACACTTTGATAAGTCATCTACAATTGACAATTCCCAAAAAAAAGAAAGGATTTTTTACAGACAGGTTAAAATATTACTTTAAGGAACTAATTGAATATTCAGTTAAAAAATATGGTGAAACTCCAAAGTTTATCCAGTATACTTTACTTTATGATCTTCAATGGATGGTAAAAGTTGAAGAAATTGAGAATATTTTAACTAAAAGGGAAATTAACGAATTTTGGGAAGTTTTTTTAGATGTCTTATCTTATATTGATGGAGATATTATTAAAAACTATAAAACTTTAGATAATCATGTTCGTGAGTTTCTATTAACTATTAAACAATCTAATTTGACTGCTAAAACAATTAATGAATTGCAGCTTAATGACCGTTTAGGTATTCACAGGTTTTATATTGACATAGTCAATATAAAAAATGGTTTTTTAAACATATCCGGTCTTTTAATGAGTAATTTTAATCCGGACAATATTGAAGTAGTAGCTAAGTGCGAAAATAAGGAATTTATCTCTAAACGTTTTGTTTATCCTACAAGGAAACCATTAAAATTTTTATCAGTAGGGTATAAATTTCCTTATGATTTTGATTTGGAAATTCCAGTAGATGAAATTAAAGACAAGAAGTTATCTATAAATGTTTTAAATGATGATGAATCATTTAATCTTCCAATTACTTTTGAAAAGCATGCAAGATTATCAACTAGCAGTAATTACTTAATTAAAGACAATAATATTGTGGTTTTTAAAGATAATTCTTTTTATCTAACATCATATTCATTTATTAAAATGTTAAAATTGGAGTATAGGTGTTTGATGAAAATCTATAATGATAAAGGTCCGTATTATACTTCTGCATTGGCTTTTAGATTAATTTATCTTATATTATATCCATTTTTAAGAAATAAGAAAATCTGGCTATTTATGGATAGGCGAAATGCGGCTGATGATAATGGTGAACAATTATTTAAGTATGCACTATCTAGAAAAGATAATGTTAAAAAAATATTTCACAGTTTCAGAGGACAGTAAAGATTATTCCAGATTAGCAGGCAAATATAAAAATGTTTTACCATTTTATTCAATAAAACAAAGGCTGATTTATTTATTTGCAGATAAAATAATCTCTTCACATCCTGATGAAAACATTTTAAATCCTTTTTATGCCAAAAATGGGGATTTATACAGTGGACTGATTACATCAGAGAAATACTTCTTACAGCATGGAGTTACAAAAGATAACATTTCTAAATGGATTAGAAAATATGATAAGGATTTGTCTTTAATATTAACAGTTTCTCCTTTGGAAAGAAAGTCATTTTTAGGTGAAGATTATAATTATTCTCCGGAAATTATTCAGACACTTGGATTTCCACGTTTTGATAATTTGGAAAATAATAATCTCAAAAAACAGATATTAATAATGCCGTCATGGAGAGAATATTTGCAAAAAGTGAATTTGCTCTTAAAAATTCCAAATACTTTAAGGATTAAATGATTTATTGAATAATGAAGAGTTAATTGGCTATGCTAAAAATAGAGGTTATAAAATAATTTTTAAACCACATCCAAATTTGGCAAAATTTATTCATTTGTTTGATTTGGATGAAAGCATTATTGCAGATGATAAAAAGACTTATCGGGAGTTATTTAATGAGTCAGAATTACTCATAACTGATTATTCATCTGTTGCTTTTGATTTTTCATATCTTAAAAAGCCAGTTATTTATTATCAATACTCAGATGACTACAACTTTGATTTATCTGAAAGCTATTTTGATTATAAAACAATGGGCTTTGGAGAAGTTATTAAAAAAGAGGATGATTTAATAAAGTTAATTAAAGATTATTTGGATAATGATTGTAAAATGAAAGAAGTTTATAAAAAAAAAAGAGTTGATGAGTTCTACAAATACAATGACCAAAATAACTCTAAAAGAGTTTATAACTGGATTTATGAAAATTAATTAACTAACGGATCATATTATGACAATTATGGATAATTTATTTGGAAATAAAAAAAGCTGATTCAGGAAAATAAAGTTCTTAAACAAGAAGTGGAAAATTTACATAAAGAGATTGATTCTCTTAATAGTAAATATGAGAATATTCGTAAAATTAGAGCTAATGAGAATACTGCAGCCAGCTTTTGTAACTGGTCTTATATAAATTATTATTTTAGAGATGATTTTGAGGAAAAATTTATGGAAATGGTTGAAAATTTACCTAAAGAGTCAAAAAACTACTTTAAATGGCTTTTTTTAAGAAGTTTGGCTATTAATTATAACAGAAGAGAAACTTTATTTTTTGATGATGAATTGGAAAAACAAAAACAGTGGGAAGATTTTAAAATAAATAATGTATATGATGATAAAATAGGAAAATATAACTTTAAAGGAGGATATAATCTTCATGGGTTCATGGATTTAAATTTAAGTAAAGAGGATAAGAATTTTCTTGAAAATAAGGATATAATTGATGCAGGAGCATTTACTGGAGATACTGCAATTCCATTATCTGAAGTTACTCATAAAAATGTTTTTGCTTTTGAACCATTTGAAGAGTCTTTTAAATTATTAAAAGAGAATGTTGGAAGGAATAATATTTCAAATATAAAACCTGTAAACAAATCTTTAGGTAATATTAATGGTGAGCGAAGTTTATATTTAGCTAATGATAATTTTCAGGGAATTACATCTGATTCTAACTTAAGAAAATATACGGAAGAGCTAAAAGTTCAAGAAGTAACTGTTGATCAATTTGTCAAGGAAAATAACTTGGATGTTGGTTTGATTACTATTGATGTTGAAGGAGCGGAAAAAGATCTTTTTTAAGTGGAGCTGTTGAAACAATAAAAAGTCAAAAACCAATGTTGTTTATTAGTATATATCATAGTGCTGAGGATTTCTTTGAAATAAAACCGTGGATTGAGAATTTAGATTTAGGCTATAAATTTGAGATTATTAAAGAACAGCCTTGGACATTTATTGCAGATACTATTTTAAAATGCAAAATAGATGATGAATAATTGTTTTAAATATTTTTTACTAATATTAAATTATGTGGTGTGATTTATGAGTGCAGATGTTGAGATTTCAGTTATTATTCCTATTTTTAATGCTGAAAGATATTTGGGTAAGTGTTTAGATTCTATTATCAATCAATTATTAAAAATTTAAGAGACGAGAATTTTATTTTGTCAACCACTATTAAAAAAAATATGAGTCTTATAATACTTTTAAATTTAATAAATATTTAAATGATATTTTAAATAGAAATAAATAATATTAATATATTTATTTTAGTAAAGTAATATGTTTAATATAACTTGTAATTTTATTTAATTAATTTAATAGAATGAGATAATATGCATAAAAGTTCATTTCAATCAATGGAAAAATTTAAAAATAATTATTTGAATACTGAGGATTCATTAAATATTTTAGACATAGGATCTTATGATGCTTTAAAGTGATACTTCTTATAACTACGGTAGATTTTTAAGAGAAGATAACTGGAAATATCGGGGCATGGATATTCAAGAAGGTCCAAATGTAGATATTGTTGTTTCAGATATTTATAATTGGATTGAAATTGAAGATAGTTCTTTTGATGTTGTTATTTCTGGTCAGGCTTTTGAACATATGGAATTCTTTTGGAAAGCTATAAAAGAAATTGAAAGAATCTTAAAACCTGGAGGATTATGCTGTATTATTGCTCCAAAAGTGCAGGACCTGTTCACAAAAATCCTTATGACTGTTTTAGATTTACTGATAATGGTATGAAACAAGTAGCTAATTATGTAGGGTTGCAGACACTTGAGTGTTATGTCAATGATGATGAAATTTCTTATCCTTGGTATGATTGCGTTTTAATAGCTAGAAAACAGTATGGTGTTAATAGTAATTTAGAAAAAAAAGAATGGATAGTCTTGAAAATAAATTAGATTTAATTTTAAAAAAAAATTAATGAATAGTTTATTGTTAGTTGATTAATTAGGTTTTTGGGAGATTATTTTGCTGAGGAATCTCATATTTGGAGTTCTGGCAGAACACATTATAAAAATTCTTATTATTCAGATAAATTTAATCAGTTTAAACATATTGTTGAATTTGTTAATAGTTTTAAGAAAAGAAAAAATATGTTTTTAAAGAAAAAATTAGAAGAAAACTTATAATTTTAATATTTTTTAATGTAATTAGATAATGTTTTTATATCTAGAAAACAAAATAATTGTAATAAATATAATTTATATCAAAGGTTGAATAAAATTGGTATAATTCAGTCTTAATTTTAGAGAGAATTAATTGGTGATAACATGCATAAGTCTAGTCATGATAAAATGAGTTGGTTTAAAAATACTTATCTTAATGATAATGATTTTTTAGATATATTGGATGTTGGTTCTTTAGATACAAGTGGTACTAATTATAATTATAAATCTATTTTTAATAGTTCTAATTGGACTTATCAGGGTTTAGATTTTGAAAAAGGGGCTAATGTGGATATTGTTGTTGATGATATTTACAATTGGTATGAAGTTGAAGACAATAGTTATGATGTTGTTGTTTCAGGTCAGTTTTTTTGAACATTTAGGTTTCTTTTGGCTTACAATGGCTGAAATTGACAGAGTTTTAAGACCTGGTGGTTTTTGCTGTATTATTGCTCCACAGTGGTGGACCTAAACATGGTGATGCAGATACTGACTGCTATCGTTTTTATGAGGACGGTATGAGTGCATTAGCCAAATATGTTGATTTTGAAGTTATTCATGTTTCTACAAATGCCGATGCTAAACCTTGGTGTGATACCTGTCTTGTTGCTAAAAAAAAACAGGTTCTTTAGTAAATAGTGGAGATAATCTGGAAAGAAGAATGGATAATCTTGAAAACAAATTGGATGCGATTCTAAATTCAATTAAAAAAAATAATTATTGTGGTTTTTATGGAGTCAGTTAGCAATATTGATCAAATTGAAAATTTAAAACAGAATAATTTTATTGGTAAGCCTGAATTTGTTAATTCAAATATTACTTTTTTAGAGGCAAAGGCAATTTATTTTATTGTGAACGTGATGTAAAATTAGTTAATGCAAATATACGTTTTGAAGGTAATAATTCGTTAGTTTATTTATCTTCCACTCCTAATTCACAATATCCTTTGAATTTGCAGGTTTATCATGATTCAGTTGTCTTTTTCGGTCGTGATAATAATATGACTGCTCCTTTAAACATCAATGTTCAGGAACATCAAAATTTAGTTATTGGTGATGATTGCAATATTGGTAGCGGTACAAATATTAGAACTTCTTTTGCTTATCCAATATATTCGTCCAAGACTAAACAAAGGATTAATTTTCCGGGTTCTGTTCTTATTGGAGATCATGTGTGGTTAGGTCATTTAGCTTATATATCTTCTGGTGCAGTTTTGGGTTCCGGATCATTGTAGATAATAATGCATTTGTCCCCTCCCAGCTGTAAAGGATTGTCTAATTCTTTTTTAAGCGGCAATCCTGTACAGGTTGTTCAAAAGGATGTTTTTTTTACTAAAGATTATCTGGGGGCTTTTAGCGAAACAGAGTCTGAAAGTCTTAATAATTATGTAAGTGATGTGTTTATTTATAATGTTATTCCAAATGAATCACTTTACTTTCCTAAAATTGATGAAACATTAAAATGTTTGAATGTTGATGATTCTCTGGATTTTATTCAGAAATTGTTTGTTCAAAATAAAAGAAAAAATAGATTTGCAATAAAATAAGGATTTGGAGGTATTTTTTAACCTATATATCCTTGATTTGCGGGTCTTAAACTTGTAATGATTTCAGCAGCTATTTTTGAAGAATATTCATTTTTATTATCATAGTTCAGTATCCACATACGATAATTTGTGTTGTCTTTTTCAAAAAATAGCTGTGTTGAATTGGTATAATTTGTTTCACGATATGTTACATATAGGGTGATGTTATCTATTTTTGAGTTTCGTTACTTACTGTAAAATTATCTTTTAGGGCTTTTTGGAAATAGGTTTTAATTGAAATATTATCATTTAAATGAGTCATATTTATGGTTATATTGTCACTTTTATCGTAGAGGCTTATTGTATTTTCACTTTCATTGGCAACATTGAAATTTTCAGGCAGATTAAACTTAGTACCATTAAATTCTATTTTGTTTGAATTAAAGTCAAAACCATTATAATTGTATAAATTGACCTCTACCATTAATAAAATTAATATGATTAATAATAAGTATAGTTTTTTCATAATTTACACCATCAAAAGATTTATTATAATTGGTAGATATAATATTATATTAATGAATATATTTGATATATTTTTGGATTATTTTTTAAAATTTGGGGGGTTATAAAAATTCATGATAAATTTTTATTTTCTGTTATAATTGCAGCTAATAACTCTGATCTGTATTTAAAAAAAGCAATTGATTCCATTATTAATCAAAGTTTGGATTTTGAAAAAAATATTCAAATTATCATAGTTAATGATGGAAGTACAGATAATACTGAAGATATATGTTTAAAATACAGAGTTAAGTATCCCCAAAACATTAAGTATGTATCAACTAAAGATTGTTTTGGCCCGGCACATGCTTTAGAAATCTGGGATTAAATGAAGCACAAGGAAAATATATTAATTTTTTAGACAGTGATGATTATATAAGTTCCAATACGTCTAGGGATGTTTATAATTTCTTTGAAAAGCATTATTCGGAAATTGATGTGGTTTCAATTCCAATATACTATTTCGGATCACAAAAAGGTAATCATCCTTTAAATTTTAAATTTAAAAAACAGGAGTTGCTGATTTATCAAAACAGCCGGAATTTATTCAGTTATCCGGTCCTTCTTCATTTTTTAAAGCAGAAGCTATTGGAGATATTAAATTCAATGTTAAATTACAGACTGTTGAAGATGCATTTTTTGTTAATCAACTTCTTTTGAATAAATTAAAATTAGGGCTTGTTAAAAGCGGGTCTTATTTTTATAGAAAATTTGAAGCTAAAAATTCTCTTCTTGATTATTCAAGTAAAACTAAAGGTTACTATATTTCTAGAATTAAACAGTTTCATTTTAAATTAATTTACTGTTCTAAAAAAAGTATGGTGAAGTTTTAAAATTTATTCAATATGTATTAATGTATGATTTGCAATGGCTTTTTAAGATTAAAAAGATCGATCATATTTTAAGTCATGATGAAATTCATGAACTTTACATCAATCTGATTTTTATTTTGCAGAATATTGATGATGATGTGATATACAATCAAAAAAAAATATTCAAAACCAGCTTAAAACGCACATATTCTTTTTGAAATATTTAGGTAATGATTATCTGGCTAATTGTGATTATAAATATAGAAAACAAGTTTATGAAGAGATTATTGATAAGTTATCATTAAATCAGGTATTCATTGATATTTTTGAGATACAAAATGATGTTATTTATGTTTCAGGATTTATTACTACATTTTTCAATAAAAAGGGTAATGTTTTTGTGTTTGTTAATGATAAAATTTTTGAAACTAAGGAACTGGAATACCCTCAAAGGGACAGGTTTTCTCTAAATTTTGAATATGCATTCAATAATGATTTTGAGCTTTATATTCCAATTACTTCAAAAAATATTAAAATTCAATTTAAAACAGAGGTTAATGATTTTAAGGATCTTGAAATAAAGTTCACCAGACCCTGCAGACTTTCAAACACATCTAAATATTTACTTTCAAAAAATCACATTGCTAAGGTTAAGGGAAGTACAATAACTGTCAAGCCGAAAAACTGGATAAGAGTATTGAAAAATGAGATTTCAACTATTTACACAATGCTGCGTGAAACTAATCAGGGCTGGAGAACAGGCGTAATATTCAGAATTGTTTATTTCATAGTGTATCCGTTTTTTTTTTCATCTAAAAGAATTTGGATTTTTATGGATTTGCCTTATCTCAGCTGATGATAATGGTATTAATCTTTTTAAATATGCTGTTGGCGTAGATGATGGCATTGAAAAGGTTTTTGTTTTAAATAGGGATAATTTTGCATTTGGTGATGTTTCTCAAATTGGAAAAACCATTGAATACGGTTCTATTAAACACAGAATATATGCTTTATTTGCAGAAAAAGTCATATCTTCCCATCCTGATAATGGTTTAGTTTATCCATTCTGGGGTAATTATCCTTTTTATCAGGTCTTATTAAATTTAGACTTGTATTTTTACAGCATGGCATTACAAAGGATAATATTTCCATGTGGCTTAATAAAGCAGATAAAAACATTTCATTAATTGTAACTGCATCAAAACTTGAATTGGAATCCTTTTTAAGTATCCTTATAACTATCATAAAGATGTTCCTCAGTTATTGGGTTTTCCTAGATATGATGCTCTGGAGAAGAAAGAGGATTATAGGGAAATTGTAATTATGCCTTCCTGGAGAAGGCATTTTCTTCATTCAACCAAAGAAAAAATATTAAAATCAAACTACTTCATGATATACAATTCTTTAATTAATGATTCCCGTTTAATTGATTTTTTTGCAAAAAACATGGTTATAAATTGATTTTTAAACCGCATCCAAATGTTTACAGATTCATTGAATTATTTGAAACCAATGATTATGTAATAATTGATTCAACTTCCAATAGTTATAATGATATTTTTACACATGCTTCTTTGATAATAACGGATTATTCTTCAATAAATTTTGATTTTGCTTATTTAAAAAGCCAGTTATTTATTATCATTATGCTAAGGATTACCATTTTGATCTTGAAGAAAGCTATTTTGATTATAAAACAATGGGTTTTGGAGAAGTTGTTGATAATCATGAGGAATTAATTGATTTAATAATGGAATATGTTGAAAATGAATGTGAAATGAAAGACCAATATATTAAAAGAGTTGATGATTTCTTTGAGTTCAATGATAAAAATAATTGTAAACGAGTTTATGATGCTATTAAAAAGATGGATTATGATTAATTAGACATTGGAATTAAAAAATCAATTTTTATTATTAATCTAAAATAGTTAAGTTTATATACTTTAAAAACACATCTTTTAATAACTACTTTTGTTATGTGTAATGCGGGGGTGGTCGAGTGGTCAAAGGCGATAGGTTGAGGGCCTATTGGGTTAGTCCCTTCGCGGGTTCAAGTCCCGTCTCCCGCACTTTTATTGATAAACTATTTTTCTGATTATAATGTCTAATAACTATTTGAATGCAATTTCTTCAGCAGATAATAATGTTTTTGTAGATATTGAGGTTTCTCCAAATTCAAATAAATTTCAAATTTCAGGTTTTAATGAATGGAGAAACAGGTTTGAAATACGTATTAAGCAGGTTCCTCAAAAAAAGGTAAGGCCAATAAGGAAATTGTAAAAGAGTTATCTAAAATTTTTAATTGCGATGTAAGTATTTCAAAAGGTGAGAAGTCTTCTCAAAAAACAATTGTATGTTATGATGTCGTATTGAATATATATTAGATAAATTAGGCGAAATTTTGTAAGAGATGTAAAAAATAATTAACTATTTAACCAATCAAAACAAAAATTATGATTAATTAAATTAGGATGGTGATAATTAAATGAAAGCAGTAATTCCGGCAGCTGGTTTTGGAACCAGGTTTTTACCAGCTACTAAAGCACAACCTAAAGAAATGTTGCCTGTTTTTGATAAACCTACTATTCAGTATGTTATTGAGGAAGCTGTAGCTTCGGGTATTGATGATATTTTGATTGTAACTGGTAAAAACAAACGTTCTATTGAAGATCATTTTGATAAATCCTTTGAATTGGAATATACTTTAAAACAAGCAGGTAAAACCAAATATTTAAAACAGGTTCAGGATATCACTGATTTAGCTGATATTTGTTATATCCGTCAAAAAAGAACAAAAAAGGATTAGGTGATGCAATTTATTGTGCTAAAAAACATGTTGGTTATGAACCATTTGCAGTAATGCTTGGAGATACAATAACAAAAGGAAAAACTCCATGTACAAAACAGTTAATAGATATTTATAACAAATATGAAGCATCAGCTATTTCTCTTGAAAGGGTACCTCAGGAAAAAGTAGAAAGATACGGTATAATTAAAGGAGTTGAAATAGAACAGGATGTCTATCAAATTGATGAACTTGTTGAAAAACCACCAGTTAACGAAGCACCATCTAACTTGGCTATTATGGGAAGATATGTACTTACTCCAGATATTTTCGACAAAATCAAAGAAACAGGATTTGGAGTTGGTGGGGAAATTCAACTTACTGATGCTTTAGCTAAATTGGATAAAATTTATGGAAATACTTTTGAAGGAAAAACATATGATATAGGAAATCGTTTGGAATGGTTAAAAACATCCATAGAATTTGCAATGGATGATGAGGAATCTAAAAACGATTTAATCAACTATATGAAAGAGATTATAGCTTTAAATTAAAATTAAGCATTTTCTATAATTTCTTTTTTAACTTTTTTTAAACTTATTTTTACCACAACATTTATATATTTTTGTGTATAAATTATGATTTATAGGTATGTATAATATATCTAGTATGGATTGATTTATATGCTTAAAAAAAAGGGATAAAATGGGTTATGGTGAAGATATGAATTATCAGATAGTAAAGTCTATTAAAAAAATGAACAGTCACAGTGATAAATTATTTTATGAGCAGTTATATCTTCAAAAAAGATCCTGTAAAATACAATGAATTTAAAGATTGGTGTATTGAAAGAGGATATTTAAATGAATTGTATAAAAAAGAGTAATATCTGTTGTTTTATTATATGTATGTAATTTTTAAATGCTCTTTAACTAAAAATAAATAAGAGAATGTAAAAATAAGTGTGGGAGCTGTAATTGGGAGTGTTAATAAAAAATTAATGGTGAAATCAAATTATTTAAAATAGATTCATAAGAACTCTGTGTGATTGAAGAATTAACTGATTGTAAGGTAGTTGGCAGTATTAATTCTAAAAAATATGATTTATTATATAAATAAAATTAAAATAAAAAAATATTATGGTTTCATCATTAAATCCATAATACTGAAAGCTTCATTTTCTTTTTTTAACACCTGGTCCGTTTAATCCACCAAATGCATTTTTTGCAAATTCCTTGTTAAGTCTTTTAGAAACTTCACCAAAAATCATTTTATAAGCCTTACATTGAGGATCAACAGCTTTTGGAGTTTTACTGGCTACAATAGCATTATATGGACATCCGCCTTCGCAATATTTTACATATCTGCATTTGGCACAGTTTTCATCAACATATTCTCTAAATTCTTGAAGTTTTGCCCATGCGTCAGACTCTTTTAGCTTATCAAAACTTGGGTTTGCTTTGACATTGCCTAAAATATATTCATCCATTCCTACAAACCTGTAGCATGGATAAATTGAACCGTCTGCACCGACAGCTAATGTTGTACCTATACAATCTGCAAACGTACATAATGTTCCCTTTCTTCTGAATGTACTTTTAGCAATGTGGTCAAGATCCATTACACTGAATTTATCTAAATCATAAAGATACTTGTCATAGCCAGTCTATTAAAAGTTTTCCGTGTTCTTCCTGATCAAGAGCCCATGGGTCAGCATTGTCTCCACGTAGTGACGGAAGTGCAGCATGTATTTTTAAATTCATACCATGGGATTTGAAAAATTCATATAACTCGTCACTGTAGTCTTTGGAATATTGAGTCACTGTTAAAACAAAGTTTATGTTTAATCCTTTTTCTTTTTTGCTCTTTCATATCTGCCAATGGTTTTTTAAAGTAACCTTCTGCTCTTTGATAGTCATTAATTTCTTCAGGTCCGTCAATACTGGTACTTACAGCAACATTGTACTTTAAAAATAAATCGATTAGTTCATCTGAAAGTAACCAGATATTACTTTGAAGTGAAAAACCTTCTAAATTGTCTATTTTTGATAATTTTTCTAAAGCTTCAGCATAGAAATCATAGCCTGCAAGAAGAGGTTCTCCTCCGTGGAATGTAAAATGAACTTTATCATCTCTGAAATCCTTTAACCAGGTGATAATGTCATCAATTACGCTAATGTCCATCATTTCTTTTGTTGATTCTGAACCCCAACAGTATTTGCAGTTGCATTGGCAACCTAAAGTGGGAATTATCATTACATGAAAAGTCATTTTATCCGTAATATTTATTTAATTCTTTTAAAAGTTCTTTTTTTTCGTCTTCTTCCATACTATCATTTACAAAGAAAATATAACCGCAATCTTCGCATTTTACAGTGTCTAACTCTGCATGTGCTCTGTGATTGTCTAACATTTTTCTGTGTACATGTTTATCTTTGGAACCGCATTTTGGGCATGGAGCTAATATTTCTTCGAGTTTCATGTTTATCACTTTTTATTTTATTATTTAAAAAAATTTCTGATATATTTTCATACCGATACTTTTTATGAATAATACTTTAAATTTAAAGAAATGGCCTTCAAATTTTTTTTAACTTTATCAAGTTCTTTTGGAATGTCCAGGTGTTGGGGGCATTTTCTTAAGCACTTTCCGCATCCATTACATAATCCTGCATTTGAACTGTCTATCATAATTCCGCTTACAGTTAAATAATAATCGATTAAGCTTTGATTTAAAAGGCCTTTTTGATTGAATAAATATTTTTCATTATATATTTTCATGCATTCGGAAATATTCACGCCTCTGGGGCAGGGCAGGCAGTATCCACAGCTTGTACAGTTAATTTGAAGCAATTCTTTTAAGGCTCTTTTTGCATAATCAATTGTTTCAAGTTCTTCCAAACTCATGGAATGGGGTTCAACACTATTTCCAATAGCTATATTTTCATCAATTTGAGCTATGTTATTCATTCCTGAAAATACACAGGTTATTTCAGGATGATTTAAAATCCAGGATATGCTCCATTCTGCATTTGTTTTTGAGGGGTCGGCTTTTTTAAATATACTTTCAACTTCATCAGGCATTTTTCCAGCTAAAATTCCACCTTTTAAAGGTTCCATTACAAAAATTCCCATTCCTTTTGATGCTGCATGATGAATTCCTTCAATATCTGCCTGAACATTGTTATCAAAGTAATTATATTGGATCATCACCATATCCCAGTCATATGCATCAAGCAATAATGGAAATTCTTCAGTAGTGCCGTGGTATGAAAAACCGACATATTTTATTTTTCCCTCTTGTTTTGCCTTTGATAAGAATTTTAAAACATTTTTTAAGCAGTCTGTTCATAGCTTTCAAATCAACATTGTGTAGAAAGTAATAGTCAATACAGTCAATTTGCAGCCTTTCTAACTGTTCATTTAATATTTTTTCCATATCTTCATACTTTTTTATGTTCATTGCAGGCAATTTTGTAGAAATTTTAACTTTGTTTCTATATTCTCCTTTTAGAGCCTTTCCAAGGACTTTTTCACTTTCTCCATTATTATAGATAGCTGCAGTATCGATAATGTGTATTCCATTGTCTATTGCATGGTGTATTAACTTTTCAGATTCTTTGTAGTTGATTTTACCATTTTTTGAAGGTAGTCTCATAGCTCCAAATCCTATTGGTGAGAGTTCTTCTCGTGTTTTTTTGACAATCCTCTTTTCCATAATAATATAGTTAGTAAATGACCATAATAAATATGTTTAGAAATTTAAATATAATGTTATTATTTTATATTGCTGGATAAACAACTAAAATTCTTAATTTTTTTTGAAAAATTGTAAACAATTAGTTGTTAATGTTTTGAATATAACAGATTTTTCTGAACATTAATCACTAAAGTTCTTGACGGAGCTAAATAAATCGATATGATAATATTTATATATTGATGAAATTAAACTTATAATTATACCTATTTGACAATTAGGTTACTATGACTAATTTTTGAGGTCTTGATTTATTTTAAAAGGTGATGACTAGTGGTTTCAAAAAAAGATTATAGCTGTTGTTATTGTAATAGCAGTGTTGGCTGTTGGTGTTGGAATATGGGCTAACGGTTCAGCAAGCACTGATGACAGTTTAAATGGACAGGAAGTAAATTTAGCTGCTGCGGCTAGTTTAAAAAATGTTTTTGATGAAAAATTAATTCCAATGTTTGAAGAAAAATATCCTGGGGTAAAAGTCACTCCAACTTATGCTTCAAGCGGTGATTTACAAAAACAAATCGAAAATGGTTTGGATGCAGATGTATTTATGTCTGCAGGTAATAAACAGATGAACAAATTAGTTAATGAAAGTTTAATTGATAACAGTACTAACATTCAATTTTTAGAAAATAAAGTTGTTTTGATTGTACCTAAAGATTCCGACTTAAACATATCTTCATTTGAGGATTTGAAAAATGTAGATGGTAACATTGCTATGGGAGATCCTTCTTCAGTACCTGCCGGTCAATATGGTAAGGAAGTATTAACCAATCTTGGTGTATGGGACAGTGTTGAATCCAAATTGTCTTTAGGTACTGATGTAACTGCTGTATTAAATCAGGTAGCTCAGGGGTCTGCTGAATGCGGTATCGTATATTCTACTGATGCCAAATCTAATGATGATGTTAAAGTAGTTTGTGAAGCTCCAGATGATGCTTTAAAAACTCCAGTTATTTATCCGGTAGCTGAACTTAAAAACTCAGAGCATCAGGATGCTACTCAAAAGTTCATGGAATTCTTAAAAAGTAAAGAAGCTAAAGATGTATTTGTTGAATATGGATTTACAATTCATGAATAAACTTTATAACTTAAAATCAACATGATAATTTAAAGGAGAATTATTGACATGACTGATTGGACTCCAATTTTTATTTCAATGAAAACAGCAAGTTTATCAATTTTTATAACCTTTTTTTTTAGGATTAATAGTTGCCTGGGGCATTGTTAAACTTAAAAATGATTCAGTAAAAATTGTACTTGACGGTATTTTTACACTTCCAATTGTATTGCCTCCTACTGTTGTAGGATTCTTTTTTATTGTATATTTTTGGTGTTAGGGGTCCGATAGGTAAGTTTTTTGTAGACTTTTTTGCTGTGAAAATAGCATTTTCATGGTCTGCAACAGTTATCGCTGCAGTGGTCATGTCTTTTCCTTTAATGTATCGTTCTGCTAGAGGTGCATTTGAACAGGTAGATTCTAATTTATTGGATGCTGGCCGTACATTGGGAATGTCTGAGTTCAAAATTTTCTGGAAAGTTTTGCTTGCAAATGCACTTCCAGGAATTATTAGTGGGGGAATACTTGCCTATGCCAGAGGTTTGGGTGAGTTTGGTGCTACAGCAATGATTGCAGGAAATATTGCAGGACAAACTAGAACTCTTCCAATGGCAGTTTATTCTGAAGTAGCTGCCGGTAATATGGGAGATGCTTTTAATTATGTAATATTCATTGTTATTATATCATTTATAGCTATTTTTATTATGGATTATGTTTCAATACGTAAGGAAAGGCAGTGGAAATAATTTGGGGAATATGTTATGAGTAATGAATTGTTAAAAGTAAATATTCAAAAGAAACTTAAAGAATTTGACTTAAATGTGGATTTTGAATTGAAAAAAGGATGTTTAGGTATTTTAGGTCCTTCAGGTTGTGGTAAAAGTATGACTTTAAAATCTGTTGCAGGTATTGTAAATCCAGATAATGGCGTTATAAGTTTAACTACAAATGATGAAACTGTTTATTATGATTCTAATGAAAAAATTAATTTAAAGCCTCAAAAAAGAAATGTAGGATACTTATTTCAAAATTATGCATTATTTCCGAATATGACTGTAGAGGAAAATGTTGCTATTGGTTTACCTAAAGATTATGATGAAAAAAAGGTTAACTGATATGATTAAACGCTTTCGTTTAGAAGGTTTGGAAAAAGAGATATCCTAGAGAATTATCTGGAGGTCAGCAGCAAAGAGTAGCTTTGGCCCGTATATTGGCTTACAGTCCGGATGTTATACTGTTGGATGAACCGTTTAGTGCAATGGATACATTTCTAAAAGAACAATTACGTATTGAACTTAGTAATATACTGAAAGATTTTGACGGATTTTCTATTCTTGTTACCCATAATCGTGATGAAGTATTTCAGTTTTGCGATGAGCTTTTAATATTGGACAAGGGTAAAATTATTGCAAAAGGAACTACTCACGATGTGTTTGAGAATCCAAAAAAAAGTTCAGGTTGCTAGACTTACAGGATGTAAAAATATTTCTAAAGTTGAAATAATAGATGATTATCATATTAAATCATTAGAATGGGGAATTACATTTGAAGTAGCTGAAAAAATTTCACAGGATATTACTCATATTGGAATAAGGGCACATGATTTTTTGCCTGCTGAAAAAGATGATATTAATTCATTTGATACTATAAACGCAACAAAATTGGAAATACCTTTTGAATGGCAAATAACGTTGGCAAATGGATTATGGTGGAAATTAGATAAAAAAATACATGATCATGAATTTGTAATTCCTGATTATTTAAAGGTGGATCCTAAAAATATTATCTTGTTGGAAGAGTAATTCAATATAAATGTATTTTTAATGGTATCTGAATTAATATGGATTCATTTTATCCAATTAATTATTATTTTTTGGAAAATGAAATAACGATTTTTATTTTTTTTAAGTGTTTTTATAGTTTTTGTTCTGTTTAAATCAAAGTTATTAATAAAAAATATTATGCTAGTAAACAGATAAAAAAATCAGCTGACTTTTTGGCGGAGCCATAATAAACTTTAAATTATTTAAATAAGATATTATTTTTCATGAAACTGACAATTATTGGAACTGGCTATGTAGGTCTTGTTACCGGAACTTGTTTTGCAGAAATGGGAAATAGAGTTTACTGTGTTGATAATGACTTGGAAAAAATAGCTAATTTAAAAAAAAATAATATCTTACCTATTTATGAACCTAATTTGGCATCATTAGTTAAATCCAATCAAAAAAAAGGGAGATTTAATTTTTACCACGGATTTAAAAGAGGCTTTAGACAATTCCAATATTATTTTCATAGCTGTTGGAACTCCTGAACATGAGGACGGTAGCGTTAATTTAGATTATGTTTATGATGTAGCTTCAGAAATAGCTGATGTTATTAGCCAGGATTCATTAATTGTCATTAAATCTACTGTTCCTGTCGGCACTGCTTTTAAGGTTAAGAAAGTAATAGAATCTAATTTAAATAAAGATATTAAAATTGATATAGCCAGCAATCCCGAATTTTTAAAGGAAGGGGTAGCTATTGCTGATTGTATGCATCCTGACCGTGTAATTATTGGTGCACAAAATGATGAAGTTTTTGAGACTTTAAAAGAGTTATACTCATCATTTATTGTTAATAGTGATAGACTTGTTTTGATGGATGTTAAAAGTGCTGAAATGAGCAAATATGTTGCTAATGCTATGCTTGCTACTAAAATATCTTTCATGAATGAAATAGCCAATATATGTGAGAAAGTTGGTGCAAATGTTAAAAATGTTCGTTTAGGTATTGGCAGTGATAAAAGAATAGGTTATGATTTTATTTATGCCGGATGCGGTTATGGTGGTAGCTGTTTTCCTAAAGATGTAAAAGGGCTGATTAATACTGCCCTTGATAATGGTTATGAACCTAAGATTTTGGCTAATGTTGATGAGGTCAATGAAAATCAAAAGCTTGTTTTAGTAAACAAGATTGTTGATAGATTTGGTGAAGATTTATCAGGTCTTACTTTTTGGTATTTGGGGACTTTCTTTTAAACCTCAAACTGATGATGTAAGGTGTGCACCTTCTTTAATAATAGCTTCTGAAATTATTAAAAGGGGCGGAAAAATAAGGGCATATGATCCAAAAGCTATTGATAATTTCAAACAGAGCTTAGATTCTGAAAATATTGCTTATAAAAACTCAAAATATGATGTTTTGGATGGTGCGGATGCTCTTGTTTTAATTACTGAGTGGAAAGAATTCAGAGCTCTTGATTTGGATGAGCTGTCTAAAAGATTAAATCAGAAGATTATTTTTGACGGCAGGAATATTTATTCACCTAAAATTAGAAAAGCAGGTTTTGAGCTATATCAGATCGGTTGCTGAAATAATTTTGAAAACTTTTATTAATAATTGTTGTCCATAACTAATAAGTAATACTGAGTATATAAATAAAATCTAAAAAAGTAATACTTTTCTATTTTTTTAAATTATTTTTTCATGAAAAGTAATTTTTCATTGGAGGTTAGTAATACTCAATATATAAATAAAACTAAAAAAGTAATACTTTAGGTGAGAAAACATGTTAATAAAAATAATGGATATCCTTGCAGGACTTAAAATGACAATAGTTTCAGGTATTTTTCTTTTATGTGCTGTTATGTGTATGGTATCTGGAATTGAAAGTCCTATAGATCCGGCATGGGGAGCTGTAATAATTAGTGGAATCCCTTTATTTTATTTGGCTTTATATAGGTTAATATTTGAAAAATGGGTTTCATCAGCATTATTAATTACAATAGCTATGGTAGCTTCACTGGTTATTGGAGAAATATTTGCAGCTGCAGAAGTAGCATGGATAATGGCGCTGGGAGCACTTCTTGAAGACTGGACTGTTGAGCGAGCTAAAAAGGTTTAAAAAACTTAATAGAACTTACTCCTCAAACAGGTAGATTAATTTGCAATGAAAATGGAAAAAAACAGGAAAAAATAATTTCAGTTGATGAAATTAAAATTGATGATGTTTTAAGAGTACTTCCTGGTGAAAAAATTCCAGTTGATGGGATAGTAATTGATGGAGACAGTTCTATTGACCAGTCTGTAATAACTGGTGAATCTCTGCCTGTTGATAAATCAGATGGTGATGAAGTTTTCTGTGGTACTTTAAATATGTAGGGGGTACTTGATATTAAAACAACAAGTTTAAGTGAAAATTCATCACTTCAAAAATTAATTGATTTAGTAAAACAGGCTGATGAAAAACAGGCACCAACTCAAAGAATAGCTGATAAATGGGCAACATGGCTGGTTCCGGTTGCTTTAATAATAGCTGCTGCAGCATGGGTTGCTACAGGAAATATTGAAAGAGGAGTTACAGTTTTAGTAGTATTTTGTCCATGTGCTTTAATATTAGCTACACCAACTGCAGTTATGGCAGCTATTGGTCAGGCTACAAAACATGGAATACTAATTAAATCAGGTGAAGCTCTGGAAAATTTAGGAGAATTAAATACCATAACTTTTGACAAGACAGGAACATTAACTTATGGTGATTTAAAAGTATCTGATATAATTCCAACAGGCGATTTTATTGAAAATGAAGTTTTAGCTATTGCTTCTGCTGTGGAAAATTTAAGTGAACATCCATTAGCTAAAGCTATTGCAGATAAAGCCAATGATGAAAATATTGCAGTTGAAAAAGTAAGTAATTTTAAAATGTATCCTGGCAGAGGAGTTTTTGGAATAAATTCAAAAGGAAAAATTTATGCAGGTAATTTAAATTACATTAAAGAAAACTTTGAAATTTCAGATAAAACTAACACTTATTTGGATAATTTAAACAGTGAAGGTAAAGCAATTATCATTGTAGGATTAAATAATCAGGTTATTGGAATAATTGCATTATCAGATGTTATTCGTGAAGAATCTCAGTCTGTGGTTGAAAATTTACATGAGTTAGGTGTTAAAACAGTTATTTTAACTGGAGATAATGTTAAAACAGCTAATTATTTTGCAAAACAGGTAGGAATTTCAGAAGTTCATGGAAATTTACTGCCTAATGAAAAGCTTCAGTGGGTTGAAAAATTTAAAAAATCAGAAAATAAAGTTTGTATGGTTGGTGATGGTGTTAATGATGCTCCTGCACTTAAGACAGCTAATGTAAGTGTAGCTATGGGATCAATTGGTAGTGATATAGCTATTGATGCAGCAGATATTGCACTTTTAGGTGATGATATAGAAAAAATACCATATCTTAAAAGGTTATCTAATTCTACATTATTTACAATTAAGTTTAATATAGCTTTATCAATGATGATTAATGCTATTGCTATTATCTGTTCTGTATTGGGGTTATTAAATCCAGTAACTGGAGCTATTGTTCACAATGCGGGATCATGTTTAGTTGTTTTAAATGCAGCATGATTATATGATAGAAACTTTGATAAAAATAGGATTCATAGTCACTATCATTATCATGATGACGGTAAACATGCACATTCTCATGAAAATGTAGAAATACTTGGTGAAATTCATACGTCTGAAGGTGTTAAACATATTCATTCTCACAGACATTCTTTAAAATTTAAATCGCATTGTTCAAAATTATGACTTTTTAATTTTTGTTTTTCACCTTTTATTTTTTTTATTTAACTGTTATTTTAAAATTATTTCATTTTTAAATTATATTTTTTGAACAGCTTTTAATTTTAAATTTGTTATGATAAATCATTATATTTATAAACATTATTTGACAGATATAATATTAATTTTTATAATGATATTTAGGTGTTTATGTTAACATCAGTACAAAAAGAAATTTTACAAACATTAATTAATTTGTACCAGTCTGCTAACGGCGGATCTATTAAAGGTGAAGACATTGCTGAAATTATGAGTAGAAATCCGGGAACAATTCGTAATCAGATGCAATCTCTTAGAAGTTTAGGTTTGGTTAAAGGAGTACCGGGACCTCGTGGTGGTTATAAACCTACTGTAGAAGCTTATCACTCTTTAAACATTTCAGTCACTGATAAGGATTTTAATGTACCTATTTATAAAGATGGGGAAAAATTAAAAGATATTTCAGTTGCAAAAATTGAATTTACAAGTATTCCACAGCCTGGTGAATGTGAGGCAGCTATTAAAGTTTTAGGAAACATTAAGGATTTAAATTTGGGAGATACCATTAGAATAGGCCCTACACCAGTTAACAATTTGGGAGTAATGGGTAAAATTGTAGGTAGAGATGATATGGACAATATTTTGCTTGTAGATACTACTACAATTAGAAGTATTCCTAAAAATACTGTTGGCGATATAGCCAGCCGTGATGTAGTATCTTTAAAAGTCAGTTCTACTTTAAAGGAAGCTGCAGAAGTTTTTGCGTTTAATGATATTAAAGGAGCTCCTGTAATGGAGGATGGTAAAGCAGTAGGAGTATTTACTGTAACTGACCTTGTTAGAGCAATAGCTAATAATAAAGAGGATTTGCTTGTCGGAGATTTAATGACTACGAATATTGTAATCGTTAATGAAGACATGAGAATAGCTAATGCTATTGAAATAATGCTTAAAAAAGCAATCAGTAGGGTGCTTATTGCTGATAACGATAATAATTTACTTGGAATTGTTACAAGAACAGATTTAATTAATTCCATAACAAATTTAAGTCAATTCCCTATTATTACCCAATAATTATTTTTTACAAGTGATTTAATGAAAGTAAATCAGATAGACATTTCTAAAGATATGAAAGTAAGCGATTTGGTAGCTCAATTTGAAGCATCAGATGTTTTAGGTGCTGGCAGAGTTGCAAGGGCTACTAATATTCTGGCAAATATGATTAAAGATGAAGATACAAATGTATTTATGAGCCTTGGAGGTCCTTTAATTCCTGGTGGGATGAGAAATATTGTTTCTCAAATGATAAGGGAAGGTCATGTGGATTTAATCGTATCAAGCGGAGCTAATCTTACTCATGATTTACTTGAAGCATTTGGTGGAGCTCATTACAGGGATGAAGGAAAAGATGATGAGGAACTTAATGCTGAAGGAATTGGCAGAATAGCTGATATTAATGTAGGATCCAATGATTTTGAAGTTTTTGAAAAGGAAATAAATAGATTATTTGAAATAATATCTGCTAAAAAACCTGTAATATCTATTCAGGAATTAATTTATGAAATTGGAATGTTGATTGATGATGAAAATTCTTTTATAGCTACTGCAGCAAGAAATAATGTTCCAATTTTCGCTCCAGGTATTATTGATTGTATGATTGGTCTGCAGTTATGGATTTTTTCACAGGACCATGATTTTACAATAAGTGCAGCTGGAGATATGCCTTATTTGTCAGATATTGTATTTGGCAGCGAAAAGGTAGGTGGAATCTTACTTGGAGGAGGCCTTACAAAACATTATACTTTAGCTTCAAATATTTTAAACGGTGGTCTTGACTGTGCAGTTCAGATAACAATGGATAGGCCGGAAGCAGGTAGTTTAGGCGGAGCTCCATTAGAAGAAGCTAAATCATGGTCAAAAGCAAAATGCGGATCTAATTTAGCTACTGTTGTTGGAGATGTTACAATTATCTTCCCGTTAATCTATGCTGCTGCATTAGATAAGATCTGATTTATTTTTATGGTGATTTTAAGTGAGTTATATTATTTTGGCTGTTTTATTTTTCTTAAGTGGATTTTTCATGAAATTGTCCGATGATGCCTGTGATGTAGGTGATGACAAGTCATTAGCTATTGCACTGGGACTGTTATGTGCAATAACTTCAGCATTTGCAACAGTATCAAGTGCATCTGCAGCATACATATTTATCGGAATTTTAATTGGTAATTTGCTTGCCTTAAAAGTTGACGGAATTCATCATATTATAACTTTGGTATTGTTTGTATTGATTTCATTAGTTATGGGCATTCCGGAGTTAAGTGTGGTTATTTTATTAATATGTATATTTTCAGCACTTTTAGATGAAGTAGGACATGAATTAATAAGTAATTTAACTGAAAACAAATTTTTAAATTACTTTTTTGAATATAGGTGTGCAATGAAAGTAGCAATATTCTTACTGGCTGTTTGCGGTGTATTCAATATATTTTTCTTTGTATTGTTTATATTATTTGAGTTTGCATACCTAGTTGCAGGTTCAATATCTGAAAATGGTTTATTTAAAAAAGTAGAATTTAAAAAGGATTTTTTAATCCTTTATTATTTTTTCACAGGCCAGTGCAGGATTATCTGATTCATAAATGCTTCTTCCAACAATAATGGCACTTGCAAATTCAAGAGTTTTTTTAGCATCTCCACCCTGTTTTCCGACACCTGGAGAAATAATGCAGGCATCATCACCTACAATGTTTCTTATTTCACTTAATCTGTCTAATCTTGTAGCCGGTGCAACATAATTGGTAATTCCCATATCAACTCCCATTTTAGCTATAGCTTCAGCATCTTTTTGTAAAAACATTTTAGCTCCAGGATGTGACATTTCAGTAAGTAAAAATATTTCTTTTTTGTGTTTATTTGCACTGTCTAGACAAGCCTGAACACTGTCGGAACCTACAAAACCGTGACAGATTATTGCATCTGCTCCTGCATCAAATGTTAAATCGCAGATTTTGGAATTGGTAGCGTCAATGTCTGCAACTTTATAATCGCAGATTATATTTGCACCAAATTCATCTTTTATAATTTTAATGATTTCTAATCCTTCAGCTAATGTCAATGGATATCCTATTTTTATTGTATTGATATAGGGGCTTACTTCTTTACATATTTCAATTGCTTTGTCTTTATCGGTTACATCAAGTGCTAATATTAAGTTATTTTTAATATTCATTTGGAATCGCCTTTAGTAATTTGTAGTTGGTTTATATTTATTGTCTTTTAACAGTTATATAAATTAGGAATTATTTTTTGGTGTACTTAATTTAGTAATACTTTTCATACTATCTTTGTCTAATTCGAATTTTATTTTTAATTTTATTATATTTTTTTTTTTTTTGCGGGTGTCCGCCAAAATTAAATTTTGGTTGACTTGTTGATTTTTTTTAAAATATTGTTACATCGAGTTTTAATTGATTTTTAATGGATGTGCTTTCGCAGAAATCTTCTAAATCTTCGGTTGTGTTTTCTATTTCTTGTTTAATATTATATAATCGTATTAAATTGTATGCTTAAAGTGCGTCTAAGTTTATTCTTTCTTCTGTTTTTACCATTCCGATGACTACTTCTTTTTCTATTTGGAATTGTTCTTTGAATATTCCAAATGGTCCTTCAACACTTGATCTTTTGGCATATTCGTCTTTATATTCTTGTTTTTCCATTTTTTGGTTCATTGCTTTTTGCATTTCTGAACCGTATTCTGTGATGGTTTTGTGTGTTTGTGGGGATGAACAGCATTTATTTCTTGCAGGACAGTGTTTACATGCTTCATAATTATTGTAGAGTCTTTTTTATTTTGTCTGGTTTTTCTGGGTCTTTGTGTGGTTCTATATATTTTGCAAAAAAGTGTAAGTAGTTTCCTTCTGGGCATTTGAATGCGTCTAATTCATAATCATATTCAAAATGGTCTTTATGATATGGATTTGGGTTTAATTTTCCTATTTTTTCTTTGGATTGTTTTCTATTTGGTATTAATCCATCTATTTTTTTATCCGCCAAGTATGATAGACTTATTTGGTTTAAGTAGATTGTGTCTGCACTTATGTATTTTGGTTTGGTGTTAATGTTTCGTATTGCTCTTTCTGCGATATTTGGTAGTTCATAATGGTCTGTAGGATTTTGTGTGACGTTTATTGCACAGATTAATTTGGTATCGTAATCGACTGCAGATTGGATATTATAGGCAACCATGTAGTTTCCTTTCTTTCCTTTCATAAATCTTGCTTCAATATCGTTTACTGGTATTCTGTCTTGTCCTGTGAATGTGAATTGTGTTTCTATTCCATATAATAGTTCTAATTTGTCTTCGTCATCCATGTCTTTCTTTTCGAGTAATCTTTGGGCTGGTTTATGGAGTTTTTCAAGAGATTCTGGGTCAATTGGTCGTCCTTCGTAGTAATCGACCAATATTTGTGTTTCTTTTTTGGTGATGGTGTTGTTGTTGGAATTGTATGCTTTTTTGATGGTTCCATCAATGGCAACGTGATTAAATTCAGTGAATCCTTCATCAAAGGCCTTTTTAAGGTCATTTGCAATAATACTTCAAAATAATTGCCGTATTCTCTTCTGTATCTTTGTATTGATCTTTCAGAAGGTCGAATATATCATCACACACGTATTTAAATATGTCATGGTATCTTGCCATGTCTGCGATTATTGATGTTCGGTCGATATGTTGTATTTTAGCATAAATAAGTAATTTTAGCATTGAATCTACTGGAAGGGAGCCTCTTCCTTTCTTTTTTTCTTAGGCTCTTTGATATTTAAAAGTGGAAAAACTTCTTCAACAAATTCTACGACAAAACGAGAAATATGATTGGCTGGAACATTCCAATCAAGTGTCTTTATACCCAGTTTTTGCTTGATTCTTATCAAACTTTCTTTTAACCATAAATAACAACACCAAAATAACTTATACTTAATATAAAATATGTACAATCAAGTATATAAATTTAACTATCTTAAAATCATCTAAAACAAAAAATAAAAATCAAATAAACTTAAATATCAATTTATAAAATAATTAAATAGAATAAAATGAAATAAATAAAAATTTACAATAATATAAGAAAAATAATAAAAATTAGGCTAAAAAATTATTTGACGAAAAATCAAAATCAATTTTGGCGAACACTCTTGCCTTGAATTTTTATAATTAGTTCATTATTCAAGTAAAATTTATATATGATAAACATAAAAATAATGTAATACCAATTTGATTTTTTGTTGGATTGGTTGAGAGAATGAGTATGTTTTTGGCTTATTTTGGAGGAATATAATTATGCATATTATGGAAGGTTTTTTACCTGCAGAGTGGTGTGCTGTTTGGTTTATTATATCAATACCAATAGTGCTCTACGGTGTATATCAGATAAAGAAGATTACAGAAACCACACCGGAATCTAAAGCTTTGATTGCTGTAAGTGGTGCATTTATGTTTATTTTATCTTCATTGAAATTACCATCTGTTACTGGAAGTTGTTCACATCCGACTGGTAACGGATTTGGCGCAGTATTATTTGGACCTGCAGTTACTGCAGTGTTAGCTTCAATTGTTTTAATTTTCCAAGCATTATTACTTGCTCATGGTGGAATTACAACTTTAGGAGCAAATATATTTTCAATGGGTATTGTAGGTCCTGTTGTCGCATGGATTGTATATAAAGCTTTAATAAAAGCAGATGTTCCATCTATTGTTGGAGTTTTCTTTGCAGCATTTTTAGGAGATTTATTAACTTATGTTGCTACATCATTCCAGTTAGCTCTTGCTTTCCCACTTCCTACTTTTGGAGCAGCTTTATACAAATTTTTAATAATATTTGCTGTTACTCAAATTCCTTTGGCAATTGGTGAAGGTATTTTGACTGTGATTATTTGGGATAGATTGAAAGCATATAAACCAAAATTGTTGAAAAAAACTTGATGTATTAAGTGCTAAGGAAAACTAGGTGGTTATTATGAAAAAATCAACATCAATCATTTTATTAGCAGTTGTAATTATTTTGTTTATTGCACCGTTAGTAATATATAACGGCTATGGTGAAGACGAAGGATACTTTGGCGGAGCTGATGACCAAGCTGGAGAAGCTATTGAAGAAACAGGTTATGAACCATGGTTCTCATCTATATGGGAACCACCAAGCGGTGAAATTGAAAGTTTACTTTTCGCACTTCAAGCAGCTATCGGGGCATTGATAATCGGATATGCCTTTGGTTATTGGAGAGGCCAATCTAAAAAAAGAGGAATAATATTTCCTCATTTTTTCATTTATTTTTTTCAGTGATTTTTTATGAAATTTGACATGGACTACATTGCTCATCATAACAAATTAACTTTAATGAATTCCTATTATAAGATAGCTATAGCTATGGGATTAATGATAATTACATTAATTTTGAATAATTTATATTTTGATGTTATTATCTTTGCTTTAATGTTAATTTTAATAGTGGCAGTAGCTGGAATTTCATTTAAATCATATTTGAAGTTCATTTCTATTCCAGCAGTATTTACAATAATAACTTGTGTATTTTTATTATTTTTCTTTGGAACTGGAAATATTGTTTGGGACAGTCATTTTTATGGAATTGCAATAAGACAAGATGCAGTTGATTTGGCAATTTATACTTTTTTAGAATTTTTGCATGTTTTTCATGTTTGGGATTTTTAGGTTTAACTACCCCAATAGCAGAGGTTTTACATTCTTTGGAAGTTATAAAAGTACCTAAAATAGTAATAGAAATTGCATTGCTTATGTATAATACAATATTCATATTTTTAAATGAAATTGACATAATGAAAAAAGCACAGGAAACAAGATTAGGTTATAATGGATATAAAACTTCATTTAAGTCTGTAGCAATGCTGGGGAGCAATATATTTTTAAGATCTATGGATAAAGCAGAATCACTGCAGCATTCTCTAGATTCTAGAGGATATGATGGTGAGATTCCAATGTACAAACCTCAAAATAGGAGTGATGATTAGTGTTAGAAGCAAGAAATATTAGTTATTCTTATGATGATGATTCACAAGCTCTGAAAAATGTGAGCCTAAAAATAAACGATGGAGAAATGGTGGCAATACTTGGTAAAAATGGAGCAGGAAAATCAACATTATTCTTGCATTTCAATGGAATTCACGAACCTGATGACGGTGAAATTTTAATTGACGGTGAAAAATTAAAGTATAACAAAAAAGCATTAATTAAATGCAGGCAGAAAGTAGGAATAGTTTTTCAAAATCCTGACAACCAGATATTTGCACCAAGTGTAGAGGAAGATGTGGCATTCGGACCTTTAAATTTGAAATTGCCAATGGATGAAGTTCAAAACAGGGTAGAAGAAGCTTTAAAAAGAGTTGGAATGAAAGGATTTGAGAAAAAAGCACCGCATCATTTAAGTGGCGGACAGAAAAAAAAGGGTAGCTATTGCAGGAATATTGGCTATGAGGCCGGAAATAATGATTTTGGATGAACCTACAGCAGGTTTGGATCCTCAGGGTGCGATAAAAATCATGAATTTATTATCTGAACTTAATAGGGAAGGAATTACAATTGTAATTTCAACTCATGATGTTGACTTGGTTTCCAAATATGTAAATAAAATATTTGTCATGGCTGACGGTGAAATCATAGGTGAGGGAACACCTAAGGAAATATTTTCCAATGAAGATTTAATTGAAAAAGCTAATTTGAAGCTTCCGATAATATCTGAACTTTTTAAAGCATTGAATGATGAAAATCAGATAAATATTGAAAATAATGATTATCCTTTAACAATCAGTGAAGCCAAAGATAAAATTTTGGAACTGATGAAAAATTAATAAAAAGTTATATATTAAAAATAACAGATTTTAGCTTAAGGTGAACTTATGAGGATTGGAATTTGTGATACAACTTTTGCTCGTTTTGATATGGGAGCTGCAGCTATTGATGAATTAAAGAATAATGCTACAGATTTAACTATTATTCGTCAAACAGTTCCTGGAGTTAAAGATTTGCCTGTTACAGCTAAAATTCTAATTGAAGAGGAAAATTGTGACATTGTAATGGCACTTGGAATGCCGGGGCCTATGGAAAAAGATAAAGTGTGTGCCCATGAAGCATCTACAGGTCTTATTAATGCACAGTTGATGACTAATAAACATATTTTAGAAGTATTTGTCCATGAAGATGAAGAGGACAATCCTGAAGATCTTAAGGTATTGGCTGAAAACAGAGCACGTGAACATGCAAAAAATCTTATTAAAATGATGTATCATCCAAAAGCTATGAGAAAAGAAGCTGGAACTGGAGTCCGTGAAGGAAAGCCTAATGTAGGTCCATTATAAAAAGTGTATTTAGATGGCTGCTAAAAGTGAATTTAAAGTATCAATGGAAGATAGAAAACAAACTTATGTTATTATTCCCGCGTATAATGAAGAAACAAGAGTTAGGCCAGTAATTGAAGCAATAGCAGATATGGGATTTAAGATAATTCTTGTTAATGACGGATCCAGTGATGGTACTTTGGATGTTTTAAAGGATGTTCAAATGAAATATCCTGAAAATATTTTTATTTATTCTCATGTTATTAATCGTGGCGTTGGATTAGCTATGCAGACTGGTTTTGAAGCTGTTTTAAAACATAATCCAAAATATATTGTAAATATTGATGCGGATGGACAGCATTCTGTTGATGATTTAGAACGGGTTCTTGAACCCTTGATTGCTGGCAGGGCTGAAGCAGTTATTGGTGTACGTTCTTTAAGTGACATGCCTAAATCTAAAAATTTCGGAAATTCTGTAATGAATATATTAACACATATTTTCTATGGAGTTAATGTTTCTGATTCCCAAACAGGATTTAGGGCATTAACCAGAAGTGCATTGGATAAAATATCAATCAATGCTCAGGGTTATTTAATTTCTTCAGAATTTATAAGGGAAATTAATGACAATAATATTCCTTTTGAAGAAGTGACAATTGAGACTATTTACACTCCTGAAACACAGGCAAAAGGAACTAACTACAAGGTTGGAATTAAAATATTGTTTACAATGATTAGACATAAATTATTCGATTAAAAAAGGTGATTTTAATGTTTTTTTATTCTTTCTTATTTCCTGTAATTGCAGTATTGGCTATTTTATGGTTTGCTGTACGTGTTAGAAAGGGAAAAAAATACAATTAGCACATTAATACTTTGGATTATATTGTGGGTTTTCTTAGTGTTATTTGCACTGGTTCCAGATATCAGTATGGTCTTTGCTAATTTATTTGGAATAACAAGAGGGCTGGATTTTATTGTTATTGTGGTATTTGCTGTGATGGCTTATATTATAGTTAGATTATATTACAAGCTGGATAAATTAGAAAATGACATCAATAAAATGGTTAAAGAAATAGCATTATCTAATGAAATTTCCTTATCTGATGATGAGGATTAGACAACTTATTTTTTTATTTTAACTTTATTCAATTCTTTTTTTTCTAAAAAACATATTTTTAAATTAAATTTTAAAATCCATCATATATATTAGTAATAACACCATATTAATAATTGCAATGTTATATTTTAGAGGATGTACTGCAAGACAAAAAGAAACAGGTATTGCTGATGCTACAGAAAAGCTGTTGAAATTAGCTGATGTTGATTATCATGTATTGGATGATGAGAAATGTTGTGGTTCAGTCTTGCTTAGAACAGGTTTTGAAAAGGAAGCTAAAAAACAAATAGCTAAAAATACAGAAGTTTTTGGTGATGAAACAATACTGACTTCATGTGCGGGATGTTATAAAACTCTGCTTCAGGATTATGAAGGTTTGGATGTTATTCATATTTCAGAACTGTTGGCTATTCTGATTGATGAGGGCAGGCTGAAATTTGATAAAAAAGATTTGAACGTTACTTATCATGATTCATGTCATCTGGGAAGGCACTGTAAAGTATTTGATGAACCGAGGAAAGTTATCAAATCCGCAGCTAATTTGGTTGAAATGAAAAATATTAAAGAAGACAGCCTATGCTGTGGAGCTGGGGGTGGAGTAAAATCAGCTTATCCTCAAATTGCATCGGAACTTGCAGATGCCAAAATCAGCCAGGCAAAAGATACAAAATGTAAGGCACTTATTACTGCATGTCCTTTTTGCAAACTTAATTTAAAGGATCATGGTTTGGAAGTTTTGGATTTAACTGAATTTTTAATTAAATATGGGGGAGAATAATGAAAGAAAGCGAACTTGAAACAATGAGAAAGTCATTTAAAACAGTTAAGGATAGGTCTTCTAAGATTAAAAATTCGTCTTCCATTAAAAGATTGGAAAAAAAGAGTCAGGGAAATTGAAAAGGAGTCAATTGCCAATAAGGAGGAACTGATGGACATAGCTGTTGAATCATTCAGAAGAAATGGCATTGATGTAGAATATGCTAAAACTAAAGATGAGGCATTAGATATTATTTATGATCTGTTGGATGAAAGTGATTCTAAAGTAATAGCTAAAGCAAAATCCAATACTTTAGGTGAAATTGAACTTAAAAGTAATTTAGCAGCTAAAGGATATGATGTTGTTGAAACTGATTTGGGAGATAGGATTTTACAACTGAAAAAAGAAGATAATAAACCTGTTCATCCAACTGGTCCGGCATCCCATTTAAATGTAGATGAGATAGCCAGTATTGTCAATGAATCAATGAAAACCAATGTCGGAAGGGTTCCACGTGAAATTATGGAAGTTGTCAGAGCAGATGTGTTAAAACGTCTTGAAAACTCAACTGTAGGTATAAGTGGAGCTAATGTTGTAGCGGCTGAAGAGGGGTCTATTGTTTTAGTTCATAATGAGGGTAATATTTCATTGGTTTCCCTAAAAGATTTGCATATTATTGTAGCTGGAATTGATAAATTTGTACCTGTTCTGGAAGATGCGATGTCTGTTGCAAAACTTGAAACAGTTTATGCAACTGGAAATTATGTAACTTCCTATATCAATGTAATTTCAGGACCTTCCAAAACAGCAGATATTGAGAAAAAACTTCTTAAAAATATGTATGGTGCAGAAAGGGTGGTTGTTATCTTACTGGACAATGGAAGAAGTGAAGCTAGGGAAGAATGTCTGTGGTGTATTGGCTGCGGAAACTGTATAGTCAACTGCCCTGTATATAATGCTGTTGGAAATGAATTTGGATTTAACAATTATTTGGGCGGTCGCGGAGTGGCTATGAGTAAATTCATTGAAAATGATGAAAAATGCTTTGAATCAGGATTATATAAATGTACTTTGTGTGGTTTATGCACTATTAATTGCCCGGTTTCTATTCCTACAAATGACATAATTGAAAAAAAATGAGAAAATCTTCACAGCTTCGTCCAAAAGCTCATGAAAAAATAAGTAAATCGGTTATAGAAAAAGATTCTCCTTACTGATCTTTTTTCTTTTATAATATAAAGAGGTCTTTTTTTTGCTTTCCAAATAAATTTTAGCTAAATATTCTCCAATTAATCCTGCTGCAAACAGTTGAATTCCACTTAAAAAATAGGATAATTGAAATAGTTGAAGGCCAACCTTCTACAGGATCTCCAAATAAAAGGGTTTTTATAACAATGACTATAATGGATAGAAATGCAATAATTGAAAAGAAAATTCCTATAATTGTAGCTATGTGAAGAGGTGTTGTTGTAAAAGAAACAATTCCTTCAATGGAATATTTGAACAGTTCCCAAAATGACCAGCTGGTTTCTCCTTTTTGCCTTTCAATGTTTTCATATTCTAACCATTTTGTTTCAAATCCGACCCACTGGAAAATTCCTTTTGAAAAACGGTTATATTCTTTCAAATCAAGGATTGCATTTACAACTTCTCTTTTCATTAATCTGAAATCTCTTGCACCATCAACAAGCTCTATTTTAGTTATTTTATTAGCTATTTTATAGAATAATCTTGCAAAAAATGATCTGATTGGAGGTTCTCCTTTTCTTGTGACTCTACGTGTTCCTACAATATCATATTTAGAAATATATTTTAGCATTTCGGGAATTAATGATGGAGGGTCTTGTAAATCAGCATCCATTAATATGATGTAATCTCTGGTAGAATAGTCTAATCCGGCATATATTGCAGATTCTTTACCGAAGTTTCTTGAAAATGAGATGTATTTAACATTGTCATAGCTGTTTTTAAGTTTTTTGATAACTTCTAAAGTGTTGTCATTTGATCCATCATTTACAAAAATAACATTCCAGTTTATGTTTTTCAGATTATTTGAAACTTCCTTGTAGAATATCGGAAGCATTTCCTCTTCATTATAACATGGAACAACTATATCTAATGTTTTCATATTAATTATTTTTTTAATATTTGTATTTAAATAATTTATTATCATTTTTTGATTTTTTTGGATGTTAAATAATAAATATTTATAAGTAAGGTTATACAATATTTAATTATTATATTTAAAATGTAAAAACGGAGGAAATACATGCTTCTATTAATAAGTCCTATAAATCATGAAGAAGCTCTTGAATCTATTAAAGGTGGAGCAGATATTGTCGATGTAAAAAATCCTAAAGAAGGATCTTTAGGTGCTAATTTCCCTTGGGTTATTAGGGATATTAGGGAGATAACCCCTGAAGATAAATTGGTTAGTGCAACTTTAGGTGATGTGCCTTATAAACCGGGTACTGTTTCTCTTGCGGCAATGGGAGCTCATGTTTCTGGAGCAGATTATATTAAAGTAGGATTATATGGAACAAAAGATTATGATGAAGCAGTTGAAGTTATGGAAAATGTGGCTAAAACAATTAAAGATGTTGATAATGATACTATTGTTGTAGCTGCAGGTTATGCAGATGCACACCGTGTTGGTGCAGTTGACCCTATGGAAATTCCAAAAGTAGCTAAAGATGCTGGATGCGACTTGGCTATGCTTGATACTGCTGTTAAAGATGGTCATACATTATTTGATTATTTAAGTATTGAAGATTTAGAAAAATTTGTTAATGAAGCTCATAGTTATGGTTTGAAAACAGCTCTTGCAGGTTCAGTTAAAAAAGAACAGTTAAAACCTTTAAACGATATTGGATGTGATGTTGTAGGTATTAGAGGAGCTGCTTGCGTAGGTGGTGATCGTAACACTGGTAAAATACATCACACCGCTGTAGCTGAGCTTAAAGAATTATGTGATTCATTTTAGATAGGTGTGGTTTTTTAAATGTTTTCAAAAAAAGTTCAAGAAGCAAAAGTAGCTTATACTTTTGATGATTTTTTATTAACTCCTAATGCAAGTTATGTGGAACCAAAAGACATTGATACTAAAATTAAATTAGGAAAAGATATTAAATTGAATATACCAATTTTAAGTGCTGCTATGGATACTGTTACTGAATCAGATTTGGCAATAGCTATGGCACAAGAAGGTGGTGTTGGAGTAATTCACAGAAATATTACTCAGGAAAAACAAGTGGAAGAAGTTAAAAAGTTAAATCAGCTGAAGATTTAACAATACGTGATGTTATAACAATTACCCCTGATTCTACAATTGCCGATGTTCAGGCAAAAATGAATGATGAGTTAATCAGTGGTCTTCCGGTTGTAGACAATGATGAAATTATTGGTATCATTTCTAAAAGAGATATTAGGCCTGTGTTGAAAAAAAGGTGTTGACAAAACTGTAAAAGACATTATGACATCTGATGTTGTAACTGTTGAAGAGCCAATCACTGCAGAAGAAGCTTTAAACATTGCTTATGAAAATAAAGTTGAAAGACTTCCTGTACTTCGTGACGGCAAATTGGTTGGAATCATCACTATTAAAGATATTTTAAACCAAGCTCAATATCCTAATGCTGCTCGTGATAAAGACGGTAATTATTTAGTGGCTGCTGCATCAGGGCCTTTTGATTTAGACAGAGCAATGGCTTTAGACCAAGCTGGTGCGGATATTATTTCTATTGACTGTGCTCATGCTCATAATATGAATGTGGTTAAGTTCACTGAAACCATTAAGGACAATATTGATGCTGATTTGTGTGTAGGTAATATAGCCACTGCAGAAGCTGCTGAAGATTTGGCATCTATGGGTGTAGATGGCCTTAAAGTAGGTATAGGTCCAGGTTCAATGTGTACTACCCGTATTGTGGCTGGTGTTGGTGTACCACAACTTACAGCTATTTCAGAAGTTGCTGATGTAGCTAAGGAATACGGTATTCCAGTAATAGCTGACGGTGGAATCAGATACTCCGGAGATATTGCAAAAGCTATCGGTGCCGGTGCAGATGCAGTAATGCTGGGTAATTTACTTGCAGCATCTTACGAAGCTCCTGGTGAAATTGTTGTTATGAATGGAAAACAATACAAAAAATACCGTGGAATGGGTTCCATGGGAGCAATGACCAGTGAGTACGACGGAGGAGCAGACAGATACTTCCAAGGATCTCAAAAGTAAGATGAATCATACAAAATATGTTCCTGAAGGAATTGAAGGTGCTGTACCTTACAGAGGAACTGTTAATGAGATTTTATTCCAACTTGTTGGAGGTTTAAAATCTTCTATGGGTTACTGTGGTGCTAAAGATATTGCAGCTATGCAAGAAAAAGCAAGATTTGTTAGAATCACAAGTAGTGGTATAAAAGAATCCCACCCTCATGATTTATTAATTACTAATGAAAGTCCTAATTATCCAACTCTTGACTAATTAGGATTTCCTGATTCACAAAAATGATTGGATTTTTTCTCATTTTTGTGTTATAATCCTTTTTAAGTTAAAATACCATTAACTTTAAATATTAGTATCTATAATATTATTATATTAGATAATTTTAAGATTATTTTATAATCTGTGTAAATAATTTTAAATATTTACATTATTACATATTTATTTTGATGTGGAGAGAATTTAAATGGCAAGAACAAAAAAGTGGGTATTACAGGTAGGTTCGGTGCAAGATACGGAAGAAAAGCAAAAAGATCTGTAAAAATGATCGAAGAAAACATGAAAAAAAAATCATGTTTGTCCTAGATGTGATAGACCTTATGTAAAAAAGACAAGCTGCTGGAATTTGGAAATGTAGAAAATGTGGCGCAGTATTTACCGGAGGAGCATACGTACCAGAAACTCCTATGGCAAAATCTGCAGCACGTAACATAAGAAATGTTAACGTGGAGGAATAATCCTTGTATAGATGTCCACATTGTGGAACTGAAGTAGAATCACAAAAGCTACATGGAAAATAAATGTCCTAAATGTAGATATAGGATTTTATTTAAAAATGTTCCAGAAGTAACAAGAATTATAAAAGCAAGATAATCATTTTTGCTTTTATCTACATATTTTTAAAACTATTTTTTATGATTTAAATGTTAATTTCAACTTCTAGAAAACCTTCTCAAAAAACAAGAAAGTTTTGTAAAAATCTCGCTCATGCAACTGGTTCCACTAGTGTAAACAGGGGAAAAAGTAATATGCGTGAGTTACTTTTTAAAAGCTCTGGAATTAGATGAGCATAATTTAGCTATTGTTAATGAGATTAAGGGTAATCCCAGCAGAGTAACTTTTTATTCAAATAAAGGGGAAATTTTACTTATAATATTAATTGGAGTTACTACTTCTAATGAAAGATGTCATATTTTACCTAAAAATTTGAAAATAGTTTCTAAAGTTGAAAAGCTCAATGTTTTAAGTGAAATTTTAGGTTTTGAATTGGTAGATAAAGCTAAAAGTGAAAATTATATTCTTATTTCTAAAGAGGATGATTTAATAGCTAAAATTAATTTTGTAAATAAATTCGGAGATAAAACCGATTTGCAGATTAATGTTAAAAAGATTTTAGATGGGGAATTATGAACGTAGACAGTCCTCTTGAATCTATTAAAAGTGATATAGCTATTGAATTTGAAAATCAAAAGCAGGCTAAAATAATTTATGAATCCATTATTTTAGAATTTGAAACTGCTCCTGATTATAGGTCATCTATGAGTTTAACTTTAGATGAATCTAGAATTCTAATTAGAATTGATGCAGAAGATTCTACTTCTTTTAGAGCTTCTGTTAACTCTGCAATTAAATGGATTAAGTTGTCTTTAGAGATTAATAATTTAACTATTTAATACAATATTTTTAAATATTATAAAAAACAACTTTTAGTTATTAAAATAAAATAAAATAGGTGGTAAAATGGAAATCCCAGAAAATATACAACATCAATTAAATCAATTCCAACAATTACAACAACAAGCTCAAGCTGTAACCATGCAGATTCAAAATGTTGAAGTTCAAATTCAAGAAAGTGAAACTGCTCTTGAAGAACTTAACAAAACTGATGAAAATGCTGAAGTTTTTAAACAAGCTGGAAACTTACTTATTAAAGTTGATTATGCACAAGCAGTTGAAGATATGAATGAAAAATTAGAAACTCTCAAGTTAAGAAAACAAACCATGGCTCGTCAAGAAGAAAGAGTTATGAAAAAACTTGAAGAAATGCAAACTAATATCCAAGCTGCTATGCAAGGGTTACAAGGAGAATAATTCTCCTATAAAATTCTTTTTTTTTTATAGATTTTCATGTCTAAACTTAAAAAATTATCATCTGCTGATTTAGCTACTATTTCTGATGATTTTGGTGAAATTTTAGAAATTGAAGTTTCAAAAGCTATTTCTACTAAAGAACTGGATGATTTGGATTTGGATATTATCGTCAGCTATGAAAATAATCAGCTTGATGTTGATGTAGATGTTGGAGTTACCTTTGACAAACTTTCAGAGATTACCCAGGATCAGGTAGCCGGTGCTATTGATGAAGCTTATTTAAAATTTGATTCATATATTGATGAGAATTATAGACAATAATTTTATTTTTTTAATTTTAGTTAATACTTTTTTTTATTTTATATATTAATATAGTAATACTTTTTTATAAAAAAATATTTATACTGTGGGGTTTAATGTATAATATACAGTTTGAAGTGATGTTTTGTATTATTCATTAAGTCATCCTATTTAAGATACATAATGTATTTGTTTTTCAGTTCTCCTCTTTCATACATTGCTTCAAGCTAATTTTTATTGATATTTTACTTGGATGTTTTTAAGGGGTGTTGTGTATTGGGAAACATCTTTAATTTTAATTTTCAAGATTAATTTAGCATATTTTGAAATTTTAGCAGGTTAAAAATTACATATATTCAAATTTTTATTAATTTTTATATTTTTGTTTAATTTTAAAATTAAATATTTTAATTCTATTTAATATTTGATTTATTTTATTGTATAATTTAATTATCAAATATACTTTAATTTTTATAAAATAAAGTAAAGTTTATATACTACGAAGTTAAATCTATGTGTAAGGTTCATAACATATTTTTTGTTAAACCCTTATAATTGATCATTATTTTTTTTTTATTTAGGAATTAGGTGCCCTTACCTAATTTCACCTCCTTATATTTAGCAACTTTTTTCAAAAATATTAATAGTCAGACATTATCAAATACTTAATTATGATTAAAAAAGTTCCAGTTTTAGACTTAAAAGATAATGTTGCGGTTAGTGGAAAATCTGGATTAAGGGACACATATACTCCATTACAAACAGTTTTTGCACCATCAGCTAATCCTGTTGATATAGCTAATGGATTATCAATTAATGGAGCAGATGAGTTATATATTGCTGATTTGGATTTGATTGAAGGCAACGGCCATAATATTCATGATGTTAAAATGGTAAACTCAATTTTGCCGGTTATGCTGGATGCAGGTGTTAAGGATTTTGAATCATTTACTTTCTTTTTAGAATATGCATATAAGATAATTGTCCCAACAGAAACCATAAAAAGCATTGATGAGATTAAAAAGATTTTTGAAAAATACCCTAAGGAAAGGATTGTTGTAAGTGTAGATGTTAAGGACAATGAATTATATTCAAAGAATTTAGATATTTCATTAGCTGAATTTAAAGAAATTTTGGAAGAATTGGATCCTGATGAAATAATTCTTTTAGACATTACTGGTGTCGGAACACAAAAAGGTTATAATCAGGAATTACTGGATGATTTTAAAGATTTAAAAGATAAACTGATTATAGCAGGAGGTTTAAATAACAAATCAGTTAGTGAACTTGAAGACATGGGTATAAAAAAGGTTTTAGTAGGAACAGCTTTGCATTCTGGTGAGATGAAATTACTTGATTAATTACAATGTGGTGATTATATGTTTAATAAAAATACTATAATCATTGTATTGGCTATTGTTTGTTTGGCTGTTATAATTGGGGGAGGGATACTTGTCTTTGGAAATGTTCATGAAGCATACAACGGCACAACAATTAATAATACTAACAATACTTCAGTATCTGTAGATAATGTAACTTCTCAATCCTCTTCATCGGGGTCTGCAGATGATGGTTATAAAAGACCTACAAGAACTTATGGTGGTGAAGAACACTTAACTGCTCATGAGTCTGATGTTTTAGATAACGGGTGGGATCCAAAACAGCACGAAGTTTCCCGTAGTGATATAGGAAACGGATATCATAGAATCAATTATGATGACGGGTACTTTAGAGTCTGTGATGACCACGGTTATGTTGTAAGTTATGGTTATTGATAATTTATAACCATCTTTTTTTTTTTAAAAATTATAAAATAGTAAAGTGTTATTTTATAATAACAAAAATCTTAAGATTATATACGGTAATACAGCTGCTAAGACAAACAATATTGTTCCTACAACAAATTTGTATTTATTTTCATCTAATGTTCCAGCTATTATTAGTAAAACTCCGAAAAATCCGAATATTACCGGTAAAATATGTGAAAATAAAGTAATTCCTGTAAAAGCCATTTTTTATCACTATTATACATATTGTTTATTTAATTATATAAAGATATTTGTGGTGTTATCATAACCTTTTTAATTTAATCAAACTTATTATATTATATGAAAATAGAACACAATCATGAACATCATGAAAAGGCTACAAGTAACCTAATTTTTGTTTTCATTTTAAATATTACTTTTAATGTTATAGTTATTCTTGGAGGATTAATTACAAACAGTGTAGCTATTCTTGCTGATTGTTTACATGATTTGTCAGATACTATATCTATTGGTTTGGCTGGGGTGCTGGAGCATGTATCTCAGAAAAATCCAAATGAAAATTATACTTATGGTTATCAAAGGTTTTCTATTTTAGGAGCAGTCATAACTTCAATTTTTGTGATTATTGTTTCTGTTGTTGTAGTTTATGAATCAATTTCACGTTTATTATGTCCTGTAGCACCGGAAGCAGGATGGATGCTTTTAGTAGCTATTGTTGGAATTATATTTAAAGGAGTTTCTGTTTTTAAACTTCATAAAGGAGAAACTATTAATGAAAAAGTTATTTTATTCCATCTTTTGGGAGATGTATTCGGATGGATAGCTATTTTGGTTATTAGTGTAATCTTAATGTTTTGGAATGTATCATTTTTAGATCCGTTGCTTTCATTAATAATCAGCTTATGGTTATTATATAATATGGGTAAGGCATTACATGAGTCTGTCTGTGTTTTACTTCAAAAATCACCTAAAAATGTTGATGTTGATGAAATCAAATCCCAAATAGAAGGTTTAAATCATATTAATAATGTTTTAGATATTCATTTATGGTCTTTAGATGGTATTGATTCTATTTTAACTTTAAAAATAAATATTGATGATGTTAATAATGGTGATGAAGTTAAAAAAGAGATTTATACTATTGCTTCTAAATATCATATAGTAGACACGACTGTTGAATTTAGGTAAACAATTATAAGTTATGAAAAATATAGTAAGTGTTATATTTTTATAAATTATTTATGGAGAATATTTCATGGAAAAAGGAACTGATGTTTTAAAAGAAGGCTTCGCTAAAATGACAAAAGGTGGAGTTATTATGGATGTTGTCAATGCAGAACAAGCAGGAATTGCAGAAGATGCTGGTGCAGTAGCTGTTATGGCTTTAGAAAAAGTACCTGCAGATATTCGTGCAGCTGGTGGAGTAGCAGAATGGCTGACCCTACTATTGTTGAAGAAGTTGTAGATGCAGTTTCAATTCCTGTTATGGCTAAAGCTAGAATAGGTCATATTGCAGAGGCACAAATTTTAGAAACATTAGGTGTAGATATGATTGATGAAAGTGAAGTACTTACACCTGCTGATGAAGAATATCATTTAAACAAAAAAAGAATTCACTATTCCTTTTTGTATGTGGTGCACGTAATTTGGGGGAAGCTTTAAGGAGAATTGATGAAGGTGCTGCAATGATTCGTACCAAAGGTGAACCTGGTACAGGAAATATTGTTGAAGCAGTTCGTCATATGAGAATGGTTTTAGGAGAAATCAGAACTATTCAAGGTTTAGATGAAGAAGAATTATGGAAATACGCAAGAAAAATAGAAGCTCCAATTGACCTTGTTAAAGAAACCGCACAACTCGGTAAATTACCAGTAGTTAACTTTGCAGCTGGAGGTATTGCTACTCCTGCAGATGCTTCTTTAATGATGCAATTAGGTTCTGACGGTATTTTTGTAGGTTCTGGAATCTTCAAATCCAATAATCCTGAAGCATTTGCTAAAGCTATTGTTGAAGCAACTGCAAATTATGATAAACCTGAAGTATTAGCTGAAGTTTCAAAAGGACTTGGAGAAGCTATGAAAGGTTTAGAAATGTCTACATTATCTGAAGCTGACAGAATGCAAGACAGAGGAATTTAAATTCCTTATTTTTACTTTTTTTCATGACAATTGTGGTTATTGGTCCACTAAAGCACAAGACCAGATTATTACTCAAAATTCAAAAACATATGCTGCCGGAGGAGCTAGCTATTTTCAATCATTTGTTTTTGAAGAATTTAATGTGGATTATGTTGCAGTTGCAAACTTCAATAATCTGGATTTAATTAGGGATTTTCCAAATTTAGGTAATTTAATTCCTATTGTTGGCGATGATACTCATTATTTTATTAATGAATATCCTGAAAACGATAATTTGGACATCCGGAAACAATACAGCAATTTTGCAAACATTCCAATTTTAAAAGACCAGTTGGAGTTTGTTTTTGATGATATTTTAGAAATTGATGCATTTGTTTTAAATCCGTTAAATAGGAATGATTTTCCTGTTGAAACGATTGATTATTTAAAAACTTTCGATGTGCCGATTTATTTATCCATGCAGGGTTTTTACGCATTCCTGATGAGAAAATTGATGATAAAAATTATTCAATTAAATTAAAAAACCCGATAATTTGGATGATATTTTAAAGGGAATTACAGCTATATTTTTAGATGAATCTGAAGCTAAACTTGTATTTGATGATGATAATTACAGCAGATATGACATTGATGAAATTGTAATTACAAATGCAAGTGAAGGTTCCAGAATTATTTGTGGTAATGAAATTAAAATTGAAGCCTTCGAAGTTGAGGATATAGCAGATTCAACAGGCTGTGGAGACACATATATGGCAGCTTATATTTTAAAGAGATTGCTTTTAGATTCACCAGAAGAAGCAGGAGAATTCGCTTCATTAATAGCTAAAGTGAAAAATTAATGTCATTCGGACCATACAAATCTTTAATATAACTTTAATTTAGTTATATTGTGATTATGGATATTTATAAGAATATTACTCGTTTTTTTAAGCTTTTATTTAAATTTTATTTAATTAGAAAACTTTATTAATTAATGAAAAAATAATTATATATGATTTCTGAATTTTTTTAGTTTATATAATAAAGGGGCAATATGTTAAATAATTCATCAGATAAAATTAAAAAGGAGTTTGAAAATTTACGTAATGAGCTTTTAGATTTAACTTTAAGAAATCAGCTTCTTAATTTTAAAACCAGAGCCAGAACAATTACAATTTCAAACCAATCACCAATTAACATTTACCAGACATTGGTTCTGCAAAATAATAAAATGTATTTTGTAGCTAATAAAAAAGAGAAAAAAGAGGAAAAATCCGGATTTTCAATTTGGGATCATGCTCCATTTGATCTTTCAAGGTTTACTGATGGAGATAAAACATTATCTACAGATTTGACTCCTAATGAGCTTCAAAAAAGATTGTTTTATATTAATAACCAAGCTAAAACAATGTTGCAGGAACAGGGTTACAATATTCTTTATTTGGCTGTTGGATTTTTTGGAATGGAGAGATAATACCAAACCAAAACAGGTAAATCATGCTCCATTAGTTCTTATTCCAGTTGCAATGGAACGTAAAAAGGTAGGCAAATCCTTTAATTTAGAGTGGACAGGAGAAGACATTCAAACAAATATCTCTATTAAAGCTAAATTAAAAAGAAAATGGTATTGAATTTCCGGATTTTGAATTTAAAAAATATGGTGAAGCTATTGACCATTATTTAAGAGAAGTTAGAGATTCTGTTAGAGGAATCGGTGAATGGAAAGTTAATACTAATATAGCTTTAGGTTTCTTCAGTTTTACTAAATTTGTAATGTACAATGATTTAAATCCGGAAGCATGGGAAAATAATGTGGATTTAACTAAAAATGAACTGATACAGGCTATATTTAATCCAAGTGTTAATGATAAGAAAGCATTTAAAGAGGAAGACATTGATTCTCAGCTGGAATACTCTAAAATGTATCAGGTTTTAGATGCTGATTCTTCACAGATTGCAGCTATCCAGGATGTTAAAGCAGGAAGGAATCTGGTTGTAGAGGGACCTCCTGGAACAGGTAAATCTCAAACAATTGTAAATTTAATAGCTGAGCTTCTTGCTGAGGGAAAGTCCGTTTTGTTTGTCAGTGAAAAAATGGCGGCATTAGATGTGGTAAAAGACAGACTGACAGGTGTCGGATTAGGCAAGTTTATATTGGAACTGCATTCACACAAAACAAGGCGTAAAAAATTTCTGAAGGATTTGGAAAAAGCTACAACAGTAAGGTCTCAGGAGCCAATAAATATAGATCAGACAATAAGAAAACTTGAAACATTAAGACAGCAGCTTGATGATTATGCAGAAATTATTCATAAGCCTTTATATGGAGTTCAATTATCAGCATTTCAGTTATATGGTTTAAAAGAAGCGGCTGATGAGCATTTTTCAAGAAGTGACCGTATAATTCCATTGGTCAGATTTGATCATCCTGAAACTTTAACTTTAAAGGATTTGGATGATATTACCATATCTTTGGAAAACTTGGCTGAGCTGTATCAAACAATTTCTAAGGAAAATCCGTGGAGTAAATGTGCTCCAAAAAGTTTGCTTCCTGCAGATTTAAGGGAAATTGAGCAATTGATTAATGACACATTACATGCTTTAGATGACTTTTTAGTTGAAAGGGGAAGAGTTTATGACATTTATGGAATTAAAAAACCGGAAACACTTAATGAATTTGAAAAGTCTCTTTCAGCATTTGATATAATCAGTTCTAAAAATTCTGAATTAATTGATGGTGATATATTAAAATCTGGAGCCTGGAATAATAACAATGATGATGCTTATAGATTAATAAATGAATTGGAAAAATATCAAAAAGTAGCCAAATCATTAGATAGGTTTAATTCAAGCATATTTTCTGCAGACATTGACAGATTAATTGGAGAAGTTCGGGAAAGCACCCATAAGAAATTATCCAGATTATTTGGTAATAAACCTCATATTGAGCTGGTTGAAAGATATTATAATGGTCCAGTTCCTAAATCTCCTGAAGATGTTTTATTTGATTTGGAACAGGCAAAACAAGTAATAGCTATTAAAAAGCAATTGGATGCAAATGAGTCATTAGCTCGCAAATATTATGGTGATTACTGGCATTTAGGTGCAAATGTCAATGATTTAAAAGAAATAGCAAAGTGGATGAATGAATTTATATCTTTAACACGTGATGGAATCTTTTCACAAAATACTATTGATATTTTATCTAATGATATGTTCAGCATAAATCCTAAGGAAGATTTAACTGAATATATTGAATCAGGAAATTTATTTGAAAGTGAACTTAAAAAATTAGAATCCAAATTAAATCCTAGAAGTAAACTAATCTTTAAAAGAGATACTGGTGATGTTGCTTTTGAGAGATGGCAGGAACAGCTATATAATTGGAGAGGACAGCTATCCAGTCTTCACTTATGGTCTCAGTATTTAAATACTAAAAATGCTTGCAGAGGATCTGACTCTGAACAGTTTATTGATTCAATTGAAAGAAGAGACATTAAAAAAGATGATGTTAAAGCATTGGTTCAAGGAAACTTTGCAGATTCATTACTGAATATTTTATTTGTTGAAAATCAGGAACTGGCTACATTTATCGGAGAATTGCATGAAAACAGAATAAAAAAGAGTTTGAAGATTTGGATAAAAAAATATTGTCCCTAAACCGCAAAAAAGAATTTTCCAAAAATTAAATAATAATATTCCACAAATATTTGGAGCTACTGAAAACCCAGAAGCTAAAATACTTGCTGGAGAATTTACAAGAAAAAGCGGGCACCTGCCAGTTAGAAAATTATTGGAAAAAGCAGGAGGAATAATTAAAAAGATAAAACCATGTTTCATGATGAGTCCTTTATCTGTTGCACAGTATCTTGACCCTACAAATGAAGAATTGCAGTTTGATGTTGTTATTTTTGATGAGGCAAGTCAGGTTAAACCTGAAGATGCATTAGGTGCATTTATGAGAGGTAAAACAGCAGTTGTAATGGGAGATACTCAGCAATTGCCTCCAACATCTTTCTTTGATCAAATGGCAACTGGTGAAAGCGAAGAGGAAGTGGCTACTTCATTGGATATGGAAAGTATCCTCCATTTATGTAAACTGTCATTCCCTGTTAAAATGCTAAAATGGCATTATAGGAGCCGTCATGAATCTTTAATTTCTGTTTCAAACAAGGAATTCTATAATAATGAGCTGTTGGTATATCCTTCTCCATCTCATGATGATCCTGAACTGGGATTAAAATTACATTATAATCCGAATACTGTATATGATAGAGGTTCGTCATCTGCAAACCATTTGGAAGCTCGTGATGTTGTAAAAGAAATTTTCAATCATTTTGACAAATATGGGGATACTAAAAGTTTAGGTGTCGGAACATTTTCCGTTGCTCAAAAAAAAATGCAATTCTTGAAGAATTGGAAATTGAACGTAAAAAGCGTCCTGAATTGGAGCCATTATTCTCAGAAAATAAGGATGAACGTTTCTTTGTTAAAAAAACCTTGAAACAATACAGGGGGATGAAAGGGATGTTATCCTAATAAGTGTAGGATATGGTTATGACCAAGCAGGAAAAATGTCTCTAAATTTCGGTCCGTTAAATCAGGATGGTGGGGAAAGAAGGTTAAATGTATTAATTACACGTGCAAGGGAAAAATGTGTAGTATTTTCCAACTTCAAGGCTTATGATATGCATTTAACAGCCAATCCGCCATATGGTGTAAAAGCTCTAAAAGAATTCCTGTCATATGCTGAAAACTTGACATTGGGAGCATCACAAATAACTCAGCAATCCAGTGAACCGTTTGAAGATGCAATAGCCAGTTTCCTGGCTGAAAATGGTTACACAGTAGATAAACAAATTGGATGTGCAGGATTTAGAGTGGATTTGGCTATTGTTGATGATGAAAATCCTGGAAAATATATTTTGGGAATTACAACTGATGGAAAATGTATGCATCAAGTAAAGTAGCTGGAGACAGGGACAGGTTAAGGGAACAAGTCCTAAAAGGTCTTGGATGGAAACTTTACCATTTATGGTCTACAGACTGGTATAGGAATAGGGATTTAGGACGTAAAAGATTACTTGAAGCTGTTGAAGTAGCTATTAGAGAAACCCGTGAAGAAGAAAAACGTAAATCAGAAGAAGCTAAAAAACTGGCTGAAAAAAGGAAAAAAGAAGCTGAAAAATTAGCTGAAGAATTGCGTATTGCAAAAAAAAAAGAGCTTGAAGAGCAAAAAGAAAATGAAAAATCAACTCCTGATATTGGGGAAGATGAAAATATAGAAGTCATCCCTCCTGAAGATGATTGGGACTCTGGTGAAAATAAAACTGATTTCGATAATGTTGATGATTATTTATCTGAAGAAAATGATGATGAATCAGAGTTTAGTGAGGATGTGGTTTCTGATATTGATAATGATGAGAATATTGAGGTTGTTTCTTCGAAAGCTGACAGTTCTGAATTTAATGAGGACGCAGTTTCTGATGTTGATGTTGTTTCTCCTGAAGATGACAGTTCTGAATTTAGGGAAAAAATGGATCATGATCATGGAAATGATGTTGTTTCTTCTGAAGATAATGAATCAGAGTTTAAAAAGAAGATGTAGTTTCTGATGTTGAAATTATTCCTATTGAAGATGACGGTTCTGAGTTTAGTGAGGATGTAGTTTCTGATGTTGATGTTGTTTCTCCTGAAGATGGCGGTTATGAAGTTAATAATGATTCTTTAAAATCTAAAAAAGAAGATTCATTCGAATCTAAAGAAAAAACTTATCAAAAATCTTCAAATAATAAAAATAAATCTATTAAAGACGAAGATAAATCTAAAAAGAAATCTTCTTTATCAAAAGGTTTTGGCATTAGTTCAATTTTCAAATCTAAAAAGAAAAATATGCAGGAAAACACTGGAATGGATGATATTAAATTTAGTAAAAATATTGAACATGAGGATGAATTAAATCTTAAAAAGGATGCTGCAGATTCAAAACCCGAAGAAAAAGCGAAAGAGGTAAAATCTAAGGATAAAAACATTGATAATGAGGATATAAAATCTAAAGATGATGAATCAAACACTTCAAAATCTGAAAATGACATTAAATTAGAAAGCAATTCGGAAGAAATTAAATCTCAACTAAGTTCTGATGAGGAAGCAGATTCTGTAGAATCAAATGATAATAAATCTAAAAACAGTTCTATTAAAAGTATTTTCTTTGATAATGAAAGACTGGAAAACAAAGAACATGGAACAATAACTAGTGTGATTATTGGTAAATCTAAATTGGAAGAAGAGGAAATTGAAACCGTAGGTGGTGAAATAATGGAGAATGAAAATCCTAAGTTACATAGGCCAACTCCTAAAGATAAGTATGTTGTAGAACCTGAAATTGTTGATGAAAATTCACAAGAGGATGAGGAAAAAAATTATATGAAAATCTGAAATTTAAGTCTAATGTGGATTTGGATGATGAGGATATTCATAATGTGGCTTCTAATATTGTGGCAAATGCTTTTGAAGAAGTAATTTCAGATGTTAATAATGAAAAAGACAGTGAAGCAAATATCATTGATGAAGATTATTATCAAGATTATAATGATGAAAATCAATATGCTCAACAAGATGACAATATTTCACAGGAAACATCAGTTACATCTACATCAGTTAATCAAAATGGTTATTATCAGGGAGTAAGTGGCATTACTAACCCTCTTAAAAAGAACAATGTTTACCATAAAACAAATGACAGTAAAAACAAATCTGTTAAAGATTCTCTTGTTGATTTAAAAAATGAAGTAAAATACATTAATAAATCATTAAAAGAAATTGAAAATCCAACACCTGCTGAATATGTAGCTGTAATTGACAGAACTGAAGAGTATGATCCAAATGATTACATAACTCCTGAACATGATGAAGATGAATATGTGTTTTCCCAGGATGAAACAGAAGAATTGACTTTTGCCGAAGCTGAAGAAAAAAAGATATGAACAGGAAAAGTTAATGGAAGCACTTAAAAAAAAAAAAGAAATAGCCAGTGATGAAAATGTTATCATTCCTATTCATGAAGAAAAAAAGAAGGCAGCAAATCCAGGATCAGGCTTTGGAGGACATTATTCAAACAGCTAATGAAGACTATGCTGAAATTGAAAAAGAGAGATTTAAAAATAACAATACATTAAAAGAATTTGATGACAAGAAACTTCCGGGAAAAGTTAAACTTAAGGATGAAATTGTAGAGTATAAGCAGGCTGAAGATATTGGTTTAACATCACAGGAAGATCTGTTTAAAAAGTCTCTAGTGAGGAAGTAGCTAAGTCTATTGATAAAATTGTGGAAGTGGAAGGTCCGGTTCACATCAGTGAAGTTATTAAAAGGGTTAAGGACAGCTGCAATATAAAAAAGAGCTGGTGCTAATTTGAAAAAGGCAGTTAATGGAGCTATTAGTGCATCTGAAGATGCCGGAAACATTATTAAAATTGGTGACTTTTTATATGATTCTGCAAGTAATGACGTAAGTATCAGAAAAAGGCATAAACCTAATATTGATTTAATTTCTGATGAGGAAATAGCTAAAAATATTGAAAGAATTTTAGTTCATAAACAGTCACTGTCTGCAAAATCCCTGCCGAAAGAAGTTTCAAGGAATTTTGGATTTAAATCAACTTCTAAAAAGACAGCTAATAAAATCAACAGTGTTTTGGATTTGATGATAGCTGATAATAGAGTCAAGTTGGATAATGATATTGTTGAGTTAAAATAGTGTAGAATCATGTCAACAAAAGTTAAATCTCCAGAAAATTTACCTAAAAAACCAGGTGTTTACATAATGAGGGACGCCAATGATGAAATTATCTACATTGGCAAAGCTAAAAATCTTATTAATCGAGTCAGGTCTTATTTTAGAGAAAAACTGGACAGGCCTAAAACTCAAATTTTAATGAGTCATTTTGACAGTTTGGAGTATATTGTAACTAATTCTGAAAAAAGAAGCTCTTATATTAGAAGCCACTCTTATTAAAAAACATCGTCCAAGGTATAATGTGCAGCTTAAGGATGATAAGAGATATCCTTATGTCAAAATTACAAATGAGAAATATCCTAGGCTGATTATAACAAGAAACATTACAAAAAACGGAATATATTACGGTCCGTTTACAGATGTAACTTCTGTTAAAAAAAAACTGTAAAATTCTTAAAATCATTGTTTAAAATTAGGGCCTGCAGAAATATGGATGGACCATGTCTGAATTCTCAGATTGATTTATGCTACGCTCCGTGTTCCGGCGAAATTTCAAAAAAGAGGAGTACGATGAAATAATCAATAAGATTGATTTGTTCTTTCAGGGAAAATATTCTGTTATTGTTAAAAATCTTAAAAAGGAAATGGCTGAAGCAGCTGAAAATGAACAATTTGAAAAAGCCGCTGTTTTAAGAGATCAGATAACTTCCATTGAAGAGATTATGGAAAAACAGTTTGTTGATTTGGTTGATGATGATTTAGACCAGGATGTAATAGCTATTGCTCCTAATGATAATGAAGTTGTAGTTATTATAATGCCTATCAGAAACGGTAAAATTGTTGGACGTGATGACTTTTTAATGAGCGGATCACAGTATGAATCAAATTCTGAAATATTATTTGCATTTATTCAGCAGTATTACGGATTCAATCGCCATATTCCAAAACAGATTCTTTTAAATGAACCTATTGATGATACTGAACTGCTTGAAGAGTGGTTAAGTGATTTAAGGGGCAATAAAGTTTATATTAAAGTGCCTATGAAAGGCGTAAAGCTTAGACTTGTCAACATGGCTCAAAAAAATGCCGAAATTATCAAACATCAGAAGAAAGCTATGGAAAATTCATTAATTGAGCTTAAAAAATATCTGAAGCTTGATAAACTTCCGAGAATTATTGAAGGTTATGATATAGTAATATTTCAGGTAAATTTGCTGTTGGTTCAAAAGTTTCTTTTAAAGATGCAAAACCAAATAAAAAGAAATATAAACGTTTTAAAATTGAAACTCCAGGACCTAATGATTTTGCTATGATGAAAGAATTGTTAACACGCCGTCTAAAAATGATTGACACAGATGAAGAACCTGACTTGATTGTTATTGACGGAGGTAAAGGTCAGTTAAGTATGGCCTGTGAAGTTTTGGATGAGCTTAATTTAGCCCATATTCCTATTATTGGACTGGCTAAGGAATTTGAAGAAATTTATATTCCTAATTCTAAAAGACCAATTATTATTCCTAAAAATAATAAGGCTTTGCATTTGCTTCAGCAGGTTAGAGATGAATCTCACAGATTTGCAATTACTTATCACAGAAAATTAAGAAGCGATAATATAAGCGAATCCTCATTGGATGATATTCCAGGCATTGGTAAAAACGTAAAATCAATATTTTAAAGGAATTTGGAACTATGGATAAGGTTAAAAATGCTTCTGTCGAAGAATTGGCTAAAATAAAGGGCATGAATGAGAAAGTAGCCACTAATGTTTATGAATATTATCATTAATCATCTTTATTTGATTTTTTATAAAATTCTATTTTTTTTCAATTAGATTTAAATATGATGAATTTTAATAAGTTTAATACAGTAAAAAACAATTTATTGGGAATTAGATACTATGGTTAAGTGTCCAAGATGTGGATATGAAAATAACGATATTTCAGTATACTGTGAAAATTGTACATATCCGATTAAAAATCCACAAACTGCTAATTCAAATAATAAAAAAAGACAACGGATGGAATATTAGCACAGGTAAAAAAAAAATAGCTATTGTTTTAGGAATTGTGGTAATAGCTTTATTATTATTTTCATTTATTTATAACTCAACTCAGCCTGATAACAAAAGTTCATTAAATGTTATTTCCGCTGATGAAAAAGTACAGGAAGGTTCCAATTATCCTTATCAGGCACATATAATTTACAATGGAACCTGGTCCGGTAAAGTGGGAGATCCAAATTATATCCGCGAAGTATCAGGTCGTGGAGATGAATCATACAATTTAGACTGCGCACCATGGGACAAAGTAACAATGGTAATTGAAAAATCAGACGGCAGTTCCAATGAACTTAAAATAGAACTTCTTAAAAATGGTAATGTAGTAGCTGAAAACTCAACTACTAGTTCAACCGGCAGTGTGGTTATCAATTATAATTATTAGTTTGAAACTTCATTAACTTTAGCTTCTAACAATTCAATAAGTTCTTCAGTTTTGTATATTCTTATTTCTTCTTTATCTGGTTGGAATATTTTTATAAATGCAATTAAATCATGGCATAACTGATCATATTGTATATTGAATGTATTGAAGTTGGATAATAAAGCAATTACTTTTTCCTGGTTTAAATCATCATTATCCTTTAGTATTCTTTCAATATTTGCAAAATGTGTTTCAATCATTAGTTTGTCATTTTCTAAAGTGTCAATATATTCTTGAATTTTGTTGCTGTTAGTCATTTTAATCACTTATTTTTAAAATATATTTAATTAAAATATATATAGCTTCAATTATAAAATTATCTATATTATTGTTGGGGCATAAAACATGATTAAAGTTGACAATATTAGTAAAACATATGAATTAGATAACAAGGATAAAGTTATCGGAATTAAAAATATCAGTTTTGAAGTTAAAGAAGGGAAATCCTTGGAATAATGGGAAGAAGTGGTTCTGGTAAAACTACTCTTTTAAGATTTCTTAGAGGAGTTGAAGAACTTGATGAAGGAAGCATAACAGTTAGTGATGTAACTGTTCGTGCAGGTGATTCTCAATTTTATTATAATCAACTTAAAAAAGAAACAGCTATTCATCTTCAAAGATCATTTGGTATATGGCCTGAAACAGTCCGTGAAAATGTTTTAAGAAAATTATATGCTCGTAAATATTTTGATGAAGAAAGTACTGATTTTAATGTAGCTGAAAGTGAATTTGGTGATGAGGCAGATAAGATACTGGATATGGTTTCTCTAACTGATAAGGCTGATCATTATGCTGCTGTGTTAAGTGGTGGTGAAAAACAAAGATTGATTATAGCTAGACAACTTGCAAAACAGCCAAAAGTATTGCTTCTTGATGAACCAGCTACAATGGCATGCCCTAAAACAAAACAAGAAATTCTTGATGCTGTTAAAAAAATCAATAAAGAGTTAAATATTACAGTTGTTGTTGTCTCTCATTTACCTGAAATTCAAAGATATTTGGCTGATAGAGTTATTTTGCTTGAAAATGGTGAAATTAAAAAAAGACGGCAATCCTGATGAGATTATTGATGAGTTTTTAAGTGAAATGGAAGAACCTGAAGATATTGAAAACATTTCAACTGATGAAACTGTTATTAAAGTAGAGGATATCTATAAAAGATTCTATTTATTCTCTGGGGGAGAAGTTCTACAAATTAAGGATATAAACTTTGATGTTAAAAAGGAAAATATTATAAGTCTTATTGGCCCCAGTGGAGCAGGTAAAACAGTTTTGCTTAGAATGTTGGCTGATTTGGAATTGCCTGATAAAGGGAAAGTTGTTTATGAACTGGATGGTGACTGGGTAGATATTTCAATGCCAAGTATGCAGCGTATGGATGTAAGAAGAAAATTAGGTTTTATGTATCAGGAATTTGCCTTAAGTTATTATTCAACTGTTTTAAGCCAGTTAGCTACCCGTTTAGGTTATAAAAATCAGGATGTTGTAAAACAAGCAAGGAAAAAAGCTGAAAAATTAGGATTAGGTGAAGAATTGCTGGACTCACTTTATGCTTTAATTGACTTGCCTGAAAGTGAAGCAAGAGACCTTTTAGCTAAAATAGGTTTGATGCCTGATATTTTAGAAGATTTATTCCCTAAATTCCCTGAAACAGCTACTAAAGAGGCAGTAAAAGATATTTTTGAATTGCTTGATTTGCCTTTGGATATTTTATATAGAAAATCATATGAATTATCTGGTGGTCAGGAAGTTAGGGTAATGCTTGCTTTAATTTTAATTTCAAAACCTGAATTCTTACTTTTAGATGAACCGTTTGGAGATTTAGACCCGATTACTTTAAGAATTGTAGCTAATTCCCTTAAGAAAATATCTAAAGAATATAACATCACTGTCATAATGATTTCACACAATACTGACTTTGTTAAGGAAGTAAGTAACAGAACTCTTCTTATGGAAGACGGTAAAATAGTAGATGATAGTGAAGATGTTGATAAAGCTGTTGATAACTTTATTAACTTATGTCATGCTGACTATTTAAAGGAGAATAATTAAATGTTTGATATTATTGCTGTTCCTGTTGACGGATCTGAATATGGGTATAAGGCTGCTGATGTAGCTATTGAAATAGCTAAGAAATTTGATTCTAAAATAGCTGCCATTCATGTTCTGGAGGAATTCTCTTTTAGTAACTATGGTGAATCAGAAGATAATGGAAATAAAATTCTGGCAAAAGTTACTAAAAAGGCTAATGATGAAGGAATAGATACTGTTGAGCATTTATTAACTGCTGATGCTTTAAGAGATATGAAATTTATCATTAATCAGGCACATGCTGATTTGGTTGTTATCCATGCATTAGGTTCAGATGATAAAAGATTTGTTTCTTTTTTGAAGAAAATGAAGTATCTCAAAATCAAATAGGTTCTGTTAGTGAAAGGCTTTTAAGAACTTCTGATGTTCCGGTTGTTTTAGTTAGGTAAAAGTTGTATAAAAGAGTTTAAATATTATAACGAACTTAGTATTCATAACATAAACTATTTTAGTTTTTTATAAAAAAGGAGACTTTTAATTTATGATTGTAAAAGATTGGTGTTCATTCTGTGGAGAATGTGCAGGAGTTTGTCCGAGAAATTTAATACAAGTTAAGGAGTATAGCTTAGTATTTGATGAAAGTGAGTGTAGAGAATGTAGTACATGCGTTGATGCTTGTCCTATTAATGCTTTGGAGAAAGAAGATTAAGGAGATTATTCTATGATTGAAACTGATGTATTAGTAATAGGTGGAGGACCAGCAGGTTCTTCAGCAGCAAAACATGCAGCTCTTGGTGGGGCAAAAGTCATTTTACTTGATAAAAGATCTGAAATCGGTGCTCCAAAAAGATGTGCTGAAGGTGTTTCTAAAAAAAGGTCTTGCAAAACTTGGTATTGAACCAAGCCCACGCTGGATTACTAAAGAAATTGATGGTGTAAGACTTACTTCTCCTGATGGAACTGATGTCTGGTTAACAGAAGAAGAAATTGAATTGCCTGAAGCAGGTTACATTCTTGAAAGAAAAGTATTTGATAAACATATGGCTATGGATGCTGCAAGAGCAGGAGCTGAAATCAGAATCAAAACTTTAGCTACTGGAATGGATAAAATTGAAGATGGCTTTATCGTTTCTACAGAATCTATGGGTAAAACTGAAGAAATTAAAGCTAAAATAGTAATTGCTGCAGATGGTCCTGAAGGTCATGTTGCAAGATGGGCAGGTCTTAAAGGCAGTGCAAAAGCTAAAGAAATGGGATCCGGAGTTCAATATGAAATGGTAAATGTTGAATTTGACAGAGAAGCAGTCATTGAATTCTATTTTGGGTCATGTGCACCTGGAGGATATGTGTGGATTTTCCCTAAAGGTGATGACATAGCTAATGTAGGTTTAGCTATTCTCCAGCATAAAGCAACAAAACCAGCTATTGAATATTTGGATGATTTTATAGCTAAATGTCCTGCAACTAAAAATGCTCAGGCTGTTGAATTAAATGTTGGTGGAGATCCTGTTGGAGGAATGCCTAAAAAATGTATGATGATAACATTTTGGTTTGTGGAGATGCAGCAGGTCAGGTAAACCCATTAACCGGTGGAGGAATCATAAGCGGTATGACTGGAGGAATGTATGCTGGTCAGGTAGCTGCTGAAGCTATTAAAGAAGGAGACCATTCTAAAAATTCCTTAAAAATACGATAAAATAGCCCGTGATGATTTATCTCATGAAATTGACAAATACAAAAAGTTCAGGAGTATATGTTAACTTTATCTGATGAAGAACTTGACAATATTGCTCATGCATTCCAGGATGTTAACTTTGAGAAAATTTCAACTACTGAACTTGTTAAAGCTTTAGTAAAAGTATCTCCTAAAGCTTTATTGAAATTAGGTAAATTTATTTAAGGTGATTTTATGATTCTAGTTACTGGTGGAGCAGGTTACATAGGTGCTCATACTAATAAAGCCCTAAATCAGGCAGGTTATGAAACTGTTGTTGTTGATAATCTTTCTAAAGGTTATGAAAACTTTGTTAAATGGGGACATTTTGAAAACTATGACTTTGGAAGTAAAGATTTAAGGGAAGTTTTTGAAAAGTACGATATTGATGGAGTTTTGCACTTCGGAGCCTTTTCATCAGTAGCTGAATCTGTTGAATTACCTCAAAAATATTTTAAAAATAATTATAAAAATACAATTAATCTTTTACAAATAATGAGGGAATTTGGAGTTAATAAGTTTATTCTCTCATCTACTGCTGCTGTATATGGAAATCCTGAAAAGGTTCCTATTACAGAAGACCAGGAATTAAAACCGATTAATCCATACGGTCATTCCAAATTCATAACTGAAAAGGCACTGGAACGTGAAGCTGCAAAAGGAGATTTTAATTATGTGGCTTTAAGATATTTCAATGCAGCAGGTTGTGATTTTGATTGTGAAATTGGAGAACTGCACGAACCGGAAACTCATTTGATTCCTTTAGTGTTAGATGCAGCTATTGGAAGAAGAGATTCCATTTCTATTTTTGGAACCGATTATAATACTCCAGATGGAACATGTGTTCGTGATTATATTCATGTTAATGATTTAGCTAAAGCTCACATTGACGCTTATGAATATTTATGCAATGAAAATGAATCTAATGTATTTAATTTAGGTAATGGAAAAGGATTTTCTGTTAAAGAAGTAATTGACATGGTTAAAAAAGTAACTGGAAAAGAATTTGCAGTTAAATTAGACGAACGCCGTGAAGGAGATCCTGATATTTTAATTGCTGATGCAACAAAAATTAAAGATAAATTAGGTTGGACTCCTCAGTATGATTTGGAAACTATTGTTGAATCTGCTTGGAACTGGCATAAAAAAAATATATCAAGACTAGGTTATAGCTATGGAAAATGAAAATAGCGTAATTTCAAAAGTTGATGTACGTATAATTGTATCTGGATTGGATATTGCTGAAGTTGTATCTAAATCTGTAGATAATACTCAGCTTGAAAGGGATTATAATATAATTGTTTCTTCAATTATCCCTACAAATAATTTTGAAATAGCAAAAAAAAGTAGCTAACGGTGGAGATATTATTCTCATTGGAGGTTATGGCCAGGATGAGAATTACAATTTACTTTTCAATGATTTAAAAACTGATTTTAATCATGTCGGTTTATTCGATTATAATAACATTATTAAAAATGAAACTGTTGACTCAAATTTGGCTGCTGATGAAATACTGAATTCCATTATACGTGCAGCTTTATCTTATTCTTTAAATTTAGTTAATGTTCATACTTTAGAAAATAAATTATTAAAATTAACTCATAAATACAATAGCTTACTTGATGATTACAATAAACTCATTGAAGATTATGATGATGTATCTTTAAAAAATAAGGAATTGCAAGAAACTATTGATGATTTAAAATCTGATTTTACCGCTTTCAAGTCTCGTTATGAGGATATTTACTCTAAGGAATTCCTTGAAATTTATAATTTGAATGATTTGTGGCAGGAAGCTTTTAGAGAAGACCTTGCAGATGCAAAAAAAAGTTACAATAGCTACAAATAAGTTTAAACCGGAGAATATTATTGTTGGTCAGGGTTATATTGGTGCCCAATCAAGACAGGACGCAATAGACTGGCTGAAAATTATCAAAACAGCTTTAATATTTGTTGGAAATGATGAAGAAGACTTGAAACGAGATTTAAATAAAACTTCAGAAGTTGAAGATGATTATGATATCTCAAATAATTTTGAGAATTTTTGGGATTAAATCACTATAATTTTATACTAATAAAAAGAAAGTTTATAATTAATAATTATATGATATATGGGAGATTGTCAATGCAAGGAGAAATGCAAGATAAATGTGGTGTTGTGGGAATACATTCTGTAGATGATTCTAAGGATGTTTCTTCTTTGATTTATTATTGTTTATATGCTCTTCAGCATAGAGGTCAGGAATCTGCAGGAATGGCTACTTTTAGTCCAGATAAAGGATTAAATTATTACTGCGGTATGGGCTTAGTGACTGATGTTTTTAAAGATTATGAAATTAATAATCTTCAGGGAAATATGGCTATTGGGCATGTAAGATATTCAACTACTGGTGAATCTAAACTTGAAAATTCACAACCTTTTGTAACTGATTTTGATGATGGATTTATAGCTATGGCTCATAATGGAGATATTGTAAACTCTGATGAGTTAAGGCGTGAGCTTATTCGTGAAGGTTATGAGTTTAAATCAGGTACTGATTCTGAAGTAATTTGTTACATGTTAAGAAAAGAGCATTATTCTAATGGTAAAAGTATTATAGAATCCATTGAAGCAGTTTCTAAAAAAAATTAGTTGGATCATATGCATTAACTATACTTGTTAATGGTGATTTATATGGAGTTCGTGATCCTGCCGGAATGAAACCTTTAGCAATAGCTAAAAGAGGAGATGATTTTATCATAGCTTCTGAAACTGTTGCTTTTGATGTAATTAATGCTAAATTCATAAGGGATGTAAAACCTGGAGAAGTTATATATTTTGAAAATAATGAAATTCAAAGTTACATGTTGGAACTGGCTGATACAACTTCTCTTGCTCATTGTATGTTTGAATATGTTTACTTTGCAAGACCTGACAGTACAATTGATGAAGTTAATGTATATCAGACAAGACTAAATATTGGAAAACAGTTATATGAACAATTCCCAATTGATGCTGATGTAATTATCCCGGTACCGGATTCTTCAATTCCTGCAGCTATCGGATATTCAAGAGCTTCCGGAATTACTTATGGTGAAGGTTTAATTAAAAACAGATATGTTGGAAGAACTTTTATTATGCCTACACAGGAAGAACGTGAACTGGCTGTCAGGCTAAAATTGAATCAATTAAAGAGGCTATTAAAGGTAAAAAAAAATAGTTTTAATTGATGACAGCATTGTTCGTGGAACAACTTCCAAATCTTTAATTGATTTTGTAAAAGAAGCGGAACCTGCTGAAAACACTTTTTAGTGGGATGTCCTCCAGTTGTAGCTCCTTGTTTTTATGGAGTAGCTATGGCCAGTAAAAAGAATTGATTGCAGCTAATTATTCTATTGAAGAGATAAGACAGCAATTGGATATTGATACCTTAGGATATATCAGTTTGGAATCATTGGTAAAAGCTATTGGAATGCCTAAAGAAGATTTATGCTTAGGTTGTTTAAATGAATGTTATCCAACAGAGCTTCCTGATGATATTGAAGCTGAAACATACTATAAACCTTAAGATATTATGGTTGAATTATTATCTCCTGCAGGAAACTTTATTTCCCTTAGAGCAGTTTTAGAAAACGGAGCAGATGCCACTTATTTTGGTCTTGATGACTTTAATATGCGGGCAAATGCTAAAAATTTTTCTCTTAATGATTTATCTGAAGTTTCTAAAATTGCTAAACAATATTCAGCCAAAACTTATTTATGCAGCAATGTTATTTTAAACGAAGACAGGGCTGTAGATTTAAAAAATAATTTAGAAGAAATTGCAGCATCTGAAATTGATGGAATTATTTTATCTGATATAGGATTAATAGAGGATGTTGTAGATAACGGACTTGAAGCACATATAAGTGTTCAGGAAAATACTTCCAATTCCTTCATGCTGAAAACACTTAAGAAGTTAGGTGCTAAAAGAGCTATTTTATCAAGGGAACTTAGTTTGGAAGATATTAAAAAAACAGTTAAAAAATCTCCGATTGAAACAGAAGTGTTCATACATGGTGCAATGTGTATGGCAATATCCGGCAGATGTTTTTAAGTTCAGGTTTGTATGGCCGCAGTGCGAACTGTGGAGACTGTTTGCAGCCATGCCGTAAAAATTGGACACTGACTTTTGAAGAAGACAACAACGACTGCGTAATAAATCTGTCGGAAGTTAATGAGGAATCATTTGTAATATCAAAATCATATGATGGCAGTTATAGAACTAACTTTTTTTCACCAAGGGATATGATGATGATAGAACATGTTCCTGAGCTGATTAAAGCAGGAATTGATTCATTTAAAATAGAGGGAAGAGCAAGAAGTCCTGATTATGGTGCAATGGTAACTAATGTTTATAGACAGGCTATTGATAAATATTATGAAAATCCTAAGGAGTACAAAATAAATCCTCAATGGATAGAAGAGCTTAAAAGTGTATTTAACCGGATTTGATACTGGATTTTACTTTAATACACCATATGAAACAAGTGAAAATAATCAGTCAAAATTCATTAAAAAGATATTGGTCAGGTTGTTAACTATTTTAACAGGGTAAAAGTTGCAGAACTTAAAGTATGGGATGATCTGGCTGTTGGAGATGAAATTTTAATACAGGGAAAAACTACCGGCTCCATAAGACATAAAATTGATTCAATGCAGATTGACGGCAAAAATGTCAAAAAAGTTGAAAGAGGCAATAATGTAGGGGTAGCTATTCCGACAAAAGTAAGAGCTAATGATTTTATTTATAAACTTGTTGAAAGGTAGATATCTATGAATAAAAGGCATTTGGTTGATAGTTTAAGTTTATCTCGAATAATTTTTGGAATTTTATTTGCCTGCAGTGTTTTTTATTTAAATGGTAATCTGATAATTATATTTGTCATTTACTTTTTTGCTGTTTTAAGTGATGTTTTAGATGGAAAATTGGCTCGAAGATACAAAATAATGATAATAAAAACAAAGGGGCAAAGGTAGATGTTTTATCAGATTTTGCATTTATCATGTTAAGCTCTTTTTGCATTGTGTTATGTAAATTTACTGCCGTTTTGGTTTTTGATTATAATAACCCTGAAATTAATGGAGTTTTTCAAAACAAGCTCTGAAGGTTTAGAATATGAAAAGTTTGGAACTTTAGTGGCTTTAATGTTTTATGCTCTTCCGGGAATAATTGTTTTATTTAACTTCTTTAAAATTCCTATAATTATAAATTTAATGTTATGCATATTTATTACAGTATGTACAATTATCTCATCAGGTCTAAGAATAATACATAAAAGGAGAAATTAAATGATTAAAAAGATAGCTATTTATGGAAAAGGCGGAATTGGAAAAAGTACAACAGTAGCTAATTTATCTGCAGTTTATGCAAATAATGATTTAAACTGTCTGGTTATTGGATGTGATCCGAAAGCTGATACAACACGTACATTGTGCGGTAGAAGAATCCCGACAGTTGTGGATACACTTAAAAATAACAGAAAACCCAGTGAAGAGGATATTATTGTAAAAGGATACAATGATATTTTATGTGTTGAAAGTGGAGGTCCTGAACCTGGTGTTGGCTGTGCCGGACGCGGTGTAATAGTAGCTATGAAAAGACTTGAAAACTTAGGTGTTTTTGATAAGGATTTGGATGTAGTCATTTATGATGTACTTGGAGATGTTGTTTGCGGAGGTTTTTCAGTGCCTTTACGTGAAAAGTATGCTGATGAAGTAATAATTGTAACTTCCGGAGAATACATGTCATTATATGCGGCTAATAATATTGTTAAAGGAATTAAAAAACTTAAAGGAAATTTAAGCGGAATAATCTGCAACTGCAGAAATGTTGACCATGAAAAGGAAATTGTCAGCGAATTTGCATCAAAGATAGGAACTCGTATTATTGGAACTATTAATAGAAGCAATTTAATTCAGGAAAGTGAATTAGATGCAAAAACCGTTGTAGAAAAATACCCTGAATCTAAGGAAGCTAAAGTGAATATGAAGCCTTAGCTACAAATATTATGGAGAATAAAGTTTTCACAACACCGGAACCTATGGATGATGAGGAATTTGAAAAAATTTTTCAAATCATTTTTAGAATAAATTTATAATATCTCTTTTACTTTTTTAAAGCCAAATACTATTATTTTTAACAATATATAAATATTTAAATGCATATACATTTGTTTGTATAAGAAGATTGTTTTTATGATGTTTTGTTATTCATTTTTTTTACGATATTTGTTTCTACATTTTTTAAAGGAATAAGTATAATTGAGAAATAATATTTTTTTATTATTTTGGGAGGTAGAAAATGCTTAAAAGTAAAATTTTAATAATTTCAACTATGATTTTATTCATACTATCTATTTCGGCAGTTAATGCAGAAAATGTAACTTCCAGTATGGTTAATGACACAGTAAATAATGAGTTTCACGTAATTGATGGAAAATACTGGAATATAATAACAGTGAAAATGGGAAAAATTTAAATGATACTTCTAATGTGTTATATGATGGAAAAGATGGAAGCGTTTTAGAAAATAAAAACAGTAATGATGCTATTTTTAAGTATGATGGGAATAATACTGTTGTATCTAAAGAAAAGCCTAAAATGAATGTAATTGCTGAGGATAGTATAATATTTGGTGAAAATTTAACTGTTAAAGTTGAATTACCTAAAGATGCTAATCCAGTTGGGTGCTGATGTCTGTTGGTGAAATTTATTATTATGTTAAAATTGACGATGAAGGCGTATCATTATGGAATATGACCGGTTTAGAAGCAGGTATTCAATATATTAAAATTGGATATCGGGGCAATAATAAATATGAAGCAGTTGAAGTTTTCCATACTGTAAATGTTATTAAAGCTAATCCAAATCTTAATGTATTTATTAAAGATGTTAACTATGGTGAAAATTTAACTATTTATGCTACTTTAAATGGTGTAAATAATACTAATTTAACTGGTAATGTAATTGTAACAATTAATAATAAAAATTATTCTGTAGTAGTTATTAACGGTAAGGGAAATGTTTCTGCTGATAAGCTACCTGCTGGATTGTATAATTTCAGTGCTACATGGGCTGGAAATGATAACTATAATGGAACTAATATTTCTGGTGGCTTTAAAATTAATAAAATAGATTCTACAATTGCCATTAATGTTGAAGATATTAAAGTTGGTGAAAATGCAACTATTATTGTTAATTTAGATAGTGATGCTACGGGCAATGTAACTATTACACTTGATAATCAGAATTATACAGTAGCTATTAATGAAGGTCAGACAATTAAAGTAATAGGCGGACTTAAAGCAGGCACTTATGATGTATTTGTTAAATATATAGGTGATAACAATTATAATAGTGCTCAAAACACAACTAAATTTACTGTATTGAAAATATCTGATTATAATATGAATGTCACTGTTCCTGAATTTAAAGAGGGAGTAAATTCTACTGTTGGTGTGGATTTACCTAAAGATGCAGCGGGCACTGTTACTGTTGAAATCGACGGTAAAAAATACACTGCAAACATAATTAATGGAACTGCAAAAGTAAATATTCCTGGTTTGGGTGTTGGAGATTATAATATCACTACAACTTACTCTGGTGATGCTAAATATGTTTCCATGACTAAAAAAGGAAACATAACCGTAATTCCAAATATGGATGTAAACTTATATGTTGATGATGTTGTAATGATTTATCATGATGGAACTCGTTTAGTTGCTAAATTAACAGATTATCATGGTAGGCCAATTGTTAATGATATTATATATTTTACTATTAATGGTAAAACTTATGCTAAAACTACTGATGATAATGGTACTGTTTCTATGGGACTTAATTTAGATTCTAAAGTATATACAGCAACTGTGTCATATAATGAATCTGAGGTATACAGTAAAATATCCAAGAATGTTACTGTAACTATTAATCCGACTGTTATAAGTGAAGATTTAGTTAAAATGTATCAAAATGATACTAGATTCTATGTTAAGTTCACTGACAGCACAGGAAAAGCATTAACTAAGACTACTGTTAAATTTAACATTCATGGTGTATTCTACACTAAAAAAGACTGATAAAGATGGTGTAGCTGATTTAGGTATTATGTTAAGACCTGGTGAGTACATTTTAACTGCTTACAATCCTGTAACTGGTGAAGAAAAAGGATTTAACATAACAGTAAAATCTTTAATTGTACAAAGTGACTTAACTAAATATTACTTAAACGCTTCCAAATTCCAAGCAACTATTTATGATAAAAACGGATCTTTAGCAGTAGGTAAAAATGTAACTTTCAACATCAATGGTGTATTTTACACTAAAACAACTGATTCAAATGGTGTAGTAAGTTTAGCAATTAATTTAAGGCCTGGAGAATACATTATTACAACAATGTATGAAGGATTAGCTGTAGGTAACAATATAGTTGTTTTACCTACTTTAGTTACTCGTGACCTTAATATGACTTATGGAGATGGCAGTAACTTTACTGCACAGACATTAGACGGTCAAGGTAAACCATTAGCTAATCAAAATGTTACATTTAACATAAATGGTGTGTTTTATAATAAAGTCACTAATGATAATGGTGTTGCTTCATTAACTATGAGATTAATGAGTGGAAAATATATCATTACATCTTACTGGAATGACTTCCAAACAGGAAATACAATAATAATATCTTAATTTAAGAGATTTTATTAATCTCTTCTTTTTCTTTTTTTATTGTCACTTTTAAGATATTTTTAATATTATAATCAAATTATAACTTTTTTGATGTTTAAAATTAATTATTTTTATTTAATTTGGATTTATATTAATTAATATTCTGTTAATGTGAAAATATCGTAATTAAAATGAGTATTATCTTAAAAATAGATTATGCTTTAAATATATGAAATCATTAAATATAAAAAATAAAAAAAATAAATTATAATATGATTAACTAATTAGGGGACACATAATTTGTTAGATATAAAATTATTCAGAGAAAATCCGGAATTAATTTTTGATTCTGAGAAAAAAAAGATTTAGAGGAACAGAAACTGCTGAAAAAGTTATTGAATATGATACTTTATGGAGAGAAGGGGAAAAAAGATTAAACTTCTTACGTTCTGAAAAAAAACAGATTATCTAAATCATTTAAAAAAGCTAAACAGGAAGGTAATTTGGAAGAAGTAATTGCCCAATCTAAAGAAGTAGCTAATGAAATTAAGGAATTAGGACCTAAAATTGAGGAATATAAAAAATTACGTGATGATTACAGATATAAGGTAGGAAATATCATTGATGAGGATGTACCTATTTCTGATACTGAAGATGACAATAAAATTGTAAAAGAATACGGTGAAATTCCTGAATTTGATTTTGAACCGTTAAACCATGTTGATTTAATTGAAAAAATTGACGGTGCAGATATGAAAACAGCAGCTCAAATAGCTGGTGCAAGGTTTTATTATTTAAAACGGGATATTTTACATCTTAATTTGGCTTTAATTCAGTTTGCTTTAAATGAATTGGAATCTAAAGGTTATATTCCACTTCAAACTCCGTTTTTTGTTAAAGGGAAGTGGCTGCAGAAACTTCTGAATTAGGAGAATTTGAAGAAACTTTATACAAAGTGGCTGATGAAGATTTATATTTGATAGCTACTGCAGAACAGACTTTAGCGGCACTTCACAGAGATGAAATCATTGCTCCTGAAGATTTGCCTATTCAGTACTGTGCCCTTTCAACCTGTTTTAGAAAAGAAGCAGGATCTCACGGTAAAGATACACTGGGAATATTCAGGGTTCATCAGTTTGAAAAGATTGAACAGTTTATTTACACAACTCCTGAAGAGTCCAAAAAATGCTCATAAAAAGTTGCTTGAAGTAACTGAAGAAATATATCAGAAATTAGGTCTACATTATCATGTAGTAGCTATTGTGTCCTCAGCACTAATGATAATAATGCAGCTGTCAAATATGATCTTGAAGCATGGTTCCCAGGTTCCAAGGCTTACAGAGAATTAGTTTCATGTACCAACTGTAAGGATTATCAGGCAAGAAAAACTAAAACACGTTTCGGAAAAGCAGGTTCCGGAGATGCACAAACATTGCATACTTTAAATAGTACTGCAATAGCTACTGAAAGGACTATCTGCTGTTTACTTGAAAATTATCAGCAGGAAGATGGCAGTGTTAAAGTTCCTGATGTTTTAGTTCCTTATATGGGTGGAAAAACTGTAATTAATGCAGTTAAATAAACCCCTTTTTTTAATTAATTTTTTTTTTTCTTCATAGCAATAAATTCTTCATCGGTTAATAATCCTTTGTCATACATTTCAATTAGTTTTTCAAGATTAACAGTTGATTTTGAAGATTCATTTATTTTAGAACTGTTAATTTCCTGGTTTATTAGCTCATTTAAAAATTTTTGTACTTTTAATAATATTTCTGGACGGTATTTGTGAATTAATCTGGAATCGTGGGTAACTGCAACGTCAAGAAGTGATGAGGTGATTACTTCATTAATTTCATCACTGTAAAGTACACATTTAAAGGTTTCTCCGGAATCTAATACAAAGTAGTCATCATCGCTAAATAGGGATATATTTCTCCATTTTAGAATAACTTTAGTGTTATTTTCTCGGGATACTGCAATATCAATATCTACATATTTTTTTTGAAATATTGATGGTTGTATAACAGTATTTAGCATCCTGTGTTTTAACTTTCTCAGTTTTTACTTCAGTTTTCACACCTGAAGAAGCTGCATAGCCCAATAGTCCGAAACCAAATGTTGCCAGTGCTTTTGTACCTCCTCCGTGTTTATCTGTTGTAATTGGTGTTTTAATAGTTTGGTATTCGGCAGCACTAATTTGTTTTTTGTTTTTGAATGTCAACCCTTCACTATTGAATAATTTCTCTATTTGTGGTTTTACTTTATTTAAAACAGCCTTTTCAATATCTTTAAAATTTTCTTTTGTTTCATTTAATATTTTTTCAAAATAAGGGATAATATTTTCATTAGGATTACGTATTGCATATTCAATTAGTAAATACAGTATATGTGATTCTTCGTCATATGAAATGTTAAAATGGTCTTTTATAAGAATTTTTCTAAAGTTTGTATTGTAATGTTCGGATAATGGAATAAGAATCTGGTTTATATAGAGTAGCTGGAAGTTTTCATAAGACAGGTCTCCGAAATAATTTTCTTTTGGTTTTGGAATTTCACTTCCGCAATTTTGACAGATACTTGAGTCGTCATGATATTTTTTACCGCAGGTAGTGCAAAATCTTAAAACATTTGAATTATAAGCAACATCATCAACTATTTTTTAATTAGTGATGTTCCGCTTGGTTGGTTTGTGTCATATCCGCAAAAACGACAGTATTTCCATTCATTCAGTATCTGTTTTTACAATTTGGACATTTGATTAGGGTTACTAATGGAAGTATGTCATGTTCATTGTTTTTTTTTTTCAATTTTATTTCCACAATTCATACAAAAATTGTCGCTTTCTTCAATTGATGCTCCGCAGTTATCACATTTAACCATATTACCACACTTTTATATATTTTTTTAATTTTTTTTAATTTAATATAGTTTGTTTATTTTTATTCGTATAATCTCAAACTTTATATAATAGATATATCCAATTATTTAGTAAAGGTGATAATATGCTTTCTAATAATATGGAATTAGAATTAAATAAACAAGTAAATGCAGAATTGTATTCAGGATATCTCTATTTGTCAATGGCTTCTTATTTTGAAGATGACGATTTACCTGGTTTTGCAAATTGGATGAGAGTACAAGCTCAAGAAGAATTGGAACACGGAATGAAAATCTATGACTATATAATTAGAAGAGGCGGTTCTGTTAAATTGGATGCTATTGAAGGACCTCAAACTGAATGGGATTCTCCATTAGCTGCATTTGAACATGTATTGTCTCATGAACAAACTGTAACAGGCCTTATTAATAATTTAGTTGATATTGCTATTACAGAAAAAGATCATGCTACCAATAATTTCCTGCAATGGTTTGTTGAAGAACAAGTTGAAGAAGAAGAAAATGCAATGGAACTGGTAGGTAAAGTAAAAAAAGAGCACAAAATTCTGTTGATTTAATGTATACACTTGACAGTGAATTAGCTAGTCGTGTTTACACTCCGCCGGCAGATAAGGAAAATTAAAAAGGTAAAAAATTTACCTTTTTTATAAGTTATAGACTTCCTCTGGAGGTACTATAACTATTTCATTTTTAATTAAAGCATCTATTAAAGCATTTAAATTATCAGTATGTAAAAGTAAAATTGCTTTATCTTTTTTATCATGAGTAAATGCATATAAATACTCTAAATCTAAGTTATTTTCTGTTTATAGTTTTTAAAACAGATGATAATCCTCCAGGTGAATCTGTCATTTCAATAGCTACTATGTCAGTTGTTTTGACTAGATAGTTTTCTTCAAGTATTTTTTCTCCTTTTTGAGGATTATCTACTACAACTCTTAATATACCAAAATCAGAAGTATCTGCAAGTGAAAGTGCTCTTATATTTATATCATGTTCAGATAATGTTTCAAGAACGTCATATAAGCTTCCTTTTTTGTTTTGTAAGAATATTGATAATTGTTTTACTTTCATATTGTTCATTTTAATCCCCTTAGTGTAAATTTCTTTTTATCTATAACTCTTTTAGCTTTTCCTTCATATCTTGGAAGGCTTTTTGGTTCAACTAATGTTACTTTTACTCTTATTCCAGTTTCATTTTCAATAGATTTAGCTATTTTGCTTTGAATATCGACCATTTCCTTTACTCCATCAAAGAAAAGGTTTTTGGAAGCTTCCACTTTTACTTCTATTTGGTCTAAAGTTCCAGGTCTTGTAACTATAATTAAATAATGAGGCTCTACATCACCTACTTTAAGTAATGCTTTTTCTATTTGGGATGGGAATATAGCTACTCCTTTTACTTTAATCATATCGTCTGCTCTACCGGTTATTCTGCTCATTCTTGCACTTGTTCTTCCACATTCACATGGCTCATAGGTAAGTGAAGTCAGGTCTTTTGTTCTAAATCGGATTATAGGCATCCCTTCTCTTTCAAGGTTTGTTAATACCAGTTCACCTTTTTGGTTTTCTCCTAATGTTTTGCCGGTTGTGGAATCAATTATTTCAGGATAGTAAATGTCTTCAGCTATATGCAATCCTTTTTGAGCACTGCATTCCACTCCTACACCAGGCCCCATAAGCTCTGTCAGTCCGTAAATGTTGTATGCAGGTGCTCCAAAGAGATTTTCTAATTTTTGTCTGATTTCTTCACTCCACATTTCAGCTCCAAATCCGATAGCTTTAAGATTCATGTCTCTTGGGTTGATTCCGTCATCTTCAGCTACTTCAGCCAAGTGAATTCCATATGACGGTGTTGCAATTAAACAGGTTACTCCAAAGTCTTTCATTATTTCAATTTGTCTTCTGGTTTGACCTGTTGATATGGGAACTATTGTTGCTCCAACTTTATGTGATCCGTAATGGACACCAAATCCTCCTGTGAATAATCCGTATCCGTGGGTATTTTGAATAATATCGTTTTCACCAACACCCATCATTCCCAATCCTCTTGCAGTTGTTTCTGCCCAGGTATCTAAATCTTTTTCTGGTGTATCCGGATACTACAGGTTTTCCGGTAGTTCCTGAAGATGAATGTATTTCTTTTTATGTCTTTCATGTCAACTGCAAAAGACCGTAAGGATAGCTTTCTCTTAAATCATCTTTTGTGATGAACGGCAGTTTTTCAATATCTTTTAAAGTTTCAATATCTTCTGGGAAAACTCCACATGATGTATATTTTTTATTGTAATATGGAATTTTGTTAAAAGCTAGTTTTTTACTGTTTTTTGAAGCTTTTTTTTTAATTGTAGTTCTTCAAGTTCTTCCCTTGACATACATTCGATTTTCTCATTCCAAAACATAAATTGGCCTCATTTTATTTTTTTAATAATAATATATGTTTCTTATTAGCTTTAAATGTTTAGATGTTTTTACAATAAAAAACAGTATTTTATTAAAGTTAATATTTATTAATAAGTGAAAATTTGGGTTTTTAAAGAAATTAAAGAATAATAAAAAAAAAAAAAAAAAAAAAAAATTATTAATTTAGTGTTTTACTCTTCATTTTTTCGTTTATAATAACCGTAACCGAATATTAGCACCATTACAATAACACAGATAATCAGTGATATTGGCATATCTCCTTTTGTAGATGAACTGGAAGATGTGTCTTTGGATACTTCATAAGATTTTCCGGATTCCTGTTCAGAAGCTGAAACTTCACTGCTTGAAGAGGACGGATTTTGGGAACTGTCAATACCAATACTTGAAGATATTTGAGAGTTGATCCGCCATAGCTTATAATACTGGATTGTGTTGTACTTGTAGCTTTTGATGAACTTTGACTTTCTTCATTTGAATCTGGATTATTTGAATTTGTCGGAACAAATGAATTGGCAAAAATGTTATTTTGAGTAGCCTGATAAAGTTGGTCATTAAATTTAGCCAGTAAATCAGGATTAATGTATTGTGAAGCCCATTTTAACATAGCTATATTACCACAGCTACAGTCACAGCATGCAACACCGTTTACAATTATGGAATTTGCCCACATTGTTGCTAAATTTTCCAGTGTTCCTTTATCTGTTTGCCAGTAACCGTTATATGCAGCAGTTAAAAGGGTTCCTGCAGATGAAATAAATGCATAATTATTGTTTCCGCTTTGTAACCAGTCAGTTACTCCTAAATTGTATTTGTCTTTGATGTAAACATTATATGATTCATCCCACATCCAGTTGTTTACTGCATTTGGTCTTGTTACAGCCCATCCAAATAAATTATTCAGGAATTTATTGGATATATAACGTGCTCCGCTGTATCCTTCATTCATCATTCCAAGTATCCAATTTGGATTGAAGTATCTGGTTGCTGTTTCTTTAGACAATACAGTTTCAATGGAACTGATATACGGTTTGTCTTTATTACCATACATTAACACATTCATATTAGGAGTTTTTCCATTAATATATGAAACTGCCATTGAAAGACCGCCCCAGTAATCAAAGAAATCATCATTATCTGCAACGCCGTAAACATTTGTATTACGGCTGACAATAATGTCATCAGTATTATTGAGAACTCTTGCAAATACTACAGGATTTGTTTCGCCCCAGTAATTTTTAGAGTACATATTTCCCATTCTGCCTAAGTAAAATTTAGCTAAATCATTGGTATTGTTCCATGTCCAACTTAATGAAACGGATTTGGCAATACCTGCTCCATAATCTCCATTTGGCGGTGCAAATACGCGGGTAATAGCTACTTCTCCGGCATATGTATTATTATAGCCCAAATCTTTTGTAGTATATAAAATCATTAACCCAATGACGGGCTACATAATTTTCATCAAAAGATTCAGATCCGACTCCATAATATCCGATGCCTTCCATTACTTTATCCAATGCTTCTTTCATGTCTTTTCCATATTTACTTTCCATCAATGTTTTATTATTAATGATAGTTAAATATGATCTGGCTAAAGCTACTCTAAATGCATTGTCTAATAAGGAAACCTGGGTACTGTATAAATCCCTAAAGTTACCGCTTGTAATGACAACAACATCTATTTTTTTTTAGCCCATCCCTCAGGTCTGACCAAATCTTTTAATCCGACAAATTTTGGCATTATTTTAGTTTTGGTACCGACACTGTCACCGTCTTCAGTTTTACCTCCTGCACTTGGAGAGGAAGTATAAACAGGTTGCATACCTAACAGATATAATACTACTGAAATCAATGCACCGTTATCTCTTGCTGTTTCAACACACCAAATTCCCATTGCAATTTTTTGTGTTTTTTCATTAAGAGATGACAGTGTAAGCAATGTCAGTGTTTTGGCATAGTTATATGCTTCTTCTGTTGGCAGTTCCTGTGATTGATCATGGAAGAAATTCCCACCAGTTGGAAGTGAATTAATATTAATTACATCTCCATCAGCTACAACAGGAATATATTTACCATTTAATCCATTAATAAATGATGTTAATTCATTGTTTATGGAAGCATAGATTAAAGAAATATAATACCTTGCATAATTCATTGTAGCAATTAAACTAGGGTTGTCTGAACCTAAAACATTAGCTACTGTAGTACTGTTTGAGAATATTAATGCAGCTACTATTTGTTCACTTGTGTTTAATACTTTATCTCTTTCTAAGGCATTTAATTCAGAATACTTTTTAGAAAAGAGGTATTTTGCAACTTCATCAAATATTGTTGTGGTTATTCCATCATATGTAAACTCCTGGGACAGTGCAGCAACTACGCTACGACTAATGTCAGTTACTGTCCAATTTTGACCAATAGCATGCAAACCCCAGTGGGTAAAGGGTATTTTGAACTTCAAATAAAAATTTATCTGCAGCTTTAACCACTTCATTTAAATTTAATTTTTCAAATTCCTCCCGAGTTAATCCCATAGATTGAATATAATTATTTTTTTCAATTAATAACTTAATGTTGGAAGCTATTGTATCTTTTTGAGTTTTATCAGTAGTATTTTCATATTTATTTATTAAATTAGCTATTGCAGTTAGGTTGCCGTAGAGACTGGTATAAGCTAAAGGTGAGGTTAAATGAGTAATCATAACTGCAAATCCTCTTCTTTTTGCTTCTAATCCTTCTCCTAATCCGTCAGAAATATAGAAATATATCTGTGGAACGTCACCAACTACAATTGATCCGTAGTCAGTTGTTGACAGTAAAACTTCTTTTCCAGGTAACCATTCATGTGTTGCATGTCTTCCAATAAAAACCATAGCTGAGGAATATTCTTTTTTTGCATATAATAATATGCAGCCAGATACTGGTGTGTAGGTGCTACTGCAGAACTATGATATAGTAAATCTGATTTAGCTTCCCATCCTCTTTGAGGTTCTGGAGCTATGAATATGTTACCGAATTTTAAACCGGGAATTACAAAGTATGCTACTCCATTTTTTGTAACTGTCATAATGTTTCCAGGAGCTTCTCCCCCATCCGTTTAATCCAGGAATATTCAATGCTTTCCATTGGGATTTAAGAGATAAATATTCCTGATAATCGCTATTATTTCCGCTTTGTAAGTATTTGTTTAAAGCTGCAACGATTTTATCTAAAAGCATGACTCCACTTTCAGTATAATTTTCAGGTAATAATGATTTGACGCCATTATACCAGTCACTAATTATATCTTTCATTGGTGAGGTATAATTAATAGCTATTGCATTTCAGCTAACTGACCAATATATGCAACAGGACCTTCAATAACTTGAACTTTAGAAATTGGTTCTAAACTATTAAACCAGTTTTCATATTCTGCAACTGGTAATAATACGATATTTGGCTGATTGGATAATTTTTCCAATTCACCGGGAGCCCAGGTTGCTACATTAATACCGCTTTTAATCATCATGTCTTCAAGTTCCTTAACAGTTGTTGGGAGTTTTCCCACATTATATCCCTGTGATTTAAGTTCATATAATAAATTATAAACACTTGTAATTGAATCTAAATAACTTGATCCGATATTTTGTTTTCCTGGAGGATAGTTGAAGTAAACTAAAGAAATCTTTTTGTCACTGTTAACTGTATATTGTAAATTTATCCAGGAAACAATTCTTTTTTAGTAAACAAATCAATATTTTTTTCATGAGCTTTAAAACCGCTTAACTGAGCTCCGGTTTTTGAAGAAATTTCATGGGTGACTCCTCCAACAAATGTAGCTTCAATAATGCCCTGTGCTTCACCAATTGCTACATGCCACCATTTATCACTACGATTTCCAGGAAGTCCTGTAGCACTTAATTCCCATTCTTCATTACTGACATAATCAGAATGAACCGCACGAAATACTGGAACACCTGCAGTTTCAAAGTACTTGGTTGTATTATCAAATAAATTTCCTCCAATACCATATGCAGGCATTGAAATTATTGCATTGACATTATTTGTATATTTCAACGGATTATTTAAATAGGCTTCATAACTTGGAGCATTGGTAAAGTATTTTACCATTACTTTTAACTGGTTTTCAGAACCGCCAGCTGCTACAACAGGAATAACATTGCATCCTTTAGCTTCTAATGATTTGATTAGTGCATAATATGGCTGTAATTGACCGTTGCTTACATACATATTACTTTCAAGTAAACCCACAGTATATGGTCTTGAGGAATCAAAATATTTCTTTTTATATTCTTCAAGTGTCATGTACTGTTCTCTAAATATTCCGTATTCATAGGTTTTACTAAAACGCGGATCGGAATATTTGCATTCGTATCCGGTAATATTTAAAGCCCACAATATTTCATTTATTTGATTTTCTTTGTTATTGTAATTTTTATATAACACTGCTTTGTTAAATTCTGCTGACTAATTTTCCATCTCCATTTGTAATATATTCGTAATATACATCGTAATTTTGCCCTCTTTTAGTCATTGAAAAGTACTTGTTTAAAAATTCTTCAGTATATATACTTTTATCTGAAAAAATATTTTTTATGATTTATTGTTGAATTTCTAACCAAATGTAAATTTTTTGCTTGAGAGCTACTGGATGTTTCTAAAAATAAAAATAATTCTTTATTTGATAGATTTGGATATTTTAGTAGTAAATTAGTAAATACTGAATCAGCATCAGAAGTTAACCAGTTAATAATAACAATATCGCTAGTTTCCACAAGAGTGCATAACTCATTTTCATTCATTTTGCAAATTTGATTACAGCTTCTAACCTGTATATCTACATATTTGTATGTGTTTAGGATATCGCAGGCAGCATCATTTAATATGTTTGTCCCAGGATTATCGCTTATTAGCAATGCCTTTTTAGGAAGGTTATTTTCTTTAATTTCATTACTATAAGATAGTTTATACTGTGGGAAGCTGCATTCCTGAGAATTATTTTCACAGATACTGTTTTCTTCCAAGTTGATTTCTATGTTATCAGCAGTTGTTTCAGTTATATTTTGAATTTCAGAGTTTGTTGCATTTTCCTGTGCAGAAATTGCCGTTGGACTTAATGATATAATTATTGCTAATATTATTATAAATGGTATTATAGGTGAAAAATTTTTTTTTATTACCTAAATTCATATATTACCTCCTATTGAAACATAATCAGCTTATTTGATTAAATCACCATATTTCTATTCTTTTTTAATAAAAAATAAAAATTTTAAAAGTTCTGTTTCAATGTTTATTTTTATTGATTTAAAATTTAATAAATTTAACTATATTAGTATTACTTACCTGATAAAAAAATAGATTTAAGTAATACTTTTATTTTTTTAGCTAAATTTTAAGTATTACTTTTTTTGAAATTATTAATTTATAAGTAATACTTTAAATACCTATTTATATTACATTTTTATATAATAAAGTTCATTAAACAATTTTTTTCATTGTTTAATAAATTGAATCCTTATAAACGAGGTTATAGGAAGATGAATGTTAAAAACAAATTTTTTTTTATATTGGTTGCATTGATTGTTGGTTTATTAACAATTAATGGTGCATTTGCAGAAACAGCTGATTCAATGCCTGAAATTGATCAGGGTACTGTTTCAGGTGATGCAGAATTAATAAGCACAAACCCTTGGAGTACTACAGGAAGTCTTGAATATACAATTCCTGATGGTGTGCAGGAAATTACTTCTGCTAAGGTAATTGTAAATATCTATTCAGGTAGTGGAAATTCGGAAACCTATGCTTTACACTCAAATACTACATTATACACAGCAGGAAATAGTAAGGTATTGGGATATGAAAATTTAACTTATGTTGGTAATCAGGCTGGTGATCCAAATGTGTATGTGATTAATAATCATACTACAAAACAGTATTCTGATTATCAAATGGTTTATGATGTTTTAGGTGATTTAAAAGATTTAGGTCCTAATTCAAAAATTAAAATAGATGTAACTAGCACTCCATTTGAAGGTAAAGCTTTTGATGGACGAATAAAAATGATTGGATTATTTATTGCATATAATGACGGGGACAGCGACAGTATCACATATTGGTTAAATGTGGGAATGTCATGGACTCAGGGCACTGTAAGCAATTTAATTTATACAAAAAATTACACTGGTGACATAGGTGAAGTTAACTTTGAAGCAATAATGTTGTCTAGCAATAACGGAGCATATAAGTTTAATGATAATCAACTGTTTATTCCAGAAGACACTATTGTGAAAGATTATTATATATATAATAAATGGAATGTTACAGATTATTTCCAAATAGGAGATAATAATAATTTTACATATTCTGCACTATCTCAGGGATATGGTTCTATTAAATCAAATGTTCAATTACTTAAAGTAATTAACAGAGAATCTCCTGTAGTTACTACTAATATTGCTTCAGAATATAAAAATTCTATTTATGCTGGTGTTACTAATAATTTAACTATTACAGTTAACAGCATTAACAAGGATTTAACTAATGTAACTGTTTATGTTTATGATAATGGCCGTGTTGTTGGTTCTTATTTGGTTGATTTTGTAAAAGCTAATTCTTCCAAATCAGTAAATATAATAGATTCTTTTATTAGACCAATTGATGAAAATACTGTTTTAGGAAACAATAATACCAATGTTGTTTACAGAGTTATTGTTGAAGATAAAAACGGTATTTTAAATGACACCAACAGCAGCAATTTTATGGTGGTTTATAACGGTAATTTAGGAAAAGATTTGGCATATCCTGCCATGAATGCTACAATTACACGTGTTTATGATATTACTGGTGATGTAATTATTTTAAATAAAGATGATTCATCATATTTAGGATCCAAAAGTACAAATGGAAGCGACACATGGAATATTGATTTTAAAGGGGAGTTAAAAGAAGGATTGTTATATGTTTCATATAACTGGAATAAGCAAGCTGATGTAAGTGATTGGATAGTTACTTTCAATAATAAAATCATTACACCAATTGCCCATTACCGTGACCAGTCTAATTTAGGAGCATACGGCAAACACGGCTACGGACTTGCAGTTTATAATGTTACAGATTTAATCAATAAAGGATTAAATACTTTTACTTTAAATAAAACAAGTGGTTTAACTGCTGTTTATCCAAGTTCTTTATTACTTTTAACTAATAATGAAAATGGTGCTAGTAAAACTGTTTATATAAGTGAAGGTGCAGATTTACTTTCTAAAACAAATAATAAAAATTTGGATGTCGGAGCTTATACTAAATTTAACATTGACTCCACTTCAATGATTAATTCAACATTATATGTTTTTGCAGCAGGCGGACAAAAAAATGAAGGAAACATTGTTTTTAATGGTGAAATAAAAAGTGATGTATGGAATAAAACTTCAAATTCAATTGATTATTATACTTTCAACACCTCTGGTTTAACTAAAGACAATAACACTGTATTTTTCCAGTCTACAGGTTCAACTATTCTTGCATTACATCAAATACTTGTTGTAGAACGTGAAAACACACAAAACATACAATTAACAGTTGAAAATCTTGAAAAATATTATGGTGGTTCAGAAAAACTTAATGCTACCTTAAAAGATGGAGCTGGAAATCCGATAGCTAATAAAACTATTACATTTACTATAAATGGTCAAAAATATAATAGAAAAACTAATTCCAATGGAATTGCATCCTTGGCAATTAATTTAAGGCCTGGAGTATATGATGTAACAACAATGTACGGCAATATGTCTGTTTATTCAAAAGTTGTTGTTAAAACCACTATTGAAGGTAAAGATCTTGTTAAAATGTATCAAAACGGAACTCAATTCTTTGCAACTTTCTTAGGTACTGATGGTAAACCGTTAGCTAACAATACTAAAGTAACATTTAATATTAATGGTGTATTTTATACACGTCAAACTAATGAAAATGGTGTAGCAGGTTAAATATTAATTTAAGACCTGGTGAGTATATTTTAACTGCTATCAATCCAGTTAATAGTGAAAGTGAAGGATTTAATATAACTGTTAAATCTTTAATTGAGTCAAGTGATTTAACTAAGCACTACAGAAATGATTCTAAATTTGAAGTAAAAATTTACAATAAAGATGGAACTCTAGCAATAAACAAAAATGTTACATTTAATATTAATGGTGTATTCTATAATAGAATCACTGATTCAAATGGTGTAGCTAGGTTAAATATTAATTTAAGACCTGGAAATTACATAATAACTACTATATTTGAGGGTTTAACTATAGGTAACAATATAAATGTCTTGCCGACTTTAGTAACAAGTGACCTCTCTATGAAATACCTTGACGGCAGCAAATTCACTGCACAAACATTAGACGGTCAAGGTAATCCATTAACTAATCAAAATGTTTCATTTAACATAAATGGTGTATTATATCAGAAAGTAACTGATAAAGAGGGTATAGCATCATTAAATATAACATTATTGGCTGGAGAGTATATCATTACTTCATATTGGAATGATTTCCAAGTGGGAAACACAATAAAAATAGATTAAAATTTAAAAGAGAATTTTACAATTCTCTTATTTTTTTTAAAATAAATTTTATATAGTTTAAAGTAGAAATGGTAAATATGTAATTAATGTATTATTGATTATATTGAGGAAATAAATATGGATATGATGAGTGTAATGTGGCAATTTGGTGTACTGGCTGCCGTAATCATATTTGGAATAAAAATTGGTTTGGCGTCTGGGCTTGCTAACTTGTCAAAAAAATTATTTGCATGTATCTGTGTCGGTTATGGCGGTGGTGTTTTATTATGTACATATGTTGCATCATTCTTTGCTGAACAGATTACTGAAGCTATTTATAGTTATAATACTGTTTTTTATATAATTATGGCATCTATCATGATTATCGCGGGATTGTTTACTATAAGAGAATGGAAAGTTCATGATAAAAAATACAACTACTGCTACCTGTTTAGCGGTTGTTGCTCCTTGTCCATGTTGTTTTGGAGCGATTATTGCTTCTGTTTTAATTGTAGCGCCTACTGTAGGTTTTTCATTTATGGGTTTAAGTAAATATGTTGCAGCAGCATTGTTAGTTGTTATGATTGTAACCTATTTTGTATCCAATACTATCATTAAATTTATAGATAAGCCTTATCCTATTGTATTGGGAAATTTCATGTTATTTTTAGGTGCTTATTTCTTGTTGTCAGCTATTGTAATACCAAGTATTGCCCAAGCAATGCAGGGGCAATTTGGCGGAGTAACTATGATTGATTCTCAATCTTTAATTTTAATTTTAGTTGCTTTAGTTGCTTTAGTGATTGTAGGTGTAGTTTTATATAAAAGAAGTGATAATTTATTAAAATAAATATATTAGGTGATATTAAATGAGTTCAATACCTGGTACAGAATATTTAAGCGGAGCTTTAAATGTTGTTATATCTCAAAGTTTAACAATTCCTGTAATGGTTTTATTATTAATAATTGCTGTTGTTTCTGTTATTGCTTTAGGTGGATTCATATCTGAATACACATCAATGAAAAAAAGTAGGTGTCGGAAAAATAAGGGATTTAATATTTAAAATTAATACAGCAGCTTCTGTTGATGATTTGATGAATGTTATATCTGGTTCTGATATTCCAAAATCTCAAAAGAAAGTTTTAACTGAGATTGCAAAATCAGAAGCATTAAATAGTGATTCTAGAGAAGCTTTAGCTCGTAAATTAGTTGAACATGAAGAAGAAAAAAAATTGATAAAAGTTTAAGAAATACAGATATTATTACTCGTGTCGGACCAACTTTAGGATTAATGGGTACTTTAATTCCATTAGGTCCAGGTCTTGCAGCATTAGGTGCTGGAGATGTAAATACCCTTGCAGATGCATTAACTATTGCATTCGATACTACTGTTGTGGGTATCGGTTCCGGTGCTTTATGTTATTTTATTTCTAAAATTAGAAGAGGTTGGTATGACCAATATCTCTCTGATTTAGATGCGTTATCTGATGCAGTTCTTTTTTTTCATGAATAAACAGTGATTTTATGGTTAGAAGAAAACAAAGAAGGAGAAGAGCTTCTGATGATGACATAGATCCTATGGCAGGTACAACAAACCTTGTTGATGCAATGCTGGTTCTTGCATTAGGTTTTTTAATATTTGTTGTAATTAGTTGGAATATGCAAACCGTTATTTTTTCCGACATGAGCCAAGATCAAAAGCAGGCAGTTATGGAATCTATGAAACAGGTTTCAGAAGTTACACAAGGTCAAGAATTAAATGATACTCCAGACACATCTCAAAGTTCTGGACAAGGTTTCACTGAGCTGGGAAAAGTCTATAAAGATCCATCGTCAGGGAAGCTGATTATGGTAGAGGGATAATCCTTCTACATTTAACTTCTTTTTTTTAAAATTTTAATTTATCAGTATTTCTTAAACATTTTTACATAAAAATTAAGCAATATTTTCTTCTTATTCTATCAGTAGCATAAACATAATAAATTATAAATACTCAATCAATTAAATAAAATAAGATAAGGTGATTAAGTAATGGAATTTTGTCCTGAATGTGGAGCTATATTACTTCCTATGAATAAAAAATTAAAATGCAAGTGCGGATATGAAAAATCTTTATCTGATGAAGTTAAAGACCAGTATGAAGTTAAGGGAGAAACAAATCCTAAAGCAGAAGTAATAGTTACTGATAATAAGAATGTAGCATTGCCTACTACAACAATTACATGTTATAAATGTGGCGGAACTAAAGGTTACTGGTGGACAGTACAAACAAGGTCTGCAGATGAAGCTCCAACAAATTTTATCAGATGTGCAAAATGTGGAAACACATGGCGGTCATCTAACTAATTTTTTAAATATTATTAGGTATAAAGTATTATACTATGAAAAAATGCTTCAAAAGACATTAAGGTCAGTTGTAGATAATCCGAAACATATTTTCAAACTGGCTGTTCAGGGAATATTTGTAGGTATTTTTGCCGGAATAATGGTTTGTTTATATCGATTTCTTTTATACTCATCAGAAAGTATTTTAAGAAATTTTTTGGAATTTATTAATGGAAATATCTTTTTAATTATAGTATGGTTTATCATATTAGCTATTTTAGGATTATTTACAGCTTTTTTAGTAAAATGGGAACCTGATAGTATTGGTAGTGGTATTCCGCAAATCAATGCAGAGGTTAAAGGTTTTTAAACACTAACTGGTTGAAAATTTTAACAGCTAAAATTAGTGCCGGAGTCTTAACTGCACTGGGTGGTCTGTCTTTAGGTCCTGAAGGTCCTTCTGTTCAAATAGGCGGAATGGCCGGAAAGGGAATCTCCAGAATTTTTAAGGAATCAAGAACAGATGAACTGAGACTTATTTTAGCCGGTTCAACTGTAGGTATTACAGCGGCTTTTAATGCTCCGTTAGCTGGAGTGATTTTTATAATTGAAGAAATCAATCACAGTTTTGATAAAACACTAATTTTTATAGCATTGACTGCATCAGTTGTTGCTGATTTTATATCCAAATCCTTTTTTGGACAGGCAACAGTTCTGAATTTCCCATTACATAATCTTCCGCTGTCATCTTACTGGCTTTTGATTGTTTTAGGACTGCTTTTAGGTATTTTAGGTTATGTTTACAATGTTGGAATGATTAGGGCAAATGACAGATTGGCTAAAATGTCTAATATTCCACTTGAAATTAAATTCATATGTGTATTTTTTAATATCTGGTGTTGTAGCACTATTTATTCCTGAAATTCTTGACGGAGGACATTTCATGCTGGATATGCTTGATGTAGCTATTCCGTCATTGGGTATTTTGATATTTTTACTTGTAGCCAAATATCTCTTTTCAGTGGTGTCTTTTTCAGCAGGAACTCCTGGAGGAATATTTTTGCCTCTACTGGTTTTAGGAGCATTTATTGGAGCTATTTTTGGTTCTGTAGTAATTCCGATTTTTGGTCTTGAAAGTTATTTGATATACAAGTTTATTGTTATTTCAATGGCAGGATTTTTTGCAGCTACCGTAAGGTCTCCGATTACAGGGGTTGTTTTGCTTTCTGAAATGTGCGGATCAACAGAATCTCTGGTAGCTATGCTGATTGTAGCTATTATTGCATATGCTGTTCCTATGCTGCTGAATAACCGTCCGATTTATGAGTCTTTATTTGAAAGATTACTGGCTAAAAATAATCATGATTTTATAAAAGACCATTCAAAGCATATTTTATCGGAATATGTTGTTCCTTCTGGCTGGAAGTATACAGGTAAGCCAATTAAGGATATTCCTTTTCCTAAAGGATGTATTGTAGTTTCAATTACCAGAGGTGGGGATTATATACTGGCTGATGAGGATATTACTATAAATTATGCAGATCAGATTCATATGCTGATGGACAGTAAAAAATTATCCTTTTAAAAATGATGAAATGGGTGAATTAATGAGTAAGGTGATACAGTGAACATGATATTTAAAAGAAAGAGCGTTAGAAGTTTTACTGATGAGAAAGTCAGTACAGATAAAATAAAAAAATTTAATCAGGGCAGGAATGCAGGCTCCTTCAGCTTTCAACTCCCAGCCATGGGAATTCATTGTGGTATCTGATAAAAAGGATTTAAAAGCTGTTTCTAAAATGAGCAGATATGCAAGACCAGCTGAAAATGCTCAAAAACTGATTATTGTTTTGGGAAATACTGAAAGGGATAATGTTGTTATGCCTATGATTCAGCAGAATCTGTCTGCCTGTACACAAAACATACTGCTTCAGGCAGTTGCTGAGGGTCTGGGTGCAGTCTGGTTAGGATTTTACCCGATTGAAGATAGAGTAAACAGTTTAAGGCAGTATTTTAATATTCCAGAACATATTATTCCATTTTCAGTAATAGCTATTGGTTATCCTAAAGAAGATAAAGAACCTGAAAGCAGATATGATGAATCTAAGATTCATTTAGGTAAATATTAATAGTACTAAAAATATATTTTATTTTAGTAAAGTATGAGGTTAAATAATGGTAAGTGTAAACTTAGAAGCTAAAAAAACCGTAGATGTAATGATTGAAAAACAAGATGAATTAAACATTGCTGTTAGTCAATTGTCAAATGGTGCTACAATCATTGATTGTGGTGTAAATGTTGATGGAAGTTTCAAAGCAGGTGAACTTTACACTAAAGTTTGTCTTGGTGGTCTTGCTGATGTTGGAATTTCTATTCCTGGTGTTTTATCTGAACAATTCGCTCTTCCTTCAGTAAAAATTAAAACTGATTCTCCAGCTATTTCTACATTAGGATCTCAAAAAGCAGGATGGTCTGTATCTGTAGGAGATTTCTTTGCACTTGGTTCTGGTCCTTTAGAGCAATCTGTAAAAAACCGGCTGAAACCTATGAAGAAATTGGTTATGAAGACACAGAAGCTGATTTAGCTATTTTAACTTTAGAAGCTGATGTATTACCTGGTGAAGATGTTGCACAATACATTGCTGATGAATGTAATGTAGATGTTAAAGATGTTTACTTACTTGTAGCTCCTACCTCTTCTCTTGTTGGTTCTATCCAAATTTCCGGAAGAGTTGTTGAAAACGGAACCTACAAAATGTTGGAAGCTATTAAATTTGATGTAACTAAAGTAAAACATGCTGCAGGTATTGCTCCTATTGCACCAATTGACCCGGACGGACTTAAAGCTATGGGTAAAACTAACGATGCAGTTTTATTTGGTGGAAGAACTTACTACTATGTTGAATCTGATGAAAATGATGATATAGCTGATGTTGCAGCTAAATTACCTTCCTCTGCAGCTGACGGATATGGTAAACCATTCTTCGATGTATTTAAAGAAGCTGAATTTGACTTCTACAAAATCGATAAAGGAATGTTTGCTCCTGCAGAAGTAGTTATTAATGATTTAACTACTGGTAAAATCTACAAGGAAGGATATGTAAACGTGGATTTACTTAAAAAATCCTTTGGTGTAGACAACTAAATTTAATTATCTTTTATCAGATAACTTTTCTTTTTCTTTTTTTATTTTTTCTGGTTTGTTTGAGGCTTTTTAAGTTTTCCCGAATATTTTATACAATATGTTTAAATACTTATTTTTCAATAAATAAATATTAACTCACAGTTTGAGTGATTTTTATTTAAATTAATTTAAAAAGGAGGACTTTAAAATGAGTTTAACTGAGATTTTCAATGATTCTTTAAAATATCCATTTTCCGACATGACCAAATTTTGCATAATTGGTATTGTAATGGTTGTATCTTCATTAGGTTCTTTAGAAATTGGAAATGCAATAATTTCTTCTGTTTTAGGTATTGTTGCTGCTGTAGCATCTATTATAACTTCTGGATATAGTGTAAGTGTTGTAAAAAGGCTATTGTAAAATCTGATGAAATTCCTGATTTGGATTTGCGGGAAAATATTATTGACGGGTTAAAAATGATAGTAATGCTTATTGTATACTACATTATTCCGATAATAATAACTCTTATTGTAGCTTTTGCAACTGGTTTCTTTAATCAGTATATTGAAGTTGCAACTTATGCTTCCCAATATGGTTCTAATTTTGTAAATATGGTTTCTGAAGATTTAATGATGTCTTTAGTAAGTTCTGCAGCAATAACTATTATTATAGGTATAATATTGCTTGTTATTTTCTCATTATTATTTTATATGGGAATTTGCAGACTTGCCAAGTATAACAGTTTGTCTGAAGGTGCTGATATTCCTGAAGCAGCTCGTGATTTAAAAAGGATTGGTATAGGTAAAGTTATTGGTTGGATGATTTTATTATTTGTCATTGTAGCTATTCTTACCTTTATTGAAACATTTATTTCATCAATTCCATCTGTCGGTATTTTAATTTCAGCATTTTTAATTTCAACATATAATTTATTTATTGCATACAGATCAGTTGGTTTATTATATTCAGCTATTGAATAAAACCAATTTTTTTTTTTTTTTTTACGATTAGAGTGTTCGCCAAAATTGATTTTTGATTTTTCGTCAAATAATTTTTTAGCCTAATTTTTATTATTTTTCTTATATTATTGTAAATTTTTATTTATTTCATTTTATTCTATTTAATTATTTTATAAATTGATATTTAAGTTTATTTGATTTTTTATTTTTTGTTTTAGATGATTTTAAGATAGTTAAATTTATATACTTGATTGTACATATTTTATATTAAGTATAAGTTATTTTGGTGTTGTTATTTATGGTTAAAAGAAAGTTTGATAAGAATCAAGCAAAAACTAGGTATAAAGACACTTGATTGGAATGTTCCAGCCAATCATATTTCTCGTTTTGTCGTAGAATTTGTTGAAGAAGTTTTTCCACTTTTAAATATCAAAGAGCCTAAGAAAAAGAAAGGAAGAGGCTCCCTTCCAGTAGATTCAATGCTAAAATTACTTATTTATGCTAAAATACAACATATCGACCGAACATCAATAATCGCAGACATGGCAAGATACCATGACATATTTAAATACGTGTGTGATGATATTCGACCTTCTGAAAGATCAATACAAAGATACAGAAGAGAATACGGCAATTATTTTGAAGTATTATTGCAAATGACCTAAAAAAGGCCTTTGATGAAGGATTCACTGAATTTAATCACGTTGCCATTGATGGAACCATCAAAAAAGCATACAATTCCAACAACAACACCATCACCAAAAAAGAAACACAAATATTGGTCGATTACTACGAAGGACGACCAATTGACCCAGAATCTCTTGAAAAACTCCATAAACCAGCCCAAAGATTACTCGAAAAGAAAGACATGGATGACGAAGACAAATTAGAACTATTATATGGAATAGAAACACAATTCACATTCACAGGACAAGACAGAATACCAGTAAACGATATTGAAGCAAGATTTATGAAAGGAAAGAAAGGAAACTACATGGTTGCCTATAATATCCAATCTGCAGTCGATTACGATACCAAATTAATCTGTGCAATAAACGTCACACAAAATCCTACAGACCATTATGAACTACCAAATATCGCAGAAAGAGCAATACGAAACATTAACACCAAACCAAAATACATAAGTGCAGACACAATCTACTTAAACCAAATAAGTCTATCATACTTGGCGGATAAAAAAATAGATGGATTAATACCAAATAGAAAACAATCCAAAGAAAAAATAGGAAAATTAAACCCAAATCCATATCATAAAGACCATTTTGAATATGATTATGAATTAGACGCATTCAAATGCCCAGAAGGAAACTACTTACACTTTTTTGCAAAATATATAGAACCACACAAAGACCCAGAAAAACCAGACAAAATAAAAAGACTCTACAATAATTATGAAGCATGTAAACACTGTCCTGCAAGAAATAAATGCTGTTCATCCCCACAAACACACAAAACCATCACAGAATACGGTTCAGAAATGCAAAACAATGAACCAAAAAATGGAAAAACAAGAATATAAAGACGAATATGCCAAAAGATCAAGTGTTGAAGGACCATTTGGAATATTCAAAGAACAATTCCAAATAGAAAAGAAGTAGTCATCGGAATGGTAAAAACAGAAGAAAGAATAAACTTAGACGCACTAAAGCATACAATTTAATACGATTATATAATATTAAACAAGAAATAGAAAACACAACCGAAGATTTAGAAGATTTCTGCGAAAGCACATCCATTAAAAATCAATTAAAACTCGATGTAACAATATTTTAAAAAATCAACAAGTCAACCAAAATTTAATTTTGGCGGACACCCATTAATTTTAAATAGTTAATTATCAATATTATTTCATTGGAGAGTGTTTTAGATGAATATAAGTGAGATTTTTAGTGATTCATTTAAATATCCGGTTAGTGATATTAAAAAATTTGCAATATTCGGTATTGTTGTTGTTTTAGCTACTCTTAATGTTTCAATAGCTAACAGTTCAGTTTTACAGATAATTTTAAATGTTGTTTCATTTGTTGCAATTATTTTAATTTTAGGCTATGGGTTAGATGTTGTAAAATATGCTTTTAAGAAGAGTGATGAGCTGCCTGATTTTGATTTTAAAACAGGCTTTGTCAACGGTTTAAAATTATTTGTAATTCAGTTTTGCTATTTTATAGTTCCATTAATTCTTGTATATATTACAGCTTATTTTTCCGGATTTTTACAGTCTTTAGCCGGAATAATAAAATCATATTATGAAACTGGCATCTATTCAATTTCAAATTCATTTTTAACTTCCATGTCAATTACAGTTGTTACAGCAATTGTGCTTTTTGTAATTTTCATGTTGTTTTCCAGTATTGGAATGGCCAGATTATCTAAATATGATGATATTTTTGAGGCAGTAAATATTTCTAAAGTTTTTAAAGATTTAAAGAAAATAGGAATAGCTAAAAGCATCGGATGGTTAATTTTACTGATGATTGTTGGTTTATCATAACTCTTGTCGGAGCTGGAATTTCAGTGATTATTCCAGTTGCAGGTTCTATTATTGCTTCATTTATTGTTATGTCCTATTTCTATCTGTTTTATTACAGATGTGTTGGTTTATTATATTCAAATATATAAACCATTTCTTTTTTTAATCTAAAATTTAATATAGCTTTACTGTTAAATAGTTACATAGAATATTTTTATTTTTAGAGGTTGTTTAATATGGATTTGGGAGAAAATATTAAAAAATCATTTGCATATCCTTTATGTGACTATAACAAGTTTGCAATGATTGGAGTTTTGAGTGTTTTTTCTGTTTTGTATTCAGTTTGTTCTTCATTTGCAGGGGATAATCCTGGCGTAATTGTTATATCTGTTTTGATTAGCTCTATATTTTTCGTATATCTTATGGGATTTTCTGTTTCTGTAATTGAATGTGGGATAAATCTTAAAGAAAAGATTCCTGATTTTAAAGTAGGCAGGGATATTTCAAACTTTTTAAATATCTTGCTTTAAGTATTGTTTATGGGATTGTTCCTGTAATTATTATTTTTATTACAATTCTTGGAAGCGGGATATTAAAAATATTTACTGATATCTCTCCTTATATTCAATATGGAAATACAGATATTCCTCCAGATTTGCTTTCCAGCTTCATGTTTGCTTTTTTGATTATTCTTTTAGTAACAGTTGTTGTAACAGTTATTCAGTCAATTTTTACTAATTTGGGAGTTGCAAGAATGGCAGCTAATAACAGTTTTTCTGACGGATTGGACTTCTTTGAAGTTTTTAATGATATCGGAAAAATCGGCTGGTTTAAAACTGTTGGATGGTTTATTGTATTATGTGTTTTAAATATGGTATTTTTCATGATTTCAATGGGAATTATGATGATTCCATATGTTGGTGTTATTCTAGCTGCATTTTTCATGATGACATTTATGAAATTATTTAATTCATATTCAGTAGGATTATTATATTCTGATGCTTATAAAATCAGTAAAACTCAGGAAGATATTAAAGAAATTCCGAAAGCTGAAAACATCAATGAGGAAAGTGATGTTTTAGATGAATATGAAGAAATCAGCAAAGATAAAAAGGAAGATACAATAGACAGCATGTATGGTGAAAAAGATGAGTAAGAAAGTAGTTATATTGCACGGCAGTCCACGTGTAAGTGGAAATAGTGATATATTAGCTAAAGAATTTAAAAAGGATCAGAATATGCAGGAAATGAAGTTAAAAAAAATTTCATTTCCAATGAGATTTATTAATTATTGTAAAGGCTGTTTAGGCTGTGTATCTTCTGGAGAATGTGTTATTCATGATGATATGTCAGGGATTTTGGAAGATATGGTAGATGCAGATGTTATTGTATTTGCAAGTCCTATTTATTTTAATACAATTAGCGGACAAATGAAAACAATGATTGACAGATTAACTCCAAAAGCCAGGCAGTTAAATGATAAGGATTATTATTTCTTATTTTCCGCAGCTAAAGTGATAATCAAAAATCATTGGAACCTGCAGTTTGTGAATTGAGAGGATTTTTAAATTGCATTGGTGTTGAATCTGAAAAAGGTATTGTTTTTGGTTTGAATGCTGAAAGTGAAGGTGAAATTAACCATAATGAAAATGCTTTAAATCAGGCTTTTGAATTTGGAAAAAACATTTAATTTTACTGTGATTGATTTCACAATTTTTCACTCTTTTTTTTAGTTAACTTCGATTTAAATACTTTTTAAGGATAGTATTAAATATTGTTTAAAACATAATATGTAGTAAGGTGAAGTAAATGAAATTTAAAATAACCATTAATGATAATGAGTATCATGCAGATATGGTGGACTGTGATTTAGTAAATCAGATAGCTGATATGTGTCCTTTTGAAGTTACTTTCAAACAGCATCGCAATCAGGAGTACTTCACTAAATTGCCAAGTCAGGCTAATGATGATGGCTGTCCATTAACTACTACTATTCTAAAGAATAAATTATACTATTATCAGCAATGGAATGCATTTGTCATCGTTTATGAAGATACAAATGTCAGTCCTTACGAATTAACCTATGTTGGTGAATTTGATGAGGATGTTAGTGAATATCTTCAGGAAGCAGGAAGAAACATTTTTGTTGAAATGGATGTAGAATAACTCTATTATTAAAAAGCTATATTACATATGTTGTATATAAATAGTATGTGATGTGGTGATTTTTTATGGAGATTACTATAAATTTAAAAACAGTTTCTACAATTGTGGATATTGTAGCTGTAATTATTGGTATAATTGAAGGGTTAAATGTTTTTAGTTTATCTGGTTTGGTTCCGGATTTTGTATTTTACGGATCTTTAGCAATAATTATAGCTATTTTAGGTCTTTTTGGGAGTTTATATTTCTAAAATGGATATTAGAATAGCTGCAATTCAATAGATAATTCTTGGTCTTGGTCTTTTTATAGCTATTGGCTATTATGGCGTGATTGGTTGTGTCATATTTATTGTTGTTGCTGGTGTTTTAGCTATTGCTGAATATGTACAAACTAAAGAGGAAGTTACACCAGACAAAAAGCTTTTTTTTAATTCCTGTTTTAACTATTGTCATAATTGTTTTGTTTTTGCTTGCCAGTGCAGGGTTAGGTGTTTTAGATAGTATGGCTGCTTCAGATTCTGTATCTTTCAGTGGTTTGAGTGCTGCTATATCTAATGATTATGGTGTTACCTCCGGTGATTTGACAGGAACATTAAATGTTGATAAGGATTTTGATTACTTGGAAGTTAAAGTTCGTTTTTATAATTCCAATAATTTAACATTATATGAATCATATGCATATACCGGAAGTAATGTTCATCCTGGAAAATATTCAGTTGATGCATTTTATTATGGAAATGAAATGCCTACAAAAGTAGTAATTGAAGTATATAATGAGGTTAATGGTGACCCGATTCATACCCAAAATGTAAATATTAATTAAATGTTATCCAAGTAGGATAACACTTTTTTTATTCTTCAACTGGTTCATAAATCAGACCGATTCCGCGGGTTTTAAATAATTCGGCTAATGCAATTATCAGTGAAAATATGAGGTTTGTAAGGAAAAACATTGCCCACCAGAGAGGTTCCGGTGATGTAAGTGTATTTATTCCTGAAGTTCCAATAATCATCATAGCTATCATGGTGATTGCAAACAGCACAAATGCAATTACACATTCTATTATCAGCAGTCCGATATAGAATAAAACATATCTTGCAGGGCCTATTGTTATAATTACTTCTTTTTTTATTTCTTTAAAGTCAAATGCTTTTTTGAAGTTGTCATGAGCAGCCATATTTGATAGGCTTATGAAACTTACAAAATATAATATGATTGCCAATATCATGGATATTGTTGCTCCGGCAGTTTGGATTATTCCTCCGGAGATGTTGTCTAAAAATGGGGTAGTGGTAACAGCCAGTATTATTATGGGGACTGCAAAGTATACGAATTTAACAAGAAATATTTTTCCGTTTATTAGCATTTCTTTCAGGTTATTAAATTCAGGCACTTTATCTGTTCCGTTAATCATTCCATGTGTTGAGATTTCCAGTATTCTGTATTCATATCCTAAAAATAAAAATATTGGTATTAATGTTAGTAATGAAGGTACAATTAAACTGGCGAATTTTAAATTTAAATTAGCATCCTGATAATGGATTAATATTAAAATATATGCCATCCATATGATAAAAGTTGAAAATAATGTTAGTCCAAAGTAAAGTAGTGATTTTGAGTTTTTAATTGAGTATTTAATGCTGTCATTGTATATGTCAAGTATCATTTTTTTCCTCCAGTATTTGCAGCAACTATGTAAAATATATGTTACTTATGTAAAATTAAGTTTACATCATATATAAATGTATGGTTTATGTTACATATCTGGAGTAAAATTTTAATGTAGAAAAAAAAGTTTTAAAAAGAAAAGAAATGAATCTTTTTCTTTATGGTCTTAAACCGGATCCGCCTTGGAGAGTTATTGTTTCTCCGGAGATATAGCTTGCAGCTTCAGATGCTAAAAATAAGCAGGTTCCACCAATATCTTTTTCAGCATCACCAAATCTTTGTAATGGTATGCCTTGTATTGTTTTTTTTCATAAATTTCAGGATATTCTTCCCTCCACTGTTCTAATTGGGCAGTCATTACAAGAGGACATACAACATTGATGTTGATTCCGTCGCAACCCCATTCTGTTGCAGCTACTCTTGACATACCTCTGATTCCTCTTTTTGCAGCAGCATATGATGACTGTCCGTCTCTTCCAAACAATCCTGCACCAGAGGCAAAGTTGATTACGGAACCTTTGCTTTCTTTAAGATATGGATAAGCATATTTCATAAAATTAAACACTGCATATAATCCGGAGTTAATTGCTAAATCAAAGTCTTCTTTTGTATGTTCTACAAGTTTTAATCCGGATTTGGAAGCTTGTGCATTGTTTATTAATACGTCAATTCTTCCATATTCATCAGTAATCTGTTTGATTGCATCTTTTACCTGGTCTTCATATCCGCCGTCAGCTACAATAGGCAATACTTTTACATCATATTTGTCTTCAAGTTCTTCTTTTGCTTTTAAAAGTGTGGATTCAGTTCTACCTGTAATTGCAAGGTTTGACCCTGCTTTTGCAAATGCTGTAGCTATACCAAATCCAATTCCTTTTCCTCCACCAGTTATTATTGTTACTTTTCCACTCATATCGTTGTTCATAAATACTCGCCTCTTAACATAAATATAACGAAGTATATTTATCACGATTTATAATATGCCTTTTGTATTATATAAAATTTGCTTATTGATTTTTATTAAAATGGATTGTACTGATTTATTTTCATCAGTGGCGGATTATGTGTCTTATTTAATTTTATAGGATTAAATTTAAACATATGTTTAAAAAAAAGTAGAACAATTTTATAAAAAAGTAAATTAAAAGATTTCTCTTAAGACTGTGTGGTGTTGTTGTCATTTGAGAAATCTGCTTTGTTCCGGTCAAAATCACCTGTAGCTTCTTTTTATGGCATTGCCGTCATGTATGATTTCAACTTTGACATGATTCTATTGCTAAATATTTTGGGCTGTTGTAAAATGCAAAACAGGAACCGTATTCGTTGTTGTCTACAGTATTTAACCCTTCAGTTGTAGAAGCTAATGCATTTCCATTACTGTCATAATATGTTGTTTTCAGAAGGTAACCCTGGGTATTTGACGGAAGATTGCTAAATATAGCATTTACATTGTAATAATAATCGCTTTCCTCACCGGTTGCTGAAATATCAGTAATGGTTATTGAGATGCTGTCGGGCTTGTAAAAATATTATTGCTGCTGAAAATAGCCAGTCCTATAATTATAATAACTATAACTGCAACAGGAATTAATATTTTGTTTTTAGGAAGGTTAAATGAAGCTTTGTCGCTAAATATTTTAGAATCCATATCATTATTTGATTTAGTTTTATCTGGAGCTTCATTAAATAATATTTCATCTGCATCTTTTTTAGGAGTTTCAGCTTCTTCAGTTTTCATAACTTCTTTGGGAGTTTCTTCATCTGTATGATTATTGTCAACTAAAACAGAATATCCGCATTCATTACAAAATTGTGCATCATCAGGCAGTTCATTTCCACATTTTGGACAATATTTGCTCATTTTGTTTTCACCTCTATTATAAATTGAATCTGTATTAATATGTATATAATTTGTTATTGATATTTGTTTTTAAAATTTTTCGAAAAATTTATTTATCATTACTGTTTATTTTTAATTAAGAGGTTTTTTATATGGTAGAATTAAAAGGAACAAAAACTGAGGCAAACTTGAAAGCAGCTTTTGCAGGTGAGTCACAGGCACATACTAAATATGAATACTATGCAAGTAAGGCAAAAAAAGAAGGATATGTTCAGATTGCAAATATTTTTTCAGAAACTTCACACAATGAAAAGGAACATGCTAAAATCTGGTTTAAACTATTGCATGGAGGCAGTATTCAGGATACAGCATCCAATCTTAAAGATGCGGCAGAAGGTGAAAATCATGAATGGACAAGTATGTATCCGACTTTTGCAAAAGAAGCTAGGGAAGAAGGATTTGATGAAATAGCTTACTTATTTGATGCAGTAGGAGCTATTGAAAAAGAACACAATGAACGTTACGATGTTTTACTCAAAAAAGTTGAGGAAGGCAGCGTATTTGTAAAAGAAGAAGAAATTATCTGGATTTGCGGAAACTGCGGACATATTTTCAAAGGAAAAGAAGCACCTGAAAAATGTCCTGTCTGTGCTCATCCAAAAGCATACTTTGAAAAAAAGGCAGATAATTATCTCTAGATTTTTAAAATCTGGACTTTTTTCTTCTTTTTTTTTTTATTGTAAAAAGGATTTAAATTTAAAAAAAGTTAAAATTTAGCTATTTGTTAATAGCTATTAATTTTTTAGCAGCTTTCATATCATTGCTGTAGATATGGCCGCTGGTGGAGTGGTAATGGATTCCTCCGAAGTTTACTTTTTCGCCTAATAACTCTTTATTAAGCTCTTCTTTCATTTTAATTCCGATATATGCTATAAAAAACATATTTGAATAGAAAGCTCCAAAGATGTCGTTGGACCTGAATAAGCAGTGGATTGTTAATTCATTGTTGCGAACAATGCATTGCAGGAACTGTAAACATGGAATGTCTTCACGGTCCTGATCCAATTTCGGGTCATATGTAACAGCTACTGCACGGTTACTTCCAATTGCATGCAGCATTCTTTTTTTCATCACTTCAAACTGGTCAACATCAAAATGAGCCAATATTCGGTTTGGATAAGTGTATACAAAACCCTGATCGTCACTGTTTTCAAATGACTTAACATATTCATAGAGTGCATCACTTTTAATAGGACAGCCTTCAATATCGTACTTTCCTGATTTGATTTCGTTTAGCATCATATCAGTAGTCATATGCTGGTATTTTGCCACAAATTTCAAGTTTAACGGATCATCAATTACGTAAAAATTACCTAAACTTTCTTTTAAATGGTGGTTGCTGTCTTTATATGTTTCCTTTCCCTGGTTTAAGATTTTTTTAACAAAATCCAAATAACATTGATTGATAGATAGCATAATAAAATAATTCCTTATAATTAGTTATTTTAATTTTAGTTTCTTTTATGATATAAATTTAAATATTTTTGTTTATAAATAAATTTATAATTAGATTTATTAAAATATGCTTAATTGAAATATAGTTTACATCGCTATTTTATTTATGATGGTACTTATGTAATTATATGATAATTTTTGTATATTGCATTTATTTTCGAAATAAATGTTATATGTGTATTTATATTAGTAAATCTAATGTATTATTGTATAAAATTATATTCCATATATATTTATACGATATTATAAAATTAAATTTTGGAGGAACAAAAAGTGGTCAAATGTGTTAATAAGTCAATTGTACTTTTTTCGGTATTTTTGTTATTATTAATGATTGTTCCATCTGCTTTTTGCTTTAGTGATGCTGTTGATAACCAGACAGTCATTAGCAGTGATGAACAGATTGAAATTTCTGCTGTTGATGACGGTGGAGTTATTTACAGTCATGGTGAAGATACTAATGTTCTTACAGGTTCTAATGATATATATTTCAATGCATCTGCTGAAAGTGACGGGAGAGGAACACAATCCAGTCCATACAAGTACCTGCAGTATAACAGATTAACTTCAGGCTGTACTGCCCATTTCGCAGACGGTACTTATGAGCTGGATTCTAAAAAAGGAATATATTCTTCCATGACTTTCATGGGTCAGAGTGCTCAAAATACTATCATTAAGTTTAATGGTATTGCTTTTAATGTTGGAGATGGCTATACTTTAACTTTAAAAGATTTAACATTGGATCATGCAACTGTTAAGAATTTGGGTACTGTTAGTGCAACTAATGTAATATTTAAAAAACGGTGTAGCTGTTGATGATACTTCTTACGGATATGATAATGCATACGGAGGAGCTATCTACAATTATGTCAGTACTGATTATTATGGTTATGTGACTAATGTGCCTAAAAATACATTGTATAATTGTACATTTCTAAATAACAGTGCGATGTATGGGGGAGCCATTTATCTGCCTTACGGGGAATTATCTCTTTCAAATTGTAAGTTTATTAATAACTCTGCACATTGGTTTGGCGGAGCTATAGCTTCTGATAAGGATTCTAAAATTTCTGTTGTCGGCACTGTTTTTGAAAACTGCCGTTCTGTAGATGATGCAGGAGGAGCTATTTATGCATTTTCTACTGATCTGGAAGTTAGAGACAGTACTTTTAATAATTGTTCTGCAAACTTTGCAGGAGCTATCTGTAGTTTAAATTCTGAAATTTTAATTTCTTATTCTAATTTTACAAATAATCTTGCAAGATATGAAGGTGGAGCAGTATATAAAATGTATGGTTCAGGAACTGTTATAAAGTCCAACTTTACTAAAAATGCTGCTTTAAACGGAGGCGCATTATTTAGCGATAACTGTACTTCTTTTGAAATTAAAAACTCTGAATTTGCATCAAATGCAGCAACAGGATTTGGAGGAGCAATATTTTCCAATGCAAATCCTAAACTTACAGTTGATGGAGTTACATTTACTGACAATAAAGCCAGTTACAATGCCAACATGTTAAATCAGTCTAATTTCAGTCCTATTGTATCAAGCACCAATAATTACTCATTATTTGTTTACAAATCATTATTTAACGGTACATTGCCTGCAAGATATAATTTAGCTGAAAATGGTTTTGTAACTGATGTTAAAAACCAGCAGGATTCAGGTAACTGCTGGGCATTTGCAGCACTTGCTTCACTTGAAACCTGTGTTTTAAAAGCAAGCAATAAAACATTTAATTTTTCTGTGGAAAACATGAAAAATTTAATTGAAATGTATTCTGCCTACGGCTGGAAAATGGAAACTAACGAGGGAGGATATAACGGAATGCCGATGGGTTATTTGGCAGCTGGTTAGGTCCGGTTAATGCTACTTTGGATCCATTTGATGATAAGGGAACTTTATCTCCGCTTTTAGACAGTGAAATGCATATTCAAAACATTTATGTTTTGCCTGCACGTACAAGTTACACTGATAATGATGCTATAAAAGAAGCTATTTTAAAATACGGCGGATTATATGCTTCATATTATCACTCAGCAGGTTATCTCAACTCTAAAACTAATGCTTATTATGATCCATACACAGGTAATGGAAACCATGCAATTACTGTAGTTGGCTGGGATGACAATTATTCAAAAAATAATTTCTATACTGCTCCTGCAGGTGATGGTGCATTTATAGTTAAAAACAGCTGGGGAAGTTCCTGGGGAGATAATGGTTACTTCTACATTTCTTACTATGATAGAGTTTTATTTGCTGTAAATAAAGATAATCAGGCATTTACCTACATTTTAAATGATACTGTAAGATACACCAAAAACTACCAGTACGATGTTGCAGGAATGACTGATTACTTAATAACCGGTAAAAAACTGTATGGTATAAGAATATTTATAATGCAACCGGCAATGAGGCAATTGCTGCTGTATCAACATTCTTCAATACAACTGTTGATTACGAAATTTCTATTTATGTAAATGATGTATTGCAGATTACCCAAAACGGCAGACATGAAGGAAGCGGATATTATACCATTCCATTAAAAGAATATGTTCCTGTAGCTGTTGGGGATATCTTCAAAATTGTTGTAAAACTTGCAAATCCTCAAAACGGATATGCTGCTGTTCCTATTTCAGAACAACTTTCAACAACCAGATGTTATTATGCTCCAGGTGTATCATACTTCAGTAATGACGGTAAAAAATGGACAGATTTATATGATTACTCAGCTTCAGCTTATAGCCACACATATAATTCTCAGGTAGCCTGTCTTAAAGCATTTACTGTTGCTGATATGCAGAATACAACAGTTACTTTAAATAATATCACTCCTAAAGTTCAGGAGTTCAGTGAAATTATAGCTACTGTAACTGATGGTAAAGGCAAACTGGCTAAAATCGGTGAAGTTATTTTCAGCATTAACGGAACTAATTACACAGCTGGTGTAGTTGATGGTGTTGCAAAGATTAATGTATACTTTGATGAAGTTGGAGATTATGTAATTTCAGCTAACTATAAAAATAACGGATTGTATAACGGATCTTTCGTTCAAAAAACCGTCAGCGTTACCAAAACCGATGTTAATTTAACTGCTGATATTGGCGATATTGTTTATGGTGAAAACCCTATAGTTAATATTAATTTAACTTCAGTAGCTGGTGTTAATGTAACAGGTGATGTTGTTTTAACAATCAGCGGCAAAAAAAATATATTGTTAATGTTGTCAACGCTTTGGCTGTATTTGAAATACCTGAAGTGTTGGATGCCGGAAAATATCATGCTGGGGTATCTTATTTGGGCAGTGAAAAATATAATGCTGCTGATGGCACTGCTGATTTTACAGTAGCTAAAAAAAGAAATCACCATGAATGTAACTATAGATAAAGATTACAGAGACATAACAGTAAATGTTAACTTGTCTGAAAAACTTGATGGAAATTTAACAGTTCTTGTAAATAATACATCTTACACATTATCTTACACTAATGGAACAGGTTTAATATTAAAAAACTTAACGTATGGAAATTATACAATCAGTGCAGTTTTCACAAAAGATAACTACCGGACAGTTAATGTATCTGAAAATGTTGAAATAAATTCCATCAAAACAGTTTTAGAAGCAGAAAATGTTGTAATGTATTATAAAGACGGTACAAGATTTGCAGTTGTTCTGAAAGATATTGGCGGCAATCCGTTAGCTAATATGAATGTAACCATTTCAATAAACGGCAGAGACTATATTAGACAAAGCGATGAAAATGGTACTGCTTCCATAGCTATTAATTTAGACAGTAAAAATTATACTGTTGTTACCACATTTGGTGGAACTTCCAAATACTTCGGAACCAGTATAAATAACACAGTATCTATTTTGTCAACAATAATCAGTAAGGATATAGTTAAATACTACAGAAACGGCACACAATTTTACGCAACTGTTCTGGACTTCAACGGAAATCCGTTAGCCAATACAACTGTTACCTTTAATATAAATGGTGTATTCTACAACAGAACAACTGATGAAAATGGTACTGCTAAATTAAACATCCAGTTAAGGCCGGGAAACTATATTATCACAGTATTTAATTTAGTTACTGGTGAACAGGCAGGCAATAATGTCACAGTATTGTCTAAAATTGTTGAAAATTATGACCTGGTTAAATACTATAAAAATGCTTCAAAATTCTCAGTTAAAATCTTGGACAGTCAGGGATATCCTGTTGAAGGTACTGTTGTAACTTTTAATATTAATGGTGTATTTTACTACAGAGAAACTGATGCAAATGGTATAGCTAGTTTAGCTATTAATTTAAGACCTGGAAAATATGTAATTACTACTATGTACGGTCAGTATGATGTAGGAAACAATGTTACTGTTCTGCCGACATTACAAAAAAAAGCGATTTAAAAATGAAGTATCTTGATGGTTCTGCATTCAATGCAAGAGTTGTAGACGGTCAGGGAAACCCATTAGCTAATCAGATTGTTACATTTAATGTAAATGGTGTGTTCTATAATAAAGTTACTAATGATGAGGGTATTGCATCCTTAAACATTAGGCTGATGAAAGGGGAATACATCATTACTTCAATATACAATGGATTTGAAACCGGAAATACAATTAAAATTCAATAAGGTTTTTTAAATAAAACCTTTTTTCTTTTTTTTTTGTTATATAATTTATTTTAAATATTTATATTTGCAATAGGAATTATCTTATTTTCAACAGTTGCTTTAAAATATTTGCAATGTCTTTAATTAAATAAGCTAATTTTTTAATAACTTATCATTTAATTAGCTGATTTTCCAATTTAATTAATAAAAAATACATCAGCAAAAAAAAAAAAGTTAGAGTTCCTACATTATGAACTCTAAAACCATATAAATGAATAAAAGTGCAAATAAAATCCACATTGCTTTGGATATTTCTTTTGCTTTACCGAATAAGACTTTAACAATAACAAATGCAAATACACCTGCAATAATACCTGTTGTAATACTTTGGGTAAGTGGAGTTACAATAATGGCAGCAAGTGCAGGAATCAGATCAGAAAGATTACCTGTATCAAGGTTTTTGTACAGTCCGCACATTAAGATACCTACAACAACAAGTGCAGGAGCTACTGCAAAGGTTGGGATGATTGTAAATATCGGTGCAAACGGAATTGCAAGCAGGAATAAAATACCAACTACAATAGCTGTAAGACCGGTTCTTCCTCCTTCCATAATACCTGTGGAACTTTCAATGTATGTAACTACAGGTGAAGTACCTAAAAGGGATCCGATCATTGGTCCGAGTGCATCTACACTTAAAACCTTTTTAAGTCTTGGCAGTTTGCCGTTTTCATCATATCCGTCAACTTTTGTTGTAAGTGCAGTCAGGATTCCTATTGTATCAAATAAAGAGATTACCAGAAATGTGACGGCAATGATTATAAAATCAATAAATGCTCTTGCTCCGGTAAATACTCCGCTAGCTTCTCCGAATTTAAATGCAACATTACCAAGTGATCCGCCCAGATTGCTGTTGATTATAGCTGTTGGTATTAATGACTGGTCAGGTAAAACAGGACATCCTGCCAGTTCTAAAACAACTCCGATAATGTATGTTGCAATAATTCCGATTAGAATATTCCCTTTTACATTTTTTCTTCATTAAAACCATTATGATGACAAAACAGATTAATGCCAAAAGGTTTCCGAGAGTAAAAATAGTTGAAGCGCTTCCAAGTCCTATTAGCTGTGTGGCCCAGTTTGCATCTCCGATATTTATTACCTGTGAAGAGTATGACAGGATTCCGAGGTTGCTTAAACCTAATGCAAGGATAAATAAACCTATACCTATTGATATACCGAATCTTAAAGAGTCAGGAATTGAATAGAATAATTTTTCACGTAGGGAAGTAAGTGAGATAACCAGAAAGATTATACCTGAGACAAAGATAGCTAAAAGTGCATATTCCCAGCTGTATCCCATAGTAAGTACTACGGTATATGTGAAAAATGCGTTAAGACCCATTCCTGCAGCCAGTGCATATGGGTAGTTTGCTATGTATCCCATTAATATTGTAGCTATTGCAGCTGAAAGTGCAGTTGCAATAAATACTCCTTGTATGTCCATTCCAGTTTCACTTAACATTGCAGGGTTTACAATTAATATGTAAGCCATAGCCAGAAAGATTGTAATACCTGCAATGATTTCAGTTTTCACGTCTGTATTATTTTCTTTAAATTTAAAAAAGCATCTAACTTAGACATATTATTATCTTTTTTAAATAATGCTTTATAAGTTTTTATATTTAAGTTCAGTTTCTTTCGGTTTTTTTAGGCTGTATATTCAAATTGTAATTTATTTTTAGCATTTATATTCATTTTTAATTTGCTTATTTAAAATTTGTTTCATTTTATAATTTCTTCAAAGTATTCTTCGGGTTTTGTCAAAGTATTACTGGCTTTTTTTGAACAGCTTCGTGAATTGTACAACTGTGTTAAAATTAATAGAATATATTGTGTTAATATAGCGATATTCTTGTAATATTCTAATTATTATATAGTTGTCTGCAAAAATAGTATTGTTTTGTTTAATTTTACATTTTTTAGATAAAGCTTAAATTTGTTTATCATATCAGCAATTTTCAAATGAATTTTTAGTTGTTTTCATATAAATAATATCTAAAACATGGACAATTTATCATATCTTATAAGACAATATTACCACAAAGTATATATTACATGCTAATATAAAATATAAAGCAAGGTGCAGATTATTAAAAATTAGGTCTTATTTTTAAAAAGCAACTTTAGAGAAAATGTGGTAACTGTGAATAGCAATGATGAATTATTGAAAAAATGTAGCTATGTTGCAATTTCTAGCTACAGGCGAAAAGTACTGGAAACCTTAAAAAACGATGTCAAAATACCAACAAAAATCAGTGAAGAATCAGGAGTAGGAATAAAACATGTCAGCAATGTACTGACAGATTTAAAAGAACACAACCTAATAGTCTGCATTAATGAAGACGCCCACAAAGGCCGTCTGTATCGTCTGACTGATGAGGGTAAAAATGTTGTCAGTATGATTGGAGAAATGGGATGGTAAACTCCTTTTTTTAAACAGATGTAAATCCGTCTCCGCTCATTATCCATTTTTTACCTCTGGAATCTTCAACCAGTGCAGATTCCATGTCTCCCATATAATTGTATTCAACAATTTGGTAATCACCAATCTTTTTTTTTTGTATTCTCCGCTTTGAAGAATTTCATCTAGGCTGCGGGTTTTTTCGATTTTCAGGATAACCGCATGATGAACAGCTGAAGTATTTTTATAATGGCTGTTTCCGTCATATTGATTTTAACATCATACTCACCGGCAGGAACATTACTGATTTTCAGGACAGCTATTCCGTTCTGGTGTTTTTCTGGGTATTTATACCAAAAAATACAATCATTAAGATTGTTGTTGTTTATGTTTTTACCAGGTTTTTTCATTCATGCTTGTTATTTTTATACTTTTTAATAACAATATTTAAATACTAATTAAACACAATATTATAACATAGGCCTGATTTAATAATCTGCACCAAAATTATTAAAGTTATGGCAGTCTTTGTAGGAAGTATGTTTCTAAAAATGTACTCCTACTTAAAATTCAACAATAAATGAATAACTGATTATAATTTTAATCATAACCTTCTGATTCCAGATAATCATCAATATCAGGATTGTCTCCGTATTCATAATAGTCATAATAGGAGTCAGGATCATTTTTGGCAAGTGTGTCGGGTGATGTATCTACTCCTCTGTAATGTGATGAAGGGCTCTCATAGCTGTAGCTTACATAGTTGGATGTGTCTGAATCATCTGAAGGATAGCTGTCTGTTGATGAAAAGCTGATGAGACTGTTGAGGGTTAGGATTAAAATTGCACATATTATTAAAATAGCTATTATCTTATTTTGCTGATTCCAGTTTTTAAAATCATTAATCAGATTCGGACTGGAATTTCTGTTGGCAATTTGAACATCGTTATATACTTCATAAAATCCGTAAACCCAAACCAAAACGGATAAAATGCCGAATATATTGAAAAAAAAAAATGCCAAAGCAGCAAAAAGTACTCTGAGTATCAGTAATGTTAATCCTTTTTTTGGTATTTCCTGCATAGATTGAACCAAGTCCTGTCAGTATGAATGTCAGTATCAGTGCAATGTATATGTTTTTGTTTTTTATTTTCTTTCCGCATTTGGAACAGAAAGTTGCATTATCTGCAAGTTCACATCCGCAGTTATTACAAATCATCTTTTTAACTCCTTATGGTGATTATTCAATTTTTGATATATAACTTTTTTTAAATAATTTTAGTAATATTTATATACAATAAAGATACATAATTGTTATTAACGTGTTAGAATTAATGGATTATATAATGTTTTAATTAATTGTAAAATTGCTGAAAATTTATTATCTGTCTTTAAAATCAATTAAAAAAATTTATATGTTTATTAATTTAAACTAGAATTATATTAAATAAGATAGGAGGAATTTAAAATTAAAAATGTAGAAAATTTAAAAATTGCTGCATTACTCCATGATATTGGAAAGTTCTATCAAAGAACAGACAAGAGCCATTCTGAAGAATATAAAAAATATTCTCAGGATGATTATGGTAAAAATGGAGCACATGCCAAATGGTCCTGTGACTTTTTAGATAAATACTACAATGATGATATTGTGGATTTGGTTTTATATCATCATAATCATACAAAATCTAATTATCCTGATTTGTGCAGTATTTTAAAAAAAGCAGACCATCATTCCGCTTCTGAAAGGGAAGATATTGATGATACGCAAGAAGTTAATAAAACTCCTTTAATTTCATTATTTTCTAAAATTGTTTTGGAAGGTAATGGCAAAGTTGACGAACAGTATATCCCATTAAATAAATTGTCTTTAGATGATGGAAGTTTTAATAATTTAAAACCTGCAGCTAAAAAGGACACTATGGGAGGGTGGAATTTAGTACCTGAATATAATCGTTTATGGGATGAATTTAACTCTGAATTTGAATTAATTCAAAATAAAACTGATTTTAATACATTGCTTGCTTTATTAAAAAAATATGCTTCAACTATGCCTTCAGCAGCATATAAATCTAAAAGTGATATTTCATTATATGACCACTCAAAAACAACTGCTGCATTAGCAGTTTCAGATATTTATTTAATCGTGATGGTGATGTTAAATTAACTCAAAAGGATGATTTAAACTGTTATTTAGCTATTGAAGGGGATATTTCAGGAATTCCAAAATTTATTTTTAAAATCTCTTCACCTCAGGAAGCACAAAGCGGAATGAGTAAACGTTTAAGAGGAAGATCTCTTTATCTGACACTGCTTTGTGATGCAATAGCTACACATATTGCAGAAGAACTTGAATTATGCGAAGCTAACATTTTATTTTGTGGTGGTGGAAGATTTACAATAATTGGACCAAATACCAAAATGGCAAAAGAAAAATTAGCTGAAATCAAATCAAAACTTACTAAATTCTTTATTGATGAGTTTAATGCTGAATTATACTTAGTTTTAGTTTCAATAGAATGTTGTGGTGATGATTTAGCTAAATTTGGTCAGATAACTCGAAAATTATCCAATAAATTAAATGAAGATAAAAAACATAAATTTTCAGATAATCTTGATGATGTCTTTAATTTCGATGAGGAAATTAAATATGATGATTTATGTTCAGTTTGTGGAACTCCATATCCTAAAAAAAAGAAGATTCTGTAGTTTGTAAAACTTGTAAGAATCACTCTTTAGGTAGATATTGGATAGAAAGAAATCCAAACAGTTCATTAAAAAAAAATATTTAGAGTATTATCTTGGAGAAGCACAACAAGATGAAGAAACTCAAAGAAAGCTTGATGAAATAAGGTCTGAAAATATTTCTGTTGAAGAATTAACATTCTTTGATCCATGTATGGGGTCCGGACACATTCTAGTTTATGCTTTTGATGTATTTTTTGAAATTTATAAAGAGTTAGGTTATTTAGAACGAGATATTCCTGAACTAATCTTGAAAAATAATATTTTTGGTTTGGATATTGATGATAGAGCATATCAACCAGCTTATTTTGCAGTGTTAATGAAAGCTAGAAAGTATAATAGAAAAATACTTCAAAAAGGCATTGTTCCTAATGTTTATGCAATTCAGGAATCTGGAAATATCACTGATTCAATAATTGAGTTTATACAAAAACATGATGAAAAAATTGTTAATGAGGTAATTTATTTAAAAGAAATATTTGAGTCTGGAAAAGAATTTGGTTCATTAATTCAAGTAAAAAATATTGATTTTAACAACTTAAGAACATCATTAAATGAAATAATTGATAATTCTAAATCAACACTCACTGATATCAATATTACAAATATAATTAGTAATGATTTAATGGCTTTAATTAATCAAGCAGAATTATTATCTAAAAAAATATTCAGCTGTAGTGACTAATCCTCCTTACATGAATAAATTTGAGAAAAATTTAAAAGATTTTGCTAAAAAATACTACAAAGATTATTCAAAAGATTTATTTTCCATGTTTATTTATAGAAACTTTGATTTTTGTAATGAATACGGATACAATGCATTAATGACACCCTTTGTATGGATGTTTATTAAAAACTATGAGAATTTAAGGAAATTTATCATTAACAATAAATCAATTTCATCATTGGTTCAATTAGAATACTCAGCATTTTCAGAAGCTACTGTACCAATATGTACTTTTGTATTATCTAATTTTGATGAAAATTATGCAGGAACATATTTGAAATTATCTGAGTTTACTGGTGGAATGGATGTTCAAAAAGAAAAAGTTCTTCAGATTATTAAGGGTGATGAAATTCTTAATGATAAAAACAAGTTTAATGTAAATGTAAAAACTTTTGAGAATATTCCTGGAAATCCAATTGCATATTGGATTGATAACTCTATAAGTAATGCTTTTAGCCGGGAAAAAGAATTAAATATATATGCACATGCTAAAAAAGGAATGGACACTGGGAAAAATAGTAAATTTTTAAGATATTGGTTTGAAGTTAATTTTGATGATTGTGGATTTTCTTTTTAAAAATAAGAATGATGCTAAAAATAGTAGTCTGAAATGGTTTCCATATAATAAAGGAGGAGATTTTAGGCGATGGGTTGGAAATCGTGATTGGGTTGTAAATTGGGAAAATGATGGTTTTGAAATTAAAAATGCGAAAAATTCAACTATTAGAAATGAACAATTTTATTTTAAAAAATCTTTTGGTTGGTCTTATGTATCAAGTAGTATAATCTCTTTTAGATATTATCCTTATGGATTTTTTTTATTTGATGGTGTTGGTTGTGCTGTTTTTTCCGATAGTAAGTATGATAAATACATTTTAGGATTTTTAAATTCAAAAATTTGCCAAGAATTATTAAATGTAACATCACCTACTTTAGCATATACTGTAGGAACCGTTTCGAAATTACCATTGATATTAAATTTGGAAAAAATTGATGAAATAAACGATTTAGTTGAAAATTCTCTTTTTATTTGTGGTAATGACTATAATGATTATGAGATTAATAAAGACTTCTCATCACATCCTTTTTTAAAATTTAAATCCTCTTATAATCAATTAGGGTTTATTTATAAATCTTGGGATGAATTTAAGATTAATGAATTTGAAAAATTAAAAAACAATGAAAGGAAATTAAATAAACTATTTTCAGAAATTTATAAAATGGATATTGACTGCAAAGTTGAAGATAAATATGTTTCAGTAACTCATGCAAATTATATTAATGATGTTAAATCATTTATTTCATATGCTGTTGGTTGTATGTTTGGACGTTATAGTTTAGATAAGGAGGGATTACAATTTGCTGGAGGTGTATTCGATATTAACAATTACAATAAATTCAAACCAGACGATGATAATATCCTTCCAGTTTTAGATTCAGAGTATTTTGAAGATGATGTAGTTGGTCGATTTGTTGAATTTGTAAAAACTTGTTTTGGGAAAGAACATCTTGAAGAAAACCTTGATTTCATAGCTAATGCATTATCTAAAAATAAAAAACCTTCAAGAGAAAAAAATAAGAGATTACATGCTTAAAAAACTTTTTAAATGATCATAAAAAGATATATAAGAAATGTCCAATTTATTGGCAATTCTCGAGTGGTAAAGAAAATGGTTTCAATTGCTTAGTTTACATGCACAGATACGAACCAAGTTTAGTTGCAAGAATCAGAACAGATTACCTGCATAAAACCCAAAAAGCGATAGAACAATCAATCACAAACTGTGATAATATTATAAACCATTCTTCATCAAGTACTGAAATATCTAACGCTACTAAGGAAAAATCCAAGCTTCAAAAACAATTAAAAGAAACACAAGAATACGACGAAGCTCACAGCTCATATAGCAAATCAAAACATCGAAATAGATTTGGACGATGGAGTTAAAGTTAACTATGCAAAATTTCAGAATGTAAAAGTTTCAAAAGAAGGTGAAAAATCTAAAAAAATTAACCTTCTTAAATAATTAATGTAATCTTTAATCATTTAGTGTGTGATTGATTAAATCTATTAATCTTTCTTTTTGAGTAGTATCTTGGTTTGAATATTCTAATAGTATTTTATATTCATATATGTTATTTACAATTTCTAAATAATCAATTAAAAAACATATTAAACTTTCGCTAATGATTTTCATAATATTTCTATCAAAAGTAGTTATTTCATCACGAACATTTTCATGAACAAATTGATTGCGTTTTATTCTAATCAAGTTAATTCTTTGACCCATGTAATCTGGAAAATTATTTATTTTCCATATTTTATTCATGTATGAAATTAATTTTTCATCAGGAATTTTATTTGCAAAATCTTTGATTATTCTTTCACTCAATGAGTAAAAATTTATAAAAAGAATTTTCTAGTACTGCCTCAGAGGATGCAAGAAAATACATTGAAAAATATTCTTTAATTTTTTGGGGAATATTACTTTTATCTTTTCTTTCAAAATCAATTAAGGGCACTTTCCTTAAATCTTTAATATTTGATTTAGGAGCAAACTTAGTACCATTAACTACTTCTGAAAATAACTTAGGCATAAATATTTTGTTCTTTGATTCTACAATTAATAATACAGTACATTTTAAGTCAATCAATCTATGATTCAATACCAAATCATTGTTTGAATGTTTATATATTACTTTTTTAAGGTTAATACTATATGTTAAATAACCAAAAAAGGCATGAACTTCATTTAAAGCTTTTTCTTTAAGAACATCATAGTCCCGTTCGTAAGAATTAAATTTAAACATTAAAAAATTGTGATTAAAATAATTTTGTTCTTCAATAGTTAAATCCCCTCCATCATTAAAATTAAAATCAGAAAATTCAAATATCTCCAAATTGAATAATGAAAGAATATCTGTAAATATTTTATTTTCTTTCAATTTAGAATCTATATTTGTATATGCTATTACATTCAATTCTCTTCTTTCAATCTTTTTTCTTTGATTTATATTCTAAATTTAATTCATACAGAAAGTTGTCTAATATTAATTCATTATCCTCAGCATGAATGTTTAGTAAAATATGATGAAAATCAATAGTTCTTATAGAAATTCCCGTATTTTTCAAAATAACATTTATATTTGTACATTCTAATAAATAAGCAGATATTGATTCTGTATAATACTCAAAATCAATATAATGATTATCAAGATGTTTAAGAGCATTAAGAATAATTTTTTTTTAAGATTATTTATTGAATCAACTTTAGATGATTTAAATTTGATTTCTTCATTTAGCAATTTTAAATGAATTCCACATTGATCACAATAAATTCCTTTGTTTCTAATATTGCTTCCACAATTGCTACATTTTTGCATGTAATTATTTTTCTATAAAATACTTATTTAACACTTTTCAAGAGATTTATAAACCATTATAATTTTTTAAGTAAATTAATTTTTTTAGGTTTTTCACCTTCATTTGAAACTTCTACATTTTGAAATTTTGAATAGTTAAGAGCAACACCTTTATCTAAATTAATCTCAATATTCTGATTTGCAATGTGTGCAAGGACTTCATCGTATTCCTGAGTTTCTTTTAATTGCTTTTGAAGTTTGGCTTTTTTCTTTAGTTGCATTAGCAACCTCTTGTTTTGATGAGGAATTGTTAATGATATTGTCAGTGTTAATAATTCTTTGCTCAATAGCTTTTTGGGTTTTATGCAGGTAATCTGTTCTGATTCTTGCAACTAAATTTGGTTCATATCTGTGCATATAAACTGCAGACAATTGAAACCGTTTTGTTTACCGCTTGAGAACTGCCAGTAAATAGGACATTTCTTATATGTCTTTTTTGTGATCACTGAAGAAATTTTTGAGAAGATAATCTCTAATGATTTCCCTTGAGGGTTTATTTGATTTGGATAATGCTCCTACAATAAAATCCAAATTTTCTTCTAAGGTTTCTTCTCCAAAGCATGTTTCAACAAATTTAGTAAAGTATCCCACAATATCATCATCAAAATATGCAGTGTCTAAAACAGGAATAATATTATCATCATCAGGAATAAATTTGTGGTAGTTATTAATATTAAATTCTCCACCAGCAAATTGTAATCCATCATTATCTAAACTATAACGTCCAAACATACATCCCACAGCAAATGAAATAAATAACTCAATTGACTCTTTTAAATTAAGTTTATCAAAGGTTACGTACTCTTCATCAACTTCATATGAAATTTCATTAGTTAAATTATAGATTCTTATAAATTCTTTATTTAATGTCTCTTCAGAAGTTTTTAATAGATTGAATTTTTCATCTTGACATATCCTAAAATTATTGTAAATATCTTCAAGTTTATTAGTGTCTTTATTAAATTTTGTATTTATAAAAATATTCGTTTTGAAATCCCATGATGTCTCAAAAACATCCCAATTTTCCTTTTCTATTTTAATATTCAAATTAACTAAATTATTAATTTTTGATAAATCATCTGAAAAAATTATAGGGAATTTTGCAACTTCTCCAGATTGAAAATTTAAAGTTGGATTTAATTGCCCAAACATGAATTTAAAAACACATGAGTTTAATAAACCTAAAATATAATTTTCATCATTTCCTAAATCGAAAATACAACAACCTCCATTATCAAAAATAAAGCCATTTCCAAATTTTCTAATGCTGAAATTTGAACTAGTAACTGTTGACCATGTTAAACCAGGTTTCATGAAATAATTATAATTAGCAATAACTGCTGTTTTATGCTTCTTATTTCTTTTGCATCATCATACCAGTCGATTAAATAATAATTATTACCATACCATTTCCTATAACCTCCACCTTTGTTATAGGGATACCATCTTTTGTTTAATGTTTCTTCACGTATTATCTCAGTTGCATTAAAATTAATATCATTATAATCAACTTCAAACCAGTATCTTAAAAATTTTTTATTGTTTGAAGTTGAATTACCTTTTCGAGGTGATGCAATTTTGCCTAAAGGTGTCCCAGTAATATAATTATGGAACATGTTTTCGTTAAACCAATATGCAATTTGTGATCCATCTAATATTTTAAATTTAGAAGAATTTATGGTAAACTTGTTTTTATCATTAAAAACTAGTTTAACTCCAAATAATATTAATGAAAATAATGATAAAGAAGATTTTATAAATGTTATCAAAATGCTGTTAGAAAAAGTTTATAGTGAGTACACAATAAAAGAATATGAAAAACAACATCAAGAACATGTATTTTTAAGATTAATGGACATGTTAACTGATGGAGATAATATTGAGTTAATTTCTGAAGAAAACTCTAAAATTTATTCTGATATTGAAAAAGGATTTATGAAACTAGAATTGGATATTATGGATACCAAAATCAATTCTCTTAATGAATCTATTGCAGATGTTTCTAATAATTTGCAGCATACGGTTAAGGATATTGAAGAAAAAGATTGGGGTAATAAACTTAAAAAAGCTCTTGATTCACAATAATGAAGTGATATTATGGTTAAATGCAGTAATTGTGGTGCTGAAGTTACAGATTCTGCTTTTTGTTTCCAATGTGGTGAAAAAGTATCTTCACCTCAGACCGATAAAAAAATATGTGCCCAAAATGTGGCATTGCTAATGATAAAAACACTAATTTTTGTAGAAACTGTGGACACAAAATAGAAAATGGAGCATCAATATCTGAAAAACAAAGAGAATGGAATGCTGTAGAAGAGATGAAATAATTGAAAGATATGATAAACTTGCAGAAGAATTTGGAATTAAAAATGAAGATTACTTTTTAACAAGTGTTAAAAGATATAATTTCTTAGAACCAGGTACTACTAAACATAAAAAAAATTAATGCTGTTTTAGGATATAATCCTGGATTATATTTAGGAAATGAAACCATCATTGATGGATTTTTCTTAATAAAAGAAGATAAATTTGTTTTTATGGAAATTGATAATAGGGATTTTAAAAAAGTTAATGCAGGAATAAATAATTTTTATTTTGATAAAATTGTCTCAATGAGAGTAACTAAAAGTCTTGGTGATGAAAGTAAGTACGAAGATATTACTAAAAGAGCTTGGACTTCTCCACATGATATTAAAAGATCTATTCAAAATGATATTCAAAGTTTAAAAGCAATACGATTTAAAGACTTAATTATAAACAATGACAGTGCAGATATGTTTGATAGATTATTAATTAAATTAGTCGATAATACTTCTTATGAAATTAGACTTCTTAGTTATGATTTTGGTCAAAAATTAGTTGATTTATTTGAAAGTTTAAAAGGCCAACCACAAAAAGTCATTATTGAAAATCAAAATTCTCAACCAAATAAAGCTCAACTTTTAAGTGAATATCAAGAATTATTAAATAGTGGTGCAATTACTCAGGAAGAGTTTAAGAAGCTTAAAAATGAACTAATATTTTCAAATAAGTAAAAAAGGGATGTCAAATGGTTAAATGTCAAGTTTGTGGTGAAGAAATTGGAAATGCAATTTTTGTGAAAATTGCGGATCTAAAATTCTTCTCAAAAAAAAAAGAATAAAAAAAAGAAAAGGTTATAAATAATAATAATGAAAAGCAGGAAAAGAAATTTTGTGCTAACTGTGGAAGTGAAATGGCCAGTGAAGATAAATTTTGTTCTAATTGCGGAACTCATGAATTAAAGGCAAATAATCAGGTAGGCAATAATCTTGTTGCTACTTTTAATCCTGGAACTGCATTTTTAATATCTATATACACTACCGGTGCGGGACATATTTATTTAGGATTATTTAAAAGAGGCATATCCTTTTTAATATCTCAAATAGTGCTTGTAGTATTAGTAGCTATATTTACACTACTATTGGGATATCTATGGTATATGTTAGCTGTGATTGTATTATTATTAGGTATTTTAGCATGTTTAACTTTACATGTATATTCAATTTATGATTCATATAAATCAATTAAAAAAATAACTAATGGTGAAAGTGTTGAAGATATAATGTTTTTCAATAATTTCATGTAAATTTTTACTTTAAACCTTGAGGTAAACAATGGTAAAATGTCCAAAGTGTGGAAATGAAGTTAGTGGAGATGATTTTTGTTCTGAATGCGGACTTAAACTTAATCATACTTCAAAAGAAAATAAACATTACTGTCCAGAGTGCGGTTTTGAAACTAAAGTATAAAAGATAAATTTTGCCAAAAATGCGGTGCAAAAATAAATGGTAAATCTGATAATGATGATTTGTTAAGTTTTAATAAAACTAATCTTTATCCCATTATTTTAGGATTTATCTTCCTTTTAATTGCAATACTTTTCGCAAGTAGGCTTGTATTAGTTCTTTGTTTATTTGCAGCGGGGTTTTTTTTTGAATTTAAATCAGACAATGCATTTCTTAATAGTATTTTAGTTGCTGTAATTCCAGGTATTTTATTTATTATCACAATGCAAAATATATATTATTTATTGATGTGTTTTATACCTCCGATAGCTGGCTGTTTTATAGCTGCCACATATAGAAGAAGGTAAATACACTTAAATATTTTCAAATACTAAAATCATTTTAAGGAGAAAATATGTTTAAGTTAATTGTTGAAAGTTTACAATAACAAGAACAAACATATTATTTAATAGTAGACATAAAGCTATTGTTAGATATACATATAAAGAAAAAGAAATAAATGTGCAAGATTTGGGAAGGATAATATGATAGACGATAGTCGAGAAAGAGAACTGAAAAGATTAATATTCCTTGAAAAATTAAGGGAAGTGCAAATAAAATTTGAATTTGCATTATCTTCTGGCAATGTAGAGTACAAACAATATACTACTTATTTTAATCAAATTATCGATATTGTAAATAACCATAGTATTGATTACTATAAACTTGACTATTCAAAAATTAAAGCACATAACAAATCAAACAAGAGTATAACTTGGGAATACGTGCAATCTACAGATAATGCTTATGACAAATATATTTTTTGCCAAGAAAGTGCACGAACGTTGCCTTGTTGCATTAGATAATATTTCTGACATTAACCTGTTACTTGATTTAGATTACTATCTTGGCCTCATAACTAATGTTAAAAACTTTTATTTTACTTTTGATAAAGAAGAAGCCATTCAGAGATCTTTTAATCATAGATATAAACGTTTCAATACTATTTTTCGTGACGAAGTCAAAGCTCTTGCAATGGATTATAGGAAATTCTATGACATAAATAGATTTTCAAAAGAATCATTTTATGGTGATGAAAATATTAGAATCAATCAGGAACAAGGTCTGGAATTTGTAGAAATTGGCAAATTGATTTGCGATAACAAATTAAAAGAAGCTCGTGATAAAGTTATTGAAGTGGGCGTACACGTTAAAGGTGGTCCTTGGCAGAGTAAATATTAAAATTTGTTGATGTTTCTGTTATGAATCCACTCACGGTGTTTTCCAATAGCTACTCTGATTATAATTTCTATTAAATCGATTTCATCTTCCTTTTTGAAATAATAATAAGCCGGCCCTTCCAACATTTGTCTTAAATCATAAAACGGTCTTGGCTTGACTGCATCTGGATGCATCAGTCCGTAATTCTTGAGTAGCTTGACGTTTTCTGTTTCGTATTTCTCCAGTTTGGATTTCTGGACTTTAGTAGCTACTGTCTTTTCTTTTTTTTTATCAAACAGTTTAGCTATTTGAGAGCTATCAATTAATATACTGGATTCTATCAATAGCAAGGTTATTTCTTTACCTTTAACTGTTAATGTATTTGAATCTGGCTATAACAACACGATTGTTGGCTAATGGTTGACCTGAAGCAAATGTGGTAAACAAATCAGTTGGAGAATTTCCTTCAAGGCTTGGAACAAATCTAGCTCTAAGAAAATGGCCTCCATCTGTTGAGTCATTATTTGTGCTTAAACCTGAGTAGTTCATGAAAAATTGTGAGTATGTATCATTATTTGCATCAAACATTAACACTTCATTACCAGTTGATAAAGTGCTTGTGAATGTTGTTCCTGTATCATAGACGTCCAGCAATAGCTTTGTGGTTTGTGAAATCTGGCCAATAAGGACCTTACTATTTTCCATTTTTCATTATTTGCTCCTTCAGCATACCCCTTTTTAACTCCTTTTTTAATTCCTTTTTCGTATCCTTCATCGTATCTTTCCTGTCCGTATTCTTCCATTAATCTCATATTATCCCTCAGTATATTTCTTAATCTTTTTCTTCTTGATGTTTCTTTTATGAATTTATCTACAATTAGAAATTCAATTCCAAAAGCAAAATTCTTAGCACTCTTTGCAGAATTTCGTATTTTATCTAAAGTGTTTGCACGGTTTTTTCTATTTGTTCATCAAGGGTTTTTATTGAACTCATAAACGGAGCTAAAGTGACAGATATATTAATTCCCGTCGGGTTATTTTTGTATTGTTTTTTATTTTATTTTCAATATTATTTATAATTTCATCACCGTCAAAATCTTTTAAAGATATTATCGGAATTGTAAATACACAGTCTTTATTCAATTTATATTGTTTAATTTTTGTTTTTTCAGCTGGGCTGAATACTATTAAAAGTATTGGTTTGTTGTTTTGCTTTGCATAATCAACAATTGCTGTATATAATCTGTATCTTTTTTCATCGAATTTTTTTTACTACTGTTGATTGAAATTCAGTTATTACTATTATATTGTCCAGTTCCATTATCATATCTGATTTGTAAACTGCAGGATCAAGTTCTATTAATCCTGTTGGATTGAATGTTAAATTTTCAGATTTAAAGTCATATTTTCTTATATCCCAGTTTATTTCTTCAATCAAATTTATAAAACTGAATCCATCTTCTTTTTTGTAGCATACTTAAATAATTTGTCTTCTTCATGATTCGACATATTATCACTTCAGTTAATTTTCATAGCTATTGTTAGAAACTGTATGGTATTTAAATGCTTTGTTGTAAAAAAAAAGAACAAATTTTAATCCTTAAATCAATATTTAAAAGCAAAATAAATATGTTAAGATAAATATTGATTATACATTGTTAAATTGTTTTTTACTTGTTAAATTGTCTTTAAATCTTACAATAAGCTTTTATATTTCTTATTACCAAGATTAAAGTAGAGGTGTTTTAGATATGAACTCTTATCTGAATATTAGAATTAATGGTAAAAATTTGGAAAAGAAAGAAGATATTGAAAATGCAATTTTGAAATTTGATGAAGATCTGAAGGAAAATCCTGATGATGAAGCTACAATTGTAGGAAAATCCGTATTATTATACAAGATAGGCAAACTGAATGAATCCCTTGAGTGCTTAAATCAAATCAAAAACATTAGAAATGCTTCCATTATAGAGCTGAAAGCAGTTATTTTAATGGGAATGTCAAACTATAAGCGGGCTCTTGATTTGTTAAATGAAGTTTTAAAGTTAGACTGCGGAAATGTCAGTGCCCTTTACTATAAAACAGAATGCCTTTTTAAGTTAAAACGATTTAAGGAAGTTGTAGATACTGCAGATGTGGCTTTGAAAATTGATAAAAACCACCAGTCCATTTTAATAAATAAATTCTGTTCATTGGTAGAACTTAACAACACAAAAGAAGCTTTGAAAGTTAAAGAAAAGCTTTTAAGATTAGGTTTGAATTGCAATATCTGAGGTTAGAAATATGGAATTTCAAATAAAGAAAGTCGAAAAAGGAGATATTGACACCGAAGAGTTAAAAAAGCAGATTCCCGGATGGTGCAGTCTTTTAAAAAAATCTCCTGACGATGAAAGGCTGAGAATCATTGTTGCATCAATGTTTTATTTTATTGATGAAAAAGAAAAATCACTTGAATTATTAAAAAATGCTCCAGATAATGAGAATATGGAATTAAAAGAAATAACCGCCATTGTTTATATGGATTTGAACTACTATAATGAAGCTTTAGAGCTGTTTAATGAAATTCTTGACGCTGATTATAACAGAAGCGTTCTGGATTTAAAGGTTGACTGTTTATTTTTTTTAAGAAAGTTTGAAGATGTGGTTAAAACAGCTGATGAATATCTGAAAGTTTTCGGCAACAATCTGGATGTTCTAACAAATAAAAAGGCGGCCCTTAAAAAATTAAACCGTAAAAACGAAGCAGAAGAAGTAAATAACATAATTTCAAATTTAAATGCAGTCAATAAATTTGCAGTCTATATGCCAAAGGATCAAACTGATGAAGTCATTCCGGATGAGATTTATGAAAGTGAATTGGAACAATGCTTTAATGACTTGAAATATAATCCTGATGACAGTACTGTTCTTATTGCAATAGCTACATTTTTATACAATCTTGACAGAAGAGATGAATCCATTGAATATTTGGATAAAATCAGTGATGATGCAGACAGCGTTACAATAAATGCTAAGGCCTGCATGTTTATGAAACTTGAAAAATTCCCTAAAGCTCTTGAAACATTAAATAAATCTTTAAAAAAAGACAAAACAAACATTATAACTTTAATATCAAAATCCGAATGTCTGATGGAACTGAAAAAATATGGGGAAGTGTTGGTGTGTGCTGATGAAGGACTGGAAATTGATAAAACAAATATACCTCTGTGGAAAAATAAATTTTGTGCTTTAATTGAATTGGACAGGTTAATTGAAGCAAAGGAAGTTCAGGATTTAATTTTTGATTTGGAAATAGCCAATGATAAAGCTGAAGGTTCCCTTAAAAAAGCAATCAACAGATTTTATTCCATGGAGTATAGAGAATGTTTAAATCTTTGCTATGATGTTTTGGATGCTGACAAGGATAATGAGGAAGCTGCAATTCTGATGATGAATGCAGTTTATCTGTTAGGTGATCTTACTGAAGCTCCAAAGGCATTGTATAGAGCACTTAATTGTAATAATGGTGAAATATTGACTCGAAACTGAAAAATTGTCTTTAAATCCAACAATAAGATTTAATATTTCTTTGTTTAATAATTAAATAGGTGTGATGGATATGGATGTAATAATATCTGCATTAATTGAAGCAAATAAATTATTAAACAAAAAGGATTATTATAAAGCCCTTGACTGTTTTGAATGTGTGTTAAATATAAATCCTACCAACAATCTGGCCATAATCGGGAAAACAATTTGTATACATTATTTAAAATCATTTGACAACATCAGCTTGATAAACATATATGAAGAAAAATTAAATGTTAACCTTAAACTTGCAGAGTTGTATGAATGTGGAAAATACGATGAAACAATAAACGAATGCAATAAAATATTAAAAAAGACAAAAACAATTTTAACGCATTAGCTATTAAATTCTCAGCCCAGTTTGAACTCACCAAATATACAGAAGCATTGAAAACCTGCGACAAACCCTTAGAATTAGAACCGAATGATTTGGTAATAATATATGCAAAAGCCACCATATTATACAAACTAAAAATTTACAATGAAGCTATTGAGTGCTATGATAAAATCCTGAAAGTAACTGATAATTTTAATGTTTTATTTTTTAAATCAGCATCATTGTTAATATTAAATAAATATGAAGAAGCTTTAAAATATTGTAATTATGCATTGGAATTAGAACCTGAAAATTGTGACGCAAATGGATTGAAACAGTTGATTAAATATAAAATAGCTCAAAAATAGCTATTTTTATTTTTTTCATTTTTGTATCTTATACAAAAAATAGTATAAGAGTTTTATTATATGTAAAACTACATAAATGAAAATGTAGAAAGAGGAATGCTTATTATATTATCTTCTTTTTTGAATTCTGCTGCTTCTATTTGAAACTATAATTCCATAATCTGAGTTGTATCTTGAAATAGCTTTTTTAACTTGTTTTGTATTTTTAGCACCAATTCCAACTTCTATAGGAATTATATCTCCCATTATAGTATTTAACAGAAAATCTACTCCACCTTTTTCAGGGTCATAAAATATTCCAAAATCTCTGTTCTGTTGCAGTTTAAATAAACTAGCTGCAACAAGATTTTCAGAAAGGTTTGCAATGTATTCTTTTGGATTTTGTGTAGCTAATCCATTTTTTATATAGATACTTGCTTTTATTTGACTAGTTAAGAAGTAATATTCCCAGGATTTTCGCTGTCTTTTAACACAAGATCCATAAGGTTCAACATGAAATAATAAATGTGTTTTTTCCAATGCCTGAAATATTGATTGTATGGAAGTTTTTGAAATATTTAATATATTGGATAGTTTATTGGATGATAACTCTGAAGGTTTTGACATTGCTATAATATTTATTAATTTGTATGTAGCTAAACGTATTGGAGTTGTAAAAGAAGTTATTATATCAAGGTCTTTTTCAATTATTCTGTCTTTCATATCCAAAGTCAATTGCACAATTGATTCTTCTGTTCTATTTAAAGTAAATGGAAAACATCCATATTGAATATAATATTCCCATTCTTTTAAGTAATTCTGGTTTAAATTTATTAGATTTTGATTATACATCCTATTTTCGATTTTTTGAGATTCTTTGACTTTTCCTGTGAAAATCATGTCTCTAAAAGTTTCACTTAACATGTCCGGATAATTAATATCATATTTTAAATAAAGATATTCTGCAAAATTTAATGGATAAATTTCTTTTTTTAAGAGATCTTCTAGCTGAATCATTGTTATACTCTAAATTCAATGCATCTGATCCTGTAAAAATCATAAAAACATTTTTATCTTCATCAAATATTATTTTACCTAAAGATGCCCAATTTTTTGAATATTGTGATTCATCTACAAATATGAATCTGATTTTTTACAGTTGGATATGCTTCATTTACATCTTTTAGGAAAACATCAATGTATTCTTTAATATTAAAGTTAGGAACATCTTTTAGGTTTTCTAAATTAAGATATAATATTCTGTTTTTTGGAATTTGTTTTTCATTAAGCAGATAACTGAATAATTGGTATATGATTGTTGTTTTCCCAACACCTCTTAATCCGGGCATTATAAAAAATCGGTCATCACTTTCTTTTTTCTAAAAATGTGTCAATATGTTCTTTAAGTTGGTAATATTATTCTTTTTTTTTTGTTAAATTTTTTATCATTATAGTTTAAATTATTTTCAACTATTTTAGGATTTGTCTTAAGTAAATTTGTAATATATGATTGTGTTTCAATTTCCATTTTTATCAGCTTTTTCAAGTAGTTGGTTATTTTTTTGACCGACCTTTTATATATAGTTGATTATTTTTTTGACCGACCCTTTATATACTGTTGGTTAAATTTTTTACCAGCTATATAAAAGAATCAAATTAATATACATATTTATAACTAATTAGTTACTTTTTAGATACATTTATATACTAGAATAATACAATATAACTATGTAATAACATAAGTTGTTATAAAAATATTAAAAAATTGATTTAAATGACATTGCTATTAGGTAAAAAACAAGAATATGGAAATATAACTATAGTTCCTATTTTAAATGATTCACCTTTGAAATTAGATATTTTAGATTTAACAACAGGATTTAAAATGGGTCTTGTTGAAGTATCTGAGTGTGAACAAAGTACAGTTGGAACAATTATGGTTAAAAATAATGCTACCTCTCCATTACTTTTTAGTAGATGGGGAAGAAGTAGCTGGAGCAAAACAGAACAGAATTATTGGACAAAGTATGTTAATTCCTCCGAATACCAGCATACCAATTCCAGTTAATTGCTCTGAACAGGGAAGGTGGAATTACAAATCTGAATTTAAACATTCAAATTATATGGCAAATTCAGAAACTCGATGCAGAAAAGCAGAATATAATATGGACAATTCAATAAGAGCTTCACAAGGTGCAGTATGGGATTCTATTGAAGACCTTCAAGTAAAAAGAAACAGTTTTTCCAAAACCTCTGCTTTAAGGGATAATTATGAAAAAATAGAAAAAACAAATGATGATTATTTGAAACACTTCGGGATTTATGAAAATCAGGTTGGTGTAATAGCCAGGTTAGAAAATAAAGTAGGTTTGGATGTATTTGCTAATCATAGTTTATATGAACAGTACAGTGATATGATTCTTAAAAGTTATATTATTGATGATGTTGGAAATAATTCACTTATAAAAGATGACTTTGACTTTGAGGCTGTTTTAGACAATATAAATGAAAAATATTTTAATAAAAGAAATACTGTTGGTTTAGGTCAGTCTTATTTCATCAAAACAAATAACGGATCAGGAACCTCATTAATCTATGAAAATGAGTTGATACATGCTAATTTCTTTTATAATAACAGATTAAGAAACCTAAAACTGTAAATATATTGTATTGACTCTCAAATTAAAAATATCACCTTTTACACGATAAAAACACTGGAAATTAAACATCACACCCCGCATAATATCTCCTACTTAAAAAGGGACAAACACGTATCAAAAAAACCATCATTTTTACTTTTTTTAAATACTAATTAAACACATTTATATAGTATAAACTCACAATATATACACATTATATTATAAAAGAGGTACTAAAAATGATTGAAAACAATATCTGTTTACTGACAGACAGTTACAAAGTTACCCATCATGCATTTTACCCAAAAAATACTGAAAAACTATATTCATACTTGGAAAGCAGGGTAGGATCAGAGTTTAACAAAACAATTTTTTATGGTCTCCAATACATAATAAAAAAGTATTTAGAAGGACAAGTTATAACTTCAGAAAAAAGTAAACCAGGCAAACAGTCTGATTAACACACACATTGGTGAAGATATATTCAACTATGACGGATGGATGTATATAGCTGATGAACTTGATGGAAAATTGCCGATAGAAATAAAAGCCGTAGAAGAGGGAACACCTGTAGAAGTGGGAAATGTTTTAATGACTGTTGAAAACACAGATAAACAGTGCTACTGGTTACCGAATTACCTGGAATCATTATTATTGCAGGTATGGTATCCGTCAACAGTAGCTACATTGTCAGCAGAGGTAAGAAAACTCTGTAACTTTTATTTAGATGTAACAGGATCAGGCAAAGAAAACCTGGACTTTATGTTACATGATTTTGGATATAGGGGAGCTACCTCAACAGAATCTGCAGAACTGTGCGGAAGTGCACACCTTCTAAGCTTTAAAGGAACTGATACAATTCCGGCATTAACAATACCTGAAAACTACTATAATGACAATAATATATACGGCCTGTCAGTACAGGCAACTGAACACAGTGTAATGACTTCATTGGGAGAAGAAGGTGAAGTAAAACAGGCAATTAATGTAATTGATAATGCAAAAGACGGAATATTATCTATGGTAATTGACAGTTATAACTACAGAGAATTCTTAAAACAAGCCAGTACAAAAGGCAGTAAATTAAATGATAAAGTTAATGAATTTTTAGAAAAAACTGACGGAAATAAAATAGTATTCAGACCAGACAGCGGAGAACCTGTTTCAACAACACTGGACTGTTTGAATATTCTTGGAGAAGGTTTTGGAACTGTAAAAACCACAGAAGGTTATAAAATCTTTGCAAAAAACATCGGACTGCTGTGGGGAGACGGTTTAAACTATCATAAAATAAGGGATATTCTATTTGGAATGAAGTCAAACGGCTGGGCAGCACAAAACATCATATTTGGAATGGGCGGAGGACTCCATTCTTCAATAAACAGAGACACTCAGAGAAATGCATTTAAATGTTCAGCACAGTTAAGAAACGGAACATGGTATGACATCTTTAAAAATCCATTGGACAGCAGCAAAAAATCAAAAACCGGAAGATTAAAATTAGTAAAGGAAAACAGCCACTTTAAAACTGTTCCAATATCTGATGAAAGAAAAGACTATCTGCAGACTGTCTTTAAAAATGGTGAATTAATAAGAAAGGAAAATTTCCGGGATATTAAAAACAGAACGCTAACATACACAAGGAAGAGATAAAATGAAAGAAGATATGTATATCACTTTAGTAAGTATGAGGCACTTTTTTGGAGTGAAGCCTTTTTAAAAAAGATGGAATTCTTAAATTAATAAAGGAAAAGGACAACAACTATGATGATGAAGCCATTAAAGTTGAAATGAGACACGCCGGACAGGTAGCATATGTATCAAACAGTACAAATACTGTAATCAGAGGAACAATGAGTGCCGGCAGAATTTATGACAAAATTTTAGATGAAGATTATGCACAAATCAAATTCTACAACAGAGATATTGGAATAGCTAAAATATTAACTCCTGATGAAATAGATGAATTAAAAAAAGATCCCGAAAATGATTTGAACTTTATATAGGTGATTAAAAATGAATTTAAAACATTTGAGTTTGGCCAAAAGGCAGAATTACGAAAACATAACAGTAGTTCCTATTTTAAGTGATACTGATACTCCCTTTGATGTTTTAGATTTAAAAAGGGCTGAAAATGGGGCTTGTAACGATTGGGGAATGTGACAGCACAAATGTGGAAAAGGTAAAATTAAAAAATAACTCAGTATCTCCATTAATTTTACTTGACGGTGAAGAAATTGCAGGATCTCTCCAGAACAGAATTGTTGCTCAAACAATGATAATACCTCCTAAAAGTGAAATGGAAATACCTGTAAACTGTTCTGAAAAAGGAAGAAATGAATATAAATCAGAGTTTCAGTATTCAGATTACATAGCTAACTCAAATACCAGAAGAAAAAAAGCATACAATAAGAACAATCCCCTTCAGGAAGTTGTCTGGAATTCCATTGATGATTTGGAAACGGATAAAAACACCTCCTCCAAAACAAAAGCACTTAGAGACAGCTATGAAAAAAACAAATATGATATTGACAGCTATTTAAAGCACTTCAAAATGGAAAACAACCAGATAGGAGTAATATGCATTGTAGAAAACAAAGTAGGAATTGAAATATTTAACAATCATTCATTATATGAAAAGTATGATGAAATGCTACTTAGAAGCTACATTATTGACAGTTCCAGCAGTGAAAAAATAAATATATCCGATAATGAGCTTGAAAATATATTGGCCAGTATAAATGAGGACTCATTTATTAAAAAAAAAGAAGCTATAGGTTTAGGAAAATATTATAAAATTTCAAACAGCTACGGTAACGGACAGATATTAATCTATAAAAATGATATGGTGCATGCCAGCTTCTTTAAAAAATTGAAGAACCAGCAGTGAATAATGGATTTGTAAAAAACATTCAAAATAATAAACAGGCAATATGTTAATTAGTACTAAAAGTGTAAAGCACTGTCCAGGTTGCGAATCAGTTGATTTTGTAATGGACGATTGCAGGTGTGAATTAATATGCAGAAAATGCGGAATGGTTATAGATGATGAATTCATACAATATGGTCCTTAAAAAAATAGGTAATGGGAAAAAGCTGAGCGATAAATTCCATTACCTTAAAAACTTATTTTTAAATTGTTGCTAATCTATATTAATAATTTCTGCATGTTCTAAAGAGCTTTCATATGATGAACCATAATCAGAAGAACCTGAATCAAATCCAGAAGAACTAAAACTTCCTGAACTGCAATCATTATAGTAATCATCATCAAAATCATGATTGGAGGATTCATCGTCAAATGAAGTATCATTTGAAGAAGTGTCTTTTTTATGTTTACAGTATGTTGTGTGCTTAAATCACTATTGGAAATATCATTGCTTTTATTCGCATTAGAATAGCTAACACTATTTACAATAGCCAGTAATAAATCTTTATCATGTGTTGTAATTAAAATATTATCATGAGTTTCATCATTGCCTATAAATATTGTATAGGTTCCGGTATTTTGATTATAATATATAGTTGTTCCATTTTCAACAGATTCAAGTTTGTTTTTAATACATTATTAATACAAAAGATTCAATTTTCATATATTTTCATTTTTTAAAAAATCAATTACATTTAAATGAGTTATTCCATTTTTAGAGTAGTCCCAGTCATCTAATGTTAATACATATTTAGGATAATTGTCAGATATTTTCTCTAAAGGATTAAATTCTCTTTCACGTGTATTTTCATCTAAAATTGACTCTGATACTTGAATATAAATAGTTTTATCATGTTTTCTACATATAAAATCAATTTCTTGTTTTCCAATATTTCCAACAGTAACCCGATATTTTCTTCTGATTAACTCTAAAAATACTACATTTTCCAATATTTGCCCTCTTGACTTATTAACTCCAGCCTGTAATTGATAAAATCCCGGATCAATACAATAATATTTTTCATTAACACTAAGAAGTTTTTTTGTTTTTATTTCTTCTCTTTGTGCTTTTAATAAAATATAAGCTTCAGTAATATGTTTTAAGTATGTACTGATGGTATTTGTTGATACATTTATATTTTCATGCTTCAAATACTTTTTAATAGAGTTAACAGAAAATATCTGACCTGTGTTTGTTATTAAAAATTTTATTAGCCTTTCTAAAAACCAATATTTCGCATATTATTTCTATAAATTATATCTTTAAGAACAATAGTACTATAGATATCTGTTAAATAATCTATTTTTTCATCATCATCAAAATCAAGAACTCTTGGAAGGCCTCCATATTTAAGATATTTATTAAATATTGATTTTTCATTATCTTTTGTTAAATTTCCATTAGTTACTTTGTAATATTCCAATATTTCATTAAATGAAAATGGATATAGGTCTATTTTGATATATCTGCCAGAAATTAAAGTAGCTAATTCTCCAGATAATAATTTGGAATTTGAACCTGTAATGTAAATATCACAATTTAAATCAATTCTATATGCATTAATACTTTTTTTTCCCAATTGGAAACTAATTGGATTTCATCAAAAAAGTAAATATATTTTTCCTTTGAGATTTTCAGTTTGTTTAAATATATATTCATTTAGATCCACATAATCTTTAATGTTGTCGTATTTAGATGATTCTAATGATACGTATAGAATGTTTTCATTATTTACCCCACGTTTTTCAAGTTCATCAATAATTTGTTTAAGTAAACAAGTTTTACCACATCTTCTAACTCCAGTTATAGCTTTAATTTCTTCTTTATCAATGAATTTACGTATTTTTGATAAATATAATTCTCTTTTTATCATAAAAATCATCTCGTGATATTATTTATATTTTTATTTAATAATAAATTTTTCTAATTTTAAATTGTATAATGAACAAAATTAATAAAATCATAATTTTTATTCATTATATGATTTAAAAATACAAATAATTAAAAAAAAATCATCAATATATAATTTAAAAATGAAATTATCTTAAGTATCAAAGAGGCGGTAATTTAATTTCGTCTTTTTCAATGTAAACAAACATTTTTCAGGACATCTGATTTTTTAGTATAATACTCCAGTTACACTTTTGCAATAATAAAATATAAACTAAAAATAAATAAAAATAATTAAAACTCTTCCAAGGCTCCATCTTCACTTATTTTTTTGAATTGTTGCTTTTGTATCATTCAATTCAGTATTACACTCTTTAAGTAATATATTTGCCTGAGTATACAACTCAACAGCTTCTTTTAACGGAACATTATCTGATTCTAATTGCTTAACTAATTTTTCCAATTCTTCTAACTTTTCTTCAAAACTTTTAGTCATATTATCACCTTTTATTTTATTTTAAACTAAGTAATATTAACAGTACTATAACAATAGCTAAAAACAGTATTATAATTACATTTTTAACTTTGGATTTTCTTATTTCATCAGGATCTTTTACAACATATCCCTTTTCCATCAATTCATCAGGATTTAAAATCTTTAATTTTTCTTCAAGAATCCTTAATTTATTTTCATTGCTGTCTAATGTCTTAGTAATTTCTGCATCTAAACTTTTATGTATTTGAGCCATTTTAACAAATTTATCGTCCAATACCTGACACGGATTGCTGAAAACATGATTATTTTTAATTATTTCCAAATCATGAATATGCGAATTCAATGTGACATTAATTGAATTATTTAAATTATTCTCAATTAAATTTAAAGAATTTCTTTTTAATTCAAAAGATTCAATGAAATTCAGGGATTTCAAATTTTTAAAATGCAGGTTAAGTTTATTTTCATATTCTAACAGACAGTTAGATATGCTGTTATCCAATTCATTTTTAAATAAAGTAATTTTACCTACTTTTTTATTTAAGATATAATCAGGATTATTCAGAAGATATGAATTATTAAAGTTATCAAGCTGCAGTTCATTTGACTGAATCAGCTGATTTAATGATTTCTCAGCAGTTGTTTTTAATAAAACCAAATTTGTGTGATGATTCTTATACTTTGATAAAGGGTCTTTTAAGGTTTTATTGTTTTTGGAAATATTGAGTTTATGTGTTAAATTATCTAATTTGGAATTTATCAAATCATTTAATCTTGTTTCAATATTTTTTAGTTTTTCATTAAGTTCAACTTTATTTGGAACAACCAGCTCAGCTGCTTTTGTAGGTGTTGCTGCAACTTTATCGGATACCATGTCTGAAAGCGTTTTGTCTGTTGAGTGACCAATAGCTGTTATAACCGGTTTTTTAGAATTAGCTATTGAACGTACAATTTCCTCTTTGTTAAAATCCCATAAATCCTGAGTACTTCCTCCTCCACGACCTACAATTATCACATCAACATCTGTTTTGTTTGCCAGTGCAATATTTTTAGTTATGCTTCGGGTAGAGTTGGCTCCCTGTACTGTAGTGTTCCAGACAATTATTTCTGCAGGCCATCTTTTTTCAATGTTGTTTACAATGTCTTTTATTGCTTTTCCGCTTGCAGATGTTATTACTCCTATTTTTTTAGGATATTGTGGAATTGCTTTTTTGTCTTTAAATAATCCTTCTTTATCTAATTTCTTTTTAAGCTTTTCAAAAGCAATGTATAAATCTCCCAATCCTGCTTCCTGCATTTTTCTTACTCTGAATTGCAGGTTTCCACGTACTTTATAAAATGAAACTTCACCACTGGCTACAACATCCACACCATTTTTAGGTTCAAAATCCAAAGATTTTGTAGATAATTTAAACATTACACAGGAAATTGAAGAGTTTTTGTCTTTTAGGGAGAAATAGTAGTGTCCTGAATTATATGATCCGTTAAAATTAGTTATTTCACCTCTGATTTTGATCTTTTTAAAATCATCACAGTAGCTAATTTTTTTGTCAATCAAATTATTGATTGCGCTGATTGAGTAAATATCATTTTCTTCCATCAAAACACCATGCAGGTTAAATTTAATATTGAATTTAACTTGTAATAATGTTTTATCATTAATCTGATTTAATCATTGTTATTTAATTGTGTCAACAAAAAAAAAGTATTACTTTAAAAAAAATTTTTTATTACAAATTCAAAAATTGAAGAAAATGGTCTTTTTGCAGCAGCTAACCTATATGTCCTGATAGTTTTTTGACACATTCTCAGAAAAGAGATTTTCAGCCTAATTTTATATATAAATAGAACGTATATTTTATGTAATAATATACGTAAGTAAAAGAAAGATACGAATGTTTTATATACTAAAAAAACAAAGAATAAAATGTAGTAAAAATTGGGATTAAAAAATCATAAACTAGGTGAAAAAAGATTATGATTGCTACAAAAGAACTTTCAGGATATTTGGATGAGTATCTTGAAGAAAAACAAGAGATAAAGAACCTAACTTCAGAAACAATTAAAAACAAACATTTAATATTAATCAGTTTATCAGTTACCTTGAAAATGAAGGAATTGAAGAACTGGACAGCACAAATGTTAAAAAACAACTAAGACACTACCGTAGATACTGTCTTAAAGGTAGAGGCAATAAAAAGGACAACAGTGAAAACATATATGATGAATATTTTAGAATTCATCAACTCTGAGGAAGTTCAAGAAGAAATACAGCATGATCCCATTAAAATGAAGGATATCATCGAAGTTAAAGTCGAAGATCCTGAAACTGCTAAAAAAAGAATTGAAAAAATAAGCTTAAATAGCCAGCAAAGCGATTTTTTACTTGAAACAATAGAATTAAGCGGAAATGCAAGGGATTATGCAATCTGTTCTACATTTCTTGACTCTGGAATTAGGTTAAAAGAGTTGGTTGGACTTAATAAAAGTGATATTCAAGTTCCATTAGATGAAAATGGTTTTTATATCTTGCCTGATGACGTAAATAGCTATATAGAACTACATCTACGTGCAGAAACAACAAAAGGACAGTCTAAAGACCGCACTACATTTATAACCTATGATACATTGGCCAGTCTTAATGATATGATTTATGACCGTATAACAAAACTTAGAAAAAATACTTACGATGTCTACAGACCTGTTATTCAGCGAAAAAAAGCTGAAGCTGAAAAAACTCGTGAAGAACTTTTTTTAAATCAAAAGGGAAAACGTATAGGAAAACGTGCAGTCCAAGAAGTGATAAAAAAGTATGCTAAACTAAGTGATGAGAGAATAGCTAATGAAAATATAGATTGCCCTGTAAATTACGGGAAAAATGTTAGTGTTCATATTCTCAGACACACTGCACTAAGCCATTATGCTGAAATCCTTACAGTAGCAGAGGTTCAAAGTATAGCTGGACACAGCAATAGCCAAACAACTGACAAATATATTCACGTTGACCGTGAGCATATTAAACAAAAATTAAAACTTAATAATATGAAAGCTATGTAATTTAGCTTTCTTTTAAATATTTTTTACAAAACTATCCTATATCAATAGCTTGACCTATATCATGCCAACCCATTTAGCTAGTTTTTTCTTTTATAAATTTCATGAAAATTATAAAATCCCAGCCAAATAGTTGTTTATAATCTGATTTAAGATAAATAGGGATTTAATATTTGTTTTTATATTTAAAATTAAAATTTAAATGTTTAATTTGCTTAAATATCATTGATTAATCATTAAAATATAAAATAAGTTTATTTAAGGTCTTTTTTTATAAGACTTATTAAATCTCAAATATTATGTGGGTCGGCATTAGTATGCCGAATATTTCTGTATTTACAGATAAATAGTAAATAAGAAAAAATAGTTAAATAGCCATTATAAGTATAATTACTATAATAAGTAAGATAGCAATACTACTATTAATATATATTATAGCTATTTATATTAAATAGATATTTTCTGTAAAGTATATAAATAATATATACTACCACTTATACTCGAATCATATTTTATTAATTTTTAAGTAAAAATTTAACTAAAAATTGGTCTAAATCATTAGCTCCATATATATGTAATTTATACAAAAATACTATTTTAATCAATACTTTCATTAAATCCATAGTTCAAATCAATTCGAGCACTTTTCATTAAATTTATTAAATTTTATAGAATTTATTAAATTTTATTTTACTGGCTGCAGTGTAAAATAATTTCTCATGATAAAAAAGAAAAAGGAATTTATAAAATCCCTTAATCATCATAATATTCTCCGTTGCTTCTGTATTTTACTGTTGAGCTATACATATCAATATAATTTTGACTGTGATATCCATGTCTATCAGGCATATCTCCACTACCTATAGGTCTTCCAGATGCTTTATCATATAAAACATAACCTTTTCCATCACTATCCTGCTTACTGTACCATGTATCACCTTCACAAACCCAATCAGAATGAGGATCTTTGGATTGTGAAGACACAGAAGAAGATGATTTATGTTCATCAGATACTTGGCAAACATCAGCAGTATCATTAGTAGTGTTATTAGTAATATTTGCAGTATTATTTAATGTTGTATTATTTACCGGTTCACTGCTTAGTGAAACAGTATAAATCAAACCACCGATAAGGCAGCACACAATCAGTATAAGTATAGCTATAATAGTTCTTTCATTGTCCATCTCTTCACCAAAATTACATATTTAAAATATAATAAAAAATATCATACTTACAATATTATTATATTGTTTATACTATTTAAACACATATTATTCATTAGTATCAGTTAAAATCTCATCTATTTCCGAAAGATTATTGGCAAAATAGATTTTTTTCCTGCGTATCTGATGTGGACAAACCCATTTCAATCATATGGTCCAAAAGAACTTTCAGGCTATCATAATAGCCATTAAGATTATATACAATACATGGAGCATTTATCTGTTTTAGTGCAACTTTAGTCATTATTTCAGTTATTTCATCTAAAGTACCTGTACCTCCCGGAAAAGCAATGAAAGCATCTCCAAGCTCAATCATTTTCCTTTTCCGATCCTGCAAATCACTGGTTATTATAAGTTCGCTTAAATTTTCATGCTGCAGGTTATCGTCTATAAAAAACTCAGGTTCAACACCAATTGCCATACCATCAGCATTCAGGACACTGTCTGCAAGTTCCCCCATCAATCCTATTTTTGAACCGCCATAGACAAGTATATGATTATTTTCAGCAATCCACACACCAAGTTCCTTTACAGCTTCTTTCAGAAAAGGGTCACTGCCTTCATGTGATCCAAGATATACCGTAATTTTCATTAAGTTACACCTATTATGTTATATATGCTTCAAATTCTCTTAAATTCCAAAAATAAATAATATAAATGAAATTACAGGTATAATTACACCATGTTTAAAAGTTTTTTCATCACTGATTAATTTCAGTGACACATAAACAGACATCATGATTGACAATAACGGATATAGCAATAGCCTGTCGGCATTTATTACTTTAACATTATACCATGCGGAAAGTACAGAAATTAAAAGTATTAAAACTGTCAAATAACCGATTCCTATTAATGCATATCTTTTATTTTTTTCATAATCACTGCTTACATCAGTTTGAGTATTTGAATCAGAATTATCTATTTTTGTTCCACATTCCTGACAGAATTTAGAATCCTTTTCAACTAATACACCGCAATTAGGACAATTAACCATAAAAACATCCCTCCAGTTGTTTTTATTTATCTTGTTAACAATATATAATAATTATGTTTTGAAAACAGCTAAAAACAGGATTTAATGATATTTCGAAACTTGGCTTTTTTAAAAAACAGAGCTGTCAAAACAGCATTTTGTCTGATTTAACAAAAATTAAAAATATAAAAAAAAGGCAGAAAAAATATTTTAGGTAATTTTTCTGATTAATACTGAAGTATTGTTTGTATTGCCTGTAGGCAGGAGCATTACTTCCTTATGGAATCCTCTGGTGTCTTTTTCAGTAACCGGAGAATATAAAATAGCTCTCATACCAGTATAGGTTCTATAAAGAACAGGTGTTTTTTCACTTACCACATCCCAAATATTGGAAAATACCCTTTCTTTAGGTTCTGCAAAAGCAGCTACCATCAAAATATCATAATCCAAATCAGCTATTGTATTTTCATTACCTATAACAATTTTAATATCGTCGTCAAGGTTTAATTTTTTCAAAACTTTTCTGGATAACTGGGCTACATCTTCCTGCTGTTCAATTCCAATACATTTACATCCGAATACTTCATTGAACATGATTAAAGTTAAAGGCAGCGGTCCGCTTCCCAAAAATAAAAAGGTTTTTTCCTCATTGAATTTAGCTAATTTACTTTCATTATTAATTAATCCTATGTAACGGTCATAAAAGTGAAAAGAGTCAAGTACTTCTCTTGGATTATCTGAGTTAAGTATTTTTAATGCATTTTCCATTTCTAGTCTGGCACCTACATAAACGTAAAACTTACGGATTAATTTTAATGCCCTGTTCATCTTTTCATCATCAAGAATATGTTTAGCAGAGTCAAAATCGATTGTTTTATCATGCGCAATAACTTCAACTTCATCTAAAATCTTAATAACCTCATCGATAGCAACGTCATCCAAAGCGTCCATATCATCATCAAGATTACCGAAATTGGAAAGTTTATCAGCTATTTCTTCAATTTTACCCCAATATTTATAACAACTCATAATATCACGATATTTTTTCAAATTAAATAACAAATTATATATAGTATTTTCTAGTTTATTATATATTAAAGTTTAGTATATGATAATAAAGTATTACTAAAGCTTTAATTTAAGAAATAAAGTAATACTTTCATTCTTTTAAAAAATAAAGTATTAAAAATCGATTAAAATTTCCAAAAAAAGTAATACATTTAAGGAGGAGCAAAAAGTGAACTTTAAGATTATTCAACTGTCCGACAATATTTGTGAAAAAACCAGAACTCAAGAGTTTTTATTTAAGCAGATTAAAAAGAATACGGATACGGATATGTGCCAGAATATCATAAAGACATAATTAATCTAAATGAATACTACATAAATCCTAGAAAAAATAATTTGTTTCACAGCAAAAAATCCTGAAAATGATGAAATAATAGCTACAATAGCTGTAAGAGGCTATGAAAAAAAATTCAAAAGAATTTGAAGGCTTATATAATAAAGAAGATACTGCAAGCATTTGGAGATTATATGTTGATGAAAAATACAGAAGACTGGGTCTTGCAACAAAACTGTTCAAAGTAGTAGAGTCCTTTAGCTATCTAAACAGCTATAAAGAAATTTATCTCCACACCCATAAAAATTTAAATGGGGGATTAAACTTTTGGAAAAAAATGGGCTTTGAAACAACTGTAGATACAAACAATGACCTTCAGACAGTCCATATGATTAAAAAATTACCTAAGTTCAAACTCAATAATGTTCAATCCGGCTATAACTTAGCTATTGAATCATTAACTCTTTTTAATTATCATTTTATTTAATTATTATTCCGCTATCAGTTGTTATGTTATCTGCCATATAATTGATATGACCGCTTCTGGCTGTTTTTTTAGCATTGAAAAATATGTTTAGTTTATGACCTGCAACTGAATTATTATATTCTGCATTTAATTTATTATACATCCCTTCGCTTATGGTATATTTTCTTCCGTCATCTCCAACGATCCAGTAAGCTTTGGAAAAATCAGGACCGAACTGTGTAAATTCATCAACAGTAACTGTGTTATTGTGATATCCGATTTCATCTATTTCCTCATTGAATTTGGCATCATGAAGAGTATCCAATAAAAATCCGCTTGCACCAAATATTATGGCAAAAAGTATTACTGCTCCAACTACGGAAGAAACAGAGTTTCCAATAATAAACTCTTTTTTTGAAGTCTCATTTTTATAATCTTTTCCATTAACAATAAATGCAAATATAAAACATGCCAAAAATATATATTCAATGTCTATTTCTAAAAATACTGCAAAATAAATCATTAAAAGAATGAAAATCCCCAGTATGACCAGACTAAAATCTACTTTCATATATTATAGTTACATATGATTTAATAAATAGTTTAGGCATATCTTAACGGAAGAATTGCCATTTTTGAGTATGATAAATCAGCAGCACATTACAGTAATGGCGATTATTTTCAGAAAATTATTTTTTCCCATTTCATTGGAATAACTTCATAATATTATCTCATTCTACTGAAAACATAATATTTTTTCTAAAACTTCACCTGCAACTGCTACATCTTAAAATAATTCATATATTTTTGATAATAATGATTTGTCATTTTTTGAAATTTGTTTTAATTGATTTAAAATGTTTAAATAGTATGGTTGAGTGTAATGTACTTGTCCTAAACCCCATTCATGATTTTCATCCAGTATTCTTTCTTTTTTTAATTTTAAGGGTGATTACATCTTTTTGCTTTTTTAATATATTATCTACTTTTTTTTAAAAGTTTATTGGTGTTTTTTGCATTGGATTTAAAATTTTTATTTACTTCTATATTATTATCATCTTTAAGTATTTTATAACCTAATCGAACAGGATTTAAAATTATTTGTGAATTTGGTGATTCTTTTTGAATATAATCTAAAAATAAGTTCATATTTTCTTTGTATAATTTTAGATAAGTGTTTGGGTCATTATACATGTTGATTTTTGTGTATGGCTTAATTTCAGTATGAAATTTTGTTTTTGGCAAATCCCAGTAATTATTTGTAATAAAACAGTTTTCATATTTTATTATACCAAAAATCACTTCAAAATAATTATCAATTAAAATATAATCTGGTTTAAACTTTTTTACTTCTGCTAAAAAGTTCTTAGTTAAATCTTGATTAATAAATTGTGTTCCTGCTTTATTCACCCTATTTTCTGGCAATATTTGGATATCCTGATTTTTAAAGGGTACTGGTTCTTGCATAAGGCTTATTATTGAACCTCTTTGTGATGAAATAGAGCAGTTAAAATATTTTTTATAATCTGGATTTATGCCACTGTAAAAATTATCCCTACTTGCACATGAGCCAAAAACAGCAATATTGTATATCATAATATAATTTATTTTTTTATTATATTATTATTTTTTATTTTTATTTTAAACTACTTTAAAAAAAGATTGTATGGAAGAAAATGTAATAACAGTGCTTTGTTTGATGATGAATGGATTATCTTTAAATATTTTAATTCAACAGAATAAAGACTATTTTTTAAAGGAAAGTGAAAAAAAAACATGGAGTTAACTTTTAATTAAATATTTTCGAAATAAAGATACAAAATAAACAATAACTTTTAAGAAAAGCATGTTAAAACTTTGGTTTGCATTTGTCTTGAGATTATAACATTTGTTTGTTGAATCAAAAGTCAATTCCAAACTTTTATTTACTGTTCAGTCAGGTATTGTCTATGGCACACTTATCATAATATAAGAGTCTCCATATTTCAATTAATCTATGAGATCATCATCAACTAAGAAATCTTTTTAATTAGTTGTTAACTTTTCTTTCATTAATATGTTGATCAATTCCAATTTGTAATTAACAGTTAATACAGTACTGCTATTAACATCAAAACCCTGATAAATTTAATTTTGTAGTTAAATCATTAATTAGTGCTCCAACTTCTTTTTATTTGTCAGGTATACTATCTTTTGATAATAATAGACATCATTTGGTATTTAGTAATAATTGCCTTAAGTTTTTCAGTGCTCATTTAATGTCCCTCATAAAACATTATTCTTCTTGGTTGTTATTTATTTTTGTTCCACATTCACTACAGAAAATGTCATCAGGGAAAATGTATGCTCCACAATTTTCACAATTATTTTCTGAAGTTTCAATATCCTTCTCAGAAGTTTCAATATGATTTTCGGACATAGATACACATTTTTCATTATTTGAAGATAAGAGCTCTTGTTTTAATGGAATAAATTCTTCATCAGACAATAATCCTTGATTGTGCATTTCCCCAAGTTTAATTAATTTATCAATTTTGCCCTCAGGATTTCCTTCAGAATTAACATTTGCTTCAACGTTATCACTATTTGATTTATTATCTTCAATTAATTTAGTTAAAACATTGACAAAAGCTTTTAATTCTCTTTGTCCAGTTTGAACATTGTTTTTTCCACGTATAGGAATTCCATTATCATTAGTTAAGATTATTATAACTTCATATGGTAATGATTCATCTTCGAATATTTCTTTTATTTGAGATAATTGTATAATCTGCTTATTTCTTTCAATTAAAATTTTATCATTATAAATTTCAAATTTTGTAGGTTTAAATTTAGCTTTACCATTATCTCGAACACCCCATAATCCAAAAGAACTTAAACCCTGATGAATCTGTCCAACTTTTCCATTGAACTCTTTTTTTCTCCCAAATATGCTTTTTTCTTCTTCTTTTAATTTTCTTTCTTCTTCGATTCGTTTTTCTTCATCTGTCTTGAATAATACCATTTAAATCACTCCCAGTGCTTTTTTTTACATCATATTTTTAATTTTAAATAAAACCATATTCAAGTCTTGCTTCAATTTTTAACTTTTTATACATTTTTTCTAGTCAAGATTAGATTCAAAAGCTAAATATTTATCTCATTCTAATCTCCGTGTTGATGTATTACTTTATTTTCCACCAGAATTTATTTAATATAGATAGTTGATGATTAAAGTCCCAGAATGACTCAACTGGCACAAATTCACTTTTCTCTTCAATATCTCTTAGAATTCTATTAGAAAATTTATAAATACTTGCAGTTATTAAAATTCAAATTTTAATTGCATCTTTAAGCAAACATGCTCTAAAACAGCTAAATATCAATATATTTAATTTCTTTAATAATTGGTGCAAACTGAGGATGTTTTTCAATGAACTCTAAAGCAAAATTATTATGATATTCTCTGGCTTTAACTCCTTCAAGAGATTTGGCTACAACTCTTTCTTGCCTAATATCTTTAATTAATTTTTCATCTTCTCCAACCACATCCGATCTTTTTCTATTAAAATTAGGGCAATAATCCATAACCATTACCCTAATCCTCATTGGAATTGGTTCTCTAAGATTTATTAATTCATCCATCAACTCTTGAGGCATATTCTCTAAAAATTTGTCATCACTTTTTAAAGCTCTTACTTTCATTGATTTTCACCTCTTCTATATAGTCAAATTTTAATTCCATATTTTTGAAGCAAATATGCATGTTATTCATTCAATATATAATATTATTAATCCTTTTAAATCAAATAATTATAATTTATCAAATAATGATGTGAAATAAGGATATTTTCTAATAAATATGTCAATTTCATAATCCATTAATTCTAGACCATTCATTGTACTTTAGAATTTTCAATTTTATGTTCCAATAATCGTTTACTCAATAAATCTTTATTGGTAGCATTTTTTCCTAACTTTAAAGAATAACCTTTAGGTAACTCCATTCGAATTATATATGGTATCCAATCTTCCAGTTCTATTAAATCTTGAAAATATTTTTTTAATTCATTTTTATTAACTTTATATTTTCTTTTATAAACCATATATTCTTCCCCTGTCAAAGTTTAATTGCATCTTTTTTGAAGCAAACATACTTTACAGCGAAAAAAGCTATTCTTGTACGTGTGGGCATCATACCTCCCACTAATTCATCCAAAATTTTTTCAACCTGTTTCTTTCTTTGCTTTTGTTCATTATCTCCACTATTAAATAATGCCATAATAATCTTCCTTTAAATAGATATCCATCATGAAAAAAATTGAAAGTATTAAATAATTATATATGTTGTTACTATTTAGTTTTTACTTTTTAATTCTTGTTCATCTCATTTTATTTTTTTATCAACAGAATATATTCCAGCAATGATTATTTTTTGTTAATCATGTCTTTTAATTCTTTTATTTCAGCTTTTAATTCATTTGCTTCATCTTTCAACTGTTTGTTTTCCATACGAACACTTTTTATCTCGGCCATAATATTTTCATATTTTTCTTCAATAGTTTCTTGAATTTCACTTACCCTGTCTTCTTCATCATCATCCAATATACGGTCAGTTAAAAATGAAGACATTAACGCAGTAATTCAGAAAATACAAATACTCCAATTAAAATTAATATAATGGCCAATACTTTTTCATTGTAAGTTTTTGGAGTTACATCCCCATATCCAACAGTAGTCAATGTAACTATGACAAAATAAAAATCATCAACCCATCCATAACTCGGACTAAAAAGGAAGAATGCAGCCCAAAAAATCAATATTGTTATAAATATTCCAATCAAAACTTTATGCAAACCTGTTTTTCTAAATAAATCTTTAATAATATCAAATTGTGCCAATTTAACTACTCTAATTAATTTAAAAATCCGAAGATATCTTAAAAAAGACAACTGGTAGAGCAACAGGCGAAATCAAAGGCAAAATATAATCAAAAGGTATTGAAGCAATTAGTCCAATAATATTTTCTTTATCAAAAATATACAACTTTTTTTGAACCAGACAAAAATAAGTTTAAAAAATATTCGCCTAATAAAATTATACAAACAATCAAATCGAATTGTTGAATATTCAACATTACATCATTTGGAATCTCAAAAATGAGAGAAATAGTAATTAAAAAAAAGGTCTACTATTATCAAAGCAGGTAAACCTCTAGTATACAAAAAAAATATCTAATATTTATTTCTTTACCAAATATTTGCATTGTTTATAAACTCCGCGGAACTAATTTATGCAATTTTTAAAACAATCCCCAGATTATTTTATAGTCATATATAACTTATGTTAAAAAGCTTTATTAAATATTTTTATTTAGTATATTATTAATTAACTAATTTAATTTTCAATTGATTTATTATGAACCCATACCCTGTGTTTTCCAATAGCTACTCTCACAATAACATCAATCAAATCAGTTTCATCTTTTTTGAAATAGTAATAAGCTGGTCCTTCCAGCATTTGCCTTAAGTCATAGAATGGTCTTGGCTTGACTGCATCCTGATGCATCAATCCATAATTTTTTAATAGCTTAACGTTTTCACTTTCGTATTTCTCCAGTTTGGATTTCTGGACTTTAGTAGCTACTGTCTTTTCCTTTTTATCAAAAATCTTGGCTATTTGGGATGAATCAATCAATATACTGGATTCAATCAACAGCAATGTTATTTCCTTTCCTTTAACTGTTATTGTTGTTGGATATGAATTTTCAGTATCTAATATTAATTTCATTTTATAGCCTCTAGTATATAATATAGCGATTATTGCATATAAAAAATATGAGCAAAAGAAATTAGTGAAGCTTGTGAAACTTCACTAATATTAGGAGACAAAATATGGATTTATGCTCTGAAATTACCTTTGATGATGTCAAAGTTTAATTGCATCTTTTGAAGCAAACATACAGGTAAGGTTTGGCATTTCTTTTAATGAAAATGGAATGGTTATTCTAAGAAATAAAAGACCAATAGCTAATAAAAGAAATGCAAAAAAAAATTTCAAGAGAAGTATCTAATATTGTTATGGAAATTAAATTGAATTATCATACATACAATCCAAATTGGTGTGATTTGACTAAAGAAATATTATAAGTCATTAAATGAGTATACTATTAAAAATAATGAATATTTCTATAAATTATATAAACAAAGATTAAAAAAATATGGTATTGACATAATATTTATAAGTTATAATAATAAGATAAATAGTATGAGTCTTGTAATAGCAGGTATTAAAGGATACGGAGAACAAGATAACTTTTATGAAGCAGGAGTCATGAAAGAATTAGATCATGAGGGTAAAAAAAAGTATGCTAAAAAGTTATGGGAAGAAGATCCTAAAAAATATTATGAGTGGAAAGAATGGTGTATTGATTTAGATGTACTACCTGATTTTTTTGGTACTCATGATAATCCTATCGATATTGATGAATCTAAATTATAAAAAACTGATTTGTTATTAGTTTAATTTTTTCTTTATATTGTTATTGTTTTGTTCATAGTGAAATTTTAAGTCAAAGTTTAATTGCATCTTTTTTGAAGCAAACATACTTTATTTTTATTTTCTTTTTTATACTATTTAAACACATCTTAATTCTTTTTTGAAAAGTATTAATAGGAAAGTATGAAAGTATTACGAAAATAAGTAGGTTTTCCTAAAATTATTTACCAGTTTTAAATAAAAACCCATTATATTCCGTATTATTAAGTAATGATTTTACTAATTCTTTTGTTTGATTTTCAATGATTTTAGCATAGGTTACTTTTTTCATTTTCAAAAGTTAAATCACAATGGATTTTTGCCATTATTTCGCCGGCTAATAATTTTTCTGATTCTAATTTTAATGAATTGCTTCTTTTATCAATATTTGTTTCGTTAATTTGGTTGGTATTTATTAAGTTGAAAACAGTTTTATCAACGATTTATTGTCTAAATTCTTCCATTAAATCAAAAATTAAGCTTTTGTTTAATTTTATTTTCAATTATTTTAACTTCTTTGATTTCTTTATTTTTATTTAATAGTTTAATTGTTGATTTTTGGTTTTTCATTTTAGATATTATAAATTCTTTTGAAATTAAAAGTCAATTATGGTTTTCACTAGCTTGATATTACAATTTTTTTAAAACAATATTATTCTAATTTGGAGACTCCAAAATATAGTTGATTTGACCAGAGTAGTTGATACTAATTAAATTAATATTGTTTTTTGCTATTATATTTAAAGCATTAATTTATTTGGCATTTAGCCATTACAGTTTATATCTAATACTTTATTTGCAGAAAATCCATATATTTAATTGGCTTTTTCTATTTTTTTGAATTCTAACTTAAATAAAAGAAGAATTTTCAATTTTGTCCCATTAAAAAAGTAAAATGAAAATTTAATTAATTTTCACGTTTTTTAAGTAATTCCAGACCTATGTCTCCCAGTTTGTATTTTTGGATTTTTCCGCTTGTTGTCAATGGGAATTCATCAACAAAGAATACATGTTTTGGAACTTTATATCTGGCTATTTTACTTATTGCATAGTCCCTTACATCTTCTTCAGTTAAATCTGAGCCTTCTTCTTTTTTATTATGAATGCTCCTACGATTTCACCGTATTTTTCATCAGGTATTCCTGCTACCTGAACATCCTGAACTCCGTCTATTGTATATATGAACTCTTCGATTTCACGTGGGTAGATGTTTTCTCCTCCACGGATAATCATATCTTTAATTCTTCCGACAATAGAATAGTATCCGTCTTCATCAATGGTAGCCAAGTCTCCGGAGTGTAAAAATCCGTCATCTTCAATGACTTCTTTTTGTTTTTTCAGGATTTTTATAATATCCTTTCATTACATTAAATCCTCTGCAGACTATTTCTCCTTTTTTACCTACTTCAGTTATGTCTTCACCAGTATCCGGATCTATAAGCTTAACTTCAACATTCGGGAAAGGAGTTCCTACAGTGTTTACTTTTTTCTCAAATGTATCTGCTGCATTTGTTTGTGTCATTCCAGGAGATGCTTCTGTTAGACCGTATACACTGGTGATTTCAGTCATGTTCATTTTGTCTATTACTTCTTTCATGGTTTCAACAGGACATGTTGATCCCGCCATGATTCCTGTTCTAAGTGATGACATGTCAAACATGTCAAACATAGGATGTGTCAATTTTGCAATAAACATTGTTGGAACACCGTGAATTGCAGTACATTTTTCCTTTTGAATAGCTGAAAGAGCTAAAAGCGGATCAAATTCCTCCAGCATTACAATAGTTGAACCATGTGTAATTACTGCCATGACTCCTAAAACTGAACCGAAACAATGGAATAACGGTACCTGAATACATAATCTGTCCTCTTCAGAGAAGTTCATATTTTCCCCTATGTAATATCCGTCATTTAAGATGTTTCTGCTGGTAAGCATTACTCCTTTTGGGAAACCTTCTGTACCACTGGTATACTGCATATTTACTACATCATTATTGTCAAATTCTTTTTTGATTTCTTTTAGGATTACATCATCCTGATTTTGACCTAACAATAATAATTCGTTAGTGTTATACATTCCCCTATGCTTGTCCTGACCTACATGAATAACATGTTTTAAACATGGAAATTTTTCTGAAGTTAACTTTCCTCTCTGACATGTTTTAAGTTCAGGCACCAAATCATAAATAATATCAATATAATTATTGTCTCTGAATCTGTCAGTTAATGCTAAAGCTTTCATATCTGACTGTTTAAGAATATACTCCAGTTCATGACTTTTATAAGCAGTATTTACAGTTACCAAAACAGCTCCTATTTTAGCTGTTGCAAACATGAAAGTCAACCATTCAGGAACATTTTTAGCCCATATTCCTACATGGTCCCCTTTTCCAACACCAATAGATAATAATCCTTTAGCTAAATTATTAGCCCTTTCATTAAATTCGGAATATGTGAATCTCAAGTTTCTATCAGGATAAATTAAAAATTCATGGTCCGGAAGTCTTTCTACTTGTTTTTCAAAAAAATCTGCTAGTGTATCTTCACTGAATAACATTTTTTAACTCCTGAAATTAAATTTAATCGACCGGTGTGTATATTACAGCTAAAATCTTTGCTGTTTCATCATTTGAACTGTGTACATGATGTGATACAATTGAATCATAGTAAATACTGTCACCAGTTTCTAAAACATAGTTATTCTGACCATAAATAACTTCAATTGTTCCTTCAAGAACATAAAGGAATTCTTCACCTTCGTGAGAGCTAAGTTCATGGCTTTCTTCAGCATCCACTTTAAAGTCAATGATAAATGGTTCCATATTTCTGTCACTTTTTCCGGCAGCCAATGAGTAGAACTCCAGGTTACTGTTCTCGGTTTTGTTTTCATCACCTGAGAAGTATACTACTTTGTCACTTTTTTCCTTTTCTAACTACTAATGGTCCTGTCTGTTCATCATCATCAATAAAAGTACCTATTCTAACGCCAAGTACTCAGCTATTTTTGTTAAAGGAGTAAGAGATGGTATAATTTCCCCGTTTAATATTTTTTCAACTAATTCAATGTTAACATCACTGTCATTAGCTAGTTCGTCAAGTGATACATTTCTAACTTCCATTAAAGTTTTGATTTTTTCTCCAATTTTATTTTTATTAGGCATTTTTTCCACCTTAACTCTTTAATATAAAATAATATGTATTTTATCATTAATAAACGTGTTTTCAGATATTTAAAAATAAGAGAATATAGTAAAAATTATTAAAAAATAATATATAAACTGTGTAAAAAAGAAAGCTCTGCGACATTTTAAGCAATGCAATTATCGCCAGACGTTTTTTAATAAACAGAAAGGAGGTTTTTAAACTGATAACCTCTAAACATGTTTAATATTTGTATAATCAGATATTTCACTATTGAATGTAGCTAAATTTGAAACATTCAAATCATGAATATCACTGTGTCCTGTTATTCTTGCAAAAGTTTTAATTTCTTCAAGACTTGCATTAAGATAATTGGTTAATCTTTTTGCTCCAATATCTGTTTTTAATCTGGAACGCAGTTCTTTATCCTGTGTTGCAACTCCCACAGGACATTGCCCTTTATCACATAATCTGTACTGCTGACATGCCACTGCAATTAAACTGGCTGAAGCTATAGCTATTGCATCTGCTCCCATAGCTAATGCTTTTGCAAAGTCACTGGAAACTCTTAAACCACCAGTAATTACCAGATCAATATCCAAATCATGTTCATCCAGATATTTTCTGGCTCTGTGTAATGCAAATATTGTTGGAATACTTGTTGAATCCCTAACTAATAATGGGCTGGCTCCAGTAGCTCCCCCTCTTCCGTCAACTGTAATGAAATCAGGTTTGGCATAACTAATAAATTCCAAATCATTTTCAATATGTCCTGCAGCTATTTTAATACCTATCGGACGGCCTTCAGATTTTAATCTTAATTCATCTACCAGATCTTTTAAATCTTTCTTAGAATTAATATTCGGGAATCTTGATGGGGATATTATGTCTTCACCTGCTTTTTTTACCTCTTACTTTGGCTATTTCAGGTGTTACTTTATCACCAGGCAATAATCCACCCATTCCGGGTTTTGTTGCCTGACCTATTTTAATTTCAATTGCATCTGAAGTTTTTAAGTTTTCATCAGTTACTGAATACTTGTTCGGAACATATTCAAAAATGTATTTGTATGCCGCATTTTTAACTTCCTGCAGTATTCCTCCCTCTCCACTACACATTGCTGTTTTAGCCTTAAAGCTTCCTTTAGCCAAAGCAATTTTACTTTCCTTAGACAAGGCCCCGTAAGACATGTGGGATACATATACAGGATTTTCAATAACTAAAGGTTTTTCAGCATTTTTACCTATTACTGTAGTAGCTGACACTTCTGCATCTTCTTCTAAAGGCATAGGATTTAACTGGTTTCCTAAAATAAGAATATCATCCCAATCAGGCATTGGCAATTCTGTAGCCATTGGTGCTGTAATGGGTTTTCCGGAATCGCATAACTTATAAATGGTGTCCATATGTCTTACTGATTCATCATTTCTGATGTACTGTTTCGGAAATGAAATTAACCAATTGTTTTCATTTGTTTCAGCTGGTTCAAAGTTAGATATATCTGATCCGCAATCCGGACATTCTTTAAGGTCTTTTAATGGTATTTTTTCAGTTTTTTCATCATGAATATAATTACAAATCCTACACTGATATATCCTATATTCTGTTTTTTGGATTGCTTTGAATTTTGATAGCGGCGACCCGCATACCGGGCATTTTCCAAGTTTAACAAGTACCTGACCCTCTTTTTCTTCATCATAAACATAATGACAAACTTCACATTCATATGTCTTATAGGCCATATCTTTTTCATTATTTCAAAATTAGAAACATCTGATTTGCAATCAGGACATTTTTCAAGTTCTTTAAAGGATTTGCCTTCTTTTTCTTCATCATGAATATAACCGCATATCTGGCACTGGTATTTCATTTTACCAACTCCACCATAATTAATATATTATATAACTTTAACAATAATATAAATATTTTTGTATAATATAATTAATTCAATGTTAAAAAAGTAAAAGTTTATAACTGTTTAATTGAATAAATAAAACATACTATGAACAACAAATCTTTCTGGAACAGATATGCGTCAGTTTATGATAAAATTATAGGCAATAAAATAAACAATAACGAGATGTTTAATTTTATTTTAAAATACACAGGAAAAGATGACAGATTAATAGAGGCAGCCTGTGGAACTGGTGCTTTTACCTGTTTATTATCACCAAATTTAGGGGAAATAATTGCCTTTGACTATTCTGAAGAAATGGTTAAAAAAGCTAAAAACAAAACTAAAAACTTAAACAATGTTGAAGTTTCTGTTGGAGATTTAAATAATATAAATTATGAAGACAATTATTTTGATGTGGCGCTGGCTGCCAATGTGTTGCACTTATTGGATAAACCTGAAACAGCTATAAGTGAACTTACACGAGTTGTTAAGGATAATGGAATTTTAATACTTCCTACTTATGTAAAAGGAAATACTTTTCAGCGTCTGATGCTTAAAACATTAAAATTATTTATTTTTGAAAGTAATGAATGGTCCAAAAATGAATATTTGTGTTTTTAAAAAATCATGACCTCGAAATTCTTGATTATGATGTGTTTAATGCAGGCCAGCCGTTATGTGTAGCCATTATCAAAAATTCCAAATAATTTTTTTCTACAATAGATTTTTTTTAAATTCATGTAATTTTATTTTAATCAAAATAACAATTGATTTAATTGTATACAATAGACTTTTTATTAAAATAATTAAAGCTTTCTTAAAAATTTAAAAAATAATAAATGTATGAAATTAAAATTTGTCTTTGAAATAATTCCCAAGTTTTTTCCGTGAACTCCTGCAATAGGAAATATAAATTCTGCAATCCTATTAATTGAACATAAAACAACAAAGATGCATTCAATAATGCAAATGCATCAATAATTGTTGTATAGCCGGCAGAACCAATTTTTTAAAACTAAATGAATCCAAATCTATCTGAAAATTCATCGTAAGATAAAAAATCCGTCACGGTTTGAATCAAGACTTTCAAATTCAGAAATGATTACTTCTTCCGGAGAATAACCGTCCCAAAATGAATCCTCCATTATATATTCAGTTAATTCTTCAAATTCATCAATACTAAGTTTTCCGTCATGATTCGTATCCAGTTCATTAAAGGTATCAGAATAAGGATTTGTACCTAATCTGGCATAGAATTCCTCAGTGGTAAGTGTTGAATTTGGTGAATTTTTAACTATATCCTGAAGTTTCTTAATATCACTGTCTTCTTTACAGCTTGCTTTAAAAAGTTTATCACCTGCAGAGAAATAAAAAACATTAAAATCATCCGAAGATTTTGAATAGATAGCTAAAACATCACGGTGGTACAGAGTCATTTTAGTGAGGCTTGAATTTTTAATTGTATTTTGCTCATCAGGCAATGAGTTATCCTGAATCAGATCAATGCCAAATTTATCTGTATGGTAACCTGTATTATCTGGAGTAAACTCTCCATTTGACGGAACATTAAATTTAACTCCGCCTAAAAAGATTTCTTTAGATGAATCAGCTGCAAAAACAGCTGAAACTGAAATTAAAAATATAACTGCAACCAGAATAGCATATATTTTTTTTTTCATAATATCTCACCTTTATTGATTATATATATCATTAAAGTAAATAAAAATTAGTATTTTTTAATTAAACTGATTTGTTTAATTAATTGATGCATTATTTAATTGAATTGAAAAGCAAGTATTGAAAATATAAAAGAAAAAATTAATTTAAGATATATTAATATATAGTAAAATTTTAATGCCTATTAAAATCAGGACCACACCACCAAGAATTTCAAATTTGTCTCCGAAATAATTTCCAAGTTTTTTTCCAATGAAAATACCGGAAATACTGAATATAAATGCTACAATTCCTATTATTGTACATGGAAGCAACAGGAACATATTCAGTAATGCAAATGTAATTCCAACAGCAAATGCATCAATACTTGTTGCAACAGCCAGCAAAGTCAATTCCTTAAAGCTAAAAGTATCCATAATATATTCATCATCACTGTCTAAGCTTTCACGAATCATGTTTAATCCGATAGCCAAAAGCAGGAAAAATGCAATCCATGGAGCTACAGTTGATACAAATGAACTGATTGTTGTACCGCAAATGTATCCTATTACAGGCATTATAAACTGGAAAAAACCAAAAAATAGTCCATAATATAAAATCTGTGATTTTGTCAGGTTTTTTTTGTGTGAATCCCTTTGTCAGGGAAACACTAAATGCATCCATTGCCAGAGCAATAGCTATTATGATGATTGAAATTAAAGCTATATCCATATTATTCTCCGATTAAAATACTCTCTTCAATATACAGTTTTATTTCTGATAGATAATATAGATTATTAATTTAAAAAAATAAAAAAAAAATAAGTAAATACTTATTTTCTTTTTTACAATAACAACAGCAACAATTATAATCAATGCTATTGCCAATATAGCTATTGGAAGGCCTGTAGAGGCATCAATTCCAATGTCGTTTAAGTTTTCATCAGTATTGTTTTCAATAGCTGACGGTTCTACTGCTTTTTTACCTACACTTAAAGGCACCTGTGTTGAATTAGCCAAATAATTGTCATCACCACTGTAATTAACATTAACGATATATGATCCTTTTGCTAAATCAGGAACAGTGACAGTAGTTTTTCCGTCAATCAACTGATTAGTATAACTTTTATCATAAACAGTAACCTTTACAGATCCTGTAGCACCAGCAGGTAAAATAACATGAACAACTGCATTTTCACCTTCTTTTTACATCCTTAGCAGAAACGGAAATCGGTGCATTATGTTTTCCCACACTAAAACTTGAAGTGTTTGTACCTGGCAGATAGTTTTCATCTCCATCATAACTGGCTAAAACATCATAAGAACCACTTTGCCAAATTATCTATCTTAAAAGTAGTTAATCCTTTATCAATAGGGGCAGAATATGTTTTGCCGTCAACAGTTATAGTTACACTTCCAGTTGCATCTTCATTAACCCGTACAGTTATCTTTTCGCTGTCTCCCATAGCAATATTGTTTGCATTAACAATAATTGTAGAGTTTGCCTTGGTTTTTTCATTAGCTTTAACAGGAACAGATGCAGAAGCCCCAGGTTTTTCTACATTAAAACTGGAGGTGTTTGTACCTGGCAGATAGTTTTCATCTCCATCATAACTGGCTGAAACATCATAAGAACCACTAGCCAAATTATCTATCTTAAAAGTAGCTATTCCCTTGTCAATAGGGGCGGAATAATTTTTGCCGTCAACAGTTATGTTAATAACTCCAGTTGCGTCTTCATTAACATGTACAGTTATCTTTTCAATATTTCCTACAGTAATATTACTTGCATTAACAATAATTGTAGAATCAGCTTTTATGCTATCATCTACAGCAACTATTGTCGGAATAATCAATAAGAGCAAAATGAATAGTAAAATAATATATTTTATTTTGTTCATTTTTTAACCTCCACTAATAAATAGTGATTAAAAGATATTATGTTTATTATAATATTAAAAATTTACTTAAAAAACAGAAAAAAGAGCAAAAAAATTATTCACGTTTTTTAATGAAATCAGTATGTTTAAAGTCATAACAATAGAATAAGTGCTTTTAAATCAAATTCTTCATAAGTAAAAACCTATTTACAGATAATTTCATCCAAATCATTATAATTTTTAATTGTCCCTATCAAATTATTCATGAAAAATTACACTTGAAAAAAAATATATTGTAGACATACGTTTCAACTGTAAAAATTTATTGTATACAAAATTATTTTATAAAATCAAAAACAAAATATCACTAACAACAAAAGGAAATAATAAAATGAATATTTTAATTAACGGATCAGGTGCAGTAGGATTAGGATTAGGTGCATCTATGCTTTCACAAAAAGCAGATGTGTCATTTTATGCAACAGGAAAAACAGCTGCTGCAATCAAAGAAAACGGACTTGAAAGGACAGGATTATTCCAGCATTACTCTTTTACACCAAATGAATATCAAGTATATGAGGATTATAAAGATATTCCTGAAAAAACTTTTGATTATGTATTTATATGTAGTAAAACAGTAGCTAATGATGATATAAGTAGAAAATTAGCAGAAAATAAAGAAATCTTAAAGGACAACTGTAAAATAATCATATTCCAAAACGGATTTGCCAATGATGAGCCTTTTTAAGATACTTTTCCGAAGATGAAGTATACTGTGCAAGAGTAATTACCGGGTTTTCACGGCCTCAAAGACATATCAGTGAAATAACTGTATACACAGAACCTATACTTTTGGGATCACTTCAAAATGCAGATCCCGAGTGCCTGGAAAAAATAGCTCAAATGATTAGTGCATCAGGAATCAAATGTGAAACAACCACAGAAATTGACAAATATTTATGGGCTAAAATGCTTTATAACTGTGCTCTAAATCCATTGGGAGTAATTCTTAACTGTACATATGGTAAATTAACTGAAAATGAATACTCCAAAAAAATATTATGGACAGTATTATAGATGAGATATTTGCAGTTATCAAAAAAAGCGAATATTCCACATTATGGGATTCAGCGGACGAATACCGAAAACTGTTCTACTCAAAATTAGTTCCGGATACCTATAACCATTACTCCTCTACATATCAGGACATTCAAAAGAAAATAAAAACTGAAATTGATACATTAAATGGAACTGTTATCAGATTAGGTGAAAAGTACGGTGTTGATGTAAGTACAAATAAAATTATATATAACCTAATTAAATCAATAGAATCAGAATTTTAAGGTTTATTAGTTATTTTTTCTAATAAACTAATAATCCTGTTATTCTGTTCAATGAGAATATCCATTTTCCTTGTTTGTGCTGCAAGCAAATGTCCGTTAACATTATCCAGTCTTGCAACACTGTTTTTATCATATATTTTATATAATTCCTCAGCTATTCTTAAATCCCTTGCATAATCTCCAGTTTTATATTGTCCTCTTTTTTTTATGTTTGCCTATATTTGATGTGGGTTTTTTGAAGAATTCAAATCAAAAAGTCTTGATCCGCAGTCAATACAATAATTGCTGTTATTATCTCCATATTTACTGCCACATTTTGGACATTCTTTCATCTAATCACCTTTTCAATATCTCCAGAATATAAAATAATTATTTCTTTCTTTACTTGGTACCGGAGCATAATATGAATATTCATTTACCATTTCCTTTTCATAGTCCTGTTTTGCTTCATTTAATATTCCGTAAAATGTAGCTGTGTCATAGGAAGAATCAGGAGTGTTGATTATGATTTCCTCCATTTCATCAGTCATTTCTCCGCTGCCCCATGATATACAGTATATTGAATCTCCTGATGAAAAATAAGCATGAGACACATTATGTTTTGCAAAGTTATTATACTCATGGAAGTATGCCACATCATGTGAACCTATAGTCAGGTTTTTGCCTTTGAAATTATACCAGCACCCGTAACTGCTTGGAAGATAATCATCAACACATAATATACCAAATGTGTTCAGGTCATTATAATGATAATTAGTACGGGCAGTATTGATTTCTCCGCCCTGATATTTTGGAGGAATTTTAAAATCTACATCATTTACCTTTACAGTTTTCCAATTGGAACTGTCAACTGCATTAACACAACCAACAGATATAATTAAAGCAATTAAAAGTAATGATAAGAAAAGCTTTTTTGAAAACATACTAATCTATTTGTACTAACTAGTATATAACATTTTATTAACAAACATTTTAAAATCGATTATAAAAGTTTATATACCTAAAAAATAAAAATAATATATGTTCGTATTTTAATATATCTTATTTTTTTACGAATACGAACAATGGTGATGGTTAAAAATGAGTATTCGCTATTACTCCTTTAGTGGTGTTTAGGAGGATGAATACTCATTATATATTTAAATTAATTCATCTAATTTTTTACCGTATTCTTCAATCAGCAAATAATCATTAGCTACAACATCCAATAACTGAATCTTATAATCCTTAAATAGCTTTTCATCATCAAGAATCTTTTTTTTTTATTGTAAGGATAACTATTTTTAATATTATAAATTTCCTGATTAATCTGACTGATTGATTTTATAAAAACATCATCATCCTCAAAAATTGTTTTGCCTTCAGGAATCAAAATAGCCAGAGACCTCATGGAAGTTAAATCATAAGTTTCAAAAGCTTCCACAATTTCTTCAAACAAATCTTTTTTCATAAATACTTTGAACAGGATTGAAAGAAGGATGCAATTTATAAATTAAATCCAAATAAAGACTATTCAAACTATCCAAATCATCTTCAGACAACTCAAAATGAGTATCCTTTCGCTCAATAGCCAGATCCAGTTCACCCATATATTTTTCCAACATGCCAACTGATTCTTCAAATTCCTTATCAAGCATTTCATCAATTTTAGATAAATCCTCCCCTGATTAAACAGCTCAATATATCTTTTAATCATTTCCAATTCAATATCCAAATTATATGCTTCACATTCAAGAAAACCAAAACTGAGCAGATACATATCTTCAATTTTTGGACATATATGAAGCCTTAATTTATCATATTCAAAAAATTAATTCAGCTAATTTTTTTCCTTTAAACTAATTGACATTGTTAAAACCTTAATTCTATATATATGAATTAAACATATTTATAGATATATAGGTGATTTTAAATGGAAATAAAAGAAAATAACCTTAAAGAATTAATCGAAAAATACATGAGCATTGAAGAAACAGAAGAAAACCATGAAGAATTGCATCAATTGGGACATGAAATTGACCATGTAATCTTTGACAATAATTTTTATCTTGTAACACATAATGACAGTGAAGAAAAAGAAATCGTTTCATTAATAGTAGGGGAAGATGACGAATACTTCATACCATTATATACCGATGATGAAGAAGTAAAAGAAGCAATTGAAATATTTAAAAAAGAAGACAGTAATGCTATTTTTGAAACAGAAATCGTAGCATCTACAGACATATTGGAAACCTATTTGGATGATGACACTTTCCTTGGAATAGCTATTAACCCTCCAAAATATGATTTTGTAATATTTAGCCAAAACGTTATCGAAGATCACCAGGACTGCTGCTGAATTTATGAAATAACTTTTCAATAAAAAAAGAACAGATAATATTTTTTCAATTTTGTTATTTTTAAACACCCTATTCAACAGCAAAACCATTACCTTTAACTATTAAAAATTATTTTGAAACCAAATACTTTCATTATTTGAACTCTTTTTAGCTAATTAACATTAAAATAAGAACTTTTTTTTTTTAGCAACACGCTTAAGTTATAACTAATTTACGGTTTAACACTCTAAAAATTCTTTAACAAAATTTCTTATTTATTGAAATATCCGACAGTTTTCATAATTAAAATAAATGAAACATTACACAATTAAAAACCAAACTATTGTAAAATTATTAATTAATCCAATGATTATTTTCATTTATTTGATTTTAAAATGAGGATTATCATCAATTAAAAAGCAACCTATACATCAAATTAAGAAAATATTTTAATTTATTGACTTTTTAAAATTTCAATAAAATCCAATTTTTCAGTTTATCCGTTTTCTGCAAAATTAATTAAATTAACTATTCAACACATTAAATATATATTTTGAATCATGATTTTAATATAATTAATCAAATCTTTAATTAAACATTATTCAGAAAAATAAAAAAGTAATCCGACCACATTTAATCTACTATCAGATATATGTTTTCCATAGCAAAATAATGGCTAAAAAACATTTATAAACAAAAATATTATAAAACAAATAATATGGAATCAAAATATACTCATAAATTTATTATTTATAATAAAAAAAGAATCAAAAATAATTATAAAGGATTAATAGAAAAATTAGCCAATTTTGACAAAGAAGCTATACCTAAAGATTTTTTTAGAAAATCTAAATGATTCATCAGAAATATTTCTTAAAAAAAGACAGAAATTTTATCTTAAAAATCCAGATAAAATGTGCACAATCGATGAAATTCTACCATATAATGAAGAAATTAATGTTGAAACAAACAAAGTATTATCATTTATAAACAAATATCAAGAATTTGACAGTTTAATCGTTGGAATTGATTATTTCAATGGTGAAGAAGAATACATTGAAAAATATTTTTCACATGAAGATTCCTGGTATTTTGGAGGTCCCTCACGAAATTTTTACATTAAACTCGCATTCAGATATTATTATGGACTATGGGGAACTGAATTAGACATCTTTTTAAAGAATATTGGTTTAGAACATTTAATTTAGGGAATTTCAAGTAATGACAATAACATATTCCATATCATTACAAATGAATTGTTCGACGCATAAGAACTTCAAATGACAATTTAACATTATTAAAAAGCATTAAATAACAAAACACAGGAAAATATTATTTTCTAATCAGATATTAACTTTATTTTGAATAGTTTCGTTTGAAATATTCAACTTATTTAGTAATTTATTGAAAAATATGGATCCATAAATTATCTTTAAAATTAAAATATTCATACTTCCATATGACCAATTTGCACAAAATCATTGGGCAACTTTGCAATAAACATGCAACTAATTTAATAAAACTTTATGAATTGAACATGATAATCTGAAATATCCGAAACATTTAGTTAAAAATGTAATTAATTGCAACACCTAAACTAATTATATATAATTTAAAAATGAAATAATAAATTAATTATACTTTGGAGAAAGTTATATGAAAACCAAAGATTTAGAAACTTATAAAAAAGATGGAACTAAAGCTTCTAAAAGTCAAATAAAAGAATTTATAAAGTTATATGCCAAAATAGCTAAAAAACTTAAAACTGAAAATTCAATAGAACTTAACTCTGTTAAAGAAAATATCAGAAAAACATACTCTGAAGAGGTTTATTTAACTTTGATTGATGAAGAAAAAGACTTTGTAAAATTCAATATCAGCCAGGGTTCCAAAGAATATATCATTCCAATATTTACAGACATCAGCGAATATAAAGAAGGCAAAGAAAAAATATCAACCTTATTTTTAGACAAACTAACATGTAAAGTTTTATCTGCAGAAGATATTGAAAAATTAGCTGGCGATGATGAAAATTTCAGAGGTTTGGTGATTAATCCCCATTCACAAAACTTTATGATGGACCGCAACGGTGGTTTTTAATATGGAATATATCTGTCCTGTTTTAGGTGAAGGTGACGAAAGAGATTTTATAGCTATTGGCCAAGCAGAAAACTTCAAAATAGCAGTATTTACTAACTTAGATATGTATCATGAAGGTTGTAAATATTTGAGAGTAACTGGCTATGAACCAATTAAAGTTTCTGATGAATTATTCAAAGACCTTGCTAAAAAAGATGATGAATTCACAGGCATTATTGTAAATATTCACAATGAAAAAAAGATTATAAATAAAGAAGAACTGGAAAGATTATGATTCATCCTCTTTCTCAACTTCTTCATCATCAACAATTGAAAAATTATTATAATATCTATACCTGTATGCCATTTTAAATCCTTCATCCACTTCTCTTTTTGGCCTTAATTTACGCCTTTTAGCAGCAGAAATTTCTTTTTTAGGATTTTGGTGTGCTTTAACTAAATTCTTATTTTCCCTTACAAACTGCTGTTGTCTGGTTCTTACACGATTATATTTATACACACCTTTTCTTAATAAACGTCTTCTAGTTGTTAAAAATCTAATCACAAAATCACATCTACTGTCTTGAAGCAGATTTATCTAAAGTAGCCTGAATTTCATCAATTCTCTCAACAACCACTTTAATAGCTTGTTCACCTTGACGAGTAGGGTTAATACCTTGCTCTACTAATAATGCATCCCTAATATCTCTTAACCTATCAATTGAGTCAATTTTCATAATTGTACTATAAAACATTGTTGTCCTCCGATTTATTATTAACTATATTACATTTTTATTTAGAATAATTTATAAATTTTATCATATCAAAAATAAGTTTATGAAATACAACATCAAAACAATCTATGTTGCCGGAGGATGTTTTTGGGAAATCGAAGCATATATTTCAAGATTAAAAGGAGTCATACAAACAGAAGTGGGATATGCAAACGGCATAACCCATGACCCCACATATGAACAGGTAGCTTCAGATAAAACAAAACATGCTGAATGCGTAAAAGTAAACTACAATACTTTTGAAACAAGCTTGGAGGAAATCATTAAAGAATTTTTAAAAATAATACAACCGAGTGAATCACCACATCACAGATTAGGAATCTACTGGCATGACCCCAAAGATGCAAAAAGCATCTTAAGACTGGTAAATAAAAATCCCTCTATTGAAGCCCATGAACTGAAGGGATTTTACCTGGCTGAAAATAAATATCAGAAATACCTGGAAAAACATCCTGAAATAAACTCAAACATTAAAATAAATATGAATCAAAGTGATAATTTAACTCTGCTTTCATATCAGGTAACAAAACTGGCTATGAATGAAGAAGCATTCAGCGGAAAATATGCTGATTTTGATGAAGAGGGAACATATGTAGACATTACAAACAATGAAGAGCTTTTTTCATCAAAAGATAAAATAAAAAACGATTCAGGATATGCGTGCTTTACAAAACCCATCAACCCTGATGCAATTACAAGTTTACGTGATTTCTCATACGGAATGGTCAGATTGGAAATCAGAGCTCAAAAAAGCGGAATACATTTAGGTTATAAAAAAAAGAGATTACTATGAAATAAATTCTGCTGCACTTAAATTTGTTTATAAATAGCTACTCCTTTTTTAATAGCTTTTAAACCCTTTTCAAGTAACTGTCTTGGACAGGCAATATTTAATCTTAAAAATTCATCACTGTTTTTACCAAAATCAACACCTGCAGATAATAAAACTCCTGTTTTTTCATTTAAAAACTTGATGAATTCCTCTGAAGATATATCCAAATCAGAACAGTCAAGCCATAATAAATAAGTAGCATCTGCATCGGTTAACTTAATTTCAGGAATTTCCTTTTTATAAAATCAGCTGCAAATTTCTTGTTGTCATATAAATACTGCCTCAGTTCATCAAGCCATGGTCTGCCGTTATTATATGCTGCTATTGCGGCATTTATAGCAAAAATATTGGCTCTGCTGACCCATTCAACATCAAGAGCGTTGAAAACATCTTCCTTCAATTTATCTCCCACAATATAAACCGCAGCAGTATTTAATCCAGCTATATTAAATGATTTGGTAGGAGAAATTGTTGTAATGGAATCATGGTTGCTTATACCTGCAAATGGAATGTATTTTTTATCGGGATCAGTTAAATCACAATGAATCTCGTCAGATATTATAGTTACATCATATTTGGCACATAAATCAGCTATTTTTTTTTCAGCTCTGTTCTGGACCATATTTTACCAATGGGATTATGGGGATTGCACAGCATCATCAAAGTTACATCTGCTTCAGCTAATTTTTCTTCCAAATCCTCAAAATCAATTTCATACTTTCCATTTCTGTACATCAGCTGATTTTCCACAACTTCCCTGTTATTGTCTTCAATTACATGGAAAAATACATGATAAACCGGTGTTTGGATTAATATTTTATCATTTTCATCAGTTAATTTACGGATAATGGTAGCTATTGCAGGCATTACTCCATTGGCAAATTTCAGATAATCTTTATCCATTTCCAATCCGTAATCTTTCCACCAGTCAGCATATGCATCATACCATTCATCAGGAATTACAGCATATCCGTAGAGACTTTCATCAGCTTTTTTTATAATTTCATCAGATATTTCCGGAGCAACCTTAAAATCCATGTCAGCTACCCACATAGGGAGTTCAGTGTCAAATAAATCCCATTTTAAGCAGTTAGTGTTTTTACGGTTAATAATGCTGTCAAAATCATATTTCATGTAAATCATTTTTAATTTCTTTTATAACTTTTGCCTGATGCCAACAGCCAACTAAATTGACTTTAAAAAGTTTGTCTAAATTATCAGCAGAATTATATTTTTATTGCATTATTCATTAGAGCTTCAATTTCAGCATAATCTATTTTCATTTAAATATTATATTGAATATTTATAAAAAAAAGTAGTTTAAAAAAGAAGAGAATCAATCTTCTTTTTTAAAGAAATCATCTTGAATTTCATTAACTATTTCAGTAAACCTTTTGGTTACATCAGATTTAGGTTCAATTGTAACCATTACTCCACCTTTATTAGGTGAGCTGGATACTTTTTTCAGTTAATGGCAAATCTCCAAGATAAGTAATTTCCATTTCATCAGCAAAATCTTTTCCGTCACCTTTACCGAAGATATGAAGTTTTTCATTACAATGAGGACATTCATAGTAAGCCATATTTTCAACTAAACCTATGTTTTCCACATTTAACATTTCAACCATTTTTACACATTTTAAAACATCTTCCTGAGACACTACATTAGGAGTAGTTACCATAACTACTGCATCAATATCTGGAATTGTTTGTAAAACTGTTAATGGTTCATCACCGGTGCCAGGCGGGTTATCAATAATAAGAACATCAAGAGGACCCCATGCTACATCAGCTATTAGCTGTTTGATACTGCCTGTTTTTTGTGGGCCTCTCCAAATAATAGGTGTGTCAATACTATCTAACATAAATGCCATTGACATTACTTTAAGACCGCTTGGTGCTTCAACAGGCATCATATGACGTTCTTCGTTAATCATGATGTCCTGATCTTCCACACCTAACATTTTTGGTATGTTCGGACCGTGAATATCTGCATCCAATATTCCTGTAGTAAATCCTTCTTTTTTGGAAAGCTTCTGCAATATTTGCAGCTACTGTTGATTTTCCAACTCCTCCTTTACCACTCATAACAGCAATTTTATATTTGATTTGTCCTAAGTTTCTTGAGAGGTTGAGTTGTTGTTCAATCATTTTTTTTGTTGTTCAGGAGTCATTTCTCCTCCATGACCATGATGTCCATGTTCTGGCATAATATCACTCTCTAAAATTTATTTTTATCAATATAATATATTATAGTAACTAAAAGTATTTAAAAGTTTACAAATAAATGTTAGTTAAATTTCTTACTGACTTCTTCTACAGCAAGTACTAATGGATCGGTAACCATAGATACTGGAGGTGCATAAGCAAATTCAACATTACTTAATTCAAAGCAGCTTAAACCTTGGGTAATAGCTAAAGTCATTGTATCAATCCTTTCAGCTACCCTTTCCTCAGCAATTATTTGACAACCAATAATTCTACCATTACAGTCACAGATAATCTTAATATCCATAGGTTTGGCATTAGGATAATAACGGGCTCTTGTAAGTGCTTCCACCTTTTCAACAATAGGTTTGATATTGTTCTGTTGAGCAAAACTGGAAGTCAAACCAACAGCACCAAACTCTAATTTACCTACTTTAGAAACCATAGCATTCAATACTGGATTGAAATTAGATTTTTTACCAGTTATTGTACGTGCTAATGTTTTAGATTCACGAACCGCAGTAGTACCTAAATGACTGATAGTATTGGCCTGAAGAATTAAATCCTGAGATTCAACACAGTCCCCAAGAGCATAAACATCTTCAACAGAAGTTTCCATTTTTTCATTAACTAAAATAGCCCATCTTCCGATATCACAGCCGGCCATTTTAGCTAATTTTAATTCAGGCCTTACACCAGTGGCTAAAATAACCATATCTGCATCAATACAACTTCCGTCACCGAAATATGCTTTTTTAACTTTTCCGTCTTCCCCTTCAAGTTTGGTAATAGGTTCACCAAGCATTACATGAATATTTTCCATTTTCAAATATCTGGTTAAAATAGCTGCCATATCACTATCAAGAGATCTTGGAACAATTTGAGGCATCATTTCGCTTAAAGTTACATTTAAACCTAATTCTTTAAGAGCATAAACAATTTCAATACCAATCAATCCTGCACCTGTTACAACAGCACTTTTGGAAGTTTTAGCCCATTCCTGAACTTTTCTACCGTCATCAATGTTCCTTATCTGGAAAACACCTTCTAAATCCACTCCATCCATAGGAGGTACAAATGGGTTTCCTCCAGTAGCTAAAACTAATTTATCATAATCAATGGTTTTTTCACCATCCTCATTTTCATAAGTGACAGTTTTTTTGCTGCTGTCTACTGCAGTTACTTCAGATTTTATTAAAACATCAATATTGACTTCTTTATAATCATCTGGTGTTTTCATAATAATATCATCAAAGGATGAAATTTTTCCAGACAGTACATAAGGAATAGCACATGGAGAATATGCTACATTTTCATCACGAGTTATAACAGTAATTTCCGCATCTTTATCTAAACGCCTAATATTTGAGGCAGTAGACATTCCGCCTGCTCCCCCACCGACAATAACAACTTTCATTGTAAAACAACCTTTTTTAAACAAATTAACAAAATATTTATAAATATAACACTAATATTTATTAAAATATAAGTATAAAAAAGTAACTATTGAAAAAATTCAATTCAGCAGGCTGAAAATATGAGAGAAATTGATTTTAACTTAAAAGAAAATCCTTTTATAAATTTCCAGTCATCAAGATATTCAATGACTGCCAGAATTAATGTGGAAAAGATGTGGAAATATTCAAAAAGAAAATAACTGCTCATTTTTTGTATTGTCTTTAGGCTGTTTAATGAAAGCTGTAAACTCCATACCTCAACTTAAAAGAAGAATAGTCAATAATAAAGTAATTGAACATGATTATTTGGATGGTGTATGTCCAATAATGGATGAAAACAATGAAATCTATAAAGAAATGAGAGTAAAACCACCAGAAATATTTAATGACTTTGAAAAGTGGCATGATTATGTTAAAAAAACATCCAAAGATGTATTATCCGAAAAACAGAAGAATTCAATGTTAAAATGGAAAAAAGAGATTATGAAATATAGCTAATTATTCCTGCATCCCATGGGTTGATTTTGAATCAATAACAAGTGGAATATTAACCGGAAATCAGATACAGCCATTAATAACCTGGGGAAAAGTAAATGAAAACTATGAACTGAGCGTGGCTATTACAGTAAGCCATATTTTTGTTAATGGCAGAGAATTAGGATTATTTTATAAAAAAGTTCAGGAAAATTTTAATCAGCCAATCTAGAGCTAATCTATTTCTTATAATTCAAAAAAAAATAAAGGTAATGATTTTATTCAAAATCAATACCAGTTATTCTGAATCCTCCATAATGAGATTTGAATTTGATGTTCATACCAATAAGCAATGGAGTAATGGACTCAATTAAATGAGCTTTATTTAATGGGCCAATATCAATAGCTTTTAAACCAGGTATTTTTTCAATAATATCACTAGCTATCTCCTTAGCTTTCCCATCATCACCACAAATCAAACAGTCACATTCAATCGGGTTTGGAATATTTGCCAAATGGGAGTTACTAATATTATTAAATGCTGCAACAACTTTAACATCAGCATCTTTCAAGATGTTTGCTGCTCTTTCTGCTGCTGAACCCGGATTTATATGTAAAACATTACTTACAGGTCCGCCAATAGCTGTTTCCAATGGCACAGTTGCATCTAAAAAGTACTTTACCTTTTGTGTGTTCTTTAATTGTCTTTAAGGTTGCACTTTGAGCCTTTAGAGGTACAGTTAAAATCAATACATCAGCTGCAGCTGCTGCATCTTCATTAGCCATACCAACTAATTCTTTAGGATTATATTCCTTAATTTCCTCATTAGCTTCCTCAACAACAGTTAAAGCTTTTTCTTCTTTACGAGATCCAACAATTACATCTTCACCTGCAATAGCTAAACGTTTTGCGATTCCAAGACCTTGAGGTCCGGTTCCTCCAATTATACCAATTTTCATTTTTTTATCCTCCAAAGGTAGTTATTTTTTGTCATAAAGTAATCCGCCGACAAAAATCATATATTCAGGCAATTTCCCATCTTTCGCATAGATGATTTTATAACCAAAAGTATCTTCAACTGTTTTGTCAACATCCCCACCAAGTGATTCAATAGAATATCTTAACTTAAACGGCATCTTACATGGCATACCGATTGTTTTGGTACACCTCATACATAAATTACAGTTCCCCATAAATAAACCTAAAGAATCCTCGTTTTCCAATGCATATATTTCATTCATTAATTTAACTTTCATTCGCTCGAGTCTTTTTTTATAATAAAATCCAATTCATTAGGAGCATATGTTTGATTTAACTCTTCTTGTGAAAAATCAAATTTAAAAGCAATTATTTTAAGTTTGTTAAACGAATTCCAGATTTCATTAGGATCAAAATCAAAAAGGAGGGCAACCCCAATTATTGCCGTATTGATCACATTCTTTACAGATTTCCAAAAATTTTTCAATGTCAACATATTTGTCGTAATATTCTGACACATCAACATCTGTAGTGAGTTTACTTATGCTAACCATAATACTATTTAAATAAAACAATATAATAAAAGTTTCTAAAAAAAAAAAAAAGATAAGAGATTAGTTAAAATCTCTTAAGAAATAGTTATAGTTCTTCCAACTTGGTATCCATTCCAAATAGAGGTAATAATATATTTGCCAGGGTTTAATCTAATTAATAATTTAGCAAAACCATCAGCACCAGTTGTTCTGTTGTATAATACTCCATTAACATTGAAAAATACAGTTTGATTAGCTAATGGATTACCTTGACCATCAAGTGCTTTTGCAGTGAATCTACTGCCATCTTGGAATTTCATGTTTAAATCTTCAGTAATTAAAGTCGGCAATACAGTAATATTGTTTCCAACTGAATATTTACCATACATAGTTGTAATTGTATAGTTACCTGGATCAAGTTAATGTTTAAAGTAGCAGTACCATTGATAACATCCCTAGTGTAAAACACTCCGTTAATATTGAATGTTACATTAGTACCGTTAGCAGGAGTTCCATCACCATTTAACACTTTAACAACGAATTGTGATTCATTTTTGTAATATTTTACTAAGTTAGCAGTTTCAACATTTGACAATACAGTAACATTAAATCCTTTTTCTTCATTATTTGCAGGGTTAATTGCAGTTAAAATGTATTTTCCAGGAATTAAGTTAATGTTTAATCTTGCAGTACCATTTTCATTAGTTTGGCGTGTGTAGAAAACACCATTAATGTTGAAAGTTACATCAGTATTGTTAGCTAATGGTTTACCATCTTTACCATAGAAAGTTGCAAAGAACTGAGTTCCATTTTGGAAAATTTTAACAATATTATCTCCAATAATAGACGAAGTAACAATTACAGTTGAATTAACAGTAGTATCATTGTAACTAGCAGATACTGTGAAAACACCAGGATATAAATTAATATTCATGGATGCAACACCAGTTTCATTAGTAGTTTTTGTATAGTTTCTACCATTAATAGTAAATGTAATATTAGCATTAGCTATAGGGTTGTGACTTGCATCGGTTAAAATAGCAGTAAGTTTATCAGCACTGCCGTAAATTTTAACAAGTTCAGGAACAGTAAGTAAAAATTCAGGACCGTTGTTTTCTACAATAGTTTTATTATTAGATTGAACAGTTTTATCTCCTAAACCAGTATTGGAAACTAAATAATTGTAGGTTACAGACCCTGAACCAGTAGTATTAACTGTGTTTTCACCAGTAGTTTTAACGGTACAGTTGGTTACACTTGCATTACCGTAAGCAATTTTAATACCTGTAGTTTCAGCAATTATGGAATCACCACAGTTACTTGCATTACCTATATTATTACCACTGGTGACAATATCATTTTTATTTAATATTACATTAGCTGCACTAGATGCAACACCAGTTGTAAAGTTACCAACAAGAGTTATTTCATTGCCTGTTAAAGTTTCATTATTTCCACTTACATAAATACCGTAAATGTAAGTAGAGTTACCTGCAACATTATTTCCTTCATAAATAATGTTATTGGCTTTGTCACCCCAGTTACTTGAGCAGATACCATATGCAACAACTGGAGATTCAACAAATACTTCATTGTCTTTTATAATACCATTGGAGTTATCATATATTTGAATACCATCAGCATAATTGTTGTCAGAATCAGAGTAGAAAGCATTTGATGCTATTGTAAAGTTTTTTGCCGTCAATAGTGATACCATAAACATAGGTATGGCCTTTTATACTTATATTGTTGTTTTCTACAACAGCATTATCTCCTCCTCCAATATATAAAGCATGAATAGTATCATAAGCTCCGCTGGCATTGTTATATTCAATAGCAATATTATTTGAAGCTATATTTAAATTAGCTGATCCTTCAGTATAAATACCTGCAGACATTACTGTAGCAGTCCAGGTAGGAGGCATATATTTTACAGGAACTGATGGAATTTCAGCAAAAATATAATTGTTTAAAATATTTACATTATCTGAATCAATTACTTTAATAATAATATTATTGATGCCATTGCCGTCAGTTTTACCAGAATAAACAATAGTATTATTGTCAATGGTTAAATTAGCTGCATTTTCAGCATTAATTACAAAACTGTCTTTATCAAAAGCACTGTCAACTGAAAAAATGTTATTATTTATGTTGGCATTAGCTCCTCTTACATCAATTGCTGATTCAACACCACTAGTGTTAGTTAAAACAATAACAAAATTAGAAACAGAAATATTATCTGCTTTAATTACAAGCCCAATATCATTTAAAAAAGCCTTTTCACCAATTAAATTGATTTTTTTATCAATAGTAAGAGTACTTAAATTAAGCCCACTGAAATTACCTGCAAAAATCAGATCAGCAAATGGTATATCCATGTTTAAAACACCATCTTTATCAAAGTAAGTGAAAAATGTAGCATTTGTAACAGTGTTTCCAATTACAGTAAAAGTAGTGTTAACAGTTTTATCAGCATATTTTTTGTCACCAAAGTAAACTACAGTAGCATTGGTATTGCCTGCAACTAAATTTGGTATATCAATAGTAGTTTTACCGTTTATAAGTTTTCCATTGTAAGTTTCATTGCCTATATTTATAATTACATCACCGGTTGCATCTTCAGGTAAAGTTATCACTGCAGAAACATTATTTCCATAAAATACAGCAGGTGCATTTACAGTCATGTCATATGCAGAAATTTTATTTACATTAAATACAACTGGTGTGGAATTAATTCCATCATAGCTTGCAATTACACTATGTTTACCAATTTCTAAATTTGTAAAAATTACGCTTGCACTACCATTAGTAATAACACCAGTTTGAACTATGTTATCGTCTAAACTGAATTTAATATTACCAGCAGTATTATTTGGAATTATTTTAGCTTCAACTGTTGCATCTTCGCCATAAGTTATATCTTTAGCTGTAACATCTATAGATATATCATTATTTACTTCACCTACAACTGCATCATCATAGGATGCCACCATATTAACATCATCAGTTGTATCAGCAGCAGAAACTGCTGAAAGTGAAAGAGCCACTATAGCAACAAGAAGAAAGACAAATATCTTTTTATCCATTGTTAATCTCTCCATTTATATAAAAATATTCTTTAGCACTCATAAATTACAAATTATACAATAATAATTTACAATTCATCCAACTGTTATGAATGCATATAATATATATTTACATTAATATAATATAATCCTTTTGAAGATAAAACCAAATAATATCAGTTATAATTTAATATAACAGCATAATTAAAGTTAAAAAAAAAAAAGTAAAAGAAGATTTAAAATCTTCTTTTTTTTAAGCAATTGCAATATTGTTTCCTATTTGGTATTCGTTCCAGATGGAAGTGATAATGTATTTACCTGGGTTTAAACGTATGTTTAAGTCAGCCATACCTTTTTCATCAGTTGTTCTGTGGTAGAATATTCCATTTACATTAAATGATACTTTTTGGTTAGCTAATGGCTTTCCCTGACCGTTTAATGTTTGTGCAGTAAATTTACTGCCATCTAAGTATTTCATAGTTAAGTCTTTTGTAACTAATGTTGGTAATACTGTTATATTGTTGGATACTCTGCATCCTTCGTATTCTACAGTTATAATGTAATCATCAGGACGTAAATTAATATTCAAACTGACAATTCCATTATCATCAGATATTCTGTGGTAGAATACGCCGTTGATGTTAAATGTTACTTCCTGACCTGCTGCAATTTTACCATCTTTACCTATTACTTTAAGAGTGTATTTAGACCCATTTAAGTAATATTTAACTAAATTGGAGTTATCAATAAGTAAAGATTTGACTGTGACTTTATTTGAGTTTTCCTCACCTGTAACAAGATTATAATTAGTTATAATATATTCACCAGGAAGTAAATTAATATTTAAAGTAGCTACACCTTCACTATTGGTAATTCTTGTATAGAAAACACCATTAATATTAAATTTAACAGCAGAATTTACCAAAGGATTTCCATTACTGTCCAAAACCAAAGCAGAATACTGAGTTGCATTTCTAAACATTTTAACAATATCACAACCAACAGCAGTAGACATAACAGTTACTGTTGAGTTAACTGTTGTGCCTTTGTAAGCAGCTGACACTCTGTAAACTCCAGGATTTAAATTAATATTCATTGAAGCCATACCTCTTTCATTAGTGTATTTAGTATAATTCACACCATTGACAGCAAATACAATTGATGCATTAACAATTGGATTTCCCTGACCGTCAATTAAAGTAGCTATAAGCTTATCTTTTCCACCTTTAAATTTAATAACTTCATTAACATTTAACTTAAATTCTACAGGAATTACTGTTATGTTTTTAATCAAAGTATTAGAATCATATTTATCATCACCGCTGTAAGTAATTTCAACACTATGATTTCCACAAGTTAAATTATTAATAACCACTTCAGCATGACCATTACTTACAACAGCAATTTCTTTTTTTGCCATCTACACTGACAATTACAGTTCCAGTTGCATCTTTAGGTAAAACAACATATACACTTAAATCATTGCCACCTACATTCATATCAACTTCAATATCAGGGAAATATTTGTTTACTCTAAAAGTTGCATTGGCTGATGTTGAACAGTATAAATCATCCCCACCATATTTGGCCATAACATCATATGTTCCGCCAGCCAAATCAGCTACAGACAATATAGCACAATTATCTTTTATTAAAACCGGATACTCCTTACTGTTGATAACAAATATTATTTCCCCTATTGGTCCATCAGTAATTTCTGCCTTGATGGTTACATTAGATCCGACATAAACATCTTCAGAAGTTAAAGTTATAATAGCAGGGAATTTGTTAACTGTTAAATTGTTTAGAGCTTTTGACGGAGCATAATATCCATTACCTTCAAAGATTACTTCAATCAAATGAATTCCAGCCCCCAAATCAGAAGCAGATATTGAAACATTACCAAATTCATCACTGACTTTATTCCAAACTTTATCACCTAATTTAATTATAATATCCATTCCAGCTAATACATTTCCATGAATATCTGTTAATGAAATTGTATAACTTTCATTTATAAATAATTCATTGTCTTTAACTACAATTACAGTTGGATATGCATCAGGACTATTATTATACACATTATTTGATTTTGAAGCATTAACAGAACTATCTCCAAGTAATTTACCTGATACCAAATAATTGTCAGTAACTGTATTTACCTGAATATTACGTTTATCAATCATTACTGTATAATCACCCTTGGCAATTATTGTATTGTTATATGCTTCCAATTTAGAATATTTTACACTGTTTTTATCTCCAGTAATTAAAATTCCAGTATTTGCTCCTCCAAGAGCATCTCCACCAGTAATAGTTCCAATTCCACTTCCTAAAGAGTTAATTGTATTATTAAATACTTTAAGATTTTTGGAAGATGATATGATACCCATTGTAATATTGCCTTTTGAAGTTATTGTATTTCCTGCAACCTTTTCATCATTTCCCATAAGCTCCATAGCATAAGCAGTATGTGCATTAGCCAGTATTGTATTGTTTATATAATCAACATTAACGGCACCATAGATTGCCTGTGAGTATATTCCATAAACAACATCTGCCGCTTCAACACTAACAGAATTATTTAATAATTTACCGGTGACAGGTCCGTCTACTTCAACGGCATTTGCATAGTAATAGTCACATTTTGAATTGATTATATTATCTGCAACATTTATGTTTAAACATCCCACAACATTATAATCACTGTCCATCATACTGACAAATTTTAAAGCATAGGTATAATTATGTCCTGTTACATTAATCATGTTTGATTTAACAACAGGGTTTTTAGAAGCTCTTATTAAAATTCCCTCAATAGTGTCAAACATTCCACTGAAACTGGTGTAGGAGTTTGTAACCCTATTATTCAAGATTTTAACATCATCACTATTATCTATAAAGACTGCTGCACTGTAAGTTATAGCCACATAAGTAATCTTATCATAATCAATTGCAAGAGACGGCATTTTGGCATTGATTGTGTTATTTTCAATTATGGCACCTCTGCAATCATCAATATGAACTGGATGATTAAGGGTTTTACCTTTGCTTTGACCAGAGTATGTGACAGTGTTATTAATTAACTGTAAATTACCTGCGCCATTGGCATAAACAGCTATTGCATCAGATGTGCCGGCATCATTGAAATTAACTAATGAATTTTTAACAACAACATCAGCAGCATTTGCCACATAAATTCCGTAATCCCGTTTATTTATATTGATTGTAAAGTTATCAACAGATATGCCATTGCCTATCAGCTCCAGATAGATATCATTTAAAGTAGCTGAATTGGTACCTTTAAGATTAACAGCTCTGCCAATAGTAATTGCATTTACTCCAAGACCGCTAAATGAACCTGAAAATATTAATTCATTGGCATCAATACTTTCTTTAAGCATACCATTATTATCAAAGAAATCGAAAAATGTTGAATTAGTTACTATTAATGAAGTTGAAACAACTTTAAGAACAGCTTTACCCATACTTTGATTATAAACACCGTTAACATCCATATATTTTGCAATTATATTATAACTGCCTTCAACATAATTGTTTGATAAAACCAAAGTGGCTACGCCATTTTTAACATCAGAACTGCCTACTAATTTATCATTAATATAAAACTCAACAGAACCCATAGGGATGTTGTTTCCGATTGTATCTTTTATAATAGCTGTTAAATTTATATCTCTTCCTAAATTAACCGTAGTATCATTTATATCGAGTGTTGTGTCTGTTTTAGCAGAATATAAATAAATGGACTGATTATCAACAGTAGCTAAAATAACAGTTACCTTTTCAGGAATTGTGTACTCAACATTATACTGATTATTAAATGTTTCAGTAGGTGTTATGATTGTTGCGGGACGTGCAAATACTAATGTTTTATCCAATTTAGACCCGTCATTTAAAGTATCCAAAGCTACAGTTAATAAAACTTTATTTCCCTGAGTTAATGGAGTATCATTAGTAAATGTCATTACAATCCATTTTGAAACGATTTCACCATTTACAAATACAGACGGATCATCATTAGTTCCCCACCAGTTATTGTCAGCAGTTATCCTGGCAGTGACATAGTTGCTAATTCCTTTGTAAATAGCTATGTCTCCATTATTGACTAAAGCAGAATATGATATATCCAAGGTTGAACCCCTAATATAAATCGCTCCAGCCACATCATCCTTATTGTTTTCAAATACTGAATCAGAAATATCCAGTTTACCTATTCTTTCAGTGTTGCCTCCAATAAAACAAATTGCTCCCCCACCGTAATCTTCAGGTGAATTAGCAGAATTATTGACGAATCTGGAATTTGTAATTTTTATTCCGTCAATAAGCTGAAGGGCATAAATAGCTCCGCCGGCAAAGTTTTTGGAAACAGAATTTGAAATAAATAAACAGTTGTCAATTACTATTTGCCCGCCAACTGCCTGAGCATAAATAGCTCCTCCTGCATGGTCATTATATCCTGAAGCTTCATTATCCTTAAATACAACGTTCTGGAATTTAATATTGCATTCAGATGTACTGAACTTATCAATGAAAATAGCTCCACCAATTGTTGCTTTGTTATTAGCTATTGTAGCATTGATTACTGTTAAATTACCTACATTATAGATAGCTCCTCCATTTCTGCTGGATTTTGAGTTGGATAATGTAGTATTGATTAATGTTAAATCACCTGCATTTCCAATTAAAGCTCCGCTTTCACTTAATGTTCTTCCATTTGAAAAGTTAATATTTTTAATTGTTACTTTTCCTTCAAGAATATAGAAAACACGGTTAACATCTGCTCCAGTAAGAGTTACACTGCCTTTACCAGTAATATTGTAATTTCCATCGATTTTTTTACATTCATGACAACATAAGTTCCATTAAGAATTATAATATTACCATTTTTATTAATGGAGAGTGCTTTTTCAATAGAAGCTACTGGAGACTCTTTGGATCCGTCATTTGTATCTTTACCATCAGTTGAAACATAAGTTGTTCCATTATAATAATTTGCATTCAAGTCTAGAGTGATTGTTTCATTATCAAACTTAACAACAATAACATTTGCTGTTTGAGTTAAAACACTGTATTTTGAAATAGCTACCCCATTGGAAATAATTGCATCAGTTTTAGTCAAATAGCCAGTTTCTGTATTAAAACTAACAGCCAATCCATCAAATACATGATTATCTGAAATACTTCCATTTTTACCGTCTTTTGTAATATAGTAATTTAAATTAGCTTTAATGTCAAACTGATCATAAAGAACAGGAATTCCCCGGTCATCATAAGTTGCCTGTAAAATAATCCAGTTGTCTATGTCAACTCCGTCACCTGCAATATCATTTGGACTTTTGTTGGAACCCCACCAATTAGTATTTGCAGTTACATAAATACCATTGGACCTGGTTCCATGCTGAATAACAGTATTATTTCCATTATTAAAAATAGCGCAATTATTTATATTTAAGGTAATATTTGAAGTAGCTGAAGAAGACTTATCATTATAAACTGCACCATTGGTATTATTATAAATTCTTGAATTGGTTATAATCAAACTAGCACCGGCACTGGATAAATCCTGATTTATAATAGCTGCTTTAGTGCCTGTATTGTTGACTATTGTAGTGTTATCTACTGTAATTTCACTTCCATAATTCTGAATTGCACTTGGATAATAAGTTGCCTTGTTAAATCCAATAATAGAATTTGTAATATTTACATTAGATGTTCTGGCATAAACAACAGCATTATTAGCCGTATTGTTGTAGAAATTACAGTTATCGACAATTATATTTGCATTTTCACCAAAAAATGCTCCTCCCCATTTAGCAGTATTATTGAAAAATTTTGAATTTTTGATTGTTAAATCAGAATTATATGATTGAATTGTTCCGTCAGCAAGAGCATAATTTGAGTAAAATTCACAATTGTCAACAGTTAATTTTGATGAAGCAGTATTATAAATAGCTGATCCTCCTTTATTCCATCCTGATTTAACAGTATTATTGTTGTTATATAATTTGGAATTAGTAATTACAATCATACCTTTATTGGTATTGTAAATAGCACCACCACTTGCTGCTGTGTTTTCATATAAATTAAGAAAGTCCAAATAAAGATCAGCACCATTATTGTAAATAGCACCACCGTCTTTAGTGTTAACTGCATTTTTAATATTTAAATTTTTTAAATAAACAGTATTTCCTGAATTGATAGTAAAAACTACTCCTGAAGCATTACCGTCAATAACAACATTTCCTTCACCGGTTATATTTAAGTCTTTATTTATGAGAATATTATTTTCAATGTAGTTTCCCTGAAGAATAACTATTTTACCAGCAACTGCAAGTTCAATTGCTTTAGCTATTGTTTTAACCGGACTTAATTTTAGATCCTTCATTTGAATCATCACCGTCAGCAGACACATAAACAGTATCCAAATCTTTAGTTACAATTGTAATATTTGCTTTTTGATTATCTAATGTTGCACAAACAATATTTTCTCCATCTTTAACCACATAATCTATTTTAGCCAGTCCTTTTTCAACAGGTGCTGCTTGTTTGGTTCCATCCGGGAATTCAAAAGTAACATTTCCATAATCTGGAAGTTTATCATTTAAGATATATATGTTGCCTTCACTGTCTTTATATTTATTTAATCCGACTGCAACTGTAATTGTACTTCCAGGATTTATATTGGTTGATGGAGTATAATCCATATCCAAAATAACCCATTTATTAACTGGATTTTTTGCATCTTTAACTAATGTAGCAAAATCAGGATTATCACTTCCCCACCAGTTATAATCATAAAGGCTTGTTCCTCTTGAACCTCCATTTACAATAGTGTTTCCATAGTAATCACTATTATTTGTGAAAATTGAATGAGTTACATTAATATAGGAATTAACTTGCTGAATAATACCTATTGCTCCATTAATACCCTTATTATTTGCAAAAACGCAATTTGTAATGTTAAATAATATGTCTGTTGTCATACCAACACGTATAACTACACCGTATTTATCAGATGTTGGTGTAAACATTCCTTTAGCATCTAAAGTATTGTTAATAAAACGACAATTATTAATTCTGAAATCTGCTCCAATATTACTTGCTCCTATAATTCCACCAGTATTAGCAGTAGAATAAAAGTTTTCAAAAGTACAGTTTTCAATTAATGTATGAAATTTATTTCTAGAAAATGACAAAATAGAATTACCATATTTACCATTAATAAATTTTGAATTTGTAATGGTTGTTGTTCTAGAATCTTCATCAGCATTAACAACACAACCTAAACTATTGAAGAAACTGGAATTATCAATTAATAAATCACCATTATTATAGAATACTAATTTATTATTAATAAAAGTAGAATTTATTACATTTAGTTTGTTTTTATTGTTAAAAGCTGCACTATCAATCATATCCCCTTTACAATTTACAATATTGATATTTTTAAGAGTCAAATCTCCTTCATTTGTAATGAATGTAGAATATGCACTTAAACCTGTTAGATTAACATTTCCTTCACCTTCAATTGTGACAATTTTAGAAGAAGGAATAGAAATAGAACTGTAAGAATATGCTCCGTCAAGCATTATAATATTTCCGCTATTTGGAACAACATTTAAAGCATGAGTTAAACCAGCTAATGCTTTGTCTTTTGTTGAACCATCATTTGAATCACTACCAGTTTTAGAAACATAAACAGTTCCTGAAGTTGGTGATTCCAAACTAGAATCAGTATCACCAGCAGCAATTTCCTGAGAAGAATCAATACTACTTAATTGATAAGTAGTCGAATTATCACTCTCCTCAACTTCTATTGCACTTACCATGTTAATACTAAAAATCATTAATATTAACAGGACCAGTATAAAAATCCCCTTTGATTTGTTCAATTTTATCACTTTTCAATTAATTATTTAATAAAGTAAAAAAATACTTTAACATTAATTAATTATATTTTATTTACTAATAATCATTTCTAATTGATTTGAATTATAGCAATGAAATTTGAGGACAATCCAAAATTAAAAAAAAAGAATTATCTAAATAAGTATTTATTTGGATTTAAAAAATCATCTAAAAAGTTACGAAACTTTCATTATTTAAATCCAAATCATCTAATGAAAGGAGTTCATAGCTGGTAATTATATTATCCAAAAGATTTTTACCTACTTTTATTAAGGAAATATTTTCATAACTTAAAACATGATTAATAAAATCAGAAGCTGTTACAAATTCCCTTGAGATTTTAGAAACAACAAAATCATCTAAAATATAGCAGTTTTCAATTCCATGCTTGTCAATAAAGTTTTGTGAGCCTCTTTTAACAAAAACCTTCGGACCATAATGGATTTTTGTATTATTTAATCTGGACACAGTCATTTCAAAAAGCAAAACAGCTGTATTTTCCTCATCACTCCAGTAATCAGATTGGTAAACAGAAAAATCTTCATCATTTAATTTCTCAGCTAAAGACTCGGTTGTTTTTCTAAGCTGAGGATGAAGGGTATCCAAAGGAATGTCAGGAATATTAAATTTAACAGCTATTACATCACTGCCTCTTTTTTTGAAATTCTTCTAAAATTTCATCTTTAGCAAATTTATTAGCTACCGGGTAAAAAATACTCTTTTTTATTGTTGCTGGCTAAATAATTTCTTGCAGATTGGATAAATTCAGCCATTTTATCTAATCTTAATGCAGCCCCAACATTACGGTTCATATCAGTGGGATCTATTACGATTAACGGGTCATTAAACAAAGCTGCAGTACCATAACCTTCCAAATCAACAGTATGACCATATCTCCATTTTGAAGCTTCCTTTAAAGTGTTTTCAAAGGTCCCATATTTTAAAATCAGCAGTTCACACAGATAACCTGCAAAGCCCCCTACTTTAAATTCAGAGCCATATGTTCCTGTCATGTCCATGAATCTTTTTAAAAGAAGAACTTCTTCATTCTGGTCTTGTTCTAAATGAGATTTAATATATTTGGTATGTAAAATTGTCCTGTCAACTGCAGATTTCAGCTGGCTTCCGTCTTCAATTTTATAGCATGGAACAAAATCCACTTCAAAACCATTAATCTGACTAGTTACATATGGGTGAGATGCATAATGTTCACTGGCATCTCCATTAAAATAATCGCTGCATTTATATCCCAAATATAAACCTGTTTTTTAAGCTGTGCAACATCCATATCTAAAGGAAAAGAAATAAAGATATCAATATCTGATTTTCCGCTTAAATAAGTTTTCTTAGCTACAGAACCTACAAGTGAAGCATGAGCAGTGATGCCTTCATCTTTGCAGACTTCATTTAAATAACTGATTAATTTATCTGAAGTCTTAAGAATTTCTCTGCTTTCCTCTTTTGAAGGTTTAATCTCATTTAAAATCTGTTTATAATCCATTAAATCACAAATCGTAAGTTTTTAAATTTTCATAAATCGGACCTGAAGGCTTTAAAGTGCTTTTCTTAAAAGCAATGTTTGAAATATTCATTTCCCCAATTTCAACATTTTCAAACTCTTCAATAACATCTTTAACCTGATTTTTTTCCTTTAGCTGATTTCATACGGCCAATAGTAAGATGTGTTGAGAATTTTTTATCCTTATCAAAACCTATAGCTGCGAATTCCTCATCTAACTTGTCATGTAACTGGACTAAAAGTTCGTCACTTTCAACTCCAATCCAGATAACCTTTATATGATTATTATTCGGAAAAGCTCCGCAGCCACTTATTTTAATATTAAATGGTTCAAAATCATCAGCCACTTTTTCAATTTTTTTAGAAATTAAATCTATACCTTCAGTATCTATATCACCAAAGAATTTTAAAGTAAAATGCAAATTATTTAAATCAACAAATTTAATATTTGCATCAATCTTTTTAAATTCTTTTATGATTTTATTTACTTTAGGTTTAAAATCATCATCTAAATCAATAGCTAAAAAAAAGATCTGATCTGAGACATTAAAACACCTTACTGTTCAATTATTGTTTCATCAATAGCTATACCAAAATGTCTGGCATTTGATTCAACATATACTTTAACTTTATCCCCTATTTTGATATCCGCTACTGATAGAGGATTATTATCAGCATCAACTATTCTAATTGTTTCTGCATTCTGAAGAAGTGTTCTGATTGTTTTGCCTTCATATTCTGCTTCAATCAATATTAAAGGCCTTCTTTCAATTTTACTTCTTCCGACATATGCAGTTCTTGTTTCACCTTCGGTATTGACAATTAAAACTTCGTCTCCTGCAACAAGTTCTGAGAGGTATCTTGTTTTATTTCCAGGAACCATTACATATGCCTGAACAGGACCTGCATTTACTCTGAATGGTCTTGATGCTACATATTCACTTTCAAGTGACTCGCTATGTACTAAAAATAATGATTTGGAATATGATCCGATTAACATACCTTCTCCAGGTTTCATCATGTCTGTAGTGTCAACACATACTCTGTCACCTGAACCTAACGGTTTAACATTAGTAACTGTAGCTACTTTCAAATCATATTTTATTTTAGAAGCGTCTACAACTAACTGAGCTATTTTTTTTAATCTGATTAAAATCATTTGCTTCAAATATTACTCCGTCAGTACCATGTTCCAATGTTTCAATAGCCAATTTAGCTCCGTCTTCATCGGCTACTGCAGCTATTATTTTTACATCTGCTTTCTGCAGGTCTGCAATAATATTCTCCAATGGAATAACTGTCCAGTCAGTACTTATTAAAATAATGTAATCAGCAACAGAACCTAAACTGACAGCTAATTGCTCATGATTTTTATCTGTGATTTCCACATAAGCACAAACAGTTTTGCCTTCTCTTTTAGCTTTTTTTTGCTTCCTGTAAATCTTGTGATTGGTTTAAATCTTCACTAAGGATTAAAGATCCATCACCTTCACCATTTATTCCAACAAGATAAATATCTGCATCATCACTGTTAGCTACTATTTTTACATTACCTAACTTTTGGATTTTATCATAATCATCTAAATCCAAGACATAGCTGATGCCTGATTCCAATGCAGTTGTAATCATTTCTTTTTTATCATCCCATGGCTTGTTTGGAGTCATTATCCAAGCGAATTTATTTTCCACAAAATCACCTTATTTCAAGAATTTTAAAGCTTCATTTACTTCTAAATCATTATGCACTACTTCTGAAATAGCTTTAGTTATTTTACCTGGGTTTTCAGCCTGGAAAAGGTTACGTCCAAATGCTACTCCAGCTCCACCAACTTCAATAGAATCTTTTACCATCTGCAATAATTCTTCGTCAGTATCCACTTTTGGACCTCCAGCTATTACTACAGGCACTAATGCTCCTTCAACTACTTCTTTAAATGAGTCAGGATCCCTGTATAATTGGTTTTTACAATATCCACACCAAGTTCTGAACCTACACGTGCAGCATGTTTAACTAACTCCACATCATGTTCATTTTCTACCTTTTGACCTCTCGGGTACATCATAGCCAAAAGAGGAATTCCCCAGTAACTGCAGGTTTCAGAGATTTCCCCTAATTCCTGCAACATTTCACTTTCTGTTTCACTGCCTAAGTTAACATGCACAGATACTGCATCTGCACCTAACTGAATAGCTTTTTCAACAGAAGTAACAATTACTTTATTATTTGGATTTGGTGCTAAGGAAGTACTTGCAGACAAATGCACAATAAGACCTATATCTTTACCGTATCCTCTGTGGCCCTGTTCTACAATACCTTTATGCATAAGTATTGCATCTGCTCCGCCTTGTGAAATGCTTTCAACAGTTTTATCTATATCTATAATACCCTTCATTGGGCCATTAGAAACTCCATGGTCCATTGGAGCTATTACAGTCCTACCGGTATGTCTGTTAATGATTCTTTCTAAACGAATCTTTTTACCAATCATGTTTAATACCTCATTTCTACTTATGAGTAATATTCTCTTTAAGGCACTATATAAATATTAAGACATTACATTAAAAATACAATTTGAAGATATAAAAAGTATCAGATTCTTATTTATTCCTCTTTAAAATAGTGCTTCAAACTAACCGTTACAATATTTTAAAAACTCGCAAATATTACAGTAGCTGCTTTCATTTTTATTAAATTCATGACTGTTGATTAAATCGGCAGTATTTTGAATCTCTTCTTTTTTGAGTGGCTAATCTTGATTCACCAATATTAAAATCAATTAAACTTCTGGATTTAATTGCATATATTTTCGCTTCAGTAATTTCAATGTCACAGTATTTGGAATCATTTTTCAAAGCTAAAATATAAGTCAGCAACTGCTGAGCATACTTTTCACGATTATAATCCTTGAAAATAGTGTTTTTATAATCTAAAATACCATATTCTCCATTTTGATTTTTATAAATTAAATCAATAGCTCCGTTAAAACGATAATTATCCCTATCAATTGAAAATGGAACTTCAGAATCTACAACAGTTATGTCAAATCCGATTTCATTATAATAATCAAATATGGAATCCATATAATCATCAAATTTCTCATCAGTTCCGCCATGTAAATAATAAGTATCCTTAGCTATTTTTTCTATATTTTCTTTAGATATTTCTCCTGAATCCTTAATTTCCTGATTTATAACATCAAGAGCTTCATGGATAATGGAACCCATTTTTGTAACTTCTTTTTGTGAAACTTTAAAGTGTAATTTGTTTAACAAATTGTATCTCCACGGACAGTTATTATAATCTGCAAAACTGGAATAACTTAAATTAAGTTTATTTTCTTCCGGTTTAGAACCTACGCTTGATATTGACATGTTATCCAAATCTAAATTCTTATTAAAATAATTGGAAATTCTACAAATTTCCTCAGGCATTTTACCAACAACAGACAATACCAGAATATCCTGAGCACGAGTCATAGCACACATAAATAACTCTGTTTTCTTCAGCCAACCCTAAATTTACCTCATCTGCCTCACTACAGTCTTTATACTCTAAAAATTTGTTAGGAGTGTAAAATGTATCATCTTTGTTAATATTATCCTTTTCACGCATAGGATCTCTTGGAGCTAATGGAAAATTATATTCACTAAGTGATGAAACAATAGTAACTGGAAATTCCAATCCTTTAGCTTTATGAACAGTCATTAACTGAACTCCGTCAACATCACTACTTGATGTCCCATAACCTTCAATAACATTAGTTAAAAAGAAAAATAATCCCCTAACATCATTTGCTGATATGATTGATTCATAATTAAATATAGTTCTAGAAATTTTAGAGAGATTTTCAAGTTCAAGCTCATAATCCCCATTATTAATAACCAAATCATCAAAATAACCGCATAAGTTTAATAACTCATAATAAACTTCCAATATAGTTAACTTATCTTCCTCATCAGAACTGAAAACATTTTCCCTTAACTTTTCCAATTCAGTGAAAAATTCCCTGTCTCCAGTATCTTCAATTAAATCCAAATCAACAACTGGCTTGTTAACTCTTTTTAAAGATTTCAATCAGTACATCCTCGTTTCTAGTAAAAACCCCATTAAATTTCTTCTTTCTACTTTTTTTTTACCGGTTAATTCAAAATAAACTTCCTTTTCTGTTTTTAAAACATCATTTTCAAAATTTTCCTGAAGTTCCATCAAATATCTTTTGGTTTCAACAGCCAATTTTCTGAATTTGGGAATAAAATCAATGCCACAAAATGCTCTTAAATTCAGCCATTCCTTTTCTAAATTAGACATTCCATAAGAATGATCAAGTTTACGAGCAATATAATAAAACAGAGTCAAAATTGATTTAACCTCATCACTTTCTATCAAATCTTCAGTTCCTGAAATATGATAAGAAATATCGTTCTTTTAAATTCATCTATTAAAAAAGGAATATTCTTATTTGAAACAATAGAACGATACAAATAGCTACATCACTATATTGTCTAGTTTTACCATTGTCTTTTAAGTCTTTAATTAAATTGAATATTTTTTTTGAGCTTCTTCTTGAGGATCGAGACTTTCTAAAATATAACTCGCTTTATCCTCATTTCTAGCACCTACAAGATATTTTTTAGAGTATTCCTTTCTTTGAGGTTTGATAAATGCTTCAACAGTTCGAATAATATTATTTGTAGACCTGTAATTATAATTCAAACTAATTAATTCAGCATTATATTTATTATAAAACTCTTCAAAATAATCCCTAAATGAACCTCTAAATGAATAGATACTTTGATCAACATCCCCTACAGCTGTAAATGACTCTACATTTTTAAGCAAAATCTCAAATATTTCAGCCTGAACAGGATCAGTATCCTGAAATTCATCTACTAAAATATTTGTGTATTGAGTTTCAGGATTTTCTTTTAAAGACTCTAAAAATTTAATTTGAACAGTATTATAATCTACTGCATTAAACAAATCAAGCAGTTCCAAGTATTTAACATAAGCTTTTGGAGTTTGTAAAAATCTTGCATTATACCATGATTTTTTAAATTTTTCATTTTCTCTTACTTTTTTGAAGGGAAAAATTTAAATGAATTAACAAAATCAACATATTCTTTATCAATAGGTCTTGTTTGTTTAATATAATCAATCAAGCCATCAATATCAACTTTAAAAGTAGTGTATTCATCAAATTTATTAATAACTGACGGAATCTGATAATCTGCTAAATAGAATTCATTTTTAAATCCCAATTTATATTTATATTTCTGAATAAACAGTCTTCTTTTTTCACCGGAATCATCATCAATTAAATTAGTTACATTACCTCTTTTTTTTTTGAGAAAATCAAGACAAAATGAATGAATAGTGGATATCTGCATTTCATTAATTATATTTTTAGGAATATCCTCAGATAATCTGTCTTTAAGTTCATTTGCAGCTTTTCTGGTAAATGTAATAACAAGTAAACTGCTCGGATTGACTTTCAGTTCATTAATCAAAAATTTAACTCTTTCAATAATAACTCTTGTTTTACCTGAACCCGGTCCTGCTTCTACCAATAAAGGTTTATTCCCGTTATATTCCACTACTTTTTGTTGATTTTCATTTAACATAACTAATAATCTTGTTAATAAGTTATTTATAATTAGCTATTTTTTCCTTAAAGAAGGTGTCCATAATTCAAATTCTTTAATTTGAGGAGGAATTCCTTCATCAATGTAAGATTCCAGATGGCCTTCCTGTGATTTAAAATCTTCACAGCTTACAGCAGCTGAATTGCAAAAATCAACCAATCCTTTATTTCGAATTAATGAATGGGTTGGTTTAAATGTTGATGACCAAATATAAAATACTTTAAAAACAGTGTCAGGATGATATCCCCCACCTAAATCAACAGACAAAATATCACACTTCTGAGCTAACCTAAAGGCTTTCAAAAGAATCTCATGACGCCTTACATCACCTGATATAAATGTCAGATTGGAATATTCATCAGCCAGTTTTTCCATTTTATCTATTGCTTCAGGACTATTATCAACAGCTATTATCCTAACATTGTCAAATTTATCCAAAATCAGTTTTGTAGTGTTTCCTACATGACATCCCAGCTCAACAATAACATTTCCGTCATTGGCTATGTTAAACAGCTGTTTTCTATATTCTTTTATATCATAACTAATGTTTATCATACTTTATACCAATATTATCCAGTTCATATATATCTAAACCTTCAATGTTTAAGTTTTTGAAAACATCTTCATTATATGCAAAGGCAAATACAGTATTTCCAAGCATTGCCATTGAAGAACCTAAAATATCATCCAAAGAATTAAAATAATCAATAAGTTCACTTACTTCATCAGACATCAGATTTGTCTTTTTTGAAAATTCAAAAGAAAAGTCTAAAAAATTCCCAATTGACGGATTTTCTAAAAATCTGTTTTTTAACTCCAAACCGGCATCTGAAATTATTTTTTTTAATAATCTGGGTCCTGAATAATAGATGCAGTGTCAATTTCACCAAATGTTTTAGTAGCTACAACTAACTTCTCATTAACAAAAGACTTTATTTCGCCAATTCCTGGAGCTCCTGCTTTTGTTCTTAAAACAACACCTCTCCCCATTTGAGCTATTACATCACCTAAACCAGATCCCAAATTAATTTCTGCCCTGTGAGCTATCTGACCGCATTTTTCCAGATTATATCCCAAATTAAAAAATTCATTTAAACCAATAGCTAGGCCTAATGCAGATGATGCTGACGTTCCGAATCCTGCTCCAATTGGAAGCTGAATATCCTGAGTGATTTTAACCGGTTTTTCAATGTTTAAAATCTTTAAAACTTCATTGATAACTGTATAATCTCCCTGATTAACTTCAATTTCTAAAGTATCCGAAGAAGAAATATCTGTTAAAACACCTCTGTTTACTAAAAAACCAGCTCCACAAGACCCATTTTTTAAAGGATTTACATTGTTTTCAATGTTAAAAAAACCTGTAATGTGACCTGGAACAAAAACTGAAATATCCATACTATAAAATTACTTTTTTAATATTATTTAAATCTCATTACCTGTTAAAAAATTTATAATATTAAGATGTTTAACTCCCATATAAGACATATCAAAATCATCTAATGAAAGAACATATTTTGGATAATTGTCATTTACCTTTAAAAGTGGATCAAATTCTCTTTTATGAATTTCTTCATTAGCTAAAATATAAGTTACCTGAATATAAATTTTTTCAGAACCTTTTCTGCAAATAAAATCAATTTCTTTAGTATTGTATTTACCAATATTAACTTCATATCCTCTTCTAAGTAACTCAAAATAAACAATATTTTCTAAAGACTGGCCTATATCCAAATCTTTTTTTTAAAATAGATTCTCTAAAACCTAAATCCACAACATAATATTTCTCCAAATGATTTAATATTTTTTTACCAATTAAATCCTCTCTTTTCACCTTATATATCAAACAAGCCTCTTCAAGATAAGAAATATAATTATAAACAGTATTTACAGAAACATTTATCCTATCTTTTTTTAAGATATTTAACAATACTATTAGCTGAAACTAACTGACCTATATTTGATACTAAAAAATGAGTTAATCTAATTAACAAATCAACATTTTTAATATCAAACCTTTTTATAATATCATTAAATACAATTGAATCAAATAAATCGTTTAAATATTGGATTTTATTATCCAATTCAAATGATGCTGGAAATCCCCCAAATGTTAAATAATCCATGAATAATTCTTTTTTTGGATAAATTAGAATCTTTGTTGTATTCCAAATATTCAACAAATGAAAAAGGAAATATTTTAATATTAATATAACGTCCTGTCAAATATGTTGCAAATTCACCACTTAATAATTTAGAATTTGATCCTGTAACATAAACATCAAAATTATCTAATGAAAAATATGCATTTACAAGTCTTTGCCAACCTTCAATTCTTTGGATTTCATCAAAAAACAAGTAATATTTATCTGTTTTATTAGATTTGCTTTTTATATATTCATTTAAGTCATTTATTGTTGAATAACTAAGAAAATCTGGTGATTCTAAATCAATGAAAATAATATTTTCCTCTTTTATTCCATTATTTTTTAAATGATTAACAACCTGTTGTAACAATACAGATTTGCCAGAACGCCTAACTCCTGTTAAAATCTTAATAATATCCTTATCAATTAAATCAATTATTTGATTTAAATAATGTTCTCTTTTAATCATATTTTACCACCATTTCCAATAAAAAAAATATTACCTATAGAAAAAATATTTAATTAAATAAAATTTTTTCTTTGTACTGAAAAAAATTAAAAAATTTCTTTTTTTCATTAGATAATATAAATTTTATAATTAAAAGTAGTATTTTAAAATATTTAAAATTATTTAAATTATAAAAAAAAATATTGCATAAAACAGCAATAAATAAAAAAAAACTTTAAAAAAGATTATAAATTATCATTAATCCAGCATTTGACTTTGTCTTTTGAACCTAAAACATCACTGCCCTTAATTTCAAGACCATTTCTAATATCTGCACCTTTACATAGCTTTTTTAATTGTTTTTTAGATTTTCCAAAACCGGAACCCTCATGAGTAACAAAAGGTTTTACAACTTTACCTTTAAAATCCAATTTATCTAACTGAGATTCAAAAACAATCGGCATTTTTCCCCACCAAATGGGAAATCCTATATAAACCCCTTCGTAATCCCCAACATCTTCAAGGGTTTCCTTTAATACTCTGCCATTTTTCTCATTTTTAGTTACTTCAGTACATTCCATATAATCTTCAGGATAGGGAATTTCCGGTTCTACCTTAAAAACATCCCCATTAGTTATCTCTTTAATATAATCTGCAACTACTTCAGTGTTTCCTTTCTCAACTACTTTCAAATCACCTTCATAATAATTTTCACCTGCACGTGAAAAATATAAAATCAAATCTCCAGACATAAATATCTCCTTATTATCTAAATATAATTTATATAAAAAATCGTTATTAAGTATATTCCATTTTAAAAAAAATACTGGGCAATATTTATTTATTATATTTGATATAACTCAATAATATAACAATTATACTGGGGAGAAAAACTTTGAATAAAAGAATAGATTTACATATGCACAGTTTATTTAGTGACGGAGAATTATTGCCTTCAGAATTGGCCCGAAGAGCTGCTAATTTAAATCACGAAGTTATAGCTATTACCGACCATGTTGATTACTCCAATGTTGAGCAGATACCTCAAATACAAAAAAGCTATTGACGATATTAATGCCAATTGGAACATCAAGGTTGTTTTAGGTGCTGAAGTAACTCATGTACCTACAGAATCTATTGACGGAGTAGCTAAAAAAGCAAAAGATTTAGGTGCGCAAATTGTTGTTGTTCATGGTGAAACATTAAATGAACCTGTAATTGAAGGAACCAATTATGCGGCAGTCAACAGTGAATATGTAGACATTCTAGGCCATCCCGGTTTGATTACCTATGAAGAAGCTCAAATTGCAAAAAGAAAATGGAATCTATCTGGAAATAAGTGCAAGAAGTGGCCATTGTCTTGGAAACGGTCATGTAGCCAACATAGCCAGTGAAGTAGGTAATAAATTACTTGTAAATACAGATACCCATTCACCGGATAATCTAATTACCTTTGAAAAATCTTATGAAATATCTCTTGGAGCAGGATTAAGTAAAAAAGAAGCTATGGCAGCTATTGTTGATAATCCTCGGGAATTACTTAAATCTAAAGGGATTTTATGAAAGCATCAAAATTACTTAATGAAATAAGAGAAAACCTAAAGGATTATCCAATTGATTATCTGAAAAACAAGGTAACTGATGATAGATACAAAGATCCCTTACCAAATCACTGGCCAAATATAATTCCGGAGTTTATGATGAAATCTATGAAAAAGAGCTTGAAAATGATTTCAAAATAAACGATGGAGTCGTTCAAAAAATAAAAGGAGACATTAACTTTTATTTTGACAAATATGCTCCAAACGACAATGAAACTAAAGAATTTACAAAATACATTTCACTGTATCTGGCACTAATAGTTAAAAAACCTCTGCATCCTTATGGAAATGACCCTAAAGAGGATGAAGTTTACATGAAAAATAACAGCTATTACTGTAAAGGAAGAGCAAAATTTATAAAAGACAAGAAATCTCTCTGCAGATATTGCATTTGCAAAAAATCCGCCATTTGCATTTATGTTTTAAAAAAAATAGCATAAGTGAAAAAAATCACTTATTCAAAACTTTATACTGCAGTATTAAGTCATCACATAATTTAAATGAATCAAAAAGCTCCAGTCTTACCCCTTCATCCATTGTGTCAAATCCTTCACCGTCAAATAATGTATGTGAATCCTTACCCCCAACAACAAAAAAGGAGCGACACAAATTCTTATTTCATCAATTAAACCCTCTTTAATCATTGAAAAGTTTAGAGTTGAACCACCCTCAAGCATCAGTGTTTTAATACCGCTTTCATAAAGATAATTCATTAAATCTTTTAGGTCAACTCTTTTATCCCCGCTGAAAAAGAAGTCAATTCCCCTTTTAGTAAAATTGGCATATCTGTCACTTACAATAAAGTCAAGTTTATAGTCATTAGCTCCCGCTATTATGGTTTTTGCATCCTTATTTGTTATGCGTGCAGCTATTGGAGTTCTGCATTTGCTGTCTACCACCACACGAACAGGATTGTCTTCAGGATTTGCATCTATTTTATGAACCGTTAATCTGGGATTATCTGCAATAACCGTATTAATCCCAACCATTATTCCATCAACTTCACGTCTAAGTTCATGAACTCTTTTCAAATCTTTTTCACCTGAAATATTGGAACTGCCAGTTTTAGTGGCTATTTTTCCGTCATAGTGTCATTGCTGCATTTAAAATAACATACGGTTTCATTCAAATCATCCTAACTGATAAAAGAATTCCTTAATCTGCATGAAATTAGCCAATGTCTGGTTTTGAAGCACATCAGGCATTACTATTGCAACAATTATACCGATTAATCCGCAAACAATTCCAATAGCCCAAATTATTTTAACTGCCTGCTTTTCAGGAATCGGTTTTCGCAGTACAAGCCTGATTAAAGATTTGAATCCGACTTCAGGCCTTACCAGATTTCCATTTTCATCTACCTGAGTCGGTTTGAACTGTTGCCTTTCCATAACTCCTGCACTGTAAAATTTAAGGGCTGCATCAATAATGTTAGGCAAAAGCACAATCAAAGCAATTAATTTTACACGACCTATAAAAGCTATTGAAACAATTGTTGCCCCTATAATTAAAGTTCCGGTATCTCCCGGGAAAATCTTTGCAGGATATTTGTTAAAGTACAGGAAAGCTATTAAAGCTCCAAGCATACTCATACTGATAATTGTAACATCATATTTTCCCAAAATAATACATGATATTGTTAAAGAGGTAAGTGCAATTATTCCAAGCCCTGATTCAATTCCATTTAAACCTGCCAGCATATTGGTTAAATTGGATCCGATTGAACTAGCTATCGGAATACAAATAAGATATACAATTCCAACATTTGGAGGTGCTGCCCATATTAAAGGAATACCTGCCAAAAACAATAGGAACAGCTTTTCTTTTGATGAAAGCACAAGCAAATCATCAGCAATACCTATAATCCCTACAAGAAGAATTACAATTAAAACAATGCATAACGGAAATGTAAGAATGTCATGCATACATATTCCTGAAAAAATACCTATTATAAATCCAAATAGGATACCAAATCCACCCATTTCAGCCACAATCGGCTTCCATGATTTATGCAGGTCCTTACCTACAATATCTGCCTTTTCTAATTTTCTAATAATTCTGGGCATTGATAATCTTGTTACTAAAAAAGATAAAATACCACAAATTATTGCTATTGCGTACAACGGAAGTTGTGGGAATAACATCATAATAATCACTTTATAAATATTTTTATCACTTATAGAATAATAAATTTATGATAAAACTAGCTAAAGTTCACTATTCCAACTAAATCTATTTAAAATAAATCATATACATCTCCCAAAATACTTTAACATCACTATTTCCATATTACAATTATAATATTTATTTACCTTTAAAATTTTATATTAAGACCTAAAAATTGTTATTTTTAAAAACTAACTATTTTAAATACTAGATAGTTCATAATACTGGATATAACTAATAAAAATAAGAGGTGAAAAAAATGGTTCATCAAAGTGAAGATCAATTATTCAAGTATGCTAAAAAGAAGATGGGTTTGGATTATTGAAACTTCTTAAAGAATCAAATGCAAATATAAAAGAAATAGACTTTAAATCCGAAAATTTAACATATAATCCTACAGAATTGATAGAATTAGATCCTAAAATATACAAAACAGACATGATACTGGAATTAGACCATTTAATTGTATTAACCGAATTCCAATCAACAATTGTAAAAACAATAGATGAAAAACGATACAGGTTATACACTGCCCTTGTAGATTATGCAAAAAGAAACAATAAACCACTAATACTAATAGTCATCAGCACTGCTGAGAAAACAAAAATAAAACAGTACAAAATAAATAAAGACTGTGTTTTTACAATTCCAATCGTATCACTAAAAGACTTTGATGGTGATAAAATTATAAATAATATAGAAAATAAAATAAAAAACAATCAAAAAATAACCAGACATGAAATGCTAAATTTAGCTCTAGCTCCATTTATGAGCTCAAAAAACCATTAGACAAACAAATAGAAAAAAACCGTGAAAACACTAGATGAAGTAAGAAAATCAATGAAATGCAGCAGTGATTTTGTATTTGGAATAGAATTATTAATAGTAGAAAAATTCATCAAAAATGAAAGACAACACAAAAAATTAACAAACATACTGAGGGATACCATGAAAATAATCGATGAATGGAGACAAGAAGACTACGAAAACGGGAAAAAAAGAAGGAAAAGAAGAAGAAAAAATAAATACCGCAAAAAATATGCTAAAAGAAAATTACACCATAAAACAAATAGCAACAATAACTCAATTAAACATTGAATCAATTAAACAAATAAAAGCAGAATTTGGAAAATAAAATAAAAAACTTTTAAAACCAAAAAATAACACAACAAAACTAATTTAAAAGGAAATCTTATTCTCCTAAAACTTTTTTAATAACTAAAAAAAACCTATTAGTAATACTTTACCAAATTTACACCAAAAAATATTCGTTCACCAGACTTTCGCAGAATATTATTAAATCAACAATTTTTCTTTAAATAATTCTATTAATTCGTTTAAATTTTTATATACTGATTTATATCTATAAACGTTGTAATATTCTTTGTACTCATCAGTATTTATGCAATTTCAGAAAGACATAAATATTTTTCAATTTTATTATTAAATTTCTCTATGAATTACTATATCTCATCATATTCATCGCGAAAAAAATTCAGACTCTCAAAATAATTTTATATAATTATTAATCACTTAATCAAAATCATCGCTGTCATCGAAGTCATATCCCCAATCCTGACTATCTGATAAGTCAGATCCACATTCTTCACATATTGCTCTTGATGAATCATTTAGATGGCCACAAACACTACATGTAATCATCATAATACCTCCATTAAATTAGTTTAAAAACTATTCAAAGATATTTATCTATTAAAATAGCTGTGAACTAATCAATTAAATAAGCTTTCATTTCTCTATAATTATCAAAAGATAAAATAATCATAAGCTGATATTTATTAATATTATATATGGAAGAACAAGTTTATATTTATTAAGTTATTGTTGTCCTATTGATTTTAAGATAATTTAAACATTATCTATCTTTATCAAACCCTTCTGATTATTAAAAAATAAAATAGCTATTTATTATTTAAAATATAATAAACTGTTCTAAGGGGAATATCTAATTTTGAAGCTATTTCCTTTGGTTTTAAACCTTCTTCTTTTAAAGATTTGACTTCATCATGATTATGTTTTTTAGAGTAATTATCAAATTTGACCCCCTGTTTATTTTTCCTAAGGAGATAATAAACTTTATTTTGAGAAATGTCCAATAAACCAGCTATCTCTTTTGCTTTTTTACCTTCTTTGGCTAAATTCAATATATCCTCTTCCAATGAAGAGTATTTAGGTTTAGCTCCCCAGTTATACTTTTTAGAAACAGTAATGTCAAGCTGGTTCAAGGCATCAATATAATTCTTGGAAATCCTATTAAAAATACTTTAGGACAACATGTAATCTCTTCCAGATTGGGATATTCTTCAATTAAATCCAAAATAGTTGAAGAGGTTAATCCTTTTGTTATATGTACAGAAGTAACATCTTCATCCATAAGCATCACTTCTTAATTAAATCTAAAAATTTCTTGGATTTTGCACTTTTCGGTTTTCTGATATGCTCAATATTTTTAAGTTCCTTTTTAATTTTAGAATCATTAATGTTTAATACATTCCCTATAGTTTCAATTTCTATATTGCCGTGTTCATGTATCAAACCAGCCCCCAAAGCGGGATAGTTAAATAAAATATTTGAGTTTTTGGACTGTTTTTCAAACTTGAATTTTTCATATAAAATAAGATCCATATCAGGAATTGAAATTATTTTCAAGTCTGTAAACTCATTTAAAACATTAATAACCTTTTTAAAAGTAGTCTGGAACACTTTACGTTGTTGACGGTCAAGTTCTGCTCTAATATATGGAAATGGACCATTGTTAATCTTACGGTTATTGTGTGATGTTGTTAAGTAATATCTGAAAATATCCCACATCATTAAAGTAGGAGCCATATTTTCAAATATGGTTTTTTCAATATTTTCTCTTATTTTTAAATCTCTTTTTAAAGAACGGTTGTAATTACCGAATTTATCAATGAAATGAAGCTTTTCAAATTCTTCTGTAATCTTTGACTGTCTCCAGGCATCTATTTCTCCAATATCATATTCTTCGATAAAGCCCGGAATTTCATTTTCATACTTATATCTGATAGCGTCATATTTATTAATTCTTTTGAAATCAGACAGCTTCCTTTTTAAAATAGAATCTTTAATGCTGGAAATAATGTCTTCACTATATTTAACATAACTGATAGCCAGTGCATTTCTGACGTATTTATCATCAATAATAGAAGGTTTGGTTCTGTGGAATCTTAAAACTTCAATTCTGACATCTTTTCCGTATCTGTTTCTAACCTCTTCCTCATAATTACTGATATATTCTGAATCCAGAGTTACATTCTTACGAATCCAACGTCCATTTTCATCTCTAAAACGGATAACTAAAGAAATAGTTTTTACAAGACCTTTACGTTCCTGTTTAAGAATATTTAATACTTTTTTAAATGAATTTCTTCCATAACCTGACAATTCACTCATCAACACCAAATAATTACCGGACAAAGGCAAATATGGAATAATTTCCAACCTGTAGGTTGCATCCTTATTTATTTTAAAAGAGAAGTTTTCATGACCGCAGCTGCATTTTTCACATTTAAGTCTGAACTCGCTGAGGGAAAATTTCTTATAACATGAATCACATTTAAGATAACCGCATTGTTCCAAATGTCCAATTGCAATTTTATGAGCATCAATAGCTGATTTTACTCTGTCCAGAACATTTTTTTTAGCATTAGCTTTCATTCTAAACATCTGATTATGTCTACTGTTTTCACTCATTTCCTCAAGTGAAACTTCAGCTATTGCTTTTGTACCATATTTATTTAAGGATGTAAAAGGAGTGGTGTATCCCTGTGCATCCATATTCTCTTTTAATTCCTGTAAACTGTTTAATCTGTCGTCTAGTTTATAGTATAATCTTTTGAAATTTTCAAACTCTTCAATATTATCCAAACTAATACTGTCATTTGAAATCTCTTTGAGATATTTTTCAGCCTTTGCAACTAGAGCAGATTCTTCCATTAAAATCACTGAATTAAATTAAGATTATTGTATTCTTTCACCGACTTCACATTCGTCTGGAGATAATAATGCTGCACTTTCTCCAGTTGCAAGAATCATTCCTTCAGATAAGGTTCGAATAATTTTGCAGGTTGCAAGTTAACAACAACAGCCACTTTTCTGTCAATTAATTCTTCAGGAGCATACTGTTTTGCAAGACCTGCTACAATTTGTCTTGTTTCATCTCCAATATCCACCTGTAATTTTAATAATTTATCGGATTTTTCTATTTTTTCAGCTTCTTTTACCTGTCCAATTTTAATAACTACTTTGTCAAAATCATCAATACTAATTAAATCACTCATATTTTCATCCTCACTTTCTTTTAAGTTTTTCTGCAATTCTTCTTTTTGCTTGTTAATTACATCATCTTCAATTTTTGTAAATAACGGTATAGCTTTATTTATTTTGTGTCCTTCAGCTAATGGGACTTTAGCATCTTTCCACTCATCAGGAGTGGTCAGATTAATAATTTTAGCTATAGCATCAGCTTTATTTGGAATATAAGGTTTAAGTACATAAGCCAATGTTTTAGCTAGTTGATTTGATAAATATAAACAGTTGGCTGCTTTTTTGCATATCTTCTTTAACAGCTTTCCATGGTTCCTGATCATTGAAATATTTATTACCAATTTTAGCTACCCTATAAATCTCAAGCAATCCGTCTCTAAATTCAAAATCTGAAATATATTCTCCAACAGTATCAGGAAGTTTTTCAATGATTTCCTTGAATTTGTTATCTTCTGCAGAGGGATTTTTATATTCAGGTATTTCACCGTCAAAGAATTTATGGGTAAATGTAAAAGTTCTATGTAAAAAGTTACCTATAACATCTGCCAATTCATCATTGTTTCTTCTCTGGAAATCATCCCATGAGAAATCAGTATCTTTGTTTAAAGGTGCATTTATAGTTAAGTAATATCTAAGTAAATCAGGGTCAAATTTATCAACAAAATCTGCTATCCAAACAACCCAATTTTTACTGGTGGACATTTTTTCTCCTTCCAAAGATAAAAATTCTCCAGCATATATGTTATCCGGCAATTTACATCCGTATGCCTTAAGAAGACCTGGCCAAAAGATGGAATGATGGTAAATAATATCCTTACCGATGAAATGGATTGCAGTATCATTCCAATAATCTTCCCATTTAATGCCAGTTTCCCTTGACCATTGTGCCGCTGATGAGATATAACCCAAGAATGCTTCAACCCAAACATAAAGTACTTTGCCTTTAGCTTCATCAAGAGGTAAAGGTATTCCCCAATCCATATCTCTTGTTAAAACCCAGTCATTTAATCCTTCTTTAAGCCAATTTTTAGCATAATTTCTAACATTGGCAGGAAGATTTTCATTATTATCAATATAATCTTTCAAATCATCTTCAAACTCGCTTAACTTAAAGAAGTACTGATAAGTATCCTTAATAACAGGAGTGGAACCGCAGGTTAAAATTTAGGTTCATCAAGTTCAGTAGGTTCCAAAGCCCTTCCACATTTTTCACAATGGTCACCGCGTGCTTCCGATCCGCAAACAGGACATATACCTTCAACATAACGGTCAGGTAAAAACTTATTACACTTTTCACAGTACAGCTGCTGAATATCCTTTTTATAAATTAACCCCTTATTATATAATTCTAAAAAGAAATTCTGAGCAATTTCATCATGTAAATCATCAGTGGTTCTTGTAAAGTTATCCAGGGAAATATTCATTGACTCTACATCACGAACAATCATGTCATGATATCTTTTAGCAATTTCAATCGGTTTTTGTTTTCTTTATCCGCTTTAACAGCAATTGGAGTACCGTGTTCATCAGTAGCACAAACTAACAGAACATCATTATCAATCATACGATTATATCTTGCATAAATATCAGCAGGCAAATAAGTAGAACGAATATGACCTAAATGACAGGGTCCATTTGCATAAGGAAGCGCACATGAAATAAAAAATTTTAGACATTAATTTTTCTCCTAACTTTTTAAGCATTAATAATTATGTCATTCATATAATATAAAATTAATATATGCGAAGTTAATTAAGAAATATTTTAAAACAAAATGATTTAAAAGATAATTTAAATCCAAATATTGAATTTCCAAATTAGCTATTTTAAAATAAATTCAAATATCCCAAAATCGTTAAAAATGAAAATAGAAAAATGATAAATAACCTCAGGTCAGATATTAAAAATCAGTTATATCTGTTTAACAGTATCATTTTCTTTTATTTTTTAAGCGTATCATCCAGAATAGCTACAGCTTTAGATTTGGCATCTTTATCTGTTTTTTAACACCAATCATTTTAGAAAATCCAGGAAAATCCAAATCGGCCTCATCACTAAACCAGACTTTTCTTAAAAAGTACCATGAATGACCTTCATCATCTACAAAACACCATTGATTCATAGTTTTGGGATTGATGTTTTTGAGATATTTAGTTAAAGCTTTTTTATTTGACATATAATCAAAAAACGGACATATTTTCATGGTTTTGGATAAATCCTTAAATTTGCCCCTAACTTTATCTTTATTGAATTTCCATATCCCGCTATCAGCAATTTGACCAAATCCATCATTTACATTGAAAATGGAACTGAAATATTCTTCAACATACTTGCATGGGAATTCAGCAGGATTTGAATCTCCGTATCTGCAACAGTAATCCTTAGACAATCCTTTATTTTCTTTTTTTTCCAGAGCACATGAAAATACGTCACAGACCTCATCAAGGATTACTTCTTCCCCGTCAAGCTTAATTAACATATTTCCATTATTTAAATTGTCCATTTCATTTTTCAGATGTTCAAAATCATCAATCATTAATTTATCTGATTTAAAGTTCTCTTTACCATTTTCATCCAGGTTAAATAACTCCAGTTTAATTTTATTTTCTTTAAATCTGTTTACAAATCTGGACAATGAGTTATTGGATTTATTGAAAGCAAATATTTCAACATTAAAGCCTAAATTCAATAAAAAATCAATCCATAGCACTTCCAAATCATCAAAGTGTTTTTTAGATTCATTCCACATGAAAACAAAAAGTATATCTTCCCCATTGAAAGCTAAAAACGGATTAAAAGAATTGAAACTTTCCTTATTTAAATTCATTCTGTTGATAATTGACAGCAGTTGGTCTTTGGAAAATTTGGAAAATATGGAGTTTACCACATCCATTGCAGAAAACTCTACATTGATGCCGTGTTTTTCCAATTCCTTATCAATGAATTTAAAAAACTTATTACCGAAATATCTCTCGAACATGATAAAATAATCATACCTTTTTCTTTCATCATAATGGGCTTTAAGATATTTGAAACCGTGGGAATGCAGAAAAGATTTTCTAACCTTTTTATTTTGTTTATCGAAAAAAGACTTCCATAAAATTTTCAAACAGGCTTAACTCTTTTACATTTATCATATTGAATAAAGCATGCTCATTAAGATTTGATTGGACAGTAATTATCTTAGAAAATGTGTCAATTTTTCGGAAATATCTTTTATATCACATGACAGAGGAATCTTATCTTCATAAAACTGAGAAGGAATATTCTTAAAATCACTTTTAGAAAATTCGCTGCCAGTTATATCCTCCCAAAAAATACAATCAAATAGACTTTTCCAAAAAAGAACTATTTAAAAAAGTATAATAACCAGAATAAGTATAATGATCAGTTAAAACCTGAACATCATTTTTAATGTCGCCATCAACATCATAAGCCTCATAAACTTCATTATAATCACATTCAAATGATTGAAATGTTATATTTCCTTTACATACCATATATACTACCCTTAAAAATCTTAATTATTATTTTAATAATCAGTAATATTAACAGTTTTCTATTAAAAAAGCAATAATGACCTTAAAAATAAGATAATTTTTTAAAACATGAAATAAAATATAAAAAATATGGTTGAAGTTTCATTTATTAATCCGTTGTCCAATGAAGGAAGACAAATTGTTAAAGAGTACGGAGACTTAAATAAACTCTTTGATGAAGATGAAACACTTGTAAATGAAATAATGCATACTGCAAATCAGAAAATATCCGACGATTCCTTAATTCCTAAATCCTATAAAGATTTAGCTATAAAAAAAGAATACAATGGGCAATTGAGAAAAAAAATAATAAAAATTACACTCAAAGTGAATTTGAATACCTGTTAAATAGCAGTTTATACAGACAGGATGTTGTAACATTCCACATCCTATGTCAGGCTATAGCTATTCAGTTTAATGTAACTTCAAGAGAAACCAGACTTTTTATTGAATCCCAGGGGAAAAATAATTGAAGAAAGACTGGCTAAAATTCCGCCAGGAAGCAGAAGCGAAATCATTGACGACATCTTAAGAGACATCAAAACCGACGGATCCATTAAATGGAAAGCCCTGAAAGATGTAATAGCCTCTAAAAGATTATCATTAACTGATTTGTTAATCAATAATGGGAATATTATTTTAGAAGAAGATGAATTTTTGGAAGAGTATTCTGATGAGTTTACAGATAGAAACCCTGACAGAATGTATAATATACTGGTCGGAAATAATATTAAAGAACTGATTCTTTCCAGACTTATTATGCAAAAAACAGAAGAATACATTAAAAGAATCAAAGAAATGTCATCCAGAATTGAACTCCACCCCGCCATTACTGAAATCGGAGAGGAACTAAAAGAGTTCATTCCTGAAGAAATCAGCAAATACAATACTTTCTATGCAGGCAGCGGAGGTATTTACGGTACAGTTAAAGGTGGAAAATTACTTAAGGAAGCATTTCCACCATGTATTAGAAATACTATTGAAGGAGTCTCATCCGGTGGACGTAACGACGCTATTGTACTATTATTAACTTCATTTGCATCATATGCAAGACTATATCCGAGAATCTTTGCAAGTGATGAAAATGTTAAAGTATCAGATATGGATCCCGATTTATCAATAACAGAAAATGAAATCCTGCCTCTGATTTATGAAGCTGCAGATAACTGTTCACCACCGTTATTTGATGATCAGCCTCAAGAAAAAATCAATATCATATCAAAGTTGGGTTTTGGTATGCACAGTGAAGTTGACATCAATCATGAAGGAGAAACCAAATGGTATACTCCAATGAGCTGTGAAAAGATTAAAATTCATTTACCCCAGTTATGTAAACCTGACAGCTCATGTAAAGGAATTAATAACCCCCTATCATGTTACGGACGTAAAAATATCAAATTGATAATAAAAAGATTAAAAATCATTATCCATCTGTTTAAACGGATTATAATCATCCCTGATAACATCATAATATTTATTTAAAATCTTTGATTCCCATTGATTGTAGTTGCTCTGTTCATTTTTTTTCAAATTTATAAGCTAAAAGACCAATTTTACGTTCATTTTCATCAATACCCTTTTTTTTGACAAAAATCAGAAACAATATCCGGAGTGTATTCACAGACTTCATCATCTTTAAATTCCAGGTATTCCTCATACTCCTGAGGTGAAAAAAGCTCTTCAACTTCAATCGGGTCTTCTTCCCAATCAATTGAATACAATTCTATATAAACAGTGTCAACAAGAGGTAACTGATTTAATTCTATCCCTAAACCATATATTTTCCCATTTTCAAGGTTTAAAATAGTATGTCCTGTTCTTTGGCAAGGATACCATTCTTTATAAGCATGTTTAACAATATCTTCAGGGGTTAAAGTGGATAAAACTGTTTTTAAGTGTTCAACACCAATTACTTCTCTTACTTCTTCATTCATAATATGAATTATAGTTAAATTTATTATATAATACTGTGCATTTGCACACCATAACTATTATTAAATACTTTAAAATAATAATCATAATATATCTGATTATTATGTTTTCTAAAGCTACACTTAAAGAAAGAAGGCAGTATTACCGTGAGGAATGGTCCACTAAAGACATGCCTGACTTTATTCTTAAAGATTATAAAGAAAAGGGAATTCGGTTTTGACCATAATGGAAAGGGACCAAATGACCGGTATAAAGTATTTAGAGGAAGAGAGTCCTTAAAGAAATTTTTAAGATATAAAGCTCCTTTTGCAGCTTATATCTCTGTAGCTTTTTATAATAATCCAAGAAGACGAGAAGATTGGCAGAAAGCAGAATATATTTTTGATGTTGATGCTAAAGATATTCCAATTAGAAGTTGCCAGTGCGACGGTGTGTGTGAAGTTTGTTTAGGACAGGCTTTAGAAATTGTTAATTCATTAATTGATACACTGCAGGATGATTTAGGCTTAAATAATATTCACTTAGTTTACTCAGGAAGAGGATATCATATCAGAATTCTTGATGAAGAAATGATGACATCTGGAAGTGAATTAAGATCAGAAGTTTTAAAATATGTGGCAGGTGCAGAAGTTCCAAAATCCAACTTTTTCAATCCAGACATATCAAATAAAAGCTTTAATTTTGAGCATTTCAGCATTCCTGTCGGATACTCCAAAATTTTTACTGATAAATTAAAATATAATATTCAACATTTAGTAGGAAATGAGGAATTAGATGAAATTAATCCTAAGCTAATGAAGGATATCATAAAATATAGGCATCATCTAGATAATGACAACTGGGGATATTTTAAAAGGGATATCGGTCCTAGAAGATATAAAAATTTAACAGAAGCTATGGCAAGAGTTAATTTGTCCACTATTGATGCTAAAGTATCTATCGATTTAAAAAGAATATTAAGGCTTCCGTCATCACTTCACTCCAAAGTAAGTATGAAATGTATGGAAGTTAAAAACAGAGAAACATTTGACCCTCTGCAGGAAGCTGTTCCCAAATTTGTTGAAGAAAGAGGAGAGTAAGTTTTATGGATAAAGTATTAAAAGATATTTTTCGTAAAAATCCGTATTTTAAGGAAATGAATGAAAATAGTTTTATACCTCAATACAGCGAACTGATAATTAATGGAGTAGTGCTTCATAAAGTAAATTGGATTACATTTATAGACAAAGAACTTTTATTTATGAATGAAGATGCTCAAAATATCCCAATCAGTTCAATTAACTTAGAAAACCTTAATTCCATAATGATTCACACCAATGAAGGAATAAAAGAAGTTTTATAGTTTTTCTTTTATTTCATTATTAACTTTAGCTATGCTGTTATCTGCATCTATAATATTCCAGTCATAAGTAACTTTTTTTGATTTGATTCTGGCTTTTTTCAAGCTCTTCCATATTTTCAAACATTTCAGTTTCTTCACTACGATTATCAATTCTTTTTAAAGATTCTTCAGGACTTACATCCAGGAAAAACATATAATCTGATGTTGGAAGAACAAATGAAACAAATTTATAAATAATTATATTAATAACATTTGGAAGATAAACAACAGACATAATATATCTTGAAAAGATTAAAACATCAATATTATCATTATTATAATATTTTCTAATTGATCTGATTGCATCCAATCCAAAATAAACAGTAGCTTTTAAATGGTTAATTTTACCAGTTTTTAAAAGTGCCTCTTTTGATTTTATACCATATTTATTATCCATAGACGGATGTGAACGTACAACAACATTTTTTCCCTGTTTTTCATACATTTCAGCAAGCAGTTTAACCTGTGTGTCTTTTCCGGAACCATCCAAACCATCTATAACAATGAACTTGTCCATTAAATCACACCATCAAAATATAATACAAAATCGCACTGACAGATGAAACACTTAAATTATCCAGACCTCTTGGAGTAACGGCTTCACAAACAGTAGCTATTAAACTTATAAATGCTACAAATGCAAAATTATACTGAGGAATATCATATCCAATTGCACCGTAAACTAAAAATACCACACTGCACATTACACAAACCATTATGAACATGGTAAGTGAACCTTCAACGGATTTTACATCACCGGTTAAGTTAAAATGATGTTTTCCATATTTTTGACCTATTAAAGACGCAAATCCATCTCCGTAAACCATAGCTCCAACAGCTACTCCCACTATCCACAGTTTATCAGGAAGTAAAAATATTAAAAGTGTCCATATTCCGGCATAGTAAACTAAACCTAAAGCATGCCCAGCATCTGTAACTCCACTTTTAATTTTAATTGGAGAATATTTAGTCAATAAAAATGCAGCTATTGTAATTGGAAGTGTTAAAAACCACACCATAGCATAAGGGTCATTGAAAAACGGCATTACGAAAATACAGTTTCCCACCATAATATGAACAAAACGGCGGGAAAAAAGACGGCAGGTCTTTTAAAAACTTCTCTGAAACAACAAAAATTGCGATAACATAAATATACACTAAAACTAATAAACCTATATCTGCCATATTCATGTTATCATCTTTAAAACTTTATTTTGATACTATTTTCACATCAGAACTTTTAGATTCAATCGGATAAAATTCTGTGTATTTTGAATTCCTCTCAATAGGGTTTCTACCTAAATCTCTAACCATATTACTTAAAGTATCAATAGATGCCTCAACTCCATCCGGTGCTCCTGAAGCTTCAGACAATTCATCTCCACCTAAAGTTCCACCCAAATCATTTGCACCAGCTGTTAAAGATACCTGTGCAAATCTGAAACCCATTTTTACCCAGGATACTTGGATATTTGGAATCAAATCCTTAAGCATTAATCCAGCTACTGCATATAATTTTAAATCCTCAGTACCTGTAGCTCCCAAGTTTTGCTGACCTTCTAAAAAGATTGGAGAATACTCATGCATAAATGTCATCGGAATAAATTCTGTAAAACCGTGAGTTTCCTGCTGAATTTTTCTGATAATATCAATGTGTTCTACACGTTCTTCAGGAGTTTCCACATGCCCGTACATAATAGTAGCTGAGCCTGGAATTCCAACTTCATGAGCTGTTTTTACAATATCAATCCATTCCTGTGTTGTTACCTTTTCCGGACAGATTATCTCTCTGGATCTGTCAGTCAATATTTCTGCAGCAGTTCCAGGCAATGTATCTAAACCCGCACTTTTAAGCCTTTCAAATGCATCTTCAACACTTATGCCTGATACAACACTGGCATCTTTAATCATAGTTGGTGAAAAACCATGAATCATAATATTGGGAAATTCCCCTTTTAACAATTGAAGCAAATGTTCATAATATTCAACATCTGCATCAGGTAAAACTCCCCCATGACACAAAACTCATGAGCTCCTTTGTCAACAGCCCCTGAGCTTTTTTTTAAAATAGCTTCATCATCTAAAATATATGCTTCAGGGTCATCTGCATCCTTGCCAAATGCACAAAAACCACATCTTACAGTACAAATATTTGTGAAGTTAATATTACAATTATTAATAAATGTAACGTTATTTCCAGCAATTTCTTGCCTGAGATAATCAGCAGTTGCAAGTAATGGATACAAGTCAGACCCTTTAATATTTATTAAATAGTTTGCATCTTCAGCAGAAATTGGTTCATCAAGAGATTTAGTTAAAATTTTTTCTGTTTTAGAAGATATAGGTAGTTTATCAAACATAAAATAATATAATAATTTAATTAAATAAATATCTTTCCATATAATTGAATCAATGCAAAGTTAACAAAATGAAAACATAGTAAATTCATTCAATATTTTATCCAAAATAATTATATAATTGAACAATACAACATTATATATTAAAAACTATGAAGAGGACAAAAATGGATAGTACTGAAGCTATTTATAATGGATTAAAAGATGCTGAAATTGATTTTGTTGTTAGTGTCCCTTGTGTTAACTTAAGTAAACTGTTAGAAATGGTTGACGAAGACGAAGAAATTATGCATATTCCAGTTACAAGAGAAGAAGAAGGAATAGGCATTTGTGCAGGAGCATATATGGGCGGTCGCAAGCCTGCAATATTAATGCAAAATTCAGGACTTGGAAACTCCATCAATGCACTTAAATCATTAATGGAATTATATAAGTTCCCATTAGTAATAATAATAAGTCATAGGGGAACTGAAGGTGAAACTATCTGTGGACAAATTCCAATGGGAGAATCCACACCAAGACTGTTAAACGCTATGGATTTCCATTTCTTTGAACCGACTAATTCTGAAACCGCATATGAAGATGTTAAAAATGCATGGAAATTATCTGTTGAAGAAGGTAAACCCGTATCTGTATTATTAGAAATTAAATATTGGTGATTTGATGAAAAGAAGAGATGCAATTGCAAAAATAATGAGTGCAATCGATGATGAACTGGTACTGTGCAATATAGGATTTCCTTCAAGAGAATTATACGACATAGATGATAGAAATGAAAACTTTTACATGATCGGTTCCATGGGACTTGTTTCCTCAATAGGCCTCGGTCTTGCACTGGCTAAACCTAATAAAAAAAAATTGTCATTATAGACGGTGACGGATCATTTTTAATGAACTTAGGATCAGTAATCACCACTTTTGCTCAAAACCCATCTAATTTAACATGGATTGTTATCAATAACGAAGCATACGGTTCAACAGGAAATCAGGAAACCTATGCAAAAAACTTAAACCTAAAAAAGAAATGGCTAAAAGTGTAGGTATTAAAAACTGTTACAATTACGAAGAAATAGACTTAAATGAAATAATAAACAACAATGAATGTAACTTTATCTGTTTCAATACAGAACCTGGAAACTCACCAGCACCAATTATCGATTTAACACCAATAGAAATTAAAAAAAGATTTATGAAAAGTATATAAATTAAATGAATCTATTCAGACTCATTTAATTCCTTAATTTTCTTATCAAAATCATTTAACTTATTTGCCAATCCAGAATAATACGGGATGTAAACTTTTTGAAAATGTTATCCTGTCCGGATTTTGATTAACTTCCCTAATCCTTTCTTTGACTTTTTCTATTTTCCTTTCAACTTCATCATACATCAAATCTCCAGGGAATTCACCGATAAATATTCCATCAGCTCCATTTTCAAGAGCATGTTTAATATGACGAGGCCTTACACGATTTACAGAAAGCACTCTAATGATATGGATGGATTCCGGATAAGACAATCTGTTAACTCCAATATTATCTGCTGCAGTATAACCAATATTATCAAGGAAAACTAAAATCATGCGTTCTCCAGGTTCTTTTTTTAGCCAATACTCCATCAATTGTAGCTTTTATCTTTTCATCAATATTACCGTTAACTGTAATAGCAAACTGCTTACATCCAACTAAACATTTTCCGCAGCCTGTACAGCTCATCGGGTCAATGTAGATTTCATCATCCTGAATACTCATTGATTTGAATTTACAACGTTCAACACATTCACCGCAAACAATACATTTTTCTTCATCAATTTCTGCAATGAATGGTTCAATTTCTATTCCGCCATAATTATATTCAGATACTTTGGAAGCAGCTGCAGTAGCCTGCATAATTGATTCTGTAATATCTTTCGGATCCTGTGCTGTTCCACAAACAAAAGTTCCCTGAATATCAGTGGTTACAGGTTTGATTTTTGGATGTGCCTCTTTAATGAATTCATCTTCAGTAGTTCCAACATTTAAGATTTCTGCAATTTCCTTGGTACCTTCAGAAGGTTCCATAGCTGTAGATAATACAACCATATCTGCTTCAATTTCTGAAAATTCTCTTTTTAAGAGTGTCTTCAACACGAACAATAAAGTTACCATTTCTTTCAACAACTTCACCAGGTCTTCCACGTATGAATCTTACTCCATTAGCCTGTGTGTGTTTATAATACTTTTCATACATACTAGGAGTTCTCATATCAGTATAACAGATAACAACATCTGTTTCAGGGTGTTTGTGTTTTATAATGTTTGCATTTTTTTAAAGCAACACTGCAGCATACTTTGGAACAGTACAAATGTCCGTCGGGTTTTTCATCTCTTGATCCAACACACTGTATCATAACTACCCTTTTTGGAATTTCTCCGTTTGATTTTACCAGTTTACCTTTAGTCGGACCGTTTACTCCTGTAATACGGCCCAGTTCACTTTGAGTTATAACATCATCATATCTGGAATATCCGTATTCCGGTCTTAAATCAGGATCAAAGAGTTTATGTCCTGTAGCTATAATAATAGAACCTACAGAAATCGGAATCTTTTCCGGTTTTACTTTAAAACGGATAGCATTCATACTACATTGTCTTTTACAGTCCCCACACCTGTCACAATGTTCCATATCCACAACATATGCTTCAGGATAAGACTGACCAAAAGGACGATAAATAGCTTTTCTGTTAGATAGTCCGTCATTCCAATCATCGGGAACTTCCACTTCACAGACTTCCGCACACTTACCGCAGGCTATACATTTTTCAGTATCTACATACCTTGGAGATTTTTCAACAATTAGATTATAGGTTCCTGCCCTTCTTTCTGATTCAATGACTTTTGCATTAGTTATAATCTCAATATTTTCATTCCAAACAACTTCATTCAATATTGGATTCAGTAAACACATTCCACACTCTTCAGCTATTTTTACAGGAGAGAAAACTTTTCCTATTTTAGCCATATGTCCGCCGATAGATGGGGAACTTTCTATAATAGTTACTTTAGTTCCCTGTTTAGCTAAAGTGACAATGCAGCATTCATACCTGCTATTCCACCACCAATTACTGCCACTTCATTTGGTGTTTGACAGTATATCGGATTAACAGCATCTGATTTTTTTTACTTTTTCTATTGAAGCATTAATAAGAGTTATGGCTTTTTGGTTGCCCCATCTTTATCATTATGAACCCATGAACACTGTTCACGAATATTTGCCATATCCATCAAATAAGGATTTAATGGCTGAACATAATCCTGAAAAGTTTTTTCATGACTTATTGGAGAACATGCCGCAATTACAACACGGTCCAAATGATGATCAAAAATTGCATCCCTAATGATTTTTCTTCCATTTAAAGAACATAAATTTACAAATTGCTCTACAACTTCCACATTCAGTGAATCCTTAACTTTTTGAATATCAACAGTATCAGAGATATTTCCACCGCATTCACAGATGAAAACTCCCACTTTTAAATCTTCAGGCATTAGTCAACCTCCCTTAAATCATTAATGACTGAATCTATTGGTACAGTATGTGCTTTTGCACCGATTACTTCATCAAAGTCACCACCCATTGCAATAGCTACAAATTGAGCTACATTTAAATGAATGGTGTTAAATTCTTCACCACATTTTTTAGATATTAAATTCTGATATCTGTCAAATTGAACATGACAGTTAGGACATAAATGAACTAGAATTTCCACTCCGTCCTCTTTAATAGAGTATAATTTATCTTCAGTTACCTCCATAGACATATCTTTATTAGAGTATCTTTGTCTAAATCCGCTTCCACAGGTTTGGCGTTTATGGTCATACCAACCAACCGTTTTACATCCGCAGGCTTCTATTATATCATCAATGATATTGGGGTCTCTGACTCCCCCTATTGTATCATCATAATGAACTTTACAGTAATGACATCCGTGATGAGTAGCTATTTTATAGCCGCTTAAGTCATATTTAATGTTTTTAGAGATTTCATCACGTTTATTGTATAAAATATCCACTACATGAAAAATATTTTCAGATGAATCAACATCTCCAGATTCATATTTCAAATAAGACAATTCTGATTTATCAAAAACTTCATTTACTTTATCTCGAACATCATCCTTTTTATTTAAAATATTTGCTACCTTTTTATTAATTGCATAACATGTTGCACACATCATTACCAAATTTGGCCTGTTCAAATTACTGGCTACTTTAAAGTTACGTGCTCCAATAGCTGTTGTTGTAAACTGATCAAAAACATCAGAGTAATGTCCAAGACCTGTACAGCAGGTTTGCTTATCTGAAATATCATAATCAATACCAATTTTATCAAAAACAAACTTAGTGGATGATTCAATACCCGGATATTCCACACTTACAAGACAACTTTTAAACAAAAGAATATTTTCATCAGGAACTTGCTTCATCATTACCCTCCTTTGACTGTCTTATTTTATCCATTCTGTCTTTAAAACCAGTATTGGTTAAAATTAAAGAGACTTCATCAATAACTTCCTGAGGAGGTGAAACCGGACCTAAACCCAATTCTTCCCTGATTTCACTCAAGTGCTGTCTAAATTCCCACCATCCGTCTACATCTTCACTAATTTCCTCGTAAAAATTAGATGGAATTGCACCGATAGCTGCATTAAAGTAGCTATCTGCAAAGCCCAAATAATCATATAGCTGCTCATATGCAATTCCTTTTGATATGGCGAACTGTTTAATAATCTGATTAACTTCACAAACACTGTTTCCAACAGGACATGTACTATGACATGTATAGCAATAAAAACAGTTCCATAAGTCTTCATCTTCAAGGAGTGTTTCATCTCCTTCAAAGACCCTCTCCATTATTTCACGAGGATTATAATTGGAATGACGTGCTGCAGGACATGTTGAAGTACACATTCCGCACTGAACACATTTTAAGACACCATCATCTTTTGAACTTTTAATATCTTCTTTTATAGCCTCGGCAAAATCAAGAGGTGTTTCACTGATTTTCTGAGTATGCATATCAATAACCTCAATTATAATTTAAATTCATGATTTTTAATCATTTTCTTTAATTTTAAAGATAATTTATTAGCTCTTAATGCATCAGACTGCCTACATATAATTGGAATATTATGTTTTTTACCGCCTATTTTCAGGTCAACATTACCTGCATCCATTGTAAAGCTATTGTTTTTACAGTAATGTACACACATTCCGCAACCAAAGCATTTAGATAAATCCAGTCTTTTATTTTTAAATGCATTTGTTGGACATACATCCTCAACCGTACAACTATCACAGCTGCAGTTATCTGAAACATATTTTGGCCTCAATTCATGATTATCCCACATTGCCCCATAATCAGTTTGTGTCAGTGGCAAATGACGTCCTTTAATATCAGCTACAGTTAATGGAATGTCACTATTTTTAATTAATAAATTATTATATATCTCTTCATTTAAAACCGGAATTGGAATAGCCAATGTATCGTAGACTTCTCCGCCTTCACCGGTTTTAAATCCGCCAACATAATTTGCTTCCATATCTTTAAGATTTCCTGAAACCATCAAATTTGGTTTTTCAGGTGAACTTCTTGTTCCTTCCCCTAAAACAATAGCTTCAGCACCGTTTAATAAAACTTTAGTTCCGTTTCCAATTATTAAATTATTCGGATCATTTTGAAGAGGGTTTAAATCTCCACATCCTGAAAATGTCAGGCCTTTCAAGTTTCCTTCCAGAGGAATAGCTGAAAATATTGATGAAACAGGTTCAGCAGATGGATTTACAAATGCTGTATAATTTTTAAATGCCATACGTGTTCCAATCATTTGTGCTCTTGTAATTTCGCCAATGTTTGTTGTTGATTCAATAATGTCCCCATTGATTGCTTCAACTTTAACATCAATATCTTTTCCTTCAAGAATGTCTTTTAATAGGAATCCTCCACCATATGATGAGTCTTCTACTGATTTAGAAGTTCCATGAAGAATTAAATCTACAGAACCAAGCCATTCATTAGGACATGGGCCAATATTAGCAGGAACACCATTTAAATATATATTTTTTGCCCTCATAAACACTCCTGGCTCTGATACTGTAAAGTTAAAGATAGCTGCAGTACCGCTCATAACTCCACAGGTTCCTGCAGTTACTACATCCACTTCTTCAAAGCTTGGAGCATTGTCTTCTTTTATAAGCTTTTTTAAACTCTTCTGCTGTATATATTTTGGCTTCATTATTTTCAATCTTCTTATTAATTTGGCCAATTGTTCTCTCTTTCAAATTAAATACCTTCTTTTAAACTTTCTTACGGTTTAAATTTTTCCTACAGTATCTCCCCTTAAACCTCTTCTTAAGGTTTCAAGGGAAGTGATATCGTCAGTTGATACATTACCTAAATTAACATCATTTCCAAGTTTTAAAATGAAAAATACTTGCTGGTCTTTGTTTGGAGCTTCCCAAAGGATTTTATTTCCATCGAAATTATCTAAAATATAATCTATTTCATCTTCTTTTTGCATTTCCTGTCTTGTCATAAATTCCAATGTTTTTTTCCACCTTCTCTTGCTTCCACAATGATTAATGATGAACCTGCTTCCAATTCATTTTGCATATACTCTATTCTTTCATCTAAAGACAATTCTTTATCCAGTCCTGGATCTTTTTTACCTACTTCGGACAATACTTCGAATCCGTCTTTTTTAGCTGATTCTATGCATTCTAATTTTTGTCATGAGATATTGTTGTTGATCCGTCAGATACTTCAATAGCTTCAAAACCTAAGTCATGAGCTTCCTGGAAGAATTCTTCTAATTTATCATTCATATATGCCAGTTCAAAGAGAGTTCCACCAGTATACGGAGTTATGTTGTGTGATTTATACATGGCAACTTTATCTTTGATTATATCCTGTTCATGTACAATTGATGTTCCCCATCCAAATTTTAAGTAATCTACATAATCTCCGGAAATATTCATTAAACTTTCAGCAGTTTCCAGTCCTAGACCTTTGTCCAGAACCATTGTTATACCTTTTTGTCTTGGTTTTTCTTCCCTTTCTTTAAGTAAAAAATTAAAAGATTTCAATTATATCACATCTGTTATAATTTCTATTTATTAGTTTAATTAGTATATTAACTTATATACTTTTTAATTTATCCACTAACAATAGTTATAAAAGAAGATAATTAAATAATAATAACATTATGGAATTCCAACATATTGATTTAAATCAAACCCATATCAGACTAACAACAGACTTGAAAAATAACAATTTGGAAAAATACATATTAAATCTAAGAAAAGAACTGGAACATTATATAGCTAAAAAAATAAAAATTTTCAATTATCTCTGGAGCCTGTTAATCATGATGAAAAGGATTTGAGTGAAATAATAAAAAAGAACGTATACAGCTTCCAGTTACTGTGATGTAGGTCCTATGGCCTGTGTTGCAGGATGCATATCTGAAATGTCTCTTGATTACCTAATTTCCAAAAAATCCGAATATTCCATTATTGAAAACGGAGGAGACATAGCTATTGTAAACAATAAAAAAGCAGTATGCGGAATTTACTCAAACAATCCCATATTAGGAAATAAAATCGGGTTTGAATTAAAAGCAAGAAAAAAACACCGTTGGGAATCTGTACCTCTTCAGGTAAAATAGGCCATTCAATAAGCTTCGGTTATGCAGACAGCGTTACAGTGCTGAGCAAAAAAGCATCAGTAGCTGACGGGCTTGCTACCAAAATAGCCAATGAAGCTGTTGGGCAAAACAGTGAAGATAAAGTATCAAATGCTCTTGAAGCTAAAGTGAAAACTATAAAGACCTGTTTGAGGGAGTTTTAATCATTTCCCAGGATAATGTTGGAAGCATTGGAAAACTTCCAAAAATTGTTGAAACTGAAGAATTTAATGTTAAGATGTGAAATATATGAACCTCGGAATTATTGGATATGGAAATATTGGAGAACTTCTCAGCCAAAATATAATCAGTCATGATTTTTGTAATTTAAATAAACTCTACATTGCAAATAGAACACTATCTAAAATAAATCACTTAAAAGACATTGACCCACACATATCAATCACAGATGATAACACAGAAGTTGCAAAAAACTGTGAAAAAATAATAATATCAGTAAAAACTCCTGATTTGGCAAATGTTTTAGACCAGCTAAAACCACATATAACTAAAAATACACAAATCATACATACCTGTGCAGGAACAGACTTGGAATTTAAAGACTGTGGTTTAAGCTGCGTTATTCCAACAATATCTTCTACATATGATGAAGACAATCCTAAAAAAGGTGTTTCCATTATTATGCATGATGAAAATGTTTCTGGCGAAAATAGAGAATTTGTCGAAAAGCTATTTTCAAAATTCAGCCAGATAAAAGTTGTTGACAGTCCCATGGATTTGGAGATAGCTACAATAGCTGCCAGCTGCATGCCTGCATTTATAGCTCTTGGTTTAGATCTTTTTGCTGGCGAACTTGAAGAGAAATGCAATCTTTCAAAAAAGAAGAAACCTTTAAAATACTTGCAGAAACATTAAACAGTACGGCATACATATTAAAAGAAGATATTTACTCACCTGATGAACTGATTAATAAAGTTGCAACTAAAAACGGAATAACTCAAAAAGGATTAGATGTTTTAGACAAAGACCTGCCAGATATTTATAAAAGGTTAATATCTAAACTTCTGTAACCAATGCAATATTTAAATAAGATTAAAAATAATAATATTAATTAATATTAATAATTAAAACTAATTATTTATTTCATTTAAATAATTTACTTAAACTCTTAATTAACATATAATTATAGATACTAGGTCAGATACACATGTACAAAGATGAAATGATACAATTACATCAATTTTTAGTTTATATTTTAAAATATTTAGCAGAAAACGATCAGATAAAAAACGATTGCAGTGAATACATATCACTTAAAATAAGCCCACACCACATCCACAAAACAAAAGCAGAACACAAACATGCTATTTTTGTTCTTTGTAAAATAATTGCACAGGTAATAAACGAAAAAGATGAAAATTCAATACCTGACAATGTGTGCAATTCATTAACCGACCTTGTTGAAAGGTCTCAAAACGATATAAAAATGGCTTAAATATTAGCCCATTTTCTTCTTTTTTATAAATTCAAATATTTTTAATACTATTACTTATCATAAATACTAATTGATTAAATTCTAATTGTGATTAATATGAAAAGTATTAGTAAAATGCTCTGTTTAGTTGACGGAGAACATTACCTTCCAGTCACCCAGGAATCAATCGATGTTTTAAATAATTTAGAACATATCGACATAGTAGCTGCTGTTTTCATTGGAGGAACTGAAAAACTAAGAGATGACTCTGAAGAATCATATTCCAAGGTTTTAGGCGTTCCTGTACAGTTTGCAAAAAAATGAAGACATTCCATATGACATTATTGTAGAAATGATTAACAGATATGATGTAGATACTGTGATGGATTTAAGTGATGAACCTATCCTGGATTATCCTAAACGATTTAAAATAGCCTGTAAAACACTTGCACAAGGCGTAAGCTATCAGGGTCCTGATTTTAAATTTGATCCAGTTACACAATATGAAATAATGGAAAAACCTTCAATAAAAATAATTGGAACTGGAAAAAGAATAGGAAAAACTGCTGTTTCAGGATTTGTATCCAGACTAATTGATAAAAACGGATATGAACCATGTGTAATAGCTATGGGAAGAGGCGGACCTCAAGAACCGGAAATAGTTCATGGAGAACAGCTTGAAATAACACCTGAATTTTTATTAGAACAGTCTGAAAAAGGAGTTCATGCAGCAAGTGACCATTGGGAAGATGCTCTAATGAGCAGAATCTTAACAATAGGCTGCAGACGTTGCGGAGGTGGAATGGCAGGTGAAGTCTTTTTTAACCAATATGAAAAAAAGGAGCAAAAACTAGCTAATCAGGTAGATTCCAAATTTGCCATATTTGAAGGTAGCGGAGCTGCAATTCCTCCAATTAAAACAAATAAAAATATTGTACTTATCGGTGCAAATCAGCCATTGAATAATATTATAGACTATTTCGGACCTTACAGGATTGGTCTTGGTGATTTAATTATTTTGACAATGTGCGAAGAACCAATGTGCAATGAAAAAAAAGAGAATACATTGAAAAATTCATAAAAGAGATAAATCCAAAAGCAAAAATAATTTCAACAGTATTCAGACCAAAACCATTAGCCGACATTTCCGGTAAAAAGTGCTGTTTGCTACAACTGCTCCAAAAAGTATTGAACATGAATTAGTTGACTATCTGGAAACCAATTATAACTGTGAAATCGTTGGAACAACACCTCACCTATCCAATAGGCCTCTTTTGAAAAAGGACATAGAAAAATATATGGATGAAGCAGATATAATGCTCACTGAACTTAAAGCTGCTGCTGTTGATGTAGCTACTAAAGACTCAATAAAAGCTGGTTTGGATGTAGTATACTGTGACAATATACCTGTCCCAATAAATTATAAATATCCTGATTTATCCAAATCCGTTTTAGAAATAGTTGACGAAGCTATTGAAGATTTCAATAAAGATTAATTTCTTTATTTTTTACTTTTTTACAACAAAATTTATAACCTCTTTAATACAATATATTAATACTAAAATAATTGAGGAAATGAAATGAAAAAAGATAAGAAGAAACTTATCGTCATGCTGTTAATAATTGTTGTTATCCTACTTTTAACACTAATAACATTAATGACTAATTTTGGAAAGGAATCCAGTGAAATAAATATTATAAGCAAGGATACTTTAAAAAATGGAGACACAATTTCAATTACACTAAAAGATTCAAATGGAAATCCCATAGCTGATCAAAAGTAGATATAATAATTGAAAATGAAAAGAATCAACAAGTAACAACTGATGAAATGGGCAATGGTGTGCTGCAACTTAACAGAATCAGTGACGGACAATACACTGTAAAAGTCATTTACAACGGGAACGACAAATATTCCAAAAGTGAAACTACACAATCATTAACAATATCTGACCAAGCCACATCATTAAGTAATAATGAAAGTAGTTCCAGCGATAAAACTGAAAGCATAATGAGTGAAGACGGATAGTCGTATAAAACTGGATATGGACCTGATTATGATTGTTTAGGAGTTAGTCGTGAAGAAGCAGCTGCTAAAGGATGGCACTATATTCCAGGTATGGATGATGAAGGAAATGATATGGGAGCATATGTTCCATATGATTATAATGCAGGATGTTACCATACATAAAAATTTAAGATTTAAAAAAAAATAAAGCTCAGGAATTAGAATAATCCTGAGTCTTTTAATGCTTGTTCAAATTTATCAACTACATTATCAAATTTTTCTTTAATGATAATTGTTACAAGCAATGTTGCAATAATCATAGCTATCATTGCATAAACACCAGTGAAAAATGTTGGCCAATAAACACCAAGTAATGCATTTCTAAGTAAACCTATAGCATAAGTCATTGGTAAATATGGATTTAATGCTTGGAAAAAGTCATTCATCACATATACAGGATAAATACCATTTGTTGTAGATATTTGAAGTACCAACATAATAATAGCCAATGCTTTACCACCATTACCGAACAGAGATAATAATGAATAAATCAATACCATGAATGCAATGGTTATTAAATAAACACAGCCGATGAACAGTCCGGGATCAGAAACCTCAATTCCTAACCAGAATGCACCAATTATGGTTACTGTTGATTGCAATAATCCTATTACTAAGAACAATCCCATTCTACCGAAGTAAAGTTCTAATGGTTTGTATAATGATTCACCTAAGTATCTTGCTTTAATCAATGCAACTGAAATTACACAGCCAACCCATATTGAAAGTACAATGTAAAATGGAGATACTTCTGAACCGTAATTATCTACAGGATTTATTTTTTCTTTTGTAACTTCAGTTGGAGAGTAGAAATAATTATCTACACCACTTGAATTCATGTAGGATAATTGTGATAAGCTTGATTGAGGTGTTGTTTGACCCATTACTGATAATTGGTTAAATGCCACACCGTTTACAGTTTGAATAACCTCATCATTTATTTTACTTTGTATCTGATTTACTGCATTGTTACTCATTCTTGAAGCAACAGGGTTTGTTTTTTCATTGATTAAATATGTTAATTGTGCTTGTTTTGGGTTTTGATCATTGATTGATAATAAATTTGAGGAGAAATTCTCAGGTATTATTATAGCTGCATAATACGTTCCATTTTCCACCCCGTCCCGGGCATCATCCTCGTCTACAAAATCCCATGCAAAATCATCATTGTCTTCCAATTTATCAATTACCTTATCTCCAAAGTTATATGAAGCATTGTTATATGTTGCGTTTTGATCATTGTTTACTACTGCAAAATCCAAATTATCTGTATTTCCATAAGGATCCCAACATGCATCAATATTTAAAAGTGCATATAAGGAAGGTAAAATAATAATTGCTATTATTGTAATAACAACAGCCGGATTTTTAAAGATTGCTTTTGAATCTTTTTTTCATTATATGAAATATTTTATCTATTGACATTAGTTCCACCGTTTTAGTTAGTTATACCGTTAATAAATATATCTAAAAAATCATCAAGATACTTATTAGTATCATCATTGGAAACTTTTGATTCAAATTTCCAGAATATTATCCCTTCAACAATTACACTAAAAACAGTTAATGCAGCTGCGGAAGGATTGATTTTACGTATTTTTCCTTTATCAATCTGTTCTTTAAAAATATTGGTTAGATTTTTAAGAACTTCATCTGAAAATTTTGAAAATATTTTTTCCTCTTCAGGATTGGACATCAGCTCGTCTAAAGCTATTTTAATAATATCCAGATTGTTATCTAAAAATTAACAAGTTTCCCCCATATATGCTTTAATAATGATTCCAAGTCTGTATCTTCGTAATTAGTGAAAATATCACTTATTTTCTCCAGGAAATAATCTGAATAATAAATCTTAGCTATTTTTAAAAGATTATCTTTAGATTTAAACTTTCTAAAAACAGTAACTTCACTAACTTCAGCTTTTTTAGCTATTTTTTAGTTGTTGTGCTGTTCATTCCTTCCTTATCTAAAAGGAATATTGTTGCATCAACAATTTTCTGTTCTGTTTTATCTAGTTCAATTTCCATAATGTAAGTAAGTACTTACTTACATATAAATGTTTAGTTTTTTCTTATTAAAAAATAGCTATAAATAACATTACAATAAATAATTAAAATTAATGATAACTATAGCTGTTGGAGTTGGAGAAAATAAAAACATCTTAGAGGCTTGTGATATTTTTAAAACACAAAAACCAAATGTCAATATTGAATTAATCGAAAATGACAAAAAAACTTGCCAAAAGCATTTCAGACAAAAATATAGATGTAACAATACGGGGTTCACTAGCTGCATCCAATGTTTTAAAACAACTAAAAGAAAGTTATCCCAAAATATCAAGAGCAACATATATCCATGGGAAAGGTCATGAATTTATAATAAGCTCCGTCGGCATTGATGAAGGAAACACCCTAAAAGAAAAGCTCAATATAGCTGTTCACTGCATAGATTTTATGAAAAAACTTAAAAAACTCCGAAAATAGCTACACTTTCATATGCAAGACCTGGAGATTACGGCAGAAGCGAAGAAATCAACCAGTCACTGGATGATGCCAAAAAGCTCACCCAATTAATTGAAAAGCATACAAATCAGAAAATTGAAAACAGCTGCGTATTAATTGACCAGGCTATAAAAAACAAATGCAACATATTAATAGCTCCAAACGGAATTGTAGGAAATACTATTTTTAGAACACTTGTTTTATTAAACTCATGGCCAAGCTTTGGAGCAATAACCTTTGGCATTGATGACATATACATCGACACCAGCCGTGACCAAAGTAGAGAAGGTTATTTGCGCAGTTTAGAATTGGCATATAAATTGGCCAAACTTTAAAAGCATCAAATAATATATATTTATTAATAGAAAATCATTTACTTCAGGTAGTTATTATGGGTGAAAATTTTATTTATAAAATATATGAATGGTATATTTCCAGAAATTTAGAAACCTCAAAAATGCCCAAACATGTAGCAATTATCATGGACGGCAACAGACGCTATTCTAAGATTCAGGGAAATATGGATGTTGTAAAAGGACATGAAATTGGAGTAGACACTCTGGAAAAAGTTTTAGACTGGACAATAGAACTTGGAATTGAAATAGTAACAGCATATGCATTCTCAACAGAAAACTTTAACAGACCGGAACACGAAGTGGAAGGACTGATGAATTTATTCTTCAAAAACTTTAAAAGACTGGTTGATCATGAAAAAATCCATAAAAACGAAGTAAAAGTCAAAGTAGTGGGAAGAATCGATTTATTGCCTGACAATGTAAAAGAAGCTATTAACGATGCAGAAGAAGCAACTAAAAACTATAACAAAAAGACAACTTAATTTAGCTATCGGATATGACGGCCGTTTAGAAATCGTAGATTCAGTTAAAAAAATCATCAGAGATATTGAAAAAGGATTAATAACAGTTGACGATGTTGATGAAGATTTAATAAGTAAAAACCTTTATACTGCAGGATTGGACGACCCCAATTTAATTATCAGAACAAGTGGAGAAGAAAGATTAAGCGGATTCCTACTCTGGCAATCATCATACTCTGAATTATACTTCTGTGAAAGTTTATGGCCGGAACTTAGAAAAGTAGATTTCTTAAGAGCCATCAGATCATACCAAGAAAGAGAACGTAGATTTGGAGTATAAAAAATATGATAGATACACACTGCCACATAGATTTTGAAGACTATAACAACGATAGAACAGACGTAATTAAAAGAGCAAAAAGAAAAGCTGGATGCAGTAATTAACTCCGGAACAAATCTTGAAGGAAATCAGACTGTTTTAAATTTATCAAAAGAAAATGAAGGATTTATTTATCCGACTTTCGGATTCCACCCTGTAACTTCACAGGAATGTACCGCTGAAGAACTGCACGAAGCTCAAAAACATTTAATTGACAATATCGATGATATTGTAGCTATTGGTGAAGTGGGAATGGACTTTTTTACGTAAAAAAGACAAATCCCTAAGGGCAAGACAAAAAGAAATATTCACCAGCTTTATTGAAATAGCCAATGATTATAAAGTTCCTTTGCTTATGCATGTTCGCGACTGCGAGAAAAAGCATTGAATCTCATCAATGAATACGAAGACCTGCCATATGCAGTATTTCACTGCTTTAGCGGAAGCCTAAAAACAGCTAAAAGAATAATGGAGCATGACAACTATTACATGAGCTTTTCCACAATGCTTTGCTACTCACAAAGACATCAGGAACTAATAAAAGACATTCCATTGGATCATGTTCTGACTGAAACAGACAGTCCCTATTTAGCTATGACAAAAGAAGAAAGAAATGAACCTGCAAATGTTGTTAAGGCCTGTGAAAAAAAATAGCTGAAATTAAAGAAATGGATTTGAACACTGTTGATGAAATAACAACCAACAATGCGAAAAGAGTATTTAACATCTAATCTTTTAACAAGAGATTTAGATTCAATACACTAAATCCTTTATCTACTTCTGTATAAATAACCAATGTAAATTTATCCAAATCTTTTAAAAGAGCATCCAATTTTTCAAAAGGAATATCAACAGCATTTAAATAAACATTAAAATCTTTTTTGAGCGAATCTTACCGGTTTTCTGCAAAACAATTTAAATTCATAAAGATACAATTCAATTCTGTCTCCCAAATCTTCAGGATTTCCGTTTCCGTTTAACAGAAAGTCAATAATGTCTTCCTGCAGAATTTTACCTTCATTATCCATATCTATCTGAAGACTTTCCATTTCCTTCAGCTCATTTAAAAGCTCATCTTTTTCATTCTGACTATACATAAAGATTAATTATTTTTAATAATATTTAAACCCATACTACATTAGCTGTTGTAAAGACATAATTATTGGAAAATACCGGATTGTACAGTTTATTTGTAGAATCTGTTGTATTGAAACTCGTAGCTACTGATTTTCTCAAATTATAATTAATCCTATCTCCGATTGAATCCAGTTCTTTTTTATTATAATCAGCACTTGCTTTTGCATAGACTTTAAACTGTATTTTTTGCTTTCCATAATTTTCATCTATTCCTGATGAATTATAACTAACATTCACAATACTTACACTGTAGGGGTGTTTTAAGCCTTCCATGTCATCATATTCATTAAATGTTTCCTTCGGATATATTGCACTTGATGATGATGCAACACCTTCATCAGCACCTGATTTTGCAGCTGCCATTGCTATGTTAAGTTCATTTTCATTAGCTATCATGAATATTGAAATCATTAAAACAACTATTAAAGACCCAACCAGCAACATATATTCTCCGCTGAGCTGGCCTTTTTCATCATTCATATTATCACAATCTCCCCATCTCTATTTTCGATTAAATAACTCCTTCCGCCGTACAACTCATAATTTCTATTAATATCTGCCGGCAAAATAGCCACTTCACCTTTTTTATTTGAGTATTCAATTGTTAATTTGCTTTTTTCAACTGTAATCTTATATGCATACTCTTTTTGAGGCAGCAAAACTTTTTTGGAAAACCCTTCACCATTTGAGTTAACCTGATTTATACAGTTAGCCAGATTATCCAGAATCAGCCTGTGGCTGAAACTTGATTCGATATTTTTATCTGATTCCAAATTTGACTGTGCATAAAAGAGTATTGATGCAACTATCAATAGCATTATAAAAATAGAAAAAAATGGCTTCTAGTGATATAACTCCTTTTTTTATCCATATTTTTTAATTATCCTGATAATTAATAAACTTTGTTTAAATTAAAGTGAAATATTGATGTTAAATTCTTTTTTACTTTCATAATTATTAAATAGAAGTTAAATCAAAAAATTGTATTATGAAAGGTAAAGTAATCTTTATTGGAGCAGGTCCCGGTGACCCGGATTTAGTAACTGTCAAAGGAAGAAATGTTATTGAAAAAAGCAGATGTTATTGTTTATGCAGGATCTTTAGTTAATAAAGAAGTTTTAAATCCAAGAAAAGAAGATTGTGTTGTTTACAACAGCGCTGTATTGAATTTAGAGGAAACAACTGAAATTTGCCGCGAAGCAACTTCCAAAGGACAGTTAGTAGCTAGAGTCCATACTGGAGATCCTTCTATTTATGGAGCTATCGGTGAGCAAATCAGAGAGTTGCAAAAAATATGATATTGAATATGATATTATTCCTGGAGTAAGTTCATTATTTGGTACAGCCAGCGTACTTGAAACAGAATTGACATTACCTGAAATTTCACAAACAGTTATTATTACACGTCCCGAAGGCAGGACTCCCAAGCCACGTAGTGAAAGCATTTCCAGCTTATCCAAACACCAGGCAACTATGTGTATCTTTTTGGGAATTGGTATGATTGATAAAGTTGTTGATGAATTGCTGGTCGGATATAGTGAGGATACTCCTATAGCAGTTGTAAAAAAAAAGCAACTTGGGATGACCAGGAAATAATTAGAGGAACCTTAAAGAATATTGCACAAAAAGTAAAAGATGCTAATATAACAAAGACTGCAATGATTGTAGTTGGAGATGTGTTAAACCCTGGAGATTTCACACCATCTAAGCTATATGACCCAAACTTTAAACATGAATATAGATAATTTTTAACTATATTCATCTTTTATACTGTTCATTAATTTAAGCTTATTGAAAGCTACATCCTTAGTAGCTCTTCTTAACCCGCAGTCAGGGTCTAAAATCATATTATCTTTTCCAAGAATTTCAACACCTTTAGCTATCAGGCCTTCAATTTTTTCTTTTGAATCAACTTCATTTATGGAAGTGTCAAGACAGCCAAAGCCTATTTTTTTATTCCTGATTAAAGATGAGTTTTCTTCTAAAATTTTAATGTTAATGTCGTTTCCTGCAAATTCACAGTCCAAAATATCAATATTGAATTTAATCAAATCTTTGAAAACATTATCCAAATTACCGCAAACATGCATAGCTAATGGAACACTAAGATTTTCACCAATTATATCAATAGCTTTACTGGCTACTTTCAAATCAACCAGACCAGTAGATAAAAACGGTTCATCAACTTGAATATAAACCGGATTAATCTTTTTTCAATAGCTTCAACTTCATGTTTAAGACTTCTGGCCAAATCCAAAATTGCATCTTCCTTATGTTTATAGAAAGACTCAATTCTTGATGAATAAACAATTGTGGAAGGACCAGTTATGATTCCCTTAATTCCTTTACCTTCAGGAATATTTCCATTAAAATAATCATTCATGACTTTTTTAGCATATTTTAAATCATCAATGGAAATTTCTTTTTGTAGGCTGTCTGATTTTAGAAGTGATAACAGTATTATTGTCTTCCAACTGCATTCCAGGAATAAAATTAGTAAAAGTAGAAACCATATCTCCACGAACCTGACCATCAGAAATAATGTCAACTCCAGCATCAAGTTGTGAGATTACAGTTTGTTTTATAGACTCCTTAAAAGGATCATAAGCTCCAAATACATTTAATATTTTATCTTTTGCAGTAGTTGGAGATTTTATTTCAGCAGGAAAACTGCCAACAACAGTAGAAATCATAAACTCATCTATTTGATATTTAATGTTCTTATTTTTTCAATCTCGGCCATGTCAACCGGCAACTCTACAACTGCAGTACCATAACATGGTTTGGTATATGGAATAAGTACAGTTCCTTTTTTTGAATCAACACCAATAGGAATCGGAGTTATACCAATAACACGAGATCCTAAAATTTCTTCTCCAGCATTGACATAAACGATTTCTGGAGCTTTAAATCTGATAAGTCTGGCACAATCTTTAAAGCCTGCCTGTGATGCCAAAATTTCATAATTATCAGACTGCTGAAGATAAGTATCTAAACAAAAAGACATTTTATTATAACTCCTTCAATACTTTATCTAGGTTAACTTTAATTGGATTTGGATTATGAAATGCTCTTACAGAAATAACTTCTGCATCAGTATTTTCACTGACAATTTCAGTATATTCCTTTAACAACTCAGAATCCTTTTCAAATACAAGTGCAATAGATTTGGTTTGTAGAAGCTGATAGAAAGTTACAAAATAGGATGCTGCTGCATCTTTATGTACAAATCCTAACAACAAATCATATTCCCCTTCCTGAACATTAGCTAAGCAGTCGTCCAAGTCAACCATTTCCTGAATATAATATTTTTCCGGATCAGAAACTTTAACTAATTTGGAAGCTGCAGGATTGGCAGCAATTGTCACATCATAACCTTTTTCAGATAATTTATAAGACGCATAAATTGACATAGGTGTTTGTGATGGGGTTTCCGGACATCCCAATAATATTAATGCTTTCATCTCTTTTCAACCTCTTTAAATATTCTTATTAGTTCTTGATTTAAGTGTAACAACATTAGCCAATATCAATGCTCCCAAAAGATAAATGAAAGCAACGCTAATCCGTTAATAGATCTGTTAAATATAAACATACCGATTAATGCCTGTGCAATAAATGCAGTTAATGCACCTGTCAATAACACTTCCCTACCTAAGTATTTCTTATTATTATTTTCTCTTTTTTCCCTATACATGGTCAATATTTTTTAAACCGATTATGATAGTTCCTAAAACAAAAACTATTAAACCGACAAGACCTAAATAACCAAAGTCAAATCCATATCCGAAAATACCTGGAAGCATATAATCGATTGTATCTTTCTGATTTACAAGCACTCCGCAGAACAATGGGAATGGCAAACCAAAGAATATGATTAATTGCATCGGCAGGGTAATATATCCTTCAGCAAATGCTGTTCCTTCAGTACCCCAGAAAGAAGCAGCACCATTATGTCCGATTAACTGGATGTTATTTAATACCATTTTAATACTGGATGAAGAGTACTGTTCAATTCTTCCTAACCTTAACAATGGAGAGAAAATAGTCATTCCAGTTATTCTAGCTACTATTTCAAGTCCGAAAAAAACCTGCAAGAGCTGCTCCGAAAAACATTAAAATCCTTTTAAGTGTAAATACTGATTTTTCTCTGAAAGATTTGGAAATTATGATGTATCCAATAAACAAACCTAATATCCATAATATTAAGAAAGATCTGTGCATTAATCCACCGAAAATGGTAATACCTGCAAGGAACAATAAAACAACTTTTTCTAAGAGGTCGTACATCCACTCCCGAACTCTTCATCACCTTAAGCGATGCAAATGCAGAAACAATAGCCATTAAAGCAATTGGCCCAAATGGATGTGTAAATTCATTCTGACTAGATGAAATTATTAGTAAAAAGAATATCTGCTCCAAAAAAAAAGAAGTGTGAACCCACCAGCTAAAAAAAGAGAGATAAAAACGTTACAACACTAAGTGACAATGGAATTAAATTAAGACAAAAGACTAATGTAACAAATAACATTGCCCCTACTTCTAAGATTAGTTGTAAATGATTCTGAGCTATTAACATCATAATTTAATCACAATTTTAAATTTTATTTTTTTGAAAATTTATAAATGGACTGACCGGGATTTGAACCCGGGGCCTCCGCCATGCCAAGGCGACGATTACCATCTGAGCTACCAGCCCATAATAATAAAAACTAAATATAATATATAATATTTAGTTGTTTTTAATATAAAACTATTTACCTTCATTACCCAAATCATAAATATTATCTATGATAATTTGGAATAAATCATCAGTTTTGAAATCAATTTTTTCATGAGGATTAACAATAAAAGCCAAAGCTTTCTGTATAACTTCATCTATATCATTAGATCTAAACATTAAACCCTGATCGATATAATACTGATCTACAGCTAATGTTTTACCTGGATAACATGAAATAACAGGAGTCTGCAATATGGCTGCTTCCCTATTCATAGTTCCCCCTGCTCCAATTACCAAATCCGCTTTTTTTTCATTAAGCTTGAAGTATCGACAGGAGGCTCTAAAATAGTAACATTATCAATGCCTTCAAAGATTTCTGCCTGTGCTTTGAATCTTGGCAATATCAATATATTAGCATATTCTTTTAATACATCAACAATTGGAGATAAAACTGATTTATGACAATCTGCATCTAAATAAGATGCTAAAGATGGTTCAGGTCTCATCAAAATAGTTTTTGGATATTTCAATTTAAGGTCCAAATCATCAAAAATATTGTCGTTATATTCAAAGCTCTTAAAATGCATCAATTCAGAAGTTCCGTTATATGGAATGATACTGTTAGGGTCTGCTCCAAATTGCATTAATTTCCAGATATCAATTTTATTTGGTGTGATAATTCTGTTACATAACGGGAGAGTTAATTTATTTGCAGCTAATGCATGTTCATTATCCAAAACATACAAACTTGGAATTCCCAAACCAAATGCTATTCTTGGAAGTTCAATAGAATGCTTGCTAAGTGCAACATCCACCTTTTCATCATTAATAACATCTACAAGTTCATAAACACGTGAAGTACTTTCTTTAAGCTTATCATATAAACTTACTCCATGTTTTCCAACAGAAATAAAGTCTATATCATACATATTCATCAGTTTATGAATATCTCCAAAGTCTCTGGCTGTAATTATCAAATCTTCTCCTTCAGATTCCAAATATTTAATGACATCTTTAAAAAACCTTACATGAGGCGCATTTGAAATATCAATCCATATTTTCAATGAAACCACCTTAACTATCTTTTTGTTTATTAATAGCTGAGATGATTTCTGATAAACCTTCACCTTGTTTTAAACTAGCTTTAATAACTTGAACATCTGGATTTAAACGTTTTGCATCATTAACCATCTTATCAGCATCTGCACCAACAGCATCAGCTAAATCCACTTTATTAATAACAACTAAATCAGAAGTTTGGAAAATCAATGGGTGTTTTTCTACAGTATCATCACCTTCAGTAACACTTACAACAACAATTCTCATGTGAGAACCTAAGTCAAAATCAACAGGACATATTAAATTACCTACATTTTCAATAATAACCATGTCCAAATCGTCTAACGGTAAATCTCCAAGTCCATGACCTACCAAATGAGCATCTAAATGGCATTCTTTACCTGTGTTTAAACCAACTACTGGAGCATTATGTTTTTCTATTCTGCCTGCGTCAAATTTACTAATTACATCTCCTGCAATTACACCTATTTTATCATCAGTATTTTCAATAATGTTTTCAATTAATGTAGTTTTACCGGAACCAATAGCTCCAACAAAATCAACACAGAAAATGTTTTTTTTTCTTCAAGATTTTCTTTATTTCTATTTGCTAATCTTTTATTAGCATCCATGATATTTTTTTGTACTTCTACATCAGCTACATTATGCATAATCAATTCCTCCTATCTAATCATCATCAGGTTTCTCAATAACAATATTTTTAACAACACAATCTTTTCCGTTTAAAATAGATATTCTTTTATTTCCACATTTCGGACATTCTACAATTGGAGCATAGTGATCTTTATCATCCAGTTCTGCTACTCCTTTAAATCCGCATTCAGGACAATCAATTTCAACAGGTATCTCTTCAATTTTAATATCGGCATCTTCAACTATGGTATTTTCCACTAAAACGCTTAACATGAAACGTAACTGTTCAGGGTTTATCATAGCCAATCTGCCAATTTCAATACCAACTTCAGTAACTTCAGTTGCATTGTTACTTTCTGCAGTATCTATTACTGCATTTATTATTCCTTGAGCCATAGATAATTCATGCATTTTATTTCTCCTACATATTCAGAAAAAAATCTTAATATTATAATTATAGTTAGGATGATTAATAAATATTGTTAATTAATGTGAAAATCAGCAAAATTTATGTTTAAAAAAAAAAGTTTTATAAAAAATAATGGATAAAAATTAATTTATCCCATATTATAAGCATCGTATGCAGCATATACAGCATATATTAAGTAAATAATATTACCAATGGTACCTAATGCGTAAGTTAAAATAATTGAAATAACAATTGCTGCAACAAACATTATTATACCTTTCTTGGTTTCACCTTGTACTACTTGACCAATACCAGGGAAGAAGAAAGAAATAATAGCTGCTACTATTGGACTAACCATAATACCCCTCCATAATTCAATTAAAAAACCAATACAATTATCGTATTATGCATATATTAACATTGAAAATATTTAAAGTTTCCTACTGTATTTCCATTTAGTATTCAAAAAAATTGTAACAAATTAAACTAAATAAAATAAAATAAATTATTTTAATTCTAACCATAATTCATTAGCATCTTCGTTGGCAGAGTCAATTTAGAGCCCTTTTTGTAAACATTTTGGCTCCATTTCTGTCACCCTGTTCATATAATATTCTACCAAATAAAGCCCATGCATCAGCATATTCATCATCAATTTCAACCAGCTCATTTAATGATTCTTTTGAGTTGAAATAATCTCCTTGTGAATATAAATCATAAGCTTCTTCATATAATGTTTCAAGAGTTATATCATTAGTAGAAACCTCTTCAATTTCATTTTTCTCAACTTTTTCAATAGCTGTTTTTTTAGGATTTTGTGAAATCAGGTCACACATATAATTTAAAATATATTCAGTTGCTTTTTTGTGAAGTGGCTTATTATCATTTCCGCATTTCGGAGAATAAATACATGAAGGGCATCCGTCATGACAGCTACAATTTTTAAGCAAATCCCTTGTAGATTTTAACAAATCAACAAATACATCAACAGCTTTTTGTGTTATTCCAATTCCACCTTCATAAGCATCATAAATGAATATTGTAGCTTCCTGAGTGTCTTCATGATAATTTGTAGATAATCCTCCAATGTCAAATCTGTCACACATTACATGAAGCGGAAACAAACCTATTAATGCATGTTCCGCACCGTGAAGTCCACCTTCAAAGACTTCCTCTTCACCTTTATATAAATCTTCAAGATTATTTTTAACTTCACGTGGAACTGTAAACCATAATCCTTTTGTTCTGAATTTTAAAGGTGGCAAATCTAAATTAAACTGTCCGATTACTTTTGAAAAATGCATTTTCTTATATCTGTAATAGTCTTCCTCTACAGTTAATTCACCGAAATGGATTTTTAAATTGCCGTATTTTGTTTTGGATAATTTTTTCTCAATATTGATATGTACCTTATTTAAAACCATGGTATGATAATCTACAGTGTTTTTAGAAACATTTACAAAATGACTGGCTAAATTAACACTGTCTACCTGATATGTTTCACCTTTATTAATTAAAATAGCTCCTTCATGTGCTTCCCTATAAACCTGTGAGCGTTCCATAACCTCTAAAAGTTTACCATTATTCATTACTCTGAATTCATCATTGGATAACTGATCAAGAGAATGTGACATTGCCGGATTGTCATCATATGGGTAAATATAATCTCCACGGGGATTTTGATATAAATCCTTTTTAGAAACCAATTTGCCCAGGACTTCTTTATCCACTCCAAAATAATCCATAGCTTCATCTTTTTTAAGAGTTAATTCTTTAGCGGCACACAATAAATGGGCTTCCTGCAATATATGGTTTGACAAATCAATTATTACATTTTCATGAGGTTTATCAAAAAAGAAATCAGGATTATTCATAAAATACTGATCAGCTGATTTTCAAAGGCAACCAAAATAGCTAATGATTTCTGATTGCTTCTGCCTGCCCTTCCGCTTTGCTGCCATGTGGAAATCATAGTTCCGGGATATCCTGAAATAATAACTGCATCAAGTGAACCTATATTGATACCTAATTCCAAAGCATTTGTACATGTAACTCCAAGATATTTACGTGATTTCAATCCGTCCTCAATTTCACGTCTTTCATCTGCCTGATAACCTGCCCTATATGCAGTTATTCTGTGGGTCAATTTTTTCTTAATATTATCCATGTCTTTTTTAGCCCACATAGCTATTAATTCAGTTATTTTACGTGAAACAGTAAAACATAATGTTTGAATGTCTTTTAACATCAGGTAAACAAATATATTTTCTGTTTCAATGTGTACAGAAGGTGCCTCTTCACTGTTGTGTTTTTTTTCTTCTGTAATTTCTGAATGGATTGTACAATATAAAATCTTTTTCTCCGCTTGGAGATGTATCATTATCCACTAATCTGAACTTCTCACCTGTTAATCTGTTAGCCAGTTCCAATGGATTGGCCAATGTTGCAGAAGATAATATAAACTGAGGATTTGCTCCGTAGAAATTAGCTATTCTTTTTAGTCTTCGAATAAGATAAGCCACATTTGAGCCGAAAATACCCTTATAATAATGGGATTCATCAATGACAATGAATTTCAGATTGCTGTAAAAACGTTTCCACTGGTGATGCCAGGACAGAATAAGATGCAGCTGATAGGGATTTGTTAGAATAATCCTTGATTTTTGACGAATATCATATCTTTTGGATTTTGGAGTATCCCCGTCATATGTATTAGGATTAATTTTAATGTCCAGGGATTTTTCAAGATTTTCCAAAACATGGAGCTGATCGTTTGACAGCGCCTTTGCAGGGTAAATATATAATGCTGTGGCATCTTCATCTTCAATCATTGTTTCCATAATCGGCAAATTGAAAGCCAATGTTTTACCTGAAGCTGTAGGTGTTGTAATGATTACATTTTCATCATTTTGAATGGCCTCATAAGTTTCTGATTGATGTTTATATAATTTAGCATTTTTTGACTTTAAATAATCAACAATTTTAGGATTTAAATTATCAACTTTTTATAGCTAGCTTTTCTGGCAGGAATAGTTTCTACATGAGCTATTCTGTCCCTGTACCTCACATCATTTTTAAACATATCAATTGTTGATTTGGTCATAATAATCTTGAAAAAAAGTTATCCATTAATAAATAATATATGAATAAATTAAATATTTAAATTATTCGTGTAAATGATACTTATCAAATGCTCTGTAGAGTATTTTATATAGTTAACATATATAAATAATAAATAATTAACAAAATGAGGACAACAATGATTAGTTACGAAGAATTTGAAGATATTGTTGTAAACACACTGAAAAGGAACATTTCTTCAAATGAAGATCAAAAAAAAAGCCATTTCATCTCATGCAAATGAATCTCTTTTCATAGTAGCAGGACCAGGATCCGGAAAAACTACTGTAATTGTACTTAAAATACTTAAATATATTTTTGTTGATGATATTGCTCCAGATGAAATTTTAGCAACTACTTTTACTAGAAAAGCAGCAAATGAACTGCATTCACGTATTTTAAGCTGGGGAGATCAAATTAAAAACTATCTTTTAGACAACATTGTTGAAGATGATCCTGTTAAAGAAATGGAATTAATGGATTTCATTGAAAAAAAGATAGATTTAAATAAAATCAATATTGGAACTACTGACAGTGTAGCTGAAGATTTACTGAGAATTCATAGAGAGCCTGGAACGAATCAGCCATTGGTAATTGAAGATTTCGTTACAAAGTCTGCTATGACAAATATTCTTCTTAAAGACAATATATACTTAAATGAAAATTTAAAGGAATATCTTAAAAGCTTTACACCTAAAGAAAAACTGGAAGAACCTTCAAAAATGGCAGAAATCATTCTAAATATGAAAAACAGAATGTACTATGACCAGGTGAATTTTGATGAAATCTATGATAAATTTGAAGAAGGCAGCGGAGCCAAATTAACTCTCAACTGTATAAAAGATTACGAAGATGAATTGAAAAAAAAAGAAATATTATAGATTTCCCAATGCTTGAATTTAAATTTCTAAATAAACTTAAAAATCATAAATTGGACATTTTTTTTAGACAACATAAAAATCATTTTAATTGATGAATATCAGGACACCAATCTGATTCAGGAAGATATCTATTTTACAATAGCTGAATACGGTCTAAAAAATAACGGCAGCATAACTGTTGTAGGTGACGATGACCAGTCCCTTTATCGTTTTAGAGGAGCTACTGTAGACTTATTTACAAATTTCAAAAAACGTGCACATGACCGGTTAGGAATTAATGTTGAAGAAATTAATTTAAAAACCAACTACAGATCCAGTGAAAATATTATCAATCACTGCAACCATTTTGTAGAACTGGATAAAGAATATCAAAAAGCCAGAGTAGATGAAAAACCTAAAATCATTGCTCCCGATTTTGACAAAGATAAAATGCCCGTTTTAGGAATGTTCAGAAATAACCCTCAAATGTTAGCTAGAGATTTAACCCTGTTAATTAATAATCTCATAAACAATGGAGAAACCTCTCTAAAAATCAGAAGAATATTGAATAAGGATTATTATGACACATTAAATGGCAATTCCAACTTACAATCCATTAATAAACAAAAACAGAATAATGCTAAAAAAGGAAAAATTTAGAAAAAATTACATTAAAATTAGATGAAGAATACGGCTCTGCATCAGACATAGCTATTTTATCATATTCTCCTAAAGAAATGAAAGGAAGCAATCCCACATTTAATTTTTACTTAAGGAAAAATCTTAAAAAACTGAAAAAAACCTATTGAAGTTTTTAATCCAAAAAAGGAAGAGACCTGCAGGATGTAAAACAAGTTGAAATATTTTGCGGATTAATTCTAGAATGCATTGATCCTCATGGAATAATCCAAAAATCCGATAAGCAAATCCAGAATTTAGCTGACAGAAATATGAACCGTTGGAGATACCGGGCAATAGACCACATTAAATCAAAACCTGAACCAAACGAACCTGTTTCATTATCTGAATTTGTGATTTCATGGCAAAACCGCCACCCTAAAAACCGTGACAAATGGCCAGAAAGTGCAAGTTTAATGGAATTAGCATATAAATTGATTACATGGATTGAAGAACTTCAGGATGATGTTGAAGGAATTGTATACTTAGAAGCTATTACAAGGTCAATTAAACAAACGGGATTTTTCAATAAATATTCTGGAAATATTGTATTTACCAATTCAAAAACCGAAAGGGAATCTGTTCTTGAAGCTATATGGAATATTTTCATTCCAATAGCTACCGGAGGGGTTGGAATTGATGAAGATCTTCTTGAAACACTGCCTGATGACAGAATAAACATAATGTCTATTCATCAATCTAAAGGATTGGAGTTTCCTTTAGTAATTGTTGATGTAGGCAGCAGATTTAAAAAGAACACAGTAAATACTCAAAATTTAAGATTTCCGAAACTGGAACCTAAAAACAGAAGCATTGAAGATAGTGTGCGTTGTTTCAGTTCTCTTGGAGAATCAGAAAGAAGTGAAAAGGACAGATCATTTGATGATTTAACAAGACTTTATTTCGTTGCATTTTCCAGAGCTGAAAATGTTTTACTTCTTATTGGATTATTGCCGTCACTTGACGGATATGCAGTTAACAATAACCTTAAACAAATTCCTAATGTTGCCCTTGGCTGGAACAGAGATGAACAATTAGTCGGATTTGATGAAATATATTTAATATGAAAAAGGAGACTTAAAAAATGAAATTATCTTCAAGATCTAAAGCATATATGATTCCGGAATATAGTTTAACTGGAGATTTGCTCTCATTTTTAACCTGTAATTTACAGTACAGATATCAAAATAAAGGTACTCTTCCTCCGTCAATGCCTATTCAATTATGGTTTGGAGAATTTATACACGGAGTAATGGAAGAAGCTTACCTGCAGTGGGAACTGAATAAAACACCGTTTCCATGGGACTGGAAAAAAGATATCAGACCTATTGAAAATATGATTGATGCAAGGCTGCAGGTAAGAGGGCTTTATCCTCCGAAAGAACATTTCTTTTCAACAAATCATCCAAGTAATGAAAATGTTGATGTCAATGAAAGAGACCATAAAAAATTAGCCAGCGCAAGAGCCGAAAGAGCTATTAATTACTGGGGTCCTCATTTATTCCCGCTGATTGATTCTGCAGAATTGCTAATAAAAGGAATCAGAAATATGCCCCATTACGACAAAAACACCAGCCGTTCCAATTATTATGGAATTAATGGTGTTATTGATGTTTTAAGCTCATTGAAAATTAATGAAACAATTGAAAATACCAGACAAACCACATTGGATTCCTACAGAAATAAAATCATTGAATATTTAAAAAATGACAAAGAGTTCCAGGAACATATAAACAGCATTGATGGTGATGAATACGAAGTAATCATTGATTATAAGTGAATGAGAAGACCTTCAAATCAAAGGGAAGATGATGAAACATGGATTCGCCACAAATGGCAAATTTTAACATATGCCTGGCTTAGACGTCAGCAGGCAGATGCCAAACCAATTGTTGCAGGAATTATTTTCTATTTAAATGAACTTGTTCCGTCAAAAGAAGACCTGATTGTTGTTCAGCAGGATATTCACAATAACCTGACGGACATTCACAAAAGAGGGTGAATTTAAAAAAGATGTTGCATTAATTGAAAACTGGGATGAAGACGCCAAGGTTCCGGAATTAAGTTCAGAATTTAAAACAGCAAGATCAATCAGAATAATTAATATTAACAATGAGGAAATTGAAAAAGCTTTAAATGAATTCGACAATGTTGTGAATAATATTGAATCATCTTTAATTAAAGAAATCAAAGGCTGTAAAATTCAAGACGCATGGAAAGCACAGGGAGATGAAAGAACCTGTGATGCATGTGATTTCAAAACATTCTGTAAAAATAAAAAAACAAAACCAAAAGAATTTACTATTCCTTAAAATAATATATAAATAAGTGATATTATGAGTAGTTTAGAAACCAATCAAGAGTATAGTAAGATACTTGAAGACAATGTTAAATTAACCTGTAAAGCTGTAGCTGTTAAATTATTAGCCAGTGAAGAAGAGCTTCCTGAAGGCTATGATTTAATAGATGAAAAAAGTCAGACATTGTGAAATGATTAGAAAAGCATCATATGGAGAAAAATTTTACAGTACCATTGAACAGCAATCCTGTTTAGGCGGAGCTGGAGCTATCGGTCTTAGAGATATGCCTCCTAAATTAGCTAAAGTGGAGAAAAATATTTTGAATTAGGAAGATTTAAAGATTTAAAAACAGCAAAAGCAGCTACTGAAAAACTTTCAATAATCAAAGAAAGATACTGGGGAATTGTTTATTCACCTTTAGATGAAGCTACTTTTAAACCTGATGTAGTTTTAATAATTACAGAACCTGTTGGTGGAATGAAATTAGCTCAAACTATTGTTTATTCTTCCGGAGATAAAGTAAGACCTAATTTTGCAGGTATCCAATCCCTTTGTGGTGACGCTTTAGCTAATCCATTTATAACTGGAGGAGTTAATTTTACTTTAGGCTGTGACGGTTCCAGAAATGCTGCTGATATTAAAGATAATGAAATGACCATTGGAATTAGTGGTGAAAAATTAGAAGAAGTTATTTCAAACCTACAAGCTATCTAATAACTTTAAATAATCATCATAATGATTTATATTTAATAATTCCAGCTCATTTTTTTCTTTTATTCCATAAAAAGTGTAACCATCACCAAATATTTTTCTTAAAATCGGATTTAAATTATCGTTTTCATTTTCTAAATATTTTATCATATTATCCTTAAATACTACAAAAGGCATTCCCAATCCTTCAGCAGTGTCTAGCAAACCTGTTTTTCTACGTCTTAAAACAGCTATTGTTTTTTCAGGATTATCTGAATTTTTACAAACATTAATCATTTCATTAAATGTTTCACTTGATACTGTCGGCTGGTCTCCAGTTATGCAAAGTGCAAAATCAGAACTGATATTTTTTAAACCATTTAAAAGAGATACTGATAAACCTACATCAACAGGATTATTTTCTATAAACTTTACAGAATCTTTATAATTATCAAAAACAACCTCTTTTATTTCATCACTGTAATGACCTAATACAACAATACATTCATCTACATTTGAGGATAATGCATTATCAATAGTTGTCTCTAAAACAGTTTTATTTTGAAACGGAAGAACAAGTTTGTTTTTTACTGAAATATTTCGGGAAATCTGATCCTTTCTCATACGGGAATTTTTACCTGCAGCGGTAATAATAGCTGAAACTGTCATAATAAACACTAAAAAAAAAAGTAAAGTAAAAGATAAATAATTATCTTCAACTTGGAATGAATCTTTCTATCTTACCATAAATTGCCATGCCTGTACCTGAACCTTCAGTCCACATTACTATTTTAACTGGATAATCATGATTATTTGTAACTTTAATATCTTCAGAAGGATTAAATCCAAATAATACTGCATCATTATCTCCACACATACCTACTGGCAATCCAAATCCTTCAGCAAGAACAGCTGCTCTTAATACTCTAGCTGGTGGACATACACCATGAGAAGCACTGCCTCCAGGAGCATTACTATCAGAAGCAGAACCAAAATCAATATATGCTTTTCCATTTCCACTTGAATTTGGTGGAATTACTGTATTATTCCATGCATCTACAAAAGATCTTGCATTAAATTCTCTTACTCCGTCTCCATATTCAGGGTGAGAACCTAAAGAAGTAGAATAAACTTCACCATCTTCTTCTGTAACATTACCCATATACAATACAATAGGAGTGCCGTCAGGATATGCTGCCACATAATCGGACACATTATCACCAAATATGATGGACACATTACCCGCACTTATATTGTTTCTTCCGTCAGAAAAGTTAACAATTCCGCGTTCCAGTGTGAAGTTAGATTTGTCGGAATCATAATTGTACCAATTTTGAATAGTTGTAGTATTGTAATACTTGCCTCCAAAATCAGTATTTTTAATTTCTGAAGTAGGAATTGATTCAACAACAGTACCATTTTCCACAACATCAACACCGTCAGATGTTTTGGTTAAAATCTTATAAGGTGCACTGTAACCCCATACATAAGTATGCGGAGCTTTAACAGCTAATTGATTACCTTCATAAGTCAAATAACCAGGACCTTCAAATCCCTGTGCCTTACCATAAGAATCTATACCTTCAGTGGATATTGTAGTAAAGTCAAATGGAACAGTTCCAGTTGTTAAAGTTATTAGTATACCCTGCAAATCAAGACTTTTAATCTGATGAGCCATAAAAGGCAAATTACCTAACAAAGGTACTTGAATTGATTGATTTTCACCTAAAATGGAATCCCCTTCAAACATAGACTGACCAATAGGCAAATTATAATCCTTTGCAAAAGATTCACCAGTGTATGCAGTATGATTTACAAAAGAAAATGCGAATAAAAGTAAAGAAATAAAGAATAATGCCAATATTATCTTAATAGATGTACTTCTCCATTCATAACTCATATTATTTAACACCTTCAATAATAATATAACAATAGTATATTTAGTTACTATTATATTTATATATTTTTATTCTAATGAATACAAACTAAAGGTTTTCAGACAAGAGCCTTATCCTTTCTTGAATCTCAATAATAGCTTCCTGACCGTTGCCTCCAATGAAAAGTGCATCTTCATGAGAAAATTCAGCGATAAGAGCAATTATTTCATCTAATGAGTTAGCTACCTCAATTCTGCCCTCATAACCAATTCTGTTTAAACGATACAGTCCCATATCAACAGTATCATCTAATCCCGGAAACAGAACAATAACTTCAGGATTATATTTAACCGCTTCATCCAAAATACTTAATCTATGTTCTTCATTAGCCCTTGGAGTACCTATAAATAAAGCATAGAAATCATTCTCATTTAAAACTGAAGTTAATGCATCTGAATTATCAGTTTTACCTACAAAAATTGAAGCATTATTAATTTTATAAACATTCATTCTGCCTTCAACTGCTTTAAAATCAGCTAAAGATTCCATAATAATGTCCTTAGGTATTTTAAGCTCAGTAGCTATAGCTGCAGCCAAACCCGCATTTAATGCATTGAATCTGCCCCAAACTTGCAATTTTTCATCATATTCAAAGAAAGGAATAGCTTTACTGGCCACTTCTTTAAAATCAGCATTGAAATCCTGATTAAAAGCTGTAAAAACCGTTTTGCCTTCAAAGAATCTTACCAAAGTATTTTTATAATTGGCTATTGTCTTATGAACATCCATATGATCATTGCCAATATTGGTAAGGCCCACCATATCAAAATCAAAGCAGTAATTGCAAAAATCAAGTGTCATATCACAAACTTCAACAAGTAAAATATCATAATCATCATTTGACGCTTCTAAAATTAAATCATAGTAACCTGAAAAGCCTCCACCACCATTTCCGCCAACTAAAACTTTTTTTGCCCGCATTTTCCAAAATACTTTTTAACATATGGACACTTGTAGTTTTACCGTTAGTTCCTGTAATGCCAATAGTAAAAATGTCTTTATGTTTAGTTACAACATTGCTTAACAGTTTGCCTTTTTCAAGCAATTTATCTGCAAAAGCTCCCCCGTACATACTGGGACTAATAGCTATTGCGTCACATTCTTCAATTGCACTTGAATTTGAAAAACCTAAATCAACAGTTAAATTATCAGAAACAATGGAAACAGTTTCACCACCACTGACCAAATTCATTGAAATCATAGGCAATTCCAAATCTGATAAATCAACATTACTATTTAAATCAGTGGCATAAACCTCCCAACCATGACTTAAAAGAGAATTGACTGCCTTTTTTCCTTCCACACCTAAACCTATAACTGCTGCTTTCATAAAAAAAATACCTTTATATTTTATAACAGTATAAACTATTGTTATTCAAGTATAAATATTATAACATTCATAACTCATTTAAAAGGTGAAATAATGTTTGAAGAGGAAATTGTCAATAAAATATATCGTCTTATCATCACTAACGGCTATGACAAAAACAGAGAATATGCAAAATTTACCGAGCAAATATATTCTAAAACTGATTTTTTATGGAAAGAATCCATTTCCGGGTCTTATTCAACAGCCAATAAAGAATTTTTTGAAAAAATAGATGTTATAATCCTCTTAGCAGGTTTGTATAACAATAATAAGGAAAATTTTAATGATTTAATTGAAGCTAGTAAAAACTTTGATATTCCAATAGTTCTTGTAAGACCTCACGGACTTGAAGAAGTTCCTGAAAGTTTAGAAAAAGAAGCATCAACAATTGTAGGATGGAATGCAAACTGTATTGTAGATGCAATAAAAAATGCTGAGGAAATAGGCAGAATCTAAATCCCAACATTAATCACTTAAAAAAAAAAAAATAAAAAGTATCTAATTAGATACTTTTGAAATACCATTATTTTTTTCTACTTTAACCAAATTATCTGCAGCATTTTCAAGCTGGCTTTCATGAGTTACAATAATCATTTGCGGTAAAACAGTCATATCTTTTAACAAATTAATTAGCTCATGTCTTCTAAAGCTGTCTAAATGTATTGTAGGCTCGTCTAAAAGAATAGTGTCCAAATCACCTTTTGCCATAGCCTGAGTAATACCTAATCTTAAAGCAAGAGCAATAGCTATTTTTTCACCACCACTTACCATACTCATTGAAGCTTCACCTTCAGGACCGAATACAGTTACTTCATAGTCCTCATCCAATGTTAAATCAGAATAATTGAAGTTAAATTCATCAAAGAAGTCTTTAGTGTATTTCTGAATTACCGGCCTTGAACGGTTCCTCAATTCTTTTTGTATACCATTTTTAGAATACAATGTTCTGATATGATTTAATAAATCAATATAATCAGTAGTGTTTTTGTATTCCTGCTGGAATTTATAGTTAGTTAATATTTTTTCTGCCAAAACATTAAAATTAGCTATTAATTCTTTAGCCTGACCTTTAATTTCTGAAAGCTCACCTGCAAATTCATCATATCTTCTTTCATAGACTTCATAGAAGTAGATTACTTTTTTCGTATTTTTCTTTATCATAAACAGAAGCTTCTATTTTATTTTTCAGGATTTCAATCTGATTTAATGAAACACCAATATCATCTTTTTTAGAGATTAATTGAGATTCAAGAGCCTTTTTATTTTGAACAAAACCTTTAAGCTGATTAAATTCTTCTTCCTTATTTTTTAAATCAGTAATACGTGCCTGCAAATCAGCAGTACTCATATCCCCACTTAAATGAGGGTCCTGATCAATAGCTAATTTAATGTTTTTAACATGGACATCAACTTCATTATTAATCTGATTTAACTTATATTGAAGTTCAGTTTTACTGCTTAAAACATCAAGAGCTCCTTTTGATTTTATGTATGCATCATAATCCTCTTTATTTTCTTCACGTCCAACTTTCTCTTTAGAGATATCCAATATAAGTTCGCCTAATTTAGTATTGGTGTACTCTTTAGATTCCAGTCCGTCATCAATTTCATTAAGCCTAACCAGATCTTTTTCTAAATTATCAAATTTGTTTTTATATCCTATGATATCCTTAGATAATTCCTGGAGTCTGTTGTATTTTTCTTCAAAACTATCTTTATTTTTATTTAAAAGACGGATATTTTCCTTATTTTCCTCAATAGATTTTTCATTAATCTTAATTTCATTATTATAAGAATCAATCAATTCATTTTTCTTTTGAGGATTGATATCAGACTGACAGACAGGACATTTATTTTCAACATCTCCCAATTCATCTAAAGGTTTTTGTGCTGTTTCAATAGCCTGTTTAAATTTGACAATTTCCTCATTTTTAGAAATAATCTCAAGACTTAAATCCTTAACTTTATTGGAAACTTCTTCACTAAAGTTGTCAGTAACCTCTTCCAACTGAGTGAAATTATCAACATCTGTCAGAATATCCTGAGACAAACCGTTATCATACAGATTATCCTTAGTTACAGAAAAGAACCTTTCAATTTCATTTCTATTTCCTTCAATTGATTTGAGAAGTTGCTTTTTATCTTTTTCAAGCTGGGTAAGAGTAGCCAATTCTTTTTCCAGATTGATTTTTTGATTGTTTAATTTTTCAATCTGCTCATCAGCTGCTAAAAATTTATTATATCCCTCTTTTTTAGTTGCTAAAAGTTCTTCCTGTGTTGCAATTGAATCCAAATCTTTTTCAATTTTTTGTTTATCAAGCTCTAACTGTTGAATGCTTGTAACAGACTTTTCAAAGTCAAGATACAGGGGCAATTTCTTAACAAATTTTTCCAATCTTGCAATTTGCTCTTCAGCTTTTTTTATTTCATCCAAATTATCTTGAAGTGTTCTTTTATCATTTTCAAGAGACTCCAATCTTTTTTTTTCTCAGCATCCAAATTGTTATTGAAGTTATCAAAGATTTCCTTTTCCCTTTCCATATTGGTTTTTTCATTTTGCTTTTCAGCTTTCATCTCTTTGACTTCTTCAATTTGTTTTTCCAAATCAAGACCCTTTTCTTTAAGACTGCCTAACAATGCTTTTTTATGATCATATTCCTCTTTTAATTCTTCAGATGAAAATAACTTACCTTTAAGTTCTGACTGGGTTTTTTCATAGTTGCTGATAATTGGCTGCAAGTTTTTCCATGCTTTTTCAAGGGAATCCAAACCTAATAATTTTCCGATTAACTGCTTTTTTTTCTCAGATGAGGTTTTATCAACCAGTTCTGCAATTTCCCCCTGTCTTATGTATATTGCATTTAAAAACAAATCAGAATCAATATCCAAAATAGACTGGATTTCATTAGCTACCTCTTTATCTCCAGCACATGACGGGATAAATTGGCCTTTAGAAGTAGTTTTTTTAAGAAGTGTTGATTTCAAACCTGATTTGGTTTTTTCACGATGAATTTTATATTCTTTACCATTGGAAACAAATTCCAAATCAACATACATATTTTCATCACTGCCATTTCTTACCAGATCATCAATTTTTTTAGCAGTATGCTGTTTAAATAATGCGAAACTAATAGCTTCTAAAATAGTAGATTTTCCAGCACCATTTTCCCCTACAATAACTGTAATCCCATCACCAAACTTAATAACTGCATGACCATAGGATTTGAAATTGTTTAATGTTAATTTTGTAAAAATCATTGAATAGCCCCACTAAATCTTACCTGACCGTCTTCAACTTTGTTTTCAGTTATTTCCTCACCGGAATCATCACGTATAATATTGTATTTTTCATTGAAAAACTGCCTAATCAAGTCCTCAGATTCCTCTGTTTTATTTTTTGAAAGCAAATCATATAATTCAACAGCTAAATTATTAACGTCTTCACTGTCATATTCCTTTAATTCATCGATTAAAAGCTCTTTAGGACCTAAAGCATTTTCATCATTAATGATGGCATCAACATCCACTTCCCTATCAAGTACATTGAATGTAGGTCTAATCATTAATGCCAAATCACCAAGTTCCCTATTAATGAATTCATAGATTTCACCTATGTTTGAATCTATATTGTTAATTTTAAGATTTAAAATAGGCTGTTTATCAAAATCTTTTATTGTATTTTTAATGGAATCTATTTCAGCGCCTAAATTTCTATAATCAATTGTTTTTACAATAAATTCACGGGGAATATCCATAGCAACTCTTTTTAACATTCATTTTCGGTCCGTCTAAATCAACTACAATAAAACCTTTACCATTCTTTTTAAGGTCTATTAACTCACTAACATTCCAAGTTTCAGTTGAACCTGGATAAACGAGTTTTCCCTTACCAAAATCATCACAGATATAATTATGAATGTGGCCTAATGCATAATAATCAAAATTATCGGGAATATCACCAATTTCCAATTCATACTGTAGATTAAAATATTTGTCAATTCCCTGATGTAAAACAAGAATAGATTTTTCGTGATTTTCTGCTTTTTTAGATAATTCATCTAATTTGCTTTTAAGATTTTTTTGTTTTGGGAAGCCGGATAAAAAGGCAGTCCTGCAATAAAAACATCATCATGCATATAATTTGTATTAATAGGGCTTATTAACTTTAAACCAAATTTTTTAAATAAAACTTGAGGAGGTATAGCTCCGTTACGGTTTACAATATCATGATTTCCTGCAATTGCATACATTGGTATTCCTGCACCTTTCAGTTTAAGCAAACCTTTTTGAAAAGCTAAAAGAGCACTTGGTGACGGTCTTGCTGAATCAAATAAATCTCCACTATGTATTACAAAATCGACCTTTTCTTCGATTATTTTATCTATAATTTTATCAAATACTTCATAAAAGTCTTTTTCCCGTTCAAGCAATCCGAACTGTCTATAACCTAAATGAGTATCTGCCAAATGTGCAAATTTCATTATATTACCTTTTAAAATTTTTATATAACCAATAAACACTCTAAAATTAAAGCATTTAACAATTAATTATATAGTTAATAATATATTTAATACTATGGTAGCATTAGAAAAGTAATATGGAAAAAGGAATCAATAGTCATAACCTAAATTAAAACTGTCTTCTTCCCGTTTTTTGATTTCTTCAGCTTCATCTTCTTTAAAATTAGCCAATATAGACACAACATCCAAGTCTCCACCATGTCTGCGGCCTTTAAATTCATCAATTTTAACCAGTGTTGGAACATTTGTCATAAGTCCTGTTAAAATAGCTTCACCGACATTTAGAGAAGGTAACTGCTTTACCAAATCTCCAGACAGGCTTTCACTGCTGACTGTACATGTCTTTGGTCTTCAGGTTCCACCAATCTTAAAATAATCATGTTATTCATCTGGGACAATGCGTCATGGTCCACTGTCTTTGGAGATTGACTTACCAAACATAACCCTAAACCAAATTTACGTCCTTCCCTGGCTACTCTTTGAATCCAGAATTTAGAGTTTGAATCCCTTTTGTTAGGAGCTAAAATATGTGCTTCTTCAAGAATATAAAATACCGGAAAATCAAGTGTTTTATTGCTTGTCTTATGAACTGCGTTTTTCCTATACTGAAGGGAATTTCTCATAATGTGACTTACAAGAACTTCAGCAATTGATTCATCAGCCTGACTTAAATCCAAAACATTAGCTTTGCCTATCTGAATAGTTCCTAAAATATTACCCTTATTTATATTGAAAAAGATTATCATATTTTTCCCTTAAATCTTCAACCTTATTCATAACATCCATAATTTTATTTTTCTCGTTGGAGCTGCGTGTTTCATCATTGTACCATCCTTCTAAAATTACAAATATAATTTCTAAAAAGTCTCTGGAGCTGAGATCCGCCACTGCTTATAACCTCACGGGCTTCCTTAAATGCTTTTCTGAAGTATCTTTCCTGAATGTGGGCTGAACCTTTAATATTAGCTAAATTTTTAATTTCTGAAAAGGACATGTATATTGGATTTATTACAGGTTCAATAACGTTTACTTCACCATTTGTAAATGTGGCATCCACATATTCCCCATGCATATCAAAAACAAAAACAGGAGCATTATATTTTAATAATCCGTCAATTAAAACAGATACTGTATTTGATTTACCTGCTCCGGTCATAGCTAAAATAGCTAAATGCCTGTTCATAATAGAGTTTACATCAACATTAACTTCAACATCACTCTGGTTAACTAATGTTCCTAATTTAAGGGGATTTTTTAAATTAAAAACTTTTTTAGAATTTCATCATCGGCTTTTGTTATAGGTGTTCCAGGAGGTGCTGGGATTCTTGGCAGCTTTAAATTATCATCTACATCACCAAGCAAACGAACTTTTCCTTTAACATACAAATCATTTCCGCTGACCTGAGTTATTGTTTCAATGTCATCCACATCATATATTTCACTATTTAATGCTACATTACCTCTAACCAAGTTTTCAATCATTCCCAATACATTTTTTCCATCATATCTAATAGAAACATATTCTCCAACCTGAGGCATTGAATTTGAAATAAAATCTACTTCCAATAATGAAATTTCCCCTATACATCTTCCTATAATCATAAATATCACATCTTTAATTTATAACATTTCCCTGCCGGATTTTTTCACGAACTTTAGCTATATTAATAAGCTCTTTTATGTTTTTATCTGAAATAACCACATCATTATGTGCTTTTTTAAGCAGATATGGATATCCATTTGTTGAAAACTTTTTAAGTTTGGTGGCAATTTCCTCAATTTCTGCCATAGAAGCCTCATAAGGCAGTTCCACTTTCAATACATTTTTATAATCAGCTAATCTTAAATAAAAAATTGTAAATTTCAAATCTTTAAAAAATTCATCAAAAACCGGGAAAGTGGTATTGATGTCTTTTGATACTTTTTACGAATTACCTTTGAAATACCTTCCTTTTGAGTGTATTTATCAAAAATAGCTATGTCCGGCATATTACTATGAAAAATATCATTATTTGAAGAACTTTTAGAAATAGCTATCATTTTTCTGGAATTTTTTTAAAATTTCTTTCAAGACCACCAATCTTTCGATAGTTGTTAAATACAAAGTGTAGGGATATTTATGCTCCTGATAAATTTTAAAATATTTATTGAATAACTTTGGAGAATAAACACTTTTATCAGAGGGATTTTTAACCATTTCTTCAAAATCATTTAATGTAGCAGATATTAACTCTTTTTTGGCCTTGGCCGATGTTTCAACACCTTTCGGGAACGGATTTTGTAAATCACCATAAATAGATCCGTCAATCAAATAATAATCCACATTATATTCCTCAAGAGAGCTTAAACAGCATTTAAGCTCAAAAATAGACATATAATTACTTAAAAATTCATCCAAATATGACAAATACGGAAATCTGTCAATGTCACTTTGCTCAATTGTTTTAAGCTGTCCGTCAAAAATTAATGATTCAGCAGCTACTGCATAAAAAGTTGAATCCTAAAAATTTCTTTTTTATTGAAACTGCCGTCACCTGCACCTATTGAAAACTCATCATCACTGCTTGTAATGTTTTTTTTTTCGCTCCAGTTATCTGAAACAATGGAATTTCCTTCAAGTTCAGGTATGATTTCCTTAATGGATCCCCTTTTACTGGCTGCTTTAATATACAATGAATTTAACATAATCTCTAATAAAAAATAAGTTAGTTAAATAATAAAAAAAATTAGCTAAGAGTATTTGAAAACTATTCTATTGAAGCTTTTCTAATAGCTGCTGTAATTTCTTCAATTTTACCCCTAACATCATTGGTTTCTTCTACAACTGTTCCGGTAACAATTATATCCCCTCCAGCTTTTTTGCTGCTGTATATGCAGCTTCACCATCACGGATACCTCCACCAACAATAATTACCATATCTTCAGTAGCTTTTTTAGTATATCCTACCATTTCTGGTGGAATCGGTTTATCTGCTCCGGAACCTGCTTCAATGTAGAAAAATCTCATTCCTAAAAGTTCAGCAGACATCGCATAAGCTGCAGGTATTTTTGGTTTGTTTCTAGGTACTAATTTGGCATCTCCCACCCATCCAACAGTTCCTCCAGGCTGAACAACCATATAACCCATTGGTAAAACTTCAATTCCAGCTTGCCTTACAATTGGTGCAGCTAATGCCTGAGCACCATAAATCCAATAAGGATTGGTAGAATTTAAATAGCTCATAAAGAAAATTGCATCTGCATATTTACTTACACTATTAATATTTCCAGGGAATAAAATAATTGGAACTTCTATATTCTCAGATAATATTTTACAAGTTTCATCAACTTCATCATTATTAACAGTTGACCCACCAATCATAATTCCGTCAGTTCCACCAAAAACAGCTTCTTCAGCTATTTTTAAAGCTTCCTGGGGTGTTTGTTCATCAGGATCAATTAAAGTAAAATGAATTTTCCTATTTTTTAATATACCTTTAATATGTTCTTCGACCATTTCCATAAAAATCCCTATATAAATATCTTAATACAGTTATTTGTGTAGACAATATTATATTAAATTAATGTTTATAGAACTCTTAAATTTAATGTAAAAACAATGAAAACAGATTAAAAATCAAATTAAAATAATAAAATAGCTTATTAAAAAGTACTGAAATAAATTTTATAAAAAAAGAAATTGAAGTAAAGAGAATAAGATTATCCTCTTGGTTCTTTTGCTTTGAACCTTAAACCTGTGTAACCACATTTTCTACAAGTGGTTGCAGCAGCAGGGTTACGAGCATTACATTTTAAACAGATTTTAACATTAAACATTCTGTTTTCTGCTTCTTCAAATCTTGCCATTGATAACTCCTCCTTATAATCATGAAAAACGTAATTTTAATTAAAGAAAATATGTTATGAAACAAAATAAGAATTTTAATTATCATAACTATTAATAAATTATTTTGTTTTAATAGTATTTAAATGTTTAGTTAAAACCCTTTTTATATCCGGAATTTATAACTCCCATATAAAATCAAACCTACAACAGCAATAACAAAAATCAAATCATGAATATGGAAATAATCAGTAAGAATAAAGCGATTTTACACCTAAATAAATAATAAAAAAAGAAAGAATCCAAAAATTATTCTTTAGATTCTAAAAATTCATTTTGAACCCTGACAACATCCTTACTAGTATCAGCTTCACTGTAAGCTTCTAAAAGATCATGATTTAATTCCAAAAATGTATGACCCCATTTAAAACCATCCAAAATATCTTTTGCCTCATCTTTAAAACGGGTGATATATAAAGTAGCTGAAACAGCTTCAACTGTAGATAAAATACATGGCTTTCCGTAATTAACAGGATTGGTGGCTATTAAAAAGGGAAGGGATCTGTGATACTTGGATAAAGAGAAGAATTTTTTAGAACTTGACACTTCGTTCCAGGAACAGTCAAGCCCTACAACTCCCCTTCTGTGAACATATCTGTAATCCTCATATGAAACAGCTTTTTGGGCAAACGGGTTTAACACAACAGCTCCACTAGGTATTTTATTAATATTGTATACCAATTTACATTTACCTAATTTTTCCATTTTGATAGAAGTGCACTTCTTTCTATCACATTCATTTGCATGAAAAACTGTAACTTTCATTTAAACACTGCCTTCCAATACAGAAGTATTTCCTGCTTCATATTGACGTATTAAATTAATTTGCTGGTTAAATTCATCCTGAGACAATCCAAACTGTTCAGCTACAGATGGAACATCCTTACTTTCTTTTAAACTAATAGTTTTGAGCAACGGTTCTACATAATTAATATATGAATCACCATAAGTGTTTTTAGTAAAGTTAACATCTGAATTATTTCCAAAGATTATATTGATTACATAACCCTGGTTTTCTTTTTTGAACTTCACAGACGATAATTCCCATTGTACTTTTAGAGTTAGTAGAATTATTATTATCTCCATTATTGGGAACAGCTTCACCAAAGTAAATATTCCATTCCTGACCATTGAAAGTTCTTTTTTCAGGACCTTCAATACCCTGGAATTCATAAATTTCCATTAATGCAGATGCATTGTCCATTGTAGTAATATTATATTCTATATCATGAGCCTTATCTTTATAAGAATGAACATACTCCAGAGAATCATTTTCCAAAGAAACATTACCTACAAAACTACCTGCCATAAAAGGAGAAGAAAATGAGGTTGATTCTTTGGATGAATCATCAGAGCTACCAGAAATAAAAAATAAAACCTGAAACAACTACAACAGCTAAAATAACAACTGCAACTATTATTATCATATTCTTTTTTTTCCATTATGAAAACTCCATTAATCAAGTTTACTATACTTTAATTATTAATCAACCTGTTTTATATAATTTTACAAAAACTTTTATTATACTAAAAATAAAATAAATAACTGAACAAATAATTTTAAGTTGTTAATTATGAATAAAAAAGCAAAGTACGAATTAATTCTAATCATTCTAATAGGTGTTGTGCTGATAAACACTGCAATTGTTATCAGTCACCCTGAAAAGAAGAGTGATAGTGAAAACTGCTATAATATGACAACTGTTGGAAGTAATGAAAACGGGACTGTTTATAAAATTATAGCCGGGAACAATTCTTCCAATGATACTGTCGGGGTAATCCTTGGAGTTCATCCAGAGAACATGAAATCCACGAAGAAGTAAATAAAACGATTGCCAATATTACAGGAGAAAACGGAACCAATAACTTAACTAAAAAATTCGTAATTTACTATGTTGTTACAAATGATAATTTAACTTCACGTGACGACACAAGACCTGCAGGTGAAAATCTGGCACATGACTTTATTGTCCCTAATATAAAAGCAGACAATCCATTTGTTGTAATTGATGTTCATGAAATTGATCCGAAGTATGAATATTCCAATTTTATTTACTCAATATCAAACAATAGTGCAAAAACAAATGGATATGTCCAAATAATAGCGGATAATTTAGGTATTGAGAATTTTAACTTTACAGAAGGTACAAGCCCCCATAAAGTTACAGAGCCAATAGCTGCTCAGGGAATAAACACCTTATTAATGGAAACATGTATTACAAATTCCATACAAGAAAAAGCATGATACTGCAGAAAAATTAATTTACACACTAGACAATTTGAAAAAGTGATTAATATGGAAAAAGTTCGTGGAATATTAATTGGTAGAATGCAGCCAGTCCATAATGGCCATATTGAAGTCATTAAAAAAACGTTAGAAGAAGTGGATGAAATTGTAATAGGAATCGGCAGTGCTCAAAAAAGTCATGAGTTAAAAGATCCATTTACTGCAGGAGAACGTGTAGTGATGTTAACCCAGGCCCTAATTGAAAATAACATAGACCCCGGTAGCTATTACATCATACCTATGGAAGATATTAATTTCAATGCAATATGGGTTGCTCATGTTAAAATGATGACACCTCCGTTTTCTGTTGTTTATTCCGGAAATTCATTAGTAAAACAGTTGTTTTATGAAGAAGGATTTGAAGTTAAAAATCCTCCTCTTTATGACAGAATGAACCTGTCAGGAACAGAAATTAGAAGAAGAATGCTTGAAGATGAAAACTGGCAGGAACTTGTTCCGCAAGCTACAATAGATGTTATAGAAGAAATAAATGGTGTTGAAAGATTAAAAAATTTAGCTATAAAAGAAATAAGTGAAATTGGAGATTAAAAAATGGTTGTTAGAGTTATTGAAGCAAAAGAAGATAAAGTAACAATGGCTGATTTAATAGCAGACTTGAAAAAAATCCAACAAGGTGGATTATTCCGGAGCTATCTTTACTTTTGAAGGTATTGTCCGTGGAAAGGAAGAAAATATGAACCTTGAAAAGCTCATATTAACTACTCCAGATAAAGAAAAAACCTTAAAAGACATTGAAAATATTATTGAAGATGCAAAAATCAAATTTAATGTTTTTGAAATATCTGTAATACATTATATCGGAGAATTTTACACTGGAGACAGTCTGTTTTTAGTTGCAGTATTAGGTGGACACAGAGGAGAGTCACTTGATGCACTAAGAGAAGTAATTGAAAAAGTAAAATACGATGTTGAGTTTAAAAAGAAGAAATTTCAGATAATGGAACTAAAACTATATTGGCAGGAGGTTGATTTTTATACCTCTAATTTTTTTTATTAAAATAATAATCCTGTTTTTAGTTATTTACTTAATAGTAAAGAACTTTAAGTTTATTTTTGTTGTTCTAGCACTGATTTTCCTATTTTTCGCACTTCAGACAGTCTTTGGATATGATGCAACAGCTATTTTAACTCAAGTATTTTCATATAATTAAATTCATTTTTTAAAGTTTTTAAATTTTTATTTATATCAATATTTCAAATAGCGATATGTAAAAAATATGTAATCGATGCAAAAACCTTTAATATTCCATAAAACGAAAGATTTATATGCAATTCGATACTGATATATTATTAAAAATATTCTAAGGAGATTTTAAAATGGAAATTAGTGCTTTAGAAATAAAATGAATGGAAAAATAACTGACATTAAAACTGGTGGAGTTATGGCAGTGTTAAATCCAAGTTGAAGAACCTGGCGAAATTACAGCTTTAATTACCAAAGAATCCGTTGAAAAGCTCGGTTTAAAAGAAGGAGATGATGCAACAGCTATCATCAAATCAACTGAAATTATTGTAGGTAAAGAATAATTACCTACTAACTTATTTTTTTAATCAAAATCCACCACCTACCACCAACGTTATAGAAGAACCTACTATTCCCAACATATTTTATATCAAATATTCGATTGTTTTAAATACAATTAAAATTTAAATTAAAAAATATGAAAATCGAACTAGAATCTATCGGAACTATACATACCGAGTTTAAAGATATTGAAGGTATGCCAATACAACCAACAGGTGCAAAAGGCGTTGAAGGAAAAATAGTACTTGATGAAAAATATGCTGCAGGTTTAAAGGATTTAGAAGATTTCTCCCACATTCATTTGCTTTACTTACTTCATAAAGTTGAAGGATACCTGTTAGAAGTAAAACCTTTTATGGACAACAACACACACGGAGTTTTCGCAACAAGATCTCCAAAAAGACCAAACCGCATAGGTTCTTCTGTAGTAAAATTAGATAAAATCGAGGAAAATACCATATACATCTCAAATATTGATGTTCTAGACGGCACACCATTACTGGACATTAAGCCTTATGTTCCCCAATTATATGAAGATACAATTGACGAGTTAAAAATAGGTTGGTTTGAGAGTAACCATAAAAGGCTAAATCTCAAAAATCTGATGACAGATTTAAATAATTATTCTTTTCCAAATTCATCTGCAGGAATTAAGTGTTCTTCAAGCTGTAATCTGATATTATCAGGTATTGGAACTGATTTCTGTTCCATGAAATCAAAATGAACAAGAACACATGTTCCTTTAACTTTTAACTGACCGTCCTGCCATGCTTCCTGACCTAACGTAAAGGAACTATTTCCTATTTTTAAAATATGAGTTCTTATTTCAACATCCTGACCTAAAAAAATTTGTTTTAAGTAATCATAATCATTATGAACTAAAATTAATTTCCAGTGTTCATAATCAACTTTTAAATCAGGGGTAAAAATTCTGAACAATTCATTTCTTCCTGTTTCAAACCAATCCCCTAATGTATTATTGTTAATATGCCTTAAACCATCAAGATCTCCAAATTTTGGTGTGACAGTAGTTCTAAACATTTTTTCATAATCTCAAAAAAAATTTAAAAAAAAAAGCTATAATGAATTTATAGCTTCTGTAATTAATTGAATAGTTGATTCAACATCTTTCATACTGCAAACACTTACAGTAGTGTGTATATATCTGGTTGGAACTGATAAAACTCCAGTTGGAATTCCTTCCCTTGTTAAGTGAATAGCTGTACCGTCAGTTGTTCCGCCGTCACTTACTTCAAGCTGGTAATCAATTTCATTTTCATCACCTGCTTTAATAAGCAAGTCTTTAATTGACTGCTGAGTAAGGATTCCGCGTCCGCTTGCATCAGCTAAAATTATGGCCGGACCTTTACCCATTACTACTGGTGCCTCTTCAGGTTTAATTCCCGGATGGTCACCAGATAAGGTAACATCTAATGCAATAGCCATGTCTGGATTTAATTTAAATGCAGAAGTTTTTTTTTTGCTCCTTTAAGACCTACTTCTTCCTGTACAGTACCTACACCGTAAACAGTAGCTCTTGTATTTACTCTTTTTAAAACTTCCATCATTACATAACAGCCAACACGATTATCTAATGCTTTACCCATAATCAAATCGTTTGGATATTCTTCAAACCAAGCTCTGAAACTTATTTTGTCTCCAATACGAATCATTTTTTCTGCATCTTCCTGGTCTTTTGCACCGATATCAATAAACATGTCGTCTGCTTTTACAACTTTGTTTCTTTCTTCAGGTTTTGTAACATGAGGTGGTTTTGAGCCAATAACCCCCGGAACATCTTCTCCAATGCTGCTGTGAATAATTACAGACTGATTCATTAACATTTGGTCATTAATTCCACCAATTGTTGAGAATTTGACATATCCTTTTTCATCAATATATCTGACCATCAATCCGATTTCATCCATATGGGACGCTAACATTACAGTAGGTGCTTTTTTCTCACCTTTTTTAGTAGCTATTACATTACCCATACTGTCTTCTTCAATAGAATCAGCGACATCTTTTAATTCTCTTTTAATAATGTTTGCTATTTTTTCTTCAGATCCAGAAACACCTGGAGTTAAAGATAGCTCTTTCATTAATTCCATCATATCACCATTAAATAAATGTATTTTTTATATTATAAATAGTTTAAAAAATAAGTAAAAACAAGAAGATTTACTTCTTATTTGTTAATGCTTTAAATCCAATTGTTGTAGTACTGTATTTAGTTCCAGCAGCTTTAATAACATCCTGGATTTTAGATGTAAGATAAGATTCCGGTCTCCAAGGCGCGTCCTTATCTTCACCGACAACAGAAACTTCATCAACAATATTGTTTTCAAGCAGATATACTAAAATAGCTGATACTACACCACCGTCTTGTCCCATAATTGAATCTGCTTTTACAGAGTAAATTTCAAGGTATTCGCCTAATGGCTGTTCATCAATTCCTTCAGGATATATTGCATCACTGATAAATGTTCTAGGACATGCAAAGTAACATGCATGACAGTCTTCTTCACATTCTTTTTACTGATACAGGTTTTCTGTTGTTTATCTGAACAGCATCAATCGGACAGACATATTCGCAGGCCCCGCATAAAACACATGACCCTACACTGATTACATCATTTTGCAGGTTGTCAAACTGACATTTGCCACATTCATCATAGAATTCTTCTTCGGATATTTGTCTTTTTGATAAAACAGGTCTTCCAATAGCTTCCCTTTTCTTATAGATTCTTGTATTTTTGCTGATTTTTTGATTAGCTATTTTTTCCAGTAAATCCTGACCTTTTCTGGAAATCGCTTCAGCTTCAATATATCCTTTAGCTATACATGCATCAATTATCTGCTTACCTTTTTGGCTTCTTACAATAACTGTTGAGTGATATTTCGGAGAACCGACAGATCCAACAGAAATGTCTGAAACATCAGAAGTATAATCAGTACAAATATGGCAATTTTTACGAGTAAAAGGTTCAGTTTCAGCTATCGGTATTTTAAATACATTACCATCTATCAGATATGCAACAAATTGTCCTTTTTCTATTCTAAATTCCTTAACTTCAAACAATTCAATATCATGACTTTTCAAATATCTTTTAAGATATTGGTATGAGAAGTTTTCCATACAAAACAAACCTATTTTAACATCAATAGGAGAACCGCCGGTTTTTTCTTCGTATCTGTTAATTTTTGTAGCTGCTAATATTTGGCAAGGTGTTCCCACCATAGCTGTTTTCTTGTTACTCATATTTTTCACCTCTTATGCTAACATAATCATATTAATATAATATATGTGATGTAATATCATTTAAAGTTTTTTATCAAACTAAACAAATCCCTTTAAAAACAAAATAAAACAAAAATTTGTTTAGATAATCTAATTTATTCCAAATAAAACTATACAAAAATACAATTGCAATAAAAAATATTAAAAAATATTTAAACAACACATTTAAATATACATAATAATTAACTAATAAAACAAAGGTGAGAGTATGAAAACATTTACAAAAATTGCTAAAATCTATTTTAGCCCATCAAGTACAACAAGGAAAATAGTAGATGAAATAGCCAATAAATTTGAAGGCACACAGGAAGAATACGACTTATTAAATGTAGCTGGTGGAAATTCTCCAAAAGAGTTTGATGATGACACATTAGTAATTGTAGGAATGCCTATTTTTGCAGGAAGACTTCCGAAAACAGCCAGTACAAAATTAATGAACTTTAAAGGAGAAAATATCCCTGCAATAGCTGTCGTAAACTACGGAAACATAAATATCGGAGATGCACTCATTGAGTTAAACGACATATTAAAAGAAAACGGATTTACCATCGTAGGAACCGGTGCAACAGTCAGCCAGCACTCAATAGTAACAGATGTTGCAGCAGGCAGACCGGATGAAAAAAGATTTGGAAAAGCTTAATGAATTTGTAGAAAAATGCAGGGAAAAATTAGATTCTGAAGAATTTGAAGACATTGAAGTTCCGGGCAATAAACCGTACTGTGAATATAAAAAAGTTCCATTAGCTCCAATCTGTGACGAATCATTATGTACATACTGCTATGAGTGTGTTTCATCTTGTCCTGAAGAAGCTATTCCTGATATGGACCCTGGACAAACAGATGCTGATCTTTGCAGCGCATGTACTGCCTGCATATATACATGCCCTGAAGATGCAAGATACTTTACCGGAGACTTATTTGAAGGAATGAAAGAAAGATTCCTAACTAACTTCAACCAAAGAAAAGAAAGTGAATTTTATTTATAGAAAATAGCCATGCTATTTTCTTTTTTAAATTCTGTTTTTTGCAACGCTTCTTACATATTCGTTTTCATCACTTGCAGCAACTTCTTTTAAAACTTTCTTATTTGAAATATTTTTAACAGCCGCTTCACGAATTCTCCAGGAAGGTTCATTTTTAATCAATTCAATTAAAGGCTTTTTTGTGTTTTTACTTTAGAAACAGCTCTTACAGACAGCTCTTCTGAAATATTGGCTTCATAAACTTTAAGTAAAATATCCTCATCATCTATTTTATTCAAAGCTTTTAGAGAAAATTCAGCATCTTCATTTTCTTTAATTATTTCAATTAATACTTTGATATCATCAATATGAGATAAAGTCTCTTTTCTAACTTCTTCTAGTTCGGCATTGTGTAAAATCTGAATAAATGAAGATTCATTCTCAATATGTTCAATAGCTTCATCAGCAGTCTCTTTAAAAGGAGTGTTTATAGCTATTTCAACAAAGCATTCTTCATCACTCAAACTGGGATTGTTGATTGCATGTTCTCTTACAAACTGATCTTCATCTTCAAGAGCTACAGCAACCAGTGTTTCCTGAGAAGTAAGTTTTTAACGGCACTCTGGCGAGCTAAGCGGTCTGCTTCAGTTTTAACTATTTTAGTTAAAATCTCTTCATTATCAAGTTTTTTAATAGCTTCTGTTCTAACAACAGTGTCATTATCCTCCAAAGCTATTTTTTCAAGCAAATCCTCATTATCCAACCTTTTTACCAAGTCCAGACGAATATCTGCAGTCTGGGAAGTAAGTGCAATTTCTTCCAGCAATTCAGGATTTACAATTTTACTTAAAAGAACATTTCTCACTTTTGTATTTTCCTCATTTTTAGCTATTTCAACCAGTTTGGATTCATCATTGATTTTATTTACAGCAGCTATTCGCACACCGTCATCCCTATCTTCAACAGCTACCTTCTGAAGTACATCCTCATTATAAAAGTTGCCTTTATTGACTGCCATTTTTCTAATTTCATTATCCTTAGCCTCAAATGCAATGCTTTCCAGTATTTCCTGAGTGTCAATTTTTTCCAGTGCCAATTTTCTGAATTTCCTGTCAACGGCACTGACAGCTATATCCTTTAAGGTTTCTTCATCCTCTATTTTTTCAAAGATTTCAGTTACATGCTGGTTTTTCTTTTGATTAATAACAATTTCAGCTATTGACTTATTGTTTTCACCTAATCTTTCATAAGCGAAGCTTCTGACATCATAAAACTCGGCATTTTCAGCTGCATCCCATAAAAGGTCTTCATCCTGAATTTTATTTGCAGCTATTAATCTTATAGCTCTGTCAGTTACATGTTTAGCTATATCCAATGCTACATACTGATTTGTAATTGAATCTGTAGCCTGTGCTCTTTCATGTCTGTTTTTACTGTTAACAGCTATTTCTCTTAAAGCTAACTGGGATTCTTCAATGTCCGGCTGTTTATCAATTGCTTTTCTTTTTTCTTTCAACCCTTTTTACCTTTTTATTGGCGTTTTTGTTCTTTTTAAATCTATCAAAAAATCCCATTGTAATTCCTCATTTGATAATTATTATATTTTATAATAAAATAGTTTATTTTACAAACATATCCTGTAAAAATCATCAGCTTTCATTTACTATATCATACATTTTCATCAAAAAGCTGGCCAGGGAAACAATATCCTGTCTGTTGTGTTCTATAATTGGAACTATCGGCCCTATATTCCTTTCAGTCAAGTATGTTTGATAATATCCCGGAATGTACTGGCCTGGAACGTCATCTTTTCTTTCAATTCCAAAGATTTCTTTTTCAATTGTTTGAAGTTGACAGTTAGGCAGAGTATTTTTCCACAGATTTCTTGCAAAATACAATAAATCAAGATGAGGCAAATCCAGCTGAGGATTCATTCTGTAATAGCTGCACCTATTTTTGATAAATGGAACATCAAACATTGATCCGTTGAAGGTTACATGAATAGAATCATCATCCAAATGAGACAGATAAGCTTCCAAAACTGCAGGTTCCTCATAAATGTCTCTTAAGAAATATTGTGAAGAGGTTATTTTTTGTTGTTTTTGATTTCAGCTACACCAATCAGAATAACCGGAACATTTGATAAACCCAATGTTTCGATATCCATAAATTTAAAGTTTTCCGCATCAGGAATACTTGCACACTTTATTAGATTGTCCCTGCACTTTTTGCCGTACTTGTTTTTGTTCAGCAGTCTTAAAACATCCCTAAATGACATCTCATCAATACTAGTCATGAATCTGTCAGCATATGATCCGTATCTGTCATGAGCAGTAAGTGATTCAATGGTGTCGTATCCTGCATTTTTAAGGTTCTGTTCTGTTTTAATGCCTATTTTCGGAAGCAGTTTAAGGTTGTGGTTCATTTGTTGTTTAAAATTATTTTCAGCTAATTTGAAGTTTATTTTTTCACTTTCAGTTATACATAATGTTTCACCTGCATCAGTATCAATTATTTTACTTCCGCTAATGTCTGACAGCTTTTTATTTTCATATTTAACCAGAAGATTTTCTTCCAATGCCTTAAAATAAGATGGTGAATTTTTCCTAGTTTTCTTTAGCTTTTTCAGAAGGATTATCTGAAGATATTGAATCTGACAATATCGCTTCCAACAAATACCTTTCGTGTTCTTCTCTTTGTGTCATTTACATTAATTTAGTCATTTATTGTATATATTATTAATTAAAGTATAATTGAATTTTAATAAAATATAAATAAGTTTATATAGTAGATTGATACAATATTAAAATTGACTACTAATAAACTCAGCAATTATTAGTAGTCAGAGATAGATAAAAAAACAGCCAATTTTAAAATTCATTTCTCTAAAAAACTTGTAAAAACAAACACATTATAAGGCAAGGATAAAACTCTCAAATGCTTGCCTTATAATCCCAAAATACTATTTTTAAAAAAAAAATTCTTTAGAAAACTATAATAATATTTTAAAACTAATATTAAAATTAGTCAATATATAAAATATTAAGGTTGCAATAATGAAGCTAAAATTAGGTATAATCTATGGAATTTTAATATGGTTTTTTGTATATCTAATTACAGTAATATTTAGCCCATTGATAACCGACAACATTCCATACATCAATATTGTTGCTCCAATAGCTATTATCACAGTAACTGGTTTTTTGGAATCCTCTACATCAGAGACATCAATGAAAATGAAGTTATTGAAGGATTTAAAATTGGAATAATATTTATTTTGATGGATGTTATTTGTGATTTTGTATTTTTTGTAATTCGCAAGAAAACAAATATCCTGATTGATGATTATCCAATTCATGTAATTTCTATGATTATATTAACTCTTATTACAACTACCTTACTTGGCTATCTAGCACAAATGGAAATAGATTTAAAATAAAGAGGTTTGAATATGATACCTAAATCACATCCACGTTATGAATCATTAGTTTTAAGAGACAAAATAGTTAAAGCCCAAAAAAGAAGGATATTTAGCAGAATCTGCAATGATTGCACACGGCAGAGGAGAAGCATTTGACTACCTTCTTGGTGAAAAAACAACATTTCCTGCTAAAAGAGCAATGTATGCAGCAGTAGCTACCATATTATTATCTGAAAATCCGGTTATATCAGTAAATGGAAATACAACAGCTTTAGCTATTGATGAAGTAATTCAATTTGCAAAAACCGTAAATGCCAAAATAGAAATCAATTTATTTTACAGAACTGATGAAAGAGTAGAAAAAATAACCGAACTCTACAAGAAACATGGATACAGCCAGATACTTGGAACAAAAAGACGATGACATCAAATACCTGAAAAGCATTAAAAATGAAAGGGCATCAGCCAGCAAAACAGGTATCTATTCAGCAGACACCGTTCTTGTACCTTTAGAAGATGGAGACAGAGCAGAAATTCTAAGTAAAACAGGCAAAAAAACAATCACAATTGATTTAAATCCTTTATCCAGAACTTCACAAACTTCAGACATTTCAATTGTAGATAATGTTGTACGTGCATTTCCATTTATGACAGAAATTGCTAAAGACCTGAAAACTCAGGACAAACAACTTTTAATAAATATGATAAACGACTTTGACAACAGAAAAAACCTTAAAGAAGCACTGAAACTATTTAAAAATAAATAAAACGAGGAATATAAAATGGAAGTAATGGGAATATCAGGACTGCCTGGATCTGGAAAAAGTTTAGTTTCTGAAATTGCAGCTAAGAAAGGAGCAGCAGTTGTAAGTATGGGAGACATAATACGTGAAGAAGCTAAAAAAAAGAGGAGAAAGCTCAAAAGAAACTGCAACTAACCTTAGAAAAGAACACGGAAAATATATTGTAGCCAAGCTAACTATTGAAAAAATCAAAAGATGATTGAAGACAAATTAGCTACAACAATCATCGTAGAAGGAATCAGAAGTCCTTTTGAAGTAAATATGTTTAAAGAAAACTTTGATGATTTTATAATTCTTTCCATTTTTGCAAATCCTGCAATACGCTTTAAAAGATTGCAGCAAAGAAACAGAGAAGATGACTCTGAAAATTACGAAGACTTCCTGAAAAGAGACCAGATGGAATTGGATTTTGGTATTGGAACTGTAATCTCATTATCCGATAAAATCATTATTAATGAAAAGGATTTGGAAAGCTATGAAAAAGAAATAAATGAATTTTTAAAAGAAAACACCACCCTCTAAATTCATTTATCTTCCAATTCTGCTTCTTCAATAATATACAAACCACTATCCAAATGCCATGTTTTTTTATATTTTAAAATATTGATTCTTTTTTTTTGAAAATTGGACCGTCAACAGCTAGTGTTTCTGCTTCTCCACCTTCAAAAGCTAAATTAATACCAACTTTTTTGTTGATTTCAACCAGTTCATCAATAGCTTTATCATCGATTTTTCTGCCCAGCCATGATTCATCCAAACCATAAGCAAAAACACCACTTATTATAACTTCAAAACCTAAAGAAACAATCTCTTTCATATATTCAAGTTCATCTACATGCCAGTAGGGAGATATGATTTCCAGTCCAACTTCATCACCTAATTTTTCAATCCTTGATTTTTGATAAACTGAATAAAGTGCACCGGTATATATGGCTTCAACACCTAAATCTTTAAGTTTTATAAAAGCCATTTTTAAATCTTCAAGTTCCTCTTCTTTAATGCCCTGAGTCTGTGCAGTAATGATTGGAATATTTAATGCTTCTGCAAGCAAATCAGTTATATGAATATTCGGAACATGAAACATGTAAGATTCATCATTAACAGATTTCATAGAAAGAAGATATTTAACATCTTCTCCTGTTTCTAAAGCATTATATAATGCCATAGTACTGTCTTTTCCTCCAGAAAATAAAACAGCTACCTTCATCAAATACTACCTTTTAACCTTTTTATTAAGGAACTTTTTGAATTTTCTATAACTAACAACAACTGCATCGAAGTAAATTCCAACAACAGAAACAATTACACCAACAACACCTGAAACCAGTATGAATTCGTTGTCAGATATCATAGACTGATTGGTTTGATTAACAACCTTTTGAGTTGGTCCTTCAATATGAGTTGCAACAATTCCTCTTTCCAATAGAGCATCTTCAAATTCACCTAAAGAGGCAGATGATACAACCAATTTAGCATGTATCTGAGCATAAGCAATAGAATCACCATAAACTAATTTATACCAATCAGAAAATGACTGCAATGCAGAACTGGATGTGTAACCCGGTTCCAAAGTAATATTAATTCTGCCTGAAGGTTCAACTGTATAATCTGCATAATGAGAATCAATATTGCCTATTACACTATTAAAATAAGCCAATTCCTTATCATTAAAACTCCATAGGAAAAACGTTACTCCAGTTTCATTAAATGATTTAAAACCATCGATTTTAGATAAATTCTGTTCCAATTCACCTACATCTGTGGCGGAAGACAAATCCAAATATAATGTTTCTTCATTTCCGGGAACATTCTTTTCAAGTTCACCGACAAATGCCGGGACCTCCTCATACAAAGGCTCCAGGAAAAAGGCACCACCAATAGACCCTATAAGAAAAGCTACAACAAGAACAAGTGCTATTTCTTTTTTTAGGCATAAATGGCTTTAACATACCTATAGAAAAAACAAATACCATCAATATAATGAATAAAATAACATATACAATAGCAATTAAAATATCCATAAATTCACGCGCCAATTAAATAATATTACTATTTAAGATAACAAGTAATTTAAATAAGTTTTGGATAGATTAATGGATTATTTCCCATTGAAAAAAAGAAGAATAAATGAAAATTAATCAATCATAAAATTTCTGATTAACACACTTCCAAATCATTGTATGTTCATCTTCCTGACTTACAAATTCAAATTCCGTTTCAGGAGCAAGAAGAATATCGCAACTCATTTCAGGATCCATCATACCACCTAAATAAACAGTTCTGGTGTCTTTTGGAAGTATTAAAACATTCAAATAAGGAATATTGTCATCAAAATGCATATTTACACTGGCTTTAAGTGGATCTGGAGATGAATAAACACCACCAACAGCTTGTTTTTTCATAAAAGGTTCCAATTCACGATAATAAACCTTAATTTCCTGATTTAAAGGCATTGCTTTTTTCAAAAATCCAGTCATTAGGATTATTTCTTACTTCAAACAAGTCAAAAAAGGAATCCAGATCTATGCAAACCGTATCCTTACTGGAGGGATTTATCATAATTTCATCAATTTCTGATGAATCTTCAAGCATATCCTTCAAGTCTTTCATAAAAATAGCTATTACAGAAACTGGAGGATTGTCTTTTTTAATTCTTCATTGTCTGTAAATAATGGAATGCATTTACATCCATTTTCTTCAATTGTAACAGGTTTAAAGCTAAGAGGTTCATTTATTTCATCACTTTGAGTTTTAGAATATATTTCAACCGGAAGTAAAAGCTGTGCATTTTTAAATTCAGATACGAAACTTTCATATTCTTCTTTGCTCATAGATTCAGGTTCGATTTTCATTAATTCTTTAAGTTTAGCATTGGCTGCAGACTGCTCATAAATTAACCTCACACATTACATTATAATTTACTTTTTAGAGATAAATATATTTTCACTATCCTCAGGCCATTCAATAACAAGTGTATTTCTGCCTTTATTTAAATTCAGAACACCGCTGACATCATCTGCATCATGATTTACTCTAATCAGCTTAGATGACCCGTCATTGAATTTTACACTGACTGAGAGATGTTTTTTGTAGATATTGACATTAATGCTTTGATCCATCTCCAGATTAACAGTCTGCCTTGCGCCATGACCTTCACCATATACCTGATTGATTCCGCCGGCTATTTTATACATCTGGGATTTGACATTTACAGCATCGGAAACATCTGTTGTTTTATCAATTGCCAAACTGGCTAAAGGCAGAGTGAATATAGTCAGAATAATTAAGGCTATTGCAAATATAAACAAATATTCAACTGCAATTTGACCGTTATTTTCTTTAAGCATTCTACATCACCAGAAAGAACTTTTTTATAAACAGCAGCATCAAATCACCATAAATAACAGATATCAAGAATCCTGCAAATATTGCAGGTGCAAACGGAAATCCTATTTTTACTGAAATGCTGTTGGATATGATTTTTGAGCATTCATAATTTTTAAGAGATACATATCCTGAGCAGTTATTCCTCCGGCACTCTGAGACTTAAAGTAATAATTAAAATCAGGATTATTCTTTGTTTTGTAAACTTTTAGATTGCCGTTGATGTCACTGATTAAAACAGCTATTTTTTCATTATTGAAGTAATAATCATTGATTATCATTCCTTCTTTTAAATCTTTAATCAGTATCAGTTTATTTAGATTTAACTTTAAAAATAGTGATATGGAATTTATATTTAAAAATGAAAATAATATGTCCTTATTTGAGTTAAACATTGTGTTTTTTAATATCAGATATCCTGTAAAGATTAGCAGAAACGGAAATGCTATTAAAATGCTGTTTATAATTACTGTAAATGAAAACGGGTAAACTGACAGCTGAGGATAAATATTTAAAAAGTTAAGATTTATGCCAAATGGTATAACTGTGGCAATAGCTGTAAGTAATTTTACATCTCCTCCACCCCAAATTTTTAATTTCCAAAATAGGAAAGTTATGATATATGTTACAAACATTGAAATTATTGAGCATAAAATGTATTTAATGTTAGCAGAAAGAACTGACAAAAACAGGTTAGATATCAGCCCAAAAATAAGCAGAGATAAATTTAACCTGTTGGATATTATTCCTGTTTTAACATCAAAAATTGCAGCCAAACAACAAAATAAAGATGTAACTATAATTTGAACTAAAAATATAATACTAAAATCCATAATTCTAAAGTATAAACTAAGAAATATATTAATTAGCTAGAAAATAAGAGTGTAAAATTGTTTTTAAAATAAAAAAATGAAGAGAATCAGTTTTTAGAATACTCATAAATAGCTTCTAAAAATGATTTGAATAATGGATGTGGCCTATTCGGTCTTGATTTAAATTCCGGATGGAATTGGCAGCCGACAGCCCATGGATGATTTGGCAATTCAACAATTTCCACCAAGAAGTCATCAGGACTAACTCCTGAAATAACTAAACCTTTATCTTCCAGGTCTTTCCTGTAATCATTGTTAAATTCAAATCTGTGTCTGTGACGTTCTGCAATATCTTCCACATTATAAGCTTCATATGTTTTAGTTCCTTTAACAAGCTTACAGTCATAAGAACCTAAACGCATAGTTCCGCCCATGTTTTTAACTTTTTTCTGTTCTTCCATCATGTCAATAACAGGGTGAGGATTTTCGCTGTCAAATTCTGAACTGTTAGCTTCAGGATATCCGTTACGTCTTGCAAACTGAGTTACAATAGAATGCATTCCCAAACAGATACCGAACAACGGAACATTGTGTTCAATAGCATAATCTACAGCATCAAGCTTTCCTTCAAATCCGCGTTCTCCAAATCCTCCGGGAATGAGAATACCATGGAGATTGCCCATAACCTCTTCATCCAAATTATCAACATCAGAACTGATGTAGATGATGTTGGCTTTTACTCCAACATTAGCTGCTGCATGCTGCAGGGATTCCCTGATACTGATATATGCATCTTCAAGCTCTACATATTTACCGACAATTCCAATATTTACAACAGGACTTTCAATCTTAAGAGATTCTACAATTTTACGCCAGTCATCAAGTTTTGAGGAATCCGGTTTAATATCCAGTCCTATCCTGTTAACTATCAATTCACCAATGTTGTTTTCTTCTAAAACCAGTGGCACTTCATAGATAGTACCTGCATCAGGAGTGTTTACAACAGCTTTTTGATCCACATCACAGAAATGAGCTATTTTTCCTTCTAAAGCATCGTCAATTGGTTCCTGAGATCTGCATACAATAACATCAGGGTTAATACCCATACTTCTTAATTCTTTTGTAGAATGTTGTGTCGGTTTGGTTTTGAATTCACCTGCGGCATTTAAGTATGGAATAAATGTAACATGAACAAACATGACATTATCATGGCCTTCTTCATTTCTAAGTTGCCTTAAAGCTTCAAGGAAAGGCTGGCTTTCAATATCTCCAACAGTACCACCCAACTCAATTAGAACAACATCATAATCCTCATTATCAGAGATTAACCTGATCATTTCTTTAATTTCATTGGTAATATGTGGAATAACCTGTACACAAGCTCCCAAGAATTTGCCTTCCCTTTCTTTAGAAATAACAGATTTATAAACTTTACCTGTAGTGATATTGGACAATCCAGGCAATTCAACATCTAAAAATCTTTCATAATGACCTAAATCCAAGTCAGTTTCCATTCCATCATTAGTTACAAAAACTTCACCATGCTGATAAGGGTTTAATGTTCCGGAATCCCAGTTCAAATAAGGATCTATTTTAATAGCCGCTACTTTTAAACCATAAGATCTTAAAATACGACCCATAGATGCAGAAGTAATTCCTTTTCCAATAGAACTAACTACCCCACCAGTTATAATAATATACTTTGTCAGAAAAATCCTCTCCATTTTATAAAAAATAAAATTTATATACTTTATAATTTAGTTGTTCATCTTATATATAATTATGAAAAAATCAGATTAAATTAATTGGTAGCTATACTTGGGTGGTGTAATTGTATAGCTACCCTATTTTTTAAAAAGAATTTTAGTAATTAGTCACTGGGTTGGGTGGTGGAATGACTAATTACCAAAACAAATTTTTTTAAACAAAAATCAGAAGAGCAAAAACTCTCCTGATAGTAAAATTTATAGCATGTGTTATAAATACTTTACTCTCATAACATAGATTCCAGATCAACTTCCAGCAAGTCCCTGACCTTTTTAAGCTCATCAATGATTTTTATATGCTGAGTGCAGTTCTCCTCACATTCACCACATTCCAAACATGAAGATGCAGGTGCATTTTTCTTGGCTAAATTATCATAATAGAAATAATGTAAAAACTGGAGTTCAATGGATTGTTTAACATCATTATAAAGAGCAAAGAACTTTGAAATTGGAATATCTTCAGGGCATGCATCCAAACAGTAATCACATCCAGTACATGGAATTGCTATTGAATGTTTAATGATTTCAACCACATCTCCAATAACCTTCAATTCATCTTCAGTCAATGGATTGAAATCTTTCATATAACTTAAATTGTCTTCCAGCTGCTCCAATGAACTTACACCAGACAATACTGTTAAAACACCTTCCAAACTGGCTGCAAACCTAATTCCCCAAGATGCAAGTGACAAATCAGGATTGTAGCTGGTTAATATTTTGCCGGCATCTTCCGGAATATTTACAAGTGTTCCTCCTTTTAAAGGTTCCATTACAATAATGTCCTTATTGTATTTTCTGGCTACTTCATAACATTTCCCTGACTGAATTCCCTCATTGTCCCAGTCAAGATAATTTATCTGTAACTGAACAAATTCTATAGAAGATGCTCACTTAATATTTTATCAAGAGTTTCTGCATCATCATGAAATGAAATTCCGAGATGTCTGATAAATCCTTCTTCCTTTAATTTTTCTACAAATTCAAAGCACTTTAACTGCGGAATGATTCCATTGTAGAAGTTGTTTGTAATATTGTGCAGCATGTAATAATCAAAATACTCAACACCGCATCTTTTTTTTGCTCACTGAATATTTCTTCAAGGTTATGCGAAGGTTTAAGCATGTATACAGGTAATTTATCAGCTATTATTACATCTTCTCTCGGATATCTTTCAGTAACTGCTTTTCTAAGTGCCACTTCACTTAATCCGTCATGGTATCCATATGCAGTATCAAAGTAATTGAATCCGCTTTCAATATATTTATCAACCATTTCAAATATCTGCGCCATGTCAATATCTTTCGGATCATCACTATTACAGGGTAACCTCATAGATCCAAAACCAAATTTTTTCATATTATCTCCTCTTTTTTTATAATGGGAGCCATTCTATAAACTCTTTAATATAATCATTGCAAAACTCCCAGGTATGTTCTCCTGAAGAGCATCTGAACTCCACATCAACATTTCTTGATTTTAAGTAATTATAATAATCTATGTTCTCATTATACAAGAAGTCATTATCTCCAACTGCCATGAAAATCTTTGGAATTTCAATATCATTATCTATCAAATCATCAATTAAAAATTTGGGATCCATGTCACTTCCGATTACTTTATTCAAGTCTCCGAAACAGGACTGGGCAAAAGATTTTGAAGACAATAAATCATCTCCTTCGCCCCAGTTATGCAAATCATCTGTCAGCAGCGCTGCAGAGATTGCTCCAATATATCCGAAAGTGTCATGGTATTTTAATCCGTTTCTAATAGCCCCATATCCTCCCATTGAAAATCCTGCAAGATATGTGTCTTCTTTTTTTTATGAGATAGTGGGAAAATGTTTCTTGTCATTTCAACAAGTTCACGACCTATAAACTCCCCATAATATTTGTGGGATTCTTTTTTGGTCCACATAAAAGCTATTTTCTCCACTTGGCAGGACAACTGCAATATTATGGTCTTCTGCAAATTTTTGAATTGTAGTGTTTGCTAAAAATATATCATCACTGCCGAAAAGCCCATGCAGCAGATACAATGTTTTATATGGCTTTTCTACTATTTCTTCAGTGCCCTGCAAGTAATGTATGTTGTCTGCAGGTAAAATTACGCTTAATGCTGTTCTTCTCTGAAGTGACTTGCACTTAATATCTCCTCTAAACAATACCATAATATCACAAACTGTTGCACATTACAACATAATTTTTAATTTTTTTAATATATAACTGTTGTGTTTAACAACCATTTTATTTCTGTTATTTGCAAATTAAAATTAAATATTCCATTCCGCTTTTCATGCCTTTTATGTCTACAAATAAAAAAAAATAATAAAACCAATCAAGCATATTCTTAAAATTTATTATAATAATTAAAAAAATACAATTATTATAATTCTTCCAGGCCAGTTAATATTTATTTTCTTAAAGAAAAAGACAAAGTAATAATAAATAGTCAAAATTACTATAATACTAAGCAAAATCACATTTACAACATCAAAACCACTAATAAAACAATCTATCAAAATAAAAATATAAACATTACTATTTGAATTTTTATGTAAAAAAAAAGAAAAATTAGGATTCTGCAACCCTATATAATGTCCATTTATTGCTGAAGTATCTGTAGATGTATAATCCGCCTCTTACAAACCAGTCAATGAACATAGCTACCCATGTTCCAAATACACCCATATTAAAGTTTATGGCTAAAATGTAAGATAAGCCTATCCTGCAGGTAAACATTACTGCTAAGCTTACCACCATTGCCCATTTTGCATCACCAGCACCTCTAAACAGGTTAGGCAGTGTAAATGCTATTGGCCAAATTAAAATTCCAAGTGTACCGTGCCAGATAATCATCTTGCCAGACAGTGCTGCAGTAGCAGGAGACAAATTATAAAGGCTCAAAATAACCGGCAACAGGGCAAATATTGCTGCATTGACAATAATGTGACATACAACAACAATTAAAATAATCTTTTTATTGTAATATCTTGCCTGTTCATAATCATTTGCTCCGACACATCTTGAAATTACTGCAGTCATTCCCAGATTAATTGCAAAACCCGGCAATACTGAAAATATTCCGATTGCATAACCTACAGAATTAGCTGCAATAGCTACTGTTCCAAAAGTTGAAACCAAATTTAAAACCAGCACACGTCCAAACTGGAACAGTCCGTTTTCAATACCGTACGGAATACCTACATTCAGCACGTTTTTAAGAACTTTCCAATCAAATTTATGTTTTAAAGTTCTTTTAATATGGAGTTTGAAGTTTTCATTTAATGTAAAATGCATTATAGCCGCTGCTGCAATCAGTCTTGAAAGTACAGTGGGGACAGCTACTCCTTCAACACCTAAACCTAAATAATAAATACCAAATGCATTACCTACAACATTTAAAATATCGCAGATAACCATTATCTTCATTGGCAGAATTGAATTTCCGCTGGTTCTGTAAATTGCAGCACCTGCATTGTAAATAGCTATAAAGGGTATTGAAAAAGCCATAAACAGCAGATATGTATTTGCATAATTCCATACGTCTGATTCAATCTGGCCAAATAAGGTATTAATTAAAAAGGATTTGGCTATTAAAACAACAACCATTAAAAGAGCTGATAAAATTCCTGAAAACCACACAAGCTGATTGCATGCTCCTCTAGCTTTTTCCGGCTTATTGTTTCCTAAGTACTGGCCAGCTATTACCGCTCCTCCGGTAGCCAGTGCAGAAAATCCGAAAATTAACAGCTGCATCAGAAAATCAACTAATGAAACACCTGAAATTGCTGCTTCACCTAAAGATGCAACCATTACAGAATCAGCAAACCCTACAAAAATTCCAGTCCCTGCTCAATAAGCAAAGGTAAAAACAGAACAAATAATGCTTTATTGGAAAATAAATAATGTTTTGGGGTTTTAATTAAAGATTCCATATTTAGTACACCATAAAAAAAAATAAAATTATTGTTGTAAATTACAACATAAATTATAAATTTTCAGATATATAACTGTTGCGATTAACAACATTAAAAGAAAATGATTAATGAGATGATTTATCTAAAAAATCATCATTAATTAGCCTTGACATTAATTTATATCCTTCTTTTTTATCCAAACTGCCTTTAAGAACACTCTGTTCATCAAAGGATTCACACTCATCACCTGTTTTATCAGAAGAATATATTATCAAAGGCACATCATCTCTTGTGTGGGTTCCAACTGAAACCGGAGTTGGATGATCAGGCAAAATAGCTGCCTTAAAGTCCTGACCTTTTAAACTGTCTAAAACCGGACCTACAATATGCTTGTCAATTTGTTCAATAGCTCTAACTTTTTCAGCTGTGTCTGATGCATGTCCTGCTTCATCAGGAGCTTCAATGTGTACAAACACCACATCATGGTTTTTTAAAGCTTCAATTGCATATTTTCCCTTAGCTTCATAATCTGTGTCAAAGTATCCTGTAGCTCCTGGAACATCAATAATGTCAAAGCCTGCAAAAGCACCTATTCCTTTTAACAAATCAACACCAGTAATTACTGCTGCATCCAATCCGTAAACATCTTTAAAGTTAGGTAAAGTTGGTGTTACCCCCTGACCCCACAGCCATACCATATTTGCCGGTTTTTACCATTTTCCACTCTTTTTTTATTGACTTCATGATTTTCAAGAACTTCCCCTGATTCCCACATGATTTTCTTAATGAATTTGGGTAATTTTTCATCCCATCTGTCGCCGGAGGTGTTTTCATCCAGATTCTCACCTGCAATATCATGAGGAGGCATAGTCTTCAAATCAGCCAATAGCTTAGCATCTTCAACACTGTCACAGGAATATACAAACAGATGTCTGTAACTGACTCCTGAATAGAATCTGCCTTTAAAATCATCATATTTTCCATTGAAATAATCATTTAAGCTGTCCATAAGTATTTCAGCTTCCTCAGAGGTAATATGGCCTGCATTAAAATCATCCATATGATTGTCCTTCTGGGTAATGGTATTGCATCTGAAAATTACATCCTTATCTGTGGTTTCAATACCCATGCTTCCTGCTTCCAGAGGTCCTCTGCCTGTATAGTAATCTGCAGGGTTAAATCCGAAAATACTCATATTGGCTACATCAGAACCGGGAGTATATGCATCAGGAACATTATTGGTTAAACCTCCAAAACCCGCCTTTGCCATTTTATCAATATTTGGAGTATCAGCTGCCATAAGTGGAGTCATGCCGTCCAATTCGTCGATTGGATAGTCACTTGAACCGTCAGGAATAAAAATTACATATTTCATACTATCATCAAAAAAGTAAAAGTAAATTAGTATTTAACTTTTAAAATACTAATCAAATCAGTCAACATCGCAGAAGCAGTTTCAAGAGATCCTGCTCCAAGTCCAATAACACTAACATCACCTGCAAGGTCAGTGCGGACAGTAGCCATATTTAAAGTTCCGCTTAAATCATATGCACTGCCTTTTTTAACTAAACGTGGTGATACCTGCAGTTTGTCTTTAGAAACTTCAGCTATTAATTTAATTAAATAACCTTCTTTTCTGGCTAAATCCATAGCCTGTGAAGTAATATTTGAAATACCTTCAACATCAACATCACTGTAAGTGGCATCAATTCCTAAAAGTGAATTAGCTAAAATTACAGTTTTACAAGCTGCATCAATACCTTCAACATCCTGAGTTGGGTCTGTTTCAGCTATTCCCAACTCTTGAGATTCTTTTAAGGTTATATCATAGGAGGAACCTTCGGATGCCATTCTTGATAAAATGTAATTGGTGGTACCGTTCAATATTCCTACAATTGATTTGATTCCACAGGATGAAAGTGTTTCTTTTGTGAAATTAATAATAGGCATTGCTCCGCCAACACTGGCTTCATATTTAAATTCAACATTGTTTTTCTCAGCTTCGGATACAACTTCTCTGAATTTTAAAGCTAAATGTCCCTTATTTGATGTTACAACATCTTTTCCAGCTTTAAATGCTTTTAAAGTTAAAGACAATGCAGGTTCTGCATCAGTTATATTAGTTGGAGTTGCTTCCATCAAACAGTCATATTCCACAGCATCCAACACATCCAAACCTGAAATGGTACTGCCGTATTCAGGATAATTGGATAATTTTCCAAATTCGTTTTTAGTGTTTACAAGCAGTTCTTCATCCAATCCGTCAGCACAGATTGCAGAAGATGAAGAATCTGCAGCAGCTACTATTTTTAATTCTACATTAAATCTTTCTTTAATCATGTCTTTTTTAATGAGATTGCTCTGCAGCCACACCCTGACCAACTGCACCAAATCCCATTACTATGACTTTACATTCTTTCATACTATCCCTAAACTTCATTAATCATAAGTAAATCTTTTTTTCTGCAGCTATTTTACCAATCTTATCAAATATAAATTCTTTCATGCCAAAGTCTGTTTCAATATTAATTAAGGCAGAGGATTTGGATTCCCCGTCTAATTTAATATCAAATCCAACTACATAAACACCGTCTAAAGAATTAATTTTATCCATAGTGTCTCTAATGTCGTTATCAACAATATGACCAATTAAAATAGTGCTCACAACTTCCTTTTTAACGACTCCATCCATTGCAATAATTGAAACTCCCAACTCTTTGAACCTTTCAATAACCCTGTCAAGGCTATCACGTTCACCTTCAAGAGTAAGCTGAACAGGAATCATTCCTTTTTCATTTTTAGAATCTCTTTTATGGATTACGGTAACCAAGTTTGCACCAAGGCCACTAATCGGATCCAAAACAGAAACAAGCTGTCCAGGAACATCCATAAGTTCTAAAACCAAATCCATTTTCATAAAAAATTCCCCTAATTAACCCAATCTGCTCTTTTAACAACAAGTTTGCCTTCTTTATCAATATGAGCATTCCTTAAAATTTTTTCAGGATGTTTCTCATGAGATTTATCTTCACGAGTAAGATTTAAATTGTCAGTAATATACCAAGTTTCTTCAAGATCTGGAATATTCTCTAAAGTTTTTGAAAACTTGTTTAAAATATTTTCTGCATCTTTTTCAATTTTCATAAATAAATCTCCTATGATTATTTGATAATAATAAAAATAATTTTGTTTTTTAATATTAATAAATGTTTATTAAAACTTGGGCTTTTTGCCAACTTAAAATTACATCGCCGGTTAATCCTGACAACAAACATTTGTTGTGTAAAAAATACTGATTTATTCAATCAACATTAAAAATCATGACTTAATAATATATTAATGTTTATAGAAACTAAAAAAAAATTAAAATGTGGATAAAATGTTAAATAAAACTAAACTAAAGCTTTTGTTTGTATCTTTTGTTTTGTTATTGTCTTTAACTGCAGTTTCAGCTAATGAAAACAATACATTTACAGATTTACAAACAGCAATAGATGAATCAGGTAATGAAGTAAACATAAACCATGATTATGCTTATAACAACACTACTGACGGAAAATATGGTGATGGAATTGTAATAAGCAACAGAGAACTTGTAATTAACGGAAACGGATATGCTTTTGACGGGTCCGACCAGGCCAGAATATTTCTTGTAAATCAATGCAATCTGACAGTAAACAATCTTATTTTAACTAACGGACTATCACAATACGGTTCAGGAATATATGCTAAAAACTCAAATATTATTTTAAATAATGTAACATTTAAAAATATGAATTCAAGTCAGGCAGGTGTATGTCTGATAAACAGCGGAAGCCTAACTATTGAAGATTCCTCTTTTATAAATACAACTTCTGAAAAAGGAAGTGCTGTTTTTGGAGCCCTGGCAGATATTAAAATAAAAAATAGTGAAATCCAAAAGTCTTCTTCAAATTGGGGTGCAGTATACCTTCTAGGTGCAAATGCAAATATTACCAATACTGATTTTGTTAATCTAAGCTCAAATTATGCCAGTGCAGTTTATGCTACCGGTTCCAAGGTTATGATTGACAAATCCAAATTCACCAACTTAAAATCCGGCAAAACTGCCGGAGCTATCGGATCTAAAGAATCAAAAGAATTTATAATTAAAAACTCTGAATTTTCAAATATAAGTTCCGATAAAAACGGAGGAAGCCTATACTTTGATTTAGTTGAAAATGTAGAAATTTCAAATTCAACTTTTACACAATCATATGCAGAATTTGGAGGAGCTATACTTCAGCTTGAAGGTAAGTTAAGTGTTGAAAACTGTAATTTCACACATAACTCTGCTCTTTATGATGGTGGGGCAATCTACACATCATATGTTAATTTAAAAATAAACAACAGTAATTTTGCAAATAACTATGGATTAAATGACGACAATAGAGGATCAAATGGAGGCAGCCTATATTTAGATATGACAAACGCTACAATAAACAATTCCAATTTCACAAATAACTTTGCTGCATTTAATGGAGGAGCTATATACACATATGATACTTCATTATCCATGAACCAAAGCTATTTCACCAATAATTCCCTGATTAACACTACAGGAATTTTTTTCTGCATTTGATAAAAACTACACTGCACTAAACTGCAATTTTACTGAAGACATCATTTCATTAAACAACACTATCTATGCAACAATCGTTGATGGGTCAGGAATTACATTAACTTTAGTAAACAATACATTAACTCTAACCAATCTTCCTTCCAGATTTGATTTACGTGACTTCGGATGGGTAAGTTCAGTTAAAAATCAGGGTGCAATAGGTGCATGCTGGACTTTTGGAACCTGCGGATCTCTGGAATCAGCTCTGCTTAAAGCAGCAGATACTGAATATGATTTTTCTGAAAACAATGTTCAAAACAGTATGATCAAATACTCAATTTACGGCCATACCATAGAAAATGAAGGCGGAACTGAATTTATGGGTGCAGGATATTTATTAAGCTGGTTTGGAATGTTTCCAAGCAGATACGACTCCTATGATGAACTTGGAAAAATATCCCCGTTAATATCCACTAACGAAGACATTCATGTTCAGGACATGATTTTTGTTCACCCGCGTATGAATTCAACTGACAACAAACAGCTGAAAGATGCTTTAATTAAATATGGCGGACTTTGGGTTGCCTACAATGCTCAGCAGCAAGCCCCATACTACAATTCAAAAACCGCAGCACAATATTATAATGGAACTGAAGAGGCAAACCATGCGGTTCTTCTTGTTGGATGGGATGACAGTTACAGCAAAGACAACTTCATGATAACTCCACCTGGAGACGGTGCATTTATCCTTAAAAACAGCTGGGGAACTGATTTTGGTGACGAAGGATATTTATACATTTCATATTATGATACTCAATTTGTACGAGGTTATCCTGCAATAGGTGTTATTGTAAACAACACTGTTTCATATAATAAAAACTACCAGATTGACATTACCGGAATGGACAAATATGAAAACTTCAATTTAAGCCAGATTTACTATGCCAATGAATTTGAAGCACTGGGAAATGATCTGATAGCTGCAGTCGGAACCTACTTCAGCAGCAGCGGTGAAAAATACGAAATCAGCATTTATGTAAATGATATATTAAAACACACACAAAACGGAACAAGTGTATTTGGCGGTTTTTCAACTGTCAAATTAAATAATTACATTCCAGTTAACAAAGGAGACATTTTCAGAGCTGTAATTAAAGGTGTAAATGTCCCATTATCCATAAATACCAGAGTTCACAATGACGGTTATACATCATTTATAAGTGCTGAGGGCAAAATATGGAATGCATCTGAAAATATAGTCTGTTTAAAAATTTACACCACAGCCAATTCAATTAAAAGCAGCGATTTATTAAAATATTATAAAAATGCATCCGGATTCAGTGCGGATGTTAACGTGGCTAATGCAAATGTAACATTCAGCATCAATGAAATCAATTACACCAAAACAACTGATGAAAAGGGAACTGCATACTTAAATATTAATTTAAGACCCGGAACCTATAATATTACAACATTTTTTCAACGGAATAAATAAAACCAACACAGTAACTGTTTTATCTACCATTACGGGAGATAATCTTGTTAAATATTGTAAAAACGGAACAGAGTTTTATGCCAAGTTTGTTAAAGGAAATGGGGAAGCACTAACCAACAGAAATGTTACATTCAATATTAATGGAGTATTCTACATCCGCGAAACCGACAGCAAGGGTATTGCAAAGTTAAATATAAACTTAAGACCCGGAAACTACATCCTGACAGCTACTGATCCTGAAACCGGCTTGGATATAGGATTTGACATTACGGTTTTACCTACAATTATAGCTAAAAACTTAACAAAAACCTACTTAAATGCATCACAATTCAATGCAAGGTTTGTTAAGGGAAATGGTGATTCGTTAGCTAATGTAAATGTAACATTTAACATCAACGGTGTTTTCTATACACGTCAAACCAATAATGACGGTTTAGCTACTTTAAATATAAATCTGATACCTGGAAAATATATCATAACAGCTATTGAACCGGTAACCGAATTAGATATGGGGTATGGAGTAACTGTCCTTAAATAGAGTTTTAAACTCTATTTTAAATACTCCTCAATATCAATATCCTTTAAAACTTTTTTTTCTTAAAATTTTGTCAATACCCGTGCCGTACTGGGCTGCCTTTTTAGGTCTGTAAGCAATCTGCTTATCCAGTCCCAAATTGAAAGCCGTTTTTCTTAAAATATTTTTGCGCAGCTTATCATCAGAACCTGAAATCTTATATCTGACAGGAATATTGAGGGCAAATTCAACAAGATTCTTATCTAAAAAGGAAGGCGCAGCTCAACGCCATTTGCCATTGAACATGCATCATCACGTTCCAGATTAACATGATACATATTAGCCATATCATATCTTAATTCATCATCTAAAGTATTTTCCCTATAGCTATTCAGATATCTGTTATAGCCCCCAAACAGCTCATCAGCACCCTGACCTGAAATAGCTACCTTAATGTTATCTTCAGCTATCATTTTAGAAGCAAGATAAACAGTCATTCCCACTCCAATCTTCATCAGATTGTTTTCACCAATTGCCTGAACAACATCTTTAAGACTGTCCTTTACAATACTTTCAGTAATGTCATGAACCTTTAGAGGAAGACCCAAATACTCGGCTACACACTTAGCTGCAACCACATCCTTGGAATCCTTTTTTACCGACAGCATACAAAGTAACTTTAAGATTTTTATTTAAAGATATTTCCCGAAGCAGCAAAGCTATCAAAGAGCTGTCAACACCTCCTGAAAATATTACTCCAACTTCATTCAAATCCTCAACCCTTTTTAAAACAGCCAGTTTAAGAAGCTTTTCAAGTTTTCTGTTGTCGGTTTCAAACCTCTTCTGGAAAATATCCGTTTTAGGAGGTATTTCTTCCCAGTTGTAAAGTATATGTCCCGGCTTTAATGTTTTGATATCTCCTTTCAAGCACTGTTTTGAAGAAGCAAAAAGCATTATGTGTGTAAAATAAAGGTTTGACACCTAAAGGATCTCTTGAAACAGCCAAGTTAATGCCGTCTGTAACAGCATAGGCATAATCCCCGTCCAAAAGATTATTGACCTGAGTTACTGCTCTTAAAAGGTCATCTTGATAATAAAAATCAATCAGATTAATTAATAACTCAGAATCAGAATTTATATTGTCATTTTTTGTCAGTTTAGCCAGCAAATTCTTTAGGGAAGAATAATTATAAATCTCACCATTGAAAACCAGAGTCAGAGTGTTTTTAGCTATCGGCTGAGTATGGGAAGTTCTGTTTTCCAAATTATGGACAGCCAGCAGATTATGGCCTAAACCTAAAGAATAAGCGTTTTCATCATTGAAATCATTTAAATCCATGCCTTTTTGTATTTTACCATCTAAAAATATTCCTGAAGCATCTTTTCCCCTATTTTTTGATGTTTTTAACATAGCTATTAAATCATCAGCTTTGAAATTACCTTGAAGACCAACTATTGAACACATGATTTAATATTAAATTTTGGAGTTTAAAAAATAATGATAGTACAAAAGTAAACATTTGATTATTTCAATTCATAGTGCATTATTTTAACTGATTACTATCCAAGTTTTTAAAAGATATTAAGATTTAAATCCTATTATAATCTTATTTTTAACATAAAACGAATTTCAATAAATAAAGGCAATGCTACAACTCATCACAGGGCTTATATGATGGATCTTATTTTTAGAGGGTGACCTGGACCTGATTGAATTTGCTTATGATATCGGAATAGGTGAGAAAAATTCAATGGGTTTTGGAATGGTTAAATTATTGGAATAAGTTAATAAAAATAAAAAAAGAGTTAAGAGAAGATTTCTCCTAACTGATTGTAATTTTATTTCCAATTTGATAACTGTTCCATATTGAAGTGATGATATATTCTCCCCTGAGAAGTCGGATATTTAAACTTGCAACACCATTATCTGCTGTTGTTTTATTGTAAAATACTCCATTTATATTGAATATCACTGTCTGATTAGCTAAGGGTTTTCCCTGACCGTCAAGAACAGTTGCATTAAACTTACTGCCGTCCTTAAACTTCATGGACAAATCATCAGTAAGCAGAACACTTTTAACAACCACATTATTTCCCACATCGTATCCTTCATATATTGCAGTTACAATATATTTTCCGGGATTCAAATTGATGTTTAGTGTTACTATACCATTTTCATCAACTGTCCTTTTATAGAATACTCCGTTTATGTTGAATGTTACATTTTTACCAATAGCTAAACTTCCGTCTTTATCATAGACTTTTTGCTGTGTATTGTGTGCTGTTTTTATAATATTTAACTATATCATGGTTTTCACAGATAAGAGCTTTGACAGTTATGTTGAAACCTTTTTTTTCTCATTGTTTACAGGGTTGTATGCCGTTAAAATGTAGGTTCCCGGTCTTAAGTTAATGTTTAATTTTGCATAACCTGAATCATCAGTGTTTCTTGTGTAAAACACACCGTTGATATTGAATGTAACTGCCCTTTTAGCTAAAGGGTTTCCTGAACTATCAATGAATTTTGCATAAAACTGGGTTTCATTTCTGAACATCTTTACAATATCATTTCCTGAGATAGTTTCATATACTTTTACATTGGCTTTTTTTGGAATCACTGCCGAAACGCCCATTATAACTTACTTTGACAATATATTCTCCAGAATCCAGATTAATGGCCAGTGAAGCAGTGCCCTTATCATCACTAACTTTTTATAATCAACACCATTGATATTAATAATAACATTTTCACCAACAATAGGATTGCCATTAACATCCTTTAAGCATGTGCTAAACCTTTCAGGACCTCTATAATATTTGTTTACACCATCTGCACAAAGTACAGCACCATAATCATTTGCAAATAATTTATCGCTTCCGACAAAATTGTTATCCAGTGAATGGTATAAATCAAACTGTCCTGATTTAAGTGCCTTAAGAGAAATTGTGATGTAATTATTCATATCACAGTCATTTAAATTCCAAACTACAATACGGCCAGAATCCAATCTGTAATTTCCCCTAGATACACTTGCATTATTAAAATCAAATCCTTCAGGAAGAGCAAACTGAACTACAGGGCTTGAATGAGCAATATAGTTAACCTGATATTTCAGCTCAATATTATCTCCAACAGGACATGAGCTGACGGGAGTCAGTAATCTGAAAACTTCCATACTGTTTTCAAAAACATGAGTTCCCAAAAACACTTTATCTCTGGCTAATGGAATGGAATTTCTTGAATGGAAATTACTGAAGTAATAAACATTATCTACCATATTGGATGTTGAGCGGCCAACACCTCTACCGTCATCATTTGATGCATAGGAATCTACTCCATAGGACAGTCCATTAGAAGAAGCAGTCAGCTTCCAGTGATAAGTCATTATATTTCTCCTATTGACACCATAGCTGTCAGTATAAACTTTTTAACTGCAGCATCAACCGGATTCAGACTGCTGTCATAACTGCCTTTTGAGACATGGAATAAACATTAGGGCATAAAACATACTGTCCTGGCTGCAGTTTAGAAACATGATACAAATTACTGAAAACAACACCATAGGTTCCGTCAGCCGCCTTAATTACAAAATGACCTAAAGAATATCTGGACATTATCTTATAAATTCTTGAAAGATAATCATTTGTAATCTGATTGGTGACAACCATTTCAGAAGCTATGCTTTCAATCTGGCGAAATACAGAACCGTCTGTTACACCGCCATTACCAATAAGCCAGCCATTGGATGTGACAATTGCATGTGAAAAATAACCATCACTGGTTTTATATTGCTTCAGATAACCAATATCTCCCCAGTTGCCGCTTTCAATATAAATATCAGCGGCATTTGCAGCATCACGCCTGACACAGATAACTCCTTCATTATCACTTACCTGAAGAACAGCTGAACTGCATTCACTTAAATTAATCAAATCATCAGCAGTCTGACCTGTGTCCTGTCTTACGCCACCGTCTGCATAGTGTTCTGCATCAGTGTTAGTATCCAACACCACATTATCATTAAATGACAATTCATTTAAATCCTGATCTAGCTACAGCATCATCCTGCGCACTGACTGAAGTTATAGCTATCAGAAAAACAAAAAAAACTAAAATAAAATACTTTTTATTGAACATGAATTCACCTACAATCAATATTAATAGTTATAGTAATGATTGTATTAAAATATATGACATTTTTATGAAATTCAGATGTGTTTTTAGAAATCCAAATCAGCATATGGATTCAACTAAAAAACAGAAAATATCCGAAAACTAAAAAATTCAACCATGGTTTGTTTTATAATTTCATGCATAAAAATAGCTTTTTTAATAATCATTAAATAATAGTTAAAAAGTAATATTGCGATTTAGTGGATTTGATGATGAGTGGGTTGTAAAAAGCTTAATGATGTATCTAACATCAACCCAAAAACTGGAGATTTACCTGAAAATTTTATTTATATTGATTTAGATAGTGTAAATAAAGGTATTTTAACCAAATATAATCAAATTAATAAAGTTGATGCTCCAAGCAGGGCTCAGAGGTGTTTGGATGTTAATGACATATTATTTCAAACAGTACGTCCTTATCAAATGAATAATTTATTCTTTGAATTAACTGATAATAAATATGTGGCATCCACAGGTTACGCTCAAATAAAATCTAAAATAAACTCAAGATTTTTATATTACTATTTACATTATCATAAGTTTGTTAATAATGTTTTAAGTCGTTGTACTGGTTCTAATTATCCTGCAATTAATTCTACTGATTTGAAAAAGATAAAAATAAAAATTCCTTCATCTCCAAATGAACAATTGTTAATTGGAGATTTATTTCATAAAATTGATCAGAAAATTAAGTTATTAGAAAATAAACACGATTATTATTTAGATTTTAAGAAGTATTTAATGCAACAAATTTTCGCACAGAAATTAAGATTTGTTGTGCTGATTATATACAAGTTACTGTTAATTTCTAAGAAAATAATAAGAGCAATCCATTAATAGCAATGAAAAAATAGCTAATCTTAAAAAATAAAAAAAGCTGATTTGAGTAGTCAAACCCAAACCACAAATAAATTATAATTTTCTTTTTCTAGATCCGACGAATACTACACTTAAAATACATAAGAGCAACATTACAAGTGGATTTCCTGTATTCGGTAAGTTTACAGATTTACCACATTCATTATCTGAAGATGAACCATCTGGATGAACCTGTTTATCCGGACCGATCGGACTGCTTTTTTAAGGACTTTAACAGTTACATTGTCGTAGTTGTTTTCCATGATTACTTCGAAGGTTTCGCTTGTTACATTGACATATACTGTTGAATTGCCTTCGTTTAATGCTTTAGCTACAAATGTTAATACGACTTTTTCACCATTTGTTAAGTTTCCTATAGACCAGTTGCCGGAAGTTATGTCAAATGTTCCTTTTGTTGCATTATATGAGAGAATGCTTAATGCATTTGGTATTAATATATTAGCAATAGTATTTATTGCATCGCTTGGTCCATTATTTATGACAGTAACTGTGTAGACAATATTGTCTCCAACATATATTTCGGATTTGTCAGCAACTATGTGTATTTCCAGATCAACAATATCTCCGGATTCGATAGTGCAGTTGGAAGTTTTGTTTCCAACATTTACAGTATTTGTAATATTTCCTGATTTGTTTACACATACATCAGCAGTCAAATCAACAGTTGAATTAGCTGTGATGTTTAAAATCCATGTAATAATTCCAGTAACAGAGTCATATACTCCGCCGTTTGAAGCATTAATGAATTTTAATCCTTCAGGAAGAATATCTCTAATTACAACATTTGTTGCATTGATTTTTCAGAGTTGGAAACTGTAATAGTGTAGGTTATTTCATCTCCAATATGAATATCAGAGGAATTAACTTCTTTTACAGTGATTATTTCAGGAACTGTTATGTTTCTGACAGCTGTTTTATTACCAACAGCAACAGTGTTAGGTAAAACACCATAACCTAAAACAGTAACATTTACATTGAATATTTTGGTTTCGCCTTTAGCCAAATCAACAATCCAGGTAATTGTGCCTGTTTTTTCATCATATGTGAAGTTTCCAGTTGCATTTAAGAATTTCAATCCTTTATCTAAAACATCTGTAATAACTACATTGTTAGCATCCCCGATACCGTCATTAGTAACAGTAACAGTATAATTTACATTGTCCCCAAAGTTAGGATTGGAAATATTAGCAGTCTTATCAGGAATAATCTCAGGAACAGTCACATTAACACCGGTTGTTTTATTACCAACAACTAAAGAGTTAGTAACATTTCCATAACCTGAAACAATAGCATTAACATAGAAAGTTCTGCTTTCACCTTTAGCCAAATCAACAATCCAAGTAACAGTACGTGTAACTTCATCAAAGGAGTAATTACCAGTAGCATCAACGAAAGTTAAACCTTCACCTAAAACATCACGAACAACAACATCCTTAGCATCACCGATACCATCATTAGTAACAGTAACAGTATAATTTACATTGTCCCCAAAGTTAGGATTGGAAATATTAGCAGTCTTATCAGGAATAATCTCAGGAACAGTCACATTAACACCGGTTGTTTTATTACCAACAACTAAAAAGTTAGTAACATTTCCATAACCTACAACAGTAGCAATCACACTAAATACTTTACTTTCACCTTTAGCCAAATCAACAATCAAGTAACAGTACGTGTAGCTTCATCAAAGGAGTAATTGCCAGTTGCTGAAACAAATTTAAGACCTTCACCTAAAACATCACGAACAACAACATCCTTAGCATCCCCCATACCGTCATTAGTAACAGTAACAGTATAATCTACCTTATCACCGAAATTAGGATTAGTAATATTAGCTGTTTTATCAGGATTAATCTCAGGAACAGTCACATTAACACCGGTTGTTTTATTACCAACAACTAAAGAGTTAGTAACATTTCCATAACCTGAAACAATAGCATTAACATAGAAAGTTCTGCTTTCACCTTTAGCCAAATCAACAATCCAAGTAACAGTACGTGTAACTTCATCAAAGGAGTAATTACCAGTAGCATCAACGAAAGTTAAACCTTCACCTAAAATATCTTTAACAACAACATTATTAGCATCACCAATTCCATCATTAGTAACTTTTACAGTGTAGGTTACATTATCACCGAAATTAGGATTTTCAATACCTACAGTCTTATCTGGAATGATTTCAGGAACAGTCACATTAACAGAAATGGTTTTATTACCAACAACTAAAGAGTTAATAACATTTCCATAACCTGAAACAATAGCAATCACACTAAATACTTTACTTTCACCTTTAGCCAAATCAACAATCCAAGTAACAGTACGTTTTACAGGATCCCAAACACCATTATCAGAAGCACTTACAAAGGTCAAACCTTCACCAAGCCTATCAACAATAACAACATTATTAGCATCCCCCATACCATCATTAGTAACAGTAACAGTATAATCTACCTTATCACCGAAATTAGGATTAGTAATATTAGCTGTTTTATCAGGAATAATTTCAGGAACAACAACATCAGCAGAAGCAGTGTTACCCCCAACAGTTACATCATTGATTAAAACACCATAAGCTTCAGCAACAGCAGTCACATAGAAAGTTTGAGACTCACCTTTAGCCAAATCAATAATCCATGTAACAGTACGACTATCTTCATCAAAAGTATACTCGCCAGTAGCTTTAACAAATTTCAATCCTTTATCAAGAATATCCTTAACAACAACCTGTTTAGCATCAACAACACCATTATTTGTAACAACAACAGTATAAGTTACAGTATCGCCGAAATTAGGATTTTCAACATCAACAGACTTACCCGGAATAATTTCAGGTACTGTAATGTTTTTGTAGCTGATTTGTTTCCTACAACTACTGTGTTATTTATGTTTCCATATGCTTCTACAGCAGCATTTACACTAAATACCGCACTTTCACCAGCACCCAAATCAATAATCCAGGTAATGGTTCTTGTAGATTCATCATATTTGCCGTTATGGCTTGCATTAATGAATTTTAAACCTTTGCCAAGAGTATCAACTATGACAACTTGTTTTGCATCTTTATTAGCATTATTGTTAACAGTTATAGTGTATTCCACTTTATCTCCAAAGTTAGGAGTTGTATTGTTAACATCCTTAGCAGGAATGATTTCAGGTATATTTACAGTTACAGCAGAGGTTTTATTACCTACAGTTACTTCATTGGTTACATCTGTGTATCCGACGATTTTAGCAACAACAGTAAATGTTTTAGTTTCTCCAGAAGCCAGGTCAACTTTCCAGGTAATTGTATTGGTTTTATTATCATAGTTACCAGTAGAACTGACATATTCTAAACCTTTGCCAAGATTATCAACAATAATTACATCAGTAGCATTTCCATTACCTTCATTTTTAACAGTAACTGTATAAGTTAAATTATCTCCGAAGTTAGGGTTTTCATTGTCTACTGTTTTGTCTGGAGTGATTTCAGGTACGGTTACATTTTTATTGAATGTTTTGTTACCGACAACTAAAGAGTTGGTTACATTACCATAGTTGATAACAGTAGCTACAACAGTAAATGTTTCTGTTTTACCTGCATCTACATCAACAGTCCATGTAATAGTATTGGTAGCTTCATCAAAGGTATAAGTACCGGTAGCTGAAACAAATTTAAGATCTTTACCTAAAACATCACGAACAACAACAGCTTTAGCATCTGCATTTCCGTCATTAGTGACTGTTACAGTATAAGTTACATTGTCACCAAAGTTAGGATTTTCAATGTCTGCAGTTTTGTTAGGAATAATTTCAGGAACATTTACATCTACAGAAGCGCTTTTATCTCCAACAGATACAATGTTGGTTAAAACACCATATTCTTCAGCAAAAGCTGTTACAGTCAAATCAAGAGAACTGCCCGCAGCAATATCAACTACCCATGTAACAGTATGAGAAGCTTCATCATAAACACCATTATGAGAAGAACTGACATATTTCAATCCTTTATCCAAACGGTCTACAACAACTACATGTTTAGCATCTGCTTTGCCGATGTTATTAACAGTAATTGTGTAATCTATACTATCACCAAAGTTAGGATACATATTGTCCGCATCTTTACTTGGGATAATTTCAGGAACATCAACATCTACAGTAGAGGTTTTATTACCTACAACTAAAGAGTTGGTTACATTACCATATCCAATTACTTTAGCAACTACTTTAAATGATTTTGTTTCCCCTGAATTTAGATTAACAGTCCATGTAATAGTACGGGTAATCGGATCATATACTCCGCCGTCTGCTGAAATAAGTTCTAAACCTTCACCTAAAACATCACGAACAACTACATTATTAGCATTAACTTTACCTGCATTAGTAACTAACAGTGTATGTTACTTCATCACCAAAGTTAGGATTTTCAATGTCTGCAGTTTTGTTGGGAATAATTTCCGGTACTGTAATGTTTACAGAACTTGTTTTATTTCCGACAGTTACATTGTTGGTTAAAACACCGTAATCTTCAACAGTAACCTTAATAGTTAAATCAACATGACCTTTAGCATTAACATCTACAATCCAGGTTACAGTACGGGTAAGTTCATCATAAACACCACCATAATTAGCTTCAATGAACTTGAAACCAGGAGCAAGAATATCTTTTACAACAACATTCTTAGCATCAGCAGCACCATCGTTAGAAACAACAATAGTATAAGTTACATTGTCGCCAAAATTAGGGTTTTTGTTATCTACAGTTTTATTTGGAGTAATTTCAGGAACATTAACGTTTATTTTAGAAGTTTTATTGCCTACAGCTAAAAGAGTTGGTTACATTACCATACCCTACCACAGTAGCTACAACATTTAATGTTTTGGTTTGCCTGCAGCCAAATCAACAATCCAAGTAACAGTGTTGGTTTTTTCATCCCAAACACCACCATCTGAAGAACTGACATATTTAAGGCCGTTACCTAATTGGTCAACAATGACAACCTGACTAAAGCATCCACATCACCGTCATTAGTAACAGTAACAGTGTATGTTACATTGTCACCAAAGTTAGCATCAGTTACATTAGCTGTTTTATCAGGGATAATTTCCGGAACTGCAATATCTACAGAACTTGTTTTATCCCCAACAGTCACCCTGTTAACTAAAACACCGTAATCTTCCACAGTAACATTTACTTTTAATTCTACAGTTTTACCTGAATTAATATCCAAAGTCCATGTTACAGTATGTGTATTTTCATCATAAACACCATTGTAATTAGCTCCAAGGAATTTAAGACCTTTCGCAAGAGTATCTGTTATTACAACTTGTTTTGCATCACTAATGCCGTCATTAGAAACAACAATAGTATAAGCTACATTTTCACGAAGTTAGGAGTTGTATTGTTAACATCTTTTTTAGGAGTAATTTCAGGTACATCCACATTTTTAAAGATTGTTTTATTTCCAACAACAACTTTGTTAGATATATTTCCATAGCCTGAAACAGTAGCTTCAACAGTAAATGTTTTTACTTCGTTTTTAGCTAAATCAACAATCCATGTAATAGTACGGGTAATCGGATCATATTGACCGTTATCACTAATATCAGTAACGGTTAATCCGTTCCAAACAACATCCTTAACAATAACATTATTAGCTTCAAATTCGCCATTGGTAACAGTGACAGTATATGATACTTTATCACCGAAGTTAGGTGAATCATTATCAATAGTTTTATCAGGAGTAATTTCAGGAACAGTTACATTTCTTATAACAGTATTGTCTCCAACAGTAACTGTATTGTTTAAAACACCATAAGCATCTACAGTAGCATATACATAGAATGTTAAGTTTTGACCTACAGCTAAACCATCAATATTCCATGTAACAGTACGTGTGGTAGAATCATATTCATAATTACCACTAGCACCAGTAAATATTAAACCTTTATCAAGAGTATCTGTTAAAGTTACATCAGCAGTAATCTTACCAACATTACTTACCACTATTGTATATTTAACTTTATCACCATAGTTAGGGTTTGTAACATTTACATCCTTTGTAGGAACTACTTTAGGCAGTTCTTGTATGTATATGGTTTTAGTAGCTACATTGTTACTTATGTTAGTATCTTCAGTACTGTTTACTGCATTAACAGTCAGAGTAACAGTACCTGGACTGGTAGTTTTTGTTTTAACTTTAAGAGTAACAACTTCATTTTTGGCTAATTTTCCTACTTTCCATATACCTGTAGCTGCATCAAAAGTACCTTTTGAAGGAGTGAAACCAACAATATCCTCAAGTTTAATTCCATTTACATAACAATTATTGTCAGTATGCGGACCATGGTTAGTTAAACTAATAGTCCATTCAACTTCCTCGTCCAATCCATAATAATTTTTATCAGTTGTAATATCAACATCCAAATCAACAAAACCAACTACTTCAAAATTAGTTTCATTTTTGATAGCTTTATAGAAGAGATCTTCAGGATGTTCTGCTTTAATGGTATAATTACCAGGAGCAAGACCGCTTAATGAAAACCTGACATCACCATAAATTGAAGAGATTAAAGTTTCATTGTAAATAATGTTTCCGTCTTCATCATAAATAACAATCGGATTGATTGACTGAGTATTTTCACGTTCATCCCTATAGATTAAAGTACCGTTTTTACTGTTTTCCACACCATCAACCGGATGAAGTTCATCTGCTCCGGTTGTTCTGTTCATGATTGTTCCGTTTACATTAAATAAGTAAGTTACATTATCAAATGAAATATCATTAAGCTGACCTACATGATGTATTGCATTTGCAATATTGTTTCCACCAATAATCACTACAGTAACATTAACAGTTACTCCATAAGGATTTTTCGGATTTTGAACAATAATAGGCAATGCATAAGTATAAGCCTGGTTTCTGTAAAATACAATATTTTTAAGAGAAGCTACACCGTCTACAAATAAAGCAGAACCGTTAACAGCTGTATTATATCTGAATATTGCATTATCATAAGTTACATTATTACCCATAGTATATATAGCTCCACCTAAACCAGTATTTAAATCATTGTTAAATGGATTAGCATGGTTGGAGTAGAACTGTGAATTGGTTACTTTTATATGACTTCCTTTTACACCTATAGCTCCTGCATCACCTTCTACAGTGTTATTTGCAAAGTAAGAACTGTCTATATTAACATTATTTCCACTGATTCCTAAAGCTCCTGCTTGAGATTTTGAAACACCATCAGAAATAGCTTTATTTCCTATAAAAGTAGCGTTCAAAACATTAACATAATTTCCTTCCACCCTCACAGCACCTGCGAAGTGTGCAGAATTATTTACAAATGTTGCATTTTGAATTTTAACATTATTTCCTTTTACATAAATAGCTCCGGCATGGTTTTTAGCAGAGTTATTTCCAAAATTAGAATTTAAAACAGTGATTCCATCATCAACAACATAAACAGCTCCACCATCATCAGCAGCTTTATTTGATATGAATGTGGAGTTATCTACAGTTATATCGTTACCATGAGTAGTAATAGCACCACCGATAGGTGCAGCGTTTCCTTCAAAATAAGAATTTGAAATTTTTACCTTTTGACCTGTAGTACCGTCATATCCGGTAGAGATTGCACCACCAAAACCGGTTGCAGTGTTGTTAATAAATATACAATCTTTCAATTCACCGCTTGCATGGAAAGTGGTAGCCGCTCCCCTATATGCAATATTGCCTATAAAAGTACAGTTATAAACAGTACTTTCCGGTCTGAAACAAAGTGCACCGGCATGAGAGTTATTAACATCCGAATTTGCCTGATTATATTCGAATGTACAATTAGAAACTGTACCCAATACCTGTAATGCAGCACCAAAGGCATTTCCATTTACTGATAACGCAGTTTTCCAAAACAAGATTAGAACCTGAACTGTAAACACCAGCACCATTTGCATCACGTCCTGAATATTTACCATTAGTTATTATAATGTTCTTCAAAGTTATGCTGCTGGCTCCAATGTTAAACACACGGGAACTTGATTTTGCATCTAATGTAGACATTTCATTACCGGTTCCACCTTTGTTTGGATTAATAGAACCGTCAATAGTAATCTCATCTTTATTAGAAAACCATCCGCCAGCTACAGAAATCTCACTGCCGGATCCTGTGAACGTGTGATTGTTTAAATAAATTGTATCACCAGACCGAGCCTGATTTATTCCATTCTGAACATCGCTAAATGTTCCATCATTATTTATATCAATGTCTGCTGCAGAACTAGCTCCAATTATTAATAAGAATAATAAAGCCGATCCAACAACAGCAAATATCTTTTTAACCATTTTATCAACTCACCAATTATAGAATTCAAAAAATTTTCTCATGTAAATTATTATGTGAACATGAAAATTCTACAGGATTATATTTGGAACATATGATGCATATATGTTTCTATTCAGCTATACAAAATATTATAATTAGAAAAGTTAATTATATGAAGCATTATAAATAACCTCAATTAATTAAACAATATATAATTTCCCCCCAATATGACAAAAATACCATACATAATCAGTTTTAACTATATATTATTCAAAATAACAATAATATTTAATTATATTATAACTAAAAAATATGAAAAATAATTATGAAATGTTTAACAAAAAAAATAATGTATATAAAATTCGTTCAGAATATTAAGTTCACCTAATAATCCATAAATTATACCACAATTAATTAAATAATTGATTAACAAAAATAAAAGTTGAGGAATAATATGAATAAACAAAGAAAATACAAACAACGAACTCTGGAAGTTCATGCAGGTGAAGAAGTGGACCCTGTTACAGGAGCCAGAGCTACACCTATATACCATACCAGCTCATATGCTTTTGAAAGTGCTGAAAAAGCTAAAAAATTATATGCTCTTGAAGAAGAAGGTTATCTATACACCAGAATATCCAATCCAACATTGGATGTTTTGGAAAAAAGAGTGGCTGCAATTGAAGACGGTGTTGGAGCTCTTTCACAGTCAACCGGTATGAGTGCAATTTTACTGTCTATTTTAAATATAGCCAATTCAGGAGATGAAATTGTAGCATCAAATAATCTTTACGGAGGTACGTTTACATTATTTAAAAATACCATGCCTAACTGGGGAATCAAAGTAAATTTCGTACCTACACATGATCTGGAAGCTTATGAAAATGCAATAAATGAAAATACCAAAGCAATTTACTGCGAATCTATAGGAAATCCGAAATTAGACATTCCTGATTTTGAGAAAATAGCTAAAATAGCACACAAACATGATTTGCCTTTGATTGTTGACAATACTTCAGCTATTACAATGGTGAGGCCTCTGGAACACGGTGCAGACATTGTTGTTCATTCTGCCACCAAATTTTTATCAGGAACCGGAACCAGCATGGGTGGAGTTATTGTTGACGGCGGTACTTTCAACTGGGCAAACGGCAAGTTTCCACAGTTTACTACACCTGATCCGGCATATCACGGTTTAATTTATAGTGAAGCATTTGGAAACAAAGCATATATCACCAAAGCCCGTGTGCATTTAATGAAGGATTTGGGCACTGTTTTAAGTCCGATTAATGCATTTTTAATCCTGCAAAGTATTGAATCACTATCACTAAGAGTTAACCAGCACTGCAAGAATGCTTTAGAAATAGCTAAATTCCTGAAAAATCATGAAGCTGTTTCCTGGGTTAATTATCCGGGTCTTGAAGATAATGAAAACCATGAAATGGCTGAAAAATACTTAAACGGCAATTACGGTGGAATTGTTGGTTTTGGAATTAAAGGTGGTTTGGAAGAAGGTAAGAAGTTTATTGAAAGTGTTGAGCTTTTAAGTCATGTAGCTAATATCGGTGATGCAAAATCTCTAGTTATCCATCCTGCCAGCACTACCCATTCCAACATGACTGAAGAAGAACAGCTTGAAGGAGGAATCACTCCTGACTTTATCAGGATGTCTGTTGGTATTGAGGATGCTGAAGATTTAATAGCTGATATTGATCAGGCATTAAAAAAGCAATTAGCTAGAAAGGATTTTTACCTTTCTACCTATATTCTGATACTAAATGACTTATTTGATCAGTAGAGATTATTCCTTTTAATTTAAAGTCATCATCTACAACCGGAAGACATGAAATATCCAATTTTCTCATTCTGCGTGCTGTTGATTCAATAGAATCGTCTGCATGACAGAATTTAACTGTTTTTGTCATTATTTCTTTTAAATCATTGGAATTTGTAGCTATTGCTTTAGACAAATCCCAGCTGGTTACGATTCCAATCAGCTTTTTGCCATTTGTAACAACAGGAATATGTGTAACATTAAGATTAAACATTAATTTAGCGGCTTCCTCTATCTGTGCCTGTTCGGTAATTGTAACTACATCAGTAATCATCAAGTCTTCAACTATGTTGTCTGACAAGAATTTTGATAAAATATAGTTAAGCTGACCTTTTTCAAGTAAAAATGCATCATGACCATAATTAGATTTAAGTTCTGAAAAGCTTACCTCAACATCATTTGCATTAAGTGCTGTCAGGATTTCTGTTCCCTGTTCAACAGGATATAGCCAGTCTGAATCCACTGAAATAATTTCCACTTTTGCCTTTACATCTTTAAGTCCGTCAATCAGAGAGTTGTTTTGGGCAAGGTCAAATAAATCCACTGCTTTTTGTAATATAGAGATAACTGTTTGCATCAAAACGTTTTACAAAACTTGCTCCCTGATGGTGCAGGTAGCTTTCAACCTGGAAATCCATTGACAAATCATATGTAATTTCATCTTTATCCTGCAGATCCCTACCAAATTTAAGATACATTGATTCATCACTTAAATAAGTAATATGAGCTATCATACGGGCTACAGACAACCCTTCTTTTGGAATTTTGTCAGTTCCGTAATAGTTTCCGCCGTTCCAGTTCGGATCGCCTACTATTGATTGGCGGCCAACTTCATTAAATGCTATTTGCTGCGGTGAAGATCTTGCTGTTGTAGCTATTGCAACTGCTTTTTTCATCATTTCAGGATATGAAACAAGCCACTGCAGGGTTTGCATTCCTCCCATTGAACCTCCAACAACTGCTGCCAGTTTATCAATTCCAAATGCATCAACCAGTTTCTTTTGAACATTTACCATGTCCTTTATTGTAATAACCGGAAAATCTATACCATATTCCTTACCAGTTTTTGGATTGATTGATGAAGGACCTGTTGTTCCTTTACATCCTCCCAATACATTAGAACAGATTATAAAGTACTTTTCACTATCCAGAGCTTTCCCGGGACCTATTACTATTTCCCACCATCCGGGTTTTTTATCTCCTTCATGCCATCCTGCAGCATGTGCATCTCCGGATAATGCATGACATATTAAAATTGCATTGTCCTTTTCCCTGTTAAGCTCACCATAAGTTTCATAAGCTACTGTGATGTTATCAAGAGTCTTTCCACTTTCTAGTTCAATTGGCTCTTCAATATTATAATACTTTGTTTGAACAACTCCAACTGATTCTTTTTTCATTTAAAACACCTAATATTTCTGTATTTTCAGTTTTTTCATAGCCTGTTTTGAAGCAGCCTGTTCAGCTTCTTTTTTTTGTTTTTACCTTTACCAACACCCATTTCCTTTCCGTCAATCAATATAGAGATTATAAATGTTTTATTATGAGGCACACCGCATTCATCAATTATTTTATATTCAATATCCACTTCCTGGGCATCACCGTATTCTTTTATTACTGATTTATAATCAAAGAAAAACACTTTTTTTGCATCAATGTATGGAAATATTATTTTTTGAAATGTAATCCTTTGCAAATTCTATACCCTGATCCAAGAATATTGCTCCTAAAAATGATTCAAAAACATCTGCTGTAATTGACAATACCTCATTTTCAGTTATTTTGCTGTCATCACCATATATTTTGATATGCTTATCCAAACCCAGTTCATGTGAATAATAAATTAATGCTGTTTGACAAACATAATTTGCTCGCAGTTTAGTTAATTTACCTTCTTCATAATCCGGATACTGTTTATATAAATATTCTGAAACAATCATGTTCAAAACAGAGTCACCTAAAAACTCCAATCTTTCATATGTATAATCTAAACCATGTTTCGTTCCATAAGACCCATGAGTAAATGCAACATCATAAAGATGCCTGTCCTTTGGGACTATGTTAAATTTTTCTAATAAATTCATAATAAAGACCAAATTTCTTTAAATATGTTAATACAGTTTGTTTTTAGGTTTATATAAATTTATAGTTGTAAAAAGAAGTATATATAACTATCGTTATAAAAATTATTATTTTTCAAATGCTCTTGCTTTCTTTTTATAAGCCAAAAATAACCAATATTAGAAATAACAGGATTTGGTAATCATGAAATTAAACTGGTTCGAAGAAATAAAAAGAATAGACCCTGACATAAAATTCAGAGCACAGGGTGGATGGTTAAAAACTGTTGAAAAACTAGATAAAACCGTTAAAAACGGATATTCACTTGTTGGAGACTTTGTAAAAGCAGGAGACTTTGAAGAAGAATATGATGAAGGCCTATACCTTGACTGCAATAAAGAAGGAAGTACCAAAAAATCCCAGCAGGACTACAGACTATTCCGTTTTAAAGATGGAAAAGTAAGACTTCTGGATATGGTAATTGACGGTTCACAAGGATGGGCTACTGAATTGTGGGATGCTATAGAAGATGAAGTTCCAAGTGTAATCGAATAATTTTCTCAATCAAGAGAAGATATATGTGGATTTAAATACTGTCCGTGATTTTGAGTTTTGTTATCATATTGAATTGCAAACTTAGGGCACAAATGAAGACACCTCAAACACATAACACACTCATTTTTAACCCATACCGGTTTTTTTCATTTGTAAATCAATAGCCTTAACCGGACAGCTTTTTCTACACAATCCGCATCCAACACATTTATCATCAACATTTAAATGACTGGCTTTTCTATAAGACGTGATAATTTTTCTAAAAATATCACAGACAAACTTAGGCAATTTTCTTTTAACGAAATCTCCCGGTTCTTTTCTTTCAATTTTAGAAATTACATCTCCAATCTGTTTATCAGATTTTAAAGTTTTCTTATTAATCTTATCTTCATTCGACAGATTAAAAACCGGCGTCCATGTATCAACCATCAGAATACTGAATTTGGCAGATACACCAAAGCCTTTAGATTCAATTAAATCGGCAAGATATCCGCAGCAGTACCCCGGACTTGATCCGAAAGTAGCAATTAAAAAAAATGTAAGGATTTTTATCTTCAGATATTATATTAATCTTTGATAAAAACCCTTCAACAAATGTGGGGAGGCCCCAAAAGTGAACAGGAACTACAATACCTAAAGACTCTTTTTTTTTTAAATAAATGGAATAATCATGTCCGATCATAGACACTGCAATATCTCGTGTTTTATCGGCTATTTTCTTTGCAACGTATTTGCAGTTTCCGGTTGCAGAATAATAGATTATCATATTATTTGGATTTTTGATTTACTTTAGGTACAAACCTGGAAGACCTTTTAGGAATAGCATATTCATCTTTTTTTAGGGCATTTGTACTCTTCCAAAAGTATTATTTTATGGTCAATATTTTTGCTGAAATTCTTTTGACCACCTTCAATAATGCCTCTGAAATTTACTCCAACACTTCCTGTTCCTCCAATATTAAATTTTATTTTTTTCAGAAGGGGCAAAATCTTCAAAAAACCTTTCAAGTTCAACTATTTCATAAATTGGAGCTTGATAACTAACGGCCATTACTTTATTTTGCCCTTCTCTGATTTTAACATATTTCTGTTCAATCTGCAGTTTTTCACCAGAACGAACTTTAGTCATTGTTATATAAGGACTTATCTCGTTATCATCCATCTTTTACACCTATTATTTTATATGATGAAACACACAGCTATCGCAGGTAGGCTCTTCATAAGTATCTTTAGGGATATTAATAGCTGGATCTACCATAACAGTTATTGAAAATGTTTCCTCAGGATTATGTGTTACATTTTTAGAAATCGGCAACATTCCCCTGTAATTTACAGGAATATAGCCAGTTTGACTAATATTGTAATAAATTCTTTCACCGGAAGTTAATGAATCAAAAAATTCATTAACATCTTTCAGCTGTTTAGGGTTTATAGTAAATGTTATACCCATCAAATGATCTTGCCTTTGTTTAATCTTTACATATTTAACATTAGCTGCCAATACTTCCTGATTATCTGTTACAAAGGTTACATATTCATCCAAGTTTATGTTTTCTTTTTTAACAATCTCCTTTAATTGAGTCATAACTGAAACCCCATGAAATTTAATGAAATAACATGCTCATTGGATGACTTTATTAAATAACTTATTTATAAATGTAACGATTTATTAGGTATGTCAAAATATTGGCAAATATCAAAAATTACGCAATATCTTCAATTGAATCAAAAAACAGGAAAAATCCAATAAAACAGCTGAATAAGTTTTTATAAAAATAGAAAAAATAGAATTGATGAAGATTAAATAAATAATCTTCCGATTTTACCAACCTAAACTAATCTTTTTCTAAAGTGGTTGGTTTTTTGTTTTGCCAGCTGTATCTTCTAATCCTTTTAGATTTACCGAATCCACAGGAAGCACAAACTTTTTTATGAATGTGGTAAGTGTTTCTTCCACATCTTCTGCATCTTATATGGGTCTTTTTATTCTTTTTACCCATTGATGGAGTACCTTTTGACACTGATACACCTCCTAATTAATCAGTTCGTTTATTACAAATATTAGAATTAAAATAGTACTTATGGTGAGATATAGACAATATTGTCTCCTCTAATGAGCACAACACCAAGTCTTCTAGTAACTTCTCCGTCTTGGAGTTCTTCTGCATCATTAAGAACTAAGTTCATATGTAAATCAAAACTTTTAAGTATTCCTCTAAATTCACGATCTCCTTTAAGTTTTATTAAAACAGGAGAGTTTACAGATTTGCCTAAAGCATCAAGTGGCCTTTGAACATTTTGTCCGCTCATTTTATCACCTTATATTACTATAATTTTTTATTGTATTTTATAATTTAAAAGCAATTAATGATAATCACTTTTTTAAATATTAGACATAATATAATCAAGTTTAGATAAGACAAAACCTAATTAAAACTAATATTAAATTATATGCTTCTACTACTATATAAATGTTTAGTTTGTTTTAAGACCAAAAACTAATATAAATCACTAAATTAACAGTAATTTACACTATATAAGACATCTAACTTTATTTTAAACAAAGTTATTAAAAAATTTAACTGATTTCATTTTAAAAAACTGTATTTCATCATTTTCTAAAAAGGCAAATTCAATCATCCAACCAGCCCCCAAAAAAAATATTTTACAGACATAATATGCATCATATAAATTATTAAAGAAAATTCAGCATCTGAAAAACAAATCCGTGCAGTCAAATCACTTTTTAAAATTAAATTTGAATTTTGTAACCAAAGAATATAATAAATAAAAATCAGATAATAAATCATATCAAAATTAAGGTATGGAAAAAATATGACTATAAAAGTTAAAAAAAGAAACTTTCTGAAAAAAAAAAGAAAATTAAAGAAATCAAAAAAGAATTGGGAGAATATGGTGAACTGCTCCAAAAAATAAGAAAAATGTGGAAATACTTGAAGCCGAACCTGATTCATTTATTTTAGTTGATGGTGAACCTTACATCATATTAATTGATGAAAAGCCATTTCCAACCTTAAAAGCTGCACTGGCTAATGAAATCCATGGAAAAAAAAGTAACAGTGGACATGGGTGCAATTCGCTTTGTAAGTAATGGTGCCGATATTATGAGTCCTGGAATTGTAGCTGCTGATGAGAATATAAATCCTGGAGATATTGTTCTAATCATTGATGAAACACATGGAAAACCATTAGCTATTGGAATAAGCTTAATTACTGGAGAAGAAATGGTTGAAAATGATTCTGGTAAAGCTATTGAAACAAAACATTATGTTGGAGACGACATTTGGAACTTTGAATTATAATTATGGTGATTTAAATGGCAGAATTAAGATACAGAGCAGGAAAAATTAAAAATCCGAGAGTTCACAAAATCGGAGTGATAGCTCTTGGGTCACATCTGGAAAATCACGGTCCTGCATTACCTATAGATACTGATGCCAAAATCGGTGCACACATTGCATTTCAGGCATCCCTTGAAAGCGGAGCTAAATTTTTAGGAATAGTATTTCCTGCTTATGAATTAGATGAAATAGATCATGGAGTGCATGTTTCTTTAGATGAATTAAAGGCAAATATAATCAGCACCCTTAATTCTGCTAAAAAATATCTGGATATTGAAAAAGTGGTTATTGTAAATTCACACGGAGGAAATATTCCTCTGATGACTGAACTCTATGACATTGAAGACAAAACAGATCTGACAATTATTTTTAATAACAAGATTATTTCAACAGAAGGTCCTCACGGAGGCAGCGGTGAGCTTTCAATGGCAAAGGTTTTGGGAATAATTAACGAAGCTGAAATTGAAAACCAGACAGATTTAAGTAAATATGAAGAAGTTGGTCTATATGGTTTTAAACAAGCTCGTGAAAATGATCCTAACATTGAAGAAGGTGCAAGAGATGTTGAAGAAAACGGAGTTTATGTTGATGAAGTCTATGGAAAACAACTCTTTGATTTAGCTATTAACTCTGTTGTATTTGATATTGAAAAGCTGTTAGATTTTTAAAAAAAAAAATAAAATTTAAGGAGTTCTTCCTGCACCCCCCTCTTCAGTTCCAGAAGCTCCTCCACTTGAATCATCGTGAGTACCTCCGTCAGGATTATGTTCAGGAGTGCTTGGAGAATCATGATTATATCCTGAATCCTGACTTTGAGATGAAGTTGATCCAGAACCACTTGATGAAGAATAGCTGTAATCATTTCCGGAATCGTCAGCTGATGAATCACTTACAGAAACATCATCAGTACTGTTATCTGATGAATTCAGCAAATCTGTTTCATTTGGTAAAATGTTTATTTCTCCGGTCATAGCTGCAAAAACACAGCTATACAAAATGCTCCAACAGCTATTACAAAAACCACCAATAATGTAGCTGATTTACTTGACAAAATACCACCTTAATATTGTTAATTTAATTAACTTAAATTATGTCTGCGAGAATATATAAAAGTATTTGATATTATGAAAACTATTGAAAAAGCTGTTCAAAGTGAAATAAATATTAAAAAATCCCAGTTTATCTGCTCTTTATTTCCAACCAAAAGCAAAAAAAGGAAAGCAAAGAGATCATTCAGAAGTTAAATCACCAGTATCATGATGCCACCCATAACTGTACAGCATATATTACAAATGACGGTGAGGGATATGACGACAACGGCGAACCTGGAGGAACTGCAGGCAAACCTATGATTAATGCATTAAGGAAAAATGATTTGCATAATGTTACAGCAGTTGTTACAAGATATTTTGGAGGAATCAAGCTTGGAGCTGGAGGTTTGGTTCGTGCATACAGCAAATCAGTTCTTGAAGCTATTGAAGCATAGTGAAATAATTGAAGTTGAATATTATGATGTTTACAATATTACATTTGATTATTCTGATTTAAAGGATATTGAAAGAGAAATCAGAAACAGCAAATTAACAATCATTCAAAAAGATTTTGGTGAAAAAATTAGCTATGATTTAGTTTCCAAAAACAATAGGAATATAAAAGAAATATTTGAAAAATTCCACAATAAGATTAAGGTTAATTTTAAAAATAAGCAGGTTTTAAAAAGATAAAATGAAGAATAAATAATTATTGTTCTTCAAATTGGTCTTTTCCTACACCACAAAGAGGACATACCCAGTCATCAGGTAAGTCTTCAAAATCGTCGCCTTCGTAAACATATCCACATACTTTACATACATAAGCCATAATAACTCCTCCTTAAATAATTTAGAATCAATTTCTTTTGTCCAAACCTATAACTGTTTAAACAAAGCTTTTTGCCGGCACCACATCTTGGGCATTTAAAATCATCAGGTAAATCTTCAAATTCTGTACCTGCTTCAATGCCTTTTTCTGGTATGCCTTTTTCACTGTCGTAAATGTATCCACATACACTACATTTCCATTTAGACATAATATCTCCTTTCTAAAATTTATTCCTATTTAAATTATTTAATTTAAACAATTATTTATCTTATTAAAACTAGTATATAATCCTTTCGGAATTTGTTCGAAAATATGCAAACTATAATTTGTTTGGAACTTTCAAATGGTCAGGAAGAGGCTTGATTCTTGCAGGAGTTCCAATAGCCAAATAAAACGGCGGAACACTGTGAATAACAATGGCTCCGGCACCTACAATAGACCCCTCACCGATTTCAACATTGGATAAAAATGTAGTGTTACCACCAATAGAAGCTCCCCCCTTCTTATTTTAGGTCCCTGCAATTCATAATTAATTCTTACAGGATACTTATCATTAGTAAAACAGGCACAAGGTCCGATAAAAACATTGTCTTCAATTACTGAATTGGTAGGAATATAAACATTAGACTGAATGCTGACGTCATTTCCGATTATAACATCCCCTTCAATTACAGTGTTTGTTCCGATTAAAACGTCATCTCCAATATTTGTATTCTCACGAATAACAACATTATGACCTGTTCTGAAATTATCCCCAATTACAACATCATTATAGATAATTGAATTGGAACGAATTGTATGATTTCTTCCAATAACCGGAGGTCTGGAGTCCGGAGAATATTCTACACCGAATCTTATATTGTCCTCAGGTAGAAAGGTAGGTGTTTCTACATTCTTTACTCGATTATCACCTAATCCTCCTAAAAACTTAACCATTTTATCGCACCTTCATTTAATTTAAAAATATGATATTTGTTAAACTATATTTAATAATATCTTAGTATATATTATTTACTAGACAATCAAGAAAAATATTGCAAATTTGGTGAAAAACTTGTATACTAAAGAAAAACTGACAGAAGAAATAAATCATGTAAGAAAACAGATAGGTCATGAAGAGCTTGAAATCCATATTGAAGACATTTACTACAACGAAAAGGAAAACGAATTATGGATAATAACCCAGGACAGACCTGACAAATCTGCAATTATCGGAAAAGGCGGATGGGTAGTTGGAAAGCTAAGAGAAAAATTAAAAATAAACAGCATCCATGTGGAAAGCTACGGAGATTACCTGACCAAGGAATACAAACTTAAACTTTCCAAAAAAACATTGGATGAATTTAACTCTGATTTAACAGGAATCCAGAACCTGAAAAAATTCTAAGCTCCAAATTAGAAAACATCTACAGCTTTGACTATAACAGCTATTTTGAAAGCAATGTATTTAAAGAATCTGAAAAAACAGAAGCAGTAGTTGCCCTGTCCGGTGGAGTTGACAGCAGTTTTTCATTAATTTTAGCAAAATACCTGGGATTCAATCCCACAGCGGTTACAATTGATCCGGGAACTATCATTTTACCGAATCAGTATAAAAGAAACATCAAAAATTAACTGACCTGCTGAATGCAGGTCATGAATATATAAAAGCAGATTACAGTGAAATAATCAGGGGATCCCTAAACGGAAGATTCCATCCCTGCGGAAGATGCTCCAAACATACTGAAGAACTAATAAATCAATATGCAATAAACAATGATATCCCAATAGTCATATTTGGAGATATGCTCTCAACAGGAACACAATGCATAACCCCGCAGGAAAAAGGCCTGTACCGCCTTAACTTACCTGCAAGTTTAGCTGTTGGAAAACAGGAAAACAAATCCCTGACACAGCAATTTGATTTGCAGTCATTTAGCGGATTCGGATGCCCTCTGTTATATGAAGTCCATAGAAAATACCCATATTTAAAAAAAAAAAATACTCCATTCAAAGAATATTACGGGAAACAAGGTCTTCAGCTCTGGAAGTAGGGGAAGCTCTTGATTTGATATGGAGTTTCTACAATACAAAAGATTAAATAGAGCATAGGTAAAATTAATGAATATGTTATTTAAAATCTGCCCACGTTGTGGATCAAAAAAAAGTAAAATGGATTATTCCTCAAAACTGGTCAACCTGGGAATGCTATGACTGTGATTACACAGGTCCGATTATAGAAGGTAATGAGGAGTTATCTGAGGAAATACGTGAAGCATATCTTGAATCACAAAAACATCCTCAAGAAAAAACACAGATGAAGATGAAGAATTGGAAAAGGATTAAATTCCTTTTTTTCTCAAATTCTTCATTTAAAAATTCTTTAATATTGTCTCTAGCTATTTCAACCATAGCAGGAGAAGGACCTCCAGGAACAGTTCTCATTTTAACATTTTCTAAAGGATTTAAAGCTTTCTGAACCAAATCATCTTCAAGACCTAATTTTTCAAAACCAAGTTCTGAAGCTATATCATCAATATATTCTGATGTAATGTCTGCTTCTTTTAATCCGCTGGCAGTAGCTTCATTGACTATTCTGCCTACAATTTTATGAGCTGTTCTAAATGGAATCTGTTTTTCACGAACCATAATATCTGCCAAATCAGTAGCTGTAGCAAAATTAGTTCCAGCTAACTCCAAACATCTGTCTTCCTTAAATTTAACAGAAAGCAACATTTTTGTAACTATTGATAAAGTGTCCTGAGTTACTTTAACTGCATTCCATAAGTGAGGAGTGATTTCCTGCAAGTCTCTATTATAGGTGTAAGGAATTGCTTTTAAAATAGTTAAAATAGTTACAAGTTCACCGTTGACAATTGTTGATTTTGCTCTTGCAAGTTCAGCAACATCCGGATTTTTTCTTTTGAGGCATAATAGATGATGTAGATGAATATTCATCAGCCATTTCTATAATACCGAATTCATAAGTACTCCATAAAATAAGTTCTTCACAGATTTTGGATAATGTTGTACATAATGCAGATAAATCAAAAACTGTTTCTGAAATGAAATCCCTTGAAGAAACACCATCCATTGAGTTTTCAAGATAAGCATCAAAACCAAGCAAATCAGTGGTTAACTGTCTGTTGATCGGGAAACTGGTTGTAGTCATAGCTGCTGAACCTAAAGGATTTAAATTGACACGTTTATAAGTATCTTCCAAACGTTCATAATCTCTTTTAAGTGCCTGTACATGAGCCATCAAATGATGAGCTATTGTAATTGGCTGTGCATGCTGAAGATGAGTATAACCTATAAAAACAGTTTCCAAATGCTCACCTGCTTTCTCAACCAGCCCTTCCATAAATTCCAAAATACCGATTTGGGTTTCGGTAATTTTATCACGAAGAACCAGTCTGACATCAGTAGCTACCTGGTCGTTACGTGATTTGGCTGTATGCATAAAACCTGCAGTTGGACCTATTTTATCAGTGACATAATTTTCAATAGCCATGTGAATATCTTCAACAGAAGGGTCGAAAACAAGCTCATTATAGCCATCTTCTTTTAACTGGTCAAGAGCACCTAAAATATTATCTGCTATTTCATCATCAATAATATTTTCTTCTTTTTAACATCAAAGTATGTGCAAAATTGGTTTTAATATCAGCTTCAAAAATAATTTTATCAAATTCAAGTGATGAAGTATATTCAGCGGCTTCATCAGTCATTTCTGTTTTAAGTCTACCACTTCTTAAATTCACAAGACTCCCTTCTTAAAAATAAATTTTTAAAAAAATAGTTAAAAAAAAAAAAGATTGTTTATCTTTTTTTCATTTCAGTGTATCCACATTTACCGCATGCGTATCTATTACCATGATCAGCCATAAATACACCGTCAGAACAACGAGGACAAACTGGGTTTTTTCTTTCGATTTTATCTCCGTCTACTTTGTAAAGATCAGATTTTTTTTACCATTAGAATCACCTTATTCTTCGTCTTCTTCAGCTTCTTCAGAAGCTTCAGTATTTTTAGCTATTACACTTTTAGTTTCAATGTATTCTAAATCTTCTACAGTTTCGTAAACTTTAGCATAACCTAATGCTTTAGGTTCACCGTAGTGAGGTTGTACATTATCTACAACAGTAGATTCTTTTTTTTAGAATTTAATAAAGCTACTAATTTACTTTTGATATCGGTAATTTTTGGAGTAGCTTCTCCTTCATATTCAACATAGAATTTTATTTCTCTTCTGTTAAAAACTTTATTTTCCTTATCTTCAAAAAATATCAATTTCCATAATTAACCCTCTTTTATTCTTTAATAAAGGTATCAATAAGATTTTGAGCATAATCTTTAGCATCACAAACTTTTAAAAGTACCAAACCTTCATTTGGTTGACCGTACAAGATAGTAGTCTCATCACTTAGCCATTAAGATGCAAGGAAGAACTGCAAAGATCTTCTTCCCCGTCTACTTCAATTACATGACAATTTCCATCACCAGATAACTTCATAGCTTGGCCTATGGTTTCCCATAGATCATCTGTAATGGTCCCTGCAGGGTTTTTAGCTTTTAAAATATTTTCTGCCTTGATAACTTCATGATTATGATTTTTTCTTTGAATTAAATTATCAATTATACCAATGTCAGGATATAATTCATATTTGGTAAGATTATTAAAAGTTGCATCACCAACAGAAATTAAAAACTCAGAAGATTTAATTTCTTCAATAGCATCTTCAAAGTGAGGATATAATTTACCTAACGGTTTTTTAAGCTTTGAAATAGTATCCTTATTTAATTCTGCATCTAAACGTAACACAATAAAACCTTCTACCTTACTCTTAAACAATATTCGCCAGCTAAATCTATATTTAATTCATTAGCTAACTCAGATTCTTCAGGTTTTGTAATTATTAAAAGACCGCTCCAGTTATCTGAAGTTGGGTTACCGCAGACTGGACAACGTTCTTTATTAGTAATATATTTACAAACTGTACATGCATTCATGATTTAGCCTTCTTATTTTTATTTTTAGCTTCTTCAATCCATTCAAATCTACCTAAATTATTTTGTCTCATGGTAAGACCTATTTTAGTATTTTTGGTAGAGTTATCTTTAAGACTGATAGCTACAATTCTTGTTCTAACTAAATCTCCTTCATCTAAAGTTTTATTAGATTCTTTTTGCAAGGAGTGCTCCTCTTTTAGAATCGTAATTAATATAATCATCAGTGACTTGGGAAACATGAACCAAACCGTCCATAGGTCCAATTCTGACAAAAGCACCAAATTCAGCTATTTCTATTACTTCACCATCAATAACTTCTTGCTGTTCAGGTTTGAAGAATATTGCATTAAACACAACATTATGGTAAGAAGCTCCATCTCCCATGATGAGTCTACCTTCACCAATTTCTTCAATTTCATTAACACAAATAAGTAAACCTAATTTTTTATCTAAACGGCCGTTATATGTATCATTTAAAGTTTGAATAGCTACCTCTTCAAGAGGATCATCAAATCTATAAGGTGGTATTCTTACAGTATCCTCAATTTTAGTCATGTAATACAAAACAATCCCTCTATTCGTATTTTTCTTTATACATTTCTAAAGATCTTAAAAGTTCTTTTTAGCTGACTCTTTACCTTCCCAGCCTTTAGTTTCAACAACTTTTCCTTCAAGATTTTTATAAACTGAGAAAAAGTGTTCAATTTCTTTTAATAAATGAGATGGAACATCACTGATGTCTTGAACATCACTGAAACGTGGATCGTCTTCAGGTACAGCTAAGATTTTGTAATCTTTGTCTCCACCGTCAATCATACCCATAATTCCAATAGGTCTTGCTTCAATAAGACATCCTGGGAATGTAGGTTGTTCCATAAGAACAAGAATATCCATAGGGTCGCCGTCATCATATGTAGATTTAGGTATAAAACCGTAATCTGCAGGATAAACAACAGGAGAGTACAATACTCTATCTAACATGAAAGCTTCTCTTTCCTTATCATATTCGTATTTATTTCTTGAACCTTTAGGCACTTCAATAACTGCTGTTACAACATCAGGAATATCAGAACCTGATTCAATTTCACTCCATAAATTCACTTAAATCACCTATAATTAATTTTATGATAAATTAATAAGTCTAATTTTTTATATTTTTCCATCAATAGCTATATACTTTTTCTGTCTTAGATATGCTACTGTTATACCTTTCTTTCTAGCACGTTTTTTAATTCAATATCGTTTGTAGCTAAAACTTCTGAAACTCTAAGTAACGCATCATCCACAGTTTCATTATTTTCTAATGAAATATCCTTTATTTCAATATTGGAAGAATTAGCTAACTTTAGAGCTAAATCTGCATTTAGCCTAATTTTACCTTTATTATTTCTTTTTAAACCTTTCAATTCATTAATAACAAAGATCGGAGTAGTTAACTTATATGAAGGCAGTGCTTTTTCAAGTTCATCGATTATATCGACGTTAAATTGAAAAGGAACCATAAAAAAATTGGTATCAATCACAACTTCTTTAGACTCCATTATTTCCCTCTATATAATAATTCCATAACCAATTAATCTCCAACGAGCTCCCACTCTACGGCTTAAAGCTACCCTAGTTCCAGGACTGGCACAAACAGGCAATTTAAGAGCAACTTCAATATTCTTTTTCTTAGTAGAAGTAACAACACCAATAGTTGTTGTAGTACCACAATTAATCATTAAAGGTTCTTTAAGTTTAATTGGAGCTACATCACGTTCTTCTTTTGTACCTACTACTCTGTCAAGTAAATGTGCTTCCATTGTAAAACTATCTAAAACATCAGGTAATGTATCTACTGCTCCAGCAACAGAACCTGATAATGAATCAGCTTTAGTTAATGAAGGGTCTAATTTTGTAGCTACACCAATAAGTCCTCCGGGACCTATTTCTTCAACGTCTTTTCCATTAGCTTCAAGACCAATAATTTCGGATTTCAAGGTTATTCTTTTATTGTTATTTGTAATTCCAGGCCTTATTTCAATAGTGTCTCCAAGCTTAAAAGTACCCTGAACTAAAGTTCCGCCAATAACTCCACCTTTGATTTTAGCAGCGCCGGAACCAGGTTTGTTAATATCAAAAGATCTTGCAACATGCATTAAAGGAGTTTTATCCAAACTTCTTTCTGGCGGTTGGATTCTTTTTAAGCATAGCTTCAATTAAAATATCCATATTAGCTCCTTGCTGAGCAGATACAGGTATAATTGGAGCATCTTCTGCACAAGTACCTTTTACAAATTCTTTAATTTCATGATAACTTTCAATAGCTCTTTCTTTTGAAACAATATCAATTTTATTTTGAACTACAATAACATCTTTAACACCAATAACATCAAGAGCCATTAAGTGTTCTTTAGTTTGTGGTTGTGGGCAATATTCATTTGCAGCAATTACTAAAACTGCACCATCCATTATTGCAGCACCAGATAACATAGTCGCCATTAAGGGTTTCGTGACCTGGAGCATCAACAAATGATACTTTTCTAACTAATTCTGTCTCGCTTCCACAGTTTTCACAAGTTTTAGAAGTAGTATAACACATAGGTTCATCACAATCTGGACATTTTCTGAATTCAATGTCTGCATAACCTAAACGAATTGAAATACCTCTTTTTTTGTTTCTTCACTGTGAGTATCAGTCCATATTCCTGATAATGCTTTGGTAAGAGTAGTCTTACCGTGATCCACATGACCAACTAAACCTATGTTTACATCTGACTGTATGTTCACAGATAACCACCTTTTTAATATAATTTTAAATTTAACTTAAAAGTTAAAATAAGAAAAATAGTAAAACTATTCTTCTTCCTCTTCATCGCCAACACCAAGAATATCAGCTATAGCTTTACTTCCAGCTGAAACAACAACAGTGTTAACTTGTACGATATCATCAGCAATGGTATTTCCTCTTACGGTTTTTCTCCTTTTTACACCGTCAGATTTAGGATGATAACCAATACCACCACTTAATAAACTTTTGATTCTTCTAGTACCTGGTACGTCTTTTTTCATGGTAAATCCATTTTTATCAGCACCACCAGTTACTTTTTTAAAGTGTAACCGTCTAAACCAACGATTCCACCATCAAATTCATCTCCAATAACTAAACCGTTAAGAGCTTTGCCATCTTCAACTTCAATTTGATGAGTTACCTCTTTTTGAGATACAACTACTTTGAATGCCATGGTATTCCTCCTTTAAATTGTTTTATAAAAAATATTAATTATTATTCAAAAGACCAAAACTTCCCCAATCAGGATCCTGCTTACGTTTAATTTCCAAAAACTCATATAAGGTTTCAAATTCATCTTCAGTCAATTTATCCTTAAATTCCCTTTCAATGTATTTGTAATGTTTTTCAGGAATATCAACATATAACTCGTCTCCCTCTTCAAAGTCTTTTCCAACTATAGCATCTTTAATAGCCATAGCTACCCTTTGACCTCTGGAAATATCAGGTAATGTTTCACCCTTATCTTCCATACTAGCTATTGAACCAACAACATGCCCATCTTTATTAATCAATTGTTGACCTTGTTTAAGAGTTCCGCTTAAAGATTCAATACCGATAATAGCAGGTTTACTTTGACGGAACACTAATTTTGGAAGTGAAACAAATTTTGCAGGTTTAATTATAGCATCATAAAATGACTTTTTTCTTATCTTCTTGCTTTTGCTTGACCCATTCCTCATACTCTTCAAGAATCTGATAAATTACATCTCCTGAAAAGAGCTTGACTTCAGAATTATTAAGATCTTCTTCAGAATTTGGATGAACATCCACATTAAAAGCAATAATTGCTCCGTGAAGTTCATTTTCATCATAAGCAATTGAAGAATTAATAATATCCCTACGATTTACATCACCGATATCAGCTGCACGAATTGGAATATCCATTTCCCTTAATAGCTTAACAACAGCTTCCAGTGAACCAATAGTATCTGCTTTAACTAAAATACCTTCATCTTCTGTATCAATAGTAATGTTGTCAATTTCATTTAAAATCTCCTGTTCAACATCAGTATCTTCACTTAAAACTCTAAGAGGAGAACCTGAAACAACATCATCTAAATGAGGTGCAGCTACTTTAATACCTGCTGCTGCAACAACTTCATCTAATTTTCTAAATTTCTTTTTAGAATCCCTCATTTCCTCAAGAGGAAGAGGTCTTAAAATAGAATCTAATTTTAGTTACCAATACATCTTCTGAAGACAACATTAAAGCTATTTCATCATTGGTTCTTAAAACACCATCATAAATAATAGCATCAAGAGTAACTCCCAAACCAGTTTCTTCCTTAATTTCTAAAACTGTACCTTTAGCTGGAGCATTTTCATCGATTTCAAGTTGTTCAGTTAAATATTCTTGAGCAAGCCCTAAAAGCATAGCTAAAACTTCTATAACTCCTTCACCAGTTTTAGCACTAATCGGAATAATACTAATCTGGGAAGCAAAATTGCTTACTCTGTCAAATCTTTCAGACTGGAATCCTTCCTTGTGAAGTTCACCGACAATTTCATAAATCTTATTGTCCAAATCCTGCTGAACACTTTTAGCCTGATTGGAAAATGTTTCCCTAAAAGAGGCACCTTCATGAACTTCCCAACCAAAAAGCCTATCGATTTTATTAGCTACAACAATAAATGGAGTTTTATACATTTTAAGAATGTTTAATGCTTCATAAGTCTGTGGCTTAAATCCGTCATTAACATCTAAAATCAATACAGCCAAATCAGCTAATGCACCACCACGTTTTCTTAAACTAGTAAATGCGGCATGTCCCGGAGTATCAATGAAAAACAAACCAGGAATTAAATCTTTAATAGCTAATTTGGATATGAAATCTCCACAGATATTTTCAATGGTATCATTAGGAATCTCAGTAGCACCAATATGCTGAGTAATACCTCCAGCTTCCTTAGCTGCAATAGTACTTCCTCTAATATAATCCAATAAAGTGGTCTTACCGTGGTCTACATGTCCTAAAACTGATACAATTGGGGATCTGATTTTCATGTTATCTTAAATAATAATTATTCGTAAATTAATTTGTTATCAACGATTTCGTAATCGCAAATTTCATCTTCATTAAAGAATAAATTGATTTCTCTTTCTGCAGAATCTGGAGAGTCAGAAGCATGAATAATGTTTCTACCAGTGTCCATAGCAAAATCTCCTCTAATAGTTCCGAGATCTGCTTCTAAAGGATTGGTTGCTCCAACTAATTTTCTGATAGTACTGATAGCTTCTTCTCCTTCAATTACCATAGCAAGAGATGGGGAAGATGTAATGTATTCAATTAAACTACCGAAAAATGGTTTATCTGCATGTTCTCCATAATGAGTTTTTGCTAAATCTTCATCAATTTGCATTAACTTTACAGCAACGATTTGAAGACCTTTTTTTCTTCAAAACGGGATAATATTTTACCCATAAGACGTCTTTGAACTGCGTCCGGTTTCATCATTACAAAACTTTTTTGAATCATTCTTTAACCCATTTAACTTTTCTTGGAACTCTACCAAGTTTAATCATGTTTTTTTCACATTTACTGCTACAAAAGAAATAAATAGAACCGTCTTTTTTAACATACATTTTTCCGGTACCTTCTTCTATTTCTTTATTACAGAATGAACAAGTCCTCATGTTCTTACACCTTCTTAAGGAGTTTTAATTTCCTTAGCTTCTCTAATAGTATCAAGTAACATTAAAATGTCCCCTTCTCTTACAGGACCCATAATGTTTCTTGTTAAAATTCTTCCTTTGTCTCTACCATCGAGGATTCTGCATTTAATTTGCATAACCTCTCCAGTCATACCAGTTCTTTTTAAAACATTAATGACTTCAGCAGGAGTAGCTTCTTCCATATAAATCACCTTTTAATCCTCAAAAAAGAAGATTTATTCTTTTAATTCTGCGATTTTTTCAACAATTTCAGCTACGTCGCCTTCAGCATCTCCAGCGTCAACAATACAAGCGGATGCGGTACCAACAGTTAAACCTGCAGCTCCACCAACTTGTTCTTTAGTAGGTAAGTAAATGTAAGGAATTTCTTTTTCATCAGCGAGAACAGGAATGTGTGCAACAATTTCAGCAGGATCAACATCTTCTGCGATAACAACAAGTGCTGCGTCTCCTCTTTCGATAAATTTAGTTACTTCGTTAGTTCCTTTTGCTACTTTACCACTGTCTTGTGCGGTTTTTAATGCTTCTTCAGCTTGATTAGCTAATTCTTCAGGTGTATCAAATTTTACATAAATTGCTTTTTGCCATAATATATACCTCCTTTTTCATCTGGCTATGCCATCCATCGGCAGATATTATAATTCCTTGAATTATAATATTCGTAATTATATATAGTTATATTATTTTAACTATAGAAATTACTCAAATTATTCAATGAGCGAATAATTTTATAGTTTTTAATAATACTAATTCTTGAATACATTCATATATCACTAAATATAATCCCATTAAATAAAAAAAAAAAGAGGGATTAAACTTTCAATACAAATACTTCTGAATTTCATATAATTTTTAGCAAAACTAAAAATAAAAATTTAGTAATTAATGAAATAATTCTAGAGAACTAGACAGTATTAAGTATGTTTTTATTACATATAAATGTTTTCCATACTTTTTCCTAAAAATAAGTTTACTAAGTTAATAATAGTAAGTTATACTTTTTAATACTTTTGAAAAAAGCTAATCATAAAGCTGTCAAATACTGCAATTTCAGATTTTAAAAATTTTTAATTTAATTTTCACAGACATAAGATAACATTTATATAGAGTTATGAATATATATTCATAATACCTAAAGACATTTGGGGATAGAATTATGGTAAGACCTAAAAAGAATGAGAAGAGTAGTTACATGTCACAGACATGAATTAAATAAAAATCTGAAACCGATAGAACTGTCTGTAGATGAATTTGAAGCTATCCGATTCAAAGATTACCATAGCATCAAACAGACAGAATCTGCAGAGTTCATGGGAATTTCACAATCAACATTCCACAGAATTCTAAATTCTGCAAGACATAAACTGTCTACTTCTTTAATTGAAGGCCGACCAATAGTTATTGTCAAAGGTGATACAATGATTGATCCAAATAAATATTTATGCGAAGACTGTGGTTTTCAATGGTCAAACCCAGAAAAAGAATATGGAGAATGTCCAGACTGCAAATCAAAAAATATCCGTAAATTAAATGCAAATAATAAAAATAATGTATCAGATGACACCTGCAGCTGCCCTAATTGCGGTTACAGTGAAGCAAAAATTATGGGAGTGCCCTGCAGAACTAAAATATGTCCCAAATGTGGTTCATCACTACAAAGAAGATTATGCAATAAGGAGATAATTTAAATGGCTGACAATTTAGAATATGTTTGTAAAGAATGCGGCTTCAATTGGATAACATTAAATGGTGAGCACCATATCTGTCCAAAATGCCACAGCGAAACAATTGAATATATTGGTGAAGTAAATGATTTGGATATTGATTCCATATTAAACCACAACAAAAGAATGGGCGGATGCTGCGGTTCTGCTCGTGGAAAAGGACCTTTGACCTGTGGAAAGCCACATCCTGACCACCACGATCCAAATACCCCACACAACCCTAAAAAATGCTGTGGCCACAGAGTATGCTAAAACATACCAGTTTTTATTTATTGGAGATTAAAAAATGGCTGATATTATAATAGACAATGATAAATGTGATAATTGCGGTGACTGTGCAGATGTTTGTCCTATGGAAGTTTTAATTCTTGAAGATGAAAAATTAACTGTCAATGAACCTGACGAATGCAGTTACTGTGAAAGCTGTGTACATATGTCCAAATGAATGCATCACAATCGAATAAACTTTAAAACTTTTCTTTTTTTATCTATTTTTCACTAAACAGCACCAGATTAACATGACTTTTTTTTTTACTTCATTATATCTTACAAAATTATATAACCGATTAAATATTAAATTATACCTACAGATGTGATTGTATGATTTTCGATGAAGAATTGACATTGTTAAAAGAAAAAATTGCAAATGCCGAAGATGTAGATGAATTAAATTATATAAGAACTACTAACAAAAAAAAATACTGGTGGACCAGCATATTTATTGCAGGTTTATTTTATGGTTTGAACGGAAAAGTGGGAAAAATGATTATAACATGGTTTGTTAGTGTTATAACCTTAGGAATCTATGCACTATACATCATTTATAGAAGCTATAAAGATGAAACCGAATTCAATAATCAGATGGAATATTATATATTACAAAGAAGCAAAGAATTAAAAGGGAAAATCAGTTCATCTGAATTAAACTTCCTGAATCCGACGTAAACTGAATTTGTCAAAAATACAAAAACACAATTATAAGTGTAAAACACCCATTGATTCACAGACACAGGAAAAAAAAAATATTTTTTTCACTTTCCTGTGTTTTTTTATGAATCAGATTTTTTTATTTTAACTGTTTTAAATGTTTTTTCCAAAAATCAATCCCCATACCTGGGATTAAATGAATTTTTCAGTAACAAAAATATCCCTACACTTTCCAAATCTAAAAAAAAACTAGGGTATCAAATTTTCATGAAAAACATATTTTATTTCTTCCTTAAATTCTTCAACAGGAATTATAGTCATGTCAAAAGTTTTACTCAAAATATATGTAGTGTTTGGGTTAATTACATCAGTTAAAACCAAAAATGAATGATTTTTATCCAAATTTAACATATTTGCCACATGAGAGTACTTGTTGATATAATGCTGATAATTTCCTGTTTTTCCTTCAACCCAATATATTTCACCATTTATTAAAAAACAACATCCAATTCAAAATCATTTCCATTTGGAAGAATAATCTGAGGATTAATTAAATATGTATATTCAATAGCTGCAGGTAATGACTTTAAGGAATCTTGTATTGTTTTTCGAATAAAGATCTCCAGCCAGTGCCCGGTAAGGAAGTTAATTGCAATCGGAATTTTGTTTGGTGTTGCATGAATAAAATATCTGGGTGACTTATCATATTTGTATTCTGATAAAAATGCTATATCATAAAGAGTGGTACACAGCTGGCAGGAAGCTGAAATTTCGCTTTGTGTTGCATTCTTTAAATCCAAATGAAATCCATTGGGTTTATTTAAATGACGTTTGATAGTTTCATAAACTTTTCTGATGTCATTGTACCGGTTTCCCATAAAATATGCAACATTGTCAAGTGAAGTGTTTTCATGAGAAGAATCAACATAGGTTTTAACAGTAATGCCTTTCTCCTGTAGTTTATCAATCAATATATTGACCTCAATTTCCTTGACACAACCATAATCCATATATTCATCTTCATTGGTACCGTCACTAGATTCAACAGCCACATCAACTTTATCATCAACTTCATTATGTGCATTTTTTTCTAATGAATCAGCAATTCTTTCTAATGATAATGCAATGCTTTTTAATAACAAAAACTCTTCTTCATTCATACAATCAATATATAATTTTAGTAATTAATATTAATATTATTAACTAATTTCCATGCTGAATATTTTTTTGCAGACATAATCTCAAATTAACAACAATTAAATTCTTATTTTCAAGAATAGTACATCTACACCACCATAAATTTGACAGAATAACAAATTAATCCAACGAAAATCATCATAAAAAAAAAAATAATTAATATTATATACAATTTGTGTTTTTAGATGAAAAAAATATGTATTTCTTTTTTAAAATCAGCTGAAATTAGAAAAAAAGTACAAAAAATAAGACAATATAATAAAAAAGAAGATAGCAATTGAAAAATTACTATCTAAAACAGATACTTAATTAACAAATCTATTTGATAGCTAATTTAATATCTTCTGCTTTAACGGTTTTTCTACCTGCGTGACGTGCAAATCCAACAGCTTTTTGAGCGATTTCGTTTCCACATTCTTCGATAGCTTCGGTTAAAGCAATTTTTGCGTCATCACTGACTCTTTGAGCGCCAGCGTTTTTTAATATCCTGCCTACAGGAGCGATTGGTAATTCCATAATTAAACACCTCATTTTTTTATATAGATAGTTTAAACTTTCCCATATATAAATATATTGGTATATTTTCCTTAAATTTACAAAATTTCAATACAATAAAGTGAATTATCCTATCATTAAGGTGCTACTTACTGAAAAGTGAAATGTTTTTCAAAGAGTAACCAAAATAAAAAATCAGATAAAAATATGAAAATATAAAGTATTTATAATAAAATTAAAAAAAAAAAAAGAGAAAAAAGATTAAAAATAGCTATAAAACTATTTATTCATTAAAATTTTTTCTTAAAGTGTCAATATCTGCATCCACTTGTTTTGGTTTAGTACATGCATCAATTGCAGTATTCGGATCTTTAAGTAAATGACCGGTAACAACACAGGTTACAGTTTCTCCCTTATCTACAACTCCTTCGTCACATAATTTTTTAAGACCTGCAATTGAAGCTGCAGAAGCCGGTTCAACACCTATTCCCTCTTTTCTAGCTAATAATTTTTGAGCATCCAATATCTCTTCATCACTTACAGTTTCAGAATATCCGTCAGACTCATAAATAGCCCTTAAAGCTTTAATGTCACTTACAGGAGCACCTATACGAATTGCAGTAGCTATTGTTTCCGGATTTTCTACTGGAACAACCCTATCAGCATGTTTTTTAAATGCATTTGTAACTGGACATGCACCTTCAGCCTGAATTCCAGTCATCATAGGTACACTATCTACAAAACCTGCTTCGTAAAACTCTTTAACACCTTTCCAGATAGCTGAAATATTTCCTGCATTTCCAACAGGCAGAATAATCCTGTCTGGAGATTGCCAACCTAAATCTCTTAATATTTCATATCCGATTGTTTTTTGACCTTATAATCTGTAAGGGTTAATTGAGTTTAATAAGTAAAGATGTTTTTCTAATGCCAGAGCAGTCATAGCTTCAAGTGCTTCATCAAAGTTTCCGTTAATGGACATTACTTCAGCACCGTGGAACATAGCCTGTGCCAATTTTCCTAAAGCTACTTTTCCAGAAGGTAAAAATACAATACAACGTAAACCTGCTCTAGCTGCATATGCTGCAAGAGATGCTGATGTATTTCCTGTTGAAGCACAGCCAACAGTATGAACTCCAAGTTCCATAGCTTTGGTCATACCAACAGTCATTCCCCTGTCCTTGAAACTTCCTGTCGGATTTGACCCTTCAACTTTAACATATAAATTGATACCTAATTCATCCCCCAATTTGTCGCATTTGCAAAATGGAGTTCCACCTTCGTTGAGTGAAACAATTTTAGATTCATCAACAGGTATACATTCTTTAAATTTCCATAAAGTATCTTTTCTGCCGTCAAAGATATCTTTAGAAACATCAAAATCACTAACAAGTTCGAGAACAGATCCACATTTTTCACAAGTGTAAATTATCTCATCATTATCATATTCTTCTCCGCATGAAACACATCTAATCATAAAAAATCACTACATATTATTTTAATAATCATCAATATAAAAATTTAACCAAAAATTGAAAGAATAAAATTTGCAATAGGTACAGTTAAATAAACTTCAATAACTCCAGCTATTGCCATTAAAATAACTGCCACACCAAGTAAAACCAATGACTGTTTTAATTTATCATAATTTTTCTCAAGTGAGTATACCAGTTTATCCTTAAAAGTCAAATTATAAAATTTATCTTCAAGTTCAATATAGTCAAAATCTGGCTTTGCTATATTATACACCAGTCTGAATAAAAAATGGAACAGCACAAATCCGGATGCAGTAGCTATTATACATGAGGAAAATTCGAAAATCCCGTGAGGTATAATGTATAATAAAACCCTAAAAAGATTTTGGGAACTGGCTATATAATAACCTACAAAAAAGCCGTTGTATGCAAGAATAACTCCTGAAAAACAAAAGAATATTCCAAGTACAAACATTCTGAAAACAATTAAAATGTTATTTGTAAAAATTGTCTGAAATGTTAAAGTTATAACACCATTTTTTACATCTTCAGTTAGCTTATCCACAACAGGATCAAAGATACTTTGCAAATAAGGCTGCAGAACATAACCTGCAATTAATGTACCTAATAAAAGGATAATTGAAATATAAACAGCAGTTTTGTTTTCTAAAAAAGCTGATTTAATTTCATTTTTAATATTTAACATTATATCAGATTATTAGCTATTTCACGAGCTTCATCCTGTTTGTCATGAATTTCATCAAACATTTCAACCATCAATTCACTGGCTTTTGCTTTACAGTCTCCACAGCGTAAAGACCCGTCCAGACAGTCATGACGTATTTTTTCAAGTTCTTTGTCATCATCAATCAGGTGGTATACAAACATTTCATAAATTACACAGTTATCTACCTGACCGCCTAATTCCTGCTGTTCTTTTAAGCTTTCTCTACCACCAGTTTTAGCTGTTTTAACTTTTTTAGCTGCAGTTTCACTATCTTCATTTAAATAAATTGCTGTAGAAGGTTTGCTGCTGCTCATTTTATCTCCGCTTAAACCAGTAAGGAATCTGTGATAAGTGGAAGATGGAGGGATGAATCCGTATTCATCATTAAGTTTGTGAGCTATATCTCTTCTTAATCTTATATGAGGGTCCTGATCTACTCCAACAGGAACTACAACTCTTTTAGGACCTCCAAATTCTTCAAGCTGCGGAAGCAAAATATCCGCCACCTGAACAAGAGGTGCCTGAATATGAGCAATGTTTGTTGATTGGGTAAATCCATAAATAGCTTTTAATTCATTGAAATTTGTTTTTTTAGAAGCCTTAAAAGCCAAGTCCCTGAGAGTATCATTGTTGGATTGAAGATAAACATTAACATTATCCTCTTCCAAATCCAGACCTAATGCAATATAATTAGTTAAATATTCATTGACAGCTATATCTCTTGCCTTTTCAAAACTCATGTCTCTGGCAGCATATGATTCCAAATCAGCTATTAGAATAGATAACATTGCACCTTTGTCCTGATACCATTTCAACTGGTCAACAACCATTTTATGACCAATATGCATTTGGCCACTTGGCATCATTCCGCCAACAACTGCAAAGTCCTCTTTTTTATTAATTAAATTATTGACCTTATCAAAGTCCCTATGTCCAAAAATTACTCCTCTTTTCATTAATCTGTGAGGGTTTTCCACATCATCAATCAAGTCTGAAAATTTTTGAATTCCAAATTGATTGACTAATTTATCATAATCTACACTTGATGATGCCCATGGATCTATCAAATAAATCACCTTACCTACAGTAAATACATTAAATTAAATATATAATTAAGAATTATAACAGTAAATCTAATTACCTATAAAAATATAAATCATTTCTTTAATTAAAACTTATGGTCTTGTCCATTCAACATTGTAGTATGTAATATCCAAATCGTCATCTACAATAGCCAGAAGAAGTTTCTTGTTAACACCATGAGAAACTCTAACATAACTTGAGAAATCCAGTGCATCAATCTCATAAGTTTCATAAATAATTTTAACAAGATAGTCGGAATGTCCTTTTCCCGGACCTCCTCCACGATTATACAAACGGAAATCTGAACCATATTTAAATCCGGTTTTAATAACATAACCACGGTCTTTCAAATCACGAAAAACAATGTATTTTCCATAAATCTCCTTATTTTTCAAAAGGTCAATAAGATAATCCAAACTGCATTTGATTTCATCTTCATAAACATCCAAACGACCTTTCTCATGTAAATAACAAGCTTCAATTAAAGAAAGATTCAAAGTATCTGCTTCAATTTTACCAAATAGACTTTTTTCATGTAAAGCTATCGGTCTTTTACTACCTTCTTCAATTTTTATAGATACAATATCATTAGATAAATTTCCGCGCATTAAAACACCATCAAAGAAAAAAAATTATATTTAATGGAGTTATTTATGATTACAGTATTATATATACCTTTAGAAAAAAAAAAGAAATAAGAGCTAAACTCTTATAAAAATATTATTTGCCATATCTTTTGACAGTTCAATGTTTTTATCACCAATAGATATTACAAAAACACCGGAATCATCATGATAATCGTGATAATAAATATCTGACCCAACAGATATCCCCAAAGCAGAAATTTTATCTAAAAGTTCAGAATTTCCACGAATAAAAGATACAATACCTTCAGTACTTGAGTTTAATTCTGAAATAGACAATAAATTAAATTTCCTGTTTATAACTTGATCAAAATCTTTTACTGAGAAACATTGGCTGCAGTTACTGAATTCCAAATCACAAGCAGGAATAAGACCGTCGCTAGGACCTAAATCTGGATGATGTAACATTGTACAAAGTGCTCTTTCAGCTTCATCAGATAAAGTATGTTCCATCTTACAGGCTTGCTCATGGACATTTTCCTGTTTAATATTTAAAACTTCAATTAAAAATTTTTCAAGAATCCTATGCTTCCTTGTTATTTTTTGAGCAATTTTCATCCCTTCATCAGTTAAAGAAGCTCCCTTTATACGGAACATAATTAACATAATTTAATTTTTCTAATTTTTTAAGCATTTGAGTTACACTACCAGGTGCAATCCCTAATTCCTTAGATAAAGTTGTAGTAGAGATTTGTTCTTTATTACTACCATTACGATAAAGAACTTCCAAATATTCTTCAATATTTTCACTAATTCCATCATTTGCCATAAGATTTCACCTAGATTAAACAATTATATATTGGAATTAAGAGTATAAAAAGTTTGGGATAGCCTAAATATAATAGTGAAAAATAAATTTTAAAAAAAAAAAGAAGTATTAACTCAAAAAATTGAGTTAATAAGGTAAAACATCATAAGTTCCTTTGTTAATGTAAGAATTAGTGTTCCAATTCTTAATTACGCCTAAAGAGTTTCTGGTACTTGTTGGATCAGCAACAACCCATTTTCCACCAATGTAAAATTGAACCCAAACATGACCAACATCTAATCCACTTGTAAATACACATTTACCTGTAGCAAATCTAAAAGCAGTTAAACCAACAGATCTTGCCATTGCCACTAATAACTGTGCTTGGTCACAACAGTTTCCATAACCTTTGATTAAAGTACCTTCAGCACCGTAAATAGTATTGAAATATGAACTATAACTTATTTTATCTCTTACAAATTTAAATAAAGCATCAGCTTTATCCCGTGTAGAGTTTATACCGTTGACCAATTCTTTTTGCTTTATCAGCAACCAATGCTGAAGCTCCGGAACCTCCAGTATTATTGATTAATACGAAATTAGGTAATGTTTTACTGTTGTCCGCATAATAAGCCAATATTCTTGAAAATGCATCCAATAAATCAGCATAGCTTATTTTACCTGCACTTGAAGATGCATAATTAGGAGCCTGTCCGTTACTAATGATATACTGGGAAACTCTAAATGCAACATCCAAATATTCAGTTTTATTAATGTTGGTTAATATTTTGTCACCATTTGGAGTACCTGGACTGGAAGCTCCAACAACAGTAATATTTCCCAAATTACCGTCATTAATATTACCAATAGCTTTACTCATCAAGTATAAGAATTGAGATAAAGTGTACTGTTCATCGTTTACAATTACATAATCCGGCAATGCATTATTTGCCTGAATATGTGCTTTTAAAACCTTAGCAGCAGCCAATATAGCATCTATAGATATGTTGTCTCCCACTTCGCCTGAAGATTCTGGAATACTTTCAGTTAATCTGGTCAACACTCTGGTAGAAGATGAAAGTTTCTCCTTACCAGAAACACCACAGTAATCACAGTCACAGTATGCACAGGTAAGTTCTCCTTCTGCAGTACCTTTAGGATTAACCAGCAAAGTTCCGTAATAACCGCAGTTAGGACAGTAATTTAACCAGACAGTAGTATATAATACATTAGGTTTGTAAGATGTGCCTCCTGCACTTACTTTCATTGTAACAGTTAAAGAGTAATTGTCCAATAAATTTGTAACAAATACAAAGTTAGGAAGTGCACTGTTGGATTGATAATAGGATAATACCCTCGCATATGCATAAATCAATGATTCATATTTGATATCACCTAAAGTACTTGAAACATTACCTGGAGCTATACCATTTGCAGACATATAACTAGACAATGTTTTAGCCAATGATACAAATTCAGATTTTACCAACTGCTTATTGATTACATCACCAGAAGTTTTAGATGAAGCATTGACTAAAATAGCTGTAATCGCTTTTAAATTACCGTTAGCTATTCCTTCAGTAGCCTTAGTCATCAAGTATAAAAACTGAGGTACAGTATAATTGAAATTGCCGACAGTTACAAACTTAGGCAATACTCCTTTATCTTCAATATACTTTTTCAAAGATGCTGAAGCAGCCAAAATGGAATTTATAGATACAGAATCACCATAAGATGGAGTGATTTCATGAGTGTTTAATTTATTGAAATCAATGAAGTTAGATAAACCCCATCTAAACATCATAACACCCTTTGCACCGGCATCATATGCTGTTTGAGCATCTTTTGACAGTTCTGAAATTGGCAGTTTTGTAATGTCATTATCAGACACATATGTTTGTAAACCTACCCAAACTGCTGCTCCATTGGAAGTTTCAACAAACCATTGAGTAATTGATGAAATCCAGCTGGTTCCTGAATTATAATTTCCTTTATATACCATAGGAACTATAATATCCAGATATTTGCTGATAACTGCAATATCCTGACCATATACATATGCATCATTTTTTTCAGGCATTACTGCTGCAGAAATTAAACAGTTAGGATTAACACCACGTATAGCAGTTGTAGCTAATTTTACAAATTCACTTATAGCTGCAGTTCCGCCAGGATGTTTATATGCAGTACCTGGATATCTTAAGTAATCAAAGTGAACACCTGCTACTCCTGGAAGTGCAGCATATTTTTTAGCTTCAGCTATTCTCTCATTGAATAAAGCAGTGTTGATGGATCCGTCACTATTTAATGGGGAAAGCCATCCTCCGTCATAAAAATACCTGCATCCAAATATGAACTTTAATACCATGAGAATTAGCCTGTTTAATCCATGACAATACACTGGATTCTCCGTATTTAGTAAATGCATAGAAATTTAAGAAAATATTACCTGTTCCTGAAGCTGCTAAACCAACCAAATCCACATTGTACATGTTAGCTCCCTGAACCCAGTATCCATTTCCATTATCAATATATTTGGTTATTACAATTGAACTGCTGCCTTCACAGCCTAAATTTTCATTATTGCCTGCAAATTTATATGATATTTCATATGTACCTACAGTTACCAATTTTATACTTAAACTGGCAATTCCATTAGCATCAGTTGTGCTGGTATAATCTATACCGTTAACTGTGAATATAACTTTTTCATTAGCTATAGGACTGCCGTCACTATTTTTAAGTAAAACTTTAAATTCTTCAGTTGAATTTTGAGTAAATACTGTACTTCCATTAACAACAAATAATGAATTTTTTCTGTCTACAACAGTACAGTATGCTTTACCATTACTTGGAGCTAATTTGGAATCTCCGTTAAATGAATAAGTTACAAGATAAGTACCTGCATCCAAACGAATAGTTAAACTGGCAACACCATTATTATCAGTGGTTCTAATATAATCTACACCATTTATTCTAATAGTTACATTTTTATTAACTATAGGAACTCCACTTGCAGTTAAAGTAACATTGAACTTTTGATTTGTATCTTTGCCTATAGTAACATCATTACCCTGGATAATTGTTGTAGTTGTAGTTATTACATACATAATAGTGGATCCAGTGTTTTTGTAACCGGTAGCATTAAATGTATATGAAATGTTGTATACACCAGCATCTAATCTGATATTAATACTAAAGCAACACCATTTTTATCAGTTACCCTTACATAATTAACACCATTTACATTAAAGTAAACATTTTTATTAATTACTAAATTACCATCTTCATCTTTTACTAAAACTGAGAATGCCTCACCTTTAAGTACTATATCATCACCCGGTGTTAAAACTACATCTTTACCTTCATAAACAGAAATAGTATTTGATGCACTAGATGCCAAATATCCTCCATTTTTATTAAAGTTATAAGTTGCAGTATAATTACCTGGAGTAAGTAATTTAATATTATATTTAGCCATACCATTATCATCAGTAGTACCAGTATATGTAACACTACCTACCTTAAGACTAACAGTTTGATTACTTACAGTATGATTAAACTGATCATATAATACAATACTTACAACATTATCCACACCAGCTATAAAATCATAATGCTGTGTTTTAATAATAGTACTGACAGAATCAACAATAGTAACAGTGTAACCTATATCATACCCATCAAGTGGATGATATGCAGTCAAAATATATTTTCCAGAAGATAACCTAATATTAAGTTTAGCTACACCTTCATCATTAGTAACACGATTATAAAATACACCATTAATGTTAAAAGTAATATTAGTATTAACTAAAGGAGTACCATCACCCTGTAAGAAAGTAGCATAAAACTGATTTTTATCTAAATATAATTTATTTAAATCTTCAGCTAAAACAGTAGGCAATACTTTAATAGTATATCCACATTGATAACCATTATTAGGATTATATGCAGTCAATACATAATTAGCCGGACGAAGCTGAATATTGAGTTTAGCTACACCTTTATCATTAGTAACACGATTGTAAAACACACCATTAATATTAAACCTAACAGTAGTATTTATTAAAGGATTACCATGACCATCTAAAAAGTAGCATAATATTGAGTTCCATTTTTATAGAACTTTGTAACATCCCCACTATTTATAGTTGGCATCACTTTAACCTCTGAAGTAGTGCTAGCTGGAGCATATTCAGTTGTTCCTTTGTAACTCACAGTAACATGATACAAACCAGAGTATAAATTTACAGCTATGGAAGCTGAACCATTACTATCAGTAATCCTATCATAAGTAACACCATTAATTAGAATACTTACAGTCTGATTAGCCAATCCGTTTCCGTTTTCATCAGTTAAATTAATCATGAACCCAGTACCATTCTTATAATACAATTCTATACTAGGCGCATCTAAATTAACAGCTTTTTTTTGCTGATTGCTGTCCCCGATTACATTATTGTTATTTTCTTCAATAACATTACTACTGGAGAAAGAAACATTACTATTTGATTCACCAACAGATAATGAATCATCAGCAGCTGTTAATACTGTAGAATTTGAGTCAACAGTATTTACATCCATTGCAGAGACCGCACTAACTGACAAAAAAAGACAGCCAGAATCATCAATACAAAGATTATTACACGTTTTTTCAAAATCACTTACCTCCATTATAAATTTAATTTAACTATAAATTAAAAAATTATTTTCAGTACTTAATTATATTAAGAATATTGTATATAAATCTATTTATTTAATAAAACTGCTTAAATAGCTTTAATTTAAAAAATTAAGCATTAAAAACCCAGAATATTAAGAAATTAATAAAAATTATATTGATTTAAGAGATAATAAGTTAAAATTACAATAAGTAATCTTTTAAGTTTTATAAGATTATGAAATTATAAAAGATTATAAAAATTTCGTTTAAAGTAAAATAAAATAACAAACAAGTTATAAAAACCAAAAATATAAATTTGAATTGAATTATAGAAAAAAAAAACAAACAAGTAAATTTAGTAAATTAAAAAATAAGCAATAAAAATAAAAAATAAAAAAAAGATGTAAATAATTTTACATCATAGGTGGCATTCCACCCATACCTCCAGGCATTCCACCCATTGGAGGCATTCCGCTAAAGCATCATTTCCGGACTCGTCAGGACCTGAAGAGTTTAATGCATTTCTAGCTGCAATCATATCATCAATACGTAATATCATTTCAGCAGCTTCACTAAAGCAGCTTTGATAGCTTGTGTTTTAATCCTAAGTGGTTCAATAACACCTGCTTCTTCCATGTCAACAAGTTTGCCGGTAAATACATTAATACCGATTTTTGAAGAGTCTTCATGAGCGGCTTTTAATTCTGCAATTAAATTAATGGTATCTAAACCAGCATTTTCAATTAAAGTTCTTGGAATAACTTCAACTGCATTTGCATAAGCTAAAATAGCTAATTGTTCTCTTCCACTTACAGATTCACCATATGCTCTTAATCCTTTTACTAAATCAATTTCACAAGCTCCTCCACCAATGAGAACTTTGCCGTCTTCAATAGTAGCTGCTACAACACCTAAAGCATCATCTAATGCTCTGCTAATTTGTTCAGTTACATAACGGGTACTTCCTCTAAGTACAATGGAAGATGCTTTTGGATTTTCACATTCTTCAATGAAAGTTAATTTGTGGTCGAATATTTTATCAACATATACATGACCTGCAGAACCTAATTTGTCAGCAGTTAAATCTTCAATATCAGTTACATACTGAGCACCGGTAGCTTTGTTGATTCTTTCCATGTCTGATTTTTTAACTCTTTTTATAAGCCATGATTCCTGCTTTGTTTAAGTAGTGTTGTGCCATGTCATCAATACCTTTTTGACAGAATAAGACATTTGCTCCGGATGCAACAACTTTATCTACTAAATCTTTAATCATTTCTTCTTCATTGTTTAAGAAAGCTTCAAATTGTGCAGGGTCTGTAATATCAATTTTAGCGTCAGTGTTGATTTCTTTTTAATTCAATAGGATATTTAATTAAAGCAATTTTAGCATCTTCAACATCAGTAGGCATGTTTTTAGATACTGGATCTTTATCCATAACAATACCTTCAGCTAAAAAGGAATCTTCAACTGAATCTCCGGAAATTCTTTGGATATTGATGTTGTCAATATCTATTTCACCGTCTTCAGCTATTCTTAAAGCTGCATCTACTACCAAATCAGCTAATTTATCTTTAGCATAATCTGATCCGTTACCTGTCATAGCAGTCATAGCTACTTTTTTAAGAGTTTCCCTATCATCTGCATCCATAGCTACATTGTTTAAAATTTCAATAGATTTAGCTGCTGCATTTCTGTAACCTTTTACAATAACAGAAGTTGCAATTCCATCTTCTAATAATTCTTGAGCTTTAACTAATAATTCACCAGCTATTACAACAACGGAAGTGGTTACGTCTCCAACAATATCTTCTTGTTTTTTAGCTGTTTCTACAAGCATTCTAGCAGCAGGTTGAGTGATATCCATTTCTCTCATTATAGTTGCACCGTCATTAGTAACAATAACATCACCTAATGAATCAGTTAACATTTTGTCCATTCCTTTAGGACCTAAAGTAGTTCTTACAATATCTTTTAAAACTTTAGCTGCTGTAATATTCATTCTTAAAGCATCTCTTTTGGAATACCTTTCAGTACCTTCAGGAAGAATGAATATTGGTTGATTTGCCATCATATCACCTTAATTAATAAATTTCTATAAAAAAAACAATATAAAATCAAAAAGTTTTATATATTAATAATGAGTTTGAGGTTATATAAAAACTTTAGCATATTCAAAATTGCATAACATATATATACTATAAAATGTAACATATACATTACATAATGTAAAAATTAATTTACATTAAAAAATGTGATTATTATGAAACTTAAGAAAATAGTTTTAATATTACTATTAACATTAGCACTATTTTCCATTTCAAGTGTAAGTGCACAAAATATTGATGTTAATACTACAAACAATATTAATCCATTAAATGAAGTTTTAATAGATGAAACAATAGCCACATCTAATGAACTTACAAATAAATCATCTATAATCTCAAATGACTTAGAGAAATATTATAAAGATGATAAAGGATTCTGCGCTACATTTTATAATGAAAATGGAACTCCACTAACTAATAAAAATATAACTTTTAGTGTTAATGGAGTAAGCTATATTAAAACAACTGACAATAATGGTACCGCCAAATTAAATATTAATTTAGAATCAGGTAACTATACAATAATATCATACAATCCAACCACCAATGAAACAATAACTAATAATATAACTGTCCTATCAAGTATTAACGGTAACGACCTTACAAAATACTTTAAAAATGCAACACAATATTCAGTTACATTGTATGATAAAACTGGAAAAGCTTTAGTTAATAAAACCGTGCGTTTCAATATAAATGGAATATTCTACGAACGTAAAACCAATGAAAAAGGAGTAGCCCAGTTAAATATTAACACAGATCCTGAAACTATATTGTAACGGTTTACAACCTGATTACAGGTGAAGAAAAATCCAATAACATTAATGTAGTGTCAAGAATACAACTGCTTTAGATTTAAATAATGCATCAAATGTAATACTGCCTGAAGGATATGTTATACCTGTAATGTTTATTGGTAATGGAAAGGCTTATGCTCAATGCAGAGCAACAACTCTTGACGAAAAAGGAAACCCCTTAGCTAATCAACCAGTAACATTTAATATAAATGGAATCATTTATAAAGGCACTACTGACAAATTTGGTATAATCGATGCCATTATATATGTTAATGCAGATTGGGGAAATACATACCATATATGTACTGCAACATTCGGAGAATCATTTGCTTCCCAAACTGTTATAGTTAAACGTTTTGTTATGGGTTAACTTAAAATAAAATTAAATTTTGAAAGTTTATAAAAACTTTCATTCTTATTTTTAAAAAAAAAGTATAAAGAGAACAAATAAAAAAAAAATTATTCATCTTTTAAAGATTGGGCTAATTTTTTACCTAAATCATAACATTGATCTAAAACATCATCATCAGGTATGAAAATAGTGTCAAATTGATCAACAACATCAAAACCTGCTGCTTCTAATTCAGCACTCATTTTTTTATTAGCTCCTCCACCCCATCCTTTAGAACCAAATACTACTGCTTTTTTTGGTGTATCCAGTTGCTTTAAAGTTAAGAGCATCCAAATAATAAATAATGTCTCCAACACTTGGATATGCCTTGTTCATAATGGTAGGTGCACCTAAACAGATTGCTTTACTGTCTAAAACATCAGTTACAACATCACTTCTGTCATCTTCATGCAGGAAGTACATTTTAACTTCAAATCCTTCAGACATAATACCTTCTGCAATGGATGCTGCCATTTTTTGAGTTGAATGATGCATAGTGTCATAAATTAAAGTTACCTTATCCTTACATACACCGTTGGCCCATTCATTATATTTGTTAATAATTAATGAAGGGTCTTTAAAGATTTGACCGTGAGAAGGTGCAATCATCTTAACTTTACTGACTAAATCCAGATCAGCTAATTCTTTCATCTTATTATTATACATTAAAGAAGAGTTAACAACCAGATTAGCATAGAACTTTTGTGCATTATTTAATAGGATTGTTTCTTCTACCTCATCACTAAACCTTTCACTAAAACAGATATGTTGACCAAATGCATCATTAGAGAATAATATTCCGTCTTCAACTAATAATGTAAACATGCTGTCCGGCCAGTGAAGCATTGGTGCATTTACAAATGCTAAAGTTTTTCCGCCTAAATCTAAACTGTCTCCAGTTCCTACAACATTAAAATCATAGTCTTTTTAAAGATAGCAAATGATTTTTTAATCCGTTTACAGCCATCTGTGAACAATAAACTTCAACATCCGGGAATTTTTTAACAAATTCAGGAAGGGAACCGCTGTGATCGTTTTCAATATGGTTTTGAATAATTACATCTATTTTAAATTCTCTTCCTTCTTGCTGGAATGCATCTTTTACTCTACCCCATAACTGTGCAGAGGTTCCAGGATATACATTATCAATTAAAGCTACTTTATCTTCACCAAATACCAAATAACAATTGTATGTAGTTCCATCTAAACTGTAACCGTGATAATCTCTTAAATCCCAGTCTAATACACCAACCCAATATACTCCATCAGTAATTTTAGTAGCATCTGCTTTCATAAAAAAAATCACCTAAATATAAATTTATCAAGATATATTCTGTTCGTAATTATATTAATAATTAATGGGACATTAACAAAACATCTAGAATGCACAAATAAATATATATCTAATACTACCATTTTCACCGAATTAAATTAAAATGGCAAATAATAAATAGTAACATAATAACATATATTATATATATTGAAATAATAGGTGATTTACAATGTGTTCTACAGGAGGTCCAATGGCGGACATTGATTTGAAAAAATTAAAAACAAAAAGATACAGATGTTTAGATTGTGGAAACGATTTCAAAGGCCTTGGCAGGAAAGTAATTTGCCCATCCTGTCAAAGCGATAATGTTGAATGTAAAGAGTAAGCTTCAAACCTGTTTACTCTATTTTTATTTTTTAGGTGGTACTTTGATTATTGAGTTTAATAATGATGAAATCCTATTTCTGGAAGGTGAAACTGGGATGGTAGGAATCATAAAAGTAGCCTATGAAAATAAAATGTTATTTATAGCTACACAGGACAATGAAGAAATTGTCCAATTTTTAGAAAAAAGATGACTTAATAGCTGTATCTAACTTTAAAAAGACAAGCGAGCTATCCGCTCTCAGGCATATTTAACCCGTGAAGAAAATTCTCCACTTGTAATTCTAAACAAAGAACATCCCTCCACCAAAAGACTAGAGACAGTTTTATCTGTAGGTGATAGAGTCTGTCTAAATTGTAATATCACTCCTGGAACACACCCTGAACAGGATGTTTTATGTTCCTGTGATTCACTATCCGGTTTAGAAATCAGCAAAACAGAAACCGGAATTAAATTAAACCAATACTTTGACAAATACACAATTGAAAAATTTTAGATTAAAATGAAACTTTTAGACTTTATTTACACATTACTTGGACAGGGAATAGTCTTTATAATCATACTAATTATTATATTATTTATAATAGCTATTACTCTTGGTAAAATCCTGCTTAAAAAGAACATAATCATATTTCCAAGGTTTATTCTTTTTTGTTGTAGATGTATTTTACTCACCTTTCAAAACAATAGCAGACTGTTGAAAATAGACGATGATATGATTGACAGAATCAGCATTGAAGTCAGAGATGATGTAAATAAGGAAAAATTCAAAAAAATACCTGCTGAAGAAACTTTAATATTTTTACCTCACTGTTTAAGACACAGGGACTGTCAGGCGGCACTTCAAAAAGAAGGAGCAATCTGTACAGAATGCGGCAAATGTTCCATTGGAGTTATCAAGAAAAAGGCAGACAAATTGGGATACAGTTTATATATTGTTCCCGGATCAAGCTTTGTTAAAAAAATAGTTAAAGAAAACAACTTCAAAGCAGTTATTGGGGTGGCATGTCATGAAGACTTAAATCAGATGATGATGCTGCTTTCTGATTATTGTCCTCAGGGTGTTTTACTTTCCAAAACAGGATGTTTTGAAACAAAAGTAGATATTAAAAAAGTATTTGAAAAATTAAATTCCAAATACTAATCATCATAATATTTTATAAAGTCCAAAGATTCATCAGCCTGACTGAATTCATCAATAAAGTCATGCAAATCCTTTATAAATTCTTCTTTTCTTTTATCTGAATCTCTGATTTTAGAATAATCTTTTTTTATAGCCAATTCCATTATAATATAATCAGTTTCTAAAGTTAATTCTGGATAAAATATATTTTCATCCATATTATCCTCTTCCAAGTTCCTGATGAGCTCTAGCTAAATGACCTGCTGCAAGAGCACCAACTAAAGATAATTCTCCAGCCAAAACAGTAGCTGCAACAATTTCACCAAATTCACGAGCCTTATTGGAACCTGCAACACCAAGAATATCCAAACCCTCATGAGCAGTTTCTAAGCTTGTACCTCCACCAACAGTAGCTATCGGTACATCCGGAAGGTTTACTGAGAAATACAAATCTCCGTTTCTGTTTTCAGCTGTTGTAATGCCTAAAGAACCTTCCACTGCATGAGCTGCATCCTGACCTGTTGCCAAAAAAGATAGCTGCAACCATATTTGCATAATGAGCATTATATGCCATAGAACCTGCTACTGCAGATCCTATTAAATTTTTAGCTATATTTACTTCTTCAATAGCTTCAGCAGTTGTTTTAAGTTTTTTATTTACTATTTCTTCAGGAATTAAAATATCTGCAACAATACTTTTTCCCCTTCCTTCAATCATGTTAATTGCCGCAGGCTTTTTATCAACACATACATTTCCGCTTAATGCAATGTGTCTTCCAGTTGTTTCATCAGCCAATTTATCTAAAATCTTTTCTGAAGCAATAGTAACCATGTTCATACCCATACTGTCTCCAGTAGAGTAAACAAAACGTGGATAAACATAAGTTCCAACAATTAGAATCGGATCAATTTTTAAAAGCTTACCATGAGATGTGGTGGATTCTGCAATTTCTTTAAGTTCTCGGAAATTATCAATAAACCATTGTTTAATTTTTTAAAGCATCAGTTGCTGAAGAGGTTTTAATTACCGGTGCTCTGGTCATAATATCTGAAATAACATGAGCGTTTACTCCTCCAGATGATGTAATTGTTGATGCACCTCTGTTAATTGATGCTACAAGTGCTCCTTCAGATGTAGCTAACGGAACATAAACCTCTCTTTTACAGTAATCTCCGTTGATTTTTAACGGTCCGGCTACACCTACAGGAAGCTGGATTGTTCCGATCGGATTTTCAATGTTTCTTGCAGATGCCCTTTCCATGTCTAAAGAATAATTAGCCATATGCGGTAATTCACAGCCTGCCGTTTTTTCTATAAATTCCCTTCTAATATCTGTAGCCTCTTTTGGTGAAACATATTTATCTACCTGGTATAATTTCATTTCACCATTTAACAATTTATCAATAATTTCTTTAGAATTCATTTAAATTGACTTCCTTACTAAATCTACAATTTCTGATGGCATTTTAGCTACACTTACACCGGCATCAGTTAATGCATTAATTTTACTTTCTGCAGTACCTGAACTTCCGTGAATAATAGCTCCTGCATGCCCCATTCTTTTACCCGGTGGTGCGGTCCTACCTGCGATATATGAAACTACCGGTTTGGAGATATTGTTTTTAATAAATTCTGCTGCATTTTCTTCAGCATTACCTCCAATTTCACCAATTAAAACAATAGCTTCAGTGTCATCATCTTCTTCAAATTTTTTAAGAATATCAATATAATTTGTACCGATTACAGGGTCTCCACCTATACCTACACATGTACTTTGACCAATTCCTCCACGAGTAAGCTGGCTGGCTACTTCGTATGTTAAAGTTCCGCTTCTTGAAATTACTCCGACATTACCTTCTTCAAAAATATGAGTCGGCATAATTCCCAGTTTACCAACACCAGGAGTTATAATTCCAGGAGTGTTTGGACCTATAACTGTAGTGTCCATTTCACGAGCATAATTCATTATTTTTAAACTGTCATGAACAGGAATATGTTCTGAAATAATAACAACCAAATCCAAATGTCTTATAGATTCAAATGCCGCATCTTTTGCAAATTTTGCAGGTACAAAAAAATAATTGAAGAGTTAACGCCAGTTTCCTCTTTTGCTTCTTCAATTGAATTGAAAACAGGAACACCTAAAAAGTCCTGACCCCCTTTTCCAGGAGTTACACCTGCCAAAATATTTGTATTATATTCCAACATTTGTTCAGTGTGAAAAGATCCCTGTTTTCCGGTAATCCCCTGAACCAAACATTTTGTATCATTATCTAATAAAATCATAAAACAACCACCTTTTTAACGTAAAATTCTTGTTTTGTTTTCAAATGGAACTGCCAAACCAATTACATTTCCATTCATAAAAGCTGTAGCAGAAAATATAACACTTCCAGGCAATACATTACAGTTAGTGCCTCTTTTAACCAAATACACATTTTTATTTCCAAGTGCTGCTCCAATCATCGCACCTGCTATTACACCGACAGATTCTATATTTTCAACAGTAGCTACTACTACAGGATCATCAGTTTCCGGTGAAACATAACCTACACCAGGAATTTTTTTGGATTTAGGTTCTATCAAATCAGAAACATCAGTCATGTTTTTCATTCCTTTAGCTGCTTCAATAGCTGAATTGGCAGCATCTCCTACAAATGATTCCCCACCATATGTATCAAAACCTAAAACAATAGCATCAGGATATCTGTCTTGGCGAATGCCAGCTTCAGCATAAGATATACCTTCCCCTGCAGTATCCGGACTTTGAGATATTCCTGAAAGGTCACCTAAATTTTCAGCATTGTCCTTTAATATATTTACAATACCTTCATTAACACTTTCAAGTAAATCGTCCTCTACAAATGCACTAACAACTACATCATCATCACCAGTTACATTTGTCAGGGCAGCATCTCACAGCCCCTAAAGCTTTAAGTTTGTAAAGGTCGGACTCAATATTTTCTACTAATGTATTACTACAGGACACGTCATTCCTAGAAATGTCTGCACCTATAGCTGTAATTTTCAAAATAACACCTTTTATAATTGATTATAAAAATAAATAAAATAATTTTTATTTTATTGTTATATATTATGTCTTTTATTTAATATATAATTTAAGGAACGAAAGTTATTTAAAAAATTAATTAATAACATCACTCAAAAAATATAATTGATGTATTCACAAACTAAAATAGCAATATACCAATTTTTCAAGCAAAAAAAAAAAGAAGATGTGATTAAAGTAGCTGAAGATTGTATTGAAAAAGGTGCTGATGTACTTGAATTTAGAATAGATGCACTGGACAATCCTAACTTTGATGATATTAAAGAAATCATTGAAGAGATTAACTTTCCAATAATAGCTACCAACAGAATTTCATCTGAAGGCGGTTCCTTTAAAGGATCAGAAGAAGAAAGAATTGATATTTTATTAAAATGTGCTCCTTTAGTTGATTATGTGGATATTGAACTTCAAAGTGATGACAGATATATAAAACAGATACATGATACTGGAGTAACTACCATTGTTTCATACCATGACTTTCATAAAACTCCTGAAATTAATGAAATCATGTATATTGTTGAAAAAAGAACAAAAACTTGGAGATATCGCTAAAGTAGCTTTTATGCCTAATGATTTGGATGACACTTTAAAAATATTGGCTATTCTTTCACATTGCGAAAATACAATAGCTATTTCAATGAGTGATTTAGGTAGCTACACCAGAGTTATGGCTTCCAAATTTGATTCCCCAATTACTTTTGCTGCAGGACGAGATGTAACCGCCCCAGGGCAAATTGATATTGAAACCATGAAATCATTGCTTAATATGGATTTGAATCTTATGGAATAGGTGATTAGAATGGCTAAAAAATGTATTTTAGCTTTTATTTTAATAATTATCTTAGCTATTTTTTTAGGAATATTTTTAACAGAAGATAATGGGTCTGTTGATGTTTATATAGATGGAGAAAATGTAACTGCATCAACAAATCCAGGATTAAACACTGAAATTAATACCAAGGAACTGAATGATGAAATTTGCAATTATTCTCTTGAATCAATGAATATGCCCAATACCAATATAAATACCCTAAAATCAGGAATTCATGATATTTGTTTAAGTTATGGTCTTGATACATCCAATATTAATATCGATTCCACTTTAGGTGAAAACAGTATTCCTGTTATTTATCAGGTTGACGGAACTTCAATGCTTCCAACACTGCAGGACGGACAAAATGTTTTAGTCAATAAAACACAGGATGTTCATGTAGGAGATATTGTAGTTGCCAATTCTTCAGAATATGGAAACATTATAAAAAGAGTTGACGAAGTTAATAACAATCAGATTCACCTTGTAAGTGACAACAAAAATATAGAATACACTCAAATCAATGGAGTTATATATGAAACAAAAGGAATAAGTACATGGGTTGATTTCAGTGATATTTATGGCGTGGTTATAAAATATTAAAATAAATAAGGATATAAAAAAAGAGATGTGCCTATACAGCACTGTCTCCTTCTTCACCTGTTCTGATCCTTATTACATTGTCAATTGGATAAATGAAGATTTTACCGTCACCAATGTTGCCTGTTTTTGCACCTTTTTGGATAGCTGATACAATAGTATCTACACCTTCATCTTTTGTGACAATTTCAATACGTGTTTTTGGAATTAAGTCAATACAGTAACTGGATCCCCTGTAAGATTCTTTGATACCTTTTTGACTGCCTCTTCCTTTAATTTCAGAAACATTCATTCCTTGACAGCCCACGGCTGTAAGTTCATTTTTAACGTCCTGATACTTTTCCTGTCTAATAATTGCAACAATACTTTTCATTTTTAAACCTTCTAGTTAAAATTGTATGCAGATTCTTCGTGAAGTTTTGTATCTAATCCTACAACTTCAGCTTCATCTTCTACTCTGATACCACCCATAGCTTTGTCAAGTACTTTAGCTAATACATAGCTTATTACAAATGCATAAACAATAGTAGCTACAACACTTATTATTTGTATTACAACTTGATATGGGTTTCCATATAATAATCCTGCTGCTTCATTAATATATGGTGCTGCAAAGATACCAGTAGCGATTGCTCCCCATATACCAGACATACCGTGTATACCGAATACATCTAATGCATCGTCGTAACCGAGTTTTGCTTTTAAGTAATAAATTGCAAAGTAAGATACTAAAGGAGCTACTGCACCAATTACTAATGCTCCAGGAACATCAACAAATCCTGCTGCAGGAGTAATAGCTACTAAACCAGCAATTCCTCCGGAAATTGCACCAAGAACAGTTGGTTTACCAACAACAATTGTATCTAATATAGTCCAGACAATTAAAGCTGCTGCAGCTGCAACATTTGAAACAATAATTGCATTTGCTGCAAGACCATTTGCACCTAAACCGGATCCTCCGTTGAATCCCATCCATCCGAACCATAGAAGTGCTGCACCTAATACTGCATATCCTAAGTTATGTGGTAATAATGAAATGTCTTTTCTTTTTACCTAATACAAGTGCGATAGCTAATGCAGAAACCCCTGAGTTAATGTGTACAACAGTACCACCTGCGAAATCAAGTGCTCCCATATTCATTAACCATCCTCCACCCCATACCCAGTGAGCAATAGGGATGTAGACAAGACAAGCCCAAATCGGGATAAAAATTACCCAAGCTTTTGTTTTCATTCTTCCAACAACACCACCAGAAATCAATGCTGCTGTTAGACCTGCAAATGCAAGTTGGAACATAACAAACAATAGTGTTGGAATAGTTCCGCTTAAATCATCAAGTCCGATTCCACTTAAGAAGAAATTAGAAGGGCTTCCTATAAATCCTCCCAGTGATGGAGTTCCAAAGGCAAATTGATAACCGAAAATAACCCAAATAACACTTACAATTGAAAATGCAATAAAGGTTAAAAACATAGTATTTAAAACATTTTTACGTTTACTTAAACCACCATAAAAGAATGCAACAGCCGGAATACTCATTAAAAGTACTAAAAGACTACAAACAAGAACCCAAGCTGTATCACCTGCGCTAAATATATCCATTATATCTTTTCTCTTTTTAAATAAATTAATAACAATAAATCAAAATTATTTTTTAAAATTTTTATGAATTTTGATTAAACGGAAGTCGGAAGTCGGAATCCTTCTTCCGATATATAGTAGTTGAACTTACAGCTATATAAACATTTCGGTGAAACGGATTTACAAAAAAATAGGTTATTATAAAAAAAAATTCAATAAAAAATATTAATAATATATAAATATATAAATAAATAACAGTTAATCTTTAAAATTAAATAAAAGAAAAATCTGAATTTGTAAATTCAAAAAGGAAAAATGTGTTATTATGAAAGGGCAAACAAAAGCAAAATTAATTGTGTTTTTTATTGTTGCAATTATTGCATTTGCTGCAAGTTCAATGGCTGCAAATATTATTCTGATAAAAAATCCGAATGACAATACCCTGCTGGCTATTGAAGATGATAATTTCACACCTCAAAAGGTGGATTATGTTCCTACATATATCCCGGAACCTAAAATTATTAATGATACTAATCTAACTAATAAAACCGACTGGATGAATAATGCAAATATTACAAACATTCTAAATAAAACAAAAGGAAATTTAAGTAATTTATGGAATGAATATTCACACTGGTGATTATAATGGGTGAAAAAAAGAAATTCATTAGGGATAGTGTCTATGGAGACATTAGCTTAAATAAATTTGAACAAAAAGTATTGGATATGCCTCAATTCCAACGTTTAAGAAGAATTAAACAATTAGGATTAATTAACTTAATTTATCCCGGTGCAAACCACACCCGTTTTGAGCATTCAATCGGAACAATGAATCTTGGATCCAAACTGGCTAACGAACTAGAATTAAGTGAAGATGAAATTGAACTTGTTAGAATCTCTGCTCTGCTTCATGATGTTGGACATGGTCCCTTTTCACATGTGTCTGAAGGAGTATTGTCATTTCCTCATGAAGAATTAACAAAATATGTTATTTCCAAAACATCAATGAGAGATTACCTTGAAGAAAAATTCGACATTAAGGAAATAAATAAAATAATTTCCGGAGAAGGGAAACTAGGTCCGATTGTATCCGGAGAATTGGATGTGGACAGAATGGATTATCTTTTAAGAGATTCCTATAATACCGGAGTTGCCTACGGAGTCATTGATTATGAAAGAATAATCTCCAATTTGAAGCTAACTAACAACTTAGTATTAGATATAAAAGGAGTTCAGGCTGCTGAAGGGGCTTTAGTATCCAGATATTTTATGTATCCCAGTGTATACCAGCACCATACAACACGTATTGCCAATTCAATGTTTAGAAGAGGTTTGAAAAAGTTAATAAACTCAAATGAAATAGACGAAAACGATATGTACAAATATGATGATATGGATATGGTCAGCATTTACAGAAATAGTGAAAATCCCTTTGTACGGGATATGATTACCCGCCTGGACAACAGGGACTTATTTAAACGGGTAAAAGTTATTCGGCTGGAGAACTTTAAAAATCCTGAAAAATTATACAAAACTTCACAGGAAACCCTAAGAAAAGCTGAAGAAGAAATAGCTTATGATTTTGATATGGATAAAGATTATTTAACTATCAATATAGCTGAATATCCCCGTTTTGATGAAATGAAAACACAGGTAAGCGTTGACGGGAAATTATACCCCTTAACTAAAATTTCAAATATCGTTGGAGCACTAAGTAAAGCAAGATTCAATATTCCTGACATTAGTGTTTATGTGCCAAAAGAAGACAAAGCCAAATTCGAGAAACTTAAAACTAGAAAATTACCTGGATTTACCTGAAATAAATAAGGATAAATTCCATGGCATTCATTATGATCAAATCAAACTATTTTAGGAGAATAATATGATAGTAGTTGGAATTACCGGAGCTAAAGCGGAGTGATTTATGGAATCAGATTGCTTAAAGCTCTAAATGAATTAAATATTGAAAACAGCTTAATTATAAGTGATGCTGCTAAAACTGTAATAAATCATGAAGTAAAAGAACCTATTGAAGATATAATCACTCTGGCAGACAATTATTATGAATTTGACGATTTGACTGCATCCATCAACAGCGGATCATTTAAATTTGACGGACTGGCTATTGTACCATGTTCCATGAAAACATTATCATCAATAGCTAACGGATATGCCTCAAATACAATTACAAGAGTAGCTGATGTAAGCCTAAAAGAACACAGAAAAACAGTTATTGTTCCTCGTGAAACTCCCCTCAGAAGCATACATTTAGAAAATATGCTGAATTTATCAAAAGAGGGTGCTGTGATTTTACCTGCAATGCCCGGATTTTACTCTGACAGCGATACTGTTGATGACCAGATCAATTTTATTGTAGGTAAAATATTAGATTCACTGAATATTGAAAACAATATATATAAAAGGTGGGAATAAATGTTAAATGATATGGACTTTATTAAAACTTGTGATGTTCCTGGCCCTACCAAAGAAGCCATAAGAGCAATCATATTATATAAATCAGCTGTAACACCCAATGACGAAGTGGTGGATGTTGGCTGCGGAACCGGAGGAATTACATGTGAATTTGCCCAAAGAGCAAAAAAAAGTAACTTCCATTGATACAAATCCTGATGCCATTAACGTTACCAAACAAAACCTTGAAAAATTTAATTTGGGAGATAATGTAGAGTTAATAAATGATTCAGGAAGTAATGCTCTGAAAAATATTGACAATATGGACATAGCTGTTGTTGGAGGAAGCGGCAGAGAACTTGAAGATATTTTGGAAATTATAGATTCCAAATTAAATCCTAAAGGAAGAATAATTGTTACAGCCATTCTTGTTGACACTAAAATAGAAGCTATAAACAAATTAAAAAAGCTGAATTATAATCCTAAAATCATGGAAGTCAATATTTCAAATGGGAGAGTTCTTGACCGTGGGGTTATGATGATAAGCGAAAATCCAATAGCTATCATTAGTGCAAATAAAAGATAAAAAAAAATTTTGGAGATTATAAAATGAAAAGAGAATGGAAAATAAAGTTTTCAATATTGATGATTATTGCAGCTATTATTATTTTTGGAACCAATTACCTTGTCCTAAAAGACACACATAGTATTGTTTCATATGTCTGGCTGCACATAGGATTTATTCCTATAGACATTATCATTGTTGCATTTATACTTGAAGATATAATGAGCAGAAAAGAAAAAGAAGCTATTTATGAAAAGTTAGATATGCTTATCAGCACTTTCTTTACTGAAATAGGTAATGAATTAATAGAAGAATTCAGCAGTGCAAATGAATTTAAAGCTAGCACCAGTTATTTAAAAGCTATTCCTAATTGGGACGATGCAGAATATGACAAACAGCTGAAAAAATTAAAAAATGCAAATATTGACTTTAATGTAGATATTGAAGGAGGCAAAAGAGCAGAATTTTTAATAAATCTTAGAACATTATTAAAATCCAAAAGAGAGTTTTTAATAAACTTAATCAACAATCCACAATTATTTGAAAAGGAAGAGTTTTCAGGATTATTAATTTCAATATTGCACCTTGATGAAGAATTAGAGCACAGACCAGATTTAAATCAGATTACAGATGCTGATTTTAATCATTTAAATGGTGACATCAAAAGGATTTATTCAAAATTGATATATGAATGGATTTATTACCTAAAATACCTCAATACTCATTATCCATATATGATTTCATTAATTATCCGTACAAATCCATTTGATGAAGATGCTGATGTTCATATAAAAGATTAGGGAAATGCATCATGAATAGTAAAAAACAGCATTCCTGTATCATTTTATGTGGCGGGCAAAGCAGAAGAATGGGTCAGGACAAAGGATCTATGATTATTCAAGATAAACCTATGATTAATCATATCCTTTCAACATTAAATAATGAAATAAATGAAGTGATAATTGTTTTAAATAATAAAGACCGTATTGACAAATATAAAAATTTCATTAAAAAAAGAGGACTATAATTTTAAAATAACCTTTGCTGAAGATGAAATAAAAAATATTGGGCCGATGTCCGGAATATTGACCGGGCTGAAGCACATTACATCTGATTATGCTTTAATACTTCCCTGTGACAGTCCATATGTAACAGAAAAATTAATTGAAAATATTTTTAATGAACTGGACTCAGACCATCAGGCTATTGTTCCCTATCATGACAGCAAAAATAAACTGAAAACAAGCGAACCCCTTCATTCCGTTTACAATAAAAATATCATTCCTGAAATTGAAGAGCTGATATCTGATGATATATTGCATATTAAGGGATTAATAGAAAAAATAGATACAAAATTTATATTAATAGACAATAAAAAATTATTAAAAAAAGAATTTAGAAATCTTAATCGTCCATCAGACATTTAAAGATATTCAACTAATTCTTTTTGTTTTTGAAACTGCTTTATCAACACAGTAAAATATGTCTTCTTTTGTTAACGGTGAAATTCCACCTTTCTGCATAGCGCAAATATTACCATCTTTAGTAACACCTACATTTAAACGAGCACCAGCTACTTTTTCTTCATTTAAAGTAGGATCTAAAATCAGTTTATCCCCTATTTTAACAAAAGTACACATAGCCACTTCATTATTGATAGGTAAATCTATAGTGTTTTCATGGTCAAGTACAACTTCATCATCAGCAATACTTGCAGAAGGTAATTTGGTACTTTTTAGAGCAGCCATTACAGCAAGTTCACAGGCATCAAAAAAGATTTCCGCAGTTATCTATAATATGCAAATCTATAAATAACATCCAAACATGTTTGCCTTCTTCAACACATAACTTATCCAAATCAACAAGTTCACTTTCACGAATTCCCCTGTCAACAACACGGGCAAGTTCAATTGAATCTTCACTTGGTGGTCCAGGTTCAAAAGTAGGATCAGCCATTGGCAGCATTTCACAGTTAGTCATTAAAACTCCTAAATCAGGAGTATCTGGAAATGGTGCGCCAATTCGCGGTTTAATACCAACAATAACCTGGGTATCTCCTATTTTAACTCTTGCAGAACCTTCAGCTTTGGATATCACATCAGTTTCAATAGAAATATCCCTGTATTCATCAAGTTCCCTGCCATCTTCCCTTTTATCATTGACAGCAAGATTAATTATACTTTCCTTTGTAATTTCAGGTACAATATCAACCATCTTAATCACTCATCTCAGCAGAATATTTTTTCATTAAAGCTTCTTTTTTGGATTTCATTTACTTTCCTGCATCCTTCCATAGCTAAATTAATTGCTTCTTCAAATTCCTCTTGAGATAAATCACCATCACTTTGTAATAAAGTAATTTCACCAGTTCTTGGCATCATAGCTATAGGAACATCAGCCTGTCCTTCCTTATCTTCAACTTCAGATAAATCAAGAACAATTTTATCATTTACCTTACCTGCAGCACATCCTACAACAATATCCTTCATAGGAATTCCAGCATCAACAAGTGCAACGGAAGCTGCAGTAATTCCAGCACAGCGTGTTCCTCCTTCAGCTTCAATTACTTCAATGTAAATATCCACCATGGATCTAGGATAATTTTCCAACATTAAAGCAGGTCTTAATGCATCCGCAGTGATTTTGGAAATTTCAGAAGACCTTCTGTCTGGTCCCGGTCTTTTCCTATCATCTACAGAAAAAGGAGCCATATTATACCTGCACCTTATTACACCAGTATTTGGTTCAAGTAATCTTCTAATATATGATTCTCTAGGCCCGTACACTGCCACTAAAATTTTATTTCCACCAACTTCCAAATAAGCAGACCCGTCTGCACGTTCAAGAACACCTGCTTCAATTTTTATAGGGCGTAATTCATTATATTTTCTGCCGTCCTCTCTTATCATTTCAGACATCATATCAACCTCATAATCATCAAAGAATTATCTGTTATTCAACATATAAGAATTGCCAGAATTATTACCATAGGACAAAGGTTTATCCTTTTTATTTTTCTTTTTTAATTCTTCAATTACTTTATAAAAATCAGTACTATCTTTTTTTTTGAATGTTCCTCTTTTTCTTCCTGTTCCAATTCTTCTTTGAAATTTTGAAGTTTAGGTTTTTCTAATTCTTCATAATCATCACTATAGTCATCTTCTTGTGGCAATTCACCATCAATAGCTAAATATAGTTTATTTTTAACTTTATTTGTTAAACCAGAAGTATGAGCCTCAGCTGCAATCATATGGATAATATCTTTAGTAAGCTGTTCCATATCTTCCTCACGTTTAACCCAAACAAGACCCTTTTGACCAACAATTATCTTACAATTGGTTTTATCCTTAATCATGTTGATCATAGAACCTTTTTTACCAATTAATCTAGGAACTTTGGTTGGAGTAATATCTACAATTATTCCTCCTCTGAATTTACCCATTCCTCTGCCTTTTAAGCCCAGTTTGACTTTTTTAACTTCATCAACATCAACAACTCTTAAAAATAGAACATCCCCAACATCAAATACTTTGTTGAGTTCTTTTTTCTCTCTTCCAAACACTTCAAAAGCAGGTAAAATTCCGGAATATGGGGAATTAATATCTACATCCCACATGGAGAATCTGACATCTTTAATTTTACCAATAACTACATCTCCTTTTTTAGGAACATATTTACTTTTAAGAGGAATAACTCTAATTTTTTTTATTCCTTAAAGAAACTAGTCCCATTAAAGAAGAACAAATTTTACCATTCTCTTTAAAGGTACCTCTTCCTGAGTAGTATTCGTCATCTGCCAATACTTCACCAGGAATAACTAAATCTTTATTTTCCACATATATCATAAAAATCCCATAAGTTGAAAATTAATTTAATTATTTGATAGTTTTCGTTTCTGCTTCACCACTTGAAATTTCAGCCATTTTAGCGGCGAAATCATCTTGAAGGCCACCAGGCATCTCAACAATGCCAATCCATGAACCGTCTTGCTGCCATTCTTCATTAAGAATTTCACCAAAATGATGGATTGCAGAGTAGGCTCCTCCTGCTGAAGAACCCGGAAGGCGAACAGCTACTTTAACTTTTTCAAACCTAATCGGAATAAGTGGTTTAATAGCTTTCAGGGCTGTTTGTACTTGTTGATCAACTGAAACAAAAGGATCAAATTTAACTTTAGCTTCATTAACAGCATTTTCAATCCTTTGTGCAGGGTGAAGAAGACCTGATTGAGGATTAATAGCTTCTCTAGAAATTTTATTAATAACAAGTCTTCTTTTATCTTCCTGCATTTGTCTTTTTTGTTCAGCAGTTAATTGAACATGTCCTTTTTCAAGTATAACTTTAGAAACTTCAATAGGGTCTGTAGTTTCAAATATTTTAAGCATAGCTTCTTCAGAAGCTTTATCTCCTTTTTAGAGTCCTTAAAAATTTCTTCAACAGCTAGAAGATCTTCAATGGCCACATCCTGCCCATCAGGATTTCTAAATTCTGCTGCTAAATCCGGATCGACCAATATTTCAAAATGTTCCCCACAATATTCATATTTAGCTATTATTGCTTCATCTACATTTACCATTGAAAAAACCCCTAACCAATTAATTATTTATTCTTCACTTTCCTCTTCACTTTCTTCTTCAGATACAACCTCATCAATGAAAGTCTGTACTTCTTCCTGAGAAAGTTTAGTGTATACTTCTTCACCACATTTAATAACAGCAATTTCAACATTGTTTGCAGTAGTTTCATGTTCAGTTGCTTCATTGATTGCTGTTAGTGCTAAATTAATAGCTTCATTTAAATTCATGTCATCTTTATATTGATCTTCAAAGATATCCATAGCTGCAGATCTGCCTGATCCAATAGCAGTTGCTTTATATTCAATTAATGCTCCACTAGGATCTGTTTCGAATAATTTGCAAATACCGTCATATACTCCACCAATGATTAAAGCAGAACCGAATGGCCTTACTCCACCGTTTTGAGTATACATCTGTAACATATCACATAATTTTTAGATAAGCTATCTACCCTAATAGGTTCACTGTATGTGATTTTATTTATTTGAGCTTCCACTCTTGCTCTTTCAACTAAAGCTCATAGCATCAGCAACAAGACCTGAAGTTGCTGCTCCAATATGTTCATCTATTTTGAATATTTTTTCAATAGATGTTGCTTCAACTAAATTAGAAGTAGTTCTTTTATCAACTGCTAAAACAATACCTTCAGAACATTTAATTCCTATTGAAGTGGTTCCTCTTTTAACAGCTTCTCTTGCATATTCTACTTGGAAAAGTCTTCCATCTGGGCTAAATACAGTAATTGCCCTATCATATCCAGCATTTTGTAAAGGTTGCATAAATTAATACCTCACATTTTTTTAATATTATAATAAACTTAAGTTCAACTACTATAAAAATACAATTATTTTAAAAAATAAACCAAATTCTCCATGAAATGGTATTTCATTACATATCTGTAATGATATAGTTTTTAAATCTTTTTTCCATAAATTCAATTCATATTTATATGTGTATATTATTAATAAAGTTTTCTATTTTAAAATAACTAAAAGTTATTAAAAACTTTTTTTCATAACCAAACAGCAAAAAATTAAGGAAAAAACCAATTAATAATTCACTATTTAAAAGAAATTTTTTATCAATTTTCACTTTTAGTGTTTTGATAAAAAAAGAGTCTAAATCTCATGGTTTTGTTTGTAAACTTTCCAATAGCTTACAAATGTTTTTAGACTCATAACAACTTTTTTTAAAATAATTTTTTTCACAGTTTACATAATAATAAAAGTAATAAAAAAAATTATAAACTTTATCAAAAATAACGGATGATATAAAATGATAAAGTTAAATTTAAATTTCACCTCTCCAAGAGGTGAATCATGTGTTAAATCATATAACAATAATTTTAGATGTAATTTTAATCATATTACATATTATTAATCTAATAAGATAAACGATTAAAATAATTGATAGATGAATATAAAAGTTTTTGATTTTTTATGCCCACGAGCTGAAGTTTTGCGTAATTTTTCCTTTTATTTTTCAATAAATTTCTGACAGGCTTTGATAGTTCCGGATAAACCGATAGTTGAAACTGAAATATCCTTTCTATTATGTTTATAAATTAAAGCAAGAGAAGCCCTTACCTCATCAACATACTCTCTTTGGCAGCGAAGAATGGCCTGATAATGATTATACTCATCGGTTTTTTCAAGCTCATAAAACTTCATAACCCATAAACTAAAATTGCCTGTTCCATTTTCACCAAAAAAGCGAATACATCCATTCCAAACAATATTAACCAAATCATCTTTAGAAATAACACTTTTAACTTTAATATCCAATGCCAGATACCTGTTATTTTTCCTAAGTGTAGGGGGAAGAACCTTAAGCTTCATCATTAACCTCCCTAACTCCTTTTAAAACCATGTTTTTCTGTTTTTATTAAATTCCAAAATGTTTTCAGCTGAGGTAAATGATTTGTCAATTTCACTTTGGGTTAATCCAACTGAAAGAAATACTGAGCTGAAATCTTTAGTTGTCTTAATATCAAAAACGGACTCTGCTCTTGAAGACAAAATTAACGGGAAGTCAAATTTCTTATGTAATGAAATTACATCCTTAATATTAGCTATTGTTTTAGCCCTATATGTTAAATAAGATTTCAAAATATCTATAAAGCAAATTTCAACAGCTACATTATTATTCAAAGATTCTTTAGCCAAAACCTGATTAAGACCACTGTCATATCGTTTTAAATAAGGTCTTGATAAAACATCCAACTGGATATTTTCCAAAACAGCCCGATTTACTTTTAAATCTCCACCAATTACACTAATGCATGATGATTTATTTCTGAACTTTCTGGCTATTTTTCTAATTTCATTAACATTGCCGGAATCTATTTCTAAAGTATAATCTATGCCAATGTCCAAATTATCCTGCAAATCCTTTTTAAACTCTAAAGCTTTGGCAAATTTATTTTGATTATAAGAAAAATTAATATGATCCCAACCATACTTTGAAGCTTCCGCAGCTAATTTTAAATTATTATCATAGCTGTTTCCTTTAACATTTAAATCAAAAAACATTTTAAAAATCCTATTGAATCATTTATATTAAATATTAAATTTTATTTATTATTAATAGTTATGGAAAAAGCATTAAAAAAAAAAGAAAATAAATTTTTGTAGACTACTACAAAAATCTAAAAAATTTCTAATGGAGGAGAATTAAATATTGCATAGACAATTAAAGCCATAAATACAATATTTATAAGAACTCCAAATTTTATAGAACTATTAATATTTTCCCGCCTGGAATATTGGAAAACAATATAAAAATAATCTGCAGAGATTAAAAAGAACAATAAAAACATGAAATAAGTAAATGGGAATAGACTTACATCACTTCCAGTTACCAAAGTTCCTATCATAGCTAAAACAAGCAGAAAAATAAAAATATTACCATATCTAATATTCATATCTAACACATATTTTTTTAAAATATTTATTCTTTTATTTAAAAAAACTAGAATAAATTATCACATTCATCAGATTATTACTTAAAAATTTGATGATTATTATATTATTTATAATTAGGGTAATAAATACTTTTATAATTTTAGAATAAACATGAAAAAATAATTGACAGAATACTTAAAAAATGAACAAAAATAAAAAAATAAGTGATTGCAATAATCACTTAAACAGAAACCGATGACGGCAAAGTACCTGTACTTCCATATTGAAGCAAAATAGCTATTTCAATATCCAACATTTTAGACGGAGAAATATCCGGAACACCACCTGCATAAATTCCGACATAGTTTGGAACCTGACCGTTTCTATCAATCCATGAAGCAAACCTGTCAGACATATCCACATAATTAGCCTGAGCTATTGAATTTGAATAATCACGACCGCTAGGATGAGGTGCATAAGACGGATTTCCAACAGAAATAGTTGCTCCACTATCTCCATGACCAATCAGAGACACGGATTTTGTTAAAATATAGAGACACTGTGATTTGGATAAGGACAATGACTTATAATTAACCGGGAAATTGCCACCATTATCTTTAATAGCCTGTGCTAATCCAGGTGCTTCAGAAACTGGAAAACTACTTAAAGACAGTGACTGGACTCCGGAATCCCCACTTACAGAAGATGATGATGAAGAAGCATCTGAAGACATCCCCTCATCAGAACCGCTGAATATTCCAGTACCGATAGCTGCAAAAACAACAATCAAAACAACTATCAATGCAACTAAACCTACAATAATTATATATTTTTTTTTTTTTTCGTCATCTCCTGCAGATGCAGGAACATGACTTAAAGTTCCTTTATTTTTAATTTGACTTCCACAATATTTACAAAATTTTGAATTATCAGGTAAATCTTTTCCACATTTAGGACAAAACATTAAAACTCCTCATTCGTATTTATAAAATTCAACAGACCAACTTACAGTTTCATAATAATCAATATTGAAAGTTTCTGAAGACGATGATTCATAAGTAAGAGAATCATACCTACTTGCAACTGCACTTCTAGAACCCCAATCAACACCAGCTGACTGACCGTTAGAACCTGAAACATATAAATGATTAGTAGCATAATTTTTAATAGGATATGCTGTAATCTTAACCATTATTTTACCTGCAGGAACACTAACAGCCTGGGAACCTGAACCTGAACCCGAATATGAACCTATTAATTTCCATTCACCAGATTTGCTTGAGCTGGATTCAGAACTTGAAGTGGAACTAGATTCATCAACTGAAGATGTGGAATCAGCTGAACTATCCGAAGAATAGTCACTTGACTGATCTGCACCACCTTCATTTAAATTTATTGCAAAATAGCCGATTGCACATATAAGAACAATAATAATTGCAGTTAAACCAACAATCAAATATTTTGTATTATTTCCATTTTTTTGTTGAGTCGGGGCTTCATTTTGCTGGACTAACGATGCACCGCAACGGGTGCAAAATTTAGCTTTTTCATTATTTTCAAACCCGCAATTTTCACATTTCATAATATCAAAAAAAATTTTAGTTAATCATTATTATTTTTAACACAAGATACATATTAATTTAATTATATGATTTTTAGATTAGGTAATAATCTCTTCAATTAAAGATTCACTAGATGTGCATATAGTTACTTCATTACCTGTGTTCTTATCATAATACACAAACATATATGAACTATATACATCAAAAGGCTCTTTAATCCACCCTTCTGTTCCATCAATGAATTTTCGAGAATATAATGCATCTTTAGACATTTCATTTAGCCAAGACTTTGATTCAAATTTTACTGTAATAAGAAAACAATCATTATCACTATTTTTATAAATATATGTGTCACCACCATCAGTTTCATTTACTTTACTATAACCTGCAGGAATATTAAAATCAACTCCATTGATTGTTTCAATATGTGATGTTGACATAGCTAAAACAATTAATAAAATAACTATTGCTGCGACAATTAATCCACCAATAACAAGCCCATTATTTCCTAAAATCTCATTATCTGATGATTTAATTGTTGGAGATTTATTATTTTTAATATCAAAACCACATTCACTGCAAAAAGTAGTATCATCATCTAATTTTCTGCCACAGTTTGGACAAAATTGCATTAATTACACCTTTTATTAAATTTCCATCGTAAAAACACTTTTTAACATTACAGAAAAAACAAAATTGTTTTTATGTTGTGTTTATAATTTATATTCCAATTAAAATATAAATATTTCTTTTTTAAAACCTATAAACAGATTTAAATAAAAGTATAAAAAGTAAAAATAAAAAAAGATTAAAGAAATTAGTTTCCAAGTGTTTCTCTAATTCCCTTAATAGTGTACCTTGCATAGAGGTAATTTAAGATACTGGCAGCAGCACGTCCGATAGCCAATCCTGCCCAAATACCTATTAATCCCCAGCCCAAATAAATTCCGAAGAAAAATGTGGCTCCGACAGTAAAAATAACTTCCCTTATAATTGTCCATGATAAACTGATTGTTCCTTTTCCAATTCCCTGATAAAAAGAAAGTTGAAGCCATTCCTGCACCGGTTAAAGGTAGAGAAAGACAGGCTATTTGCAAATATCTGGTTATTTCCGGAACCAAATGTGCAGTTTCAGCAGTATATGCAAATATAGTAGATAACTGAGTTGCAAAAACTACTAAAATAAGAGTTACACATGTTCCAAATATTATTCCAAATATTGCACCGAATTTATGTGCTCTTGAAATATACTCTCCGTTTTTAGCTCCAAATGAACTGCCTACAACTGCTGTAACTGCTGTTCCAATAGCTGTAAGCGGCATTATTGCAAACAAGTATAATCTCTGACCTGATGTAAATGATGCTATTCCATATTGTCCGGCAATTGAAGAAATAAATATCATATACAAAGACATTGCAATAGACATTACAAGCATATCCATTGATGCTGGAATACCTACTTTTAAAATATCTTTAGCTATGCTGGAATCAAATTTAAATTCACCTAAATTAACATCCACATATGTGTCCTTTTTAACTAAAATCCAATATAATATAACAATAGCTGAGCAGATGGAACTTAAAATTGTTGCAATAGCTGCTCCTGCTGATCCCCATCCTAAAATGTAAATACATATCGGATCTAAAATTGCATTTAATATTACAGAAACAACAACTGCATACATTGCTTTTTTTCATATCTCCTTCTCCACGAAGGATACCACTTGCACCATTTGCAAATATAAAAGCAAATAAACCTAAAAATAGAGGAGTTCCATATTTAATTCCCTGAGCTAATGACTCACCACTTGCTCCGTATAATTTAAGCAAGGGTTCCTGAAGAATTAACAATACAATTGTTAAAACTACGGAAGCTATTAAAAAAAAATCAACAAAGAATGTGCTGCTGACTGACTGGCTTTCTTATGATTTTTAGCTCCAACAAAACGACTTATACTACTTGTTGCACCACTTCCAAGTCCTACACTTACCCCATTCAATATCATGAAAATCGGAGTTATAAAACCAATACCTGCAATAGCTTCCTGACCAAGCCCTGCTATCCATACCCCATCAATAATATTATATGATGCTGTTAAAAGCATAGAAATCATAATTGGAATCGCCAATTTCTTAACAGCTGTTTCAGGATTACCTCTCATTACTTCAACATTTTTATTAGCCATAATTACCCTATTTCCTCATTTTATCCATTTCTTTTTTGAATTTTCTCTTCCATCCAATCATCGTCAAATCTGTCGTGAAGAACAAATACTTTAATATAATGAAATATTAACCAGACTCCCCAAAGAACAGTTACCCATAAAAACCACCACTGGTGTAAATCAGTCCAATTTCCGTGAATTTCTGAAAGATTAATAAAAAATAAACATACATTTACAATAATATAACAGTATAAGTATCTGTAAAATTTTACTTTTTTATTAACAAGGTTTTTAGCTTTTTTTTATAAAGTATCTCTTCATCCATTATTTAAACCTCATTCATTTACTAAATTGTAACTCTTTTCTAGCTACAGCCCTTATTACATCCATAGTTTCCCCACTTACTTCAGCAAGTCCGACTGCATTATGCCAGTGATCTGCCTCCCTTTTTAAAACAGGAATTAGTTCATCTCCTTTTTTAGTTAATTTTAAGATATATTTTTGTCTATTATCTTTATTTATTATTCTTTCAATATAACCTTTGTCTTCTAATTTTCTAAGAGTTTTAGCTACAGTTCCTTTACTTTGGCAAAATATATCACAGAGGTCCTCCTGTGACAACTCCCTTTCAGAATAATAAATTTTAAGCAGATAATAACACTCACGAATATTAGTCAGTTCCTTTGATTTTAACCTTGCAAACTTAATTCCATTCTAAGATATATTATACATCAATAAGATTACAGACATTTCATCAAATATATCCTTTTCTTCACCCACACCCATTTTAACCACATTATTTTAAAAAATATCTATTTTTTCTTTATCACTGTTCATTTTTTATCCACATTATTTTAAAATATATGTATTAATTGTACAGTTAAACATATAAATGTTTTTAAGGAAATAACTGTTTAGGCAATCATTTTTTAAATTAAACAAATGCTAAAAAGTTCAATTAAAATATTTCAAAGCTTTTTACCCCCCAAAAAAAAAAAATCAAATCAGCAAATGCCTGAAAAAATTTTGAAAAAAATGTACAACTTCCAAAAAAAAATAACCAAACTTATAAAAATTGTTTCAAAATAAACAGTTGAATGTTGATATAATCAACAGTCCATTCAAAAAAAGCCAAAATAAACATCATATATAAAATACAATGAAATATCAACTGAACATATAACAAAATTTAAATAATATAAACAAAATTATAAAAAAAATTAAAAAAATAATATTAATTGTGTTAAAGATGACCATAGGAAGAACATATAATAGTACAAAACATTTTATATTATGAGATATAGATTATACTAACATGTCACAAAAAGATGACGAACTTTTGAAATTAACTTCATATGTTGAAATTTCAAAGTACAGAGAAAAAAACCTTAAAATCTATTGGAAATAATGTTAAAATACCAACAAATATTGCAAAAGACAGCGGTATTAGAACAAATCATATTTCTAAAGTTTTAAGTGAACTTAAGAGTAAAGAAATTGTAGAATGTATAAATGAAGAAGCTAGAAAAGGAAGATTGTACAGATTAACTGATACAGGTAAAGAAGTATTGGAATCTATAAATGAAAAAGAGGAAGAAAACTGAAACTGCACTTTTCATACTTCCTTTAACAATTACATTTTTTCTTATGTTTCTTTAAAAAAATTAATTTAAACCCTGTTTTTAATACCTTCTTTTAAAAATTCCAAATTTTCACGATTATTAACATCTGAAGCTTCATCAAAGCTATCAAATAAATAATTAAATATAATCTGATTTTTAACATCCGTTTTCACAGAGTCCATAGACTCGTAACCTATAGAATTATAATCCGGATTTTTTAAATCTTTTTTATATTGCAGTTTAATAGCTTCCCTTAAATCATGATCAATATAATCTTCCAGCTGACCAATTATCTCCCCGGCAAAAGTATTGCCTAGCACCATCAAAACCCCAATTTTTTCATCATCAAAAGTTGTTTCTTCAAGCAAACTTTCAAAAGAAGCATAACGCTGATATCCATGAGGAATAAACCTTCCTTCAACAGTATGAGCACAATATTCATTCATTAAAGCCAAATCATTAGACAAACAATACCAGACAAAACCTTCTAATGTAGAAGACTGCTTTACTTGAAACACATCACAAAGCAAACTTTCAATTATGTCAAACAATAAAAAATGAGTCAGTTCATGAATAATAGTAGCTATCTGAACTGAATCATCCAAACGGTCATCATAATACAAAACATGGCCAAATTCAAATCCGAGTTCTTCACCTCTGGCCTTTGGCCTGCATTCAGCAAATACTCCTGCTATACTTAATATTTTTTCTTTAGGAGTATGACCTACAATTTTTGAAAATTTTAATTTCCTAAAAATATTTGACAATAATTTACTATAATCTTCATCAGAAATTTCAGCTTTGGCCAGCAATAATTTATTATAATCAGTAAACAGCTTTTCAAAGCTATCAATAGAGACAGGACGAATTTGTTTATTGCAATTGCTGCAATAGCTACTGTCATCTGAATTTAATTCCCCGCAAAATGGACAGATATTATCCATAGCTATTCTATTTCCGCAGTGAGTGCAGTAATTATTTGCTCTAAGATTAGGAGTTCCGCATACATCACATTCTTTCATAACTACACCTTATCTGAAAACATTTCTTATAGATCTTCCGGCATTTGACAATTTAATTTTACGATTCATGGCTTTTTTAATGTTTTTACCACAATTAGGGCAAAATTCAACATCATAATCTACAATTTTTCCACAACTACAAACCAATTTGGATTTAACAAAACGTTTTGGATTCAATTGTCTGTCACAGCTACTGCAAAATTTTGCAGATATGGGATTTTTAGTTCCGCAAACACAAATTAAAGCTTTATTTTCATTTTTTAAATCAATTCCACAGTCAACACAGAAATCAGCAGTAACATCATTTAATGTAGAACAAAAACATAATTTTTGAATATTTCCATCAGTTTTTTCAAAATTATCTAACGGAAATCCGCAATTACTGCAAAACTGACTGAATTCATCATTTTCCTGTCCGCAAAAACAAAAAATAGGATAATCACATTCAAACTCGAAATTACTGTAAAGATCTTTTTTAATGGAGTCTCTTCATCTTCAACTAATTTCTTTCCACACATTTCACAAAACAAGTTTTCTTTAGAATTAACATGCCCACATTCACAGCTAACGGTTGTAAATGAAAAGGTAGGTTTTGGTTGGGATTTGAAAATTCTTCTTAATTTACTGTGTGTTCTTTTAACACCGCAATGATAACAGTAGTCATTTTCTTTTAAATTCAGATATCCGCAGGAACAGACTTCATATTTCAAATCTTTTCTGGTGCTTTCAATATAAGGTGAAAAGTCTATATCCAAATCAAAAAATCCGATGTCGTAAATTGGAAGCGTAAACATATAATCATCACCAGCATCTACAAAAGCTGTTCAGCTCCACAGCCTTTACAGTACTCTTCATTAAGTGATAATCTTTTTGCCGCAATTGCCACAGTAGTTTTGTAAAACCATATGCATCATCATTTAGTCAAGTAAAGATAAATTCTTCTTAAAATCCATCCTATAATCCCTGTAGGAATTACGAATATTCCTGCTATAACTATACTTGTACAAATCAACAGCAAAATCGCAACAACAGGATTAACCGCAAATTCACTTGAAAAAAATTCAGAATCTACAAATAAGGAAATATAAACAGAAACTGCAAAAAAGAAAGCAGCTTCCATTGCTAAAATTACTCTTAATTTGCTAATCCTGTATTTATTTTTTCTCTCATCAAATATATGAAACAATTTGAATTTAAAAGTTGGTTTAGTATGCCCATTATCTTTAAAATGTGATTCATTAAATGTATTATTAACCTTTTTTCTTTTGTGAAATTTCACTTGTTTCTTTTGAATGCATGGAATTCATAATTGAATTATGTTTTTTAATTGTATTAATGTCCATGTCAACAAAAGAATTGCCACATTTTACACAAAATTTGGCATAATTAGCATTTTCAAAACCACATTTAGGACAATATTTCATTTTAAAGTTCACTCATATTTCTTATTTCATTAACAAATTCACTTAAAACTTCTTCCCCTAAACCTTCAATGTATTTTATAGATCCGGCACATTCATGGCCTCCGCCGTCAATACCTGCTGAAGGTATCATTTCAGCCAGTTTAGGAACAATATTGTTGACACTGAATCCAAATCTTTCATTAACAGCATCAGTAGCTCTTATTACACCAAAATCAGGACCATGTCCTAAAGTTATAATTGGTTTATCCTCACCTAATGCCTGAACTACACTATCATGAACAAAACCACAGGTTTTTCCAGGAGCAGGGAATGTAAATTTATGAGCATATTTTTCAACATCAATCATATTGAAGTAAATGCCATTCTCAAAATGAGTTTTTTCAATATTAGGAATAGCTGCTTTAAGCTGAGTGTCAACACGTTTTAAATATTCCTTGTATAAAGCATCAATCATCTTTTCATGCTTATCAATATTGTCAACAGCTAAAATAGTGTCCATAATTCCCCTACCATTCATGAACCTAAGGAAATAAGCTTCAAAGTCAACACATTCGGCTATTTTAGCTAAATGTTCTTTAGTAAATCCTTTTTCTGCTGCCAATTCAAGGTATTGGTAAACTTCACCACATTCAGCATGATCTCCCAAAGCTGCAATAGCCGGAAGATGTTTGATTAAATCTTTAATTTCAGGATTTATAATATGTGCCACTTCAGTAGCCAGTGCTCCTGCAGTTAGCTGAGAATCTCCTCCAACCAGATAAGGGTTTACATGAGTGTCAACATATTCATCAACAGCAACAGTTCCGCCAACAATTTCCCCGTCTTTTTCCTCTTTAGTAATTAAATCTCCAGGAGAGTGATGGTCTATTACTACAACTTCCACATCATAAATTTTAGCCTGCATCAAAGCTACAATGTCCTCTTCTGTAGAACCATTATCCAGCAAAACAATTAACGGCAATTTTTGACCGTGTCTTTCCTTGTCTTCAAGAGCAAAGGACAAATCCTTAACTACATCTTCCAATTCATAAAACGGAGCTTTACTTGGAGATCTTTTGAAATAATCATACTAGCATCATCATTACTTGGATTTACCTGTTCGACAAGAGGAACAATAGCTTTTTCCATAGCTACTCCTGAACAGATACCGTCTGCATCGTTATGATGTCTTAATAAAATAGATCTGCCATCTAAAATAGCTCTCCTAATTTTTTGAGCTGCTTCCCTCATTTTAGGTTTCAATCTGTTTAAAACATCACTTTTAACCAGGAAATCAACATCATCAGGTTCTGCCCTTTTATTTAATGCATCTTCAATTAAATCCTGAAGTTTGGCTTTTTTTCTCACCTTCCAATTTGGAAATAGACTGAGATTCAATTTGAGGCTTGCCTCCATGCTGATTAACTTCACCTAAAACTTCCACAGCATCTCCAACATCAATATCTGGATATGCTCTAACTCCAGCTTCATCAAAAGCAGCTACCCATGTAATATTTGATTCATCAGTAATTGTAAAAATAGTCGGTCCTGAAGTTTGCTGAACCTGTAGAACTTCACCGTCAACACGAACCAATTGCCCATTTTTTCTTCCAGATCAGAAATAATGGTTCTTGGAATGCTTTTTGTCTGTTTTACAATATTGTAATTTTTAACATATGCTGGAGCCAAATCAATTTTTTTCTTTCCCTTGATTTAATAGCTGTTATAAATACAATAACATCATCTCCAACTTTATAATTAGAGATATCTCCCCTCATAAGTCCCCAGACATTATTATTTAATGTTACAAAAGCACCATATTTTTCAACACGGGTAACTCTGCCTTTATAAAGTCTATCCTTGTCCATATCCCTCATTTGACATAATGAATCCAAGACATAAACATCTTTAACTTCGTTTTCCATCTCCCGTATTTTATCACGTTTCATTCTATCTTCCTTCCTTTTGGTATGGCAATCTCTACATAAATCATATTTTTCACTGATTGGTTTGCCGCAGTCATTACATACATTAATCTGACCGCTGCCATGACAATTAGGACATTCTTCAAAAACTTCAATCTGACCTTTTCCATGACAAACTTCACATGGAATATCCTGATCTGCCCCTAAATCAAATTTAGCTTTCGCATTACTATTAACTCCTTTAAAATGATTTCCTACATCAAAGGAATCTTGGTAACCAGTTCCGCCACAGCTATCACAGTCTTTATAATCTACAACGACAGAACCTGTTCCTCTACATTTTGGACACTTTTTTTCAATTTAAAAACCTCATTTTAAAGTAAAAATTTTATCTAAATAAATTTGGATTATCATTAACTAACTTATTTCTTGCATTTTGATACTGAATAGCTTCATCCATTAAGCTATTTGCCTTATTACCATAACTACTTCCAGTAGAATTATCATTATTTTTAAAATAATAAATAGCATGAACCAAATTAGATGCAGCATCCTGTTTTAATTCCACTTCATCAATAGCAGTAGCTAAGTATTCTTTATGAACTTCATTAAAATTATAACTACCATTCTGTATATCTGACAAATCTCTGGAACTTTTATTAAAATCATCACTTGCATAAAGTGCTTTTTCTAATGCTTCATCATAATTTTTATTATTTATTAAATTTACAGCATCATTATACTCTTTATCACCATTAGATATATTATCGCTTATTTCAGCCATTGAATTATCAAGAGAATTCATAGAAAATCCAACATAGACAATGGCTATAGCTATTATAACTAAAAAGAAAAATAAAAATTAATGCTCTCTTATAGTCTGACACATTAATAATTTTTATAAAAAAACAAGTACTTAAAATTTTTTTTTATAAAATATTAATATAAAATTCGCTATTTAATCAGAATATGTATGCATAATTAATACCATATTTTTCATAACATTAAACATCAATTAAACAAAATAATAATAGCTGTCAAATAAGCTGCTCATCTATGAAAATATCCTATTCCACAGTAAAAAAAAAAGAAATAAATTTTAAGAAAAGCATCTTAAAATTTATTGGCTGACCCAAAGGCCGTGTAAGTTACAGAATTCCCTTGCAATTGCTTCGTTTGCAGCAAGTAAATCTGCATCAACAGTAAATGTAGCTTTTGGAACATCGCCTGGTTTGAAATGTTTGATATATCTTTCATCACCAACGATTAATTCAACAAATTGGATGAAATGGTCATCGTCCATCGGATGTTGAACTTCACCAACAGCAACTGTAACTTCGTTCCCATCAACTGATATAACCGGAACATGTTTAGGAGCTTTATCTCCTTCAGTTTGAGGTTCGATTATATTTTTAGAAGAGTCACAGCAAGCTTTTTTCTTCGTGTGCATCTACTAAAACTTCAACTATGCTTCCGCAGTCTTCACATTTGAATATTTTTCCATATTCTACCATACAAACATCTCCTCATAATAATTTAAAGAAAGTTTATATTTTAAAGTATATAACACTATTGATTATTTTCACAATATTAATAAACTCGTGATTATTTTTTAATATTCAAATAGGTTGGCGGTTTAACTTTTTAAAAGATCAACACCACCACTATTGCCAATCAAGGAAAACTATGATTGTAAATCCTGAACAAGTTTAATTTGAGTTTTCATAATAGTTATCAATAGCTGCCTTAAGTGCATCTGCAGCCAAATTGGAACAGTGCATTTTAACTGGTGGAAGACCGTCCAATTCTTCTGCCACATCATTACGACTAATTTTTAATGCTTCTTCCAATGTTTTGCCAATAGCTATTTCAGTAATCATACTGCTTGTAGCAATAGCTGCTCCGCAACCGAAGGTTTGGAATGAAATATCGGTGATAACATCATCCTTAACTTTAATATAAATAGTCATCAAATCCCCGCAGGTTGGGTTTCCTACTGTTCCTACTCCATCAGGATTTTCCATTTCTCCTGAATTTCTTGGATTTGCAAAATGATCCATAACTTTTTCACTGTACATATTTAACACCTTAATTTATTTACTTTGACCCATCATTTCTTCATATTTTTCATCAGAATTCCATAAAGGAGACATTTTCCTTAAAGTAGCTACTGACTCTTTAATTGCTTCTACTAAACCGTCAACATCATCGAAGTGAGTTTGGGAACCTAAAGATATTCTTAAGGAACCATGTACATCAACATCATCAAGATTAAGAGCTTTTAATACAGGAGATGCTTCTAAAGTCTTAGATGAACAGGCTGACCCTGTTGATGCCTGATATCCTTTTGCATCTAAAAGGAGAATTAATGATTCTCCTTCAATAGATGAGAATCTGAAATTAATGACATTAGGCAGTCTTTCATTCCTATCACCATTAAGATAAGATTTAGGAACTGCATCCAATACTTTTTCAATAATTTCATCTCTTGTTTTAACTAATCTTGCATAATTTTCTTCCAGATTATTATTAGCTATTTCACATGCTTTACCGAATCCAACAATACCTGGAACATTTTCAGTACCTGACCTGATTCCCCTTTCCTGGCCACCACCATGAATAAGAGGAGTTATTCTAACACCTTTTTTAATATATAATGCTCCAACACCTTTTGGACCATGGACTTTATGAGATGATAAGGATAATAAATCAACGTTCAATTCTTCAACATCCACTTTAACTTTACCGAATGTCTGAACTGCATCAGTGTGGAAAAGAATTTTACGTTCTCTGGCTAGTTTACCAATCTCAGCAATTGGCTGAAGAGTACCAATTTCATTATTACCATGCATAATGGTAATTAAGATTGTTTCTGGAGTAATCGCATCTTTAACATCCTCTACTTTTACAATACCGTTTTCATAAACCGGCAGGTAAGTTACTTTGAAATCTAAAGTTTCAAGGAAATGGAGTGTTTCTTTAACTGCAGGATGTTCAATTTCAGAAGTGATAATGTGGTTTCCTTTACCTTTTAATTTTAAAGCAATCCCCTTAATAGCTAAATTATCAGATTCTGACCCTCCACTAGTGAATATTATTTCTTTAGGATCTGCATTAATTGCATCAGCCACTCTTTGTCTTGCTTTATCTAAACCCTTTTTAGCTTCGCGGCCAACAGAGTACAAAGTAGACGGATTTCCATAGGCTTCCCTGAAATAAGGCTCCATTTCGTTTAGTACTTCCTCACTAACTGCAGTAGTTGCTGAATTATCCAAATACATCTTATAATCTCCTTTTTATTTTTTATTAAAATTTAAATTTTATCTAAAGCACGTGAAAGATCATCAATTAAGTCATCTGCATCTTCAAGACCAATAGATAACCTTACAAAGTCCGGTGTAACACCAGTAGCTAATTGTTCTTCTTCTGAAAGTTGCTGATGAGTAGTACTTGCAGGATGTATTGCTAAACTTTTTGCATCACCAATATTTGCAAGAAGAGAGAATAATTCCAAGTTATTGATGAATTCCTTACCTGCTTCCTCACCGCCTTCAATACCTACACCTAAAATACCTGCATAATAACCGTTTAAGTATTTTTTAGCAGTTTCATGTGAAGGGTGAGATTCCAAACCAGGATAACTTACCCATTTAACTTTAGGATGTGATTCCAAGAATTTAGCTACTTTTAAAGCATTTTCAGAATGTCTTTTTACTCTTACATCCAAACTTTCAAGTCCCTGTAAAAACAGGAAACTGTTAGTTGGTGCCTGAGTTGACCCCAAATCACGTAATAATCTTGCTCTGGCCCTTAAGGTAAAAGCTATATTTCCAAGTTCCGGAACATCACCAAATGCATCCCAGAATACCAATCCATGATAACTTGGATCAGGTTCTGTAAATTGCGGGAATTTACCATTACCCCAATTGAATTTACCTGAATCTACAATGTATCCTCAATGGAAGTTCCATGACCTCCAACATATTTGGTTGCAGATGCTGCAATAACATCAGCACCATGTTCCAAAGGTCTTACCAAACCGACACCAATTGTATTGTCTACAATTAACGGGATGTCATGACTGTGAGCAATTTCAGCTAAAGCTTCAAAATCAGGCACATCCAGTTTCGGATTACCTATAGATTCACAGTAAATTGCTTTGGTTTTATCAGTAATTGCATCTTCAAATGCCTGCAAATCACTTGAATCCACAAATTTAACATTTCTTGCCAAATCTTTAAAGGTGTAATCAAACAGCTGATAAGTTCCGCCGTAAAGATTATCTGCAGATACGATTTCATCACCAGGAGAAGTAATGTTTAAAATTGCATAAGTAATTGCTGCAAGACCGCTTGAAGTACCTAATCCAGAATTACCTCCTTCAATAGCAGCTATTCTCTTTTCAAATACCTCAGTTGTTGGATTAGTTAATCTGGAATAAATTTGACCAAATTCCTGTAATCCGAACCTCCTTGCTGCTTCTGCAGCGTCCTTAAATACATATGAGCTTGTTTGATAAATCGGTACAGCGCATGCTCCAGTAACCGGATCCGGTTCTTGACCTGCACGTACACCTAATGTGGATGATTTGTATTGTCTTTTTTCTACCATATAATCACCTGTAATTTTTTAAATTTAATATTACTACACTATAACATATATTTTTTAAAAATCCCATATTTTTTTATCCCTTCTAAACTAAATATGATGAATATTATGATTTTCAATATAAAATATATCACATGTTATAATGCTATATAACAATAGTTATTTAACATATATAAATGTTTGGGTAAACCTAAAAATACAATTTACGAAAAACTAAATGAAATTATAATGCGTGTTATAATATCATATAACAATAGACATTTAAAGTATATAAAGGTTTTTATTAAAAAAAGTAAAAGAGAATTTGAAATCCTCTTTTTTAAGCAATTGTAATATTGTTTCCTATTTGGTATTCGTTCCAGATGGAGGTTATGATGTATTTGCCTGGGTTTAAGCGTATATGCAGGCTGGCCATACCGTTTTCATCGGTTGTTCTGTGGTAGAATACTCCGTTTATATTAAATGATATTTTCTGGTTAGCTAGTACTTTACCTTGACCGTCAAGTGTTTGTGCTGTGAAGCTGCTGCCGTCCATGTATTTCATTACCAGATCTTTTGTAACAAGAGTAGGCAGTACTTTAACATTGTTGGATACTCTGCATCCTTCGTATTCTGCTGTTACAATGTAGTCTCCAGGACGTAATTTAATGCCTAAACTTACAATTCCATTTTCATCAGATACTCTGTGGTAGAATACTCCGTTGATGTTAAAGCTTACTTCCTGACCTGCTGCAACTTTACCGTCTTTACCAATCACCTTAAGAGTGTATTTGGACTCATTTAAGTAATATTTAATCAAATCAGAGTTATCAACAAGCAAAGATTTAACTGTGACTTTATTTGAGTTTTCTTCACCGGTGACCAAGTTATAATTGGTTATTATATATTCTGCCGGAAGTAAATTAATATTTAAAGTAGCTACACCTTCACTATTGGTAATTCTTGTATAGAAAACACCATTAATATTAAATTTAACAGCAGCATTAACCAAAGGATTACCATTACTGTCCAAAACCAAAGCAGAATACTGAGTTGCATTTCTAAACATTTTAACAATATCACAACCAATAACCGTAGATTTAATTGTTATATTACATTTAACAGAGATATTGTTGTAATTTAAAGTTCCATTAAACAGTACTAATCCTTCATATACTCCTGGCATTAAGTTAAGTGCTATTGAAGCAGTTCCATTATTATCAGTAATTTTAGTATACTTTACACCATTAATTACAAATATTAAAGTTTCATTAGCTATTGGATTGCCTTTATAATCAGTTAAAACAGCTATAAATCTAGTTCCATCTTTATAAAACATGACAATGTCATCTGCTTTTAAGTTAACATTTTTATTAATATCTACAGTCATGTTAAGTTGTTTAACAGAATTAAGATATTTATCATCTCCCGAATAGTACACAACAACATCATAAGTACCATTATCCAATACATCAGTGATAACTTTAGCAGTTCCATTAACAACAGTTGCATTATACTTTTTATTTGCAACAATTATTGTAACATTTCCTGTTGCATCTTTTGGTAAGATTACAGTTATTGTAGCATTTTCTCCACTTTGAACTTTGGAAATATCAACATCAACATCATATTTAGCTATTTTACCTACATTAAATGAAGTTATGTTCTTGCTGGTTCCATAATTAATATCTCCACTATATTTAACTACAACATCATATTTACCTGCAGTCAAGTCACTTACAATTAAACTGGCTTTACCATCCTTAATATTAACAGTAGTATTTTTATTGTTAACACCAATAATCACACTACCTGTTGCATTTTTATTGACAAATACATCAATTGTAGCATTTTCACCTACAACAATATCATCAACATTGATTAAAATAATTGAGGTTTCTTTAGCTACAATAACTTTAATATTAAATATTTCATCACCAGATTCTACAGTAATTGTATCATTGTCAGATATTGTGTAATTAACACAAGCTACATTATTAATAACTTTAGCCAAATTATCTGATAATGTGCCATTAATCGCACTAAATTTAACATTAAATTCCGGAAGAGCTTTAGTAAATCATAAAGTTTTCCATCTTTTCCATGATATTTATCAAATGAAACTTTTATAAGTTGATTTCCTGTGATATTTTCAATAATGTCTGGAATTACACTCATAACAATCCAATTTGAAACATCCACATCCTCACATGAAGTATATTCATCCCATTGACCTGCACCAACTAATCTTGAAGGATCATTATTAGTTCCCCACCAGTTGTATTGTGCATTAGCAGACGGATTATATCCATAATTATAAATTACATAATTGGAGGAAGCATTTTCCAATAATACTGAATAATGAATGTTTAAATTACCATAATTATAAATTGCATTTCCATAATATCCATTACCTGCAGCATTATTTTCAAATATGGAATTTAATATGTTCACATCACCTTTAGCTAAAATAGCTCCACCATCTCTAGCAGCTGCATTATCTCTAAATGTAGCATTAGTTATATTTGATTTAGAACTTAAAGAAAATAGAGTGATAGCTCCTCCATTTCCCAATATGACATTATTAGCTTCAAAAATAGAGTTTTCAACTATAAGATCCCCATTGGAAATATAAACAGTTCCCAATCTTGCAATATTGTTAGTAATATTACAATTGAATATTTTTACAATACCTGAAGTAGAATAAACAATTCCATACGAGGAAGTGCCTGAAGCGATATCATTGCCGGATACAGTTGAATTAATTAATATAAGATTATTGCTGCTGTATATTAATCCATAGCCAATATTATTGATTATTTTAGAGTTGTTAATTGTCATTACTCCGGTATTGTAAATTGCACTCATAGTATTAGCTAAAGCATCAGTTATTTCATTATCATAGATGCTTATATTATTTAGTGTAAAATTAGCTCCTAAATTATATATTACACAACCAAAGTTGCTTTTTGCTTTTGTTAGTTCCAAATTAGCTAAATTAATAACAGCAGATTTGTTTGTTGTAGAAATTATTTTACCGTCATTATCAGCATCAATAATAACTTTACCTGAACCAATTATATTTACTGATTTGGTTATTTCCAGTCCATCTTCCAAATAGGTTCCAGGTGCTATGTAAATTGAAGATCCGTCACTTACTAACTCCAAAGCTTTTTTGATTGTAGCTACAGGACTGTCTTGACTGCCATTGTTTTCATCATTACCTTCTGCAGATACCCAAATATCTCGTTTAACCTCTTTTATAATGACATCAATGACGGAACTTTGATTAGCAGACTTTACAATAATTTTATTGCTGTTTCCTACAGTATGTGAAAAAGTAGCTAATCCGTCAACAGTGTTTAAAATATTTCCATCAAAATAAATTGTTGTTTCAGGAATATGTTTTGTTAATGTATGAATTTTACCATCAACATCCATATAATGGTTAAAATCAACATCAACAGTTACTGTTTCTCCTTTTTCACCAGAAATACTTTCAGGAGCATTCATTATTACCCAATTTTTAATATCCTTTCCTGCTGGTGTGTTAGTTCCCCACCAATTATAATCTAGAGAAATTACAGATTCACCACCTTCTTCAATACTTACATAATCAGCAAATCTGTTGTTAGTGATAATACAATAATCTGCATTTAAAGAAGACCCGTCTCCAAGATAAAAAATACTGTTTTCAAGGTTATTTTCATCAACAATAGAATTTGACATCTTTAAAATAGTATTTTTAGAAATTGAAATTAAATATCTGCTGTTTACATTGTTTATTACAGTGTTAACAATATCGACAGAACCTGAAGAAAGATACAAAACTCCCAAATCAGTATTAACACTGCTGAATGTACAGTTATATATTTTAATATTATTTCCATATACTTTTAAAACTGCAGAGCCATTATTTTGTAAAAATACAAGGTTATTAAATTCCACATTATCTGCTTTGCATATAAATGCATTATTGGTCAAAATAACTTTGCCCAAACCAGTAATGGATACTTCCTTATTTATTGTTATCTGACCTTGAGAATAATTTCCTTCCATAATATATATTGTAGATGAATTTTTAGCCAGTTCAATTGCTTTAGCTATTGTAGCTACCGGAGAGTTTTCACTGCCGTCATTTGCATCATTACCCTCAGCTGACACCCAAATAGCATCAATGACTTTGGAAATAATATTAATTGTGGCTGTTTGATTACCTGATTTTACAGTGATTGTATCATTATTATTTACAGTGTATGAAACACCAGCTATTCCATTAACACACTAGCTGCAACATTGTTTAATAAAGTTCCGTTGACTGCGCTGAATTTAACAGTAATTGGAACATTTATATCCAAATCATAAATTTTACCGTTTGTATCTGTATAATGATTGAAATATACTTCCACATCAATTGTTTTACCTTTTTCAGCAGTTATATTCTCAGGTGTAATCATTATAATCCATTTACTGATTTTATCATCAGACACACTATTATTTCCCCACCAGTTATAATCCAGAGTAACTGCAGCATTTCCTGATTTAACATTGAATATTTTGTTAAATTTATTATCAACAATACTTGAATATGTAACATTAAGAGTATTTCCATTAGTAAGCTGGAAAATTTCACTTTCTAAAGCATTTTCAGCAGTATTGTTTGAAATTACACTGTTTTCAATATTGATATTGGCATTTGCACTTGATCCGTAAATAAGATATTGGCCGTATCCTGTAGAAGTCATGCCAACAGTATTATTCACAATTATAGTATTTAGGATATTTAATTTACTTCTTGACTCAATAACTGATTGCATTGGACCTAATGAACCTCTAATAACCGTATTATTTAAAGTTACAACTGCATTTTGATTATCAATATAAAATATTCCTCTTAAATATGCATACTTACTGTTTTCTGCAACATTGTCAGCTAATTTTGAATTTGAAATAGATAATCCGTCAAAAATATACTCACCACTTCCGGAAATATAGATAATAGATGATCTGGAAGCAGTTCCAACTACATTTTCAAAAGTACAGTTTTTAATTTCTGCATTTGCAGTAGTGCCTATATTCATAGCACCATATCTAAAGCACCAATATCTCTAAAAGTACAGTTAATTATTTTAAGACTACCATCACCTTCAATATATAAAGCTGCAGATTTTGTTTCTTCAGATATTAGATTTACAAAAGTAATATTAATAAATTCCAGATTATTTCCGTTTTCAGTACATGAAAATACACGGTTTCCGATTCCCCTTACAATAACTTCACTGCCCTCACCAACAAATGACAATGTTTTATTGATTTCCAAAACTTTTTGAGAATATTCCCCATCCATTATATGAATAGTGTAACCGGATTTAGCTAATTCTATAGCTTTGGTTATGCTGGCTAATGGTCTGTCTTTACTGCCGTCATTATTATCGCTACCTGTAGCTGCTACCCATAACTCATCAATACTTCCGTCAAGATTAATTTTAATATTTTTAGTATTGGAATCTTTAATTAAACCTTTACCAACGCTTAAAGCTGCAACACCATTAGCTTTGGGACTTATGCCAACACTTGCAGTACCGTTTTTAATAGTTATGGTACTCTGATTTACACTGGCATATTTTTCATCAATATTTACATTAAGGTCAAATACTGGTAACTTTGTATTGTTAAACACAATCTGATAATCAGAATCTCCAAAAATAGTATTATTACCCACAATACTTAGTTTAGCTACTGTAAAATTACATTTATACAGTATTCCCACAGAACCATAGGTAGCTGCATTTGTACCCCAGTAATTATCCCTGCAGCTTTTAATATATTCAATATTTACATGATTGATATTGTTTATAAAAATATTATTGTCAATTGTGTTTACATTCAATCCATTTTCAAGCAATGCATTGGAAATATTGTTATTCATTATTACATTATTATTTATAAAAACAGAATTATATCCGCTGACTCTGAATATGTTAGTCGCATTGTTATTAACAAAATAAGAATTAGTTACAGTTAATGAACCTCCATCGGCCCATATTAAACTTTTATATCCTGAATTTTGAAAAGTAACATTATCCAGAACAAGATTACCTCCATTTTGATAAATTATTCCTTTATCATCTGCATTATAATTCAAATCAGTAATTATAATGTTTTTTAAAGTTAAAGTGCCTTTATTAACAGCAAACAACCTTACATCTTTGGAATTACTGCCACTTATTATATGTGATGCTCCATCAACAGTTGTATCTTTATTAATTATAATACCTGATGATAAAGAACTGTCAGCTGAAGAATCATATTTATAATCTTTATCTAAAATTATGTTTGAATTGGCTTGAATATTCAAATTCAAATCACTGAATGTTCCAGCATTCCCCGGAGCAGTTAAAACACTGCCGGAATATGTGGAATTAACCTGCAAGTCATCACTATATCCAACATTATTTAAATCTTCATTAGCACTAACCAATGAAATGGAAAATGTTAAAATAATCATAATGACTAAAATAAATCTTTTTTTTAATCATCATATTCCCCTTAATTTCTTTAAATTACTTGTACGAAACTTAAAGTTTTTTTATTGGAATAAAATACTCTTTAAGTTTATTCAATATATTTATAATACAGGTATATTTATGATTTATCAAAATATTTTGAGCAAGTCAAGAAAAATGTTGCAAAACACAATAGTTTAAATATAACACAAACATAAAATTACAATTATAGGAGAGTGTAAAATTATGAAAACAGTAGCAATCGTAGGAAGTCCTAGAAAAGATGGAAACTGTGATATTTTAGTAAACAAATTATTGGAAAAAATTGATGGTGAAAAAAGTATTTACTATCTTAATGAACTGGATATCGGTTTTTGTAAAGCCTGTCAGGCTTGTCAAAAAAAAGGTGACTGTGTAAAAGATGATGATGCAAGAAAAATCATCACAGAAATGCTTGAAGCAGATTTATTCATTTTCTCAAGCCCGATTTACTATGGTCAAATGAGCGGACAGGCAAAAACATTAATTGACAGATTCTATCAGGTCTCACAAAATCCTGATAAAACTTTAGAAGGTACAAAAGTAATAGAAATATTTACCCAAGCTCAACCAAGTGACGCATTTGCAGCATACATTGATTCAATGAAAGTTATACCATTTGGATACATGGGTATGGAAATTGTCGATACCATTGTTGCAAAAGGAGCTGCCGGAAAAGGTGACGGATTAGAAGAAGCTATTGCACAAATAGAAAAAATAGGAGATAAATTATAAATCTCCTCCTAATCACTTATTTCATAACCTAAATCAGTTAACTGATTTCTTATTTTATCAGACAATTCATATTGTTTGTTATTTCTTAATTCCTGTCTGACATCTGAAATTAAAGTTAATAATTCATCAGAAGATCCTGTATCTTTTAAATCAAAATCAATACCTAAAATAAAACCGACATCATCTAAAAATTCACGAACAGCGAAAACATCTTCATCAGCTAAAGAATCAATTTCACTTTTGGAATCATTTATTAATCCAAAGATAGCTGCAATAGCTTTTGGAGTGTTGAAATCATCATCCATACTTTTAAAGAATTCTTCTTTAGCTATTTTTAATGGAGCATAATCAGAAGTGACATTTTCTATGATTTCACATTCTAATGATTCATAATATTTTTTAATTTTATCCAGACTTTTTTCAGACTGGTGAAGTGACTCTTTTGAAAAGTCAATCGGACTTCTGTAATGGGTAGACAATACAAAAAACCTGAATACATCAGCATCATATTCTTTAAGCAACTCACGAATTGTGATGAAATTATTTAAAGATTTGGACATTTTTTCTCCGGAAACATTTAAAAATCCTGTATGTAACCAGTAATGTACCATCGGACTTTTTCCACTAACTGCTTCCATTTGAGTAATTTCCGCTTCATGATGAGGGAATATCAAGTCAAGTCCTCCACCATGAACATCATATTGTGGTCCGAAGTAGTATTCAGTAATAGCTGTATCTTCAATATGCCATCCAGGTCTTCCTTCACCCCATGGAGAGTTCCATACCGGTTCATCGACATTTTCTCTTTTTTTCCATAAAGCAAAATCAATTGGATTTTTCTTAGTGGTTTTAGCTATTTCCCTGTGAGATTCCAATTCTTCAATGTTTCTGTTTGATAATTTTCCAAATTCCTCAAAATTATCTATTCCAAAATAAACTCCGTCTTCGGTTTCATAAGCAAAACCTTTATCAATTAATCTTTGAATTTGGTCAATTATTTCGCCCATATGGTCAGTAGCTCTTGCGAATAAATTAACGCCTGTAACATTTAATTTATTCATGTCTTCAATATATCTTTTTTCAAACTTTCTGGCTATATCTCCAGCCGGAATTCCTGTTTCTTTTGATCTTTTAATTATCTTATCATCAACATCAGTAATATTTTGAATATAGAATACAGTATAACCCTTATATTCCCAGTATCTTTTTTATTGTATCAAAAGAAATGTAAGTTCTTCCATGACCAATATGAGCATCATCATAAACAGTAGGTCCACAAACAAATAAATTAATTCTATTATCATTCATGGTTTCAAAAGTTTCTTTTTACTACGAGTTAAAGTAGAATAAATTTCCATAAAATACCTCAAAAAAAGCAATAATTAATAAATGAAGGCAAGCTGGGATTTGAACCCCAGTATCATGGTCTGCAGCCACGCACCTAAGCCGCTCGGTCAGCTTGCCACAAAAAATAAAACAGTAATTAATAGTTTGACTATTATTACATATATAGTTTACTATTTACATTCAGTAACTTCAGAACCTAAACAACCCTGACAGTCTTCATCAAGATCATTCTTATCAATGTTTAATTGTTTTAAAACATCTCCAATTTTAATATGTTTACAAATGGAACATGTTCTACCAATTATTTCAGTTTTTTAGCTTCACCATTACGTAACTGAACAGCTAATTCCTTAACCATTTCTTTTACATTTGGACTTAATTCAATACCGCTGCCCCTTTTATCAGTAATATACTGAGACACAGCAGGCTGAGTTATATCCATAAGCTCGGAAACATCTTTTTGTTTCATACCTAAAGCTAGCAAATCTTTAGCTAATTCTGATCTGATTGCAGGTATTACATACCATACAACAATTTCACAAGGCGGTTTCATGTTAATCTCCTATTTTTTCAATAAATCATCCAATTCGTCTTCATCATCTTCAGTTAAACAAATTGAATTTTTTTCATACAAAATTTTAATGTGTTTATCATTTTCTTTAAGATGCTTTGTAAGAGTATTGATTGCATCAGCGACAGGATCCGGAAGCTTATTATGGTCCAAATCAACAGTCTTATGCTGAATTTCAATATTTTCGGCATTTTTACTTCTGACAATTCTTCCAGGAACTCCAACACATGTGGAATCCGGAGGAACATCCTTTAAAACAACTGCACCAGTTCCTATTTTAGAATATTGGCCAACAGTAATATTACCCATTACTTTAGCTCCGGCACCAATAATTGCTCCTTTTTCTACAGTCGGGTGTCTTTTAGTTTTCTGTGTACTTGTTCCACCAAGAATCACACCTTGATAAATAAGTACATCATCACCAACAATTGCAGTTTCTCCAACAACAACACCCATCCCATGATCAATGAAAACACGTTTACCTATAGTTGCACCGGGATGGATTTCAATACCTGTTAAAAATCTGGCTAAATTCGAATTCATTCAGCTAATAATCTTAAAGAGTGGGTCCACAGATAATGACTGACCCTATGCATAATAATAGCATAAAAACCAGGATAACATAAAAATATCTCTAGAGTACTGCGCGCTGCAGGATCCTTTTCCTTTATTGTCTTGATTTCACTCCTTAATCTACCAAGCATTAACAAACCTCAAATATATTTAGAATATGTATATCTATAAAAATATAACATATAGTATATACATTTTCTATAATACATAATATATAAATCTATTCAAATAACCAGTCAACAGACAAATATCTTGAACCATCATCAGGTAAAATAGCCAATATTCTTTTACCTTTATTTTCATCTCTTTTAGCTACTTGAATTGCAGCCCATGTTGCTGCTCCAGAGGAAATTCCTGCAAATATTCCTTCTTTTTTTTTAGCCAAATCAAGTAAAGTATTACCTGCATCCTCATCTTTAACTGGAATAATTTCATCAATAATATCGGAATCATAAATAGACGGAACAAAACCTGCACCAATACCCTGGATTTTTATGAGGTCCTTTAACTCCTTTTCCTAAGGTTTGAGAAGATTCAGGTTCAACAGCTATAATCTGAACATCAGGATTTTTTCTTCTTTTAATACTTTTCCAATACCTGTAATAGTTCCTCCTGTTCCTACACCTGCAACTACAGCATCAATTTTACCTTCAGTATCTCTTAAAATTTCCTTAGCAGTAGTTTGAGAATGAATTCTTGTATTTGCTTCATTATCAAATTGATGTAAAACAATACCGTCCGGAATTTTCTTTTTCCAGTTCATTAGCTTTAGCTATAGCTCCACCCATACCTTCTGAACCTGGAGTCAATACAGTTCTGCTCCAAATATTCCTAACAATTTCCTTCTTTCAACAGACATGGTTTCAGGCATGGTTAAAATTAATCTGTAACCTTTAGCAGCTGCAGCAAAACCTAATCCTATACCTGTATTTCCACTGGTTGGTTCAATAATTACTGAACCTTCTTTAAGCAATCCTTTTTTCTTCTGCATCTTCAATCATTGCAACTGCAACACGGTCTTTTACACTTCCGGTTGGATTGAAGGATTCCATTTTTACATCTACTTCTGCATCTAAATCTTCAGTTATATTATTTAATCTTACAATAGGAGTATTTCCAATAGCATCAATAACACTATCTAAAACTCCTCTTTTTTAATTCTGGGACATTTACCATAATTATTTCTCCTAATTAATTCCATTTAAGGTATATTATAAAGGGTTAATCATTAATTGTCATATTTTGGAATACCTAATATAACAATAGTTATTGTTTATAACTACTGTTATATAACAATGTTTTTATTTATAAATGTTTCGGAAAATCAGCAGTAATCACAAATATCTGAAATCGGACACATTTCACATTGAGGACTCATAGGTTTACAGATAGTTTGACCAAACTGAACCATCAAATCATTTAATTTAATCCATAATTCCTTAGGGGCAATTTTAGCCAATTCCACTTCTGTCTGTTCAGGTGTTTTGGTATTTACCAAACCAATTCTGTTGGAAATTCTGTGAACATGAGTGTCAACAGGAATAGCCGGAAGTTCAAATGCATAAACCAGAACACAATTGGCAGTTTTACGGCCAACACCAGGAAGCTCAACCAACTCCTTTAGATTGTCCGGAACTTCACCACCATACTGATCAATCAAAATCCTTGAAACCTCTTTAATTCTAGCTGCTTTTACACGATAAAAACCTGAACATCTAATTAGCTCTTCAACATCATCAGTTGGAGCATCAACTATTTCATAAATGTTTTTATATTTGGCAAATAAGTTTTTAGTAGCCTGGTCTGTATTTTCATCTCTTGTTCTTTGAGATAAAATTGTCCTGACTAAAACTTTGTAGGGATCCTTATTTACAAACTCCCTGATTTTATATAACTTATTTAACTCATCTACAATTTTAATAACCTTTTCAGTTTCTGTTAATTCCAACACCAACACTTCCTAAATTAACTCCAGTTCAACTCCAATTTCTGACATGGCTTCAATGAAATTAGGAAAAGACACATCAAAAACTTCCCCATTTTTAATTTCTATATCATGTTTTAGACCAACCAATGAAAATGCCATAGCCAGCCTATGATCTTTATGTGAATCAACAACACCTGAACGGATTCCTCCTTCAATAGACATGCCGTCTTCAAATTCTTTTAACTTGCAGCCTAATTTCTTAAGTTCACTACATGTAGTAGCTATCCTATCTGTTTCTTTAACTCTGGCATGTTTAACACCTGTAATATTAGTGGTTCCATCAGCCAGAGCTGCTAAAATAGCTACTGTAATTAATAAATCAGGAGCATTTGACAAATCAACATCAATACCTTTTAAATTACCTTCAGATGAGATTTCCACATAATCATCAAAAATCTCTATTTTTGCACCCATCTTCTTTAAAATATTCAATATTAACTTATCTCCCTGTTTAGAATTTTTAAATAAATTTAATATTTTTGCATTTCCACCATAAATAGCTACAGCTGCAAGCAAATAAGATGCTGATGAATAGTCGCCTTCAACTACATAGTCACAGGATTTATATTCCTGTTTAGGTATTTTAAATTCATCAATGCGGCAATTTTTAGATTCCCTGTCACAGTCATCATGACGTACAAAGAATTCATTTTCAATTTTAACACCAAATTTAGCCATTATATCACAGGTCATATTTACATAAGGGCGTGACTTGAATTCAGGCAGTACAAATAAATCAACTCCATTTTCAGATAAAGGAGCAGAAATCAGAATTGATGAAATAAACTGAGAACTGACATTGCCTAAAATATTAGTTTCACCACCTGCATAACCTGGCTTGATTAAAATAGGTGCTTTCCCATTACCATTAATTGAAGCTGCACATACACCTAATGAAGCCAATGATTCTGTTAAAATCTCCATAGGCCTTGTCTGCAAAGAGTCATCTCCTGTTAATATAACTTCATTGTCAGCCAAACTGGCTATGCTTGTCATTAATCTTAAAGTAGTTCCGGAATTACCTAAATCAATAGGAACTTCTGATGAATTGTGCAATTTACCATTGGTTCCGATCACTTCCAAATAATCATCTTTTTTAGTGATATTTGCTCCTAAAGCTCTGCATGCATTAATGGATGACAAAACATCCTGTGAAAAAAAGCATATCATGAATTTTGGATGTTCCATCAGCTAAAGAAGCTAATATAACTGCCCTGTGAGAATAACTTTTAGAGGGTGGTGCCTTAACTTCACCACCAATATTGGAAATAGTTTTAACTTTAAGATTCATACTGATAATTATATTTTATAAATTATTATATTTATCTGAAAAGTAAAAAATTTGAAAAAAAAAGAAAGTAAGTGAGGGTTTTTTTGGTTTAAACCTCTTTTTTTTTTTTGTTTTAAGCTAAATTTTTATCATACTTTTTTGATTTCTCATAATTCAAGGTAATCACTTAAAAAATTGTTAATTTAATAAAAACAATTAATTTTAGATAAAAAAGAATAAAAACTTTACTATTAAAAAAAAATAGGAATTGAAGTAAAATTATCTAATTACTTCAACAATAACATCTAAATTTTCAGACTGCAGGATATCCACTTTTTTACCGGAAGCTCCTACAATTTCTTTTGAGATGTTTAATAAATCTTTACCAACAGTAATATCCCCAATAGCCAATTCACCTGAATTTTCTAATTCATCAGCTATTTCTTCAATGTCCCTGGATTTTAGGTAACCTATGATTTTTCCGGCATCTTTTTTAAACATCGGTCCGATTTGAGACATGTCAGGTTCAACTTCAATGATTTTTTCATGGACTTCAGGTTTTCCTGTTATAATAGCCAAATCATCAATTTTAAGAGTTCCTTCAATATCCTGTGAAAATTCATTGAACACTTCAACTAAATTGCCGTCATTGGTATAAACATTGACTTCAGATAACTGAGCGTTAAGAGGTATTTTTGAACTGGATTTGAATCTTCTTACTTCATCGATTAAATCTACAGTGATATTACCTTTATTTTCGTATTCTTCACTTACCAAATCTTCATTAACTTCAGGCCAGGAGGTTTTATGAATAGATTCCCCGTCACCGAAGTACTGGTAAACTTCCTCTGCAAAAAATGGTACAATTGGAGATAATAATTTTAATGAAGTTTCAATAACATTTCTTAAAGTGTATTTAGCTGCTTTTCTTGATGAATCGCTTACATCATCATTGTACAATCTGTATTTTACTGCTTCAATGTATTCATCACAGAAATCATGCCAGATGAACTTTTCAATTGATGTGATTGTAGTTGCAAAATCATAATCTGCAAATGCATTATCTACAACTTTATTGAGGTTATTTAATTTAGATAAAATCCATAAATCAAGAGGATCAAAGTTATCTTTTATTTCATCATAGCTTACCTCTTCATCAAATATCTGCATACTAATGAATCTGAATGCATTCCAGAATTTTCTTAAGAATCTGTAACCGTGTTTAATGTCTTTCCAGTCAAATATTACATCTGAACCAGGTACACTGTTAGCTGCCCATGTTCTTAAAGCATCTGCACCATACTGTTCAATTACTTCATCAGGTGCAATTACATTTCCTCTGGACTTACTCATTTTGTATCCGTCTTCACCAAATACCATACCATTGATTACAATATCATCAAATGGTTTTTACCGGTTAAAGCAAGACAACGAAGTGTTGTATAAAATGCCCATGTTCTGATAATATCATGTCCCTGTGGACGGATATTTGCCGGGAAATTGTTTTCATAACCTTCATTAGGCCATCCTGCAATTGAAAGTGGTGAAATGGAGCTGTCCATCCATGTATCTAAAACATCCTCTTCTCCGATGAATTCTTCACAGCCACAGCTGCATGCATTTTTTAGGTTTATCATGAGTAGGATCAACTGGCAAGTCTTCAACATCAGGAAGCATTACTTTTCCACAATCTTTACAGAACCAGACAGGTATAGGAGTTGCAAATAACCTTTGTCTTGAAATACACCAGTCCCATTCCATAGAATCTGCCCAGTTAATCATACGGCTTTTCATATGTTCAGGAACCCAGTTCATTTCTTCTGCTGCTTCTTTAGTTTGCTCGATTAACTTATTTACAGCTACAAACCATTGTTTTTTAACTAAAATTTCAATAGGAGTTTTACATCTCCAGCACTGACCAACATTCTGATCAACTTTTTCCTGTTTTAAAAGATACCCTTCATCTTTCAAATCTTCAATAGTTTTAGCTTTACATGTAGCCAAATCCATTCCTTCATATCTTCCTGCAACTTCAGTTAATCTGCCTTTTTCATCAATAGCATCAAGAATTTCCAGATTATGTTTATTTACCCAGGCTACATCTGTTTTATCCCCGAAAGTACAAACCATTACTGCACCAGTACCAAATTCAGGGTCTACTTCTTCATCAGGGTAAATTTTTACTTTCTGATGAGATAAAGGCACTTCAACATATTTATCAACTAAATGAGCATATCTTTCATCATCAGGATGAACTACAACAGCTACACAAGCAGACATTAACTCCGGACGGGTAGTTGCAATCATTACTCCTTCATCTTCAGGATTAGCCTCTTTGCCTGAAACTTTAGTACTGGCTATATTATCATAAGAATCTTCCATAGCTGGCGGGAAATTAACATAGTTTAAAAATGTTTCATTATCGCTGTATTCCACTTCTGCAAAAGCAATAGCTGTTTCACAACGAGGACACCAGTTAACCGGATGTATTCCCTGGTAAATCAATCCTTCATCATACATTTTTAAAAAGGAATACTGTGTCCTTTTCATGTATTCTGGAGTCATTGTAATAAATTCACGGCTCCAATCCTGTGAAAAACCTAAAGCTTGCATCTGATCTTTCATTTTAGCTATGTTCTGGGTAGTTAACTCAATACAATACTCTCTGAATTTAGCTCTTGAAACATCATTTTTCTTAATTCCATGAGTTTCTTCAACTTTAACTTCAGTAGGAAGACCGTGACAGTCCCATCCCTGAGTAAATAGAACGTCTAATCCTTTTAATCTCCTATATCTTGCATTCATATCAATATAAACCCAATTCAATACATGGCCTAAATGAATAGAACCTGTTGGATATGGTGGTGGAGTATCAATTATATATCTAGGTTTAGTTCCATCACCGAGGAATTTATAAAGTTCCTCATCTTCCCATTTTTGCTCCCAAATCTTTTTCTTTTTTAAAATCATAGTCTTTAGGAATATTCTCATTTGACATATCTTTTCTCCAAATAATTAAATAAAAATAATATTATTAAATATGTATTTCTTTATTTAAAAATATATAAGAAAAATTTAAATTATCCGGAAATCCTTTTTGAAATTTTGTTGAATCAAACTAATATTTTAAGATGCATTCCTTATTTATACATCCATACGGTTTAGTGCTGTTTATTCTACTGAATTTTCATTTTATTTTTATTTAACGATGGATTTCAAGAAGTATTTAATTTCTTCATTAATATCTCATCAGATAAATTCAGTATCACAGAATTTAAAAACCATATAACAGATTAATAATTAAAATAAATCAACATGCAACTTCTGCTGTAAAAAAAAAATTAGAAAAATTTCAACAGAATCAGAAACTTAATAAAAACAGATACTTTAATAATGATTAACTACACTAAATAATAAATGTATAAAAAAAAGAATATAAAAGGACTGTTAAAAATGGAATTATTATGGTTTTATGTTGCAATCGTATTAGCTATAAGCGACACAATCCACACACAAATCGTATGGAAAATCTTTAATAAGTTCTACCTTATTTTAGGAGGAATAATTAATAATTCAGTAAATGCTCCATGGAAAACATGGATTATACATGAATTAATGGAAGCAGGATTCCACTTTATTTTTTGTGTCAATAGCATTTTTAAACTTAGAAATAGGAATATTAGCAGCATTTATTCATTTTGTGATAGATGTAAGCCACACATTACTTATTAGCAGTCATATGAATGAATTAGAACACAGATCATTACATTTTGTAATTGAATCATTATTCTTCATAGCTATTTATGGATTATAAAAATAATTTTATTGGAGTATATTAAATGCCAGTTATTACATTCAAATATCAAGATTTAAAAGATTTAGGAATAGATATGGAAAAAGACGAATTGATAAACACTTTACCAATGATGTCAAGTGATATTGAAGACTTTGACGATGAAGAAATCAAAGTGGAATTTTTCCCAAATCGTCCGGACAATTTATCTGTAGAAGGAGTTGCCAGATCTTTTTAAAGGCTTTATCAATCAGGAAACAGGACTTCCAAAATACGAAGTTACACCGTCAGATGAAAGTGTAATTGTAGATACTGAAGTAGCTAAAATCAGACCTTATATTGCCTTTGCAAAAATCGAAGGTGTTGATTTTACTGGTGACAAACTTAAATACATTATGGATTTCCAGGAAAACCTCCACTGGGTAATCGGAAGAGACAGAAAAAAAGTAGCTATCGGTATTCACAATGCAGATGTTGTATCCCAGCCATTTAATTACATAGCTACTCCTAAAGATGAAAATGCATTCGTTGCTCTTGAAAAAAAGATACTCCAATGACTCCTGAAGAAATATTAACCCATCATGAAAAAGGAGTTGCTTATGCTCATCTTCTTGAAGATTTTGATAAATATCCTTTAATTTTAGACAAGGATAATCAGGTACTTTCCATGCCCCCAATCATCAACGGAGAACTTACAAAAATTGATGAAAATGTGAAAAACATTATTGTAGATGTAACTGGAACTGACGAACGTGCAGTTAACCAGTGTTTAAACATTATCTGCAGTTCATTTGCAGAAGTCGGCGGAAAAATAAAAAGTATGGAAGTTAAATACGAAGACAAAAGCATAACTACTCCTGATTTAACTCCTCAAGTAAAAAATGTCCATGTTGATGTAGCTAACAGTTTAATTGGTGGAACTGACTTAAATGCTGAAGATATACAACAGTTATTATCCCAGGCACGTTTTGACTCAGAAATATTAAATGACAATGAATTAAAAGTTTACATTCCATCCTACAGAATAGATATCCTTCATGAAGTGGATGTTGTTGAAAACATTGCTGTACAATACAGAATTAATGATGTTGAAGCTAAACTTCCAGACATTTCAACAATAGCTTACGAACATGACTGGTTCAGATCAGAATCCCTTATGAGAGAAGTTATGATTGGATTAGGATTCCAGGAAATCATGAGTTTAATGCTTACTAATGAAGATGCACACTTCAGCAAAATGAAACAAAAGGAAATTGACCACGTTCAGGTAGCAAGACCTATTACAATTGACAGAACCATGATTCGTACCAGTCTAATCAACAGTTTAATGGAGTTTCTAGAAGACAATAAACACGAAGATTTACCTCAAAAAAATATTTGAAATCGGTGATGTCCTATACATGGATGAAACCCAGGAAACTAAAGTAAGAGCTTCCAAAAAAACTAGCCGGATTGATTTGCCACTCAAGTGCGAACTTTACTGAAATCAAATCTGTTGTAACCAGCTTACTTCAAAACTTAGGTTATTCCATGGAAATCAGCGACAGCAACAATCCCAGTTTTATAGCTGGAAGGGTAAGTGATGTAAAAGGAACTTCAGCTAATGGAAATATATCAGGTTTCTTCGGTGAATTCTCTCCGGAAGTAATCACTAACTTTACCCTAGATTATCCTGTAATCGGATTTGAAATTGAATTTAACCCACAGGAATAATTCAATTTTCTAATTACTCTTTTTTTAATTTTATTTTATCAAGGGATTTAAAGATAAATCACTTATAAACAATTTTTCCAATTATTAGACAATTTAGATAATTATCCTGTCAATACCACAGTTTTTTCATTTGAACATCAATTTCAGAGTAATTTACATCAGGATTATTCTGAGAAGAATTGTTAACTGAAATGCTTTGTGAATCTTCACCAGGCTGTGCTGTTTGCTCAACAGCTATCAAAACACCACCAACAGCCATAATTACAATTAAAAATAAAACCCAATTATTCATGGTTATTCTCCGATTACAGTTATATTAATTATCCTGTTGTGTCTTGGCCCGTCTAATTCTATAAAAAATACTGACTGCCAAGTTCCCAAATTTAATTTATTGTTAGATATTGGAACAGACTCACTTTAGAAGAAAGTAAAAATGATTTTAAATGAGATTCAGCATTATTATCAATATTATCATGTTTATAACTAAATTTATTGGAAATTATATTAGATAACACAAATTCCAAATCTTCAAGCAGACCTTCCTCATTTTCATTTACACAAATAGCTGATGTGGAATGTTTGGAAAATATATTTACAATTCCATTACTGATATTGGAATTAGCTATTATTTCATTGATTTTAGATGTTATATCAATAATTTCAAAAGTCTTATTTGTATCCAAATTAATCTCAATATTTTCAATTAGCATTATAAAAATATTATATGAAACTAGTATTTAAAAATTAAAAACAAAGAAAACCTGTAAAATTTTACAGACTCGAAAAATTAAGAAAAATTCATAATCTAAATAAAATAACCTGTAATATATTACATAAATGCAAATGTTTCAGGAGGTAAATAAATAATATTATCTTCTTTGACAATATTTGATTTGGTATTTGAAATAATTATACCATGAGAAGAATTATATGTACTAATAGCACGTTTAATTTGACTTTTATCCTTTTTACCACAGCTTACTTCAATTGGAATAGGTTTTTCTAATCCTCTTTGAACAATAAAGTCAACATTTTTCCCACTACTTTTTTTTATTGCTGTCATCATAGTATATTTTATAATTTATGTGATTTTTATTATCCAAATCATGAAAACTTGAAGCTACATAAGTTTCAAGCAGTTTTCCCATATATGCTGTTTCATCCTCAAAGGTAGCATTGCCTATATTTAATATAAGATTATGTTTTTAAACTTGATGTTGCAAAAAAAATATTCATAAGGTTTTGTTGTTCGTTTTACTGATGAAGTAAACGGTTCAATATGAAATATTAATTGTGTTTTTTCAAGAATATTTAATACTTTAGTGACTAAAGCAATCTTGGCATCAAAATGATTTGAAAGAGAACCTTTTGAAACTTCACCTGGATTTTGAAAAGCAAAAAAAATTCAAAATCTGAAAAGCAAGATATTGTGTATCATTATTTATACCTTCAATATTAGCCATATCCGTTGTAACAACTTTATCCACCATATCAACAATTTTTTTAGTTATATCATTAGTATTTTGATAAAATGAAGATGGAAAACCTCCAAATTCTAAGAAATTTTTCCATTCAGACATGTCATAGTTTGAAAAACTTGAATATATATTAATTATTCTTCTTTCTAACTCTGCAATATTTTGCACATTTCCGTCAAAAATCATTTGAATTAATGACTCTGAAATATCATTTTTAAAATTTCCATATTTTAATTTTAAATGTTCTGAATATGTTAACGGGTAAATTGGAATATTTAATAATCTCCTTGCAGCATCAGGATTATAAGAAAGTTTTAGTGCAGATGATCCACTGAAAATCATGAAAATATTTTTAGTACCGTCAAATATTAATTTTCCATTTAATGCCCATTCTTTATCATACTGTGCTTCATCAATTAAAATGAATACTGGTTTAGATAATGTTTCAATTATTGAATTATGATATGTTTCTAAATAGGAATTGACAACACTAAAAAAATATCAGCATTACCTATTTTTTTTTAATCGATCACAAGAAAAATACAAAATATTTTCAGGAGATATCCCTCTTTCTTTTTTAGAAGATATTCATATACCTGAAATAGCAGAGTTGTTTTTCCAACATCACGTACCCCAGGTAAAAACAAGAAAACGATTTATATTATCTCCTTCAAGAAAATTATCAATATATTTTATAATATTATCATAATCAGAACGTCTATTAAATTTTTTATCTTTGTGTGTTAACTCCTGATTTAATTTCATAGGTACTGACAATATTTGATTTCTAATATATTTATTTTGCAATTCGTTCATTGTTTTGCCCCCTCAAAATAATAACTATTACTATATATAGTCATAGTTATTTATATATACTACTATTTTTAACAGTTATAGTTATTTATATATAACTAACCTTTTTAATCATCATAGTTTTAAAATTTAAGGTTACATCATCATTTAGTTTATTTGTATCCAAATTAAACCTAATATTTCCAATTATGAAAATATTATATAAAACCAGTATTTAAAAATTAAAAAAAAGAAAAATGAAAAAATGTTTATCACATTTTATTTTTACGTTTATATCCTATTATTAATAAAACCAATAAAGCGATTATTGCAAGAATAATAACTCCTGATGTATTTTGAATTACTTTAGATATTTTATTTGGAGACACTAGCTCATAGGATTTTCCTTCTTTTGATGAACCATCATCACTTGGAGAACCACTGCTGTCTGAAGATTTTGCTGCACTTTGATCTCCTTTAGCCATAGCATCTTTACCACTTAAAGATTCATATTTCTGATAGTAATCAGAACTATTTGTTCCAAGATTTTGTGAAAATTCATCAGAGTTTTTGATATTTGCAATACCACTCTCACCAGAAGCATCTCCTGAACCAGAACTGTCACCAGTTTTATTACCTGAGTTATCACCATCAGAACCAGACGGTTTGCCGTCAGATCCCATGTTGTCATCTTTACCAGAATCACCATTACCTGAATCGTCTTTTTTATTATAAGAAATTACATTCTGCTTTATTTTTTTAATTTCCTGATTATGTTCTCCACCAACCTGAATTTCAACTTGGTGGTCAACATTAGGATCTACTTTAATTACTGCCCTACCATTTTCCAAAGTTGCAGTATACATATTACCGTCAACTTCAACCTGAACTGCAATAGTTCCAGCTTCTTTTACTGGAGTATCATCTTCAACCATTTGAATTCCTATACCGTTAGGCAATGATATTGCATTTAACCTTAAGATTTTGGCAAGCAACAGCGGGCAGACAAATGTGTTTTCAGGATCATCAGAATTAAAAAAAATTCGGACCTAATGTAATCATATTCTGTAAAGGATTATTTTTAGCCTGGAAGTTTTCATTATGTGCAAATGAATTATATGACACATAAACTCCATTATTAGCTACAGCACTATATGCATCCCCGAATAAAAGACCATTACCAGATTCAAAACCACCCAATTCACAGTCAGGGTTTTGAATATTGTGAATCATGGTATTTGCTTTAATTTCATCTCCCCAGGACTGACAATTTATATAAATACCATTTGTATTGTAATTAAGGAAATTATGAGTATAGGAATTGTTAAAAGATTTGCCGTATAATGAAATTCCGTTAAAACTATTATTACAGCAATAATTTGAAGTTATATTGGAATTATCAATATCATAAATCTCAATTCCTGATCTGCCATTGAACATCATTGTGTTATTGGCTACATAACAACTGGAAACATTTTTAAGCTGAAGCCCGTTTTCCTTGGCATTATTTAAAACATTTCCAAATAAAGTTACATTCTTTGAGTTTTTAACCAAAACATTATTTCCGGCATCGACAATAGAATTTTCCCTAATAATAGTATTGTCCGAATTATCAACAATAACTCCATAATCTGATGATGCAGCTACAATATTAAATCCGGATAAGACACTGCCTGCACTATTTTTTGTGAAATAAAATCCAAAAGTTTTATCAATATTTAACTCCTGAGCTTTATTGGACAGCTCTCCAGATGTATAAACCGTGCTGTTAACATTAGAGATAATATTTACTTTTTTGTCAACAACTAATGAAATCCCCTTATATTCCTTGCTAACAAAATTAAATGTATCTCCCTGTCCAGCATTATCCAACATTGATTGAATGTCATCATTGGATAAGTCGGAAGAAACATCATAGATAGTAGTTCCCATAACAATGTCCTCATTACTGTATTGTAATTCATCAGCTCCGTAGACAGATGAAATCAGGATTAAACCTAAAAGACATATGATAAAAAAGATTTAACAGTTTTTTATATTTCTTTTCAACCATGTCAATCTACCATCAACATACATTATAAATCAATAATTATATTGATTAAATTTGTATATGGAAATCAAAGCATATAAATATTTTCAAATAATTTAGCACTTTATAAACAATTTAAACAAAAAATAACAATTATACCCTACTTTAAAAGCAAATATATTAAAAATTCAAATCGAAATATTTATCATAACTATAAACAAACGATATATCATTAAGTACCTAACAAGTATTTAATATCATTAAATGAGGTAGAATAATGAATAAGAAAGGATTGATATTATCCATATTCATATCATTAATTGTTATTTTATCTTCAGGCTCTGTTTTTGCAGAAGACATAAGCAATGCAAATTCTGATGACAGCGCTTCAAGTCCAATAGCAAATGATGCAGTTTATGGAGAAATAACAACATCTTCAAATTATACTGTTCATACTGGATCAAATAGTTCAACTATTCAAAACATTATAAACAGTATGCATGACGGGGATGTATTGAATTTTGAAAAAGGTGAATATAAAGACATTTGCATATATATTGATAAAAATATTACTGTAAACGGTAATGGTGCACAATTAATCGGTTATCAAACACCGGGAATCAACAATACAAATATTCCAGATATTGTTAAAAACACAACAAAAACTGGATGATACGGAATAAGTAATTTTGCAACTGTTTATATTCTTAAAACATCAAATGTAAAACTTAACGGATTAACTATGGTTAGTTTAAACAGCACAACTTATTCCAATGCTGTACTTTACGCTTACCAATCCAAAAATTTAGAAATAATCAACAATACCATAATCGGATCTTCATGGGGTATTTATTTACAGACTTGTGTAAATACTACAATAACTCAGAATACCATTAAAAATCAGGCAACAACCGGTATTTTAAACTTTGGATCTGCAAAAAGCATAATAAAAAATAATAAAATTACAAATGCTGTAAACCACGGTATTGACATAAGACACGGAACCGGACCAAACGTAACAGTATTCAACAACACCGTCATCGGTTCAAAAGAAGGAATCTACCTTATGCATTCCGGAGGACATACTGTATATAACAACACCCTTATTAACTGTACCATCAGTTCAATAACCTGTTATGGTTCTTCTAATATTTACATATACAATAATACAATGTTCAAATCAAGAATGGGAGTATTATTGGGTTCAGGATTTTCAAATATTACCATTGGCGAAAATAATTACAAATTAGCTAATTTACCTTACCCTCCTACTTTTGTATATTATGTTGGAATCGCAGATTCTGCATATCAAAGTCCACAAAGTGTAAGTGGAACTTATAGTGACAGCAGTACTTATTCTCCAGAATACACCAATAAAATTGATATTGAAGCTCCTAAAGATATTGTAATTGATTATAACGGAATATTAAAACCTACTGGAACTACCTACACTGTTCCTGTCGGGACTGCAAGTGAAGATATTCAAAAGATGATTGATTCAATGAAAGACGGAGACACATTATCCTTTGAGAAAAACGGAATTTATGAAAATATCTGTATTTATGTTGATAAAAACATTAAAATACTTGGAAATAATGCAACATTAATCGGATATGAAACAAAAGGTGTTAACAACTCCAATATTCCTTTAAAAGTATGGAAAAAAACTAATGAAGGAGGATATGGATGCGTTTACTTCTCAGTATTGTATTTATTCAATACCGATAATGCAGTTGTATCTGATTTGAATATCGTTGGAAAAGCTCCAGGATATAATCCAAATACTGTTGGTACAACTACTGACGAATATAAAACTACTTCCATTTACTCAGAATCCAATAAAAACATAACAATTACCAATTGTGATGTAAAAGGATCATCATGGGGTATTTTCTTACAATATAATAAAAATGCAGTTATTGCAAATAACAACATCCATGACCAATACACAACAGGATTAATAAACTTCGGATCAGCTAACAGTATTATTGCAAATAACACAGTTACCAATGCTGTAAACCACGGTATTGACATAAGACACGGAACCGGACCAAACGTAACAGTATTCAACAACACCCTCATCGGTTCAAAAGAAGGAATCTACCTTATGCACTCTTCCGGACACAAAGTATACAATAACACTATTATTAAATGTACTTTAAGCTCTATAACTGCATACGGTTCAGGTAATGAAGCAATATTCAACAACACATTAAGTGGAAGCAGAATAGGCATAATTGTTGGTGGCGGATACTACAATGTAACCATCGGCAGCAATAATTACAACTTAGACAGATTACCATTCCCTCCATCATTCCCATACTACATTGTTCAGGCAGACAATAAATACCAAACTCCTGACAAAGCACAGGGAACTTACTATGACTCTGCAAAAGAACCAAAAGCGGTTATTATCGTTGATGACATTATCATGTATTATAAAAATGGAACTAAATTACATATTACTTTAAAAGACAACAAAGGATATAATTTAGCAGATACTCCAATTACAGTTACAATAAATGGTGTTTCTTACAAAAAAAACCACTGATAAAAATGGTGTTGTTGAAATGAACATTAATTTAAGACCTGGAGTATATACTGCAACAGTCGCTTATGCCGGAAATAAAACAATCGGAGCAAACTCTGTAGATGCTAAAATTACTGTTTTATCAACTATAAATGGTAATAACATAACTAAAATGTATCAAAATGGAACTCATTTCTCTGCTACCTTTGTAAACGGTCAGGGAAAAGTATTGGCAAATACCAAAGTTACATTTAACATCAACGGTGTTTTCTACACCAGACAAACCAATGCTTATGGAACAGCTAATCTAAATATCATGTTAAGACCAGGCTATTATATCTTAACTGCATATAATCCAGTTACTGGTGATGAACAAGGATTTAGTATAGATGTTAAATCTTTAATTGAAACTAGTGATTTAACTAAATATTATTTAAATGCTTCCAGATTCCAGGCAACTATTTACAATAAAGACGGGTCTTTAGCAGTAAATAAAAATGTGACATTTAACATCAACGGTGTTTTCTATATTAGAACTACTGATGCTTATGGTGTAGTTAGTTTGGCTATTAATTTGAGACCTGGTGACTATATTATTACAACTATCTTTGATGGTTTGGATATTGGAAACAAAGTCACTGTACTTCCAACATTAGTAACTAAAGACTTAAACATGAAATACATGGACGGCAGCAACTTCACTGCACAAACATTAGACGGTAAAGGAACTCCATTAGCTAACCAAACAGTATCATTTAACGTAAATGGTGTTATCTATCACAGAATCACTAATGAAGACGGTATTGCAAGCCTAAAAATCAGATTAATAAGTGGAGAATACATTATAACATCCTACTGGAACAATTTCCAAACTGGAAACACAATAAAAATAGCATAAAAAAGAGGTTAAAAACCTCTAATTTTTTTTTTTTAAAAAATAATTTTAAAATCAGTAACTGTTTCTTCTAGAATAAGCTATATAAACAATGAATATTCCTATTAAAAGAAGAACTATTTGTGGAAATATTGCAAATAAAACAACCGGAATCAATTTCAATTCTGCTAAAATCCATAAAAGGGCATAAACTACAATTAAAATTCCCAGAAGCATAGCCATTTTATTAGCTATTTCCCTAAAATCATATGGAATTCCACTTGGTATTGGCATTATAACACCTTCACAATTTTTTTTATACCTTCAGAAGTACCAATTATGACTTTATCAACCATCTGAGTAAAAATACCATTTTCAACAACACCAGGAATAGAATTTAAATCTATTTCCAAATGCATAGGGCTTTCTATTTTTTTCAAATTTGGCATCAATGACAAAATTTCCATTATCTGTTATAACCGGTCCGTCCTTACGCTCACCCATTCTTATTTCACATTCTGCACCCATGTCCTCTAAAGTTTGTATAACCACACGTGATGCATCAGGAATTACTTCCACAGGTACCGGAAAGTTTCCAATTTCTTCAACATATTTTGATTCATCTACAATTACAATAAATTGTTTTGCAGAGTAATCCACAATTTTTTCCTTGGTGTGAGCTGCTCCTCCACCTTTAACAAGGTTAAGGTTTTTATCCACTTCGTCTGCACCGTCAACAGCCAAATCAATGTCATGCTCTTCCAAGCTGGTAACCGGTATGTTCCACTGTTTAGCAAGCAGTAATGACTGGAATGAAGTAGGAATTCCCATGACATTTATTCCTTCATCAGCTATTCTTTTTGCCTACTGCTTCAATGAAATAGTGAGTTGTAGATCCGGTTCCAAGTCCTAAAATGTCTCCGTCTGTAACATATTCTGCTGCTTTATAACCTGCTTCTTTTTTAAGATTCATATTTATCATATCCTTATTTTTTAAATAACAAAACCTAATGTAAGTTTATTAAGTTTATATCTTTTTTGCATTCACCTTTATGTTTCCCATGATTTTTCAAAACAATGCATTTGTCTCCATCTACCAGTCCTTCAGGGAAACAGTAATCAGAATATTCACATTCTTCATCACAGTCGGCAGATTCATAGGAAAATGTAGATCCTTCAAAAATACTTTTTGATGAAGAAAGTAATGTTATGTTAGATCTGTCAACTTCCACTGGAATAACTGTATTTTCAGCATGAACCGGGCACTTTTGTTCATTGTCACGAACATCAATGATTTTATATTTCCTATTTTTTTTCTAAAGAGTCAACACATGATGCTTTAAATCTACAATTTTCGCATTCATCTACAGAACCATAAAAAATAAACTCATTACCCTTTTTTGCCAAATCTTTACCAATTAATGTAATCATTTTATCACCCCAGTTTTTAGAGCTAACTCATAAGCTGCATCTTCAGATATACCATTATCACCTAAAATTGTATATCTTTCAGGTCTAATAGTATGTGCCATTGTTAATGCATCAATGACATTTTCATCACTAATTCCCAATTCCTTAGCAGATGTTGGAGCTCCAACAGCTTTTAAACTATCTCTAATAAATTTCCAGTCTCCCCCATATAAATACATCATCAATATAGTTCCAACACCGCACTGTTCACCATGCAGACAGGGTTTATCTAAAATTTTATCCAAAGCATGGGAAAATGTGTGTTCTGATCCGCTGTAGCCGGACGGCTGGAACCTGCAATACTTATAGCCATTCCACTGCTAAACAAAGTTTTAACAACAAGACGTGCACTTTCCTCCAAACCAGGTTTAATACTGTCAACATTGTCAGTAATCATTTTTGCAGACATTATAGACAATGAAGCTGCAGATTCACTATATGACTCGTTTTTTAAACGGTGAGCCAATTGCCAATCCTTAATAGCTGTGAAATTTGAGATTAAATCAGCACATCCTGCAGACAATAATCTGAAAGGTGAATTTGCAATAATCTTACTGTCTGCAATAACAGCTATCGGTGCATGGGCTTTAGCAGATGTTGAAGTTTTAGGATTTTTTATTGAAGCTAAAGGAGATACAATACCGTCATGTGAAGCAGTAGTTGGCATTGAAACAAAAAATACGTTTTTATCATATGAAGCTAATTTAGCTACATCAATAACTTTTCCTCCCCCAACACCTAAAACATTAGTGCCCGGAGTAATCATTTCACTGACTTCTTCTACTGAATCATATGATACTTTTTCAACAATTTTAACATCCACTTCAATATCCTGATTTTCAAGACTTTCAATAGCATGTTTTGCTGCAATATCATATGTATTCGGACCTGTTAGAACCAAAACTTTATTGTCCAAATGCAAATCCTTGCAGATTTCGCCGGTTTCATATATAACATCCGGTCCGATGTATACTTCACGAGGCATTTGTATTTTTCTAGTATTCATAATATCTCCTAAACATAATATACATTTGTATATCTTTAATTAGTAGTTATAAATAACTTATTATTTTAAGCTGTAAAAAAATTTTCTTTAAATAGATTTAATAGGCATTAACAACTGATATATAATTATTATAAAAATTTAATTAAGGTGATATGGTGGAAAATTTTAGTGAATGGTTTCATGACATATTAGAAGAAGCTAACATAACTGATTCAAGATATCCTATTAAAGGAATGGCTGTATGGATGCCTTACGGTTTCCAAATAAGAAAATATACAACAAATTTAATAAAAGAAGTATATGACCGTGATCATGAAGAAGTTTTATTTCCACTTCTTGTTCCAGAAGCAGAACTGGCTAAAGAAGGATTACATGTAAAAGGATTTGAAGATGAAGTTTACTGGGTTACTCATGGAGGTAAAACACAATTAAATGAAAAATTAGCCCTAAGACCAACTAAAGTGAAACATCAATCTATCCAATGTATTCACTATGGATTAGATCCCATATTGATTTGCCGTTGAAATATTATCAGATTGTAAATACATTCAGATATGAAACAAAACATACAAGACCACTTATTCGTGTTCGTGAAATTACTACCTTTAAGGAAGCACATACTGCTCATGCAAGTAAAGAGGAAGCAGACATTCAGGTTCAGGAACATATTGAAAACTATAAAGAAATCTTTGATACATTAGGTATTCCATATACTTTAACAAAAAGGCCGGAATGGGATAAATTCCCAGGGGCAGACTATACAATGGCATTTGATGCAATTATGCCTGATGGAAAAACCCTGCAAATCGGTACTATCCATAATTTAGGTCAAACCTTTGCAAAAACATTTGATATAACATTTGAAGATAAAGACGGAGAACATAAACTGGTTTATCAAACATGCGCAGGTTTATCTGATAGAGTAATAGCTTCTGCAATTGGAATTCACGGAGATGAAAAAGGATTACGTCTTCCACCTGAAATTTCACCAAAACAAATAACTATAATTCCTATTTTATTTAAAAAAGGAAAAGAAGAAGTTTTAGCTAAATGTGAAGAGCTTAAAAAAGAGTTTGAAGCTGCAGGATTACGTGTAAACATTGATAATCGAGACATCAGGCCAGGTAAAAAGTTCTATGACTGGGAATTAAAAAGGAACTCCAATAAAACTTGAATTAGGCCCAGAGATTTGGAAAACAACAAGACAATAGCTATGCGTAGAGACCAGCTGGAAAAAATCGAACTTGATTTAGATGAAAACCTCGTAAGCAATGTAATCCGTTTAATTGATGAGTTAAATGAAAATCTCGCTGAAAGTGCAAAAGAATTCCACACAGACCACATCAAATTTGCATCTGATATTGATGAAGTCAAAAAACTAATTGAAGAAGGTAATGTTGTAGCAGTCAACTGGTGCGGAGACACTGACTGCGGAGAGAAAATAGAAGAAATCACAGGTTATTCAGTTTTAGGTATCTATGAAGAGCTTGAAGAAGCAGGCAAAAAATGTATATTCAGTGACGAAGATGCAAAATATGTTGCATTAATAGCTAAAACATACTAGAGATGAAACTATGGATGACATTTATGGAATAATACCTGTCAGTAAATTTAAAGAATGTAAAACCAGATTATCTCCATTTTTAAGTGAGGAAGAAAGGGAAAACCTTCTAAAAGTCATGCTTAAAGATGTTACTGATACTTTAAGAAAATATACTGATAAAATAATTATAATCAGTGCTGATGAAGATGTTTTAAATTATGCCAAAAGCTTAAATTTAAGTGTTTTGAAAGAAAATGACAATTCAAATTTAAATAAAGCATTAAAACAGGCTATGGAATATTGTAAAGGCAAAACCAAAAAGTAATCATAATGCCGTCCGACATTCCACTCATCGGTAAAACCAACCTTAAAATGGTAATTGATTCAAGCAAACAGCTTGATTTCATTATTATTCCTTCAAAAGGCGGGGGAACAAACACTATAATTATGAAACCACTGGCTATCAGAACCAAATTCGGAGATTTCAGCTATAAGGAACATATAAATGCTGCTGACAGGAAAAACTTGAATCCACAAGTTCATGACTCATTATTTATGGCTTTGGACGTCAATACAACTGAAGATTTAGGGGAAATAATGGTTCATGGTGAAAATACTGAAACCAGACGTTATTTAAAAGAACTGAAAATAAATGTTGAATCAGTACACGGCAGCGAACGTTTGAAAGTCACAAGAGGCAGTTAAATGATTGTAATGTCAATAGCTGGAGTAGACCCTTCAGGAGGAGCAGGTATCCTTGCAGACATCAAAACATTTCAGGCGCTTGGTGTTTACGGAACCGGAATTGTAACTGCACTTACTGCCCAAAACCCCCAAATGATGTACTCCCTAAAAGCTATTGAAACTGACTATGTTGAAGAACAAATTGATGCAGTTTTAGACAGCTACAATGTTGAATATATCAAAACAGGAATGTTATATTCAAAAGATATCATCAAAACAGTTTCTAAAAAAAAATCAGAGAATATAATCTGAAAGCTGTTGTTGATCCGGTTATGGTGGCAACATCCGGAGGAGAATTAGCCAAAGATGATTTGAGTCAAAATCTGCTTAAGTATTTACTTCCGAAAGCCATCCTAACAACTCCAAATGTTTCTGAAGCTGAAAAATTAACCGGGATTAAAATTGCTGATGAAGAAAAAGCTGAAATAGCCTGTAAAAAATTAGGAAAAATCTGTAATAACATTATAACCGGCGGACATCTAAACGGAACAAATATCACCTGTATTGATGGAAAAAACAGTACATTTAAACAGGAATTACTGAAAACAGATAATGTGCATGGCAGCGGCTGTAATTTCTCAGCAGCTATTGTAAGTTATTTAAGTCAAAAAAACGATTTGAAAACAAGTATTTTAAAAGCTTCAGAATATACTTACGAAAGTATAAAAAATGGAAAATATGGAACTTTAATAGCTAAATTATAGCTATTAGAAATCTTCCACATTTAATTTATCAAGTACTTCTTCTTGAATTTTAATAAATTCTTCGGATTCTCTTTTTCTAAGTCTTGGCATATCTACATCAAAGACTTCTTTAATTTTACCCGGATTTTTATCCATTATAACAATTTTATCTGCAAGATAAATCGCTTCATCAACATCATGAGTTACAAAAACAATTGTATTTTTAAATCTTTTCCAAACTCCAATCAGCTGTTCCTGAAGCATGTGCCTATTTTGCATATCCAATGCAGAAAATGGTTCATCCATAAGCAAAATAGGTGAATGGTTAAGCAAGGATCTAATAATTGCAACCCTTTGTTTCATACCACCTGAAAGTTCATGGGGATAACTATCTTTAAAGTCAATTAACCCAACACTTTCAAGATATCTTTCTGCAGCCTTAAGATTTTCCTCTTTAGTTCTGTCTTTTTTGAGATTAAGACCGAACATCACATTTTCCAAAACTGTCAGCCATGGAAATAATGAATATTGCTGAAAAATAACTGCCCTATCACCAGACGGTTTTTTAACAACTTCACCATCTGCTATAACTTCCCCTGAAGTCGGTTGGTCAAGACCAGCTATCAAACGAAGCAGAGTTGTTTTACCGCAACCGGAAGGGCCTAAAAGACAAACGAATTCACCATCTCCAATATTTAAATTAACATCATCTAAAACTTTTATATCATGATCCAAACCGCGGCCATGAAAAGATTTATTTATATTTTTAATTTCAATTGCCATTTTAAACTACCTACCAGAATACTCTTTTTTTCTATAAGTCCGAAGACATAATCAAGGATTAAACCAATCAAACCAATAACCAACATACCTACAACAGTAGTACCTGTATCAAATAAATTTGTAGCTGTTAAAATTAAATATCCTAAACCGCTACTTGAACCTATCATCTCTGCAGAAATAGTACACATTAAAGCTATTCCCACACCAACTTTAAGTCCGGAAACTATAGGCGGTACTGCAGAAGGTAAAATAACCTGTGTAAGTACTGTTTTATCATCTGCTCCCAGTGTTTGTGCAGATTCAATTAAAACTTTATCAGTTCTTTTAACTCCATCAATTGTGTAAATAAGAATCGGGAAAACACAGCCTATGAAAATAATAAATATAGCAGGAGCTGTTCCGATTCCAAACCACAATATTGAAAATGGAATCCAAGCTATCGGAGGTATTGGCCTTAATATACTGATTACAAAACTACATAAAGTTTCCAACTTGCTATACCATCAAGCAATATTCCTAAAGGAATAGCTACAACAGATGCAAGAATCATACCACCAAATACTTTAAATAAAGTATCCATAGTATCAACAAAAAGTTTTCCAGATTGTATTATATTCCATGCAGAATTGCAGACACTACCTGGACTTGGTAAGAAATAAGGATTAACTAACTCTAAAACAGAAGTTATGATATACCAGATAATTATAATTAAAATTGGTAAAATTATCGGTGTGAACTTATCTTTATTCATTAAATCACTTACATAAAATTTTTTTTACAATTATTAATATTGATTGTATTTTTATATAAATATTTCACATGATTTTAAGTAGATAATCACAAATCAAAATTGTATCCAAAGGTATATATATTGCAAAAGGTAAAATAAATGTTACATAAAATAAAAGTGAGGTGTAGCTTTGGAAGCAAATAGAAGATTTTTTTTCAAAAATTGGATTTAATTATTTTGCACTTGGAATAATCGTATTGGTGCTAAATCTATTCATTGGATTATTTATAAGCATAATTAATCCGAATCTTTTATCTAATCAAACAATGATGACATTTTTCTCAGCTATTTGGACTTATCTCTTACCCTTACCAATATTTATTTATATAATGAGAAAAACAGAAGCAAAAACTCTTGAAAAACATAAAATGACCGTTAAAACATTTGTAATATGCATATCAATTACAATGTTTTTAATGTGGATCGGAAATATAATGGGAGTTATTATAACTTCAGGAATCGGCTCACTGATACAGCATGAGGTAGCCAATCCTATTAATGATGTGATAAACAATTCCGGTTTAGTTGCAAACTTGATTATAATAACCACAATAGCTCCAATCTTTGAAGAACTTATATTCAGAAAGTTATTAATTGACAGAACTATAAAATACGGAGGTACAATCTCAGTACTTCTTTCAGGATTATTATTCGCATTTTTCCATGGGAATTTAAATCAGTTTTTCTATGCATTCCTTCTTGGAGGATTTTTTGCAATAGTCTATATAAAAACAGGACAAATCAAATATACAATAGGATTACATATGATTATAAATTTCATAGGATCAGTTGTCAGCCTATTTGTCTCACAACCATTAATGGACTTGGCTAACGGAAGTGTGATTTCACCAACAAGCACATTTGGTGTTATTTTATACATATTAATAACTTTAGGATTAACAGTTATGGGTTTGATTTATTCCATCAAGTATTTCGATAAAAGCCAGTTTGACGGAAGCGAAAAAGAAATAATTCTAAAAAATCCAATAAGTACAATCCTTTTAAATCCGGGGATAATCTGTTTTATATTACTGATGTCATATACAATATTTACATCAATAGCTTAAAAAATAAAATAAGAAGTTTATGCAGTTTCTACTACATTAACTTCTATTTCCCTTGGTTCTTTTAATACAGAACGTGTACTTAAAGCTCCTAAAAGCATAGTTGATAAATTATGTATCAATGAAGATGTTGATGGAGTTATAATTCCAAACATACCCAGTGCTATTAAAGAACCGTTAATGCCAATTATACTGTGATAATTAGTATCTATTTTATTTAACATACCAACACTCAATTTTCTAAGTGTTATTAAATCATATAAATTATCAGACAATAAAGAAACATCTGCAACTTCTCTGGCAATATCTGAAGAGTTTTTCATTGAAACAGACACATCAGCAGCAGCCAATGCAGGAGAATCATTTATTCCATCTCCGACCATAATAATAGTTCTGCCTTCTTCTTTTAAACTTTCAACAATACTGCCTTATCTTCAGGAAGCACCTGTGAGCGGTATTCAGTTATGCCCAATGCTTCAGCGCTGCTTTTTGCACCGCTTTCACTGTCTCCAGTCAACATGATAACATTTTCAATACCTAATTTTTTAAGCTCTTCAATAACATCCCCAGCTTCTTTTCTTACAGGGTCGTTAATACATATGATACCTTCAAGTTTATTATCAATAGCCAAATAAACAACCGAATATTCACAGACTTTTTCGTCAATGAGTTTTTCATCTTCTTTGGATATTTCTACACCTTCATCATCAAATAAAAAGTGTCTGCTTCCTATAACAGCACGTTTGCCATTATAACTTGTTGCAATACCATGAGCTACAATATATTCAACTTCACTATGGTCTTCATCATGTTTTAGACCTTCCTCTTCAGCCTGTTTTACAATAGCCGTAGCAATACTATGTGCAAAATGCTCTTCAATACATGCAGACATTCTTAAAATTTCATCTCTGGAGTAATCTCCAAGAGAAATTACATCAACAACTTTTGGAGTTGCATTAGTAAGAGTTCCTGTTTTGTCGAACACTATTGTATCTGCAGTTGCATATTTTTCAAGGAATTTTCCACCTTTAACCATCATCCTATTATCTGAAGCTTCTTTCATTGCTGAAATAACAGATAATGGAGTTGTTAATTTAAGTGCACATGAGAAATCAACCATTAAAACAGACAATGCTTTTGTAGTATCCCTTGTTATCAGATAAGTAAGGAATGTTGTAAGGAAACTGTATGGCACAATAGAGTCTGCCAATTCCTCAGCTTTACTTTGAGCATCTGCTTTTAATTCTTCTGAATTCTCAATAAGATTTATAATTTTATTTAATCTGGTTTCTTTATCAAAAGAATAAACTTGAACAATCAGATTACCTTCTTCAACAACAGTACCTGCATGAACTGTTTTTCCAGGCATTTTATGGACAGCCAATGGTTCTCCAGTCATGGTTGCTTCATTAACCATTCCTTCACCGTCAACAACTTTACCGTCTACAGGTATTACATCACCCATATGAACTTTAATTTTATCATCTTTGTTAATTTGGGATATAGGTTGTTGTATTTCCTCACCATCTTCATTTACTTCCCATACAGTATCAATATTTAAAGTTAAACTTTCTTTTAAAGTATTTTTTGTTTTTTGTAATGTGTAGTCTTCAAGCAAATCGGAAATTGATAATAAAAACATCATAGAACTTGCCGGATCGAAATCTCTTTTAAGAAGTGATCCGGTAACTGCTGCACCATCAAGTAGAGCAACATCCACTCTGAAACTTGTTAAGCTGTCTAAAGCATGCCATATATACTTAGTAGCTCTATAAACAGTCAATAAATTCCTAATTGGAATAGGCAATACAATTTTACCTAATACCCTTCTCACAAGCATACCTGATAAACTAACCCAAAAATTATTAGTTAACTCATTTGAACTCATGTACATGTCAGGTTCAACTTCAACCAAATCATCCTCAGTTATTTTATCAAGTGCTGCAAAGACTTTGTCTCTGTTTTTAACATCATCACAATAGATTAAAATACTTCCGTTTCTATGAGATGTGAAAACTTTTTTAATAAAATTATTTTCTAAAAGCAATGAAGAAATACCATAACCTTCTTTTTTTGGTGAAGGCAGCCTGGCCTGAACGAACTCTGATACGAGTTCCGTTATTATACATTACTTGGTATTTCATGTTTTAAACCTTATTCGTCATCTTCAACATAAATTGCTTTTTTATCATCTTTATTAGCATCAACAACAATGTCCTCTGCATTTTGAACCATGTCCTGGTAACATTCTTCAGCATCTTTTTGCAGCTAAAACAGCAGCCATACCCTTAGTACATCCTTCTTTTACTGCTTTAGATTCAAGGATTTTTTTTACCTGCAATAGCTGCAGCTATTCCTCCAACAAAAATTAATGCATGTTTATGTTCCATTACTTTATCAATGTATTCTTCCATATTATTTCCTCCGTTATAAAATATTATTAATTAAAACCTAAATTATTTAGGTCTACCTAAAACTTATATTGGTTATATTATATAAATGTTAGGTATACCTAAAAAAACAATTATGAAAACAGATAATTTAAAATATAACAATTGTTAATAATATCTAATAAGAGGGAGTTCATATGGAATTTATCAAAACAATAGATGCAATTAAATGGAAAGATGGAAATTATGAAAAAACAGAAGAAAAAAAACTGTTGAAGACGAATATGCTTACTTATTTATTGACTGCCTACCTCCAAGAAAGTTTTCAGTTTATCCGAAAAACTTAGATGACTTTGCAATCGGATATTGTCTTGGAGAAGGTTTAATAAAAACAAATGAAGATATAGAAGAAATTAAAGTAAGTAAAACAAATGTATTAGTTAAAACTCGTCTTAACCATACTTCTGAAGAGGATTTTGAACAGGACGATATAGTTCAAAAAAGAAAAGGAGAGTGCGAACATGCCTGCGTTTGCAGATTACTTGAATATCAGGGAGTAAATTCAGACAATGCCGGAGGAATCCGATCCCAGTTAAAAACAGTAACTCCAAACAATTCCACTTTAAAAATTGATGCAACACAGATTATAAAAGATATGGAAAATTTAAAAGAAAATGCTAAAATCTGGCAGGAGACCGGCAGTGTTCATGTAGCTCAGCTAATTTATAAAAATAAAAGCATCATAAGAGAAGATGTAAGCAGACATGTAGCTGTAGACAAAGTCATTGGAGCTGCTTTTTAAATCAGGATATGATTTGACACAATCATACATCACATACAGCGGAAGAATGCCTGCAGATATGCTTATAAAAGTAATAAGAGTAGAATTCCAATCATCATATCCAATGCAGCACCTGCAGCTTCAGGATATGAAATAGCTAAAAAAAGGCAATATAACAATGGTTGGTTTTGTTAGAAATAACAGATTTAATCTCTACAGTGCACCGCAGAGAATAAATCTTGAAAAATAAAATTATTGTGTTTCGATAACACTATTTAAAATTTGAACAGCTTTACTGAAAGCAGGCATTCCAGAAGTTAAAAGGACAATTTTTAAAACATCCATTATTTCTTCTTTGGTAATGTCCAATTCTTTCATTCCGCTTTTTATTTGTTTTTTAGTAGCTCTTGGATCTGCTCTTGAAGCTGTAATTCCAATAGCTATTAATTTTTGAGTCTTATAATCAAGTGCATATCCGTCGTAAACTACTTCACTTATATTTTTAACAAGCTCGTAGAGGTCAGGATATTCCCCTTCAAGTTCATGAATTCCTTTTCCATAAAAAACTTCATCTTTCATATACTTCCTCTCCGAATAATTTTAATTAATTAATATTTTAAATTTCAAGATATATATCATTAGTGTTAATGTCAAAAACACATCAGCAAATCAAAGTTTTGAGAACAAGTTTCGTTTTATACGAACAGTTTCAAAAGTTCTGATACTTATTAGTAATCAAGTGCTCTCTCTCAAGATATTATATCTATGAAAAATAGAAGTGATAAGTATGATGAATGACGAGCTATTAAAAAATTTTTCAATAAGTTGTAACCATGCCCAGGGTACATTCTTTAGTTACGAACTTTCGCTAAGGAAGTACTGTGAGTATTTTGGTATGAGCCTTAAAGAACTTCTTGATGAGGCTGAAGAAGATGAGAACAATGGAGTAAAATGGAAACATAGTCGATTAAAAGCAAAATTAGTCGAATATGGGCATTACATGTATCAGCATTATGCTCCAGGTACAGTTAGAAAAGAAATGAACTGTATTAAGTATTTTTACAAATTCTATGACATAGAGATATTGTCATTACCTAATATTAATGAGAAAAGCATTCAAAAGCCGGCTCCAATATATTTCAAGGATTTACCGGATAAGGCAGTAATTAGAGAAGCTTTTCAAATAGCTTCTCATCTTATGAAAGCTATAATATTGTTTTCCTGTTCCAGCGGATGTGCCAGAACAGAACATTGAGTCTGACAATTGGAGATTACATTGAGGCATTATCTGAATATCTGCCAAAAAAGAGATATGGATATCTTTAATGTAATCGATTATCTCAACGGTGTTGATGATGTAGTTCCGACCTTTAGCATTTTGAGGAAAAAGACAAACAAGTATTACCTCACATACTGCAGTCCTGAAGCTGTAAAAGCCATAAATGCATATTTGTTGTTGCGGGATAAACCTCTGAGTGAGAAAAGTCCATTGTTTAGAATCAGTAGGACATACATGGTGCAATCATTTGAAATGATTAATGACACTTTAGGCCTTGGAAGGGTTGGAAAGTATCGCAGGTTCAGAAGCCACATGCTTCGCAAGTTTCATGCATCAGCATTGTATAATAGTGGCATGAGTTTGGATAAGGTCAATGATTTGCAGGGAAAGGCTAAAAACAAAACAGATGCTGCATATTTCATGACAAACCCTGACGATTTGAAATATGAATATATAAAACATCTGCCGGCAGTAACAATCAATACTGATGTTGAAAAGCTATCCATCAAATCACCTCAGTTCATTCAAATGGAAAAGGAAAATGAATCATTAAGATTAGAAGTAGGTAGCATGAGAAATGAAATGGAGGAGATGAGAGGTTTGAAAAAAAAGAACTTTTAGGCATCATAAACAAGGTTAGTGAAGGGTAATGTTATTGATATAAAAAAGTAATGATAGCATTTGGCATGTTTTTGCTGAATGCTGTCAATGAGAATTTTAGTTGTGTCTGCTACTTTGATATGGTTTCCATCAAGAAACAATGTTTCACGGAGGGTGCTCTACTATTAATTATGCATGTTGATTTTAGGATAGTAGTTAAAATTCAGTCTTATTCTATTTAATATTAGTATAGTCAATGTTGGTTTCATTTTTATTTTTCGATATTGTTAATCAATAGAATGTTGTTCGTGTTAGTACGAATATTTATTATACAATAAAATACATATTATATTTTGTAGTGAATTTATATAGAAATGACCAAAAACCTAACCATAAAATTGAAATGAATTATATTAAGATTTTAAACAAATATGTTGAATTTAAATCGCTTTATAATAGAAAACCATTACTTAAATTAGGATATTGTAAATATAATGTGATAAAATGAAATTAGAAATTTTTGATAAATTACAAAAGAATTTGGAAGAAATATCCGGAACAAACACTTACAAGTTAAGTGATATATTGACTACTGATTTTATACGAACAAACACCACATTTGGAAGTTATGATGACATGATTGATAAATCAGGATTGGAATTAACCGAAACAACAGCTGAAGAATTATATTCAAATGAAGAACTAAATACTTTATTAAAGCAAACACTAAGTTTGAAAACTTCAAGGATATGTGTACTTTAGCTGCTAAGGAGTATGTTGCTAACAAAGTTATGGATTTATAAGTAGTTTGTTTGGTCGTTTTTATATGAACTCCTTAGGTGATTAAATCATGGTTAGTGAAGAAGATAGAATGCGACGTTTGGCATTTGCAAAATATTTAATTGAAATGGGCAGTATCAATGCAGATAATGTTTTACCATATTCAGCAACTGCATTACTAAATTTTCATGACGCACTTGAATTTCTATTCGATTTGATATTGGATGATAATGGAATATACCCTAAACCAGGTCAAGAATTTTATTTTATGACTATGTTTAATAAATGTAATGGAGTGTTAAAGAAAAAAGGTTTGGATGAATCTTCTTTTTGGAGCTAGTTTAAATAAATTAAAAAATAAACGTGTGGACATTAAACATAAAGGTTCATTCCCTTCCCCTCAAGATATTGATGAAGCTAAATACACTGCAATGAATTTATTTAAAGATTTTTGCTTTAAGTTATATGGTTTAAATTATGAGGACATTAATTTAATTGACCTATTGGATGATTCAAGAACAAAAGAGTGTCTATTGGGCATTGATTATGAGGATAAACATGTTAATATTGTCGCTGATTTAGCTCTGGCTTTTGAATTATTGTTGAAAGATTTTGAAGAATCAAAAAGGTCACCATTTGGGTTTTCACCATATCAATTCTTAAAAAAGATCAAATATCATCAAGTAATTTGGGGATTGCTGATATTAAACCAATCAAAGATTATGTGGATAGGACAAATGAAAATTTAAAATCATTAAATGAGAATATGAAGATTTTAGCATTAGGTATAGATTATAATAAATATGTACAATTTAAATTTTTAATACCTGCTAATATTTATTGGATTTTTGGCAGTGATGAACCTCAGATATATGTTGGTGATTTTGAGCCATTGACAAAAAAAAGAAGATTGAGTTTTGTAAAAATTTTATAATTGAGACAGCTTTAAAATTACAGCAATTTGATTTTAATTTTAAAATTGATTAAAAAGTTATGGGCATTGATAAGTAAAGTAGTTGTTAAGTTGACATTATTACTTATCATCTGCTCTCTCTAAGTATTTAATAATTATGTGAAAAAAGTAGTATTATTTAGATGGAGGTAATTTAATGTTTGAAAAAGAATAAAAAAGTTCATTGATTTAATTAACGAAAAAAATGTAACTTGGATAAAAGCTAAAGTGAATTAAGATGTCCTGAAGACAAATATGATGATGAATTCTATGAAGAAATTAAAAAAATGGATGTATATGGTATTCTAAAAGTTAGAAATTTTACACATACTCATAATTCAAATATATTATTAACTTCTAAAGGAGCATTTTTAGGTAAATGCTATATTGATAATTATGATAAAATATTTGAAGATGTGGTGTCTTTAATAACTTCTGAGAATTCTTCTTTAAATAATGATGTAGAAATCTCAAAAGATTAAATGTTCCACGCATATTTGTTGATGCTGTTTTTGTAGATTTAGAAAATCAAAATTTAGTAAAAACTAAGACAGGTATTGGAGGAATGTATATTTCTAAATTCACTGATAGAGGAAATGATTATTTATTCTAATTTAAATCAGAATGATATTTGTTACATGCATTTAATTTTAATATAGTAGGTAATGGAAATGGATGATTTGTTTAATAGTTGTGATATTGTGATGGTTTGTCCTCATTGTGGTGTTAGATCACAACATAAATATTTGAATAAAATTTATGGTCGATATGAATTTGAAGTGGCTCCTATATCAAAACCATGTAATACATCTATTCAAACTAGATATAACTCTAATTTACAAGGATTTGATGCAATTCAATGTGTATCTTGTGGAAATTATTCAATTTATTATCAAGGTAAAATGATATATCCGATTGATTCAAATGTTTCAAATCCTAATGATGACATGCCGGAGAATGTTAAAATTGTTTATTATGAAGCAAAAACTGTGTTAAACATATCTCCAAAAAGTGCTTGTGCATTGTTGAGATTAGCTTTAGAAATGTTGTTGAATGAATTGGATATTAGTGGCCGTACTCTCAATGATAAAATTAACAATTATTGTAATGATTTTGATTCAAATAATCGTTTAATTAAAGCTTTTCATTTGATTCGTATCGTTGGTAATGAGGCAGTTCATCCTGGCGTCATAGATATTGATGATAATGAAGATATTGCAAGAGCTATGTTTGAAATCCTAAATGAGATTGTTGATGAAACAATTACTAAAAAGAATAAAATGGATGCAATTTTTGAGTATCTTCCTGAAGAAAAAACTAATTCAATTAACTTTAATTCATCTGAGGATTTAAAATAATATTGATGAAAATGATAAAAAATATTGAAGCATATTGTTGAAATAAGATTTCACGATTCAAAATTTGAACCTGTTAAATTGCAATTATGCTAATGATTGTTGAGATAAATTAAAAATTGAATATTCAATAATTATGTATGATTTAGATTTTATTAATATGTATTTTAATCCAAAACATGATTTTTATTAGTTAATTAGACCTACTAAATAAATTCTTTTTCTTCTTCTACAAGTGTTTTAGCTGCAGTTCCATCTTCAATTTCTTGAAGAACTTTGTTAATCTGATGTTTATATTCAGATAGTATTTTTAACTCATGTTTCCAGGATAACAATACTTCTCTAACTTTTGAAAGGTTTCCAAAAATTTTATAATCCTCAAAAAATAAATTCCATATCAGAGTTTTAGTGCTGGAATTTGATAAGTATCAGAACTTTTTTATACGTTTTATACGAATGAAAATCTTTAATTATTAAAAATTCTATAAAAATAAGTGTAGAGAGAACATAAGTAATACAACTTTCGCATGTCCTTTCATATAACCATTCCCTTAATTGATTGGTTATTATATAAAAAATAAGTTATATATAAATGTAATCAGTTATTTTCAATAGCTTCACGAACTTTCTTAATAGCTATTTCCTTTTTAGCCGGATATGCTGCTATTTTAACTTTAAGATGAATTGAATCTCCAGAATCTACAATTGTAATTTTTTCGTCAACTGCATCTTCTTTAGATAATCGTAAAAATAAATTTCCTTTATCATCAACTTTGCGTTCCAAATCATTATTTAATTTATCAAGTTGATTTTGGTCTAATTCTAAAAGTAAATTAAAAAAAGCTTTTGTTTGTTTCTTTTTTATCTACAACACCGGAGAGTATAATGATTTTATCTTCCATTAATCCTTCTGCATCTTCACTTTCAATTTCAGCATCTGGAAATATGTTGTAGATGGCCTGAGTTAATTCATCGAGATTTTCACTCTCATAAAAAAACTCTCTAAATCTGATATTATGAATCATTTTATCAAAAAAAGGTATTAAGAAAGGAGATTTATTTTTTTCTCCTTGCTTGTTCACTACCTTTTCCTTTGGAAGTTAATCCACGTCCTTTAGTTCCAGCACTAGTTAAGCCTCTGAGAGCTCTGTTAGTGTGTTTTTGGAGCAAATCCAATTGATTTTTTCATCATTAACAATAGAAGGACTTTGTGGATCTACTAAAATAACTTCATAATATTTATATTTACCGTCAGCCCATACCCAGTAAGAGTTTAATACTTCTAAATTAGGGTATTTTTTAGCTACACGTTCTTCAGCAATCCTTTGAATGGATTTAGCTTGGGTAATTTTATTTACACCCATTCTTTTAGGTTTACGTCCTCCGATAAAACGAGATTTCCTTCTTCCACCACGTCTTACTCTGGTTCTTACTAAAACGAAACCTTTTTTAGCTCTGTAACCTAAACTTCAGCTCTATCAAGCCTGGTTGGTCTTTCAATTCTTTGAACTGCTGATTGCCTTCTCCATTTAGGAGCTCTTTCCCACATTAATTCCCTTACATAGGATTCATCTGGGTTTTTCCATGCATCTCTAATATATTTATACATAATAACACCTTTTGTTCAGCTTTTTTAAAAAGCCACATCCATGAGACATTGTCTCGAAAAAAGTTATGTAATCGTCAATAAATCAACGATAATAAAATATTTGTTTTGTTTATTTATAAAGTTATGGTTAAACATATAAAGAAAAAATTAGTATTAAGTGTTAACGAATTATTTATAATTAATCCCATATAAATATTAATGAGGATGAAAAGTCTGAAAATGCCTGATAAATTAGATTCAAAACTGCTGGCTCCCTGCGGAATAAACTGCATCAGCTGTGAGAGATATCAAAATCCGTGTGCAGGATGTTTAATAGGTGATGACGGAAAAACTAAAGCCAGTTTGAAATGCAAAATAAAATCCTGCTTTGATACAAAGAATTTTAGCTATTGCGGAAGGTGCAGTGAATTTCCATGCCCTCAAATGAAAAAAACACAGCAAAAAATACATCAAAAGATATGATTTAAATACACTTGAAAGTGCCAAAAGAATAAAAAATATGGGTATTGGCAAAATAACAGATTCCGACCGTGAAAAATGGACCTGTCCACAATGCGGCGGAGTAATTAAATTTCAAACTAAAAAATGCAGTGAATGTGACTATTCATTATAACTCTTTTTTTTAAAAGTAATACTTATGGCTAAAATAAGCAAATAAAAGTAATACTTTCTTATTTGTTAAAAAATAATAATTAATATATAAATAAAATAAAAAAAAGTAATACTTAATACTTTTTAGGCAGAATAAAGCATTTTAGTAATACTTTATTTTAGTAAACCTTATTAATTATTACGATAATACAAATTAATAGGTTGTTATTATATCATACTAAACATCGGATTGGTATTACTAACAAGCTACTTTTTTAATAATTAAAATGAAATGTGAAAAAAATGGATAGAAAATATCTTATAGGTGCAATACTTGTAATTATTGTTATAATTATAGGATGTGCTGTTTATCTCGGACAGTCACATGTAGAACGTGCTGATGACGAACTTGTAGTTGCAGCTTACAGTCACGGAGGAGAACCAGAATCTGGTTTTGATCCGATTTTAGGTTGGAACTATTATTCAGAACCTTTAATACAAAGTACTTTATTAAAAATGAACAGAAATATGAGTTATGAAAATGATTTAGCCACTAATTATACCATAAGTGATGATTATAAAACATACACTGTTCAAATAAGAGATGATGTTAAATTTACCGACAACACACCATTAGATGCTGAAGATGTTGCATTTACATATAATGAAGCTAAAAAAACTGGAGCTAGCTTTTAGACTTAAGTAATATGAATAATGCAACTGCAGTAAATCCAACTACAGTACAGTTTGATTTAAACAAATCAGATTCCACTTTCCTAGATAAATTAGCATATATTGGTATAGTACCTTCTGATTCCTACAACAATGAAACTTATGGAAGTAACCCTGTTGGATCAGGACCATATAAATTTGCTCAATGGGATAAAGGTCAGCAAGTAATTTTAGAAAGAAATGACAATTATTATGGAGACCAACCGGAATTCAAAAATTAACTATTCTTTTCGCTAAAAATGAAGCTTCATTTAATGCTGCTAAAAATAAAGAAGTAGATGTATCTGCTGTACCTTTAGCTTATGCAAAAGAAAATGTTGACGGATACACTATGTATCTCATGGACAGTATTGATGTAAGAGGAATTTCCCTACCAACTAAAATGAATACTGGTGAAAAGAATCCTGACGGTGGAGATGTAGGTAACAATGTAACTGGAGATATCGCAATTAGAAAAGCTCTAAACTATGGTATTGACAGAACCAGCCTTTGTGAAGGTGCATTAAACGGAATAGGATATCCTAATTACGATGGAATTGCTCACCAATTACCATGGGCAAACAATGCAACTGCTATTGAAGACGGAGACATTGCAAAAGCAAATGAAACCTTGGAAAAAGCCGGATGGGTTGACAGTGATGGTGACGGAATCCGTGAGAAAAACGGAACCAAAGCATCCTTTGAACTATATTACTCATCTGATGCTCCTGAAAGACAAGCAATTGCAGTTTCTGTTTCTGAACAAGCCAAAGAAATGGGTATTGAAGTAAAAGCTATTGGTTCTAATTGGGATGAAATGGATGGAATTAAAAATTCACAGGCAATTGTCTGGGGATTCGGAAGTACTGACCCATCAACAATATGGTCAGAATACCACAGTTCCCAGGCAGGTATTGGATACAATAACCCTTCATATGTAAACGACAGTGTTGTTGATCAACATATTGACAATGCATTTAAATTATCACGTGAAAGTTCATATTCCGAATGGTCTAATGCAGTTTGGGACGGCAGTCATGGTATTTCACCACAAGGTGACGCATCATGGTTATGGATTGGTGAAATCAAATACGGATATTTCGTAGATGACAGCTTAGACATATCCAACGATACTGCTCTTTTACAACCTCACGGAGGAGACATATTTGGAAACATATATGACTGGAAACGTGTTTCATCAATAGAAAAATGATTTAAATGATTCAAATCATTTAAAATCATTTTATTATTTTTTTTGGACAACGATATTATGTCAAATTATGAAAAAATACTCAAATTTTTAGGATATCGGCTGGTAAGATTTATCATCCTATTTATTGCAATTATTATAATCAGTTTTATAATGGTCGATTTATCACCAATCAATCCTGTAAAGACTTATATCAGTAATATGATTGTCAGTCCCGAACAAGTTGCCGCATTGGAAGCCTATTGGGGTGTTAATGAACCTATAACTGCCAAAATAATGAATTGGTTAGGTAATATTATTCATGGCGATTTAGGAAATTCATTAATATTTAGAATACCTGTTATAGATGTTATTAAAGAAAAATTTTTCGCATCATTAATCTTAATGATGACATCCTGGGCAATATCAGGAGTTCTTGGATTTTTATTAGGAATTGTTGCAGGGTATAAAAAAGATACCTGGATTGACAAAGCAATCAAAGTTTACTGTTACATTTTACAGTCTGCTCCAACATTTTGGATTGCATTAATTATACTAATGGTATTCAGTATTCAGCTTGGATGGTTCCCTTCAGGACTTGGAGTTCCAATTGGAAGTTTAAGCCAGGACGTAACTATATGGGAATGGTTAAACCGTTTAATTTTACCGGCATTTACATTAAGTATCTTAGGTGTAGCTCAAATTGCATTGTATACTAGAGATAAGTTAATTGAAGAAATGAACAGTGATTATTTCTTATTTGCAAAAGCAAGAGGAGAACACGGATGGTCACTTATTAAAAGACACGGAATCAGAAATGTTCTTTTACCAGCAATTACACTGCAATTTTTAAGTTTCAGTGAACTGTTTGGAGGAGCGGTTCTTGTAGAACAAGTATTTACATATCCCGGAATTGGACAGGCTGCAGTTTCAGCAGGTTTAAGAAGTGATGTTCCATTATTATTGGGAATTGTCATGTTCAGTGCAATATTCGTTTATGTAGGTAATTTAATAGCAGATATTATTTACAACTTTGTAGACCCTAGAATTAAAGAAGGTGAAGAGGATGGTCAATAAAAACAAAAAAAACATCAAAATTAAATATGAATCTAAGAACAAAAACATTATTGACTATATCTTTAATAGTATTACTTTTAGTTTTAGTAATAATTACCAGCTTATCCATAAATCCTGGAGATATTAAAACAAATTTCCAGCTAATGAACCAGGCTCCGTCATTTGAACACTTATTCGGTACTGACTGGATAGGCAGAGATATGTTTACCCGTACATTAAAAGGATTAGGATTAAGTATCCAAATTGGAATTGTTGCATCAATATTAAGTAGTATAATAGCAGTGATTCTTGGATTATTATCCAGTTTCAACAAATATTTTGACTCTTTTGTTTCATGGATTGTAGATTTATTCCTGTCTGTGCCTCACCTATTGGCAATAATTCTTATTTCAATTGCATTAGGAGGCGGGGCATTTGGAGTTACTGTCGGTGTTGCATTGACACACTGGACATCTAACAAGAGTTCTTAGAGCTGAAATAAAACAGATTCAAACTTCAGAATATGTAAAACTATCTAAAAATCTTGGAAAATCTAAACTTTGGATAGCTACAAAACAGATATTGCCTTTAATTGTAAGTCAGATAATAGTTGGAACTATATTAATTTTCCCTCATGCAATTATGCACGAAGCCAGTGTTACATTTTTAGGATTCGGATTATCTCCTCACGAACCTGCTATTGGAGTTATCTTATCTGAATCAATGAAATATCTTGCAACTGGAAACTGGTGGTTAGCACTATTCCCTGGTTTATCTTTATTAATAATTGTATTGCTCTTTGATATAGTTGGAGAAAATATTAAAAAATTACTTAATCCGGCAAGTGCAAATAACTTTAGGAAGTGTCAAAATGAATAAACTATTAGATGTTAATAATGTATCAATCTCATTTATACAATACACAAAAGGATTAAAACAGCAAAATCTCAAAGTAATTACAGATTTAACCTTGGATATTGAAGAAGGGGAAATTTTAGCAGTATTAGGTTCAAGCGGATCTGGAAAAAGTTTATTAGCACATGCAATATTAGGCATTTTACCTGATAATGCTGATTTAAATGGAGAAATAAAATATAACGGAAATGTTTTAAATCAAAAAGCAAAAGAAGAAATTCGAGGAAAAGAAATTTCATTAATTCCACAGTCCGTTAATTTTCTAGACCCGTTAATGAAAATAGCTGATCAGGTTATTGGAGAATGTGAAACTGAAGAGGAATGCCGTGAAAAGCAAATAAAACAAAGAAAAATATTTGAAAAATACGGATTAAGTGAAGATGTTGACAATATGTATCCATTCCAATTATCCGGAGGAATGGCAAGACGTGTTTTAATTTCAACAGCTCTTCTTTCAAACCCTAAATTAATAATTGCTGATGAACCAACTCCAGGATTAGATCAAAAATCAGTTAAAGAAACCTTAGATTATCTAAAACAGATGGCTGATGACAATGTAGGAGTACTGTTAATTACTCACGATATTTATGCAGCTTTAGAAGTTGCCAACAGAATTTGTATATTTTATTCCGGTTTTGTAATTGAAATAGTTGATACAAAAGACTTTAAAGAAGGTAAAAACTTATTACATCCATATACTCAGGCATTATATGAAGCATTACCTAAAAATGGATTTAAACTAACTAAAGGGCATCAGCCATTACACGGAGAAATTCCAAACGGATGTCCGTACTATGACAGGTGTGATTCTCCTTTAGAATACTGTAATGAAAAAAGACCTAACTTAATTAACAACATCAGATGTTTTAAATACAATCAGGAGGAATAAAATGGAATTAATTGGAAAAAACATAACCTACAAATATCCTTCTTCAAAAAAAAAATATGTTTTAAAAGATGTGGATATCACATTAAACAGCGATAAAATTACTGGACTAATTGGAGAAAGCGGAAAGGGTAAATCAACATTGTGTAAAATATTATCTAATTATATTCCAAAATATGATGGAGAAGTTTATCTGGATAATCAGATACTTCCTAAAAATGGATTTTGCCCGGTTCAATTAATTTTTCAGCACCCTGAAAAAGTAATGAATCCAAAATGGAAAATGAAAGATATTTTAGAAGAATCCTGGAATGTCAGTGATGATTTAATAAGTGAATTTGGTATTCAGCAGTCATGGATGAGCAGATATCCAAGTGAGCTTTCAGGTGGAGAACTGCAAAGATACTCTGTTTTAAGATCACTGAATCCAAAAACAAAGTTTTTAATAGCTGATGAAATGACAACAATGCTTGATGCAGTCACACAGGTCCAAATATTGGATTCAGTTATTAAAATTATTAAAAAAAAGAAAAATGGGATTACTTATTGTAAGTCATGACTTAGACTTAATCGATACCATTTGTGATGATAAAATTTATTTAAAAGATATTAATAATATTTAAACTATTAATATCTTATTTTCTAGCTTTTCCTACTTTACGGGCGATTACAATTCCCCAACAGATATTAATCCTGCAAAGAAATTTTCAAGACCTTTGGTTGCCCAAATAGCCTCACCAAAAGTAGCTTCCCTTATTGTTGCTTCATAATCTTCAGGTTTTACTTTTTTACCGGTTGCCCTTTTAGAAACAATAGCTGCTGCAGCCATTAATTCATCCCAGGTTACACCTTTTAACTGTTTGCACATTGCAACATATAACTTGTAAACTTTAATATCATAAAGTGCAGACAAAAGTTCTACAATATCACAAGCACGAATCATTCCCACAACCTGATTATCATCATTTAAAACAGGTACAGTAACAAATTTATTGTTTGCTGTTTCTATAACTGCAAGTCTTGAAGGTGCATTTTCATTGATAGTAGTTATTTCTTCATAGGAACTCATGATTTCCTTAATTTTATCATTACCTTCACGCAACCCCTTAGTAATTTCAAAAGAAGTTACCCATCCAACCAAATGTTTATTATCATCTACAACAGGGCATGTGAACCTACGTATTTTTTCCATGGTGATAGAAACATCTTTAACACTGTCCTCAGGACTTATATATACAAATTTTTTATCCATTAACTCTTTAGCTTTCATAAAACAACCCCTTTAGTCAATTTCAACAAAGTTCAACGCCCCAACAGGACAGTGACTTGTACAATTAATACATCTTATGCATTTATCATTATTCAATACCACTTTCTCTTCGTCTAACCAAATAGCTTCCACAGGACAGTTCTCTTCACACAAATAACAGTTAACACATTCGTCCTGATTAATTTCAAGATTTTTAGTGTGAACAATAGGTCCAATAGTTCTGTCTAATTTAACAGAGTCATTTTCGCAAAATTGAACACAGGCCCCGCATCCAATACATAACTTTTTATTAATGACCGGATACAATACATCATCTTCCAGTTCAATATCAACATCAATGCCTAATTCTTCAAAATAGGACTTGAACTCCAATGTGAAAGCATCAGTTGGGCAAAATTTAGCACAGTTATCGTAATTGGCAAGATCAGAATAATCAATAGAAATATCATTCATTCTAACTACTCTATGAGGACGACTAATACTAGCTAAATTATATTCAATAGCCTCATCACCTTCATCATGATTATATGAAACTTTATTGTCTATTAATTTAATAGCTGAAACAGGACATGTTTGAACACATATTTCACATTTAACACAATCATGAGTGATTTTAGCTATTTTAAAAATATTAGCTGGTTCAATAGCATCAACCGGACATTGGTCAACACACATATTACATCTTATACAACGTGGTGCTATAGCAATGATTTCTTTTTTTGAGAAAAGAATTTATTTAACTCAAACTGAAAATCATCCCCACTATCATGTATTTCCACAGATTTTAAGAGAATTTCACGCTCCAAACTACTTATCTGCTTATCAAAAGATATATTCATACTATTACCAACTGAATAATTTTTTATTTAAATTTAATTTTTGTTTTTAATAATTAATAAAGATTATTTAATTTATAAATTCCTTTAAATCTTTTAAATTAGGGAATTTTTCCATTCCAAAACCTTCAATTGCCTTACTAGCTACCCAATTTCCAATTTTACAAGATTCTTCAAGAGAATAACCATTTAATTTACCGTATAAAAATCCGCTGTTAAAGCTATCTCCGGCACCTGTTGTATCAACAACACTGCATTCATAGGTGCCAACATCACATTCCTCACTATCAGTAATTGCAAAAACACCTTCAGAACCTTTTTTAACAACAACAGTCTGAATACCTTCATCTAAAATATGAACAGCTATTTCTTTTACAGACAATTCATCAGCACAGTCAATAGCTTTGTAATAATCTTCATACAATAATCTTAATTCATTTTCATTAATTAACAAAATATCTGTTTTATCCAAAATCGGCTTTAACTCTTTTAATCCTTTTTGAACATATAACATTCCAGGATCAAAGCTCAGTAAAGTATTATCATTAAGTTTGTCCAGCAGTTCGATTTGAGTCTTGAATGAATCGCCAACAAAGGAAGTGTAATGCATTATTTTACATTTTGAAAGATTCAATAAATTAATTTCATCCAGTACTATTTCATCATTAACTCCAGGATCAACATAAAGACAGCGTTCGCCTTTTTTCATCAACAAAACCTAATACTTTACCGGTGTTGCCTTTATCTGCATAAATCAAATTATTAGTATAAACTTCATTCATGGCCAAATTCAGTTCAATCAAATCTCCGTCATCATCTTCAGCTATTTTACCAATTATGGATGTTGGACATCCTAATCTGGCCAGCCCGATTACAGTATTTGCTGCAGATCCTCCAGGAGTATCTTTTTTTGAGATTTAATGAAACTTTCCTCATCATTACATGCAATATTTTCTACTGTATGCAATTTGTCAACATTCAAAGCTCCAAAACCTATTACATCAACGTTAATGTCACTGTCTAAAAATTCCATTTTAAAACCTTATTTTAGAATATCTAATAAATTAATATTTTTGTCTCCAAGTTTTCCGTCATAATTACCTGCAGATATGCTAATTACACCATCAACTTCCAAAGCAGCATCAATTCCTGCTTTTACAGCTTCATTCATTGCATCTTCACTTACTGCATTAATTACAATTTCAGGAATATAATTAACTTCACCAGGAACTTTAGATTCACTGCCTAAACGCTCTTTTAAAGAAGGACAGTAAACATGATTTGTAGTAGGTCCGATTTCAGGATAATTAGTTTCCGGTTTTGAAGCTGCAGAACATATGTCAAATGGTGCAATAGCTCCAGTAACTGATTGAATTGCATCAAGAGCTCTTTTTCCACCTTCCAAAACAGCTTCCGGAGTTTCACACAAATACCAGAAGTTGCCTCCCATAGTACCTTTGTTTAAAGATAATTTTTCTTCAATTTGGAAATCAGGTACTGCAATTGGAACATTAATCAATTTACGACCATATTCTTCTACAGTCCATTCATAGCCATCACCACAATGTCCGACAATATCCATCATTTCTATATATTCATCGCTTTTTTCATCAGGATAATCAAAAACCCTCATAAATGGTTTGACTAAAATATCCTGTCTAATCCTGTAAGATAATTCAAATGCGAATTTTTCAACATTATCTCCACCAAGCCAGTATTGTACTACTGCACCGTATCTGCCGTCAGGAGTTTCGCTTTTTGCTAAGAATCCTTCAACTCCACCTTCAACTCTTCCAATTACAGCACTTGGAGTGGATGTTGAATCATAAGCTGCTCTTTCAACTAATTCTTTAGTAGGGCCAGTTATTAAAGCTCTTACATATTGGCCTTCAAAAGCTTCAAAAAATGTATTTTCTACTTTTTCATAACTCATTATATTACCTTCTTAATAATTATTAACCTAATCCACCAACGTCTTCGCCACGGATACGATTTCTCATTTCAATACTTTCTTTCAATATATCTTCAAAATTATCCGAATCAACTATTTTAATAAGTGGATATTTAATATTTTTAAATATTCTAAAAATTCTTCATTAATTTGTGAATCAATTTTATAATCTTCAAATAACTTTTTAATATTATCTGAATTATTATAATCATCAATAAAAGTTAAAACTGCTTTTTTATCATTGTTAGCATAAATATTAGCTATTACTGCTGTTGCAATTGCACTTGGAGATACGATAGCTATTTGAGCTTCCCTTAACGGATAATCATTACCGTTAAAAGATATGCTGATTCCGTCATGCTCACGGGCAAATCTCAATGGTTCAACATCCGTAATGCTGTCTCCAATATAGAGAATTTCATTAATATTGATATTGTCGCGGGATATTATGTCATCAATAGCTAATTTTTTACCTTCACCGCCAATAACATCAATATTTTTAATATTTTCATAAATCCCCATTTTAGAATTTCACTGAAAAAATATCATCAAAAAGCTCATATTTTTTAGGATTTTCCAGTATTTGCTTTTTAAATTCAGCAATTTTAAGTATTTCTTCATCAATAAGATTTAACTCATCCATATCAACATCAGTATAATATGTGTTTTCAAATGGAAATTCCATAAAATTAGATACTGCTTCAATATATTGGCCATAGCTAGTACTAACTATGTAAGTATTCATAGCACTTTGAAGGTATTTTAATAGGAATCTTGAATCGTTAACTACATAGATATGTTCCCGTGAAAAATTAATCAAATCTTCATTTTTAAGATTTTCAACAACAAAAAATGGCAAAATTAATTTCAGTGTGTTGCCTGCTTTATAATTATCTTTTTTAACTTCATCTACAAGATAATCATCATATAAACTAAGAATTTTAAATAATTCATCCCCATCCTCAATGAAATGTGCACATAACTCAAAAGCATTGTCATTTAAAGTTAATGGACCTTCACAGTCTGTAATAAATGATTTTTCAAACACATAATCACCTGAAATTAACTAATTTTATTGCAGTTACAGGACAAATTGCCTCACACTGTCTGCAATAAATACAGTTTTCCTCATTAAAAGTAACTTTATCCCCTTCAAGTATCAATGCATCAGTCGGACAATTTTTAACACAAATTTCACAGCTTTGACATTTCTCACTGGCCAATGAAAAGTCAGATTCCCTTTGGCCTTTCAGATCAGACCTGCTGAAGAACAAATCACATCCTTTACTATGGAAATAATCATCATAAGCTCGGATTGCTCCAAACTGACAGTCTCCAACACATCTTCCACAGTAAACACATTTATTTTCATCTATGACAATTGGTTTTGGAGCATCAAGTGATATTGCACCAGTCGGACAACTGTTTAAACATTCACCACATGCAATACATTTTTTGTCAAATACTTCAATGCCTCGGTTTATCAAATAAGATTCAAACAGCTTGCCGAATTTTTTAATTTCAATATTTTCCCCTAAACTTAAATTCAACTCTCTGCTCATCATGTCATTGACATTATATTGAATATATCCCTCATAATCAGCATCATCAAATTCCAAAGATAATGTTTTTGATATTTTCTTAAGAGAACCGTTTAATCCAATTAAATCAATAGATAATCTTTTCATATCTTTATCTACAATTTCAGAAACCATGTCATAAGATTTAATCTCACTATATAATTTAAATGCTTTTTACGTGAAGAATATTTAATAGCTGTTGACGGACAGGAATGCATACACTCCTCACATCTGGCACAGTATCCCGGATTAATATAAGGCAATTTATTAGTTTTGGAAACATTGATTGCACCTGCTGCCGGACAAACTCTAGTACAAGTCATACAACCGATACAAACATCCTGGTTAACAATAATAACTTTTCCGCCTTTAACTGTTTTTGGAAGAAGCTGACCATATTTAATTGCATCAGTCGGACAGACTCTAAAACAATATCCGCATCTGACACAGGTATCAGGATTTATTACACTGTAAGCTTCTCCAGTGTCAACTGCATGAATTTTAATTGAACCTGTTTTACATGCCTGAACACATGCCCCGCAGGATTTACATAATTTTGTGTTGATATTTGGAACGTTTTCCTTAATTGGTTCTGCAATATCCACATCCATATGTATTGCATCATAAGGACAAGCATTACGACATAATACACAACCAAAACAGGTACTTTTTATTTTAGTAAAACCGTCATTAGGATCAACATATATTGCTTCAATCGGACAGGACTCAAGACATGGCTTGTCTGTACAATTTGCACATTTGCTCTGATTAATTGAAGATTCAACATCTACATCCCTTAAAGGTCTTGGAGTTTTAGTATAACTATCAATCATAACACTCAACCCATAACTACCTCTTCATTTAAATTTGAAGCTTTGACTGTAACATTTACTATCTTTTCACCATTTTCATCCTCTTCTAAAGAGAATTTGGAAATGAAATATTTAATTGTTGAAAACGGACAGGACTGATAACAAATACTACAGCGTAAACATTTATTTTCATTTCTCACAATAGTGTCATTCTTTTCATCAAAGGAAATTGCTTTAGTAGGGCAATCCGGAATACACATTTGACATTTCTTGCAGGTTTCACTATCCCAGTCAATAATTCTAATTTTAAGTCTGTTAATAGCATTAGTTAATATTTCTAAAGCTATCTCTTCATCAGATATTATTTCCAATGCTTTATCAAAAATATCGGAAAGCGGGAAATTATACTGTAAAAGCCTGTCTTTTTTCAGGGCCCTTAAATCCTCTTCCTTATTGTTAATGTATTTTTCAAGAAAAGTTACAACCTGAGCTATCAGCTCTTTTTTGATCTTGGATATTGTCAACGAAAACTCCTTTCATAGCACCGTTTACCGGACAAACATCAAGACATTCTCCACATGAAATACATTTAAATGGATTTACAACAACCTTGCCGTCATCTTCAACATGGATTGCTCCGACAGGACATTGTTTCATACATTTTTTACATCTGATACAAAGATAATCGTCAATGATAAATTGTCTTTTAGAAGGAATAATATTAAATTCAGGCTTCAATAAATGATTTTCCCCACATTCTAAAGTTTTAGGTTCAGTCGGACAGACTTCTGCACAAAAACCGCATCTGATACAGGCAGATTTATTTATTATCGGATAAGTAATGCCTTCCTTTGTTTCATCATCCTCATCACGAACTAATTTAATTGCATTTGGAGACGGACATGAAGAAATGCAAGCACCACAACCAATACAATATTCTTTAATTACATTTGGAAAGTTTCTAAATCTTAATGGTTTTTCTACAATTTCCGGACTGGTTTTGGCATTAGTAAATCCCTGTGCCCATGCTTTTCTGGCAAAATCATAAATATACCACATCAAAGAAGACATTTTACCTTACCTCAAAAATATTTTTAGTAGTTGTATTGCCTTTTTTATCAGTAATAGCAACTCTTTCTGCACATGCAACACAAGGATCACTTGATGCATAAGTGGATACTGCATCTGCAACAGTAGCAACATCCTTAATCATATATTTTGCACAGGAATCCATATTTGAAATACTTGGAGTCCTGATGGAAATATGTTTAATTAAATTACCGTTGGTTTCAATCATATAACTTACTTCACCACGAGGAGCTTCATTTCTCCATTCAGCATATCCCGATTTAATATCAACAGGAACACGAATATCTCCTTTAGGCATGTTTTCAATAGCTTGCCTGATTAAACTGATACACTCAGGTATTTCATCAATCCTGTTTAAGGTTCTTGCATAATTGTCCCCTTCTTTTCTCCAGATGGTTTTAAAATCAAAGTGGTCGTTGTAAGTATAATGGTCTTCCCTTAAATCATGCTTTAATCCGGATCCTCTTCCAATAGGACCTACAGCTTTTCCTTTAATAGCTTCTTTTTTAGTCATTACTCCAACATTACGGGAACGCATTCCAATAGCAGGACCTTCTGCATAAATCTCTCTTAATCTTGGAATTCTCTCTTCAATAATTTTCAGATTATCAAGAATCGGTTTGAAATGACGTTCATCAGCATCCATTTTAACTCCGCCTACTACATTCCAACCCATATTAACTCTATTTCCAGTTAACAGTTCAATAGAATCCATTGCATATTCCCTTATATCCAAAGATTGCATATATAATGTTTCATGATCAATAGATTTGAAAAATGTAGAATTACCAAGCAAATGACTTTGAATCCTGTCTAATTCATTTGTAATAACCCTTAAAAACTGAGCTCTTAAAGGTGCATAAACTCCGGAGATTCTCTCAATAGTTTCTGCAAATGATTGAGTATGTTCATAAGAACATATTCCGCAAACTCTTTCAGCCAAATAAATACCTTTTTGCCAAGTTTTACCTTCAATTATCTTTTCAATCCCTCTGTGAACATAACCATATTCAATTTCAGCTTTAACAACCCTTTCTCCTTCAGTCTGAAGTTTTAGCCTTACCGGTTCTTTTTTAAATATGGGTGAATCGGACCAATAGGTAATATCATTTCTTTTCCCTCCCACGATTAGCAATGGCCTGTGGACCTACAGCTAAAATTGCCTCTAAAATTTCACTGGGTCAGGTCTAGGTGGGCAACCAGGTATCTCTGCATCAACAGGTATAAAATCGGAAGCCGGAGCATAAACTTTTCCACCTTCCTGATTAAATACATCTCCTGATTGAGGGCAATTTCCAACAGCCACTACAATTTTTGGTTCAGGAGCTTTATCGTAAACTCTCTTTAAATTATCAACCCACTGCTCGGTAACAGCACCAGTCAATAATAAAACATCAGCTTCACGAGGATTGTTATGAACATAAATACCATACTGCTCTAAATCATATCTTGGAGAAGTTAATGCAACCAGTTCAACATCACACCCATTACATCCTCCGCAATTCACAATACAAACATGAATTGAGCTTTTCCTCACAACATCCTTAATAGCATTTAACATCTATAAGCCTCTCAAAATTATTAATTATTATATTTATACTATTCATTATTTATATTCTTTAATAAATTAAATAAATCCTTTCTACCCTCATCTAAAGCAATATCATAAGATTTCCCATCAATAATCTCATTAGCCACTTTATTTTTAAGTTCATCACCCTGTTCTACAGACAATAACTCCAATACATCCACATACCAGGGCAACCTTAAATCAGCATCCAATCTTTCAAGTAAACATTTGTGATTGGCAATTTCCAATGTTCCATGTAATGCTTCTAAAGAAGACATATCCAATAAATCCATAAACAAATCTTCCAAATCTTCAGTTGTGCATCCAAATTCTTTTGAAAAAGGAATTATTATATCTTCCTGCCATTTAAAACTTCCAATCACTCTTTTTTTTCATTAAATTAAGTTTAGCTTCATTATCCATACAATCACAACTAGATTAAATGCATTATCAAATAAACAATAACAGCAGCAATTATTCCTATTAAAGTCTCTATCCTACCATATCCCGGTCTTTCACCAATTACAAAACCAGCCAAAAGAAGACCGACAGCTATCAAACCTTGAGAAAATTGACAATTAACTGCCAGCATCCAACCAATAACTGAAACCACACACATTACAACATTTAAACCTTTAACAATGAAAGGTTCTCCATGCTGCTTATAACTGTATAATAATCCAATTATTGACCCTATAATAAATGCAAGTAAATAAATTAAAAATTCCAACATAATATCATCTCTAAACTGGTCTAAATCTTATTATAAATAAACATATAATCACTATAAAAGTTATGACAAAAAATAACTTTTCTAAATTCTCAATATGGTGAGAAAAATGCCCTTTAAGAGTTAAAATAATTAATGCAGTACAAAATAACATTAAAATAACCATATATCCAATTAAAGTTGTATGAAGGAAAGTAGTTATTAAAGTAAGAACCACTGCACCAAATCCAACTAAAGAAGTTAAATATATTGTAGCTTTATCATTCATCATCTCAACCTCATACAAATATCATTAAAAGTGTTCCAACAAAACAAACCGCACCAATTGTTATCTGAGTCATAACAGAATGGTTCGGATTTAACATTGGAGTTACAGCATTAATAAATCCAGTAATAAATGTTATAATTATCATTCCCAAAGCATAATAAACCGGAGATAAAGGTCCAAAGAATATTGTTAAAAATACCCAAAGCATCACATACCATGAAACAGACTCTGAAAACATTATAAATCCTCTTAAGAATCCGAAGTGTTCTGTTTCAAAACCGGAAATTAAATCTTTACCTTTTGTAATTCCAAATGGAGAATACGGAGACTTTGATATAATCAGCATAAAGAACATCAGAGCAGCTAAAGGAATGGAAAATGCCAAAGGACCATGAACTCCCTGATATGCTATAATTTTTCCAATATTCATGGAATCTGTTTTTAAATAAACAAGAACAATAGCTGCAAATAATGGAAGTTCAGTAGCTGCAGATAAAACTGCCCTTACACAGCTCAGTTTACCATAAGGAGAACCAGAACTTGATCCGGAATTATGTTCCACAATTTTGTAAACTGCATAAACACCAAACAGGATAAGTAATGAATCATGAGCTACAGGACCTACAATAACACCAACAACCCAAATTATAGCCAAAATAACAACAATACCAACATAAAATGGCATTGAAGCAGTTTTTGGAAATGAAGATTCTTTAAAAAGAACTTTAAAGAATGTAATAAATGCTGAATAATTGGAGGGCCCGGTCTAAGCTGAACACGAGCAATGACTTTTCTGTGCAAACCTAAAAGCAAACTGCCTGCAAGGAATGCGATTATTACATTAATTAAAATATCTGCCATCAAATTCATAATACCACTAATATCCTGTAAATGGTTCTTTTATCCTTTCTTCCTTATCATCTTTTCTCGGTTTGGCCATTGTCAACAAACCTAAACCTAAAACCCAAAACGGAATTCCAAAAATAGCTATTACATACACAGCCCAGCTGGCCATATCAAATATTAAAGCAGCCAATATAGCCAATGTAGAGATTGCCAATAATATAATACTTATAATTTTTTGAATATCCATACTCCCACTACCATAAAACTAATAATAATATCTCCACTGCTCTAATAATAACAAATAATGAACTTAAATGAATAATAACCAAAAATGGAGAACCTGGAGTTCTAAACATTTCTGCCTTACTTGCAAAGAATGGTGCAACACCACACTCTCCCAAAATTCCAAGCAGCATCAGTAAAGCACCAAAAAAAATCATCATCGGAGTTGCATGCATTTGATTTAGCACCAGCAAACTCAATGTTCCAGAAGAAGCAAGGACAATAGCTGCTCCACCAAATAACGGCAAACTACACATCATAGCTATTAAACCATAATTAAAAGCAGAATTTAAAACACTAACCTGCCTTACAGCTGAAACAATACCAATATTCACAATACCAATTAATGCCATGAACAAAGTAAAGTTAAACAAATCTCCAGTAATCATTGCCCCTGCAGAAGCTATACCGCAGATTACAGATAAAAATCTTCTTTGCTTAAACTCTTTTGGACCTACTTTCACATCTGTATTTCCAAGTTTCATGAAAGTAGCTTCAACTTGTGTTTCTGGTTTACTTACAGCTATCAATAAGGTAAACCCCAACATTACAGCAAATAAAAACAAATTAAGAGGTGTGAAGTACAATACAATATCTCCAAAAGGAACTGTACCCAATAAATTTCCACCAAGTGTACTAAAATCCATATTTACTTACTCCTTATTCATATCTTCTCTCATAAGCACTCCAATTAAACCAACTTTTGAAGCTACTTTTAATAACAATCCACAAGCCGCTAAGAATAAACTTAATAACCATAACTTAGGCATTATAAAGAATAATGCAAACCAATAATCCATAAACACCAAGCAATACCTGAAACTCCACCAAGTCCTTCTAAAGTGAAAACAGGCAAACCTCTTGCTTTTTTAGAAATTGCATATAATAAAATTCCCCCACCAGCTACTGCACCACCAGTAAATCCGGTTAAAAAGATACCATAAGCTATTAAAGCCAAAGCAATGAAATTAGGTGCTGTAGTCATAATTTCCAAATCCAAATTAAACGGAATCGGGAATAATGAAGTGCCTTCAGGCAGACTTCTTTTAGGATTCTGTTCAATAATATGCATTTCCCTTGAAAGTAAAATCTCTGAAATAGCCAATGTTTCAGCCAGTTCAACTACCAAACCAGGTAAAATCAGAGATTCAGCCAAATCAGTTCCTACAGCAGAAACAACAAAAAATCATTGCAAGACCAATTAAATCTGTAAGAATAAGTATATGAATTTCTTCTTTTTTCATAGCAATAGCTATTGATCCTATAAATCCGATAATCAAACCTGCATAAATTGCCGGCAAATACATTGATATAAATGCTTGAGGAACAAACTCAGGAACCAATACCATTAATTATCCCTCCTTAATTGCCTGGCTCTGGATTTAGCATCATTTATTTTAACTTCATTAGCTACTTTTACTGAATCCCCTATAGCCTTCTTAATCATTATCTCTTATTTCGTTTTCATCATTTTTTCTATTCATTGTATAATTCATAGACAGCCATGAAGCTATAATAAAGGACATCATCAATATGGAAGATTCCAATATTGTATCAAAACCACGAGTATAATACAATATTTCGTCAATTAATCCACCAGGAGAAGAATAAATAGATGTACCGAAATATGGTGAAATCTGAGAAACCCATAAAGCTACTGGTGACATATATGATGTAATCATACCAATTTCTTCAGCATTTTGAGGAAACTGAGCCATAACTATACCTGGAGTTTTTAAAATTTCTCCTCCCCTATCATAAGGTGCTACAACTAATCCAGCATCTATCTGTTCTTGAGGTTCAGGTCTGGGATAAATTTGATCAGGATTTAAACTCATCGGAACAATAAAACCTATTAAAAGGATTATTCCCAATGAAAAAGCAAAAATCCTCGGAACATTTTTTGGATTAGCCAATTTATTCCATAAAGCTCCTATCCTCATACGTCTGCCCCCATTTCTTCTAAACGAATAATTGCTCTAAACAAAACAAAAGTAATAACAACAGTTGTTGCAAGTAATGTTAATAAAGCTAAAACATGATTATAAGTTAACAGCACCAAACAAACTCCAATAGAAGCCACTTCTGTATTGAATGTTCTTATAATAGGGTCTTTTACACCTGGACCCCATGCAGTAGCTAAACTACCTACAATAGCTAGAAAAATACCAACATAAAAGAACAGATTAACATCAATCATGTAACTCACCACTTCTAACTTTTTTTTTTGTCTAATTTCTTTAATTTTAACAATAGCCATAATAAAAATTAAAGTACATAAAGGATCAGACAATGCAGCAAACATTGCAACATCCAAATATCTAAATAGCACCACAACAAGTAAAAAACCTGCATCCATTATGGAAAACATAATTACTTTGTCTAATGGTTTTTTCAATAATATTACTCCCAATGCTCCGATTAACATTAAAGCTATTGCAATAATTGATACAACAAATTCCATTTCAACGCCTCAATCAAGAATTATTTCATCATCAAGCTTATCCAAACTTGTTGCAATAGCATTAGCACTAATTGTAGAACATATGAAAAATGCAGCAGCAACTACAAATGCAAATGGTGTTTTAATTACCAAAGCTATTAATGCAGGAACTCCAAAGCCAATGACATTTAAATAAAGCAATTTTGAAACTCTATTTTCAGTTATTAAAGCCCTTAATGCCACATATATTAATATTATCCCAATTATTATTTCAACATACATATAATCACTCTTTAGCATGTCTATTGAACTTTTTAGCTATTTTACCCAGGATAATAGATGCTCTGACTTGATCAATTCCTTGAATTGTTAAAATAGCTATACATATCCCTGCTATAAACATTTCAGGAGTCAAACCTACAAATGAACAGACAAACAATATAACAGTTATAGTTAAAGAACCGGTAGTTCCAGCATAACCTGGATCTGCACACAATCTATTTCCCATAAATACAAAGAAAGCGGCCAGTATACCTCCAGGAATTCCTAAAATCATATATCCAATAGACGCTATTAATGTACCGGCAGAAGCATCAGGAGAACATAAAATATTTCCTTGGAAAAATCCACCAGCAATATCTCCATTTCGTTTTTCAATTGAATCTCCAACAGTCTGAACCCCTTTAACTCCAGGCTGTTGTGGAAGTCCAAAATAAGTATCAATAATAACGAAGTTTAACCAACAGATAACAGATGCTACTATAATACCAATTATCTCATTCATTAGCCGGCCTCCTCTTCATTATCTTGTAAAGGTTTTGGAAATACTTCATAAAACAAATATTTCACAAATAATGCAGTTAATACACCAATAACTACAGACAACACTAATCCATTGTAGATAAATGTATAACCTAAAAAACAAAGAAAAGTGAAAGAATACCTATAGCTATTACTGGAGTAGGATATAACGCACTTACATCAAAAGAATACATATATGGTTTACTTGGTAATAATGGAACTCGTAAAATTAAAGCAACTACAATTGATACTGCAATTGCTACAATATAACATAATGCAGCATCAAAACTAGAAATATTAATATTTGCAAGGCCATAAGCACCACTATAAACACATGAATGCACCATACTAAGATTAAACATATAATATTCCTCTCTATAATTATTAATTATTACAAATGAAAATATATAAATGTTGTTACTTAAAAATAGCTTATACAGCAATAATAGAATGTTAAGTGGTCTAAATGAAAAATAAAAATATAATAATAACCGGAGGACTTGGTTTTATAAGTTCACACATTGCAGATGAACTAATCGAAGACAATAATGTCACTATAATAGATAATCTTTCTTCAGGAAAAGTAGAAAACTTGAAAAACCCCGCTCATGAAAATTTGACCATTATAAAAAATAACTTAAATGATATGAATTTAGATGAAACATTTGCAGATACAGACTACATATTCCATCTTGCAGCTATGGCCAGTGTTCCATTAAGTGTAAATGACCCCATCAAATGCAATGACAATAATGTAAACTCAACTATCAAATTACTGACAGCTGCAAAAAACCAGAACGTGAAAAAAGTAATATTTTCATCATCTTCAGCAGTTTACGGAAACAATGCAAACATGCCTTTAAAAGAAAGTGAATTGATGATGCCTACTTCACCTTATGCGGCATCCAAAGCAAATTGTGAGTTATATCTGCAGGCATTTGAAGAAAGTTACGGTTTGAAATCAATAGCTTTAAGATATTTTAATGTATTCGGCCCCAAACAAGATAAAAACTCTCAGTATGCTGCAGTAATTCCAAATTTTATTGATGCAATACTCAATAATGAACATCCTATAATCTACGGAGACGGTCAGCAAACAAGAGATTTCATATTTGTAAAAGATGTTGCAAAAGCAAATATAGCTGCAGCAGAATCAAATTATACCGGGCCTGTAAATATAGCTACAGGTGAAAAATTAACAGTAAACAGATTATATGAAATAATTGCAGATTCTATGGAAAGCAATTTGGAACCTGTATATGTTGATAAGAGAAAAGGAGATATTGAACATTCAATAGCTGACATTGACAAAATGAGTGAAATTAATTTCAAAGCTGATTCATCCAACTTTGAAAAACAGATTAATGAAACCATACAATGGTTTAAAGAAAATTAAAAAATAGAAATTTAGTGGAATCCGCAATGAGAGCAGGTTTCACATAATTCTTCTTCTGAAGGAACGGTTTTTCCAGTTTCCTGCAATAACACAGACAATGCATAATAATCTTTGGATGCATTTTCTTCTCTTAAAACCGGAGAAATACCTTTAAAAATACATTTAATATCACCAGTTCCACCAATATCTACAGCAGTTGGTTCACCCATCTGAAATCTGTTGAAATATTCAAGAACTTCATCTCTTAAAGCTGAAGGTACTCTGAAATTAAATGAAAGTATATTATTTTCTTTCATTTTAAGTCCAACATATTTTTGTTTTATTTCATAATTTAATCCTAATTTCTTTTTTAAAAATTACAATATCAGATATGTCTGAAGATGCCATTTGAATTCCCCCAAAATATTTTTTTTTTTTAACTAAAAATTACTTATAACTTTTTTTTTAGTATATAAACTATTCTTTCATAAAAAATTAATTTTTCAAAATTCATAACGAATTATCACGATTTTTAATAAGGTTTATATAAATTAAAAATCATACTTACATCATTATAATAATTATTGTTATATTATAATAATACACTAATAATTTTAATATAAATTAACATATAACTGAGGTGTTTACTTTGAACGAATATAATAAAAATATTGGTAATAGAGTAAAAGAATTAAGAGAACTCTCTGATATTACCATTCAAGACTTTGCAGAGGAATTAGATATTGATGAAACAATGTATAAACAATATGAAAATGGTGAAGTAGACATACCAGCAAGTTTCTTATGCGAAATTGCAAATAAATTTCAAGTTGATTTAGGTTTACTTTTTAACTGGTGAAGAAACCAGAATGAATATTTTCGATGTTACCCGTGCAGATAAAGGTATTTCAGTAGAAAGAAGAAAAGAGTACAAATACGAAAATTTATGTACCAAATTCATTGACAAAAAGCTGAAATTTTTATTGTAACTGTGGATCCTAAAGAAGACGCAGTTCCTTCATTAAACAGTCACCCGGGACAGGAATTTAACTATGTTCTTGAAGGCTCTTTAAAATTTTATATCCACAATAATGAAATTACATTAAACGAAGGAGATTCAATCTTCTTTGATTCCAGCCATAGACATGCTATGGTTGCACTTAACGATAAAAAAGCTAAATTTTTAGCTATAATAATGTAAAACCACAGAGGTTAATAATATGACATCATTAATTGAAGATTATGTAAATAGAGTTGATTTTGACTCATATGAAGATTTTCACAAAAATTTTAAAATAACATATCCTGACAATTTTAATTTCGGGTTTGATGTAATCGACAAATATGCTGAAATAGACCCTGAAAAAATCGCTTTAATCTGGACAAACGATGAAGATGAAAAACACACTTTCACCTTTTCAGATGTTAAAAAGTATAGTAATAAAATTGCAAACTTTTTTACTAAAAAGGCATTAAAAAAGGCGATAAAGTAATGCTTACCTTAAAAAACAGATACGAATTCTGGTTTACCATGGTTGCATTGCATAAAATCGGAGCAGTAGCTATTCCTGCAACCCACATGTTAAAACTTCATGATATTGATTTCAGGATAAAAAATGCCAATGTCAAACTTATCGTAACTGTTGAAGAAGACAGATTAATTCCAGATTATGAAGAAGCTCAAAAGGAACTTGGCACTGATTTGGTAAAATGTGTAATTGAAAGGGATCTTGACGGCTGGATTAATTTTAATAAAGCTATCGAAGAGGAAAGCGATGAATTTGAAAGACCGACCGGAGACGATGAAGTGCTTGCAGATGACATTTCATTAATTTATTTCACATCAGGTACAAGCGGACTTCCTAAAATGGTAGCTCACAAACAAACTTACGGATTAGGACACATTCCAACAGCTAAATATTGGCATAAAGTAGAAGAAGACGGTATACACCACACAGCAGCAGATACCGGATGGGGAAAAGCAGTCTGGGGAAACTTCTACGGACAATGGATTGCAGGATCTGCAGTTTTCATATATGATTACGACAGATTCAACGGTATTAAATTACTTGAAAAAGTTATTGAAAATAAAGTAAACACTTTCTGTGCTCCTCCAACAATATACAGATTCTTAATTAAAGAAAACATCAAAGGATATGACTTTTCAAACATACATCATGTAACAACAGCTGGAGAACCATTACCTCCTGAAGTATCAAAAAGGTTTAAAGAAATATCCGGACTGAGAATTAAGGAAGGATTCGGTCAAACCGAAACAGTATTGACTATTGCAACTTTTGACTGGATAGATGCAAAATTAGGTTCTATCGGAAAACCAAGCCCGTTATTTGATGTTAAATTATTAAATGAAAATGATGAAGAAGTTGACATAGGTCAGGAAGGTGAAATCTGTATTGATGTATCTCATGGCATAAGTCCGGGTTTATTTAAAGAATATTACAAAAATCCTGAAAAACAGGCTACACAATGGCATGACGGATACTACCATTGCGGAGATACCGCATGGAAGGACGAAGACGGATATATCCATTTCATAGGAAGAAATGATGATATTATTAAAAGTTCAGGATACCGTATTGGACCTTATGAAGTAGAAAGTGCAGTATTATCCCATGAATCAGTAAGTAACTGTGCAATTACTGCATATCCTGATGAAATAAGAGGACAAATCGTAAAAGCTACAATCATATTGCAACCAGGATACGAAGGTTCCGAAGAACTTAAAAAAGAAATTCAAAATCATGTAAAAAGAGTTACAGCTCCTTATAAATATCCAAGATTAATTGAATTTGTGGATGAAATTCCAGAAACAATAAGTGGAAAAATAAGAAGAGTAGAAATCAGAAATAACGATAACAAAAAAGGAATAGATGGTAAAATGGCTGATGTATCATATCCAATAATACACAAAGAAGAATGTAAAGGCTGCGGGAGATGTGTTTTAGGATGCTCCCAAAATGTTATTAAAATAGGTAGTGAGCTTAATAAAGCAGGATATCGCTATGCATATTACAGCGGAGAAGGTTGCAGCGGATGCAGGGATTGTTTCCTTACATGCCCAGAACCCTTAGCTCTCGAAGTTTATGTATATACTAAAAAAGGAGGAAGACAATGACTAATCAAATGGTAAAAGGAAATACTGCAGTTATCATTGGAGCAATGTATGCTGGATGCGACTGTTTCTTTGGATATCCAATTACACCTGCAAGTGAAATTCTTCACGAAGCATCCAAATACTTCCCAATGGTTAACAGAAACTTCGTTCAAGCAGAAAGTGAGGAAGCTTCAATCAACATGATATATGGAGGAGCTTCAACAGGACACAGAGTTATGACTGCATCTTCCGGACCTGGAATAAGTTTAATGCAGGAAGGCTTTACTTATCTGGCTGGTGCAGAATTGCCTGCAGTAATTGTTGACATTATGAGGGCAGGACCAGGATTAGGTAATATTGGACCTGAACAGGGAGATTATAATCAGGTAGTTAAAGGTGGAGGTCACGGTAATTATAAAAATATAGTTTTAGCTCCAAACAGTGTACAGGAAATGTGCGATTTAACTATGAAAGCATTTGAATTAGCTCATAAATACAGAAATCCTGTTGTTGTGCTTGCTGATGGTACTCTTGGACAAATGGCTGAACCTTTAGAATTCCAAAAGAAGCTGTTGACCCTACAATAGATGAATCCTGGGCAGTACGTGGAAACAAAGACACAATGGAAAATTTAGTCACTTCCATTTTCCTTGATTTTGACCAGTTAGAAGACTTCAACTTTGAAATTCAGGAAAAATATGCTAAAATAGCTGAAAATGAAGTTGAATACGAAGATTACAAACTTGACGATGCTGAAATTGTTTTAGTATCTTATGGAATTAGTAGTAGAGTAGCCAGAAGTGCAGTTGATGTTTCCCGTGAAAAAGGATTAAAAGTAGGACTTTTAAGACCTATTACATTATCACCATTCCCAGAAGAAAAAATTAAAGAGCTTGGTGATAAGGGAGTAAGTTTCGTTTCTGTAGAAATGAGTAACGGTCAGTTATTGGAAGATATACAGTTAGCTGCTTTAAGAAAAGAAAATACTTACCTTGTCAACAGGATGGGTGGAAACTTAATTGAACTTAAACAGATTCTTAAAAGATTTACGAAATAGCTGAAATTGATGAAGAATTACCAAAAGGTACTTCCGAAAAAGGAAAAACAGGAAAATATATTATTGATTAGGGATGTGAAAAAATGGATGAAAAAAGTTTAGCACCAAAAAACCTAGAAGATTATGAATTATCAATACGTAAACGTCCTGAGTCAATTTATCCATCTTTTCCAAGAAAAGGTGAAACTAACCAAACCACTACACATTACTGTGCAGGATGTGGACACGGAATTATCCATAAATTAATTGCAGAATGTATGGATGAACTTGGAATACAAGAAAGATGTGTCATGATTTCTCCCGTAGGATGTTCAGTATTTGCTTATTACTACTTCAACTGCGGAAATGTACAAACAGCTCATGGAAGAGCACCTGCAGTAGCTACAGGTATTTCCAGAGCAGAAGATAATGCAATTGTAATGAGTTACCAGGGAGACGGAGATTTAGCATCCATTGGTTTAAATGAAACATTACAAGCAGCAAACAGAGGAGAAAAAATAGCAGTATTCTTTGTAAACAATACAGTTTATGGAATGACTGGTGGACAAATGGCACCAACAACTTTAGTTGGAGAAAAAACTGTTACCTGTCAAACAGGAAGAGATCCTGATTATGCAGGATATCCAACCCATATGTGTGAATTAATTGACAGCTTAAAGGCACCAGTATTTATTGAAAGAGTTTCACCAGCTTCTCCTTTAAAAATCAGACTTGCAAAATATGCCATCAAACAGGCATTAACCATTCAAAAAAGAAGGGAAAGGATATTCATTTGTAGAAATCTTATCCCCATGTCCTACCAACTTAAAACAAGATGCAAAAGGTGTTCAAGACTTCCTTGAAAATCAGATGGAAAAAGAGTTTCCAGTCAAAAACTTCAGAAATGAATTGAAAGACAGAAAACCAATTATAAGACCTGAAAATGATTACACCATCGATTCCCTAGATAAAATATTCAATGTAGACAGAAGCGGAGACTCTGCTTACTGTGAAAGTACTGGTATGGAACCTGTAACCATAAAAGTAACCGGATTTGGAGGACAAGGTGTTTTAAGTGCAGGTCTTACAATAGCTCAGGCTGCCTGCAGTGAAGGCAAACATGTTTCATGGTATCCAAGTTACGGACCAGAACAAAGGGGAGGAAGCTCAAACTGTTCCATTGTAATTTCTGATGAAACCATAGGAACTCCAGTTGTAGAAGATATTGACATTCTCATTGCTCTAAACAAACCGTCTTTAGAGAAATTTGCCAAAGATGTTAAAGAAAACGGAACTATTATCTATGATTCCCGTATAGGTGATGTTGAAGTTGATAAAAACGTCAATATAATCAAAGTTCCTTCAATTGAAATAGCTGAAAAATTTGGAAACACAAGAACTGCAAATACTGCTTTAATTGGTGTTTTAATGGAATTGAAGAAAACTTTAGCACCAGAATCCTATGAAAATGCTATTAAACATATGTTTGCATCCAAACCTAAAGTCATTGATATAAATATTGATGTTTTAAAAGCTGGAGCGCAATGGGTAAAAGACAACTCTTAAATTAAATGTGGTTTCATGACATATAAAGAAATAGCTAAAAAATACTTGGAAAATAATGGAATTACCATAGGAGATACCATTAAAATCAATAAAGAGGATATCTCCTATGAAGGTATCTTATTAGATAGATCTGAAGATAGTGAAGACGGATATTTAGTTTTAAAAACTAGACAGTGGATACAATGTCGGTGTAGCTATTGAAAATACACAAGCTGAACTGATTCAAAAAAAGGTGACAAACCGAAAATTGGTTATGGGGCTGAAGATATAGCTCACGACCCTTCAAAACAAAATATTTCAATAATATCTACAGGAGGAACTGTTTCTTCAATTATTGATTATAGAACTGGAGCAGTTCACCCTAAATTTACAGCAGCTGATTTAATTAAAGCAAACCCTGAATTATTAGATTATGCCAATTATAATGTTAAAGCGCTGTACAATATTTTAAGTGAAAATATGCAACCTAAATATTGGGTTGAAGCTGCCGAATCAATAGCTAATGACATATCTGATGGTTCTGACGGTATTGTAATAGCTCACGGTACTGACACATTACACTACACTGCTGCTGCATTAAGTTTCATGTTAAAAACACCGGTTCCAATTGTAATAACAGGAGCTCAGAGAAGTTCAGACAGGCCATCCAGTGATGCTAATATGAACCTCATTGATTCTGTAGTAGCTGCAAAATCAGATATTGCTGAAGTCAGCGTCTGTATGCATGGAAGTTTAAATGATTCCTACACTTATCTTCATAAAGGTACTAAAGTCCGTAAAATGCACACCAGCCGCAGAGATACATTTAGAAGCATTAACTATGAACCAATAGCTAAAATTGAAAATCATTCTGTTGACATTAACCCTAATTACAGATACACTAAAAGAAATGAAAATGAATTGGAAGTCAACAGTGCTGTTGAAGAAAAAAAATAGGGCTTATCAAAAGTTTTCCTGGAATCTGTGAAGAGCTTATTGAATATCATATTGATAAAGGATATAAAGGTCTTGTTATTGAAGGAACCGGTCTTGGACATGTCCCAGACAAATTAATAACTCCTTTAGCTAGAGCACATGATGAAAATATTCCTGTTGTCATGACTTCCCAGTGTTTATACGGTAGAGTAAATATGAATGTTTATTCCACCGGAAGAGAAATATTAAATGCAGGAGTTATATCTGGAAGAGACATGACTCCTGAAACCGCTTATGTTAAATTAAGCTGGGTTTTAGGTCAAACTAATGATATTGGAGAAGTTGCAAAACTAATGAATAAAAATATAGCTGGAGAATTTAATGAAAAGTCTTCAATCAAATATTTCTTAAATTAAGGTCGTGTGAAAATGGATTGGGAAAAATTAGGACTTAAAATGGGACTTGAAATTCATCAGCAATTAAATACTAAACATAAACTCTTTTGTCCTTGTAAAACCGAGTTAGTTGATGAAGATTACAATGAAATTGTTGAGAGAAACTTAAGGCCAACACAAAGTGAACTTGGTGAAATTGACAGGGCTGCTCTTCAGGAGTCTTTACGTGGTTTAAACTTCAAATATGAATCTTATGACCACCACACTTGTCTTGTTGAAAGTGATGATGAACCTCCTAGCTTAAATAAAGAAGCTCTTGAAATCTGTATTACAATAGCTGCATTGATGAATATGCATATTGTAGATGAATTCCATACAATGAGAAAACAGGTTATTGATGGAAGTAACACCGGAGGATTCCAAAGAACAGGACTTGCTGCAACTGACGGTTATCTTGACACTCCTTACGGCAGGGTGGCTATTGAAAGTTTAGGTCTTGAAGAAGATGCAGCCAGAAGAATTGAAACTACTGAAGATTACACTGAATTTAGATTAGACAGGTTAGGTATTCCTCTTGCAGAAATTACAACAGATCCGTCTATGCACCATCCTGATCAAGTCCGTGAAGTTGCATATATGATTGGTCAGGTTTTAAGAAGTACTAATGTAAAAAAGAGGTCTCGGAACCATCAGACAGGATTTAAATATTTCAATTGAAAAAAAGGAGCCCGTGTTGAAATTAAAGGTGTTCAAAACCTTGATTTAATGAGCGAAATTGTAGAAAATGAAGTTCAAAGACAGCTTGCATTAATTGAAATAAAAGAAGAATTGAACAAAAGAAATGCTGAAGTGCTTGAAGAAATTCATGATTTAGATAGCTTATTTGAAAATACCAAGTCCAAAATATTATCTTCAGCAGAATCCATAAAAGCAGTTGTATTAAAAGGTTTCAACGGACTTATCGGAAAAGAAGTTCAGCCTGGAAGAAGATTTGGTACTGAAATAGCAAGTTATGCTAAAAAACGTGGAGTTTCAGGAATATTCCACAGTGACGAACTACCTGCATACGGTATTACACAGGACGAAGTAAATTCAGTGAAAGACTATTTGAATGTTGGTTCTCAGGATGCATTCATCATTGTTGCACATGATGAAAATGTAGCTATTTCAGCACTGGAAGAAGTTAAAAGAAGAGCTAATCTCGGATTTGAAGGAGTTGTTGAAGAAACACGTAAATCATTAGACGATGGAAATACTGAATATATGAGACCTCTTCCTACAGCTAACAGGATGTATCTGGAAACAGATATTCCATTATTTAAAATAACTGATGAACTGGTCGAACCAATTAAAAACAACTTACCAGAACTTCCTGATGTTAAAAAAGAAAGAATTATTAAAGAATACAATTTAAGTGAAGATTTAGCCAGCCAGCAGTTAAAAGATTAGAAGCTGATGTCTTTGAAGAGATATTAACTGATGTTGAAGTAGACCCAACACCAGTAGCTTCCCTTCTTGCTTATGATTTAAGAGAAATTAAAAGGGAAGGTCTTGACATTGATATTTTAACTACTCGACACTTAAAAGATATTTTCCAACTTTTAGCAGATTCCAAAATAGCTAAAGATAGTGTTACCAAATTAACAACCTGCGTAATACAATCACCTGATGAGGAAATCGAAATAACAGCTAAAAACAATAATCTGACTTTGCTTAGCCATGAAGAAGTTACTCAAATCATAGAAGACATTGTCAATAAAAATGAAGCTATGGTTAAAGAACGCCAGATGGGAGCTATGGGTCCTTTAATGAGAATGAGTATGAAAGAACTTAAAGACAAAGCTGACGGAAGTATTGTTAACAGAATAGTTAAAGAGTCCATTCAAAAATGTTATAAAAGAGTTAATAACTCTTTTACTTATTTTTATTTAAAATTCAATAATACTATTGATTAACATCCATAAAATAAAAATTATAATTATCTATTTAAATAGCTAATTTAGCTGTTTAACGATGTTTTTACGATATTACTTATTTTCAAAACAGGAAAAAACTTTATATTTAAACCCATTTAAATATTATAAATGGAGGTGAAAATATAAGGAAACTATCAATTCTTCTTATATTCTTACTTTTTAGTAATCGTTATTCCTGCAGTTTCTGCTGAATAAAATGCTACATCCGATAATATTGATAACTCGATAACTATTGGTCCCGAAGATTCAATACAAACAGCAGTAAATGATGCAAATAGCTCAGCCACCATTTATCTAACACCCAGAACTTATTACCAAAACGGAATAAAAGTTGATAAAAACTTAACATTTCAAGGAAAGGGAAATGCTGAAGACATCATAATAGATGGGCAGCATAAAGACAGCATTATATTAATCAATTCTGTTTCAACAGTAAAATTTATTAATATAACCTTTATAAACGGTGATGGTCATGATTACGGTGGCACAATCCACAGTGAACACGGTGGTAAGGTATATGCAGATACATGTATCTTTAAAGACAATAAAGCAAATGAAAATGGCGGAGCTATTTCAGTAGCAGGAGAACAATTTTACAAACTTGGAAAAAAAAAATTACTAACAAAGGATGATTACATCCGGACCTCTTGAAGTAACCAATTCAATTATTGCTAACAATTACGGTGAAAGTGGAGTCATATATGTTGATGAAGAAACACCAAATATACCTTCCAAGGTAATATTCCACAATAATCTTATAATGGACAATTATGCGAAGAACAATAAAATCTTTGTAATTGAACAGTCAACAGCAAAAGATTCCAATATTGATGGAAATGATTTTGGAACTACCAATACAACTATAATAGTTGATGACAAAACAGGCACCTTCCAAATACCAACTAAATTCATCAGTATAAACCAATAACTCCTAATCCAAAACCAACTAATCCAGTAACTCCAAACACTCCTGCAAATCCTGAAACTAATACAACAAAACCTGCTACAAATAGCAGCAACAATCATACAGACAACATTATTAACAATATAGTTTCAGCCATGAGCAATGAAGTTAATAAAATTGTTTCCAATGAAAATAAAATTGTCAGCAACTCTACTGAAAGTAATGTGAATGTAGGAACAGACTCTTCACAGGAAGCAAAAACCGGTGACTCTGAAAAAAGTGTTCATGAACTTCTTGACAAAGATGTTTCAAAACAAACACAAATTAATCCAATACCTTTTATAATCGTGTTAATTATTGTTTTTGCTGTTTTAATCTTTGGTTATTACAGATATAAGAAAAACGAATAATTAATCTCTTTTTTTCTTTTTTTAAACTTATCAAAATAAAATAATACTTTCATTAATTTTAAATAATCCCAAACAATATAATTAAATTAACTAAATATTGAGGTTATTAACATGAAAACTTATGATATAATCATAGTTGGAGCAGGTCCTGGAGGATTAACTGCTGGAATCTATGCAGGAAGACAAGGAACAAAAACATTAATTTTGGATAAAGGACTGGCTGGTGGAATTGGTCGTGAAGTTCCACTAATGGAAAATTATCCTGGATTTGACACAATTTCAGGTTTTGAATTAGTTGAAAAAATGAAATTGCAGTGTATGAAATATATTGAATTGCATGAAAATGAAATTGTAAAAAACATAGAAAAAAACAATGATAACTTCCTTGTTACAACACATAAAGATGAATACTGCGGAAAAACAATAATTTTAGCTACTGGAAGTTCACATAAGCATCTGGAAATTCCCGGAGAAGAAGAATATTTAGGCAAGGGAGTTAGCTATTGCGCTACCTGTGACGGATTATTCTTTAAGGACAAAGATGCCATAATGATTGGTGGTGGAAATAGTGCACTGCAAGAAGCTATTTTCCTGGACAATGTCGGCTGTAATGTTACCATTATCCATAGAAGAGATGAACTAAGAGCTCAGCAATATCTGCAAAAAGGAAATTAAGGAAAGAAATATTGATGTTATTTACGATACAACAGTTGAAGAAATAAAAGGAAATGCTCTTGTAAATTCTGTAATTCTAAAAAAAAAATGTTAAAACTAATGAATACAGTGAATTTAAAACACAGGGAGTTTTTGTTGGCATAGGATATAAACCACATAATGAATTAGCCAAAAAATTAAATGTTGAATTAAGTGAATCCGGAGAAATAATTACAGATAAACATCAAAGAACAAATATTGAAAATGTTTATTCTGCAGGAGATATATGTGGCGGGTTAAGGCAATGGATTGTAGCATGTGGAGAAGGTGCAATAGCTGCAACTTCCGCATATGAAGACATACACAATCACAAATAAATTAAAAACGCTCAGATAAATACACATATATGAAAAATGCTATAACCAATACTATAAACAATGGCAATAACCACATGAATATTTTTAATAGCACTACTGCAATTAAAATTGCAATAATAATATAAATTAAATCTCTAAGTTCCATGACAATGTGATTTATTTAATATTATATATAAAGTTTAAGCAAATGGTGGAAAAATGGAAAGAAAATGGCAATTAATCATATTCTTCATAGCAATGATCATATTATCTGCAGGGGGATATGGATATATCATTAGTGAATCTACAGCACCTCCAGAAATGGAAACCTATGACTTTGGAGAGTTTACCATGGAAATACCTGAAGACAGCAATGTTAAATTATCAGGTTCTGATTTATCATTAAGTGTATATGTTGGAGACAATTTTCAAGTTATAAAAATTAACAAAACATTTTATGAAAATCAGAATGAATTAAATCATATATTGGAACAGACAAGCATTGAAAATTTAACCAACTCTTCAAGAATTGTGGAAACTTCCAACAACATCACATACTACCAAATAACAGATGAAAATAATATCATAGGATTTGAAAATGAAACATACATTGCAATAAATAATAATAACCCAAGCAACATCATTATAATCGGCAGCTATGATTTGGATTTGCTAAAACAGATAACACCTACAATAAAAAACAAATAATAGGGCAAAAATGCCCTTATCTTTTTTTACATTATTAAATTAAAATACTTTTTATGTAGCGTTATTTTTGTAATTAACACAGATTTACTTGTGGCTACATCAATAATTTTTTCAAATAAAATAAAGACCATGTGCTGATTTTAGAGCATTTACAATGACTGTTTCGTCAGATACAAAATTTGAACAACAAAATTCAAATTCAAAATTTTAAAAAACATTGAAATTAATTTATGAAAACCTATTTTTTTTTTTTTAAAAAATTATTCCTAAAATTTAGTACAAACATATAATAAATAAAAAAAAACTAAAATAATAACATTAGATTAGGGAGTAAAAAATGACAATATTAGTTATTAATAATAAAGGCCAATATAATCATAGAATTCAACGTAGCTTACAATATCTTAAAATTCCAACCGAATTAGTTCCAAATACATTAAGTATCGAAGAAATTGAAGCTAAAAATCCAATTGGATTGATTTTAGGTGGCGGACCTTCAATTGAAGGTGCTGGAAATAGTGAAGAATATATTAAACATTTTGATATACCTATTTTAGGAATCTGTTTAGGACACCAGCTAATAGCCAAGGCTTACGGTGGACAAATAGACACGTCCAATACTGAAAGCTATGCTAAAGTTGAAATCAATATTGTTAATGATGAAAACTTATTTTCAGGATTAGCTCCTAAAATGGAAGTCTGGTCTTCCCACAAAGATGAAGTGAAAAGTATCCCTGATGATTTTGAAATTTTGGCTAATTCAAACTTATGCGATGTTGAATCCTTTAAACATACCGAAAAAGATGTTTATGGAATACAATTCCACCCTGAAGTACATCATACTCCTAAAGGATCAACTATATTCGAAAATTTCTATGAAATTTGTAAAAAAAGGTGTAATAATGATTGATAATCCAGAAGACTTAAAAGAAAAAAGCACTTGCAAATAAACCAGGTTTAAGAAGACAGTATGTCAATATTCCTGTAGGAGATGAAGAATACGGGTTCAGAATCTCCGGAATTGGTGCTAAAGCTATAAAATTAGAAAAATATGTCAAATATGATGAAATATTTGAAGCACTTGAAGCTGGAAATGAAAACGGTTTGGAAGCAATGGTTAAACAAATCATTGAAGATTATGAAGAAGAAAACGAAGAAGAAGCAGAATAATCATTTGTGGTTGAGACAATGTTAGGTCCAGAAGAATTTATTAAAGATGCTATCCAAAAGATAAAAGAGCAAATAGGTGATGAAAAAGCTATTATTGCTTTATCCGGAGGAGTTGACAGTTCAGTATGTTCTGTTCTTGTCCAAGAAGCTATTGGAGATAATTTAATAGCAATATTTGTAGATCATGGTCTTTTAAAGAAGGGGAAGTGGAAGAAGTAACTAATACTTTTAAAGATAGATTAAACTTTAATTATGTTGATGCTTCTGAAGAATTCTTAAACGCTCTTGAAGGAGTAGAAGATCCTGAAGAAAAAAGAAAAATCATCGGAAAAGTATTTATTGATGTTTTTGAAAGAGAAGCTGAAAAAACAGATGCAAAATACTTAGTACAAGGTACCATAGCTCCTGATTGGATTGAAAGTAAAGGTAAAATCAAATCCCACCACAATTTAGCACTCCCATAGCGGTATGGTTCTTGAGTTAGTTGAACCAATCCGTGATTTGTACAAAGATGAAGTAAGGGAAATTGGTTTATTATTAGACTTACCTGAAAAAGTAGTTCACAGACAACCGTTCCCAGGCCCGGGTCTTGCTGTTAGAGTTATTGGCTCACTTCACCAGAAAAACTTGATATTTGCAGAAAAGCAAATAAAATAGTAACTGACGAAATAGAAAAAGCAGGTATTGACAAAGATGTATGGCAATATTTCGCAGTATTAACTGACAGTAAAGTTACCGGAGTTAAAGGAGACCAAAGAGACTTCGGTTATTTGGTTGTTTTAAGAATCGTTGATTCCGTTGATGCTATGACTGCATATGTTCCTGAATTACCATGGAAGGTTATTCAAACAATGTCACAAAGAATAACTTCTGAAATTTCTGAAGTAACACATGTTGCATTATCCATAAGTGATAAACCACCTAGCACAATTGAATTCGCTTAAAAACAAATAATCAGTACTTAAATGAAAATTAGGTACTTTCAAATCTTTTTTTTTAATTAAATACTTATTTTCACTAGATTTAAAATGGCAAATATGAAAACAACCAAAAATGCATACCTTGAAAAATTAACCAAACAAATACAGATGAAATCTGTTAAAGTTGGAAAAAATTTAGAGGGAAGCACACCACCGTCTGTTTTTATTGGAAGATGGTCATATCCCAAAGTCTATGCAGGGCCTATGATGGCAAATCAATTAGGAGATACTGCAATTATGGATTCTCCGGAATCCTGGATTGAGAGCATAAAAATCAGGAAGATATAATTAAATACAGAATGAGTCTCGTAAGAGGAAAACAACTAATTAAAATTGATGATTTAGATAATCCTTTTGTTGAAAAACTACAGGACATCTCCCTGGCTTCCAAAGCAATTGACAGTGAAGCCACTTTTGGCAAACGTCCCACAGGAGCACTGCTGACTGAAGACAGTATGCCTCATGGTCCAAGTGCAGTTATTGAAAAATTTGATATAGATGCAGTCCGCTGGGACAAACAATTGGAAAAAACCTATTATGACACTGATTTGAAAGCCAGTGAAGCTGTTCTAAACTTGCACAATAAAGATGTTCCATTTACAGCTATGCAAAAAGCATTTTCAGTAGGTGCCTTCGGAACAAAAAACAAAAGAAAACTGGTCCCGACAAGATGGTCAATTACAGCATGTGATACCACATTGGCAGACCAATTCTTAAAAAGAAGTCAGAAAATTTGAAAAGATTGATACATACAGGGTTTATGAATTCGGAAGCCTGAACAATTATTATGTAATCATATTGACTCCGACAGAATGGCAGTATGAATGGTATGAAGCATTTATTAAAATAATAGGTAAAGAAGAAATTATTTTCTCAGACTATGAAACAAATGGTGGAAAAAAGGAATACTCAAGAGTTGGCGGATGTTATTACACAGCTAAAATGGCAGTTCTTGACAGTTTATTTAAAGAGAAAAAACAGGCAGGATTACTTGTTTTAAGAGAAGCTTACGAAGGTTATGTGCCATTAGGAGTATTTAATGTTAGAGAAAATATGAAAGAAGCTATGAAAAAATCATATAAAGAATTTGAAACCTTAAAAGATGCTATGTTATACTGCGGAAGCAAACTAAAATACCGGTTAAAAAATATGTAAAGCAGGGAACCCTGTTAAATGAAATGCTTCACACAAAACAGACTACACTGGATCAATACTTCAAATAGTGATAATATGGAATTCAAATTTAAAGAACCTCATAAAGAAACTAGGGAATCTATGGCTAAAGTAGCCAGTGGCGAAAATCCTTATTTAAATGACAGGAACAACAGTTTTGAAAAAAACTGCCAAAAAAAAAAGTAAAAAGAAATTACAGGACATGAATACTGCGAAATAACCAGCAGCGGAAACAACAGTATTTTTATAGCACTGTCAGCTATTGAAGGTTCAGTCATTATACCAGACCAGGGAGGATGGAATGGTTTTAAGCAAATTGCCAACTATTTAAATAAGGAAATAATAACCCTCAAAACAGATTTGGGACTGATAAACACTGATTATTTAAATGAAATGGATATTCCTAAAAACTCCGCCCTAATATTTACAAGTTTTGCAGGATATAGTGCAAACCAGGATACAAAAAGCATTTCAAAATACTGTAAAAACAATGGAATCACAACAATTGAAGATGCTTCTGCAGGAATTGGAGATGAAAAACAGGAGTTGGGAAATGGAAATTTATCAGACATCATAATTGCTTCAACAGGATCTCCAAAAATCATAAATGTTGGAAGCGGCGACTTTATCAGCTCAAATAAACCTGAAATTTTTGAAAATACCAAACTGCCTCAAAAATTAAGTAAAACTAATGAAATAATATGCAGTGGTATAGATAAAGAACTTGATTTTGTAAAAAGTAATTTGGAACAAACAATAAATGCAACAAACATATTAAAAAAACATATAAATAATACATTTCATGCAAGTAAAAGAGGCGTTAATGTAATTATCCAACATGACAAACCGAAGGATATAATCTGGAAAGTGAAAAAGGAATTGCCGATAAATCATCATGCTTTCATTACAAAATGTCCGAACTATAATCGTCTGAAAGAAAAAGGACTTGTAATTGAAGTTAAAAATTTGGATTACAGCAGTTTAAAAAAAGAAAATCTTGATAAAATAATTGAAGTTGTTAATAATCAACTATGAGTTTTGTTATCTTATCAATTATTATATCATCAATATGCATGTTTGCCAGCTCATTTTTATCAATATCATAAATCTTCATTAATTTTAATTCATCAGCTATTAAAACATTATCATCTCTATCAAACATTAAAGATAATTCATCAACACTTTCATCAGAACAGTTTATTAAGATAGCACACAAATTCATTTTTCCTTCCTTAAGGCCAAGAATTTCAAAAGCTTTGGAAATCTGTCTTTGAGCGGAACATCTTAAACAAATCTCAACACTTAAATCATTGGCAAGGTTTTCATGTCTTCTGAAAGCTAAAAAAGCCTGATTAACACCATGTTCCACATGCCTTAAACCTGCTATTGCATCAGCATTCAAAAGCTGGATAATTTCATCATCACTATTTTTAAGACTGTTAATTTTATCAAGTGTTTTGCTGACAGAATCAATATTTCCTCTAAATCCTAAAACTTTAATTTCCATAAAAACACCCTAATTAGAAAGTAAACGGTTAACACCAGAAATATATGCCTTTACACTGGCATTAATAATATCCGGCTCAGTTCCTCTTGCAGATATGATTTTATCCCCTTTCTGAAGTTTAATAATTACATCAATAAGTGCATCAGTACCTCCGGTAATTGCATCTACATGGTATTCAATAAAATCAATATCATCAAAGATATCCAAAGAGTTAACAGCATTGATTGCAGCATCCACAGGACCAATACCTACACCAGCATTTAAAACTTCCTCACCGTCAACTGTCAGTTTTACAGATGCAGTAGGCATAACCTTATTACCTGATACAATAGTAACCTCATTTAACTTAATCCTGTCTTTATGATTAATTTCTAAAACATTATCAGCTATTGCCTGCAAATCAACATCAGTAACTGT